>WBZO01000002.1_pt1 | contig 1012876 bp, 937 predicted proteins | sample 5204261 | NCBI WGS metagenome assembly WBZO01 (sample SAMN12412400, study PRJNA552823) | activated sludge metagenome | isolation source: activated sludge from anammox sidestream of wastewater treatment plant... | place: USA: North Carolina | collected 2017-09 | reverse complement strand
CTGTTTATTTTATTGCGTCAGAAGTTGACCTTATCTAACGACCAACTCGAAATCATCATCCAGCAGACCTTGACTACCTTTACTGCTTTGGTGCACTACCCTGTCCGAACTCCTGTCCGAACCTGACTGTTAATTAGAGAAGATTTCGCGCCTCATACGCAGGGCAAGCCTGATTCAGTCACGAGAGCGCTTCCCTTAGCTGAAGGTCTGAGATCGCCGCCACGATGTTCGATTCCTTGCCCGGCGAAAAGGTGACGTATAACCGCCCCACTTCAAAGGACGAGTCGCTTATGGATGTAGCCAAAACGCCGTTGAGATATATTTTCAGCCGATCGCCATTGCAGATCACGCGCAAGCGATTCTTTTCGTTCAACCCGGCGCGTAAGGCGGAGTGTTTGGTCCACGTTAGCAAATTTTTCCAAATCATTTTATTCGCGCTATCTTGCATGTGATAACCCAGCGCGTATGAGCCTTGCGGCGAGAGTAAAAATCCATAGCCGCCGCCGGCTCCGTAGCGGGTAAAAATAGCGCCATATATCGAACCCGGCTTGCCTTCCATAAACTGAAAAGTAAGACCAATATCTACATTATCATATAAACCAGAGCTTTCCAGCACGTCGCAAAAGCCGCCTTTGGGATCAAAGGCAACTTTCAACTGCGGCGGATTGCCGGCGATGCGTTCGGTGCGTTGCGCCTCTAGCAGATTCCAGCCAGTGAAATCTTTTTGGCTAAAGTCAGTTTCAAATAACAAAGCGCCGAAATCTGGTTTTGGCGTTTCTGCGTTTGAGGCGCGAAAACTCGTCTTGCAAAATTCACAGGCGACGAACTCAGCGCCGCCGGCATAAGCCGGTAGCGCCGCGCCGCAGTTGGGGCAATTCAGAGATTTCATCATGGCGTTAGAGTAATTGTAGGCGTTTCGCTTGGAATTGCAAGTGGCGTGGCCGTAGCGCTTGGCGGCTCAATAGTTTGCGTGGCTGTGCTGGTTGGGGTTTCAGATGGCGGAATCAGCGTCAGCGTGGGCGTAGGCGTGTTGGGGAGCGGCAGGTCAAGGTTAAGGCTGACGCGCTTTTCAATTTCCGTTTTATTACCGTATAAAGTCAGGCGTAAAGTCACGATGCCGTTTGAAAGGTTACTAACATTCCAGCTATATAACGTGCCGTCCTTGACTTGATCGTCGCTTTCGGCGAGGGTGGTCCAACTGCCCGGGTCTGCGCCAGAGCCAAACTCCAACTTCCAGCTTTTAAATTCGCCGCTGGCGGAAGCGGAACCTTTGATTTCCAAAGTTGGCGTTGTAATCACTTGCCCATCGTCAAAGTTGAATCCGAAAATCGGTTGCGGATCGCCCGCCTGACATTCGCGGTCTGGCGCGAAATAGGGGTGTTGCGGAAGCCCATGTTGATCGAGCCAATCGCGCCCGCCGCCGCTCGTGAGCCAATCGCGCGCCCATTTATCGGTCACGTCTAAAACTTTTTCTTCTTCGCTTGGTCCTTTACAAACGTCTGAGGCTTCGTAGCCAGTCCAAAGATCAATTTTGATGCGGCGGACCAGATCGCGCCCACGCGGAAGCGGCGGTTGATCGGCGGCGAAAACTTCGGTGTATTGTTGCCCGCATTCGTTGGCGGGTTCGGCGCCGGATAATTTGCAAACTACTTTATCCACAATACCTGCCGGACGATTGAATGGCGTGGGCGCGTTATTGGTGAGATACGGCACGGCATATTCCATAAATTGCGACCAAATTGGCGCGGCGCCGGTTAGACCGGAGGAATTGAGCATGGGCGTGTAATCGGCATTGCCCACCCACACGCCAGTGACTAGATCAGGGGTGTAACCCATCGTCCAGTTATCGCGGATGTCGTTGGTGGTGCCGGTTTTGGCGGCGACTGGAAAGGAGAGGTTGAGCAGTGAGTTTGGTCCAAACATCCACGAGCGCGCATTGTTATCCGAAAGGATGGAGGAAATTAAGTAAGCGTGTTCCGGACGAATAACTTGCTCGCCGGGTTGAGGTTTATATTCGTAAATCAAATTACCGGCGTAATCGGTAATTTTCAAGATCGAAACGGGCGGGATGCGTTGACCGCCATTAGCAAAAACTGAGTAGGCGGAGGTCATATCCAACAGGCTGACTTCGCCGCCGCCCAAAGTGAGCGCTAAGCCGTAGTCATTTCTAGTCAGCGAGGTGATGCCTAGCCTTTGCGCCATGCCGATCAAGCCTTCTTTTTGCGGGGTGTTGGGGTCGTCATAAATGCCGACAAATTCCAGCGTTTTCACGGCGGGGATGTTGAACGAGTTGGAGAGCGCCACGCGCACGGTCATTGCGCCGTGAAATTTGCCGTCATAGTTTCTGGGTTCGTAAGGCGGGTTTGCGCCATCGGGAAATTGAGTCGGCACATCCCAAATCAAAGTGGAGGGCGTCCAGCCTTTTTCAAAAGCGGCGACATAAGTAAAAGGCTTAATCGAAGAGCCGGGCTGGCGCGTTGGGCTGGTGGCCATGTTGATCTGACCGGCGATGGCGCTATTGCCAAAATCCGGCGAGCCGACCATCGCAAGAATTTCTCCAGTAGCTGGACGAATGGCAACTAAAGCCCCGTTATGCGTATTGTTGTCCGCCAGGGCGGCAACCTGATCGGTCACCAACTGTTGCGCTTTATCCTGCAGGGTTGGGTCGAGCGTGGTGTAAACCGTGAAGCCTGAGCGATAAATAGTTTGCGCGTCGTACTGAGCTTCTAACTGTTCGCGGATAAAATTAACCCAGTGCGGATATTTAGAATCAAACGCCAGCGGTTTGAAGGCGTACACTTTCATTTCATCCGCCGCTTGAACTGCATCCTGCGGATTCACGCAAACTGGGTTAGGACTGGTATTCACCTTGATACAGTTTTGGTCGCTACTAGCCGCAAACATCAAGACCAGCACCTGTTGTTGACGAAGCAAGGTCGCTTCTGGGTTGGTATAAATATCATAGACCGCCGGCGATTGCGGCAAGCCCGCCAAGAAAGAAGCTTCCGCTAAGGTTAAATCTTTTGCGGATTTGCCAAAGTAAGTTTCTGCCGCCGCTTCAGCGCCATAGGCAAGGTTGCCATAATAAATTTCATTGAGATATAGCTCAAGGATTTCGTCTTTGCTGTAACGGCGCGTAATTTCAGCGGCGAGGATGATCTCGCGGGCTTTGCGCGTGTAAGAGCGTTCTACGCGCTCTTCGGGAGATAAAAGCAAAGCGCGGGCTAATTGTTGCGTAATCGTCGAAGCGCCGCCGCCCTGACCGTCCGTTTTGTAGTTTTCCCACAACGCGCGAAACATCGCCACCAAATCAAAGCCTGGGTTGGTATAAAAATCCTGGTCTTCGGTGGCAATCGTCGCCGCGATCAGATACGGAGACATATTTTCGATGGGGATGTAATTTCTACGCCCGGCGCTGGGATCTAAAATCTCATACAGCAATTGACCGTTGCGATCTAAGATGCGCGTGGTTTCAAATTGCGAAGTCCGCTGGCGCAAATCGCCGATCTCTGGCAAGGTACTGGCGATTTTATAATACTCATAGAGCGCGTATGAACCGGCGCATACGCCAATGATCAAAAATGCAAACGCGGAAAAAATTAATCCGCGTAATAAACAACCCGTGCGGCTCTTCCAGTTGAAATTTCTAAAATTAAAACGCGCTGATTTTTGAATCGCCTGCGGAGTTGGAGCAGACTGCGCGGGCGGTTGATAATGCCTCGAAACCGGTTCATACGCCGCGCGCGTAACGCGCGTGCCTTCCATATCCGTTTCATTCACCCGCCGTGGGAGCGGCATGTTGTCTTCGTCCAATCTGGGGCGATAGTGTTTGGCGGTTGTTCCGGCGGGCGGCTCAACCGAACGCGGTTGATATTCTCCCTGCGTCTTTTCTTCCGAACGAAGCAGGCGGCGGCGTCTTTCATCATCTTCAGTGGACATCTTCTCTCACTTTATGGTTGCAGGTTGAAAGTTGCAGGTTATTCGTTATTCTTTCGGCTTACTTAATACCAATAAATTCAACGTCCCCTTTTGCAGGACTTCGCCCGTTTGATTGCAAACTTCAACCGAAGCGATCAAAGCTCCGGCGCCAATGCGCGGAAGGGCTTTCGTTTCAGAGACCGTTAGAACGGCGTGAATCGTATCGCCGATAAAGATCGGCTTAACGAACTTCCATTCTTGAATTTCGCGGAAAGCCAGCACGGTGCCTTCGAGCATACCCGTCCGCATGATCAAGCCGGTGGCAATAGACAAACCTAAAAGTCCATGAGCGATGCGCCGCCCAAACTGCGTGGACTTGGCAAACTCCGCATCCGTATGAATTTGGTTATAGTCTCCAGTCAAACCGGCAAAAGAAAAAATCGCGTCTTCGCTCACCGTGCGCGATAAAGTTTTGACCACCTGCCCCACTGCGAATTCTTCAAAATAAAGTCCAGCCATATCGTCTCCTATTATTTTTATGCGTCACGAATAACCAAACAAATCAATCATCCGCTAATAAATTATACCCGTTTGACCATCCATGAATTCGACCTTACAATAAGCGCCATGCGCGATTGGTCATTAACCGCCGGCGACCCGCTTTACCTCACATTAGCCGCAGATTCCCGCCTCTGCAAACCTGATTATGTGAACGACCATATTTGGGAGGTCGCTCTGGATTCAGGGGAGCCAGCCGCGATTTCATTACAAACCACCTTCGGCTTGCGCGCCCGCTCCATGCGCATCTTTCTACGCTTCACCGAAGGCGCAAACGTCGTTACCAACCCAAACGCTTTCATCAATAAGCCGTCGTTACGCCGCTTTTATCCAAACTTCCTAACGCTCAACTTTGTTCCCCTTGAAAACCTCAGCGCCGCCACAGATTTTTGGGTTCCCGAATCTCACGCGCTCGCCGGGCGCATCACGCTCACCAATAAAACTAACGTCACCCGCCAACTCAAGCTGGAAGTTTGCGCCCAACTCGCCCCGCTCGATGGGCAAACGCTGATTGCTACGCAACATCAATCTATCAATATTTTGGCGGGGCAAACCAGCGGAATTACGCCCGTGATTTTTATGACGGGCGGTCCCAAGCCTGGTCCCGGTCCCTATCCCTCGCTCTTGCTGGACCTCGAACTGGGTCCCGGTTCCACCCGCACATTAGCCTTCGCCTCAGCCGCGCTCGATACGATCCCCGAAGCCTTTGAACTCGCCCGCAAAACCACCGCCCGCGCATGGGAAGCCGAAAAAACGCGCATTGAAATGCTCCAAGCCTCAGAAGAATTAGAAATCCAAACCGGCGATCCAGATTGGGATGCCGCGCTCGCTTTCAGTCAAAAAGCCGCGCATGCCTTGTTCTTCAATGGCAACGAACACATTCCCAATTCATCTTTTGTACAGGCTCGCCACATAGATCATGGCTATTCCCGCAAAGGGGACGGCACAGATTATCCCCCCGCTTGGAGCGGACAAACTCTCCTCGAAAGTTATTACATCGCGAGCATTCTACAAGGCGCGCCGCACATCACCAGAAATTTGATCGTCAACTTTTTAGCCACGCAAAACGAAGACGGCGAAATAGACGGCAAACCCGGGCTCGCCGCGCAACGCGGAAAACTATTAGCCGCGCCTTTGCTCGCCAGCCTCACCTGGAAATATTATCAAGCCACGCACGATGAAGATTTTCTTTTAGAAGTTTTCTCTAAACTCGTCAAATTTTTCTGGTCTTGGTTTTCTCCCGCGCACGATCGCAACCGCGACGGCGCGCCAGAATGGGATCATCTCTTACAAACCGGTTTCGACGACAACCCAATCTTCGACGTTTGGCATCCGTGGTCGCAGGGTTTGGATATTTCATTAGTTCACAGCCCAGCCCTAGAAGCCATGCTCTACCGTGAAGCGCAAACGCTCGTGAAAATTGCAAACAAGCTCGGCAACCCGGCAGATGAAACCGGGCTCATTCAATCGCAAGCGGAAAAAATTCGCGAATCAATTGCCGCCAGTTGGAATCCTAATCAAAGTTTTTATGCCTATCGAGACCGCGAAACGGGTTTAGTTTCGACAGGCAAAGTCATTGCAAAACGCAAAGGCGACGGCAACCTGCGCCCCAAATACGAATCCGAGACGCCGATTCGCTTATTGATCGAAGTCCAGACCAAAAGTCCAGCCGCGAAGCGCCCTGAAGTGCAAATCAGCGAATACTTCACCAAAACAAAAGGCGAAACCGAAATCATTCTTGGGCATCAATTTCAATGGCGCACCGGCGGCTTGGTGGCAACGAGTCAAAACACATACAAACGCATCGGGCGAATTGAAGTGACCGGTTTGGACGAAAAAGATAAAATCAACATTCACAGCATTGATACAACCGGCGAAGATATTACGCTGGCATTACCCATGTGGGCGCAGATACCCGATCAGCAAAAAGCGCACGCCTTGATTGGACGTAACATCTTAACTGCGGAACGCTTCGATAGACCCTTTGGTTTACCCTCGCTCCCCGCCTCTCCCGACCCCGAAGCGGATACGGTTTCAATGAGCGTTCACTTCCCGTGGAATCAATTGATCGGCGAAGGTTTGCTGGCGCACGGCTTTCGCGCCGAAGCGACACGATTAACCGCGCATATGATGAACGCCGTGATTCAAAACTTAAAACAAAATCGCGCGTTTTATCAGCGCTATCACGCAGAGAGCGGAGCGGGCATCGGCGAGCGCAATGCCTTACAAGGCTTTGCGCCCGTCGGTTTATTTATGCAAGCTTTGGGCGTGACGATTCTTTCAGCTACACGAGTTAAGTTGGAAGGTAAAAATCTTTATCCCTGGCCCGTGACGATTAAATATAAAGGCATGACAATTGTCCGCGCTTCGGAACAAACGGTAGTTACATTCGTAAATGGGGAAAGCGTGATTGTTAAAGAAGAAAGCCCTTGTATCGTTGAAATGTAAATCTTTGATTAAAAAGCGACAGCCAGCTTTACTCACAGAGCGCAGACGGCTGTCGCTTTTGTTTGCTTAAAACTATTTCAACTTAAATATCCAAGGTCCTTCTACAATATCAATAAAAGCATCCAATGCAATAGCTCTTGCCTCTTCAGCGCTCATATCTTTAGGTTTTTCAGATATTCCATAACCGCCATTATCATAGCATTCCACCTTTATATTCTGCTTTGCGTCATCTAATTTTTTCTGGGCTTTATCGCAATCTGGTAAATCCGCTATTGGGGTAGACATGCGTGAAATTGTAAGCGTTAGATGATCCAGATTAGTACTGGGCGATACAGGAAAATACAAACGGGCACAATTCCCCTGGGGAGTTCCATTGGCATCTTCATTATAAAAGCCGATAATCTTCCAAGCGTATACGAAGATAGTTTCATTTGGAGTAGTTAGCGTTATTGAACTTTTAGTTTGACCTCCCAAAGTGAACTCATAATTTGTTTTTTGGTTAGGGAGGTCATAACATACATCTGCCGTGAAGTATTCTCCTGCGCTTCCTTCGAGCGCTTCAATTGCAGTGTCAGTCACTTCCATTTTGATTCCGCCAACTTCTTGAACAAGCGGATATTCCATATTTGTATTTGGAGGCGCGGGAACATTGCTAACCGCTGAGTTTTCAGTGAAACCAGATATTGCTTCAACAGATTTAGCGGTAACTGCATCAGGCTGGAAATATAAAACCAGCATTGTGCCTATGCCCAGAATAATCAGAAAAGTTAATGTGATTAAAAAAAGACGCTTTTTTATAATCATAGGTTTACCTTTTTTCCTGCTCAAGCCGCCGTCCTCGGCGGCGGGGACGCCGCCTTGAGCGATGATGACGTTTTACTTTGTTATATCATTAATGGTAAGCATCCAATTACCATGTACCTCGGCGCTTGAAATATCATCTAACTCTTTTTGGGCTTCGTCGTGGGTGATTGAGTCATTATTGCTTTCAAGCGTAGCGTTGAAACTGCCATCAGCGTTTTCGTTGCACTTTGCTTTCAAGCCATGCGCTTGCGCTTTCGGATTCGTATTCAGTCTGTGTTCCAACTCTTGGCAAGGGGAATACATCTCGCGCGGCGGCGCATAGAAGTAGAGAATCGAAAAACTAATTGGGGTGGTGATAGTTGTTAAATCATCGACGCGATAATCAATGAGCGCACAACGCATTCCGGTTTTCTTCCCGTCGGCGAGAATTTCATTGTCTAAAAAACTAGCTTCCGCTGGCGGAATCTTATAGTCGCCATAGAAAAGAGGATTGGGCATAGGATACCATTCCCCGCTGTCCAGTGTAGTGTAGCAAATACTGATTTCCAGCCATGTATCAATAATTTTTGCTGAATTAATTTCAACGGTAATGTCATTATTGGTTACGGAGGGCGACTTGGGTTTATTGGCTTGTGATACTAAAACCTGAGTCGGTTCCACTGACAAACTTTGTGAACTGGGTACCTTATTATTACTTGCCGAGGCGATTGTCTGTGGACGGGAAACATACAAGCCAATCGAAGCGATGGTTATGATTGCCAACAGGCTGATAGCCAATATGCTGACAACTCGATTTTTCATTTTATTCTCCTCGTTAAGTAGTGTGGTTGTTTTCAAACGTCAGCGATTTAACCACCCTGCGCCCATTCACTCAATACGGAAAATCCCTACCATGCTTGTATCCCCATAAAACTGCTTCCACGCGCGAAGAGACACTTATTTTTTGTAAATACTCTCAAGATGTTTTTCGACTGTTTTAGGCGTGATGCTTAAAGTCGCAGATATGGATTTGTTATTTGCCCCTTCCGCTACTAGGATTAATATTTCACGTTCTCGATTTGACAAACTATTCCATTTATTTCCCACTGCCTCTCTCCAACGTTGCGCTCTTTCCAATTGTTCTTCGTCAAAAAGAACTTCCCCGCAAGCGGCGCGTCGAATTGCAGAAACAAGTTGTTGTTCCCTGATTTGTTTATCAAAATAGCCCACAGCTCCGGCGTCTATCATGCCTGCCAGATAAAAATCCCGATCATGCGCTGTTAATATTAAGGTGTTTGTTTCTGGATAATTTGTCCGCACCCATTCTTCAAGAGCCACAGGAGATAAATCAGGCATTTTCAAATCTAATAATAAAATTTCAGGCTTCAACTTTGCCACCAGGTTTTTAATCTCACCCCCATCTTGCGCTTCCCCGACAACCTCCATATCAGAAGCCTTTTCAAGGATAGCGCGAATTCCATTTCCGGTTAATGTATGGTCGTCTGCTATGAGTATAGATATAATTTTCTGTATTGGCATGAATACTTCCTTTTTTAAATAGATCTCTTGCATAAGTATTTGTAGGGCGGGTTTTTAACCCGCCATGCGCAAAATTTTACAAGAACGTCAGGCTCAAAGCCTGACCTACAATTGACTTGCGCAAGAGGTCTAATATAGCTTTACAGTTATATAGCGCTCATTTTCATTCTGTCAATTCTACAAACAAACGAACGCCATACTATTGGCATACGATTTACATTAAAGGGATTAATCTTGATCCCCAAAAGCATGGTATAAAAATTTATGGCCGCCCTAAAAAGAAATATCCCGCTTGAGCTTTTGATTTCTCTGTATGGGAAAGAACAAGCTTCGCAGATTTACAAGCGTAGTCAAAAGCTAATTGAAAGCTATCGCGCGCGGATTGAAGCCCGCCCCGTCAACCTAACGGAGCGCGACGCTATATTGATCGTATACGGAGATCAAGTTCAATCCGTAAAAGAAAAGCCGCTAAAAACATTAAACTCATTTTGTAAAAAATATCTCCAAGGCGTTATCAGCGGAATACACATCCTCCCTTTTTATCCCTGGACTTCGGACGATGGCTTTTCGGTCGTAGATTATCGTAAAGTAGATTCAAAACTAGGGGATTGGAATGACGTTTCCGCTTTACAAAGTCATTTCAAATTGATGTTTGACGGCGTGATCAATCACATTTCATCACAAAGCGAATGGTTTCAAAAGTTTTTGCAAGATGATCCGCAGTATCAAAATTATTTTATAACCGTAGCAGGCTCGCCAGATTTAGCGCCGGTCGTTCGTCCACGAGCATTGCCACTGCTCACTTCGTTTCAAACTCCATCAGGCGAAAAGAAAGTTTGGACAACTTTCAGCGCCGATCAAATTGATTTGAATTACAAAAACCCAGAAGTTTTGCTAGAGATTTTAGATCTTCTCTTGATGTATGTTGAACGAGGCGCAACCTTCATCCGTCTCGATGCAATTGCCTATCTTTGGAAAGAAATCGGCACAGCTTGCATTCACTTACCGCAAACGCATACCGTAATTCAATTTCTACGCGCGGCGCTGAATGAAGTCGCTCCGCAAGCTCTGATCATCACCGAAACAAATGTGCCGCATGTGGATAATATTTCCTATTTCGGCGATGGAACGAACGAAGCGCAACTCGTTTATAACTTCGCATTGCCGCCGCTCACCCTGCATACCCTTCACACCGGCGACGCGACGAAATTAACCAATTGGGCAAAGACCTTGACCTTGCCTTCTGAGCAAACTACTTTCTTCAACTTCCTCGCCTCACACGATGGCATTGGGCTGAATCCCGCTCGCGGAATATTATCCAACGCCGAAATTGATTCGCTCGTCGAAAAAACTTTGGCGCACGGCGGCTTGATCTCATACAAAAACAATCCCGACGGTTCGCAAAGCCCGTATGAAATGAACGTCAATTATTTTGACGCATTATCCAACCCGAACGGAGACGAAGCGCTTGAAATCCAAATTGCTCGTTTTATCTGCGCCCAAGCGCTTATGCTTGCATTAGTTGGCGTGCCGGGCATTTATTTTCATAGTTTATTTGGTTCGCGCGGCTGGCTGGCAGGCATAAAGCAAATGGAGCACAACCGCGCCATCAACCGCGAAAAATGCGCTAGCGTTCAATTACAAAAAGAATTGAGCGCCGAAAATTCATTACGCGCAAAAGTATTCAACCAATATCGTCAATTCTTGCAGATCAGAAAAACACAACCTGCTTTTCATCCGCATGGCAGGCAAAACCTGCTTCATTTTCATAAATCTACATTTGCGCTTGAGCGAGTTTCAAGAGACGGAAATTCATTCGTGGTATGCTTACACAACGTCAGTTCGCAAAAAATCTCATTTTCCACTCAATACGAATCTGGTATTGATTTATTGAGCGACCAAAAAATTCAGTTATCCACTCTCGCGCTGGAAGCTTATCAAGCGTTGTGGGTGAAAATAAACTAACTTCATTGCGTAAAGGGGCAAAACAAAATCGGCTTATAACAATCACAACCCGTCGTCTGCTACTCGCAATGCTCTAGGAGAAGTATAACTATGTCTGAAGTTCACAATATCGGTTTCATTTCTACGCGCTTTGCCGGCACAGACGGCGTTTCATTAGAAACGGAAAAATGGGCAACCGTATTAGAACGGCTGGGGTACGCCTGTTTTTATTTCGCCGGCGAATGCGATCGAGACCCGACCAAGTCTCGGGTTGTAGCTGAAGCGTTTTATCGTCACCCGGAGATTGACGCGATCAATCAACAAGCTTATTCAGGCAGTTGGTCTCTCGCTAAAGAAGCGCGCGCGGAGCATTCTGAAATTTCCGCTTTGCATAAAGATTTTTTTTCGATCTATGTACGCCCGCCGCAAATGACGCGCCGCATTCACGAACTCAAAGAACATCTCAAAGCGCAGTTATATCAATTTGCCCAACATTTTGATCTGGAAGTTCTTATTGTTGAAAATGCTTTGGCGATTCCGCTTAACCTGCCGCTGGGTTTGGCGCTCACGGAATTTATCGCCGAAACGGGTTTTCCCACTATCGCGCATCACCATGATTTTGCCTGGGAGCGCCAGCGCTTTCAAGTTAATTGCGTAGCGGATTATTTAGCGGCGGCATTCCCGCCCACCCTGCCGTCCGTGCGGCACGTTGTGATCAACTCGGTGCAAGCGCAACAAGTCGCTTCGCGGTACGGCGTCACCTCGCGCGTGATTCCGAACGTGATGGATTTTGACTCGCCGCCTAGCGCCTCTGATTCTTACGCTGAAGCGGTGCGCGCCGATTTTGGCATTGCGCCCCACGAATATTTCTTACTGCAACCCACCCGCGTGATTCAACGCAAAGGCATTGAACATGCAATTGAATTGGTCAAGCGTTTGGAACTGCCCGCCAAATTAGTGATTACACACGCTTCAGGCGACGAAGGCAACGAGTATGAACAGCGCGTGCGCGAATATGCGGATTTGCTCAACGTGACTGTGCGTTTTGAAGCGGATCAGGTGCAAGACCAACGCGGAACTACCGCCGACGGACAAAAAATTTACACGCTAGGCGACGTATATCCGCACGCGGATTTGGTCACTTACCCATCCAGCATTGAGGGGTTTGGCAACGCCTTTTTAGAATCCGTGTATTATCGCCGCCCAATTTTCGTCAATAATTATTCGATCTATGAAGTGGACATCAAACCCAAAGGTTTTCACACCGTTTGGTTCGATGGCTATATTGATAAAAACGCATTGGGAGCGGCGCGCAAGATTTTACAAAACCCAGAGTTAGCGCAAGAATGGGCGGAATCAAATTATCAGCTTGCCCGACGCTATTTTTCATATAGCGTTTTGGAGCGGCGCTTGCAGGCAATTCTGGCGGATTGTTTAGGAAAACATGTATGAAAATAACTTTATTGCATTATTCCGCGCCGCCGATTGTGGGCGGGGTGGAAAGCGTTTTAGAACATCACGCCAATTTGATGGAGCGGCACGCGCATTCAGTTCAGGTGATCGCCGGGCGCGGCGAAGCTTTCAGCGCGAAAATTCCGCTCCACCTCGCGCCGTTGGCGGATTCGCGCCACCCTGAAATTCTCGCCGTCAAAAAAGAATTGGACGCGGGAATCGTTTCTAAAAAATTTGACGAATTGGTTCGGCAAATTGAAGGCGAGTTGAAACCGCTCTTAGCGGATACGGAAATTTTGATCGCGCATAATGTGTGTTCGCTGAATAAAAATCTGCCGCTGACAGTTGCCTTGCATAATCTCACAAAGCAGAATCGCAAGATTAAGCTCATCCTTTGGCACCATGATTTAGCTTGGACGACTCCGCGCTACCGCGATGAGTTACATAAGGGCTTCCCGTGGGACGCGCTCAAAACCGCTTGGGCTGGAGCCGTTCAAGTCACTATCTCGGAAGCGCGGGCGGAAGAGTTATCCGCATTGATGCACATACCCCGCTCCAAAATTCACGTCATCCCCAACGGCGTAGATGTTCAGCGCTTTTTCAAATTAGAGGCGCAAACTTCGGCGTATGTAGAAAAGCTGGATTTGATCAAAGCCAGCCCGTTGTTGTTATTGCCAGTGCGCGTCACTTCGCGCAAGAATATCGAACTGGCTTTGCAAATTCTCGCCCAATTAAGAACGCAATTTTCAAACGCAAAAATCATCGTCACCGGACCGCTCGGTCCGCATAACCCAGCCAACCTAAAATACTTCAAGAAATTGGTTGCCCTGCGCGAAGCATTAAACCTAAAAGACGCGGCTTATTTTCTCGCGGAGTTGACCGACGAATTCATTCCCGACGCGGTGATTTCAGATTTCTATAACTTGGCGGATGGGCTTTTATTTCCGAGTAAAGAAGAAGGCTTTGGAATTCCCATTCTGGAAGCCGGTTTTTCAAACCTGCCGATTTTTTGCGCGGATATTCCGCCGCTTAAAAAATTAGGCGGCGAATTTGCCAATTACTTCGCTTTGGATGAAGCGCCCAGCGCGATTGCCCAACGCATCGCCGCTTATTTTTCGGTCAGCCCAACCTTCAAGTTGAAAGCCGAGGTTCGTAAAAATTACACTTGGCAAGGCGTATATGAAACCAAGATCGCGCCCTTGCTCGCGGCAAAGTAGGAGAAACTGCATGTATCCGATCACCAAAAATATATATATCCCCAAAATTCTTGTCCCCGTGTTACGCACGCACGATCAAACCTCCGCGTTGAATGCCGCTACGGCAATCGCCGGAGACGAGAATGTCCTGCTCACCGGTTTTATTTATGTGCCGGAGAATCAATCCTTAAGCACGGCGGCATTGGAAGCGCGCAAACTGCGTCAAACGCTCAAACAATTATATAAAGTTAAGCGTAGCGATAGATGGGCGCAAGTTCACGTCTCGCATAATTTATGGAAAGAATTGACCGACACCGTCCAACGCGAAGGGATAGACCTGCTCACGCTGGAATATCCAGGTCACTTTGAAGGCTTGGGCATTTCAGTGGCGGATGCGCTGGCGCAAGCGCCTTGCCATATTGCGCTGGTCAATCAACATATTGGCGCGGAGATCAAAAATATTCTGCTCCCCATTCGCGGCGGACCGCACGCCAACTTGAGTTTGAGAATCGCTTTATCCATCTACAATTCCAGCCGCGCAAAAATTTCTTCACTGCATCTCTTTCCCAGCAATACGACCAAAGCGCAAGACGCTTCATTCAAAGGCGTGGATTATGTGTTGAAAAACTTGCCGGAAATTGAACGCGCTGAAATCGTCACCGACGAGCCGCTGAACGTGATTGCCGAAAATGCCAAAGAGTACGATCTGCTGATTATGGGCACATCTGCCAGAGCGGAGTCTGAAGCGCCAGCGCTTGGTCAGGTGGCGGAGACGTTGATCGGCAATAGTCAAAAGGGCGTGCTGTTAGTCAAGACCAAACTGGCTTATGACGTGAATCCCGCCAGCGAAGAAGCCAGTCAAAATACCATTTCGGTTTTGGTGGATAAATGGTTCGCGGAAAATACTTTTCACGCCGATGAATTTGCGGATTTGAAATATTTGCTTTCTTTAAAAGAAAAGCAGGGCGTGACGATCAGTTTGGCTTTGCCGGCGTTGAACGAAGAAGAAACAGTTGGTAAAGTGATCCGCACGGTGAAGAACGCGCTGATGACGCGCGTGCCGCTTTTGGATGAAATTGTTTTAATCGATTCCAACTCTACCGATAGAACGCGCAAGATCGCGGAAAAACTGGGCGTGCCGGTGCATATTCATCAAAAGACTTTAGCAAAGCACGGCGCGCGCAAAGGCAAAGGCGAAGCCTTATGGAAAAGTTTATATTGCACCAAAGGCGATATTATTATTTGGATTGATACCGATATCGTCAATATTCATCCGCGTTTTATTTACGGTTTGATTGGTCCGCTTCTGCTTCAGCCAAAGGTGGATTTTGTCAAAGGGTTTTATCGCCGCCCTTTGAAGGTGGGCGATAAAATGCAAGCCGGAAGCGGGGGGCGCGTCACTGAGTTGACTGCGCGCCCATTATTGAATCTTTTTTATCCCGAACTTTCCGGCATGATTCAGCCGCTCTCTGGCGAATATGGCGGGCGGCGCTCGGCATTGGAGCGCTTGCCGTTCTTCTCCGGCTATGGCGTGGAAATTGGTTTATTGATTGACATGCTCGATCAATTCGGCTTGCAATCCATCGCGCAAGTGGATTTACAAGAGCGCGTGCATCATAACCAACCTTTAGAAGCGCTGGGCAAAATGTCCTTCGCCATCATCCAAGCCGTGATTCATAAATTGGAAAGAAAATACGGGCGCAATATTTTAGAGAACGTCAATAAAACCATGAAAATGATTCGTTATGAGCAGGAGCGCTTCTTTCTGGATATTGAAGAGATCGCCGAAAAGGAACGCCCGCCGATGGTTGAAATCCCTGAGTATCTGAGCAGGAATCATTAATCGGTCCTCCTGAAAAATTGAAACTCCCAGACACAATTGGGGGATGGAGCGTTTGCGCCGCGAGTTATATAATGCGGTATTGACGTTTGTCCCCATGTGCCGCGATTTATAGATCAGACACCAGCCGACTCGCCAAAAATCTCTTACTGTTTACATGCGGAGGCTCTTTATGAAAAGTTGTGGTAACTATCTATTCGTGTTTGTTTTTATCGGAATCGCTCTTTTGTCGTTAGGGCTGGGCGTGGCAAATTATTTTCAGGAGAAATCCATTTTCGCCGCATACGAACCGGCAACAGCCACAGTTACGCAATGGATTCCCGACCCCAATTACGGCACGGCTGATTACTGCCCGGTATATGCCTACGCTACAAAACAAGGCGACGCACGCTCTTACACAGGCGATGATTGCGAGACCAAGCCAAACCCTAACACGATTGGAAGTCAAACAGAAGATATCTATTACGATCCTCAGAATCCCTATTCTTCAGTTGAAACCAGAGGCTGGCTTGGCTCGGAGGGTAGCGGCTTGATTCTTGGGATCGTCGGGTTTTTGTTTTTTAACGTAATTGCGCTGATTATGGGAACTTTGATTTTCTTCGTAAATCGCAAGATGAAGCAATAGAAAAGTAGCCTGGCTGAAGACAGCCGCACTGCCGAATTACAGTCCGCTGAAGAATAACGCCTAGATCAGGCGTTATCATTTCGCCGTGCGAACTTTACCCCAAGCCCGCGGGACGGCGGTTTTCGATGGCGCTCAATTAATCTTAATTTCAAGAATCATGGTATAAAATTCTTCCGCGTGAGGAAAAATTGATTATAAAAAAAGGGCCGAAAAATAAATTAACCAGACTCTTCGTTGAGTTTTTCAATAGCGAGCAGGCTTCAGGGATTATCTTAATCCTCTGCACGCTGATTTCCATTTTGATCGCCAACTCCAAATTCGGCGCATGGTTCGTTCACTTTTGGGAGCTTGAAGCGGGCTTTAGCTTTGGGAACTTTCACTTAAAACACGCCTTAGAATATTGGGTCAACGACGGCTTGATGACCATCTTCTTCCTTTTGATTGGACTGGAGATTGAAAGAGAACTGTACATCGGCGAATTATCCGATTTGAAAAGCGCCTCTCTGCCGATGATTGCGGCGCTAGGCGGCATGGTCACGCCTGCTTTATTCCATTTCTTATTCAATCACGGCACGGCGACTCAAGCGGGCGCAGGGATTCCAGTGGCGACTGATATTGCCTTTGCGCTGGGCATTTTAGTTTTATTAGGCAAGAAAGTCCCCGTTTCGCTCAAAATCTTTTTAACAGCATTGGCGATCATTGACGATTTGGGCGCGATTGCGCTGATTGCCATTTTTTACACCAGCGATTTCTCGCTGAGTTATTTTCTGCTGGCGTTGGGCGTGTATGGCGGCTTGCTGATTTTGAATCGGCGCGGCGTGAAGCGGCTGGCTTGGTATTTGATCCCCGGCTTTGTGATGTGGTACTTCATGCTGAGATCCGGCGTACATGCCACTTTGGCGGGCGTTTTGCTCGCTTTTGCCCTGCCATTTGAAAATGGAGACAGAAACTCAACTTCGTATCGGTTACAGCATTTTCTGCATAAGCCAGTCGCCTTCCTGATTGTGCCAATTTTTGTTTTTGCAAATACCGGCATTATTTTAGGTAAAGATTGGTTATCTGGCTTATTAATCCCAAACAGTTTTGGCATCCTTGCCGGTTTGATCTTAGGCAAGCCTATCGGCATATTCTTAGCTTGTTTTTTGGCAGTGAAGTTGGGCGTCTCGCAATTGCCTAACGAAATCAGTTGGAAGCAAATTATCGGCGCGGGCTTTTTGGGCGGCGTGGGCTTCACCATGTCCATCTTCATCACGTTATTGGCGTTTGAAGATGCAAGCCTGATCCAAAGTTCTAAAATCAGCATTTTGCTTGGCTCGCTGAGCGCCGCTTCGATCGGCTATTGGATTTTGAGCAAATCCGCTCGGACGCGGGAAAAAATCATCCGCGCCGCAAAGGTTGAAGCATCGGAAGAGTTCTGATAATATCAAAGTGAGGAAGCGCTCCTCGCAGGCTCGCGCAACTTTCAGTTAAGGATGAGACGGGCTGACGTCCGCAGATTTTGTAAAGGAGAAAAGAGATGAATCCCCCTAGACCCGTTCATTACCTTTTAGTCGCCATTGTTCAAGATCAAGACCTAGATGCGGCAACCCGCGCATTAAAAGCGATTGGCGCGCCAGTGACCTATCTGGACAGCGCAGGCGGCTTTCTTGGGCGGCGCAATGCGACTCTACTAATTGGTTTGCCAAAGGAGCGAGAACTGGAAGCCCTGGCGGCTTTACAAGAATCCTGCAAACGCCGCATTGAATATATGACTTTACCGCTGGAAGGCGCGCCGATGACCATGCCCGCGCCAGTGCCAGTGACGGTGGGCGGCGCGACGGTTTTCGCTTTGCCGGTGGATCGGTTTGAACAATTTTAGGAGTAGATAAAATGAAAATGATCATTGTGATCGTCAAAGACCATGACGCCGATACCCTCACTCAAGCCTTAACCGCCGGAAATTTCCGCGTGACACGCGTGGCTTCTACGGGCGGCTTTTTACGAAGCGGCGTGGTGACGATGTTACTCGGCGTGGATGACGCGCAAGTGGATGCGGCAATCCAAGCGATGCGCGAAGCTCTGCCGCCCAAAGGCGAGACGAAACGCGCAACGCTTTTCGTTGTGCCAGTGCAACATTTTGAGCAAGTCTAATCAGCACGCCCCGCAGGTTTACTGCGGGGCGTTTTTTTCAATCCGTTCATCCCAAAATAAAATTATCAATCAGCCTTGTTTTGCCGATAAAAACAGCTATCGAAAGCAAGGTTTTTCCTTTAACAAGCTCTAACTCTTCGAGAGTCTCAAAGTCCGCGCAGGAGACGTATTGCAACTGCGCGCGCGGCTCAGTTTCCAAAACCGCCTTGACCCGCATTCGTAATTTCTCCGCATCTCTCTCGCCCGCTTCATATAATTCCTGCGCCGCGCTCAAAGCCCGAAACAAGACCACCGCCGCCGAACGATCTGCGCCCTCCAAATATTTATTGCGGCTGGAAAGCGCCAACCCGTCCGCCTCGCGCACAATCGGGCAAACTACAACCTCCAGCGGGAAGTTCAAATCCCGAACCATCTGACGAATCACGGCGGCTTGTTGCGCGTCCTTTTGACCAAAATAAGCCTTCTGCGCCTGCGCGGCGTTGAATAATTTGGCGACTATCGTAGTTACGCCCTTGAAGTGACTCGGGCGCATGGCGCCTTCCAAGCCTTTGGTCAGCGCCTCAACCTCCACCCAAGTTTGGTAGCCAGACGGATACATTTCCTCGGCTGTGGGCATCCAGACCAAATCCACGCCTAAAGGCGCAATCAAAGCCAAGTCTCGTTCTAAGTCACGCGGGTATTTCGAGAGGTCTTCGTTCGCGCCAAACTGCGTCGGGTTGACGAAGATCGTCAGAATCACGCTTTCACATTCCGCTTTGGCTCGGCGGATCAGCGAAAGATGCCCTTCGTGGAGGTAGCCCATCGTCGGGACAAGACCCACCGTCCCGAAGAGAGAGCGGCGCGCGCTCCTAAATTCATCTAGACCAATTATGCTTCTCATACCTTTCTCCTAGTTTGGGGGCTTGACAGGCTAGAAACTTTGTTCTACACTTTTAGCATCATTTAGATTACAGGAGATAAAAAATGGCATACGCACATACCAATTCCAAAGGCACCACCTACTACCTGCACTCCAACGGCAGAATGTTCTTCTTCTCGAAGGAAGTCAAAGAAGGCGCGCTGGATGCAGTCCCCGCCGGATACAACGTAGTAGAGATGAAAACCGGCATGTTAGTGCTGAAGAAAGTTCAGCCCGCCGCTAGCTCCACAGAAACCAACTCTGAGAACGCCAGCTAAACGTAAGTATAACGCCGTTCAAACGTAAAATTGGAGCGCAAACTCCATATATATTGTTCTTTTAGATTCAAAAGGAGATTATTTATGAAACGTACACAGTCATCTAAAAGCCTTGAAACCAAAGCGGGGAAGCCATGCCTACATTAAACCGCGTTCAACTGATCGGTCGTTTAGGCAAAGACCCTGAGAGCAAGTTCACCCCCACTGGAAAGAAGGTTTGTCATTTCAGTTTGGCGGTGAGCAATCGCTGGAAAGACAAAAACGGCGTCAATCAAGAAAGTACCGAATGGGTCAACATTGAAATTTGGGGGCGGCTCGGCGAAGTTTGTCAGGAATATCTAAAAAAAGGCAGTTTGGTCTTTGTGGAAGGTCGGCTGAAGACCGATAAATACGAAGACAAAGGCGAGATGAAATATTTCACTAAAATTGTCGCCCAAGCCCTGCAATTCCTCGATAAAAAACCCGCAGACGAACCGATCTTAGCCGTAGAAGAAGACCCGGGCGAATACGAAGCCTAAAACTCAATAAATATAAACAAAATGACCCATGAAATATATTCATGGGTCATTTTGTTTTGAAAGCGCCTGAATTTAGCCGCCGCCTGCCACGCCGGAGATTCCGCCGTCGGTCAGTTTGCGTAAATCGCTCAAAGCGGATTCGATCTCATCCGCCGTGACTGGGCGTTCTTCATCCCGATGAGTCAACTTCCCGGAGTTCGCTTTTTCCAGCGCCAATTCTTTGATCGAAGCGTTCAGCGCCAAAGCCTCCTTCACCAACGCCGCGCCTTGCGAATATCCAATCACTGGGTTGAGCGCCGTCACTACAATCGTATTCTTCGCCAGCCAGCCTTCCGCTTTTTCTTGATTCGCAGTCAGCCCTTTTACAGCGCGCTCGGTAAAAGCGTTCACCGAACCGATGATCACTTGCATCATCTCAAATAAATTGTGACCTAAAATCGGCATCATCACATTCAATTCCAACTGACCGGCTTGCGCGGCGAGCGCGACAGTCGTATCGCAACCCACCACATGAAACATCGCCTGATCGAGCATCTCCGCCATCACCGGATTGACTTTGCCCGGCATGATCGAAGAGCCAGGCTGAACGGCAGGCAGGCGAATTTCGTCGAGTCCGGTTGAAGGTCCAGAAGCGAGCAGGCGAAAATCGTTGGCGATGCGAATCAAAGTCAAAGCCAAAGTCCGCAAAGAAGCGGAGAAATCTGCCGCATCCGCCATAGATTGCATGGATTCAAATAAGTTATCGGATTCAGTTAATTGGAGTCCGGATAGTTCGGAAATTTTCTTGACCATTCTTTTATGATATTCGGGATGCGCGTTCAAACCGGACCCGACGGCTGTTCCGCCGATCCCTAGCCTTCTCAACCCTTCGGCAGAGCGCTTGATCCGCTCCACATCACGTTCCACCGCTTTGGCATACGCTGAAAATTCCTGACCTAAACGAACCGGCACGGCATCCTGCAAATGCGTGCGCCCAGATTTGACGATGTGATCAAACTCTTTAGCTTTGGCTTCCAGCGCGGTTTGCAAATTCTGCAACGCGCCGAGCAATTCATCCAGCCGCCATAAAGCGCCCAAACGAATCGCGGTTGGGATGGTATCGTTCGTGGATTGCGCCATGTTGACGTGATCGTTTGGATGCACATAATACTTGCCTAGCTCCCCGCCTAAAATTTGCGTGGCGCGATTCGCCATGACCTCGTTCGCGTTCATGTTATGGCTCGTCCCCGCGCCCGCCTGAAAAGGCTCAACCACAAATTGCTCATCCCACTTGCCTTGCATCACTTCTTCGCCGGCTTGGGCAATCGCTTCCGCGAGTTGTTTCGCGGAGAATTTCTTGCCGTCCGCTTCACGAGCGTTGAACAAACCCAACTCAAAATTCACCAAAGCCGCCGAACGCTTGACCAAAGCGATAGACCAGATAAACGCGCGCCAAGGTTTTAGTCCGCTGATCGGAAAATTCTCTACTGCGCGTTGCGTTTGCGCGCCATAAAACGCCCCTGCGGGGACTTGCATCTCTCCCAGCGAATCTTTTTCCACACGAAAAGTTTTAGCCGTCATCTCTTGTCCTCCAAATCATATTTTGGCATATTGTACACCGGCTTTCCAGCCCAAGCAGGGATATTCACAGAAATTAGAGTGATATATAATCACGCCATGCTCAACCGTATCAGGCGTTGGTTTACTCATCCGGTTTTTGGGGATGAAGAGAAAACGCGCATCGCGCAATTCATGTTCAATTTCTCGTGGATCGCAATCGGCGTCCTCTTATTTTTAATTCCCGCCCGCCTGATTATCAAAACCGATAAATCGCTCCTGCCAACCTTTTTAATCGCCGGGTTAATTCTTCTAATCATTATTACGCAACAAATCATTCGGCGCGGATATATAAAACAAGCTAGCTACGCCATGATTTACAGCGGCTGGCTGATCGTCACGGCGCTGGCTTGGTATGCGGACGGACTGCACGATATTGCCATTCTCGGCTATATCATCGTCATCCTGCTGGCAAGTTTTCTGCTCGGTTGGCGCACGGTGAGCGTCATTGGCGGGTTAAGCCTGATCGTAATTTGGACGTTTGCCCTTAACGATTACAAACACCTACAACCTCTGCATAACGATAATCCTATCGGCTACGCAACCGATCTCAGCGGAATCTTCATTCTAATCTGCGCCCTGATCTACTTATTGGTCAGCGGCTGGCAAAGAACCGTACAAGCCTCGCGCATTGAGTTGACTGAACGCCTGCGCGCCGAAGAAAAATTACAAAAACAAGCGGATTATCTCACCGCGCTTCACAACACCGCCCTCGGTTTGTTGAACCGTTCAGAATTAATTCCCCTGCTCGATGCAATCATCGCTCACGCCTGCAACCTGCTTGAAACCAAACATGGCGCGCTGGATTTTCTCTCGCCCGATCAAACCACAATCACCCAAGCCCATGGAGTTGGCGCGTATGAGCGCTTCAACGGTTCTTCCCATCCAAACGGCGTGGGCGTCACCGGCACAGTTTGCACAACCGGACATTCGCTACTCATCAACGATTATCAAACTTGGGCAGGCGCGCTTCCTGAATACCGCAAGGGCGGATTCCTCTCCATGATCAGCATTCCGCTCAAAGTGGAAGAAAAAATTATCGGCGCAATCGGCTTTTCCTATCTGGACGAGAAGCGTAAATTCACGCCGCAACAAGTGACGTTTATGGAGAAATTTGCCGCTTTAGCTTCGCTGGCAATTCATAGCGCTCGATTGCACGAACAGACTCAAGCGGAGATGCGCGAACGCAAAAATATCGAAACCGCCTTACGCGCCAGCGAAGAACGCTTTCGGAAAATCTTTCAAGTCAGCCCAATCGCCATCTGCATCACCGCCCTAGAAGACGACCGTCTGCTGGACGCCAATAACGCTTACTGGGAAATGAGCGGTTATGACCGCGAAACTGCCCTTGGTCAGACCTTGGAAGAATTACACGCTTGGAACGATACGGAAGAACACCGCGATTTTGTCACGCGCATTCAAGCGCAACATTCGATTTACAACCCCAACTATCAATTTACAACTTCCGCCAACGAACCTAAATTCGCCATCGCGCTCTACGAACTAATGGAACTGAACGGACAAACCTGCATTTTATCCATGTTCCACGATGTGACCGCGCAAAAGAAAAATGAAGTCGCGCTCCGCGAAAGCGAAGCGCGGATGAGCGCCATCTTCAGCGCGCTCCCCGATATGATTCTGGAAATTGATCAAGCGGGCATACTAACCGGCTTCATCGCTTCCAATGAAATTCAGCCGCTCATGCCGCCCGATGATTTCCTGGGGCATAACATTCGCGATCTCTTCCCCGTCTCCATTTCTCTGCAAACCATGTTCGCGGTTGAGCGCGCGCTCGCCACGCAACAACTCCACGCCTTTGAATACGGAATGCCCCCCGGCGAAGAAATCCAATTCTTTGAAGCCCGCGTCGTCGCCGTCGCCGCGACAACGGCAATGATGATGGTGCGCGATATTAGCCAAAGAAAATGGGTGGAGACTGACCGCGAAAATCTCATTCACGAACTGGAAGATAAAAACGCCGAACTTGAGCGCTTCACTTATACCGTCTCGCACGATCTCAAATCGCCGCTGATCACCATTCGGGGTTTTCTCGGCTTTCTAGAGCAAGATGCGCTCAGCGAAAACAAAGAGCGCCTCCGCAACGACATTCAGCGCATTTCAGACGCAACCGCAAAAATGCAATCCTTGTTAAACGAACTGCTCGAACTTTCGCGAATCGGTCGAGTCGTCAACGTCTTTGAATATGTTTCGTTTGTGGAAATCGCCAGCGAAGCGGTGGAACTTGTGCAGGGGCGTTTGCAAAGCATTCACGCCAAAGTCAGCATTCAGTCCGACCTGCCAACTGTCTATGGAGATCGCCGCAGGCTGGTTGAGGTCGTCCAAAACCTTGTAGATAATGCCGCCAAATTCATGGGCGAAAATCCCAACCCGCTGATCACAATTGGTCAGGAAGGCATCTTGGAAGGCAAGCCGATCTTCTTCATCAAAGACAACGGCATCGGCATTGAGCCGGAACATTTAGACCGCATCTTTGGGTTATTCAACAAACTAAACTCCGAAACCGATGGAACCGGAATTGGGTTAACTATCGTGAAGAGAATCATCGAGATTCACAACGGCAAAATCTGGGTCACGAGCGAAGCGCACAAAGGCTCAACCTTCTTCTTCACGCTTCAAATCGGACCTGCGTCTCAATTCGTGATATAAATAAAGTCATCCTCTATTTTAGGAGTTTCTAAATGAAACGAGCGGTTAGCGTAAGTATTGGGTCGTCCAAACGCAACAAAACGGTCGAAGTCACTTTACTCGGCGAAAAAATCAGCATTGAGCGGGTCGGCACAGACGGAGATATGGAAGCCGCCGCCTTGAAATACAAAGAACTAGACGGCACGGTGGACGCTTTCGGCGTAGGCGGAGCGGATTTAGGCGCTATTGTCGAAGGCAAATTTTATCCCTTTCATTCGGTTCAGAAATTAATTCGGTATATCAAAAAAACGCCGGTCGTAGATGGCGGCGGCTTGAAGAATACGCTTGAAAACCGCGCCCCCGGCTTTTTGGATCAAAAAATCGGGGATTACATCAATCAGCGCGGAAGAAAAGTCATGATCACCGTCGGCGTGGATCGTTGGGGGCTCTCCAAATCCTTTGCCTCCGCCGGGTACGAAACTGTCTTCTGCGACTTAATGTTCGCGCTCGACGTGCCCATTCCGGTACGCAGTATGAACGGCTTGAAAAGACTCGCCGCAATCTTAATCCCGATCGTGACGCGCTTTCCATTTGAATGGCTCTACCCCACCGGCGAAAAACAAAACGAACATAAACCCAAATATCAAAATTGGTACGAATGGGCAACCGTGATCGCCGGCGATTGCTTATACGTCAAGCGCCACATGCCATTCAATATGCAGGGCAAAGTCGTCGTCACCAACACCACCACGCCGGAAGACGTTGAATTCTTCAAAAAATGCGGCATCAAATATTTGATTACCACCACCCCCGTAATGGACGGGCGCTCCTTTGGAACAAATATGATGGAAGCCGCGCTCGTGGCGCTGGCGGGCAAAGGGCGCGCCCTCACCTGGGACGAACTCAACCAGATGATTGACCAATTGGGCTTTGAGCCGCAAATTCAAGAATTAAATTAATTCCAACTTTTTCATTTTAGAAGTAAGCTAATTTTCAGGAGTTTTTTTATGGATGCCATCGTCACCGCAGGCGGAATTCCGCAACCCAAAGACCCGTTATACGCCTATTCCAACGGGAGTTCAAAAGCGCTGATTGACATTGCCGGTAAGCCCATGATCCAGTGGGTTTTAGACGCGCTGAACGAATCAGAGCAAGTCGAAAACATCATCGTCATCGGGCTTTCCGCCAAAAGCGAATTAACTTCCAAAAAGCCGCTTTACTATCTTTCCAACCAAGGGCGGATGCTCGCCAACATCGTCGCCGGAGTGACCAAAGCCGTTGAACTACATCCAAAAAATCAACACGTCCTGATCGTCTCCTCAGACGTGCCGACGCTCAAAGGCGAAATGGTGGATTGGCTCGTCCAAACCGCTATGCAAACCAAAGATGAAATCTACTATGGCGTTTGTCCGCGCGAAGTGATGGAAGCCCGCTTCCCCACTTCCAACCGCACCTACACCCAACTCAGCGATATGGAAGTTTGCGGCGCAGACGTTAACATCATCCACATCAATCAAGTGACGCAACATCTCGAGACTTGGGAAGCGCTGATCGGCAATCGTAAAAGCCCGTTACGTCAAGCCGCCGTGATCGGGCTGGATACGCTCATTCGGCTATGGAGAAAAAAATTCACGCTGGAAGAACTCGTCCAACGCGCTTCCGAGCGCATTGGCGTAAAAGGGCGCGCCATCATTTGGGATCGCGCCGAACCGTGCATGGATGTAGACAAACCTCATCAACTTGAAATACTGCGCGCAGACCTCGCCAAACAAGTTAAAAAGAAAACCGCTCCCGTCAAAAAAACAGCGCCAGTAAAAACGCTCAAAAAGAAACCCGTCGTGAAAGCGAAGCCAAAGAAAAAATGAGTTTTCAGTCTTTGCTCAAACTGGACGCCCGGCTTTCCGACCAACTTCGCGTGGCAGAAAAGCCGGGTCTTTTGCGTAGCATTGCCGTCTTCTTCGCGCATTCCGGCGATTCGTGGTTTTGGGCGGCGGCGCTGATCGGCGCTTGGTTTTTCAGCGACACTTACTGGAAAGAATGGGAAACTGTCGAATTCATGGGGCTGAGCGGTTTAGCCGTAGTAGTGTTGGGCGTAAAATTTCTAGTCAAACGCAAAAGACCCGAGGGCGAATGGGGCGGGATTTATCGCAACACCGATCCACACTCCTTTCCATCTGGACACGCCGCACGCGCTTTTCTAATCGCAGTCGTGGCGACGGCGCTTGCCCCGGGTTGGCTGGCTCTGTTCCTGTGGGTTTGGGCTCCGCTGGTAGCTTTAGCCCGCGTAGCGATGGGCGTGCATTATCTTTCAGATATTATCGCCGGAGCAATTCTCGGAACGCTAATCGGCATTGTGGGTTTACAATTTTACGAAGCCTTACACGCTTGGTTCATCACTTGGACTGGTTTTAATTTTTGGTAACTTAACCGCATTTCAAGGGGCATGGAGGCAGTATGAAAATTCGCTCGATCACTTACTTTTGCAATCCGGGCTGGCCTCTCCAAGAAAACAAACTGCGCGAAGCGGGGGATTTTTTAGCGCGCGCTTCGGCGGCATTTCAAACCGCCGGATACGAAGTGCAAACCACGCGGCTCGCCACGCTTCCATTTCCCAAACTTGTCAACGGCAAACTCGAAGAGACTCCGCTCCTCGCGCAAAAAATGTCCGAGATGTTGAAGCAAGTCGGAGTGGCGTATGCGGCGTTAGGTCCGGCATTAATTCAATTCCCTAAAAGTTATCAAGTCATCCCAGAAGCGCTATCCAGCTCTGAAAATATTTTTTTCAGCGGCGAGTTATCCAACCGCGAAATTGGCATTTCACTGCCCGCCATCCAAGCCTGCGCGGAAGCGATCCAAAAAATATCCACGCTCACGCCCAACGGATTTGCCAATTTACGTTTTGCCGGGTTGGCAAATGTTAAGCCCGGCGCGCCGTTCTTCCCCGCCGCTTATTGGAACGAAGCGGAACCGGCGTTTGCAGTGGCGGTTGAATCCGCCGATCTTGCCGTGCGGGCTTTTGAAGCTACGGATCAATTGGAAGCGGGTCGTAAAAACTTGATCGCCGAAGTTGAAAAACATGGGCAGGCAATCACGCGCGTTGCGCGGCAGGAGTTATTGGGCGCGCAATTTTTGGGCGTGGATTTTTCGTTCGCGCCTTTTCCAGATGACGAGCGCTCGCTGGGCAATGCAATTGAAAAAATGGGCGTGCCTAAAGTTGGCTTACATGGCTCTTTAGCCGCCGCCGGCATTTTGACCGAAGCGCTGGACCGCGCTTATTTTCCGCATGTTGGTTTTAGCGGATTTATGCAACCTATTTTGGAAGATTCGGTTTTAGCGCGACGCGCGGCAGAAGGCACGCTCAGCGTTAAAGATATTTTGCTATATTCAACGGTATGTGGAACGGGTTTGGATACCATTCCTCTGCCGGGAGATACGTCCGCCGAAGAGATCGTTCCGCTCTTATTGGATTTATGCGTCATTGCCGCGCGCCTCGCCAAGCCGCTCACTGCGCGGCTGATGCCAATCCCCGGTAAAAAAGCGGGCGATGCCACCGAATTTGATTTTGGTTTTTTTGCAAATAGCAAAGTCCTGAAGTTGGAAAGCGAACCGCTCACCCATGCGTTAAGCGGCGCGGAAGTTTTTCAGTTGCAAGCTAAACGCGCCAGCTAAATCCGTAGGGTAATCGCATTTGAAAATCTTGAAACCCAACCTTTGGTGATTTAGTTTCAGAATCCGCCAATCTTCACGAATTCACGCTAATCTTTCTAAAAAAATCGCGTAGATTGGCGCAGATTAGCGGATAAAAACCCAAATGCGATAGCCTTAGCTAAATCCGCGCTTCGTTTGAAACGGCGTTATAATCTTAAAAAATATTTTTCGGAGGTCTGGTGGATCTTTCAACGCATGCGTTCTTTGAGGGGAAAATTGTTCCGTGGAGCGAGGCGAAAGTCAACATCGCCACGCACGCATTTATGTATGGAACTTCCGTGTTCAGCGGAATGCGCGGCTACTGGAACGAAGCAAAGCAAAAGCTATTCGTCTTTCGCCCTTTTGAGCATTATCGGCGTTTACTCAATTCGGCGCGGATGATGGCGATGGAAATTCCTTATACTGAAGAGAGCTTAATTGAACTAACATTAAATCTTTTACGAACAGACGCTTGGAAAGAAGACGTCTATCTCCGCCCCGTAATTTACAAGGCGGACATGGGCATTGGCGTGCGCCTGCACAACTTGAAAGACGATTTTTGTATGTTCGTCATGCCGTTTGGAAAATACGTGAGCAACGATACCAACGCGCATGTGACAATTTCCTCATGGCGACGCATTGACGATAACGTAATTCCGGCGCGCGGAAAAGTAGCCGGCGCTTATGCCAACTCCGCTTTGATTAAGACGGACGCCAACCGCGCTGGTTTTGACGAAGCGCTGGCTTTGGATAGTCACGGGCATGTTTCCGAAGGCTCGGCGATGAACATCTTCATGGTGCGCGACGGCGTATTGATCACGCCGCCGGTGACGGATAACATTCTGGAAGGCATTACGCGCCGCTCGATCATTGAATTGGCAAAAAACGAATTGGGCTTGGAAGTTCTCGAACGCTCCATTGACCGCACGGAAGTTTTTATCGCTGAAGAATTATTTATGACCGGCACTGCCGCGCAAGTGGTGGCGGTGACAAAGGTAGATCACCGTCCGGTTGGGAGCGGGCAAATGGGCGCGATCACCACGCAACTCCGCGAGTTGTTTGACCGCGTGGCGCACGCCGATCATCCAAAGTATGCACATTGGAATTTGGAAGTTTAGCAATCAAAAGAGGTCAGCTTACGCTGACCTCTTTTGATTGAAAACCCGCCCTACACAAACTTGTGCAAGAGGTCTATCCCAAAAGCGAATAAAGTTGGGAATAATTTTGAATCACCGGGCAACCTTCCGCGGCTTCAGGGAAGAGTCCGCTTGGGTCGTAGAGGATGGCGCGTAGTCCGGCGCGAAGCGCGCCCAGCGTATCGGCATAATAATTATCGCCGATGTATAACGTCTCTGCCGCAATGGCGCCCGCCATTTCCAAGCCGCGCTGAAAAATCAACGGCTCCGGCTTATATGAATTGACTTCCCCGCCCGCCAAGGCAAATTTGAAATAAGGCGCAAGGTTGAGCAGATGTAACTCTTCCTTGAACGGCTGATCGCGATTGGAAACTACGCCAAGCGTGTAACCGGCTTCGTTTAGATAAGACAACAAATCAAACACATCGTCGGGGACTGAAACGCGCGGCTTATAAGCCTGATCCATATACTCCGCAGTACGCGGCGCAACCTGCGCGGCTTGCGCTTCATCCACGCCTAACGCGATTAATCTGCGCCGTGTGAAGTTAATCCAAAAACCTTTTTTATCGGCTTTATATTGGGCGTAATCTATTTGAATTTCTTTTGAGCTGGCAAAATATTGCAGTTCCCATCTTTCTGTGCGCTGGCAGTCTTGATCGGAAATCGGGCGAAGATTCAAATTTTTGACGTAATCAAGAAAAACCTCCCCGGGCGTGGGGAGGTTGAAACGTAACGTCCCATCTAAATCAAAAAGAATGGCTGTGATGTTTTCTGCGTTCGACAAGTTATCCTCCAATATGCGACATTTCGACTTTAGGTAATCCGCTGGTTTTTTCAGAGCGCAATTCAGAATAACGGTCTGCGCGTTTGTTCCAAACTTGGGCGATTCTTTCCGCAATCTCGGCGTCGGTTGCGCCGTTACGCAATAACTCGCGGAAGTCGTGTCCTTTAACGCCGAACAAACAAGTGTACAAAGAGCCTTCAGCGGATAATCGGACGCGCGTGCACGCGCCGCAAAACGCCTGTGTGACTGAAGCGATCACGCCGATCTCTCCGCCCCCATCTTGATAGCGCCACCGTTTAGCCACTTCGCCCCGATAATTTGGATCGAGCGGTTCAAGCGGCATTTCTCGATTGATGATCTGAATAATTTCTTTCGCCGAGACCACATCATCCAAGCGCCAGCCATTGCTGTGACCAACGTCCATGTATTCGATGAAGCGCAAGGTATAGCCTTTTTCGCGGAAAAATCTTGCCATTGGCAAAATGCTGGTTTCATTCAAGCCGCGCTTCACGACCATATTCACTTTGAGCGGCGTTAAGCCAACCGAAGCGGCGGCGTCCATCCCGGCGATAACTTTTTCAACCGGAAAATCAACATCGTTCATGGCTTTGAAGATTTCATTATCTAAAGAATCCAAACTAACCGTCACGCGGTTTAGCCCGGCGTCTTTTAAGGCTTGGGCTTGTTGGGCGAGCAAAGCGCCGTTCGTGGTGAGAGTCAGGTCGAGGTCCGGAATAGCGGCGAGCATTTTAATCAAATTGGGCAGACCCTTGCGAACCAATGGCTCGCCGCCGGTCAATCTAATTTTCTGCACGCCGTGCGCGGCGAAAATTCCAGCCAGCCGAGCGATTTCTTCAAAAGTGAGAATCTGCCCGCGATTCAAGAATTGATAATCCGAACCGAAGACTTCCTTGGGCATACAGTAAACGCAACGGAAGTTACAGCGGTCGGTGACGGAGATGCGGAGGTCGCGTAGGGGGCGGTTGAGCGTATCAATGAGGGACATTTTTATTTTCACAAGCTAAAAAACAAAGCGGGTAGATTATATCAATTCTGGAGGGCTGGCTTCTCTCAAACGCGGGCTTGGGTTGGGCAAGGGCAGGCGCGTTCGAAATAAAAACTGCCGAGGGGTAAATCCCTCGGCAGTTTGGTTACGGCGCTTCGTAAATCGTCACGTTGCCTTGTTGAAAAATAATCTTAAGGCGCGTCACAAATTTCCGCTCGTTGACTTGCAAAGATCTTCTTTCAGTATCGCCAATGTAAATATAGCGAATATGATATTTGGCAAGGATCGCGCTGGCGGTATCCCAATCCGACGTAGTATATAAAGCGGCGATGTCCGCTTGACGCGAGCCTTGCGGTTCTGCTCCGCCGCGCCACTGGGATTCGTGACCGGGCCAGCCAAGCACATTGGGCAATCCCGTATATGTTGCGATGCGAGCATAGGATGGATCGTACGAGCCGCCAATCGCTTCGGCGACAACGCCATCTGGCGCGGCGCGCAGAAATTCAATTGCGGCGGCTTCGTCTGGATTCTCTCGCTTAATGCGGTCAAAGTCATCCAGCGTAAAACCGCCATAAGGTTTGAAGCTATTTGTTTTAGTAGGCAAACTCAACGCGGGGTAAAGCAAGCCCGCAAAAATTACCAGCGCAATACCAATACGATAAACCCAGCCCCAAACAGCGTTGTTTAGATTCTGAAGCAGATACGCCACGCCAAAAGCGGCGGCTAAACTCCATAAGAGCCACGCTTGATAATAAAATTTGAAAATTGTGTTGATGCGATAGCCAAATTGATCTTTTAGATACACAAAATCTGGAGCGATGATTAGAACTGCGCCCACTGCCAGCAAAAGAAAGACGAAAGTTATTGTTTGGTGGTTGGTGGTTGGTGATTGGTGGTTGGTGGTTGGTGATTGGTGGTTGGCGGTTGATAGTTGATTATTAAATTCTTTTGAGAACAAAAATGCCAGCGCGGGGATTAGAACTGCCAACATGGTAATTAATCCGCCAATATAGGACAATCTTCTTAAAGAAGTTGCGCGGAAGAACGTAGCGATATCCATGTTCTGACTTGCCAGCCAGCCCATCACAAAATCTTTTTGCACATAATAGCCGAGCAAACCAATCAGCCACATAAATATGAAGAGGATAAGGGTAAATCCAAGCCCAAGCCAGAGCGCGAGTTTCCAATTTGGTTTTAACTCAGCTTCAAGCAATCCGCCCGCGGAAGCAGGCTCGCGGATTTTATACGCCAAGAAGCAATAAATCGGGATGAGTAAAGTTCCCCACATAAGCCATAAGTGCGCGCCGCGCGTGGGATACATCATGCTGGGCAAAATCCCGCCGGCTTGAGACGAGAAGCCCAAATAGAATGGCAAATACATAAAGATAGAAGCCAGCCCAAGCGGCAGAGCCAGCGTCAGTAAGTCTTCGAGGCGTTTCCAATTCCAGCCGTGTGCCTGCGCTTGCGTAAAAACATAAGCGGCGACGATCAAGGTTGCGCCGATCAGAATATCCCAAGTGTTGAGGAACGCCAGCCCGCCCAACGCCAAAGCGGAGAAAACGAAGCCTTCCAACTGCATGTAGATTGAAAAGCCCAAGATTCTGAGTTCGCCCTTCCAGCCGCCGAGGAAAATATTCAACGCGACCGAGATAACCAGCAAAGTGAACGGAAGCGCTAAAACGTGCGGATGAAGATCGCCAAGCAGAAACGAGAAAAATGGAAATTCGTCAATCACTTCCTGCGGATTGTGGAGCATATCGTAATCTTGCATAATGCGCGAAGAACGCCACCACCATAAATACCGCTGAATGCCCCAGCCCAGCGGCTCGGCAGGCGGCAGGTTCAATTCTTTAACATCCAGCCAAGTCCAAAAGGCGCTGGTGAATTGACCCGTAGCGTCCTTCTTCCAAAAGAATCCGTAGCGCGATAAAACTTCAAGCAATGCGCCAAAGTTTGAAACTAGTAAAAGGAACAAAGGCGCAAACAGCGCATTGACGCTTGATGATTTGCGATCCGCTAATAAGTTATATAAAATTCCATACGCGCCGATTGCCGTCAGGCTGAAGATGAGGGCGGTCATCAAATTGTGCGCCATGCTGGAAGGGACATTCGTCAACTTGGCGAGCATAGCGGTGATGACATAACCAAAGTAATAATATGAAATCGCATAACCGGAAAGCCACGGGTCGCGCGGCGGAAAGGTTGGCGAACGCATAATGCCGCTGATGAAAGCCAATTCCATTGGTTTTTCGGTGCTGAATAATTCTGAGTTTGCCGAGCGGATGAAAGCCAGAAAGGCAAAAGCGACCAAGAATAAAATTTCAGTTGTGAGCACAAGCCGCAGGTTTGATTTTATAAAGTCAAGTAGTTCGCCGCGCTGTTGATTGAAAGACCAAAAACTTAGCCCCAGCAAAACGGCACAGCCCAGCAAAATTCCGCCCGTATCATTTTGGGCGACGCCCAAAGAAGCCAAGAGCCAAAACGCATAACCCCAAATCAACAACCCGGCAGTTCGCGCAAACGTATAACCGCGATCTTTCAAGGCGGGGAATAAGCGAAAGGCGAGCGGGAAAGTGAGCCAGCCAACGGCGCTAACGAGGAGATACCAAAAGATGAAAGAAGTCATTAGGAATTAGGGCTTAGGTTGGAGGGAGAAAATATTCCGGTTGTGGAATCAGGCTCAAAGTCCAGCACAGCGGCGATAGCCGTCAAATTGATTGCGCCGAAGACGTGGGGAAATAAATCTGACTCGGAAATATTTTCAGCGGGCGGTCCGGCGGGCGCTTCCCACTTAAGCTCCGGCTGGAGTTGGCTTTCGTCAATTTTTAGCAACACGAGATCATTTCTGCCCGTATAAAAAGCGTTGGCAACTTGCGCGACCTGCGCGTGTGTGGAGCAATGGATGAAGCCTTCGGTTTCCAAACTAGGCGCAGTATAAACGCCTTGTAATTTTGCCGCGTCCCATTCCGCGCGCGAGGTGATGTGATAGATCATGGTAAAACCTCATAGATAGTTGTATCTTGATCGTGATAGACCGTCTTCCAGTATTGACCGTCATATTGCGGGAACTTGGCGAGTCCATCCGGCAGACCTTCAAGCGCGGGGTAAATATTTCTTTCCAACTGCCCAACGATAATATATTTGACTTGATATTTTTTGAGAAATTGTAATGCGGCTTGCGCGTCGGTAGCGTTATAGAATGCGCCAATTTCATCCACGCGGTTTTGAACGGTTTGCGATAGATATGCGCGTTGCTGGCGCTGATGAAAATTCCAGCCGACTACGCCGGGCAAACCGGTGTAGATCGTCATGCGCGTACACCAGCGATATTCAGAACAGTTGGCTTCCACGATCACCGGCGAGCCGGACACATGATCTTGAAGCCAGCGAATGGCGCGATAATCCTGAACCAATTGCATGGTGTTGCCGTCCCAATGTTCGGTGTATTGCATGTAAGTCAGGCTGTCCAACGTGTGCGGGGCGGAAGGCGTGATGCGGTCGGTGATTTTATCGGTGGCGGCGGTGAGCGTAAAAAGGAATGTGCCGGAGAGGAGGAAATATAAACCAACCTGATAAACTGCGCGCCAAGTGGGTTTCCAGTGCATAAAAGCGGGCAAGAGCCAGGCAAAGCACGCGCCCGCGCTCACGGCGAATAAGATCCAAGCCTGCATGTAAATTTTGAAGATGGTATTCATGCGTCCGAGATCGCCGACCAGCGCAATATTTTCGACGGCAATCGTCAACGCCAACGCGGTGCCGATCATCAACAACACGCCGCGTTTCACGCCGGGCATATCCGGCTTGAGCATGAGGATGCCCGCCCAAACTGCCAGCGGAAGCGCCAGCCAAGTGATGACAATTTTCTCGTAAGCGAAGAATACCAAAAGCGAGATGAAGAGCGCGATGCCAATTTCAATGAACAGGCGATAAGGCGCTAAATATTTAAGGCTGGAAAGCGGCGTGTTCGCCAGCCATTCGCGCGTTTCCCAGATCAGCCAAGCCGTGATCAAAAAGAGGAACAAGCCCCAATGCGTCAAGTAAGTGGACATCGGCGTATGCGAAGCCGTCCAATGCGAAACGCTACCGTAAGCTTGACCGTACCAAATATCAAAAGGCAAATACATGAGTTTGCCCAAAGCGTACAGCGCCGCAACAAACCCAAGCGAGAGGACCAATCTCCCCAGCCAGTCCGGCAGGTTGAAGCGCTTCTGCCATTCATAATGGCGGTTTATTGCATAAATCGCCGCCAGCGCCGCAAAGGGGAAGAAGGCGTATAAGTCCCAAGTGTTGGTTGGTTTTAATGCGCCCGTGAACAATGCGCCGATGAATAGCGCCGCGAGCCATTCGCTCTTTTGCAAAACGGCATGAGATTTGATAAACGCCACCGCCCACGCGATGATCAGCAACGTCAGCGGGATGACGAGCATGTGCGCGTGTAAATCGCTATATAAAAGCGTGAAGAGCGGAAACTCCATAATTTCATTGCCGGGTCCGCCGGGCATTAAGCGGCTGGGATTCCACAACCACTCGCCCACGCCCACCGGTAAAGTCAGCGCGGTCACATCTGGATTGAAAAGATGTTGCGCGCTGGTTGAAATAATTTTGCCAGCCCCTTCCAACGCCCAACGCCATTTTTCCAAGAACGTATCCTCAGCGGATAAAGCGCCGTTTGGCGCGGCAATTTTTTGCAACGCATCAAAGATCACTTTCAGCGCGCCCATATTCCCCAGCAAAATAATCATCACCGAAGAAGCCACGCCGGATAAAATCGCAGAAGGTTGAATGCCCCACCAAGCCGGTTCGTCCGCTTCGGTCTTCAAACCTTGCAGTAAATTAAACCCAATGGCAAACGCGCCAATGGCGATCATTGCAAACCAAGTCGGCAAAATAAAGTTATACGCGATGGAAGGCACAATGCCGAGCAGTTTCACTGGCGCGCCCGCGATCACAAAACCGTAATAATAATAGTTGATATAACCGCCCGCAAACCATGGGTCATACGGCGGGAACGAAGTACTCTTCAGCACGGCGTTGAAGTATGAAAAATCCATCGGTCTTTCGCCGCCCTTAGAAGGATGCCACAAATCAGAGTTGCCCAAACGAATCAGCAAATCAATCAGGAAGAAGGTTAGGAAAAGAATTTCAACCAGGACAAAGAATTTGCGATTCGCATTCCACTCCGCTTTGAATTGCGCTTTGCGCCGCCACCATAAGCCGAAGCCTGCTCCGGCTACGATCAGCGCCGCCACGCCGATAGAGAGTCGCGTGAAGGGAATGCCGACTGAGCCGCCCATCCACGCGAGCCAAGCCAGCAAAGCCAGCCCAATCACCCGTCCCAGCGGATAAGCGTACGCGCCAAACCCAGCCAGCGCATAGCGCGCAATCGGATACGCCGCCAAGCCCAGCAAAAAGACGAAGGCATACCAAACCAACATACCCGCCAGCGGATACTTGTTTTGAAGCCAGTTATAGTTAAACAATTGCGACCACGTACCGCCGGCGCGTTGCGTCGCCAAGCGCTCTGGGGGTAACATCAAATCTTTATAAACAAATTTACCGGCTTCGCTCGGCAGAAGATGAATCACCTTAGTCAGATCCACTGAGTTGAGCGTCTTGAAGACTTGCGCCGAATTGTATTGCGCGGTCTTCTTGAAGATCAACACTTTCGGATGATCGTAAAACGTAAAGGCTTCTTCGGCGGCTTGATCGTTGATGACCACAGGTCCAAAGGTTGGGTAATCGGTAAAAGTTTTCACCAATTCAAAACCGAGCCGGCCCTGATAATCGCCCACTTCGGCTTCGCGGTAACATTTAATCAGATCCAGATCGGCGGGGCAACCCAGCAGTTCGCGGTAGTATAAAGTTGTCAGCGGATAGCGCTCGGGCAGGCGGACGATTTGCGCGTATTGGTGATTGGTGGGGATGAAGATGTAATCCGTATCATTCAGGGTGGTAATAAACCGATTCACTTTATCGGCGTTATCGTCCCAATACACTTGCAGATTCAAATCGCCGCGATACAAGCCGCCAAACGGGTCTTGTCCGTCAATGCGGAAGGGCAAACTCCAATCGTAATCCGTCTCGTTGGCGATGGATGCGCCAGCGAGGGTTATGCCGCCGCTCAACGTTTCAATCGTCAGCGTGTAGGATTGACCTTTTTCAATGGCGATGGGCGTTTGAAATTTGAAATCCACTTGCGGACCGCGCGGGTCTTTTGTCAGCGTGGGATCATATTGCTCGGAGGCGCGCCCCAGCAAAACGTCCGGCGCAGAGGCGTTGTAAAAAGAGACGACGACTGTCGCGGGCGCGTTATCCAAACTTTTAACGTGCGCGAGAGTCAACGTCTTCAACTTCCCGCTTTGATTTGGGTCTATGGTTGTGCTGTAAGGCAAGCCGCTTTGGATGACAAAATCTTGCGGGAAGGGAATTGGATCGTTGGTCAATTCCGCGCCGCCGGTATCTACGCCGAGATTGATGGGCGCAAGAATATTTTGAAAGATCCAGCGCGAGGCGGCGATGCGCGGCTCAGGGCGCAGATAAATGCTTTGAAAAGCAAATGCCCAAATTGCAGTGAGGAGTAAAACAATTGAGCCGCTTAGCGCGATGCCAATTGAAAATGCGCGGCGGATAGTTTGACGCGCGTGAGCATTCGCCAAGTTTGCCATTTCAAAAATAAACCAAGCCGCCAGCATACACAACAACGGGTAAATGGGAAGTTGATAACGCATGGTTGGGTTAAACTGCAAAGATTGCCAAATGAAATAAAACGCAGTCCAACCCCAGAGCAAGGCGTGCTTCCATTCGCCTTTGAAGATGCGCCAACCCATATACAAAAATCCAGCCCAAGCTAAAATGCCCAGCGGGAGACCTAAACCCCAAACGGTTAGGTTTTCAAAAGAATATAAATGCGTGCGCCGCGCCCATTGCAAATTCCACGGCAAATCGGCTTTACCGTTCGCCTGATCGCGCTGTTCGGCAATATTCTTCACCCAATTTTCGCTGAGCCCAATTCCGTCAAAAGCGTAAGGCTGAAAGATGCGGAAGGAGATAATCGTCGCCAAGCCGCCCGCCGCGAGAAAGACAAAAATCAATCTCCAATAATTGGCGTTCAACTTCCAGCGGCCGGCGCTTTTATCTTTTTGATAATCGTGGACGAAGTAGCGCACGATGAACGCGCCGGGTAAAACCAGCGCCATCGCGGCGGCGTTGATCTTGGAAGCCATCGCCATGCCTAAAGCTAATCCAAACGCAACGCTGAACATTAACAGCCGCCAAATCACGCGATTAGAGAATGAAGATAATGCGGATTCTGGCGCGCGCGGCGTGATAGATTCCGCTTCGCCGCTTTCCTCAGTTTGGGCTGGTTCTGGTTCGCCGCCGCATTCTACAATCTTGACGGCAAAGATCAGCGCTAGAAACATAAATAAATTGACGAACAGATCGGTAGTAAAAAAATGTGATTGCTGAATTTGCATCACGGCGAAACTTGAAAAAGCCGCGGCAAACAAGCCCACTTTGCGCCCATATAGTTTTGAAACGAGCAAATATAAAAGGAAGATGGTCAGTAAATCCGCCAGAGCGGAAACTTGCCGCGCAAATATTTTCGATTTGCCAATATCGTCATAACCGGCGGCTTCCAACGCAATGCGGGTGAAGGTCATCGGCAGATTGCCGTAAACGAAGAAGGAATTGCCGCGATTGTACGGGTTAAGCGTGGAGGTATCCGAGTCAAAATATTCGCCGAGAGTCAGCCAGCGTTTTTTGTCGTCTGGGCAGGCATCCACTGGGATGGAAGCGTCCGTGCAGGTATGTGCGCGTAAATTATCCAGCACGCCCATCAGAAATAATTCGTCTGGGTGTTGGTGAAAGCCTTCGCCCCAGTTGACTCCTCCAAAGCGGAGAAGCCCCGCCACAATCAAGACGCCGACAAATAAAAAATCATAAAACCATGCGCGTTTTTCGGTCATAAGTTCCTTAAATCATATCCTGAAAATTCACTTTAGGGGGTTGCGTTCACTCGAAAAACATAAAAGTTTTTGGATGGGACTTTCGCCTGATAAACCGTGAGCGCGCCATTGGGATATAAAGACTGCAACGTGTTCATGGTCGCTTCGTCTTGTAAATTAAAGATGAAGAGTTTTGCGCCGCTCAAGCTAAGCGTAGTCGCCAGGCGGTCTGGTTGGAGGGCGCTCTCGCCACGATAAATGGAGCCAGCCCAAAAGAGCGGCAGGCGCGTATCCGCCCAATATGGGTAAGGGACGACCCAAGCCTGATCCGGCGAGCCGCCTTTATCGGCAAAGTCTTTCATCAACAAACCCATATCGCGCGTGTTCCAGTTGGAAAGCTCAAATTGCTTCACATACCGATCAAAGATCAGGTTGTAATTATTGAATAATGCGCCAAAGAACAAACCAAAGGCTAACGCCGCCGCAAAAGCGGAACGCAATGGCGAGGTAGCTGGCGCTTCTTGCGGTTGAATATTTGACTTTGCGCCGCGCGCCAAACTAGACATCATGCCATCCACCGCAAAAGCGACGATGATGAAAGCCGGCACAAAAGCCGCGCTCATGCGATTTAACGCAGGGTTCTCCTGTGGAAAAGCGATTGAGAGCGTGGAAGGCAATTGTAAAAGCGGCACAGCGGCAAGCAAAATCAGATCCTGCCAATTGCGCTGACGGAGATAACGAAAGATTACAACGCTCACGCCGATGAGAAACAAAGCGCCGGAGATGAAATCCATTGCGGCGCGGGAAGTGATCGTAAAGGTCCAGGTCGTGCCGCCATACCAGTTGAAAACGCGCAAACCGCTCCACACATTCTGGATGAAAATCAACCAAGCTGAACCGGCGACTTGGCTAAGATCAATCCGCGAGAAGGCGCGTTGATTAAATTTAGCCGGAAATTCAAGCGCGTAGCGCGTGAGCGGGATGATAAAAATCCACGCCGTGAAAGCCAGTAAAGCAAACCAGACGAGGGCTTGTTTGCGCGCCTGCGCATCTTTTGTGTGAAGCAGGTAAATTACAAAGAACGCAACCATCACAAACGGCACAATCCGCATGGGCGTATAACCGTTCAAGCCAATGCCGAGCATAATCCCGGACAAAATAAAATCATTACGGCGCTGTTGGCGCAAACCGCGAATGAAGTAATACATGGTTGCGGCGGTGAACGGCGGATAATAGGCAAAGCGTAAGCCGATGCGGTCAATCAACACGGGCCACACGCCGATCCCCGCAAAGGCAACGGCTAATAAAGCGATGCGCTTGCCGCCTAATTCTTCGGCAAGTTTGTAGATGTAGAACATGCTCAACATGCCCATCAAGCCGGTGCTGATTTTTAGAGAGAGGAAGGAAATCCCAAACCAGTGGGAAAGCAGGTAAACCAAATAAAACTGGAGCGGCTCGCGCCCGGTGTTTCTAGGGAAGAAAATGGAATATTGCCCCTGACTGATATCGTACACATCCAAAAGTTTTTCAGCGTGGTCGCTGGTCATATTATCGGGAATTGAATACAGTTTATAAAACGCGAAGAAAGCCGCCAAAACAAAAACAAAAAAGACGAGTAGTCCGTGCCGCGTAACGGTAAATTTCCATTCGGCTTTGGAAAGCCAAGCAAGTAAATTGAAAGATATTTTCTCGCGGCGCGGTTCGGAAACCCAAAACGCCAGCAGATGAAAAAATAAAGTCAACGCCCACAGCGCGACGTTGAAAGCGGTGAAACGGTCTCTCGACATAAAGAAAAACGTGAGCGCGCTAAAGACCAACGAAACGACAAAAGGTAAACTGCGAATCAAAAAAGAATCGCGCCGCGTTTCGCTTTCAGGGAGTTGCGCAAAAGACCATTGACGGCGCACAAACGCCAGAGCGGTCAGCGTGAGGGCGGCAAAATAAAAGAAAATGCCCAGCGGATACAGCGTTTGCGGCGGCTCAAATTGCAGTTGACCCAGCAGAGCGAAAAATAAAACGCCCAAGATCAGCCAAGGGACATTTTGAAAACCGGCAAACCAGCGCCGCATGACGTCGCTTTTAGCTGGTCCAGTTTCGGAAGCTTCTGCTTCCGCCTGAGCCGTTCCGCGAAACTCCGCTAACTGCGTGGTGTCTTTTCTCTCAAAGACGGCTTGCACAAAATCGGCAAACGACTTCCAGCTTTTAAAAATAGATTTTAGATAATCGAGCAAAGACGGTTCATTCATAATCGTTATCCGCTAAAGGTTATTTTTTACGCGCAATAAAAAACGTGTACGTGCCGTTTTCGATATGTTCAGTGGAAGCGTACTTCCTCAAGAATTTTTCGGTCAATCCTAAATTCCATTTGGTGCGTGAGATGATCCACCTACCGGTGAGCGCGCGCGCCACAACGGAAGGAACTCCAAAATAATGCCCCCACTCCAGCACATGCAAAGAAGCCGGAGAAAAATAATGCCACCATTTTTCTAAAACAAAACCAGCGCGTTCCAAACGGGCTTGCCAAACTTCCGGGCTGTCGGCATGTTTGGTGCGCGAAATGTAGCGAAACCATTCGACATAAGGTTTGCCAAAAACTTTAGATAAAGATAAATTATTGAAGTGGTTATGATTCGGCACGCAAAAATAAAACGGCGCGCCGGGCTTCAGCACACGCGCCGTTTCTTTGAGGACTGCGTCAATCTGCGGGATATGCTCCAAGACCGAATTGCTCAATCCGCTGGCAAAATGATTGGCGGGAAAAGGCGAAAAAGCGCCGTCGGCTTCCACCAACGAATCGTAGGCATTGTACTGTTTGGCGTCTTTCATGGAAAAACGCCACGGGTCTAAACCCACCGTAAGTTTTTTATCAAACGTGACTGAAGCAAAATGCCCATCGCCGCAACCCACATCGTAAATCGGCTCGGGCAGGGGCAAGCCTTCATAATACGAACTCTCTACGGAGCGCAATAACGCGCGAAAATACGGCATATCTTGCAGGTGAGCGAAGAGCAAATTTTTCGTCATTATTTCATGAGCCTTTGAAACATTTTTTCATATTCTTGCGCGACTGAATCGGGAGCGTATGCGCGTTTGAGCGCTTCCACATCGCCGCGATATTGATCCGCATCATTTAACACGCTGAGAATGGCTTCAGCCAACGAAGCCGCATCGCCAATTTGCGAGACCTTGCCCATGCCGTGCATCATTACAGGTTGCCGCACGCCGGGCAAAGCCGAAGGCACAGAAGGCACGCCGTTGAGCATCGCTTCAATTTGCACCAAGCCGAAGGCTTCAGTTGAGTTCAATGACGGGACGGTGATCACGTCCAAGTTTGGATAGACGGCGGCGAGTTGGATTGGATCGAGGTTGCCGAGAAAAGTCCAATGTCCGGCAATTTCATATTCCCTGATTTTAGGGGCGAGTCTGGCAAAGTAGGCCTGTTCGCCCATCACATTTTCATGCTGACCGGCATAGAGGACTTGCGCGTTGGGATATTTTTTCAAAATCGTCGGCAGAGCGTCTAGCAAAACTTCCACGCCTTTTTCGGAAGCGAAGCGCGTGACCATGCCGATGACCGGCTTTTTTTCCTGAGTGCGATGTCTTTGGGCGAAAGCGGAAACAGCTGACGGCGTTGGCACAGGCATTTCGACGGGCGGCAGGATCGGGGTCAGTTTTGAGGCGAAACGCGAAAGATACGGCGAATGATCGGCGTAATCCTGCGTATAAGTCACGATGTGATTGGCGAGTCTTCCGGCGGTGTTATTTTGAAAATCCAAAACGGAATTGACCAAACGGTTGAACGCGCCTTGCGGAAGTTGCACATCGCAATGATAGGTTAGCACAACCGGCTTGCCGAATAAGCGCGCGCGCAAGGCGACGCCGGGCGCGTCAAATTGCGGCAGATGCAGTTGGACGACATCATGTTGCAAAACTAATTTCGTGGCGACCAACCCAAAGGTAGGAGCAATCGTCCCTTTGCTGACGCGCGCGGCAACCGGCACGCGAATCACTTTTACGCCGTCCAGCGTTTCTTCGCGCGGCAGAGACGGTTCGTATTGGTTGGTCATCACGGTGACTTCATGCCCGCGTTTGACGAAGGCTTTGGCGAGGCGTTCGGCGTAGATGGTTAACCCGGAAGTGTGCGGGCGATAATAGGTGAGGACGGTGAGGATTTTCATGGAACTGGGTGATTATACCCATCTCGACCCCATTTTGCGACTAGCGACAACTAAATTCTCTATAAACGCCTTTCAATCTCGTTTCAGCAATGTGAATTCCGTATATTTACATTGACAAATGCTCAGAACATAAGTATAAATTTTAGAATTATTTAGATTTTATCGGTACAGAGAATACAACAACCCAAAAACTGCGAAGCTTTTAAGCCGCTGGGGTTTCTCTGCCGATATTTTTTTTAAGTCCTCATCTGTTCGTCTGGAGATTTCAATATGAAAAAGAAACCGCACTTTTTGATCTGGACTACCCTGACGTTGTTCGTGTTAATTGTTAGCGCCGCCTGTCCGCAGGTTGTGCTTGCGGATGGCGAAACGCCGCCGCCCCAAGCGACCGAAACAGTTGTTTTAGACGAAACTGAAACAGCCACCCCCGCCCCAACTGAAGTTATCAGCGAAACCGAAACAGCCACGCCCGCCCCAACTGAAGTCATCAGCGAAACCGAGACAGCCACCCCCGCCCCAACTGAAGTTATCGGCGAAACTGAAACAGCCACACCCGCCCCAACCGAGATCGTAGAACCGGAAGAAACGCCCATTGTAGCCAGCCTGCCGGAAGAAACTACATTGATTGTCTTGGATGAAAGCGGCGCGCCAATACCTTTAGCCACGCAACAAGCGGCGGACGCGATTTTATTAAACGACCCAATTTGGTGTCCAGAGGGCGCCCAACCTATCGCGGGTTCGGGCGGTTGCACAGCTTCTTACACCAACCTCGCCGACTTGGTAACATATCTCTCCGGCGCGCAACCAGCCTCAAACGGCACGATCTGGATCACCAGCGGCACAGATACTTCCGCCGCTCCGATCACGATTGACGGTAGCGTTTTATCTGCCTGGGCGAACTACGAGCTCACCATTCAAGGCGGCTGGGACGGCTCGGCAACAGGGACGATTAGCGGGCAGACCAATTTCGATGTGGGGCTTGCAATTCTAGATTGGAATAACAACATTGTCGTTAACAACCTAACGTTTGGCGATACAAACTCCACCGAGAGCCTCCTTGTTGCAATTAACACTGGGGACATTACATTGGATTCTGTGAATGCGAATGGCAATACAGGCGGAGCTGGAGCGATTCTAACCAACGACATTGGAGACGTCACCGTCAATAACGGCTCGTTTAGCAACAATGACGACACCGGCTTATTTATTGGAGCTTCAGATAGTTCGATCAGCCTCGCAAATGTAACGGCTGACAACAATAACAGTTATGGCGCGCTAATAACCACCGGCACGGGCAACGTGAACGTCACCAATAGCTCGTTTAGCGACAATAGCGACACCGGCGTAATAATCGGAGTTTTCGATGGAACGATCAGCCTCGCAAACATCACGGCTAATCTAAATGGAGGAGATGGCGCGGGCCTCTATGCCGATTCGCAGATTACGATTACAGATAGCTCATTCAGTGAGAACGATTATGGCGGGCTGAGCGCCGCATCCGACTCTGGCTCGATCAGCCTGACTGACGTCTTTGCCAACTATAACGGTAGCGGAGTCGGGTCCTGTACTGAAATGTGCCCGCCAAACTTCGGCGCTGAGTTAGCGGCTGGAGACGATATTACCATTACCGGCGGCGCATTCCAGAATAATTTTGGGAGCGGACTCATCGGCTTTGCAGACGATTCGATCAGCCTTTCGACTGTTACTATCTCCGACAATGGGAACAGCCCCGCTGGCGGCGATGGCGCCTATCTGGACGCCCTCGGCGACATCACGGTTGAAAACACTTGGTTTGAGAGAAACCTCGGATATGGCTTATCAGCCGCTTCCGACGAATCCATTGTTCTTGAGCAAGTAACCGCCCGCAACAACGGCAACGATGGCGTTAATCTCTTTGCAGATACAGATATTACCGTCACTTATGGGACGTTTAGCGATAACGGCTGGTCTGGCATCTATGCTGAAGCCAATGGCGATGTGACAGTGAATTGCATTACCGCAGAAGACAACAGCGATTATGGCGTTGAAACCGACGCGCCCGCGCTCACGCTCAACGACGTAATCTTTAGTGGCAACGGGCTGGGCGATTACATCAACACTGGCACAGTTACGCTGGGAACTTGTACAACAGACGGAGGCGGCGATCCCGGCGACGAACCCGGTAGCGAACCTAGTAGCGAACCTAGTAGCGAACCAAATAGCGGAAGCGGCTCCTCCCTCACCTGGCAGATTGTCTCCGTCAACGGGAACGGCAACGAAAAAGCCAATCTCAATTGCGCCGCGTATTTAGGCACAATCTTGATCCTCCCGAATGAAGATCGCATCATTTTGCCCTGCCCCATTGGCGAACAGGCAACGCTTGCGCGCACCGCGCAAGATCAACTGCCCAAGCCAATTGATTCTTCGCTCACCTTTGTCTCCGCTCTGGAAGCGCAAGTCCTGCAAGAATTGGATGGCACGATGCTGGTGAATTTCTTCGTCCCCGCCGATCAACAAAATCTCACATACACGATCTTGCGCTGGGATGAAACACAATGGGTGGACATGGGCGGCGCATTCAACGACGCGGGCTTCTTTGAAACCGCCTCCGCCTTCGACGGGATTTTTGTCCTCGTTCGCAAATAGCATTCTCACCCGCTGATAAAATTTCAAGGGACGGCGTTCGCCGTCCCTTGAAATTTATTTGGATTGAATTTATGCAGAAAATCTACGTTTTTACGCTTAGCTTCACTCTTCTTTTCCTGGCCGCCTGCGGCAACTCGACAACTGCAACGGCAACGGCAACAAACACAAGCATACCCGTGACTGTGCCGCCAACCGCAACCGCCGATCCCTGCGCCCCGCAAAACATCAAAGCGGAAGTCAGCCAGACGCATCAATTCACCCGCGCCTTTGACGACGCCTATCAACTTGCCGCCATTTTGCCGCGCGATCAACTTGCGCCGCAGGTTTCAAAATTACAAGATATTCGCCGCGCGGCGGAAGACCATCCAGTTCCCGTTTGTCTTACACGCTTGAAACAACTTCAAATTCTGCAGATGAATACGGCGATCAACGTGTTTCTGGCATTCATCAACAATGCCGATAACGAAGCGGTCAATCAGGGCGTGGCGCTGACCCGCCAACAGCACGATAACTACCTATTGGAATTGGCGAAATTAATTGGGGCGACAGTCGTCGCTCCGCCCAGCCCGCTAGCCAACGCGCAAGCAACCGCCGTCAGCGCGCCGGAACAAATTATTGTAATCAACGCCGGTTCGTATCCGATCAACCTGCGCGCCTCAGCCTCGATGACTTCTGAAACGGTCAGCACGCTGGAAGTTGGTCAATCCGCCGTGGCTTTGGGGCGCTCAGAAAATAACGAATGGGTTTTGATTGAACTTGCCGAACCGCCCGGCGAACAGGCTTGGGCGTATGCTTCGCTGATTCAGTTTACAAATGGCGCATTAAACGCGCTTCCCATCGTCACCCCTGCGCCATAATCAGGCTTTTCATTTCACCGCTTCAAGATACGCCATCGGCGCCGCCAACTTGACTTTATACCGTTTGAACGTTTCCTTCAACTTAATCAACGCCTGATCTTTAGCTACGGCTGTCGAAACGCTGGAAACGTCTATCCAAAAAGAAACGCGCAATTCAACCGAATTTTGATTCAAATTTTGAAAGACCGCTTCCGGCGTGGGAAATTGAACGGACCCAATCACCTCTTTGACCTGCGCCTGAGCTAGCTGACGAATTTTATCCAAGTCGGCTGGCTCCGCAATCTGAAGAATCACATCCACGCGGCGGCGATTGGCGCGCGTGTAATTGACGATGGGATGCGAGATCACTTCGGCGTTGGGCAGAATGACGATCCGCCCGTCTTTGGCTTGCATTTCCGTCGTGCGGATGTTAATTTGCAAAACCAAGCCTTCAAATTCCAGCGTTTGAATTTCATCGCCCACTTTGAACGGCTGTTGCACCAGCAGAATGATGCCAGAAGCAAAATTTTGCACCACGTTTTGCATGGCGAAGCCCAGCGTAAAGCCGATGATTCCCAAGCCCGCCAGAAACGCCGCCACATTGAAGAATCTTTGCAGAGCGGCAACTACGCCGAGGACGATAATGGTCCACGTCAACATATCCGCGAGGAGATGCGTTACGCCGGAAGCCGTATTTTTTCTCAACAGCACGCGCTTCACTAGATTGCCCAAAAGTTTAGCAAGATATAAGCTGAAAACAAAAATGAGCAAAGCGGCAATGATATTCGGCACAGCGCCGACAATTTGACTGGCGAATTTAGTTAAGTATGCTTGCATGTAATCTCCAAATCGGAAATTATACCCAGAGGCTATATAAAATAGGTCAGGTTTGAAACCTGACCTACACTCTGCTGTGTTTCCATTTTAGAACAGTTCTTTATTTTCCCGCACCCACTGGAACAAGCGCTCAATGCCTTCTTCCAAACTGATTTGCGGCTTCCAGCCCAACTCGCGTTCAGCTTTGCGATAATCGGCATAAAAAACTTTCTGATCGCCGGGCCGCCAATCACCGCGTTTGACGTCCAGTTTTTTGCCGAGCAATCTCTCAATGATCGGACCAAACTCCGACCAAATTGCCAACACATTCGAAGTTCCCCCGCCCATGTTATAGACCTGACCTTTGGCAATTTCAATTTTTTCAATCGCCAAATCATAAGCGTTAAGCAAATCTTCCACGTGTAATACATCGCGGACTTGTTTGCCATCGCCATAAATGGTAATTTGCTTGCCCGTCACCGCCGCGATCAACATCCACGCCAGCCAGCCCTGATCTTCCACGCCAAATTGACGCGGACCGTAAATACAACTTTGTCTCAGCACAACTGTCGGGATGTCATAGATGCGGTAATAATCGCGCACATATTGATCGCCCGTGCCTTTACTACAGCCGTAGGGCGAATGGAAATCCAAAGCTTGTTCTTCCGAAGCGCCGAAGGGCAAATCCTTATAATGCCAGCGCGTTGCGTCTTCGACAACTTCCACATCATCCATGCCGCCGTACACCTTATTGGTGGATGAATAAATCACGATGGGCTTCTTGCCTGATAAGCGCGCCGCCTCTAATACATTGAACGTGCCTAAGGCGTTGATTTCAAAATCTTCTCGGGGATTAATGACCGAAGTGGTCACCGCTACTTGACTCGCCAAATGCACGATCACATCCGCGCTCTTGCTTGCCTCAGCGATTCTCGCGGCATCGCGCACATCCCCAACAATCACCTCGAAAGCGCTTTCGCCAAATTCTTTTTTCAGCCATTCCAAATTACGCGGCGCGCCGGCGCGGACAAAATTATCATAGATAATCACTTTTTCGCCGCGTTTCAACAGCCGATAGACGTAATTTGAGCCAATGAAACCCGCGCCGCCGGTAATGAGATATTGTTTGGTCATAAATTTCACCTCTGGAATTAACGCTGTAATTAAAAAATGTTTGGAAGTAAGCAAAAGCAGTTGAAAGAGAATCCAGCCGCAGTTAAGCGGGATGCGCTTCGTCCAAACGGTAATTTACGGCTGTTTAGATTCTTCCGCTTGCGGTTTGTTTCTCAAATTCATCAGTTGCTGATACACGCCAGAAAGGGTTTGACCCTCGCGGGCTAATCCGATTGTGCCAATCACGCCGCTGTTCAGGTAGTTGTACAAACGCGCCGTTAGCGCCACCGCCAAAGAAGTGGATTGATCGCCAGTGAAGAGAAATAATGCGCCGCTCACTGCGCCTTCAAACGTGCCTACGCCGCCCGGCAAAGCCGGAATTGCGCCGCCAAACGCCGCCGCGCCGAGGACGAATAAAATCCATTGCGGCTGAGTCTGCGGGAAAAAGGAAAGCGTAATTAAATAATAAGCCAAAAAAGCCACGCCCCAGTTTAATGTCATCCAAAATAAAAAGCGGATGAAAAGCCAGCCGTTGGTCAGCGCGCCGAGACCTTCTAGAAATGCTTCGAGAAAGTTTCCGCCAATTTTTTGTAAAACTGGAATGCGCTGACTGATCTGATGAAAAGTCCGCAATGCCCATTGATTATTTTTCGCCAGCAGATACATCAGCGCCAGCCCAAAGATCACCAAGCCGCCCACTATGTAACTAATTTTCTCAGAGCCTTGCGCGTCTGCCACATAGGGCAAAGCCGCCAGCAAAAGCGCCGCCGAGAAAGCCAGATCCACCACGCGCTCAATCACCACAGTCGGCAAAATTTCGCCAAACGCAATGCCGGATTTACGGCTCAGTAAAAAGACGCGCCCAATCTCCCCCAAGCGAAACGGCAAAAAGGTATTGAGCAAATAACCCTCGCTGGCGGCAAATAACACGTCCATATATTTGGGTTTATCGCGCAATAAAGTTTGCCAAACTTTGCCGCGAATAAAGATCCACACAAAAGACAAAACTACTGAGCCAGCCAGAATTTTATAATTTGCGTTTTTGACGGCGTTCCACATGGTTTGGAAATCCACAAAATATAAAATCGCGCCGATCAAAATCAGGCTGACGATTGCGCCGGGGATGATTTTCTTTAGATCTTTCATTGATTCACCACGCACAAGCCGGAGAGAATTTTTTATTCATCGTCCAATTTCAAGACTGCCATAAAAGCGTCTTGCGGAATTTCCACATTGCCCACCATCTTGAGGCGTTTCTTGCCGCGTTTTTGTTTTTCGAGCAGTTTCTTTTTACGCGAAATATCGCCGCCGTAACATTTTGCCAGCACGTCTTTGCGCGTGGCTTTGACATTGGCGCGCGAAATGATTCTGCCGCCAGAAGCGGCTTGCACAGCCACGTCATATAACTGGCGCGGAATTAAATCCTTAAGTTTAGTGATCAGCTTCGTGCCTTTGTGAAAGGCGTCCTTTTCATGGACAATCGCGGCGAGCGCGTCCACCGGCTCGCCATTGACGAGAATTTCCAGCTTTTGCAATTTGTCCGGGCGGTATTCCAAAAATTGATAATCTAAAGAAGCGTAGCCTTTGGTGCGCGATTTCAACTGATCGAAAAAATCCACGATGATTTCCGAAAGCGGGATTTCAAAATCTAATTGCACGCGATGCGGCGCTGGGTATTCCTGTTGTTTGAAAATGCCGCGGCGTTTGGTCACAAGTTCCATGATCGGTCCGTAGTAATCAGTCGGCGTGATGATTTCAATATTCATCCACGGCTCGCGGACTTCTTCAATCTTATTTGGGTCGGGCAGTTCGGCGGGAGAAGCCACCTTAACAATTTCGTCGTTCATCATCAGCACTTCATATTCCACGGAAGGCGCGGTGAACAACACATCCAGTAAATATTCGCGTTCGATGCGTTCTTGAATAATTTCCATGTGGAACAAGCCCAAAAAGCCGGCGCGAAAACCAAAGCCCAAAGCTTGTGAAGTCTCCGGCTGATAGGTCAAGGAAGCGTCGTTGAGTTGCAGTTTTTCAAGCGCTTCGCGTAAATCCGTATAATCATCCGCTTCAACCGGGTAAATGCCGGCGAAAACCATCGGCTTGGGCGTGAAATAGCCGGGCAAAGGTTCGGCGGCGGGCGCAGTCGCCGAAGTCAGCGTATCGCCCACGCGGCATTCATGCACCGTTTTGAAACCAGTGGCAATATAACCCACTTCTCCAGAGCCAATGCTCTCCACCGCTTTCATCCCCGGCATAAAAATCCCAATTTCCACCGGACGTAAATCCGCGCTGGTGGAAAACATGCGTAAGATATCCGTAGATTTGATACGCCCCTCAAAGACGCGAATGTAAGCGACCACGCCTTTATATGAATCATAATGCGCGTCAAAGATCAAGGCGCGTAAAGGTTGATCGTCTGCGTCTTTCGGCGCGGGCACGCGTTGCACAATCGCTTCTAAAATGGATTCGACATTCAGCCCTTCTTTGGCGGAGACGCGCAAAACCGTCTCTGGCGGGACCCCAAGCAGAGAGCCAACATCCTCGGCAACTTCATCCGCTCGGGAAGAAGGCAAATCAATTTTATTGATCACCGGCACGATCACCAGATCCGCTTCGAGTGCCTGATACAGGTTTGCCAAAGTTTGGGCTTCGATCCCTTGCGTTGCATCCACTACTAAAATTGCGCCTTCGCAGGCTTTGAGCGCGCGGCTCACTTCATAGCCAAAATCCACATGGCCGGGCGTGTCAATTAAATTCAATTCATATTTCTGCTGGTCTTGAGCGGTATAAAACATACGCACCGCCGAAGCCTTGATTGTCACGCCTTTTTCGCGTTCAAGGTCCATCGAGTCGAGGGCTTGGTCGGTCATTTCGCGCTCGGAAATCGCGCCAGTTAGCTGAAGCAGGCGGTCTGCCAGCGTGGATTTGCCATGATCAACATGGGCGATAATACAAAAATTACGGATATGATCGGTCATTACGCTTTCAAAAATTCATTTCTCATATAAAATTCTGCCGCATTCTTTCGCAAGCGAGCGAAGTATAACCGATTAAAACAGTCCCTTCGGAGCGTTGCCAAGCGCGCCGAAAAGGATAAAATTGCGCCATCCTATTTATGCAAAGAAGCCACATGAAAAAAACTTTTTTTGGAACGCCTTTTTTTGTCACTTTGTTCATCCTTAGCGCGCTCGCCGGTCTGACGCTCACGTTCTTCGCGACTTGGGCGGATCTCGAATCCGCTTATTATGGTTTTGATTTCACCGGCGGCGAGCCTTTCTCTACGTTGAAATGCCCAATTTTCATGACAAAAACCGAAGTCGCTTCGTTTTCTGTCGAGGTTGCCAACCCAACTGAAAGAGAACTTGACCCCGCATTAATCACCAGCCTCAGTTCGCCGGTTTTGGTTGAAAAGGCTACCACGCTCTTCTCCGTAAACCCGGGCGAGACGAAGACTCTAACTTGGGAAATCGGTCCGCAAAATATTGATCTGGGAAGTTTTATTTTCATCCGCGCTTTACTGCACCGCGCTTACCCAATCGCAGATAAAGAAGGCACGTGCGGCGTGTATATTCTTTCTCTGCCGGGCAAAGGCGCTTACTATCTGTGGGGTTTGGTAGTTTTGAGTCTGCTGGGGATGGCGGGCAGTTTGTTTGCGTTGAGAAAAGCCTTCGGTCCAGAAAGAGGCGGCGGAACTCTTGGGCGGTTAATCGCGCTGGCGATCATCACGCTGATCGGGCTCTTCTTCACCTATCAAGCCTTTTGGATGGGCGGCGTGGCGAGTTTGGTCTTTGCGGTTTTGCTGAGTTTGATTACGCTTGGGCATGAAATCAAATAGCGCCATCGTCTCACTGACAAGAACGCAACCCTGTATATAATAAAGCGTATGTTATAGGCAAAAAATGCAAATTTTGATCATCATTGCGCTGGCGTTTGTCGCGCTATTATTTTTGATTTTTCTTTCCGGCATTCGGTTCATCCCGAACAGCCGCGTGGGCATCGTGGAGAAGCGCTTCGGAGTTCGCACATTGAAGTCTGGATTGATTGCTCTGCACGGCGAGACGGGTTTTCAGCCGCAAGTGTTGCGCGGCGGCCTGCATTACCGTATGCCGATTCAATATGCCGTGCATATCGTTCCGCTGGTGACTATTCCGCAGGGGAAGATTGGGTATGTGTTTGCGCGTGACGGAAAAGCGCTCGAACCCGCACAAGTGCTGGCTTCCAATGTCGCGGCGAACGATTTTCAGGATGTGACTGCCTTTCTGGCGAACGGCGGTCAAAAGGGACCGCAACGCCGCATTCTGCGCGAAGGCACGTACGCCTTCAATCTCATGCAATTTGTGGTGATTACGGAAGAGCGCGTTTATTCCCTGCCGCTCAGCCGCGAAGACTCAGAGGTGATTACCCGTATGGCGGAGGTAATCAAAGAACGCGGCGGATTCCGTCCGGTGATCATCAAGGACAATGAAGATAAGATCGGCATTGTGACCGTGCATGACGGTCCCTCTCTGCCGCAGGGCGAAATTATCGCTCCGGTGGTCGGCGATGATCCAGCCAAAGCGGATATATATCACAACAAATTTCAGGATGCCGATCACTTCCTGCTTGCAAACGGTATGCGCGGGCGGCAATTGCAAGTGCTGGTGGAAGGCACGTATTACGTCAACCGCTTGTTCGCCACAGTGGAGACGATTCAGAAAACCGTCATTGACGTTGGCAATGTGGGCGTGGTGGTTTCTTACACGGGCGAGCAAGGCGTGGACCTTTCCGGCAGTGAATATCGTCACGGTGAATTGGTCACGCGCGGTCAACGCGGCGTGTGGAGCGAGGCGCTTCTGCCCGGCAAATATCCATTCAACACCTATGCGGGTAAAGTTATCCCCGTCCCTACTACTAACTTTATTTTGAAGTGGATTAAGAACGAGGTTGGTTCGCATAATTTTGACGAGAACCTGAGCGAAGTGGCGCTCATCACCAAAGACGCATTTGAGCCGACTTTGCCGCTTTCGGTGGTGGTGCATATTGACTATAAAAAAGCGCCGCTCGTGATTCAACGCTTCGGCGATATTAAGCGCCTCGTCGAGCAAACGCTCGACCCAATGGTGGCGGCGTATTTCAAGAACATCGCGCAAACCCGCACGCTGATTCAACTCTTGCAGGAACGCAGCGCCATTCAACAGCAATCCAGCCAGGAGATGAAAGAAAAGTTTGAGCATTACAACCTTGAACTGGAAGAAGTGCTGATTGGCACGCCCTCTTCGCCCACAGGCGATAAGCAAATCGAAACGATTTTGACGCAACTGCGTCAACGTCAGGTGGCGGAAGAGCAAGTGGAAACGTATGCGCGCCAAGAACGCGCCGCCCTCAAAGAACGCGAATTACGCGAAGCCGAATCGCGCGCCGCCATGCAGACCAAAATGACAGAAGCGGAGTTGAGCGTCAACATTCAATCGAATCAGGGTAAGGCAGAATATGAGCGCTCCATTCAACAAGCCGCGCAGATCCGCGCGCTGGCAGAAGCCGAAGCGGAGAAGGTTGCCCGTATCGGTATCGCCCAAGCGTTAGCCACTGAAGAACAAGTCCGCGCGTATGGCGGCCCGCAATTCCAGGTGACTCAGCAAGTGCTCAATCGCTTTACCGAAGCCATTCAAGAATCCAAAGTGGATGTCGTTCCGCGCGTGGTCGTTGGCGGAAGCGGTGAGAATGGCGGGCAATCCAGCAACATCATGGAAGCCCTGCTCACCATGCTCCTCTCCGATCGCTTCGGCGCGTTATCTAAAGAAGGCGGCTCAACGCAACGCTCGCCGGATGTAGAAGCCATGCGTGAGAAAATTCTAAAAGATATGCAAAAGAAAGACGATAAAAAATCCAGCTAACGAATCAAAAGAGGCTGTCACTGGGTGACAGCCTCTTTGTTTATCGCATAAATCCAAAACTTTCCATATTCATCTTGCATTTCTTTTTCAAACCGCATCCCTAATTTTTGCGCGACCCTTTGCGAAGGGATATTTTGCGGGTCAATCAGGCAGATCAAGCGCGGCAACTTCAACGTCTCAAATCCATAATTCAGGATGGCTAGCGCCGCCTCGCTTCCCAAGCCCAAGCCTTGATACGCCCGCGCAAGCGTATACGCCACCTCGACTTCGTTCTGCCCATCCAATTCCCACGGAAGCAATCCGCAACGCCCAACAAATTTCCCCGTCTCTTTATGTATCGTCGCCCACAATCCCAGTTCGGGATGTTTGGGATGCCCGTGCATGTGCCATTCCAATTCCTCCTGCGCTTCTTCACGGGAACGCGGCGCATCGGGAATATATTTGACAATTTCAGGATCGCAATATAAAGCCCACAGGTCGTCCAAATCAGACAACCTTTGACGACGTAGAATCAAACGCGGGGTTTCAAGAATAACGGTCATTATCTTTTCTCTTTAGATGATAACAAAAAAGCGACTCGTTGCGCGAGTCGCTTTTTTGAACGCTTTAGTTACCGGCTTACTTCACTAAATTTCTCAACACGGTATGCAGAATGCCGCCGTTGCGATAGTAGTTCACTTCCACCGCCGTATTCAATTGCGCGATGGCTTTGAATTCAATTACTTTGCCGTCAGATTTTTTCGCTTTGACGGTTAACTCAGCCTTGGGTTGGATGTTGTCATCCAGACCTTCCAGATCGAACGTTTCGCTTCCATCCAAGCCCAGCGATTCAACATTTTGACCCTCGATAAATTTCAGCGGAAGCACGCCCATGCCAACCAGATTGGAGCGATGAATGCGCTCAAACGATTCGGCGATGACGGCTTTCACGCCTTGAAGCATGGGACCTTTCGCCGCCCAATCGCGGCTGGAGCCGGAGCCGTATTCTTTACCGGCGAGGATAATGCTCGGCACGCCGGCGCTTTGATATTTCATTGCCGCGTCAAAGATGGGCATAATTTCGCCGGTCGGCTGATGCTTGGTCCAATTGCCTTCCTTCGGCGCCACGAGTAAATTCTTCAGACGGATATTTGCAAAAGTGCCGCGCGCCATCACGAGGTCATTGCCGCGCCGCGAACCGTAGGAATTGAAGTATTGCGGAGCCACATCGCGATCCTGCAAATATTTTCCGGCGGGAGAATCAATCGCGATGTTGCCAGCCGGAGAGATGTGATCGGTGGTGATCGAATCGCCAAAGAGACCTAAAGCGCGCGCGCCTTGCACGCCTTGTACTGCGCCGACATTCAAGGTCAGGGTTTGGAAATAGGGCGGATGATGAATGTACGTGGAGTTTTCATCCCATTCATATAAATCGCCGCCGGTGACTTTGATATCTTTCCACATATCCGAGCCGCTGAACACGTCTGCATATTTATCTCTGAACATTTCGGCGCGCACGCTGGAAGACGCAACTTCATTGATCTCTTTTTGCGTGGGCCATAAATCTCTCAAATATACCGGCGCGCCATCCGCGCCTGTGCCGAGCGGTTCTTTATCAAGATCAATATCCACCGTGCCAGCCAAAGCATAAGCGACGACGAGCGGCGGGCTGGCGAGGAAGTTAGCCTTCACCAACGAGTGGATACGGCCCTCAAAATTTCGATTGCCCGAAAGCACCGCCGCCGCCACCAGATCGGACCCGCTGACTGCTTTGGCAACCTCAGCCGGTAGCGGACCCGAATTGCCGATACAAGTGGTACAGCCATAAGCGATGACATTGAAGCCAAGTTTGGCGAGCGGTTCGAGCAAATCGGCTTGCTTCAAATATTCCGTCACCACGCGCGAGCCGGGCGCCAGCGAAGTTTTGACATACGGTTTGACGTTGAGGCCTTTTTCAACGGCTTTCTTGGCGAGCAAGCCCGCCGCAACTAACACAGATGGATTGCTGGTGTTCGTGCAGGATGTGATCGCCGCGATCACCACCGCGCCGTGTTTCATTTTCATCGAGCCGCCGTTCGTGCCAAAAGTGGCTTCGGCGTTGAGGGCTTCGGGTTTTAATTCAAAGCCGCGTTCTTTGACCGGCGCGCTCAAAATTTTATTGAACGTCTCTTTCAACTCAACCATCGGGATGCGATCTTGCGGGCGTTTGGGTCCAGCTAAAGATGGCACAACCGACCCGAGGTCCAGTTCGAGCGTATCGGTAAATTCAGGTTCGGGCATGGATGCGTCATGGAAGAGACCTTGCGCGCGCGCATAGGCTTCAGTCAGGGCAATGGTCTCTTCAGAGCGGCCCGTCAGGCGCATGTAGCGCAGCGTTTCTTTATCCACTGGGAAGTAGCCGATGGTCGCGCCGTATTCAGGAGCCATGTTGCCAATTGTGGCGCGGTCGGGCAGGGACATGGTTTCCAACCCGGGACCGTAAAACTCGACAAATTTATCCACTACGCCTTTTTTGCGGAGCATTTGCGTAACGGTCAACACGAGGTCGGTGGCGGTGACGCCTTCTTTCAATTTACCGTGCAGTTTGAAGCCGATCACATCCGGCAGGAGCATATCCATCGGTTGACCGAGCATCACGGCTTCGGCTTCGATTCCGCCCACGCCCCAGCCAACTACGCCTAACCCATTGATCATGGTGGTATGCGAATCTGTGCCAACCAGCGTATCCGGGAAGGCGACGGTTTCAGCGCCGTCTTTCTTCGTCATCACCACATCGGCGAGATATTCCAAGTTGACTTGATGCACAATGCCGGTCATCGGCGGCACGACGCGGAAGTTCTGGAAGGCATGTTGCCCCCATTTGAGGAATTCGTAGCGCTCTTTATTCCGCATAAATTCCATTTCCGTATTGCGTTGAAGCGCGTCCGGCGTGGCGAAGAAATCCACCTGCACCGAATGGTCAATCACCAAATCCACTTGCACCAGCGGATTAATCTTCTTCGGGTCGCCGCCGAGGCGGGCAACTGCCGCGCGCATGGCGGCGAGATCCACAATCGCCGGCACGCCGGTAAAATCCTGCATGACAACGCGCGCCGGTAAGAACGGTATGCCTGGGCGTTTGCCTTGCGCCGTCCACGCGGCGATGTTCTTCACATCCTGTTGGATAATCTCGTGATCGTTACACTGCCGAAGCGCGGCTTCGAGCAGGATGCGAATGGAGTATGGGATTTGGCTCAACTTGGTTTTGGTCAGCCCGGCTTTTTCCAAAGCCTCAAGCCGATAGTAGACGTATTGCCGATTGCCCACAGTTAATACGTCACGGGACTTAAATAGATCGTTCATTGCATGTCTCCTTTGAAGTGTGAAATTTTGCGGAGGAAGCCGCAACACTCACACCACAAGACTACTTAGAACACAAAGGAGCGCCTTTGATATCCTTTATATTATGTGGTGGGATAAACCAGATGAAATTATACTAACTTATAGACGCGGCGAGAAGAGCGTTTATTTCAAATCTTTTTTAATTGAATCCACGAGTTCATTTTTTTCGTTCTCAGGTAAAAAGGCGGCTCTTGCGGCGTTCAAAATACAGCCCTTCAAAACTTCCAGAGGCGTATTTAACTCCTCGCCCACATGCTGATATTCCTGCGATAAGGTGATGCGCGAAATGCTGGGATCGTCCGTATTCACCGTAACTTTCAATTGAGCGTCCAACATGCGCGGCAATGGATGTAAATTAAGCGCCTTGACCACGCCGGATTGGAAGTTGCTAGTCACGCAGACTTCAAAGGGAATGCCGCGTTCGCGCGCCAAAGCGGTGACGGATTGACTTTCTAACACGCGCACGCCATGCCCGATTCTTTCCGCGCTCAAATTCTCAATTGCGTCTTGCACATTTTCCGCCGGACCCCACTCCCCGGCATGGATGGTGATATGCAAACCGGATTGCCGCGCTTCTTTGAAAATCCCGTGAAATGCGTCCGACTTAAACTCAGCCTCATTGCCCGCCAAGTCCAGCCCGAGCATTCCGTTTTTGATATGCTCCGCCGCCAACCAAGCCACTTGTTCGGCTAACTCCGGGCTTTCATGGCGGTTGACGGAAGCAATCAACCCGACTTTGATATTATTTTTCTGCGCGGCTTCCTGCGCGCTGGAGATCACCCAATCAATCACATCGTGCAGAGGGAAACCTTCCGCGCGGCTTAATGCCACCGGCGTAAAACGCAGTTCAAGATAGCGGACGTTATCCTTCGCCGCATCCTCTACGGCTTCGTAGGTGACGCGATGAATTACATCCGGCGAGCGGTAAAACAAACGTAACGTCTTAAATTTTTCGAGGAAATTGGAAAAGGTCATCGGGTCTTTATCTTGCACTTGCACCAACCCGGAAAGATTCAACATCGAAAGCGGGATCGTCACGCCGTGCTTGCGCGCAATATCCAACATAGTCGCCAAACGCAGAGAGCCTTCCAAATGCCGATGCAGTTCAACTTTTGGAAGAGCAACGTAGTGATTACGTGGAGTAGTTTCGCTTTGCGGAGCCAAACTTTGAGCCTCTTAGTGACGTTTTCTTTTTTTCTTTGAGCCGCTAACCGATGCGTCGCCAATTTGAATTTGAGTTTCAGTCGTCAGGGCTGGCGCGGCGTCTGTCTCGATGGGGTTAATTTCAATGCGTCTCGGGCGCGCCGCAAACGCGCGGCTAATCACCAAAGCGCGCACGTCTTCCAACAACTGCGCGAACATCTCAGACGCTTTCGTTTTATATTGTACCAGCGGGTCGCGTTGGGCGTAAGCCTCCAAGCCGATCGAGACGCGCAACGCCTCTACCTTAGTAAGATATTCAACCCATAATTCGCTGAACGCTCCCAACAACAGTTGACGATGGACTTCATTCAAAACATATTTGCCGATTGCCGCGATTAAAACCTGCGCCTCAGACTCATTCAAACTGGATGCGCTTTCATTGAGTCGCGCCTCGCCGAAAGCGATCTTCGCCGCCGGTCCAAAATCCGCCAGTTTGGTTGCGTTCTGGCTAATGCGGTTAAATTCGCTTTGTCCCCACGTGGTTTGCAAGGCTTCTTCCGCCGTGTCTAAATGCGTCATCACGTCTTCGACTAACTCATCGGCGTTTGCGCCCTCTAGCAATTGCGCGGCGTAAAAAACATAGGTGAAGCGCGAGAAAATTTGTTTAACTTGTTTGTGCGTTTTTTGATCAAAGCCAGAGCGCGTGCCTTGCCCCAAAGTGAGCAAGAGCCGTAATTTTGCAGATGTATCGGTTGGGGCTTCGCGCTGGAGCAGAATATCAAGTTCGCGGGCAACTTGAGCGTTTAAGCGCTCGCGCTTTTGATTGAAAGCGTCCTGCGCGGCATTGAGCAAAATGTCGGAGAGTTCGTCCCAATTTGAAGGCATTGGGCTGGGCCACTGAATCTTTTCGCCTAGGCGGTTGTGAATCGCGCCGATCACGCGCACGGCGTTCAGCGCGGTCAATTGCGTTTCAATCAAATCTTGAATATCTTCCTTTGCGTCTTCCGGATCGTCCGCCAGCGCTTTTTGAATTTCATTCGGATAGCGCACCTGCATCCGCGCCAGTCCGTTAATTTCTTCGATCATCTTTTGTGGGCGTGGTTTTTCTTCCAAATCATCCAAGCCTTGAAAGTAGGCGTCAATTGCGTCTTCGCGTTCGGCAATTTGTTCGTCCAGCGCGGTTTCGGTCTTTTCGATCAAGGCTTCAATAGCGTGAAGCGCATGGGCGTATTCGCTCTCGATGGATTTGGCGATCAAATCCAATGTTGAAGCGCGGACGTTAGCGTCGTCTATTTGATTGAGCAAGACTTTGAAGCCGTACGTTGGGAACAAGCCATTTTGCGAATCGAACGGCGGTTGAACTTGATCGAGCCAGGCGATCAAACGCCAAAGACCTTCTTCGTCCGCCAGCCCGGCTTTCACGCGCTTGGTCACTTCAGCTTCGAGCATATCCGCCACGTCTTCGCTCAAATCTTCCTTGACGAAGATGCGGTCGCGCTGGTTATAAATTTGCTGACGTTGCTTATTCAGCACATCGTCATATTCGAGCAAATGCTTACGCACGTCAAAGTTTGCGCCTTCAACGCGGGTTTGAGAATTTTCGATGATGTTGCTCACCAAGCGCACTTCCAGCGGAAGCGAATCGTCCACTTTGAGGCGTTCCATCATGCCGCTGACCTGTTCGCCGCCGAAGAGGCGCATCAAATCATCCTGCAAAGAAAGGTAAAAGCGCGAAGAGCCCGGGTCGCCCTGACGCGCGGCGCGTCCGCGCAATTGGTTATCAATGCGGCGGGCTTCGTGGCGTTCAGAGCCAATGACGTGCAAACCGCCCAATTCGCGCACGCGCTCCATATCGTCAAAATATTGTAGGAAGAGTTTCACTTCCGCATCGTAAATGCCATACTGTGCGGGATCAATCTGTTTGAGGGCGGCGCGGCGCTCTTGCAGGGTGAGATCAAACGGGTCTTTGACGCCCACTTTGCTGAGCACGCGATTTACGGATGAGATCACTTCTTCCGCAATTTCGCCGCCGAGTTTAATATCCACGCCGCGCCCAGCCATGTTCGTGGCGATGGTCACTGCGCCAAACGCGCCAGCGCCAGCGATGATCTGCGATTCTTCGGTATGTTTGCGGGCGTTCAAAACTTGATGGACAACGCCGCCTTGAATGATGGCTTTCAAACGCGGCAGGGATTCTTCCGGCAGGCGCAACAAACCTAAAAGCGCCGTGAGGTTATTCGCGTCGTCTAGGCTGATGTTGGTCAAGCCATGCGGGGCGCTGAACTTACGCAATGCGTCGGCGGAGAGTTTGTCAATCGGCTCATTGAACGGCACGAGGTCCGCAATGAGACGCCCATCTTCTTCAATATTATTAGCGCGTAAATAATGATCGCGCACGAGCGTATATTGCAGTAAACGCCGCACGGGTTCGGCTTTGAGGCGGTTGGATAATTTATCCGAAGATTCAACTGAGGTAGTGCCAACCAACAATGGGCGTCCCAACGCATGATTGCGGATAATTTCAGTCACAATGGCGCGCAGTTTCGCCTCGCCGGTTCTAAAAATTACGTCGGGATAATCTTTGCGGCGATAGAAGAGCGGTTGCGTTTCTCCGGCTTTGGCAAAATACGAGTAAGCGTAACCTTCTTCGTCCTTCGTTTTGATTTCAACCAGCGGCGCAGATTTCCCGTAGGATTGATATTCCAAGTTTGGCGAAACCGGCGCAACTTCCAACTCGTAAATTTTATTGAATTCTTCGGCTTCGGTTAACGCCGTGCCGGTCATGCCGGCTAACTTTTGATACAAGCGATAATAATTTTGCAGAGTGACGGTGGCGTAAGTGACCGATTCTGGCTCAACTTTGACGCCTTCTTTGGCTTCCACCGCCTGATGCAAGCCGTCGCTCCATCTACGCCCGGGCATGAGGCGTCCGGTGAATTCATCCACGATAACGACTTTACCGGCTTGCACTAAATAATCTTTATTGCGATGAAAAAGATATTGCGCGCGCAAGGCTTGTTGCAGATAACCCATCGTTCGGGCTTGTTCGGGGGTGAGGTCTTCCGGTCTTTCGGGATCGAGCAGTTGCATCCCCAAGATAGATTCAACGTGACTGACTCCGATCTCGGTCAGATCAATGGTGCGGTTCTTTTCTTCCATTTCATAATCTTCAGGCTTAAGTTGCTTGACCACTTGCGCCATGCGCCCGTACCATTCCAAATCGCCGGAAGCGGGACCGGAAATGATCAGCGGCGTGCGGGCTTCGTCAATGAGGACGTTATCTACTTCATCTACAATCGCAAAGTAATGACCGCGTTGCACGCGCGCATCCAAACGCATTGCCATGTTGTCGCGCAGATAGTCAAAACCAAATTCGGAATTTGTGCCAAAGGTCACGTCGGCGCTGTAGGCTTCAACGCGATCTACCAAACGTAAATTGTGCTGATCTTCATGCGGGGATTCGCGCTCAAAATCTACGATGAAGGCTTTCTTGCCGTTTTCAGTCGCGGCGGCCATTTGCAAAACGCCGACGGACAAGCCCAAGCTGTGATAAATCGGCGCCATCCAACGGGCGTCGCGCCGCGCCAAATAATCATTGACCGTGATCAAATGCACGCCGCGTCCTAGCAAAGCGTTTAGATAAACGGGCATAGTCGCCACGAGCGTTTTGCCTTCGCCGGTGCGCATCTCCGCAATTTCGCCGTGATGTAGCGCCGCGCCGCCGATGATTTGCACGTCATAATGGCGTAAACCAATCGTGCGCTTGGAGGCTTCGCGGATTGCCGCAAAAGCCTGCGGCATGATCTCGTCGAGAATATCCTGTTCTGCCGCGTGGCGTTCCGCTTGATCTTCAATGCCGGCTAACGCTTGCGCAATCTGCGCTTTGAATTCGTCAGTCTTGGCGCGCAAGGCTTCATCGCTCAAGGAAGCATAGGTTTCTTCCAGCGCATTGACTTGCTCGACGAGTCCGCGATATTGTTCGACCGTTTTCTTGGTGGGGTCGCCACTAAATAGTTTTACGAAGTTCTTAAGCACGTTTTATCCCTTTCAGAGAGGCGATTATAGCATGGGGAGGTTGGAGAAATATAAGAGGAAAAGGCGGGGAAAAGCAGAGTAAATTTGTTGGGCAGTTGAGAAGCGCAAAAAATGAAAACATACTAGAATAGGAGTTATGGACTATTTTGAGGCGGGGACCAAATCCGTATAAGAAAAGGATTTGTACTATAATCCAGCCTTGTCTTTTTGCTCGAAAGGAAGCAATTGATTAGCGTTATGATCAATCAAAAAGTAGATTCAGAATCCCCGATTATTGAAGGCAGTACCGATTACGTTCCGCGCCGTTCGTGGCGTTCATGGCTGATTGGGCGTCCATTGCCGACGGCGGACGCGGCGCATCAAACCATCGGCAAGATGGTTGGGCTAACCGTCTTCGCCTCGGATGCGCTCTCTTCCACGGCGTACGGCACACAAGAAATTTTGGCAGTTTTGGCGGTAGCCGGGACAATGGCGTTTGGATATGTTTTTCCAATTTCGCTCGCCATCGTGCTTTTGCTAACAATCATCTCGATTTCTTATATTCAAGTCATTCACGCCTATCCCGATGGCGGCGGCGCGTATGTGGTCGCCAAGGATAACTTAGGCGATTTTGCCGGTTTGGTGGCGGCTTCTGCCCTGCTCACCGATTACATCCTCACCGTTTCGGTATCCGTTTCTTCGGGCGTGGCGCAAATCGTCTCCGCCTATGCGGATCTATATCCGTATCGCGTGATCATCGCCGTTGTCGCAGTGGGCTTGATCATGTTGATCAACTTGCGCGGCGTGCGCGAATCTGGCGCCGCGATTGTCGTGCCGAGTACGGGCTTCATCGTCATCATCGCGCTGACTATTGTTGTCGGCGTCTTCAAATATTTTACCGGCTCATTGGGCACGGTGGAAAATCCGCCCGCCATGCACGAACTCGGTATGTTGACTGCGATCACGCCCTTCCTTCTGCTTCACGCTTTTTCAAGCGGCACTTCCGCATTGACGGGAATTGAAGTGATTGCCAACGGTATTACGGCTTTCAAAGAACCGCGCAGTAAAAATGCGGCGATCACCCTCACGTGGATGTCCGGCTTGCTGGCTTTTCTATTTCTCGGCATTTCTTTTCTCGCCAGTCAAATTGGCGCAATCCCTTCGGAAGTTGAGACCGTGATCTCGCAATTGGGGCGCACCGTTTATGGCGGGCAGGGATTTTTCTATTACGCCGTCATCCTGCTCACGACAATTATTTTATTTTTAGCGGTCAACACGGCTTACGCGGGCTTTCCGCGTTTGAGCGCGCTCATGGCGCAAGACGGCTTCTTACCGCGCCAATTGACCTATCGCGGCAGTCGTTTGGTTTATTCCCGCGGCATTATCGCTTTGGCGGTAATTTCTTCCATTTTGATTTTTATTTTTCAAGCCAGCGTCACGCGCCTCATTCCTTTATACGCGATTGGCGTATTTCTCTCGTTCACGCTCGCACAAGTTGGCATGGCTTTACGTTGGCGGCGGAGCGGAACTTTGAAAGATCAACAACCCGCCGAAGACGAACATCCGCAGGCGCATAATGAACGCATTGCCAAATTACATTATGATTCGCTCTGGCGTTTGAAAATGTTTGTCAATGGGTTTGGCGCGTTATGTACTGGAATTGTGATGATGGTTTTTGCCATTACCAAATTCCATGACGGCGCTTACATCGTATTGCTATTAATCCCGATCATGGTCTGGATCTTCTGGATGATTCATCGGCATTACAAGAAACTCGCCGGTAAACTCTCGCTTGAAAACTTCGGCGTGATCCCGCCGCACACTATTCGGCACCGCGTGATTATGCCGGTCAGCGGCGTCCATCAAGGCACGCTTGCCGCCCTGCGCTATGCGCGTATGCTTTCAGACGACGTGACGGCGATCCATGTTGTGATCGAGCCAGCCGATGCGGAAAAAGTCCGCAAGAAATGGCAAACTTGGGGCGATGGCGTCCGCTTGGTGATGTTGGATTCGCCCTATCGTCTGTTTGTGGAGCCGCTTCTAGATTACATCGCCAGCATCTCGGAAAAACGCCAAGCCGGAGAAATCATCACCGTTGTTGTGCCGGAATTTGTCGCTATGAATCGCGTAACCGCTTCCTTGCATACCAAAACGGCGAGCTTCTTACGCGAGCAACTTAAGTTCCAACATGGGATTGTGATTACAGACGTCCCTTATCACGTCCATGAAGAAGATGAAGATACGTCCAAGGAGTTATCAAAATGAATTTTGTCGTTATAGGTTGTGGAAGGTTCGGCGCCGAACTGGCGTACCGCCTCTTCCAAAATGGATATCAAGTCGTCGTGGTTGATTCCGCTTCCAGCGCTTTCAACCGCCTCCACCCGGACTTTCGCGGGCGGACCGTCGAAGGCGATTCGCTCACCGCTGACACATTGTCCCGCGCCAGCATAGATAAAGCCGATGGCGTGGCGGTCGCCACCAATTCGGACATTATGAACGCCGTGATTGGTCACGCGATTCGTTCGCATTATCCGAATGTGCAAAACGTGATTTTGCGTAATTATGATCCAGCCATGCGCGATATGCTCGAAGCCTTTGGAATGCAAATCGTCAGTTCCACTTCTTGGGGAGCCGAGCGGATGCAAGGCTTACTGATTGACCCTTCTTTCCAGCCGGTCTTTTCCGCAGGCAATGGCGAGGTCGGTATGTATGAAATGTACATCCCTGAAAAATGGGAATCTCTGACCATCGCTGAATTATTGAACAGTTGCGGAGAAATTGTGTGCGTCGCGCTCACCCGCGCCGGCCGCGCAGAATTGCCTGCGCCCAGCGTCAAACTTTTAAGCGGCGATGTACTGACTGTGAGCGCCACACTGGAAGGCGTGAACGCCTTACGGTCTAAATTGAGAGCGGGCAAGGAGGAGGCTTAAGATGTTAGTATTTATTGCAGGCGGCGGGCGGACTGGCTCCCAACTTGCCATTCAATTGATTCAACAAGAGTATGATATTCGGATTGTCGAGCATCGCAAAGATTTGCTCGCCCGCCTTCATCACGAACTCCCCACCGAAGTTATTTTTGAAGGGCGCGCGGCAGACCCAACGGTTTTAGAAGAAGCCGGTTTGGCGAAAGCCAATGTCGTCATCGCCTGCACCAGCGACGACGCCACCAATCTGGTCATTTGTTACCTTGCGCGCACGGTCTTCAAAGTGAAGCGCACCGTAGCGCGGATCAACAATCCGCGCAATGCCTGGCTATTCAACGAAGATTTCCACGTGGACGAAAAGATTGATCAAGCCGACGTGATGTCGCATTTGATTCAAGAAGAAATGTCGCTCGGCGATATGATCACGCTCCTCAAACTCCGCCGTGGGCGCTATGCCTTAGTGGAAGAAAAAGTGGCGCGCGGCACCAAAGCAATTGGCGTTGAGCTTAAGCATTTGGGCTTACCCGAGCAATGCGTGATCGCCGCAATCATCCGCAAAGGTCAGATCGTTTTGCCGCGCGGCGATACCAAACTGGAAGAACATGACGAAGTGCTGGCAATTACGGATACCGAAGGCGCGAAGCAGTTGGAACAACTGCTAGAGCCAACGGATCGCTCAAATATGTAATAAAAAAATCCCGACATTTTGTCGGGATTTTTTTATAGGCTTGGAAGTTGAAACTCCGTTTATTTATTTGCCAAGTCCTTCGCTTGTTCCACATACGCCAGCGATTGATGTCTGAAGTACGTGTTATACAATTCGGCGTAATGACCGCTTTGCGCAAGCAAACCGGCATGATTACCCTCTTCAATGATCGTCCCCTTTTGCATCACCACGATTCGATCTGCGGCTTTGACGGTAGATAAGCGGTGCGCGATCAGAATGCTGGTTGAGTTCTTGAGAATCAAATTGAGGGCTTGTTGAATTTGCCATTCGGTAAATGGGTCAATGCTGGCAGTCGCTTCGTCTAAGATGAAGATAGCGGGGTTTTGAGCAAGGACGCGCATTAACGCCACCAATTGCCTCTGCCCCATAGATAAATGATTCCCTCTTTCGCCAACTTGAGTGTGCAAACCGTCTGGCAGGGTTTCCAGCCATTCGCCGTCGCCAATTTTTCTAGCGAGTTTGAGCATCTCTGCTTCCGGGGCGTTAGGAGCGGCGTACCGAATATTTTCAGCCACAGTGCCTGAGAATAAAAATGGAACTTGCGAAACGATACCAAGCTGACGGCGATATTGATTCAAGTCAAAGGCGCGTATATCCCGGCCGTCAATTAATAATCGGCCTTCGTGATATTCGTAAAAACGGGCGATCAACTTGGCGATGGAGGATTTTCCCGCGCCGGTGTGGCCGACCAGGGCGAGAGTCTCTCCGGGTTGAATGACCAAGTTGAAGTCGGTCAGAATCGGCTCTTTGTCCGAATAGCGAAAATGCATATGATCAAAATGAATTTCGCCTTTGAGGCGCGGCACATCTTGTTTATCTTTTTGAATTACGTTGGGATCGGCGTCAATCAAGGCAAAGACGCGCTCGGCGGCGGAAAGCCCGCCTTGAATTTGCGCCCAAAACGAGGTGAGGTTTAAAACTGGAAAAAAGAATTGGTCGAGGCTGATGATGAAAAGATACCAGGCGCCAATGCTAACGAGACCTTTCTCCACGCTGAAGCCGCCGACATAAATGAGAATACCTACAAAAATGCCGCCAATCGCATTCAGCACCGGAAAGACCAGCGAAAGCACAAGCCCGCGTTGCACATTAACTTGATACGATTGCTGATTGGATTCGTCAAATGATTTGAAAATACTTTCCTCTTGACGAAAATTTTTGGCGATTGAAATGCCGCTGATGGTTTCTTTGATCGCGGCGTTCACGTCGGACATGGCTTTCATGCCTTTTTTGGTGACGCGCCTAGCCATCTCGCGGAAGCCGGCCGCAATAGCGAAAATAAACGGCAGGAAGGCGACCATTAATAAGGCGAGACGCCATTCGGTGCGAAAGAGGACGACGGCGATGATGATGGCTTGAGCAATTTGCGCGCTCACGTCGGTGACGATGACCACAAGCTGACCAAAATCATTGGTATCGGATGTGATCCGCGAAACAATGCGACCGGATGAAAATTGATCGTAGAAAGATAGGTCGTGTTCGGCGGCGGCGCGGAAGGCGCGCGTGCGCATACTCAAGACTACATCGCCAACCGAACGAATGACCAAAGCGCGCCTGAGCCAGTTTAATCCCCATAAGCCAAAGGCGACGCCAACCAAAGCCAGACCCACATAGGAAATTTCCTGAATAGTGGGTTGATCCTGAATGACATCTACAGTTTTGGAAACGAGAATAGGCAATGCCGCGCCAATAAACGCCAAGGCGATAATGATAACGGAAGCCCAACTCAGCCGTTTAAGTTGCGAGCCAAAATACCCGATCATGCGTTTGACAAGAACGCGGTCTGTGTATTGTCTGTCGTATTTTTCGTCGTCTAAGCCTGCAAAGAAACCCATAATATCCTCATTATGTCATTGCGAGGGCGTTCTTGCTCTTTGCCCGAAGCAATCCCCAACATAATTGGAGATTGCTTCGCCACGAAGAACAAGAGCGTGGCTCGCAATGATATGAATTATTCTCTAAAAATTCTCGAATACGCTTCGGATGTTTGCATCAATTCTTCATGCGAGCCGATAGCGGCGATTTCGCCTTTACGCAGAACGATGATCAGATCTGCCCAGCGGATTTGCGAGAGCCGATGCGTGATGATGAAGGTTGTTCGTCCGCGGGCGGCGTTGGAGATGGCGCGTTGAATTTTATCTTCGGTGGCGGAATCAATGGCGGAGGTTGAATCGTCCAAGACTAAAATTTTTGGCTCGGTTAAGAATGCGCGCGCCAAAGCGACGCGCTGACGTTGTCCGCCGGAGAGCGTCGCGCCGCGTTCCCCGACAATGGTGGCGTAGCTCTCGTCAAAATCGAGAATGAAATCATGCGCCTGCGCGGCGATGGAAGCCGCCATGATTTCATTTTTACTTGCGCCGGGTTTGCCAAAGGCAATGTTATCGTTGAGCGAGCGCGAGAATAAAAAGATATCCTGTTCAATGATCGAAATTTGTTCGCGCAAAGAAGCCAGATTCCATTCGCGTACATCCACGCCATCCACCAAAACTGCGCCCGCGCTAACGTCATAAGTGCGGTTGATCAACTTGGCGAGCGAGGTTTTGCCCGCTCCGGTTTGACCGACAATGGCTACGGTTTGCCCGGGCTTTACCTTGAACGAAATATTTTTCAAGATTGTTTCGCCGCTTGGATATTTGAAGGAGACGTTCCGAAATTCAATGGCGCCGCGTATCTGCGAGGTTGCGCCTGAAGCGTTCTGGTCAAGATGCGTCTCGCTATTGATCAAATCTAAAATCCGCCGAGCGGATGAAATGCCGGAAGATATTTGCGAATAGGCGAATGTCGAGGTGAAAGTTGGGAAGCTCAAAAGTTGCAACATGCCGAAGTAACCAATGACCTGACCGACGGTAAGCATGCCCGCTTGATATAAAAGCAGAGCATGAAACAATCCGCCGGCAAACGCAAATCCCAAGAGGAGCATGGCGATATATCGAGCCTCTAACTCGCCTTGTTGCACAAAAGCGTCGCGAACCTTTTTGGCGTTGAAAATGAAGCGATCCACTTCGGCTTCTTCCTGAGCGGCGCCTTTCATAATTTCAATGCCGTCCAACGATTCAGAAAGGTGCGTGTTCATGGCGCCGAAGGTCGCCCGCACATCATCGGTGATCGGCGCTAATTGTTTGAGATAACGCGCCAGAGCCACAAAGTAGATCACGGTGAAAATTAGCGGCGTAAGAATTAATGACCAATGATAGGTTGGGGCAAAAAACAACGGCATCAAAATAAACATGAATGAGCCAACTACCAAGTTGACGCCCGGGCTAAACATGTAATTCACTTCGCGCACATCGTTGGTGGAACGCGCCATAGTATCGCCTACTGGCTGTAAGTTATGAAAGGTCATGCTTTTGCCAAGCAGGGAAAGATATAACTCGTCGCGAATATCGCGTTCCATTTTTTGAGCCATCAATTCCGCGCCAAAATTTCGGCCGAATTGCAACACGCCGCGAATGATTTGCGAGATTCCAATGGTTAATGCCAGCGGCAATAATACGCTGGTATCCATGTGGTCTTTGATTGAGTCGAAGGCGTCGCCGGTTAAGACCGGCACCACCACCGCCAGCACGGCGTTGCCAATCGCTCCGATAACGAGCAAGAGCATAATGCCCCAGTATGGACGAACATGCGAAAGAATCCAGCGGCTTACGTTGGAGTAATCAAATTTATTCTTTCGGGCTAAAGTGAATTCTGCGGGAACTTCAATGGTTGACATAGAACAATTGTACCATTTTTGATTTTGCCCCCGCGTAATCCCAACCTCAATATCTTAAGGTCTGAGAGCGTGGTTAATGTTGCGCCAACGGGATTTGCAGATAAAAAGTACTACCCTTGCCCAGCACGCTTTGCACCCAAACCCGACCGCCATGCCGCTCGGCAATAGATTGGACAATTGCCAAGCCCAAACCAGAGCCGTGTTGTGCGCGGGCTTCGCGCTGGTTGCCGCGATAGAACTTTTCAAACAAGCGCGATAAATCCTCAACCGGGATGCCGATGCCGCTATCTTCCACTTCAAAAATTAACTGGTTTTGCTTGGTCGCCGTGCGCACGTTGACCTTGCCGCCTTCCGGCGTATATTTAATCGCATTCTCCACCAAGTTATAAAAAGCCTGATGCAGTAAAGCGTGATCGGCTTCGACTGCGTGAGGCATATCTTTAGAGAGTTCTACGCTCAAAGCGATATTCTTTTGACTGGCTTGCAATTGCAAAGCGCTGGTGGCGCGCTCGATAATATCCAAAACCGAGACGTTCTCCACCTGCAAGCCAACGCCAATTTCAATACGTCCCAAGTCCAAAAGGTTGTTGACCAAGCGCGACATATTCCCCACGCCGATCACGATCTTATTAACATAACCTTGTTGCTGTTCATTGAGCTGACCGACAGTCTCTAACATAGTGGCATATCCGCGCATTAAAGTCAGCGGCGAACGCAGGTCGTGACTGACCGTCGCCACGAATTCAGATTTCATCGTATCTAATTCTTTGAAATGGGTCACATCGCGCATAATGCACACGCGCCCAGTGGGGCGACCCTCCACGAGGACTGTGGAAGCGGTGGCAAGGTATGTTCGCTGATCGGCAAGCACGATTTCAGTGGATTGGTTTTCACGAATCGTCCCTTGCAGTAAAGCGACCAGCGGTTTCAAGGTCAAGGCTTTGGAAGTTTCCACGCCGACTGTTTTTGCAAGGCTGATGCCTAAAATTTTCAGAGCGGATTGATTCGCCAAGACCAAACGATCGCGATGATCGGTCACTAAGACGAGGTCTGGCGTGGAATTCAAGATCGCTTCTAATTGACGACGCGAGGCTTCTACATTCAGGTATAAGTGCGCGTTCGCCACTGCCAAAGCCGCCTGACCAGCCAGCGTGGTCACAAAGCGCACGTCCGCTTCAGAAAAAGTTCGCGGTTTTTCAAAGCCAGCCCAAACCACGCCATAGTAACGGTTTTCGCGGCGCAGAGCCACCGCCAGCAAAGCCATAGGCTGTCTGGTCATCGAATCAAGTTTCAGTTCGCGGGAATTTGTCAGGTTAGGCAAAACGATGCGTTCCTGAGTTTGCGCGAGCGCCAGAATCTGCTGATCCAAATGCGCGTATAAATCCGCCGAAGAACCCAGCGCAAAGCGCGAAGGGAGTTCGATGAAAGTTTCCGGCAGAATGGTAGGCGAGAGAACCACGCGCACCGAATTTGCGCCAATGGATTGGATCGCCTCTAGCACCGGTTTGACTGAATCCTGCATCTCCAAACTGGATGCCACGCCCTGACTGACCTTTGCCAGCCGATCGCTTTCTTGCAGGCGCGAGTACAAACTGGCGCGCATTTGCTCAAAGGCTTGGCTCAAGCGCCCCACTTCATCTTCGCCAATCAAAGGCAAGGGGTGAGCTAAATTTCCCTGCGCGATGCTGTTCGCTTCCACCGCTAGTTTTTGTAATGAGCGAATGACGACGCGCAGAGCCAGCTTCAAAGAAAGCAAAGCTACCAAGCCCAAAACCACGATCATCACAAACAGCGGAAAGGCAATGTTTAACGCAATTTGTTGCACGCGCTGAGCCGGAACTTCAAGGACAATCGCCCAGGGGCGGCCCTTGACCGGCTGATAATAAATCAACTGGCGCGTTCCATCCGAGGCAGTTGTATCGTAAAACAGCGCCTCACTGCCGATCTGACCCGAATAAGCGACCGCGCCTTCCGTTTGATTGGAATGGTAAAGCGTCTGATTGTTTTCGTCTAATAAAAGTCCGGCGCCGTTCATCGCCTGCATTTTATCGAGGCTTTCAATCAGCGGGCGCGAGATTGGGTTTTCCTTCAGGCTTGTGCGGGCGATTAAGATCCGCCGCGCCTGATTGTTCGTATCGGTTATCCCAACCACAAACGAAACCCGCGCCGAGTCGTCCGCTCCGTTTGGCGGAATAGAATAAATTTGATTCAATACGCCGTTTAAGACCAGAGCGCTTCCGGCAATTTCATTCGGCGTTAAACTTTCGGCAGAGTTTGGGTAGCTAACAAGTACCTGTTGCGTAGCCGCATCCACCACGAAGAATTGATTGAAATACGGCGCGGCTTGAATTTGAGCGCTTAAAATAGCCTGCGCTTCGCCAGCTTCGGCATTTAACATTCTTGGGTCGGCGGCAATTTGCGCCGCTAAATTCTGACCCGTTTCAAGGAAGAACGGCACGTTTTGCGCCGCGAGTTCCGCAGAATTAGAGAGGCTGTCTTCCAACAAATTACGCGCCGTGCGCCCCGCCACTACCCAATCGCCGATCAAAAGCGTTAATAATAAAAGCGAGATGAACGAGCCTGCCGCAAACATAAAGCGGGCTTCAATACTGCGCTCGGCGGGCGAGGGCTGTAAATCTTTTTTATCGCTCCACCAATGGGGGACGATCGCGCGCGCGAGTTGCACAACCAAGCCCGCCACGAGCGCTTCACAGCCAAAGGAAAGCGTCGCAATCCACGCATTGCTTAGCACAAAATCCAAGCGCGCAGTTGGGTGCGCGCTGACATCCGCGCCCCATTGCGTAAATAAGGCAATGCCCACATAAAACAAAAGATGAATGGGAATGAGCAGTAAAGCGCTGACGATTGGCTGGCGCAATAATTTATAAGTTGTCGTGCGATAGCGCTGGCGCATGTTCACGGCAAACCAGGCGCCCATCCACGCAAATTCTAAAATTGAAAAGACGGAATACGAATCAAATGCGCCGCGCAAAAAACCGGCAAACGCGCCGAGCAAAGCCGCGCCCAAAGGACCGAGCCAAGCGCCGCCTAACATGAACGGGATGGCAAATAAAACCATCAGCGCGGTGCCAGGCGCATTGGCGGGCAACCCCGGCAAAGGTCGGGCGGAGGCGGAGAAGGGTCGTAGAATCAGCAGGCTGGTAAATAAAGTCAAACTGAGGAGAGCGAAGAAGATGCCCCACTCGCGGCTCCCCCATGCGCGGCGATATTCACGCCAACGAAATTCAGCCAGCGCTAACGCCGCCAGCAAAACAAATCCAACGACCCAACCTGCAAGAGTGGGCGGCGCGGGGAATGCAATGCCTGCGAGGAATGCGGTGATGAATTCCATTTTGATAAATTATAGCCGTAAATATTGCGAACGGCGTTTACAAGATTGTTTGAATTATGAAGCGGAATAAGCTCCGCGATATTCTGGCGGAAGGAGTTCCGCCAGCGCTTGCATGATCAGGCGCGTGCCTTCCGGGATCGCTTCTTGCTTAACTGTAATCTGGTCGTTCAGCCGCAACATTTTCCCCACTTTGATTTTGACCGGCGAACGCCGTAGCTTTTTCAGATTGTTATAGACTTTTTCATTTTCCGTGCCGACCACGCTGATTGGCAAAACGGAAGCGCCAGATTTATAAGCGAGGAAAGCCGCGCCGCCGTTGCCTTCTTCCAAACCGCCGGTGAGCGTGTACCTGCCTTCAGGCGCAATGGCAATCATGCGGCCTTCCGCCAGCCCGTCTAAAGCGGCGCGCAGGGCGCGTTTATCCGGCTTGCCGCGATGAAGCCAAATTACGCCGTACCAATCCATCAGCTTGCCAAGTAGCGGCACGTCATATAATTCGATTTTGCCAAGCGCATCGGGCAGGTTGGGGACAACCGAGAATAAAGCTGGCACGTCGGCATCGCCAATGTGATTGATGACAATCAAGACGGGACCCTGTTGGGGATAATTTTCCAAGCCTTCCACAGTGACTTGCAAACAAGCTTTGCAAACGAGCTTAACTATGCCTTTTGCCAAAACGCGAAAAAAATTGCGCGCCGGCGATAGCTTCGGCAATCTTGTTAATTCAGGATGCCAAAGTTCGGTGATGGGTTTAGGCGGAGTTTCCATAATCAATAACGGTTCAACTTGAGATTGCCTGTCCGGCGTATACGCCGTGATATTCCTTTGGGAGCAAGCCGGCAATGTAACGCATGACTAGGTCCGCATTAGTTTGGCGGGCTTCGCGCCGCTCGGCGCCTTTGGCTTGAATGGCAGGGAATTGAATGGGCTTACCAATCCGCAGTTCGATCTGCGGCTTGAGTCCGCGCTTGGCTTTTTGCCAAAAATCTCCGGTTGTTCCGAGAACGCCCACGGGAATTACCGGCGTTTGCGCGTGTTCAATGATGTAGCCCAAGCCGGGCATGGCGCGGCGCATGGCGACTTCGTGCGAGCGCCCGCCTTCGGGAGCGATGACCAATGGTTTGCCTTTTTTCAAAATCACGATGATTTTTTCAAGTAGCGTGCGATCATATTCTCCGCGATGCACGGGAATTACGCCGTATAAGGAGAGGATCGTCCCTTCGCCTTTTTTCTTGAAGACGTTGGCAGCGCCGATCACTTCCGGCTCTTCGGGCCAAAAGCAAACGACAACGGGCGGATCAAAAATAGAGATGTGATTCATCGCGATCACGTACGGCGTGCCCAGCGGCACATTTTCCGCGCCGTGGATCGTCACCTTGCCTGCCAGCCGGAAGAAGGAGCGAATGCCAAAGCGCAGCCAGAGGCGATTAAATCTGGTGTATAGCGGGGGGGCATAATCTTTTATTGACATAGCTTAAGCGCCTGTTCAAAAACTTGTTCGCGGTCTAAACGATCCGAATCAATGATGATCGCGCCTTCCGCCGGACGGAGCGGGGCGACTGCGCGAGTGGAATCAATGCGGTCACGCTCGATCACTTTTTTGAGGATTTCAGCGTAATCCGCTTTTTCATGGCGGGCGATCAATTCATCATAACGGCGTTGCGCGCGTTGTTCGGCGCTGGCATCGAGAAAAATTTTCAAGTCGGCTTCGGGCAAGACCACTGTGCCGATATCGCGCCCCACCATAACGACTTGTCCGCGCAAACCGATGCGGCGCTGTTGTTCGGTCAGCGCTTGACGCACGCCGGCATAGGCGGAGACCACCGAGACGTTCGCATCCACGTCTGCGCGGCGGACTTCCCACGTAATATCTTTTGCGCCCACCAGAATATCAAAAGTCCGCCCGTCGTTTTTGGAAGGCGGCTTGATTTCAATTTGCGCGGTCTGAGCAAGCTGCGTAATCGCCGCTTCATCTTGCAAATTCAAGCCTGAGTCAAGCGCCAGCAAGGTGACTGCGCGATACATAATGCCCGTATCAAAAAAAAGGAAGTTCAATTTTTCGGCAAGTTTTTTACCTAATGTGGATTTACCTGAAGCGGCGGGTCCGTCTAAAGCGATGATTGAGATTAAGTTAGTCATTATTTTTGTGAATAGATAAATAGATCGTTATTAGCCCAGAGCAGGATGTTCTCGCTCGTTTGCGGCATTTCGCGCAGGGTGAACCATCTCACCCAATCGGACGCTTGTGCGGTTTGCCAGGCGGTTGTCACCCGCCAAATAAAGTCTTGTCCGCGATATGGAAGCGTCGCGTCCGGGATAAATTCGTCGGTAGAAATTGCTAATTGCGGCGGTTGCGAAATATCTAGATAGTTCTCAACTGTTAGCGCATGTTCGCGCAAACTCCATTTCAAAGCCGGAGAATCAACGCCGATCAGCGCGACTGAAAGCGCGTGGTCGTCGCCTGTCTTCCATTCTGAAAGATCGTTGGCTGTGGCGGTTAGCAAATTTGCTTGTAGGGGCATATCCGCTTGCCACCAAAGTTCGGGATAGGCGGAGCCGCGTAGCCCAGTCACGCCGACCGCGCCCGCCAAACTTAATAGGCTGAGGGCAACGCCCAGTCCCCAAATTACGCCCACTTGGGCAATACGCACAGACCAGCCTAAGGCAATCAGCCCCACGCTGGGAATTATCAAGAAGAAAGCGCCCAGCGCCAGCGTTAAGTGTATGGACCAACGACTTACGTCAATGGCGTTAATTAGCGCGATCACAGAGTTGAGCCATCCAAAAATACAGAGGAAGATCACCAGCGCCGCTGTGCCAAGCATTTCTTTGCGTTCATTGGGATAGGCATTAACGAAACGAACCAATTCCGAAGCCGCCAAAGCATACATGGGAAGCAGAGCCCATGCTAGATCTGAAACTTGGCGCGCCGGATAAATCAGCGCGAGGACGATAGCGACAAAAAACCAAACGCTCAAGGAAACAAGTTTGCGGCTGGCTTTAACCCATCCGCGGACAATTGCCATGCCCGCCAATAAAAGCGCGAAAGGCTGATAAGCTAATAGGGAAATCAAAGGCAACTGTATGCCCACGCCAGAAGGCGCGCGCCAGCCGTTCAAATAAGCGGGAATGGAAGCCAGCGCTGAACTGAGCCCGTTAGGCACGAAGAAGAAAAGCGTGCCGCCAATCAACAGCGTAGCGGCAAAGGCGATTAAAAGTTCTTTACGCGCGGCGGAGGTGAATTCAAATTCGGAAAATCCAGACGCGCTGGAGAAGCGTAACTTGGCGGCTTGATAAAGCGCCCAAGCCAGCGCCAAACCTAGTAAGCCATGCCAAATGTTCGGACCGCCAAGTAAAGTCAGCGCGGCGAAAACGCCAGCCAACTGAAAGCGTTTTTGATTGAAGAAGCCTAAGGCAAAGACCAGAAAAGTGACAGCCAGAATTGGGCTCGCGGCTTGGCGAGAAATAGCGATCAAGCCTGGGTCGAGGGCAATGAAAAAGGCGAGGATCAGGCTAGAGCGGGGTCTGAGGCGGTCTCGAAACAGGAGCGGGGCAAAGACTAGCGCGCTACCTACCAAAGCGGGGATGAGCCGCGCCAGCGCGTCCGTCCCGCCGCCATAAAGAAAAAATACCGGAATGGTGAAAAGAATATAACCGGCGTTAGGGCTTAGAGTTTGCTTCAATCCGTCCGCTAGGCGCAAGGCTTCTAATGCTACGCGGGCTTCAGCATCGTTTAACGGTAAATGCCCAAGCCCGATCAGGCGAAAGGCGAGGGCAATCAGGAAAGCCAGCCCGTAAAACCAGCCCTCATATTTATAGGGTTTGTAAGTCATGGCGCAATTGTAATCGGTTATCGCTCACCCGATTGGGATTAATGAAAAACTCCGCGGCTTACGCCGCGGAGTTGAGCTTCAACCTTTTGGTTCGCTATCGAGCTTAATGCCCTTAGTTGGCGCGACCAGTTTTTTAAGTAGGTCATACCAGAAAGAAGCGCCTTGTGAAACGGCGATCACAGTCAGCCCCAAGCCTAAGACTTTCAGCAGAATAAAACCGACCCATTCCATCGGCAAAGCGCCGGCGGCGGGGTGATCGGTTTGCCACCAACCAATCTTGATCGAGAGATCGCTCAATTCTTTGATCAAGTCCGGCAGGTTGACATTCACGCCTTCTTCTTTGATCACCATATCCGCCTTGGCGACGGCAATGGCGCGCAACTCTGCGCTCGACCATAACGCGCGCGCCAGTTGGATGCTATCCGTTCCAAATAATAAAGTGATTACGAGCGAAAGCATAATTACAAAACTTCGGGCGTTGGCGCGGAATTTAGCGGCGGCTTGTTCCATCAGACCGGTAAAGTAGGCGGTGGTGCGCGCGCGCAAATCGTTGACGTTGGTCACGCCTTGATTGATCCAACTCATAAACGCGCGTTTTGCTTCTGAGTCCGGCAGTTTATCAATCAATTCAGCGAGTTGAATTAAAGGCAAACTCGGGTTGGCGGTGAGTCCTGCGATATCAAAATAAGCGTCCACCAAAACGCCTACTGGAACTTTTTCGATCTTCTTCGGTTGGGTTTCCGCGGTGAAGACGCTCCATAAGTTTTTATAACGGATCGGTCGAAGCGCCTGCAATTGCGGCAAAGCCACCAACTCATTTAGATATTTATTATCTCTATGCTCGCCGGCAATTTTGATCAGATATTTTTCCAAAGCCGCGCCGCGCGTTTGCAGAGTTTCGTTGATCCAACTGGTAATCAACGAAACGATCGAACCTAAAACATAATAAACAAAAATCAAACCAACTGCTACGTCTAAAGCTTGTGAAAAAGACATTGTCTGCTCCTTTGTGTACTTTTATGTTTAATGTTTTAATTCTTCCAACTCGCGCAACCATTCCAACGGTCTGCCCCAGCGCTTTCTTTCGCGCACGCCAACTTCGTTTTTTCTTGGTTTATCCCATTTTGGACCGGGGGGACCCGATTCATCCTTCAGCAAACTTTTTACGCCCCACAGACCTTTATATTGTACCCAATCGGGCTCAGGATTCAAGAGCACGCGCCGCCATTCTTTAACTTTGGGCTGACTCACCTTACGGCTAGACATCACCCGCTTGAGGTAGCTACTCGATTTGACAGTTTTCTCGCGCGCCGCGCGGCCCTCGTCAAAACCAATACGCACGCCATCGCCTGAAGCAATTTCCATTGGCAAGCGGACAATGTAATGATCGGCTTCGTCGCGCAGGTTGTCAAAAGCGGTTTCATCAGACCAAAGGCTGGGGTTAGATTGCAATTCCTTCAAAGCGATTTGCCGCGCTTTTTGATTCGGGTTGATCAACATAAACAGATAATGAATCCAACCATCCAACCGAAAAAGAAAACGCTGTACCTGACCCGGCTTATACATGCTGGGCGAACGAATCACATCGGGGCGCGCATAGTTGGCATGAGAACCCAACGCCGCATACACAATTGGATGCGTAGTTTCATGCCCAACTTGATCTTTGGCTTTCAACACGGTTTCCCACTTTTCAATATTCCCAGCCCCATGTTGCGAGAACAAAACCGCATAGGGCTGAGCGTTTTTTAGATACACCGCCACCAGTTCCCAATCGCCTTCATGGTGATTCATGCCATTTGCGGCCAGCCGCCAATCGTTGAACGCATAAAAAAAATGATATTGCAAAATAGTCCATTCATTTTGAGCCGGATCTGTTTCATAAATCACGCGCCCATAATAAACCGGCGGCGCGCCTTTTTCCAACTCTTCTGCATATTGATAATACGCTTGGCGCGCAATCGGTTCGGTGGCTTGCGAAAGCATATCCATGATCAAGCCCGGTCCTTCGGGGATCACGCGGTCTAAAACGAATTTCATGGTGCGCACAAAAAAATAAAACAACGTCACGATATAAATCGGCAGGAGGAATAAATATTCAACTTCAAAGCTCACAAAACTTCTCTGCTTCAAAAAGAACCACAGCGGCAAAATTTCCAGCCCAATGAATAGAGCCGCAACAAACACAGCCGGGATAATACGCAAGCGAATCGGCGAAGCGAGCATGAAAATAATCAGAGCGGCAAGCGCCGCGAGCGCCAGCGTCGTTTCCATCAAAGGCGCGCCGCCCCAAAACCAAGCCCCGCCCAGCGCCAACGCAGAGCCGAGCGCCCATCCCGCCCAAGCGTCCGAATCGCGCAAGGGATTATTTACATAACGCAAATAATATTGTTCGCTTTTCAATTTTCCAATGCGTTCAAGCAGCGGATCGCCTAAATGCGCCGCATGTTCAAGCAAACTTTCTGCGCCGCTTGAAAACAAAGCGCATCTTCCCAAATATGCGTCCACCGCCATCGGGAAAAATCTTTCGCTTTTTGCAAAGCGAAGCGCCGGCTCGTATTTTTTCAACAACTCAAGTTCATCCACACAGCCTCAATCCATCAAAGAGCGATCGGCTTATTTTAACTGAAGAAGGCTGAGCGTTTCTCCCCTATTATGCCCCCAAATAAAAAGTGGACACGGAATGTGTCCACTTGCTTGGTTTTAGCTATAAGCCATTTGTTCGAGCGGTTGTTTGCGGCGCTGACGCTTGATGATCTTCTCGGCGGCTTTGACCGTTTGGCGTTTTTGCCCTGAGCGAATGATCGTCTTCATAAATTTTGTATGATTGATATGCTTGTCATTCATCAAGGAAAAATCTGCGGAGCCCGGCTCGTGCGGCGGATAGAAAATGCCGCAATTGGGGTTGATCTCCAGCATATAAATATCGCCGTGCGCGTCCATGCGATAGTCGCAACGGGCATAGCCGTTGCCGCCCAATTCTTTGAAGACGCGGGTGGTTTGCTCGCGGAGCGTCTTCTCGATTTTCGGGTCAGTCACCGCCGCAACGGACATGCGTTCATAATCAACCCACTTCATATCGTAATGTTTGAAAGATTCGCCAGCCGGGAAGATGAATTCAACCGGCTTGACCGTAATTGGCTTGTTGACGTCTTCGGGGTTTTCGGCGATCAAACAAGTAAACTCACGACCTTCAATAAACTCTTCAATTAAAGCGCGTCCAAATTCTTCAACTTCCAAAGCGATCTGTTCGCGGAGTTCGTCAACATTTTCAACGCGCGATTTGCGGCGAATGCCCACGCTGGCATAACCATGCGGCGGTTTGACCAACATCGGAAACTTCAAACGTTTGGCGACTTTTTCCGCGTCTTCCATGCGGTTAACAAACATCCAATTTGGGGTTGGCACGGCAACGCGCTTGGCGGCGTTCTTCATTTCGTCGCGGGTGGGGTCAAAGAATTTTGAATCTGCGCCAGTGAATGCGGCGTTATATTTTTCAAGCGCATGTACTAAGGCAATGCCAGATAAGGCGTCATCGGGAGTGCCGTCGCATAAATTTACAAAAGCGTCCACCCCTTCGTCCATCAATTCTTTAATTTGTTTTTCGACATTTGTCGGCGCTACCAGATGTTGCTTCCAACGATAGCCTTTCATGTAGGGCGATGGATCGTAAGGGACGTCGTCTGCATCCGGCGTGCTGGTTAATACGCAAATGTACATATATATTTCCTTTTGTTGACTTTCCTTTTCAGCAACGATTTATTTTTTTTATTCAACAAAATATTTTTTTATTGAACGTTTAATTCAAGTTAGCAACGCATATCAATCAATAAAAATCAATCAATATATGTTTATTGTATTCAACTCTTGATACTTGTAAAGGTTTTTGAACGTATATTTATCTTAAAATATTATAAGACTATCGAGTTGATTTGAATCATTTATGTACCGACAAAAATGTAAGTAAAAAAATCTTTAAGGTTGTTAAGAATCAAACGCGAGTCTTATGACTCGCGTTTGATTCTTATAAAAATATTTTACAATCTTACAGAACGTCGCTCTATAAATGCGCGGGATAAAATTAAATATTTATTCGATTTGTATCTGCACTTCAGCAGTCATGCCCCAGAGCAAGCCGGCAACCTGTTCGTTCAATTCAATCATCACGGGATAAACTACATCGCCGCCAACGGTCGTTGCCAGCGGAGCAATCTCGCTCACTTTACCGGCGATATTCTTACCTAAGGCTTCAAGATAAATATTTACGCTCTGCCCCACGCGCACGTTCACCGCATCTCTTTCGCTCAAATCAGTCGTTTTGATTTGCATGGATTGCGTAGCGCCTAAGGTAATTACAACCTGACCGGCTTGCGCCAATTCGCCGGATTGAACTTGAATGCTCATAACCGTCGCGTCAAAAGGCGCCAACAAAACGCTTTGCGCTAAACGCGCCTGTGCAGTTTCGAGTTGGGCTTTCACGGCGTTCAGTTGCGCTTCAGCTTGCGCTCTTCTCTCCGGCGGGCGATCCTTGCGCGGAATCCAATACTGATATTCAAGTTCCGCAGATTGCACGGCTAACTCGGCGGCTTTGACCGCTAATTCCAAATCGGGCGCGTTTAGCGCTAACAATGTTTGTCCGGCTTCAACAACTTCGCCTTCTTTTACATAGACATCCTTCACTTGCCCGGAAATTGCAAAAGCAATTTCAGCGGTTTGGGACGGCACGACTCTTGCCGAAGCGCTGACGTTATTTCCAGCGTGGGCAATGTTTGTCGAGACGGGAACAGTCGTCGGCGCGGCAAGGGGCGTAAGCGCTGAGGTTGGCGAAGCGCAGGCGGTCAACATCCACGCGCATAGAAAAAATATCTTTTCAAATTTAATTTTCATACAGCGCTCATTCTTGCACGGCAATCTTAACTTTCGCGCTCATGCCCCAACGTAAATCCTCCGCCGGCTGATCGAACTCAAGCGTGACCTTGTAAACCACGTCGCCGCCAACGGCTTGAGCAACGCGCGCAATCTCGGTAACTTTGCCGCCGAACTCTTGTTGCAATGCCTCAATAAAAATATTCGCCAAATCGCCAACTTGAACGGCGGCGATATCTTTTTCGCTGAGGTCTGTGGTTTCAACTTGAAAATGATTCAAATCGCCAAGCACGACGACGACTTCGCCCGGGTTGACCACTTCCGCAGGCGCAACATTAACCGCGGCAATTGTGCCGTCAAATGGAGCGAATAAAGTCGCTTGCGCTAATTGCGCTTTGGCAATTTCAACGATGGCTTGGGCGCGCGCCACGTCGGCGTTTGCGGCATCGAGTCGGTTTTGATCCGTGCCGGTGCGTTTGAGATAGGCGACTGTGGTTTGCGCGATGACGACATTGGCTTCCGCTTCTTTGACTTGCGCTTCAAGAATCGCCGCATCTAACGCGACCAAAGGCTGGTGCGCCGTTACGGAAGCGCCTACCTGCGCCGTGACAGTTTTGACCGCGCCGAAAATTGGGAACGCCAATTCCACTTTTTTCACAGGGACAACGACAGCCGAGGCTGATACATTTCCGCTGGACGCGCCGGGCGTTTCGCTAGTTTGTGAGTTTGAATCCAACGAGACGGTTGGGATGGCGGCGGTTGCATTTGAAGCGCCGCAAGCGGAGACCAACAAAGCGCTGAGCATAATGCCGATCAAAATTATTCTTTTCATCGGTTTACTACTTTCCATGCGCTTGATTGTCTTGCGTAATCAAACCGTCTTGTAGCGTCACAATGCGTTTGGCGTATCCAAACACGCGCGGATCGTGCGTGGCAAAGATAAACGTTACGCCGGTTTCTTGATTGAGTTTTTGCATAATATCCATCACTTGTTTACCATTTTCAGTATCAAGGTTGGCGGTGGGTTCGTCAGCGAGGATCAGTTTGGGGTTAGTCGCCAGCGCTCGGGCGACAGCGGCGCGTTGTTGTTGTCCGCCGGAGAGTTGATCGGGGCGGTGCTGGGCGCGGTTTTCAAGTCCTACCGCTTCCAGCATTTCATTCACGCGGCGTTTACGTTCGACGGGATTCATTCCATTCAACAACAAGGGCATCTCCACATTCTCATACGCAGTCAGCGTGGGAATGAGCGCGAAGAATTGAAAGACAAAGCCAATTGAACTTTTTCGTAAGTCGGCGCGTTGGTTGCGATTGAAAGCGGTTGCGTCTTTGCCGTTGATATAAACATTGCCGCTCGTGGGCTGATCTAGCAAACCAAATAATTGTAATAAAGTAGTTTTACCGGAGCCGGATGGACCGACCAAAGCGGTGAATTCGCCGCTCTGAATTGATAAATTCACGCCGCGTAAAGCTTGCGTTTCAATTTCGCCAATTTTATATACGCGGGTCACATTGCTAACTTTTGCGACTTCCATTTTATTCTCCTAATCCATGTAAGGCTTCCACCGGCTCCAAACGCGCGGCTAAACGCGCGGGATATAGCGAAGCGACGAGAGTGACGAGATAAGTAACCACAGCCAGATTGAGCGTGTTCTGCACGGTTAAGTGAGCGTAGATGCGGTCTTCAAACAACACGCCAGTGATGCCATAATCGCCGATGTAAATTCCATTGATCGTATAGTACGCAACCAGCGCGCCGCCGAGAATCAAACCAGCGATCACGCCGCCGGTTGCCAGCAATGCGGCTTCGGTTAGAAATTGCGCCATGATGCCGCTCCCCTTCATGCCGATTGCGGAGAGGATGCCAATTTCGCGCGTCCGCTCAAAGACTGCCATTACCAATGTGTTAGTGACGACTGTGGCGGTAATCCCCAGCACGATCAGATACAGCACGACAAAGAAAGCGTTGGCATAATCTTCAAATTGCGTGATGAACATATTTTGTTCGCGCCAAGTTAAAACTTTGAGGTTGTTTGATTTAAGCGCCTGCGCTACCGCTTCCGCTTGATCGGCGTTTTGCAACATAATAAAAATCAAGCTGGCGTGATTTTCCGTGACGGTGAATGCCTGCGCTTTTGCCAAAGGCATGAAGATCGTGTTTTCATCATAGCCCGGCGTGCGCGTGGTGAAAACGCCGCGCACTGTAAAGATTTGTTGATTCATATCGCCATTGGAAGTGGCGGCTAATAAATTAACCTGATCGCCGGTTTTTAGATTAAGTTTCTCGGCGAGGAGATTGCCGATCAAAATGCCTTCGCGGTCGTCAGCAGTGATGAAATTACCGGCGAGCATTCCCTGACGAAACGGCTGGTTCGCCGCTGAAGCCGGGTCAATGCCCAGGATTTGTACGCCTTTCGATTGATCTTTCACGCTGAGAATAGCGCTAGCGATCAAACGCGGCGTGGCAATCGCCACCTGCGGAATGGATTTAATCTTCTCCGCAACTTCAGTTGGGTTGTCAATCAAATCGTCCCATTTCAAGCTGATCTTATTTTCAGCATAAGCGGCGGGGCGAATTTGCAAATGTCCGCTTTGCAAACGGATGGTGTTATCCAATGCGCCGCGCATTTCGCCTTCCAAAACCGAGACCATCAACAACAATAAAGCCATGCCAATCCCCACCGCCAAAACCGAAAGCCAAGAACGCGTTTTGTTCCGCCAAATATTTCGATATGCCAATTTGAAGGTTTGAGCCAAGTTCATAAGGTTTACCTTTTATTTTGTTCTACACATGATGCAAAGCGGCGGAAGGTTCGCGCTTTGCGGCGAGCAGAGCCGGAATCAACGCGGCTAAAATCGCAATTACAAGCACAATCGCGGAACGCATGAATAGCTTGCTCACGCCAAGCGTTGGATACACTTTTCCGCTGATCAGCGCCATGTAATCTGTCAAGCCGGCAAACTTGCTGTAATCCATGCCAACTTGCATCAGGCTGAGGTTAATCGCCAAGCCTGTAACAATTCCGGCAATCACGCCCACCGCGCCAATGAAAGCGCCTTCAAGGATAAAGATCGCGGCGATCTCGCGCGGCTTCATGCCCATCGCCCCCAGCAAGCCGATCTCGCGCGTCCGTTCGTAGATCGCCATCAGCAAGAGATTCAAAATTCCAATCCCGGCAATGGCGACAATGATGATACTGAAAATATCCATCACTACATTTTTACGATTAACCGCATTGCCTAATTCAGGATAATTTTTTTCCCACGATTCGACTTCAGCATTCGGTAAAAGCGGAGTGAGCGCCTTCACCAGCGCGGCTTCGCCGCCCACTTGCTTCAAGGTGATCTGCACTTCGGTAGCCTGATCTTGTAAACCGAACAAAGTTTGCGCTTCCGCTAAAGAGATATACGCCGTCCCTTTTTCTAAACTAGGAATGCCCAGATCATAAACGCCAATCACCGTCATTGTGCGTTGGCGATTCTGTTTATGCACGTCGCTCCCGACCATGGCGACACGATCGCCAATCTTTATAGATAAAGCGTCCGCCAAGCCTTTACCAATCAGAATCGAATCTGCATCCGCCGCATCCAAGTAGCGGCCCGCAACAATATGCTTGGCGATCAGGCTAATCGGCGCTTCCGCCGCAGGTTCAACGCCGATAATGTTCAACGCAAACGAGCCTTCGCGGTTGCTAATCAATCCGCCGGTTTGAATGCGCCGCGCCGCCGCAATGACATTCGGCTGGGCGAGCGCCGCTTGAATCACAGCCGTATCATCCGTCAACGGCAAGAGCGGAGAGCTATCCACTTTTTCACGATAACCAGCGGCATGAACCTGCACATTCCCGCCCAGCACGCGCACTGCGTTTCCGGCAATCGCCTGATTGAAGCCGTCGAGCAAGCCGTCATAAAACATCATAAAGGCAAGCGAAAGCCCCATCGCCAAGACGATAATTACCGTGCGGCGGCGATGCCGCCAAATGTTACGCCAAGCCAGGCGCAAATATAAAAGCATAAAAAATCCTTTCACTAAAAGCGCTTTTCAAATCTCGATTCAGTCTTACGCAAGCCGTATTCCATGACGTATAAAAATTTATCCAGCTTCTCTTGCGTCTTTGCGGATTTAATCCACTTCATAATATCTTTTTGCTTCATACCTTCATGCAAAATATAGTTGGTAATGGCGTTCGTCCAGGTTTCCATGACCATAACCGCCATTTCAACGTCAATGCTGGGATCCACTTCGCCGAGCTTCATAGCTTGCTTGATCATCATAGTAATTGCGTCGTTGGCTTTCTTTTGATATTCTTCAAACAACTTTCCGTAATACAGCCCTTCTACAAATAAAACGCGGGTAATCGCCCGCACAAGGCTCGGGCTTGAAGAATTAAATTCCATGCCCGTCTTCACCAGCCAGCGAAAGTATTCAAACACACCCTGCCCCATATCGGGCGGGTGTTTATCCTTGAAAAATTCCGCCTTTTCATGCGCGATTAGTTCCAATAAATGATGAAAGACGTCCATCTTGTCTTCAAAATATTGATAAAAACTGCCTTTTGAGATTTCGCTATTAGCGACGATCCGATTGATAGACGCAGATTCAAAACCGTACTCGGCGAATTCGTTCACTGCCGCTTTGGTAATTTTTTGGCGTTTTCTCTCAGGCAGATTAAAGAAGGTTTGTTTTGGCAATGTGACCTCCAAGTCATATGACTATCAGGTCATATTGTAAGCCGATTCGCCCGCCTGTCAAGAGGATTGTGAGCGCGCTTCTTACTTAACGGATGTCCGCTTCTCTTTTCTGAAACATTCGTTTGCCCCAAATAAAAATCCGCGAGGATTTCATCTCACGGATTTACTGATTACTGAAAATTGTCTTTCGCCTTCGGCTGACTGAACAGTTTCTCCCTCGTCAACTTCACCATCAGCCCCGCCCGCCAAAACGCCACCGCCGCCATGCCATGCGCGAGGACGGCAAACAACGGCGGCGTTTGATTGGTGTAATATGTCCAGCATTCGCGGGTGGTGCCCCACAACTCCAAATAATATCCCAGCCCGGAACCGGCGACGAAGGTCAATACCGCAAAGCGCCGATCGCTTGGCGTGAGGATCAATAAAATGCACAATGCAGTCGCCAGCCAGGTGTAGGATTTGTCAAATGTTGGGGAAACAAAGACCAGCATCAAGGTTAAGAAAGAAGCGAAAATAATCCAATAAGGAATGCTAAAGGCAGAAGGCTGAAGGCTGAATTTAGAACGAACGGTAATTTGGTCAATCGTCCAATTGAGCGCTCGCGTAATGCGATCAATGGATAATGAAGCGATGGGCCAGGCGGGGATGATCCACAGCGGCGGTCTTTCGGCCGTGTAATAATGCCAAAGGTTGGTTTGCGTGCCCCAGCTTTCAATCGCCAGCCCGCCGCAAATGCCCACGAAGATAATCAGCGCATCAGTTTTGAGATTTGCGCGCGAGATGATCGTCAGCGACATAAAGGCGAAAATGCCCAACAGGAGCCAATCCATATACAGCCACCACGCGCCGTTCCAATCCACATATTTGAGGTATTCTTCGGCGAGCGGCCACCAGATGTACACGATCAGAAAGACGGTCAGCAAAAAGCCGCCCAACAATATAGAAGAATCGCGCGTCCACAGATTGGTTTTTGTTTTTTCCATAACTCCATTATATTTTATGATTTGAGAACTACGTTGCAATTTGTTAACAATTCAATAGAAAAAATATTCAGCCGCAATTGCCAGTTATAATGAGTTTATTGAACGCAACGGCGTTCATGTTTTATCATTTTTTATAGACACGAAAGGATTTACGATCATGGGTTTCTTTAGCAATATTCTCGAAAAACTTGGAATAAAGAAAGACAAAGGCGATAAGCCAGCTACGACTTCAGCCGCCACCGCCGAACAAAAAAGCGAAATCCCTGCCGCCAAAACTCCTATTGCCAGCGGCGCAAGCTCCCCAATCAAGCCAGATCAACGCGAAGGCGCGATGTCTTTGAAAGATCGCGAAGCCGCCCCCGCGGTGAAAGCAGTTTCCGAAGTGGACGTAGTTGCCAAGCTCGAAAAATTGGCGGCTGGCTCCGGCTTGGATTGGAAAGCCTCGATTGTGGATATGCTCAAAGTCCTCGGCATTGATTCGAGCAAAGATGCGCGCATCGAACTCGCCAAAGAACTTGGTTGCCCGGCTGATTTAATCGGCGGCGATTACTCCAAGATGAACGTTTGGCTTCACAAAGAAGTCCTCAAGAAAATCGCCGAAAACGGCGGCAACATCCCTGCCAACTTGTTAGACTAGTTGTTTTAGAAAGTTAAGAAACTTCCGAAGCGAAAAACTTCGGAAGTTTTTTTATTTCTGATAAAATCCTTTTATGCTCTCCAAAGTTCATTCCTGCGCGGTAGTGGGACTTGAAGGCGTCATCGTTGAAGTGGAAGTAGATTACACCAACGGTTTGCCCGGCGTTACCATTGTCGGCTTACCGGACGCCGCCGTGCAAGAGAGCCGCGAGCGCGTGCAAACCGCCGTCAAAAATGCAGGCTTGCATTTCCCCCGTCATCGCATCGTTGTCAATTTATCCCCCGCCGCCATTCGCAAAGAAGGTCCCGCGTATGATTTGCCGATTGCGCTTGGCGTAATCATCCTCGCCGGTCATCTCCCGCAAGATTCAACTGAAAGCGCCATGTTCATTGGCGAGCTTTCGCTGGATGGGGTTGTGCGTCACACGCGCGGCGTTTTACCAATGGCGGCCACGGCGCGCGCCAATGGATTTAAGCGCATCTTCGTCGCCGAAGCAGATGCGGGCGAAGCGGCTTTGATTCCCGATCTGGACGTGTATCCTGTCAAAACGCTCGCGCATCTTTACGACCATTTAGCGGGTCGGCAATCTATTGGCATTTACCAAGCTTCAACAGATTCACTGGAACCGTTATTCACCCCCACTGATTTTTCCGAAATCAAAGGACAAGAACACGTCAAACGCGCATTAGAAGTCGCCGCGGCTGGCGGACATAACGTACTGATGGTTGGCTCGCCCGGCGCAGGCAAAACATTATTAGCCCGCGCCTTGCCCGGCATTCTACCGGAAATATCCATCGAAGAAGCGCTGGATGTGACCAGAATCTTTTCAGTGGCAGATCAACTCCCCGCTGGCACGCCATTGATCAAACAACGTCCCTTTCGCTCACCCCATCATACAATTTCACACGCAGGTTTAGTCGGCGGCGGAAACATCCCCAAGCCCGGAGAAATCTCGCTCGCGCATCGCGGCGTTTTATTTTTAGATGAATTTCCTGAATTTGGTTCGCGCGTGCTGGAAGTCATGCGTCAGCCGATGGAAGATAAAATCGTCACCATCAGCCGCGCCAAAGGCTCGCTCACTTTTTCGGCAAACTTTCAACTTATCGCGGCGATGAATCCCTGTCCGTGCGGCTATTACGGCGATTCGCAAAAACCTTGCACCTGCGCCCCAGCCGTGGTGACCAAATATCAAAAACGGATTTCAGGTCCCATGCTCGACCGCATTGATATTCATATTGAAGTCCCGCGCGTGGATTATGAAAAGTTAAGCGGCAACAAATTAGGCGAAACCTCTGAAACAATTCGTCAAAGAGTGCAAGCGGCTAGGGATATTCAACAAAAAAGATTCGGCAATTCAGACGTTGTTTCCAATTCAGATATGCGCGTCGGGGAGATTCGCCAATTTTGTCAACTGCAGGATGAAGGTCAAAGCCTGATGCGCGCCGCGATGAGTCAGATGAATCTATCGGCGCGGGCGTATCATCGCATTTTGAAATTGGCGAGAACTATCGCCGATCTAGCGGGAAGCGCAGAGATTCAATCCGCACATTTGGCGGAGGCTTTGCAATACCGTCCGAAGTTAATGTTGGGGTAAGCGTGGCGTGATCTTCTTAAAGAAATTCAAAGGCACTGTACGCATCTTAATTCCCAAATGGGCCAAATATTTCTAATTTCAAACTGAGCGTTAGTTAATGGCAAATAATAGACAAACGGGCTTAATAAAAAGAAGATAATTACAGCCGCAAGCGCCGTAATCGCCAGTAAATATTCTATCTTCTTACCCTCCTTCTGAAGGATGTTCAAAACGGCCGCCCAGAGTAATAAGCCAAAAACCATCCCGGGAATATAATGATAAAGATACATCACTCGCTGAATGAGCCAAAAAGGAACTATATACCCCCAGTACAATATTACTAGGTATTCCAGAAAAACCTTTTCTCGGCTTTTCTTTAAATATCCAAACAAAATATCAGAAACGAAAATCGCGCTACCAAGAAGTCCGCCTAAAAGCGAGATCAGCCATGTAACAATATTAGGAACAAGATAGATGTACCTGTAGGTGACGCTATCTGGCGTCTCCCAACGATAATTGATCGCCTTACCGCCTACCATCCATTGATACCAAGGACTACCAATTTCATCGCTTTGTCCCAAGCGCAAAGATGGCACTCCCTCATTATGGTTTATGTGATATCTAATTGAATCGGTCAGGCGTACAACAAAATTTGAAAGTAAATTTCCCTTTAAATATTCATCCCCAACCACCTGTAAATGTTCAGTCGAAGCTTTATATGTGTGATTAGAAACAATATTTACCGCAAGGACAAAATGAACTTGCCACCAAAGCAGAAACACGGCTCCGACTATAAAGAAAACAAAGACTACCTGTTTGAAACGCTGCCTCGCTCTTTTTTCAATTACATTCTTTACTATCCAAAATAAAAAGGGGATTAGCGCAACCAAGCCCGTATATTTCACGCTAATAGCGCAACCCACAAAAAAGGCATACAGGATCAACCTCTTTTTATTTTTCTCAAAATCTTGAATGATAACGACACTATAGTACAGACTCGCCAAAATAAAGAACAACAAAAATACATCTAACATGGCAATTCGCGACTGCGTCAAAAAAGTCGTGTCAAACAAGAGTAGCAAAGATACGCTTAGCGCAATTTTAAAATTTCCCGTTATTTTTTTTATTAAAAAATAAAAAAACAACGGGATAAACGTCCCAAAAACTGCGGGGGCAAACCTAAAGCAAGTTATATTTAGGTTTGCAGGCCAAGATTCAGCGATCTTTTCGACTTCGATAAAGTTATTGGTAATATCTCCGCGGCAACTCGCATAATACCCAAAAGCTATCAGGAGTTTCCCTAACGGCGGATGGTATTCCTGAAAAAAAACGCCGTTCAAATATTTCTGTGCAGATGGAATATGATACGTCTCATCAAATACAATAGCTTGAGGTTCGTCAAGCCTGTAAAAAATCAAAGTCACAGTGAGCAAGAAAATAAAGAGTGCGCTTGCTTTTTCAATATTTAGTTTATTTTTAATAACACGAATTACATTTAACATGTAGATGAACCACCATTTTCTGGCGAACTAGATGAACTAAGCTAGACTTTATCAATTTGATACGCTCAAAAAGTATGAGAAGAGCGAGAGTAGCGGTAAGCGGAGCAAAGGCGCGGCGCTTTTTGGATTTCAGCATAAAACTGTGGTGTCCGAAAAGGGCGATAAGAGGATAAAACTTGCTTCACAATTCTCAGGACACCCAAAAGGTAGGCAGTTGTTTGCTATACCATGCCGCTTGTTGAACCGGCAGTTTCTGTTTCTGGGCATGTAAGTTTGCCAGCAAAGTCACGATGGAAAACAAACCCAGCAAGGCAAGCATACTATGCAGGATAGACAACTCTGCCGATTGTCTTTGTGTCTCCACTCTCAAATAGGTACGGGTATCATGAAAGGCAGCCTCAATTTGCCAACGTCGAACAAACCACTCGATGATTTGTTCGACTGAGACCTTGATATCTGTGCATAACAAAGCCTGTGTTTTGAAGACTTTCTTTGAGTCACGCACAACCACCTAGCGGATTGGCAATAGCAATTTTTCGCTGTGAAACCAGACAGCCGTTTGGGGCATGATTTCAACGTCGCATTTTTTCTCTCCGTCCATTACATAAGTCATCGAGAGCTTCTCACGGCGTGGTATAACTCACTAGGTACTGCTTACAGGTTATTGGGTTCGCATCTACAATTCTGCATCAGGAGTGTTTTTTTGTTAATAGTCAGGCCAATTTACGGGTAGGGTGTAGAAGAGCTAGAAGAACTAGAAGAGCTAGAAGAACTAGAAGAACTAGAAGAACTAGAAGAACTAGAAGAACTAGAAGAACTAGAAGAACTAGAAGAACTAGAAGAACTAGAAGAACTAGAAGAACTAGAAGAACTGGAAGAACTAGAAGAACTAGAAGAACTAGAAGAACTAGAAGAACTAGAAGAACTAGAAGAACTGGAAGAACTGGAAGAACTAGACACTCCTCCTGTCCCCCCGCCATTGCTATCATCTCTGGAAGAAGAGCTAGAGCTATAAGGAACCGCCGTTGGCGTTGGCGTTGGCAAACCATTCCATCCAAGCATACAATAATTACATTTTACATTCCATGTCCATTTTTCATCATAGGTCATCTCTTCCGGAGCGCTCGCCTGCCCTGAATTTGGAGAATACATTCTTTTATAGCCAGGCTGAATTTTGAGAAGGTCCTTTCCGCCGCCGGGATCTAAAAGACAATCGCCTTCAAAGCAATAAATCCAAATATCGCTACCAATTATCTCGACAATCATGCGGCTACCCTCAACCGTAGCGCGGAGATCTGCCCACTGCGCAAAAAGGACTTCAGTTTTATTATGACCGGGGTTGACATATAATGCTCCAGACGCAAGGAAAGGCGCCATGTGAGCTATGTCAAAATTAACCGTGCCAGCGCTGCCCCCAAACCAATACATAGCGCCTGTATAACCTCCTTGTTCACCGGTTCTAATGAGAACGCCGTTGCCGCCCGCCACAATTTGCGTGTTGGGCGTCAATTCCTGTCCTAACCCAACATTAGAGCCTGGAGCCGCATAATCTACGCGCGCCGTACCGGGGTCAACCGGTCTGGTAGGCGTTAGCGTAGGCATAGCTGTTGTCGTTTGAATAACAGTTACAGTTGCGGGATTCCGCGCCGCGCGAACTCCTAAAGTCACAATTAAAATTAAAGAAATTAAGGCAAATGCAATTGCGCCGATGCGTTTAATTTTCTGCATTTGTTTCGCAGATGCCGATTGGGACTTCATGTGGGCAATAATTGTCGGCGTCAGGAATTGCATAGTTACCGCGGAGACATTATCGTCCGGTCGGCGGCCCAGCGCTGCGCTAACCATCTTCACTGCGGCAGTATTAGGCTCATATTCTGTATGAGTTGCATTAGCAATCTCAGCATCAGTAGCATAACGCGAACCCATCGGGTCATTTTTTATCAAGCCGTCTGAGCAGAGCACGATTGAATCGCCTGGTTTTAGAGGAAGCCCGTTTAGCCCTCGCCGCAAAGCTTGATCAGCGTCGCCTCTTTCGCCATCTAAATAAAATCCAGTATCCACATAAACTTCTGGTTTTCGACCAATCGCATTTACTAGCATACCCGCGTCTTCGCTGTCCGGATCAGAGCCGCCATACATATTGTAATAACTATGATCGCGAGTCAATTGAAGCATCTTGCCTTTGTCGCCGCCTTGAACCCAGTATGCGCGACTATCGCCAACGTTCCCAATAAAGCAACGGTCGTTATAAATTACAGCAACCACCAGAGTGGTAAGTCCGTCTCCATCTGCGCGTTGATTATCCTCATAAACTTCGCGATTCGCCTCCCGAAGAGCATATTCAATCATATCTGGAATTCGATCATCACGCATATTTTCAAAGACGCGGCACACTGTATCAATTGCAAGTTGGGCGCCACGCTCTCCCGAATCGGCGCTTCCTACTCCGTCCGCCACAATACCGACAAGTAGAGGAAGCCCGCCAGCAGAGGTTATTTCAGCGGTAAAGACGCGATCCTCGTGTTTTCTCCGAGGGTCGCCTACTTTTGTACACTCGCCAAGTATATATTTTCCTTGTATAGCATCCATAGTTATTTATCTCCTATTTGTAATAAAGGGGCTTAATCTACAGCGATCCTAGGGGGAAGAAATTTTTCTTCCAACGCATAAAGAACTTCCTTCAACGACGGGCGCCGTTCTGCATCCTTATTTAACATACTTCTAAGAAATGCGGTAAGGACATGACTTTTATCTTCCGTATAGGGAAGGTCGTCATAGTTTACCTGCTCGCGAATAATCGTTGTTCTAATTTTCTCTTTATTATTTCCTCTAAAGAGAAGTTTGCCAGTTAATATTTCGTACAAAATAACGCCTAAACTCCAAACGTCAGAAGCAAATACGTTTTCAGGGGCCAAGTCTTCATCTCCGCCAATGGGCATTCCTCGAAGTATCCGTTCCGGCGAGGCATATTCTAACGTATAAGAATTATCAATAATTTCACGTCTCTCTTTCCCGTTAGTAGTCAAAGCAAAATCAACAAAAACGGGTTCAGGCGGACGATTAGGCGAAATTTGAGTGCGAAAAACTATATTGTCAGGCTTAATATCGCGATGAGCATATCCCTTTTGGTGAATAAAGGCTAAGGGTAGCAAGATGTGATAAAAAAGTTCCAACTTCCACTCAAGCGGATATTTTTGAATCTCTTTCAGATTATCCATTAAAGAACTTCCCCGCAAGTATTCCATGACCATATACCAAGGTTGATGATTAAGCTTAATGGCTCTAGCCACATATTCTGGCTTTCGTCCTTGTAACGGAATTGGCAAGATCCGTACTATGCCTGGGTGTCGCCAATCCCATTTCGTTAACAGATCAGCTTCCCATTGCAAGAGCATATCTTCAGGCGAAGGCACATTTGGGTCTGTATCCGCGACTTTAATAGCCACCTTACATTTAGAGTTACTTACCGAAGCTAAATACACTTTTGCCATACCGCCGCTATTAGACAGCGGCTTCTCAATCACAAAGCCATTCAGGAGGGTTCCTTTACTCAAATCGTTACGCATATAAAAAATACTCCGTTCTAATTTACAAAACGAAACTCAAAGGCGTTTCATTCAGTTATCTATTTCGATATTCATTAAAAATATCATCATCCTGCCCGCTTGATTGCGGTTTACTAACTGGGCGGGCAGGTTGGTTTGGAAGCGCATTATTACTACTTACATCGGTCGTTCTAGGCATATCAGTAGCTCTAGGTATATCCGTAATTCTAGTTCCGCTTTCAGTTTTTCGAACCGACTGAGAAAGCTCTACGAATTCGAAAACAACCGGCTGTTGAGCGGGATAGCCTAATCTAATAACTTGACCGCCATTTAAAGGCGTGGGCTCATTGAATGGGATTGGATAGTCGTCAATAAACGTTTCGCTTCCGCTTGCAGAAAGGGCGACAATTCGCCAAGCATGATTGACGCGTTCAATTCTGGCGTGTAATCCGCTAATTGAAGAGTTAACATTCGCGCCATAGAAGGTCATATCAGCCTTTTGAGGGTCGCGCCCCAGCTTAATAGACTCAGTATGAATTTTCAGCTCTTGATTAATCATATTTGGAGGTCCGTCAATAATGCGTAATCCAGCTAAGGGCTTTCCACGCTGACCCCCGCCAAGCAATGTCTTGCGAACGTTTTGAACTACAGAGGTGACGCGTTGCCCAATAGCCGAATTCTTAATTCGCCGCCACATTAAAGTAATTACGACTAGGAGTAATAAAATAACGCCGTAAGTAATATATAAATAATATCTCTGAACCACCTTAAGCAGGGGTTTGTAACTAATAACAACGACTGAAATGTCCGGGCTTGTAGCGACAACTCCCAAGTCGTCAACAACTTCGGCTCTAATAGAAACGTCCGTCTGACGCGCATCTCCAAGATCGCCTAAGAGCCATTGAAAGTTATATGTATCGCCGTTTGACGAAGTAATACTTACTGGAACTCGCAGTTCAGGTTTACCCGGCTGATTAATAATTAACGCAAGCGTTTCAATTTTACGCGGGAATTGATCTGGAAATGATACTTGAATTGACGCATTTACGCCCTTAATATCGTAAATAAAGCCTGTCTCAGCCACTTCCATTGCCGTGCGCTCAACAATAGAAGGCACAACAACAGTCACTTGAGGGGGCAACAACCCAATTGTGTATGTTCCATTTCCCTGCACCGGATATGTCACGCCTTGATACGCAAAGGCTAACGCGCGCTGTCCGCTTTCGCCTACCCCGGAGCGGTACTTAATTTCATAAGCTTGGCGGTAACGAGAAAGCGTACTCAAGAAGGGACCTATGTTTCCATCCACAGCAGATAGGTAAACGCCATCCGCCTGTTCCGCAAAGTTTTTATAAGAACCAATACGTTGTAAGCTTCCATCTTCAGTAGGGATATGAACAACTACCAACTTTACATTGGCTAACGCCGCGTTTTTAGCATATTCAGGAAAATTATCTTCAGTAATCACGTCGTCGCCCATAACCAAAAATAAGAACCTTGGTCTTTGGCATTTATCTTTTTCTGGAACAAGTTCGGACAGCACCCCGCGCACAGCGGCGTCAATCACGCGATAGCTTGACAGCTTACTAGCCGGGTATTCTGAAACAACCTGCGTAAAAGACTTTCCTGAATTTGGGGTAAAGTACTTATTCAGCGAGCTAGCGTCATCAGTGTATATATAGGCTTGGTCTTTACCTTCCTGATAATACATAAGCAGAGACGACAAGAAATTCTTCACGGCGGATTGATCGGTGCGATTTCCTCGATTAATAATCACGTGAAAATCAATGCCTAGTCGCGCAGAGTCTACTTGGATTCCATCCTGAATCTGAACGGGAGGTTGCCCATTTTCAGAAATACGAATATCTTTAGCGACCAAACTCTCAATAGGTATGAGGCTTTGATCATAAGCCCGAAAGGACAGATCAACATCCGGAAATGCGCCTACGCCAGGATTTTCAATTGCGCAAAAGTTAAGAGCGGCGCGAGCGTCTTGAAGTTCATTGCCTAACGCTTTACCCATAGAGATATTTGAAAAAAAGAGAACAATTCCTAAGCTAAAAGCAAGAAAGTGAATCGGTTTTTTTTTGTTTTTCATTGCGTTACTCCAAATAATTATTTGTTTTCGATTGTTGTTTTAATTCTGAGATACGGCTCTTCTGGAGAATTACCGACATTGATTGTGTCTCCTATATCCATACCTTCGCCGTGTCTTAACCGTGCGCCGTCTATAAATACGCCAGTTCGAGCTTTCGCTTCAAGGAAGACTTTCCACTTTCCTTCAATTTCTTTAAAGCTAATCAAAGACCTTGACACTTTTCTTTCATACTGTCCTAAATAGGGCGACAAATCCAAACTGGGGAATATATTTTCCGCCTTATCTTCTCGTCCAATTGAATAGTCTTGGTCCTTCACCTCATAAGAATCGCCGTTAATTTCTAACAAAAGCTTTGTGGCGACAGCGCTTGGCTTGATAAAAATTAGATAGTGGCCAGACTTAACTTCCAGCGCGTCCAATGTAATCGTTTTAGCCTTGACGTCTTGGCTACTTTCTTCAATATTAAATATCTTCTCCAAATCAAGTTCCGGCTGAAGGAGTTGATAGGCGACCAGGACTTTATATTCATTAGGATTGGCGGCAGGTCCCTCAACATCTTTAATCAGCCGGGCTATAGCCAACGCGGCAGAGTCGGCCACATCCCCTCTCCGAGTAGCAAATTTACCGTCTATTGATTTGACCAAAATATCAATTTCACTCATTGTTGTCCATCCTTTTTTCCAATCTTCTTTGTTGCAAATAGCGTTCAAGCGAAGCGTCTTGATCAACATAGCTGCGCGGCGAAGAAATAGTTCCCAAGGAATCAGAGCGGATTATAGGTTCGCTATTATTTCTCACTTCCTCAAGTTTTTCCGCCGAAGCCTGCCTTTTCCATTCTGCCTTGGGGCTTCCTAACCATTTTGAGAAGACAATCTCAAAACTTTTGTCGTCAGGATGCGCAAATTGAACAAGTTTTGCAAGAGAGCGATCAAATACGTAGCCGCGGCCTTCCTTAAATTCCTCATTACGCATAGCTTGCGTCGGCTTACCGCCCATATCTTCATATAATTCTATATTTCCTAAAGCAACGCCATTTTTAGAAAGCTTAAACTGCTTCATCAGCAGATCGGTAGAGCGCGCCACGCTTTCAGGTAAAGTAGAAATTACAAGATGGAAATTCAAACCAGTATCCTGGCGAACATGTTTCCCTAGCTTAGATAGAATCCCTTCCCCAATAAAGGCATCACAGAGCAAATCATAATCATCAATCACAATGTAAATATGCGGCAGATTTGGAAGATCTTCATTATGTTCACGCCTATAGCTCAATTCAGTCTGTAGGTTCGCAATGTTTTCGACAAAGCCTTCTTCTTCAGAAACTGTCGCTAGCACATGCGGCAAATTATACAAACGCTCTAAACTATTTGAGCCGTCTATTAAGATGAAATTCACATCCTCTGGCGAATACCTGTGCGCCACGCTTAAAATAATAGTTTGAAGAAGGCTTGTCCGCCCGGCTTGAGGAGCGCCGCCAATTAACAAATGCGGAGTTTTCTTCCAGTCATACCAGTATGCTGAAAGATTATCGCCATCTATTCCTAATAAACTACAAATTGACGCCGATTTATATTTTTCGCTCAAGATTTCACTCAGCGACTTAATGCTAGGCAAGTTGTTAATTGGGGATGGTCTTTCGCCGTTCCAGGCCGCCATCATCTCATTCTTTATTTCGCCCCACTCCTTAAGGCTAGGCGGTTTGCCTATTTGACAGCGCATAGGAGGATTTTCAATATTCACGAAACATCTACCGCCGGGGAGAGTTCCAAAATCTAATGTACCCAGCCGCCCTAAGATCATCACGTATTCGCTATGATCTATTAAATCGAAAACGACGCGATGCTGAATTAAATTCGTCATTCTGGAAGGAATATCAGAAAATTGAGACCCGGTAACAATAAAATGCAAACCATACATACGTAATTTCAACAGCTTCTCAACAATTTCCAGTTCATTGTTGTAATCAAGTCCTTTTAAGCTACCGAAATCGTCAATAAAAACACAAATATAAGGCAACGCCTTCCGCGGTTCAACTTGGTTATAAGTTTCCAAATCAGTAATTCCGCGATCGCCCAGGGTCGCCTTGCGGCGATCCATTTCATTCTGCAAGAAGCGGAGCAACCTGCCCATTTTTTCAGCGTCATTACCGTCAACAACTGAGCCAACATGTGGCAAGCCTTCCAGAATATCCAGCCCTTTTCCAGAAAAACTTAAAGCATAAACATTTACTTGCGCAGGGGAATAGTGAATGGCAAGGCTATAACAAAGAGCCTGCAAGAAATAGGTTTTTCCAGACTGCGCCCCTCCAATTGCCATCACATGTCCGCCTTTTTCCAAAAAGTTCAAGCAATATGGCGGTTGCGAGTGCGTAGCTAGAGAATCTAAGACGCCAATCGGGGTTTGAAAGCCCAGCCTCCTTGTTTGATTCTCAGATTGATCTTTGGACGCCCATTTATCCAGGAAATCAAGCCTCCAATATTTTTGCCAATCATAGCTATTGTCCTTGAAATTATTCGCGCAAATGTCTTGAATCTTCATTTCATCAGAAAGCGGAGGAAGCAACAGCGGGGACAACTTCTTGTGCGGCATAGATGAGTACAAGTTATCCATTGTCTCAACCAGCGCTCGCGCAACCGTCGTAACTTTTTCAGATTGCCGCCCTTTTATCTGATGTCCATCTGTAATCAAAAATTGCTCTTCATATTCAACTCGATACAAGTCAAATTTCTGGTTTTCTGCAGATAAGGGCTTGTATTCTCCGCCAACATACGCCGCCTGAAATTGGCGCAAAGAACCTGCATCGCCCAATTGGAAGTAAGCGCGGCCAGGCAAATCGCTTGGCAAATATGCCGCATCGGGGCGTCGCAACATATCTCGACTATCGTCAATAGTTTGCACGCGTAAACAAATACGGAAGTTAAGGTTGGCGCGCATTTCATCTTTTACGACATTTGCCGGTCTTTGAGTCGCCAACACCAAATGTATGCCTAACGAACGCCCAACTCGAGCAATTTCATTCAAACGATCCAGAAATTCCGGCATTTCAGAAGCCATCTGGGCAAACTCATCTACAATTACAAATAAATGCGGCAAGGGGTCAACTGTTGGATCAAGGATTTTATCGCCCGCCAATAGTTTTTTATGATAATCAGTTATCTCTTTCAATTCAAGATCGAGCAATATTTTTTGTCTGCGTAAATTCTCTGTATTGAGAGCCTCTAACGCCCGGCCAGCGCTCAACTTATCTAAATTTGAAATCAGCCCAACCGTATGCGGCAATTTCTCAAAAATGCCAAAAGTCGAAGCTCCCTTAAAATCCACGAACATAAAATTCAAAAAATAGGGATGGTGATTTACAGCCAAGGAGCTAACTAAAGTTTGCAAGAGTTCGCTTTTGCCAGCGCCAGTCGTGCCGGCAATCAAACCATGAGGTCCATCCTTATTTTCCGCTAAATTCACCCATAAGGGGTCTCTATACGTTTCACTCCCCACTGGCACCGCAAACGGCAGTAATCCGTCTTCCCCTGGCGTTTTCTCCCATTTTCTTTGAATCTGAAGAGCCTCAATTGTCTCCAGTTCATGCATCTGCATAAAAGTAATGCGAGTCGGAATTTGAGAATTTCGTCCAACCGACCTAACCATAATTGGAAGTAAACGATGCGCCAAATTATCCACTTCAATTAACTCTAATTTATCCGGCTTACCCTGCGATTTCATCGAATCCGGGCCTGCCGCTGAAAACCTAAATTTTGCAGAGGTTGGATTCTCTCCTTGTAACTGCACGATGCCCCCACACTCGCTTGGAACATCTTCTAATTTATCGCAAATAAAGATTGAATAAATGCCCCGGCTTTTACCGACCTTAACAAAGTCCCAAAAAATGGATTCGCTCCTAACATCAACCTCATTATCAAACAGCAAAACTGCAGAGTGGGATAGCCGATATTCCGTCTGCTTCGCTTGTTCGCCCGCTTGTCTAGCTCCATCCAAAAGTCTTGAAAGGCTCGCCAACATTTTTTGCGAATGTTCTTTTGTAAACGCCATAAAGGAAGGACGCCCGCCTAAATGATCGGCGCTGGTATGCGGAAGCCACCTCATCCACATCCAAGTTTGGTAATAAATTTTTGACGAAAACACATATAAATGCAGATCGTCTGGGGAATTCAAAACGCTGATTTGCGCAATCAACGAACGCGCGAGCGCAGTCGTTAAACTCCGCGCGCCAACCAAAGCAACCGATCCTATTTTTTGCAGATCAATTACGACCGGCACATTTGGAATTTTTTTATATTCCACATACATGTTATATGCCCGGCGTATATCTGGGCTATTAAGATCAGGGTCCGGGGGTTTGATACTTATCGAAGAAAATGTTTCGCCCAACCCAAGCCGGAATGCCAGAAAATCCTGGTCTTCTTTTCTACGTTCCCAAATAGTTATTTCTCTATTTCTTGCGCGTTGTAAAAGGTTATGAGGAACCTCAAACTTATTAAATAGCAAATCTTCTTGTAGTTCACGAGCCGCAAGTAAGCGCGCCTCTTTCTTATCTAATAAGCGTTGGTAATCTCTAATTTGTTTAATCCATTTCTGACGCTGTTCATATTTCTGCTCTCCAAAAGTAACAAATGAAACGGCAAAAGTGAACAAGGCTATAAACAACATGGGTATGGCATACAACCAGCCCAAGCCGCCAGAGCCGCCGCTAAAGATTAACGCATAGAACAAACCCATGACTAGAAAACTACTCATGGGCAAAAGCGCCATTAACAAATTTCTAGCGACATCATCCGGCTTGATTGGCGGAGCAGGGATATCAATTTCCGCTGGGCGCAGGCTATTTTGAATACGCGGCGGACGATTGAATGCGCCGGGGTTATAAATTTTATCTGCCATATGCGTTTGAAAAAATTTAATGGCTGACGGCTGATTTGTAAGCCGTCAGCCACTATATTAATGATGTCCGCGGTCAGCCGCTTCTAATTTGTTGGCGGCTTCACGAATTTCAGTAGCAAAGGACTTGACGATATCATCCCATTGCTCCATATTTTGGCGCGCCGTATCAAATTCCTTGAAGAAAACCGCGGCCGTCTCGCCAAGAAAAGTAGAGCGCAGGCGGCTGACAATTTGCGTAATTGAATTTACTTCTCGTTGAACAGTTGCCGCATTGTTATCAATATTAGCGGCTTTCTGGCGAAGTTCAGGCGGGGTGAGGCGGATTGTGTAACTCATGGTTTATCTCCTTAAGAAATATATTTATTAGCGGTCTGCCGCCGTAAAGCGCGCGGCGGATTCTTCGAGGTCTTTGGCGAAGTGATCAATCAACGGTTTGAAGCGGTAGATTTGCTCCCGAATTTTGTTATAGCGGGACTGCAACGCCTCTGCGCGTTGACCTTCAAACTTCCCGGCAAGCGAACGCATTTCTGCATCCACCGCATCCAGCGCGGCTTGCAACCGTTTAGCATGGTCACGCAGTTCATTTGCCGCTTGTCGTAGCTCAGCGGGTTTTACAAGAATTTCAGACATATTTTTTCTCCTTTTTTAATCATGGTTTTAACGGATTGGCCAAGATACAATTTGAGGCTCCTGCTCACTAGGCGCAAAGACCAATAGCGCCTTGGGCGATGTTGTTCGAGGCGTCTCAAAAACAAACCAAAGTTTTACAGACTTTCCACTCGCGATTCGATCAGCTTCGGAAGGCGACTCATCAATGAAGAATAAATGTGATGAGTAATCGGATGGCTGGGTAACTTTATCATCCGAGAGCAAAAGCGCAAGGGAAGCCTGAGGCGGCTCATTACAGACTGGCATGACACATTGAAAATTAATCTGAACGGCGACAAAATGGGCGCCTTCCGCGGGGATGAGCGGCTTGAATTGATCGTCGGCAGTATCTCCAGCAGTGACTGGGCGCTCCTGCGCATTAACGTCATTAATAACATTAACAATTGAAAGCGTGCCTTCCGCATATTGGGCGAATTGTTTTCCCGCAAAAAAAGCTTGCGCAGTCTGTGTAGCGCGAACTTCGGCAACTTGTTTTTCATAAGCGCTCTCATAATTAATATTAATAATTACGCCAAATACGCCTACGACTAAAAGCAAAACGCCGCCGAATACCCACATTCGATATTCACGCATCTTTTCCATGCGTTTTTGATAACTAGGTTGCAACCAAAATTTATAATCAGGCGGCTCGTCTAATTCAGCTTGAAAATTTGCCTCTCTATTTAAAACTTCTTGCGCCAATGGAGCATAGCGCGAATCGCCGTTCGTCAACTTTTTAAATAACCTTAAGCGCTCTTCATCAGACAAGACCGAGTTGGCGCGCAACCAGATTACTTCGGGGGTTTCCGATTCGTTCCGCAACAAGCGCAAAACGCCGTCTCGGTCGCCGTCAAGTAATGCTTGGTTCGCTTTTTCGAGAGTAGGTTTCATATCATCACATAATTAAAAATTAGTTATAAGTTATCGTTTATAAGATCTTATTTAGCTTCATACATTGGACACGGACATTTCCATATTTATTATGACCATCTACCCATTTACTTACATCTACGAGGGATATTCATCTGCTCAAAATTTTCCTGTTAACTATGGGTGGGTTAACTTTAACTTTACATTGTTCGCATTAACCTCTAGAACCTCAATATGATATCCATTAATATCAGCCTCATATCCCGGATAAACGACAAAAGAAGCGTTCTGTAGTGCTGTATCTGCCTTATAACGGATAGCCATAGCGGCAGTCAGCCCATGTTTTTTTTTGCCATTTGAAAGCGTATAGTCGCTAGTTCTAAAGTTTGCAACGCCGATACTCAACTCTTCATATCTAAAAACTGCGTTTGAATTGATAACAATTGCATTGTTTTCCATGGTATTTTTAACTTCCTCCGAGTCAGAAAGAGAACATGAGTTTAAAACAAAAATAAATAATTGACTTGCTATAAGTATTTTAAAAAGAAACTTTTTCATCATTTTTCGCTTCAATGAAGGGGATTGATTGTTACGCCACTAAAATTTGTTTGAAATTCTGAAAATGTCAGAGTGACATAAGCGTCTCCACTTGGATTTTCAGGCGATTCATAATTAAACCCCCATGGGTTACGAACAGTTACAGTGCCATTAACTACATCCACTGAAGTCACTGTGTATGCATGGTTAGTAAACAAAGTATTATTTTGGTACAGTGGCGCAGAATCGCTCGCGTCAGGAATATCAATATTTCCAAGTTTATAATCATGTAAGCTACTTACAGTGACAGCTTCTCCTTTCTCTAAATGACTTGCTAAATCTTGTATACTTACAGACGCTGGAGAGTAATCTCGACTATCGATTCCAGTTAATATCTCTAAAGCATTATGCGGTAGTCCCCCTTCTATATCTTGATACGTTCCATGCATTTGAGCGTAAGCTTTTTCGATTATTTGCACCCAAACTTCTTGTTCCATACCAATCTCATCCCCAAGTCTTGCATATTCACTTCCATCTATAGTAATAGTATATTCATTTTTAGTAAAACCTGTCCTTTCAAATCCAAGAAACTTATTTTTAATATAAAGAGTGACTGTATAAGTTCCATCTCCATTATCGCGAATCATCTGACGAATTAAGTCTGGGCGTTGTTGAGCAATTGCAGCGATCGAAGCAATGAGATAACAATCTCCTAATAATCCTTGATCAACATCATTAATGTCAATATCAGATTTATCGAAAGGGTCTTGTACAAAAAGTGCGTTTTCTTTTTTACTATCAGCCTGCTCAAACCTTGTTGCCGTATTTCTCAAATCTTCCGCAAAGTGAGACACAATTTCTTTCGCCTTGAGCAACGCCTCGCGTTTCGGGGCATAATGTGCTTGAACAGCATTGGCGCGATTCCCTAAGAAATTATCTCTTTTTAACGAGAGCATATCATTGTCAATGGCTTGCAATGCCGCGTCAATTTTCTTGGCGTATGCTTGTAGTTGCTCGGCTGTTTGGCGTAATTCTTGTGGGCGAATCAAGATATCAGACATTTCTCATTCCACCTTGCTTAACCTCATAAATAGTTGCTATTTATAGACTCTTGCATCTCTAATATTGCTCGCCGATACGGTAACTTGCTTGCCGCCATTGGGATCAGCGCAAATATAATTGCCTTTAGAATCTATTCCTACAGCAAGCACGAAATGACCGTCTTTAGGATTGATTGATGAATCAATATGAAGAATGACCGGCGTGCCAGCCTCTAATGATTTGCGAACGTTCGGCAATCCATGTTGCGTGGAATTCTCAGTATAGATGGTTGACATCTTTCCATCTTTTCCCAGTACATCATTCAAAAAGCCAGTCTGAGCGCTTCCAGACATATAGGAGCCGCCAGCCGGATACCCACCATGTTTCTCAATCCATTTATCCACATCCACAGGGGTGACGTCCTTCCCGTTTGCCCGGGCAATCATGGAAATCACGGTCATCAAACAGCCATAATTTCTGAGTGTTTCACCGGTTGCGTTATTCATCTTAATGTTCGCCCAACGCTTGTCCCATTGATTAAGTGCAATATCGGAGATTCTCGGCATTTTATTACCCGAAGATATTCCAGGGGCTGGGGTCGGCTGAGGAGAGCCTCCCGATCCAATTGCTTCTCCGCCGCCACTTTTATCGGCTTGTTCAAAACGCGCCGCTGTGGAGAGCAAGTCTTCGGCAAAATGTTCAATAATATTCTTTGCTTTAAGTAACGCTTCGCGCTTTGGCGCATAATGCGCCTGGACAGCGCTCGCGCGATTTCCCAAAAATTTATCCCCTTTAAGGGAAAGAATTTCTTGATCAATCGCCTGCAGAGCCGCGTCAATTTTCTTGGCGTTCGCTCGTAATTGATCCGATGATTGACGTAATTCTTGTGGACGTATCAAAATCTGAGACATTTTATTTCCATCCTTTTTGATTAAAAAATACTTGCAATTTTGATAATAAGATATCTTCTGTCGCCCAAAACCGTTGGTTATCTCAAATTTAGCATTAAAATTCCCTAAACTAGAAGAATTATATACATAATCTAACAAGCCGCAAGAGGTTTTCCTTGCAATATTTTAAGGAAAACCTTCTCATTAAAATTTTGCAAACTCTCGTTTACAAAAATAAAAGATGTTATGAACAGCATACGCCATTCATAACATCTTTGCAGTATCGCTTAGTCGGCGGAGAGTCACATCAACTGCAACCAGAGATAAGCCTGAGGTTGCAATTCCAAGCTGTCGGCAATTACTATCCGTTCGTCGTTGAGCAGGTTGATAAATTGTTTTTGATATGCGCCGGGCAGTTTCACGGTTTGCGTTGAAGCGCTAAGGTTGTTCAAAATCAGCAAGGTCTCGGATGCGGAGCGGCGCACGTAAACGGCGACTGCCGCGTTATGCGCGTCCAGCCAGTCCATGGCGCTGTTGGCAAAAGCCGCATGGCGTTTACGAAGCGCAATCATTTTTTGAATGGCATAAAATAACGAATGCGGGTCGTTGATTTGACTTTGAACATTCACGCGTTGCGCCCCAAATTCGCCAAGGATCGGTTTGACAAACGGCGTTCCCGTAGAAAAACCGGCGTTCGGCGAGGAGTCCCATTGCATGGGCGTGCGCACGCCATTGCGATCCGGCAGGCTGAGGTCGTCGCCCATGCCGATTTCATCTCCATAATAAATCACCGGCGAGCCGGGGAGCGTGAATAACAAGGAGTTGGCGAGTTCCAGCTTGCCGCGCTGATTATCCAACAACGGCGCAAGGCGGCGGCGAATGCCGAGGTTGATACGCATCTGCGGTTGTGGAGCGTAGTTGTCCCACATCCATTGGCGTTCTTGCGGCGTGACCATTTCCAGAGTCAGTTCGTCATGGTTGCGTAAAAAGACGCACCATTGGCTATTCTCCGGGATGGCTGGCGTGCGGCGCATAATCGTTTCCAAATCCGCAGAGCGTTCTTTCTTGAGCGCCATATAAATACGCGGCATGATGGGAAAGTGAAATCCCATGTGAAATTCATCGCCGTCTCCAAAGTATGGGCGCACGTCTTCGGGCCATTGATTCGCCTCGCACAGCAAAATGCGCTCCGTCCCGTATTCATTCAGCACAGCCCGCAATTGTTTGAGGAAGGTATGCGTCTCTGGTAAATTTTCGCAATTCGTGCCTTCGCGCTCAAAAAGATACGGCACCGCATCGGCGCGGAATCCGTCAATGCCTAAGTCGAGCCAAAAGCGCGCCACATGGAGCATTTCGGCTTGCACCTGTGGGTTATCAAAGTTTAAGTCCGGCTGGCTGGAATAAAAGCGATGCCAGTAATATTGTCCGGCGGTTTCGTCCCAAGCCCAGTTGGAGTTTTCCGTATCAATGAAAATAATGCGCGCTTCGGCATACTTTTGATTCGTATCGCTCCAGACGTAATAATCGCGATAGGGCGAGTTACGGTCGGCGCGGGCAGATTGGAACCAGGGATGTTGATCGGAGGTGTGATTCAGCACGAGGTCCAGAATGAGGCGGATGCCGCGTTCGTGCGCGGCGCGAATCAGCGTTTTCAAATCTTCAAGGTTTCCATACGCCGAATCCACATTGTAATAATCTGCAATATCGTAGCCGTCGTCGTTTAGCGGCGAGGGATAGATCGGCATGATCCAAATACAATCCACGCCGAGCGTTTGTAAATAATCCAACTTTTCAGTTAAGCCTTGCAGATCGCCATGCCCGTCGCCGTCGCTATCCTTAAACGAGCGGACTGAAATTTGATAAAAGACTGCGTTTTTGTACCAAAGGTTTTGATTTGTCATGTTTATATTTTTTGCGTTCCGGCAAGGCGCCAGACCTCGCCTGCGCGAATTGTTAAATCAGCTTTCATAGAATTTAGATTGATAGGAGAACTGTCGCGTCCCTAACCTTTGACCGCGCCGGCTAACATGCCGCGCACAAAGTAGCGTTGTAAACTAAAGAAGACCAGCATCGGCAAAAGCATGGAAAGGAACGCCGCCGCAGTTAATAACTGCCAGCCCGCCCCCAACGAAGTGACCATATTGCTGATCTGATACGTCATCACCGGGGTTGTGCCGCCGAGAAAAACCAGCGCCACGAGTAAATCGTTCCAAACCCACAGGAATTGAAAGATACCCAGCGAAGCGATGGCGGGCATGGCTAACGGCAAAACCAATTTGTAGAACGCCGTCCAATGCGAGGCGCCGTCCAGATAGGCGGATTCAAATAAATCTCGTGGAAGCGCGCCGAGGAAATTCCGCATGAGATAAATGGCATACGGCAAGCCAAAGCCGGTATGAAAGAGCCAAACGCCGAGAAACGTTCCATTCAAGCCCAATTGCGCGTATAAGCGCGAGATCGGCACGAGCGTCATTTGAAGCGGAACGACTTGCAAGCCAACGAGAATAGCAAAAAGGAAGAAACGCCCTTTGAAATCCAGCCAGGCAAAGGCATAACCGGCAAAAGCGGCAAAGAGAATCGGCAAGGCGGTCGCGGGAATAGTCACCAATAAACTGTTGAGAAAAGCGCGCCCCATCCCGCGCGGGTTGAGCAGATCGCCCGCATTACATTTCATATCTGGCGGTTGCGTTCCGGCGGCGCAATCTTGTTGATAAGTGCGCGTGCCGCGATAACCAACGATGGCGTCAATGTAATTGCTAAAGGTGAAGCGCGATTGAGATTCAATGCCGGAAAGATTCTTAAGGTAGACGGCAATATCTGCGGCGGCTTGCGCTTCTGGAAGCGGCGCCGCGCCCATGTGCGGCTGACCGTTGATCTCTTTTCGCAAGTCCGCTAGCAATTGAAGCGAGCGCGGAAACTGCGCGACGAGCGCGGGATCGGTCAAGTTGGCGCTCGGAATTTGATCGCCTTGCGCGCCGTGACAAGCCGCGCAAGCCTGATCATAGGCTTGCGCCCCACGCGGCGGAGAGAGGACCGTCCACCAGCCGGAAGAATTGATCGCCTGCGCCGGACGCAATGAAGTAACCAACAAACCAAAGGTTGGCAGAAGCCAAAGCAAGAGCATGAAGATCACGCCAATATGAATCGGCAGGCTGTTTAGAAAATTATTGATCCGTTCGCGGTTCATCGCATTTCCTCCTGCGCGAGAAAGCGCTGAATGTTCATATAAATAAACGGGATCACCGCCAGAATCAAAACCACCGCCACCGCCGTGCCGCGCCCCACATTGAAATTGACATACATTTCAGAATACATCCGATTGGCGATTACGTCCGTATTGAAATTTCCGCCGGTCATCACATAGACAATATCGAACAATTTCAACACATTGATCACCATCGTCGTGATCACCACTACGATCGTGGGCGAAATGATCGGCACGATCACGCGCCAAAAAATAATCAACTCATTTGCGCCGTCCACCCGCGCGGCTTCCAGCACTTCGCTTGGCACAGCTTTGATCGCGGCGGAAAGGATGGTCATACAAAAACCGGTCCAAATCCACACGCCCACCACAATTAGAGCGGCGGTATTCAAACGCGGCGTAGAAAGAAAAGCCACCGGCGCATAACCTAGTTTTGTGATGATCGAATTAAGCAAACCAATTTGCACTTGTTGCGTGCCATAATCGTAGACGAATTTCCAGATCACGCCCGCGCCAACGAAAGAAACTGCCATCGGCATAAAGATGATGGCTTTCGCCAGCGCCTCATACTTAACCCGATCTGCCAGCGTTGCAAAGAGCAATCCCAACCCGACAGTTCCGCTCACCATCCAGACAATCCATTTGAGCGTGTTGCCATACGAGGATTTCCAAAAGGAATCCCAGAGCGAAGCGGCGGAACGGGTATCTAATTCCGCCAAAAGCGCGTAACGATAATTTTCAAAAACGCCCCAGCATGGTTGATCCGCTACGCAAGTCGTCGCGGCGGAGGCGCTTCCGTCTTTATTCTTGAAACTCAAAGAAAGCGTGTTAATAGTTGGATACACAATAAAGAGCGTCATAATCAATAATGACGGCAAAAGATAAAGCCACGGGATGATTTTCCCCTGTTTCATAATCTTAGGTGCGGAGCCAGCCATACGCGCCTCCTTAAGTTCGTTGGAGACGCTTTTCACAGCGTCTCCAAACATTTGCAATTTGAGGTTAGGTTTACTTCAACGCCGCGGCTTGAACTTCTGCGGCTTGCTTGAGCGCAGTCGCTAAATCGCCGTCGTTGACATAATCCACGATGGCTTTCCATTCAGCGCTGCCAAAGCCGCCGGGAATTGTATCGCCAATATCCGGGGTGAAGCCTTTCGTCGCATAAAAAGCTTCTGCTTTTTTCATCAAAGCCGGGTCGGTGTAATTGCCAGCCGCGCCCTTATTCGGGGAAAGATCAAAACCAGCCTTCGCCCAATTCGCGCCGCCTTCCGGCGAGGAAAGATAAGCGACCAGCGCCTTAACTGCCGGTTTATCGCTAAACGCCATCAGCCAGTCTGAGCCGCCTTGCAAGCCTTGCGCGCCGGGGATCACGAAGAAATCATAATCCGTGCCGAACTTCAGATCCGGGAATTGTTTTTGGATTTCGCCGCCCGCAAAGCCAGATTGCTTGACCATCATCGCTTCAGCGGGATCGGAGAACGGCTTGTAAATTGCGTCAAGGAACGGGGTGGAGAGAGTCCCTTGTGCGCCGCCAACGGTATATTTGGGGTCTTTCGCCCATTTTCCGTAGGTTTCGTAGGCTTGCACAACGCCCGCGTCATCATACGGCACGCTTCCATTGATCAGGTTCATCACATATTCAGGACCTTGTTGCACCAGCAAAATATCTTGAATGAAGTCCGAGCCGGTCCAGCCGGTGGCGTCGCCAGATTCCATGCCCATAGACCACGGCACATTCCCGTCGGCAACCATCTTTTCAACCAACGCATTCAATTCATCCCACGTGGTTGGGACGGCATAACCCAGCGCTTCAAAGTTGGCGGGGCTGTACCAAATAATCGTCTTGATGTCCGATTTAACTGGGAGTCCCAGCCATTTGCCGTCAATCATACCGGGGTCAATCGCGCCGGGGATGTAAGCGCTCTCGCTCGCGCCAAGTTGGTCCATCGTAAAGAGCTTATCTTTATACTGATTGATTTGAGTCGTATTCCAAATGGCAACATCGGGCGGCGAGCCGGCTTGAACGCGCGTATCGAGCAAAGCTTGATCGCGAGTGGATTCGGGTTTCAAAACGATTCCGCAGGCATCCACCAACGGTTGCAAAATTTGATTGAAGCGTTCTTCTTCCTGCCCAGACCATTGATACATCAGGCTGAGTTCATCGCCGGGCTTCGCGCCCATACACATTTCCGGCGAGGTCGCGGCTTCTGTCGCGGCTTCAGTTGGGGCTTCAGTTGGGGCTTCTGTCGCCGCTTGTGTGGCTATCGGCTCTGGCGCAGTTGTGGGGGTTGCGCCGCCGCAAGCGGTGAGCGCCAAACTCAATACTACAAGGCTGGTAAAAATCTTTAATATTTTCGACATCTCTTATTTCTCCTTTTTTATTTTGGTTCAATCCGAGACAACGCTACAAAATCCTTTCCGCAACCACCTCCTTTCAAGTAACACGTGTTAGTTAGCAAGCAAAATAAATTTCCGCTGGGCATTCAGGCAGGTTACGATGATTTGCGGATGATTAATTCAGATGGCATTAACGCCCCCTTTTCGTCCAGCCCTTCATTTTGGACCAAACGAATCAGCCGTTCGCCCCCCGCCCAGCCTAAGCTAAAAGCTGGGGTGTGAATGGCAGTCAGCGGCGGGTCGAAATACTCCGCAAGCGGAATATCGTCAAAGCCAACCACGGCAATATCTTTCGGAATACGCAAACCGGCTTCCTTGATGGCTAACATGGCGCCGATCGCCACTACATCGCTCGCGACAAAAACCGCATCAGGACGCGGGCGGATATTGAGCAGTTTCAACATCGCTTCATATCCGCTTTTGGGCGTGAAGTTGCCTTCTTGTATGATTGCCGCTTTTTTAGAAATGCCGGCTTTTTTCAAGGCTTGGAGATAGCCATCGCGCCGATCGCGCGCAGAAGTGAAGAAGAGCGGCGCATTGGTGATCATGGCTATTCGTCGCCGCCCGCGCTCTATCAGATGGGCAGTGGCAGTTTCGGCTCCGGCAGAGGCGTTAATATCCACAAAAGGAATTTCACTGTTAGGGAGTTGACCCATGAGCATGATGGGGAATCCATCTTTATGCAGGCGCAAAATTTCTGGATCGTCCTCGCGGGGACCGGAAAGCAAAATGCCATCCACCAGATTTTCGCGCACAATTTTGACGTATTCGGACGGGGCATTCGGCTCAACCGGGCGCAATAAAATTTGATAGCCCATTTGCATGGCGGCTTGACTCAACCCCAGAAAGACTTGCGGCAAGAGCGCGTCCGCAAAGATTTGTTCGGGCGATTGAAAAAAGACGAAGCCCAAAGCGCGCGATTTTCCGCTGGCAAGTTTACGTCCGGCGGCGTTGGGGTGATAGTTTAGAGCGTCGGCGGCTTTGAGCACGCGCTTGCGCGTGTTTTCGCTAATGGCGGCGCCCGGCACATTGTTCAGCACAAAAGAGACCGTCGTGCGTGAGACGCCGGCTAACCGCGCTACATCCTGGCTTTTTGTGCGTTTGATCGGAGACATGATTTTCCTAACACGTGTTAGTAAAGCAACTTCATTATACGGATTTAAGGGACGCATGTCAAGCGCCCTATTCATTTTTTTGTAATCCCGCCTCAAAAAGCCATGACAACCGTCTGCAAATCCATGACAAAATACACGCCAGCCGCTCACTAACTTCTCACTTAGCAATGCTATAATCGCTCGGCGTAAAGCAAAAACTTTATAATTTTCTACCATTCGGAGGGCTTCATGCCTCAAATTCGCCAGGCAAATGCCAGCGTTTTACAAAACCGCTCCGTGATGCAATGGCTTCTTTTTTTTGCGTCGGTTGTCGCGTTTCTCATCGTCTTCGGCGGCTTCGTCCGCCTCACCCGTTCTGGTCTATCCATCGTGGAGTGGAATCCAATCAGCGGAGCGGTTCCTCCGCTTAGCCACGCCGCTTGGGAAGAAGAATTCGCTAAATATCAGCTTACGCCTGAATTTCAGCAGATCAACTCCAACATGACTTTGAGCGAATATCAGTACATCTTCTGGATCGAATGGATTCACCGCTTCATTGCGCGGATGGCGGGGTTGATTTACGCCATTCCGGTCTTTTACTTTTTATTCAAGAAGATCATTCCATGGAAGAATTTTGGGATTTACTTCCTGATGGGCATGTTGTTCATCGCCCAAGCTTTTGCGGGCTGGATCATGGTCGCCAGCGGATTGGTAGATCGTCCGGCAGTTAGTCATTTCAATTTGACGATTCACCTTCTGCTGGCGCTGACGCTTTTGGGTCTGGCTTGGTGGACGGCGTTAGGTCACAAATATGGTTTCCAGACGGCGGGCAAAAAAGCCAAGTGGTCTTCCGCATCAAAAGCCGCTTTGGCGTATTTCATTCTGCTGATTTTGCAAATCACTTACGGCGGCATGACGGCGGGTCTCAAAGCCGGTCACGTTTCCAGCACTTGGCCCCTCATGTTTGGCAAACTCATCCCGTTGAATTTGTTCAACTCATTCATCAACATATTTGAAGCGCCGCAAACGATCGTCTTCATCCATCGCTGGTTTGCCTTTGCCGTATTGCTTGCCGCATTTTTCATTTACGCTAAAGCCCGTCAGCAAAACCAACTTGACGAAATTCAAAGTGGATTGCGTTGGTTGGTGGCGGCGGTTATTTTACAAATCACGCTTGGAATTTTCACAATTTTATCTTTCGTCAATATCGTCATCGCATTGCTTCATCAAGCTACCGCGGTGGGCTTGTTTGCATTAGGCATTTATTTTATTCACCGCCTGCGCGCATCAGATAAAAAGGAAATTTAAATATGAAAAAGTTAACTTGGATTGTTGCCGCCTTGCTGGTTTTAATCCCCTCGTTTTCGGCATTAGCCAAAGGGGATTTTACCTACATCACCGTCAAGGGACCGGGCGTCACCAGCGAACTCACCATTAGCAACCCGCTTCTAATTCGCTTTGTCTCCTTCACGGATTTTTCCCAAAACGTGGCGGAAGCGCCCGCCGAACCGGGGGATGGCTATCAAGTTTTGCGCGCCTTTGTGGTGAATGGCAAAGAAGAACCTTACGATCTGCTCTATTACTATCCAACTTCGGGATATGTTTATTATGAGGGCATGGCAAGCGGCTCTTCTGAATATGATAAAAAATGGTACGTAGCGGACCCGGCGGCAAAAGCGCCGTTTCAAACCGCGCTCAGGCGGCAAGCGCAGTTGATGTGGTATCCGGCGATCTTGATCCTCATCTTATTGGCGGTTTTCTATTTTGCTTATCGTAAAAAAGCGCCCGCCGCTTAAAAAGATAACTCCCCAAAGTTTGAGCTTTGGGGAGTTTTTCTTTACCTGCGTTATCTCAAGACAAACGTATCGGTCTTTTCATCGTAAGCGAGGATATAAGCTCTGCCTTTTTCAAAGTTTACTTCGCCGGAGAAGCCTGAGCGGAAATCATCCGAGTCGTCTTTGATCAAAACTTCCACTTGATGATTTCCGGATTGCACTTCAATAAATTCCAGCGCGGCGATGCGTCCGTTGCCGCTGATACCTTTTGGTTTGAAAGTTCCTTCAAAGGCAATTTCGCCGTCAATCAGCACGCGCACGCTGATCGGGTAATGCGTGCCGCCAAAGATTTTTTCCGCATCCGCGCCTTCGGGCAGAACAAAGCCTTCCGGAATTTCCGCGGCTTCAATTTTACCTTTCGCATCCACCGCCAAACGCAAAGCGGATTCGTTTGCCGCCGCCATGCCGGTAGAAATATCCAATGGCAGGGCTAATGCAAACAAGCCCAAGAGCAAGAGCGTGCCAACCAGCCCGCCAATCAACGAAGGCATAAGTTGGTTGCGGTCTTTGACCTTTGGCAAAATGGGCGCGCGCTTATTCTTTTGACCTGTTTCGCTGTGTAAATCTTCGAGAAATTTCTCAACCGGCTTCGGGTCGGTTGGCGTCACTTCCAGCCAATGTAAGCTGGGAGTGAGCAATGCCGGGCGTAAATGCAAACGGCTGAGGATTGAAAGCGCGTCTTCGCGGTAGATGTTATCGTAAAAGGGCGCAGATAAAAGCGCGATATCGCGCACGCCTTCATTTTCAAGCGTTTTGATCCAATCAATATTAACCGCGCCAATGCTCGGCAAAACGACGGTGATCACGCGCGTCTGCGCATCCCATTCCGTCATCCCGACTGCGGCTTTTTCTTCATTGACGTATAACTTGGCGGGCAAGCCGCCCAAAGTTTGCGTGCGCTGGCTGGCAAACAAAACCGTCACGGCATGTCCGGCTTGCATCTCCCGTTTGACTGCGCCAAGCGCCACGCCAAAGACCTGCTCGCCGCGATAACCGCCTTTCAAATGGAGCGCATCCGTTGGGCAGGCGCCAACACAAATGCCACAGGCGGTGCATTGGTCTGGGTTGACCACCGCCAGCTTCGGGTAGCCCGAATCGTCGTTACGTTCCACCATGCGAATCGCGTCATACGGACAATCCGTATAACAAAGCGTACATCCCGTACATAGCGGGTCAGTCACAATGGCTGGACCATCGTCTCGACCGGGCGTCAACCACGGGAGCAGGACCATGCTTCCCGCCAGCAAAATCGCCAAGCCCCAAAAGATGATATTGCCCCACATATCCGATAGCGGCAAAAGCGCTAAGTAAAAACTATCTACTGGAACTGAATCTACCATTTTGCTTAGATCGGCGGGCGCGTGAAGCATAGCGGGCTTGATCAACGAGAGGACAACTAAACCAATCAGGGCTTGCACGACTGCCCAGCGCGGAGTCCACCAACGGGCGCGCGAAAGGCGCAAGCCGTGAACATTGATGAAGAAGAACGCGATGATCGGAACGAATAAATGCAGAAATAAAATGATGACGAAGTTTGAGAAGGTGCGTGAATCCAAATCGGTGGAGACATACGTCAGCCCGGAATAACCCGCAATGGTGTGCATCATAAATTCGGTCATCCATTGGGCGCGTTGATCCCAAACCAGCCAATAGCCAAACGTGCCGGTCAACCAAACCATCGCCAGCATGATCCAGCCGCTCGTCCACGCCAGCCAGCGCTGACCCCAAAAACGATCGCCGAATAACATCCGACACAAATGCAGGATAATCAAGATAATCATCGCGTCCGAAGCGTAACGATGCACGCTCCGAATTAGCGAGCCATACCAAGTGGAACTAATGTTAGCGACAGTAGCATAAGCCGCTTCCGTCCCCGGGCGGTAAAACAAAGTGAGATATGTGCCGGTCGCCAGCAAGACTACCAACATGAAGATAGTCAGCGTGCCAAGATGATGCAATGGGTTGTAATCGGACTTGGCAAAGCGGCTAATTACGCCTTCAACGGAAATCCAGCCTTTTTCAAGCGCGCGCATAAAGCGCCGTTCAGTATAAAGTTTTTTTGACATTGATTCCTTATCGCCTATCGCTTAGTTTGAGATTTACAAATCGGCGCCGCTCAAGATTCTTCTTCAAGCGCCAAATGTTCGGGTAACGGAAATTTACTCATCTTCATCGCATTGGAAGTAACGAAGATACTGCTCACGACCATCGCCAATGCGGCGAAGACCGGCTGTAACAACCCAGCCAGCGCCAGCCCCACGCCGACCAAATTATAAATTAACGCCCAGCCCAGATTCTGACGCACGCGCTTCAGCGTTGCGCGCGCCAAATCAAACAGCCACGGCACAACGCGCAAATCATCGCGCATCAAAATAATTTCTGCGGCGGCGCGCGCCACATGCGTACCATGATTCAGCGCCAAGCCCACAGTCGCCGCCGCCAGCGCGGGACCGTCATTAATACCATCGCCCACCATCGCGGCATTTTCAGCCAAGCGCTTCATCTTCTCATCCGGCGTCAGCCCCGCCTGCACCGGAATGCCCAGCGTCTTCTGCCAACGCGCGCCCGCGCTCGCTTCATCGCCGGTCAACACGCCCAGTTTCAGCCCGCGCGATTGCAATTGACTTAAAACAGTTTGCGCCTCTTCACGGATGGTTTCGCCAAGCGCGAGGAGTCCGCGAACGCGCCCCGCCCAACCCGCATAGATGACCACGCGCCCCGCCGCCTGCCACGCTTCGGCCTGCTTGCCAATTTCTTCCGGCATTTCCAACCCCTCAGCAGACATCAGCCGAGCCGAGCCAATGATAATTTGGTAATTAGTAATTGGTAATTTTCCAATTACGCCAAAAGCCGCAATCGCTTTGAACGCCTCTGGTTTGACAATTTCAACTTGCTGAGTTTTGGCATATTCAACAATCGCCTGCGCCAGCGGATGTTCCGATTCGTTTTCAATCGAAGCGATCAGCGCGAGAAATTGCTTTTCTTCCAACTCGGCGTTTGTATAAATTTCATGCACTTTCATCGGCAATTGAGTCAGCGTGCCGGTTTTATCAAAAAAGATTTGTTCCACTTTTGCCAAGCGCTCTAACGCCGCCACGCTCCGCAAAATCACGCCAGATTCAGCCGCGCGTTCGAGCGCAAGCCATAATGTGAGCGGAGTCGCTAAGCCCAATGCGCAGGGGCAAGCAATCAACAAAACGGAAAGCGCGACAATGAGACCCTTTTCCGCGCCGCCGATATTGCTCCAGATAAAAAACGCAATTGCCGCCAAAGTCAGCGCAATGGGCGTCATCCACGCAGAAAGCTTATCCACCGTGCGTTCAAGCGGAGAGCGCGCCCACAACGCTTCGTGAAGCAAACGCCCAATCTGACCGGCGACAGTCGCTTCGCCAACTGCGGTGGCGATCACTTCAAAACTGCCGTCAAGGTTGATCGTCCCGGCTTTGACCGCTTCGCCGCTTTGATGTGCGACTGGCTTCGGCTCGCCGGTCAATAGTGATTCGTCTACATCGCCTGCGCCCAAAGCAATTAGCCCATCCACTGGAAAGCGCTCGCCCGGGCGCACGCGCAAGCGCATCCCCGGCTTGAGTTCAGCCGCTTTCACTTGCCGATCGCCTCGATCGGTCACGACCAGCGCCGTCTCCGGGATTTGCTCTAATAATTTCGTCACCGCTTTGCCGCTGGATTTATGCGCTTGCATTTCAAGCCAATGCCCCACCGAGACTAAAAAGATCAGCATGGTGGCGGTATCAAAATATAAACCGCCATGCCCAACGATCAGGTTACGAACGGATAAACCAAACGCCGAAAATGTCCCTATCATAATCAAGGTGTGAATGTTAGGTTGTCCGCGAAACAGGCTGGCTAAACCTGCGCGCAAAATTGGCAAGCCCAGCAAGATCAAAACGGGAACGCTTGAAACTAACATCATCACTTGGAAGAAATCCACCAGCGGTTGCGATTCAGGCGTTGCCCAGCCGAAAATTTCGCGCACATAAATTCCGCCGCCAACGACCATATCGTGCAAGACCATAATGCCGCTAATCAATAAGCGCGTGAGGAAGGAATCTTCTTCGTCGTAGGGTTTCTCATCGGGGAGCGTGGCGCGATAACCTAAAGATTGAACGTTACGCTTGAGCGCTTTGGGATTCGTGGACGCGGCGTCAAAAGCGATATTTGCCTGCCCTTGAATAAAACTCACTTCTGCATCCACCACGCCTTTGGCGCGCTTCAGCCGTTCGCTCACCAGCCACGCACAAGAAGAACACCACATGCCGTTGAGTCCCAGCGTGAGGTTTTGGATATTGACTGCCTTTGCATTTTGCGCCGTTGCTTGAACAACAGGCTCCGCTAACAATGCCGCCACTTCCTTGCATGAGGGGCAACAAAAAATATCCCCGCGTTCGTTCGTGAGCGGATGAAGAGTCGTTAACCCGCAGAGGGAACAGGTGGAAAGCGTTTGTGAAGTGGAATAGCCGGAGAGGTGCATGAGGGGTCAGGTGGCAGATTGAAGGTTGAAGGTGGCAGGTTGAAGGTTGGCATTACCAAAACATTAACTCGCCGAGCATGAAGTGACCGACGAGTCCGAGGGAGGCAAATCCGCGCATGGCGAATTGGAAGCCGAAGAGCATCATCACGAGGGCGGCGAGGGCGCGGGGCCAGGCGCGCGCTTTAGATTTATTTGCGAACCATTTTACTGCAAGTAAGCTTGGTATAGTCGCCGCGCCAAAAATAAGCATGTTGAGCGCGCCGTAAATTGCGGATTTGGAGGCGATTGCCGGAACGAGCGCAGTGAGAACCAAGCCGCAGGGGAGAAATCCCCAAAGTATGCCGAGCAGGTATGCGGTTAGGAGCGAAGCGGATTTGAAAGCGCGGATGGCGCGTCCCCAGCGTTGAGTCAACGGAGTTAATAAAAGCTCCGGCGAGGGAGCTAATCCGATAAATGCGGAAGCCATGTAAAAAGCGACGACGGCGAAAACGATTGAGAGAACGGCTTGGAGTTTATCGAACGAGCCAAGCGCCTGACCGAAAGCGCCGAAAATAAAACCGAGCGTTGAATAAGCGGTAATGCGCCCGGCATGAACGAGCGCCCAAGCAAATTTCTTTTGAAAAGCCGGATGACGATCAAAGAGTAAGACGACTGCGCCGCACATCCCCACACAGTGACCGAGACTCCCCAGCAAACCTAACAATAACGAAGCTAACATTGTTGACCGTAAATATACAAATAAGTTTCCCAAAAAAGACTTCGGGGGCTGTACGCTCCCCGAAGTCTTTTGAATTTAGATTAGCGGATGAACCAAGTGCGTCCGAGTAGCCACCAGTTGGTGAAGTAATAGATTGCGAACCAAGCTAGGAAGGCAAGCACCAAAACAAACGCGCCTTTTGGTTGATTTTGTTTGGCTTCCATATCATGCTCGGTCAACTTGGTAGATTCAAGCACGGGGTTGCCATCGCCGGAGACGAGCAATAATTTGCTGGCTTCAAGCCGAGGTCCGGTGAGGATGGAAGTGAGGACGATGGTGACGAACATAATTCCGCCGATGACCGCCAGAATTGAGCCGATGCCAAAGACGGCGAGGCTGAGTTCGATCGTGCCGGGGACTACGCCAGCGAAAGTGATGTCCCAGTTGCGGCGAGAAACGCCTTGCAAACCGCTGACGATCATGCCGAGCGAGAGGAGCAACATGCCGCCGCCGAAGATGTAGGGTTGCCAAGTCGCCCATTTTTTGAGTTTGAGTTCTTTGCGGAAGATGAGCGGGATCAAGTAATAGGTCAAGCCCATGAAAGCGGTGGTGGTGCCGGAAACGACCGTAGCGTGAAAGTGACCCGGCAAGCGCATGGTGTTGTGAACCAGCATATTGACTTGTTCCGTGCCGATGACTACGCCCGTAACGCCGCCCACCCAGCCGAAGATAATGATGGAAATAACCATAGCGGCAAAGCCCGGTTCCTTCCAAGGCGCGTTGCGTAGCCAGCCGAATAAGCCTTTTCTAAACCCTTTGGCGCGTAGCGCAACTTCCATGGCGGCGGGGATCGAGAAGGCGTGCATCATCGAGCCGAGTACGGCAAGGTACATTGCATAGGAAGTGTTGACCGCCTTCCACGCAAAGGACAAGCCGGGGTCTACCAACAGGTGGTGAGCCGAGCCGAGGTTGATGAAGAAGAGGTAAAGCACAAACGCGAGGCGTGAGAATTTTTCGTTGACTGGGCGAATGCCAATGGTGATTTGAGCGAGCGCATACCAGATGGAGATCATCGCGGCTAAGTTGACCTGCTGGGCTGGGTGGCCAAATCCCCAGAAGAAGTTGCGGTAGATGCCCGGATCAAAGTGCGGGAGGATGTTGAGCGACCAAAGGAAAGCCGGCACTACTGCCGCCGCGCCTTGAAGCAAGGTGTAAGTGGCTAAAATTGCGGCAGTCATAAAGCCGAAAGAGACCAGCGGAAGCGAGCCTTCAAAGCGTTTTTCGCGTTTGGCGACTACGATGTTAATGAAGAAGGTGATTACCGCAATCAACGCGCCAACCGCAAAGAGGATATAGCTCAAGTAGAACAGCGGGCTGGCTTTGAGCGGCATATAAGCGGTATAAGCGACTGTGTTTTTCGGGTCAAGCAAGACGACGACGTTCGCCATCAAACCGCCGACGGTCATCATAATAAAACCGAGCCAAGCGGCTTTGGGCGCGGCGTGACGCGCGTTGAGCAGGACTGTCGAGCCAAAGTGCAAGCCAGCCATTTCAAAGAAGACCATCCAGGCGATGAGCATGTCAATGCCGTGCAGGGTCAACAGGCGATAGAACCAAGTTGCATCCAACAGGTGGACGGCTTGCCAGCGCGTGAGCGCGATCAAGAGCGCGGCGAGACCGCCGATTGCCAGCACAACGACCGCCATCACCGCGTTGGCGATGATGAGGCGTTCTGCGTGCATATCTACCTTTAATGTAAGGACCGGGCAAGTGCGATAATCGTCTTTCGCATCCTTAACCCAAGGGGTTGTGGGGGCAAGAGTTGCCATTCCAATCTCTCCTATTTCACAATAATCTTGCCCACCATCGTGTGGTGGCCAACGAAACAATATTCATTACAAACGATCGTGAAGTCGCCAGAGGAAGTTGGGGTGATCGTGGCGACATAATCGTAACCCGGCAAAACTTGTAAATTGATATTTACCGGTTGAAGCGAAAAGCCGTGGTTGTAGTCCATTGAAGAAAGGTGCAGGCGATACTCCTTGCCTTTTTCCAATTGCAAGATGGGATACCACTGCCAGGCGCTGGCGCGGATATATGCGTCGCTACCGGGCGGCGGCGCGACAACCGGCAGGGTGATGCCATTAATCGTTTCTTCGCCAACTTGATACTTGGTCACAAATTCATTGACGGTCGCCCCAAATTGTTGCGCGGTTGTGCGATACGTTTCAGTTGGCACATTTTGCTTGCCCATGTAATACCAAAGCGGCATCATGATCGTCAAGAAAATACACCAAACCAAGGCTAAGGTCAGCCAGGTTTTTTCCAGCCGGCCCATGGGCCTCCACCAATTCTGTTCAGGCGCTAACATGATTTACATTCTCCTTGTTTTGAATTTACTTAGGGCGCCGGGGGCACGCTCAACAAATTAGCGATCCCCCACACATTGTAGATCAACGTGCTAATCAGCAATGACAAGACAAATAACACCCAAACATTGTCAAATAATTTCTGTCCCCAGGATACCGGCTCTTGTTCTTGGTTCTGATCTTTCTTCTCGGACATCGTATTCTCCTTTTTAACAGAATCGCTTAAAACCTAAGATTTTGCGCCATCATAGCATTATCGGCAGGAAAACAAATGTGATAAATGTAATTTGATTTAATGTGACATTTATCATTTATCAAAAATACGCCTAAATTGCAGTATAATCGGCGAAATGAGGTTCAGTTTTTAATTCAAAGCTTAGGTTTTCTTCTGCCTGCCCTTTCTACATCCGCAAGATAGCAAAACATCTTGCGGATTACCGTGTCGCTTTGATGCCGATACTAAATCCCATCTAATTCATCCTTATATTAGGAGTTCGGAGGTTAATCCAAATGAAGAAAGCGTTATTTTTTCTTGTAATTGGCTCTGTGCTTCTCGCCGCGTGCGGAAGTTCAAACTCAGCCACTACGGCTAATCCAACAGTTCCAGCGGAATATGCCGGAAAGACCAGCCCGCTCGGCGCGGATGCCGCTACGGCTGGCGACAAAGTGTTCCAAACCAACTGCGCGTCCTGTCACGGACCGCAAGGTCATGGCGACGGAGCCGCAGGCGCCGCGCTCGACCCAAAACCCCGCAACCTCTCTGAGTTTGCGCCGGGCGTTGCCGACGATTACTTGTTCTGGCGCATTAACACTGGCGTGCCAAACACCGCCATGCCGCCTTGGAACGGCATTCTGACAGAAGAACAAATCTGGCAGGCGATTGCATTCATCCGCACTATGAAGCCGTAAAGTTTCAGTTAATAAAAAAAGAGCGAAGCCGCACTAGCTTCGCTCTTTTTTGTTTGGGTAACGGTAGCTGATTAAATCCGTAACGTCGGTCAAGCAGTGAAAGATCGGCTAGATCGTTATTTTATTTGCGCCAGTAATTATTTGCGGCGGCAACGGTTTGGAAATTGAGCGCAACAACTTCCGAAGCCGCCGTGAGCGCCTCGGCGGAGTTCGCGTAATCCGGGCGAAGTTTCTTAAGGACTTCAACATCCGGCTGTGTATATTTAACGCCGCGTCGGCTCAGTAAAATGGCAAGCTCAAACCCTTCTTGCGGGGTGGCTGTGATCAAAGTGGGCAACCAAGTATCGGTCATGATTATTCTCCTATCTCAAATTGAATTTGAAAGTACGCTTAACGACGCCCCACGCAGATTATAACCTCTCAAAAAAAGGTCTGGAATTTCTTCCAGACCTTTTCGTCAAATCTATTATGCCGCGGGCGTAACTTGCGGCAAATGTTGCATCGCCTCTTGCACCGCCTCTACGGGGTATTCGTAATCTTCCAGCCCATTGTTCAAATATTTTTCATAAGAGACCATATCAAAATGCCCGTGACCCGATAAATTGAAGAGGATCACGCGCTTTTCGCCTTTTTCTTTTGCGTCCAGAGCTTCGTCAATTGCGGCGCGGATCGCGTGCGCGCTCTCCGGCGCGGGGATGATGCCTTCGGTCTTCGTGAATTGAATCGCCGCTTCAAACGTGGCGCGTTGTTTCACCGCTTTCGCTTCCACCAATCCGGCGTCATACAAAGCGGAAAGCGTCGGCGCCATGCCATGATAGCGCAGGCCGCCCGCGTGAATTTCAGGCGGCATAAACGTATGACCCAACGTGTGCATTTTGACAATCGGGGCCATTTGCGCGGTATCGCCATAATCAAACGTGTAAACGCCCTTCGTCAAGGATGGCGTGGCGGTCGGCTCCACAGCCAACAAGCGCGTGCGCTGTCCGTTTTTGAGATTTTCACGCAGGAAAGGAAAGGCGATACCGGCAAAGTTTGAGCCGCCGCCCGCACAACCAATCACTACATCTGGATATTCTCCCGCCAAATCCATTTGTTTGAGCGCTTCTTCGCCGATCACAGTTTGATGCAACAAAACATGATTAAGCACCGAGCCAAGCCCATATTTTTTCTTCCCGCCGGAAGAAGCCGCCGCCTCTACCGCCTCGGAAATTGCAATGCCCAACGAGCCCGGGTTCTGCGGATCTTTCGCCAGCAAAGAACGCCCGTAGTTGGTTCGATCCGTTGGGCTAGCATACACTTGCGCGCCAAAGGTTTCCATAAAAATACGGCGATACGGCTTTTGCCCATACGAAACCTTGACCATATAGACTTCCAAATCAAGCTCAAAATAGTTGCAAGCCATCGCCAGCGAAGTGCCCCACTGACCGGCGCCCGTCTCAGTCGTCATCGCGTGCGTGCCGCCAATCTTATTATAGAAGGCTTGCGCCACCGCCGTATTCGGTTTGTGACTGCCCACCGGCGAAGCGCCTTCATATTTGTAGTAAATATGCGCGGGCGTGCCGAGCGCCTTCTCCAGCCGCGCGGCGCGAATTAACGGAGTAGGTCTCCATAATTTATAAATCTCGCGCACTTCTTCAGGAATCTCAATATAGCGTTCCGCGCTGATCTCCTGCATGATCAAATCCATTGGAAACAGCACAGAAAGAAAATCCGGCGTCACTGGCTCCAGCGTGCCCGGGTGCAAAACCGGCGCGGGCGCCACCGGACTATCGGCATTGACGTTGTACCAAAATTTCGGCAAATCGGCTTGCGACAAATTAAAACGAGTTTGGTCAGACATAATAGTTTCTCCTTAGAATTGAATTTGAATAAAGCTTATTTAAGGCACATAGCTCGGGTTAGGCACAGCGTTCAACGAGCCTTCCGCTAGGCGTTGCGCGTAAACCTGTTCCGCCGAAAGAACGATCAAGCCAACTTCCACAGGCTTTTGCTCCACAACCGTCGCTTGCTCCGCGCCTTCCGGCTTCAAAGAAAGATCAATCTGCGTATTCATCGTCACTCCTTTCTGGATTAAATAAAAATACGTTCGTCCCAATCACGGGACGAACGTAAAGTTCGCGGTGCCACCCGAATTAAGCCAACCACCCCGCTTAACAAAAAATCCCTGTTGTGATGCAACAGGGGGAAAGCCAGCTTCACTCTTGTAGTTTGCTAGTTCAATAGTTTGCTATTGCGCTAAGAAACTCTGCGGGATAACGGGCGCAGTTCCCGTCTCTGGTACTCGATACGCCATGTATCTTTCTCTTCACAACTCCAAGGTCCATTCGGCGCTGTCGTCTCGGGCAAGGCTCTCATCGCTAACTGCCTGCTCTCTGAACCGTCGTACGGCGCGTACTCGTCCTCATCACAGTTTTATTTTATTGGTCGTGATTATATGCCGTCAAGGCAATTTGTCAAGGCAATGTTTAATTGATTACAATACCCGGATGGAACTTGCCGAGCAAGTCATCTCCAAATATATAAATCGATTCAAAAGTCAGCCGCAATATCTCATCCGCGCGCCTGGGCGGGTCAATTTATTAGGCGAGCATGTGGATTACAACGCGGGATTAGTCCTGCCGGCCGCAATTGACCGCGCCACATACATCGCCTGCTCGCCAAGCGCTACGCCGCATTCCACGCTCTGGGCTGTGGATTTGAACCAAGAAGCATTTTTCTCCGCCGAATCAGTTTCCGCCAAAACCCAAGCCGATGCAACGCCCCTGCCCGAATGGGCATTTTATCCAGCGGGCGTGCTGTGGTCGCTCAGGCAGGAGAATTTATCAACGCCAGCCATGAACGCAGTTTTCTCTTCCAATGTGCCGCGCGGCGCGGGGCTAAGTTCATCCGCCGCCGTGGAGATGGGTTTTATGCTCGCTTGGCAAGCGCTCGGCGGCTGGGAAATGCCCGCCCTACAATTGGCATTGCTCGCGCAAAAAGCTGAAAGTCAATACGTTGGGGTCAATTGCGGAATCATGGATCAATTCGCTTCGGCTTGCGGCATAAAAGATAAATTGCTTTTATTAGACTGCCGCTCTTTAGAATGGAAACCGCTGACGCTACCCACAGATATCGCCATCGTGATCGCCGATACAAGCATACGCCGCAAACTCGCCGCTAGCGCGTATAACGAACGTCATCAGGCTTGCGCGGAAGCCGTGCGTTTATTACAAAAATCTTTGCCGCACATCCGCGCTCTAAGAGACGTCCGCGTGGAAGATTTCAATCGGCTCAGCGACCAACTCCCAGTTAAGCTAGAGCGGCGCGCGCGTCATGTCGTGGAAGAAATTGAGCGGATGAATCAAGTGGAGGCGTTATTATCCGCCGGCAAGATTCAAGAATTTGGGCAGTTGATGAATCAATGTCACGCCAGTTTGCGGGATTTATATGAAGTCTCTTGCGCCGAGTTGAACAGCATGGTTGAAATCGCGCAGACGTTGAAAGGTTGTTATGGCGCGCGACTCACCGGCGCGGGCTTTGGGGGTTGCACAGTGAATTTAGTGGAGCAAACTCACGCGGAAAATTTCGCGCTCACGTTGGCGGAAACATATCAAGCGCGAACCAATTTACAACCTGAAATTTATATAACTCACGCCGCGCGCGGCGCAGAATTAATTGAAATCTAAATGATACAATTCAATCAAACAACCTAAGTTGTTACCACAAATCTTTTGCCGCGAATTTCACTAATTCACGCGGGTTTTTGAAGCGCTTAGCGAAAATCCGCGTAATTCGCGGCTAAAAAGCTCTTAGCAACTACGTTTTAATAAAAATCATTGCAAAGGTAGCAACTTGAGTTAAACATAGGCTTTTATATAACAATAAAAAATCTGTGCAGTCCGCGTTATTCAGCGTTCCAAAAAAATTATTCAAAGGCGGCTTATGTCTCAACTCGAACCTTATTCAACATTAGAAGAACTATTCGCGGCAATGCGCCAAATGAACGCGGATCCGCTGGCAAAGGCAGGCACAAACATCGTCATCAGTCGCGGAAACCCCAATGCAAAATTGATGATCGTCGGCGAAGCGCCGGGCCCGCAGGAAAATGTGCAAGGCAAGCCGTTTGTGGGCAAAGCCGGTCAACTGCTCGATAAAATTTTACAAGCCGCCGAGTTTGATTCTGAAGCGGATGTGTATATCACTAATTCAGTTTTCCGAATGCCGCCCGGCGAAGATAGTAACTTCCGCAAGCCAAACGATAAAGAGATTGAATACTATCGTCCGTATGTTCTTGAAATCATTCGGCTGATTGACCCAAAAATTATTTTGCTCACTGGCAACGTGGCTTGCCAGTCCATTCTCCAAAAAACGGGGATCACATCATTAAGAGGCAAATGGATTGAAATGGATAACCGCTGGGTCATGCCTATCTTTCATCCATCCTATTTACTACGCAATCAATCCAAAGCGCCGGGTTCGCCCAAAGCTTTGATGTGGGAAGATATTCAAGCAGTTCGCAATAAATACAATACGCTCATGGAGAAATAATATGTCGCAAACTTATGACGCCATCATCATCGGCGCGGGCGTGATGGGCGCAAGCCTGGCTTTTCATTTATCACAGCGCGGAATCAAAACGGCTGTGCTGGAAAGAAAAACTGTCGCCAGCGGAGCCACCGGTCACTCCAGCGGATTAATCCGTATGCACTACGATCTACAAGTTGAAGCGCAGTTGGCTTTTGAAAGCTATCAATATTTTTCAAATTGGAAAGAAAGAGTCGGCGGAGATTGCGGATTCATCCGCACAGGTTTTTTACAAATTGAACCGCGCGCCAATGAAGCAAAAATGCGCGCCAATGTTTTGAACCAGCAAAAACTTGGCATCAATACTTCGATGATTTCAACCGGCGAAGTAAAAGAAATTGCGCCGGATTTTAATACAGACGATTTTGATTTCGCCGCCTACGAACCCGACTCAGGTTATGCAGACGCGACGCTGACTACAAATTCATTTTTAGAATCTGCCAAAAAACAAGGCGCTACGCTGATTCAAGATTGCGAAGTGACAGGCATTCAAGTTTCTGGTGGCAAAGTGAATGGTGTAACTACAACCAAAGGAGGTTTCTCCGCGCCGATCATTATCAACGCCGCCGGCAATTGGGGCGCGCAAATCGGCAAAATGGTCGGCTTGGATATTCCTATGGTCACCTGGACGCACGATGTGGCATTCCTCGTTCGCCCAAAAGGTCTGCGTCCCTTCCCCGCCTTCATTGACGATTCGATCGAGATGTATGGCCGCCCGGAAGGTTCGTCGCTGGTCTTAGCCGCAATGGAAGAAGATAGTTTTAGAAACGAAGCGCCCGGCGCCGAAAGCCAAAAAACAGCGCCAGAATTCATCGAGCGGCTGATCGAGAAAATTTGTCAGCGGATACCCAAGATGGAAGAAAGCGGAGTCCACTCCATTCACGTTGGGCGCGATGGTCTGCCTCCCGATCAACGCGCAATTTTCGGTCCGGCGGGTCCCGCTGGTTTTTATCTCGCCTGCGGGTTAAGCGGCACGGGCTTCAAAACTTCGCCGATCGCCGGACGCGCCATGACGGAATGGATTCTCGACGGCGCGCCCAAAAGCGTGGATATTTCCTCATTCAATTTTGAAAGATTCGCCAGCGGGAAATTGCTCAAAGGCGAACATGCTTACGGAAATATTTGGAAGTAGAAAGTATGCGCTTCGTTCTTATCCGAAATTTGATACAGTTTCAAAAATCATTTTCTTACGCTTGAGCATTTTTCGCAATGGCGTATAATACATATAAATACCAGTTTTTATACACATCAGGACTGAAACATGCGGACTAATATTGTGCTTGACGATAAGTTGATTGAGCGCGCTCAAAAATTGACCGGCATCAAAACCAAACGAGAAGTCGTTCACGAAGCCTTGCGTCTTTTAATTCTATTGAAAGAACAAGGGGAAGTTCGCGCTTTGCGCGGTAAACTGCCGTGGGATGGTAATTTGGACAGCCAAAGACAATCTCGCGTGAAAGCTAATTAGCCATGCTGATTGTAGATACCAGCGTATGGGTGGATTACTTCAACGGCATAGAAAACTCACAAACAGATTATCTTGATACTGTTTTAGATAAAACTCCCATCCTCATTGGCGATTTAATTCTCACCGAGGTATTACAAGGCTTTCGCCACGATCCAGATTTTGAAAAAGTCCGCCGTACATTGACGAAGTTCAACCAAGTCAACATGGTAGATACCGCTCTTGCCGTTCAAAGCGCAAGGAATTATCGCTTTTTACGACAAAAGGGAATCACGGTCCGCAAAACGATAGATAGCCTCATTGCCACCTATTGCATCGAGCATGAACACGAACTGCTACACAACAATAACGATTTTGATGGATATGAAAAACACTTGGGCTTACAAGTCGTTCATCCATAACAAAGCGCGAATAAATTGTTCGTCACCTCCATTGACATATTTCCCATGAATGGTAGAATACCGCCCGACATGTTCATACAACTTTCCGTCCGTCGTATCCGTCGTCCAAGACCAACCTTCTTCCAAAGGCTGGAAGTTTTTGATTTGACAGACGCGATTCAGGATTGCCTCGAAAATGTTAATTAAAAATAACCCTCCTTTGGAGGGTTATTTTTTTATATGGAATCAGCGAAAGGATAGATAGATGACAGCAATTTTAGCGTTAGAAGATGGAACGATTATCGAAGGTCAAGCCTTTGGCGCGAAAACCGATGCGGTATTTGAATTGGTGTTCAATACCAGCATGACGGGTTATCAGGAAATTTTGACCGACCCTTCGTATCGCGGACAGGGAGTCTTGTTCACGGTTTCGCACATTGGCAATGTGGGCATTAATTTAGAGGATGACGAGTCGGCAAAGCCGCAAGTTTCGGCGGCGGTGATTCGTTCGTTGAGTCCAGCCGTATCGAATTGGCGGTCGGCGCTTTCATTGTCCGATTGGCTGGCGCAACAGCATGTGCCTGGCATCAGCGGCGTGGACACGCGCTGGTTGACTCGCAAACTGCGCGATGGCGGCGTTCAAAAAGCGGCGTTATCTACGAGAGGAACGTCCGCTGAAGAATTGTTGAAGATGGCGCGGGCATGGGAAGGCCTCGACGGCAGAGATGTAGTCAAGGAAGTGACGTGCGGCGAGTCTTATCATTGGGTGGACGATGAGGGCAGCAAGTGGGTGCAGGCAGTGAACAGTGATCAGTCATCAGTGAGTAGAAAGTGGAAAGTGGTGGCTTATGATTTTGGGATCAAGGAAAATATTTTGCGTCACTTATCCAGTTGCGGCGCAAACGTGACCGTTGTCCCTGCCGACACAACTGCGGATGAAGCGCTGGCGTTACAACCCGATGGAATCTTCCTCTCCAACGGACCTGGCGACCCAGCAGGTTTGCCGTATGCGGTGAAAGCGGTCAGTGAGTTGATTGAAAGCAACACGCCGATCTTTGGGATTTGTTTGGGGCATCAATTGATTGGTCGAGCGTTGGGAGCGGATACGCATAAGTTGAAATTCGGTCATCACGGCGGGAATCATCCTGTGCAACATTTGCCCAGCGGAAAAGTCTTAATCACCGCGCAAAATCATAATTACTGCGTCACTGAAGGGGATTTGAATAAAGATGAAGTTGAAATCACTTACAAAAGCTTGAACGACGATTCAGTGGAAGGGTTGAAGATGAAGAACAAGCCCGTCTTCAGCGTGCAATTTCACCCCGAAGCCGCGGCGGGTCCGCATGACGCGCATGATATTTTTGGGGAATTCTTTGGAATGATGAATGAAGAATTTAGAATGCAGAATGAAAAATAAGGAGGCTTGTCATGACACACGATGCAAAAGATTTACGAGATAGAACCAAGAAATTTGCTTTGAGAATTATCAAACTGTGTCAGAGTCTTCCCAAATCGGGAGAAGCGCAGGTGATTGGGAAACAGGTCTTGCGTAGCGGCACATCCGTTGGGGCGCAATATCGTGAGGCATGCCGCGCAAAATCTCCAGCAGATTTTGTCAATATGCTGGGCGGCGCCTTGAAAGAATTGGACGAAACCGCCTATTGGCTTGAACTATTAGTAGAAAGCGAGATCGTCCCCGCCGCAAAACTCACCGACCTGCAAAAAGAAACGGATGAATTAATTGCAATTTTTGTTTCATCCATCAACACCTCAAAACGAAATCATTCCAAGAAAGGCTAGAACGAAAATGCAAACCATAAATTCTGCATTCTTCATTCTAAATTCTGCATTATGAAGCGTAACGACATCCACACCATCCTCGTCCCTGGCTCGGGAGCCATTGTCATCGGTCAAGCCGCGGAGTTTGATTACTCTGGCACGCAAGCCGTCAAAGCGTTGAAAGCGGAAGGCTATCGCGTGGTATTGGTCAACTCGAATCCCGCCACTATCATGACCGACCCCGAAATTGCCGATGCAACTTACATCGAGCCATTAACTCCCGAAGCGCTGGAAGCCATCATCGCGCAGGAAAAGCCCGATGCCATGCTCCCCACCGTCGGCGGGCAAACGGGATTGAATCTTGCGCTGGCATTAAGCGAAAACGGCGTGTTAAAAAAATATGGCGTGCAATTGATTGGCGCAAATCTCACCGCCATCAAAGCCGCCGAAGACCGCATGTTGTTTCGTGAGACCATGCAAAAAAATAACATCCCCGTCCCGCGCGGCGGAGCGGCGTATTCGCTCAAAGAAGCGGAAGAACTCGTCAAAGAGACGGGCTATCCCGTTTTAGTCCGCGCTTCGTTTGCGATGGGCGGCACGGGCGCTTCGTGGGTGTATGAAGCGAATCAACTTGCCGAAGCGGTTCGCGTTGCAATTTCCGAATCGCCGATTCATCAAGCCTGGCTCGAAGAATCCGTTTTGGGTTGGAAAGAATACGAACTCGAAGTGATGCGCGATAAAAAAAATAATTTTGTCGTCGTCTGTTCGATTGAAAATCTCGACCCGATGGGCGTGCATACTGGCGATAGTATCACCGTCGCGCCCGCGCAAACTTTAACAGACCGCGAGTATCAAATCCTGCGTGACCTTGCACATCGCGTGTTATCTGCTGTTGGTGTTGAAACTGGCGGCTCGAATGTGCAATTCGGCGTGGACCCAAACACGGGGCGCGTCGTCGTCATCGAAATGAATCCGCGCGTCAGTCGTTCGTCGGCGCTGGCATCCAAAGCCACGGGTTTTCCCATTGCCAAACTCGCCGCGCTGGTCGCCGTCGGGTACACGCTCGATGAAATCACCAACGACATCACCAAACAAACCAAAGCCGCCTTCGAGCCTTCGCTCGATTATGTCGTCGTAAAAATTCCGCGCTGGGCGTTTGAAAAATTTCCAGGCGTAGATCCGACTCTCGGTCCGCAAATGAAATCAGTCGGCGAAGCGATGGCATTGGGCAGGACGTTTCCCGAAGCCTTGAATAAAGCGATTCAATCGTTGGAAATCGGCGTGGACGCGCTCGACGGCTCGGGACCTAACCGCGAGTTGGTCGCTGACCCTGAAACATTCGCCACGCTGACAATTCCCGCCGCCGATAGATTGTTCCGCGTCTATCGCGCCATCCGTCAGGGCATGGCTTTGGATGAAATTGCCAAAGCGACAGGGTACGATCTTTGGTTTTTGGCGCAGATGAAAGAGATAGAGAATGTAGAAGTTAGAATGCGGAATGCAGAAAGCGGAATGCGGAATGCGGAGTTGAAAGCATTGTTGCATGAAGCCAAGCAAATGGGCTTTGCAGACTCGCACATTGCGCGGCTCTTAAATTCATCCTTCCTCCTTCATCATTCATCCTTTAGAGAACTACGCAAAAGTCTTGGAATATTACCTACATTTCAGAGAGTCGATACCTGCGCCGCAGAGTTTGAAGCGCAGACGCCGTATCTTTATTCCGCGTATGAGATGGATGACGAATCGCGCCCGACGGATAAACAAAAAATATTGATCCTCGGCGGCGGGCCGAATCGCATCGGGCAGGGAATCGAGTTCGATTATTGCTGTTGTCAGGCGGCGTTTGCCTTGTCAAAGATGGGCTACGAAACCATCATGTATAACTGCAACCCTGAAACGGTATCAACGGATTACGATACAGCCGACAGATTGTATTTTGAGCCGTTGACTCTTGAGCATGTATTGAACGTGATTGACAAAGAGCAACCCATTGGAGTCATCGTGCAATTCGGTGGGCAGACTCCGCTCAACCTCGCGGCAGGGCTGGAAGCGGCGGGAGTCAAAATCTTAGGCACATCGCCACACGCCATTCAACTCTCCGAAGACCGCGAAGAGTTTGCGAAACTGCTCAAAGAGTTGGATATCCACCAGCCTGAAAACGGAATCGCCCGCACGTTGGAAGAGGCGCGAGAAGTCGCTCAACGAATCGGCTATCCTGTTTTAGTCCGCCCGTCTTTTGTGTTGGGGGGCAGAGCAATGGCGTTAGTGGATTCAGAAGCCAACCTGGCAGGATTCATTCAACAGGCGATCGAGGCGACTCCTAATCAACCGATCTTGATTGATAAATTTTTGGAAGACGCTTTTGAAATTGATGTGGACGCATTATCCGACGGCGAACGAGTCGTCGTGGGCGCGGTGATGCAACATATCGAAGAAGCGGGCGTGCATTCGGGCGATGCGGCGTGCGTTTTGCCGCCGTATAAAGTCAGCGCGTATCATCAGGGAATCATGCGCGAATATACCGAGCAACTTGGAATCGCGCTTGGCGTGCGCGGGTTGATGAACGTGCAGTTCGCGTTGAAAGATGAAATCGTGTATGTGTTGGAAGTGAATCCGCGCGCTTCCAGAACCGTGCCATACGCGAGCAAAGCGACAAATTTGAATATGGCGTATGTGGCGGCGCAAGTGATGGCTGGAAAAAAACTGCAAGAACTTGGCGTCACGGAAGAACCGCAAGTGGACGGCTTCTTCATCAAAGAAGCGGTCTTTCCGTTCAAAAAATTGCCTGGCTCCAGTTCACTGCTTGGACCTGAAATGCGCTCGACGGGCGAAGTGATGGGGCACGCTTCGCACTTTGGTCATGCGTTTGCAAAATCACAAACGGCGGCGGGACAAGGCTTGCCCGATGCAGGCGCGGTGTTGATCACGGTCAACGATTACGATAAAAGCGCGGGCTTGAAGTTTGCGCGCGACATGCACCGCATGGGATTCAATTTGTATGCCACGCCTGGCACAGCAGATATGTGCATGAAGGCAGGCTTACCCGTTGCAGTCGTCGAAAAAGCGCAAGACGGATCCACACAAATTGTGGATTTGATCCGCGCGGGAAAGATTCAATTGGTGTTGAACACGCCGCTGGGTCCGCATGCGCACACCGACGGCGCCGAGATCCGCAAGGCGGCAATCGCGATGAACGTGCCGCTATTGACGACCTTATCCACTGCAATTGCGGCGGTCTCTGCAATTCAAGCCATGCGGAAAAAGGAATTGAAGTATCGGAGCTTGCAGAGTCATTTTGATAAACGGACTTTATAACGGACTCACGGATGAAAACGGACTTTATCGCGGACTCACGGATCAGGACGGAGTTGGTAAGCGGACTTTATCGCGGATTCGCGGATCAGAGCGGAGTTGGTAAGCGGGCTTTATCACGGACACACGGATGAAAGCGAACTTGGTAAGCGGACTTTATCGCGGACTCACGGATCAGAACGGAGTTGGTAAGCGGACTTTATCACGGATTCGCGGATAAGAACGGAGTTGGTAAGCGGACTTTATCGCGGATTCGCGGATCAGAGCGGAGTTGGTAAGCGGACTTTATCACGGATTCACAAATCAGAACGGAGTTGGTAAGCAGACTTTGTCGCGGACTCACGGATCAGGACGGAATAGCGGATTTTCAGATGCGGGTTTAACTCACTTCGAGTTGAACCCGCACTTTATCATCCTGACTGAGGTTCTCCGCTTTTCGCACACTGGCTTTGATCGGCACGAGATATAAACCGTCTTTTGGAAATAAAGAAGTTGTAAATTCAGTTTCGCCAATTTGAACAGTAACGGGAATTACGCCCCAGCCATAGGTTACCAATTTAGAAATCGCTTTAATTTCTTCGGATTCTTTTTTGGGGATTGCAACAAAAAAGAACGGACTCGGTCCGCGCCAAAAAATAATTGCGCCGTCAAATTCAATCTTCATCAAAACAGTATATCAAAACGCATCAGATATAATCAACGCAGATTTACGGGTATGGAATATTTAACGGAGAATGTATGAGCGAAGCGAAAAAGAATTTTATAGACGGACTCAAAGGCGTATTGCCTTTATTAGTTGGCGTTTTTCCATTTGGCATGATTTACGGAGCGCTAGCCATGAATGCGGGGCTATCCACTTCAGCGGCGCAGATGATGTCCTCAATTTTATTTGCAGGTTCGTCACAATTTGTAACTGCGCAACTTGCCAAAGAGTCCGCGCCAGCGTTGGTTATTATCCTGACGATTGCCGTAGTCAATATTCGGCACATGCTTTACAGCGCTTCTCTCGCGCCGTATCTCAAAGATTTATCTACAAAGTGGAAAGCCCTACTCGCATATCTGTTAACGGATGAAGCCTATGCGCCAAGCATCCTTAAATATGAAAAAGACGGCATTACGCCTTTTGGTCATTGGTTTTTACTAGGCGCGGGGCTGGGTCTTTGGTTCACTTGGCAGATCAGCACTGCCTTAGGGATTTTTTTAGTTAACTATCTCACGCAAAACGACATCTTGAAAAACATCCCTTTAGATTTTGCATTACCCCTCACCTTTATTGCAATGGTCGTACCCGCTCTCAAAAATAAGCCGATGGTTGCGGCGGCGCTATCCGCCGGCATTATGGCTTTACTTACATATGCTCTGCCGTTCAAACTTGGCTTGATCCTCGCGGCAATAACTGGAATTATCGTTGGCTCTGTTTTGGAGAAAAAATAATGAATATCTGGCTGGTTATGATCGCAGGCGGCATGATCACATTTGGAATCAGATTCTCGCTGATCTATTTATTCGGCAAATTTGAATTTCCAGAAAGCGTGCGGCGTTCGCTTCATTATGTTCCGCCCGCCGTGTTATCCGCAATTATTTTCCCCGAGTTATTTTATCCGGGCGGCAACATAAACCTTGCTTTTACGAACACCCGTTTAATCGCCGGCCTCGTTGCAATTGCAGTAGCTTGGTTTAGTAAGAACACTTTACTGACCATCATCCTCGGTATGCTGGTTTTGATCCTATTAAATTTTATTTAATTTCCGCCTGATCTAGTTCGCAAAAATAACGCACCGGGTTAGACGAAGACCATAAAGACCTGATTGCCCCCCGCCTCTTGCGCGCGCGCCACCGCAAACCGCGCCTTCTCGATCAATGGATCAATTTCAGCGGATGCGCCAATCCGCGCCGCAGAAGCGATGCCCGCGCTGATCTTGACATTCACCGGCGCTTCGCCCTCGACCTCGATCCTGGAGCCGCGTACCCCGGCAATCACCCGTTCCGCAATTTTTTCCGCGTCCGCGCCGATTACGCCCGCCACCAAAATCACAAACTCATCGCCCATCCAACGCCCAATGCAATCATACGGGCGGCTCTTCTCGCGGATCACATTTGAAACTACTTTCAAAATCTCATCGCCGGTTTTCTGGTTGTATTTTTCATTAATTCGCTTGAAGTGATCTATATCCAAAGCGATCAAGCTCAACGGCAAAGAAGCGCGCCGCGCGCGCTCCAACTCGCCCAAGGATTGACGAATGAAAGCCTTGTGATTCATAAACCCAGTCAACGAGTCAAAGACGGCTTGCGTCTCAAGTTCCGAGCGGGCGCTCGCCAAACTGTGCGCCAAAGAAATGATCCGCTCCGCCATCGCCACGCGATTCTTCAAATCCTGCATTTTGAATGGGCGGGCAACCACATCGTCCGCTTGCGTAGCGGACGAATCTTCGTCTGAGGCTTTCGCGCTGGTCAACAAAACATAAACCGGCGTTTCAGATTTCAATGCGCGAATCCGCTGAATCAGTTTCGTCTCCTGCATATCGCTGGTATCCCAATTCCCAAGCAAAAAATGCGCCTCGCCAGCCTGCACAGCCAACCAAGCCTGCTCGCTAGAATCCGCTCTCAGCAAGGTCAGGCGCGGGCTATTCAAAGCGCTTTGCAACAAAGCGTATTCTTTGGGATCATTTTCAAGAATCAATATCTTCATGCGACACCTATGAGAAGATTATACAAACGGAACGAACGCGCCAGCCGACTTGAATTGAATTTAATATGAAAGGTCAAAACGTAAGATAATTTCGCCCAAGTTGACAATTCCCCTTAGCCATAGTAATATTTGCCCCGCTTTGACCACGCCGAGGTAGCTCAGTGGCAGAGCAGGGGACTCATAAGCCCTTGGTCGGGAGTTCAAATCTCCCCCTCGGCACACCGTTTCCAAGCGAAACGCCCAAAATACCTGCGTCAATTTCTTCAGCGAAATTACGCAGATATTTTTTTAATTTATCCAGCATGGTATATTAAAAACAATCAAGGAGATTTTATGAGATCTAGATGGCTCTTCGTTACGCTCTTATTAATTGGAATTTTGCCAATCGCCACACAAGTCGAAGCCGCGCCGCGCGCCGACATCAAATCTGATTCAGCGTCCTTTGACTTTCCCAACACGACGACATTCTCCGCCACGCTCAGTTCGGATGCGGAAATCACCTCCGTAACGCTTGAATACGGAAACGATCAATTGACCTGCGGCGAAGTCACCGCCAAAGCCTTTCCAGATTTTACGCCCGGCAAATCTGTAAACGTCGCATGGACTTGGGACATGCGTCAGAGCGGATCGCTCCCGCCCGGGGCAACAATCTGGTGGCGCTGGCATTACACCGACGCTTCCGGCAAAGAGTTAGTCAGCGAGAAAAACACAGTCATCTGGCTCGATTCCACGCACGACTGGAAGGAAGTTTCCAACCCAGATATCCGCATTCATTATTACGGCAAAAGCGCAGAATTCGCCAAGACCATGCTTGAAGCCGCCGTAGAAGGTTTGCGCCGCAACAAAGAACAAGCCGGCATGTTGCCGAGCGGCGTAATCAACTTATATGTTTATCCAAACTATCAAGATATGCAAGATGCAGTTCTCTATGAACCTGCCTGGACGGGCGGACAAGCGTATTCGGATTTCAACATCATCATCATGGGACTCTCCGGTTCTGATTCAACTTGGGATAAAAATACAGTCATCCATGAGCTGACGCACATCCTTGTCGGCAGAAATTCATTCTCGTGCATCGGCACGCGCCCGGGCTGGCTGGAAGAAGGTTTAGCGATGTACAGCGAAGGCTCGTTAGATTCAAGTATGCAAGCCATGCTCAATCAAGCCATCCATTCAAACGGCTTAATCACCTTGCGTTCGCTAAACGGCGGCTTCTCCGAATTGCCCGATAAAGCCAATTTATCCTACGCCCAATCTTACAGCGTGGTTAAGTTCATGGTTGAAACTTACGGACAAGAAAAAATGAGCGCATTTCTCCAAGCGCTCAGCGACGCAAAATCTGTGGACGATGCGTTACTCGAAGCCTACGGTCTGAATACAGACGGCTTAGATTCAGCTTGGCGCGAATCAGTGGGCGCGCCGGCGCTCTTACTCGCGCAAGCGACTGCCATGCCTACGCCAACGCAAGTGCCAACTTACGTCCCTATCTCTGGAGCGCCTTTAGCCATCACGCCCACGCCCAACGCTATCCCTACTTCTTCATTTGGGAATAACGACAACCCAATATCGCAAACACAAACCGATTCGACATTATGGCTAACATTGGCGCTGATCTGTTGCTGTCTGGTCTTTCTACTCATTCTTGGAGCGGCCGCGCTGATCTTGATCACGCGCAAGAACGCCGCCAAAGGCGGAACCCATGAATAAACTTAAACGCTTTTTTATCAGCGCCGCCGCGCTAATTTTGATTGGCTCTGTATTTCTAAGCGCCAATCCGCAAGCCGTGCGCGCATTTCAAATTGACGTGCCGCTCGACCAAGCCTTAGTTTACAGCGGCGGAGAATCCTCCAACTTACGCGATTACGATCCCGCCACCACTTACAGTTCCGGCGATAAACTCGTCTTTAGCGGATTGGTCTCGCTTGACCCGCGCCTCAACATCACGCCGGATATTGCCGAAACTTGGGAAGTGAGCGCCGATGGCACGGTTTACACCTTTCATATTCGGCAAAACGCTAAATTTCACGATGGGCGCGACGTCACCGCGCAGGATTTTATTTTTTCGTGGGAGCGCGCCGCCAGCCCAGAATTACAGTCCGATACGGCGCTGACTTATTTGGGAGATATCGTTGGCGTGCGCGAGATGTACGCCGGGCAGGCGCAATCTATCAGCGGGCTAAAAGCGCTCGACGCAAAGACTTTCCAAGTCACGATTGATGCGCCGAAACCGTACTTCATCATGAAGTTGACGTTTCCCACCGCTTTCGTCGTAGATCAAAAAAATGTAGCGCTGGGCGAAAATTGGGTGCATCAACCCAACGGCACGGGACCCTATAAATTAACCGAATGGAAATCGAATCAATACATTCTGTATCAAGCCAATCCGGATTTTTATCTCGGCGCGCCGTCCATCCCTTATATCGTCACCAAACTTTATGCGGGCGATGACGTGCGCCTCTTTGAGACTGGCGATATTGACGTGGCTAGCGTGGGCTTGTATTCCGTAGATCGGATGCTCGACCCGGCCGAACCCATGCACGCCAATTTAGTGACGGGCGTAAATCTTTGCACGGGGTACGTAGTTTTTGACGCTAGCCGCCCGCCATTTGACGATGTAAATGTCCGCAAGGCATTTAGTATGGCGTTTAACCGTCAGCAATATATTGACGTGGTGATGCGCGGGTTGGCTTTGCCGGCGATCGGTCCCTTCCCGCCCGGTCTGCCCGGCTTCAATTACGATCTCAAAGGTTTACCATACGATCCTGAACAAGCGCGCGAATTATTGAAGCAATCCAAATACGGCGGAGCGGAAGGTTTGCCCGAGATCGTTTATACCAATTCCGGCATCGGCAGTTCGGTCAGCGCCAATGTTGCCGCGTTGGCGGAGATGTGGCAACAAAACCTCGGCGTGAAGATCAAGATTGAAAATCTCGATTACAACTTTTATTATCAACAGATTTATTCGGGCAATCACGGTCAGATATTTGACGGCGGCTGGTGCGCGGATTATCCCGACCCCGAAAATTTTGCGGACGTGCTTTACCATAGCGGCTCTTCTCAAAATCAGGGCGGCTACTCCAACCCTGAGTTAGACGCGCTACTGGAACAAGCTCGCACCGAACGCGATACGACCAAGCGTATTGGGCTATATCAGCAAGCCGAACAAATCATCGTCAATGACGCGCCAGCCATATTCACTACGCATTCGCTCTCGTTTCAATTGGTTCAGCCTTATGTGAAAGGCTTTGTCTTCACGCCGGTCTCCATTCCGCTGGAGCGCTATATGTGGCTTGAAGGAAAATAGCCGCACAGCCTAAGTAACAAAAATATCAAAGCCGCGACTTAGATTAAGTCGCGGCTTTGATTATTTACATGTTTATATGTCGCGCCTGAGCAAATCATCCACCGTCTCCCTCCTCAACATCACATCCACCTTTCCCTCTTCCACCATCAACACCTCTGGTCGCCGCGCGCCGTTGTAATTGGACGACATACTCAAATGATACGCGCCCGAAACAGGGATGGCGATCAACTCGCCTTCTTTCAATTCAGGCATCGGCAAATCTTCGATGAGAATGTCTCCCGATTCACAATACGGACCCGCGATCGAAACCTTCGCGCTGATTTCCCGATCCAGTCCTTCAACGGGCAAGCAAGAATACCTCGCGCCGTACAACGCAAAGCGCGGATTATCCGCCATGCCGCCGTCGATGAGGATCCATGTTTTGTCGCCGCGGTGTTTGATCGCGCCAACGCGATAGAGCGCCACGCCCGCCCGCGCCACGAGACTACGCCCCGGTTCGAGATGCAAAACGGGGAGATCGAGTCCGCGCGATTTGCATCCCTCGATCACCGCTTCGGCGATTCCGCGCGCGTAATTTTCTACGGGTGGGTTTGGCAATTCATCTTCGTGATACGCCACGCCCCAGCCGCCGCCGGGGCAAAAATGCCACTCGCCGTTGAAGCCGATCTCTTTGGCAAGATCCAGCGCCATGTCAATCGCGGGAATCAGCGGTTCGGGATCGCGGAAGTTTGAACCCTGATGAAAGTGAATTCCATTCAAAGGTAATTTGTTTTCTTTGCAGAATTTTGCCGCTTCGAGAATCTCATCGCGCGTCATACCGAATTTGCTGTCATGTTGACCGGTTTGCGTGTGGGCGTGATGCGTTGTGACGGCAACGCCGGGCAAGAGGCGGAGCCAGATGTTGGGAGCGGAGGCTTGATAATTGGTAAGTAGTAATTGGATACGTATTAATTCGGTAAGGTTATCAACAACGATTGTCCCCGCATGTTGGAACGCAGACTTCAAATCTGCCATTGATTTATTCACCCCATGCACAAGAATCTTTTCACGCGGCACACCGCCGGCGACTGCGATTCCGATTTCGCCTTCGCCGGTGCAATCTACCGTCAAGTTGTGGAGTTGAGTCCATGCGGCGAGGGCTTTGCAGAGGAAGGCTTTGCCTGCATAGGTAACAGAAGCAGCCCCGGGGTAGAAAGCGGCGAGCGCGTCTTGATATTCTTGCGCTGAAGCGTCCAGCGTGGCGCGGTCATAAATATAGAGCGGAGCGCCATACTGCTCGGCAAGTTGATTGAGCGCTTGCCCAGCTATGGTCAATTGGTTATTTTGGATTTTAGTCGCGTTAGGGAAAAGAGAAAGACGGTTCATGGTTTATGTAAATCGCTTGCGCGGTGGATTTGATTTTTGCCGTTACGTTTGGCGGTGAGTTCGGCTTGATCGGCGGCAAGCAAGAGCGCGGATGGCGTATCGCCATCCTGAGGGTAGGTTGCGATACCAATGCTGAGCGTATAACCGGAGACAAAAGGCGTCTTCTCGGTTTGTGCGGGAGCGCTACGGCGCGCTGAATCTAAAAGGCGTTGCGCAAATTTGATTACGCCGCCCGCATCGGTATCCGGCAGGATGATAGCAAACTCATCTCCGCCGTAACGCGCGGCAAGATCGCCTTTTCGTAAATTGGCGCGAATTAAATCAGCAATTGCCTTTAAGCGCAAATCGGCGGCGGGGTGGCCCCAGGTGTCGTTATATTCTTTGAATGCGTCAATATCAAACATCAATAAAGAAAGCGGCTTATTATTTTTTGCGGAAAGTTCAACTTCCGTTTGAAGCGCGTCTTCTAGGGCGCGGCGATTATACAGCGTGGTCACGGTATCGGTCATGGCGGCGCTCTTCGCCTGCGCATGGAGGCGGGCATTATCTATCGCCAAGGCAATCGAACTTGCCAAAGTATTGAGCAGTTCCACGTCCGCTTGCGTTAGCGGCGAACTGTGTTCCGCTTCCACATTGATTGCGCCGAGGACGAGATCGTCTTTCAATAATGGCACGCAAATTTCACTGCGGACATCCGGCGCGGCGGTGAGGTAATGCGGGTCGCGTTGCACATCGCGCACAAATTGCGTTTTGCGCGTCCGCACGGTTTTGCCGACAATGCCCTGCGAGACGTGCACATTCTCATACATTTCCGCATAGCCGCTTTGCACGCCGAGCCGCAGGTTATCGCCATCCAGCAAGTAGATGCTGACGTGTGAGTAATGAAACGTATCGCGCAAAATTTGGGTGAAGATTTTGAAGATCTCTTCCAAATCCAGCGAGGAAGAAATAATCCGCGAAACATCCTGAACCGTAGAGATTACTTTTAAATGCGCCTGAGTTTTAGCGAACAACCTGGCGCGTTGCAAGGAAGAGGAGATATAGCTGGCAAGCGTTTGAAGCGTGCGTTGGTCGTCTTCATAAAAAGCGGTCTGCGGCGCGCTTTCAACGTATAACACGCCGAGTAAAATATCATCATCCAAAATCGGGGAGCCGAACGCAGAGCCTTCGCGCAAATCCGAGGAGAAATAATAAGGGTCGTTTCCTATATTGGCGCATACATAGGTTTGCTTTGTCTCCGCCACGTGACCGATGATCCCCGCGCCCATTTCTTGAGCATAGCCCGGGCGATAGCCGAAATCTTGCGTGCCGGCAATTGCGGCGATCTCTAGCGCTTGATTTTCGTTCAGCAGAGAAATTAGCGCTTGAGTATAACCAAAGCGCTCGACAATTAAATTCACGGCTTTGGCTAGAATTTCTTCTTCGCTCAAGAGGTTGGTAATTTCACGGCCCGCTTCTTCCAACAAACTCAACTGTTCAGAGCGGCGCAATTGCGCGTCTAAAAGGGTTTGTTCTTTGGTGCGGTCTTTGACGACGATGACCCGCCCAGCGATTTGACCTTCGTTATTTAATAGGCGCGTCATTTGAACTTCATGCCAAAAATCCCGAGCGTGAACTTTGTTCTTGAATAAAAGATCCGCTTCCGCATCCTGCCAATATTTCCGCAGGGCTTCGGCATTCGGAAACGCCTCAAAAAAATTTTCGCCCAGCGCCGCTTCGCTCAAGCCTAAAATTTGAAGAGACGCTTTGTTCAAGTTTGTAATTTGATCTTGCAGATCCACGACAATAATCGCGTCTTTTAAATGTTCCACAATCCGCGGGGCGGCAATGGGAATTAGGTTGAACAACCCGCCGCGAAAAAAGCCGAAAGTAAAGATCAAAATCACCGCCAAGGATAAAACCGGCGTTGGGTCAAAGCGAAAAGCGTAAAGTTTGAACAAATCAATCAAATTAGCGGCGCAAATCAGCGCCATGCCCGGCACGATGACATAAATTTGCGGGCGGATGCTCAAAGGGAGTTTTGCATAAGCCCGCACATAAACTATCAGACCGGCGGCGATGAAAGCATACGTGAGCGCTACGCCAACCCAAAAAACCGGACCGTATTTAATGGCGAGTTCTCCCCAACCGCCCGCAGGCTGTTCAATAGTTGACCACACCCAATGATGCAGTTCGTTGGTCAAACCAAAGATGAATAAAATCGTCGCAGGGAAATAAAGCCAGAAGATCTTCGTCTTTTGAACTCCCCGCTCAAGTTGATTGACATATCTCAATACAAAAGAGAACCAAAGCGGACCGCAAAAGAGCATCCCTAAAAAGGCTATTTTTCTAGCCAATACTTTTAACGAATAATCGGGCAAGGTCAATTCAAAGAGATAAAAGCCGCTCCACACAGCCAGCAAAAAGATCAATGCGCCGAGCGTGCGCGAACCCGGCTTTTGTAAATAAAAAAACGCTTGATAAGCGATACCAAGCGTCAATATCAACAGAACGGATAAGCAAACTGCATAAATTACCAGAGAAAGGCTCATTTACATGCAACCGCGCTTACTGACCAAAAAATAAATTCTGCCAAATCTGCCAATTTTGCATCGGCGTTGGCGTAGGCAAAGGCGTCGCCACAATGACCGGATCGCTTCCGTCCTGCCCAATCGGAATCACCGGCTGATCGCCAGCTTGCATATAACCGGCTTCATCGCGCGCCCATTCCGCGACTGCCGCGTCTGAATTGGCGTGCGCCACCTGCGTTTGAAAGACAACTTGCGTTTGCATGGAATGCGTCGCCGCAATTTGCGCCTGAGATAATTGCTCATCCAAGCGATTTAATTCTTCGAGGCGCGAGTTCAGTTCGATCATCACTAAGGCTAAAATAAAGATCCCCGCAAAAACGGCGATGCGGCGGGTATTAATATTAAAAGGAAGCGCAGGCATAGGCTTATCTTAATCGGTATTGAAGTTGTTGACAAGCAAAGCTCATGGTACAATCTGCCCCCGCAGAGCGTAGTACCCTTCGCCTGCCCAATCTTTTTATCCGAAAGGGATTAAAGCACATGAAAGTTCTATTGATCAAGGACGTTTACAAGTTAGGCCGCGCCGGAGATATTAAAAAAGTAGCCGATGGTTACGGGCGCAACTTCCTCCTGCCGCAAGGGCTGGCAGTTTTAGCCACCGAAGGCGCCATGCACCAGGTGGAAAAAATCAAAGCTCAGGCAGAAGTGCGCCGCAACGCGCAAAACAACGAACTCAAAGGCATTGCGGAACAAATTCGCGGCGTAACGCTCACCTTCCCCGCCAAAGCCGGCGATACCGGAAAACTCTACGGTTCGATCACCACGCAAGAGATCGCCGCCGCCCTCACCGAACAAATTCGCTTTGAAGTCAAACGTCAGCAAATTGGCATTCAACCTTTGCGCGCCTTGGGCGAATTCACCGGCAACGTGCGCCTCACCGTAGACCTCATCCCAGAATTCAAGATCATCGTTCACCGCGAAGGCGAAAGCGCCGAAAGCGCAACCGCCCCCGTAGCTGAAGAAAAAGCTGAAAAGCAAGCCAAAGTCGCCCCGCAAGCAGAAGAAGCGCCAGCGGCAGAAGCGGCTCCAGCCGAGTAACTTACATTCGCGTTAGAATCTATGGCGGTCACAGCAAATTCGTGACCGCCGTTTTTTATTTCGATTAGAATACAACCATGCTTACCATCGGTCAGCGTCTCAAACAAGAACGCGAGGCGCGCTACATCACCATTGAACGAGCGTCCAACGAAACGCGCATCCGTTCCATTTTTTTGCAAGCGCTCGAAGCGGACGATTACTCCGCTTTGCCTTCCGCCGCACAAGGGCGCGGCTTTCTGCGTAATTACGCCGAATATTTAGATATCAATATTGACGAAACGCTCGCGGAAATTCAACGCAGCGCTCCGCCAATGGATGAAGTCAGCGGACCGCTTCCGCAAGTTAACTTAGCGGAGACTGAACTCCCCGCCTTGACTGAGCTTGAAGCGCCGCCTAATTTTTGGAAGCGCCGCCTCGACTCCGCTCGAAGCTGGTTCAACCAACCCAAAACAGAATCCACGCTGAAAGACCCCACTCTGCAAGCGATCCTTGACGCAGACAATGTTCCGGCTGAGAGTCAGCCGATTGAGACCGACCAACCCTCAGCGGAGAATGAACCGCAGTCCGGTCTTTTGCAAAAAATCTCTAGTTGGTTTTCATCCAAAACAAAAAAAACAGCCGCAGTTTCAATTCCATCCGCAGAGCCTGAAATTTCAACAGAACAACGCCCAGCCGAACCGGCGCTTCCGGCGGATGTTATCTTTCAGGCGATTGGCAAGCAACTGCGCGAACGCCGCGAATTGATCAGCCTTACCGTTGAAGAAGTGGAACGGCACACGAAACTAAAAACGACTTTTGTTAAAGCCTTAGAAGCCGGAGCGCTGGAGCAATTGCCTTCCACCGTGCAAACGCGCGGCATGTTGACCAACTATGCGACCTTTTTAGATCTGGATACCGAAGCTCTGCTCTTACAATTTGCGGACGCGCTTCAAGCCCGCCGCCGCGAAAAATATGCCGAAACGCCGCGCGAAAAAATTCAAACGGAAGTCAAAGCGTCTATCCCTTTGTTTCGGAGTTTCATCGTCGGCGATTTACTGCTAGGGACGATTATGATCGTCCTGTTGGTGGCTTTGGGTATTTGGGGAATTGGGTACGCGCTGACCTCTTCGCAAGTCAAAGCGGAGCCGACCAATTCGATTTCTATCGTGGATGTTTTAGCGCAGGACGATCTCTTCACCTTAACGCCCGAAGATTTTGCGCCGGTGAACGACCCAGAACTGGCTACCCAGCAAAGCGCCGAAACGAGCGCGCCAACGTCAACTTTGAGTTTGGACGCTAATGTGATGGTGAGTATCTTCTCCATGGAACGCGCTTTCGTCCGCATTGCGGTGGATGATGAAGTTGTTTTTGAAGGACGCATCGCGCCGTTTGAGACCTTACAATATCAAGCGACTGATAAGATCGAAATTTTATGCGGCAACGCCGCCGCGTTAAAAATCACATATAACGGCAAAGATTTAGGGTTGATGGGTAATGTGGGCGAAGTGGTCAATCGAGTTTATACAATTTCCGGCGTGATCGCGCCCACTTCTACGCCCACGCCGACCGCCACAAACACGCCGCTGGTGACGAATACGCCCACGCCAACTATCACGCCCACGCCCACCAGCGCAGTTACGCCCACGCCATAATTGATTAGGAAAACAAATGTCAAATAAAAATACGTTTCATCTCGTTTCGCTGGGATGCGCCAAAAATACAGTTGATTCTGATTCGATGGCGCAGTTATTAATTCGAGACGGGTATCGCGCGCTGGATAACCCCAACAAAGCCTCCGTGCTGATCGTGAATACCTGCGGGTTTATTGGACCCGCCAAAGCAGAATCTTTGCGCGTGCTAGGCGAACTTGCCGAAAGCAAGCGCGCCGGACAAATCCTCATTGCGGCGGGTTGCTTAACGCAACGCTATGGCGTGGAAGTGGCGCAGAAAGTGCCGGGCATTGACGGCATTCTCGGCACGCGCCGCTGGATGGATATTGTGCAAGTGGTGACTGAATTACGCAAAACGGCTCATCCTGAACCTTTGTATCATTTGCCGGAAGCGAAAACTGTCGGCACGGACGAACATGAAACCCTGCGCGTGAGCGTGGCGGGCGCGAGCGCTTATCTCAAAGTGGCGGATGGTTGCCGCCGCCCATGCGCGTTTTGCGCGATTCCTTTAATCAAAGGCACAGCCGTCTCGCGCCCCATTGAATCTATTGTTAATGAGGCGCGAAAATTACGCGATACAGGCGTGCGCGAATTGGTTTTGATCGCGCAAGATACCACCGATTATGGACATGATCTAGGGCTGAAAGACGGGCTGGCAATTCTGCTAGAGCGCCTGACCGATTCCGTCCCAGACATGGATTGGATTCGCGTGATGTACGCCTACCCGGGCTACGTCACCGACCGCTTGATCGAAGCAATGGCGACGCGCAAACAAATTTTGCCGTATTTGGATATACCGCTTCAGCACGCGCATCCGAAAACTTTGTATCGCATGAAGCGCCCCTCCAACATTGATTGGGTGCATAAAACGCTTTCCAAAATGCGCTCAACGATCAAAGATTTATCCATCCGCACGACCTTCATCGTCGGCTATCCGGGCGAAACTGACGAAGAATTTCAGGCTTTGATGGATTTCGTTCAAGAGATTCGTTTTGACCGAGTCGGGACTTTTCAATTTTCATTTGAGCCGGGGACAACTTCCGCGCCGCTGGGCGACCCCGTGCCTGCTCCGGTTAAACAAGAGAGATTTGAGCGGCTGATGGAAGCCCAACAAACCATCTCGCTTCAAGTCAATCAAGCTTATGTGGGCAAAACTTTAGACGTGTTGATTGAAGGCTTTGATAACGGCATTTCAATTGGGCGTTCCTACCGCGACGCGCCAGAAATTGACGGCATGGTTTTTGTGGAAGGTCAAGCCAAAATTGGCGAGATTGTTCCCGTGCGAATTACCGGCGCAATGGCGTACGATCTGACCGGCGCAATGGCGTACGATCTGACCGGCTCAATCGTACCGCAGTCGCAGATCATTCAGTTATAAATTTACAAGAAAAAAATCAGCGGACTTGAAAAAAGTCCGCTGATTGGTTAAGGCGTAACTGTCAGCGTGGGCTCAAGCGTGTTGACTGGTTCATTCGTCGGGGCGGGTTGAGGCGTGGCAGTCGGCGCGTTCGGGTCGTTTGTGCATAAATTCCGCACCACGACAATATCGGCGGCGATGTTGGGGTCTTCGTCAAAATCTGAATCGGCGATTATTTTAGCGATGGCTAGCGCTTCGTCACAATGCGGAGTTTTCGGCGTATCCAAAGCGGCGAGTTCGGAGGCGTAAATATCGTAATAATAAATTGTGCTGGCGGTCAGCGGCAAGCCGGTCACTTGCATGGGAACGTCCGCATCGCCGCAACCGCCGCGCCCATCGCAGGATTCTTCGGGAGTGCATCCGCGAATGGCGCACTTGAACGCCAAAATGCCGGTTTCATAATTTCTGTTCTTGTGATATAGCACGCCTAACTCGCCGTAAAATTCCGCTTTACTGGGTTGAAATTCAATCGTCTTTTGAACGTTGCGAATGGCGATGAAGAACTGCCCCATCTGCGAATAGGTTCTGGCGATGGAAAGATACGGTTGCGGGTCTGGGATATTTAGCTGTTCATTGATGCGCGCCGAAGCCGCAAAATATTCCAGCGATTTTTCAAAGAGTTGTTTCTGGACTTCTTCATTTGGGCTACCAAAAGCGAGGCGGCGATAGTTTGCGCCGGCGCGCAAATATAAAAAGGAGAGATTCGGCGTAATGGCAATCGCTTTATCGTAGGCTTCAATCGCTCCGGCATAGTCCGCTTGCGTTTCCAAAACATAGGCATGGACGCGATGCACATCCATCAGCGAGGAATCGCGTTGGAGCGCTTGCTCGATATAACTTAAACCCTGCGCCCATTTTTGTTGGTCAGTGAGAATTTCCGCATAGAACGCTAACGCTAACGTATTCGTATTATCGAGCAACAGGGCGCGCGCGGCTTCGCGCTCGGCGCTGCTGAGCAAATCCTGAAGTTCGAGTTCGTCCGGCACCAGCGTGGAGTTGGCGTTCCAATCCAATGCGAACGCATACACGGCATGGGCGTAACTGCTATCTGGGTCTAGCTCGGTGGCTTTTTTCGCGGAGTCGAGCGCGTCGGTCAGCCTTTGCTTAATTTCCGCATCGCCAACCAACATCGCGGATGAGTAAACTTGAATGCGCGCCAGATCCGCCATGATTTTTGCGTTGGTCGGGTCCACTTTCGCGGCTTCGCGATAAGCGGTGATTGCGCCAGTAGACGTGATGTTGCCGTTTGCATCTTCAACATCGTTCAATTGACCGGCGATAAATTTCGCGTCGCCCTCCAAAGCGTAAGATTGCGCCAAGCGCGTGGGCGTGGAAGTAGGCAGAAACAGCGGCTTGACTTCGCCGCGATGCACGGCGCGAATCAACCAGATGCCGCCGAGGCTTAATACAATCCAAAAGAACATGCGATAGACGTTCGATTGATTGCGGCGGGTGAAGATGGCGCGTTTTTTATAGACGTTCATGGCGTGGGCGTAACTTCCAACGTGGGCGCTTCAGTTGCAACTGGAGCAGTTTCAACAGCCGTCGGCGGAGCTTCCAGATTTTGCTGACAACGCTCCACAATCTGATTTGCATTATCCAGCGCCAATTGATTTGCCGGAATGCGCGCCTGAATGATTTGAGCGATCCGCAGGGCTTCGCCGCATTGATTTAAGCGCGAGAGCGCCAAGCCATAGGTGAAATAATATTCGGCAACGCGCGGAGAATCCGGCGTCAGTTCAATGGACAAAATTTGTTTGCCCTCGTCAGTTGCGCCGCCGTTAACTACATAGCCTAATTCTCGCACCGCTTCATTCCAATAAGAGTCGCGATAGAGCATCACGCCATAATTTCCGCGCAGATTGGGGTCGGTGGGGTTATCGTCCACCGCAGTTTTGGCGTATTGGCGGGCTTTACCAAATTCGCCGATGGTGGCGTAAGTGCGCGAGATGTATAAATCCGGCGTGGGGTCTTCGGGGTTGAGCGCGTTTGCCAAAATGAATTCGTTAATCGCCGAGTCGTAGAGCGTCACGTCATTGGCGGCGAGAAAGCGGTAATTTCTACCCAACGCTAAATGTAAATCCGCAATGTTGGGATTGAGGTTAATGGCGGCTTGATATTCCGTCACCGCTTCGTTGTAGTTGCCGGTCACTTCCAGTAGATAGCCGCGCGCGCGATGCGTCTCAACCAAATTCGGGTCGAGCGCCAGCGCCTTGTTTGAATTTTCAATCGCCAATTCAACCGCGCCAATATCGCCTACGCCGTTGTTATTGGCGTCCAGCAAAATTTCAACATAATAGGCGTAGATCAGCGCATTTTGATTATCCAACTCCAACGCCTTCTTGATGCTCGAAAGCGCGCCAATGTAATCGCCCTGAAAATCTTTCGCCCACGCCAAAACCGCATGAGCCAGCGCGTTATTATTGTTCAATAGCAAAGCGTCTTCGGCGCTGGTTTGCGCGTCTTTATACTGACCCGCCCACACCAACACGCGCGCCAAAGCGATATGCGTCGCCGCATCGTCGGGGCGGGAAATCACCGCTTGTTTATAAGCGTCAATAGCTTGCACCAACTTGCCCTGATTAAATAAATCCTGCGCCTCGCTGACGAAAGATTCAGCCGAGCGCGTCACCGTTGGGGAAGGCACGCCATATTGCGGCTGAGTCGGGATGATCACCTGATTCACATAGGTCGCGCCCAGCACCAAGAGAATCAAAAAAATGATGCGAAACCAGTTTGGGCGCGTGCGCCTTTTATTCATACTCCATTTGCTACCGCGTAAATACATGTAAGCATATTACCTTATGCGGGAAAGCCCCGTCAAGCAGGCGTTTTTATATTCGTCCGCTTTTCTTATCAAACTCTCATATCCAACTTCCGGTTTCCAAATGTAGAGCGAGTTACTTAAAAAATCACGTTCAAAAAAATCCATTTAACGCAAAGGCGCGAAGCCGTAAAGAAAAACCGTTTCTTATGCTAGAATCGCGCTCATGCATTTTGACGTATTTACGCTATTGCCTGAAGTTTTCCCCGCTTACTTAAACACCAGCATCCTCAAACGCGCCCGCGAACGCGGCTTAATTCAAGTGGACGTTCACAACCTCCGCGATTATACGCGCGATAAACATCACACCACAGACGATATGCCCTACGGCGGCGGCGGCGGGATGGTGATGAAGCCCGAACCCATCTTTGAAGCGCTAGAAACTATTTTGGAATTAACGCCTCAGACTCCGCCCCAGCCGGTTTCAAACATCCCAATCATTTTACTCACCCCGCAAGGGCGCGTCTTCAATCAAAATATCGCCAAAGAACTTTCCGCCCACCCGCGCCTAGCTCTGCTCTGCGGCAGATACGAAGGCATTGACGAAAGAATCCGCGAACATTTAATCACCGATGAAATCTCGATTGGCGATTACGTGCTCACCGGCGGCGAAATCCCCGCCTTGATCCTGATTGACGCAATCTCCAGATTACTCCCCAACGTGCTCGGCGATCCAACCGGCGCGGAAGATGATTCTCACGCAATGGGCTTATTAGAATATCCGCACTATACGCGCCCGCCCGAATTTCGCGGCTGGCGCGCGCCGGAAATTTTGCTCTCCGGCGACCATGCCAAAATTGAAAAATGGCGGCGCGAACAAGCGCTTGAACGCACCTTTAGAAAACGCCCCGATATGCTCGAGAAAGCGGACTTATCCAAAGACGATCTGAAATTTCTAGCAACTCTAAAACGCAATTCATAAACATTCCTGTTAAGAAAGAGGTGTTGTATGTCCGCTCGCTTCAATTACGGAAAAATATTTTTGCTTGGTTTTGGATTCTTCGGGATTAGTATTATTTGGGGAGTTTACAACGCCTTCGTGCCGATTTTTCTATCAGAAAAATTTGGACTCTCCCCCGTCTTAATCGGCTTCTTTATGACCTTAGATAACATCGCCGCCGTATTCATTCAACCGCCGGTCGGCGCCTGGTCAGACCGTTTGAGGACTCCAATCGGACGGCGCATGCCCTTTATCTTAGTCGGCGCGCCCATCACCGCCATCGCCTTTGGCTTGATTCCTTTGGCGGCCGTCTTGCCGCTCTTCGTCGCCTGCACCAGCACATTACTGCTCAGCGCGGCGTTATGGCGCACGCCAGCCGTGGCGCTCATGCCAGATATTACGCCCTCGCCATACCGCTCACAAGCCAACGGAATTATCAACTTCATGGGCGGATTTGGCGCAATTGTGGCTTTACTCGTTGGCGGAGCTTTATACAAAATCAATCCTGATTTCCCCTTCTGGTTAGGTTCTGTGTTGGTAATCCTTTCCGCCTTAATCGTCTATCTCTTCATCAAAGAGCCGAAAGAGTACGAAGCCACAGAAGAACAACCCGGCATCTTCGCAAGTTTGAAAGAAGTCTTCGGCGATACAGATACCAGCGGCGTGCGCTTGCTCTTTGCGATCTTCTTTTGGTTTATTGGCTACTCGGCAGTCGAAACGTTCTTCACGCTTTACGCCAAACATCATTTAGGACTAAACGAAGGCGATGGCGCCACCATGCTCTCTGTGCTACCTTTATTTTTCGTGCTGATGGCAATGCCCGCCGGTTTCATTGCCGGAAAGATCGGCAGGCGCATCACCATTGCCATCGGTTTGATCGTCATCTCCACCATACTTTTCTTACTATTCATCACGCCCGTCAGCGCTTTACTTACGCCGATTACCAAATTGCCAATGGTGGGCATTCCGCTCGTCGAAGGCGGACCCCGTATGTTGACGCTCGCCGGCGTTCTGCTGATCTTCGGCGGAATGGGCTGGGCGCTGATCAACATCAATTCCCTGCCGATGATTTTAGATCTCACCAGCACGGCGCGCGCCGGAACGTTTACCGGTTTGTATTATCTCTTCTCCACGCTTTCGGCAATCGTTGGCCCAAACATCAACGGCTGGACGATTCAACTCTCCGGCAATAACTACAACATGATCATGCTCATCTCGCCAATCTTTATGCTGATCGCCTTAGCATTAATGCTCGGCGTGAAAAGCGGCGAGGCGCCAGCGGCATAATTTGTAATGAAGTTTCTGCGCGCGTTCAGCCTTAGCTTTTTGTTGGTTTCACTGGCGTCCTGTTCCAAGACGCCAGTTTGTTTTCGCGCAGAAGTTTTCTGCGCCGGATTAGTGACCGATACGCTCGGCGTTCAAGATCACGGAATCAATCAAGAAAGCTGGCAGGCTTTACAAAACTTGAAAGCCGAAAATGTTGTCGGCGAGATTGGCTTGATCGAATCGGCGGATGCGCGCGATTATCAAAAGAGTATTGATTACTTCGCCGCCAATGGATATGACCTGATTATCGCCGCTGGCGTGGGATTAAGCGCCGAGACGCTTCGCGCCGCCATCCTTACGCCTGATTCTATTTTCATCGGCATTAATCAACCCCAAGCCAACGCGCCGAGCAATTTATTCCCGCTCACTTTTGCGGAAGATGAAATGGGCTTTTTAGCCGGAACGCTCGCCGCGCAATTGACTAAAACCAAAATTGTCGGCGGGGTCTGCGAAACCTCTGGCATAGACGCGATGTGGCGCTATTGCGAAGGCTTTCGCGCCGGCGTGAAATATATAGACTCTTCCATTGACGTTGTAATTCTATATCGAGAATATGGCGATCGCGAAAAAGTATTTTTAGATAGAAGTTGGGGAACTGAGCAAGCGCAATATTTAATCAAACGCGGGGCGGATGTAATTTTCGCGGCGGGCGGCGTCACCGCGCAAGGCGCGCTCCAAGAAGCCGCTCAGGCTGGCGTTTATGCCATTGGAACAGAACGAAATCAGGCGGCGGCATTGGGCGAATCCAGCCAGAGCGTAGTCACTTCCATCTATGGCGAAGCCAGTTTCGAGGTCCAGAAAATGACGCGCTTGATTCAAGCCGGTAACATGCCTGCCGCCGAATCCGGTCAATATCAATATATCCCGCTCGCCGATTCATTTCCCGAAGCGCTCACTAAAAATTTGAATCTCATGCTCGTAAATTTGTTGAGTAAAGCTGTCCAGACGAGCGTTCCATTACAAAAACCTTGATTCCTTGCACAATAAAAAGAGAGCCTGTATACTAGCCGCGTCGTAAGGTCTTGCAAAAAAATAGCAAGCCTTTAATTTGTTATCTTCTAGAGGAGAAGAAATAAAATGAAGAAGTTCTATTCTATCTTGGCCATTTTGGTCATTGCTTCCATGGCGCTCACTGCGTGCGGCGGAACTGCCGCCACCCCAGCCCCCGCCACCGAAGCCGCCGCCGCCAAACTTAAGGTTGGCGAAGTTACCGATATGGGCGGTATTGACGATAAATCCTTCAATGCTGGCGCGTATGCGGGTGTTGAAAAAGCCGTTGCCGAATTGGGCGTGGACGGCAAATATTTGGAATCCACCCAACAATCTGATTACGCTAAGAACATCCAACAATTGGTGACTGAAAAGACCGACTTGATCGTGACGGTTGGCTTCTTGCTCGGCGTGGATACCGCGAAAGCCGCCAAAGCGAATCCTGATACTAAATTTGCGATTGTGGATTACGCCTACCCAGACTGCGGACCCGACGGAAAAGAAGGCGAAACCTGCGGTTCCGCTTCCGAAATCCCCAACGTGTTGGGCCTTACCTTCCAAACCAATGAAGCCGCTTTCTTAGCCGGTTACGCCGCCGCCGCTTCCACCACCACTGGCAAAGTCGCCACTTTCGGCGGTATCAACATCCCGACTGTGACCATTTTCATGGAAGGCTTTGAAGCTGGCGTGAAGTATTACAACGCGCAAAAAGGAACTTCGGTTGAAGTTTTGGGCTGGGATAGCGCCGCGAAAGACGGTTCTTTCACCGGTAACTTTGACTCCACCGACGACGGACGCTCCTTCGCTGAATCCTTTGTTCAAGAAGGCGCCGACATCATCATGCCGGTAGCTGGTCCTGTGGGTCTCGGCTCGGCGGCTTACTGCCAAGAGAGCAAAGCCTGCAAGATCATCGGCGTGGATGTGGACTGGACTGTTTCCGCTTCCGAATACAAAGACGTGATCTTGACCAGCGTTTTGAAGAACGTCAACGTGGCTGTGTTTGACACCATCAAAGCCGCGCAAGACGGTTCCTTCAAGGGCGGCATGTATGTTGGCACGCTCTCCAACGGCGGGCTTGGTTTAGCCGACGTGGCTGGCGCTTCTGACGAACTCAAAGGCGAACTCGAGACAGTCAAAAAAGGAATTATTGACGGTTCGATCTCCGTTAAATAATTTGCCTGACTAAAATAAAAGGTCGGGGAAGGGTCCTCTTCCTCGACCTTTTCATATCTATTTCCATGAACCTTAAAGCTCTTTTTTAGAAATTGCAAACGGTCGCAGGCTATAATAAATATAAGAAAGACCTTTGCGGTTGATGAATTTGCTTCACGGAGGGCCCGGCATGACTAACGCTCTAGAACTGCAAGGAATTACCAAGCGCTTTCCCGGCGTACTTGCAAACGATCAAATCAGCATTACTTTGCGAGAAGGCAAGATTCTCGCGCTCTTGGGGGAAAACGGCGCAGGCAAAACTACTTTGATGAATATTCTCTACGGCTTATATAAACCGGACGAAGGTAAGATTCTCGTGCGCGGAAAAGAAGTCGAGATTCAAAACCCCAACGACGCAATCGCCAACGGGATTGGCATGGTGCATCAGCATTTTATGCTGGTGCCGGTGATGACCGTAACTGAAAACGTCATGCTTGGCGTTGAGCCGACAAAAAACGGCGTTTTTCTGGATCAAGAAAAAGTGGCGCGGCGCATCCGCGAAATTTCGGAACAATACGGGCTGGAAGTTGATCCTTCCGCCTATATCAAAGACCTACCCGTCGGCATTCAACAGCGCGTGGAGATCATCAAGGTTTTATATCGCCAAGCCGATATTCTAATTTTAGACGAGCCGACTGCAGTCCTTACCCCGCAAGAAGTGGAAGGGCTTTTCAAAATTTTGGAAACCTTGATCAAAAAAGGGAAATCCATCATCTTCATTACGCACAAACTCAAAGAAGTGCTAAACGCGGCGGACGATATTACCGTAATTCGTTTGGGTAAAGTCGTCGGCTCGATTGACCCACAAGAAGCGACGCCTGAAAAACTCGCCACCATGATGGTAGGGCGCGACGTGAATCTCGTCGTAGATAAACAGCCAGCCAAACCACAGGCGGCGGCGTTGGCGGTTACCGACTTAGCCGTGCGCGATGAAAATGAAAACTTATCCGTGCGCGGCATTTCGTTTGAAGTTCGCAAAGGCGAAATTTTAGGAATCGCCGGCGTGCAAGGCAACGGACAAACTGAATTGGTTTACGCCCTAACCGGTTTGCTCCCAGTTGAAAGCGGCGAGATTCAACTGCTGGGCGAGCCGATTCACAACGCCACGCCGCGCGCTATTTTAGAGCGGGGCGTAGCGCACGTGCCGGAAGACCGCCAACGTCACGGGTTGATTCTTTCCTTCCCCATTCACGATAATTTGATGCTCTGTACGTATTACAAAAAACCTTTCGCGCACGGCGTGGTCTTGCAAGAAAAAGCCATCTTTAGCAACGCAGAAGAACTCGTTGAGCAATATGACGTGCGCACGCCGAATATTTACGTCAATGTCGGCACGCTCTCTGGCGGCAATCAACAGAAGGTGATCATTGCGCGCGAATTTTCACGTCCCATTGAATTATTGATCGCCTCGCAACCTACGCGCGGCTTGGACGTGGGTTCGATTGAATACATCCATAAACAAATTATCAAAAAACGAGACGAAGGCACGGGCGTAATCGTGGTCTCCTCCGAACTGGACGAGATCTTGGCGCTCTCAGATCGCATCGCCGTAATGTACAAAGGTCAAATCATGGATATTCTGGACGCGAAGAAAGCTAATAAAGAATATCTCGGCTTATTGATGGCTGGCATTCATCCATCTGAAACCTCAAAAAACTAAGAGGAGCTTAATTCTGTGAGCGCAACAGTACCTCCAATCAAACCAACTGAAGCTAAAAAAACCAGTTCCGCGCTGGGGCAAGCTTTATTAGTTCCTATACTCGCGGTGGTCACTGGCTTGATCATCGGCGCAATCGTGATCGTCGTCAGCGGCGCAAGCGTCGCCAAAGCGTACGGCGCTTTATTTGTCGGCTCGTTCGGCAACCCGCTGGATTTCTTTGCCGCATTAAAAACGCTATTCGCCAGCGGAGATAACGCGGCGCTTATCAAAGCGATTTACCCGTTTACTGAAAGTTTAGTAACCGCCACGCCTTATATTTTTGCCGGGTTGTCCGTGGCGGTGGGCTTTCGGTGCGGCTTATTCAACATTGGCGCGGAAGGTCAGTTCTTCGTGGGCGCGTTATGCTCCGCTTTTGTGGGGTATAGCCTCCAAGGCTTGCCCATGCTCATTCACCTGCCGTTGGCTTTATTGGGCGGCGCATTAGGCGGCGGAATTTGGGGCATGATTCCCGGCTATCTCAAAGCCCGCTTTGGCGCGCATGAAGTCGTCAACACCATTATGATGAATTGGATCGCCTTCAAATTAAGCGATTGGCTCCTCAACGGTCCAATGAAAGCCTCTGGCTTTCGCCCAGTGACTCCCAACATTCAAGCCAGCGCCGAGCTACCGCGCTTCTTTTCGGACCCTTTGAGATTCAACCTCGGATTTTTTCTAGCCCTGCTCTTTGCGTATTTGGTCTATTGGTTTCTTTTCAAAACCACGCTTGGGTTTGAAATCCGTTCTGTGGGCGCCAACCCAGATGCGGCTAAATACGCGGGAATGAACATCATCAAAAATTTCGTGCTGGTGATGGCGATCTCCGGCGGGCTGGCGGGCTTAGCCGGTTCCGCGCAGGTACTTGGCGTAGATCATTGGGTTGGTCAGGGATTTTCTGCCGGTTATGGTTTCGATGCGATTGCGTTAGCTTTGCTGGGTAAAAGCCATCCTTTGGGCGTGGTCTTGGCGGCGCTACTCTTCGGCTTCCTGCGGAGCGGCGCAACCAATATGCAATCTATGGCTGGGATTCCAATTGACATCATCTCGATCATTCAAGGCTTAGTCATCGTCTTCATCGCCGCGCCGGATATCATCCGCTGGCTCTATCGTATTCGTTCGCTCAAAGCAGAAGAAACTGTGCTGACCCGCGGCTGGGGCAAATAATGAGGTTCGTATGAAAATATCAACTTTAGCTAACAAAACCGCATCTGAAAAACGCAAGCAAATCGCGTATGGCATTGTTTTACTTTTAGCGGGTTTTCTCATCTACCTCTTCTTCGGCAGAAATGTCGAAGCCGGAGTTACCACCACCTTTGGGTTAAATATAGCCGGTTCGCAAGCGCTAAAAGTTCCGGACTTAATCGTCCCGGCACAAACCACCGTTTACATGATGATGGCGCTTGTCGTTTTCGTCGGCGCGTTTCAATTGGCGCGCGGAGTGCGCTCCACTGGCTTGTTGCTCGGCATTTTGGCTTTTACCTTCGTCTTTGCTTTTCTCACTTGGGCGGCGCAGGCAAAATCCTTCAATTTGGCGGGGATGCTCAGTAGCATGTTGGTCCGCGCCACGCCCATCGCGCTGGCGGCTTTGTGCGGCGTGATCAGCGAACGCTCGGCGGTGATCAACATCGGCACCGAGGGGATCATGCTCATCTCCGCGCAAGTTGCGGTTGTGGTTGGCACTCTCACTAAAAATTTATACGCCGGCTTGCTCGCCGCGATCTTGATTGGCGGCGTAGTCGCCGCGCTTCATGCCGTCTTGGTCATCCGCTTCAAAGTGGATCAAATCGTCAGCGGCGTAGCGATCAACATTTTTGGCGCGGGCATCACCGCGTTCATCAGCTCGCGCTTTCTTCAATCCGGGACCAATGCGCTCAACAATTCCGGCTCCTTTCCGATTATCTCCATCCCTATCCTTTCAAAAATTCCAATTTTGGGACCGATGTTATTTGAGAATAATATCGTTGTGTACTTAATGGCGCTGACCGTGATCGCCATGCACATTGTTTTGTTTTACACCCCCTGGGGCCTCCGCACCCGCGCAGTGGGCGAACACCCCAAAGCCGCAGATACGCTTGGCGTAAACATCTACCTCATTCGTTATGTCAACGTGATCGTCGGCGGATTAATTGCCGGATTGGGCGGCGCTTACTTTACGATCGGTTCAGTCGGCCGCTTTGACGAAGCGATGACCGCCGGTAAAGGTTTCATTGGCTTAGCCGCCATGATCTTCGGCAAATGGAATCCTTTTGGCGCATTTTCTTCTTCCTTGCTGTTTGGCTTCGCGGATTCGCTTCAAGTTAAGCTTCAGATTCTCCGCATCCCCATCCCATCTGAATTTTTACTCATGGCTCCGTACATCATCACAATGATCGTGCTAACCGGCATCATTGGGCGCGCCATTCCGCCCGCCGCCGACGGGCAACCTTACGAAAAATAATCAGCCTCGCGCAATCCGCATCAGCAGGAGTTCACATAAACTCCTGCTGATCATTTAAGCGGGCGCAATGGGTGATTATCAAAAAAGCGGATTGCGGTAGAATCGTTGTAAATACTTCAGGAGAATGTCTATGAAAAGCAAGTTTTGGATAGTAAATTACGCATTGGCAGTAACTTTGTTCTTAGCCTCTTGCAACCTACCCTCAGGTCAAAGTTCCGGAGATACGATCTCCACCGCCGCCGCCCAAACGGTTGAGGCTTCGCTCAGCGTGACCCCAAACATCACGCCAAGCTTCACTTCCACCATTGGGCCCACCTTTACGCCTTTCCCAACTCTGGCGCTCAGCACCAACACGCCTGCCGCCACCGCCACCTCCAACTGTAATGTTGCCCAATTCATTACGGACGTTACCATACCAGACGGCACCATCCTCGCGCCGAATGCAAACTTCACCAAAAAATGGAGATTGAAAAACGTCGGCTCGTGCGCGTGGAACGGCTTCACGTTGGCTTTCGACAGCGGCGACGATATGAACGGACCCGCATCCAAGCCAGTCGCCGCCGTGAACCCGGGCCAGGAAATTGATCTTGAATTAAACCTCACCGCTCCAGCTACAGTTGGCAACTATCGCGGCTATTGGCGCTTGATCACCAACGGCAATGTGCTCGTCCCGGTGATCAATGGCTATCAGGGCAAAGCCTTTTATGTGGATATCAAAGTTCAAAATGCGGTGACCGCCACCTTCACCAACGCGCCCTTTGCCGTAACTGGCGTTAGCTTTACAAACACCGGCGGGTGCGGCGGCTTTACCGCCACCGCCAATATCACGGTTAATGGACCCGGAACAGTCAACTTCCACTGGATTAGAAGCGACGGCGGCGCCCCGCCCGTCCCTGCGCCTTTGGTTTTCGCCGCCGCCGGGACCCAAACTGCCAGCATCTCTTGGAACACCTCTGCCAGCGGAACGCATGGTTTTGACGTTTACATTGACAGCCCCAATCACCAGCAATTTGGAAGCGCAATTTTCACCTGCCCGTAAAGGCTAAAGCGAAACAAAAGCGCGCCTAGGAGTTTCTAGGCGCGCTTTATTTAACAGTATAATCATTCCCTGCAAAGAAAGGAAAATCATGTTCAATTTGGTCAAACAGAAAAATGTAATTGCCACGCTCATTCTGACAATTCTACTTTCCGCCTGTGGAGCCAACGCCACGCCAGACCCATCCATCGCAACCGCCGTGGCGCAAACAGTCGCCGCGCAAAACGTCAGCGCCGCAACCGATACGCCGCTTCCCGCGCCCACCATCCAAGTCACGCAAGGTCCGCTTCAATTCATCCCCACGCTCACACCGCTCGTGCCAATGGCTTCCGCCACGCTTCCAAAATCCACCGCCGCCGTCAAAACGGAATGCGGCAAAGCCAGCATGGTCAGCGAAACCGTTCCAGACGGCGCTATTTACGCGCCGAAAACTTCCTTCACAAAAACTTGGGAAATTAAGAACGAAAGCTCCTGTACTTGGGATACGACTTATAAAATTATCTTCTATGACGGCGAGATCATGGGCGGCGGTTATTATTACAACCTGCCGCAAATCGTCCCGCCCGGCGCCACCTTCCCGCTCTCGCTCGTACTCAAATCCCCAGAAGCGGACGGGACCTACACCTCAAAATGGATGTTGCAAACTCCAGAAGGCGCGAACTTTGGCGTGGGAGAATACAACGCCCCATTCTACGCTCAAATCGTCGTCAACTCCTCCACAAAGCCGCAATACTCGATCATCTCCGTGGACTACAATGTTGTCCGCGATCCGCCAACTGGTTGCCCAGCTAACACGCGCTATACCGTGTACGCCACCCTCACCAGCGATGGACCGATCGAGATCACCTTGCAATGGTTGCAAGGAAGCGGCACGCCAGAGACCGAACTGCTCCGCCCGCCGGTGGTTCTAAAATTTACCAAAGCGGAATCGCAGACCGTCTCGCATGATGCGGTCTTACATCTCGGCGCCACCCCCGGCAACCAGCGCTGGAAAGCCATCGTCATTACCGACCCATACTATAAAGAGTTCTCTCACATCAACTACAAATACGATTGCGGCGACTACTAACTCAATTTTGAAAGAAGCCAGCCACTCGGCTGGCTTCTTTTTGATTGGGAACAATCCGCCGCGCACAGCCGTCCTCATCAGTAGAAATTTGGAGGAAGCATGAAAACCAAACGACCGTTTCTTATATTCTTCAGCGTGATGCTCTTGGCGCAATTAGCCTGCAATGCGCCCTCTGGAGCGGCGACTCCGGACACCTTTGCCACCCTCAACGGACTGTACACCGCCTCCGTCCAGACACAGCAAGCTGGCGGGACTCAAACGGCATTCACCGCCACCCCGGGCTTGCCGCTACCCACCGCCACGACCACAAATGCGCCAGTCACAGTTCCAGCGGCGAACACGCTCATCGTCGCATCGCCCCTGCCCGTGTCCAGATGTGATGCGGCGGCTTTCATCTCAGACGTTACCTACGCGGATGGAAGTCTCGTTGCCAGAAACAGCACCTTCGTCAAAATTTGGCGGCTCAAAAACGTGGGAACTTGCACATGGACAACCGCCTACGCGATCGTCTTTTTTGGCGGCGATGCAATGAGCGGGGCGGCGGCAGTTGCCTTAACCAAAAACGTCAACCCGGGCGAGACTTACGACCTGCCCGTTACGCTAACCTCCCCCAATACCGATGGGCATTATCGCGGCTATTGGAAATTACGCAACGCTTCCGGCGCATTGTTTGGGATTGGCAATTCAGCCGATACCGCTTTTTGGGTGGATATCAAAGTCGCCGGGCCTTCTTACATTGCTTACAGCTTCGTAGATAACTACTGTGATGCAAGCTGGGAAAACAACAACAGCAACCTGCCCTGCCCGGGCGTAGACGGCTCGCTGGATGGATACGCCATCAAACTTGCCGCGCCTAAAATGGAAAACGGATTCACCGAAGACGAACCCGGCTTACGCACCGTACCGAAAGATAAGAACAACGGCATCATTACCGGGCAATACCCCGCCTTCAAAGTACAAACTGGCGATCGCTTCCGCACGCTGGTCAACTGTCAATACGGCTCAAAAAATTGCGACGTGATTTTCAGGCTGGACTATAAGCTAAACGGACAAACCAAAACTTTGGCAAGCTGGCATGAAATTTACGAAGGTCAGTTCTACCCCGTAGATTTAGACCTCAGCGCTTTGGCTGGTCAGACTGTGAAATTCATCTTGGTTGTAGATGCAAACGGACCCCAACAAGGCGATGACGCCATCTGGCTTAACCCGCACATTTTGCGTCAGGGAATCATCCCCACCGCCACGTTCACCGCATCGCCCACGATTACCTTCACGCCGACCATCACTTTCACGCCAACGCTAACGGCTACGCCCACCGAAACTCCGACCGTCACAGCCACGCCAACTGAAACGCCAACTATCACCGCTACGCCGTAAGTTCAAAGAATTGCTTTGCAAAAGACCCCGCCTCAACTGAATTGTTCAGGCGGGTTTTTTATAGGGAAAATTTCAACCTTTGGGGCTTTTACCTGATTACGCATAAAGCCATTCATAAAAACTCAAGAAGGCGTCAGGCTAAAAGCCTGACCTACGGTTGACTTTTGCAAGAGGGCGATTGTCTCAATTTTATGCAGAAAGTCCTTGGATGTTTTACGTTACAATACTCTCCGCATGATGAAAGCTGATATCTTTTTCAATTCCCGCGCCGCACGCATCTCCGCGCTGATTTTGCTCTTCACCCTCGGCTGTGCCATCCGCCTCTACGACCTCACCGACCTGCCGCTGGATTTTCACCCCACCCGCCAGTTGCTCTCCGCTTTAAAAGCGCGCGGCATGTATTGGGATACATTGACGAACGTCTCCACTGAGCAAAAAACTTTCGCCATTCAACAATGGAAGATTCGCGCCGCGATTGAGCCGGAAGTCATCGAAACGCTCGTCGCCTTCACCTATCGCTTCACCGGCGAAAAACTTTGGATCGCCAGAATCTACTCCGCATTGTTTTGGATGATTGGCGCGATCTTCCTGTTTTTGCTCGCTCGAAAAATCGCCTCCGCAGACGGGGCGTTAACCGCGCTTGCCGTTTATCTCCTACTGCCTTATGGCGTAATCGCCAGCCGCAGTTTTCAGCCCGACCCGTTGATGGTCATGTTAATCGTCATCTTTTGGTGGGCAGTTTATCAATGGTCGGAAGAACCGTCCGCTTATAAATTTGCGCTTTTAGCGGGTCTCTTTGGCGGCTTGGCAATTTATGTAAAATTTGTCGCGGCATTTTTTGTGATTGCCGGCGGCTTGGGCGCGGCGCTCAGGCGGATGACCCTGCGCGAAACGCTGAAACAGCCCACAGTTTACGTGATGGGCGCGTTGGGCGCGCTCCCCGCCGCCGCATACGCCGTCTATGGAGTCTTCATCGCGGGCTATCTTGGTCAACAATTTGGCGGGCGCTTCATCCCAGCTTTATTTTTGAATCCGGCTTATTATCTCGGCTGGCTAGGGATGTTAAATAACGTCAGCGGCGGATTTGTTTTGACGGGCGCGTTGCTGGCTTTCTTCTTTGTGGATGAAAAAAACAAGCGCTTCATCCTCGCGCTCTGGCTGGGTTACTTCATCTTTGGCATTTACTTCAACTATCACATCTCTTCTCACGATTATTATTCGCTCCCCTTAATTCCGATTGTCGCTCTGGCGCTGGCGCCGCTCGCCGATTTTCTTTTCGCCCAACTCGCCGCGCTCGTCACAACTCGCGCGTTACGTTTCTTCGCATTCTGCATTTTGCTTTTTGGAGTGAGCGCTCAGGCTTGGGCGCTTCGCGCTGAAATGAAAGCCGTAGATTACCGCCCGCAAGCCCAAATGTGGCAGACGATCGGCGAAATTACCAAAGGTTATAATCTCGCCGGGCTGACTCAAGACTACGGCGCGCGCCTCGCTTATTGGGGCTGGGCTTCAAGCTCCGCTTGGCCCACCTTTGGCGATTTGAATTATCATCAGGGTTTACGCGGCGCGCAAATGGATTTTGAAAAGCAATTCGCGGAAGTAGCCGCCAAGAAAGACCTATTCATCGTCACTGATTTTACAGAACTAAGCCTGCAACCTCTGCTCAAAGAAAGATTGGAAAGCTTTCCGATCTTCGCCCAAGGGGACGGTTATCTCATCTATAATCTAAGACCGTAAAATAAGGATTTTTTCACGAATGCAATTTGATCCACAAAAATTTGAAGCCGGCTTTTTTCGCCGCGCGCTGACCTTTGGAGCGCTTGCCGCTTTTTTTGCGATTACGGTTTACGCTTATCTCGGCACATTCTCCCGCTACTGGTCCGATGATTATTGCGAAGCGGTGCGCAACTATAGGGCGTCTTCGCCAGTTGCCGCCGTCATCCAAAGATATGAAGAAGGCAGTTGGCGCGCCGCCAACCGCTATTCCAACTTGACGTTCGTCGGCTTCTCCGAATGGCTCGGAGAAAACAACCTGCCAATCACCATCTCTGGCATGGTTCTGCTCTGGGCTGTGGGCTTAAGCTGGAGCGTGAGCGAATTTCGTAAATTTCTCAATGTCCACTGGAGTTTACCGGCGGATATTTTCCTCGGCTTAATGCTGGAATTTTTCATCCTTCTGCAAGCGCCCAATTTATTTCAAACCGTTTATTGGCGTTCGTCAATGATGACGCATTTCGCGCCTTTGGTTTTTGGCTCGTTCCTCTTTGCTTTTTGGTTTCGGCTGGCGCGGCTGACGAAAAAAACTTCGGCATTTGATTACGGCGTCATCTTTTTTGCAACCTTTATCATCGCCGGTTTTTCAGAGCCGCCGGTAGCGGCGCTGGTGACCGGTTTGGGTATGTTGATTGCGGCGCTCTTTATTTTAGGAACGCCAGCCGCCAAGCAAAAACTTTTACCGCTTACATTCTGGGCTTTTCTCGGCGCGCTCGTCGGGCTGATCGTGATGATCGCTTCTCCCGCCAATATGAATTTGATCGGAAAAACGCACCCGACTCCGCTCAAACTACTCAGCGATTCTTTCTTATTCGCTTACTACTTTATAGCGTTCTCGTTCAAAGAATTGCCATTACCCAATTTGCTTTCCGCCGCGCTTCCTTTTTTGATTGCGCTGGTCTATAAAAAAATAAATCCCTCAATCAATTTAGATTCTAAAAAACGGTTACTTTGGGTTTTGGTTGCCAGCGCGCCGATCCTGATGTGGGTTTTGATCGCCGCCAGTTTCGCGCCCAGCGTTTACGGTCAGGGCTACCCAATTGAGCGGATGCGTTTTCTGGCGCGCGCCGTGATGACCGCAACTTTCATGGCAGAAGGCGCGTTATGCGGCGTCCTGTTTCAAAATATCAAACTCTCAATCAACTCGCGCTTGGTTCAAGGGAGTTTATACGTAGCGCTATTCCTGCTCGGCATAACATGGCACTTTGCGTGTGAACTTGGGAAGCTTCCCAGACATGCTCGACCCACAAAAGTCGTCCTTCGTGAACGAAATCGCCGTTTTGAAGATGGCTTACGAAGGCCTCACCCGCTTGGATGGCGATTTGAACACCGTCCCTGCCGCCGCTGAATCCTGGAAGTACAATGCCGATGCGACTGAATTGGTCTTCACCCTGCGTGACGGCCTTACTTATAGCGATGGTTCTTTGTTGAACGCCGCTCGCTTTGAGTATTCTTTGCATCGCAACATTGATCCGGCCACCGCTGGCGAATACGCCGCGATTACGGATGACATCCTCGGCGCGGCCGCTTGGCGCACTTGTACCGAGAGCTGTGACGACGAGAAAGCCGCCGTCATGGAAAGCGTTAAGGCTTCCCATGCTGATGGCGCCGCTTGTACCGGTTACGAAGATGCGGACTGCAATACCTTCACCCTCAAGTTCCCGCAACCCGCTCCTTACTTCCACACCGTCGCTTCCTTATGGGTAACCTTCCCTGCCAAGCAAGAATTGATCGAAGCTGGCGGAGATACCTGGTGGTTAGATGGCGCCAATCACTTGGGCAATGGTCCTTTCATTGTCTCTAACCTCGAACAAGGCGTGAACGTTCACTTCACCCCCAATGAACACTATTGGGCTGGCGTTCCCACCTATGATTTGGATTACTCCTTCATCTCCGACGGCGCAGTTGCCTTCGAAGCTTACAAGAACAACGAGTTGGACATCGCTGGCTTGGCGGCTGAAGATCTCGCCACCGTGCAAGCCGACCCGGTCTTGAGCAAAGAAGCCAACATCTACCCGGGCTCTTGTACTTTCGCCGTGATGTTCCACCAATTGAAAGCCCCGTTCAACGATCCTAAAGTCCGCGAAGCTTTTGCTTACGCTTTGGACCGCGAAGGCTGGGTGACTGACGTCCTCAAGGGCCTCGGCTCCCCGACTTTGACCTGGATTCCTAAGGGCTTCCCAGGCTATCAAGACGGCGAAACCCGCTGGGGTTACGATGCCGCCAAGGCTCTTCAAACTTTGACCGACGCCGGCTACAAAGTTGAAGGCGGCAAATTGATCGGTACCGATGGCAAAGCCATTGAAATTACCGACACCTTCTCTGACACTCCCCGCAACCGCACTCGCAACGAGTGGTTAGTTGCCAAGTGGAAGGAAGTTTTGGGTATTGACATCCCGCTCAACCCAGTTGAACCGACCACCTACACCGGTTTGACCAAGGACGTGAACACCGCTCCTCAAATGTTCATCCTCGGCTGGTGCGCGGACTACCCAGATCCACAAAACTGGCTCAGCGTATACTGGAAGACCGGCGCCTTCGGCGAACGCATTGGCTACTCCAACCCAGATTTGGACGCTTTGTTAGCCAAGGCTGACGGCGAACTCGATCCCGCCAAGCGCGCTGAACTCTATCAACAAGCGCAAGATATGCTTGTTGCTGGCGCTCCAGTTGCCTTCATGTGGAATAACGTTAATACCTATTTGGTCAAACCTTGGGTGACTGGTCTCCACCAAACCCCCATGGACTCTGGCTGGATTGGCGATAACGACCCGCTCTCCATCACCGTCTCTGAACCGACTCAATAATTAAGTAATAAATTGGCTGGCTGGCTCAAAGTTTTGAGCCAGCCAGCCTACTTGTACGAAAGCGCTTGCTAGGAGATTGAATCATGTCCGCGTACTTCATCAGACGTTTTCTTTGGCTCTTCCCAGTCTTATTTATTGTAGCCCTTATTACTTTTGTTTTAATGCACGCCGCTCCTGGTGGACCTTGGGATCGTGATTTAAGCGCGCGACAAGTGGACGCTGGCACTCAAAAAGTATTAAACGCATATTATGGTTTAGATAAACCGCTCTGGAGACAATTTACCGCATATGTTTTCGGAGACGTAAGTTCTGTAGATAATAAATTTGTCTGCGGTTTAATTTGCGGGAATTTAGGTCCTTCCTATCGCGTGCGCGGAAGTTCAGTTCAAGACATTCTTTTCAAACCGCCAAAAGGCAAAAGCTTTGAATATAGCCGCTTTGGATATTCATTACGACTGGGCCTCACCTCTCTGGCTTTTGCGATTATTTTAGGTATCCCGGCCGGGATTTTGGCGGCCCTGAAACAAAATTCATGGGTAGATTACCTGAGCGGATTTATCTCCTCGATCGGTATTTCTGTCCCCAGTTTTGTTATGGCAATTTTTCTCATTATTATTTTCGCAACCGGTTTACACTGGGTGAGCGTCGTCCCGAAGAACTGGGACGAGGTCAAAGCCTGGATTCTGCCGTCTCTGGTTTTGGGTTTTGGCACGCTGGCGTTTGCCGCGCGCCTCACCCGCGCTTCCATGCTGGAAGTATTAAGACAAGATTATGTTCGCACAGCGCGCGCCAAAGGCTTGCACGAACGCATCGTGATTTGGCGCCACATGTTGCGTAACGCGCTGATCCCCGTCATCACCATTTTGGGACCCGCATTGGCGGGCTTGGTAGCCGGCTCTTTCATTATTGAAACCATGTTCAGCTTTCCGGGGATGGGACGCGCTTATGTCACCGCCATCTCCCAGCGCGATTACTCGATGATCTTAGGCACCACCTTGCTTTATGTGTTGATGGTTTCACTGGCCAACCTAAGCGTTGATTTTCTCTACGTTGTGATTGACCCCCGAATTCGATTAGAGGAGTAGCGCAGATGACTACAAGTAGCGCAAACGCAAATCACATTTCGACGCTCCATGCCGCGGAGAAGAAATCCCGCACCCCTTGGCAGGAAGCCTGGGGACGTTTGATCCGCAATAAAGTGGCCGTCCTCGGCATTATCATCATCCTCGCCTTCTTATTAATGGCTATTTTCGCAAATCTCATTGCCCCGCACAACCCCATTCAACTCAATAGCGGCAAAGGCTTTCTTCCGCCCGCCTGGGTTGATTCTGCGGCGGATGGTAAAAAAGGCGAAGCTGATTTTCCTTTAGGCACCGATACCCTCGGGCGCGACGTACTCAGCCGCGTATTATACGGCTCGCGGGTTTCCATGATGGTGGGCTTTGCGCCGACTTTTATCATCATCACTGTGGGTATGTTCGTCGGCATGATGGCTGGTTACTATGGCGGTCGCTGGGATAATTTTTTGATGCGGGTCACTGACATCATGTACGGCTTCCCCGATCTTTTATTCTTTATCATCGCGCTCATCTCCTTACGAGATACCTGGATCGGCCAATTTATGAACGGCCTCTTCCTTTTGTTTTTTGCGCTGGCGTTGATCAACTGGGTGGGCATTGCGCGCATAGTCCGCGGACAAGTGCTTTCGCTTAAACAAAAGGAATTCGTTGAAGCGGCGCGGAGCATTGGCGTGAAAGATTCTCAAATCATGTTCCGCCACTTATTGCCCAACGTTTGGGGACCCGTCATCGTGCAAGGCTCATTCTTAATCCCGGGCATGATCATCACTGAAGCGATTTTGGGTTATTTAGGGCTGGGTCTCAAACCCACCACCAACCCAGACGCATTCTTTATCACCAGTTGGGGCTCGCTCATGCTGGATGGGCAAACTTCCATCAATGCCCAGCCGTACCTCTTGCTTTCCCCCGCAATTTGCGTCGCCTTGATCGTCTTGTCCTTCACCTTCCTCGGCGATGGCTTACGCGACGCCCTCGACCCGCGCATGCGCGGCTCGCAATAAAATATGCTGATTACAAACACAAGCCGCCTGAAGTGGCTTGTGTTTGTATAACGAATGTAACAAAGAAATGGGAAAAAGCCTTGAAATGCAATTCATTTCTTCGGCTGAATTTATGAAAAGGAGGTGATCTTATCGGAAGATGACGGTTCGCTAGCGTAACAATGCTTTTATTATCAACAACTGTGAGGAGAAAATAAAATGCGAAAACTGTTTAGTCTATTATCGCTTCTGGTGATTGCCAGCTTGGCGCTCACCGCCTGCGGCGGCGCGGCCACCCAAGCCCCGGCTGTCACTGAAGCGCCTGCGACCCAAGCGCCCGCTACCGAGGCGCCCACCGCCGAGCCTACTGCGGCTCCCACCACCCGTCACGGCGGCTGGCTGGATGAAATTGATTACTCCGTTGTGGATACTCAATCGGCGATCACTCAAATCACTGCTGGCGCGATTGATTTGTTCAGCTATGGCGTGGCTTCCGATAAGCTCGCCGAAATTAAAGATGCCAACCTGTGCTATACCCAATCCTATGGGTTGTACTACGGTTTTATCTTCAACCCCTTCGGCTCTGACAAACACGAATATTCCGACGGGCGCTTGAACCCCTTCTCGGATCGCAAAATCCGCGAAGCCATGAACTGGGCGATTGACCGCAACTACATCAATCAAGAAGTTTATGCTGGCGGCGCCTTGCCGAAAGTTTTGCCCCTCGCCACCCAATTGGTGGATTACACCGATTTGATTGACGTGGCCCGCGGGATCGAAGCCAAGTATGCCTACAATATGACCAAGGCGCAGGAAGTGGTTGACGCGCAAATGGCTGAATTAGGCGCTACCAAAGGCTCAGACGGCAAATGGCAATACGGCGGAAAACCAGTCACCATCATTCTCTTGATCCGCAACGATGGCGATGGCACCCGCTTGCCGCAAGGCAACTACTTTGCCACCCAACTCGAAGCCCTGGGCTTCACCGTTGATCGCAAAGAAGGTAAATCTTCTGAACTCTCCCCGTTATGGATCGGCTCCGATCCTGCCGAAGGTCAATGGGATATTTACACCGGCGGTTGGGCTTCCAACGGCTTGAGCCGCGATAACCGCACCATCTTCCAGGAAATGTACCTGCCGGATAGCCCGCAAGGTATTCCGCTATTCACTGCCAATCAGTCCGACGCGAAATTCCAACAAGTTGGCGATGATTTGGCGAACGGCAATTACAAGACCCTTGAAGAACGCCACAACTTGATGGCTGAAGCTCTGCCTTTAGCGATTGAAGATTCTCTCCAAGTGTGGACGGTTGACCTACAAGGCTATTCCCCCTTCCGTTGTGACTTGCAAGTTAGCTCGGATGTAGGCGCGGGCGTGGAAACCACGTTCATGTCTCCTTACACCATGCGCTTTGCAGATAAAGAAGGCGGCCAAGTTAGAGTCGGCACCACCGCGACAATGTTCACCGATCCGTGGAATCCAGTCAACGGTTCCAACTGGGTCACCAGCACTTACATTCAGAACGCAACCGGTAGCCGCGGCACTATGCCCGATCCATACACTGGTTTGGCTTGGCCCCTGCGCGCTGAAAAAGCCGATCTGGTTGTTGAAAAAGGCATTCCGGTTGAATCTAGCTTAGGCTGGGTCAATTTGTCCTTTGAAGATTCCATCACCGTTCCGGCTGACGCCTGGGTGGATTGGGATCCTGCAACCGGCAAATTCATCACCGCCGCCGAGAAATTCCCAGATGGCACAACTGCTAAGAGCAAATCCGTCATTTACTACCCTGCGGATATGTTCGAGACCGTTAAATGGCACGATGGTAGCAATCTCTCTGCCGCCGACTTTGTCATGGCGATGATCGAAGGCTTTGACTATAGCAAAGAAGGTAGCGCGATCTATGATGAAGATACCGCCGGCAATTTGGAAGCCTTCCTCACGCACTTCAAGGGCGTTCAAATTATCTCGACCGACCCGCTGACCATTGCGACCTACGACGACAACGTCTATTCAGACGCTGAATTGAACATCACCACTTGGTGGCCCAATTACGGTTATGGCGAAGCTCCTTGGCAAACGATCGCCGTTGGTAACGCCGCCGTTGCCGCGAAAGAACTCGCTTGGGGAACTGGTCAGGCTGACCGCTTTGAGAAAGAATGGATGAGCCTCATCGGTGGACCGAGCTTGGAAATCTTATCCACATATTTGGATAAGGCTATTACCGATAAAACCATCCCGTATCCTGAAGTGATGAGCGCTTACCTCACCGCTGACGAAGCGGCGGCTCGCTATACCGCCCTCAAGGATTGGTATACCGCTCGCGGCCACTTCTGGGATGGAACTGGTCCTTACTACCTCGAGTCTGTTGATCTGAACGCCGGCTCTGCGGTGGTTAAGAACAATGCGGACTTCCCCGATTTAGCCGACCGCTGGTCCAAGTTTGGACAAGCGCCGTTAGCGGAAGCGGTCCTCGAAGGCCCGTCTCAGATCAAGATTGGCGAAGCGGCTGATTTCACCGCCACCTTCACCTACAAAGCCTCTGGCGATGCCTACCCAACCGCCGATATCAAAGCCGTCAAGTTCTTGCTCTATGACGAAACCGGCGCGACCGTCTATGTTGGCGAAGGCTCTGCCACTGGCGATGACGGCGTTTACACGCTCACCATCCCAGCGGACGTTTCTGCGAAACTGGTCGCAGGCTCCGGCAGAATCGAAGTGGCTGGCGTGATGATCCCCGTCGCCATTCCGGCGTTCGCCTCAGTAGATTACGTGGTTATGCCTTAAGCTTTAGTTCGTGTAATTCTGAGGGGCAAGAGCAATTGCTCTTGCCCCTCAACGCTTGTCAGCAACAGACGTTAGGCAGGTTTCTAAAGACTGAGTTGGAATAGAACTTGCGCCTTTGGAAACTTTTGCGTAATAGACTACGAAATGTGAGGATCGAATGTCCACAGAATCTTTAACTGCTCCAACAAAAGACTCGCCGATACCCAAAAAAATATCAGCCAATAGCGCCGTTATTCGCGTGGCAAAATTTACGGCGATCAGAATCTTAACGATGATGATCACCGTGGCGATTGGCGTGTATCTCACAATTTTGATCGCCAACATGGGCGGCTATGTGGATACGATCATGCGTAATGAGATTCGTGAAGGCACGACCATGAAGATTTTAGCGGATCCTACTTTGCGTAACATAACGCCTGAAGAAAAACAAAAATTGATTCAGAAAAAAATTGCCTCAGAAGAAAAGCGTCTTGGGCTGGATCAGCCTTTCGCGATTCGCTCCGTGCGTTATTTAGGCAATAGCCTCATACTGAATTTGGGACGCTCGCTTCACATGACCAGCGATCACGGCTCAAAAGAAGTCCGCCTGATTTTGCTCGAACGTCTCCCCGCCACCCTGCTTTTGGCGGGCGTTTCCCAGCTTTTCTTATTTTTCGGAAGTATTTTTATCGCCCTGCCGCTCTCTCGGAAATACGGCAGTTGGCTGGATAAACTGACCATCGCGCTTTCGCCCACCTCGGCAGTGCCGGGTTGGTTTTACGGTATTTTCTTTATTTTGATTTTTGCGGCAATCCTCAAAGTATTGCCGTTTGGCGGGCTGGTTGATTCCCCGCCGCCGACGAATTCTTTTGACTATGGACTTAACGTGCTCAAGCATCTGATCCTTCCGGCGCTATCCCTGATTGTCAGCGCTATTTTCTTGAGCATTTATAGCTGGCGAACTTTCTTCCTAATCTACTCCAGCGAGGATTATGTGGAAGTGGCAAAGGCGAAGGGGCTTCCGCCGCGCGATGTTGAGAATCGCTACATTCTGCGCCCTACCCTCCCCACGATCATCACAAATTTTGCCCTTTTGGTGATTACCTTATGGACGGGCTTCACCATCACTGAAACCGTCTTCGTCTGGCCCGGGTTGGGGATTACGCTTTTCCGCGCAATCGGCGCTTACGATACGCCCGTCATCGTTGGCTCTACCATCATCTATGCCTATCTCTTGGCGCTGACCGTCCTCTTACTTGACTTTGTTTACGCCCTCGTTGACCCCAGAGTTAAAGTTGGCGCAGGAAGCCCCCAATGACCGCATTGAAAAACACCTTTCGCGAACTGATGCAATACCCTTCGGCTATGATCGGAGCGGTGACCATCCTTTTTTTATTGGGCGTCGCCGCTTACGCTTTGGCGACCATCCCGTATGACGAGGCGGTGCGGCTCTGGCGCGGCGGCGAAGACGTTTGGTATCAAAATCCAAAATACGCCGCTCCGTCTTGGTATAACCTCTTCTCAAAAACGAAGAAGCCAATCTCGTTCAAAGTGAGCACGACTGAAGGCGATATGACCAAGACCGTGACTCCCGCCAGCGCGGATATTTCCGCCGTGAATATAGACTATTCATTTGAATATGAATATGATACGCCTCCGCAAGAGATGACCTTATATTTCACGACCACTTTTGAAAAAAAACTCCCTTTTGCCGCGATCACTTTGCTCACGCCCGACGGGCGAAAAGTCAAAATTGCCAATATTGCCGTGGATCGTAAAACTACGTATCGCACTTCTCAAGACCTGAAACTTCAAAAAACTTTGAAGACTGAAAAAGTGATGAACGCGCTCTTCCAAAACCCAGATACGGGCAAGGTCGCCAAAGGCACATATCAATTGGTAATCGAAGGCACGACCTTTGAAAGCAAGTCGGATATGGATGTTGAGTTCGTGATGCACGGCGATCTGTACGGCTTGGCTGGCACGGATAAATACCGCCGCGATCTCTTCCTGCCTTTGTTATACGGCACGCCGATTGCGCTGGCGTTTGGTCTGGTTGCCGCTTTAGGCACCGCCTTCCTGACGATGATCATCGCCGCGATTGGCACTTGGTATGGCGGCTGGATTGACGAATTAATTCAGCGTATTACCGAAGTCAACCTCGTCCTCCCATTTTTGGCGATTTTGATCATGGTCGGCACGTTCTACTCGCGGAGCATTTGGCTCATGCTTGGGCTGACCATCGCCCTGGGCATTTTCGGCGGGTCTATTAAATCGTATCGCGCGATCTTCCTGCAATCCAAAGAGGCAAGCTACATTGAGGCGGCGCGCGCTTATGGCGCTTCCAGCGGACGCATTATCTTCACTTACTTGATTCCGCGCATGATCCCATTGTTAATCCCCACTTTGGTATCTTCCGTTCCGGGCTATGTATTCTTGGAGGCTTCGCTGGCGGTGCTTGGCTTGGGCGATCCACTTTTGCCAACTTGGGGTAAAGTCATCAACGACGCTTTTACCGACGGCGCTTTATATCAAGGCCGTTATTATTGGGTGCTTGAACCAGCCGTCTTGTTAATGTTCACCGGCTTAGGCTTTGCCATGCTTGGTTTCGCGCTCGACCGCATTTTCAACCCGAGACTGAGGGACATATAGCGTTATGAATCAAAACGAGAAACTCCTCCAAATCGAAGATTTAGTTTTGCACTTCAACACTGCGCGCGGACCAGTTCAAGCGGTGGACGGCGTCCATTTTAATTTGGATAGCAATCGGGCGGTCGTCGTCTTAGGCGAATCCGGATGCGGAAAAAGCTCGCTCGCCAAAGCGATTCTGCGCCTCCTTCCGCGTAATGCGGGAACGTATCAAGGGCATATCTATCTCAATGGAAAAGATATTATGCAACTTGACGAAGAAGAATTTCGGCAGAATATCCGCTGGGCTTCCATCTCGATGGTTCCGCAAGCCGCCATGAACTCGCTCAACCCGGTTTTGCGCGTGGGCGAGCAAGTCGCCGAACCGGCGATCATTCACTTGAATATCAGCAAGGAAGAAGCGCTTTCGTTGGTCAAGAAAATGTTTCAGCATGTGGGCGTGCCGGAAGATTTTATCAACCGCTACCCGTTTGAATTGAGCGGCGGGATGCGTCAGCGCGTGGCGATTGCTATGGCTTTGGTCACTTCGCCGTATTTGATTATCTTGGACGAACCGACTTCCGCATTAGACGTTTTGACGCAAGCGAACATCTTCAACGTTTTGAAGCGCCTCAAACATGAATTGGGCATTAGCTTCATCCTCATCACGCATGATATCGCCACCTCCAGCGAACTTGCCGATGACGTTGCCGTGATGTACGCCGGTCAGATCGTGGAAGTCAGCGACGCGCACCGCTTCTTCACCGCGCCTTTGCATCCTTATTCCAAAAAACTTATGGCGAGTGTGCCAAGATTGCACGGCGATACCGAGCCGGAATTCATCACCGGCCGCCCGCCGAGCTTGATTAACTTGCCCAAAGGCTGTCGCTTTGCCGATCGTTGCCCCTCGCGCTTTGAAAAATGCGTTGAAGAACCGCCCACCGTTGAAGTGGACGGACGGCAAGTTAAATGTTGGTTATATTCCTCAGGAGCATAAGATGATAGCCTCTGCTTCCCCAAAAAATGAAATGAAGCAAGATGCGCGAGGCGTTGTCGTTTCGATTAACGATTTGCGCGTGTGGTTTGAACTGCGGCGCCTGGGTTTTGGTCACGCCGGATATGTAAAAGCGGTGGATGGCGTTACGTTTGACGTACATGCGGGCGAAGCGATTGCAGTGGTCGGCGAGAGCGGTTGTGGAAAATCCAGCTTGATGAAAGCCATTTTAGCTCTGCATAAACCTACGCATGGAAAAATTGACTTTGAGGGAGAAGATGTCTCCAACTTTAACGCGAGAGAAATGCGTCAATACCGCGCTAAGGTTGGATATGTGCAACAAGACCCTTACGGCGCTTTACCGCCGTTTATGACCATATCGCGGATTCTGGAAGAACCCTTGATCGTCGGCGGCGTGAAATCCAAAGAAGAGCGCGATCAGCGCGTGCGCAAAGCAATGGAAGAAGTGAAACTGACCCCGCCTGCCGATTTCCTTGAAAAATATCCGCACATGCTCAGCGGCGGACAACAACAACGCGTCGTCATCGCCCGCGCCATGATTATGGACCCGAAATTCCTCGTGGCAGACGAACCCGTCTCCATGTTGGACGCTTCTGTGCGCGTCGAGATTCTCAAACTGCTCCGCAATTTGCAGGAATCGCACAACCTCTCGGTGATCTATATCACGCACGATCTTTCTACGGTTAGCTATTTTTCCGAGCGGATTTTTGTGATGTATGCGGGCAACTTGGTGGAAAAAGGCAAAGTCCGCCAGATTTTAGATAACCCCTTGCACCCCTACACCAAAGCCTTGCTGACGGGAACTTCCGAGCCGGATGCGCGCAATGCCGAGACTTTCAAAGAACTCCCGCCCGGCGAACCGCCAAGCTTGGTCAACCCGCCGGCTGGATGCCGCTTCCACCCGCGTTGCGCCTTTATGATTCAAGGCGTTTGTGATGTTGATGTCCCGCCGGAATTTGAACCCGAACCTGGGCATCAGGTCGCCTGCTGGTTGTACGATAAAAATGCTTGAGCGTTGGAATCCGATTCACATTTTGATCCTCGCCTTTCTATTGATGATGTTGGGCGTGATCTTGCCATTCCTTATGGTGATCCACGTGCTTGAATCTACGTTCTTCCTCAATTTCTTCGCTTATGGCTCTTCCACGCTGGGCTTCATGCTGGGGATCGCCGGCGTAGCCTTACATTGGCGCGGCGGAAAAAAATAAATCAGATTCCGCTAAATTTCGTCGCGAAGATGCCCATCTTCGCGACGTTTTATATTTGCGCCCATAAGGTAACCGCATTTGAAAATCTTGAAGCCAAAAATGTGGCTTTTTGTTTCAGAATCAGCCAATCTTCACGAATTCACGCTAATCTTTCTGAAGAGTTGCGCGCAGTGATCCGCACGGGTAAGCCGCAGGTGAAGTTATCTTCTTGGTTGGTGCATTTTGTGTCGCGTTACGCTTCGGTCAAGAAGAGAAAAGGTTAGCCTAAGGAGATTTCCCTCCGCCCTTTACACATCTAGACAATCGTCCTAAAATGAGAGAAAGATGAGGAGCGAGCCGATGCCAAACCAAACCAAACCAAACTAAACCAAACCAAACCAAACCAAACCAAACCAAACCAAACCAAACCAAACCAAACCTAAAACCCTCTTTAAGATATTGCGTTTCAGTGTAATTGTGATCTTTGTATTGGTCATCTACTTGCTACCGCTGGGGAAAAAGCCAGAATTCATCGCCTCTAATGGACAAATCATCGAAATCCCGCATAATTCAGCCATCCTACAATCCGTTTATCCAGAAAGCATCTACGCCACCTGCGGTGAAGGCGGCACCGGCACAAACTGCCACACAGGTTGCTGTAGCGCCGGCGCATGTGTGGTTTGTCCGCCCACGCCTGAAAATCGCCCTCCACATATCACAGCCGCGCTCACTTGTTCTCAACCCGGTCTGGACGGTTGGTGTCTCGGCGCGCTTTCCATTGATCTCTCCGCCACAGACCCGCAAGGTTATAGCCTGATCATCTCGGGAGAATTGAACGGCGAGAACTTTACTTGCCCAGTGGGCGCAAAAACCTGTTCGCTCCCAATCAACGCCGAAGGCACAGGCACAATCAGCTATCGCGTCAACTCCTCCAGCGGACTCTCCGCCAGCGGCACAAGCGCCTACAAATTAGATCAAAGTACCCCGCAAATGGACGGCGCAATCAGCGGCGCGCTAGGGCAAGCCAATTGGTATATATCTGAAAGCACGCTCAGCGTGAGCGCCGCAGACAGCATCTCAGGCATAGCGGAAATTACCGTCAGCGTCAACGGCGGCGCGCCCGCGCCCTACACCGCACCAATCGCCTTCAGTGACGGCGTATATGCTCTGCAAATCAGCGCGACGGATAACGCTGGCAATACAAGTCAAACCAGCCAAACCCTGCAAGTAGATACGCTCAACCCAAGCGTGAACCTCGCCCAAAATGGCACGCCAGGCAACGGCAGTTGGTACACCTCGAGCGTCACGCTCGCGCCTACTGCCAGCGACGCCGGCTCGGGCGTTGCGAGTTTTGAAATCTCCATAGATAATGGAGCATGGTCTACCGTCAATGGTCTATCGTCCATCCCGAATGGCAAACACAGTTACCAACTGCGCGCCACAGATATAGCGGGCAACCAAACGGAAACGCCCGCGCAAACCGTGCAAGTGGATACCGTTGCGCCTGACATTGACATGCCCGCCGAACTAGATTTAGGCGAGACGTTGTATTATTCCCTGCAAGATGAAGGGAGCGGCTTGGCAATTTATAGAGCCGTGATCGAAGACGATGACGAGCGCTACCAAAAGCTCGTCTGGGTGGATGGCTTGAGCGGCAATAAATTTGCGGATCAAATTTTGTGGGACGGCAAATTCAAAGACGGCGCACAAGCAGGCACAGGCGATTACATGATCACCTTGAAGATCAGCGATGCGGCAGGCAACGAGCGAATGCAGACGACGCTGGTGCATGTCAAGCCGTTGAGCTTTTTGCAAGCCATCCCCACCTTCACCGCGCCAGCCAGTAATCCAGTTGCAGATGACGCCAATTCATCTGAAAGTCTCGCGCCTGCCAACCCGCAAACGCCTGTCACCTTCGGCGGCGAGGCGAATGCAGTTTTATTTGACGAGAACCTGACCGTGAACAGTTTTGGCGTGGAAAGTACAACAACCCCAAGCACAAACATCCCGATAGATCCAAATATCCTCTGGGGCGCGGGGGCGGCGGCTGTCTTGGGGATGACGCTCGCCGAATGGGCGCGCATCCGCGAGGAGGAACGCCAGCGCCGCGAAAGGGAAGAGCAAAAAGCCGAGAATCAGCGTCGCAGACTCGCCCGACTGGAAGCCCAACAGCAAGCCGCGCGTCTCGCCGCGCAGGATAACCGCAATGACTATATGGAAGACAAAATGAACGCCATAGATGTGGCGGATGAAGCGGAATATGCGCGCGTCCAGTCCGTGCTGACGGAGCGGGAGAAGCAGAAGACAATAACCGCTAATGTCTTTGCAAACATTTCAGCAGGCGCTGGCGGGAGTCCTTTGAATTGGCAGGAAAACATATCAAATCACATACCGAAATTTACAGGGGTTGCAGCTTTAAATCTACAAACATCTCTAACTGTTCCTCCATTAATTTGGCTAGTTATCGGAATTACTATAGTTGGTGGCGCTTTGCTTTACTACCACGACCGAGGAACAAACTTTGTGTCAAACTCTGCTACAAAACTCGCTATAGAAAGTGTTGCTGGTCAACATGGAATTTCGCCAATAGAAATTGCTACGGGAATATCTGTGCAATATCAGTACAATGGATTTCCAATAGAGACATTAATCGTCAACCCCTTACAGAAAGCTCAATGTTGGTTCGATTCTAGTGAATGCGAGCATTCATCCGCTGGTCCTGCCCAACTTGTTGAAGACGAATATCTTCCAGGTGAAGATCCAAACGATATTGATGTGGCAGCCATAGGTATGGCACAAAGAATTGAGAAAATTAAGGCTGTATGTGAAACAGGGAAATATGATGGCAAATGTTCAGAGGTAGATATTGAAATTGCGATTGCTATGGCACAAAATGGTACAGGATTTACACCTGGTAATTTTCAAGAGGCATTAGATATTCCATCTTTACAAAATGGAAATGTTGATTGGGCAAAATATTTTGAAACCAGGACACAGGATAACCCATATACTAAATTTCTAACCTTCATCAGAGGCAGAGGCAGAGATTATTCAACACAATATATGCTGGATTTGTATACTGCCGAACTGCGTAAATTGCATGACGCTGGCTATGAATTACCGGAAGGTATCGATGAGTGCGACTTGAACTATATGGAAGATTTGTCAAATGGGGAGACTCCTACACCATGCGACTAATTGGTTGACAAAAGGAAACAAATACAATGAACAAGAAAAAACGATATTTCTTATTTGCTCTGGCTATCAGCGCCGTACTGGGGTGCTACTTGTTATTAGGGAGTTTTGGAATTGCGCTGGATCGGCGCGAGACCACTGTTAGCGATAGTGAAGGCCTGATGGCAATTGACCCTGATAAAATTTTGCAGTTGATATCTCAAAACCCAGGTCAGGCATTCACGCCCATATCTGATTTGGATTATCCTGCGTATAGAGACTCCGTTTCAGAAATCGAACCTGTGCTATGGGGGCAATCTGACTACTTAAGCATTGTCAAGACATTTTTTCAGGTTAATTGGAAAGATACCATAGCAGATTGGAAAATTAAGGATTTTTTGTTTCACTTAAGCTGTGATAATGCTCAAGTTTCCTTACATCCACAGTCTGCTCAATTAAAATTATATCAAGTAAATAATCATGACACTGGTACGGACTCTCGAATAGAGCGTTATATTTTTATTTCACCACATGAAAGTCTATTAGAGTGGGGAGAAACAGAATACTCTCCGGATTATTCCAGTCATCGTTATTACGATCTTTCACAGGTTAAAATTTCTGCAGAAGAAGCGTTACGCATTGCAGAAGACAATGGAGGAAGAGATTATCGCCTATCTCAGAATAACGAATGCAGTATTTCAGTATTCCTGAAGTATTCAAATTGGCCACTTACTGACTATAACTGGAGAGTTTATTACTCAAGAGACTATTCTATTGAAGTTGATAAACGATCTGGAGCTTACAAGATTATATCTGGCGATTAGCTATTGGCTGAATGGGAAGCAGAGCGCAAACGTAAAGCGGCGGCGGAGCAAAAGCTGGAGAATCAACGGCGCAGACTCGCCCGACTGGAAGCCCAACAACAAGCCCAACAATCAGCGGCGCAGGGATTACATGCAAGACAAAATGGATCGCATAGACGCGGCGAATGAAGCGGAATACAACCGTGTCCAGTCCGTGTTGGCGGAGCGGGAGTTGGAGCGACAACAAACCTACGACCGCTTCCGTCAAGGCGAGTGGGCGGATTCACCCACTCCGCTGGCTGAATAATTCGCGTAGATTGGCGCGGATTAGCTGATAAAAAATCTAAATGCGATTACCCTAATATTCGCGCCAAGCCGGTTGGTAAGTCTCCTTTATAATGGGGCAGTTCACAAAAGGAAAACTTTATGAAGTCTTTCATTGTTAAACGCTGGCTATTTTTGGTGACGAGCTTTATCCTGCTGGGGCTTTCCTCTTGCAACCTGCTCTCAGCGCCCACAGCGGCAAATACGCCAATTCCAACGGAGACGGTCTCTCCGCCGCAACCAACTCCTACGCTCGCGCCTCACAACCTGACCGTCTGCCTCGGCGCCGAACCGAACACGCTCTATCCTTTTGGCGCGCCCAACGCCGCCGCGCGAAGCGTACTCGCCGCAATTTATGATGGACCTATAGATACGGTTGGCTACGAATATCAACCGGTGATCCTTACGCAACTTCCCTCGCTCACCAACGGCGACGCCCAAATTGTCAGCACGCCGGTTCAGGCTGGAGCTCAGATCGTAGATGCGAATGGAAATGTCGTCTTGCTGGCGCAAGGCGCGCGCGTGCGTCCCGCCGCTTGCCGCGCCGACGATTGCATCATCACTTGGGATGGGACCACGCCGCTTCAGCTTGATCAAATGATCGTCACCTTTCGCCTCAAGCCGGATATTACCTGGTCCGACGGCACACCGCTCACTGCGGACGATTCCGTCTTCGCTTATTCCATCGCTTCAGACCCCAGCGCAATCGCCAATACCTATCTGCTGGATCGCACCGCCGTTTACGAAGCGGCAGACGCAACTTCTGTGCAATGGTGGGGTACGCCGGGCTTTATAGACCCAACGTATTTTACAAACTTCTGGCAACCCGTTCCCAAACATTTATGGAGTCAATTTCCCGCCGCCCAACTACCGCAAGTGGACGTTTCTTCGCGCGCGCCAGTCGGTTGGGGACCTTACGTCGTGCAGGAGTGGTCGGCTGGCGATCATATTACGCTGGCGAAAAACGCGCATTACTTCCGCGCTTCCGAAGGCTACCCAAAATTTGATTTCCTAACTTTTCGATTCATCTCAGACCCCAATACCGCCATCAGCGAATTATCTGCTGGAAGATGCGACATCCTCGACCCGACCATTCGGCTCGATGGACAAGCCGGGCTGTTGAAAGAAATGCAAGCCGGAGAACAAGCCCAAGCGTTTTTTACGCAAGGCATGAATATTGAATGGCTTGGCTTGGGGATTACCCCCGCCGTTTATGATGACGGTTACGATACGCTCTACCAAAAAGACCGCGCCGATATTTTTGCGGATGGTCACACGCGCCAAGCCATCGCTTATTGCGCGAACCGCCAAGCCGTAGTGGATCAGGTTTTGTTTGGGCTGGTGAGCGTGCCAAACACCTATCTGCCGGTTGATCATCCGCTCTATGATAAAAACATAGACCCCATTCCGTTTGATCCGGCTGTGGGCATTTCCCTGCTCGAGCAAGCCGGCTGGAAGGATACCGACGGCAACCCAGCCACCCCGCGCCAAGCCGTTGCGGTCAAAAATGTTCCGGCTGGCACGCCGCTTCAACTGAGCTATTACACCACTGGCGCCACCCAGCGCAGGCAAGTCACCGATCTTCTCGCGCAATCCCTCGCGCAATGCGGCATTGGGCTTGAACTGCATTACCTCGATCAAAATGATTTATACGCTTCTGGACCTAGCGGCATTTTATTTGGTCGTCGCTTTGATTTGATCGAATACGCGATGGGCGTAAATGGCATTGAGCCGCCTTGCGCTTGGTTCACTAGCTCCGAAATCCCCTCAACTTCCAATTCATGGATCGGCACGAACGTCGCCGGCTATAAGAACCCGCAATTTGACGCCGCTTGCCGCGCCGCGCAACTTGCCCTGCCCGACGATCCAACTTACGCCGCGAGTTATCGCCAGACTGAAGTTCTATTTTCCACAGACCTGCCCGCCATCCCGCTGTATTATCGCCTGCGCGTTGCCGCCGCCCGCCCGGATTTTTGCCATTTTGATTTAGACCCCAGCGCCAACCCGCTTTGGAATATCGAAGCGTTTGATTATGGAGAAGGTTGCCGTCAGTAATGCGTAGAAATTTATTCGCGCTAATAATTGGATTAGCGCTCCTCGCCGCTTGCGCCCCGCAACCTGCTCCTGTTTCTACCAGCATTCCCACGCTGATTAATACGCCGCCCGCCCACGCGCCGGAACTGCGCCTCGGATTAATTGGCAAACCAACCGACGTGAATGTTTGGCAATTGTTTGACGAGAGCGGCGCGAGTTATGTCAATTACGCCTTAAGGTCTGAAACCTACCCGCGTTTATATCGGCTCGTTCCGCCAAATTCTGATTTTCAACCGCTCGCGGCGGATGGAATGCCTGAGCCAATTATTCAGGACGGCGAACAATATTCCGCCAGCGTCAAACTCCGCGCCGGATTAAAGTGGACGGACGGCAGTCCGTTCACAGCCGCAGACGTGGCTTTCACCGTCAACACTGCATTGCAATATGAACTTGGCTACGATTGGTCTTCCGCATACTCCCCGGATTTTCTCGCTTCAGCCGAAGCGCTGGATGAACTTACGGTTAAATTTTATTTCAAGCAAAAACCCAATGTTGGCGTTTGGCAATATGGAGCGTTGCAAGGTCCGCTGGCGCAAAAAGCCTTTTGGGAATCGCGCCTGCAAGCTTCTTCCGCTTTGTTGCCCGATGAAAAAATGACGCAGGATATAGCGGCCGCGACGAACTATTTCAATCTCGTGCAAACCCGCGTGGAAGATTTGACCAAACAAATGACCGCCTTTTTATCCGGCATAAAGGGCAGTCAGGATGTATCCGGCGAATTGGGTAAAAAACAAGCTGAATTAAATTACGCTCAAAATAATTTGAATAAACTGCTGGCTGAACGCGCCGCCAAAATTGAATCCGCACATCAAGCGCTGTACGCGCTGGATGATTCCGCCGAGCCGACGCTGGGCGTTTGGTCGCCGCTCGAACGCAGTGAAACGCAATGGGTGAATACGGCGAATTTAGATTTCCCGTTTGCCCAGCCGAGTTTTGATCGCGTGGCGTATTCCTTCTACGCGGACGATGCCTCAGCCAACGAAGCGTTTGAGCGCGGGGCGGTGGATGTGATTGTCAACCCGACTTCTGCAAGTCAATCGGCGGCAATTAATCCCAGTCGAAGCGCGCGCTTTTTGATTTTTAATCCGCATAACCAAGTTTTAGGCGAAACCCATTTGCGCCAAGCGCTGGCTTGCGTGAGCGACGTGAACGCGCAAAACTTACTGCCCATTCAGTTTGTCCCCAGTTCGGCGTGGAATAACCCAGAACTTGCCTTGCCTTGTGCGGGGCTTTCCGCGGACGAGAGATTCTCTGCGGCGCTGAAAATTTTGAAAGATGCGGGCTACCATTGGGCGCAAGAGCCGAGCGCTTCGCAAACTGGCGCTGGCTTGCAAGCGCCGGATGGAAGCGAAATTCCGCGTTTGCTTTTGCTTTCCACTTCTGCGGAGGTAGACCCAATGCGCGCGGCGCTGGCGAAATATATTGAACAACAAGCTTTGCATTTGGGCATTCCTATCGAAGTCAAATTGACGGATGCGGCGGGCTTGCAATATGCCGTTTATTCCAGCGGTAAATACGATTTGGCGCTCTTCGGCTGGCGGTTGAGCGAATACCCCGCTTACTTGTGCGCGTGGTTTGGGAGCGGCAAACAGTTTGAGAATCGCAATGACCAGCTTCGAGCGGGGTGTGAGGCGTTACAGTCCACAACAGATTTGGAAGCCGCGAAGAATCTATTCTTTGAGATTCAATCCATCCTGTATGCTGAATTGCCGTTTGTGCCGCTCTATGCGGAGCCGGCGTTTTCTAAATTGCAAAACGTGAGCTATCCTTTTGAGCGCGTGTGGGGCGGCTTAACGGCTTTGTATGGCGCGCCTGCCGAAGCTACTCCTCTGCGGTAATCTTTGCTATAATCAAATTTATTTTATCTTTGGGAGTAGGCAATGCCGAAAACCGATCAAAAGCCTTTGCTTGAAGTTCGTAATTTGAAAACTTATTTTTATACGGAAGACGGCGTGGTTCGCGCGGTGGATGGCGTGAATTTTGAAGTGCGCCCGGGGGAAGTGCTGGGGATCGTCGGCGAATCGGGATGCGGCAAGAGCGTTACTTCGCTTTCGATTATGCGTTTAATTGCGCCTCCCGGAAAAATAGCGGAAGGCGAAATTATTTTAAACGGCAAGAATTTGCTTGGGATTTCCGAGGATGAGATGACCAAGATTCGCGGCAATCGCGTTTCGATGATCTTTCAACAGCCGCAAACGGCTTTGAACCCGGTCTTTCAAGTGGGCGATCAAATTGCCGAAGTTTTGAGCATTCATAAAAATTTAGATAAAGCGGCGGGCAAAGCGCGCGCTATTGAACTGCTGAAGATGGTCGGCATTCCCGATGCGGAACGCCGCGCGACGGCATATCCGCATGAACTCTCCGGCGGGATGGCACAGCGCGTGATGATCGCGATGGCGCTGGCTTGCGAGCCGGAATTGCTCATCGCCGACGAGCCGACCACCGCTTTGGACGTGACCATTCAGGCGCAGATTTTAGACCTGATGCTTGAATTGCGCGAAAAGTTGGGGACTTCCGTGATTTTGATTACGCATGATTTAGGCGTAGTAGCCGAAACTTGCGAGCGCGTGGCGGTGATGTATGCCGGCGAAGTGGTGGAACAAGCCGAAGTGGGCAATTTGTTTGAAAAACCCTTGCACCCATATACGCAGGGCTTGATCGACTCGATCCCGATTTTGGGCGAGATTAAAGAAAAGCTGGCGGTCATCCCCGGCTCGGTGCCAAATTTGGTCAATTTACCCGAAGGATGCCGCTTTGCGCCGCGTTGCGCGGCGCGCGAAAAATACGGCTTGAAGATTTGCACCGAACAAAAACCGGAATTGAAAGAAGCCGGCGCCGGTCATTTGGCGCGCTGTTGGTTATATCAAGATGCGGACGGGCATAAAGCTCCCTTGCAAGCTTAGGCGTTAATCATTTTTTTGCGGAGTTATTATTTTCATGAATGAAACCCAAACGAACGCTCAAAACATCGTAGAAGTCGAGAATCTAGTTAAATATTTCCCCGTGCGCGCCGGACTGTTGCAGAAAGTGGTCAATCAGGTTAAGGCGGTAGATCGCGTTTCTTTTAATGTGAAAAAAGGCGAAACGCTGGGCATGGTGGGCGAATCGGGTTGCGGAAAAACGACGATTGGCAGATCCATGCTTCGTTTGGTCGAGCCGACTTCCGGCGAGATTCGCTACGAAGGCAAAAATATCCTCCAGCTAAAAGGGCAAGGCTTGAAAGACGTGCGCCGTCACATGCAGATCATTTTCCAAGACCCGTACGCTTCGCTAGACCCGCGCGTGCCAATCGGCGAATCGGTGATGGAAGGTCTGCACATTCACAACATCGGCAGTCGCAAAGAACGCTACGACCTGATGATTGATACGCTCAAAAAAGTGGGCTTGGAAGATTACCACGCGCGCCGCTATCCGCACGAATTTTCCGGCGGTCAGCGTCAGCGCATTGGCATTGCCCGCGCTTTGGCTTTGCGCCCTAACTTCATCATTTGCGACGAGCCAGTCTCCGCGCTGGACGTTTCCATTCAATCGCAAGTCTTGAACATTCTCAAAGATTTACAAGCCGAATTTGGTTTAACTTATTTATTTATCGCCCACAACCTGAGCGTGGTAGAGCATATCTCAGATCGCGTGGCGGTGATGTATCTCGGTAAAATGGTGGAATTGACGGATCGCAACGAACTCTTCAATAACCCTTTGCATCCTTATACGCAAGCGTTGATGTCTGCCATCCCTTCGCCGAATCCTAAAGTTAAAAGACAACGCACCATCCTCAAAGGCGATGTGCCGAGTCCGTTGAACCCGCCTACGGGTTGTCGTTTTCATCCGCGTTGCCCAATTGCGGAAGAAATTTGTTCGCAACAAGAACCCGAATTCCGCGAACATAACCCCGGGCATTTTGTCGCTTGTTGGATGGTCAAATAGGTGCATTATGGATAGCGCAGTTTTGCTGGTTGACGATAATCGCGATATTCTCAAGTTATTGAAAAGCACGCTGGATACGCTCAAAAGGCCGGAGCTCAAAACTTTTGAAGCGCCTTCCGGCGAAGAGGCTTTGCTTGAATCTGCGCGCCGCAAAATTGACTTATTGATCACCGATTACAAATTACCCGGCATGTCTGGCGTGGAACTCATGCACAAAGTCCGCGCCAAACATCCCGAAGTCAAAGTCATCCTCATCTCTGGCATGTCCGATAAAAAAGCGCGCGAAGAAATGATCGGCGCCGGCGCAATGGCGATTTTTGATAAACCCATTCCCTTAGCCGATTTTTTAGACGCGGTGGAAAGAGGGCTGGGATTCGTTCAAACCATCTTCCCGCCTGAAAAGCTGGATGAAAAATCAGATACCAAAGCGGAAGCGCGCCACGTGCGCCTCTCGGACCTGCTTGCCAACTTCCGGCAGGATTACAACACCCAGGCCGTCTTCCTGATCAGCGAACGCGGACGCGTGCAAGCCCGCGCCGGCAGTTTGAAAGACAGCAGTCTGGAAGTTTCCATCGTCTCCGCGCTGACGGCGATTCATCAAGCCAGCATCAAAGTCTCGCGCAACAATCATCAAGAAAATTTAGATTCATATCACGTATTCCAAGCCGGCGATTCCGACCTCCTCTTCATCCCCGTCGATTCGTTATACGCTTTGTTGGTGGCGGGCGAGAGCCTTGCCAATCAGGAAAATATTTTCAACACGATTACCGGCGTGCTGGCTTTACGTAGAGAAGTCCAAAAGACCTTACGCAATATCGGCGCAACCGGCGAACTGCGTTCTATTTCGCCGAAGACCGTGCCTTTGCCTCCGCGCCAAAGCGATCTCAAAAAATCACAAACGGATCGCCTCAAAGAAACCGCTCCCGCGCCGGAAATGGCGGCGCTTTTAGAAGCCTCTAAAAGCAAACCGAAAGCCCCAGCCAATCTGGATGATTTTTGGGATCAAGCGGCAGAACAGCACGGCAAAAAGCCAGCCAACGCTAAAGTCATCTCGCTGGAACAAGCCAAAGAAATGGGCATTTTCCCAGATCAAGATAAGAAATAAAAAAACTGTGATACAATTTGCCCCGCTCTTTTATTGGGGTATGGTGCAATGGCAGCACACCAGCCTTTGGAGCTGTGGATCTTGGTTCGAATCCAGGTACCCCAGTTAAATTTAAGCTCCGCGCCCAGCGCGGAAAACATTCAAAAAGACAGGATCATGTGCTAGAACTTTGCACAAGCCTGTCTTTTGTGTCTCTATGAGGTGAATGATGAAAGTTACAGCAATTTTACTTGCCGCCGGACAAGGCACGCGCATGAAATCAGACCTGCCGAAGGTTTTGCATCCGGTGGCGGGCAAGCCGATGATTTGGCACGCCTTGAGCGCAATTCAAGCCGCAACTACCGAAAAACCAATTGTCGTAGTTGGGCATGGCGCGGAAGCAGTGACTAACTATCTCGGCGCTTCGGCGCAACCTGTTCTGCAGGAGCCGCAATTAGGCACGGGACATGCGGTGATGCAAGCCGAATCCGCTTTGAAAGGCAAAACAGATTTAGTGGTGGTCTGTTATAGCGATATGCCTTTATTGCGCGGGGAAACTTTGCAAAAACTGGTCGAGACGCAGAAGAACAATTCCGGTCCAATCTCCATGTTGACAGTTGTAGCGGACGATCCGCGCGGCTTTGGGCGGATTATCCGCAAGGCAGATGGCACAGTAGCGGCTATCGTTGAGGAATATGTCGCCACGCCGGAGCAGTTACAGGTCAAGGAATTGAACGTGGGGGGATATTGTTTTGACGCAAATTGGCTATGGGATGCGTTACAGCGCATTCCTAAAAATCCCAAAAAAGGCGAATACTATTTGACTGATACGGTTGAACTTGCCGCGCAGGCTGGCTTGCCCGTGCAAGCGACCATGATGCGCGATTTGGAAGAGACCATTGGAGTCAATACGCGCGTGCATTTGGCGGAAGTGGAAACTGCCATGCGCCGCCGCATCAACCGCGAACACATGCTCAACGGCGTCACCATGCCCGACCCTGATTCGGTTTACATTGAAGCGGGCGTGCAGATTGACAAAGATACGACGCTGATGCCGAATACGCACTTGCACGGAAAAACGACGATTGGCGCAGGCAATCTGATTGGACCCAATACCATTATCCGCGATACGGTAATTGGAAAGCAGTGCAAAATTTTGGCTTCTGTTTTGGAAGGCGCAACTTTGGAAGACCACGTGGATTTAGGTCCATTTGCGCGTTTACGCAAAGGCGCGCATTTGGGCAACCACGTGCACATGGGGAATTTTGGCGAGGTGAAAGATTCGTATCTGGCGGACGGCGTGAAGATGGGGCATTTTTCTTACATTGGTAACGCGCAGATCGGGGCGAATACGAATATCGGCGCCGGCACGATTACTTGCAATTATGACGGCGAGAAAAAACATCCGACTGAAATTGGCGAAGATGTGTTCATCGGTTCGGATACGATGCTGGTCGCGCCGCTCAAAATTGGCGCGGGCGCGAGAACTGGCGCCGGCGCAATTGTGACCAAAGATATAGCGGAAGATACTTTAGCGGTGGGCATGCCCGCGCGCGCGATCAAGAAACTGACTAGAAAGCCGAAAAAATAAAATCAAACGCAGGTGAATATGATCAAAAAAGAAGAACAACAAGCGCTGATTGATTTAGCCAACGAAGCTCGCCGCCGCGCATATGTGCCGTATTCAAATTACCCGGTGGGCGCGGCTCTGCGCACCAAGAGCGGGCGTTTATATACCGGCGTGAACGTGGAGAATGCGGCATATCCGCAAACCATGTGCGCTGAAAGAGTCGCGATCTTCAAGGCGGTTTCAGAAGGCGAAATGGAATTTGAAGTGATTGCCGTAGTCACCAATAATGGCGGCTCGCCGTGCGGCGGATGCCGACAGGTGATGGCTGAATTTGGGCTGGACGCTTTGGTCTTGCTGGCGGATGGGGCGGGGGCTTTGCAAAAAGTGATGACCGTCTCGGAATTATTGCCGGAGGCGTTTACGCCCAAGCATTTGCAAAATGGCTGACTTCCGTTCGTTTCGCGCCTCGGCGCTCGTCCTGCGGCACAGCGATTGGGGCGAAGCCGACCGCTTATTGACGCTCTATACCCGCGAGCAAGGCATAGTCCGCGCTTTGGCGAAAGGCGCGCGCAAAACGACCTCGCGCAAAGCGGGTCATTTACAACCGTTCACGCAAATCACAGTCCAGTTAGCTAAAGGACGCGATCTATTGATTGTGACTCAAGTGGAAACGGTTAATGCGTTTTTGGCTTTGCGCGACAACCTTGAAAAAATAAGCTATGCGGCGTACGCGGCGGAACTCTTGTTACGCTTTTCCTACGAAGAAGAAGGCGGCAACCCGACAGTTTTCAAACTGCTGACCGATACGCTCCAGCGGCTTGAAAAAGAAGCCGATAGCTGGCTGGCGTTGCGTTATTATGAAATGCGCTTGTTGGATGCGGTGGGGTTTCGTCCGCAGTTGTTTGCTTGCGCGAATTGCGGACGCGAGATTTTGCCCGAAGATCAATTTTTTTCTTTTACGGCGGGCGGCGCGATCTGTCCGCGCTGTGGGGATGGCATTCCAAATTTGCCGAAAATTTCAATTGAAGCGCTGAAGTATTTGCGGCACTTCCAAAGATCGAGCTACCGAGATGCTTCTCGCGCGCGCCCCAGTTTCGAGGTCCAGAAAGAGACGGAAGCGCTAATGCAGGGCTATTTCACGCATCTGCTTGAACGTCAATTGAATACGCCGAACTTCATCAAACGGATTAAAGCGTAAGAGAATCAACTATTTGGTTGGTTCTCTTTTTTTGATCTTCTTAAAAGGCTGAATGATCTTTTGCGTGTTGATGGGTTGAGAGGCGGAAGGCGAATCGGAGACGTAGCCGAACTGACGCAGGGTGATGCGCCTTGCCCACTTGAAGACGGCTCTGGCTGAAAATTCTTCGTCATAGGGGATGGCGTTTGTGGCGTTGGCTTCAATGGCTCGTCTTAGGTCTTGCGCGGTTTCGCCGTCAAATTGCGTGCGCCCCGCGCCGATAGCCCAATAGACGTGCGCGTCGCTGGAGGCGATTTTTGCCAGCGGGAGATAAGCGGCTAACCTTTGCGCGGCGCTGTTGAAGGCGCGCGTGCTCATGTTGTGCGTTTCCATGCCTTTGAGAATTGTTTTGGCGGACGGATGGGTGAGCGCATTGACCACGGCTTTCATGGAGAGGCTTCCCGGCAAATTGGTGAATGGATGCGGCGCGATGGCGATGCCGCCTAATTCGCCGATGGCAATTAAGGTATCAATTAGAGAACAACCGGAAGGCGGCAGTTCGTCAATGAAGAGCGCGAGCAGATGCCCTTCTTTGGTGGTGATTTCTGCGCCGGGGATCACTTCGAGGTTGTATTCGCGGGCGAGTTTGCAGGCTTCTAACGAGCCGCGAATTTCATCATGGTCGGTGACGGCAATCACGTCGAGATTGATATCAGACGCTTGCTTAAGGATGGCGCGCACGGTGATGGTTGCGTCTGCGGAATGGACGCTGTGGATGTGGAGATCGGCGATGCCCATGAATCTAAAAACCCTTTCTGCAATGGAGTAGGTTGTTTGAGTTTAGATTTTGAAGAATTTACCTTTAAGCGTAATCAATGGTTTTTCCAATAAATAAAAACTAAGCGTAGCGATGACGAGCGTGGCGCTCATGGCGCTGAAGAACATTTGCGGCGAGCGCAGGGAATAGTCTAATCCATATTTATGAAAAATGGCGGCAAAAATGGCGATGATTCCATAATGATAAACATATAAGCCGTAGGAAATTTTGCCCAAATATTTAAGCGGGGCGCTTTCCAATATGCCAGTCCATAAATTTGTTTTTGCCACGCAATAAATTAACACGGCAAAGAAATAATTCAAGATAGTATACGCCCAAACTTCTTTGTAGTAACCGGTCATGGGCAAATCGTAACCTAGCGCGGCGCTGACTGTGCCTTTGGAAAGATAATCGGTGAGCAACCCCAGCGCTGGAATGCAAATGGATAAGAACGCTAATTGCAGGCGCGGGCGCGGCAGTTCAAAGCGCGAGATGTACGCGCCGAAGGCAAATGCGTCAATGTGCGAGAAAGGCAGGACGTTCACCGCTTGTTGCGGATCGCTCAATAAAAACGGCAGGGCTTGCGTGCGGTAGATGAGCGAAATTATTAAGCGCAAGCCAAAGCCCGCGCCAATGGCGGTTAGACACAAGGATTTGAAATTCTTTTGCGGCGTGAGAAAAATCAGCAGGGGCCAGAGTAAGTAGAATTGTTCTTCCACCGAGAGCGACCAAAGATGCGTGAAGAAGCGACTGCGCTCAAAAAAAGAACTGGCGTGAAAAAAATCGTAAACGTAAAATGCCGCCACCCAGATTTGATTGAAATAACTTTTGTTCAATTCGGCGTTGAGGAGATTCAACTTCAGAGCGGGCAGGCTGAAAATAAAAATGACAACCAGCGCTAAATAAAAATAATACAGCGGAAAGATGCGTAAAAAACGCCGCCCGTAAAACTTGATGAAAAACTCGCGGCGCGGCAATTGAGCTTTCATCCGCAATAAAATATCGGTGATCAGGAAGCCGGAGAGCACGAAGAATAACTGCACGCCCAGCCAGCCAAACGGCAGATTGCGCGTGTGAAAAAAGAAGACGATCAAAAAAGCGACGGCGCGTAAGCCGTCTAACCCGGGAATCATTTAAGCCGTTTACTCCAATTCAAGACAAGAATCTGGTTAAAAGATTTAACCGCAGAGCGTACAAAGAACGCGGAGAAATCTTTTTGAAATCTCTGTGAACGCTGTGTTCTCCGTGGTGAAAAGTTCTTTAGCCCATTCTTTTTAGTAGTTGGTCGAAATAAATTTTACAAACCAGCGCTCAAGGCGGCGTCCCCGCCGCCGAGGACGGCGGCTTGAGCAGGGATTTGCTTTCTAAATACTTACGATCGACTACTTAGACACTCTCAGAACCTCTGCGTAGCTTCAATCTACGTTGAAGGAAATTAACGTAGAAAGTTTTTTGGAATTATAGTATGAACGCGCGAGATTAAGAATTGATTTTGTCTTTTCGCATATAATCCCAGCCATGTCTTTTTTTACAAAACTAAGGGCCGACCCGCACTTTAGCCGCGCCCTGCATTCTAGCGGAAAATTACTGAGCGCGAACACAATTAGTTTAGGTTTGAGCGTACTACAAGGGATTATGGTTGCGCGTTTGCTCGCGCCCGAAGGTTTGGGCTTACTGCGCGTGGTGATGGTCTATGCCTCAACGATCAATAGCGTCTTGTCGTTTCGGATGAGCGAATTGACGGTGCGCTATGGCGGCGAATATTTTACAAAAGGGGATAAAACCAAAGCCGCGGCGGTGATCAAAGCCGCCAGTTTGCTGGAAGCGCTGGTTTCTGTTTTGGCGTTTTTAGCGGTAGCGTTTTCGGCGGGCTTGGCGGAAAAATACTTCACCGAAGCCAGCGGCGTTGCTTGGATGTTTTCTTGGTATGCCTTAGGCTTGTTGGCGAGTTTCAACCTCGAAACGTCCATTGGCGTTTTACAAGTGACGCATAAAATTCAATGGCAGGGGTATTTTGACCTCGCGCAAAATATTTTCGTGACGGCGCTCATCGGCGCGGCATTTTTTTTGCATGGCTCGCTCGCGGCAGTTTTGAACGCCTATCTGTTCGGGAAAATCATCCTCGGTTTGGGAATCTTTGGCGTAGCGCAAATCCAACTGAGAAAGAATCTGGGGAGCGGCTGGTGGAAAACGCCGTTGACCAATTTGAGCAACGTCAAAGACATGTTGGGATTTGCGTTCAGTTCAAACGTCAGCGCGACAATTATTAAACTGTTTCGAGAAAGCGAATTGTTGTGGGTGGCTTTATTTTTGCCGACCGATCTGGTTGGTTTATACAGCGTGGCTTATACCATCGTGCGCTTTATCGCCATCCCTGCTGATGCATTGATCCCCGCCACATTTCCAGAGATAAATCATTTGGCTGTGCAAAAAGATTGGCGCAAGCTTAAAGACTTTTTGCGTAAAGTCACCACGCTTTCATTTGTTTACAACCTCTTGATTGGATTAGGCTTTATCATCTTTGGGCGTTGGCTCATCTTGATCTATTCTGGCGCAAAATTTCTTGGCGCATATCCCGCATTGGCGGCGTTGACGGTGGGCTTGGTTTTCAACTATGTCCTTTTTTGGAATCGTCCGTTACTGCTTTCGCTGGGTTTGCCCAACTATCCCGTCTGGGCGACGTTGATCGTCGGCTTGTTGAAAACCGCCTTGGCGTTTTGGTTGATTCCAAAATATGGAATCGTTGCGGCGGGCGCGTTGCTTTCGTTTTATTACGTCGCTTCGGTGGGCGCAATGGCTCTGCGCGGAATGCAAGAAATTAAGAGAGCAGAGACTAAGGAATTAGGAATTAGGAATTAGGAATTAGGAATTAGGAATTAGGAATTATGAAGATTGCTTTAATCACCAACTCGCGCATTCCGTCGCTCACTGCGAATTCGATTCAAGCCATGAAGGTTGCGCAGGCTTTGATGCAGTTGAATCATGATGTGAGAATGTTTGCTCCAAAAGAATCCCCAATTCCCAGTTACGAATTACTCATTACGCATTATGGATTGCGCCTCGCGCCGCGCCTTGAATTGCTTCCGTCCATCCGGCAGTTCAAACGCTTTGATTTTCTCTATCACGCCCAACGTGCCGCGCATAAATTTCAACCTGATTTAATTTACACCTGGCTTCCTCAATCGGCAGTGATCGGGTTGCGGCTGGGCTATCCCGTTGTTTTAGAAATGCACGCCGATGTGGCTGGAAGAATGGGGGCTTGGTGGCTCAAGCAATTTTGGAAAACTACAGGCGCAAAGTTGATGACGGTGACTACTTCGGCGTTGAAAAGCGCTTTAGAACGCTCGACCAGTTTGAAGTTTAAGGAAGAGGCGTTGCTCATTGCGCCGAATGGAGTCGAGTTGGAAAGATATGTCAATTTGCCGAGTCCGTTTGAGGCAAGACATCAATTAAATTTGAAACAAGGTTTAACGGTTGGTTTCACTGGTCACATCTACCCGGGGCGCGGCGCGGATTTGTTATTTGAGTTGGCAAAACAAATGTCAAACGTGAATTTTTTGTGGGTGGGCGGCTCTCCAGATTTGGTGGAATATTGGCGTAATAAATTGAACGAAGCGAATGCGACCAATGTGACCATGACTGGCTTTGTAAAACATGAATTGATTCATTTGTATCAAGCCGCGTCTGATTTGCTGTTGATGCCGTATTCAAACTCGATCTCGGCGAGCAGTGGGCAGGACATTGCGGAAGTGATCAACCCGATGAAGATGTTTGAATATATGGCTTCGGGGCGCGCAATTATCTCCGCCGATTTACCTGCGATTCGTGAAGTGTTGAATGCTGGAAATTGCGTGTTTGTGAATGCGGGAAATTGGGAATTGGTAATTGGGGATTGGAAAGTTGAAATTGAGAGATTACTTGCGGATGAGGTAAGAAGAGTTAAATTAGGTACTCAGGCGCGAAGAGATGTGGAGCAGTTTAGTTGGGTGGAGAGAGAGGAGAGGGTATTAAATTTTTATAAATAAAATTTTATGCAAATATACCGCCCGCCCAGGTTATAGCGTATAAGAATGATAAAATTAATAAGCCAATAAGGATGAAAGCTAAAGTTTGCAAGATTGGAATTTTGGATGTTAGCAAGCCTGCAAAAACTCCATAAAAGAAACTAGAAAAAATTATCATGAGTATTTCCGAGTTGGAAAACTCAAAGTTATTCAATATAAGAAGATAACTTGGGGTTTCTAATAAGAAAAGCACTATAAAGGTAAAACTTCCAAAACTTGGATTTCCAACGAACATGACGAAATATACAACCAAAAAATGAATAATGGCGACCCCAAGTCCTATTTTCACAGCTAGATATTTTTGCCGATTAATAAATTGTAAAAAGCTATTCTTTTCCATTTTGTTTACTCACTTATTACCGCCGTCAAATTCATCGTCAACAAAACGCCAGGCTTGGGCAATTCATTCACGCCGATTACTGTTCGTGCAGGTCGGTGACTTCCCATCTTACTCACATACGCGCGATTCATCTCTTCAAAGTCACTCATGTTTTTGAGAAAAATATTGATGTGAACCACATGCGCTAAATCTGAATCAACCGATTCAAGCATCACCTTGAACGAATCCAATATCTGACAAGTTTGTGAAAACACATCATAGCCTGCAAGTTTTCCAGTGGCGGGGTTAACGCCTGCTGTTCCGCCGATGGTGATGAAGTCGCCAACTTTTGCAATGTGGCTATAGGGTCCAATGGGTGTGGGTGTATTGGGTGGTGTGGAGGTTGCAACTTTTGGCATATTTTCTCCAATCAAATTTTACTCTGCATTCTTCATCACTTCATGATAAAAATAGAGATATGAAATACTTTTCTCACCGTGATATTTATTGGATTGTCCCTTTGTCCTTTGGGTTAGGGTCAATTTTATCTTATTTGCAAAAAGAGACTTGGCTTTCTGGCTGGTTGGGATTCTCTTTTCTCTTTTTGCTTTGCTTTTCATTTCTTGTTCTTGCTACAAGATGGGCTGGTAATACAAAATTATTAGCTTTGCTTGTCACTCTTGCTTTCGCTTTGCGTTTGCTCGGCGGCGTAGCAACTTATTTAGCGCTACCAGTCAATGGCTTTGATGATGAAGATGATAAGGCAGGCTATGTTTATACTGACGCGCACCGCCGAGATGTGCAGGCTTGGGATTTGGCTAGGTCTGATCGTTATATTGTGGACGCATTTAATAAAAGTTACGCTTACGATCAATATGGCGGTTTGCTCGCCTTTAGCGCATTGATCTATCGTTATCTCTCGCCGGACGTACATCGCCCTTTACTGTTAGTTTTACTTTCGGCATTTGTCGCCGCTTTGGGTTTGCCGTTTGGCTGGAAAGCCGTCAAACAAGAATGGGGAGAAAAAGTGGCGATTGCATTTGCTTGGGTATATGCGCTATACCCTGAAAGCGTTTTGCTGGGCGGTTCATCTATGCGCGAATCTTATTTGTTGTTGTTTAGCGCGTGGTGTTTGTGGGGCTTCATCGCTTGGCATGGCGCTCAAAATAAACGCAGTCTGATCTGGTTGGCGCTCGGCATCTTGGGGATGTTATTGGTTTCTCCGGCGGTGGCTTTGATCACCTTGGTTATTTTCGCGGGCTGGCTCTATTTTACAAATAAGCCGCAATTTTCCGCTTGGCAGAGCGGGCTGATCATCGCGCTAATTTTTATCGTTGGGCTGTTCCTGCTTTCTTCATCCTTAGGCAACGGCAACTTGAGCGGCTCGCCTTTGGCTGTGGTCAATAAATTTTTACGCGAAGCGGCGAAATTAAATTTGCACCGTTTAATTTCAGGCTCGGGCTGGGTGCAAAAAATATTTGACGAAATCCCCGAATGGTTACAAATTCCTTTTGTTTTGATTTATGGACTCTTCCAGCCGGTTTTGCCCGCCGCATTATTTGAGCCAACTACGCTCACCTGGCGGATGATTGCGATCTTACGCGCTGTGGGCTGGTACAGCGTCCTACCAGCTTTGCTTCTCTCTTTCGGAGCAGGAGCAAGCCAAAAGTCCGATGTGAAGCGCAAGGTTTTAATCTGGCTGAGTTTGATCGTCTGGTTTTGGATTCTGCTCACGTCGTTGCGCGGCGGCGCCGATCAATGGGATAATCCGCGCTATCGCACGATCTTATTTTTATGGCAGGCGATTCTTGTAGGTCAGGTGTGGGTTTGGTGGCGCGAAATGCGCAATGCCTGGGTGGCGCGCATACTCGGCATGGAAGCCGTCTTTTTGCTTTTCTTTGGGCAATGGTACGTCACGCGGTATTTTCAATTTGGCAGTCAACTGCCTTTTGGCAAAATGGTGACGCTTATTCTGGGCTTGTGGGCGGCGATTCTCGCGTTTGGTTTTTGGCGCGACCGCTCGCGGCATAGTGTATAATTCAGAAACTGAATTTTGAATTAGGAGATTGCATGTCTACAGCGATTATTACCGGAATTACAGGGCAGGACGGCTCATACTTGGCTGAACTGCTTTTGAAAAAAGGCTATCAAGTGATCGGCGTGGCGCGCCGTTCGAGCACGGTGAACAACGAAAGAATTAAACATCTTTTAGACGACATCACGGTTGTGCAGGGCGATTTGCAAGATCAAGGCTCTTTGCTGGCTTTGCTGGAAGAATATAAACCGACTGAAGTTTATAATTTGGCGGCGCAATCGTTTGTGCCAACTTCCTGGAATCAACCGGCGCTCACCGGCGACGTGACCGCTCTGGGCGTAACTCGTTTGCTGGAAGCCATTCGTTTCGTCAATCCGAAGATTCGTTTCTATCAGGCTTCTTCGAGCGAGATGTTCGGCAAAGTTTTGGAAGTGCCGCAAAAGGAAGATACGCCCTTTTATCCGCGAAGCCCGTATGGGGTGGCGAAGGTGTATGGGCATTGGATCACCGTGAACTACCGCGAATCTTTTAATATGTACGCGACTTCCGGGATTTTATTCAACCATGAAAGCCCGCGCCGCGGCTTGGAATTTGTCACCCGTAAAATTGCGGATACCGTCGCCAGAATCAAACTTGGTAAAACCAACGAATTAAGATTGGGTAATTTGGAAGCTCAGCGCGATTGGGGCTTCGCCGGAGATTATGTGGAAGCGATGTGGCTCATGCTTCAGCAAGAGCGCGCTGATAATTATGTGATCGGCACGGGCGAGACGCACTCGGTACGCGAGTTTTGCGAAGTTGCCTTTTCGCACGTTGGGCTGGACTATAAAGAGTTCGTGATTCAGGATGAAAGATTTTATCGCCCCGCCGAAGTGGATTTGCTCATTTCAGATCCCGCCAAAGCGCGCACTGCGCTCAAGTGGGAGCTTACCGTTTCTTTTAAGGAACTAGTGCGGATGATGGTGGATGCCGATTTAGAACGGCGGAGTAAAGAATAAATTCGTTTTGCGCGGTTTTATGAAGCTGATTGAGTTTTTTAGAAATAAAACCTGGCCCCTTTGGTTGCCGTCTGGATTGGCAATCCTAGGGGCGGTATTTTATTTCATCCAAGCGGCGCTTTATGCGCGGACATCAATTCCGGGGTTGGATGAAGGCTCATATCTACTAAAAGGAATTTTGTATTTACGCGGCGTTTATACGCCCTTTCAGGATTATGGTCCCCTGACTAATAAAGCGCCTTTTGCATTTTTGATCCCGGGCTGGGCTGAATATCTGTTTGGGGCTGGGCTAAGAACCGGTAGATATTTTTCGATCTTCCTTGGGGGCATGACCGTCTTGGGGACTTGGATCACGGCGCGACGTTGGGCAGGGAAATGGTTTGCCGCTTTAACCGTTTGGGTTTTTGCGCTGAGCCCAATGGTCATCAAGATTCATGCGATCACCGCTTCGGAAGTGATCGTTGCGGCGATGCTGGCTTGGATCTGCGTTTTTGTCTTGGCGGAAGAACGTTCCCTTTTGCAAATCCTTTTAGGCGCCGCCTTGGCGGCATGCGTAGTTTTAACTCGGCAAAATATGGCGTTGGTTTTGCCGTTACTGATTTTATATATCTTTTGGCAACATGGTAAATCTAAGGGGCTTTGGGCGCTGGGCGTCGGCTCGACTGTTTTTTTAGCAGTCCATGCATATTATTGGCCCAATATTTTAATAATTTGGGCGCCTTGGTTGCCTGAAAAGCTCACTCCCTTTTTAGACGCTTTTCGAATGCCTAAAGATGCGACGCCCATTTGGAATCCAACGCTCGACTTTTGGAATCGTTTGTTAGCTTTCTTTCAAGGAGTTCGCTATCACTTTATTCCGGTAGTTGGGAGTTTTTTCGCGCTTTTGATTTGGGCGCGCCCAACTCACTGGAAGTCCGCTTCTGCATTTCGAGCGGCAGTTTTTCTGGCTGTGAATTATTTTATTTTATTTGGTTTGCACGCTTGGGCGGCAGTGGCAAGCCAGTATGAAAGCTATAGTTGTGTTTTTTGTTTTACGCCCTATCTAACTTTTTTCGATCCGCTTGGGATTTTGTTAACGGTCATCGTTTTTTCTTCGGTAAAACAATCTGGCTTTTCGGTTTTATCAAAAAGCGGAACTTTACTATTGACGCTTGTTCTGGCAAGCGGAATTGGATATTCGCTGTTTGAAACGATTGGACCTGCGCTTCTGAATTTACCGCTCCCTAGAATGCGCGCCGGACAAATTTTACCCGGCACAACTTTGCTGGTTGATTTTCTGAAGAATAAATTTCTCTTGGACCTGCCGGATATAAAGCGAATTATTGCGACCATTTTAGGCGCGGCTTTCTCGGCGGCGTTAGCGCTGATTTTGTTAGTCAAAAGCAAAGGCGCAGAAAGAGGCGGATATCCCGCCTTGCTTGCAAAAGGATTTTTAATCCTCGGGCTGGCTCTCTCGCCATTGATGAATTATGGCGGCAGTCAACTGGATTGTAATCAGGACTTATTGACCGCCAATGAAAAATTAGGCGCTTATTTGAATGCGGTTATTCCGGCGGGTAGTCTGGTATATTGGGAGGGCGGTTTGTCTTTTACGCCATTGGTTTATGTTCCAAACGTTCGTATTTTTCCGCCGCAGATCAATGACGGTTATACGTTTAGAATCGGCGGAGACCCGGATACGGTTTTCCGCTTAAGTCATTGGAACGAAACGCTGGATAATGAATGGAGAGCGCAAGCCGATATCTTTATTGTGGAAGTAGGGCGCTATAAAAATTGGTCCGCCTTTTTAAGCCCGGCTGATTTTGAGGAATATCCCCGCCCAACCGACCTGCCCTCGTGCCGAGATGGAGCCGCATTGAGAATCTTTCATAAATTACCATGAATTTATCTTTGATCACCCCTGTTTATAACGAAGAGAAAAACCTTCCGCTTCTTTTTGAGGCGGTTTATAAAACCATGCGCGAGATTAACCAATCCTGGGAGATTATCCTAGTGGATGACGGGAGCAGGGATAATAGCTTAGTCGTCTTGGATGAATACGCTCAGGCTGACGCGCAACATGTCCGCGTTATTTCTTTGCGCCGCAACTTTGGGCAAACTTCTGCCATCTCTGCCGGGATTGATTACGCCCAAGGAGAAACGATCGTCCTCTTTGATGCGGATTTGCAAAATGACCCAGCCGATATCCCGCTCTTGCTTGCTAAATTAAATGAAGGTTATGATTTGGTGAGCGGCTGGCGTAAGGATCGGAAAGATAACGCGCTGGTCCGAAATTTTCCTTCGCATATCGCCAATTGGCTAATTTCGCGGGTGACTGGCGTTCACTTACATGACTATGGTTGTACGCTGAAAGCTTATCGCCGCGATGCGCTTGCCGGATTTCGGCTCTATGGAGAAATGCACCGCTTTATTCCTGTCTTTGCGCATTCAGTTGGCGCGCGGATTGCCGAACTGCCTGTGCGCCACCATGCGCGCAAGTTCGGCAAGGCAAATTATGGCTTAGAGCGCACGCTCAAAGTGATTCTGGATTTATTCACTGTAAAGTTTCTCTTAAGCTTTTCCAGTAAACCGATTTATCTCTTTGGCGGCGCGGGCGCGGTTTTGATGTTAATTGGCTTTGTGGATTTGGCTTATCTTTTTATTCGTCGTTTTTGGAATATCCCCGCCGCTTCGTCGCCGTTGCTGTCCATTGGAATTATGCTCGCCATCATGGGCTTTCAATCCATTTTGTTGGGTCTCATTGCCGAATTGTTAGCGCGCACCTATCACGAATCGCAACGCAAACCAACTTATACAATTCGCAAAACAGTTAATCTTAGCCGAGAACCTCGTGAGTAATTGGCTTCGTCAAAATCGCGCAGGGGTTGCGCGTTGGTTAGGGACATTACTGGCAATTGGCTTGATAATCTTTCTACTTCAAGAAGAAGGCGGAGATGATGTGATTGCCGCCTTACGCGGCGTTTCCTTTAAGCACTTTGTTGCCGCTATCTTGATAATGCTGATTTCAAGATTGTTTGTAGTTTATCGTTGGCATATCCTTTTGCGTTCCGGCGGCGTGGAGATTCCATTTCGACAAACCGCCATGCTCACCTTCACTGGATTATTTTCTTCAAACTTCCTGCCGACCACCATCGGCGGAGACGTAGTGCGTTTGGGCGGCGCGATCCAATTTGGTTACGATCGCGCGATCTGCTTGGCTTCATTGGTCGCCGACCGCTTGGTGGGTATGCTCGGTATGGCAGTCACTTTGCCCTTTGGCATAATTCCGGTTTTTTCGTTGAGTCAATCCGGCTTGCAAGCCGCTATTTTCTCGAAGCTTTATCAGCGCGGCGTTGATTTCAGCAAACGTATATTTGAAGCGTTTGGGATTTGGTTGAAAAAACCAGCCTCGTTAACTTTTTCATTTTTAGCCACCTTCGGAAATATGGCGTGCATTTTCCTGGCGGTTTATATTTTGATCCTTGGAATTGACCGTCAAATTTCATACTGGCTCATTGCCGGGTTGTGGAGCTTAACTTATTTTGTCACGCTGATCCCAATTTCGGTCAATGGCTTCGGCGTGCAAGAACTTTCGCTCACTTTTTTACTTTCGCGGATTGGCGGCTTGAACCATTCTGAAAGCCTGACCATCGCGATTCTGATTCGCGCCTTATTTTTAGCGACCAGTCTGCCGGGCGCGTATTTTCTGCCTATGGTCCTTTCTGCCCTCAACCTAAACCAAAAAAATAGTTCATAACGATTATGCGTATTCTAGTTCTGATCCATGAATTCCCTCCCATTGGCGGCGGCGGCGGACGAGCCGCCTACGATATTTGCGCGCATCTGGCGCAGAACGGAAATCAGGTCACAATCTTAACCGCCCACATGGAAGGTTTACCGGCGAATGAAATTCAAAATGGGATTGAAATCATACGCATTAAATCATTTCGGACGGAGGCTTTTCGCGCCTCTTTTAGCGTCATGCTGGCCTACGTGCTTTCCGGACTTTGGGCTGGTCTGCGCTTCGTCAAGCGGCATCGCCCCGATGTGATTCACGCCCATTTTGCAGTTCCCGCTGGCGCGCTCGCCTGGATACTCTGGCGCTTAACCGGCATTCCTTACATCCTCACCGCCCATCTCGGCGATGTGCCGGGCGGCGTCCCCGAAAAAACCGGCGCATGGTTTCGCTGGCTACTACCGTTTACCTATCCAATTTGGAATCGCGCCAAACGCGTTATTGCCGTCAGCGAATTTACCCGACAACTAGCTTTGAAAAAATATAACGTGCAGATTGACGTAATCCCAAATGGCGTTGATCTCAAAAGTTTACTCCCCGAAGAAATTGAGCTAAATCAACCTCCGCGTTTGGTTTTTGCCGGGCGGTTTGTAACTCAGAAAAACCCGCTGGAAATTATTAAGATATTAGCCTCCCTGAAAGACCTAGACTGGCATTGCGCGATGTTGGGGGATGGTCCCTTGCTGGAAGAAGTTAAAGCTGAAATAAAACGTAATCACCTGGAGGATCGTTTTGAACTTCCCGGCTGGATCACGCCTGATGAAGTTTTGACATGGTTTTCAAAAAGCGACATTCTCTTCATGCCGTCCTTGTCTGAAGGTTTGCCGGTGGTTGGCGTGCAAGCCTTAGCGAAAGGCTTGGCAATTGTCGCTAGCGCTATCGGCGGCTTTCAAGATTTGGTCGTTCACAATGAAAACGGGTTTTTGATTGGGATTAATCTGCGTCAGGAGTTTGGCGCTGCTTTGCGCGAGTTGATTTCTGACCCCCAAAAATTAATTCAGTGTAGAAATGCAAGTTTGGAAAAATCCGCCCAATTTGATATTGATGAAATTTCTAGAAAATACGAAGATGTTTTTAGAAAATTGACAGCCGAAAAAAAAGCCGAAAGAGTTGGCCGCCTTTTGTAAAGTAGGACATTTATTTTTATTGACAACTTGAAAGTTGTATGTGAGAATTCAGAAAATGAATTCTCACATGCCTGAAGCTAAACAGCGCGAATACGCCTTGTTGAACGAAATTGCTCAAGATTCGATGGTTACTCAATTTGGGCTTTCGGATAAACTTGGTATCGCTGTCGGTAGCGTTAACTGGTATATCAAACGCCTGATCCATCGCGGCTGGGTGAAAGCCTCTCATTTAGATCGCACGCGCTTGAAATATGATTTAACCTCGGAAGGTATGCGCGTTTTTACGCAACGCGCAATCTTATACGCGCATGATTCGTTGAAAATTTATCGCATGTATCGAGAGAAGGCTAAAAAAATCGTTAAAGATTTGCAATCAAAGAAAATTAATCGAGTGAAAATTGAAGGCGATAACGAAGTGATGGATATTTTGAAATTAACTTGTTTGGAAGCTGGGCTTTCGATAAATGCGGATGATGCTCTTGTCAACCTCAAATATCTTGGGCAGGAATTTCAGATCGTTCCGCTTAAGGGGAAATAATGTCAGATCAAATTGCAAAATTGGACTCTTCCAAAACGTCCCCTTCTCTTGTTATTCAGCCTCAGCGCGGTTGGGTCGCGTTAGAGTTGAAAGATCTCTGGCGTTATCGCGATTTACTTTTAATCCTTACATGGCGTGATATTAAAGTGCGTTATGCGCAAACCTTCTTAGGGGCGGCCTGGGCGGTTTTGCAGCCTCTGCTAACTATGGCGATTTTTAGTTTGATCTTCGGCAAATTTGCAAAGTTGCCGTCGGATGGCATACCCTACCCGCTATTTACTTTTACAGCGTTGCTCCCGTGGCAGTTGTTTGCCTTTGCTTTAACAAACGCGAGCAATAGTTTGATCAATAGCGAGAAACTGATTAGCAAAGTGTACTTTCCGCGTCTGGTTATCCCAATTTCATCCGTTTTGCCGGGTTTGGCAGACTTTGCAATTTCATTCATAGCGTTGATTGGCATGTTGATTTATTATGAAGTTCCATTGAGCGCGCGTTTACTGAGTTTGCCGGTTTTTCTGATTTTGGCCATTCTGAGCGCGTTGGCGGTGGGGCTTTGGTTTTCTGCGTTGAATGTAGAGTATCGCGATATTCGTTATGTAGTTCCATTCCTCACGCTGTTTTGGCAATACGCTACCCCAATCGCTTATGCCTCTTCATTAATCCCTGAAAAATGGCGTTTGTTATACAGCTTAAACCCTATGACTGGCGTCGTCGAAGGATTTCGTTGGGCCTTGTTAGGCGGCGCAGATTTGAATAAAACCGTCTTGGTTTCCGCTCTTATTATTATCCTGCTCTTTCTTAGCGGCATGGCGTATTTTAAGCGGATGGAATCCACTTTCGCGGATGTGATTTAGTATGAATAACCTCGCCATTCGCGTTGAGAATGTAGGAAAGCAATATAAACTTGGCGGAAAGAAAACCAGCTATCGTACTTTTCGAGAGGCGATCTTAAATTCGTTAACAGGACCTGTGAGATGGTTAAAGGGTAAACAACAACCTGTTGAGACTTTTTGGGCATTACGCGACGTATCTTTTGAAATTAATCATGGCGATGCGGTTGGAATAATTGGACGAAATGGCGCAGGCAAAAGCACGCTCCTAAAACTACTCTCGCGGATTACGAACCCTACAAAGGGACGCATTGAATTATACGGACGCGTCGCTTCTTTGCTTGAAGTTGGCACCGGCTTCCACCCTGAATTGAGTGGCCGGGATAATATTTATCTCAACGGCGCGATTTTAGGGATGAGCCGCCTGGAGATTGGACGCAAATTTGACGAAATTGTGGACTTTGCGGAAGTTGAAAAATTTCTTGATACGCCGGTTAAACACTATTCCAGCGGTATGTATGTTCGTTTGGCTTTTGCAGTTGCCGCTCATTTAGAGCCTGAGATTTTAGTCGTAGACGAAGTGTTAGCCGTCGGCGATGCGGAATTTCAAAAAAAATGTTTAGGAAAAATGGATGATGTCGCCAAGAGCGGTCGGACGGTTTTATTTGTCAGCCATAATATGGGCGCAATCACGCAACTTTGCCAAAATGTAATTTTACTAAACAAGGGGACGCTTGAAACCTTTGCAAAAGCTTCAGACGTCGTTCAGCAATATTTATCAAGCGGTGGCGATACGCCTGACGTTTCCTTTGATCTCTCTCTGAAGCCAAATAGCGCGGCGCTCATTGCGCGGGTTTGGCTCGGTGGCGCGAATGGCGAGCCGATTCCTGCCGCGGACGTGAATCAATCATTTGCAATTGGTTTAGAGTTACTCGTTCGCCGTAAAATTAGTAACGCCGAAATATCCATGCGAATCTCTAATACATTGGGGCAACCATTATTCACTACAAACCTTTCGGATGAATCTGGAACTGAAAAAGAATTTCAAGCGGGTAATTATAAATATCTAATCAACATCCCCATGCATTTTTTGGCTCCGGATACTTATTCGATCAATATTGCAATTCACGAACCTTTTGTTGAAGTGCTTGATCAGCATGAACAAGCCATGTCCTTTGAAATAAAAGAAACCGGCAGTCGAATGTGGCGCTATAACAAATTAGGCTACGGTAATATTTTGGTTGATTTTCCATGGAAAGAGATTTCATGAAAATTATTTTTTTGCGCGGAATTAAAGGAATTTTCAATGCGCGGAAGAAGCGCCGGGATATTCAAATTGGCTCTGGCTCAACGCTTGCCGAAAGCTTCAGTTTGGATAATCGCGGTAGCTCCGAAATGCTTCGACTCATCGTTGGCGCAGAATCTTATCTTGGCGGAAAGATCTTCTTGGAAAGAGAGAGCGGCCAAGTTGTAATTGGCGACAGAACCTACGTTGGCGCAGGCACGAATATTATTTGCGCTAACAACGTTCAAATCGGATCAGATGTTTTAATTTCGTGGGGCGTAACTATTGTCGATCATGACTCCCATTCACTTAATTGGCAGGACCGCGCTGATGATTTGAAAAAATGGCAAGCCGGGCTTCAGGCTGGAGGGTTGCTACGCGCCGCTCAACTCAAAAATTGGGATGTCGTGCCATCTGCGCCAATTGTGATCGAGGATAAGGCGTGGATTGGATTCAATGCCATTTTATTAAAGGGGATCCGAATTGGCGAAGGAGCCGTAATTGCGGCTGGCGCTGTGATTACAAAAGATGTGCCGCCCTTTATGGTGGCGGCTGGAAATCCCGCCAGAATGGTAAGGGAGTTGCGCCAAGATGAACGCTAAAGTATCTTGGGAGCAGGCAGTTCTTACATTACGCGCTCAACCTGAACAACAGGAATTAGTTCGCGCCTGTTATTATGACGATCCGTTAACGCTTGCGGCAGAGCGCTATCGCTTGAGCGCAGAATGGCAAGCGGTTCTTAAAGCTTTACCGCAATCAAAGGGCCAGGCATTAGATGTTGGAGCGGGTCGAGGGATTAGTAGCTATGCGCTTGCAAGCGCGAAATGGCAAGTTGACGCGCTCGAACCAGATTCTAGTCAAATTGTTGGCAGAGGCGCAATTGAACGCTTGGCGCAAGAGACTCAACTCCCAATCAAGACCTTGGCAGGCTTTGCCGAAGCAGTTCCCGCTGACAATAACCGATATGACCTGGTATATGGACGGCAAGTGATGCATCATGCTAGAGATTTAGAAAAAATGTGCCGTGAGGTTTTCCGTGTATTAAAGCCTGGCGGTTTATTTATTGCCACGCGCGAACATGTGATTAGCAAGCGGCAAGACCTGGCTGTTTTTTTGAATCATCATCCCTTACATCATTTATATGGCGGAGAAAACGCCTTTCTGCTGAGAGAATATCTGAATTCTCTGAAGGTCGCGGGTTTGAAGATTGTGAAAATTTTACAACCATTTGATTCGCCGATTAATTATTTTCCGCTTTCGCAAGCTGAAGCCTTGCGCGCGTGTCAATCTCCATTAGTCAAACGATTGGGCGAACGCTTTGTCGAGAAACTATTTGGCGAAGATTGGCAGAGCCCGCAGAATGCGTTTTTGCGAAAGATTGGCAATTATTTCAATCAGACGCCAGGACGCTTATATTCATTTTTCGCCAGAAAGCCATGATTCAATCAAAATTTTATGCGTAAAAAAAGAGTATTAATTACTGGCGCGCTAGGTTTTATTGGAAACGCGCTGGTAAGCCATTTTCTTGACCAAGGATGCGCTGTTTTTGGCGTTGATCGCTATGCTGGAAGCGCGCGAACTCCGCTCAAACCCTCTGCTCAGTTTCAGCGGATGGAACTTCCGAGCTCTGAGTTTAAATCCCTGCTGACGCAATGGAAGCCTGATGCGTTGATCCACTGTGCAGGGCGTTCTTCCGTACCGCAAGCGATGCTTGACCCTCGTTCGGATTATGAAGACGGTCCTCGCTTAACTTTTGAACTGTTGAATACGCTAAAAGAATTTTCTCCAACTTGTGCATTTTTATTTCTATCCAGCGCGGCAGTCTACGGCAACCCATTGAAAATGCCTATTAGTGAAATAGAACTTCCGCGCCCGCTCTCAACGTATGGGTATCATAAGTGGCAAAGCGAATTAATTTGCCAAGAATTTGCCTCTGTCTATGGGATGCAGGCGGCCAGCGCGCGGATTTTTTCAGCCTACGGCCGGGGATTGAAAAGACAAGTTTTGTGGGATCTTGTTAATAAGGCTCTAAATCACGCTGAGGTTAAGTTGCAGGGTACCGGCCAGGAGAGTCGCGATTTTATTCATGTAGAGGATATCGCCCGCGGGCTGTCTACAATCCTTGAACGCGCCCCAATGTCTGGCGATGTTTATAATCTTGCAAGCGGTATAGAAACAAAAATCGTGGATTTGTGCTCCATGATTCAGATTGCGATTGGAACTTCAAAAAAGGTGGTTTTCGCGGGAGAAGCTCCGAATGGTACGCCTAGAAATTGGCGCGCTAATATTTCGAAGCTTTCCAGTTTTGGGTTTTCACCAAGCGTCAATTTTGAAGAGGGCGTGAAATCTTTTGCGGGTTGGGCGCGAGAAGAAATCAATACCTTGAAAGCGGGCTTGGATGAAACAAATTAATTTAGGAATCGTAATCTCTTCCGATGGAAGCCAATGGACTGGCGGTTTGGAATATTATATTAATTTGCTTAGAGCTATTCAGGCGGCGAATAGCTCCAAGAAGATAAAAATGGTTGGCTTAATTATGCCTGGGCTGAATGTAACTCAGGTAGAACGCTTGCGGGAGTTCTTTGAAGAAGTTTATTTTCTTAAACAACAAACAACTTTACAAAAGGCTTATGAATATCTGAAAGATAAAAAAATCGCTCGATTGTTTTCCTCTTTTATCAAATCGCCTGTGGAGAGCGCCATGCTAAGACAGAAACTTGACGTGGTCTTTGCGCCGTTTGAATTGGCTGAATATATACGCCTGCCAACGATAACTTGGTTTGCCGACTTTCAACATGTGTATTTTCCCGATTTTTTCCCGGACGCGGAAGTGGCCAATCGAAATCGTGTGTTTGAGAAAGCTGGCGCTCGAGCAAAAGTGATTATATTAAGTAGTGAAGCCGCCTTCGCCGATTTTGAAAAATTCTTTCCGGCGTACGCAAGCAAAGCGCGTGTTTTGAAATTTGTCGCGCACCTTCCCGATGAAGCGCTCACAGGGAATACGGAGCGCGTAGTGAAGCGATATAATTTACCGAACAAATTTTATTACCTGCCGAATCAATTTTGGATGCATAAAAATCATCAAGTCGTTTTAGACGCTCTTGAGATTTGCATAAAAAAGAACCCGGAAATTTGCGTGGTGTGTAGTGGGAATATATTTGAATATCGTAATCCGACTTTTCCTTCGTATTTGATCGCTGAAATTTCCAAAAAAGGGTTGCGCGCTAATTTTGTTGTTCTGGGGCTGATTGATCGGCCGGATGTTTATGCGTTGATGCGTCAGTGTCAGGCGGTTTTACAGCCTTCTCTTTTTGAAGGGTGGAGCACTACCATTGAAGAAGCGAAATCGTTGGGCAAAAAAATGATTCTTTCGGATATTCCTGTACATCGGGAACAGAATCCGTCGCAGAGTTTTTATTTTCCGCCTAAAGACGCTCAGCGCCTTGCGGATTTGTTGATTGAAGAATGGAATGCGCCGATGAAAGTAGAACGCATGGGCTTTACGAAGGAAAAACTACTGTTTGATCTGGAGGAAAGAATGTCTGAGTATGGCGCCAAATTTATACAATGTGTGGAATTGGCGCTTAAATCATAACTGGGAAACCGTCTTTTTATGTCTTCGCTTGAATTATCAATTATTACCCCGTGTTTAAACCGCTCTGCTTTTATTGCGGAAGCGGTTGAAAGCGCGCTGAACCAGAATTATGTTCATTTTGAACACCTGATTATGGATGGCGGCTCAACGGACGCGACTTTGGCTGTCCTGGCTAAATATGCGCACTTGACAATTTTTAGCGAAAAAGATCGCGGCATGTATGACGCGCTCAATAAAGGCATACAAAAAAGCCGTGGAGAAATTATTGGCTTGTTGAATAGCGACGACCTTTATGAGCCTAATATCTTCTCGCGAATAATCAATGAATTTCAAATGCATCCAGAGATTGACGTTGTTTCAGGAAGCGCCACGTATTTTCAGAATAACGATGTTAGCGATTTAGTTAAGTTTTGGCCGGCAGTTAATGCGGAGAATTTTGAGTATGCTCTAATGCGCGGGACGCCGATCATCAATGCGTGGTTTTTTCGGCGGGCGGTGTTTGAACGGCTCGGCGAGTTTGATCAGAGTTTCTTGATTGCCGCAGATCGGGAATTTCAGGCGCGTTGCCTTATCAATCAAGTCAAACTTCAGCCGGTTAATTCTGTTTTTTATCATTATCGCTATCATTTGGATTCAATGACGATTAATGGCGATCAAGCTCGTAAGGAAAAGTATTTGCGAGAAAACCTTCGTTTGGCGAATAAATATGCAAACCTGGATTATGGGAATGCGCGACTTGCCAAAAAATTTGACGCATGGAAAGATTTCATTCTTTTTGAATTAGCCGTAACTCACTTAAGAAGATTAGACCTGCGGAATTTCTTTAAATCATGTTTTTCTGCAATTCAAGAGAAGCCGGCGCGCTTCTTTGTTTTTCTAGTTGAGATTCCTGCTGGCTTCGCGGGTTTTTTGTATCGTTTTTTTCAAAAACTCTTTCTTGTTGATAAAAGGAATCATTAACGATGATGCGAGTCGCTTTGATTTCGTTGGCGCGGCGAGGAGGGATGGTTCATTTTCATGGAGAACTGGTAGATGCGCTGAGCAGAATTGCGCCTGTCGTTTCTATTACGGCTAAGCATGCCGCTCCTTTTCAATTTTCACAAGAAACATTGCAACTTTTTGTGGATACTGGATCAGGAGCGCTTGGCACGATTGTTAATTTTATTAATCCCTTGATCTGGTTGCAGGTTATTCAAATTTTGAAAAGTAGTCAGGCGGATATATTTCATCTCACAACGTCGCAAGAATGGAACCCGCTCTTGGCGCTTTTTATAAAGATATTGGGCAAGCCGATTGTTTTTACCATGCACGATCCGGAACATCATTTAGGCGCTCCGCTCCCGATGCGTCTTTCCGATATGGTTACCGCTCAACTCTCCGATGCGCTTGTGACGCTTTCCAAGCTCGGAAAAGAGCAGTTGACCAAGCGCGGCTTTTTAGAAAATAAGGTTTTTCACCTTCCCCAAGGGATGTATTCTTCTTTCTTGCGAAAATCCGCTGAAAGAACTCAAGAGAACGCGATTCTCTTTTTCGGCAGAATAGAACCGTACAAAGGCTTGGAATTTTTATTACAAGCCTTCGCTCAACTCTCCGCGGAGTTACCCGGTTGGAAGTTGATCGTCGCTGGTCATGGCGATCTGTCCGCTTATCAACATTATTTGAAAATGGAATCGCTTGAGATCATCAATCGCTATCTCGACGATGTTGAAGTCGCTGAGTTGATGCAGAGAGCTAGTTTTGTCGTGACGCCTTATATTGAAGCCACTCAATCTGCCGTGATCTTGGTTTCATACGCTTTTGCCAGGCCAGTTATTGCTACGGATGTCGGAAGCATGTCGGAAGTTGTAATTGATGGAAAAACTGGATTTTTAATCAAGCCGAACGATGTCGAAGCGCTGACGCAAGCGATCAGGAAGTTGGCGTTTAATTCGGCGGATGCTGAGCGAATGGGAAATTATGCTTATCAGTTGGCTCAGCAGGAATGGAGTTGGGATGCAGTCGCCCGTCGCCACTTGGAAATGTATCAGGAAACGCTTAGCTCTAAACCAACTTGAAACGCCTAATTTTCAAGAATCGATCTCTACCAATTGTGAATATGAATCGGCAAAATAAATTTTCCATTCTTTTGATCGGCACGCAAATGGCTACTGGGGGCGCTCAGAAAGTGCTGTTTGATCAAGCCCGCTGGTTTCAGAAGCGAGGTCATGTTGTAGCTGTCGCGTTCTTTTACGATAAAGAAGACTTGCATAAAATATGGCAAAAAGGCGTTGATTTTCCTATCTATAATTTAAATGCAAAAATTCGGGGAAATGAGAGCTGGAAGAAGTATTTTGGCGCGGTTCCGGCGCTGTGGCATCTTTGGCTCTTATTTAAACGGCAGAAATTTGACGTGGTTGAAACATTTACGCATGATAGCAACCTCCTTGTTTTACCCTTGGCGTGGCTGGCAAGAATTCCAGTCCGCTTAGCGACGCATCACGGCGTTATTGAAAATTTTCCTTTGTGGCTTGAAAGAATACATGCCTGGTTGATTAACTCAGGCCTGGCAAATGGACTTGTGGCAGTTTCAACTAAAACATATCAAATTGCTATTGATGAGGGGATTGACCCACGGCGAATTACAATGATAAAAAACGGAATTGCTCGGCTCTCCTTAGAGCGGATAGACCGACGGGAAGTCCGCGCGGAATTTGACCTTCAAGAGAACGACATATTTTTATTGTCGGTTGGGCGGCTAGTGCGTCAAAAGGCGCACGAAATCCTGATCTCCGCTATGCCGCAAATATTAAAACGGCATCCAAACGTAAAACTCGGCATTTGCGGCGATGGCGTCTTACGAACAAAGTTGGAGACGCAAATCGAGAACTTACGACTTGCAAGTTCTGTGAAGTTGTTAGGCCGTTGGGATAATGTCTCCAGGTTTTTAATTGCGGCAGACATCTTCGTGTTGCCTTCACGCTGGGAAGGCTTGCCGATTGCTCTATTAGAAGCGATGAGCGCCGGGCTTCCTGTGGTGGCTACGAATGTGGAAGGGGTGGACGAAGTTATCGTAGAGAGAGAAAGCGGGTTTTTAGTCCCTGTAGAAAATTCTCAACTGCTTGCGGAAGCGATATTGAAATTGATTGACGACCCGCGTCTTTTGATCGACATGGGAAAAGCCGCCCAGGCGCAAGTTTTCGAAAACTATACCGAAGAACGAATGTGCGAACAATATCTTGCATTGATGTTGAAATATAGGGCCAATCGTGATTAAGAGGCTGAATGAAGAAGAAAATTTTTAATGATCTGGAATTGATTGCGCCGCTCCTTGCGTTGATTTTTATTTGGTATCGTTCTGCGCAGGCTTTTTGGCAAATCGCCTCAGGCACTGGCTCTTGGATTGGCGAATATTCCTTCAAATGGGGAGCGCTTTACTTTGGCTATATTTTGTTTTCCGCCTTATTATTTGCCGCTCTGGTTTCTTTTACGTTTTGGAATAGACCCGGGATATTGAAGAGTTGGATTAAGTTCCGCGAGCGAATAGGCGTGCTTCGTCTTTTTCTCGCGGTAGGAAGCGTTCTGTTTCCAATTTACTTTTTCCAATTTACGGTCTGGGGTATCGTCTTTCACAATCTATATATCCGCGTTCTAATTTGGGCGCTGACCGTAACCCTCGCCGCATCCTTCCTTGAAACCCAGCCTAATCGTATCTTTTCGTGGAACACGCTCCTGATCGTTGTTTTTCTATCTTCAAGTTTATATATTTTTGCGGCGGCTTTTCTACGGGTAACCAGCTATCCATTTTCTTTAGGCTGGTCGGAAGGCAATCGGATGTGGGATTATTCCGTATTGTTTGGGCGCTCCCTGTATGATTACCCCGCAGATCAGAAAATTTACGCGCTCATTGATATTGGCCGTCAGGCAGTGGGCGGCTTGCCGTTTCTTTTTTCCGGCGTTTCCATTGGCATGGAAAGATTTTGGCTCGCCTTAACGATCCTGCTTCCCTACTTGTTGTTGGGCTTCGCTTTATTTCGTTTTTTTTATAACGCCCCAAAACTTTGGCTATTAGGTAGTTTGTGGGTTTTACTCTTTCTCAAACAAGGTCCAATTCATCCGCCTTTGATTCTATGCGCCGCGCTGGTTGCGCTGATCTGGCGTTCGCCGCTGTGGATCGGACTTCCGCTAATTATGCTAACCGGACATCTTGCGCATATTAGTCGTTTTACTTGGCTGTTTGCGCCCGGGATTTGGATTGTGATGCTAGAAATGGCAGATGCCGTTTTGCGCGATGGAAAACTTGCGCCGCAGAACTGGGTTCGGGCTGGTTGCCTCGGCTTGGCAGGAATCTTCGGCGGATACTTTGGCGTGAGCATCGCTGAAGCAGTTATCGGCGGAGGAAGTTCCGCTCCAGCCGCTTTAGATAGCGCCATCTCAATTGCGTCTAATCAATCATTGTTGTGGTATCGCCTGCTCCCCAATGCAACTTATAGCGTGGGCGTTTTATTTGGCTTGGCGATTGCCGTTTTGCCTTTGCTGATTGTTTTGATTTATTTATCATTAACTAAAAAATGGGATCTGAACATCTGGCAGAAGTTGGCGTTGATTTTACCTTCTCTGGCGTTTCTAGCCGTCGGCTTGGTGGTCAGCGCGAAGATTGGCGGCGGCGGAGATTTACACAACTTAGATATGTTTTTGATCGGACTGGCCTTCGCTTCGGCTGTGGCTTTGAAGAACGGCGGATTGACTTGGTTGCAGAACATAGATCTTGCGCCCTTCGGGTTGAAGTTAACTTTGCTCTTGCTTATAACTTTGCCCGCGCTTCAATCTTTAGCGGATATACGTTCTTATAACTATGCCGCCGATTCAGCTTGGCTCTTAAAATTAACTGACTTGGAGCGCGCTAAAGAATTAGAGATGTACCCTGCGCCAGCAGAAGCCGATGCCGCGCTTGATATAATTCGCGCTTATGTTGCGCAGGCGCAGGCAACCGGCGGGGAAGTTTTGTTCATAGATCAACGCCAATTGTTGACGTTTGGATATATCCAAGTGAAGTTGGTCCCTGAATATGAGAAAAAACTATTGATGGAAATGGCATTGAATAATAACGCCGCTTACTTCGATAAGTTCTACTCGGATTTGAAAGCCAAACGTTTTGCGTTGATCGTATCTGAGCCTTTGCGTACGCCGCTTCAAGGTAGCTCAAACCAATTTGGCGAAGAAAATAACGCTTGGGTACGCTGGGTTTCCTTGCCGGTTTTATGCTATTATGAGCCGGTCAAAGCGCTGGAAGCCGTTAATGTCCAATTATTGCAACCCAACCCCGCTCCAGTCGCGTGCGATCAAGTTTTACCGTGAACGAAATAGATTTTGTGAGGATAAAGAGTGAACATTAAGTACATAATACTTCGCTTAGCGCGCCACTTTATGCCGGAAGAGGTTGCGCGCTTCTTACTTAAACGACGCTGGATCATCAAGCCCGGGCTTGAATCTAACGATCCAATTGCGGCAGTTGAACAATATCTGAGCGCGTTACATGCGCACGGGAAGTCAATTCAAGGGAAAAAGATTCTGGTCTTTGGATATGGCGGTCGTTTTGCCGTTGGCGTGGAGCTATTAAAACGCGGCGCGGCGCACGTGGTTTTATGCGATCATTTTGTACTGCTTGATAAAGAACGAAATTTAGCGTTGCTCCCCGCCTATTCGGATTTTCTGTTTTTAGAAGCGGGCGAGGCGAAGCCGCGCCCGGAGTTGATTACGTTATTGCACGGAGATATAAAAGACGTTACGCTTCAAAAACAAATTTCAGGCGTAGATTATGCGTTGAGCACCTCGGTTTATGAACATTTAGACGATGTGGACGGCATTACGCAGGCTCTCAAAAAATTGACCGCCGTAGCGGGCGTACATTTGCACTTTGTAGATTTACGCGATCATTATTTCAAATTGCCTTTTGAAATGCTCACTTTTTCAGAAGCGACCTGGAAGAAATACTTAAACCCAACCAGCAATTTGAATCGCTTGCGGTTAAAAGATTATCGCGCGATCTTTCAACGATATTTTCAGAAGGTGAATATCGCCATACTCGCGCAACAAGAACGGGAGTTTGCGGCTGTGCGTTCTCGTATTTGCCCTGAATTTTTGTCCGGCGATCTGGCGGAGGACGCCGTAACTTTGATTAGCATTATTGCTGAAGAACCAAGGCGTTGATTCCTTTCTCGCTAAGTGGAGATGACATGGCGGTTAGATCCTCTGCGTTTCTCGAACGAAACGAAAAAATTATTCCCCTTTTTTTAGCTTTATTATTCCTGCTGTTTACCATCCCGGGCATTCAGTGGGGCGCGCCGGCTTTATGGAATCCGGATGAATTAATTTGGCGCGTGGATCAAGCGCTAGCTGGGGAATTAAAGTTTGACGAAACGGAACCGGATTTTAACTACCCATCGTTGGCGAAATATGTCATGTTCGGGATTGGGAAAATTGTCTACGGTTTAGGCTATTCACAAACTGATTTTATTGTAACGGCGCGGATTTTTTCTGCGCTTCTGGGCGCATTAGGCGTGGTTTTGGTTTATTTTCTGGCGCGTAAATTAGGCGCGCGCCCATTGATCGCCGGCTTGGCTGGTTTATTTTACATAGCCAGCGGAGTGGTCTCTGCCAATGCGCGTTTGGCGCACAACGACATTTATTTATTATTCTTTTCCATCTTGTGCGTCTTTTTTGCAATTCAATATCAGTTCACAAAATCAAGGCTGTGGCTGTATGCTTCGTTTCTTTCGGTGGGCTTGGCGGCTTCTAGCAAATATACCGGCGGCAGTTTATTGTTAACTCCGATCTTTACGTTTGTCTTTTTAAATTGGGCGGAAGTAAAACGCGATTGGCTTAAATCTTTTGAAACGCTTTTTATCGGCGGTGTTTTATGCTTTGGCGGCTATGCTCTCGGCACGCCCAAAGCGTTATTATGGATGACTTATTACTTCAAGCGCGCCATTCCGGCTGTTGAGCGGCTTTCGCTTTACAATGCAAATTCTGGCGCGCCTATTGGGTTGTTTGGTCAGTGGGGCGCGTTTCGCGGAACAGTGGGCTCGTTTCTTTATGTGATTTTTTTGTTTGCCGCGCTTTGGGTTGTTTACAAAATCATCCAAACCTGCCGCCGCAAGCGCAGAATTGAAGACGTAAATTTGCAGGCTCTGGTCATTGTTCTCGCCAGTTTAGTTTTTTTTGATTTACCTTTCCTCACCGCAGTGCATTATTTACCGCGTCATTTCATTCCCTTCGTGCCTTTGCTTTCGATCTTGGGCGCGTTGTTTATTCAAGAACTGCTTGATCTTGCTTCCCTCAAAGCCTGGAAATTTGCCCCGCCGCTGATTGGGCTGGGGCTGTGCCTTGGGCTTGCCTATGCCTTTTTAAGGTTAAGTAGCGTCGCTCTATTATTTATGCACGACGCGCGTCAGCCCGCCAGCGCGTACATTGCTCAATTGCCCGGCGCGGAAAAAACGATTGAATATACGCTTTACCCGCCGGTGGTGAATAAAGCGCAATTTGAAAAGGCTTATAACTACCCGATTTATTTTGTGAAATATCCCAACGAAACCGTTCCAACTGGCGGACGCTATGAATTGAATCAAGGCGAAGCGGGCTTGCTCGAACGCGATACGGACTATTTAGTGATTGATACATTTACCTATTCCAGATTTGGCAACCCCGCCATTTGCGCCACCAACCCAGTGGAATGTGATTTCTTCCAACGGTTGCTGGCAGGCGAAATTAAATCGTTTCGTTTGATTAAAGAATTTACTTATCAGCTCCCGCCTTATTTACCGCAAATCTCCGAAGTTTCCGTTAACCCCGAAATTCGGATCTATGAAAGAGCGCCGTAAGTTCATAGCCTTGAGGTTGAATGATGAATCGCCTGAAAGAAAATAGCGCCAAACATAGCTTCTTTATTTTATCAGCGGCTTCGGCGTTTCAGGGAGCGCTTGCTCTCTTGCAATTTATCTTCGCCCCCTCTTTTGAACGCTCGCTCCCATATCTCAGCGTCGTTTTCTTTCTGATCGTGTGGGTTGGATTAAGCCTGCTCCTGGCTTTTTTTGAAGCCAAACAAGCGCCGCGCTGGCTGGCTTGGCGCGGCCAATTTACCCAACCGAAAACGCGCGACCTTCTTTTGTTGGCGGCGCTCTGCATAATTTTCATCCGCGTTGCAATCTGGTACGTGCGTAGCCTGCTGGATGCGCAATTATTTCTGCAAATTGGCGGGTATCTGGATCTTCTCGCGCCTGTTTTCAACCTGGGCGCATTAACCTGCCTTGAAATAGTTTTAGCAATCGCGCTGGTTAATTCAAAAGGAACGGAAATACAATCGCGCCCTGGCTTGCGGAATTTCCTCGTCCTATTTTTATTTTTGATTAGTCTGGGGATTTTCAGCTTAAGAACGAAATTAGGCATCGCCCCTTCCTACCCCGAAGATTGGGGGCGCGGACTACCGGCAGTCCCCCTGCTCGAATGGCAGATTCTGTTGGCGATTGCGCTATGTTTCATCTACCTCCTGCTTGAATCCAAATATAAAAAATTGCACACCCATCGCGCCGATTTTTTTATTTGCGTTTTGATCTGGCTCGGCGCCTCTACTTTATGGCTGAGCCAGCCGGTGATTCCCAGCCCTTCTGCGTTGGCTTCACGCGCGCCTAATTTTGAAATGTATCCGTTTATCGATTCGCAAACGTATGACGAAGTCGCCCAATCCATTTTGGTTGGCAACGGTTTTGGCGCAAATCAAATTCCGCAACGCCCTTTATACGCGCTCTTCCTCGCGGTCCTGCATACGTTAGCCGGGCAGGATTATTCGCGCATGATTTTCGCTCAAACCTTATTTTTCGCGTTTTTTCCAGTTTTGCTTTTCCTGTTTGGCAGAGATTTCTTCAACCGATCCATCGGCATTTCCATCGCCTTGCTCGCCATCCTGCGCGATTATGTCTCTAATTTTGTTGCGCCTTTCACGGGTAATCTAAGCTACTCTAAATTGTATCTTTCTGAAATTCCAACCGCCATATTTCTGCTTCTCTTATTAAGCGTGGGGACGCGTTGGGTTAAATCAAAATTTTCTTTTGTGTACGGCGTTCTTTTTGGCGGCATTCTCGGGCTGGCTATGCTCATCCGCACGCAGACCATCGTCGCTTTACCGCTGATCTTGTTGTTTGGCGTTTTAACGCAAAAAGTCAAATTTGCTCAAATCATAAAAAGCGCCATTCTGCTTTTGCTGACGACTGGGCTGGTTATTGCCCCCTGGCTCTGGCGCAATTGGCAAGTGACCGGCGAACTTGTTTTTGATAACCCCGAATCGCAAACGATGAATTTGGCGTTACGATATAGCCGCGTAAACGGCAAAGATTGGCAGGTGGCGAGGTTGCCCGGCGAGACCGCCGGAGCTTTTTCCGCGCGCCTAAAAGAAATCGCCATTGAAGCCATCCGCTCTAATCCTGCTGGCGCCGCTTGGGCTCTGACGAATACATTTCTCAACCACGCGGTGAATAACCTTCTACTCCTGCCCCTGCGAGACGAAATAAAAAGTTACCGCGAGCTATTCCTGCCCGCTTCCGCATTTTGGGAAAGCTGGGAAGGCGCGCCCAATGTAGCTCAAAGCGTTATATTGATCTTCTATATCGGCATCTTTAGTTTAGGCGTGATCGCCGCCTGGATGAAAACCAGCTGGCTTGGCGTTTTACCGCTGGCTTTAAACCTGATTTACAACCTCTGGACTTCCATCGCGCTCCTCTCCGGTCAAAGGTTCATGCTCGCCATGGATTGGTCTATTTATTTTTACGATCTCATCGGTCTGGTGACGCTTATTGGATTTTTATTGCTCCCCATGCGTCATGGCCGCGTCTGGCTGACCCAATGGCTTGCCCCGGAACCCGATCCCTTGAAGGTTCTCGCGCCAAACTTCGCCGTTCCAAAGATGGTTGTAATCGCCGTGATCTTTTTTGGAATGGGTTTGACGCTTCCTCTGGCTGAAAAAATATTCCCCAAAAAATACCCGCCGCTTTCTCAGGGACAATTGCTCAATCAACTGACGAATTCCCCGGCGCTGAAAGATTCAACCGTCAACTCAGCCTGCTTGCACAAGCTTTCCAGTGAAAATCAATTAAGCGTCCTACAAGCCAGAGCTTTATATCCGCGCTTTTATCCCGCCGGGGATGGAGAAGATTTTACCGATACGCCCGGTTATAAAATTGTAAATGAAAGTCGAATCGTTTTTGATATTGTCGGTCAAAAGAATGGGCGCGTTATTTTTCCCGTCGCTCAATACCCGGATTTCTTTCCCCACGCTTCAGATATAACTTTGGTTTATAACTCTAACCAAGAACTCTGGTTCATTTTAGTTAGTCAGAATCAAAATGAAAGATTTTACGTTTCAGATAGATTTGACCTCTCCTTGTGTAAATAAAAAGCAAAGGCTCTCAACTGAGAGCCTTTTACTTTTATACAAACTTGATTCTCCGCGCCGCAAAGGCGACCATTCTCAACAAAAGCAAGCCATGCTTCCAACGCGAGATGTTGGTGCTACCGTACACGCGCTCGCGGTAGCGAATCGGCAGGTCTACAATTTTCAGGTTGAGTTTCGCCGCGCCGAAGATTAGATCAAAATCGCCAAAGGGATCAAAATCGCCAAAGTAAGAACGGTTTGCGGCGATTTGTTCATAATCCTTGCGCCACATTACTTTTGTTCCGCATAATGTGTCTTTGATGGGTTGCCCCAAAAGCCATGAAAAAGTTAAGCTAAAGAGTTTGTTGCCGATAAAATTCAGCGTTTGCATGGCTTCTTTTTCCATGGGATAAACCAGCCGCACGCCGTTGATGAACTCGCCTGTGCCGGAAGCGATAGCTTCGTAAAAACGCGGCAAATCTTCCGGCGGGACAGTTAAATCTGCGTCCAGAATCATGAGGATGTCGCCCGTGGCTTTTTCAAAGCCGAGGCGAATTGCGTCCGCTTTGCCAATGCCCGGTTGACGGAAGAGCAGGCTGGGGGTCGCAGGGTGAAGCGGCATTTCCTTTTCAATCGCTTCGTAAGTGTTGTCTTTTGAATGTCCTTCCACAAAAACAATTTCGGTTTTACTTCCCATCTTGGGCACGCGCTCGAAAATATTTTTGATATTGCCGGCTTCATTGCGCGCGGCGATCACCACGGAAACGCTGGGTTGGGCGGCGGGTTGCGGAGCGGGGCGGGCGATGATGAAATTGGTGAGCGCCAAATTTTTGAAAGGCAAGAGTTTTACCAAATACTTGTTCGCAAAGCCGCCGAGCGGGAGGGGCCATAAAACTTCGTTCGCGGCGCGAATGCTTTCAAAACCAGCCAGCCGAAGCATGTTGACGAGGTCTTCCGGGGTTAACCAATTTTGCGGCTGAAGCGGCGTCGCCAGATTCAAAGCCTGCGCGGCGGCGAGCGGAATTTGCCAAAGGTGGCTGTAAAAATTTACAATCAATCGCGTGCGCGGCGTGCAAAACCTTTTGAGTTGTTCAAGCGCGCCTTGCACATCCCATAGATCGTTAATCGTGTCTGAAAGGATGATCGTATCGAACGTTCCGTTTAGTTCGGAAAGATCGTGCGCGTCCATTTGATGAAACTCGAGTTGAGGGTGTTTGGCTTTTGCGCGCTGGATCGTCTCGCCGGAGAAGTCAATACCTACGCCGCGCGCGGCGTTTAATTGCGCCAGCAGATCGCCCGTTCCACAACCGATCTCAAGAACGCTTTGCTTGGGGCTGATCAAAAATTTATAGATCTCGGCTAAACGCTGGTGATACCAACCGCCCAAGCCTTTCCACGCATCGCGTTTTTGGGCGATTTGATCCCAATGCGCTTTGCGGGTTTGTTGATAGTTTTTTCCGGCTTCGTCAAAACTTGAGCTTGTTTCCATGCGTAAAAATACCTGCCTTTGAGAACGGCTTAAAAAAGTGGGTTATAATTCAGTAACTGAATTTTGGAATTATAAATCATGAGTCTCGAATCAACAAACGAAGAAATCCGTGAGCTTTCACTGCTCGAACAAATTGAGAGCGATCCCGATGTCAATCAATCTACACTTGCCACTCAACTTGGCGTGGCGGTTGGCACGGTCAATTGGCATTTGAAAAGATTGATCGCCAAAGGCGCCGTCAAAGTTTCGCGCGCTGAAAGAAAAAAACTGCGTTACATCATCACGCCCGAAGGCTTGGCATTGCGCGCGCGTTTGGCTGTAGATTATGTGGAGCGTTCGTTTTCGGTCTATCGGCGCACGCGTCAAAAGGTGAAAGATAACATCGCAAAAATTCGCAAAGCCGGCTTTGATCGCGTGCGTATCATTGGCACGGGCGATGTGGCGGATATTTGCAAGCTCACTTGTTTGGAACAAGGCATTGCCGTTGTCAACGATAAAACTGCCCCGGCTTTGATTTTAGATGGATATAAGATGCGATTGGAAGGTTTAGCATGACTCAACCACATATTTTGATCACCGGCGGCGCGGGCTACATCGGCTCTATCCTGACCTCGGAACTGCTCCGCCAAAATTACAGTGTCACAATCTTAGACAGTTTACTGTTCGGCGGCGAAAGCATTCTGCCGTTTATGAGTCACCCAAACTTTCATTTTGTTAAATCAGACGTAACTGAAACTCGCGCTGTACGCGATGGAATTAAGAAAGATTGGACTACGCCCAACGCTGTGATTCACTTGGCGGGCATTGTTGGTTTTCCGGCTTGTCAGGCGGTGGGGAAGCAGGTGGCTTGGAAATACAATGTCGAGGCGACGAAAAGAGTCTTCGAGCAATCCGCAGAATTGGGCGTAGAAAGGTTCGTCTTCGCGTCCACTTATAGCAATTATGGCTTGAGTCCCGATGGCAAGGCAGTCACGGAAGAGTCGCCATTAAATCCGCAATCGTTATATGCTGAGACGAAAATTGCGGGCGAAGAATATTTACTTTCCCAAAAAGATTCGGCTTGCGCCCCATTGCTGTTTCGCTTTGCAACCTTGTACGGAGTTTCCCCGCGCACGCGCTTTGATTTGATCGTCAATCAATTTGTGTTGGAGGCATTCACTAAACGCGAGTTGATCATTTATCAGCGCGGCTATTCGCGCTCGTTTGTGCACATCCGCGATGTGGTGCGCGGCATTATTTTAGGCTTGGAAGCGGAGCAGAATAAAATTCGCGGTCAGGTTTTCAATTTGGGAACTGATCGCGGCAATTACTCCAAAAATGATATTGTGAATTTCATTCTCAAACGCATGCCCGAAACGGTCGTTGAATATAAAGATTTAACCTTCGGCGGCGATATGCGCGATATTACCGTTTCGTTTGAAAAGATCAAGCGCGTACTTGGTTTTGAAACGACGTTAGATATAAACGACGGCGTGCGCGAAGTTTTATTCGCTTTGAAAACGGGTTTGATCCGCAAACCAACGGACGATAGATACAGAAACGCGCAGTTTATAGTGAGATAACACAACCTGACAGGTCTTATTGTTTCGTCTTAATTAATCAGGCTTCTATGGAGACCTGTCAGGTTTATAAAAGGAAAATAACATGGCAGAAAATTATTGGAAAGATAAAAAAGTAATCGTCACCGGCGGCGGCGGATTCCTCGGCTCGTTTGTGGTTGAGAAATTAAAAGAACGCGGCGCAAGCGATATTTTCATTCCCCGTAAAAAAGATTATGACCTGACCCAGCGTGAAGCAATTGAAAAATTATATAACGACGCTTTGAAAAATATTGACCCGAAAAACGTAGTCGTGATTCACCTCGCCGCCAATGTCGGCGGCATCGGCGCGAACCGTGAACATCCCGCCGAATTCTTTTATGACAATATGATTATGGGCGTTGAGTTAATGCACCATGCCTATAAAAGAGGCGTTGGTAAATTCGTCGCCACTGGAACTGTGTGCGCTTATCCAAAATTTACGCCTGTGCCATTCAAAGAAGATGACATTTGGAACGGCTACCCCGAAGAGACCAACGCGCCTTATGGACTCGCCAAGAAGATGATGCTCGTGCAAGCCCAAACCTACCGTCAGCAATATGGATTCAACGCCATTTATTTATTGCCCGTCAATTTGTACGGACCGCGTGACAATTTCAATTTACAAACTTCGCATGTGATTCCCGCATTAATCCGCAAAGCCATTGAAGCCACGGAGCGCGGCGATAAAGAATTGCTCGTCTGGGGTGATGGCTCTCCAACCCGTGAATTTTTATATGTCGAAGATGCCGCCGAGGGAATTATCACAGGCGCTGAAAAATACAACGGAGATTTACCCATCAATCTCGGATCGGGTTATGAAATCTCTATTAAAGATTTAACTGAACTAATTGTTAAATTAACGGACTTCCAAGGTCAACTCACTTGGCAAACCGATAAACCCAACGGTCAACCTCGCCGCGGGCTCGATGTATCGCGCGCCAAAGAATTATTCGGTTGGTCGGCGCAAGTTCAGTTTGAAGAAGGCTTGCAGAGGACGATTGAGTGGTTCAAGGAGAATAGGTCGAAAGTCTAAGGTCACAGGTCGAAAACTTACGACTTGAGACCTGCGACTAATTGAGAAAGTAAACATGACGCAAATCACAAAAACAAACGAACCTACTACCGTTTATATCAAACCCACCAAAGGGCTTTCCGCATTAAACTTGCGCGACCTGTGGGTTTACCGTGAACTCGTTTTCTTCATGGTCTGGCGCGATATCAAAGTGAAATATAAACAAACCTTACTAGGCATGGCTTGGGCGGTTATTCAACCTGTAATGACCATGCTCGTCTTCACTTTTCTTTTTGATAAAGTCGCCAAACTCCCTACGGATAATATTCCCTACCCGATCTTTTCATTCACGGCGTTACTGCCGTGGGGTTTATTTGTCACCGCATTGAATCAAGGTAGTCGCTCGCTCGTGGCGCATAACAACATGGTCACGAAAATTTATTTTCCGCGCCTCATTCTTCCTATGTCAGCCGTCTTTGCCGGGCTGGTGGATTTTGTCATCGCCTTCTTCATTCTCGTGGGGCTGATGATTTACTACCGCTTCGTCCCCGCTTGGAATTTGGTTTGGACTCTTCCGCTTTTTCTTTTGCTGGCGATTATCACGGCTCTTGGAATTGCCCTGTGGCTTTCAGCGATTAACGTGCAATATCGGGATGTAAACCAAGCGCTCCCGTTTCTGACTCAGTTTTGGCTGTTTGCCACGCCCGTAGCTTATTCTGCCTCTGTCATTTCCGCCAAGTGGCAAATTTTATATTCACTGAATCCTATGGCGGGCGTAGTCAATGGATTCCGCTGGGCATTGCTCGGCACAGGCAACGGCCCCGATATCACGCTTTGGGTTTCGGTTGCCATTTCAATTTTGATTTTTATTTCGGGGCTTTTCTACTTCAGAAGCATGGAAAAAACTTTTGCGGACACAATCTAATCCGTCATTGCGAGGAGGGCGTTCTTTGCCCGACGAAGCAATCTCCTATACATAGTTGGAGATTGCTTCGTCACCAAGAACAAGAGCGTGGCTCGCAATGACGAAAGACGAGAATTTATGACAACAGCAATTAGCGTAAAAAACATCGGTAAGCAATATAAAATCGGCGCGGCGGAGACAAAATTCCGCTATAACATGTTGCGCGACGTGATTGTGGATACAGTCACTGCGCCTGTACGCATCGCCAAAGCCCTCGTGGGCAAATCTGATCATCGCATGAATCAAAATTATGTGTGGGCATTGAAAGACGTCTCCTTTGATTTGGAAGAAGGCAAAGTGCTGGGCATTGTGGGCAGAAACGGCGCTGGCAAAAGCACATTGTTGAAAATCCTTTCGCGCGTTACTGAACCGACGACTGGAACAGTCACGGTTAGAGGAAGAGTCGGTTCATTACTTGAAGTCGGCACAGGATTTCACCCCGAACTTTCCGGCAGAGAAAATATTTATATGAACGGCGCAATCTTAGGAATGCGTCGCGCTGAAATTGATTCTAAATTTGACGAGATTGTAGAATTTTCAGAGGTTAGCCAATTCATTGATACGCCTGTTAAACGCTATTCATCTGGGATGTATTTACGTTTGGCGTTTGCAGTTGCCGCTCACCTTGAACCTGAAATTTTAGTTGTAGATGAAGTGTTGGCGGTGGGCGATGCTGAATTTCAGAAGAAATGTTTGGGCAAAATGAATGATGTGGCGCAACAAGGTCGCACGGTTTTATTCGTCAGCCATAATATGTCTGCGATTTTACGTTTGACTCAAGAAGCGATTGTTTTGCAAAAGGGTCAAATGATTATGCGCGCGCCCACGCAAGAAGCGGTGGATTATTATTTGTCGTCGGGACAATCTCAAGCGGGCGAAAAATTTTGGGGTGTTGAAGATGTCAGCGTGGCGAATGCTGAATTTACGCCGACCAGTTTGAAGGTCAAAGAAAGAAGCGGGAAGGTCGTGGATACCATCCGCTCCACTGAACCAGTCACACTGGAATTCGAGTATCAGTTAAATACATCTATCACAGGTTTGCGCGTTGGTTTGTACATCAGCACCATGCGCGGCGAATATATTTTTACCTCGTTTGATACGGACGATGCGAGTTTGTATGAAAAATTTGACACGCGCAGCGCTGGGCGCTATGTGAGCCGCGCGGAAATCCCTGCCGATATTTTTAACGAAGGGCGTTATATGGTGGGCGTGAATGCGAGCTCGTTTGGCGTGAAAAGATATTTTATGGATGAAAATGCGTTGGCGTTTAGTGTGGATATTTCTGGCGCGCCCGGCACGCAATGGGGCGAGCCGCGCGTGGGACCTGTGCGCCCGCGATTGAATTGGAAGATTGAAAGAATAAATGAGTAATTGGTAAATAGTAATTACCAATTACCAATTACTGTTATGAAAACTTTTTTGCGTAACATACCTTTTATGGCTGATATTGATTGGATGATTCGTTCCAAGAATCAAACACGCCGTGACCATTATGATTTAAGTCGCTTGGGAAAATCTTTACCATCTGCTGTTGAAGTGACAAAAAAATATTTACAGAAGAATCAACAAGCAAAAAAAGTTTTATTTTTTTCCACACTACATTATTGGATTGAACAATCTGCTTATCTCGGTTTGGTGTTAGCAGGCTTGGGGCATGATGTTACATTATTAACCTTACCTTATTCCGAATGGCATAAAGAAAAAGATAAATTCACCCAACGTCAACGTGTCTTGCATACCAAAGATGCTTTATCTTCATTATCTCCATTAATCAAACACGCTTCACTGTTAGAATTATCAATTACCAATTACCAATTACCAATTGCTCTCCAAAAAGATATTGAAGAAATTTCGTTATGGGATTCTCAATACACCTTGATGCGCGAAGAAATCAACATGGCTGACTCAAGCGACAAAGCCTTATATGATTTACGCATCAAACGAAATACATTTGCCGCGCAAGCGCTGTATGAATATTTGCAGACTAATAAACCTGATGTGGTTTTAATTCCAAATGGATTAATTCTCGAAATGGGCATTGCCTTTCGCGTGGCGCGTCACTTGGGCATTGAGGCGGTCACTTACGAATTCAACGACCAACGCGAGCAAATTTGGCTGGCGCAAAATTCATCCATCATGCAACAAGATACGGATTTTCTTGTGGAAGCAAGATGCCATTTGCCGATGACTGACGAAATGTTTGAAAAAGTTGCCGATTTGGAAAATGCGCGGCGCGGCGCTAGGGTATGGGGAAAATCTAAAAGATTGTGGCAATATGTCTCGTCACAAGGCGGGGATGAGACTCGTAAGTTATTAAATTTAGATTCCCGCCCGGTAGTGATGCTCGCCGCCAATGTGCTAGGCGATAGTTTAACTTTGGGGCGTGATATTTTTGCAGAATCTATGACTGAGTGGATTACAAAGACTGTTCAATATTTTGCAAAGAGAAATGATGTTCAATTGGTCATTCGTGTTCACCCAGGCGAAAAACTTGTTCCGCAAGCCAAATCAATGGGCACGGTGGTCAAAGAGGCTCTGCCTGAAATCCCCAACCATATTCACGTTATCGGCGCATTGGATTCAATCAACACTTATGATTTAATCGAAATTGCCGATGTCGGTTTGGCGTACACCACTACAGTTGGTTTAGAAACTGCCATGAACGGCAGACCTGTCATTTCTTGCGGACAAACGCATTACCGCGGGCGCGGCATTACGATTGACCCAAATTCTTGGGATGAATATTATGCGACGCTTGAAAAAGTTTTAGCGAATATCCCCGCTTATAAGTTGGATGAAAAGCAAATCGAATTTGCTTGGAATTATGCCTATCGCTTCTTCTTTGAATATCCACAACCATTCCCGTGGAGGCTGATGAACTTTTGGGATGATTTGGAAGTTTGGAATTTAGAAAGAGTCTTTAGTAATGAAGGCCTGAGTCAATTCAAAGATACGTTTGGATTTTTGGTAGGCGAAAAATTTACTTGGAAATAATATGACAAACGATACAAAACAAAAAGTCCGTGAGTTTTACGATGAGATCGGCTGGCAACAAGCGGAGGGCGGGTTATATCAAAACGCCCGCTATGATGATTTACGCCCTGTCGTGAAGGATTATGTCCATGATACACGAATGCGCGTCAAGCGCGGAATTGAGCCAACGGGTAAGTTTATGTTGGATGCAGGCTCGGGACCCGTGCAATATGACGAATACCTGACCTATTCACAAGGCTATCAAAAACGAGTTTGCTTTGATATTTCTATTCAAGCCCTGCGCGAAGCGCGTAAACGCATTGGCGATCATGGTCTCTTTGTGGTGGGCGATATTGCCAATCTTCCGTTCAAGCCAAACGCTTTCGATGGAATTGTTTCGATGCACACCATTCATCACTTGCCGCCCACAGAACATAAACGCGCATATCTCGAATTGTTCCGCGTTTTAGGCGTAGGGAAACGCGCCGCAATTGTAAATGGTTGGACCAATCCCGCGCTCGTGGGCTGGTTGGATAAACTCATTATCTTTTCACATCGTCTGCGCCGTTTCCTGCGCGGCAAACCGTTGCGCGCACAACCGCATGATAAAAAAGCGACGTATGTGAAAAAGACGAATGCGCGCTGGCTCCGCCATGAAATTGGCAAAGAGATTCCGTTTGAAATTGTCGCTTGGCGTTCGGCAAGTACGTTGACCATGCGCACCGTCATTCACGAAAAATTTGGCGGCAAAGCCCTGCTCCGCTGGTTGTATAAAATGGAGGAGAAATACCCAAAGTTCTTTGGCGAGAACGGGCAATATCCGTTGATCATTCTCAAAAAATAATATGCCAAGATTCACCGATCAAAAGTATCTTACGCAAGATCAATATAAAGATTCGTCAAATTTGGATGCGCGCATTGCGCTTCATCAAAACTATAGCGTCAATCCGCAAAGCTGGTCTCGCTGGGTTTTTGAGACGCTCCTTCAAGCCCCCGCCACGGCAAATGTTTTAGAATTGGGATGCGGAACTGGCACGCTGTGGAAGGAATGCGCGGATCAAATCCCTGCCGGCTGGAACATCACCCTCACCGATCTTTCCGACGGGATGCTTGATTCGGCTTGGAAAAACTTGGTCGTAACGGGACGCAACTTCAAGTTTGAAAAAGTGGACGCGCAAACGCTTCCCTATCCAGATAAAAGCTTCGACCTCGTCATTGCTAATCATATGCTCTATCATGTGCCGGATAGAGTCAAAGCGTTGAATGAAATTCAGCGCGTTCTGAAAGACGACGGAACTTTGATCGCAACCACCGTTGGCGAGAAACACATGCAGGAAATGTACGGCTGGCTCAAGCAAGTTAATCTCAACCGCCGCGCCGATATGTTTGATAATCCGTTTTTGTTGGAAAACGGCGCCGCTGAAATTAAGCGGACGTTTTCACGAGTTGAGAAAACGCAATATGTAGATAATTTAGAAATAACAAAAGTAGAACCAATTATTAATTACATTCGCTCTTCGATTGGCGCGGAAGATATTTCAGAAGAACTCTTGAACTCGGTTGAAAAAGAATTGACCGCCTACCTTGAGCAACATAAAAAAATAATCATCACCAAAGACTCTGGCATGTTCAGGGCAATGAAATAGGAGAATATATGGACTGGAAAAATCAAGTCGTACTCGTCACGGGCGGCACGGGCTCTTTTGGTAAAAAATTCACGCAGACTTTGCTGGCTGAAAAACAACCGAAGAAAATTATCATCTTCAGCCGCGATGAGTTGAAACAGCACGAAATGCAAGTTGGCGGGTTCAATCATCCCTCCCTGCGCTATTTCATCGGCGATGTGCGCGACCGCGAAAGACTCGAACGCGCTTTGCATGGCGTGGATATTGTCGTCCATGCGGCGGCGCTGAAGCAAGTGCCGGCTTGCGAGTATAACCCCATGGAAGCCATCAAAACCAATATTATGGGAACAGCCAATGTGGCGGAAGCCGCCATAGACGCGGGCGTGAAAAAAGTTTTGATGGTCAGCACGGATAAAGCCGTCAGCCCGGCAAATTTGTATGGAGCCACAAAACTGGCGGGGGAGAAGTTGACGATTCAAAGCAACGCCTATGCCGGGGGACCAGCAACCAGATTATCGTGCGTCAGATACGGAAATGTCGTTGGCTCACGCGGCTCGATTGTCCCACTCTTTTTGAATCAACGCGCAGGCGGCAAAATCACCGTCACTGATGAGCGCATGACGCGCTTTTGGCTTTCGCTGGATCAAGGCGTGCGTTTCGTCATTGATTGCATTGAGCAAATGGAAGGCGGCGAAGTTTTTGTCCCAAAAATTCCGAGTACAAAAGTGATTGACCTTGCGAAAGCGATTGCGCCGGAAGCCGAGATTAATATCATCGGCATTCGCCCGGGCGAAAAACTGCACGAGATGTTAATTTCCGAAGATGAAGCTCGCCACACCGTAGAACTTGATAAAATGTTTGTAGTGCAACCCGCCGAAGCCACTTGGTTTGGATATTCATGGAAGGATAAAGGCAAAGCCCTCAAAGAAGGCTTTTCTTATTCCAGCGATAACAATAGCGAATGGCTCGACGTGGAAGGCATCAAAAAATATATTGCCCCCTTTGAAAAACTTTTTAAGCAGGGCAAACTCGAGGGATAAATTATGGCGCGAATCTTAATCACCGGCGCAAGCGGATTGCTTGGCATTAACCTTGCCAGCGAGGCGCTGAATCAGCATGATATTATTTGCGTGGATCGTAGCAAGTTGGTCAGCGCTCCGTTTCAAATTGTGCAAGAAGACCTCAGTGATTTAACTTCCATCCCCAACTTGTTAGACGCAGTGCGCCCGGCTTGGTTAATCAATTGCGCGGCGCTGGCGGATATTGACCAGTGCGAAGATTATCCCGACCGCGCCAAATTATTGAATACCGATATGCCGCTGGAATTTGCCAAAGCCTGTAAAAAACGCGGCATTTCTATGGCGCATATTTCTACCGATGCGGTCTTTGACGGACAAAAAGACGGCTTTTACACCGAGCAAGATACGCCCAACCCAATGAATGTGTATGCCAAAACGAAATTGGACAGCGAGCAAGCTGTGGCGGCGGAAAATCCCAGCGCGATTATTGCGCGCGTCAATTTTTATGGCTGGAGCTTGAGCGGCAGAAGAAGTTTGGCTGAATTTTTTTACAATAACCTGAGCGAGCAAAAAAGCATGAGCGGCTTTACCGACGCCATCTTCTGCCCCATGCTGGTCAATCACACTGCGCGGACTTTGCTCAAAATGTTAACCCGCGGGCTAACCGGCTTATATCATTTGGTGGGTCCGCAATCCATGAGCAAATATCAGTTTGGCGTTGAAATCGCCCGCAAGTTTGGCTTGCGCGAGAGCGGCATTTCCCCGCGCTCTATTCACACTTCGAATCTTTCCGCCAAGCGTTCTAACAATTTATCCCTAAGTACCAGCAAGTTATCCACAGTTTTGGGCGAACCTCTCCCTGAGTTCTCCGCAGGTTTGGATGAGTTCTACACACAATTTCAGCAAGGTTATCCACAGAAAATCCGCAGTTATCAACAAGCCTAGGCTAGGTTTTCCACAATTTTTCAGGAAACAGAGCCAATTTTCCACAAAGTAAGCGGCGTTTTTCCGCAGATTCTAGAAATCCCTGCAAAGTTATCCACATTTTTGAGACGGTTATCCACAGGCTTTTCCCGCCCTTTTCCACAGCCCCGCCTCTTTCTGGACCTTGAGCCTGATTCTGAACATTCAAATTTAACAGCCAGTTTATGAAACTAATAAACCTGAATACCCCAAAGTTTGGCTGGACCATTTTTTAGCTTGCAAGGATAAAAGTTTTCTTAAGTGTTCGTTCGTTTGGGCATACTCCCAACTATCGCGCCATAATTTCAATAAAACGCTTAATTCGCTCAATTCTTGATTTGCACTCTCAGTTTGATTGTTCTGAGTTAGTTCAATAAACTGTAAACATTCATCTAACATCGGCACAATCGCTTTTACGCGCGTTTCTTTCTCCGCCGAGGATGCGATTCGCCCAAGCGTGGAGGCTAATGCGCCAAGTTGTCTTTCTGGGGATTCGCTTAAAAAAGAAGCGGCATACATCGTCATGGCTTTACTCCTTTGAGATATTTTTCGGCGACTTGTCTGACTTCATTACAAATATGTTCGTCTTGTATAACGATGCTTCGATTTTGTTTAGGACGAATGTTAATTAGAGATTCGTATTCAATTTCTTGTTCGTCAGGAAACCAGTTTGCGCCCCACAAGTTTTCTTGTTGACTGCCTTTTTCTAATAGAAGTTGCTCGCACTCGTAATGCATTCCGCTTCCGCCTGCAACTATGCTACGCTCAAGATCAACGACAATTTTTATCATACGCATTTCTGAGAATGCTTCAAGCATTTCATTGATTTGGGCGACGGTCGCTTTTTCGGTAAGAACATGAATAGCCATCGTCAAATTATAAGCCTAAAACGTAATGATAAAATTGTCGAAACTCAGCTTCGGAGGAACGTATGGAAATTAAATTTGGAAATCGCACGATTGGCTTAAACCATCCCACCTATTTCATTGCCGATATCGCCGCCAACCATGATGGCGATATGGAGCGCGCCAAGCGCTTGATTCGCTTGGCAAAAGAAGCGGGCGCGGACGCCGCCAAATTTCAAAATTTTGACGCGCCGAAGATCGTCTCCGATTATGGTTTCAAAGCCATGAGCGGCGGACAGGTGAGTCATCAAGCCAGTTGGAAGAAATCCGTGTTTGAAGTGTACAAAGGCGCGTCCATTCCATTTGATTGGTCAATGACTTTGGTGGAAGAGTGTAACGAAGTAGGCATTGATTATTTTTCCTCGCCCTATGATTTTGAAGCGATTGATTTCCTCGATCAGTATGTGGAAGTGTATAAAGCGGGTTCGGGCGAAATTGACTGGATCGAAGCCCTAGAAAGAATGGCAAGTAAAGGCAAACCGTTCTTCATTGCCACGGGCGCGTCCAATATTGGCGAAGTTCAAAAAGCCGTCCATGCGATTTTGAAAATTAACAAGCAACTCGTTTTGATGCAATGCAACACCAACTACACCGCCAGCCCAAATAATTATGACCATTTACATTTGAACGTGTTGAAAACTTTTGGAACGATGTTCCCCGATGTGATTTTAGGCTTATCAGATCATACGCATTCAGTTGCGCCCGTGCTCGGCGCAGTGACCTTAGGCGCGCGCGTGATCGAACGTCACTTCACCGATAGCAACGACCGCGAAGGTCCCGACCATAAGTTTGCAATGAACCCAGAAAACTGGGCGAAGATGGTGGAAGAGACGCGCTTGCTCGAAAGATCGTTAGGCAGTTCAGATAAATTCATCGCCGAAAATGAACAAGAGACGCAAATTGTGCAACGCCGTTGCTTGCGCGCCGCGCGTGAAATTAAGGCTGGCGAAGTTTTCACCAGAGATATGATTGACGTGCTTCGCCCCGCAACAGTTGGCGCGATCAAACCCGATCAAATTCAAAACGTGATTGGCACAAAAGCGCTGGCGGATCTGCCGCTGGGCAAAGAACTCCGCTGGACGGATCTAGGAGCGTAACTTGAACCGTAAAGTTTTTATCCGCTTGGTCATTATTGCCGGCGGTATCGGCATTATTCTGCTTTCGCTCTTCGCTTTTCAACTTGGCTTGGATAACGACCCGGGCTGGGGTCCGCGCCGCATTCAATTAATTATTATCGGTTTATCAATTATTTTATTCGGCTCGTTATATTGGCTTACGCCAAAGTTTGTTCGTCACGCTGAAAGCGTGACGAACTTGGAAGATAAAAATATTGTCGGGCTAAAAGCCCGGCCTGCAAATACTTTAATAAATAATATCCTGCTAACTCTTTTATTCTTTTTTACTGTTTGCATTTATATCTGGATCATCACCATCGGCAGAATTGACAAATGGCCCTCCGGCAGAGATTACTACTGGAAGTTGACCCAAGCCTTTCAACACGGCCAAACCTATTTGCTCGAAGAACCCAATCCCCAACTCGCCCAACTGGAAAACCCTTACGACCATCATCAACGCAAAGAGCTCGAATATTTATGGGATACAACTTACTATGACGGAAAATACTTTTTATATTGGGGTCCCGCGCCCGCCGCGCTTGGCGTTTTCGTAACCGCGATCACATCCAAACCCGTCACCGATACAGGTCTTGTTTTTTCGTTTGTCATTGGTATTGCATTATTTTCAATTTTATTACTTTATGAAATTTATAAAAAATTTCAGCTTCCCGCTTGGGCGCTTTGGAGCGGAGTTTTCGTCTCGGCGATCAACGTCCCCTTGATTTGGTTGCTCACGCGCCCCACGTTTTACGAAGTCTCCATCTCTGGCGGGCAATTCTTTTTGATGGCGGGCTTTTACTTTTTATTTTTAGGATTTCGCAACTCAAGCCTTGACCGCCGCTGGATCAGCGCCTCAGCCTTAACTTTGGGCTTGGCTGGCGCGACGCGAATCAATTTACTTCCCTCGATCATTGTTTTAGCGTTTATCGCCGCTTGGAAAATTTATGCCGCGCAAAATAAAAATTTTAGAAAAGCCTTGCCTGCGCTTGTATCTTTATTCCTTCCGTTAGGCTTGATCGCCATCGCCCTATGCGGATATAACTACGCCCGCTTCGGCTCCATCTTTGAGTTTGGGCATCGCTACCAGTTGACAGGTCCCTCGCTCACGGCAGATTATGCGGATATTAGCTCGCCCAAATATATTCTGCCCAATACATTCACTTATCTTTTTCGCCTGCCCAGCCTCAACGCAGAATTCCCGTTTTTCACCGTCCCGTGGATTAAAGAGAATATGTGGCCCGCTTTTATTCATTTGCCCGAGCATTATTACTATACCGAACCCGTCGCCGGAATTTTATTCATTGTCCCGCTGATTGGCTTTGCCGCGCTGTTACTCGCTAGATTGTTCTGGCTTTTCATTAATGGCGATATTTCTCGGAAGCAGTTTGTAGATGCTGAAAATTCAACGAACGATTCGGCAAATCTATTCTCATGGTTCGGATTTACGCTACTGGCTTACACTCTAATTCAATTATTTATCCTGCTAATTTTTATCAACTCCGCCATGCGCTATCTGGCAGATGTTGCTCCAGCTTTAATTATCCTCAGCGCCATGTTCGTTGGCTATTATGTCAAAGCCGTAGATACAAACTGGCTTTTGAGGCGCGCAATTGCTTGGTTGTGGGTCGCGGCTTCTGCGCTGACGGTAATTTTTGGCTTGCTGATCGGTTTCACGGGCGATAAAAACAACTTCCTCAATCAAAACCCCGCTTTATATTATCTCCTCTCGGAATGGTTCACTCGTTAATGCGAATTTTATTTTTTTCTCTCGGTTACTCCACGCACGATTATCGCTTCCTCAATTCCATCTCTATGGCTGGGCACGAAGTTTATTTTGTTCAATTGGAAGGCAACCAAAGACAAGTTGAATCGCGTTTGATTCCTGAAAATGTCAATCAGGTCATCTGGCGGGGCGGGCGCGAACCTTTTCGTTGGAACAAATTGTTTTCTTTGACCAGAGATTTCAAACGCTTGGTCAAAGAGATCAAGCCCGATTTGATTCATGCGGGCCCAATTCAAACCTGCGCGTTCATCGCCGCGCTTGCGGGCTTTCGTCCATTGCTCACCATGTCTTGGGGCTTTGACCTGATGGACGATGTGCATAAAGGCTGGATTTGGGAATTTGCGACGCGTTACACTTTGAAACGCTCGTCATTTTTTACCAGCGATGCAAACGTGACAAAAAATAAAGCCCTCGCCTATGGCATGAATCCTGAAAAGACGATTGTTTTTCCATGGGGCGTGGATTTGGAACATTTCAAAGCGAAGCCTGAAGCGGGCGAAAGAAAAGACGGCTTTGTTTTATTTTGCAACCGTTCGTGGGAAGAGCGTTATGGCGTGGACGTGCTAGCCCGCGCTTTTGTGCAAGTGGCGCAAGAACGCGATGACGTGCGCTTGATTCTTTTGAACGGCGGCTCGCAAAGCGCTACACTTCGTCAAATTTTTCAGCGCGGCGGCGTGGAAGATTTTGTAACCTATGGCGGACAAATCTCGCAAAACGATTTGCCCTACTGGTATCATCAAGCCGATCTCTATATCTCGCCTTCGCATGTGGACGGTTCGTCCGTTTCGTTGCTGGAGGCGCTGGCTTGCGGACTGCCGTGTTTGGTTTCAGATATCCCTGCAAACAAAGAATGGGTAGTTGAAAATGAAAACGGCTGGCTCTTCAAAGATGGAGACGCGAATCATCTTGCGGAAAAAATTCTCGCGGCGCTGAATCAGCGTGAAAAACTGCATCAGCTTGGCAGAGCAGGCAGAAGGTCCGCAGAGTTGCGCGCGGATTGGAAAAAGAATGTCGAAGCGTTGTTGAATGTCTATCGAAATCTTGGAGAAAAAAATGTTATCTAAAAAAGATTTGCTCAACGAGTTTTCAAAAATCAAAATCGAAAGCGATACGCTTGTCGTGCATACGTCCTATAAATCTTTGGGCGGCGTGGAAGGCGGCGTGGATACCGTGATTGACGCGATGCAGGAATTGATCGGCAAAGACGGCACGGTCTTATTCCCCGCTTTCAATTTTCAATCATGGACGGAGACGCATTATTTTGACGTGTTGGAGACGCCTTCAAAGATGGGCATGATCACGGAACAAGCGCGCCTCAGACCTAACGCCAAGCGGACTCCGCATCCGATTTATAGTTTCTCCGCTTTGGGCAAACGCGCCGACGAATTCTCCAAGACCGAAGATGTGGAAGCCTACGGACCAAACTCCGCTTTTGCTTTGTTTCACAAACTCAACGCCATGATCGTTAGCATTGGTTTGGATTTCAATAACTCTTTTTCGATGCATCATTATATTGAATATAACGTGGGTTGCGATTATCGCCGCATCAAAGAGTTCGCTGGCATTTACATGGGCTATGATAGAAAACCGCAGATCAAAACTTATACGATGTATGTGCGTAATCACGAGCGCGTGAAAACCTACATCACGCCCGGCATGAACGATCTTTTACATGCAGGCGTGATTAAAGAGATTCCAGTAGGCGCGGCGAAAGTGCATTATCTGACGGCAAATGAATTTTTTGAGCATATGTCTGTCATTGTGCGTGAGCATCCTGAAAAGTTGCATTATATTGAAGAGCCAAAGTATTAAGAGGTGATACAATTACAAAGAGGCGACTTATGGATAGAATTGTTGTTAATCCACAAATTCATTTTGGTAAACCTATTATTAAAGGCACGCGGATTACTGTGCAAAATGTGCTTGAACTGATTAATGAAGGCTTATCTTTTGAGCAGATTGTTAGAGATTATTACCCGGCTTTGAAAATAGAAGATGTTCAAGCTTGTATGCAGTATGTGATTGCCTTGGTGGCCTCTGAAGATATTCATATTTCTTCGGTGACGGCATGAAATTTTTGCTTGACCAAGATGTATATGCCCTGACAGAACAGTTTTTACGAGAACAAGGATATGATGTAGTAACTGCCTCGGAATTAAATTTATCTCGTGCTGAAGATACAGAGTTGCTCAAAGTGGCTCATAGCCAAAAAAGAATTTTTGTTACTCGAGATAGAGATTATGGAAATTTGGTGTTTATCGTTGGCATGGGAAGCGGCGTAATTTATTTGAGGATTTTACCTTCTACTATGAATGAAATTCATGCAGAATTGAAAAAAGTAATTGAAACATATAGCGAAGAAGAATTAGCTAAATCATTCATCGTGGTAGAAAAAGGACGACATCGCATTAGGAAGACAGAGTAAACATTGAAAATCCCGTTTCAAATTGAGACGGGTTTTTATATTTGTTGAGAAAAAAACATGAAACCCTATACATCCCTCAAATCCATCCTTGCGGAATTTTTTCCGCTTCATCGCACGCTCGCTTCCGATGACCATGATAAAACCTTGGAAATCGTCGGCGCGTACATGCCCGATTCTTCCAATTACACAATCGAGACGTACACCCCGCTCGAACCGGCTTGGACATGGAAAGTGCCTGAACGTTACGTTGTCCACGAAGCGTATTTAGAGATCGAAGGCGGCGAACGGGTTGTGGATTTCAAAAACAATCCGCTTCATCTCGTTTCATATTCCCTGCCGATTGATCAAAAGCTGTCTTTTGAAGAACTGCAACCGCATTTGTATTTCAACGAAAAACGCCCGCATACGATTCCGTGGGTGTTCAAGTATTACGAACGCGATTGGGGCTTCTGCTTGCCGAAGAATCTTTTCGATAAACTTCCGCGAGATAAAAAATATCGAGCTGTGATCAAATCTGAATTTATTACCGACCCGAAACAAGGCTTCAAAATGGCGACGGCGGTTGTTCATCCTGAAGGTGGACCGAATCCCGAAGCGGGCGAAATTATCGTGCAGGCGCATACTTGTCATCCTATGCAAGCCAATGACGACGGCGCAGGCGTAGTCAGCGCGATTGAGTTGGCGAATCGGCTTGCGAAAAACCCTTTACCGCGCGGCTCAATGAGCGTCCGCTTTTGGTTTGGGGCAGAAACGATCGGCACGATCGTTTATCTTTCGCACAATGAACATCTGATTCAAAATTTGCGCGGCGGTATCTTCATGGAGATGACGGGCAATAAAAATAAAATTGCTTGGCATCACACGCGCCAACATACGCATTTGCTAGATCGCATTACGAATCGCATTGTCGGTAAATCGGCGCATGATGAACGTGATTTTGCGGCGGCTCCCGCGAATGACGAGCGCGTGATCAATGGACCCGGCGTCAATGTGCCGTGTATTTCCATCAATCGCTGGCCCTATGACGAATATCACACCACCGACGATAATCTCGACATCATCCATGAGGATATGTTAGTTGGCGCGGCGCAAACCGCCGAGCAGATCATCCGCATTTACGCCAGCAACTACATTCCCAAACGCACCTTCCGCGGACCCGTCTTTCTCAGCGGTAATGGTCTCTGGGTGGATTGGCGCGATAACTGGGCTTTGAATCGCGCGATTGAAAAAATTATGATGCGCTTTGAAGGCGAGCACTCGCTCTTTGATATTGCCGAACAAGTTGGGTTGGATTATGAAATCGTCCGTGAATATGTTGAAAAATTCCGCGCGAAAGGATTTGTAACCGCTCAGCCGATTCCGTCTGAGGCGCAGGCGGAGTGATTTCACCACAGAGCGCACAAAGACCGCTGAGATTTAAGAGGCTTTTATGAAACAGATGCCGATGGAAGAATTAAAAATCTCTGTGAACTCTGCGTTCTCTGTGGTAAATTTCTTACTCTATGACCAAAAAAATCGTTGCCATCATTCAAGGGCGCATGTCCTCTTCGCGTTTGCCGGGAAAAATTCTGGCGGATATTGCCGGTCAGCCGATGTTGAGCCGCGTGTGTCTGCGCGCTTCGCGGGCGCAGACACTCAATCAAATTATTTTTGCGACGACGACCGACGCTTCTGACGACCCCGTAGCTGAGTACTGTGATTTTTCAGGCATTCCCTACACTCGCGGCAGTTTGTATGATGTGCTGGATCGTTATTATCAAACGGCGCTCCAAGCCAAAGCCGATGTTGTTGTGAGAATCACAGCCGATTGCCCCGTAATTGACCCTGAATTAATTAATGATGTAGTCAATACTTTGCTTGAAGACGAATATGACTTTGTCTGCAACCGCCTGCCGCCGCCCACTCAAAGAACCTATCCAATTGGTTTGGATGTAGAAGCCTGCACGTTCAAGGCGTTGAAAAAAGCGTGGAAAGAAGCCAAAGAGCCGCAACAACGCGAACACGTTATGCCGTATTTTTATGAGGGAGCGCAGTTGTCAGATGTCAGTAGACAGTTGTCAGTTGGCGAAGCGCCGCGCGGATTCAAGATTGCTTTGCTGAATCATGCAACTAATTTCGGCGATTATCGCTGGACGGTAGATACGCCTGAGGATTTAGAATTCATGCGCGCAGTCTATAAAAGCTTCGACGGGCGCGATGACTTTACATGGAAAGAAGTATTAGACTTGGTGCATGATAACCCCGAGTTGGCAAAAATCAACGCGAATGTGCAACATAAAACTTTGAAAGATATAGATAAACGCGCCAGTTACTAATTACCAATTACCAATTACCAATTACTATGCCCTTAATCACTTTCTTCACCGCCCCTAAACCTTTTACCAATCCGCACATTGCCATGATTCAACGCAATGCGCTTAAGTCTTGGACACTGCTTGAAGATGTTGAGATCATTTTGCTGGGCGATGAAGCGGGCATCGCTGAAATTGCCAAAGAATTTAATCTCAAACATTTTCCTGACGTGCAGATGAATGAAAATGGCACGCCGTTGATTTCATCTATGTTTGCGATCGCGCGAGCCAACGCAACGAGCGAACTGCTGTGCATCGTCAATGCGGATATGATTTTGATGAGTGATTTCGTTGAAGCCGCCCGTAGGTCAGGCATGTTGCGTGACGAGTTCGTGTTGTTGAGTCAACGCTGGGATTATGACATCACGTCGCCGCTGGATTTCGTCGCGGGGTGGGAGTCTGGGCTGAGAGAATCTGTCAGCAAACAGAACCAACTTCACCGTCCCGCCGGAAGCGATTTTTTCCTCTTCCCAAAAAAATGTTATCAAGACATTCCAAATTTTACAATCGGCAGAGCGGGCTGGGATAATTGGATGATCTATAAAGCGCGCAAAGAAAATTGGGCGGTGATTGATTGCACGCCGTCGCTGATGATCGTGCATCAAAACCATGATTACTCGCATTTGCCAAACGGCAAGCCGCATTACGATCACCCGGATACGAACGTGAATATTCGTTTGGCGGGCGGGCAGGCGAATGTGCGTTATTCGATTTTAGATTCGACGCATCAATTGATAGATGGTAGACTCGCCCGCCCGAAGCTGACTTCACTGCGCCTCACGCGTAAATTTGAATTGGTCTTGCGTACTATATTTTTTTTCTTGCCTGAAACAATGATTGAAAACGTTGTCAGACCGAAGAGATGGAAAAAACGATTCAAAAAGATAATTGGATAATTCGATGTTCGACTAAAACCTGATACCTGAAACTTGGAACCTGATACCTTATGCGAAAAGGTCAAAACCCTGCAAAATCTGTGAAAGAAGTCATCCGCCCACAGCGCGTGACTGTTGCTTTATTAAATTACATCCCATTTCTAAGCGGTTTTTATGCCGAGACGTTGGATGTATTGAAGGTCAGTTTGGAATCCATGCGTAAAGATGCGGGCTTGCCGTTTGACTTGATGATTTTTGATAACGGCTCGTGTGAAGAAGCGCGGAATTTCCTTGTGCAAGAAAAAGAGGCGGGGCGCATTCAATATTTGATTCTCTCTGAAAAAAATATGGGCAAAGGCGGCGCATGGAATGTAATGCTGGCAGGCGCGCCTGGCGAGATCGTTGCGTACACTGACGCAGACGTTTTGTTTTATCCAAATTGGCTTTCGCGCTCGGTTGAAATTTTAGAGACTTTTCCAAATGTGGGCATGGTAACTGCGCGTCCGTTTAGAACCCCGCCTGAATTTTATGAGTCAACATTGAAATGGGCGAAAGCTAGCGCGCAATTGGATGAAGGTCAATTTATTGAATGGAATACTTTTTTGGAATTTAATTTATCGTTGGGACAAACTGAAGAAGAAAACAAAAAAGTCTATGCCGAGACGAAAGATTGGCGGATTCAATATAAAAACGTGACGGCAATGGCTGGCGCGAGTCATTGGCAATTCACGGCGTATAAATCCACGCTTCAACAATTTCTACCCTTTGACATGGACAAGCCGATGGGACAAGTCCGCCAGTTGGATAAACGCATGAATGATGCAGGTTTACTGCGGCTGATGGTCTCGGATCCGCTGGCGATGAATATGTCTAATACGCTGGGATATTTGCGAGGAGAGTTGTTAGGGAAGGATAAAGGAAGAAGGATGAAAGATAAAGGGTTGAAGCGCCGATTGTTGGAATTTGCGCCACTCAAGAAGGTTTTGTTGGCGGTGTATAACAAGATTTTTGGTTGGTATTATTCGTAGCGGAAAATTTATGCTGACAATTACATTTGCAGGCGACGAATCGGGTGATGTAAGTTTTAATTTTGGTAAAGGAGCGTCTCGCTATTTTGTTATGGCGGTGATTGCAACTGCCAATCCTGAAGGTTTGCGTGATGCTTTGGGGAATGTCATGAGAGAATTTACGTTACCCGCCTCATATGAATTTAGTTTTAATAGTATCGCATCAGATTCTTTAAGAAAACGAGTTTTTCAAGTTCTCCAAAAATCAGATTTTGAAGCATGGGCATTAATAGTAGATAAAACTCATTTATCTATTCCCTTTACAATTATGAGAAGGTTGGATTTTTACCTTTTTTGTATTACGGAGTTACTTCAATCTATCCCGCCTGAAAAACGCGAAAAGGCAACTCTGATATTAGATGAGTTTGGCGGCGAGCCGGAATTGCCCTTGCAATTTCGCCGTTATATGAAGAGAAGAAATATTCCGCGTCATTTTAGTCGCGTACTAACTAAGCGTTCTAAAAGTGAACCCTTGATTCAAGTTGCTGATCTAGTGGCTGGGGCAGTATTTCGTCGTGATGCTCAGCATGATTCTGAGTCGTTTGACTTGATTGAAAAGAAAATTGTTAATATAGTAGAGTATCAGAGTTAAATACAACCCACCCTGCTAGCCTTGTCGTCATCACTTCCAGACGGGGCGGGGCCGCCTCAGTTGGCGACCTTTCACAGGGTGGGAGAAGCCTTTTGGCTTTTATGCTTGTATTATACTCACTTGTAAAAATGAATTCAAGCCAACTTTTCCTGCCCTTTGACATGGACAAGCCGATGGGACAAGTCCGCCAGTTGGATAAGCGCATGAATGATGCAGGTTTATTGCGGCTGATGGTCTCGGATCCGCTGGCGATGAATATGTCCAATACGTTGGGGTATTTGCGCGGGGAGTTGTTAGGGAAGGATAAAGGAAGAAGGATGAAAGATAAAGGGTTGAAGCGCCGATTGTTGGAATTTGCGCCACTCAAGAAGGTTTTGTTGGCGGTGTATAACAAGATTTTTAGTTGGTATTATTCGTAGCGGAAGACGAATCAATGACAACTACAACGTTTACGCTTGCGGGTGATGAAGCGGGAGATGCAAGCCTTAACTTCGAAAAAGGCGCATCCCGCTACTTTGTGGTTGCGCTCGTTGGCACTCAGGATGCTGATGAACTTCGTTCTGTTTTGGAAGATCTGCGTAAACGCGAGAACTATACAAAAGGGTTTGAATTTCATTTCAATGCGTTAACCACAAAGAAATTGCGCGAGAAAACTCTATCTGCTCTACAAGCGGCTAACTTCAAGGCTTGGGCGTTGATTGTGGATAAAACTACAATCCCCGAACCTCTGCGCATCCTCGATGGAATGGATTTTTATCTGTATCTTGTTACTGAATTGGTTGACCGCATTCCCCTGAAAGTCCGAGAGAAGGGAACTTTGATTTTGGATGAGGTTGGTTCCGCCAATGTCGCGTTGGTCAAATTGAAGCGCATGTTCAAAGTACGCGGCATTCGGCATAGGTTTAGCCGTGTTTTCTTCCGACGCTCTCGAAGTGAGGACTTGATTCAAGTTGCGGACTTGGTGGCGGGAGCAATTCTTCGCCGCGATACAAAGAACGACAGCGAAGCCATTGATTATATAAAGGACAAGTTAGTAGAAGTGTTTGAGTATTAAAAGCAACCCGTCTCGCTAGCCTTGTCCATCAACATAGATGGGGGCAGGCGGCCGCGGTGGCCACTTTTCGCGAGGCGGGGTAAGCCTTTCGGCTTTTATGCTTGTATTATACTGACTTATGGATTCTAATTCAACCTGATTTTTAAGACTGTGTTTATGAAACGTATCTTCATCTCCGCCGATCACGGCATGGCAATCATTTATTTTCTGCAAAGCGACGTTGTCTCAACATTGCTCAATGCAGGCGTTGAGGTCATCCTCCTCACCGATGATGAGACTAAAGAAAAAATTGCGGCGCGTTTTGCCCGTCAAGGTCTTGTCTTTGAAGGTCTGCGCCTCAGGCAAGCCAATGAATATGCAAAAAAAATTCAGCCCCGCCTCCAATGGCTTCTCGCCTACCTGCGCCGCGTGGGCGGATCGCGTCGAATCAATACAGAAGCCATGGATAGTCACATTTGGGAAGTGTGGGCGGAGAACGGCTGGAAATTCCGTTTGGGGATTTGGATTCCATCTGCGCTGATGATTTTGCTGTTGCGAAATTTTTCGTGGGCGAGAAATCTGCTGGTGAAGATTCAGAATCGTTTCACGACGGATATTTATTCCGACCTCTTCGAGAAATACAAACCTGATTTGGTCATCGCTTCGACTCCAGGCTGGAGAATGGATAGATATTTATTAAGAGAATCTGCCAAACGCGGAATCCCGAACATGACCGTCATCGTCGGTTGGGATAATTCGTCTTCGTATAATGTCTCAGGCGCGGATGTGCAATATGCAACCTGCTGGTCGCAATTACAAAAAGATGAATTGGTTTACGGATCGGATTGGAAGCCAGAGAATGTAAATATTGGCGGCATCCCTTCGTATGACGGCTATTTCCGCAAGCAATGGCTCATGCCGCGTGACGAGTATTTCAAGTTGCATAATCTTGACCCCAAGCGGAAATTGATTTCGTATGCCAGTAGTTTTGTCCACTTCGCGCCAAACTTCCCGAATATTGAAGCGCTGGCAAAGCTGGTTTCGTCCGATGATTTGGTTGAACCCGCTCAGTTGTTGATTCGCTTACATCCCAGTCACTTTCAAGACAAGCCGAAAATTTTTGCGGAAGAAAGACAGCGCGTGTTTGAGTTGGAGAAAAAATATCCGCATGTACATGTAGTTAAGCCTGTAGCATTGGGCGGCTCGCTGGGTTATTACGGCGGCGAAGATATGGACGAAAAATCGTCCATGATGGCGTATTCGGATGTGGTGGTGACAGTCTATTCAACTATGCTGGTTGAAACCGCCGTGCATGATACGCCGATGGTCGCCGCGACGCTTGACATCCCCGGCGGATGGAATAAACCCAACAAATTTTCATTGTCTCTGAAAGAGATCGGCGATTGGCCCACGCATAAAAGATTCAGAGAAGCGAATGCCGGAAGAGTGGCGACCAACTTCCCCGAATTAAAAGCGGCGCTGAATTTATATCTCAAAGATCAATCTATTGATTCTCTGGAACGAAGAAAATTCATCCAGAATGAAATTACGTTTACCGACGCAAGTTCTGGCAAACGCACAGCGGAATTCATTCTGAAAACCTTAAACCTATAACCTGCAACCTCAAACCTGCAACCATAAAAACATGGTAAAAATGGGGCATGGAGAATCAATGAAAAAGAAATACATTACGATCCTTTCCGTCCTGGTTTTGACGATTGTCTCGGCTTGCGGTCCCGCGCCTGAGCCGACTTTAAGCGTAGAAGAGATTAGCAACACCGCAGTTGCAAATTTGTGGGTGGCATTAACCGCCACGCAATTGGCGCAACCGACTGCCACCGCCACGTTCCCGCCGACTGAGACGTTTACGCCGCAACCAACATTTACTTCAATCCCAATCAATACCTTGCCGCCGCCACCGCCTGCCGCTACAGCCACGAGTCAATGTAATCAAATTCCTGTGCCTGAGCCCAAAGGCGCTTTGGTGAAAGTTAAGTTCGTCAACCAATCGAAAGGCAATGTTAACCTATCGTTTGGGATGCTCGCGCCAAACGCGCAAGGCGAATGCTTTACTTATTCCTACACGTTGGGAGCGTTCGATGCGCCTGTCGTTACCGTTTTGGCGGGGTGCTATTGGGCGTATGGCTGGGTGACGGTAATCAACTCGAATAAAACTTCCACCGCGCAAAACATGGACGCGCTCTGTATCACCGACCCTGCCAAAGAACCGGATATCTGGATCACGGAAGAAGTTATATCTTTTCACTGATGAAACTTCAAAAAAGTAAACCTATGTTTTTATTTTATTTTTCAATCGCGCTGACGATTCTTTCCAGCGCGTTATATCATTTCAGCGCCAAAAGCGCCCCATCTGAGATTGATTTTCCAATTTCTTTGATCGTGACTTATGCCATTGCTCTCGTTGTGACGATAAGTACTGCGCTTCTTTTCCCCGCCGAGGCTGGGTTCGCCGCCGAATTAAAGAAACTAAACTGGAGCAGTTTTTTGCTTGCCATTGCCATCGTGGGCATTGAATTTGGCTTTTTGCTGGCGTATAAATCCGGCTGGAGCATAGGCTTCGCGGCAGTGTTGACGAATGTGGTCGCTTCGTTATTGCTTGTGCCGGTGGCGCTCTTTATTTTCAAAGATAAACTCAATTGGGTCAATGTGACGGGGATCTTAGTTTGCTTGATTGGCTTAGTGATGTTGAATTGGAGAAAATAAACATGTTATCGCGCATGAAATCTGCGGTTCGCATTTTGCTTCAAGGCGAGCCAAAAAAGAAAAGCCGTAATCCAATTCCCGCGATTACCCAAGAAGAAATTGCTGAAATCAAGCAATTCTTTCCGCGTGAAAAATTTTTTATTTTAGGTCATGCGCGTTCGGGCACGACCTTGCTGATGCGTCTGGCGCGTTTGCATCCCGAAGTGCATTGTAATTATCAGGCGCATTTTTTTACGCGCCAGCCATTGCTCAAATCGCTGGTCAATACGCCGGAGGCGGAAGAATGGCTCACGCGCAAATCGAATCGCTGGAATCAGTCTAAGGATTTATCGCCGTTGGTCTTGCGCGCCTCCGCCGATTTTATGTTAGAGCGCGAAGCCGTCAAAGAAAATAAGAATATCGTCGGCGATAAAAGTCCTTCGTCCAATATTCACGGTCAAGCCGTGCGCGATATGCACGCGGTTTATCCGGATGCGAAATTGATTTACATTGTGCGCGATGGGCGCGATGTTTTAATCTCGGAGCGCTTCCGTAATTTTGTCGAAGAATCCAAGTTTTTGACGCAAGAAGATCAGCGCATTATCGCGGACCTGAAAGTTGATTCGACTCCATTTTCAAACGGCGCGCGCTCCATTTTCACTGAAGCGTTCATTCGCAACATTGCCAAACGCTGGGTGGATGATTTAAGCGAAATAGACGCCGAAGCCAAAAAACTGTATTCGGAAAATTATTTTTCAGTGCGCTATGAAGATTTGCTCCAAAAACCATATGAAGAAATGAATAGCCTTTGGAAGTTTCTCGGCGTAAAGAAAGTTGAAACTTCTTTAAGCGACAAGATCAACGCTGAAATGAAATCCAACCCGGATGAGCAGTGGCAAGCCGAAAGGAATGAAAGCATCGCCTCATTTCTTCCCAAAGGGCAGGCGGGCAATTGGAATCGTTTGTTTACGGAAAAAGATAAAGCGATCTTCAAAGAAGTCGCCGGTGACGTATTGGTCAAGTGGAATTACGAAAAAGATTTGAATTGGTGAAAGATTTTCTGTGAAATATTTAATTGCTGGGCTTGGTTCGGTGGGTCGTCGTCACATGCGTAATTTGATTGCGCTTGGCGAGACCGACATTGTTTTACTGCGCACGCGCAAAGCCACATTGCCGGACGATGAATTGGCAGGGTATCCTGTTGAAACGGATATTCACGAAGCCTTGAAAATACATAAGCCTGATGCCGTGATTATTTCTAATCCAACAGCGTTGCATTTAGATATTGCCATCCCTGCCGCACAAGCGGGCTGTGATATTTTGCTTGAAAAACCAATTTCACATTCAATGGAACGATTGGATGAATTGCAAAAGGCTGTACAAAAAAATGATATAAAAGTTTTAGTCGCGTTTCAATTTCGATTTCACCCTAGTTTGATTAAAGTAAAAGAATTGATTACAAGTAATGAAATCGGAAGAATCATTTCTGCTGATGTGCATTTTGGAGAATATTTACCTGCATGGCATCCGTGGGAGGATTATCGCATTAGCTATGCCGCCCGAGCAGATATGGGTGGAGGCGTGGTGGCGACTCAATGCCATTCGCTAGATTATTTGCCATGGTTGCTTGGCGAAAAAGTGGAATCCGTTTTTGGTTGTACCGCTAAATTAAGCGATCTTGAAATTGACGTGGAAGATACTGCTAAAATCGCTTTATGTTTTGCTGGCGGCGCTTTAGCAAGTTTACATTTAGATTTTAATCAGCAACCGCCTGAACATCATTTTACAATTGTGGGGACGAATGGAACAATTAAATGGAATTTAGCAGATGGGGCAGTCAAAATGTATCAGCCGGAGAAAAAAGATTGGGCGCAGTATCCACTCTCCACAAGTTGGGAGCGGAATGTCATGTTTATGGAACAGATTAAACATTTTGCGGATGTAGTCAAAGGGAATGTCAATCCATCTTGTACTTTGGAAGATGGGCTTCGGGTACAAAAACTTGTAGAGGCGATACATAAGTCGCAAGCGACAAAACGATTGATTTCATTCGACTAAAAACAAACGGCGGATTTTATCCGCCGTTTGTTTTTAGTGTACGATGACTTTATCCCATAAGATATTGAGAGAATCTTTTCTTAAATAAACGTTGATGCCTTCGGCGATTGCCGCATAGGCATAATCCTTTAAATACGGTTCCGCTTCTTTTGAGGTCCCTTCCCAGATGGCGACGATCACGTCTGGTTTAAGTTTGCCGAAAGAATAGGCGTAGTTCCATTTGGTGTGACCAGGGCGCATGTAATTTTCGTAACCCGGAAGCATAAAACGCACGTCTGCAATGCTCATGGGGGATTTGACCGGCCCATGCGCGATGACTGCGTCGGCTTTGCCGAGGATGTCTATGGCACGATACTCTGGTAGAAAGTATGGAATTGTTCCAGCCGCATAAAGAGCAATAGACGCAGTGGGCTTTACTGTATTTCGAATGGCTAAAGCAGTTTCAATATTTCTATCAGTTCCCGGAATATAAACCGAACGCCTTGTAAGCGCCAATCTTTCAATAGATTTCCATTCGCCAACGAGCGCGTTGATGTTGATGAAAGCGATCAGCAGGAAGGCGAGAGCGGCACAGCGCGAAAGATATTCAAATACTTTTTTGTTTTCAAAGCCAGAGATGATCTTCTTTCTAATTTCATCTACTGCTAAAGCCAGCCCGATGAAAAAGAAGGGCATAGCAATAGAAATATAGCGGTTGGCTCCGCCTTTATGTTCCCAGGCGTCTCCGCCGACATAAACGCTGTAAGCCACCTGACCCATGAATAGCGCCGCCAGCAACGCTGTTTTCCAATCTCTGCGAAAGAAGAAGACGCTTAAAGGGAGCAGGAAGACGATCCAGTTGGCAAAATAAGCGAGGTGAATCAGCGCGTAAAGTCCGCGGATGATTCTGAGCGGAAGCGCAAAGCCTTCAATTTTTAGATAATACGTATTGGGTAGGAGTTGGCCGTAATACAAATAGCGAGCCAGCGTTTGCCCGCCAAGCGAAAGGGCTAATAAGCCCAGACCCCACATTAAATGTTGCTTTCGATACTGCGGCTGGAGAATCAGTAAAACGCCGAAAATAACCAAATAGGGAACGGTCATATCAAAGCGCACAAGCGTGGAAACAGCCAGCAGGATATAAGCCCAGATGGGGAAGCGCGCCGGAGCCTGGCGGAGGATGAGATATACGGCAAACGTCAGGATTAAGACGAGAACGCTCACCTCCATGCCTAATAGCGACCACCAGATTAGCGGCGTATAGAACGCCGTAAAGACTACCGCCGCAAGCATCGTTATTAAATCATCCGTCAATTCTTCGACAATTTTTCGGACGAAGAATAAAGTTGCCGCTGTGAAAATCAATCCGCTGATTTGGATATACAAGCTGATCGTGTTTTGCGGAATGGGGAAGAGATGGAAGAAGGCCATGTAAGCCACCCAAAGCGGGTTGGTGAATCCTTCGACGTATTCTCCCGCATTCCAAACCCAACCCAAGCCGTGCGCGAGATTGTAAGCGTAGCGCATCGAGATCATCGCGTCGTCAAAAAGGATGTAATAGGTTTTTCCGTCAATGAGGAAACTGCTGTCTTGAATGTAGCGAAGTCCGTAATAAAGATAGCCAAGAATGACAAGCCCAAATAAGAAGTTGCGAAGAAGTTTAGAATTCATACCGCTATTATAAAGGATAATAATTTTTTCTCTTCCAAAATTCACTTGTTGAATTTTGGAGTATAATTTGCCGGTCTTAGAATTCTGCGGAGCGCTCTCTTTGGCGCTGGCGCTAAAACTTAACGGAGTAACAAAAAATGGCAAAAGCAAAACTCATCGCCCCGTATGGCGGCAAACTTGTAAATTTAGTGGCGGAAGGCAAAGAACGCGAAGCGTTACTCGCTAAAGCCGCGCAACTGCCTTCGATCAAAATTACCAATCGCAATTTGTGCGATTTGGAATTGATCGCCACCGGCGGCTTCTCCCCCTTGACCACATTCATGGGCAAAGCCGATTATGACCGTGTATTAAGAGAAATGCGTTTGGCGGATGGAACTTTATTTCCATTGCCCATCACCCTAACCGCCGACCCCAAAGAATTGCCCACCGTTGGCGAAGAACTCGTCTTACGCAATGCAAATTTTGACGTGATCGCCATTATGACGATAGACGAAATTTATCATTGGGATTTGGAAACAGAAGCGGCTTTGGCTTACGGCACAACCGATTCTAAACACCCGATGGTTTCTGAAATGGCGCGCTGGAATAAAGTTTGTATTTCTGGCCCATTGAAAGTTTTGAACTTACCAAAATATTATGACTTTGTGGATTTACGCCTCACTCCCGCCCAAGTCCGCGCCCGCCTCGAAGAATTAGGCAATGATAATGTCGTCGCCTTTCAAACGCGCAACCCCTTGCACAGAATTCACGAAGAACTGACCAAACGCGCCGCCGCCCAAGTGAACGGCTCATTATTAGTTCACCCAACAGTCGGCATGACCAAACCGGGCGATGTTGATCACTATACCCGCGTACGTACTTACAAAGCCCTAGTGGATAACCACTACGATAAGCAAAAGACCATGCTGAGTTTGCTCCCCTTAGCCATGCGCATGGCGGGACCGAAAGAAGTTCTACTGCACGCCATCATCCGCCGCAATCACGGCGCCAACCACTTTGTGGTTGGGCGCGATCACGCGGGTCCAGGCAATGATTCCACGGGCAAACCGTTTTACGGTCCGTATGACGCGCAAGAAAATATGAAAAAATACGAAGCGGATATCCAAGTCAAAATGATTCCGTTTGAAATGCTCGTCTATCTTCCTGATGAAGCCCGTTACGTGGAAGAAAAAGACGTGCCCAAAGGCGCAAAGACCGCCACCATCTCCGGCACGCAAGTTCGCAACGATTATTTAGCCAAAGGCAAATTACTGCCCGAATGGTTCACCCGCCCAGAGACCGCCGAAATTTTGCGCGAGATGTATCCCGCCCGCCATAAACAAGGTTTTTGTATTTGGTTCACCGGCTTGAGCGGCTCTGGAAAATCTGCCACCACGCAGGTACTCACCACGCTTCTGCTCGAACGCGGACGCGAAACCACCATCTTAGACGGCGACGTAGTGCGCACGCATCTTTCCAAAGGCTTAGGCTTTAGCAAAGAAGACCGCGATACAAACATCCTGCGCATTGGCTTTGTGGCTGGCGAAATTTCGCACGTCGGCGGGGCGGTAGTTTGCGCCGCCATCAGCCCGTATCGCGCCACGCGCGAAGAAGCCCGCAAAATGGTCGGCGAAAACTTCATTGAAGTATTTATGGATACGCCCGTTGAAGTTTGCGAAGAACGCGACGTGAAAGGTTTATACGCCAAAGCCCGCCAAGCCATGCAGGACGGCAAGCCAATGGGCTTCACCGGCGTGGATGATCCCTACGAACCGCCGATCAAGCCTGAAATTGCGCTCAAAGGTTTTGGCGCCACGCCCGAAGATAACGCCCGCGAAATTATGAAGTATCTGGAAGAACAAGGCTTCGTTTTGCCTTTGAAGTAAAAAATAATATCCGTCATTGCGAGGATAAACCCGAAGCAATCTCCAACTCAATCATGGGATTGCTTCGCCGCGCAGAGCAAGACGCGACTCGCAATGACGAGAATTTTTTGTATGACCAAACCCCAAACCGCCGCTTTTCTAACCTTTAGCCTGCTTGCCCTCTCCGGCATTTTTCTCATCCTTTACGCCACGCCGCAAGGGCTGATTCTCTCTGACGATTCAATCGCCTATATTGCCGGAGCGCGGAGCATCCTCAGCGGACAAGGCTATCGCGAAGCGTGGCTCGCCTCCAATGGTCCCGTCACTCACTTCCCGCCATTTTTTTCGGCGCTCTTGGCGCTGATCGGCATCAGCGGGCTGGACCCGTTGCGCGGCGCGCGCTTCCTCAACGCCGTATTGTTCGGCGCAAATATTTTTCTGCTGGGCGTAATCGGCTGGCGGATGACCAAATCCCAAATTGCGGGCGCGGCTTTGGCGTTCTTGTTCTTGGTCAATTACTCGTTAGTGCGCGTACATGCTACCGCCATGAGCGAGCCGCTTTATATTTTTCTTACGCTGATCGCATTCCTCGTTTTCGATTTCTATTTTCAACGCAAACAAAAACGCTGGCTGATCGTTACCGGCGCTTTGGTTGGGTTAGCGTACCTCACGCGCTATGCCGGCTTGGCGTTATTCGCCACTTGTGTGGCGAGCTTATTTCTGCTGAGAGAAAACTGGCGCGACCGCCTTGCGCGCTCTGCGCTTTTCGTTGGAAGTTTTCTCCCCTTTGCGTTGGGCTGGAGTTTGCGTAATCAGTTGGTGGCGCACAACGCCACCAATCGCACGCTGAGTTATCATCCCCTCACGCTAGAAAATATCCAAACCGGAATTTACAACCTCTCTCTCTTTCTCATGCCGGTTGAAGTCTGGCGCCGCGCGTTGGTCAAAATCCCAAATTTATTCGCTGTGATCGTCTGGTTGGTTGGCGCCGGCTTGTTGATCTGGTTGCTTCAAAAAGGCTTGACGAAATTTTTCAAGCCCCATACAAAAACGCCCGAAATTCTATCCTTTATTTCTGCGCTGTATATTTTTGGTTATCTGGCTTCGATCGTTTCATCCATGCTCTTGTTTGACGCCAGCACCAAATTTCAATTGCGGATTCTCGCGCCCGTTTTCGTCAGCGCTCTAATCCTCACGATCTATTTTTTAGCTCAACTTCAATCAAAACAGAAACTACTTTCCAGCCTGTGCTACTTGATCCTCATTGCTTTCTCAACGTATGGCGCGTTTAATCTAACCGCTCAACTGCATAAAGGCGGGCAAGGTTACGCTTCTTTCCAATGGTATGATTCAGGAGCCATGAAATTTCTACGCAACCTGCCGGAGGATGTGCGTATTTATACCAACGAAGCCGCGCCGGTTTATCTTTACACCCAGCGCGGGGCGTATGTCCTGCCCGATTTGGTGGACCCGGTTACAGGTCAAGCGCGGGGCGGCTTTGAAGAAGGTCTCGCCACATTACAAGCGGATGTGTTATCCGGCAAAGCCGTCCTCGCCTTGTTTGATATCGGCAAAGACGAGCAGACACAGCGTCTTTATCAAACGCTTGGCGCGGGGCTGTATCTGGCATTCGACAAACAAGACGATACAATTTATACTGCGTACCCATAAAGGCTGGCATGACTATATTTGAAAAATTTTCTTTGAAAGATAAAGTCGCAATCGTGACTGGCGGCGTGGGATTGATCGGCGCAGAATTTTGCAGGACGTTAGCCGAAGCGGGCGCGGCGGTTGCCGTAGTGGATTTGAACGCCTCAGCTTCGCAAGGGATAGCGGATACGCTCACGAAAAGCGGATACAACGCTCTAGGCATTGCCGCCGATATCACCCAACCCGAATCCGTGAATGCGCTGGTTGAAAAGGTTATGTCAACTTTTGGCAGATTGGATGTGCTAGTCAACTCGGCGGCATTAGACCCCAAGTTTGACCCAACTGCCGCGGAAAAAGGCATCGCCCCGGGCGCGTTTGAAGATTATCCGCTGACAGATTGGAACGCGGCGCTGAACGTCAACTTGACCGGCGCTTTTTTAGTGACGCAAGCCTGCGTTAAACAAATGTTGAAAAATAAAAAAGGGAGCATTATCAATATTTGCTCCACTTATGGTTTGAACGGACCCGATCAAAAGCTCTATATCAAGAACGGCGAGCGCGTGGCTTATAAACCGGTTTATTACACGGTCACTAAAGCGGGCGTGCTGGGCTTTACCAAATATCTCGCCGCGTATTACGCCGAAACTGAAATTCGCGTGAACGCTTTAACGCCGGGCGGCGTGTACAATAACCACGAAGAATATTTTGTCAAAAACTATTCTGCGAAAACGATTTTAGGTAGAATGGCAAAGAAAGATGAAATGAACGGCGCGTTATTGTTCCTCGCTTCGGACGCTTCATCCTATATGACGGGAAATAATTTAATCGTAGATGGCGGCTGGACGGCGTGGTGATTCCAGTGAACAGTAATCAGCGTTCAGTAATCAGTAACATCACTCGCTGAACACTGACCCGCTGATAACTGATTACTTTTTTTCTAATGACAGAAATTCTCGCACTCATCCCTGCTCGTGGCGGTTCTAAAGGCATTCCGCGTAAAAATATCCGCAGTTTTGCCGGGTATCCGCTGATCGCATGGAGCATTGCCGCGGCGAAGCAATCCGCGCTGACGACTCGCGTTATCGTCTCGACCGATGATGCCGAGATCGCTGAAGTCGCCAATCAGTATGGAGCAGAAACCCCCTTTCTGCGCCCCGCGGAATTCGCTCAGGATAAAACGACAGATTTGCCGGTTTTTGAACATGCTTTGAAATGGTTGGAAGAAGTCGAAGGCTATCGTCCGGATGTACTGATTCAACTTCGCCCAACTTCGCCATTTCGCCCTGCTGGAATGATTGACGACGCGATTCGCATTTTACAGAATCATCCAGACGCCGACTGTGTGCGCGGCGTGGTGGTAGCGGGGCAGAACCCATTCAAGATGTGGCGTTTCAACGGCGAAGATAAACCTTTGAATCCATTGTTAACCGTAGATGGAATCAAAGAACCGTATAATGCGCCCCGTCAGATTCTTCCGCCGGTCTATTGGCAAACTGGCCACATTGACGTGATCCGCACTGCGACAATTTCACAAAAAAAATCGCTGACCGGCGATGTGATTTATCCGCTGGTGATTGACTCAAAATACACTGTGGATATTGATACGCTTGCTGACTGGGCAAAATACGAAGCTGTGATTTACAGCGGTTTAGAAGTTGTCTCTCCGCGCGCGCCGCGCAGAACGATGCCTGAAACGATCAAACTAATTGTCTGTGATTTTGACGGCGTCGTGACTGATAATTCCGTCATCACCGATCAAGACGGAAAAGAAGCGGTCCTAGCTTCGCGCAGTGATAGTATGCACATCAAAACCTTGAAAGAAAAAGGCATTGACTTCATGATTCTTTCATCCGAACCCAACCCTGTTGTGCAAGCCCGCGCGAAAAAGATGGGCGTGGAAGCGCTACACGGAGTTGGAATGCAGGCAAAAGGTCAGGCGTTGCGCGAAGTGTTGGCACAGAAAAATATCAAAGCGGAAAATGTCGTCTATGTGGGTAATGATTTGAACGACCTGCCCTGTTTTGAAATTGCAGGTTGGTGTGTAGCCGTAGCCGACGCTTACCCAGAAGTGATCCGCGCCGCAGATTTTGTCTTAACGAAAAATGGCGGGCATGGGGCGATTAGAGAATTGTGTGAAATGGTGTTGAATAGAATAGAGAATAGAAAATAGTTGTTGGCTCTTATCCGATTATCTAATTATCTAATATCGTAAATTCAAGGAGAAAAAATGGCTCGAGAAATAAAATTTGGAAATCGAATGCTGGGCGACGGTCACGCCGCTTATATTATCGCCGAAGTGGGCATCAATCATAACGGCGATTTAGATATCGCAAAGAAAATTATTGACGCCGCCGCGCACGCTGGCGCAGATGCGGTCAAATTTCAAAAACGCACGCCCGAAGTTTGCACCCCGCCCGATCAACAAAAACAAATGCGCGAAACGCCCTGGGGCTACATCACTTATTTAGATTATCGTTACAAAGTTGAATTCAACGAAGAACAATATCGTGAAATTGATAAATATTGCAAAGAAAAGAAAATTGATTGGATGGTCTCCGTGTGGGATGAACCCTCCGTTGATTTCATGGAGAAATTTGAAACGCCCGCCTACAAAGTTCCATCCGCATCTTTGACCGACTATAACTTATTAAAATATGTTCGCAAAACTGGCAAGCCGGTGATTATTTCCACGGGCATGTCCACGATGGAGCAAATTCATAAGGGCGTGAATGCTGTTGGCGAAGATAATTTAGTCATCATGCACTGCACCAGCACCTATCCCTGCGAGCCGGAAGAATTGAATCTCAACATGATCCAAACTCTGCGTAAAGAATTCCCGAACAACCCCATCGGTTATTCTGGTCACGAAGTCGGGCTTGTGCCGTCTGCTGTGGCGATTGCCTTAGGCGCAACCTCGATTGAACGCCACGTCACTTTAGATCGCGCCATGTGGGGGAGCGATCAAGCCGCCAGCGTGGAACCCGGCGGTTTTGAGAAGTTAGTTAAATACATTCGCGTCACGGAAGCCTCATTAGGCGATGGCGTGAAAAAAGTTTACGAATCTGAAAAGGGCCCAATGAAGAAATTACGCAGGGTCGTTAACGAATAAAATCAATTAACCGCGAAGAGCGCAAAGGTCGCAAAGAAAATAATTTTATCTTTGCGTTCTTAGCGAACTTCGCGTTTCAAAATGTTTATGGTATTAAAAAATATTCGCAGCGCTATCCGTCCGTATGCCAAAACTGCTCAAGCCATCATCAGATGGAGGCGGTTTTCTTTTCATGTGGCGCCGCCCATTTTTGGAAACTCAAAACCGAAAAGCGGCTCACATTTGCTCTCCCAAATCCTCGGCGGCTTTACGCAGATCATGCCCTATCAATATGTGGAGGCGGAACCCATCCGCACGATTGAAAAAAATGGCAGGCGTAGAACCCAAGCGGAAATCTTGCGGGATTTGAAAAGAATTCCCCGCGGAATCATCGGCTGGGGCTATGTGGATGCGACCGCAGAAAACGCCGCTTTCTTAACTCAGGCTGGGCGCGTGACCTACTTCATTTATCGTGACCCAAGAGATTTGCTCATCTCCCAAGTCTTCTTCGCGACCGATATGCACGAAGAACATGGTATGCACGATTTTTATAACTCATTGCCCGATTTCAACGAAAGACTCAAAGTTGCCATCACCGGCATTGACCGAGATGGTTTGAAAATGGTTTCCGTCAAACAAAGATACGAAGGCGTTTTTGGATGGCTCGCACAGAAAAATGCCATGTGCCTGCGCTTTGAAGATTTGATCAATAATCGCGACGCTACCTTGAATAAAATGCTGGATGAAGTGGAGAAAACTGGTTATCAGATTCCAACTCCGCGCGAGAAAAGCTTGGCGATTTTGATTGAAGCCATTCAGCCTAAGAAAAGCCACACCTTTCGCGCTGGCGCCACAGGAAGCTGGAAAAAATACTTCACCGAAGAACACAAGAAGCTGTTCAAAGACGTGGCGGGGGATTTGCTAGTGAGATTAGGTTATGAGAAAAATAATGGTTGGTAAGCAATAGACCTCCGAGTTCTTTAAGAACTCGGAGGTCTGATAGGAGAACCCCATGCCCGTTCACGGAACGCATAACGCAGTTGAAGATGACCGAAATGAAAAAATATTAATTTATGTGAACGGTGAATTATTCCCGCGCAACGAAGCCAAAATTTCAGTCTTTGATAGCGGCTATTTAGTGGGCGATGGAATTTGGGAAGCATTGCGTTTACATGACGGCGTTTTAGTCTTTCTCGATGAACATCTCAATCGTTTATGGCAAGCGGCGGCAACCGTAGGCATGGATTTGAAAATGACTCGCCAAGAGTTGACCGATAAAATTTGGCAAACGCTCAAAGCCAACAATATGCACGATGGCGTGCATGTTCGTTTTATGGTCACTCGCGGAACGAAAAAAACTCCTTCACAAGACCCGCGTTTGGTTCTCACAGGTCCCAATTTGGTGATTATTCCCGAATATAAACAAGCCAGCCCTGAGTCTCGTAATAAAGGCGTAACTTTATTTACCAGTACTATTCGGCGTGGCTCGCCTGATTATCTCGACCCGCGTTTGAATTGTCATAGCAAATTGCATGAAGTCATGGCGTTAGTCCAAGCGATTGAAGCGGGCGCGGATGAAGCGCTGATGTTGGATATTCATGGCTTTGTGGCGACCTGCAATGCCACCAATTTTTTTATGGTCAAAAATAACGAAGTGTGGACATCCACTGGGCAATATTGCATGAACGGAATCACACGCGCCAAAGTTATCAAGGTTGCGAAAGATCATGATATTCCTTGTTATCAGAAAAACTTTTCGTTATTTGATGTGTATGGCGCAGATGAAGCGTTTGTCACAGGCACGTTTGGCGGTTTGACCCCCGTCACTAAAGTGGATGGAAGAATCATTGGCGCTGGAAAATCTGGAGCGCTGACGGAAAAACTATCAGCGTGGTATGAGGCTGAGGTACAGCGAGCAGTAGCGGCTGAGAAAGAGGCGTAGCATGTCATCCAAGAAAGTTTGTTTGTGGAGCGGTCCGCGCAATATATCCACTGCGTTGATGTATTCGTTCGCGCAACGCAATGATTGCGCCGTTTTTGACGAACCGTTGTATGCGCATTATCTTTCTAAAACGCCTGCGCGCGCATATCACCCGGGCGCAGATGAAGTGATTGCAGAAATGGAAAATGACGGCGAGAAAGTTGTGCGTGATTTAATTTTGGGATTTGACGCGAAGCCTGTGGGATTCTTCAAACACATGACGCATCATTTATTTAACCTAGACATGGGTTTTCTTGCAGATACAGTGAACGTCCTTTTGACTCGCGACCCGTTTGATATGTTGCCGAGTTATGCGGTGAATGTTGAGAGACCGACCTTGCAAGATGTGGGCTATAAGCAACATATTGAGCTGTTGGAATATTTACAATCCATTGGGCAAACCCCGCCCGTGTTGGATGCGAAACAAATTTTGTTAAACCCGAAAAAAGTTTTGAAAGAATTATGCGAACGCATAGGCGTTGATTTTCAAGATTCTATGTTGAGTTGGAATGCGGGCGCAAGAGTGGAAGATGGCTCGTGGGCAAAGTATTGGTATAAATCTGTGCATGAATCAACGGGCTTTGGTAAGTATGTGCAAAAAACTGAGCCGTTCCCGGAATCGTTACAGCCATTGTTTGAAGAATGTAAGCCGTATTATGAAAGATTAAGTCAATTGGCGCTTCAGGCGTAAATCATTAGGACGCGGACGAGCGCGGAAAACGCGGATAAAAAAATCAGCGCCCAAATATTTTTTGTGATATAAATTTTCTTACATGATCAAAGATTTTTTTACCCAACGCCTCAAACGCGGACTTGTGCGCCGATTCAATAATTTCAAAATTGTCCGCATGGCAAAGCAGGTTGCGGAGCAAGAACCTCAACCCAGCGGACAACCAGTGATCTTCTTCAAAGCCTCCACCGGCATTGACGATTTATCTTGGAACAGCGGATTTCATTTGCTGGCTTCATGGGCTTTTCGTTTGAAAGGAATCCCTGTGGCGTATTTTGCTTGTAACTCTGGCATGAGCAAATGCGTGTTGGGGACAAATCGAGATAACCCGTATAAAGAAATGCCGTGTAGGAGTTGTATCAGTCAGGCGGGGAGTTTGTATGCAGGCGTTGAAGCGCAGATTACAGGCTACAAATTACAAGTTACAGATCAAAGGTCGCAAGTCAATTGGTTTGGTTTGGAAAGAGATGTTGAACTTCAAAAGGAAATTCAAGATTTAGGTGTTGAGCAATTATCAAAATTTGAATATGTCGTTGCGAGCGAAGCGAAGCAATCTCCAGTTAATCAGGAGATTGCTTCGGGGCACACCGTCCTGCGTTCGGTGCAGGGAAGAACGCCCCTCGCAATGACATTGCCATTAGGCGAATTATGCCTGCCCGCCCTGCGTTGGGTTTTACGAATTCATCACTTGAACGATGATGAGAATACTCGTTACTTATTAAGGGAATATATTTTATCGGCATGGAATGTGGCGCGGAAGTTTTCAATTTTTTTGGATGAAACCAATCCGCGAGCCGTGATTGTGTTCAACGGACAATTCTTCCCTGAAGCGACTGCAAAATATATCGCTCAAAAACGCGGAATTCGCGTTATTACCCATGAGGTGGGATTACGACCCGCGACCGCATTTTTCACAGATGGCGAAGCGACTGCTTACCCGATAAATATCCCTGCTGATTTTGAATTGAACGCTGAACAAAATAAAAAGCTAGATGATTATTTAGCCAAGCGCTTTCAAGGTGACTTTAGCATGGCGGGCATCAAATTCTGGGCGGAGATGAAAGGGCTTGACCAAGCGTTTTTGCAAAAGGCGAGTGGTTTCAAGCAAATTGTGCCTATCTTTACCAATGTCATCTTTGATACCAGTCAGCCGCACGCCAATACGGTTTTTGAAGATATGTTCGCTTGGCTGGATATGACTTTAGAAATTATCAGAAAACATCCTGAAACTTTGTTTGTGATTCGCGCTCATCCCGATGAGTTACGAGTCCGCAAGGCGAGCAGGGAGACAGTGGGCGGCTGGGTTGAGGCGAATCAAGCCGCAGAGTTGCCGAATGTGATTTATATCGCGCCGAATGAAGCGCTCAGTTCGTATGAATTGATTTTGAAATCAAAATTTGTGATGATCTATAACTCCACGATTGGCATGGAAGCGGCGATTATGGGCATGCCTGTATTATGCGCGGGCAAGGCGAGGTTTACGCAATATCCCACCGTGTTTTTCCCGCAGACCATAGATGAAGTTAAAAAGAAAATGGAAGAGTTTTTACTTGCCGAGAAAATTGAAGTCCCCGCTGAATTCAAACGCAATGCCAGAAGGTTTTTGTATTATCAGTTGTATAAAACGTCATTGCCGTTTGGAGATTTTCTCGAGCCGTCTGTGAGAACTACCCAAACGAAGTTGAAGTCGTTTGGGTTGGATGAATTGCTCGAGTCTGAGTCTGTGAAAGCGATTGTGGATGGCGTTTTGAATCAAGGTGACTTTTTGTTGAAAGATTAGAGTTCTTCCCTGACTTTTTTACCGTCCCGCTTGATGATATACGCCGGAACGCCCACCACCGTGCAATTGGGCGGCACATCCTTCACGACCACTGCATTTGCCCCGATGACGACGTTATCGCCAATCACAATATCGCCTAAGACTCTGGCTCCCGTGGCGACGTGAACGTTATCTCCCAGCGTGGGTTTTTTGTCTATGGCGGTATAGCCGATCACAACTTGTTGATTGATCCAGCAATTTTTTCCAATTTTTCGCGCGCCAATATTTGCGGCGTAGCCGTGCTGAAGAAAAAGCCCTGCGCCTAGCTCGTCTATATCAAGGAATAAAGTATCGCATTCTTTGCAGAATACTTTTGCAAGCTCTAATAAAACCCGGCTGAAGAGGCGGGATTCTCTTTTGATGCGATAATAAAATAGATTGCGATATTCTTTGAGCCGCCATAAGAGCCAAACCAATTCCAACCAGCTAGGTCGTTTGTCTTCAAGCCTTTCGGGGTATCTGGCTTCCAGCCAGCGGGTTATATCCGCTTCGATAAGACGTTTGTTCGATGAGGCGGAAAATAGATAGAGATGTAAAAGCAGTTTGGGGATTTGCAACCCATAAAGGATTTTTATTATTAACTTGAATAGTTTGTTTTCCGAAACTGGCGGGCGTTGATCGTCCATGCGTACTCCTTGATTGGGCAAGTCAGATTGGTTGGCGTGTTTTTTATTAAGCGACTAATTCAGGAAGTGTCTAAAGGAATGGGCTAAAGAGCTATTCACCACAGAGAGCGCAGAGTCCACAGAGAGATTTCAGAAGGGTTTCTCCATGTTCTTTGTGCGCTCTGTGGTTAAATCTTTTAATTCAACTGAATGTACTTTTTCCGCGGATTAATACCTGTATACCCTTTGAACAATTCTTGAATTGAGCGCATATCTCCATCTAAATCGTCGCTGGGGTGAAAAACCTCGCCCACGCGGACAGTTTTTCTCAAACCATCCACTTTCGCCATCACGATCGGTATGTTGGCGCCTTTGGCGATTCGGTGAAAACCGGTCTTCCATTCGCGCACATAATGCCGCGTGCCTTCAGGCGCGATGGTTAAAATAAACCGATCGGCTTGGTTGCAGGCTTCCACCATTTGTTCCACCAACCCAGTGGACTTTTTTCGATCCACTGGCACGCCGCCGCAATAATAAAAAAACCAACCGAACGGGTTGCGAAACAATTCCGCTTTGCCCATGTAGCGCACGTCCGCTTTGAGGTGGAAAATAATTCCAAGAAACAGGATGAAATCCCAGTTTGAAGTATGCGGCGCGCCGATCAACACATATTTTGAAAGATTTGGTAAATTTCCATCTACGCGCCAACCCGCTAAACGCATAATTGTGTTGCTGAGAAAACGCAAAAGCGGACTAAGGAGCGGGGTGTTGAAAATGGTTTTTTTCATTGGCGGATACAATCCTTATCACTAGAAAAATTTCGCTCTTTATCAATCAAAATGTGGTTAAATATTGGCATGGGCTTAAAATCAATCCTGCGTTCTACCTTATATCAAACTGAAAAGCGCCTTCAAGAAGCGCGTTTCAAATCAACAAAGCAGTTGCCAATTTTACTTGGCATTTCCTTCCCGAAAAGCGGCACGCACCTGCTAGACCAAATTTTACTCGGCTTTTCAAATGTTGCGCCATATGCCAAACGCCTGCATTCATTTTATGCGGAATATGCAGGCGAGAGCGGCAAGAAGCGCGCACCCCAGCAAGCCCTAAACTGGCTGGATTCTTTACAGCCCAATGATATCGCCTCGGCGCATTTATTTGCCAGAGCTGAAGCCGTTCAAAAGGTATGTTCGCCTAAATTTATTCCTTATTTTATTTTCCGCGATCCGCGCGATGTGGTCGTCTCGCATGTTTTTTATGTCGCCGAAATGGAAACCAAGCATGTGCATCACGAATATTATCAAACGCTTTCCAGGTTTGAAGAAAGACTCAAAGCGAGCATTTTAGGCAGGCCGGAAGCGGAGATTGAATTCCTAAATATCGCCGAACGCTTCGCGCCTTACATGAATTGGCTGGATCAAAAAGCAGTCTTATCAATTCACTTTGAAGATTTGATTCATAACCGCCCGGAAACTTTGACAAAAATCGCCTACCATCTTTTGGATAAAGTTCCGCTTCAAACTCCCCGACAATTGATTCTCGACTCCCTCGAATCAGCCGTCAACCCGACAAAATCCCCGACTTTTCGCTCCGGCAAAACGGGCGAGTGGAAAAAATATTTCACCGCCGAACATAAAAAGATATTCAAAGAAATTGCCGGAGATCTGCTCGTCAAATTAGGCTACGAAAAAAATCTTGATTGGTAATTTCCAATATGAATTGCTCTCTCATCATCCGCGCTTATAACGAAGAAAAACATCTTGGACGTTTGCTGGCAGGAATTAAACAGCAGACTCTGCGCGACGTTGAAATTATTTTGGTCGATTCAGGCTCAACCGACGCGACTGTTTCGATTGCCGAATCTTTTGGGGCTAAGGTGGTGAAGATTGCCTCGGCGGAGTTTACGTTTGGGCGTTCGCTCAACTACGGGATTAAGGAAGCGGCGCATGAATTCATCGTCATCGCTAGCGCGCATGTCTATCCCGTTTATCCTGATTGGCTGGAGACTTTATTGAATCCATTTCAAGACGCGCAAATCGCCTTGACCTACGGTAAACAACGCGGTTATGAAAAATCAAAATATTCTGAACGTCAAATTTTTCATCAGTGGTATCCCGATCTGACGAATTTGAATCAAAGCACGGCGTTTTGCAACAACGCCAATGCGGCGATCAGGAAAAGCTTATGGGAGAAACATCATTACGATGAAGCGCTAACGGGGCTGGAAGATTTGGAGTGGGGAAAATGGGCGCAAGAGCAGGAATATAAAATTGCGTATATCGCCGAAGCGGAGATTGTTCACATCCACCATGAAACGCCGCAGGGCGTTTATAACCGTTACCGCCGCGAGGCAATGGCTCTGCGAAAAATATACCCCGAAGCCAATTTCAATTTTTATGATTTTCTACGCCTCACCGTCACAAATATTTTTAGCGATGTCTGGCACGCGCTTCGTGAAAAAATGTTGTTGAAAAATTTCTTCTCCATCTTTTGGTTTCGCTTTATGCAATTTTATGGTACGCGCATCGGGCACCGCGAGACCAGTTCCGTTACGCCGCAATTGCGAGAAACCTTTTATTACGCGCGCGAGCGGAAGATAAAAGAAAAAAACGAAAGAGATATAGAACCGATTAAGTATGATAAAGTTTGAGACGCTGACTTCAATTTTTGAATGGCGATTTTAGGAGCGTAAATCTTATGAAATCGAAAACCATCGTTCTTATTCATGGTATGTTTATGAATGCCCTGTGTTGGGAAAAATGGATTCCCTATTACGAATCTAAAGGCTATAAAGTTCATGCGCCCAATTGGCTTGGGCGCGATAAATCTGTCGAAGAACTTAACCAAGCCCATCCAGACCCAGAACTCGCAAAGCTGAAGTTGAATCAGGTGACCGATCATATTGAAGCCTTTATCAAAACTTTAGATGAAAAGCCTGCCATCATCGGGCATTCCATGGGCGGTTTGGTCGTGCAGGTTTTACTGCAACGCGATGTGGCGACGGCTGGCATTGCGCTTGACCCAGCGCCGCCAGCGGGAGTTTTCACGACCGCTTGGTCTTTTCTCAAAGCAAACTTTCCAGCGATCAATCCATTTTTATTAAATCAGCCAGCCAAAATGACTTTTGAACATTTTCAATATGCTTTTGTAAACACGCTTCCAATGGATGAACAACGCGCCGCATACGACCGTTATGTGGTTCCTGAATCGCGGGGCGTGCCTACTTCCTCGCTGGGTTCGGCAGGCAAAATAGATTTCAGCAAGGCGCGCCGCCCATTGTTAATTACGGCAGGCGAAAAAGATCACATCATTCCCGCTTCGCTCAATAGATCCAATTATGCCAAGTATAAAGGCCCTTCTGTGACAGACTTCAAAGAGTTTGCAGGTCGTGATCATTTCCTCATCGGTTCCAGAGGTTGGCAGGAAGTTGCTGATTATTGTTTAGGGTGGTTTGGAACGATAGAGTAGTAAATGGGTAATAGTGAATAGTATGAGTATGGATAATATTCAAGGCTTGGAAACTTTAGAAGTTTGGAAAAAGTCAAGAATATTCGTTTTGACTATTTATAAAGAAGTTCTACCGCTATGACCTATTCCCTCCACCCCGCCTCCGAATTGCCCTTTGCCCAAATCGCGGATTTGCTCACGCGCGGGTTTGAAGATTATTTTGTCCCCATTCATATCACCGCGCCCGTGTTGTTGACCATGATGCGCCGCGATAGCATTGACCTGACCGAAAGCCGAATCATTCACAAAGAGGGCGAACCCGTTGGCGTGGCGCTCATTGCGCGGCGCGGTTGGTCAAGCAGACTCGCCGCAATGGGCATAATCGCCACTGCGCGCAATGGGGGAATAGGTACATGGGCAATGCAAAAGTTGATCGAAGAAGCCCGAGCGCGCGGCGATAAAGAAATGAATTTGGAAGTCATTGAAAATAATATGGCTGGCATAAAACTATATGAAAAAGTTGGTTTCAAAAAAATAAGAAGGTTGCTCGGGTATAAACTTGAAAATCCGCAAGTTGAATCTGCTGAAAAATTACAAGAGATTGATATCCGCGAGCTTGCTAGGTTGGTCACATATCATGGATTGAAAGATTTGCCCTGGCAACTTTCGGGCGCGACCATTTCACAACATACGCCGCCAGCCCGCGCCTTTCGCTTGAACGACGCCTATTGTTTGATCAGCGATCCGAATGCCGAGCATATCTCTATTTCGTCAGTGTTGGTAAAAGCTCGGTCACGCGGAGCAGGTCTCAGTCCCGTAATGTTGCGCGCGCTCTTTGCGCGATTCCCCAATAAAACCTGGCACGTGCCTGCAATTTATCCCGCAGAAATTTGCGGCGTGTTTGATCAAATTGGCATGAAGCGCGCAGAAATTTCGCAGTGGCAAATGTCTTTGACATTGTAATAAAATAGGCGGATGAAACTCGCCGCCCTTGTTCCCATGCGCCACCACAGCCAGCGTGTGCCTGGCAAAAATTATCGCCCCTTGGCGGGCAAACCGCTTTTTCATTACATCCTCGAAACGCTCCTCGCAGTTCCAGAAATTGAAACCGTGATGGTGGATACGGATTCAGAGCCTGTGATGGATGGCGTGCGCCGCCGCTTTCCTACCGTGCAGTTGATTCAACGTCCCCAGCATTTACTAGCTGACGATGTGCCGATGAACGAAATCCTCTTGCATGATACCGCGCAAGTGCAAGCGGATTTTTACTTGCAAACGCATTCCACCAATCCGTTATTGAAACCGGAAACCATTTCGCAGGCGATCCAATTACTATTTACCAATTACCCCAATCACGATTCGCTGTTTTCAGTGACGCGCTTGCAAACCCGTTTGTATTTTCAGGACGGGCAGGCGATCAATCACAACCCGCTGGAATTGAAACAAACGCAAGACCTGCCGCCCGTATATGAAGAAAATTCCTGCTTGTATCTTTTCACGCGCGCGAATTTGGAAAGAAAAAAACATCGCATTGGCGACCAGCCCTTGATGTTTGAAATTCCCAAAGACGAAGCCTGGGATATTGACGAAGAACTCGATTTTGAAATTACCGATTTTTTGATGAAGAGAAAATCCAAATAGAAAGTTAAAACATTTTTATATGCAGAAGTTTTTTTCCAAGTTGTTCAACGCGCCTTGGCACCCTGTTGCTATCAGCGCGTATCCCGTATTCTATTTACTTTCGTCCAACGCTGGGCAAGTATCTCCAAGCGCTGGGCTTCGTTCTTTAATTGCTTCAATCTTTTTTGGATTGCTTGTATATTTTGCGGCGTGGTTGTTTTTTAGGCAAACCCATAAAGCGGCGTTTCTGACGACTCTCTTGCTAGGCTTATTCTTCACTTACGGTCACGCCTATATTGCGCTTGACGAAGAATTTCCCGACTCAAATTATATAAGCTGGCTCAACGCAGGCTGGATTGCGTTATTTTTGATCTTCGTCTTTTGGGCAACCCGACCCAAATTAACTTTCACTGCAACTACGGTCAATTTGAACGTCATTGCGCTGGCGCTGGCGGTTATGTCTTTGACGCAGATAAATTTTGGCTTAGGCGGCGGCGATGTTCATCGTCTGGGGGCGGCGAACGCTCCTGTGCAGGCGGATTTGACCTTGCCAGAAAATCCGCCTGATGTGTATTTCTTTTTGATGGATTCTTACGGTCGTTCGGATTTATTGAAAACCGCGTATGGCTTTGATAATAGCGAGTTTGATTCTGCTTTGGCGGAACGCGGCTTTTATGTCGCCTCCTGTAGCCAGAGCAATTATGTCCGCACGGAACTTTCGCTAGGCTCTTCGTTGAACATGCAATACCTGCAAGACCTTGATGCCGCTTTTACGCCTGAAAGCACGAAACGCAAAAAATTATGGGATGCGCTCAAACATAATGCGGTTCGTTATAACTTTGAGACGCTCGGCTACGAGACGGTCAACTTCGCTTCGGGCTTTGATTGGCTGGAACTGCGCGATGTTGATCATTTTATGAGTCCGCCCGCGATCACTTCGGGTATGAGCGATTTTGAAGGGCTGTTTTTACGCACAACCTTGGCAAGATACGCGCAGACTTGGGGCTGGGTAGACCCAGATTATATTTTGGGCGTCGGCTTTCGCGATCGCTTTACTTATATTTTCAACAGCATGGACGAAATTTCGAAAATGCCACAGCCTACTTTTGCCTATATTCATTTGATTTCGCCGCATCCGCCGTTTGTGTTTGACCCTGAAGGCAACCCAACTTATCCGCCCGATTTTTGGAACAAGCAACGTCAATACCCTGCGGACTTGTATCAAAAGGGTTATGTCAATCAGGTGCAATACCTCAATCACAACATGCTTCAAGCGGTGGATACAATTCTTGCAAATTCTAAAACGCCGCCGATTATCATCATCCAAAGCGATCACGGTCCCTGGCTTCAGACTAAGGATAAGCGAATGCGTAACTACACGGCGATTTATTTTCCCGAACATAACGACACGTTGTATTCAACCATTACGCCTGTCAATATTTTTCGTTTGGTCTTCAATACATACTTCGGCGGGAAATATGATATTCTCAAGGATGTCAGTTATTTTTCGCCTGTGCCCAAGTTATACGAATTTGGCGAAATTAAAAATCCTTGCTCAACTGGAAATTAATCAAATGAAATCCACAATCTTGCTCACTGCCCCCTACATGCTCCCATTTTTGGAACGCTTCAAACCAGTGTTTGAAAAATATAATCTTGATTTGATTGTGCCTGACGTAGAAGAAAGAATGGAAGAAGTCGATCTGCTCAAGTACGCGGGTCAATTTGACGGCGCGATCTGCGGCGATGATCGTTACACCGCCAAAGTGATCGAAGCCTGCGCGCCGCGTCTCAAAGTCATCTCCAAATGGGGGACAGGCGTCGACTCGATCAACGCTGAAGCCTGTTCCCGTTTCAATGTGCGCTTGTGCCGCACGCCAAACGCTTTCACTACTCCCGTTGCGGATACTGTGTTAGGTTATATGCTTGCGTTTGCAAGGCGCGGCCCATGGATGGATGCGGCGATGAAACGCGGCGAATGGGAGAAAATTCCAGGCAAAACCTTGAGCGAATTGACTTTAGGAATTATTGGGCTGGGCAATATCGGCAAAGCCGTGACGCGCCGCGCCAAAGCCTTTGGCATGAAAGTCCTCGGTACGGATATTGTTGAAATTGATCATGTCTTTGTCAGTGAAACTGGGATTGAAATGACGAATCTCGAATCTCTATTATCGAATTCCGATTTTGTTTCGATCAATTGTGATTTGACTCCATCTGCTCAACATCTTATTAATCAAGATACGCTCGCCAAAATGAAATCTACCGCCGTATTGATCAACACTGCCCGCGGACCAATCGTGGATGAAAATGCCTTGATCGCCGCATTGAGTTCAGGTCAAATTGGCGGCGCGGCGTTGGATGTCTTCGAGTTTGAACCGCTTCCCAAAGATAGCCCGCTGTTGAAGATGGATAACGTCATGCTGGCTCCGCATAATTCCAATTCCAGCCCAACCGCTTGGGAGCGGATTCACTGGAATACGATCAAGAATTTGGTCGAAGGCTTGGGAATGGAATATTAATTTTATAAAAGGCACAGAATTCCGCGCCCAAAGAGATTGTTTTTATACGCGGAAAGTTCGATAGATAACACGGAGCGTGAAATTGAGCGGGCATTCCGTGTAAAATAGAAGCAACTATGACCAGAACAATTCTCATCACGGGCGTTGGCGGCGGCATTGGACGCGCTTGCGTTCAACATTTTGCCGGAAATGATTGGCGCGTGATCGGCGTGGATCGCGCCGAACTTGACTATGCTTTCCCAAAGAGCGGTACATTCATCCAAGCCGATATCTCTCACCCTGAGTCTGTGGCGCAGATTTTTCAACAAGCCAAAGATTTTCATCCTAGTTTAGATGCGCTGGTCAACAATGCGGCTTTGCAAATCGCCAAACCTGTGCTTGAAACCACCGTCGCAGAATGGGACGCAGTCATGGCGTCTAACTTGCGCTCCGTTTTTTTATTTGCCAAACTGGCGCATCCACTTTTGAAAATAAACGGCGGAGCGATCGTCAACGTCTCGTCGGTTCATGCGCTTCAAACTTCAGCCAATATCGCCGCGTATGCCGCTTCTAAGGGCGGTTTACTGGCGCTGACTCGCGCTATGGCGATTGAGTTTGCGCCTGACAATATTCGTGTCAATGCCATTTTGCCCGGCGCGGTGGATACGCCGATGTTGCGCGCCGGCTTAGGGCGCGGACATGTTGGCAGTGGCGATCTGCAAGAGCGTTTAGATAACCTAGCCAAAAAAACCGTCAGCGGAAAAATCGGCAAGCCGGAAGAAATCGCCAGCGCCGTTTACTTCCTTGCAGACAATGAACAATCTTCTTTTATGACGGGTCAGGCTTTGGTTGTAGATGGCGGCGCTACCGCGAGGTTAAGCACAGAATGATCAAACGCAAATATCAGAAGGCAGATACGCTTGCGCCCAAAATTGTTACGGCGCAATTTATGTTTTATGCCAACGCCGCGCTGTGGCTGGGCTTTGGGATTTACGTTTTTGTGGATATGCTCAAAGTGGATAATTTCCCGTCCACTATTTTTTTGATTACTTTCTTTTTGCTGGTGAATGTGAGCGCAATGATCTTTTGCGCCGTCGCTCTCGGCAAACGCAATGCCTGGGCGTATTATTTCTCAATTTTCATCATTATTCTAAATGCCTTTTTTACCCGCGTCGGCGGCTTTGAAGTGTTTGACATCATCGCCTTTCTTGCCGATGTTGCGCTCTTTATCTTTCTTGTGATGATCGGCAAAGCTTACTTAACGCAAGCGAAACGCTAAAATGAAATCAACGCTCAAGAAGGTTATTCCTGCTCCGCTCCTTCAATTTACAAAAAATACATATGATGGCATTCGCCGTCTGCCACAATTGCCCGCCGCATATTTTCATCCGTGGCGACGAGCCAGCCTCAAACGACTCGCTGAGTTAAAAGATATTCACAAAGGCAAACGCGCTTTTGTGATCGGCAACGGACCCAGCCTCAAGCAAACTGATTTATCCAAGTTGAAAAATGAAATCACCTTCGGCATGAATCGAATTTATCTGCTTTTTCCCGAGCTTGGTTTTGAAACTACATATTTTTGCGCCACCAACGATCTGGTCATCGAGCAATTTCATCAAGATATTCTGCAACTTCCCATGCCTAAGTTTTTAGCCTGGCGCTCGCATCGTCATTTTTCAAACCAATTGCCAATTGCCCAATTGCCAACTTTTATTTACACATCTTACACGGGTCCAAAATTTTCGCGCGATGTGCGCGGGCGCGTGTGGGAAGGCGCCACCGTCACCAACCTGGCGCTTCAACTCGCTTTTCACATGGGCATTGAGCAAGTCATTCTCATCGGCGTAGATCATAACTTCACATCCAAAGGCGAGGCGAATAAAACTGTCACTTCCGAAGGCGACGATCCGAATCATGTCGTCCCAAATTATTTTGGCAAAGGCGTGCGTTGGCAACTGCCCGATTTAGATACTTCTGAAATCGGCTACGTTCTTGCGCGTGAAGGTTTTCAAAAAGCCAACCGCCAAATTTTGGATGCAACCGTCGGCGGCAAATTGACCGTCTTTCCCAAAGTGGAATACAATTCACTCTTCTGACCTTATGAACTCGCCTCTTTCCCAAACTCGAACTTGGTTCGCAACCTTTATCATCCTCCTCGCCTTAGGCGGAGTCCTCCGCCTCTTAGACATTACCGACCCGCCCCTGGATTTTCAGCCGTCCCGTCAACTACGCAATTCATTAGTGGCGCGCGATATTTATTACTCGCTTTTACCAACCGCAACAGATGAAGAAAAAACTTTAACAAAACAATTTGCTAGTTCGGTGGGTCAATACGAACCGCCGATTATCGAATCAATAGTCGCTGTAAGTTATTTCATCGCAGGCGGCGAAACGATTGTCGTTGCCCGAATTTGGGAAACCTTCTTTTGGCTCTTGGCGGGCGTCGCCTTATTTGATTTAATGCGCCGCGCCAGTTCTCCGTGGGCGGCGTTGATCGGCTTGGCGTATTATTTGATTTTGCCTTTCTCTGTGCAAGCCAGCCGCTCCTTCCAACCCGATCCATTGATGACCTCTGCCTTTGCGCTTGGCGTTTATTTTCTCTATCGCTGGAGCGAGGAACAAGCTTGGAAATGGGCAATTTGGGCGGGGGTATTCCTCGGCTTGGCGACGCTCGTCAAGATCGTGATTGCCTTTTTTGTAGGCGGCGCGGCAGTCGCTTTGGTTTTGTTTACGCTGGGCAGAGATTTCTGGAAATCCAAACAGGTCTGGGCAATGGCGCTGATCATGATTCTGCCTGCCCTGCTATATTATGTTTTCTTGCATCATGGGCGCTCCACTGAATATTTCTTCGCTTGGACCGTGACGCTAATTCAATTGATCACCAGCGCGGATTTTTACACCAAGTGGCTGGCATTCATCGGCAGTCTGTTTGGTCTGACGGTCATCTTCCTCAGCGTGGCTGGCGCATTAATCGCCATGCCGCGTATGCGCTGGTTATTGATCAGCTTGTGGATTGGCTACCTTTTATACGGATTGACCCTTCCGTTTCAAATGTACACGCATAGCTATTATCACATTCAGTTGATTCCAATTATCGCGTTGGGCTTGGCTGTCGTGGCGAATCCGCTGGTTGGAAGCGTAACCAGCCTGGGCGGAGTCCGAAGCGCGTCTTTTGTCGCCTTGATTGTCGCCGTGTTTGGTTATCAAGCTTGGATCGCGCGCTCGGTTTTAGTCGCGGAAAATTTTCGTCACGAGCCTGCGGTTTGGAAAAATATCGGCGCGCAAATTCCAACTGCTGGCGAAACGATTGCGCTGACGCAAGATTATGGTTTTCGCGTGATGTTGTGGGGTTGGAAGCCCGTTGAATTGTGGCCCCTCGTAACGGGATTGAGCGAAATCAAAAAAGGCGAAAAAGATTTTTCGGCAGAGTTTGCAGATTTAACCAAAGATAAAGCATATTTTTTAGTCACCGCGTTTGGACAGTTGGATAAACAACCCGGCTTGAAAAAGATATTAGATACATTGCCCCTCCTTTCGGCAGGCGATGGTTACGTGTTGTACGATTTACGAAAATGACGCGCGTTTCAATTATCACTCCCTCTTACAATCAAGCCAAATATTTAGAGCAAACCATTCAGTCCGTATTGAATCAAAATTATGCGGCGCTTGAATATATTTTGATTGACGGCGGGTCTGATGACGGCAGTCTTGAAATTATAAAAAAATATCAAGATAAATTCGCTTATTGGATTTCAGAAAAAGACGGCGGACAAGCCGAGGCGATTAACAAAGGCTTCGCGCGCGCCACGGGCGAAGTTGTGGCTTGGCTCAACTCCGATGATTATTATCTTCCCGATGCAGTTTCTTCTGCCGCAAAAGTTTTTGCCGAAAACCCGGAAGTTGTTTTCGTTTATGGGAATATGCTCGCGGTGGATGCGCAGGGCAAAACTTTCAACGCTTTGACTTACAAACAACTGACTCTCGCGGATTTGCTTTGCTTTCAAATTATCGGTCAGCCCGCCGTGTTTATGCGCCGTTCGGCTCTGCAAAAAACCAACGGGCTGGATGTATCTTTTCATTTTTTACTCGATCATTTACTTTGGATTCAACTTGCGCAACGCGGAAAAATTTTGCATGTCAACCAAACTTGGTCGGCGGCGCGTTACCATGCCGAGGCGAAGAACCGCGCCAAAGCCGCCGAATTTGGCGCGGAAGCTTTTCGCATTTTGCAGGCCGCCCAAGCGGACGCCGCCTTAGCGCCTGTTTTAGCGAAGGTGAAGCGCCGCGCCCAAGCCTCTGCCCAACGGGTGAACGCGAGATACCTGCTCGACGGCGGCTTGCCAGCCCAAGCCTTATCCGCATGGCTTTCCGCCCTGCGGATTCATCCGCCCACCGCTTTGGCGCGGATGAATATTTTCGTCTCGGCGCTTCTGAATTTATGCGGGCTGGGGGAGTTGCGGGAAAGAGTTTTGCAGGATAGAAAGGCAAGGCATCAAGAATAAGTTTGAAATCGCCGCGAAACCAGTCAAATTGAGAATCTGCAGGTAGGTTATAATCATATTAACCATTTTCGGAGGTTAATGAAACATGAAATTACGCAAGCATACATGGTCGGCGGGTTTTCTCTTAGTCGCGCTCGTTTTAAGCGGCTGTAACATTGGAGCCACGCCTGCCCCTACCCAAGATATTGCCGCCATCCAATCCACGGCAATCGCCCAGGCGATGTCCGTTCTTGCCGATCAGCAAACTCAAACGGCGGCGGCGATTCCCCCTACTTCACTCCCTACGGACACGCTCGTCCCGACAAATACTGCCCAGCCTACTATAGATTTCTTAAATATTCCAACCATTACTCCGCTCGCCAATTTCACGCCGCTAGCTGGAATTCCTAGCGTAACCCCGGGCGTAATATCAACAATTACCACAAAAAACGGATGCAATGACGGCCAATACCTTGGGGAAACCAAACCCTTTGACTATGATGAAGTTGGAATTGGCGAGCATATTTCCAAAGGTTGGACGATCCTAAATACCGGCACTTGTGATTGGGACGAAGGTTATGTCTTCCAATTCCTTGCGGACCAATCCGACCCGGAAATTAAGGGACCTTCGATTGCTCTATATAAAAACAAACCGCAGGACTATACCAAAGTGGGGCATAGCCAGACTTACATTGTGAAATTTAATGCCCCAAAAACGGCTGGCGTGTATAAAGGCTATTGGAAGTTGAAAGATGATGGCGGCAACTTCTTTGGGCCTTTAGTGTCCATCATCATTACTGTGAGGAAGCCATGAAAATGAAATCTTCAGCAACCCTCCTGACTTTAGCCTTATTCGTGGCGGCTTGCGCGCCCGCCACGCCAATTGAGCCCACCCCAGACGTAAACGCGATTCGCACCTCGGCGGCTTATACCGTCGTCGCCGAACTCACGCTCACGGCGGCGCTCTTTACGCCAACCGCCATGCCGCCCACGGAAACCTTCACGCCCGAGCCGCCCACCGAAACGGCTACCGAAGCCTTCACCACTGACCCAACTCAGGCGGCGCTTGGCACGCCTGCGGCGCTTTGTGACAACTTATCATTTGACCCAGCTTCCGTGGACGTTACCATTCCTGACGGAACCCCCATGACCGCCAATCAGGAATTTGTTAAAACCTGGAAAATCAAGAACATTGGCAACTGCACCTGGGGCGAAGGCTATGGCTTAGTCTATGCCTATGGCGAGAGAATGAGCGGCGAGCCGGTCAAATTGACCGCTGCCGTTTTGCCCGGGCAGGAAGTGGACGTTACCGTAAACTTCAAAGCCCCCGGCAAGATCGGCGAATATACCAGCGCCTGGCAAATGGGCAACGCCAGCGGCATTACGTTTGGCAAAGCGCTCTTTGTAAAAATCATCGTTCAGTAAGGTGAACGGACTAAAAAGCTCGATCAAAGCCAAAGCGCGCCAGCTAGGGTTTACCCTAGCTGGCGTTACTTCTGCCGCGCCGCCCGAAGGCTTTAACATCTTCCGAGAGTGGCTCGATCAAAATCAATATGGGGCAATGGAATATCTCGCCAACGAAAGAAGCCGAACCCGCCGCGCCAACCCGAAAGAAATTCTGCCGGAATGTAAATCTATTTTAGTTTTAGCGATTCCCTACACGCCAGTTGCCGAACCTAACCCGCAAAATTTATCCATCGCCGCTTACGCTCTTGGCGATGATTATCACGATACCCTTCCAGAAAAACTCCAAGCCTTAGTCGCGTTTATTGAAGAGCAACTCGGTCAGCCTATTCCAAACCGTTATTACACGGATACGGGACCCATCCTAGAAAAAGAACTGGCTCAACGCGCCGGCTTGGGTTGGATTGGCAAAAATTCTCTCCTGATCAACCCTAAAGCAGGCTCCACTTTTATCCTTGCGGAAATCTTACTCGGCATTGAGCTTGAGCCGGACGATGCTTTCAACGCCGATCATTGCGGCACGTGCAATCGCTGTATCACCGCCTGCCCCACGCAATGTATTTTGCCTAATCGCACGCTCGACGCCCGCCGGTGCATTTCATATCTGACCATTGAAAATAAACAAGAGATTCCCGCAGAACTCCGCCCGCAAATTGAAAATTGGATTTTTGGATGCGACATCTGCCAGCAAGTTTGCCCGTGGAATCGCTTCTCACTGCCAGCCGACCCGGCTTTTGAAATAAAAATCCCGCTCCCCGTGCGGACCTCAGACCTGCTCCTGACATCCGTTGAGTTTAATCAACGCTTCAAAAAATCTCCGATCAAGCGCTCCAAGCGGCGCGGTTATTTGCGGAATTTATCTGTAGCGCTCGGCAACAGAAAAAACTCAGCAGATCTACCCGCCCTCCGCCAAGCCCAACAGGACGACGAGCCTTTAGTGCAGGCTCATGCCGCTTGGGCAATTGAAACGATCAAACATGAATAAACTGCTCATCGCTACCAATAATCACGGCAAGATCAAAGAATTTCAAGAATTGTTGAAAGCATTAAACCTCCAACTCGTTACCCCGGCGGAAATTAATTTAAAACTGGATGTAACGGAAGACGGTAAGACTTATGCGGAAAACGCGGCAAAGAAAGCGCTGGCGTTTGCTCAAGCCAGCCAAATGATTTCGCTGGCAGACGATTCGGGGATTGAAGTGGAGGCGTTGAACGGCGCGCCCGGTTTATATTCGGCGCGTTACTCCCCAAAGCCAAATGCCACCGATCAAGATCGGCGTGAGTATTTATTGCAAAATCTAAAAGGTAAACCTCAGCCGTGGAAGGCGCGCTTTCACGCAACTATTGCGCTTGCCAAACCCAGCGGAGAAATTGAGATGAGCGCCGGGAATTGCTACGGCGAAATCATTACGCAAGAACGCGGCGCGCAGGGCTTCGGGTATGATCCGATTTTCTTTATGCCGGAATATGGCGTCACCGCCGCAGAGCTGACGATGGAACAAAAAAACCGCTTAAGCCATCGCGCGCTTGCGGTGATTAATGCAATGCCAATTTTGAAACGTATGTTTGGGTTGTAGAACCAGCTAACCGTTAGGGGAGCGGCGCGTTATTTTCTGCGCCCGTGATGCAGGCGATCGGCGGCTTCTTCCGTCAGCGGAATGTAAACCTGCACTTTTGTCCCCTTGCCGGGCGCGGAATCAAGTTGAAATAATCCGTTAACCAATTCGGCGCGTTCGCGCAAGTTGACCATGCCTAAACTGCTGTTGGCGCGTTTGTCGTAAGCCTGCGTCATCGCTTTCACGTCGAAGCCGAGACCGTTATCAATAATTTCGAGCAGGGCAATGCCCACGTCCATTTGGCGCAAGCGGACGGCGATGGTATCGGCTGAGGCGTGTTTGCGCGCGTTGTTCACCGCTTCTTCGATGATGTAGAAAATTACGCCTTGTTTGCCCATCTCTAGCTGACTTACGACGCGGTCTTCTACGGTAACGGTTACTTTTTGATTATAGGTTTCGAGCATTTTATCCGCCATAGATTGAAGCGCGGCGGTCAAGCCCTGCGATTCAAGAATCAGCGGGCGTAAGGTGAAGAGCATGTGACGAATTTCTTTGGTGGTGCGGTGCGCCAACTCTTCGAGTTTGACGATCTCTTCGGTTGCGCCGTTGAGGTCTTTGGCGAGCATCCGCTTGGTGATGTTGAGGCGCATGGCCATCGCGGCGACGGATTGGGTCGGTCCATCGTGCAGATCGCGGGCAAGTTTTTTGCGCGCTTCTTCATGGACTTCAACCATGCGTTCTTTTTCTTCTACCAAATCTTGATACAAGCGGGCGTTTTGAATGGCAATTACGGCTTGCCTGCCGATAATTTCCAAAAGATCGCGGCGCTCATTAGTGAAGTAATCGGGGTCGGGATGGGCAAATAATAAAACGCCGTACACGTTGAAACCGCTCCGTAATGGAAAACAAAATCCGCTGGTGCAATTTCTGAGCGCTACCACGCGCCCCAGTTCTGGGTCGTAGCCAATGTCTTTGAAGGGAATTGATTCGCCTTCGTCTAGCGCTTTTTTTAGCACGCCATCCGCCCCGTCGAAAGTGACGCGCATGTCTGCGGTGGTGAAGCGGCGGGCGGAGCCGATCCGTAATTTGCCGCCGTTGAAGAGCATCACCGCGCCAACGAGCGGATCGCTGACGGATTGAAGCGGGTCTGGGTTGAGGGCAGTGGCGCTCATATCCAAAGCGGATTCAAGCACGCGCTTATAGCTTAAGGTTGAAGACAGCGTAGAGGTTAATTCGTAGATGGCGCGCATTCTTTCGTTTTGAATGGCTTGTTTTCTTTCTTCTTCGCCAATCCATAACTCGCGGCTTTTGCGCATGTATTCCATCAGTCTTTTGCCTAAGAAGCCGAAAAGCAAACCAAGCGCGGCGATGATCCCTGCCATGAGGAAGGCTAAGGCGGAGTTGCCTCCCGCTTGAATGCCCATGTAGATAATAATGCCGGCGAATAAAATGGCGGAGAGCACTGCGCCGAGGAAATCGAAATAAATTGCGCCAGTGAGAATGGGCAATAGCCCTGCCCACGAAGCGGGTCCTTGTGCGCCGCCTTGCATCCAGAAAAAAGCGCCGGCGGTGATGAAATCGGCAAGTAGGTTGAGGAAGCGGTGATTTTTGACGCGGACGTTGGCGCTAGTTAGCGCGGTGTTGACTAAATTCCACAAAATGATCAAGCCGAGGGGCCAGGCAGTTTGGAGGTTTAATTTTCCGCCCAGAGCTAATGAAACTAACAATCCTACCAGCATAATCCAGCGGAAGGAGATGGCGAACCAATCTGCCATGTAGGGAGTTTCAAACTTACGCACCATAAGCGTCTATGATAACGAAAAAAGCAAAATGAAGCAACCGCCAAAGCCGTTACAGCTAAGTTACACCTTGACTGAATTAGATTTTGAACCAGCCGCCAAGCCGACTAAAATCCCCGGCACGATCCACAGGTTGGGCGTGGCGAATGAATCCTGCGTGAAGTTGCCGAAGCAAATTGCCAGCCATGCGGCACAGCCCGCCAAAAGCGCAAACCGCGCCCACGTTTCTTTGACGAAAGCCAGAGAAAGTATATCGCCGAGGATATGGAATTGAAATGCAAGAAATAAAAAGAAACCAATCACGCCGCTTTCGGCGAGCAGGCGCGCGTATAAATTTTTAGGGTTGGGGTATAAAGCGCTTTCCGGGTTGCCGCCCACGCTGAGTTGCTTGGCAATTTCAGGGACGAAAGTCAGCGACCAATCCGGCAGGTTGGCATAGATGTAAAACCCGCTCGCGCCTAAGCCGACGCCGGTCCACGGCGCTTCTTGGAAAGTGTTCAACGCCGCAACAGAATAAGCGCCGCGCGCGCCGGCGTTAATATCCACAATATATTCATTGAGGCTATCTGCGTTAATTTGCCATAAATTGCTGAAGTAATCTTTTTGACTTAAGAAGGCAAATGCGCCCAGCGCAACGGCGAAAATTCCAGAAAGAATGCCGATGCGTAGAATTTTATCGAAGAGGCGGGCGCGAAAACCGTTGATAAACCACTGCCAAAGATTTTGCAAAATATCGCGACCAAAGCAGAGCGTAGTCAGGGTGAGCGCAACGGCGGTAGTCAGGATGCCGCCGCGTGAGTAGGTGGCTAAAAGCGTGAGCAAGGAAAATGCCAAAAGTACAGGTTCCAGCCAGCGGCGGCGCGAGAGGCGATAGCCAGTCATCAGCGAAGCGAACAGCCACGGGATGAAGATCGTCGCCAGTTGACTCGCCAGCCAAGCCGGTTCATACGCCAGCCCGGAGATGCGGTTGGTGCGCACCAACTCGCGCATGGAGAATGCGCGTTGCCAATGCGTCACCATTTCTTTTTCCAAAATGTTTGTATAAAAAGTGAGCGCTTGTAATCCGCTCCAGGCGAGGTTTAAGCATAGCCCGGCAAAGAGCCATTGGACGGTAAAGCGTAAATCAGTTTCGTCTTTATTCATCCATACGGCGCAAACGAAAAACGCCAAGCCGATTGCCAAAGTTAGCAAGGCGCGGATGACGCGCCCGGAATAGATTTGCCCGCGCAGAGGCAGGGGGTTTAATAGCGCCCCGAAACTGGCGGAGGCGATCACAAATAAAACAAATGCGCCGAGCGCGAGAAAGACGCCAATCCAAATGAGCCGGCGATTTGCTTTGTTTTGCCAGGCTTGCAGGATGATGAGTATGAATAAAACAGCTAGCGGATATAAAGCCAAAGGGCGCACTAACGCGCCTGATCCCAGAAATGGAAACCAACGAAAACTAGTCACCGGAAGCGTGAGCATTGCCGCGCCCCAAAAAAAACGAAGCAGTTGGTTGGAAGAGAGAAATTTCATCGGCGCTTGCTTATGTATGTTTAGGCTTTAGAAATAAGCGCGCAAATGCGGCGAGAGTCAACAGCCCGAACGCGCCCGCGAGTAAATAACTGCCCAGCGGAATACTGCGCGCCTTTGGCAGGTTTTTGGATTGCGTGACTTCTAATTTGACGAATGAATTCACGTTGCCCGAATCAATTTCCGCTTGAACTTTTTGCGCAAAGGCATTTGCCCAGGCGGAAGCTAAGCGCTCTGCAATTTGCGGATCGGCGTCCTCTGCGTAAAAATGCCAGCCGGCTTCCGCCGGTTGACTCAGTTGCAAATATTTGGCGCGCAACGCTTCGACGGAAATAGGCGCAACGCCAGAGACTTGCTCTAGAACTGCGTCAGACCAGGCGAGTTCTTCCAACTTACGCGCTTCGCGCTCAAGATAATAAAACTGCTGGCGGTCTGAATCTTGCGGCAAGGCTTCTTCGAGATTGAAATCCACATTCACGGTGGCTTGTGCGCGATACGGCGGCGGGGCTAGATAATAGCCAGCCATGCCGAGCGCCGCGCCGAGCATGGCGCCGAGCGTCCAAAAGCGCCAAGCGCGCAGTAACTGCACAAACTCTTCGAGCGTTGGGGCTGAGAAAATAAAATTCATCGTTTAATGCGCCATTTCCATAGCGGTCCAATAATTTTCCGTAAATAATATTTTGCCACAAGCGGCGCAAAAAAACTACCGCCCGCGCGGTAATGCACGCGGAGCATTTCATCCCAGCCGCGTTGATCGGCTACGTTGGTCTTACTGCTCGTATGAATGCGAAAATTTGCCCACGTTTTGCCGGGCAAATATTTGAGCGGCGCATGTTTGGCGAGGCGCGTCCACAGGTCATAATCCATCGCAAAATAAAACGACGGATCGAGCGGACCTAGCGCTTTCCAATCCGCGGCGCGAAAGAACATCGTCTGTTGCGGAATATGCACATACCCCGCGCGCAACCGCCGATAATCCGTTTGTTTGGCGTTGAACTTTCCAATGATTTGATCGGCTTCGTTGATGAAATTACAGTCCGCGTAGACCATCGCCACGTTGGGGTTTTGAATTAAATATTCCACCGCTTCGCTCACCGCGTGAGGATGATGATACGTATCGTCTGAATTCAACCAAGCGAGGATTTCGCCGTTGGCGCGATTGAAGCCTTTGTTGATCGCCTCTGTCTGACCTCGATCCGGTTCGCTGACCCAAGCGCTGATTCCACGCTGATACTTTTTGATGATTTCCACGCTTCCGTCTGTCGAGCCGCCGTCTATGACGATGTACTCAATGCGCGGATAATCCTGATTCAACACGGATTGAATTGTCCGCTCTAAAAATTGCGCCTGATTGAAAGACGGCGTTATGATCGAAACCAGCGGTAAGGCGGGCGCTTCCATATTATTTCCAATCTTCGTCTGTATAAAATTCAGAAGCCGCTTCGGTGATCTGGCGAATCCGCGCGATCTCTTCCGCAGTTAGGATTTTCTTCCAATTCTGCACGGCGGATTTGCTATCCAACTTCACGGAATGCGTTTTGTTTTTTGAGAGGCGCGTTGGGTTTTCCGAAGCGCTGGAGTTGAGAATGGTATTTTTCGCCGTTGCGGTAAATTCCAAATTCAACGCGCGATATAACTTTTCGTATTCAACCAGCGGGTTGCGGGATAAATCCTCGTGGCGGACGATGTGGAGGTTGGGAAACCCGCTACGGGTAGTCTGCACGAAGCGGTAGATCAACTTCCAAAGCAGAGCGGCTTGTCCGATCAAATCGTTTGGTTGAACGGCTTCCATTGCGGCGCGATCCGCTTCAAGATAAGCCTGCATGAGGCTGGGCTGATTGAGCAGGTTTTGAAAATCGAAACTCCAGTTCAAACGCTTGAGACTGCTCGCAAACCCGGCGGGGTGACGCACTGTAACCACTACCTGACAATTCAATTGTTGGATAAACCACGGGATGGAGAAAAGCGCGAACGGGTCTTTGATTACCGGCTTTGGTTTGAATAACTTACCCTGGGCGAAGGTTGCCCAATCCCGCCCCAGGCGTAGTAAATCTTTGCGCGAACGCAGAGATTTTATTTCAGCGAGTAAATCATATTGATAATTTAAAAGCGCGTGAAAAGCGGGCAGGTATTCGGCTTCGTTGTGCTTGCCGAGATGGAGATACCAATACTTCACCGGCGCGTGAAATACGCCCGGGCGATGGAGCACATTCAACGGCTCGCTGAGATATGCGGCGCGCGGCGCGGCTGACAACATGCGCCCAACCCAAGTTGTGCCGCTACGGTGCGCGCCAGTGACTAAGATCGGGGCGTCATTCATTGAGATACTCCAGCAGATAAGGTTCGGGGATCGAAACTGCGCGGACGGAATGCACGCCGTAAAAATTTGCCACGCAAATATTTACCCAATGCGTTGGGTCATCGTCAATCTCTTTCACTTTATAGGGCGCAGAATAGCCGGGGACGATCAAATCCGTTTCGCCTTGTTGGGCATGGCGCAGAATGTAGGCGTTGCGTAAATCCCAAAATTTTGCGCGCGTTTGATAATCCTCAATGTTTTTCTGGTACACGCTCACTCCGGCGCGGATGGGGCATGGTAAGCAGGCTCTTCGGTGGCGGCTGGGGCTTCGGTGGAAGCGGGAGCCTGAGTGGCGTTTCCAGCGGGGGCTTCGGTCGCAGGAGCGGCAGTACCGCACGCGGCGAGGACCATGCTAGCCATTACCAAAAGGCTTAACAGAGTAAAAAATTTACGCATCTTTCTTTCTCCTCATAAAATTTAGAAACAATTAACGAACACGACATTTAAGGTAAGGGTAAGTTACTGCCTGTAACGACATCACCTCCTTTCAAAGGGGTATAAAAATTATACAAATCGTTCGGCAAAGTGACAAGCCACAAAATGGCCGGGTTTCAGTTCTCGAAATTCTGGGCGTTTCTCCGCGCAAACCATCTCGGCGATTGGGCAACGCGTGCGGAAGCGGCAACCAGACGGCGGGTTGACTGGAGAAGGCACGTCGCCTTCCAGCAAAATGCGTTTACGCTTCGATTCTAAGATTGGGTCTGGAATTGGCACAGCCGAAAGCAGGGCTTGGGTATATGGATGAAGCGGATTGGTGTATAAAGCCTCGCTACTGGCAAGTTCCATGATCACGCCTAAATACATCACTGCCACGCGGTTGCTGATGTGCCGAACCATAGACAGGTCATGCGCGATGAAGAGGTAAGTCAGCCCAAATTGTTCTTGTAATTCCTGTAAAAGATTGACGACTTGCGATTGAATGGAAACGTCTAACGCGGAGATTGGCTCGTCGCAGACGATAAAAGGCGGTTGCAAGGCGACAGCCCGCGCAATGCCAATGCGTTGGCGTTGTCCGCCGGAAAATTCATGCGGATAGCGGCTGGCAAAAGAGGGATTCAAACGCACCAATTCAAGGAGTTGCGCGACGCGATCTTGCACTTCCTTGCCGCTGGCAATATTATGTACGATTAGCGGTTCGCCGATAATTTCTCCAACCGTCATACGCGGATTCAAACTTGCGTATGGGTCTTGAAAAATCATCTGCATTTTGCGCCGCATGAGCCGCAATTCTTCCCCTTTTAGCTCGACCAAATTCTTCCCGTCAAAATTTACTTTGCCGCTATTCGGACGGTGCAGTTGTAAAATGGCGCGTCCGGTTGTGGATTTACCGCACCCTGATTCGCCCACTAGGCCCAAAGTCTCGCCCTTGTGGACTTCAAACGAAATTCCGTCCACCGCATGGACCGCTCCAACTTGTCTGCGAAACAGCCCCTTGTAAATTGGAAAGTGCATTTTCAAGTCTTCTACATGGAGAAGCGCTTCGTGATTAGTAGTCATTAACGGGCTCTCCCAGTTTTAGTATCTACCCAACAAGCCACGCGGTGATCCGTGCCGACGCTTTGTAACAGCGGATTTTCTTTCCAACAGCGCTCCATCGCCCACTTACAGCGCGGCGCGAACGGACAAGCGGTTGGTTTCTCGTAAAGAACCGGCGGCAAGCCGTCAATGGAAGTTAGCTTCTTACCTTCTTTTTGATCTAAACGCGGAATACTGCCTAGCAAGCCCAGCGTATACGGGTGCGAAGGATTCGCGTAGAGTTCATTCACCGGCGCTTCCTCAACCACAAAGCCGCCGTACATCACCACAACGCGATGCGCCAACCCAGCCACAATGCCGAGATCGTGCGTAATCCAAATAATCGCCATGCCGATCTCTTCGCGCAAGCGTTTCACCAACTCGACGATTTGCGCTTGAATGGTCACGTCCAACGCGGTGGTCGGCTCATCTGCGATTAGAATCTGCGGGCTACAAGATAAGCCCATCGCGATCATCACGCGCTGACGCATACCGCCGGAAAATTGATGCGGGTAATCGTCCAAACGATCTTTCGGGTTGGGAATGCCCACCAGCGCCAACAATTCCGCCACGCGATCGCGCGCCTGATTGCGCGACATCCCCACGTGCAACATCAACGGCTCTTCCAATTGACGACCAATCGTCAATACCGGATTCAAAGAAGTCATTGGGTCTTGAAATACCATGCTGATTTGCGCGCCGCGCACATGCCTAAGTTCTTCGGAGGACATTTTCAAAAGATCGCGCCCAAAGAACACAGCCTCGCCAGCCGTAATCTTGCCGGGAGGAGATGGAATCAATCCCATTACCGATAACATCGTGACGCTTTTTCCGCATCCGCTTTCCCCCACCACAGCTAAAGTTTCGCCTTCCTTCAAACCAAATGAAACTCCATTCACGGCGTGAACAATTCCATCCGGCGTCTTGAATTGCGTTTCAAGACCTTTGATCTCTAACAAAAAATCAGGCATCCGCAAGTCCTTCTCTAACTTTAGGATTTTGTAGTTTGTGACTTACTCGGATTCGGGCGCACGCCCGAAAGCAGGTGAAATTATACCTAATTCTATTGAAGCGTCAAATGAATTATTTCAGCCCCTCGCCAGCGGATTTTCCCGCCCCGCCCTACCCCGCGCCTGCGCCTCCATCAAAAGGCATCTTTCCAGCCTTTACAAATTCACATTGACACCCCCAACTTCATCACATAGAATGAAAAATATCATCCCCAAACACAAGGAGCGCAAGATGTTAAAAGAATTCAAAGCCTTTATTATGCGTGGAAATGTTTTAGATTTAGCGATTGCCGTGATCATTGGCGGCGCTTTCGGAAAAATCGTCAGCTCGCTGGTTGCCGATATTCTCATGCCAATCATTGGGCTCGTCATGGGCGGCGTGGATTTCAGCGGGCTGGCTTTAACCATCGGCGAAGCTAAAATCACCTACGGCATATTCATCAATAATGTGATTGATTTTCTGATCATCGCCTTCGTGATTTTCTTGATCGTCAAATCCGCCAATTCTTTGAAGAAGCCGGAACCCGCCGCCGCGCCCACGACGAAAGATTGCCCCTATTGTTTGAGCGCCGTTCCGCTCAAAGCGACCCGTTGCCCGCACTGCACTTCCGAAATAAAATAATTTTTTCATTGCTTCGCTTTCCAATGCTCTGATGAAGACTGTGGTCTTTGTCAGAGCATTTATAATGTCCCTTATGAATTTCCTCGATAAATTAAACCCACAACAAAGAAGCGCTGTCACGGCGGGGGAAGGGCCGGTTTTAGTAGTCGCAGGCCCGGGGTCCGGAAAGACGCGCGTGCTGACGCAACGGATCGCCTATCTCATCGCCAGCGAAGGCGTGCGCCCCTGGCAGATTCTCGCCGTCACCTTCACCAATAAAGCCGCCAAAGAAATGCAAGCGCGCGTGAAGGCTCTGCTCAACGAACAAGCTATCGAAGGCATGATGATTGGCACGTTCCATTCAATTTGCACGCGCATTCTGCGGCGCGAGACCGAGCACCTGCCGATCGAATCCAATTTTGTGATTTTTGACGCGGACGATCAAGAAAGAATCGTCAAGACGATCGTCAAAGAATTTAACTTGAACGAAAAGTTGTATCGCGCTTCAAGCGTCCATGCTTCGATTTCACGCGCCAAAAATGAATTAATTCTGCCGGACGATTTCCCGATCAACACCTACCGCGACGAAGTCGTCAAACGCGTTTATGCCGAATATCAAAAAAGACTCGTCGCCATGAACGGCGTGGACTTTGACGATATTTTGTTATACACCGCGCATTTATTGGAAGACGTGCCTGCCGTGCGCGAAAAATATGCCCAGCGTTTTCGGCATGTTCTCGTGGATGAATTTCAAGACACGAACAGCGCGCAATATACATTAGTAAAACACCTTTCCTCGTATCATAAAAATATATTTTGCGTTGGAGATCCGGACCAATGCTTTCCGGCTGGCACAAAAATTCAAACGCCCGACGGAACAAAAAAAATTGAGACATTAAAAAAAGGCGATGCAGTTAGCGCCGCGAGCGGGCGCGGCTCCACTATGATTTCAAAAGTCTCGCGGACCGGAAAAAGAAGCTTCAAGGGGAATATTGTCAAAGTAAAAACGCGCGGCGGAAAAATCATCAAAGCCACGCCTAATCATATTGTCTTTGCTAGGCTGGGCATGAAGCCCGGCTGGCATTATGTTTACTTAATGTATCGCAAAGATAAGGGCTATCGCGTGGGCATCGCTTCCCATACGCGCAGTGACGGAAGCGGCTTGAAAGTCGGTTTGCAAGTAAGAAGCAATCAAGAAAACGCCGATAAAATGTGGATTCTCAAAGTTTGCGCAGAACGAAGCGAAGCGCATTACTGGGAAGCCTATTACGCGACTAGGTACAGCATCCCCACCAGCGTTTTCCATGTGCGCGGGCGCAGAATGCGTATGTCGCAAACCTATATTGACAAGCTATTTTCCGAGATAGATACAGATACAAACGCCAATCAATTGTTAACCGATTTGGGCATGGATCTAAATTATCCGCACTACACGCCGCAAGGCACATTTAGAAACGTCGTCAACTTACGCTATTTTGGCGATGGCCGAATCACCCAAGCATCGCCGTGGCACGCGCATCGCGTTGATCTATGGAGCAGTGACGCCAAGCTAGCCAAACAACTTAAGTCCGCTGGGTATAACCCGCGTTCGCTAAAAAATAATAATTGGCGGCTTGGCTTAAACCGCTTGCAATATGACGATATTCAAGAAGCCGCTCAAAAATTAAGCGAAGCGGCAAATGACGCAGAAATTATCGTGGGAGCCTTTCTGGTCGCCAAAAACGATCAGCCGCTCGCGCAAAAATTCAACCTCATGCCCGCCAGCCATCTTCATCCATCTATGTTGATTGCCATTGAACAAAACGGCAAAATTATTGAAGATGAAATTATAGAAGTGACCAGCGAAGCGTATCACGGGATCGTTTACGATCTAGAAGTTGAGAACTTACACAACTACATTGCCAATGGTCTGGTGGTCCATAATTCGGTGTACGCTTGGCGCGGGGCGGACTATCGCAACGTGCGCCGCTTTGAGCAAGATCACGTAGACGCCACCGTCATTTTGCTGGAACAAAACTATCGCTCGCATCAAAATATTTTAGACGTCGCCATGAGCGTAATTGACCGCGCCCAAAACCGGCGCAAGAAAAAACTCTTCAGCGATCGCGGCGCGGGCGAACGCATCTTCTTCTACGAAGCCCGCGATGATTACGGCGAAGCCGCGTTTGTCGTAGATACCATTGCCCAGTTGGTAGCTTCCGGTCAGTTTGAGCCGCGCGATTGCGCCGTGATGTATCGCACCAACGCGATGTCGCGTTTAATTGAAGAAGCCTTTTTGCAGGCGCGGCTTCCTTACAAACTAGTCGGCGCGCAAAGGTTTTACGGACGGCGCGAAGTGAAAGATATGATCGCCTTCATGCGCCTCGTTCACAACCTTGCCGACGAAGCCAGCTTAGATCGCATCATCAACGTGCCGCCGCGCGGCATCGGCGAAAAAACATTAACCACGCTCCACGTCGCCGCCAGACAAAACAACACAACCCCAGCCAATATTCTGCTCGATCTCGCGCGCGGCGCCGATTCTCCGTTTTATAAATCTTTCACAGGTCGCGCCGCCCTGCCGCTTGCGGATTTTGGCGGCATGTTAGCCAATTGGCGCGCGCTGGCTCAAACCCGCACCGTGCCGGAACTCTTCGATCAAATTGCCAGAGATATTAATTACAAAGCCTATATCAAAGACGACGATTCGGAAGAAAGCGCCGACCGCTGGGAAAATGTGATGGAACTTCACCGCCTCGCGGAAGAATACGCCGCGCGCACAATGGACGAATTCCTTGAAAACATCGCGCTCATCGCCGATCAAGATACCATCACCGATAACAACGCGCCAACTCTGCTCACTTTGCACGCCGCCAAAGGGCTGGAATATGGCGCAGTCTTCATCGTCGGTTTAGACGACGGCATCATTCCGCACAGCCGTTCGTTTGACGAACCCGAACAAATGGAAGAAGAGCGCCGCCTATTTTATGTGGGCATCACCCGCGCCAAAGATAAACTCTACCTGCTCCGCGCCATTCAACGCGGCGGGCGCGGCATGGCAGAAGAAACCTTCCCCTCGCGTTTTATGGATGATATCCCTGAGACTTTGCTGGTTGGCAAAACCAGAACGGGACGACCCATGCGCAGTTCCCCCTCACAAACGAACTGGTCGCGCCCTGCCCCGCTCAAAGCTGATTCTGTTTCAACCGGCAAATACAAAGCTGGGATCAGAATCAAACACCCGATCTGGGGCGAGGGCATCATCCTCGACAGCAAACTGCAAGATGGCGATGAAATTGTGGACGTGGTTTTTGAATCGGTTGGGATTAAAAGATTGGCGGCAAGTTTAGCAAATTTGACAATCATATAATCATCCCGCTCCAAGCGCCGTCCCCGGCGCGAAGTTAATTAGACACCATGACATTTAATTCTCTTCTCGCCATCCCCAGCTACTGCTCTTCCCGCCGTCCCCGGCGGGAAGAATTTACACCTCCGCCGAGGACGGCGAAGGGAGCATAGGGTGATATGACATTTAATTCATTCCACGATGAATCGCATTTATATTTTTTGTTAAGTGGATTCATATTTTCAAAAATCGGGAATATGCAAATATCGTATTAAATTCTTTACAATGGCTACAAAACCAAAAGAGGATTTTACTTTTTGCATTTGTAATCATGCCTTCACATCTTCACCTGCTAATTAAACCAACTGGAAAAAGCATTGGGGAAATTTTGCAAGACTTCGGTTCATTTACAGCGCACGAGATTCTAAAACAAGCCAGAAAAGATAAACAAACAGAATGGCTAAAAATGTTTGAAGATAATCAGCGCGATATAAGACATAAGCACAGCGTTTGGCAAGATATTCAAGCAAAGAACATTTACTCTATGCAAGCGCTTGAACAAAAAATGGAGTATATTCATCAAAACCCAATTGCAAAAGATTGGAAATTAGTAAAAGATAGAGCAGGTTATTTATATTCAAGCGCATGTTTTTATGATTACGGAAGAAAACCAATCATTGAGATTACAAATATTAACGAATGGTTGGCTTCGATGCCTCCGCCGAGGACGGCGGAGGAAGCATAAAAAGCATAAAAATTAGTGAAAGATAGAGCAGGTTATTTATATTCAAGCGCATGTTTTTATGATTACGGAAGAAAACCAATCATTGAGATTACAAATATTAACAAATGGTTGGCTTCGACGCCTCCGCCGAGGACGGCGGAGGGAGCACAAGAATCTCACTGAAGCTGAAATCAAACGCTTGGAAGAAGCCTATCAACCACACCCAGTTCTTGGGCATTCATAATGTACATTCACATTCTTTACTTTTGTTATCGCGTCTTTTGTTTTATCTTTCGTCCCGTGCGCATGGGCGTGCGGGTGATGATGATTCAAGACAATCATGTGACGCTGGTGCGCCAAACTTATCTGCGCGGTTGGTTTATGCCCGGCGGCGGGTTGAAACGCGGCGAAACTTTGGAGCAAGCCGCCAGAAGAGAAGCCTTTGAAGAGACCGGCGCGGAACTTGGCGAATTGACTCTGCTGGGCGCGTACACCAACTTTGCAGAATGGCGCACCGATCATAACCTTGTCTTTGTTTGCCACGATTTCAAAATCATTGGCAAACCGGATAAAGAGATCGCCGAATTGAAGTCTTTTCCATTGAAGGCTCTGCCGCCAGATTTATGGCCCGGGCATGTGCGCCGGCTGGAAGAATATCAGGCGGGCAAAGCCAGCCCGCAATTTGGAGAATGGTAGATGAATATGAAATTACTTTGGGATCTATTTTGGCTTTTTGCGCGCGTCGCTCTGTTCTCTTGGGGCGGCGGACCCGCTTCGCTGGCGTTGATGCAACGCGAAGTGGTGGATGCAAACTGGATCAGCAACGAAGAATTTGCAGACGCAGTGGCGATTAGCAACGCGCTCCCCGGACCGATTGCGCCGCAAGTTTCCGCTTATGTGGGGTATAAACTCTCCGGCATTTGGGGCGCGATCTCAGCCACCGCCGGAACTGTATTTCCAACCACGATCCTCATGCTGATTATGATCGCCTATTTCTTCAATATTAAAGATTCGCCAACCGTAGCGGCGATGTTGAAGGCGGTGCGGCCGGTAGTGGTGGGTTTATTGCTGTGGACGGCTTACATCATGGCGTATTCCGTATTCAGCGTGAATAAACTAGGCTGGGGCAAGGGTCTCATCCAAAATAAAACGCAAACCGCCATTGCCCTCGTCACCTTTGCCGTGCTAACGCTCACCGATCTCAATCCAGTTTGGCTGGTGCTTGCCGGCGCCGCGCTGGGCTTTGTTCTGTATCGTTAAAGTTTTTTCATTGGTACAATACCGTTGAAATTACTTACGGAGAAATCTCTTGACTGAAACGCTCAAAATTGTTATTCCAATGGCTGGCTGGGGAACGCGGATGCGCCCGCACACTTGGAGCAAACCCAAACCGCTGGTGAGCGTAGCGGGGAAAACCTCGCTCGAACACGTATTGGATATGTTCAAAACCGTCCCGTACGCGCCAGACAACGTCGAATTCATTTTCATCGTTGGGCCTTTTCTCGGCGAAATGCAAGTTCCCGCTTTTATTAAAGAAAATTATCCCAACCTCAAAGCTCATTTTATTGTGCAGAATGAAATGAAAGGGCAGGCGCACGCTCTGGCTTTAGCCCGCGAGTTTTTACGCGGTCCCATGATCATGTGTTTTTCAGATACTTTGATGGAAACTGATTTTTCGTTCCTCGCCACCGAAACGGCGGATGCAATTGCCTGGGTGATGCCCGTGCCAGATCCGCGCCGCTTTGGCGTGGCGGAATTAGACTCCGCTGGTTGGGTGACGCGCTTCATTGAAAAACCGCAAAGTTTGGAAAATAATCTTGTGGTCGTCGGCTGTTATTACTTCAAAAGCGCCGAAAAACTTTTAGAAGCGATTGACGAACAAATTGAACGTCAGATCATGCTCAAAGGCGAATATTTCCTCACCGATTCAATTACGGTGATGATCGAGCGCGGCGCAAAAGTTCGCACGCACGAAACCAGTCTCTGGCTGGATACCGGCACGATTGAAGCGACCTTGGAAACCAATAAAATTTTATTGGAGAAACTTCAAGCGCCCCCGTCTGCGGATGCCGGCGTAAACGTTGAAATTATCGCGCCCGTCTTCATTCACCCGAGCGCTAAAATTTCAAATTCCAAAATTGGGCCCCACGCTTCAATTGGCGCAAATTGTCAGATTGAAAATTCACAAATTGCCGAAAGTATTCTCGAGGCGGGTTGCGAGATCAAAGATGCGGCGTTGACTCGCTCGTTGATTGGCAAGCAGGCCTCAGTTAAAGGAAGAAACGATTGTCAAGCCATGTCTGTGAATATTGGCGATAATTGTTCCATCGTTCTATAATGGAAACCGTCGAGTGCCGCTCAGACCCAATCAACCGCACGGGCTATGCAGAAAGACCGCTCTCGCTGGTTTGGCAGGGCGTGCGGCGCGAAATTGCCGAGATCATTTCGCGCTGGAGCGGGCAAGGCGAAAAAGGCTTTCACGTGAAAACAGTGGACGGGTTAGCTTTTGAATTAACTTATTTAGAAGATTCGGATAGCTGGCTGATACAGCCGCTATAAAATAAAAAAACCACACAAGGAGAATCAATGCAAGAAATTAGCGCAACCGCAAGGCTTTCCAAACGCGTAGCTGGTTTAAAACCCAGCGGCATTCGTAAATTCTTTGACATCGCCGCGACGATGAAAGACGTGATCTCGCTTGGCATCGGCGAGCCGGATTTCACCACGCCCAAACCAATTTTAGAAGCCGGCATTCGCTCGTTACAAAACGGCGAAACGCATTACACCTCCAATTGGGGGCGGCTGGAATTACGCCAAGCGATTTCAGATAACTTAAACCGCTTATACAAAGTCAAGTACGATCCGAACAATCAGATCATCGCCACCGTCGGCGGTTCTGAAGCGTTGTATCTTTCCTTCACCGCCATTCTCGATCCGGGCGACGAAGTGATCATTCCCACGCCTTGCTTTGTTTCCTATCAAGCCGAAGTGATTATGGCGGGCGGCGTGGCGGTTGAAGTCCCCTGCCGCGAAGAAAATCAATTCATGGTGGATCCCGCCGATATCCGCAAAGCCATTACGCCGCGCACCAAAGCGCTCTTCTTCGGTTTTCCAAACAACCCCACCGGCGCAGTCGTCACCCGCGAAGTGATGCAGGAAATTGCAGACATTGCCGAAGAAAACGACCTAATCGTAGTTTCGGACGAACTATATGACCGATTGGTTTATGATTTTGAGCATGTATGTTTTCCCTCGTTAGGCGAAAACATAAAAAATCGCACTATCCTGATTGGCGGCTTTTCAAAAGATTACGCCATGACCGGCTGGCGCATCGGCTACGCCTGCGGACCCGCCGATTTAATTCAGGGCTTGGTGCGTATTCATCAATACACCATCATGTCCGCGCCAACGACGGCGCAAGATGCGGCGCTCGCCGCCTTATTGATTGGCGACCCGCACGTGGAAGAAATGCGCGTGGAATATGACCGCCGCCGCAAGCTTTTAGTGGGCGGATTGAACCGCCTCGGGCTTTCGACCTTTGAGCCGCGTGGCGCTTTTTACGCATTTCCCAACATCCGCGCCTCCGGCATGGACGATGAAACTTTCTGCCAAAAATTATTGGAAGAAGAACACGTCGCCGTCGTCCCCGGCAGTTCTTTCGGACCCGGCGGCGAAGGCTTTGCCCGCGCTTGTTACGCGACCTCTTACGAGAAAATTGAAGAAGCCCTGCGCCGCATGGAAAGATTTATGTCACGGCACGGATAAGAAAAGAAATTAAGTTATGCAAAAGACGAGCCGCATGGCTCGTCTTTTGTGTGTAATTGCTTTGCGTTTTTCCTTTTACATTACGCAAAGAACTACCAATCTTGCCCTTCCCATTCTTTCATAAACTGATCTAAGAAATCTTCCATAAGCGCATGTCTGTGCGCGGCAATGCGTTTGGCGGTTGGGGTGTTCATCATGTCTTTGAGCAAAAGCAGTTTTTCATGAAAATGTTTGATCGTGTCGCTTTGGCTGTTTTTATAGGCTGTAAAAGTTTGGTGCATTTCAGGCGTTGACTCGGGGTCGTACAACATTCTGTTTTTATAGCCGCCATAAGCGAAGGCGCGCGCAATGCCAATCGCGCCGATGGCATCCAGCCGATCCGCATCTTGGACGATGAAGCCTTCGAGCGAATCCATTTTGTTCTTCACGCCCGCGCCTTTGTAGGAAACATTTTTGATGATCTCGCACACTTTGTCGGCAATGGAAATATCTACGGAGCAGGAATCAAGCCACAACTTGGCGCGAAGCGGGGTTTCATCTTCATTATTATTGAATTTCCAATCGTCTAAATCATGCAATAAAGCGGCGATCTGCACGATGAACGAATCCGCTTTTTCATGTTCGTTGATGGCGAGCGCATTCTTCCAGACGCGATAGATATGCCACCAATCATGACCGGAAGAATCGTTTGAAAATTCTTGTTTAATGTATTCGGCTGTTTTTTGGATGATGTCGTTTTGTTTCATATCCATGTTTTTGTAAATTATTTCAGATATTAAAAATCTGCAAAGCTAACAACCCAACGCCAACGCAACCGAAGATTGATCCCATACCGCATAAAAGAATGGACGTGAAATACAAACTCATAAACCTTTTGATGCGGGAGTTTTGCGGGTTGGCTGGGTCGTACAACACGTCAATTTGTTGACCTTCCTTAAACATCGGCGGATTGGTGGATAAATTATCGCGCTGTTCAATCGTTTGCCCGTCAATGGTTCTAAACTGGTAAATCGGAGAATACCCCCCACCGCCTTTTGAGCTACGGCTATACACCATACGCACAACTGTCCCTTTGACTTCCTGGGCTTTGCCTAAAAATATTCTGGTGCGAATAAAAAGAAACGCGCCAATTACAAACAACAACCCGCCGATCAATGGAAACACAATACCGATAATTAAATTCGCAGACATGCTTTACTCCTTTAGGGTTTTATTCAACTCTTTGCCAAACGATCGTTCCGGTAACAATTTCTTGATTCAACTTAAACGTAGGCGTGCGCAATTGTAGAACATTTTCCTGCAATTCAAAATAGCGGATCTGCTGTGTGCCTTCCATATTTGGAAAAATTGAGCCTTCCACATGATGCGTCACTATGCCTTGTGCGACATCCACTTGATACGAGCCGAAATATGAAATCACGCCCTGATAATTCGCTAAAACTTCTTCGATCGTTCCGCGCATTTGATCCGCGATCTGAAAGCGCGGGCGCTCGGCTTTCATTAGCTGACCGGAGAAGCGCATGGTCTCAGTGTAGATGATCGAGCCGACCGCCGCCTTGCCAAAGGGATAGATGATTCGGTTTCCTTTGGCTTCAAATTTAAACTGACGCAGTTTCCACGCGCCGATAATTGAATCTGATATGGTCAAGTTTCCCTACTCGTAAATATTATTCCACGTAACTACGCGGTTGCGGCCAGTCTCTTTGGCGCGATAGAGCGCTTTATCCGCCAGAGCGAGCAGTTCCGCGCCGGTTTTGGCGTCCGCTGGGAATTCAGCCACGCCGCAAGAGACGGTGGCGTGGATCGGCTTGGCGGGGTCGGCGGCGTGCGCTTCTTGAAAAGCGCTTCGCCATTTCTCGGCGACTTTGAGCGCATCCTCGCAGGAACTATTGGGCAGTAAGACTAAAAATTCTTCGCCGCCATAACGGTAGATCGTATCCTCCGTGCGGGTGTGGCGAATTAACAGTTTGGCAAAACTACGCAAAATCAAATCGCCTTCCGCATGACCCAAAGTATCGTTGACTTGTTTGAAGCGATCAATATCAATCATCACCGCGCTTAAGGGATAATGTTGACGCAGAGCGCGCGCCAACTCGCGCTCTAGCGTTTCATCTAAATAGCGGCGGTTGTATAACCCAGTGAGCGGATCGCGAATGGCTTGTTCGCGGAGTTCGGCTTGCGCGGCTTTGAGCGGCGTAATATCGCGCCAGACGATTAAACGCCCAAGCAAATTTTTGCGCTCGTCATAAAGCGGCGTTAGACTCAGATCAAGATAGGCGGCGGGCAGGTCGAGAAAAATTTCGGCGCGCAAATCGTCAACCTTAGCGAAGGCTTCAATCAACTTGGGCCAGTTCGAAAAAATTTCTTCGGCGGAGTAGCCAACTTCGGGTGGTTGCGCCAGTTTCAACGTCCGGATGGCGGCGGGGTTGAAATCCACCAAGCGATTCTGAGCGTCCAGCACAACCACGCCGTCGTTCATGTTTTCAATCAAAGCGCTGCGCGCCACCGGTAGAACATCCAATAGGCGATAGCGTAATAAAGCGTAAGTAAACGCCAAACCGGTAAGCGTAAATGAAAATGGCGTGTTATCGGCATTGGGGAAGGGGCTAAAGCCGCTGAGAAATATAATACTGTTGATCCATGGGAAGCCCAGCCCAATGATGATCACCCCCAATTGTTTGCGATAAATTCCCGTCGCTTGCCTGAAGCGGCGGATGAAGACAATCATGCTAATTAGAATGAGAATGTAGGAATAAATTGTGTTTGCCCAAAAAACCGGACCGGCGTTGGAGATGATGCCGATGTTTTCAGTTGTATGTCCCCCAAAAAATAAGTTGTGATATGCGTCGGTTGCCATGAGAATCAAAACAAAAAGCGGAACGACGCTTAAGCCAATCAGCAACGGCGCTTTGACCCATTCAGTCAATTCCGAAAATTGCATGGCAAAAACGAGCGCGGCAGGCGGGATGACGACCACGCCGAGATAGGTGACATACAGCCAAAAATTGGGGTAGGGCGCGGGAGCTTTCGCCCAAAATAATCCGTAGGTAATATCCCACCAGCTAAAACTGAACATCAAAATGGTCAGCGGAACTGCGCCCAAAGCGCTGTGGCGCGTTTGCGAGATGATCAGCCCGCCCATAAAGCAGACCAACCCGGCGACTAACAAGGCGGCGCTAAAACTAATGTTTGGAGGTATCACAACAAACTCAGTTGGATTCTTTCTTTATAAACTCGGCGCTTTTTCGGCTGATTATACCTTTCCCGATAACTCTCAACGAAAGAAGCTGAATTTATAGGGCTATCGCATTTGGATTTTTATCCGCTAATCTGCGCCAATCTACGCGATTTTTTTAGAAAGATTAGCGCGAATTCGTGAAGATTGGCGGATTCTGAAACTAAATCACCAAAGGTTGGGTTTCAAGATTTTCAAATGCGATTACCCTAGCCGAGTTTATGAATAAAACATAGCCTCGGCGATTATTAAGGATACAACAAAGGCGATTCCAAAGATCACGCTCCCTAAAGCAACGCTAACCAGCGTCGCTCCCAACGCGGAGAGCAGGATATGCCAATTATATTTAGCCGTCAAAAATCGAGTTAGCTTCCCTGCCGCAATTGCAGATAGAATAATTCCAATACCGCCGCACAGGGTTAGCGCGGTTAATGCAGTTCCGCCTTCCCTTTCATTGAAACCGTTCAAGGCAATTACATCTATTAGAAACACGACGAGACCGATGACGATTAAAACAAGAATAGTTAGAACAACCGAGACGATCGAAGCGGCTTTACCTGACATGATTTCTCCTCAAAAAAAATAATTCGCGCTTTATACAGTAAAAACCGAACTATGTATAGAGTACGTTTGTCGCTCAGCGCGGACAAGTTTTGCAAGAGTTCTATTAACTATTACGCTCAATTGGTTGTCAAGCCGGTTCAAGTATTTTATATTCCAGCCGTTAAACGCTCGGGCTTTATTGTTATACATGATTTGTAAATTAGGAGGCGATCTATGCATTGGATGTGGATGTCTATGCGGCAAAGCGACGAAAAGCCGAAAATAACCAGAGAACTTTTACTGCGCGTCCTCGCGCACGCGCGCGGATATTGGGGACAAATTACCGGGATGTTAATCGCCATCCTGGCGACGACGGGCTTATCTTTGCTCACGCCGTTGATCTTTCGCAACATGATTGACACAGTCATTCCGGCTAAAGATCTCACTCGGCTGGTTTGGTTAAGCGTAGCCCTGCTTTTTATTCCAATCTTAACTGGCGGCGTAAACGTAATTCAGCGCCGGTTGAACTCAACCGTTGGCGAAGGCGTGATCTACGATCTGCGTTCGACGCTCTTCGCGCGCTTGCAACGCATGTCGCTCAGGTTTTTCACCAACACCAAATCCGGCGAATTGATGAGTCGGCTGAACAATGACGTGGTTGGCGCGCAAAACGCCATCAGCAACACCATCGTCAACATCGTCACAAATTTAATCGAAGCCGGCGCCTTATTCATCGTCATGTTCGCGCTGGAATGGCGCTTAACTTTGATCAGCATTTTGATTCTGCCGTTGTTCATCCTCGCCGCCGAACGCCTCGGAAATATACTCCGCGATATTGCGCGCGAAGGCATGGACTTGAACGCGCAGATGAACGCGCACATGAACGAGACCTTAAATATCGGCGGGGCATTATTGGTCAAGTTGTTTGGGCGCACCGCGCAAGAGGAAGAGCGTTTTCGTCAACGCGCCGCCAATGTCCGCGATATTGGCATTCGGCGCGCCGTCCTAAGCTCGTCATTTTTTGTCATCTTCGGTCTGATCACCGCCGTTGGAACTGCGCTCGTCTATGGGTTGGGCGGTTGGTATGTTATTCAAGGTTCGTTCACCGTCGGCACGATTGTCGCCTTCGGCTCTTACCTCGGAAATTTATACGGCGCGCTCCAAGCCTTGGCGGGCGCGCCAGTGGAATTTTCAACCAGTTTGGTTTCATTTGAACGCGTCTTTGAAGTGATTGATCTGCCCCAAGATATTATTGAAAAAGAAGAGGCGCATATTTTACAAAACGTGCAAGGTAAGTTGGAATTTGAAAATGTGTCCTTTGACTATCATGTCGATTCGTCTATCTTATTGAAAAACGTCAAACGCTATGGCAAGATGGAAAATGTTACGGCGGTTTTCAGCGGAGCAAATGATTCAGGAAGCCGAACCAACCGTCAGCCAGATAGAAGCGCCACAGACTCAGGGACGGCTGATTCAACCTCCCAAGCGCGGGATGTCGCTTTAGAAGCGCTCTCTTTCGTCGCCCAGCCCGGACAATTGATCGCTTTGGTCGGTCCTTCCGGCGCGGGCAAAACCACAACGACTTATCTCATTCCGCGTTTGTATGATCCCACCAGCGGAGTCATCCGCATTGACGGCTACGACCTGAAAGACGTGACGCTTGATTCGCTTTCTACGGCGCTCGGCATGGTGACGCAAGAGACGTATTTATTTCACGATACGATTCGCACTAACCTGACCTACGCCAAAATAGACGCAACGCAAGCTGAAATTGAAACTGCCGCAAAAGCCGCCAACATTCACAACTTCATCATGGATTTGCCCGACGGTTATGACACAATTGTCGGTGAGCGCGGCTATCGTTTGAGCGGCGGCGAAAAACAACGCATCGCCTTGGCGCGCGTGATTCTCAAAGATCCGCGTATTTTGGTTTTAGATGAAGCCACCAGCCACCTTGATTCTGAATCTGAATCCTTGATTCAAGAAGCCTTGAAACATGTGATGGCGGGCAGAACCTCTATCGTCATCGCGCATCGCCTTTCCACAATTCTCGCGGCTGATTTGATCTTGGTGATGGATCGAGGGAAGATCGTCGAAAAAGGAACGCACGATGAGTTGATTGCATTGAATGGGCTATACGCTCAATTGTATGAGACGCAGTTTCGAGCGGGCTAAGCGGCGGGCGGTACCAGCGCCTAGTGACAATGGCTCGCTAGGTTACAAATTTGTCAATTTATTTGAACGAATCTAAAAAATTCGCTCTGCTATAATTTACGCATGATTCTACTCACCGGCGCGACTGGGTTTATTGGGCGCGCATTAGTTCGTCAACTCTCTGCAATTGGATATCCGCTCCGCGCTTTAATCCGCCCTTCGGCGCGCACGCCGCGCTTACCCAAAGGCGTTTCTGTGGAAGTGGCGGTGGTTTCGCTGGCGGATGTGCGCGGGCTACGCGCCGCGCTCCGCGATGTGGATACGATCATTCATTTAGCCAGCGCGGAAAATCAAGGGAGTCGCGGCAATCTCTCCGTTGCGGATGTGCAAGGGACGGCAAATCTCGTCGAAGCGGCGGCAGATGCGGGCGTAGAAAGAATCGTGTATTTAAGTCACATTGGCGCGGCGGCTTCTTCCGCCTACCCCGCTTTCAAAGCCAAAGGTCAAGCGGAAGAATACATCCGTAATGGAAAAGTGCCTTACACCATTTTGCGCAGTTCCTTAGTTTATGGACCCGAAGATCACCTCACCAACAATCTCGCGCGTCTCATGCGCAGGTCTATTTTATTTTTCCCGATTCCGGCGGGCGGGCGCACAGTGGCGCAACCCATTTGGGTGGAAGACCTCGCCACTTGTATTTTATGGTCGCTTCAAAACGACCGCACGGTGAATAAAGTGTACGAACTGGGCGGCAGTGAATTTTTTACGCTTCAACAGATACTTGAAACCATCATGGAAACGACTCGCCGCAAACGGATTCTCGTGCCGCTCAACCCAATTTTTATGCGGGCTTTAATCGTCTTCATTGAAGGCGTTTTTCCTAAATTTCCGATCTCATCCTACTGGCTGGATTATTTCGCCGTCAATCGCACCTGCGCCGTAGATTCTCTGCCGCGCATTTTTGGGCTCATGCCCGCGCGTTTCACCTACCGCTTGGATTATCTGATCCAAAAAACTTGGGGACAAAAACTAAGCGCTAAAACTTCCCAATGGCGCAACGCTCTGCGCTCCATCTTCATTCGTTAATATGTCCAACTTCAGCATTCGCATCCTCGAAACGCCGCAAGACCTCACGCATGTTGAAGAACTTCAACGCCAGATCTGGACCGGCTCCGAAACGGACGTTGTGCCAATGCACCTGCTCGTCACAGTCGTGCATAACGGCGGGCTGATCCTCGGCGCATTTGAAGAGGAACAAATCATCGGCTTTATCTTTGGTTTTCCCGGGCTAGAGCAAACGCCCGATGGTCCGCGCCCCAAACACTGCTCGCACATGCTTGGCATTCGCCCCGATCGTCAAAATAGCGGCGTGGGTTTTGCGCTCAAACGCGCGCAATGGCAAATGCTTCGTCACCAAGCGCTCGATCGCGCCACTTGGACCTTTGACCCGCTCTTGAGCCGCAACGCCTATCTCAACATTGCCAAACTCGGCGCCGTTTGCACAACCTATCGCCGCTCCGAATATGGCGAAATGCGCGACGGTCTCAACGCCGGCTTGCCTTCCGATCGTTTTCAAGTGGATTGGTGGCTGAACACCCACCGCGTGGAAAAAAGACTCAGCGCCAGTTCGCGCCCTCCGCTGAATTTGAAACACATCGCCCGCAGTGGACTCAAACCGCTGTACGCGCCGCATTATCTGACCGACGGCCTGCCGCGCCCACCCGAGCAGATTCCACCCTTTGAGAAGCGCCTCCTGCTGGCGGAAATCCCCGCCGATTTTATGAGCCTCAAAACCAAAGATTTTGGGCTGGCGCGCGATTGGCGCTTCTTCACGCGCGAATTATTTGAAACCGCTTTTCAAGAAGCCTTCATCGTCACCGATTTCATCTTCGACCGCGATACAGAAAACCGCCAACGCGGGTTATATCTGCTCACCCACGGCGAGAGCGCGTTAGATCAATTCGAGTAACGCATGTCTCCATTTCCGCGGCTTGCCAATGGTTGGGTTGTTGAGGCGATGATCACTTCATACAACTATGTTTACAAAACGGTTTACAAAACCCAATATTACGATCTGGGTCCAATCGGCGTTTCAGATTACGGCTCTGCGCCCATCTCGCCTTACCCGCTCGAATTCCTCGCCCTCGACGAAGACGCTTACACTGTCGTCAAAGCCATTCAAAATTATGATACGCGGGGAAAACAATACGTGCTCAACATCTTCCATTCGCAACCTTCGGCGCGGGAGATTAAAAATCAATACGCCGAATACGGCTACGAGTTTGTGCGTACCGGTCCCATCTTAGGCTACGATATTCCAAGCCCAACGCGCGGCGAAGCGCTCTCAGTGATCAAAATCAACACGCAGGAACAATTGGCGCGCGTGAACATGGCGCTCTATCTGGAAAATGAAAGCATCGCGCCAGAGACGTTAGACGATCCTTATATCGAAAACTTCTACGCCGAATGGAACGGCAAAATTGCCGGCTGGGTCCAACTCGTCACGGTCTATCCGGGCGTGGGATATATTCAGCAACTTTATACGCTCCTCGATTTTCGCAACCTGCGCGTCGGTTCTTCATTGATGGCGCGCGCGCATGTGGAATGCTCCAAGAAAAAGATTTCGCGCGTCGCTTTGGTCTCTTCGGATATGGCGCTGGGGTTATATCGGCGCTTGGGTTATCGTCCGCTGGCTTATTTCACCGCCTTGCGCCCAAAAGAATCGGCACATGCCGGGCGCGTCACGCTTCCGCTTTAACGCATGAACCGCCTTACGGCGGCTCAGCGATTGAATGTGGAGAGCGTGCTTTGATTTATGTCGTGGAAACGACTATCTCCTAACGGAATAAGAAGCGCTTTCAACGTTGTGACTTGGCTTGCTTGAACTGGCGCTCATCCCCACCGGATGATAGGTCGGCTCAAGCGTTGGGCGGTTGATGTTATAGCTGGGCGTGGGCTTCGGCGCGCGATAGGGTTGCGGTTGCGGCTTGGGCGCAGGCTGATAAATGGGTTGAGCGGGTCGGCTGGAATAAACGGCTTGCGAATTGCGCGCATCTGCCAAAGTAAACAAACGTTCGCCCGCCACCGAGAATGTGCCAATGATCAGAACGCGCACTAACCAAACCATCGCCGCCACAAAGATCGGCACCATCTTCGTCATCGCCGCCTGACCTAATAAAACGCCGCCTTCAGCGTTATGATTCATAATCGCCACAGAAACGCCCCACCAAGTGAGCACGGCGTTGAAAGCCGCCGCCAAAAGCCAAGCGCCAAACAGATAATAGACTTCGGCGGGTTCATCGCGCCCTTGTTCAGGGGTAAAGAGCCGCGCCACGCCGGCAAAGTCAATGCCGCAAAAAGCCAAAGCGAGGATGGTTGCCCAGCCTACGCCGGCAAATTTCAGATCGCCCAACATATCGCGCAGGGCGAAAGAAGTTGTGCCAAAATTGAAAACCTCAAATGCCAACAGAGCGATAATCAGAATAGAGCCAAAAATTGCTCCGCGCCGCAGGGCGGTCTTCTTGAGGAATGGAATTAATTGAATGTTTAGGGAGCGGTTCATCTCAATCTCCTATATATTTAAATCAAACGGGTGACGACTTTTTCATTTTAGAACAACTGTTCTAAAATGTCAATCCTTGCGCCTCATCGAATTCTTACAAAAACAGAACAAAAATTCTGATATACTGAATTCATTCAAATTGAGAGAACGCGATAAGAGAAAAAGCCATGGCAAAAACTAAAACCCACACGCGATTTGTCTGTCAGCAATGCGGCCGAGTGGCGGCAAGTTATATGGGCAAATGCCCGCAATGCGGCGCATTTGACAGCATGACCGAAGAAGTCATTCACGATGAATCGGCGGCGAAGAAGAACGCCGTCAATATTCGGGGGCTGACGGGCCGTTCGGAGCCGCAACCCATTTCAAAGGTCGGGGGCGAAGCGGAAGAAAGAGTCCCGCTGGCAATTGGCGAGTTTGCGCGCGTGCTCGGCGGCGGGATTGTGCCGGGTTCCATCGTCTTAGTCGGCGGCGATCCGGGCATTGGCAAATCCACGCTGATGTTGCAAATGGCAATGGAAATGGCGAAGACGCAAAAAGTTTTATACGTCTCTGGCGAGGAATCGGAACGGCAAATCAAAATGCGCGCCGTGCGTTTGAACGATAAAAAACTGCCGGAGCAATTATTGCTGGTGACTGAAACCAACCTTGAGGTGATTTTGAATCACGTCCGCGCCTCACAACCGGACCTGCTGATCGTCGACTCCATCCAAACAGTTTACCTATCTGAATTAGATTCATCGGCGGGCTCAGTTTCGCAAGTGCGCGAATGCTCGTCGCAATTAAGAGAATTAGCAAAATCATCGGGCATTTCGGTATTTATGATCGGGCATGTGACTAAAGAAGGCAACATTGCGGGTCCGCGCGTGTTGGAACATATTGTAGATACCGTTTTGTATTTAGAAGGCGACCGCTTCCAAGCGTATCGTTTATTGCGTTCCGTGAAGAATCGTTTTGGGGCGACTTCCGAAGTGGGCGTGTTTGAAATGCGCGAAGGCGGATTAAGTGAAGTGACGAATCCCTCCGAAGCATTTTTAGCTGAAAGGTTAGTCAACGCCGCCGGTTCATCCATTGCAGTGACGATGGAAGGCACGCGCCCGATTCTCGTTGAAATTCAAGGGTTGACTTCGCCAACTCAATTTGGCAATGCGCGCCGTACGCCCAATGGCGTAGATTTCAATCGGCTGTTATTAATCACAGCCGTTCTCACCCGCCGCGTGGGATTAAAACTCGCCGAACAGGATGTTTTCGTCAACGTGGTGGGCGGCATTCAAATTGACGAACCCGCCGCCGACCTAGCAGTTGCCGCCGCCATCGCCTCTTCATGGAAAGATTTACCCGTCAAAGCGGATGTGGTTTTCATCGGCGAAATTGGTTTGGCAGGCGAATTGCGTATGCCCAGCCAAATGGTGGCGCGATTAAGAGAAGCGCAAAAGTTGGGATTCAAAACGGCGATTGTCCCCAAAGCAATTCGCAGGGGAGAAGAATATCCCAAAGGCATTGAGATTGTTGAAGTAAGGTCGCTGGATCAAGCGTTGGACGCGGCGTTGAAAAAGAGTTAACCGCTTCCTGCATCAAAGCTAATTAATCCAAAGGGAATTTCAGATGAAGCTCATAGAGAAAATTCAAAACTACTCAACCGGCAGGAATGTCGCCATTTTGTTTTCAATCACCATGATCGTTTATTTAACAATTTTGTTTTACTCGATCCCAAAAGTAATCTCATCTGCCCCTGAAACCAAACTGTTTGACGTTTCTCCTGCCGGTTACACAACCGAATACGCCAGATCTATTTTAAATGCCATTGGTCAGCAAGGCCGGGATTTGTATTTATCCCTGCAACTACCGCTGGATTTCATTTACCCGGGGCTATTTATCGTCTCATACTCTCTATTATTTACATGGCTTCTCAAAAAGAGCTACGCCTTAGCATCAAAAGCCTATTACGCCGTCTATATTCCAATAGTTGCAGGCTTGTTCGACTACGCGGAAAATGTTCTGATCATCATCATGTTGAAGACCTATCCCCAGTTGAATGCGAATCTCGTGGCGGTTGCGAGCTTCGCCACAACGGCTAAAAGTATTTTGTCTTCCATTTTCTTCACCCTGCTCATCGTCAGCGTTATTCAAGCCGTATGGCAAACCCTTTTCAAAAAGCGGGCGGTCAATTAGAAGCAGGCAATAATGACAGAATCTGCTTTAGCCAAAAAGCTGAAACTAAAAGCGGGTTACACCGCAACCATCCTCAATGCGCCGGATGAATATTTAGAAGAATTAAAACCTTTGCCGCTTCGTACCAAAATTTTACAAAAAGCCGATACACAATCGGATTGGATTCAAATTTTTGTAAAGTCAAAAGCAGAAATTGACAAACTATTTCCAAAAATCTTATGGCTTCTCAAACCAAGCACATTGGTCTGGATTTGCTTCCCTAAAGGAACTTCGAACATTCAAACAGATTTAACGCGTGACAAAGGTTGGGATGTCGTTGCCGCCGCAGGATTGAAATGGACAAACTTGGTTTCGGTTAATGAAACTTGGTCAGCGTTTTCGTTGCGCCAATATAAAAAAGGCGAAGCAAAACAAAATTTTAGATAGAATAAAAAGGAAGAAGAGCGAACTTCTTCCTTTTTTATTCTTGACCAACGTATCATTTATGGTACACTGGTTTTATGGATAAAGACAAAAACAAACCGCCTCTTAAAGTTGTATTTTATAAAACAGAGTCAGGTAATGAGCCTGTTCGCGAGTGGCTAAAAAGCTTGCCAGATAAAGATAAAAAGGCAATTGGTACGGATATTAAGACAGCACAATATGGCTGGCCCCTAGGAATGCCTTTGATTCGCAAAATTGAAAAGAATCTCTGGGAAGTTCGCTCCACAATTCATACAGGTATTGCAAGAGTATTCTTTACAGTGCAAGGTGTGATGATGATTTTGTTACATGGCTTTATTAAGAAATCTGATAAAACGCCACAAAATGAATTAGATACTGCACGCCGAAGATTGAATAATATAGAAAAGGAATAAACCATGAAAAATAAACATATTGGAAGTAATTTTGACGACTTCTTACGTGAAGAAAATATCTATGAAGAAGTTAATGCCGCCGCAGTAAAAAGAGTGATTGCCTACCAAATTGCAAAAGAAATGAAAAAAAATAAACTTACAAAATCTGCAATGGCAACTCGAATGAAGACTAGCCGTGCCGCATTAGAACGCCTTTTAGATCCTGCCAATGCTTCAGTGACTTTATCCACACTAGAACGGGCAGCTTCTGCATTGGGCAAAACACTTAAAGTTGAATTAGCTTAGGAGACAAATTATGTGCCGAAGCATTAAACCTTTACGCAACATGGATCATCCCGTCACCGAGCAAGAGATTCAAGAAGCCGCCTTGCAATATATAAGAAAAGTGAGCGGGTACAGAAAACCCTCCAAAGTTAATGAAGAAGCCTTCAACAAAGCAATCGAGGAAGTGGCTGAGTCAACGAAGAAGATGTTGGCGATGTTAAATCTAAAAGTGAGTCAATCATGAAAAGCGGATTCGTTGAACACAACAATGCAAAGTTTTATTATGAAATAGATGGCGCTGGCATGCCACTCGTCTTTGTTCATGCAGGCATTGCAGATAACAGAATGTGGAATGAGCAATTTGATGTCTTTGCAAAAAAATATCAAGCCATTCGATATGACCGACGCGGGTTTGGGAAAACAAAAATGGTGGCTGGTGATTTTGCTTTGCATGATGATTTATATGGCGTTTTGAAAGCGTTGGACGTGAAGCAAGCGATTCTCGTCGGTTGTTCACAGGGTGGCAAAACGGTCACAAACTTTGCGTTGGAACATCCTGAGATGGTCAAAGCGCTTGTGTTGGTTGGCTCGGCGTTAGGTGGTTTTTCAGTTGATGTGGAATCACCAAAGCAAGAAGCAGAAATTGAAAAAGCCGAACAAGCGGGTGACCTTGCTTCGGTCAATGAATTGGAGATTCAAATTTGGGTGGATGGAAAAGGCAGAACTTCCGACCAAGTAAATTCAAATGTGCGTGAGTTGGTCAAAGATATGAATTGGATTGCTTTACAATCTCCACAAGATTTAGGGAATGAAATTCCGCTTCAACCCGCCGCCGCGAATCGACTCTCCGAAATAACAGTTCCTACGCTGGTGATTATCGGTGACCTCGATACGGCTTGGTGCCAAGCCGCCGCAGAACATTTGGCAACGAACATTCCCAACGCAAAAAAGATTGTAATGAATAACGTAGCTCATCTTCCGAACATGGAAAAGCCTGAAGAGTTTAATGGGTATGTGATGGAGTTTTTAGGAAAGGTGTAAATATTTAAAATTAACTTTGATAATGCTATACTTAAAAACATTATCAAATAACTGGGAGAAACTTATGGCGATTCCTGATTACCAAACTGTAATGCTTCCGCTACTAAAATTAGCGAACGACGCTAAAGTACTTTCACTAAGAGACGCTACTGATAAATTGGCGGAAGAATTCAATTTAACAGAAGATGAATTAGCTGAGATGTTACCAAGCGCAAGAAAAACAAGATTTTACGACCGCGTCGCATGGGCTATGACTTACTTGAAAAAAGCGGGGTTATTATCTTCTCCAGAACGCGGAAAATATCAAATTACAAGCCGAGGGCTTGATGTTCTAAAAAATCCGCCAGGCCGTATAACCGTGAATTTTCTTGAACAATTTGAAGAATTTATTGATTTTAAGACACGCCACAAAAAAAACACTACCGAAAATCCAACTACAGAAAAAGATGTTGAGTCACAAACCCCCGAAGAAGAAATCGAATCTGCCTACCTGAATATCAGGCAAAGTTTATCAGATGAAATTCTGCAAACTGTAAAAAATTGTTCGCCCTCATTTTTTGAAATCCTAGTAATTGACGTACTTGTAAAAATGGGCTATGGCGGCACTCGCAAAGATGCAGGTAAAGCCATTGGGAAAAGCGGAGACGGCGGAATTGACGGAATTATCAATGAAGATCGGCTTGGCTTAGACGTTATTTATATTCAAGCTAAAAAATGGGAAAATTCAGTAGGCCGCCCTGAAATTCAAAAGTTTGCCGGGGCATTACAAGGTCAACGCGCCAAAAAAGGCATATTCATAACCACGTCCGAATTTACAAAAGAAGCTAAAGAATTTGCGTCAAAAATTGAAAGCAAAATAATATTAATAGACGGAGAAACCTTAAGTCAATTAATGATTGACTACAACATTGGCGTTAATCCGATAGCGGCTTACGAATTAAAAAGAATCGACTCTGATTACTTTTCGGAAGAGTAGGCAAGATAAAGCGGCATTTTTTTATCTACTTAACTTGATCCCCCCGCAGATTCTTTGAAGCAAAAATCCGCTTATCCGCTTTATAATCCGCTCTACCATGCACCCAAAAGTAAAAGCGCTCATCGAAAAATATAATTTTCAACCTTTGCTCGCCGAAGGGACGCTCTTCGTCAGTACTTATCGTTCCGCGAGTGAATTTGAAAATGGCAAACCGCACGGCACTGCCATGCTCGGCATGTATTGTGACGATCCCAAAAGCCTCTCTTTATTCCATCGCTTAACTGCGGATGAAGTTTGGCATTTCTACGGCGGCGATCCGCTACGGCTCGTTTTGTTATATCCCGATGGCTCTAGCAAGGAAATCATCTTGTCCAGCGAAAATGTTCAAGCGGTGATCCCTGCCGGGGTTTGGCAAGCAGGTCACATGGTAGCAGGCGGCGTGTATTCTTTATTTGGATGCACCGTCGCGCCCGGCTTCACCGGCGATATGTTTGAAGGCGGCGCACAGTCTCAATTATTAAAGTTATATCCAGACCGCGCCGCAGATATTCAAAAACTAGGCATTGCCACAGACGAAACCCACATGCCCAAAGGCTTTGCTCCGTAATGCTCATTTTTGCGCTCAGCATTTTTCTTTCCGCCTTTTTATTATTTCAAATTCAACCGCTGGTCGGGAAATTTATTTTGCCGTGGTTTGGCGGCGCTCCCGACGTGTGGACGACCGTAATGTTGTTTTTTCAAGTCCTGCTCACTGGCGGCTATGCCTACGCCTACTGGCTGATCGGGCGCATCAAAAACTCTTTACAAAGCGGCGTGCACATTTCATTAACCGCTTTATCAATTTTGCTTTTGGCTCTGCTCAGTTTTTTTTGGAAATCTCCGATCACTCCGCCGATTGATTTAAAACCAAACGACCTCTCAATCCCAAGTTTTGAAATCTTCAAATTATTGATTATCTCGGTTGGGCTTCCGTATTTCATCCTCGCCGCCAACGGTCCGCTAATGCAAGCTTGGTTTGCGAAAATTTTTCCAGATCAATCCTATGCGCGTTTATATTCGCTTTCAAACCTCGGTTCGTTATTGGGCTTATTAGCCTACCCAACTTTGATCGAACCCAACCTAACCTTAAAAGCGCAAGGCTGGATGTGGTCTGCAGGCTTCATGCTCTTTGGATTACTCGCCGTCTATATTGCGCTTCAAAATCAAAAAGCCGCGCCGCTTGCCCAACCCCAAGCGGATTCTGTTTCTAACGGCATTGCCCCAACTCGCGCTTTGTTCACGCTTTGGATTCTACTAAGCGGAACTGCGTCTCTGCTCTTGCTTGCGACCACCAACCAAATCTCGCAAGAAGTGGCGGTGATTCCGTTCTTATGGATTCTGCCGCTGGCTTTATATTTGCTTTCGTTTATTTTAGCTTTTTCAGACGGCTACAACCGCAAGTTTTATTTAATCCTCTTCGCCGTTTCAGTTGTTCTGTATATCTGGATGGCGTTCAACTTCAACAGCATTCATGTTTATTACCAGATCCTAATCTACTGCCTGCTGATGTTCTCGGCGTGTATGCTCTGTCATGGCGAGTTATATCTACTGCGCCCCAGCGCGCAACATCTCACCTCGTTTTATCTGATGGTTTCAATTGGCGGCGCGCTCGGCGGAATGTTCGCCAGCCTGATCGCGCCGATCATCTTCAACGGCTATTGGGAATTTATGGTGGCTTTTGCTTTAGCCAGCGCCTTATGGTTAAGCGTGCGGAAAAACCCCAAAGCATTAAATCCCTTTGCGCTTTCGCGCTTCATGCTCACGGTCTTTCTTTTAGTTTCAATCACGCTAAGTATGTTGGGCAACGCTTCCGGGCTTTTATTTGCCGAGCGCAATTTCTACGGCGTGATTCGCGTCCGCGAGCAAATTCCCAACGGATCGCATGAACCCGCTTATGTGATGTCGCACGGCGTCACGGTACATGGAATTCAATTCATCAGCCCGCAGTTAAGAGATACGCCGACGACCTACTACACGCCTGAAAGCGGCGCAGGGTTGGCGCTATTGAACTATCCGCGCACGGATCGCGGTCTAAAAGTTGGTTTACTCGGCGTAGGCATTGGCACGCTCGCCATTTACGGTCAGCCCAACGACGACTACCGCCTCTACGAAATCAACCCGGCGGTGATTAGTTTAGCGGAAGGCGAAGGCGATTTCTTCTCTTTTGTCAAAGACAGCCAAGCCCAAATCACTATGGTCGCCGGAGACGCGCGCGCTTCGCTTGAGCATGAACTCGCGGAAAACGGCTCGCAAAATTTTGACGTGCTGGTGTTGGACACCTTCAGCAGTGATTCAATCCCCGTTCATCTCGTCACCAAAGAAGCCTTTGATCTATACCTTAAACACCTTTCAGCGGATGGAATCATCGCGGCGCATATCTCCAACCGCCATTTGGATTTACGCCCCATCTTTTGGCAAATTGCTCAATACTATAAATTAAATATCGTCAGCGTTAGTTATGCCGGCGATCCGCGCGGCGGATATGTAACGGAATGGCTGTTACTAACCCCCAATCCAAGTTTGCTCCAAATCCCCGCCATTCAAGCGCGTTCCGAAGCGTTTGACGGGTACACTACGAATATTCCGTTATGGACAGACGATTACAGCAATCTATTCCAGATATTGAGATAAAAATGAAAACTGTACAAATTCCCGTTTCACTGCGCGAGGCGCTCGGAGAAAAATCCTCAGTTCCTGAATTGATAATGATATTTCTTACCAGCATACTAGGAACATTGGGATTGTTTTATTTTACAAATACAGAGTGGAACGAACTCTCTTTTTGGAAAATAATCATTTTATTTCTTTTGATTTTCGATGTCCTCGCCGGTTTTATTGCCAATCTCACTCTATCCACAAATAATTATTACAAAGGAAATCCAAAGCTACGATTGGTTTTTATTGCAATTCACATTCAACCTTTGATATTTTCTTTTTTATTGAGCGAAAATCTCGCGCTCTGTTTTGGAGTTTGGATTTACACAGTCATCGCCGCATTAATCGTCAATGCACTGCAAAAATTCCCCGCACAAAAAGTTCTTGCGGCAAGTTTGGCGACATTCGGTTTACTGGGTTTATTTCTTAATTCAACAAATTTATCCATATTACTATTTACGTCGTTAGCTTTTTATCATCTAAAAGTTGTTTATAGCTTTGCAGTAGACCAATACGCATCTAGAGAAATTTAACTCTTAATAAAAAACTCAGAACTTTTCAAAACCCAAGTTTCAATTCACTCAATCGCCGCTCTCAATTTCTTCGCCAACTCCCCAAATTGACTCGTATAACGAATATCATCTGCGCGCGGGCGCGGCAAACTCACTTCCAAATCCAATTTGATTCGGCCTGGGCGTTGCGTAAGAACCAAGACTCGATCCGCAAGGAATAATGCTTCGTTGATCGAATGCGTCACCAGCACAACTGTCTTTCGCTTCGCCTGCCAAATATTGGATAACTCGCCCCACATCCGTTCGCGGGTTAATGCATCCAGCGCGGCAAACGGCTCGTCGAGCAGGAGCAGGTCTGGGTCATGGATGAGCGCGCGCGCAATGCCCACGCGTTGCGCCATCCCGCCCGATAAATCGCGCGGATAAGAACGCTCAAAGCCGTTCAGTCCAACCAAATCAATCAATTCTTTTGATTTTTCTTCGGCAATATTTTTATCTACATCCTCTAATTCCAGCGGAAGTTTGATATTGTCCAGCACGCTTCGCCAGACCATCAGGTTGGGTTGCTGGAAGACCATGCCGATCTTTGGCGGACGACCAAACCTAAAATCAATTTCGCCGGCAGTCGGTTGGATCAAGCCCGCGATGGCGCGCAATAAAGTCGTTTTGCCCGAGCCAGAAGGACCTAAGAAACAAACAAACTCGCGCGCGCGAAGCGCAAACGAAATATTTTCAAGCGCCTGAAGTTCGGCGTTGTCATCTTCAAAGACAACGGATAAATCTTTTACAACCAAAGCAGGGTTAGAATTCATAGAAATAAATCCAAGAGACGCGCAAATCGTTAACTTGCGCGTCTCTTTTTATAATCATTAAGGCACGAACTCGTTGGTAAAGGCTTTGTCCAAATCTAAGGCTTGCGGAATCAATTTCATTTCAAGCAAAATAGCTTGCATATTTTCCCAAGCCTGCGGGTCAGAATATCCCAAGCGGTCGGCGCGCCATAAATCAATAGAGGTTAGCAAAATATTTTTTTGCACCGCCTGATCTTGTTCGGCAAAATTCGGGATGGACGGCGCGCTCAATGCATACGCCTCATCAGGATGATCAATCGTATATTGCAAGCCCTTCAAAAACGCGCCCACAAACGCCTTCACCAATTCCGGATTTTCGGCAATCGTTTTTTCGCTGGTCAAAATTCCATTCGCCGCCAATTGCACAGAATCGGAAACGCGCAGTTCGGTCACATTCATGCCTTGCGCTTTCAATTGAATCGGCTCGTTGGCGGTATAGCCGACGATAATATTTTGTTTGCCCGCCGCCATCAATTCCACTTGATTGAAGCCGACCTCTTCCAACGTCACATCCGATTCTTTCAAGCCCGCCGAAAATAACAAAGCGCGTAAACCAATATAGTTCGCGCCAAACAAGCCCGGCAATCCAATTGTTTTACCCTTCAAATCCTGCGCGGTTGAAATATTTTCATCCGCGTTGGCGATCACCGAGATCGGATATTGTTGATACCATGCGGCAACATAAGTCACTGGCACAGCTTGCGCGCGCGCCAACAAGACCTGCTCGCCAGAGACAACCGCAAACGGCAGTTCGCCCGCGCCCACCAATTTGACTCCATCGGTTTCAAACGAATAATCAAACTCGATTTCAAAGCCCGCTTCTTTGAAATAACCTTTTTCAACCGCGACATAAAATGGCGCGTATTGAATATTGGGAATATAACCCATCGGCAGGCGGATGTGAATCAGCGCCTCATGCTTAACCTGTGAATTGCCGCACGCCGTCAGCAGTAGACTCAGCCCCAGCACGATCAAACTTAATTTCTTCAACATAACAGCTCCTTGTAATATGTGTAGGTCATGCTAAAAGCATGTCCATATTTTTCATTTGCTTCGTCACGCCGCACGCGCGACCTATTTCATCCATTTCAAAAACTTTTTTTCCAGCAAGGTCACTATGCCGTATAAACTTAACGCCAGCGTAATCAACATCAAGATCGCCACGAAAACCATCGCGGTATCGTATTGAAAATCTCCGACCTTCAATAAAAAACCCAGCCCTTGCTTGGCGTTGACCAACTCGCCGACGATTGCGCCAATCACCGAAAGCGTGGCGCCGATCCTTAGACCGCCCAGCAAAACAGGCAAAGAAGCGGGCAATTCCAACTTGAATAAAATTTGCCAGCGCGTGGCTTTGAGCGCCTTCATCAAATCATATAACGCGGGCGGAACGGCGCGCACGCCGACAATCGTGTTCACTAAAACGGGGAAGAAAACGATCAAAGCGCAAATTAAAACTTTAGGAGCCAGCCCCGAGCCGAACCACAAAATCAGCAAGGGCGCTACCGCCACAATTGGAATCGCTTGGCTGGCAACGAGGTATGGCGCTAAGATTTTTTCAAGCGCGCGGGATTTCGCCAAGAAATACCCAAGTATGGTCGCAAAGCAAGCGCCAAAAAACAAGCCGAGCAGAATTTCCAGCAAAGTATGCCCCGTGTGAATCAATAAACTGCCATCCGTAACGGCTGTGACAAATCTAAGATATACGTCCAACGGGGAGGGCAGAATAAATTTTGGCAAGCCGCTGAGGCGCACGATCAACTGCCAGATTGGGATGGCGAAGACAATCGAAATAATGCCGAGATAACGCGTGAAAAAAGTTTTCATCATTAAATAAAAATGCCTCAAACAAAGTTAATGTTCGGGGCGCGGAAACAAGCCAAAGCGGAGTCTGAGGCGCGAAGCATGTCATAAAAAATCCCGAGAACATTAAATGTTCTCGGGGCATGAATCAACGCATAGACCGCATGGTTATGGCGTGTGTACCTTCTTCTATCCAGACTATACTGTCGGCTTCGGAATTCTCGTTGCGCGAGTCACCGAATCATGCCCGTTTTCCTAAGGAGGAAAGCGATGTACCTAAACAGGCTCGTGGGCTGTACCACCGATCGGGAATTCACCTGCACTTTGTGCGGCGCAGTGTCACCCTGCCCCGAAGGTTATTATTTATTTTTTGTATTATAACGCAAACTCTTATTTCAATTGCGCTTTGATTTTCTCAGCCGTATCTTTATAACCTGCCAATTTGTCTTTTTCTTTTTGCACCAATGCGGCTGGAGCTTTGTTGGCGAAATCGCTATTTAATAAATTTTCCAATCTGGTAATATGGCTTTCGGCTTCTTTGAGTTCTTTTTCAAGGCGGGCTTTTTCGTTGGCTGTATCCACCATGCCAGCCAATGGAAGGTAAATTTCAATCGAGCCGATGACGAGGGCAGTGGAATCGCCGGGCTTGTCTTTTAGTAATTGGTGATTAGTAATTTGAGATTGTTCCAGCCCCGCCAGGGATGCAATCGTTGAAATTTGATTTTGAATCAAATCAAATTTATCGCCCGCTGAAATGACGGCGGGAAGTTTTTTCGATGGGGCGATGCCCTTTTCTGCGCGGAGATTGCGAATCGAACGCACAATTTCTTGAATCAATTCAAACTCGGCGATTGATTTCGCTTCCCAAGATTGTTCATCGGTTGGCTCGGGAAATTTGGCGGCAATCAAAGCAATGGACCAGTCTTTGGCAATTTCCGAGATTCGAGAATCGAGAATCGAACTTCGGAGGTGTCCCCAAATTTCTTCGGTGATAAACGGCGTAAAGGGATGTAGCAAACGCAATGAAGTATCAAACACTTTGGCAAGCGTTTCTATTGTCTGCATTCTATATTCTGCATTCTGCATTTGAGTTTTTGCAATTTCTACATACCAATCGGCAAAGTCGCTCCAGATAAATTCGTAAATCTCTTGTCCTGCTTGCCCATATTGAAAGTTTTGGAATTGGCGTTCGACGTTGCGGGTCAATTTATTTAATTTTGCTTGAATCCATTGGTCGGCGAGGGACAAGGAAGTAGGAACTAGGGGATTAGGAGAGCTACTTCCTAATTCCTGATTCCCAATTCCCTCAATCGCTGAGATCACAAATTTACCCACATTCCAAATCTTATTTGCGAAGTTGCGGTTGGCTTCGACCTTCTTCACGCCTACGTTGGTATCATTTCCGGGCGTAGAACCCACTAACAGCGTGAAGCGTAGCGCGTCCGTTCCTAAATCATCCATGATGATCAATGGGTCAATCACGTTACCTTTGGTCTTGGACATTTTTTGTCCATGCTCATCGCGCACGAGACCATGCAAGTAAACAGTATGAAACGGCGCTTCGCCCGTAAACTCAAGTCCGCTCATAATCATGCGCGCCACCCAGAAAAATAAAATATCGTATCCCGTTTCCATGTAGGATGTTGGATAAAAATATTTTAAGTCTGCAGTTTGTTGGGGCCAGCCCAATGTGGAGAAGGGCCATAAGCCCGATGAAAACCAAGTATCTAACACATCATCATCTTGACGAATTTCTTTTGAGCCGCATGTGGCGCATTGGGTTGGGTCTTGGCGCGCAACGGTCATGTGATTTTCTGGGCAATACCAAACCGGGATGCGATGCCCCCACCACAACTGACGGCTGATGCACCAATCTTTTATATTTTCAAGCCAATTGAAATAGGTTTTTTCAAAACGCTCGGGCACAATTTTTATTTTTCCATCGCGTACAACCTCTAAGCCAGCGCTCGCCAGCGAATCCATTTTTACAAACCATTGTTCCGAAATCATCGGTTCGACAATTTCTCCGCCGCGTTGTGAACGTGGAATGGTTGTGCGATATGGTTCGGTTTTGATGACTAAATCTGCGGCTTGCATATCTGCCCACAGATTTTTTCGCGCTTCAAACCGATCTTGATGTTGGTACTTGCCTCCGTTGGCATTGACCTTCGCTTCAACATCCAAAACCGAAATGATCGGCAAGTTGTGACGTTGCGCAATGGCATAATCATTCGGGTCGTGACCTGGCGTAATTTTCAATGCGCCCGTGCCAAACTCCATGCTGACGTATTCATCTGCAATCACTGGAATTTCACGATTCACAATTGGCACTAGCGCTGTTTTGCCGATGAATTTTTTATAGCGTTCGTCTTCGGGGTGAACGGCAACGGCGGTATCACCTAAAATAGTTTCAGGGCGAATGGTGGCTACTGGGATAAACTCGCCCGAATCTTTTAATTGATATTTGAAATAATATAACTTTGCGTCTTCTTCGCTATATTCCACTTCCAGATCGGATACGGCAGTTTTCAGCCCAGGCGACCAGTTGATCAAGCGTGGTCCGCGATAGATAAGTCCTTTTTCGTAGAGACGAACAAAAGCCTCACGCACTGCCACGCTCAAGCCTTCGTCCAGCGTGAAGCGTTCTCGATCCCAATCACAGGATGCGCCCAGCCTGCGGATTTGATTCGTAATCATGCCGCCGTATTTCTTCTTCCATTCCCAAGTGCGCTTAAGAAATTCCTCGCGCCCCAGTTCTTCACGAGTCACTTCTTCGTGTTTGAGCAAATCTTTTTCAACCATCAATTGCGTGGCAATGCCTGCATGGTCTGTGCCTGGAATCCACAAAGCAGAATAGCCTTTCATGCGATGATAACGAATCATCAAATCTTCCACGCTCACAAACATAGCGTGACCAATATGCAACTCACCCGTCACATTGGGCGGCGGAATAGCAATCACAAATGGTTTAACATTTGGGTCAAAGTTTGCATTATTGGGGTCATTATGCGGTTTGAAAAATCCGCCCGCCTCCCACATGGCATAAATGCGCGGCTCAGTAGCTTTGAAATCGTAGGCTTTGGGTAATTCTTTGGTCATTTTATATTCCTTCTTTCTATAAAACTCTGTTGGTTGAGACGCAAGCAGTCGAAACCAATAAATTAAAAAATACTTTTCATTAATGGGTGGTCTCGATACGTTGCTCATTCATTCGCAACTACTCGACCACCGAGTTTACTTAAAATAAAAACACTTCATCCAATCAGAGGACGAAGTGTTGCTTCGCGGTACCACCTCAATTCGTTATTAGTTAGCTAGTTTTTTAGTTGAGTAGTTTGCTAGTTACTAAAACGCGCTTGATTTGCTGTAACGGGCTGACCCGCGCTGGTCTAGTAATTGATAATTATCAATATTCTTCAGCGAAAATTTCAGACGACTTCGTTGATATTACCCTGCGGATGCTTTCACCTTGTACATCCTTCTCTATCAGGTATTTTTCAATTACTACTTCTGAATGGCGGGATTATATGCTTTGAAGAATAATGCGTCAAGCGCGCAATTTGGCGAAAAAGCTCCGTTACTTATACTGCTGAATTGGCACGGCGATTCCAGCTACCAGCCACAGAACTTCATCCGCTTCCTGCGCCAGCCTTTGATTGGTCCAGCCGAGCAGGTCGCGATACACGCGCCCCATTTGATACGGCGGAACGAGCCCCAAGCCAACTTCATTCGTAATCACAAGCCACTCTTCATCATGTTCACGGATATATTTAATCAACTCGCCGATTTCATTTTCTAACGCAACTTTTGCTTTGGCTTCATCTACTAAATCAGCTTCAATAAATTGCATAAAAATATTGTTCGCCAGCAAGGTAATACAATCTAATAAATAAATTTCTGTTTGTTGCGGATGTTGAAGCAGATAAGCGGAAATATCTTTTTGAATTTCAAGCGTTTGCCATTCCGCTGGGCGATCTTCACGATGCTTTTGAATGCGCGCTTTCATTTCATCGTCCCAAGCTTGGGCGGTGGCGATGAAAGTTATCGCCTTTCCAGATTCTTCAGCAAGCTTTTGCGCGTAAGACGATTTGCCGCTCCGCGCGCCGCCGATAATAAAGGTCAATTTGCCCATATCATTTTCTCCAATGTTTTCATGTCCAATGCAATTTCCACGGCGCCCGCCAAAGCCTCTAATGATTTTTCAAAACGACTCGCTTGTGACGCAACTTCGCCTTGCCAACCCAAGCGACTCAACCAAGCATGACGAAACGAATCGTTTGCGAATAATCCGTGAATGTAACAACCCCACACTTTGCCATTGGACGAAACGCCTCCTTCTTTAACTGAAACTTGGTTGCCGTTACGAGCGACAATCTCCAACCATTGGGTTTGACTGTGCGTCTCACCCGTGTGAATTTCATAACCTTGAATCATTTCGTTATGTAAGTTTTCAAAATTCAAAATCTTTGCTTGGGCTTGATAGGTATTTTTTTGTTTTGCAAAAGTCGTCGTGACGGGCAATAAACCCAAGCCAGCTATTGAATCTATTTTAGATTCAACCTGAAATGGATCGTGAATGACTTCGCCAAGCATTTGATAACCGCCGCAAATTCCAACGACTGCGCCGCCTTTTTTTGCAAATTGGATAATCGCATCTGCCAGCCCTATTTCACGCAACCAGATTAAATCCGCGATGGTACTTTTTGTGCCGGGGATAATAATGGCGTGCGGATTTCCAAGTTTTTCAAGCGAGTCAATGTGGCGAATGTGAACATTTGGTTCTGCACGAAGCGCGACAAAATCGTCGGCGTTGGAGATGCGCGGCAAGGCTAAAACGGCGATATCGGTTTGGGATGTTGAAGCAGGCTCGGCTGAGAGAGAAGCGACTTCTACTGAAACGGCATCTTCGTCAGGCAAATATAAATCCCGAATGTATGGAATCACGCCCAGCACAGGCACATTCGATTTTTGTTCGATGATTTGAATTCCATCATCAAACAACGAAAGATCGCCGCGAAATTTGTTAACGATGAAACCGCGCATAAGTTTTTGTTCATCGGGTTCGAGAAGAAAATGCGTGCCAATCAATTGAGCAAAGATTCCGCCCCGATCAATATCGCCGACGAGCAGGACGGGAGCGTTTGCATATTTGGCAACCGCCATGTTGACGATATCGCCGCGTTTGAGATTTAACTCCGCAGGACTGCCCGCGCCTTCGATGATGACGAGTTCATAATTGGCGCGCAAACGATCCAAAGATTCTTTGACGGCTTGCCAAAGAATTTCTTTTTTTTCATAATACGTTTTGGCTTCCAGCGTTTGCCACGGACGACCCAGCAAAATAATTTGCGAACGCGAATCAGCTTCGGGTTTTATCAACACGGGGTTCATATCCACAGTGGGCGCAACTTTTGCGGCGGCGGCTTGCAAAGCTTGGGCGCGACCAATTTCACTGCCATCGGCGCAAACAGCGGCATTATTGGACATGTTCTGCGCTTTGAACGGCGCAACCTTGATTCCACGCCGCGCAAAAATTCGGCATAGCGCGGTTACGATCAAACTCTTTCCAGCAGACGAGCTACTGCCTTGAATCATTAATACTTTGGCGGTCATATAAAATGATTTACGTCATTCAATAAATTCAAGATAACGCTATCGGCATAGACGTTCAATTCGCTGAGCGAGGCTTGAGCGACTTTGAATTGCCAGTAGCGATTTAATTCCACGCCGAGCAGGGCGGCGAGCAGGGCTTGCAAGGCTCCGCTGTGCGAAACGACTAAGACGGTTTGGTCTTCGTGTTTATTTTTGATTTCATCAAACGCGGCGCGGACGCGCTGTGCCAACTGCTGGAGCGTTTCGCCGTTGGGCGTGGAAATATGCGCGGGGTCGCGCATCCATTCTTCAAATAAGGCGGGCGAATGCGCGGACATTTGTTTGTAGGTCATGCCTTCCCATTCGCCAAAAGATAGTTCGCGCCAACGCGGATCGGTTTGAATTTCAAGTTGATGAAAGTTAGCAATGGCTTGAGCGGTGTCTTTGGCGCGCGCTAGATCGCTGGCATAAATTGCATGAAGCGTTTCTTTTGAAAGCCTTTTGGCAAGTTGTTTCGCTTGTTCTTGACCTGTTTGATTTAACGGCGTATCGCTCTGACCTTGATAACGACCAGCGATGTTCCAATCGGTTTGTCCGTGACGGGCGAGGAGGAGGCGCATAAGGAAAGGATGAATGAAGAATAATGAAGGATGAAGGATGAAGGATAAATTTAGAATGATGAATATAGAGCAAATGCCAAAGCGGAAAGAAGTATGGCGCTAAAAAGAATTTTTCTTGATGCGTGGAGATGCGCTATTTGCGGTTGCGGCAAACCTTTGCCAAGCTGATAATGATCCACTTTCTCTAATTCTACTTGCAATGCGCCCGCCATAGCGCTCATTGGGACGCCCGCATTGGGGCTGGCAGTTTGACTTGAATCTCGCCACATGATTTTCCAAGCGTTGCTAAAACTCGCCTTACAAAATGGCGCAGATAAAACAATAAATAAACCTGTTAGTCGTGCGGGGATGAAATTTAAGAGGTCGTCAAATCGGGCGGGGAATTTTCCGAGCCATTCTCTGGCAGGGTCACGATAGCCGAGCATTGAATCGGCGGTGTTGACAAAGCGATAGGCAAACGCCGCAGGCAAACCGCCAATGGCGAAGAAGAACAACGGGGCAACGATTCCATCTGAAGCATTTTCAGCGACCGATTCGATTGCGCCCGCGCAGACTTGCGCTTCCGTTAATTGAGTCGTATCGCGGCTGACTAGATGCCAAGAGAGCAATCTTCTAGCTTCGATCAAATCATTATTTTGCAAAGCAGTTTGCACTTCTTTGGCGGCACGGTCCAAGCCGCGCAGAGAAATTGTCAGCTTGAGAAAAAGCGCTTGAAACAAAACCCCAGCCCAGAGCGGAAGAAAAGCGGCGCTGTATGCGATTGCGAATCCTGCTCCAGCGGCGAGAAAAATTCCAATGAGGAGAATCAAAATCCCATACAGAAATTCTAAAAACGAATTTTTATGCGGGCGGAATTTTAACAAGAAGCGAATCAAATTCCCCATCCACGCGGTGGGATGAAAACGGTTGGGCGGGTCGCCGAATAATAAATCGAACGCAAGCGCGAAAAATAAGATCATGCGGCAGATAAAGATTCGTTTAGCGCTTGGCGCACGGCGCGCGCGATCAGCCAGCCAATCGTGGTGACGGGACCGGCATAGGCTTGTGAAGTTCCAACGCCTGTGCAAGCGACTGTGACGGTATCCGTTGAAGTGCCTGTGGCGGAAGCGCCATCAGGTGTGAGAATATTTCTTTCTTTCAAAATGGCGGTCTTCGCTTCGGTGGCGGTGATAACGGCGTTCAGCATGGCGGCGCGGGTGAGGTTGGCATTTAATAAGAGGATGATATTGATCGTGCCGGGGCGATATGAAAAGGGCGGCGTAATGCCTGCGGATGAAGCGTTGCTCACGCCTGCGGTGATCAATGCGCCGGCGCTTAAGCCTTCCGCTTCAAAAAACGCCAAGCGGACTTTTCGTAATTTGACGGCGGTGATCAAGCCGACAAAGGCTTCGTTGACGTTTCTTTCTTTGGCGAAAGCGCGCAACCAAACTTTTGGATTTTTGCAATAAAAATTTTTATCCACATTGACGTTGAGGATATGGCGCGCGCGCGCATACCCGCCGCCGACAACGGCTGAAGATAAAGCGCTGAGCGGCGCGGCGCTTTGCACGTGGACGACTTCATCCGTTTGGGAGATCGAGATGTTTTGAATAGGTAGGTTCATTGGATTGTAAAGAAAATCAAGACGAACATTTCAACAGCGGTGGTAACTGTGCCGTAAATATCGCCCGTGAGTCCGGGGATTAAGCGCATAACGTAAAAACAAATCAACGCGGCGATAACAGCGGAGCCAAACATCAAAAAGAAACTAAGCGGACTAGAAACAAAGAAGCAGGTAATTGCCGTTATCAAGGTGGCGATGATAATTTCTTTAACCCCAACATTTCTTTTCATTTCAATGCCAAGGCCATCTTCGCGGGCATAGGGAAAGAAGTAAATGATCAAAGGCGAAGCCCATCTGCCTAACGTGGGCGCCAGAATTAAGGCGGAAAAAAGATTCGTAGATGCGCTCAACGCGGCGTATTGCGTCAGCAAAACTAAAATTCCGCCCGCCACGCCAAACGCGCCCATGCGCGAATCTTTCATAATTTCCAAACGGCGTTCGGGCGTGAAGCCGCCGAACAAACCGTCGCAGGTATCCATGAAACCATCGAGATGAAAAGCGCGGGTGAAGATGATCCACGCGAATAACGTGACGGCGGCAGAAACTGAAACGGGCAAGATCAATTGAGCGAAATAATTGACGGCATATAACAAAAAGCCCACAACGATTCCGACCAGCGGAAACCAAGCAACGGCGCGTCCCATCTCTTGCGAGGTGAACATACGCCGAATGAGAGTCGGGAAAATAGTTAGGAATTGAAAAGCGGCGATGATTGGAATCATGGGTAATTAGGGATTAGGTAGTTGGGGATTAATTTTCTTTTTGACTAACATTCGCTTCGCCAAAGGTTGCCATCTCGCTTAAAATTTTGCAAGCCGCTTCCGCCAGTGAAATGCCCAGAGCCGCGCCCGTGCCTTCGCCGAGGCGCAGATCCAAATCGAGCAATGGTTTTACATTCAACCATGCCAACATCAAAGCGTGACCGTTCTCTTTGGAGCGATGCGCGAAAATCAAATAATCTTTACACGCCGGCGCCAACGTCACGGCGAGCATTGCGGCGGCAGTAGAAATAAATCCATCCACCAGCACGGGAATATTTTTGGAAGCCGCGCCCAGCAGAACGCCCGCCAGCCCGCCAATTTCAAAGCCGCCAACTTTGGTCAACACATCCAAACCATCTTTTGCGTTTGGTTTATTGATCTGCAAACTTTTTTCAATCGCCGAAATTTTTCGTTTGAGTCCCGCATCGTCCACGCCCGTGCCGCGCCCGGCAATTTTTTCAGGCGCAACATTCATCAACGCGCAAGCAATTGCGGCGGAGGGAGTCGTATTGCCGATGCCCATATCGCCCGTGCCGAGGATGTCTGCGCCGTTGGCGATTTCACTTAATGCGATTTCGATTCCGCTTTGAATAGCTTCTTCCGCCTGTGCGCGCTTCATGGCTGGACCTTGCGCCTGATTCTGCGTCCCCAAGCCAACGCTCCGCCGAATCAGTTTTTCGTCAGCCGTTGGAATTTCATTCGCCACGCCCATATCCACCACGACAACTTTCGCGCCGATATGCTTCGCCAGCACATTGATCGCCGCGCCGCCGTGCAGAAAATTCAAGACCATTTGCGGAGTCACCGCTTGCGGAAAAGCGCTCACGCCTTCGGCAACCACGCCATGATCGCCCGCCATCACGATAATGGTTTTATTTTTGATCTGCGGAAATTGTTTGCCCGTAATGCCCGCCAGTTGAATCGAAAGTTCTTCCAGCCTGCCTAAACTACCCGCAGGTTTGGTCAATTGATTTTGCCGCTCCCGCGCAAATTGCATTGCGGATTCGTTCAACGGTTGTATTTCTATATTCATTCTGCCGCCTTCGCTTAAAATTCAATTCCAGCTTGCGCTTGAACGCCCTGCTGGTAATGATGTTTGATCTCGCTTGCGTCCATAACGTAATCCGCCAATTCTAAAAATACGGCTGGCGCATCGCGGCCGGTAACGATCAAGCGCAACGCTTGAGGCTTGTTCGCTTTGAGCCAGTCCGCCGCTTCTGCGGCATTCAGCCAACCAAAGTGAAATGGGAACGTGAATTCGTCCAATACAAGCAGGTCATCTTCGCCGCCAAGAATGCGCGCTTTGGCTTGTTCCCAAGCTTGCGCGGCAAGCGTGGCGCTTTGTGCCAGATCTGCGCTTTGCCAGGTGCACCCATCGCCAAGTTGCAGGATTTCAATTTCCAGGTGTTGCGCCGTCAGATATTCGCCATAACCCGCTTCTGGGCTTTTCATAAATTGCAACATCGCCACGCGCAAGCCCTGCCCCCAGGCGCGGAGCATCACCCCTAAAGCGACGGTCGTTTTACCTTTGCCATTGCCTGTGTAAACCGCAAGCCAGCCTTGCTTCATCTTAGAAATCAATGCCGGCTTGCGCGACAATGCCTTGATTGAAAGGATGTTTAATTTCTTTCATCTCGGTCACTAAGTCCGCATATTCGATCAATTCAGCGGGCGCGTCGCGTCCGGTAATGATCAAATGCACATCTTTAGGTTTGTTGGCTTTGAGCCAGTCAATAACTTCATTTGTATCCAGCCATTTGAAAGCCAACGTGTAAGTGAATTCGTCCAGCACGATCACGTCATATTTGCCGCTGGTGATTTTCTCTTTAGCGACTTCCCAACCATCCACAGCGCGGGCAATCGTTTCATCCATATCTTTGGAAGTCCAAGTAAAACCGTCGCCTTTGGCAAACCAATCAATGCCCAGTTTTTTGGCGGCTTTAATCTCGCCCCATTGCCCCGTCTCCGCTTTGATGAATTGCACAACGCAAGTATCAAACCCGCGCCCCCACGCTCTAAAGATCACGCCAAACGCGGCGGTGCTTTTGCCCTTGCCGTTGCCCGTGTTGACCATCACCAACCCTTGCTTTACTTTTTTACCCATTACTTCATCCTTTCAGTTGATAAGCCTGGCACGATCAATGGCGCGCCCGTTTCGGGATGCCGAATGATATACACAGGCACGTTATAAATTGAATTCAAAATTTCGGCGGTCAAGGTCTCTTGCGGATTGCCCGCCACGCACAACGCCCCGTTCTGCACAATCGCAATCCGATCCGCGAATAAAGAAGCGAGGTTCAAATCATGGAGCGCCACTAAAACCGTGAGATTCTTTTCGCGCGCTTGTTGTTTTACCAATTGCAACAAATCAATTTGATGACGAATATCCAAATGCGCGGTCGGCTCGTCCATCAACAAAATCGGCGTGGCTTGCGCCAAGGCGCGCGCCAGCAAAATGCGTTGTTGTTCGCCGCCAGACATTTGATCCATGCGTTTTTCGGCAAGCTGGAGTCCATCCACTTGTTCTAAAGCCAGACGCGCCAACGCTTCATCCTTAACTGAAGCTTGTCCTAAGAAATTCAAATAGGGCGTACGCCCAAGCAGAACTGTCTCCCACGCGGTAAAAGCTGGCGGTAGAGATACCGCTTGCGGCACAACCGCCATCTCGCGGGCGCGTTGCATTGAATCTAACTTAGTCACGTCTTTGCCATTCGCTTGGACGCTTCCGCTTTGGATGGGAAGCACGCCGCTGATCGTGCGGATCAACGTGGATTTTCCCGCGCCGTTCGGTCCGATCAGCGCGACAATTTCGCCCGCGTTCACCGTCAAGTTAATTTCGCTCAATACTTTGCGCGCGCCGTAAAAAACAGAGAGCCGTTCGATCTGCAACATCTTATCTGCCCTCAAACACGAGATACCAAAACAAAGCGATCTCTTGAGCGTTCTGATCTAACCCGCGATATAAATATTGATCGAAGCCGCCCAACTCAAAACCAATTTTTTTATACAAATTACAAGCGGGCACGTTATTATTTTGCGTTTCCAACATCACCCCAGGGAAGCCCTGCGTTTGCGCCCAAGCCAGCGCCCGCGCTAACAAAGCGCGCCCCACGCCCTGTTTTCTAAACTCAGCTTGCACAACAAGATCGTTGATATAAGCGAAGCCATTCCACCACTTGATTACGTCAATTTGCCCCGCCAATTTTCCATTCCAATAAGCCAGAAAGATGATCTTCGCGGAATTATCCAGGAAAGACTCAACGTTCATTTCTTCATCGGCAAGCGGATATGCTTTTTGATACGGCGCAACCGGCACGGCGGTATAGGTCAGCTTGCCGTTGTGCAGATTCAATTCCAAGTGCGCCTGCACGAGAAAAGCGCCGTCGCATTGATTGACATCCTGCAGGTTGGCTGTACTTAATGGCTGAATTTCGAGCATTACCAAAATCCTTGGTTTTTTGCGCGGCGCAAGATCCATAAAAAGAAAGGCGCGCCCGCCAAAGCGGTGACAATGCCAACGGGTATTTCTTGCGGCGCGAGAATGACGCGCGAGATCACGTCTGCGATTAACAACACAAACGCCCCGCCCACTAAACTCAACGACAATAACTTGCGATAATCCGCGCCGACCCACATCCGCATCAGGTGCGGAACGACCAACCCGACGAAGCCGATAATGCCCGAGAAAGAGACCGAAGCCGCAGTTACGAGCGAAGCGGCGATCAAGATCAACGTGCGTGTGCGCGTGACATTCAAGCCTAATTGCTGGGCTTGGTCGTCGCCAAATTGTAATAAGTTTAATGCGTAGCCGCTACTCAATAAAGTGATCACGCCCAACGCGATGAAAGGCAGAATCGCGAGGATGGAAGTCCAGCCGTTTTGAATGGAGCCGCCGAGCAACCAGCCTAAGGCGCGGCGCATTTCGTCGCTGGAACGCAACATCAAAAAGGAAGTGAGCGACGTGGCAAACGATGAAACCGCCACGCCCGCCAAAATCAAATTGGTGGTTGGCACGGTATGCCCAATGCGGGCGATTGCATACACCAACGCCACCGTTAACAACGCCGTGGCAAACGCGGCAAGCGGAACGATGAACAACCCCCAAAACGAATACGAACGCTGAAAGGACATCGCCACCACCGCGCCCAGCCCCGCGCCCGAAGCAATGCCAATCAGGTATGGGTCTGCCAGCGGATTGCGAAACAGCCCCTGGTATGAAGCGCCGCTAATGCCCAAGCCCGCGCCAGTTAATAAAACCAAAGCGGTGCGCGGCAGGCGGATCTTCCATAGAATCGCAACCGCCGTTTCTGCGCCGCGCCCAATTAATGTATTCCAAATTTCGAGCGGAGATAGAAAAACAGAACCAATGCCAATGCTCAGCACAATGGCAAAAATCAAAAGCGCAAAACAAATCAGAAACGGAGTATGACGCATGATACTTATGCGTGGGCATGAAAGCTTCATGCCCACGCCAAAAAACTATTTGAACAATTCAGGATGTAACAATTTTGCCATTTCTTCTAACGCATCCACCAAACGCGGACCAGGTCGAGTGGCGAGGTCTGGATTGAACGGATAAATGGCGTTATTTTTCACGGCGGTAATCGCATCCCAACCCGTGCGCGCGGCGACGGATTCAACAGTTACGCCGTATAAAGCGTCGCCGAGCAAGATCACCTGCGGATCGGCTTTCACCAATTCTTCCGAGCTAATTTGCGCCCATTCACCCGCTAAAGCCGCGCCGACATTTGTGCCGCCAGCGTTGGTAATCAAAAAGTCAATGAACGTGCCAGCGCCTGTCGTCCAGGGTTTCAACGGGTCAGTTCCGTCTAATTCGTAGAAAACAGGAATCGGCGTAGAGAGCGACGCGGTCTTTTCTTTCACGGCGGCAACGCGCGTCTTCAAAGCGTCAATGGATTCAGTCGCATCCTGCCCGGTGAGCGCGGCGACCACTTCAATATTTTTGTATAAACCTTCAAAGTCTTTGGGGTTGGGCAAAGAATAAACGGTCAGCCCTAAATCCTCTAAAGATTTTACCAATTCGGGCGCGTTCAATTCAGAAGCGAGGACTAAATCAGGCTTGAGGGCAACAATCGCTTCGACGTTGAAATCGCCCATCGAGCCGCCCACACTTTCCACATCTTTAACTTCGGCGGGGAAATCGGAAAGTTCATCGCGCCCAACCACTTGATCGCCTGCGCCGATGAAATATAAAATTTCGGTGTTGGATGGAGAAAGCGAGACAATGCTGGTAGCTGGGGCGGATAAAGTGACTTCACGACCCAAACCGTCCACTGCGGAAATTTCAGCAGGGACTTCGCTCACGGGCGCTTCGGTGACGGGCGCTTCAGTCACTACGGGGACGGCTGGTTCAGTTACAGGGGCAGTTGCCACCACTGCGGGAGAGCCGCAAGCCGCAACAAACAAAGCCAGCAAAATAGTTAAAAAGAAAGTTTTACGAAACATGTTTTATCCTTAAGAGTAATTAAACCTGACAGGTTGTAAATTTATTTTGGTATCCAGTCATTTTGCTTTAAACCCTGCCAGGTTTTTTATGACGAGAATCAAAATCCCCAGCAAGGCTGGGGAGGCGTTGGAGAGGCAATCCGAATAATTAGCCGTCTTCCACCTCCTTTCCGCGAGAGTGTGGCAAACAGACCAAAGGCGGGCGACCTGACTTAGTTAGTTTTGGAGTTGGTTAGTTCGCTGATTTATCAGTTGAATTATTCAACGCATAAACCAAGTAACCACTTAACTAACTTCACAGTTGCGGGACAGTGTTGGAATTGCGCCAACTTCGCCGCGCTTTGATCTTTAATTTGTTGGTGGCATTGTATGCGCTTGAGGCTGAGTCGTCAATGCTTTAACTTGCTCGTAAAAAATAACCGTGAGCAGTAAGGTAATGAGCAGTAACGAGATATTTCCCGCCCGCCCATAAACGCCAATTGCAAAATAAGGCGTTAAGAAAGCGAAAATCACAGCCCCATTCGTGAATTTACCCGCGCTATTTTCAATCACAAACGCGAAAAGAATTAGTAACAAGAGAAAATCGTAATTATAGAAGTAGGGGTTGATCCACAAGGTGGCGATCAAAGCGGCGGTTATAAAAACAGCGGGCGATTTCAAAAACGAAGCGCGCTTGAAATAACAGAAAACAGAGGAAAGCGACAAAAGAGTCACAGCGCCAAAAATGGCTGTGCGTAAAGAGCCGTCAAAAAACCAACGCGAAATTAACATCGGGAAGCTCATACATTCCGAGCAAGCCGTGACATTCCCTTCGTTTTGATAATTCAACAGCAGGTTCAAGTAGCCGCGCATCCAATCTACATCCGCGAGAAAGCCCAGCAGACATAAAGCCAGCAGAGCGCCAAAAATATATTTCAGGCTTTGTTTACTAAAATCATTTTGTTTGATGAACAGCCAGATCAAAAGAAAAAGAAAGATCAATCCGCCAACGTGCGGCTTGAAGGTGGTCAGGGTTGCGCCGCTCGCTACGCTTAAGACATTTTCTTTTTTGAGTCCGAAGAGGATTAAAGAAGTTCCGAGCAGTACGGGAAAATCATATTGCCCGACGCTCAAGGCTCCCAAAACGGGCAAAAATAATAAAGCAAAGGGAAAGGCAATCAATCTCAATCTGCCGTTCCAACCGTCGGTTAAGAACCAAACGGACGCGAACAACATAACGAGATTCAATTCAAACCATAAAGTGGCGGCAGAAGCGGCGGGCAGAAATCCCAAATAAAAAGTCGCTAAGGCATACCACGGCGGGTACGGAAAACGCGCCAGAAAGAAATGCTCGTCTGGCACGCCCGATAACGGCTGAACCCATTCGCGCACGGCGTTCAAATCATAAATTGGGATGCGCCTGACAAGCGCCAGAGTGGTGTTATGTAAAGCGCTGAAATCTGAATTAGTCGGCAAGGCGGCGGGGAAATAAAGCGCCATGCCCGCCAGACCAAGCAAAAGCAAAAAGCCCGCCGTAATTCCGCCAACTCGTTTCATACTTTTGATTTTATAGCCCGCGCTGGTAGATGGTCAAGGGAATAAAAAAGCCGCAAAGTTTTCACTTTGCGGCTGACTTAAAGCGGGTCTTCTATTTGCGAACGGGCGTCGCGCGTAACCTGCGCGCCATCAAAATAACGATGACAAAAGCGATGGTCATCGCCAACATGCCCGGCAAACCGTAATCGTCTAAAAAGCCGGTGTTGGGCAAAGCGGTGGTGGTCGGCACAACCGTCAGTTGGGCGGCGGCGGCTTGCGTAAATGCGGCGGCGATGGTGGAAGTCAACTGCACGTCTCCGGCGGCTAAAGCGTTCGGGTCAGGCGTGGGCGTTTCGCTGGCGACAGCCACTACCGGCGTATTGGTTGGGAGCGGGGTGACGGTGGTGGTCGGCAAAATCGCCGCTTGGAAGGTGGCGGTCAGCGCTTCGCTGATCGTATTATTTTGCACCTGAGCGGTGGCAGTTAAAACGGCTGGGTCTGGCGCGGCAGTTTTATTGAAGTTTCTAAAGAACACAACTGCGCCCAAACAAATCGCCGAGATCAAGATCACGCCGCCCAACGCCCCAGCGACAATTAAAAACGTGCGATTGTTGGACTCCCCTTCGGGAGCTTCCTCCTCGACCGTATTGAAATCTTCATTGTAAGAATCGCCCATGAAGCACTCTCCTCAATAGTTGCTAGCATTTTAGCAAAGAATAAATATTATTATCCCACAACTTCAAGGTTTACAAGAGGCGCGATAATAATTTCGTTACTTTCTAATTTTATTTCTGCGGCGGGCGCGTGTAACCCGCTAGGTAAAACCGTCAGACCGGGGAGCATCTTTTCAATTACGCCCAGCGCGCCCAACGCCGGCGGACGAAGCATCCGCACTTGCAAGCCAACAGCCAGCGTTTGCGCGTCCGGCGAGGGCGGCGGCTCGGATGAAATCGGCAGGGGGATGATCACTTCCGGCTTGGCGCCGGTATAACGATTATACGACTCGGCATTAATCACCGCTTCGCGCTTGGCGTTGGTGGTCAATAAACGATATGCGGCAGAGTTCATCGGTAAAGCGCCCAACCCATCAGTGACGACGATTGGATAAGGCATCTCGCGCGCCAGCGCAATCAAAGCGGGGGCAATGCTTGGGACGATCAACCCTCTCGCGGGTAGGTCGGCGGCGGCGCGCAGGGCTTCTTTATTTTGGATCATGCCGCCCAATAAAATCGAGCCGCGCAAACTCACATCCATTTTTGATTCGGTCAAAGTATCGTCGGGCGCATTCATCAAATTGACTAACGCGCCAATTTCGATTTTATCGTTGCCCCACACGCCTTGCACCAACGAGCCGGCGGCTTGAACGACCGCGCCGCGCCCAGGCAGGACCTCGATCACAGTCCCTGGAACCCCGGCTTTTAATTCCACTTTTGCGGCGCTGGTTTCCAGCAGGATTTGCCCGCCGCCAACGGCTACTACCGTGCCTTCGCGTGGAACTTTGATCGCGTTGGCGAATAGACCTTTGCCTTTAGCAATTTCAGTTCCGGCGGCAAGGCGTTCGCCCACTTTGCAACGGACGAGTCTTTCGGCGGCAGTTGGCGAAATTTGCAGGGCGCGCGCTACGTCAATGAGCGTATGTTCGCGCGGCAATTTTGCTTCGGCAATGACTTCAGTGGCGCTGACCTTTTGCCCTTGGCGCACCAAAAGATTGCCTGAAATTGGCAGGATTCTTTCGCGGACGATGGAAGTTAGCCCAACGACATGATGTACCGGCGCGATCATCTTATTCGTCTCCTAAAGCCCACTGCCATTTTTTGATTAATTCGCGCCTGCGCGCCGCATCGGCGGGCAGGTTGAGCGGGCGGCCGCGTCCGTCAAAGATGACGCCTAAAGCGCCGCCGGTGACGGGTACGCCTTCTTTGGGGGCGCGCCCAGGTCCGTAGCCGAGGTCTGCGCCTTTTAATAATTGGAAGGATAGTTTGCCCACTTCGCCGTTGGGGAGCGGCAGGGTTTGTAAGCTTCCGTATTTGAGTTCAAGTTTTGTCTCTGAGCCGTTTTCATAAGTGAGCGTGGCTCGCATAATGGGTGCGTTTTGCGCCGCTATAACCGCCGGAGCGACCACCGTGCCAACGCTTAGAAACGCGCCGGATTCCATCACTTGGACGGGCAAAATATTATTGCGCGAAGCCGCCGAACCCAACAAGGGTAGCAGGTTGTTTTGATCGAGGATGACGGTGGAAATGCCGACGGGTTGAATCGAGTCAAGGAGCAGGAGCAAGCCCGAGCCCGGGCGCGAAGCGTCGCTTAATGCGCCGCCGCTAGCGATGATCGGGTCAAACAAGGGCGTTAAGTTCAGTTTAATTTGGGCAATGTCGCTTGGGAAATTTTTGCGCGCAGTTTGCATTGCCAAATATAAGGCTTGACGAGCGATAGCTTGCGAGATGGCGAGGTCTTCTTTGGTGGCGGCAATGGTGGAAGGATATAAAGATTTTTGGTAGAGATAATCGTTGAGCGCGTCTTTTGAAATATCCAGCGGCGACCAGCGCAGGATTTCATCCGCCGTTGTGTATTTAAGCAGATGTTCTAAATTTTCGCCTTGCCCGTATTGCGGGTAAATATTCAAACGCGAGGTGCCTTTGAAAGCCGCGGCGATGGAAGCCGCCGAAGCGCCGAGGTCTACGCTGAGAATGCCCTTGCTTCCGCCGTAGGCTTTAGCAAGGAAGCGCACCATCCGTCCGCTGGCGTAGGCGGTGGGCAGGATGTGTCCGCCCGACCATAAATTCAGCAAGTCCACGCCTTTGATTTGGCGTTTGCGAATTTCAACGAAGATATGCGCCAGTTCGCGTTCGGCAGGGTCGAGGTCTTCCGTTTCGAGCGAGGGGCGCACGTTCGGCGAGATATGCACGGAGGAAGAGAGCGAGCCGATCAGGCTTTTCACTTCCGCTTCCATTTTTTGATTTCCGGCAAATAACACGGCGGGTCTTTTTTCTTCGGGCATGAGGAAGCTCGCCAAGCCGATGGGCTCCAACATTTTTTGAATGGAGCGCGAGGCGCCGCCGTCTGTGCCGCCGGTGATGATAACTAAATCCGGTTGGTGGCGGAGGAGGCTGTCTATTTTTTGTTCGGGTTTGCGCGTATCGTTGAGCGAGATGGTATCCACAATGCGCGTGTACGTGGAAGAAGTCAGACGTTGTGCGCTGTCTAGTGAAACGTCTTTGAGCAAGCCGACGATCACGGTTTTGAGCGTTGCGCCCACCGAGAGCGTGACTACGAGCGCATCCACGCCGGAGCCGTTGGGCTGGCTGGGCGTAATTAATCCGCGCCCGCTATCCAGCAGGGATTTTCCAATCACGGTTTGTAAATTTTCAATGGCGTTTTTCACGCCTTCGCTCACGTCTTTGAACGGAGCTTCGGCAGTGGAAGGGGCAATGCCCGAGGCGATGAAGCGATATTGACCTTCGACCACGTCAAACAGCACGGCGCGCGTAGTTGCGCCACCGATATCTACAGCCAATAATGAATTTCCATCAACAAGCGAAGCAGGCATGGTTAGAAATTCCCAAATAAAGTTATGATGGAAGCGATCCGCTCAATGAGCGCGGTTAGCGCGGAGGCATACACGCCGGCAAAGATCGCGCCGAGCGTAACGCCAATGAAGAAACGCCCGAGCCAGGCGAGCAGTTCAATCCCGCTTAAGCGGCGGACGGAGCCGTCCGGCTTGACGTGCGCGCCAAAGTGAAAATAAAGCAAGGTGAGGATTGTGCCTAACAAGATCGCCGCGCCGTTGATCAGCGCGTTGAAAAAGCCGCGCGTTGAGTCAAATGCGTTGATCGTCCCTAATACTTGCGGAAGTAAAGTGCCGCTCAGCGCTCCGGCAATCGTCACTGCCGCGCCCGCGCCGACAATGTAAGCCATTGCCAAACGTCCGATCCCAGCCAAACGCGGGGAGAGCTTCATCACAATCAGCAAAATGCCAATTAATGGAAAAATCAGCACGGGAGCGTTTTGAATTGGGTTGGTCAACAGGGGCAAAATCAATTTGGGGTAAAGCGCCTGCCACCAAGCTACCGAGGCGATATATCCGGCGGAGACTCCCGTGAAGATATATAAAGCCAGTTTGAAAAGGAAGTTATCTCCAAAGAAATAGCTGAAGATCATCAGAGTGAAAATCAAACTTGCCAAGCCAGCAAAGAGGTCTAAATCAAAAGGCAAAGGCATTTAGCGCGCCCCTCCGCTTAAGGCGCGGTCTTTCGCGCCCAGCGTTAAGTTGAAAAAGCCGCCAAAGAGTAAAACCAGCGCGGCGAATAATGAGCCTAAACTGTAGGCGTCCCAATATTGGCGGGCTGTGCCCGGACGGTTGGCGTTATTCTGTTCAAAGACGGAAGCGCCATACAAGCCATTGATCATGCCCTTAACTTGCCCGGAAGCATAATAAGGTTGCATCATCGGCGCGGCTTGCGCGCTGGAGATTAAGACCAAAGGTATGGGGAAGCCCAAAGCGGCGGTCTGTTCGATCCAAACTTGGGCGGTTTCCGCATTATCAGTCATAATCACAAGCGCCACAAATTGCACGGCGGAGATATTCGCCTGCAACGCGGCTGGGTTGCGCGTCACATCCAACGGCATGGTCAGGAGCGGATTTTGCACAAAAGCGCGCACGCCCAACTCGCCGCCGGGTAAATAGCCTAAGTTGGTGAATTGCCCCGCGCCGCGATAGCGGTCGCGCAAGGCTGGTAAATTCAGCAAACGTTCCGTCAAAGCCGATCCCATCTCATTGGTCGAGATAAAAAATAATTTAGGGTGGCGCAATAAGTCCATTTGGTCGAGCATCGGCGCGGCGGCGACTTCCATTTCCGCGGCGCGCGAGGGGTGATAATCCGTCACTACCAAAACCGGCGCGCCATCCGGCACGTTTTGAGCTACATCCAAAGCGCCCTTGATTTCGTTGGGCGTATCCATCGGCAAATTGGGAAGCGCAAACAAATTCATATTGAGCGCAGACATGCCAATCACAATGCTCAAAACTGCAAAAGCGAGGAACCATCTCAAAGGTCGAGAAGCCGGTAAAACGGAGTAAGCGGCGATCGGTTGCGGTTCGGCTTCCGCCGCGAGAATTTGTTCCAACAGCAGAGCTTGCGATTTTTGTTCCTCAGTAGCTTGCAACAAAATCGAATGGGCTTTGGGTTTGCTGGAAGGCGCATATCCGGGGACGGCAGGCAGAACGCCCTGCAAGCCAGCCAGCGCGCCGCGCGATTCCAAAGTTTGATCCACCGGCAAATTATTTAGCGTCGGTCTTGGAGCAGTATCCGGGCGCATAGCTTGTACCCAAGAGGGCAATTCGCTCGGCGCGGCAAGTTCTTCGGCGTGCGTTTCAACCGCAGGCGCGGCATCAGTGACCGGCGCAGAATCAGAAACGCTTGAAAGCCAATCCGGCATTTCAGTAAAGAGCGCGTCATTATTTTCAAAAGCGTCAGGCGTGAAAGCCGGGGCGGTCAAATCCGCTTCGGGCTCGGTTTCTTGAGCGCTAAACGGCGAAACTGGTTGCGAAGATTCGACTGATTTAAAAGTCGAAAGCCAATCCGGCGCATCTGTATCAGCGCTAAAAGTTGGTTCGCTAGGCTCTGCGGCTGGTTCAGAGAAAATCGAAACTACCGGCGCGGCGGCTTTCAACCAACCGGGGATATCGCCAAATTCGGGGTCAACTGGCTGGGGCGGCTCGGCGGCAGGCTCATTTGGCGAAAGCCAACTCGGCACATTTTCCTGCTCCGCCGCTTTTGCCGCGTTATCTTGCAACCATAAGGGCGTGGTATTTTTCAAAGGCGGGACGCTCGGCTGAGGAGACGCTTCGCCTTGTAGATTTTTCAACCAATCGGGCGTTTCAGTGGATGAAGAACTCGCCTCATCCGCCCCGAAGCCTGATTCTGCAAAATTGGCAGGTTCAGCCGCTGATTGATTTTCCTGAAACCACGCCGGCGGAGAATCATCCACAGTTGGCGGTTGCGCGCTTTCAACGGACTGCAACCAAGCCGGGGTAGCGCTGTCGGCGCTAAATGCCTGCGTCGAAGCGTCGGCATTCGTCTCCAAATTGGATTGCTCGGCTTGCAGGCGGCTCAACCAATCGGGCGTATCTGCGCCGGCGGTCTCTGCCGCTGGCGCATCAGATTCTAAACTCTGCAACCAGTCCGAGGCATTCGCATCGCTGACTTCAAATTGCCCCGCCTGAAGCGTTTGGGCTTTGTCTTGGTCTGCCTGCATCTGCCGAAGCCAATCGGGCGTTTCGTCTGCGGTTTCATCCGCAGGCGGCGCGGAAGCGGCAGTCGGCTCAGTCGTCCATTTAGGAAAATCGCCGGTTGGTTCGGAGGCGTCTTTGAACCAATCGGTGAGTTCGTCTTTTTCGGTTTTTGGCTGTGCCTGAATATTGGCGAGCCAATCGGGCGTTTCTTCTGCGCGCGCAAAATCGTCTTTGCCGCCCATTTCCACGCGGCGCGCGTCAATGGGTCCGGTTTGAATTTTCTTCGGCTTGTTGCTCACGCCGGTAATGCTGGCGAGCCAATCGGGCGTTTCGTCTTCGTCATCATCGTCGGCTTGGGAGCTTAAGCCAGCCAAAAAGTCCACTGGGGCAGGGCTGACTGACTCTTTGGATTCAGGGAAGTGCGGTTCGGGCAGGTCGTTTTGAGTAGTCTCGCGCGCTTGCGCGCGCGCGTCGCGCAACCATTCCGGCAGGATCGGTTCTAATTCCGAAGTGCTTTTTTTATTAGGCGGTTGCCCGGGGGTGAGCGAACTGCTTTTCGCAAATAAGATCGTGTGACAATTCTTACAGATTTCCGCGTCTAGTGAGTTAAGCTCGCCGCAAGTTGGGCAGTTGATTTGATCGTCCATCAATTGCCTCCGTAGGGACGATCTGCGCCGAAGAGTACGCGCAAGCCGGTCAGCAGAGCGCCGAGCGCTACGCCAATCAAAATGCCGCGCGCGCCGCCCACAGCCAGAGTTTGCTTCACCCACAAACTTAAGTCAGTCAGAATGGGGATGTTGCCAAAAGGCAGAGTCGCCGAGCCGATTAAAACTAAAACCGCCGTGGCTAAAAAGACGAGGCTGGTAAAATCCGCGCGGCGGCGCAATAACCGAACGCCCGCATACAGCAAAGTGACTGCCAACAAAGCCATCAACGCGGATTCAACCGGCAGGATCAAGCCGTTGAGCATGAGGCGCGTCATGGCGTCTCCCGGCTTGAAAATTATGCCAAAGATCAATGCGCCAAATAAAAAGACTACCAAAAGCGCGCTAAAGAGATTGTCTTTTTCGCGGCGGCGAATTTTATTAAAGTGAACTGAAGCTAAATTTATAACGCCAACCAGCGTAGCCGCCGCCAGCATGAGCATTGCCCAATTGAGCAAAAGCGCCTGAATAGTTTGCAGATAGACAATTTGCGGAAAGAAATATCCGAGCAAAACCAAAAGCCCGACTGCAATGGCAATGACAGCGGTGAGAATACGCATTAGATCATCCCCGCCAATTTGAGAAAAGCGCCGCCCAATAAAACCAAGACGATCAGCAAGCGTAAAATATCTTGAACGGTAAGGCTGGCGGTATGCGAAGCGCCTGCGCCGATGTATGCGCCTGCCGCGAAGAGTTCTTCGCCAATCAACGGCTCTTGTGAAGCGGCGAAGAGGATCGCCTGCCCAGCGAGGTTATCGCTCACGCCAATCACTGGCACGCTTTCTCGTTCTGAGGCTTCAACTAATAAACCGGCTTCCGCGCCGAAATGTCCGAGCATAATATTGGCTGAGATATTTTCATTAGCGGAGATCGGCATAGCGCCGGCGGCAAAGCCAAACGGACCTAAGCCGGTGATTCTTCCGCTGGTGGGGGCGTAGAGTTCATCCACGCCGGCGGCATGGTATCCGGCTTGGAGCGTGTCTTGGGTCAACAGACCAAGCAACGGGTCGCCAGAAGAGGCGACTGGCGGTTTATCGCTCACGGATGTGCGCTCGGCGATAATCCGTAAAGCGGCTAAGCCGGCTAATGCAGAGCCGCCTTGCGCGTTGAGCAAACCGCCCTGTCCTAATGAGATATGTAGCCGCGTGCCGTCTTCCACGCTGACGCCGATGGCTCGGTATAAGCGTTTGAGCGCGGGGAGTTCGCGCAAGACCGCAGGAGATTTGCGCTTCCAAAGCGTGATGACGAGCAGAAGGAAGGCGGCAAATGCGAAAATGGAAAATTCAATCATGGGCGAGCCTGCTCTTTGAGAAAAGAAGCGAATGCATGAGTTTCAGTTTCTTCTTCCAGCATTTCAGCTAAGGCGGTGAGTTGATCGTTATGGATGAAGACGCGCCCAAAATAAATGGCTTGCGCGCCTAAAAAGGCAAGCGGACTTCCCGCTTCTAACAACGAGGCGATTAATTCATGCAGTTGATACAAGCGCAGGGCTTCAGCCCAGCCTTGCCAATACTCGCGCGTTGATTTCATAAGATTAAATAAGAGTATAGCATAATTCTAATCTGCAAATTGTTGAGAGCCATGCTCTTTGAGCGCGATTGTATTACAGCTAAATTGCAATTCACATGGTCACTTTTGACCAATCCATTTATTCGGGCGCAATGCGCGTATTTGGCGGGATGATCGCATCTTTAGGGATGACGACAATGCCATCGCGCACATACCAGTTGTCATGGTCTAAATCCGTATTGCGCGGAAACGGCGAAATGACTACATTATTTCCAATTCTGGCGTTCTTATCTAAGATCGCGCCTTCAATGTGACAGTTTTCGCCGATGCCAATCGAAACGTCCAGGTTATGTTTTTCGCGATGGTAATAATCCGAGCCCATAATGATTGAATCTTTGATCACGCAACCCGCGCCAATTTGCGAGCGAATGCCGATTACCGAATGCGTGATTTCAGATTTGAGAATTTTTGAACCTTCGGAAATCAAAACATCCTTCAGGCGGCTATCTTCCACAATTGAACCGGCTAGGAAACGCGCATCAGTATAGATTGGAGATTTCGGATCGTAAAAATCAAAGGGCGTATCCGGCGTAGTCAGCGCGAGGTTGGTTTCATAAAAAGAGCGGATCGTGCCAATATCCTGCCAGTAGCCTTCAAAATCAAAGCCGAAGACCGAATGCGTTTCAATCGCTTGGGGGATGATATCGCTGCCGAAATCATCATGGTCGGGATAATTCGTCAATAAATCAATCAGCACTTTCGTATTGAACATATAGATGCCCATCGAACCGAGAAACGGTTTTTCGGGATCGTCGCGGCTGATGAAGTTATTTTGCACTTGCGGGTCTTTTGGTTTTTCCACAAAAGCTGAAATACGGTTATCCGCCTCGCGTTTAAGAATACCAAAGCGCGAAGCCTCGACTCGATTCACCGGTTGAACCGCCACAGTAATATCGGCGTTGTTGCGCCAGTGAAATTCAGCCATCTCTTTATAATCCATGCGATACAAATGATCGCCCGCTAAAATGAGGACGTTCTGTACGCCGGTGGCTTGAATCTCAAGCAATTGCTTGCGAACCGCATCCGCCGTGCCTTGATACCAATCCGCGCTTTCGAGGGTTTGCTCCGCCGCCCAGATATATACCCAGCCGTGATGAAATGCGTCAAAGTTATAAGCGCGGACAATGTGGCGGTGCAAAGAGACCGAATTGAATTGCGTCAGAATCGCAATGTGAAAAATCTCTGAATTAATACAGTTACTGATGGGGATGTCAATCAGGCGGTATTTTCCGGCGATCGGCACGGCCGGCTTGGAGCGCATTTGCGTCAGCGGGTAAAGACGCGCGCCGCGCCCGCCGCCCAAGATAATTGCGAGAATATCATTCAACGAATGCATCATAGCCTCCAAGCCTGATGAAATAGGACTTGCCGTTCCGCTTATTTTAATAGCTTTGGGCATTCGGCGGAAGATATAAATTCAAACCGCGTCAAGGAATACGATAAAATCAACGCATGTATTCACGCCTTCGTTCTTCGCTTTTCAATTTTGAACCGGAGCGCGCGCACGCGCTCACGCTACATGCCCTGCGCTTAGCCGGCAACTTAAGCCTGACGCATTGGGCGCTGACAAAAATCTTCAAAGCGCCCGCCAAACCGGTGGAAATCCTCGGCTTGAAGTTTAGAAATCCGCTGGGGATTGCGGCAGGCTACGATAAAAACGGATTGGCTCTGCGCGGGTTGGATGCATTAGGCTTTGGGCATGTGGAAATTGGCACGGTCACGCCGCGCCCGCAGTTGGGCAACCCGCCCCCGCGCGTCTTTCGGCTGTTGGAAGATCAAGCCGTGATCAACCGTTTGGGATTTCCCTCGCGCGGTTCGGAGTTTGTGCAAAAACAACTCAACCCTTACTTTCAAACCAAAATTTCCAAAAAATATTTTGGCGTTGTGCCGACTCCCGACAAGATGAAAGACGGCATGATCAACAAGGGCAACCTCATCCTCGGCATTAACATTGGCAAAAACAAAGAAACGCCCAACGAAAAAGCCGCGCTGGATTATATTGCGCTGGTGGATAACTTTGCCCTGTACGCCGATTATTTAACCGTCAACATCAGTTCGCCTAATACGGCTGGTTTGCGCGATCTGCAAGAAAAAAACGCGCTGGCGAGTTTGCTCAAGCACGTTCACGAACAAAGACTACTCAGCGAGAAACAGCACGAGAAACGCCTGCCGATTCTCGTCAAGCTTTCGCCCGATCTCGCCGAAGCGGAATTGAACGAAGCCATCGAAGTCATCCTCAACGCGCAGATGGACGGGATCATCGTCACCAACACCACGCTCGCGCGCGAGGGTTTGCAATCCGTGCATCAGCGTGAAAGCGGCGGGTTGAGCGGCAAACCGCTGGCAGTTAAGAGCGAAGCGGTTTTGAATCAAACCGTAAAACGAGTCAACGGTCAAGTTCCAATCATCAGCGTAGGCGGGATCATGACTCCAGACGATGCAAAACGCCGTTTGGATTTGGGCGCGGCGCTCATTCAGCTTTATACCGGCTTGGTGTACGGCGGACCCGGCTTGGCGACTGAAATTATCCGCAATTTATAACTATCCGAGCTAAAAATTCTAATAAGATTCTGAAACTTTTTCCTCTGGCAAGTGTGGTATATTCCCGCCAACAGGTAAAACTATGGAAGAAAAAATTACGATTATTGAAGGTCCGCCCCCCGTTTTTGAACACGTCAACGACGGCTGGGCAATGGGCTTGAACGAAAGCCCGCATCTCTCGATCCCCGCGCTCACCCGCCTGCGCACGTTCAACGGACCCGCGCTGGTGGAACGCTGTTACAACGCTTGGCGCAAAAAAACATCCATTCATTTGCACTATCGCAACGAAATGGGCTTGGAACAAACCGCCCCAATCTTAGCCGTCCGCAATGTGGATACCGATGAAGGTCATGTTTTGCTTTTATGGGTTTATCTCGATAGCGAAAAAGTGGAATTTGAAATGGACCCCGGCGAAGACGATTTCTCAGACGACTTCCCCGAAGAATAGATTTTATAAAAAGTGACAGTCGCCTTGCAAGGCGACTGTCACTTTTCTTGACGAGGCATTATGACACAAACGCTTCTTTCTGAACTCAAAGCTGGCACGGCGTTTCTGACGCTTAACCGCCCCGAACGCGCCAACGCCTTCAACTTTGAAATGACCCAGGCATTGATCCACGCCCTTGCCCAAGCGGAGAGCGACGCGCAAACAAAATGTATCGTGATCTGCGGCGCGGGCAAAACCTTCAGCGCCGGGCAGGATATCAAAGAAATCATCGAGCAAGGCGAAAATATCTCTTACCGCGAGCATTTAGAAAAAACCTACAACGCCTTAATTCTGAAAATCCGCAATGTAGGTAAACCGGTGATCGCGACAGTGCGCGGCGCGTGCGCCGGAGCGGCGTTTGGGGTTGCGCTGGCGTGTGATTTACGCATCGCGCATTCTGGCGCTTATTTTGTGGTGGGCTTTAGCGGCATTGGCTTGGCGCCGGATTCGGGCGTTTCATTATTATTGCCCAAATATATTGGCTTGGGGCGGGCGCAGGAATATTTTTATTCCAACAAACCGATTGCGGCTGGCTTGGCATATCAGTGGGGGTTGGTCAATCAGGTTGGCGGGTTTAACTATCAGAGTTTGATTATGCAAATCGCGCAGAATCTAGCTGAAGGTCCGCATGAGGCGTTTGCCCTGGGGAAGCGGGCGTTCAATCAGGCAATTCTCCCCAATTTGGAAGAGGCGTTGGCTCACGAAGCCATCCTCCAAGAAATTGCCGGAAAAAGCGCCGATCACCGCGCAGGCGTGCGGGCGTTTTTAGAGAAAAGGAAGCCAAAGTTCGAATAACGTATCTTTTGATTACCCAAATGGGTTATATCAAACGCGCAAAAACCGTCACTTTTTGTCATATTGACGCAAAACGGTTTTTCGTGTACAGTTTAGGCACATTCAGGTTTTAGGACAAATTAATGAAACTATGGAATGACATTGTTTAGATTTATAGCGGGCGCCCTTCCGGGGCGTCCGTTTATATTTTATTAAAATGAGTAGTTAGGAGATGATTATGTCTGGACCGATTAATGCTTTTGAGATGGCGCAAAAACAGTTCGATGCGGTTGCGAAACAACTCAAACTAGATTCTGGCGTGGCGGAAGTTCTGCGCTGGCCCATGCGCGAATTTTCTTTCCGCATTCCGGTGCGTATGGAAGACGGCTCGCTGAAAGTTTTTCAGGGCTTTCGCGTGCAACATAACGACGCGCGCGGACCCAACAAAGGCGGCATTCGTTTTCACCCCGCCGAAACGCTGGATACTGTCCGCGCTTTGGCGACGTGGATGACGTGGAAGTGCGCGGTTGCGGATATTCCGTTAGGCGGCGGAAAGGGCGGCGTGATCGTTGACCCTTCGACATTAACCGTCAACGAAAAAGAAGCGGTTTGCCGCGGCTGGGTGCGCGCCATGTGGAAGAATATCGGTCCGCGCAACGATGTGCCGGCTCCGGATGTAGGCACGACCCCGCAAATGATGGGCTGGATGATGGACGAATATTCACACTTGGTCGGTCAATATACGCCGGGCGTATTCACCGGCAAGCCAGTAGGCGGCGGCGGTTCGCTGGGGCGCACGGAAGCTACCGGTTTCGGCGTGGTTTATAACATCCGCGAGGCGATGAAGCATTTGAAGATGGATCCGAAGAAATCAGTCGCTTCGGTGCAAGGCTTTGGCAACGTGGCGCAATATGCCGCAATTGGCTTCATTGAAATTTTGGGCGGCACGGTGGAATGCGTTTCTTGTTATGATCGCCATAGCAAAAAGGCTTATACCTACAGCAAAAAAGGCGGCATTGATCCGCACTTCCTGATCTCGATTGTGGATGAATATGGCACGATTGATAAAGCCAAAGCCCAAGATTCCGGCTACGCCGTGGAAGAAGGCGACGCTTGGATTTCTAAAGAGGTGGATGTACTCATCCCCGCCGCGCTGGAAGGTCAGATCAATGCGGATACCGCGCCGCGCATCTCCAAACGAGTCAAGTTGATCGCCGAAGGCGCGAACGGACCGACCACGCCCGAAGCTGACGAAATCATCAAGAAAAATAAAATTTTCGACATCCCCGATTTTCTCTGCAACTCCGGCGGCGTGACCACATCCTATTTTGAGCAAGTGCAAAACGATATGAACTTCTACTGGTCCAAAGCCGAGGTGCTGGAGAAGCTCGATCAAAAAATCACCTCCGCTTTCAATAGCGTGCTGGAGCGTAGTGAAAAAGAAAAAATCTACATGCGCGATTCGGCGTATATGGTCGCCATTGACCGCGTGGTGAAAGCGATGGAACTACGCGGCTGGCTCACGGGGAATGCATAGTTAGTAAATTGGGAGAATCAAAAAGAGGATGCGCTTTCGGCGCATCCTCTTTTGATTTACGTTTCTCCCCTTAATCTGAAAGTTGATTCTACTTTCTGAATCATAGCCTTCATTTGATACAATCTTCAAAACGCCGCTCTCTATTCTCCATTATCTATCTTCTAATATCGAGGCTTTTATGTCCAAACCAACATTCAAATGGGACGATCCCTTTCTGCTCAACGATCAATTGACTGATGAAGAACGCATGATCCGCGATACGGCGCGCAAGTATTGTCAGGATAAGTTAATGCCGCGCATTCTCGAAGCGAACCGCAAAGAAATCTTCCACCGCGAAATCATGGATGAAATGGGCAGTTTAGGTCTGCTCGGTTCAACCATCCCAGAAGAATATGGCGGCGTGGGCTTGAATTATGTTTCGTATGGATTGATCGCCCGCGAAGTGGAGCGCGTGGATAGCGGTTATCGTTCCGCGATGAGCGTGCAATCTTCACTGGTCATGTATCCGATTTATGCCTACGGGACAGAAGAACAACGCAAGAAATATTTACCCAACCTAGCCAGCGGAAAATGGATCGGCTGTTTTGGGCTTACTGAACCTAATCACGGCAGTGACCCCGCCAGCATGGAAACCCATGCCAAAAAAGTAGACGGCGGATATATTTTGCAAGGCAACAAAATGTGGATCACCAACTCGCCGATTGCGGATGTGTTCGTAGTGTGGGCAAAACTCGACGGCGAGATTCGCGGCTTCATTTTAGAAAAAGGTATGCAAGGTTTGTCCGCCCCAAAGATTGAAGGCAAATTTAGTTTGCGCGCCAGCATCACGGGCGAAGTTGTGATGAACGAAGTCTTTGTGCCTGAGGAAAATATTTTCCCCGAAGTGAAAGGCTTGAAAGGTCCGTTTGGCTGTTTGAACAAAGCCCGTTACGGAATTGCCTGGGGCGCATTAGGCGCGGCGGAATTTTGCTGGCACGCGGCGCGTCAATACACGTTGGATCGTCCGCAGTTTGGGCGTCCGCTGGCGGCCAATCAAATTGTCCAATTGAAGTTAGCTAATATGCTGACCGAAATTACTTTAGGCTTACAAGGCGCATTGCGCGTTGGGCGATTAATGGATGAAGCTAAAGCCGCGCCAGAGATGATCTCATTGATCAAACGTAATTCCTGCGGCAAAGCTTTAGAGGTTGCCAGAATCTCACGCGATATGCACGGCGGCAACGGCGTATCGGATGAATTTCACGTCATTCGGCATGTGCTGAATCTGGAAGCCGTGAACACCTACGAAGGCACGCATGATATTCACGCTTTGATTTTGGGCAGAGCGCAAACGGGGATTCAGGCTTTTTCGTAAACAAAAACTCCGAAGTTGAACAACTTCGGAGTTTTTGTTCCTACAATTTCAGTGACGATGTCCTTCCAAACAAACCACGCCTTCCGCGCCCACCTGCGCCGAATGCACCACGCCCGCCGGTAAATCCAAACGATCGCCTGTTTTCAGGGCAATTTGTTTCTTAAGAATCGGCAAATTGAAAGTAATGCTCCCGCTGACCACATAAATCACTTTATGAAATTCATGTTTATGCGCGGAGTATGAATCCTGCGGGCGGTTCGACCAACGGTATGGCGCCAGCCCCTGCTGGAGCATAATTTCCATCAGCAAAGATTCTGTGGGGGGTGTCGCCGCCTGCCACGGCGTGACGCGAAGCGCGTTCGTCATCCTAACTTCTTTCCAGCAACTCAATTCGATTTCCAAACGGGTCAAAAATATGAATGCGTTGATAGCCGTCTAATGGCGGTTGTGAATCATCAACTTCATAACCAGCCGCTTTGATTTTTTGAATCAGTGCGCTTAATCCGCTTACTAAAAAAGCGGGATGGGCTTTGCGCGCCGGACGAAAATTTTCCTCCACGCCAAGATGAACTTGCACGCCAGCGGATTGAAACCAAGCCCCGCCTCTTTTCTTTAATTCGGCAGGCTTCTCGATCTCTGCAAAATTTAGCAAGCCGACAAAAAATTCGCGGGCTTGTTCTTCGCCGCCAGCGGGCATGGCTAGTTGCACATGATCAAGCGCTAAGATTTTCATCCGTTATGGCTCCAGCGGATAACCGGCTTCGATCCAAGCGTTCAAGCCGCCGCGAATTGCCTGCACATGAGTATAACCATTTTGCAAAAGGATGAACGCCGCACGGGCGCTCGTATGCTCTTGTTTTCAGGTGCAGTAAGTGATGATCCATTGGTCTTTCATCAGCGGCAAATTCGCTAAGTCGCTTTCAAATAAACCCAAAGGCAGGCTGAGCGCGCCTTTAACATGCTCGGCTGAGTATGCTTCTGGCGCGCGCACATCCACAATAATTGCCTGCCCAGAATCAAAAGCGGCTTTAGCGTCTTCCACTGCAATGCGCGGAACTTGCGCTTCGGTCAGTTGCATGGGGTTTGCGTTTGGCGCAAGCAAAGTCGCCGGTTGCGTTGGCGTAAGTCCGCGCGTTGGCAACACGGCGTTACATGCCAGCGTAGCTAAGCCCAAAACACAAAGCGCGCTAAATATATTTCTAGTCCGCTTCATTTATATTTACAACTCGCAATAGCGCTCAATTTGCTTGCCGATGATCGCTAAGCTATCATCCCAAAATTTGCGCTGGGTAATATCAATGCCGAAACGTTTGGCAAGTTTAGCGGCGGTCTCTTCGCCGGTGGAGGCTAATAATTTTTTATAATCTTCAACAAAGTCGGCGCCGCGTTGTTCGTAAATGGCGTATAAGCCGGTGGCGAATAACAAGCCAAACGCATACGGATAATTATAGAAAGCCAACTCTGGGGAATAATAATGCGGTTTCCACGTCCACATATATTTTTGCAAATATTTCTCGTCCAAGCCGTCGCCGTAGGTCGCTTTTTGCGCGCGTTCCATAATATCGTTAAGCTCATCCGCCGAAAGTTCAGATTGCGCGCGGCGTTCAAAAACTTCCTTTTCAAATAAATAACGCGAATAAATATCTACGACCACTTGCGCCGCGCCCTGAATTTGCGCTTCCAGAACCGCCAACTCCTCTTGCGGATCTTTGGTTGCGGCGCGCACGGCTTCCGTGACGATGGTCTCGCACATGGTCGAGGCGGTTTCTGCCAAAGTCATGGGCGTAATTTGTTGTAATGGCGTTTTATCAGCTTGATAGGCGCATTCATTATGAAAAGCGTGGCCTAACTCATGCGCGAGCGTGCTAACTTGATCGAACGAGCCGTCAAAGTTGCTCATAATGCGGCTTTCGCGCACGCCTTCCACGCCCATACAAAATGCGCCGCCGCGTTTGCCTTCGCGTTGCTCGGCGTCAATCCACTGTTGATCAAAGGCGCGTTTGGCAAAGGCGCTTAGGTCCGGCGAAAATTTTCCGAAGTTTTCTAAAATAAAATCGCGGGCTTGTTCAAAGGTGTAGGCGTTATCCGCTTTGCCAATTGGGGCAAAAATATCCCACCAAGCCAATTTTTCTTTGCCGATCTTTTGCGCTTTGGATTTGTAATATTTGCGGAACATTGGGAAGGAAGCTTGCATGGCTTCGAGCATGGCATTGAGCGTTTTACGGTCAATGCGCGCCGCGTCAATTGAAGAGTGGATCGCATCTTTTCTGCCGCGTTTTTTATTTAATACGCTCGCCTCGCCCTTGACCCCGTTCAGGCAGGCCGCCAAAGTTTCTTCTACGCCCTTCCAAGCGCTATTCTCCGCCTCATAGCCGCGCCGGCGCGTCGCTTCATCGGGATGACTGCGCAGGTTGATCAGCGCGGGCATGGGCAATTTTTGCATTTTGCCATCCAGTTCAAAATCCACCGCCATTTGCGAGGTCACTGTCCCTTGCAATTTGCCAAAGGCGTTGCCGCCGCTCAGGGTTAATTCCGCCGCGAGGTTTTCTTCCGCTTGGCTCATTAGATATTTGCTTTGATCGGCGGCTTCCTTCAAAATAAAGGCGTGCGCTTTAGCGGATGGATTCGCTTTAGCGATCTCACTCAGTTTGGGCGCAACCATTCCCAGCCAAGCGGTGAATTGCGTTTGCAATTGATTCATCGGCAGACTGGCTTGCTCCATTTCAGAGAGAACTTTCTTCGCCAGTTGATCTCTGGAATCGGTGGAGACGTAAGAATGAATGAACGGGAAGATCGTTCCCGAAAGCGTGTAAATTTTATTGAGGCGCTCCAGCGCTTCGCCAACCAACGGAGCCAAATCTTTCGCTTTGGATTTCGCGCTCAATTTACTTAATTTATTTTTGAAAAATTTATCAAAAGCGGCGACTTGCTTTTTATAATCCGCAATTGCGGCATTGAATTCTGGCGCTTCCAGCGAAGCGTACACATTCGTCAAATTCCAGCGTGGGGCAGATGTGGTCATTAGGAACTCCTTTAGGCAAGATGTATTAAGTATAACAAAAGCAAAAGACCTTAAACTTGCAACTTTTGACCTTAGACCTTAACCCAAAATTGAAGTAAAGTTAACTCAACGGAGGCGTCTCTTATGAAACAAGACAAATTTCTAACCGGCATTCTCGTTGGCATCGGCGTATTGATCGCGCTGGCTTTGGTTTTATTCTTCGCGCGCCAAGGGACAAAAGAATACACGGCGGATTCAACTCCGGCGGGCGTGGCGCATAACTATGTATTGGCTGTGTTGAACAAAGATTACGAAAAAGCCTACGGCTATCTGGCGGAATCGAAAGATAAACCCACCTACGAAGAATTTCGTCAATCTTTTTTGAAAGGCTACATAAACGTTGATAACGCCAGCGTTGAAATTGGCGACGTTGAAATCGTCGGCGACGAGGCGTATGTTGATTTGAGGATTTACTACGCCTACAGCGACCCATTCTCCAGCGGCTACTCCAACACTGAAAAAGCTACGCTCGTAAAGCAAAACGGCGCATGGAAGCTAAGCGTTATGCCTTATAGTTTTTGGGATTACAACTGGTATCAGAAATAAGCGAAGCGACAAAAAATTTAACGTATCCTTACAAACTTATATCTCATAAGGAAATAACTATGAAATCTATTCGCCGTTTATATTTTTATGCCGTTGCCGCCATCAGCGTGGAAGTAGTGCTGTGGGGGATTGTCAGTTTACTGCGTTCTATTTTCAACAACTCCGTTTCAGGCGGCACAACCTTATTGGCGCAAGCCTTATCTTTAATTTTGGTAGGCGTGCCGATCTTTGTAGTGCATTGGCTGTGGGCGCAAAATGTTTCAGCCAAAGATAGCGAAGAAAATTCCGCCAGTTTGCGGGCTATCTTTTTGTACGGCATTTTGTTAGGCACATTGATACCGGTGGTGCAAAATTTACTGGCGTTGATCAATCGCGTTTTTCTTACGTCTGCCAATTTATATTCGTATCGCGCCATTGTTGGCGGCTCGCAAACTTGGTCCGATAATTTAATCGCCATCGTCATCAACTTGCTCATCGCCGTCTATTTTTGGAACGTGTTAAAGCGAAACTGGCGACAATTAAATGAAACGGAAAATTTTTCGGAAATCCGCCGTTTATATCGCTTCATCTGGATGTTATACGGTTTGTTGATGACGGTTTATGGCGCGCAACAAGTTTTAGATTTTATTTTCACCTGGCAAAACAATCTATTAGGAGACAATGGGCGCGAGCAAGTCGTCAATGCGCTTGCATTATTGGCGCTAGGCACGCCGATTTGGTATTTCGCCTGGCGCGTCTTACAAAGCGCGTTGCCTGATTCGGCGGAACGCGACTCTTATCTACGCCTTAGCGTTTTGTATATCCTCACCTTGGGCAGCGCCATCATTGTGCTTTCCACTGGCGGGAATTTAATCTACCAAATTTTGAAAGAACTTTTCAGCCAAGAAAAAAGCGGATGGCAAGACTTTATCCGTGAGCTAGGGAATCCAATTTCATCAGGTTTACCCTTTGGGTTGATCTGGGCTTATTATGGCGGTTGGCTTACTCAACAATTTAATTTTGACGAGAACTTACCCCGCCGCGCCGGCAAGCAAAGACTGTATTTTTATGTGTTGGCGTTTTTAGGGTTAGCCGCAAGTTTTATCGCCATTGATTCATTAGTAGATGTGGTCTTTGATATGTTGACAGGCGACGCAAGCTTGCGGAATTTTTCATCCACAGTCTCAGGCGCTTTGGCGGCGTTAATTGTCGGTTTGCCGTTATGGTTACGGACCTGGATTCCGATGCAATCTCAAGCCTTGCAAAGTAGCGCTATTGGCGACCATGCGCGCAGATCCGTCATCCGCAGATTTTATTTGTATCTGGTTTTGTTCGTGTCCGTAATCGGCGGCATGATTGCGGCGGGTATTTTCATCTTCATCTTAATTAATTCAACCCTGAGCGGAGAGTTTGGCAAGCTCGGCGAAATGTCGCACCCCTTCCAAACTTTGGTTTTGTTTGCGGTTTTACTTTTATATCATTTATTCGTTTTGCGAAAAGATACGGCGTCAAAAGCGGATGTGTTGGAAGAAAAGCAAGCTCAATTTAATGTCCTGATTTTTGATCATAACGGAAGTTTCGGCGAGGCGGTCAAAGCCGGGTTTGCGAAACGCGCGCCTAAAGTTCCGGTGGCGGTTGTGAACGCTAACGAAAAAATCGCCGTTGAATTAAAAGCAAATGCAATTGTTTTGCCAGCCTCTTTGGCGGTCAACCCGCCAGAAAATGCCGCAGTGTGGATCAAGTCATTTAACGGGACCAAGCTCATCGTCAGCGATGAAGCGGCGGGCGTGTTGTGGATGAATGATTTTGAGCAGGCGGCGGATTCGGCGCAGGCATTGGCTGAAGGTCAGGAAATCCGCCCGCAATCCTCAAAAAGGGAAATTTCGATTTGGACGTATGTAGCCTATGTGTTTGCCGGGTTGTTCGCCTGCCAGTTATTGTTGATGTTATTGCTGTTTGGCGTTTCCGTAGTAACCGGGTTTTAGTAACTGATATTTTGCTTCAAATTTTTCGCGTTTTTTTATGGTCACGCTAAAAGCGTGACCTACCTTATGCTTAATGATATACTTTCAAAAAATTTAATTCGAGGCGATGACTTATGAAAGTAACCCTTCTTCAAGAGAATTTGGCGCGCGGTTTGAGTATTGTTTCCCGCGCGGTTTCGCCGCGCAGTACCCTCCCGGTTTTATCGAATATTTTAATTGCAACGGATGAAGGTCGCTTGCGCCTTTCGGCGACCAATCTGGAATTAGGTATCACTTGTTGGATCCCCGCTCGTATTGATGAAGAGGGTTCTACAACGGTTCCATCGCGTACATTTTCGGATTTGATCAATACGCTCCCCGGCGATCAAGTCCAATTGACTTTGGATACAAAAACGCAAAATTTACATATTAAGAGCGGCTCTTCTAACAACGATATTAAATGTATTGACGCGCAAGAGTTCCCGCCTTTGCCCACGCCGGAGATGAAAGACGCCGTGCAATTAAACGTGGCGGATTTCAAAGAGATGATCCATCAGGTGGCGTTTGCGGCTTCGACTGACGAAGCCCGCCCGGTTTTGATGGGCGTGCTGATGAATGTGGAAAAAGATAAGGTGACGATGGCGGCGGCGGATGGCTTCCGTTTATCCGTGCGTAAGGCGCAACTTTCTAATGCGGTCTCGAACCCAATCAACATTATCATTCCGGCGCGCGCTTTGAATGAATTGGCGCGCGTGGCAACCAACCCCGAAGAGCCGATTTACATGGTGGTGCCGAAGCAACGCGGACAAGTCCTCTTCCGCGTGAAGGATGTGGAAGTCGTTTCGCAATTGATTGACGGCGCTTTCCCAGATTATCATCAGATCATTCCGCGCAGTTATAAATCGCGCACGTTGGTGGCGACCGCCGCATTGCTGAAAGCCTGCAAACAAGCGGAGATTTTTGCCCGCGAAGGCTCGAACGTGGCGCGTTTGGATATCAAAGAATCAAAAGGCGAGATGCAACCCAGCGAAGTTGAAATTTCCGCCACTTCAGAAGAGACCGGCAAAAACGAAACCATCGTCGAGGCGACTGTGGATGGCGGAAGCGTGCTGATTGCGTTCAACGTCAAATTTTTGCGCGAGGCTTTGGAAGTGATCAAAACTCCGAATGTGGCGCTGGAAACTTCTGCGGCGAATGCGCCGGGCGTGGTCAAACCCGTGGGCGACGATAATTTCTTACACGTCATTATGCCCATGCACTTAGGCTAAAATCTTCCTCAGAATCAAAACCGTCAAACAGACTTTGTTTGACGGTTTTTTGTTATGATTAGTTCATTATGACCTTCCCAAACATTTCAATTGACAATGTTTTGAAAATCTTATTGGCGTTGAGTCAATATCCCATTTTGAGCGCGCGCATTCGGCATCAAATGCGGAAGGCGCTCTTTGCGCGCGGCGTGATCACGCGCGAAGCCTTTGACGAGGAAGCGCGCGTCAAAGCCGTCGAATCGCAGGAACGCGAAGGCTTACGCAACCCGTTTGAAGAGGAACAATCTGAAGTGTGGGCAAACCGTTTGGCGCGCGTGCGCGATTCGCAAACTGATTTTTATTTCGCCTACAATTTGCCTTACTCTGAATTTGAAAATATTGTGCGTCAAGTCCTCAGCGAAAAAGGCAACGCGGACGCAGAATTCATCTGGTTCAACCCGGAGTTGGCGCCGCAGGACGTACTCTTTGAACAGGCGGAGACCATCGAAGCCATGCCGCCGCACGAGCGCGAAAAATACGAAGCGCGTTTGCAAGAACTGGAAGTCGTCTTGATTCGCACGATCATCAGCGATCAGTTGAAATATATCAAGATGGCGCGGCAATGGTTCACCGTGGCGGATCTAAAAGAGATTCGGCGGCGCAAAATTGGGAGCGGCAAAGTAGGCGGCAAAGCGGCGGGCATGTTGCTGGCGATGCGCATCCTCCAAGAGACCGCGCCGCCTGAAATTCGTCAGGCGTTCAAAATCCCCACTTCCTATTATCTTGGCTCGGATATTTTTTACAACTACATGGCGCTCAACGGCTTAATGCACTGGAACGATCAAAAATATAAAACCGAAGAACAAATGCGCGCCGATTATCCAACCCTGCGCGCCGATTTTTCCAAAGGGCAATTTCCGCCGGAGATCATTGAACGGCTGGATGAAATTCTAGTCGAAGCCGGGCATACGCCGCTGATCGTGCGTTCCTCCAGTTTACTGGAAGATAATTTCGGCACATCTTTTGCGGGAAAATACGAAAGTATCTTTTTGCCCAATCAAGGCACGCACGGACAAAAGCTAACCGCGCTGACCAGCGCCATCGCCGAAATTTACGCCAGCATTATGGACCCAGACGCTCTGCTCTACCGTCACCACAAAGAGTTAGCAGATTATGACGAACGCATCGCCATCTTGATTCAATTTGTAGAAGGCGAACAAATGGGCAATTATTATTTGCCGCAAGCCGCCGGCGTGGCTTTTAGCCGCAACTTATATCGCTGGTCGCCGCAAATTCGGGAAGACGAAGGTTTTCTGCGGCTGGTGCTGGGGCTAGGCACGCGCGCCGTAGATTTAGTGGCGGACGATTGTCCGCGGCTGGTGGCGTTAAGTCACCCGCGCTTACAACCCAGTTCCGACGTGCGCTCCGCCCGCAGATATTCACAACAAAATGTGGATGTGATTGACCTTGAAAAGAATCAGCTCGTGACTATTTCAATTCAAGAAGCGCTCGCCGCCAACTATCCCGCCATCCGCTACGCCGTTCAAATCGAACAGGATGGTTATCTAGCGAATCTACTCAGCCAAAACAACGAATACAAAAAGATGGTCGTCACTTTTGACGGATTATTAGCGCGCACCGCTTTTGCCAAAACCATCCGCGAAGCCTTAAAACTATTGGAAACTTATTACGAATCTCCAGTGGATACGGAATTTACGATTCAAATTATCGAGAATGAAACGCAAAAGCCCGAGATAAAAATTACGCTCCTGCAATGCCGCCCGCAAAGCCATATTCAAAGCGAAGAAGCGATTCAACTGCCGCACAACCTCAAAGAGGAAGATATCGTCTTCGCCACGCAACGTATGGTTCCGCAAGGCATTGTGCAAAACATTCGTTATATTTTATTCGTCACCTCCGAAGGCTATTTCAGCTTAACTACGCAAGCCGAGCGGACGCAACTTGAACGCGCCATCGGTCAACTCAACGCCGCCTTGAAAGACGAAGTGTATATCGCCGTCGGTCCCGGGCGCTGGGGAACATCCTCGCCGGATTTGGGCGTGCATATTTCCTATAGCGATATTTTCCATGCGCGCTCGCTGATCGAATTAGCCGGCGAAGCGGTGGGCGCATCTCCCGAACCGTCTTTCGGCACGCACTTCTTTCAAGATTTGATGGAAGCGAAAATCTATCCCTTAGCCGTTTTTCTGGACGATGAAAACACCGTCTTCAAACGCGATTTCTTCTACAACGCGCCCAATCATACGGCGGATTTTATTACCGTTGAAAACCCGCGCATCCTCAACGCTTTGCGGCTGATCAAAATTTCGGATCAGCGCGCAAACCAGCATTTAGATCTGGTGATGGATGGACATCAGAGTCGCGCCGTGGCTTTTTTAGCGGAAGACGAACCCGCAGATTCGACAAGCTATTAGAATCAAAAATAGACGCTCTGACAGCGTCTATTTTTTCTCCTGCAAAAAAGAACATTTGTTCTATTTCAATTCGCCCCGACTTTGTTTCGAGTTGGTCTTGTTCCCCCAGCCGGATTCTCCAACCCAGCTTCGGTTAGAGCGCAAATAAAACATGCAAAATTAAGTCCGCAGAAAAATGCCCAAGCATCGCAGATTCAAGCCCGCGCGTTTGATACAGCCAACCGAAAATAATTCCGCCCAACGAATTCAATACAATGATGCGTATTACTACTAAGGTCGTCATCACCGGAAAGACCGCCGCCGCCGCTGGCAAATGTCCCGCGGCAAAAGCAATGGCGGCAAGCAGATTGGCGATCCATAAAACGCCGCCGCGCGCTTTTCCATTCGCCGGTTTGATAATGAACGAACCAAGCCATGCCAAGCACGACATCAAAAACAAGCGGAGCGCCAACTCCTCGGCAATGCCGCCATAAAACGAAGCCAGAAAGCCTTGCCAGGCTGGCGGATTTATATTGCTCGGCAGGCGGTCAAGTTGCGCGCCCAAATCGTTAAGTAACCAAGCCTGAAAAACATAACGATCTAAAACCACGATCAAACCGCCGGCGATCACGCCTAAGCTGATACTGATCGGCAAAATGTTTTTTAGCTTTTCCGCGCAGGCTTCTTTATTCAGCCACGCTTCGAGGATGGGCGCGCCCAGCCCAACGCGCTTCGCAAAGAATAGCCCTAGCGCGATCAGCACGGCAAACAGTACGGCGTTTTGAACGATTTGAAGCGTCAGCAATGCCGGTAGCGGGATTGGCGGTTTTATATTCTGCAAAGCGGCGCCTTGTAACGTGAGCGTGTACGGAATCACAGCGGCGACGCTCAGCGTGGCGCCCAGCCATAAAATCAAAAATAGTTTCCAATTAAAGGGTTTTGTCATTTTGCGCTCCAGGTTTCATGTGAAACATTCGTTAACCGCGCATCTCTTGGCGGTACAAGATATAAGAATAAATCGTCAAAAAAACAATTGAACTGAACAACGGGACAAGCAATAGCCAGAGCGCGGCAGTTCCGCCAAAAAAACTTCCAGCGCAGGCGAGCGCTCCAGAAAGCATGAACAGCCACGAGCCAGTCTGATGCGTTTTATCCCAAACCGAATCGCTGGAAAGCGTCCACGGAGTCCGAATCCCGATGAAGAAATTGCGTTTGGCTTTCTTCAACAAGAAGCCAATCCCAATCAGTAGAACGCCGACGAGGGGTAAGATCGCGGCGCTAATCTTGAAGTTGGCATAGCCCAAATTCCAAACGAGCGTGAGGGCGTGGATATAGAGCATGAAGACCGTCAAAAAGACGATGAAGAGATTGAAGGTCTCGCGGAAGCCGGCAATGTTGGCTTTCTGCGGGTCAATACTGGGGACAAGCATAAATAGACCGAACAAGCCCAAAGTAACCAGAGGCATTAGGAACACGCCCCAAAATTTAGACATATAGCCGTTCACTTGATCGTCCACGCCCCAGTGCGAAGCCATTTGATCCGGCAGTTGATTCCAGAGGACCAAGCCTGCCACTGCCGCAATCGCGATTAAGCTGAGGACAATGCCGACGGTCGTTTTTGTATTCATTTTTACTCCTCTATGTTTCATGTGAAACAACATTTTGGCGAAGGGCGCTTATTTTTCTTTCGGCAAATGGTTTTGCGCCAGCGAGACCATGCCGCTCATGCCGCCGAGATTCATCGTATCCACCGCAGAACTAGGCACGATCACTAACGCGCCTTTTTGCTTCAAGCCTTCAAACAACATATTCATGGCGCGTAAATGCAAGGCGGTCGGGTTATCTTGATAAGCTTTCGCCGCTTCGGCGAAAGAATCTGCAATCTGCTTTTCGGATTCGCCCAGAATTACGCGGGCTTGACGTTCGCGTTCGGCTTGCGCTTGGCGCGACATCGCGTCTTCCAACGCTTGCGGAATGATTACGTCACGGATTTCCACGGACTGAACCGTCACGCCCCAAGACGTGGTGCGCTCGTCAATGATTTTCTGCAATTCTTCGTCCATTTTGGCGCGCCCAACCAGAATATCCGCCAATTCCATTTGTCCGATAATTTCGCGCAAAGCGGTTTGCGCCGCCCACGAAAGCGCGGTTTGATAATCCTTCACTTCCAACGCGGCTTTCTCGGCGTCCCACACGACCCAAAATAAAACAGCATCCACATCCACCGGCACAGTGTCTTTGGTCAGCGTTTTTTCCGCTGAAAAGGAAGTAACGGTGACGCGGTTATCAATCCACGTGGGGATTGCATCCACAATCGGAACAATCCAAAACAAGCCGGGTCCTTTTAACCCTTTGAATTTACCGAGCCGCAAGACGACGGCTTTTTCCCATTGCGCGGCGACTTTCACCGCAAATAACAGATACAGCGCCAGGGCGAGCATTGGAAAGACAAACACTGCAATTTGCATATCCGTTGCGCGTATGGCATCTAACGCGATAATTCCTTTGACCATGCCAGCCAGAATCACTGCAAACAAGAAATAAGCGATGGGCGGAATATGCGCGTCCACCTGACTGTTTTTGAGATTTGAAAGCATAAACTTTGTATTCATTTTGACTTTTTCCTTTTATTTTTCTTTCATTTTGATACGGCTACGTCAATCAACGCGCCGCTTTCTTGACCTGTAATCTGGCTTTCACCATTTGGCTGATCTCCGGCTCCGAAAATCCCAACCGCTCAGCTTCGTTGACGAAGCGGTCAGTCAAAGCCACCAGCGAAGCCTGCTTCAGTTTTTCCGTCACTTTCGGCGGCGGGATTTCAGTGATGTATGTGCCGCGACCCTGTTGCGTAGAAATGATGCGCGCCTCATCCAATAGGCGATAAGCGCGAGCGATGGTATTGAAATTGACGCGCAACTCTTCCGCCAAGGCGCGCACGGTGGGCAATTGATCGCCCGCTTTCAAAATGCCGGCGGCAAGCTGGCTTTGCACTTGCTCCACAATTTGGGTGTAAATGGGTAAGCCTGAGCGAAAATCAAGTTGGAGGGTTAATTTCTTTTCAGCCATAGCGCTCCTTATATTGTACTAATTGTATCATTGTCTAAATTGTAGCGCTGAAGCGCAGTTTGTCAAGCGCCGCGCGCAGACTGGCGGATCGCCTTGCCCAGCCGCTGAATGCCCTCTTCAATAGCTTCCGCCGGTTGAGAAGCAAAGTTAAGCCGCAACCATTCCTTGCCCTGTTCGCTATCAACAAAGAAGAAATTACCCGGCACAAATGCAACGCCCGCCTGACAAGCCGCCGGCAGTAATTTTTCCGCAGAGAGCGCCTCCGGTAATTTGAGCCAAATGAACAAGCCGCCAGTCGGGATTTCAAAAGTCACTTTCGCCGGCAAATGTCGTTTGATCGCCGAGACCATTGCGTCGCGCCTTTTCCGAAAAATCTGAGAGGAACGATGCAGGTAAGTTTGGTATCTGCCGACGGTTACATACGCATCTAAGGCGCGTTGAATTAATGTAGAAGTCGCCAAATCGCTGACGCGCTTGAAGTTGAGCAAGCTGTTGAAGACCGGTCCATCCGCCACGATGAAACCGACGCGCAGACCGGGCATGAGCATTTTAGAAAATGTGCCGACATAAATTACCTGTCCGTTTTGATCCAAGGCTTTAAGCGAAGGTTGGGCGCGCCCCTCATAACGCAAGTCGCCGACAAAATCATCTTCCAAAATCGGGACGTTATATCTCTCCGCCAGCGCGATCAATTCACGGCGGCGCGGACTGCTCAGACAAGTCCCTGTGGGGTTATGAAAATTTGGAATTGTGTAAATGAGTTTGGGGTGATGCTGTTGTAAAAGCTTCTCCAGTTTTTCAACTTGCATTCCTTGATTATCCATTGGAACGCCAATAATTTGAAACCCTAAAGCGCGGAATAAATCTAAAGCCACTGAATAGGTTGGGTTCTCCACTAAGATCACATCGTTGGGTTTGAGCAGAACTTGAGATACCAGAAAAATAGCTTGTTGCGATCCGGCTGTGATCAAAATACTTTCAGAGTTGGTTTGCAACCCCTGGCTTGCCAAAATATGCGCGATCCCTTCGCGGAGCGGGGCGTAGCCGCTCCGCTCGCCATATTCCAAAGCGTTGATCTGATCGCGGCGCATAACAGTTTGCAAAATTTTACGAAATTCTTCGGCGGGGAATTGGCGCGTATCGCTAATGCCGCCGGCAAAACTGATTGGGTGAGCGTGTCCGGCGGCTTGCAACATCTCATCCGCCAATTCAGCTTTTGAGAGCGCTTCATCCGCTTGAAAATTTTTCTGCCAGAGCGGCAAATTGATCTCGGCGTTATTTTTCGGGCGGGTGAAACTCTGCGCCAAGACGTATGTTCCGCTACCCATGCGCGAGAAAACCAAGCCAGCCGCCTCTAACATGGCATAGGCATTTTCTACGGTGGTGCGATTAACTCCCAGATCGAGAGCCAACTGTCGGCTGGCAGGGAGGCGCGTTTCAGCCGTCAAGTTGCCGGAGAGAATCGCCTTCTTCAAATAATCACCAATTTGTTGATACAGCGGAATTGGGCTTTCGCGGTTGAGTGGAATACGCATAGTTGGCTCTCCAAAGCAGATTGGCGGGCAAGGAAGCCCGCAGGTTTGGTTTTATTATAGGGACAATTGCTAAAAAGCGTCAAATTCAAAAAAAGTGGTCGGTCAATAAATCTCATTTATTGGCTCTTAACATAGTCCAATTTATTCGTAGAATTGAGCGCATAAAAAAACTAGGAGTCAAAATGGAAGCAAAAACTGGAACTTGGACTGAGAAAAAAGGTTTGGCGCAAATGCTAAAAGGCGGCGTGATCATGGACGTGGTGAACGCCGAGCAAGCCAAAATTGCCGAAGAAGCCGGCGCTTGCGCCGTGATGGCTTTGGAGCGCGTGCCGGCGGATATTCGCGCGGATGGCGGCGTGGCGCGGATGAGCGACCCGGATATGATTTTGAAAATCATGGATGCGGTGACAATTCCCGTGATGGCGAAATGCCGCATCGGTCACTTTGTAGAAGCGCAGATTCTCGAATCGATCGGCATTGATTACATTGACGAATCCGAAGTGCTGACTCCGGCGGACGAAGAACATCACATCTTGAAACACAATTTCAAAGTGCCTTTCGTCTGCGGATGCCGCAACATCGGCGAAGCCCTACGCAGAATTGGCGAAGGCGCGGCGATGATGCGCACTAAAGGCGAAGCGGGAACCGGCGACGTGGTCGAAGCTGTGCGCCATGCGCGTTCGGTATTGGGCGCGATTCGTCAACTCAAAACGATGGGCGATGAAGAACTGATGGCGTTCGCCAAAAATAACGGCGCGCCGTATGAATTGGTCAAAGAGACCAAAGAACTTGGGCGGATGCCGGTGGTCAATTTTGCGGCGGGCGGCGTGGCGACTCCAGCCGATGCGGCTTTGATGATGCAACTCGGCGTGGACGGCGTGTTCGTCGGCTCGGGCATTTTCAAATCCGGCGATCCAGCCAAACGCGCCGCCGCCATCGTCAAATCGGTGACGCACTATCAAGACGCTTCGATTCTTGCGGAAGTGAGCAAGAACTTGGGCGAGGCGATGGTCGGCAGAAACGCCGCTCAAATGCCAGAAGGCGAAAGACTGGCAGTGCGCGGCTGGTAATTAGACGATAGACGATTGACTATAGACTCGCGGGTCAAAATCTTTTGCCGCGAATTACACGAATTTATAGTCAATCGTCCACAATCAATGGTCCTAACTATGAAAATAGGCGTTTTAGCTTTACAAGGCGATTTTGCAGAACATATTGCCATGCTGAAAAAAATCGGCGTGGCGGCGCGGGAAGTGCGCCTGCCCGAACATCTGGAGGGGCTGGACGGCTTGATCATCCCCGGCGGCGAATCCACCACGATTGGCAAATTAGCCGTGCATTATCATTTGATCGAACCTTTGCGCGCGTTTGGAAAAAAACACGCGATTTGGGGAACGTGCGCCGGCGCGATCTTTTTATCCAAAGACGTGAGCCGCGATCAGCCCTTGCTCGGTTTGATGGATATCAAAGTTGAGCGCAACGCTTTTGGTCGGCAGGTGGATTCGTTTGAGACAGATTTAGTCATAGACGAATTGCTCAAAGCTACCAAGACCAAACATCCGTATCATGCGGTTTTCATCCGCGCGCCGATCATTGAAGCGGTTAGCGGAAACGCAAAGGTTTTGAGTCAACTCAAAGACGGGAGAATTGTCGCGGCGCAGGAAGGTCGTTTGCTGGCGACTTCGTTTCATCCCGAACTGACGGATGATCCGCGCTTTCACGAATATTTCCTTTCACTGGCGCAGAAATAATGCGCAGTCAAAATAAAACGCGCTCATTTTGAAATGAGCGCGTTTTATTTGTTATTGACCAAAGCCAGATATTCAAGATACGCGGTGACGGCGTTGATGTAATGCTGTTGCCCGTCTATGCGGATGGTCGTGTCTTCGCAGGTATTGAACATGCCGCCGCCGTATTTTTCGGCGGTCTCCGCAGAAATCTGCCAATCACAATTATTCTCCGGCAGTTGGCGCGCATGAATAAAAACGCTAAAGGCGCTCAAATCATCGTCCAAGTTTTTAGCGTCCTTGCCGGAAAAATAAAAAGCTTTCGCCAGCATCGCCAAGGCTTCCAACTTGGTAGCGGACGAAACGCTTGAATTCTTCGCGTTCAAAGAGCGGACTTCGCCTTGCACGAGCGCCTCGGCAATTTCTGCCGCATAGGTTTGGTCCGCCGCGCTCAAGCTATCCAAGCGGGCGAGCATCGCAAAAGCATAACTATGCCAATGATCTTCAGTCACCGGTTGCGTAATCAGATATTGATTGATCGCGCGCGCTTCTTTCAACCAGAGCGGGTTATCAGTCATTTCGTAAAGTTGTAGAATAGCGAGTAAATTCTCGTCGCTGGAATATTTAGCGTAAGCCTGCGGGTCTGCGCCGCCGCCGAAGTGCGGGTCAAAAGCCTGATAAAAATCTCCCTCCGGCTTGCGCATCGAGAGAATAAATTTGCCGAGTTCCACCGCCACATCCCCAACATTTTGAACGCCCAATTGAAAATTACCAGTCGCCTGCCAGCGTTTATAAATCGTATCAATCGTGATGGCGCTTCCGCTCAATTCGCAAACGCCGTTAGTATAAAGACAACTGCCCGTAAACCGTTTGGGGTCGGTCACTAAAGAATCTAGATAGCGCGTTAAGGCGCGATCGCCGGCTTGACAATATTTCATAGAGCCAGAAACGCGGCAAACCGTATACAGCGCGCCCGTTCCGCCCATGAGACGAATGATAGAGGGGGAGTACTCCCGTTGATTGGTTTTGAAATCTACTTGATACGCCAATTCGCCATTTTCAAGCTGTTGGCGCACAATATATTCCCCAGCGGCAAGGATGGACGCTTTGAGCGGGTCCTCCGCCAGAGCTAAGGTTTGCGGCTTTTCAATTAATCGTTGAGCGGTTGGGGTTGGGGCAGGGGGTGGGCTTGGTCGCGGAAAAGCGCCTAAAGACGAGCTAACTCCCAAAGCGACCACCAAAAGCGTTGCTCCCGCGATAACTAGCTTTCCGTATTTTGCCGTCATGCAACGCTCCACAGCCCAAAGGATAAAACAAAAATAACGCCGCGAAAATTACAAAGAGTTAACAAACCTTTCCTGCAGATCGGAGAGGCGCAGTTCCGCCAGCGAAGCCAGCGTGAGATCGCCGCTGACGCCCATTTGCGCAGTTAATGGATTTGGCACGGCGATCACAAAAATGCCCGCCCGCCGAGCCGCTTCCACGCCGTTGACTGAATCTTCAAAAACCACCGCCTCATTTTTCTGGACCTCAAGCCGCTCCAGCGCTTTCAAATAAATATCGGGATGCGGCTTCGTCCTGCCCACTGAAACATCGTCACGACAGGTAATTGAATCAAAATAATGAAAGATGTCCAGTCTTTGCGTGTGCGCATCTACCCAAGTATGTGGGGAACTGGAGCCAATCGCAATTTTCAGTCCGGCTTGTTTCGCCGCCTTCAGCAGAGTCGTTACGCCGGGCAAAATAGGTTGCGCGTGAATGCTTTGATCTTCTGTCTGGCGGTATTCCGCTCTGAGAGAATCAGGATTCAGCCTGCCCGCAGAAAGAAGCGCGAGGCGCTCCGCCGCGTCAAAATTGGAAATGCCATCTCCGCCGACGGCTTTCATCCACTCAGCCAGCGGCAGTTCAAAACCCCGAGCTTGATACATCTCCTGCCAGACGGTCATTTCGAGCGTTTCAGTATCGAGGATCAGCCCGTCAAAATCAAAAATTAAAGCTTTAAGCATTTATGGATACCGCCTCACGAAATTTGAAATCGCTTCCCAAACTTTGATTTTATCCACCTCGCGGGCGGAAAGTAAGTTGATGATTTCGATCAACGCATTCTCCATGTTGGCAAATTCGTTTTTCGCTTCGGTGAGCGTGCCAAAAAAGCGGGTGTGATTGATCCAATTGTAAATATTGCAAGCGACCGAAACATATTTCTCGCCTTGTTTGATGGTAATGCGCGCGCCAATCGGGTGCGCTTCATCCAGCACAATTATGTCGCCTTCGGGACCTTTCGCGCCAATCGTCAATCCGTCGTTGTAGGGAAACCAATTATTCATCTAAATCCATTCTGCTCATGTGTGAAGCCTGCACCGTGCCGTTGGTTGGCACAGCGCGCGCGGACTGCGGCTCTTTGATGAGCCGCGTCAGATGTTTCACCATCACCGCTTGCCGCGCGGCGGGTTGTGCGCCTAAATCTTCCAGCGCCGGTTCTAACCAAGTTTGGTAAGAACGCACGTTGATATAAATTTTTCTGCCGCGCCGTTCAGGCAAGTTTTCGATCAGCGCTTTGAGTTTGGCGGTGACGTTGTTCTCTTCTGGATGAATCAACGGCGTGATCACAATGCCCGTTGCGCCGCTGGAAACGCAGGCATAGCATTTTGAGGCGCTGTGTAAAAAGCCTTGCGCGCGCGTTGGCGCAGGCTCGATGGGCTGGAGCAAGGGCGGCACAATTTGATAATGCAAACTTTGAATCGCCGGCAAATCTACGGATTGCGCGCGCGCCCATTCCGCGCTGAGGCGGGGTCCAGTTGGCTGATGCAGGCTCACATCCCACAGCCTTTGCCAGGCATAGACGGAGAATCCCGAAGCCCGCAACAACGGAAAGATCGCGTGCGTTTCTTCCACCTCGGCGATGATCTGCCAAACTTTCCAAGCTCCGGCTTGCTGGGCGAGATGCTCCAGCAATTCCGGCAGGCGCTTCTCATCTAAACGCGAAGCTGGGGCGAGGTAGAGCAGTTTCGCAAACGTCTCGCCGCGCGTGTGGATAATTCCGCCGATCAGCGTTGGGCTGTTTTTTTCGCTGGCAATTGCCGCATATAAATGGCGCGCCGGGTTGATGTAAGCGAGCAAACCCAATGCGCCAAAAGGATGTCCGCGCGTTAAGGAGCGCGCGCTGTCTAAAGTTAGAACATCGTTACGGTATTTGGTAACAATCGGCAAATCCAAAAGATCTAAAGAACGGGTGGGCATAAACTTGATTATAAACAATTATTCTGCGTTTGCTCCACGCTTAAAAGCTAAAGCGGCGCTCTGCGCCGCTTTAGCGAAAATCAACGTCAGGCGCAAGCCTAGCTACTCATTCGGCTTGAAGATCACAAAGATCAAATTCAGGGCAATGCCCACGATTGCCGCAAAGACAATCGCCGGAATGCCTTGCGGAAAAATCACCGGCACTTGAAACGGAAACAGCCCGTTTTCCAAACCCAAATTGCCGCCAATGCCGCAGACCAACATCGCCGCGCCAATGGCTAAATTCTTCGGGTTGAACAGATCCACATTTTCAGATTGAATCAACGCCACGCCTTGCATTCCGATCACGCCAAAGAGATAAATCGCTAATCCGCCAGTGACCGCCGTAGGGATGGAGTTCACCACGCCCGCAAGTTTACCGACAAAGCCGAGCAAAATCGCCATGCCGCCAGCTGTCATCAAAACCGGAATTGAATAATTGCGCGTGATCGCCATCAGCGAATTATTTTCGCCGTAGTTTGTGCCAGCCGCGCCGCCCAAAAAGCCGACCACTAGATCGTCCGCGCCGTCCGCGATCAGGTTTAACCCGATCAATTCCTTGATGTTATATTTTGCGCGTCCCATTTTCTCAGCCAGCGTATCAATATATAAACTCATCTGATACAAATGCGCCGTAGATTCCGGAATGGTGGCAATGGCAATTAACGAAATGCTCACCATCAACTCCCAAGCGCGCGGGTCGCCAAACGCGGGCAAAGTAAAAGCCGGAACGCGCAACCAAGCTTCGCTGGCGATCTTTCCATAATCCACAATTCCAAAAACAGCGGAGACCAAATAGCCAAAGACTGCGCCCAATAAAATTGGCAACATCCCCAACAAGCCTTTGTTTTGCAAAAATACGGAGAATAGAACCGTTCCCAAAAGCGTAATGAGCGCCACCAGCCAATGCGCGCTCGCCATATTCAAAGCCGAACCCGCCAAAGCGAGACCGATCACGATCGCCATCGAGCCGGTGATGATCGGCGGCAGGATGCGATCCAACGCGGCTTTACCAATTTGCATGATCAGCCAGCCGATGATAATTTCCAAAACCGCCGTGCCGATAATGCCCACTTGCACCAAGCGCACGCCGTCCGGGCAATACGCCGCCGAACTGGCAAAACAATCGTTCGCATACAGCGACATAGCCGTAATCACCACCGCGATATATGAAAATGACGAGCCATAATACATGGGGATTTTACGTTTGGAAACCAGCAAAGCGATGATTGTCCCCAAGCCGGAAGCGAGCAAAGTCACGCCCACGTCAAATTTAGTGAGGATCGCCACCAAGACCGTCGCCGGAAACATGGTTAGGACTTGCTGAAAGCCGAGGCTTAACATTGCGCCGGGCGGCGGAGTATCGTCTGGCAAATAACCGCTGACTTTGACCAACGCCTCTTTCTGCGCTGTGAGCGGATTCTCCGCTACGGGCTGGGGTTGCGCTGTGGGCTTGTTTTTCAGCGGAGTCGTTTTCTTTGGCTTCACTTTCGCGGGCATGGCAAATTCTCCTTTTTAACTGAAGGTTGGAGTGAATACTTCAAAATAAAACACACACTCCCGCATAAAGTGTTGACCAATTTTCAGCGGGGCGAATGCTTTTTGAAACAGAATCAACCCAGAGCGGAGTAAGAAGCGAATGATATAATCCCCCAATATTTTATTTTTGAAAGAGGCAGGTTATGGCTTATCTCAATGTTAAAGTCCCCGCAGATGGGGCAAAGATTTCAATTCAAAATGGAAAGTTGAACGTTCCTGACAACCCGGTCATCCCTTACGTGGAAGGCGACGGCACCGGACGCGATATTTGGCGTTCTGCGCAACACGTGTTTGACGCGGCGGTAGAAAAAGCCTACGGCGGCAAGCGCAAACTGCATTGGATGGAAGTTTACGCCGGGGAAAAATCGTTCAAACTCTTCCAAAATTGGCTACCCGATGAAACGGTGGAAGCCTTCACTGAATTTTTGGTCGGCATTAAGGGACCGCTCACCACGCCGATTGGCGGCGGCATTCGTTCTTTGAATGTGCAGTTGCGAAAATTGCTGGATTTGTACGTGTGTTTACGCCCCGTGCGCTATTACAACGGCGTGCCTTCGCCAGTGCGCCACCCCGAAAATGTGGATATGGTCATCTTCCGCGAGAATACCGAAGATATTTACGCCGGCATTGAATTTGCCAACGGCACGGAAGATAATTTGAAATTTAGGACTTTGTTGAAAGAGAATTTCCCTAAAGAATTTAGCAAGATTCGCTTTCCGGATTCTTCCGGCATCGGCTTCAAGCCGGTCTCTTTGGAAGGCACGGAGCGCTTGATCCGCGCCGCGCTTCAATACGCTTTATTGCACAAACGCAAGAGTCTCAATTTAGTGCATAAGGGCAATATCATGAAGTTCACCGAAGGCGCGTTCAAAGATTGGGGCTACGCGCTGGCAAAACGCGAGTTTAGAAACGAGATCGTCACTGAACGCGAAACTTGGATTTTGGCGAATAAAGAAAGAACGCCCGATTTGAGCGTTGAAGGCAACGCCAAAATTGTGGACCCGGGGTTTGAAATGATGAGTCCCGCGCAACAAAATGAAATCAAAGCGGAAGTAGAAGCTGGTTTAGCTTTGTGGCCCACGCACGGCGAGGGCAAGTGGAAAACAAAATTATTGATCAAAGACACAATCGCCGACGTGACTTTGCAATTCGTATTAATCCGCCCGCAAGATTACGATGTAATCGCCACCATGAATTTGAACGGCGATTATTTATCAGACGCGCTCGCCGCGCAAGTGGGCGGGATCGGCATTGCTCCCGGCGCCAATATCAACTATCTAACCGGACACGCCATCTTTGAAGCTACGCACGGCACCGCGCCCAAATATGCGGACTTGGATAAAGTGAATCCGGGGTCGGTCATTCTCTCCGGCGAGATGATGCTCCGCTACATGGGCTGGGATGAAGCCGCCGATTTAATCGTCAAAGGCATGGAAGGCGCAATCACAGCGAAGACCGTCACGTATGATTTTGCGCGTAACATGGAAGGCGCGACCGAAGTCAAATGCTCGGAGTTTGGCAATGCCGTCGTCTATTGGATGGATAAAACGCCGCCCGTAGCGCCGCAGAAAATTGCCCCCAAAGCGCAGAAGCCCGTAGCCAAGAAACCTGCCGCCAAGAAACCAGTCAAAAAAGCCGTCGCTAAAAAAGCGCCGTCAAAGAAGAAGAAAGTTACCGCCAAGAAGCCCGCTAAGAAAAAAGGCAAAAAATAATCAAAGAAGTCGGCGTTGAGTGCGCCGACTTCTTTTCTTTTAATCGCGCTATTCCATGACAAAAATCACTAACCGCAAACCCCAAAAAAACCTACAATAAAATCCAAATTGATTGAAGATCTTTCGAGGAAAAACGCATGGAAGTTTACACTCACGATTTGATCATTTTAGGGACGGGGATTGCCGGTTTACGCGCCGCGTTGGAAGCCGCACAAATCAGTCAGGGAGAATTAGATATTGCGCTGGTTTCCAAATTGCAATTGATGCGCGCGCATTCCGTGGCGGCAGAAGGCGGCACGGCGGCAGTTTTACGGCAGGACGAAGGCGATAGTTACGAACTCCACGCTTGGGATACGATCAAAGGTTCGGATTTTCTCGCCGATCAAAACGTGGTGGATTTCTTCGTGCAGGAAGCGCCGCAGGAAATTTTGCGTTTGGATCATTGGGGCATTCCGTGGTCGCGGCGGGAGGATGGGCGCATCGCCCAGCGACCCTTTGGCGGGCACACTTATCCTCGCGCAGTTTTCGCCGCCGATAAAACCGGCTTGCTGGAAATGCAAACCTTATACGATACCTTGACGAAACATACCAAACAACTTCGGCGTTACGACGAAGGCTTCGTCGTTTCGCTGGTTATTGAAAACGGGCGCTTCATCGGCTTGACAATGATTGACATGCTGAAAGGTCATTCTGTGTTCATCCGCGGCAAAGCGCTGATCCTCGCCACCGGCGGCGCGGGTCAAATTTTCGGGTTCACCACTTATTCCGAAACCGTAACCGGCGACGGGTTAGCCTTGGCGTATCGCGCCGGCTTGCCGCTCAAAGATATGGAGTTCATCCAATTTCACCCGACGGGCTTAATCCCCAGCGGAATTTTGATGACCGAAGCTTGTCGCGGCGAAGGCGGGCTTTTGCTCAACAATCAAGGCAAGCGTTTCATGGAAGTTTACGCGCCCGCCAAAATGGAATTAGCGCCGCGCGATATGGTCTCGCGTTCTGAGATGTTGGAGATCGAAGCGGGGCGCGGCTTTCCCGGACCGGAAGGCTTGGACTACATCCATTTAGATTTACGCGGCTTAGGCAGAGAAAAAATTCTGGAGCGCCTGCCGTTGATCCGCGAAGTGACCTTGAAACACATCGGCATAGACCCGATTGAAACGCCTATTCCGATTCGCCCGGTGGCGCATTACACGATGGGCGGCGTGCATACTGATCTCAAGGGGCGCACAGGCATTGAAAATATTTGGGCGGCGGGAGAAGTGGCGTGCGTTTCATTACACGGCGCAAATCGCTTGGGCGCAAACTCCACTGCCGAATGTTTGGTTTGGGGGCGCGTGACGGGCGCGGAGGCGGCGCGTTATTGCAAAACTGTTCCAGCGGCGGAAATGCTGAAGAATATAAATCAGGCTTGGGCGCAGGTAGAGGCGCTGATCCAATCCACTGGCGGGGAAGACCATTATCAAATCCGTAAAGAGCTACGTCACAATTTGGATTTGACGCTGGGGGTTTTCCGTACCGGCGAAAAAATGGAAACGGGCTTGAGAAAGATCCGCGAATTGAAAGAACGCTATCAATTCATTTCGGTGAAAGATAAAAGCCTGCGCTATAACACCGATCTGATTCGCGCCATCGAAACGGGCTTCATGCTGGATGTGGCTGAAACGGCGACGCTTGGCGCATTGAACCGAACCGAATCGCGCGGCGGACACGCCCGTCAAGATTTCCCTGCGCGCAACGATGAACATTGGCTGAAGCACACGCTGGCGTATCAGGCGGAAAATGGTCCGCGCTTGGAATATTGCGCGGTGGATGTTTCCATGTGGAAGCCTGTGGAAAGGAAGTATTGATGACGAATAACAAGCCTGCTGTGGATAACCGCCGCTTGGGGTTGCGCGGCTGGGTTTACGCCGGAAAATATACATTTGAGCGCTATTTATATTTAGGGCATCGGCTTTCCGGTTTGGGGCTGATCGCGTATATGGTTTTACACATTCTCGAAACCGCCAATCGAATGCGCGGCGAGCAAGCCTGGGCGGAGTTGATGGCTGTGTTTGCTTCGCCGCCGTTCAAGGTGATTGAATATCTTTTATTTGCCGCGGCGGTCTTTCACGCGATGAACGGCATTCGCCTGATGTTGGTTGAACTTGGATTCTTTTTAGGCAAACCGCAAGAGCCGGTCTATCCGTATAAATCTTCCGTGTTGAAACATCGCCCTTTAACTTATCTCGTGATGATCTTAGCCGGCTTGCTGATGGCGCTCGGCGGCTCAAGTTTGTTCTTTCCGTAAGGAGCGTAACATGCGCGAAACCCGCCTGTGGTCGTTACACATTTTGGTCATTCCCATCATTCTCGTTCTCTTAGGCGCGCACTTTGCGCTTATGCACTATGCGCCGATCTTCTATGCGCTCAGCGTAGAAAAAGCGCGCGAATTTTCCACAATGATCGCGCGCGGGAAGAACATCGGTCAATTTGTCGTTTATATTTTATTGTTGGCGGCGGGTTTATATCACGGTTTGTATGGCACGCGCGGCATCCTCCGCGAATTGCCCTGGTCTCCGGCGCTCGCCAAACTGATTGATCTCGGCATTTTGATTTTTGGGATTGCCATCTTTGCGCTGGGCGTCTATGTGACTTGGTGGACGTTCAATTTTGAATTGGGAGGCTAATATGCCCGTCGCTAAAACTATTACTTTTCGCATCCGCCGCTTTGACCCTGAAACTGATTCTGCGCCCCATTGGGATTCCTACGCTGTGAATGTGTTTGAAGGGATGACCGTGCTGGAAGCCCTGCACCAAATCAAAGCGGAGCAAGAGCCGTCTTTGGCGTGGCGCTCTTCCTGTCGGATGGGGGTGTGCGGTTCGTGCGGCATGTTCGTCAATCAATTCCCGCAGTTGGCTTGCCAAACTCAAGTTCTGCATCTGGAAGCGGATATCGTCAGCGTTGAGCCTTTGCCCAATTATCCCAATGTTAAAGACCTAGTGCCGGATCTGCAACCGCTCGTTGAAAAACACGCGGAAGTTAAGCCGTATATTATTCACCCCGATTTGAAAGAAATGCGCGAGCCTTCCGGCGAATTTTTACAAACGCCCGCAGAGCGCGAAGCCTTCAGTCAATTTACTTATTGCATCAAATGCGGCGTGTGTTTGGCGGCTTGCCCAACCGCGGCGACAGACCCCGCATTTTTAGGTCCGCAAGCGCTGACGCAAGCCTATCGCTACTCGGCGGATAACCGCGATAGCGGCGTACACAGCCGCCGCGATTCGGTGGGCGCTTTTCACGGCGCGTATCAATGTCACATGGCTGGGGCGTGTTCGCACGCCTGTCCCAAAGGCGTGGACCCCGCCTTGGCGATTCAACTGCTCAAACGCGCGCTGGTTTTGGATAATTTCGGGTTCGGGAAAAAAGAATCACAATCCGCCAAAGTGGCGCCTCTGGCGGATGTAGTTAAAGAACTTGAAGAATTCGCGCCGCCGCCGAGGACGGCGGAATAAACGTTAGCGAACGCTGACCAACTCAACGTCAAACACCAGCGTCGCATTCGGCGGAATAACTCCGCCTGCGCCGCGTTCGCCGTAGCCGAGGGCGGGCGGGATGATTAATTGCGCCTTGCCGCCGACTTTCATCAAAGCAATGCCTTCATCCCAGCCTTTGATCACCATGCCTTTGCCCAACTTGAACTCAATCGGCTGTCCGCGTGAAATGGAGCTATCAAAGACTGTGCCGTCTTGCAATTTACCGGTGTAATGCACCGCCACAGTTTTGCCAGCCGCCGCTTGCGCGCCCGTTCCGGCTTCAATTTCAATATATTCTAATCCGCTGGTTGTTTTCATAAAGTTTCTCCAATTTGAAAAAGATGGGGCAATTGTAACTGCTGTTTGAGAAGCTGGCTGGCAGAAAGGAACTGCTTGGGGCTTTTTCTGCGCCGCGCTGAAAACCTAAAAAAACTAGCGTTTCACATCCGAGGGGAGTAAAATAAAAACTTGTACAGGAAATAACAATCAAATTTTTATGTTGGAGGTTTTCGATGGGCCTGCAAAGGAATGTTAGTCTTTCCACGGGTCTGCGATACAAAGGTCACAGTCCTTTCTGGGCTTATATTTTGCATCGCATCGGTGGAGCGGGGATGGCGCTGTTTATTACAATTCATATTTTGGCAACGTTCGCGGAACAACAAGGGTGGAAAATTGGCGACCTCATCAATAAGCTCTACACGAGCCCCGCGTTTCAAATTTTTATTCTCTTCTGCGTTTTATTTCACGCCATCAATGGCTTACGCATCGTCATTTTGGATTTGTTTCCAAAAAAATTAATGCCTTATTACCGCCAGATCATTCGCGCGGAATTGGCGCTTTTCATCATTGTCTTTGGTTTCGCCGTCTTTAGCGTGGTTACCACTGCGCTGGGGAGGATGTCATGAGTCATTTAAAATCCCGCGCTTTGCCAATCTCCAAACGCGGCCTCAGTTTTGAAATGTTCATGTGGGCGTTCACGCGCGCCACAGCCTTGGGGATGTATGGATTTATTTTGCTGGGCGTAATTGGCGCGTTGATCATGGGCGCGCAACATAACATGACCTTTGTGGAAGTCTTGCGCTGGGCGCTGATCACCAACCCCGGGCATGTTGAATCCACGCAGATCGCGGATGTGACTCCGTGGGTTAGCTCGTTCTGGCGGCTGATCGCCAGCGGAATGTTGCTCACCGCCGGTTCGCACGGCGTGCATGGAGTCATCGTCATCCTCGACGATTATCTCCCGAAAGATAATCAACGCAACTGGAATCGCTATTTGAACATGGGTATTTTCGGGCTCGTGGCTTTAGCCGGTTTATACATTATTTGGACTGCATAGGTTGATCCATGAAAAATCATCATCAATTTGAAGTGTTAGTAGTCGGCGCGGGCGGCGCGGGGTTAATGGCGGGTTTATACGCCTCCCGCAATGCGCAGACCGCCGTCATCAGCAAGTTGTATCCCACGCGCTCGCACACCGGCGCGGCGCAGGGCGGCATCTCTGCCGCTTTGGGCAATTATGAAGAAGACAAACCCGAATGGCATACGTACGATACCGTCAAAGGTTCGGATTATCTCGGCGATCAAGACGCAATTGAATTTATGACCAACGAGGCGATTCACGCCGTGCTGGAATTGGAACACATGGGCTTGCCCTTTGACCGCACCCCAGAAGGGCGCATCTCCCAGCGACCGTTTGGCGGGCACACCAACAACGAAACCGGCAAGCCCGTCCGCCGCGCCGCCCACGCCGCCGACCGCACCGGTCACATGATTTTGCAAACGCTTTATCAGCAATGTATCAAAAACAAAGTCAATTTCTTTGACGAATTTCAAGCGCTTGATTTCATTATGGTGGATGGCAAAGCCGCCGGCATTGTGGCGCTTGAACTCGCCACCGGCGAACTGCACACCTTTCACGCTAAATCCATCATTTTCGCCACTGGCGGTTTTGGACGCATCTTTGAAGTGACCTCCAATGCGTACGCCTACACTGGCGATGGCGCGGCGCTCTTACTACGCAAAGGCTTGCCGCTGGAAGATATGGAATTCTTCCAATTTCACCCCACTGGCATTTACAAACTCGGCATCCTGATCACCGAAGGCGCGCGCGGCGAAGGCGCAGTGCTGATCAACGGCAAAGGCGAGCGCTTTATGCCCAAGTACGCGCATACCGTCAAAGACTTGGCTTCGCGCGATGTAGTCAGCCGCGCGATTTACACCGAGATCAAAGAAGGGCGCGGCGTGGACGGCAAGAATTATGTCTATTTGGATATCCGCCCTGAAACTGTGAATAAATATGCGCAAGAAGACGGGCGCACCAATCCGGATGGCACGCCGTATCGCATTACGGGCGAGACCGTCCTTTCCAAAATTCCGGATATTGTAGATTTCTGCCGCGTATATCTCGGCGTGGATCCGGTGACGCAGATGATGCCGATTCAGCCTACCGCGCATTATGCTATGGGCGGCATTCCCACCACCAAATACGGCGAAGTAGTGATTGACGATAAAGGCACGAAAGTCCCCGGGTTGTTTGCGGCGGGCGAATGCGCGTGCGTTTCCGTGCATGGCGCAAATCGTTTGGGCACAAATTCCTTGCTGGATTTAGTGGTCTTCGGCAAGCACGCGGGACAACAGGCGGCTGAATACGCTAAATCTGCCGAGTGGACGAAACTGCCCGAGGACGCTGAAGCAGGCGCGAGGTCCGAATTAGAGGCGCTGAAGAACGGCTCCGGCGCAACCAACGCTTACGATTTATCCAATGAGATGAAGCACGTGATGTTCTCTGAAGTTGGCATTTATCGCAACGAGAAAGATATGCAATCCGCCGTTGATAAAATCCGCGATATGCAAAAACGCTTCAAAGATATTAAGGTGAGCGATACGGGTAAAATCTTCAACACCGAATTGCTCAACACTTGGGAACTTGGCAACTTGTTAGACATTGCGGAAGTGGTGGCGGCGAGCGCTTTGAATCGCAAAGAATCGCGCGGCGGACATTCACGCGAGGATTATCCCGAACGAGACGACGCAAATTGGTTGAAACACACCTTAACCCGCAAGCAAAATGGCAAATTGGAAATCAGCTACAAGCCGGTGGTCGTCACTAAATATCAACCCAAACCCCGGGTTTATTAGAGGCTCACATGGAAGTTACATTAAAAATCTTTCGTTACAATCCTGAAAAAGACGAGCGCGGCAATTATGTGACTTATAAAATTGACGCGCACCCAAACGACCGCGTGTTGGACGTGTTGGAACACATCAAAGGCAAGGAAGACGGTTCGCTTTCCTTCCGCCGTTCGTGCGCGCACGGCATTTGCGGCTCAGACGCCATGCGTATTAACGGACGCAATATGCTCGCTTGCAAAACCTTGATCCGCGATGTGGGCGATCACATCACCGTTGAGCCTTTGCTCGGCTTGAAGATCGCCAAAGATTTAATCGTGGATATGGAGCCGTTCTTTGATAACTACAAAAAGATGCTCCCGTATTTGATCAACGATGCGCCCCTGCCGGCGGACGGGAAAGAGCGCCTGCAAAGCCCCGAACAACGCGCGCGCTTCGACGAAACGACCAAGTGTATTCTCTGCGCGGCTTGCACCACATCCTGCCCGTCTTTCTGGGCGAATGACGAATATTACGGACCGGCGGCTTTGATGGCGGCGCACCGCTTTATCTTTGACAGCCGCGACGAAGGCGCAGAAGACCGCCTTGAAATTCTCAGCGAAACCAACGGCGCGGTGAGATGTCACACCGCCTACAACTGCACCGAAGCCTGCCCGCGCGGAATTCACATCACCCAAGCGATCGGCGAATTGAAACTGGCGATGGTGACCGGCGATATTGATTAAGCGCTTTAGGCGGTCGAGTAAATACGAGCGTTGTATCGAGACAAGTAATTGGTAAGTAGTAATTGGGGATTAGGGAATTGGAGAGTTTGAACAAGCCGTGTCTGCAAAGATACGGCTTGTTGTTTTATTGCAATTGATCTCTTGCATAAGTATTTGTAGGGCGGGTTTTCAACCCGCCATGTGCAAAATTTCAGAAGAACGTCAGGCTAAAAGCCTGACCTACAATGGACTGAATAAATAAAAAGAGTCATCAAATGATGACTCTTTTTATTTAAGGCTATAATCTTTACAAAAAGGAACATCATGTCTTCTAATCAAAGCACAGTCGATTTTATTATCAAGCAAATGCAACTTGCAGGTGATATTACATTTCGCAAAATGTTTGGTGAGTATGCTTTATATTGCAATGGCAAAATGATTGGTTCTGTATGTGATGATAAATTATTTATCAAACCCACTACTGCTGGTAAATCTTATATTGGCAAAGTTGTTGAAGCATCACCTTATCCAAATGCGAAACCGTCTTTCTTGATTTCTGCAAAGCAATATCAAGATGTTATTTGGTTAAGTGAATTAGTGAAAATTACTTTTGAAGAATTACCAAAGCCAAAGAAAAGACGTTAAAAAAATAAAATAATGCAACTTCATACAACGCTTGCCAATCTCCCCAAACCTTCTGCCCAAAGAATCGCCTTGCGCGTTTCTGCCGAAGCGGAAAAAATTATTCGTCAGGGACATCCGTGGGTCTTCGATCAATCCATCATCGAGCAAAGTCATCGCAGTCTGCCGGGAGATTTGGCGGTGATCTTCGATTCCAAACGCAAATTTCTCGCCATCGGTTTATACGACCCCACTTCGCCAATTCGTGTGCGAATTTTACAAAAGGGGAAACCCGCCAGCATTGATGCAAATTGGTTTCAAGAAAAAATAAAAACGGCAAGCGCTTTGCGCCAGCCTTTGAATCATAATAATACAAACGCATACAGACTCGTTCACGGAGAAAATGACGGCTTGCCGGGCTTGGTCGTTGATCGCTATGCTGAAACGCTGGTGATTAAACTTTATACGCCCGCTTGGGTTCCGCACCTACAAGATGTTTGCTCCGCATTAAATTCTTTTCAACATGTGATATTACGCGTCAGCCGCTCGCTCAACAAGCAGACAAAATATCTGCATGGACTCACGGATGGCATGACGCTCACGCCAAGCCCCCTTGAGGGGCAATCTTCCTCAAACTTGATTCTCTTCAAAGAAAATGGTATCACCTTCGAGTGTGATCCCATCAACGGACAAAAGACTGGCTTCTTTTTAGATCAACGCGAGAATCGTGAGCGCGTGAAAAAATTATCCAAAGATAAATCTGTGTTGAATGTATTTTCATACACCGGCGGCTTTTCGTTGTACGCCGCAGATGGCGGCGCAAAAGAAGTTGTCAGCGTGGATTTCAGCGCGCCAGCCGCGCAAGCCACGTTACGCAACATTGAATATAATCAACATCTCGCAAATATAAAATCTACAAAGTTTGAAACCGTCAATCAAGACGCTTTTGAAGTATTAACTGAAATGAAAGAACAAAATCGCAAATTTGATCTGGTGATTCTCGACCCGCCCATGTTTGCCCAAAATCAGGCTCAAATTGAAACGGCATTATCTGCTTATAAAAAATTGACTCAACTTGGCTTGAATGTTTTAAAACCAAACGGCATTCTTGTGCAAGCCTCCTGCTCCAGCCGCGTAGATGCCGATAGTTTTTTTGAGTCCATTCACAAGTCCGCGAAAGAAGCGGGGCGCCCGCTGAAAGAAATTGAAAGGACCAGTCACGCTTTGGACCATCCTATCGCTTTCAAAGAAGGCGCGTATCTCAAATGTTTGTTTGCAGTTGCGCCGTGAGCATGGTAAAAATAACCTATGTCAAAAATAAAAATCACAAATTCGCTTGTATCTGTCGCATGGCTCAAAGAGAATTTTTCCGCCGAAAATCTGGTCATCCTCGACGCGGATATGAAACCCGTTACGCCTGTGGCAGGCGGCACAACTGAAGCGCTTTACATCCCCAACTCGTTGCGTTTTGATTTTGATAACGAGATCAAAGACATGCACACGGCTTTACCGCACATGATGCCCGCGCCAGATTTTTTTCAAGACGCAGCGCAAAAACTTGGCGTCAATCAAGATAGCGCGATTGTGGTTTATGACCATGTTGGCATTTATGCCAGCCCGCGCGCCTGGCAGATGTTCCGCGCGATGGGGCATGAAAATGTCGCCGTGTTAGATGGCGGCTTGCCCGCCTGGATTCAAGCGGGATATGAAAGCGCTTCGCAACTTAACCCGTTGCCTGTTACACGAGGCGATTTTTTATCCAATCCCCAAGCGGACGCGTTTGTTGATTCAAGTTATATCCTCAATAGAATCCACGACACAAATTACACAATCATAGACGCTCGGGCTGAGGGAAGATTCAAAGGCGTAGACTCAGAACCGCGTCCAAATATGAAGCGCGGACATATTCCCAACGCTATCAACCTGCCGTTTGAAGCAGTCCTTGAAAGCGGAAAGATGAAACCCAAATCTGTTTTGCAAAGCGTGTTTGAAAAATATAAAGAGAATAATAAAATATTTTATTGCGGCACAGGCGTTACGGCTTGCATTGTGGCGCTGGCGGCAGACCAAGCGGGGTATAAAAACTTTTCGGTGTATGATGGCTCGTGGGCAGAGTGGGGGCTGGCTTCTTCCAGTTTTCCATTAAATCATTCCTAGGCGTTCTCTATTCCATGAAATCAATTCGTCAAAAAACAATTCAGCCTTGGGGGCTAATCTGCCTGATGGCTTACATTTTTATCTTGTATCACAGCGCGTGGATCTCTGACGACGCCTACATCACGTTACGTAGCGTTGATAATTTCGTCAACGGCTTCGGCCCGGTCTGGAATATTGGCGAGCGCGTGCAAGTCTTCACGCATCCCTTGTGGTATTTGCTCCTCTCCAGTTTTTATTTCTTCACCAGAGAAGCGTTTTTCACCACGCTCTTCATCAGCCTTTCAATTTCCATCGCCACATTTTTGCTAATTGCCTTTTTCGCCAAACGCCCAATCGCCGCAACGCTCAGTTTGTTCATTCTTCTGGCTTCAAACGCCTATATTGATTATTCAACGTCTGGTCTTGAAAACCCGCTTTCGCATCTCATCGTCTGCTGTTTCGTTTTTCTTTTCTTTCAAAACCAGCCAAACCTGCGCGTCTTGAGCGCGCTCGCCGGTCTGGCGGTCTTCAACCGAACCGATCTGGCGCTTGTATTCATCCCCGCTTTCCTCTGGCTATTCATCCAGTCGCCCAAAAAAGAAACGCTCTTCGCTTTCATCGCCGGGTTTACGCCCTTTCTGCTCTGGGAAATATTCTCCACGTTTTATTATGGCTTCCCATTTCCGAACACAGCCTACGCCAAGTTAAACGTGCAAATTCCACGGCTTGAATTGATCGCCCAGGGCGGATGGTATTTTGTAAATTCCCTGCGGATTGATACAGTCACCGTTCTCACGATCCTTTGCGGAATCTTCATAGGGCTTCGCTCTCGTTCTCCAAAATTCATTTCGCTCGCCATCGGCTGTGGGCTCTATCTCTTCTACATCCTCTGGATTGGGGGCGATTTTATGAGCGGGCGCTTCTTCTCCGTCCCCTTATTAATTTCCGCTCTCTTGCTTCAAAACTACATCGAGCAAACCGACCCAAAGCGCATTTATATAATCGGCGCATTTGCGCTGATCGCCCTGCTCGAAACCCGATCGCTATTTACCAACCCATCCATCTTCAACTTGCGCCATCAAGCCGCCGCAGAGTATATTGACGCGCATGGCATCGCGGACGAACAAACCATTTATGTTTCCGTATCCGGCTTGGTGGGAGCGGCCGAAGATGACATTCAGCCGCATGGGCAGTCCGTTTATCAGGGGCTGAAATATCGGCAGAGCGGGCAATCGGTAATTGTCGAGGTCAATATCGGCTATCTCGGTTTCTTCGTCGGCAATAAAGTTCACATCATTGACCAATACGGCTTAGCCGATCCTTTATTGGCGCGCATCCCATTTACTGCGGGGGCATGGCGGCCCGGGCATTTCTTCACGCCCCTGCCCAAAGGCTATCTGGAGACGGTGACGCAACATAAAAATTTAATCGTCAACCCGGCTTTAGCTGAATATTATGACGCTCTACGCCTAGTCACGCAGGGAGATTTATTCAATCACAATCGTCTGGTTGCCATTTGGAAATTCAACACCGGTCAATACGATTATCTGATGGATGAATATCTCCGCTCAATCAGCCCATGATGAAAAAAATCGACGCTTTCGCGCTCCTCGGCCTGGGGCTTTATTTTTTTTACTTTCTCGCGTGGGGCAGTTTACAAAACTTCAACCAAAAAATTGACCCTTGCGAAAATTTATTTTGCGATTTCAGCATTCATTATTACCCAACCGCCCAAGCCATCTTTGAAACCAAAGAACCCATTTACGGTTATTTATATTCGCCGTTTTTTGCAATTCTCACTGCGCCGCTGGGGAACTTACCGCTTAACACCGCGACTCAAACTTGGGGAATCATCCAAATCATTTTGACGCTCCTGCTCTTCATCGCGCCGCTTTCCGCGCTCCGGCTGGATACGCTCACGAAGCAATTAATCTACGCTGGAATATTTTTCACCTCCTTGCCCGTCATTCACAATTTCAAATGGGGGCAGGTCAGCTCATTGATGACGCTCGCCATCCTCGGCGCGTGGCTGGCGCAGAAAAACGGAAAGTCCGTTTGGGCGGGAATCTTGCTCGGCTTTGGCGCTTCGATCAAATATTATCCGGGGATTTTTATTTTATATTTCCTCTTCAAAAAAGATAAGCAAGCGCTTCTCGCATTCGCGCTGACTTGTTTTGCGCTTCTATTGCTTCTGCCTATTTCTCTACTCGGCTTTGACCATTGGCTCAACTTTATGAGCTTATCTTTCCAAAAATTATCGGTCTTAGGAGCTACCGCTTCCAACCCAAACGCGCAATACGCGCCGTATGTGCTTGCAAGATTATTAGGGGTTGATCCTGCGCGTGTATTCGTCTTGAAAATATTCCGATATGCCGGGTTTATGATTGGTCTTTTCAATATGATTTTACTTTGGCAGATAAACAAACATAAACTTGACTCGACCGGCGTATTCTCTATTTCGCTTTTATTCTGCACTTTGCCTTTTCTGATCGAAACTGCCTGGCATCATTATTTTATTTTTTTACCGTTTATTCAAGCGGCGCTTCTTCAATCTAAGCTCAAACAACGGTTAAAACCTTTTATCATTATCTCTATTGTCGCTTCCAGCGTTTTCGTCGTCAATTTATTTCCAGCATGGGAAAGTTATACCCGCTGGGGATTTTCACTTTGCTCTACATTGGCGCTTCTAACGGTTATCTATTTTCATATTAGCCTCTTGCGAAAGTCAATTGTAGGTCAGGCTAAAAGCCTGACGCCCTCTTGAAATTTGACGCATGGCGGGTTGAAAACCCGCCCTACAACTACTTATGCAAGAGGTCTGTTTTATTATCTGGAAAAGGAGAGAAGCCATGCACAAGTTTGACGAATTCATCCACAACGAGTTGATTTCGCGTCTCGCGCCCGGAGAATCTATTGAATTGACGGGCTTTCTATATACAAAGTCTTTGGCGAAAGTAGTCGCCTCGCACGGCTTGAGCCTGATCGGCGACGGCTATTTCTTCGCGGCGTTGACGCGCAAACGATTGTTCATTATCGCCACAGAGATGGGCATCGCTTCGCTAAAAATGGTCAATAAAGAACTCGGCGAAATTCCCTACGCTGATATTAAATCCGTCAAGCCCAGCGGATTTTTGAATCAGAAAATGATTGCGCTGGAATTGAACGACGGCAAAACGCTGGTCTTTCGGTTGAATACCCTAGCGACGCAATACGCTTCCGGGCAAAAAGGCTTCATCGAAGCGCTGGCGAATTTTCATCAGGCGGCGAATCGGCTCAATGGCTAGAACCAGCCATCCGTTAGGCGCGAGGCGAAAGGTATAATTCAAACAGTTCATTCCATTCATCCAGAAAGAGGTTCACTATGGCATTTCAACTCGTCTATTTTTTTCAACAAGACCCAAAATGGAAAGACGATATTTTAGGCAACGGCACAGGTTCGGATACGATTGGTTATGTGGGTTGCGCGCTAACCGCCGTGACGATGTTGCTGGATGGACATGGCTACAACGAAACGCCGAAATCTTTGAATCAAAAATTGAAAAATGCGGGCGGCTTTGTCGGCGCTTCCATTGCGTGGAGCGCGGTGAGCAAAATTTATCCGAATGTCGCGCTCAAAGCTTTTATCCCGTGCGGCAATAGCGATGCGCCGCTCGCACAAATTGACGCGGCTCTGGCGGCTGGTCAACCGGCGTTGGTGCAGGTGGATCGTTCGCCCGCGCCGGGGATTCAAACGCATTGGGTGGTGTTGTATGCGCGCAAAGGCAATGATTATTTAATGCTCGACCCGTGGCCCTATCAAACGGATATTAATCAACCCGATTATTTGATGAAGCGTTACGCGCAAGGCAGAAATTTACAAGGCGCGATCTCGCATGTGATTTTATATGAGGCTTACGGGACGAATAACACGCCGCCGCCCGCCCCGCCGACAACGGGTACGCCAACTTCAAGCGGCGCGACCGCCCGAGTAAAAGCCAGCGTCACTTGGGGCTTGAACATCCGCTCCAGCGTGGATACTTCCTCAATGCAAAATGTGGTGACTGTGGCTCAGGCTGGCGCTTTGTTAACTTTGCTCGAAGCGGATGGCGCTTCCAAAGTGGGCGGCGTGAATCAATGGGTGCGCGTGCGAACCGCAGACGGCAAAGAAGGTTTTACTGCGGCGTGGTATTTGGAAAATGTAGCGGCGACTCCGCCGGCTTCTACGCCGACAACTCCGGTTACAACGCCAACGACAACAACTACGCCGCCAGTTTCCACGCCTGCTCCGCAACCCGCGCAAACGCCCAGCGCGAATGATTTTGTGATCGTGGTCAATGCCCGCGTGGGGCGATTAGGCGCGAATATTTACGCCAGCGCTTCACAGAAAGCGAAAATCCTCGCTACGCAACCGATGAAATCTAAGCTGGTAGTTTTGGACGACGCGAAAAAGGCGCAAGCCAAAATCGGCAAAGCCAATCAATGGATCAAGGTGCGGACGCAAAACGGCGTGGAAGGCTTTGTGCTGGCTACGCAAGTGAAACTGCCTTAATAAAAACCTCCGCCATTTGTTGCAGGTTGATTTCTTCCGCGACAATGCGAAAGGATTCCTGACCCATAACTCGTAAACGCGCTACGTTAGATAGCGCGTTTTGCATTGCAGAAACCAGCGCCGCATAATTTTCAGGCTCGATCTGCCAGCCATTTTTCTCACGAACGAGATCATCCTGCGTGCCATCCCCCTTGGCGACGATAATTGGCAATCCATAGCTCATGGCTTCCTGTACCGCCAGCCCGCCCGTGCCGGGCAAAACGAACAGATCGGCTTGTTCAAAATACGGTTTTAGTTCAGCGCCGTGCTTAGCGCCGATGAATTCCGTTTGCGGGTAAATTTGCTCGGCGAGGGATTTCAATTTTTCGCTCTCAGGTCCATCGCCAACGATGCGTAAGTTGGGGCGCGTTTTCATTTCGGCGCAGGCGCGAATCAGGAAATCAACTTTTTTTCTGGCTTGTAACCTGCCAACAAATAAAATGGCGGGTTGCGCGTTGTAGTTTGGGGGGCGAGCAGGCAAGGGAAAATCTGGAGCGAATGAAACAGAATTATGCGCGATAAAAATCTTCTCGCGCGGAAAATCCAATTGCGCATACTCTTCCGCGCCGCGTTGACTGTATGCAATCAGCCCGTCAAACTGATTGATGAAATTCTTCCAGAGGCGGCTTTGTTTCGGCGCGCCCAAGCCCCAGCCAATTACTTTTCTATCGCGTTCATGCATCCAGCGAATTGCTGAAGGCGCGGCTAAATATCTTGGGTTGGCTTCGACAATCAAAGCCGTAGGATTTGATTTCTCCAACCAACTAATCAAACCGCGTTGGTAACATAGGTAAAATTTTCCGCCAAACAAGTGCAGATTGCGCGCTTCGGTATATTGCGCGGTTCGCGGTTTGCCGCTGAGAATCATTTCCGCAGGGCGGGGCAAGCCGGCGAATAAATTCAGCCCGCCTTCACAGCGGCTGGCTAATAGATCAAAAAATGGGACGCGATAACTCGGCAGGACGCGTTGTTGTAAAGCTAATTTGCCATGATATAGATTCATGGTTGCGACTCGCAGAGCGAAAAAATAACGGCGTAAGCGTCTTGATATTTTTGACACCAAACGTCTGAGGTTGAAAGCGCTTGAATTAATTTCGGTTGCGCGGCAGAGGAAAGGAAAAGGTTTTGAATTTTTTGTTCCGCAAAAAATTCCTGCCAACTATCGGCGTTGGTCACGCGCACATATTCCGCCCATTGTTCTGGCGGGTAGGCGTTGAAGCGGCTATCCATCCAGGGTTTACAAGTTGGCAGAGCGAAGGCTAAATATCCGCCAAAGGCGTAATCTGCCCAAAGGTTGGCGCACTGTTCGGGGTGTTGAATCAGCCATCCCGTAGCGCGGAGCGGCGTAATTGCGGTCTCGTAAATTGGGGCTGAAGTTCCCATCCACTTTTCGCGGAAGCCGGTCAAAAAGATCAAAGGAAGCATAAAGAGGAAAACGCCAAAGGCGCGGTTGAGCGCCGGGAATTTTTCTTGCGGCGTTTCATTTTTGATAAAGTCCGCTAGCAATTTGGCGGAGAAGAACGCGAGCAAAAATTGAAACCAGATCACATAGCGTAAGCCGCTGAGCGCCAGCCAGGCAAAACCCAAAAACCAGAGCCATTCAAGTTTGGTTAATTTACGTTTTGAAAATGCAACCAGCGGAGAAAATAAAATGAGCCATGCAAAAAAAAGATTCATTTGCCAGCCGGAATTTTGCGGCGGCGCCCATTCAAACGCAAAAAGATGATCGGACGGGGATTGCAACATAAAGATTAAGTAATTCCAAATGCGGTAGCCGTATGGGTTGAGCAGAGTTGCCAAGAGCGCGGCGAGCGTAACCTGCAACAGGGCTTTTTTTTCGCCTACGCCAAAGAGAAGCGCCGAGACGAGCATAATCAATAATAAGATGAATGAGCCATGCAGGTTGACCCATAAAACCATGCCGGCCGGAATCAGCCACAGGTATTTTTTTTCGCCCGCCTGCCAGCGCTCTAAAAGCGCCAAAGTAATTATAAACAGCGGATAAGCCAACAATTGCGAGCGGATTGACCAGTTGTTAGCGGTTGCTAAGCCTAACATGAAAATTAATACAGTCGCCAATATGGGGTGTGAAGCTTTGGCGCTCATGCGCCATAGGATTGTATAAGCGCCGGCAATGACTGCGCCGCGCAATAAAAAGACGGCGGCAATTCCGCCGAATTGATAGAGCGCGTAAAAGATCACGCCTGCCAGCCATTGCTGATAAATAATCGGCTGGCCCGCCTGACTCCAACTGATGGTATCCACGCGCGGCACGCTTCCGCTTTGCAGGGTTTCGCGCCCTACTTGCATGAGCCACCAAAAATCCTGCGGGGAGATCGCCAATAAAAAGGAAAGGCTGATGAGCGGCATTAACGCCAGCGAGAGCCAGAGGAAGTTATACGCTTTAGGTTGCATTACTCATCCAATATGCGGCGCCGCATACGCCGGGGATTTATGCACATGCACGACCTTCCACGCGCCGTCAATTTTCACGATCACGCGGCTTTCGTTATGCGCGGCTACATTCACGCCGGCTTGAGAAGAAGAACTCATCAATAAAGTGTAGCTGGCAATCGCCGTATCGCCGTAGCGTTGAATATGCAAGTTGGCTAAATCAAAGCGCGTTTTGCCAATTCCTTCCGCGCCAAAGACCGCGCCGCGCTCGGCGTTGGAGTTCATCATAAATTCGTGGAAAGGCAAGCCTTCTAAGCGGTGCGGCGTGACCCACCATTCATACAGCGTCAAATCTTCCGATGTGGTTTCATAATATACGGCGGTATCGTTTTGAGTAATGCCTTGTAAATGCTTAATCAAAAAGTTATAAATTTCCTGATCCATGTTAATCCTCCAGCAGAATTTTGAGATATGACTCGACCATCGTCTCCAAACTAAAATTTGACTCAGCCCGCCGCCGCGCCGCCGCTCGAAATTGATCCTGTTTCTCTAGCGCTTCCCCAGCGGATTCAGCCAGCGCCGAGATATTCGGCGTTTCCAACTTCCACGGGTCTGCGCCGTAAGGGACGATCACGCCAGCAGAAGTTCCCACCAATTCCTTGAGCGCGCCGCTCTCAAAGCCGATAACGGGTAGCCCGCAAGCTAAAGATTCTATAACCGAATTTGGGCAAGGCGGGTTTACCTCGGCACAATACATAAGGTGAGACGAACGCGCCAATTGCGGAATCTCCTCTCGCGGGAGCGTGCCTAGAAATTTTACTGAAGTTTTGCGCTTGACTGCGTTTATTTGCCGTTTCGTAGCTTCATCCACATGCCCAGCCACAACGACTTCAATTGGATATTTCTCGGCAAGTTTCTCGGCGACGGCAACGCCATGAAACAAGCCGGAATTTAACCCGCGCGCCAAACTGCCTTCGAGCAACAACAGGCGGTAAAAATCATTCGGTCTGGCGGCGGCGGCGTTGGGGTTGTAAAAATCCAAATCCACGCCGTTGACGATAACGCTGGCAGGTTTATCGGCTATGCCGTACCAATCCTCCCACCATTTCTTTATGAACTGACTTTGATAGATGACGCGATCCGCATAGCTTCGGCGAATTAACGAAAGCAGAAAGTTGCCATAGATGGCGCGGGTTGTGTAGCGAATTCCCGACCATTTGACGCGCTGGACCCAATTGACGCCATCCAATCTTTGGACGAGGCGAATGCCGCGCCGCCGAATCTGATTCAGGTCCGGCAGGCGGCGCGTACCGGCAATGATCAACGCCGCGTCAAATTTAGCGTCAAGCCGATAGGTAACGCCGATGCCGCGTTTTTTTAATCCCGCCTCAAATTTCAAGCGGAAGGAAGCCATGCCGCCTGCGCCTTGCACGAACGGAGCGATATAAATAACAGGTTGCATAGCTCAAATTATAACTTCGCGCTGTGGTATCCTTAGCCATATTTTTTGGGAGAGTTATTCATGTACATCGCAATTGAAGGAGTCATTGGGGTCGGCAAAACTACGCTGGCTCGTTTGCTCCAAAGCGCATTCAACGCCGAAATTCTGCTGGAAGTCTTTGAAGAGAATCCCTTCCTCTCCGATTTTTACGCAGACCGCGCGCGCTATGCCTTTCAAACGCAAATCTTCTTTTTACTCAGCCGTTATCATCAGCAAAATAATAACGTGCCGCAAATATTAGCCGCCGAAAAAAGCTTGATCGCCGATTACACCTTCGCCAAAGACGCGCTCTTCGCGCAAATCAACCTCTCTGGCGACGAATTGAATATGTATCACAAAGTCCATGCCGCGCTGGGCGAGAAAATCCCCAAGCCGGATTTATTGGTCTATTTACAAGCAGACTCCGAAACGCTGATGCAGAGAATCGCCCTGCGCGACCGCCCTTACGAGCGCCAAATGGAACGGGCGTACATCCATGAATTGAACTTGGCTTATGAAGATTTTTTCTCCAAGCCGTTTGAGCATACGCCGGTTTTGAAAATTGATAGCAATGAATTGAACGTGGTGCAAAATGCCGAGCATCTAAAGTATGTTGAGAACCGCATCCGCGAGACTTTGGAATTGATTCCGTTTCAAGCCAGCCTGCCGCTAAAATAAAGAAAAGTTGCTATACTAGAACATAAAGGAAACTATGCGCGTTACTCGAGATTCGCTGATCCGCATTGCTAAAGAAACCGCCCAAGAACGGGCGTATAACGACCCGGAAATTATCGCCGCTTATTTGAGCGGCTCTCTGCTCAACGTGGAACCCATGCTCGGCGGCACGGCGGATATTGACATCGTCTTCGTTTACAAAAGCCAGCCAACCAAAGGGCGCGAGTTCGTCAAACTCTCGCCGGATTTTCATTTGGATATCACCCGCCGCGCAAAAGACGAATTCAAAAATCCGCGCGAATTACGCGGCGACCCGTGGCTGGGCTACGAGATGTACGATCCAATGTTGTTATACGAACGCGAAAAGTTTTTTGACTTTGTGCAAGCCAGCTTGCGCGCCGGTTTTGAGTTTGAACAGCCGCCGCTCATGTTACAGCGTTGCCGCAAATTGCTCAAACAAGCTCGTCAGGCTTGGGCTGAGTTAACTGAAGTTGAACTCGCCGCTCCGCTGGAACTTCAAAATTTCCTATCCGCTTTATTCTATGCGCTGAACGCCATTGCCGAAATTAGCGGCGAGCCGCTCTATGAACGCCGCATTCTCCTTGAATTGCCGTTTCGCGCAGAAGCCGTTCAAAAGCCCGGGCTGGCGATTGGCGCTTATGGATTGCTGGGAGCCAATCAACTGACCGCCGAACAGATCAACCGCTGGCTGGGAGATTGGAAAACCGCCTTCAAGTTAGCCAGCGAAAAACCAAATGTGGACCCGCGCATTACGCCGATCCGCTTAAATTATTATGAAAAAGCCATCCGCGCACTGGCGGAAGGCGAAAACCCAACCGCCGCGTTATGGCCTCTCTTGCAAACTTGGACGCTTTCAGCCGCAGTTCTAGAAGGCGATCACCTCAACTTTTGGAAGAATGCGGTCAACGAACTCGGTTTTGGCGAAAACTTTTCAGAGCGCGTAGAAGGTTTAGATCACTATCTGGATGAGATTGAAATTCTTTTAGAAGAGATCGCCGCCGCCAACGGGGTGGAGTAAGCTAACCCTAAGAAAAAACAAGCTCAAAATTAGCAAATTTCGTATAACAAAAGCTGTTGAGCGGGATTTCATAAAATATCCGCCACATTTGGGGGGAGATGTCTAGTCAAGAAAGGTTTCGAGCCGCCCTAAACTGTGGATAACTGCCGAAAAACTGTGGAAAAACCCCTCTGCCTGTGGAGAATAGCCCCTTTTTCCTAGATAGCTGAGGAAAAGTCAAAAAATCAGCGCCCCCATATATGGGGGGTAATTTTCTTCAAATCCAATATATAGAATTGTTGGCAAAAGTGTGGATAACTCAATTTTTTGTTGATAACTTATCCTGAATCAATCCACAGCGCAATCCATGTTCGGGAAAGCTGAGTCTGCCTAGGTTTGGCGGGAGGCGCGAGTCACAACCTTATATTTGGGGGTGAATCCATTTTATCCACACTTTCCACAGCCCCTACTAATATTACTATTCCATATCTATATAATTACAATGTGTGAATTAAGGAAATGAATCCTGTACAATGCGCAACATGTCGTCCCCACTTATTCAACCTTCGGAGGTTGCCATGGATATGATCAAAGTTTCAGCCAACTCCCGTACGTCTGCAGTCGCTGGGGCTATTGCCGGCGTTATTCGCGAACACAAACACGCCGAAGTGCAAGCAATTGGCGCAGGCGCAGTCAATCAGGCAATTAAGGCGCTGGTGCTGGCTACGAGCTATCTCAAGAACGACGAGATCGCCGTGATTTGCGTGCCTGAGTTTGTGGACGTTGAAATTGAGGATAAGGTCCGCACGGCGATCAAATTAGTGATCGAACCGCGCTAACGCCAAATAGTAAACGGCGGCAGTCTATTAGACTGCCGCTTTTTGATTAATCTGAAAATGGGGGAGATGTGTTCAAGTAGCCGATACGGCGGAATGTGTCTAGCGCTTTTAAAGAAACACTGCGCTTGAGACGTGGAACTTCTCTGCAAGGAATCGAACCTGTCGAACATTCAGTTCGCGCTTACCATTCAAGATTTCAGAGACTACGCCTTGCGAGCCGACTTCTGGTAAATCGGATTGAGTTAAGTCATGCTCTTCCATTAGAAAACGCAGCGCTTCCGCCCCTGTAGCGTCGGGAATTGGATAATGTTCTTCTTCATAGATGTGAATAAGAGTTCCAAGCGTATCCAGCAAGCCGTACAGCGGATGTTTCTCGTCATCCCCGATTTCATCCAACAATTCATTGAGCCGCTTGACCGCCGCATTGTACTCGCGTTCATTGCGAATGGACAGCAAAGGCGCGATATTTGCCCAGTGGATTTCGAGCTCTTTAGTTGCGAGTGTCATTTTTCCAGTCTCCTCGATCATATTCTGCGTGAGTGAGAACATGACGGATATATACTTTGCCGCGATTGAAATGAATGGATGCGATCAACCTGTATTTATTTCCGCCGATATTGAAAATGACCCAATGGTCGAGTTTGTCAGCAGACGGAAAAACTCGTCTCAACTCGGCAAAATTATTGAATTCAGTCTTTTGCACAATCTTGAACCAACGCTGTAACGCTATTCGGCTGTCGGGGTGTTTCTCCCAGAACTGGATCAGCGTTTTGCGGGTGATGATGTGCATGGGTTATTTTATATCTCAAATTGAGATATTTAGCAAGGTGCGGGTTATTTCTTTCAAACAAGTTCCCTGATCTTCCCACCACAGCGGACAAATTCATCACAATCTCATCATTCCCGAATCTGACAAGCCCTCAACCCCATCCGCTTCTATCTCTAACTTCTTCGCGCGGCGAAAACCGTCCGTTTTACTCCGTGAATCCGCGACAAAGTCCGCTGACGAACCCATTCACTCCCGCGTTTGGGTTTGATATTATCGAGAAACAAAAACTCCGAGTTTCCTCGGAGTTCGTTATTGATTATCCTGCCACAGGCGAGACTTGATATTCGATTTTACTTGGCACATTGACCCGCCGCGAAGCGTCTAAAATCTCAAGCGACACTAAATTACCATTCTCGTCGTAATCTAGAATCACGCCTGGCTTATCCTCATCGCTCTCAGCGACAAGAGTGTCTGTGAAAACAATGGTAAGGGTATCTGTTTTGCTGTCGTAATTGACTTTCATGGCTTATTTCCAATACTTCTCGATCTTGCCATTCTAAGCATGGACAATCACGTGCTCCTGCGTGAGCTCAACATATCGATTTTCAGTCAATGCACTGATCAACTGATCGAAATTGTCGACTATCAAGGCTTCCAGTTCAACGTTTCTTATATTTCCCGTGGAAATCAGCAATAATCTCTGCGGACGCTCTTGAAGCCAGAACGAAGCGCTGAAATCTGAATCTTTTGTTGTGATGACACAGTTGTTTTTGTCGGAGTAATCCAAAAGTGCAGAGTCGGCGGTTGCGTTGCCTTCTGGTAATTCCAGTGTGTGGACAGCGGAATGTCCGCGATCTTGAAAGATGCGTGTGATGCGTCTTGGAAGATTGGCATCGATCAGAAAGTTCATGCGTTGACCAAACTCATCCGTTTGACCTGGCTTAACCGCGCAGCATAAAACAGAACCGCTTGAATATCAGCAGCTTCCAAATCTTCGTAATCTGCAAGAATTTCTTCATTGGTCATGCCTGAACTGAGTGTTTCAAGCAACCATTCCACAGAGTAACGTAATCCGCGGATGGTAGGTTTTCCAAACGCCATGTTGGGATTGATGGTAATTCGACTAAGGAGTTCTTGATTTGTCATAAGTAAAATCTCCTTCTCCAATGATACACGATTTTATCTTCCCCACCACAGCGAATAAATTCATCACAATCTCATCATTCCCGAATCTGACAAGCCCTCAACCCCATCCACTTCTATCTCTAACCTCTTCGCGCGGCGAAAACCGTCCGTTTTACTCCGTGAATCCGCGACAAAGTCCGCTGACGAACCCATTCACTCCCGCGTTTGGGTTTGACAAATTGCCACGTAGCACAGAACGAATGTCCGCTATAATAGTTATATAACCTATGTACTACCGTAGAAAAATCCTCCTTGCCTTGATTGAAGTTTTTGGCGGCAGTCTGCAAAACACGGACTGTGAAAAACTTCTATTTAACTTCTGCCAGCAGACAGGCAAGAATCACTACGACTTTTTCCCCTACAAGTTTGGACCGTTCAGTTTTCTTTCGTATTACGATAAGCGGAGAATGATTGATCTGGGACTTCTCAAAAAAGCGGACGATTTCCAACTCAGCACCAAACATTCCTATTTGAACGAACTCACCTCAGCGGACAAAACCGCCCTGCTGAAATTCAAATCGCAAATCGGCGATTTACGCGGGGAAAAACTCGTCAAGAAAATCTATCGTGATTTTCCCCAATACACATCCCGAAGCAAAATCGCGGGCAGACATTTCACCGCAGACGAAATCAATCAACTTCAATTCGCATGGAACACGGATGCCAAGCCTGCCGTATTCTCCATTGGCTACGAAGGCTTGACCATTGACTCCTTCCTGAACAAACTCATTGCCAATAATATCGCCCTTGTCGTGGATGTTCGTAATAACCCGCAATCCATGAAATATGGATTTTCCAAAAAGAGTTTCAAGCAATATATCGAAAACGCAGGGATGAAATACATCCACATCCCTGAACTCGGAATTCCATCCCCCATGCGCAGGGGACTTGGCGAAAGTGTTTCCCATAAATCCTTATTCAAGGCATACGAAAACAAACTGTTGCCAAAGCAGGAAGCCGAAATCAAGCAATTGATTGACCTAACCAACCAAAACGAGCGGATTGCATTGGTTTGCTTTGAAGCCGACCACAACTATTGCCATCGCCACACCTTGATCGAACATTTACAAAAAGAAAAATCATTCAAGAGGAAAGTTATTCACTTATAACCAGCGGGGGAACAAATGACCTATCTGCCCAACGAACTCCCAAACGCCAGAGTGCTGATTACCGTAAAAACGTATCCTCTGCCGTCACGCAGTTACACGGAATTGGTCTGCACGGCGGGACTGTTGAACGGCGAAAAATGGATTCGGATGTATCCAATTCCGTATCGCTTTCTACAAGATCAACAAAAATATCCAAAGTATTCATGGATAGAACTCAACCTAACTCGCAAGATCGATGACTTTCGCCCTGAAAGTTACAGCCCCAAACTTGGCGTGGACGAACCAATCAAAGTTTTTGAGCAAATCGGAACAGCCAATGAATGGGCGGCACGTAAAAGTTATGCTCTCAAAGAAGTTTTTACTTCGATGAACGAATTGATTGCTCTTGCCAAAGATCCAAGCCAAAGAAAATCCCTCGCCACTTTGAAACCTACCCGTATCGTGGATTTTGTAATCGAAGAAGATGAACGTGAATGGAAACAGGAATGGCAGGACCAACTCAAGCAGTTCAACATGTTTGAACTTCCAACCGAGCGGGGACACAAGAAACTCGTCAAGAAATTGCCATACAAATTCTCATATCGCTTTTTCTCAGAAGGCGACAAAGAACCCCGCAAAATGATGATCGAAGATTGGGAAATTGGCGCGTTATTCTGGAAGTGCCTTTACAATACCGATGGCGATGAGCAAGCCGCAGTTGAATTGGTCAAGCAAAAATATCTTGAAGAATTCGCCGAGAAAGACTTGTGCCTCTTTGTTGGAACAACCAAGCAATATCACAATATTGCGCCAAACCCATTTGTTATTATTGGTGTGTTTTATCCGCCAAAGACAGATCAGCTATCATTGTTATAAAATCCCTTCTAACAAGAGGTAATTAATCGTTTTCGTAACTCACTTGGCAAATTGCCAATAAAATCATTTCCGCTTGGCTAAATTTTTGGGTTTCTTTCATTTTTACCTCTTTGGTTTATACCCAAGCAATCTTAATTTCGCCTTCCAGCGACTTAAATTCCTTGTCGCCCGTGACCAATTCTGCTTTCATGGTTTTTGCAAGCGCCGCGGCAAAAGCATCCGCATATGACATCTTGTGTTGCGATTTGAAGCGTGCCGCTTCCTGTGTTAATTCCCAATCAGCGTCTTCAAATTGAATCCGTAAATCCCGCAGGGATTTCACGCTGGCATTAGCTTCCTCTTCCGATATTTCCCGCGCCAGCGTATACCAAACTTCGCCCGCATTGACCACGCTCATGTAAATCGGAATTTGCTCTTCATGCGCAGTGGCAATCAAATCCTCCACTTGTTCCCCTGATGGCTCATCCTCAAGATAGGCAATCACAGCCCAAGTATCCAACACGTATGCTTTTGCCTTTTTTGCCATATTACAACTCCCTTTCGCGTTTCTTTTCCGCCATTAACGCCTTCATTAATCCCTTGCCCTTGTACTTTCCACGTAAAGAGCGGACATATTCACGTGTAACAGGGGTGAGGATAATTTGCTTGGTTACAGCGTTCACGTCAATTTGAAGATAGGTTCCATCTTTGATACCCAATTGCTTGCGTATCTTGGAAGGAATAACAACCTGCCCCTTTGAAGTGGCAATAGTTTCCATCACTTACTCTCCTTTCAGAATTCACAAAGAAATTCTATCATACCAAAAATTGTAAGTCAATATATATTTGTCTTACCTTTTTTCTATTTCTCCATCTGTGTGAGTAATCAGTCCGCTTCGAGAAGATGACATGGGCGATTTACGTGTGCCCGTCAGGGTATCCCCGTGCGGGCTAACAGCCTAGCACAAAACCCCTCGAATTTATACGACAAGAATACTATATTTTATAAAAAGTGCGGTATTTTCGTTGTATAATACTTTTATGCCAGATTATAAGAAAATATTCAAAGACCATAATCATATCCTGCGCGCATCAAAAGCCATTGAACTCGGCGTCCCCAAACACATTTTGTATGAAATGGTCAAAACGGGCGAACTTGTCCGCGAGGGACAGGGAATTTATCGCTTGGCTGAGTCCGAACCGTTGGGTTACCCTGATCTTGTTCAAATTAGCTTGCGTGTGCCGCGGGCAGTGATTTGTCTTATCTCTGCTTTGTACTTCCACGAGTTGACCACACAGATTCCACATCAAATACATTTTGCGCTTCCGCGTGATGTTAAAACTCCAAAGATTCAGCGCCCGCCTATTCGAGCGTTTCATTTTTCAGAAGCCTCTTATAAAGCTGGCGTTGTTGATTATGAACTGGATGGCGTCAACGTCAAAATTTATGATCGGGAAAAAACCGTCGCCGATTGCTTCAAGTTCCGTGAAAAGATTGGCATGGATGTAGCGCTCGAGTCTATTAAGGATTATCTGCGACAGCCAAAGATCAACGTTTCTCTGCTGATGAAGTATGCTCGCGTCAACAGCGTAGAAAAGGTTATGCGTCCATATTTGGAGGCGCTGCTGTGAAAGACCCAGTCAAAAACATTCCTGCTTTCATTCTGGCTAGTTGCGGAATCAAAGTGATGAAATCAAGCGTCCGTTTGCGGAGGTTCTCCAATATTACGCAATGGAGCGATTTTTGTATCGACTTTCAAAAACTAGATATGCCGATAAATTCATTCTTAAAGGCGGCTTGTTATTCTATGTCTGGAACCTGCCTTTGCGTCGCTCCACGAGAGATATTGATTTTCGCGGCTATGTTTCTGGAAATCGTTCTACTCTTTTGAAAATCATTCATGAAGTCATCAGCGTGTCCGCGCCAGAGGATGGACTCGCTTTTGATTCGCAATCTATTTTAGTGGATGAGACGCAAATTGATGTCGCTTATCAAGGTATTCGCGTCAAGTTGAGCGTCTTGCTAGAACGTACTCGCGTCTCTTTGCAAATTGATATTGGCTTTTCAGACGAAATCACCTTAAAAGCTGAAACTATCGAATACCCAAATATATTACCTGATCAGAAAACTGTCCGAGTGAAAGGTTATCCAAAGGAAACTGTAGTTGCCGAGAAATTTCATACCATGATTCGCCATGCAGAATTAAACAGCCGCTTCAAAGATTATTATGACCTTTGGCTAATTTCGGAAACCTTTGAGTTTGAAGGTCAATCTTTGCAAAAGGCAATCGAGGCAACCTTTAAGAAACGCAATACAGAACTGTCCGCAGAAAAACCCATTGGTCTTACAAATGAATTTGCTACTACGAATCAAACTCGCTGGAATAACTTTCTAAAAAAGATGAATCTTGAAACTGAAGAGAGTATGGACTTTGCAAATGTTGTGGAACATATTTGGCGTTTTCTTAAACATCCTTTAGACGCATCTGTGAAAAAAGAAAAATCAAATCTCAATTGGTCTCCACGCAAAAAGTGGAAGTAACCTCTGATACAATACGCCCAAATTACTGCTCTCTAAAATCTATCCTCTACTCTCTGGAACCCCATGTCAAACGAATCATTAGTCATCTACTCCATGAACAAGGTTGGGAAAATTGTCCCGCCCAATAAACAAATCCTGCGCGACATTTCGCTCGGCTTTTATCACGGCGCCAAGATTGGCGTGCTCGGTCTCAACGGCGCTGGTAAATCCACGTTACTGCGTATCATGGCGGGCGTGGATAAAGATTACATCGGCGAAATTTCGCAATCCAAAGGCTACACCACAGGTCTGCTGGAGCAGGAGCCAAAGCTCGATGAAACAAAAACAGTGATCGAGGTTGTGAAAGAGGCGGTGGCTCCCATCGTTGAAATGCTCGCGCGCTTCGATGAAGTCAATGCCAAGTTTGCCGAACCCGATGCTGATTTCGACGCGCTGGTTGCCGAGCAAGCCAAACTGCAAGAACAACTCGATAAACATGACGCTTGGAATCTTGAGTCACATTTGGAAGTGGCGATGGATGCGTTGCGTTGCCCGCCGTCGGATTCGCCGATCAAGAATTTGTCAGGCGGCGAGCGTCGCCGCGTCGCGCTTACCCGACTCTTGCTCACCGAACCGGACATTTTATTACTCGACGAACCTACCAACCACCTCGATGCTGAATCAGTCGCGTGGCTCGAACATCATTTGCGCGATTACAAAGGCACAGTCATTGCCGTTACGCATGACCGTTATTTCTTGGATAATGTTGCCGGTTGGATTCTCGAACTCGATCGCGGTTATGGAATTCCATACAAAGGCAATTACTCTTCGTGGCTCGAACAAAAAGAAACGCGTTTGAAGCAGGAAGAAAAAGCCGAAAGCCAAAGACAAAAAACGTTAGCGCGCGAACTCGAATGGATTCGCATGTCGCCCAAAGCGCGTCAATCCAAAGGCAAAGCGCGCGTCACTTCGTATGAAAACTTATTGAGTCAAGAAGCCGAGAAACGCCGCGAAGATTTGGAAATTTACATCCCGCCTGGTCCACGACTCGGCGATGTGGTTTTTGAATTTGATAAAGTGAGCAAATCTTATGATGAACGCCTCATTCTTGACGAGTTCACCGCTTCTATTCCGCCAGGTTCTATCGTTGGGATTATTGGTCCGAACGGCGCAGGTAAAACCACGTTGTTGAAGATGATTACGGGCAAAGAAAAACCCGATAGCGGCACGATCAAAATTGGCGAAACCGTGAAGATTGCTTACGCCGATCAATCGCGCACATTAGACGCGGATAAAACCGTCTATGAAGAAATTTCGGGCGGAGCGGATTTCCTCGAACTCGGCAAACGTAAAGTCAATGCGCGTGGATATTGTTCTTCGTTTAATTTTCAAGGCTCAGACCAGCAAAAGAAAATCGCCGTTTTATCTGGCGGCGAAAGAAACCGCGTGCATTTAGCCAAGACATTAACCGAACCTACCAATGTTTTGCTACTCGACGAACCCACCAACGATTTAGACGTGAACACTTTGCGCGCATTGGAAGAAGCCATCGAAGAATTTGCAGGCGTGGTCGTTGTTGTCAGCCATGACCGCTGGTTTCTGGATAGAATCTGTACGCATATCATCGCCTTTGAAGGCGACTCGGTCGCCAAGATGTATTTGGGCAATTGGTCTGATTATGAAGCCATGATGATGGAAAAATTCGGCAAGGATATTACTCCGCATCGCGTGAAATATCGCACACTGAAACGCTAGTACCGCAAAGTTCACTTTGCGTTCGCCCAAAGCGCAAAATAAATTTTGCGGTACAGAAACGATGATGCAGGAAAAATTCGGCAAAGACCTCACTCCACATCGAGTCAAATATCGAACGTTGAAGAGATAATTACGATGTCGAAGCAGAAATCGAAATGGATTAAACGAACATTCTTATTCGTAATTGCATTCCTAATTCTTTCCTCAGGCTATCACGCCTTCGCCAGCGCGAACGATCTCAAGACCTATCCCGCGCAGGGTCAACTGGTGGATGTAGGCGGATATCGCCTACATATTGTTTGTGTTGGCGAAGGCAGTCCCACTGTGGTCATGGAAGCGGGCATGAGCGGCTGGTCGGTGGACTGGTATTTCGTCCAGCCCGAAATCGGCAGGTTTACCCGCGTCTGCGCTTACGACCGCGCGGGGTACGGCTGGAGCGACGCGGGACCTCAGCCCCGCGATAGTCGGCAGGTTGCAAAAGAATTACACACATTGTTGAGCAATGCCGGCATCGAGGGTGAAATCGTTCTGGTGGGTCATTCGCTCGGCGGGTTGTTCGCTCAGTATTATGCGCGGACCAATCCTGATCAGGTTGCGGGATTGGTATTGGTCGACTCGGTTCATTACGAACAATCTGTTCGCATGCGGGCGGACGTGAGAAATAGATACGAATACGGATTGAGAGGCTTAACCCTCGCCACAAAAATCTTTGCGCCCACAGGCTTACTCCGCCTGTCTAACCAGCCTGAAACGATCATTACTCGGAAACTCCCCGACGAAATCCAGCCGATGGTTCTGGCATTGGGGCTTCAATCGAAGGCATACTCCGCGCTGGATGGGGAGATGGCTTCGTTCCAACAGAGTCAACTCGAAGTCCGCGAAGCGGAGCCGTTGCCTTCCATCCCGCTGGCAGTAATCAGTTCGACGACATTGCAAGACTTTCCTCCGGGCTTTTCAGGCGAATACATGCAGGGTCTTTGGAGCGAGTTGCAGGCAGATTTAAGCAAATCCGCCACTGTGCCGCAGGTCATCGCCGAAACCAGCGGGCATTATATTCATCTGGATCAACCCGAACTGGTCATCCAAGCCATTGTGGAAATTGTAAATATCGTTCGCGAAAAATAAACGCGCAAAGCGATTGCAATCTTCAACTCGAAACCGTCGTCGCATAATGTCGCGCCGCTTTTGGGCTTGTTTTCTCTTTATATAGGTACTCGTCCAACTAATGAATTTTGCGGTACAAATTACGAAACGATGACGACCGAAAAGTTTGGCAAAGATTTGACTCCCCATCGGGTGAAATATCGCACGTTGAAACGATAAAACAAAAAGAGACTGTCACTTCCAAGGCGGCAGTCTCTTACATTAACCACTGTTTTCTAAATCGCCCAATTCTGGATAAAGGTCTTTGACAACTTTACCGAAATTAGAATCTTGTTTCGGTCTTTTTTCGTAGAAAGCCCTAACTTTATTAGCGAAAGATTCCTTTTTGATCAAAGTATCCCAAAGCCCGAACTTCTTAAATGCCAATTCAATATATTCCCAACACTCGCCATAATTATCAACAGCATTGTTAGCAAGGGCAACCCATTCATTGGGTTTGTACCAAAAGCCAATGATCTCTTGTCGTTTTGCGGACTCGATAGCCCAAAGTTGTTTTTTATATTGGAAAACAAATTCAACAAAAGTTTTGTCGGCAAGGTGGTCGCAAAAATTATAAACAGTAATATCAATCTCTCTTTCTTCGGGTGAAAGTTTTGAGAAGAAAACCCTATCAGCCTCAGTCAGTTTATAGCCACGTTCAAACAATAACTTTGCAGGAATGTCGTGGCGACGAATTTCCTTGTTTTCATAAACTGCCTGAAAAGATGTCTTACCATCTTTATCAGTTGCATTAACGTCAAACTCGATTTCTTTGCGACCGAAAATGAACTCAACAAACGCAATATCATCTCGATCTACTGTAGAAAACCAGTGGATTACTGGCGATTTTCTCGTAAATCCTAAACGCTCATTAAGTACTTGCAGCACTTCTTCATCAAGATCAGAAATTCGTATTGAAACATATCCAAAATTCTGTGCTTTTCTCTCCCGCAACTCCTTTATTTCTTTTATGATACTGTCTGCCTGAAATTCAGCGCTTTGACGGCGTTGCACAGCGGTAGCTTTTACTCTTTCAGCCTCTTTTGCCTCTTTAATTTCTTCTGCTCTTTTTCTTTGCTGAATCTGCGCTTGGGCTTTGTTATCGCCATAGTTATAGTAGTAAATTTGGTAAGCCTCATTGTCAAAATTTACCTGACTCAAAGTAACAGATTTCGTTTCCCATGAATCGCGCTGTTCATTTTCTTCTGTTATAAAAACCGCCTTATATTTGCATTCAAGAGAAAGCGTTTCAGTAATATTCTCGTCCAACTTGAAGTAGTTCTGGTAATTTGTCAGGTATTTAATATCTTTTTCAAATCTCCCTTGGTTACCAATATCGAAGTTGTCCAAAATCCACATTAGATATATGCCATGCGCTTTATAAAAATCATGGCGGCGTAAAATATAACTGAGAGGCAACTTTGAAAGTTGAATCTCGAAAACAATTTCCTTGTCTTTGTATTTGCAGTACACATCGGGGCGTCTTTTCCCACTACCGCGAATTACGAGCTTATTGTCAATTGCTATAGAAGACTTATCAACCCCATCAACCTTGTATAACAAAGAACCGATTTTATTTTTAAGTTGTTTGTGACGATCACTTTCCCTGTGTTTCAAGAATTCAATAATTTCTTCATATTCTTGTTCTTCATATTCTTGCTGTAACTTGTTTTCGGTAAGAATACAGTCATCACGCCCCGATTTGTGCCTAAAGTAAGCCATGTCATATTTGTTTTTTGATACCTCCAGTTCCTGATCGCATTCACAACAAATGAGCGCTAATTCTTTTCGACTGTACTGTAGTCTGATTTCAGCCGAATCTTTTGGATTACTGCATACTTCATTAATATCAAGAACTTTTCCTGATATTTTATCGAATGCAAGTCTTATTGAACGCTCAAGTTGACTCATAGCGCTTCTAATCCATATTGGTGTTTTGCTTTTCTCGATCCTCGTTATGTCGAGACTGTTGTCACTCAAGTTGCAATCAAGGATAAAATAGAAAAGCCAAAAGCGCAAGAAGTTGACTCCGCATCGAGTGAAATATCGAACCCTGAAACGGTAGACCGTAAAACAACGCCCCGAAGGTTCACAACCTTCGGGGCGTTTTATCTTACGCGGACATTCCCGCTGGTATTCTCTGGTAGAGAAATTCCCGCATATCGCTGGACGCGCTGGCATGTTCAATCGTGATACTGACTACGTTACCATTGCTATCCAGATCCAGGTAGATATTTTCGCTGAGTTCGCGCGTCTCGACTGGCGGATTGGCGGAAAGTTCAACCAGTGTGGTATCGGTATCTTCAAAATATTTGATACGCATGGCTTACTCCTTAAAGTTTCGGTCAAAAAAGGCATTGTGAACGGTCTCGCCGTCCTCAAGCAGGATGACCCGCAACGCGCGGTTTTCCATTTCTGTGATCCGCGCCCAGTGGCGAATCCTGCCATCGGCTTGGATTTCCTCACGCAACGGATTTTGAATCACTCGCTCGATCCATTCATCTTGAATCACGGCACGATCAGGACGTTGGCGCGTGTATTGAAAGTATTACGTGGTCTTCATTTCCATTGATTATACATGAAGTATAAGACCTTCAACGAAACTGCGAAGATATACCTCGGCAACTGGCATGATTACGAAACGATGATGGAGAAATTTGGAAAAGATATTACTCCGCATCGCGTGAAGTATAGAACGCTGAAACGGTAGCGAGGCGACCATAACTTTTTCACGCCCCTCATTACAAAAACGGTATGTGACGATGAAACCGTCCTACTAAAGTTTGCGTCAAGTTTGGGAAGAAGCGCGTCATAAAATCTATGAGATACGTCTCGCGCCCGATTAGCACACGCGCCCGCCTGCGCTCCATTCCACGGATGATCTTCTGCGCCACTTTTTCCACTGGCATTGCGCGTTGTGTGACGAACGCCGCTTCTAGGTCGCGCTTGCCCGCTTCTATCACCCTCGCGGTACGGATCAACTCCGTATCCATCGCGCCTGGATATACACAAGTCAGATGGATACCCGATCCGTACAACTCCGCCCGCAAGGCTTCGCTGAATCCGCGAATGGCGAATTTCGTGGCGCAGTAAGCAGTTTTCGTCGGAAGCCCCAACAAGCCAAAGTCGCTGGCAATATTGACGATATATCCCGCGCCGCGCTGGCGAAAGTGCGGGAGGAAAAACTTACAGCCATGGATCACCCCCCAGAGATTGATATTGATGATCCAATCTAGATCCGCCAGCGAGAAGCGCTCGAATGGACCAGCCAGCGACACGCCCGCGTTATTGATCAAGATATCCACGCGACCATGTTCACGCAAAACTTCCGCGGGCAGGTTCTGCATCTGCTCGCGATTGGCAACATCCACCACATGCGCCGACACACGCCGACCCAAACCGCTTAACTCCTTGGCGGTCTGCCGCAGATTGTCCGCGTTCACATCTACTAGGGCAAGGTGACAACCTCGCTGAGCCAACTTTGTGGCAAGAGCCCGTCCAATACCGCTGGCGGCGCCCGTGATGACGCTCACTTGATCGGGGAAAGATGACATTTAATCCTCGCAAATTGATATGCTGCGCTTTCAATGCCTGTTGATTTTATCATCCGTAAAATGGATGCTGAAACGCTAGCGCCGCAAAATAAATTTTGCGGTACCGAAACGATGATGCAGGAGAAGTTTGGCAAAGATATTACTCCGCACCATGTGAAATGCCTTCAGTTGAAGAGGTAATCAATAATTGAAAATCTATAATGAAATGCATCTGCTTCATGTTGACCGTTCTTTGAGTGTATAATGCTTGAATAAGATTGCCTGTTTTGAATAGAGGATTTGCCATGGCTATTATTATTCTGTTACTCATACTCATATCCTTACGACTGATAATTGGCGCGCGCCTGTTTGCCTCAGCGCGTCAGAATAACCTGCCCAATCTGAATTGGCTTGGCGCGTACTTCATCCTCTTTTCGATCGGCGCTTTGTTTGCGCCAATCCAGAATAATCCATTGGGCAACCTGCCAATCAGCTTGTATTTTCTGATTGGGGTCGGAACCCTGCTAACACAGCCCGTGATTATTGCGTTCAATCATACGACGTTTTATCAAGGCAGAGAAAGTCCAGCGCTTTGGTTTTTGATTATCTTTATCATTACGGGGATTACAACAGTTTATGGGGTTTACGTTTCAGAATCAAACTTCAACCAGTCTATTTGGGTGTCGGCTTATGTCCCAACGCAACTCCTTGTTTGGGGCTGGCATGGCTGGGCGGCGTATCAGGCTTTTAAGGGATTAGAACAAGAAACGGCGGTGGAGGATTGGATTAAATCGCGCTACAGGTTGATCGTCTGGTATATAGCTTTCCTGATGATTAGCGTTGTAGCGTCTTTAATTCGCGTCCTATTTGCAGGCGGCTCAGCTACGAACGCATTGGGCGGCATCATGGCTGTGATTACCCTGCTGATGCAAATTGCCAGCGTGGCTCTTCAATTTCTGGTATGGATTATGCCTGAAAATTTTCGTCAATGGCTTAATCGCGATCAAGCGAAACATTCAGAAGAGCAGGTTCGCGAACAGGCGCAGGCAATCCTTAACATTCTTGGCGAAACCATAACTGAAGGCGCCGGACTATCCAAAATGATGGCTTTGATATACATTCGCAAAGTCATCAGTATGCAAATTAACTCCGCGGAAGCGACGCAGGTGGAAGCGCGAGCCGCTAGCATGGGCTTTGCTGAATGGACAGAGACGCTTAATCACCCTGAGTTGTATACCCTAATTAAAAGTTCTGGGTCTAATGTCAATACCTATGACGCTCTCAACAGGGCAAAACAAGTACTGATAGAAAAACAATCATTATTTACTATGAAGGCAAAATAATATCGCCTGCGTTATGGCATTTAACGCGACGCCCTTGCGAGGATGTGTTTAGGCAATGGGTCTGACTATGAAGCCATGATGATGGAAAAATTCGGCAAGGATATTACGCCGCATCGCGTGAAATATCGTCAATTGAAACGCTAATATGCCACTATTTGATTTTTTCAAAAAAGCGCCACAGAACGAAACGTCTAATCAATCCTCAGCAATGGATAAAGATATCATGTCGCCCGAAATGCAGAAGAAGCGTTATGCGGCGGCGTTGGAATTTATTACAGAGCTTCAGGCGAAGCTTCCTTTGGTTGGCGGCAAGCCTCACGCTGGCACAGTCTTAGCCATTGCTTCGCGCCTGGCGGGCACAAATCTATATCGCGCAATGAATTACAAACAAGATGCGCCGCCTGGAACCGCTGTGTTATCTGAAGAGGTCAATCAAGCCTGGCCGCAATTGATGAACCTGTTTGCGTTTTATTGCAAACAAAACGGAATTGACGTTATGTCCAAGCCGCCGATTACGGAATTCCCTCAAAACGACAAACCTTTGATGACCATTGAACAAGTTCAGTTGGAATATCAAGATCAATACGATGCGATTATGAAAAGGCACGGGTTGGATTATCTCAACGCCGCGCGCGCAGGCATGGTGGTTTCAGCCATCGTTTTTCAATATCATTGCGGAACGGCAAAAGATATTGACGCGCACGTCGGCGCTGGCATTGTTGCGCTGGGAGTCGTTGAGGGAGCCAAGACCGCCCCGCCGCCTTTGGGCGCGCCAAACACTAACGCCCTGCCCAAGGAATAGCCTATAAAAAAGAGACAGCCGTCTTAAAAAACGGCTGTCTCTTTTAACGCCTTCATCAATTACAATATTAATATCGAATGAACCGCAAGAAAGGAAGTGCGCATGGAGTCATTGCTTTCCCATCTTACGCCGGTCAAAAAGATATTTACTTGGCTCAACCAAAAACTCATTCAACCTCATCCGTCTATTACGGATGTTGCCCTGCGGCAGAAATCTCTGCTGTTATCTATTTCCTTGCTAACTTTCATTGTTATCTTTACAAGCGTAGATACGAAAAATGCGCTGACGGTTCCGGGGTATAGTCCCCCGTGGCATGGCTATTTGTTTCTCGTTAGTTCATATATCTTAAATCGCTTCGGAAAATACAAACTGGCGTCTGCCTTGACGATGGCTATGTTTCCAATTGTAATATTTTCAAACGTCTGGAGGAGCGCCAGCGTTAATCCCATCTCATCTCTTTACTATTTAATACTGAGCATAATCCTTGGAAGCATTCTGCTTGATAAAAGAGTAATTGTTGCGCTGGCAATTGTAAATAGCGTGGGGATTTTGTTGTCTCCACATTTTGCTCCTGATCTTTTGCTAACCCCAAATGCTTTGCTTGGTCCATTATCTACGTTATTGATCGGTTCTGTTCTAATAATCGCTTCCATGTTCCACCGCGACCAGATCGAAAAAATTCGGCAGAAAGAACTCAGCCAAAGCGAAGAACATTTACGCTTGGCTTTTGAATCCGCAAACATGGGCAGTTGGGATTGGGACATGCAGACGAATGAAGTTTTCCGCTCGCCCAGCGTTGAAGCGTTGTTTGGGCTGGCGCCGGGAGAACTGGAAGGCACATTTGATGCGTATATGGATCGCGTTCACGAAGACGATCGCGATTTGGTTCAAGAAAACATTATGAAAATAGTGGAAGAAATTGAAACTGAATTCGCGGTGACTCACAGAATCAGGCTTCCCGATCAATCCATTCGCTGGATCGAATCCAAAGGCAGAGCCTATTACGATAAAAAGGGAAAGCCTCATCACATGTATGGCATTGTCGTGGACGTCACGCCGCATAAACACTTTGAGAACGAGCGGGAAAAACTCATCGCGGAATTGGAAGCCAAAAATAACGAGTTGACTCAATTCACCTACACTGTTTCGCACGATCTCAAATCGCCGCTGGTCACGATCACCGGCTATCTTAGTTATATCGAGCAGGACGCCGCTTCGGGCAATCTACTCCGCCTTAAAGAAGATACGCAACGTATCCACGAAGCGGTTAAGAAAATGCGAGCCTTGCTTTCCGAACTGCTCGAACTCTCGCGCATTGGGCGCGTGATCAGCGCGCCGGAAGATATTACCTTTGAGGATCTTATCAAGGACGCCAGCGAAATTGTTCGCGGACGGCTTGAGCAAGGCCAGATCGCGCTTCAGACTCAGCCCAGCCTGCCCAACGTCTATGGAGATCGTCAGCGTCTGATAGAGGCTCTGCAAAATCTAATAGACAATGCCGCCAAATACATGGGTACACAACCCAACCCCCTGATCGAAATTGGAAAAGCGGGAGAAGAAAATAATAAATCAATCTTCTTTGTCAAAGATAACGGCATCGGCATCGCGCCTGAATATCACGAACGCATCTTCGGTCTCTTTGATAAATTGGACGCGCATTCGGAAGGCACGGGCGTGGGGCTGGCGCTGGTGAAGCGGATTATCGAATTTCATGGCGGCAGAATTTGGGTGGAAAGTGAGTTGGGCAAAGGCGCTACTTTTTATTTCACCTTGCCGCGCCATGCATAAAGAACTGTTAAAACCAAAGCGGTTGTCGCCCGTTCAGGCGACAACCGCTTTGCATTTTATAAATTAACTCAAGTTGCTACCTTTGCAATGATTTTTATTAAAACGTAGTTACTAAGAGCTTTTAGCCGCGAATTACGCGGATTTTCGCTAATCGTTTCAAAAAATCCGCGTGAATTAGTGAAATTTGCGGCAAAAGATTTGCGGTAACAACTTAGGTTAAATTAAGACAGGCTTACAAAGCGATGAAGAAATTATCCGGCACGTGGAAAGAGAAGCCCACATAGGTGATCAGCGCGGCGGCAAAAGCGATCCAGATGAAGGTTTTGAGGATTGGGCTAAATTCAACTTCTTCTAAATCGGCGTCAAGATTGAAGGCAAAAAACAGACCGATGATCGTTAGGATCAACGAATATGCCAACTCAAACTTGCCGAGGCTCATCCCTAAGGCTTCGGGGATAAACCAAATGACAATCGCCATCCACGGAAAAGCGGCCGCGATGAACAAGCGCGAATACCAGAAAGACGGTTTCAAATCCTTGTGGCGCAGGAAATAATCAATCGCGGTCACGACCAGATAAGCGTAGAAGTACATCTTCATGTGCGCGTAAACCGATTCGATGCCTTCGCCAAGAATCGCCCCCAACGGACTTCCGCCTAACCAGCCGTAGATTTCATGAAAAAAGACGAATAAAAGATAGCCTGCAATCAACTTCCACCATTGAAATTTGCGTAACACGGAATGCTCCTCGTAAAATTTAGCGCATTATACCGCAAGGTTTTGTGCCGAGTGAAATTTAGGAATGTCTAAAAGAATGGGCTAAAACGCTTTGCGCCGCAGAGAACGTCGAGTCCGCAGAGATTTAGAAAGAGTTTTAGCCCACAGCATTAGAGACTTCCTGAAATTTAAGGAGCCAGTCAAATTTGACCGGCTCCTTATTCTTACGCTTAGCGAATGCCCTCGGCAAATTTCACCAGATCGTCGCGCGTTAGGTTCATTCCGTTATAGACCAGTTGAAAGATCGTTGTGCCATTCTTCCAACGTAATGTTTTGGCAAAGGGAATTGGATTCCAAACGGGACCGTTATCGCTCAATTCCCAAACGCCTTCTACATATTCGCCGGTTAGTTCGCCGATTTGCACGGTCTGGATATCGGCGCTGGCTCCGGCTAGGTTTCCGCCGAGCATGTTGTCGCACGCTTGGCTAATATCTCCGCAGGGTTGATAATATTCCAAAGGTTGTTGCCAAAGCGAGAGTTCAGGATATTCGATGGTATATCCAAAAGTTTGCCCAACGGTATGATATTGCTCGTCATACGATGCGCCGATGAAAATCATCTCAAATGGAATTTCGACTGGACTGAGAATATCGTAGCCGGCTAAAGCCTCCGCTTCGCTGACTGAATATTTGAACGGCGACTCATTTGAAGTTTGCGCGGGCGGAGTCAATTGCCAAGCTTGCAGTGGGTAACGATCTTGATCGGCTTTCGTAAAAAATTGGAAGATGTTTTGCGCGAAGGCGCGTCCTTGCGGGGTGATGAGCGCCACAGTCAGCAAGGCGCACACTGTTAACACTGCGTAGGTTGCGCGTCCAACCCAAATTGATTTTATTGGCTTCATTTTTTCTCCTTGTGAATCTCGTTCTGCAACAAGGTTGGCTTTCACGGCTTGCCAGAGATGAATTTCGGAAGACGGAATTTCTTTTTCCAATTCAGCTTGCAAAATGGCTTGGATGTTTTTCTTATCCATGGTTAGCTCCTATTAATTCACGCAAGCGTTTGCGCGCATCCCGCAACCACCATTTGACGGAACTCAACGGACGATTCATTTTGGACGACATCTCCGCTTCGCTCAGGTTGAGGTAATACTGCATCACAATCACGGCGCGTTGTTCGGGCGGCAGGCTGTAAATTGCTTTCAGCAGATTCTCGCGCACTTGTTTCTCTTCCAGTTGCATCTCAGGCTGAGGAGCAGGATCAACCATCCAGTTGGCAAGTAGCGCGGCATTTTCATCCGCCTCATCCAATGGCAAGGTTCGTTTTTGTTTGCGCGCCAATTTCAACGCATCATTCAGTACGATTCTAAAAAACCACGGAGCGAATGGAAGCGCTTCGTCAAATTGCTGAATGCGCTCTGCGACTTTGATAAAAGCCGTTTGGGCGATGTCTTCCGCCGCGGCGCGATCGTACACGACGAGATACGCCGCACGCACCGCCCGAGCCTGATACCGATCAACGAGCGTTTCCAAACCGTTTAGGTCGCCTTGTTTTAAACGAGCGATTGCTGTTTGTTCATCCATGCACGGACCTTTCAGAAGAATTCTCTACTTATACTATCCACGAGAAGGGAAAAAGATAGTAAACTATTTTGATAATTGCCACAGCCTAGCAGGCTGGCAATTTAGTGCGTTATCCGAGAATGTTTCTCGCATCTAAATGACGCATGAACAATAGAGGATTTTGAATAACTTTTTCCGTGATCTTTGTGTCCTCTGTGGTAAAAAGCCTTTAAGTAGCAGTTTCTCAGGAGACTCGTCATGGAATGGCTTCGTAAACGTCAAAAGCAAATTTTATATAGCGGCGGGTATGCGGCGCTTGCCGTGCTTTTGGATTTAGCCAGCGGGGCGTTCGTTTTGCAAACGGGCCTCGCCATCTGTTATCCGCCTGCAGGGTTGTATCTGGCGGCGATTCTCCTGTTGGGCTGGTGGGCTTTGCCGCTGGCATTTCTCAACCCCGTTTTTTCGGTACTGGTCACGCTTCACTCGCCGGATATTCCTTTTATTGCAATAGCTGGGATTGGGCTTGCATCCATGATCTCGCCTGCGATTGCGCTCGCGGCGTTTAGAAAATTATTTCCCGATGGGATTCGCTTTCATGCGGTTCGAGATATAGCGTTATTCTCGTTAGTGTTATTCTTTGCAGTTTTTGTTGAATGTCTCGTCGCCGCTTCAGTCTATGTTTTTACTGGTCTCAGTCCGCGCGCAGAGTTTGACACAATTGCAACCGGCTGGTGGATTTCAAATATCATCCCCTATCTCACGCTTGCCCCAATCATCCTGCTCTGGTATCAGGGTTGGTCTATCCGCGATTTTTTTCAAAACTACCGCGCCAAATTTCAAACCGCGTTGATTTTAGCCAGCATCCCCATTGCCGTGCTGATTGCGTTTTCTACAAACAATGATTTATCCATATCGCGCCTGTATGTGACGCTCCTGCCAATTTTATGGGCGGCTTTGGTGGGCGGGATTTCGGGCGCGGCGTGGGCTTCTCTGATCATGACTACCAGCGTCCTGATTCTGACTCCAAGCTTACAAATTAGACCGGAATTGATCATTGAGGCGCAATTCTTTCTATTAGTCGCCGCATTGGCTGGCTTGCTGACTGGAAGCATCGTCACCGAGCGCGGGCGGGCTATTTCAGCCTTGATCGAAAGCGAGGAGAAATATCGTTCCATCTTTGAGAACGCCACCGACGGCATTTTTCAAAGCACGCCAGCCGGACGCTTTCTCAAAGTTAACCCAGCTATGGCGCGGCTTTATCAATACGCATCGCCGCAGGCAATGGTGCAGGCAATTACCGATATTTCAGAACAAATTTATGCCGACCCCAGCCGGCGCGAAGAACTTCAACGCCGCCTAGCGCTCGAAAAGAAAATTACCAATTTTGAAGCGCGGCTGGTCCGAAAAGACGGAACTACGTTTTGGGGCTCGCTCAATATTCATACGGTTTCAAACGCAAATGGCGAACTGCTTTACTATGAAGGCACGCTTGAGGATATCACCGCCGCTAAAGCCACCGCCGAAAAACTTTTAGAACGCCAACATTTTATCGAGACGATTTTGGAAGCCGAACCCGGCGCAGTTTACATTTACGACTTGGATGAAAATAAAAATACTTTCGTCAATAAGAACTGGCTGGTCAACTATGGATATTCTAGAGAAGAAGTTCCAAACATCCGCGACGATTCGGCTCAACTTCTGCATCTGGACGATCTCCCCAATATCATTGAACATCGCAAAAGCATCGATTCCGCTCAGGACGATGAAAACACATTCAAGTTGGATTATCGCATTCGCGGAAAAGACGGGGGCTGGCGCTGGGTGCAAAGCCACGATACCATCTTCACCCGCAACGCGGCGGGCAAAGTCACGCAGATTTTAGGCATCCTGCATGACATTACCGAAAGCAAACAACGCGAAGCCGAAGTGCAAAGACTCAACGCGGAATTGAAAGAGCGCGTGCGCGAACTTGAAGATTCAAACGCCGAACTCACGCAGTTCACTTACACCGTTTCGCACGATCTCAAATCTCCGCTGGTCACCATCAGCGGGTATCTTGGCTATCTGGAACGCGCCGCCTCCAATGGCAATTTGGAACGATTGAAAGAAGACACGCAACGCATTCGCGAAGCAACTAATAAAATGCACGCGCTCCTCATCGAACTGCTCGAACTTTCTCGCGTTGGGCGCGTGATGAACGCGCCGGAAGAGATTCCCTTTGCGGATTTGCTTCACGATGCGCTGGAAATTACGCATGGACAGTTGGAAGCGCGCCGCGTCACGGTGCAGACTCAGCCCAGCCTGCCCAACGTCTATGGAGATCGTCAGCGCCTGATTGAGGTTCTGCAAAACCTGCTCGATAACGCGGTCAAATATATGGGCAATCAAATTGAGCCGCGTATTGAAATCGGTCAACAAGCTGAAGAAGCCGGCAAGCCGATCTTCTTCATCAAAGATAACGGCATAGGCATTGCGCCTGAATATCACGAACGCATCTTTGGCTTGTTCAACAAACTTGACGCGAACTCAGAAGGCACAGGCGTGGGCTTGGCGCTGGTCAAACGCATTATCGAAATCCACGAATGTAGAATTTGGGTCGAGAGCGAGATCGGCAAAGGCGCAATTTTCTATTTCACTTTACCTACCCGCTAACCTGTTTCAGTTGGGCTTGAAGCGGAAAGCGCTCTGAAGTAAGATAATACCCATCGAAAATGATCTATTTCAAAAGTCTAGTTGTGTGGCGCGGCTCTTCGGTAAAAAATCACGGAAAGAGGCAGTCTTGAGCGCTTCAGAAACCTATTTTCAAGAAATCTTCAATAGAAACCCGGTGGCGATGGTCGTCTCGGACCTGTCCGGTCAGATAGTTTTTGCCAATTTGCAGGCAAATCGTCTGCTGGGCTATGAAGCCAGCGAATTGATTGGGGCGAGCATCGAGCAATTAACGCCGGAAGATGCGCGTGGAAAACATGAAGCGCAACGCGCTAATTTCAATCGCCATCCCGTCGCGCGAAAAATGGCTGGGCGCGAACTTAACGCGCGGCGCAAAGATGGGCAAGTGTTTCCCGCAGAAATTGGCTTGGTCCCGCTCAATTTTGGAGATGACGCTTTTATCCTAGCTTCGATTGTGGATTTAGCCGAACGGCATTGGATGGAGGCTGAAATTCATCGCCGCGTGAATGAACTGGACCTGCTCTATCGTTTGAGTTTGACGCTCGCTGGAGGCGAAGACCTGTATCACGCCTTGCGCGCATTTGTGAGCGAACTTAAAAAAATTATAGCGATAGACGCTTTTCATATTGGGTTATATAACCCTGAAACTGACGTTTTTTCCTATACGCTCTTTCTAAATTTAGAAGAAGACCTGCGCCCACCCGCGCGAAAATTACATGAGAAGCCCGGGTTAGCCTTAGAGATTATCGCCAATAAAAAAACGCTTTATCTGGAAGATATTCAAGACCCGCAAACGCGGCGTGATCATCATATTTTGGTCATTGTCGAAGCGCCGATTCGCGCTTACTTGGGCATTCCGCTCATCTCCGGCGAGCGCGTGATCGGCGTGATGTCCGTTCAGGCGTGCCAACCCAGCGCTTATACGCAGGAACAAATTCGCCTCTTAGAGACGATCGCCACGCAGGTTGTGATCACGATTGAAAAATCAGCTTTGCTTGAACAGCTTCAGCAAGAACTAAGCGACCGCCAGCAGTTAATTGCGGAACTGGAAAATAAAAACGCCGAGTTAGAACGCTTTACTTATACAGTTTCGCACGATCTCAAATCTCCGCTAGTGACGATCAGCGGGTATCTCGGATTTTTGGAGCAATCTGCCGCGCAGGGTAATATGGAGCGCTTCAAAAAAGATAAGGCGCGCATTGAAAATTCAGTTATTCGTATGCAGGCAATGCTCAACGAATTGCTCGAACTTTCGCGGATTGGACGCATTCTCAACGAATCGGAACATATTCCTTTCGAGAATCTGGTTCAGGAAGCGACTGAGTTGGTGCGCGGCCGGCTGGATGGGAAAAAGGTCATCATCTATAGCCATCCTGATTTTCCAGCCGTCTATGGCGATAAAGCCCGCCTGATCGAAGTTCTGCAAAACCTGCTGGATAACGCCGTTAAATATATGGGCGCACAAGCCCGCCCGCGCATTGAAGTAGGGCATCAGCGCACGCCGGAGGGACAAACGGTTTTCTTTGTGCGCGATAACGGCATGGGCATTGCGCCCGAACATCACGAGCGCGTCTTTGGCTTGTTCAACAAACTTGATTCTTCCACAGAAGGCACGGGAATCGGGCTGGCGCTGGTCAAGCGGATTGTTGAATTGCATGGCGGAAAAATTTGGGTTGAAAGCGAAGCGGGAAAAGGCGCTACGTTTTATTTCACGCTCCCAAGCGCCGAGCGTTTATAAAAATTTGTTACCGTACATATGCACCGCGAAGCCCGCTAAGTGCGCCAAGAAAACCTTTAAATCTTTGCGTTCTTCGCGCTCTTAGCGGTAAAAGGGAGATAAAAAATAGACTTTATCGGTAATAAGGTAAAGCTTGTTTTAGGATACAGGTAAACGCTGATTTGGGCGAGAAAAAATCCGCGTTCTTCAATTACTAACGAAATTGTCGCCTTCTCGCAATGTATGAAGCGCAGAGGGCGAACGCTTCAAGGTTATAATCTCAAAACCATTAATGAGTTTATTGACCAATGACAACTCCTCAAGCCCCTGAACCAGTTTTAGCTTCAAGCCTGCCCGAAAAAAAGATCGGCAAGAGCGCGGCGTTTTTTCGATACCTTGCCCAACAAGATTTGGCGTTTTGGTTGTTCATCCTCGCTTTGGGTTTGTATCTCGCAACCCGTCTGATCGGCTTGACGCGCTTCCCTATTTACTTCTTCACCGACGAAGCCATTCAAACCCAATCTATGGCGGAGTTGATCGCCCGCCACTATCAAGACCCGAACGGCTTTTTATTCCCGACTTACTTTCGGAACGGAGACTACTTCAACCTCGGGTTAAGCGTTTACCTTCAATGGTTGCCATTAATTATTTTCGGCAAGTCGGCGCTGGTTACGCGGGGAACGTCAGTTCTCGTCACCTTGCTCGCCGCGTTTGCGGTGGGCATTATTTTACGCAATGTTTTCAAGAATAAATATTGGTGGGCAGGCACGCTCTTGCTCTCGATCACGCCTGCTTGGTTCTTGCATTCGCGCACCGCGTTTGAAACGGCGGAGTTCACGGCTTTTTACGCGGGGACTTTATGTTTTTATTTGCTCTATCGTTACAAATCGCCAAAATATCTTTATCTCACTTTTCTCTGCGCCGCCTGCTCCTTTTATTCATACAGCCCGGGGCAATTGATTGTTCCAATCACCGCAATCTTCTTCACCCTTTCGGATTGGCGCTACCACTGGAAAAATAGAAACACCGCGCTCAAAGCGTTGCTCTTCCTCGCCATTTTGATCGTCCCCTATCTGCGCTATCGCCAAGAATATCCAGGCGCGGCATACGCGCATCTCTACATCCTCAACTCCTATCTTGTTGAAAACATCAGTTTGTCCGAAAAAATCGGGAGATACTTATCCGAATACGCTTTTGGCTTAAGCCCGGCATATTGGTATCTACCCAACAACCGCGATCTGCCGCGCCATCTGATGAAAAATTACGGGCAAATCTTAATCGTCACTTTGCCCTTCGCAATTTTAGGGCTGGCAAAAATACTTTCTAACCTGCGCGAAGCGGCAAACCGCGCGCTTCTTTTTGTCTGCTTGGCGCTTCCCGTCTCTGCCGCATTGGTTGCAATCAGCATCACCCGCGTACTCGCCTTTGTCGTGCCTGCCGCGCTCCTAACCGCAATTGGCATTGAGCGCTTTTTCGATTGGTTCGCCCAACCGCCCCAACTTCAACCTGTCGAAAAACCAAAATCGAGCGCCGAGCGGCTTATCTTCAGTCTCTTGATTTTGTGCGGCGGCGCGTTAATTGTTTTCTTTTTGGAACAGCCCCTCGATCGCATCTCTCTGCTGGCATTGACCTTGCTTCTCGTTTTGCAAAACTGGACAGATTATTTCAAACGCGCCACAAACCGACCTCGGGCTTGGTTCGTCTCCCAAACAGTTCTTGCGCTGACGCTTTTTGCCACGCTTGCCAGCGTCAACGTGTATATGCTCTACGATTCATTGAAGAACGGGCCGCTATGGTATGAAGATTACGGCATGGGCGGCTTGCAGTATGGCGCATTTCAAATCTTCGACGCGATCAAAGCCTATCAGCAAGCCCACCCTGAGCAGAAGATTATTTTCTCGCCAGATTGGGCAAACGGCACGGATGTCGTCGCGCGTTTCTTTTATAAAGAATTTCCGCCGTTTGAAATTGCCAGCGTCGCCGGTCACATCACCGCCAAGTTGCCGCTCGATGACAATACCGTCTTCGTCATGATTCCCGCCGAATATGAAGCCGCCGTCCAAGAGCCGAAATTTACAGACCTGCGCGTGGAAAAAATCGTGCCATATCCGAACGGTCAACCCGGCTTTTATTTTGTCCGCCTCAAATATTCCGCCCAGGCGGACGAACTCTTCGCCGCTGAAAAAGCCTTCCGCGAAGCCCTGCGCGAGTCTTATGTCACTATAGACGGGCAAGCCGTCAAAGTGCGGCATTCCTATCTGGAAGCGGGAGACGACGAAGAAGCGCAAAAAGAAGCGATCAAACTGGTCTTTGATAAAGACGAATTTTCACTCGCTAAAACATTTGAAGCCAACCCCTTTATCATCGAATTGATTTTCCCCGCGCCGCGCACAATCAACGGCTTTGCAATTGTGATCGGTTCGGCGCAGGCGCAAATTACGCTCAAATGCTATGCGGATGAAAATAGCCAGCCGCTCATTTATACATTCGATGGACAAGGCTCCATCGCACAACCGAAATTATCTTTTGATTTGCCCGCGCCCGTTACCGTGACCAAACTCACGCTGGAAATGTTCGACCCCAAAGCGCCTTCGCCTACCAAAATTCACATCTGGGAATTGGAACTTCGCTAGTTCCATAAATCAGGGAGTAAAATAATCGTTGGTCAATGAGCATAGTCAGCGCGTAAAGGATCGTAGTAATGAGTTTCAAGCCTCAAACGAAAAAAAATAACTCCTTTGTGACGATTGTTTTTCAAAGTAACGTTCAACAAGTTGCCAAGTTGTTCAACTGGGTTCTGGGGTTGATTGCCGCGGCGCTGATTATTTCCATCCCCGTTATCAATGCGCGGCAAAACGAATTTATTTTAGCGGTGATCATCTTCAGCCTCGCCGCCTTGATCGTCCCTTTTTATTTGGTTTATTGGCAGGCGTTTGAGGCGGCGGCGATTTTTATCTCCGTTTTCTTCATCACGGTCGTCACGGTTATTTCAACTTCCGCGCAGGGGATTCATCATATTGCCGTTATCGTTCTGCCGGCAATCATCATGATCGCCGGGCTCACGGCGCGGAAGCGCAACCTTATTCTCATTGTGTTGTATGCCCTCGCTTGCATCGCTTGGCTGGTCTTCGGGGAAATGTATCAGTGGCATACGCCGGAGGCGGCGCAAGGCAGTCGCTATAGCGATTTTCTGATCGTCGGTTTGATTTCTGTTCTCACCGCCGCGCTGGCGCGCACCATGATCGAAGCGATTTATAAAAATTACCGCTTGCTCCAAAATGAATTGAAAGAGCGGAAACTGGCTGAAGAAAGTTATCGCAATCTCTTTGAGAATGCCATAGACGGCGTTTTTCGAAGCTCGCCCGCCGGCAAAATCCTCAAAGCCAACCCGGCGTTAGCCGCCATGCACGGCTACGACTCGCCTGAGGATATGATTCACAGCGTAACGAATATCGCCACGCAAGTTTACGCCAACCCCGAGCGCCGCGAATTTCTCAAACAGGAACTGCTCGCCGGAAAAATTATCAAAGATTATGAAATTTTGAAGTACCGTAAAGACGGCTCCACCTTCTGGACCTCCGTCAACGCCAAAGCGATTTACAACAGCGACGGCGAACTCCTGTGCTTTGAAGGTAGCGAAGAAGATATTACCCCGCGCAAGAAAGCCGAAGATCGCAAAACCTATTTGCAAGCCTTATTCTCTCAATCTTTAGACGGCTTTTTCTTCTGCATCTTTGACGAACCGCAAGAATGGGACGCAACTGCGGATAACGAAGCCATGCTTGACTATATCTATAACACCCAGCGCTTTACGGACGTGAACGACGCTCTACTTGAGCAATATGGAATCAGCCGCGAAAAATTTTTGAATTGCACGTCCAATTATTTTTTCCAACACGATCCGGAACAAGGTAAAGCCTTGCGCCAGGCTTTGTTTGATCAAGGGCGCGTCTTCGTGGAAACGAACGAACGCCGCGAAGACGGCTCGCCAATTTGCGTCGAAGGCGAGTATGCCTGTTTGTATGACGAGCAGAATCGCATTGTCGGTTTCTTTGGTATTCAAAGAGATATTACCAATCGAAAACGGGTTGAAAAAGCGCTGCAACGTTCTGAAAAACGTTTTCGGAGCGCCTTTCAAGCCAGCCCCATCGCCATCTTCATCGCTACGCTGGCTGAGGGCCGCCTGCTGGATGCAAACCAAGCCTACTGGAATATGACCGGCTACTCCGCGGAAATGGCGTTGGGCAAAACCGTCGAAGAGCTTAAGTTCCGCATGAAACCGTTGGACCGCCCTAAATTTATTGAAGCCTTGAAACAAAAACAATCGCTGAGCAATGTGGAAGAAATGCTTCTCTATTATCCAGACGGCAGTTACAAGCCGGTGATTGCGTTCTATGAGTTGATTCAGCTTGAAGATCAAGATTGCGTGCTCGCTATGTTTTACGACGTGAGCGCGCAAAAGAAATTAGAAGCGGAACGCAAAAACTTGATTAGTCAGCTTGAACTTCGCAATCACGAATCGGAGACGCTGAGAAAAGCCCTCGCCTACTTGGTGGAGACTTTTGAATTTGACGAAATTATTCAGCGCACGCTGGATGAAATTCAAAAAGTGATTCCTTACGATAGCGCTTCGGTTTGGTCGGTGGAAAAAGATACGCAAAAATTGATCGCGCACCGCCACTTACCGCCTGAGCATGTCGCTTCTCACCCTGAATGGCCCTTGGACGAAACCAATTCGGCTTATCCAGTAATCGTCGGCAAAGTTCCCTATTTTTTAGAAAATGACGTTCAAGCGCATCTGTCCGATTTCAGCGAATACCCGGATAATCTCATCAATTCATGGCTGGCAATTCCGCTCAAAGCGCGCGGAAAGATTCTTGGCTTGATCGCGCTGGATGGTTACGCTCTTGATCAATTTACCGAACATCACGCCGAACTCGCCGTAAATTTTGCCAATCAAGTTGCCGTCGCGCTGGAGAACGCGCACCTTTTTTCAGAACTGCAAGCCGAACTCGAAACGCGCCAGGAACTCATCTCGGAATTAGAAACCAAAAATTCCGAACTCGAACGCTTCACCTACACCGTTTCGCACGATCTCAAATCTCCGCTGGTGACGATTAACGGCTTCCTCGGCTATCTCGAAGCCGATATCCTCAGCGGGAAGGTTGAAAGAGTGCAAAGGGATCGCAAACGAATTCAAGAAGCGGTTGATAAGATGTATCACTTGCTCAACGATTTACTTGAATTATCGCGCATTGGACGGATTGTCGCCCCATCCGAAACGCTTGAATTTTCAGAACTCGTTGAAGAAGCGCTGAACATTGTGCACGGCCGGCTGGATAAAAATAAAGTCGCGGTTCAGATTCAGCCCAACCTGCCAGCTATTTATGGAGATCGGCAAAGGCTGATTGAAGTTCTGCAAAACCTGCTCGATAACGCCGCTAAATTTATGGGCCAACAACCTAACCCAAAAATTGAAATTGGTCAGGCTGGCATGGTCAATGATCTGCCGATCTTCTTCGTCAAAGATAACGGCATTGGCATTGCCAAACAATATCACGAGCAAGTTTTCGGTTTGTTCAATAAACTGGATGCAAAAGGCGATAGCACCGGCATTGGTTTGGCGCTGGTTAAGCGTATTGTCGAAGTACATGGCGGGCAAATTTGGTTAGAAAGCGAAGTGGGGCAAGGCACAACATTCTTCTTCACTTTACCCACTCCGCCAAAGTAGCCATGCTCAAAGAAAAGATCAAAGCATATCTGATTAATCTGCGCGTCTGGCAAATCGTCTTGCTGGTGATCTTGGGCGCGATGTTCCTCGCCAACTGTTTGGTGAGTATTTTCAGCCTGTGGTATTGGGGTGAAATCATTCCGGCATTAATTGGGCTGAGTTCCTTTGCGTCTATTCTAATTCCGCTCGTAATTGCTCCGCCGATCTTGCGTAATTTTAGAAGGTTGGCGCGTCTTGAGCAAATCCAACAAGCCAAGATCCGCGAAGCCCAAGTTCAGGCGGACGAATTCTCCTTGTTGTATCGCTTGAGCGGGGCGATCTCCTCCGGCAGAAATTTATATGAGGCATTAAGCGCACTGCACGCGGAAATCAATCAACTCCTCAAAGCCGACGTTTTCTATGTGGGCATTTATGATTGGGAGACGGATTTTATTCATTATCCGATCTCTTTCAATGACGATCAAGCCTTTCTCATTGCAAAAAGAAAATTAAAAGAAGCCCCCGGCTTTTCAGGCGCGGTTATTTTTGGCGGAAAAGTTCTCTACCTCAAAGATATTACCCTTGAAGACCAAAAGAATAAATACGTTCCCATCGCCAACACTTATCGAGAGGATTTACGCTCATTTTTGGGCATTCCGCTGATCGCCAACGGCAAGGCGTTTGGCGTGCTCTCAATCCAAAGCCGCAAAGTTGACGCTTACACGCCGAGACAAATTCGGTTGCTGGAAAGTTTTACCGCGCAAACCGCAGTTGGGATTGAAAAAACCGCTCTGTTGGAACGCTTACAAAAAGAATTGACTGAAAGAGAGCGGATCGAAAAAGATTTGGTCGCGCGCGAAACCTTGCTTAAGGCAGTCACTTTCGCCGCCGAAAAATTGATCAACGCCGAAGATTGGCGCATTCACATTGACGCAATTTTAGAGCGCTTAGGCGTTACGCTTCAGGTTACACACGCCTATCTCTTTGAACGGCATGTTCTGCCAGACGGTCAAATGGGCAGTTCGATGCGCTATGAATGGGCGGCTGAGAATTATGCGACCGATCTGCTCGCTTTTCAAAATATCCCAATGTTTGAGGAAGGCTTTGACGAATATTACAACATGATGGAATTGAACGAAGCGTTCACGGGAAATACCGCCACCTTCCGCGAAGCGGAAAGAAAGCATTTTTCAGCGCTGGGGATTAAATCCGTTTTAGAGACGCCGCTCTTTGTGCATAATAACTGGTGGGGTACGCTGGGCTTTGACGATTTTACGCGCGAACGCACTTGGAATAACGCCGAGATAGCCGCCATGAAAATTGCGGCAAGTATTATCAGCGCCAGCGTTCAACGGCAGGAAATTGATGCGGCGGTGCGCGATTCCGAACGGAAATATCGCCAATCCATTGAAGTGACCGGCGCCGTCCCTTATTTTCATGATTATCGGCTTGAACGCCTGCAATTTATGGGCGTGGGCATTCACGCCATCACCGGCTATTCAACTGAAGAAATGGACTTGGCGCGTTGGAATGAGATCGTCAAAGAAGCCCGGATGCTCGAAGAACTGGAAGCGTACTCGGAAGAAGATGCGCGCATCTTGGCGCGTCAGGGAAAATTGAAGAATTGGAAATGCGACTATCGGATTGTGACGCGCGACGGTCAGACGCGCTGGATCAACGATAGCGCCGTTGAGTTGTTCGATGCAAACGGACGCTCGTATGCCGCGATGGGGATTATGCAGGATATTACTGAAAGAAAGAAAATAGAAGCCAATTTACGCAACCGCGAAGCGGTATTGGCGGCTCTGGCTTTCTCAGCGGAGGAATTTCTCCAAAACCAAAATTGGCGCGACGCCATCAACGCGGTCTTTGAAAAATTAGGCAAAGTTTTCAACGTTTCGCATGTTTATCTTTTTGAAAATCATTTATCCCCGGAAGGCGCGTGGGTCAATTCATTGCGTTATGAATGGAGCGCGCCCGGTCACGCTTCTGATTTAGGCAATCCAATTTATCAGAACGCGCCTTTGTTCTTGGAAAGCCAATATAAAGTTTTGGATTCTGGAGAGCCTTTTGTTGGGCGTTCTTCTTATTTTACCGAGATAGGCGCGCAAGATTGGGAGAACGGCGTTCGCGCGCTATTAGAGATGCGTATATTTGTAGATGGCAAACATTGGGGCGCGCTCGGCTTTGACGATAAGGTCAATGAGCGCGAATGGCAATCCATTGAAATTGGCGCTCTGCAAGTCACCGCAAATGTGCTGGGCGCGGCGATCAAACGTCAAAAAGATAAAGAGGCGCTGCAAGCTGAATTGGATCAGCGTAAGAGTCTGATTGACGAATTGGAAATGAAGAATAAAGAACTCAACGATTTTACCTATACCGTTTCGCATGATTTGAAATCGCCGCTGGTGACGATCAACGGCTTCCTCGGCTATCTGAAGCAAGACCTGCAATCTAAAGCGCCCGAACGTATCGAAAACGACGTGCAACGCATTCAAAACGCCGTGATTAGAATGCAACAATTGCTCAATGAATTGCTCGAACTCTCGCGGATCGGGCGCATGATCAACGCCCCGGAAATTGTGCCGTTTGAAAAATTGGCGCACGAAGCGCTGGAATTGACGCACGGGCGGATTGCCGCCAAAAATATCGCGGTTCAGATTCAACCTAACCTGCCCGCCATCTACGGAGATAAGCCGCGTCTGGTGGAAGCCTTGCAAAACCTGATTGATAATGCCGCCAAATATACCGGCGCGCAAACCAATCCGCGCATTGAGATCGGCGCGCAAACTGCCGAGAACGGCGAAACTATATTCTTCGTCAGAGATAATGGCTTAGGCATTGAGCCGCAATATTACGAACGCATCTTTGGCTTGTTCAATAAATTGGATGCGAAAAGCGAAGGCACAGGCATTGGCTTGGCTTTGGTTAAGAAAATTATTGAAGTGCATGGGGGCAGAATCTGGGTGGAAAGCGAACTCGGCAAAGGCTCCGCTTTTTATTTCACGCTCAAATAGATTGTCGCTCTTAAGTACTGTTTTACGCCAATCGCGCCGGGAGCGCGTGCCTTCGCGCGATTTTTTCGGTTAAATTATCTGAAGAGAAATACGCCGTTCTAAAAAATAAGGAGGATAGATGTTACGCCGCGCCTTACAAACCGCGCTGATCTTAATTTTGCTGACCGCGTGCCGCTCGTCCACGCCAATTGCGCCCACGCCCACGCTGACCGCTTCGCCCAGCGCCACGCCAACGCTTACGCCCACGCTTGTGCCGTCTCCAACTGCCACGCCGATAATATTAAAGGTAGAAATTACCCAAACGCTGGTCAATTGCCGGTCTGGACCCGGCACAGTCTTTGAAGCGCTCAATGAACTGAAGCAGGGCCAATTGGTACGCGCCGTGAGTCGGGATTCTGTTTCCGCTTGGTGGTATGTGGAAGACCCCGGCAACCCGGGCGGCTTTTGCTGGGTCGCCGCCAGTTCCAGCCAACTGCAGGGAGACGCAAATCAATTGCCAGTTAGGCAAGCGCCCAACCCGCAAGTTACCAACCTCACGCTAATCGTAGAGCCGGGGCACATGACAGTGGATTGTTTTCAATTTCCGCAAACTTTTTTCTTCAAGGCGGAAGCGACGGCTGACGGACCTTTGGTTGCTCAATGGCAATGGGAAGCCAGCGGCGATGGAATTATTGAAACCGGCTCGCTGATTTTTGAACGCGCCGAAACTAGAATTATTAATCAATATCTGCAGGTGAACGCCGAAGGCGAATATTGGATGAAGGTTAGCATCCTCAGCCCCACGCCATTAACGCAACGGGTTATTTTCCGAGTGACCTGCTCATAACGCGCCTTCCATTTTCAATAACCACTCCTTCGTTTTCAAGCCTTCCCCGCCGCCGTAACCGTGCAATTTGCCGTCCGAGCCGATCACGCGGTGGCAGGGAACGACCAACGGCATGGGGTTGGCGGCGTTTGCCTGTCCCACGGCGCGCGGCGCGTGCGGATGCCCAATTTCAATGGCGATTTCCAAGTAGGTGCGCGTTTCGCCATAAGGAATTTTATAAACTGCCTGCAAAGCGTTCCGTTGAAACGGCTGAAGCGAAGCCCAATCAATAGGAAAAGTAAATTCACGGAGCCGGCCTTGCAGATACTTACGGACTTGTTGAGCGTATGGCTGAATGCGCGTTCGGTTGAGTTCAACCGGACGCTTCAACTTATGCAGAAGCGCATCCAGCTCGGGCTGAGAATCTGCCCATTCGATGGCAAGCAAGCCTAAGTCCGAGGCGGCGAGGCGTAAATCTCCCAATGGCGTATCATTCAATTCGCCAAGATAAATTTTTTGAGTCGGTAAAGTCATTTAATTTAATCTCCAGCCTAATTTTATTTACATTCTTGTTAGTTGTCGAACAATCGTAGGGTAAGCGTAGGCTTTGCGTCAAGTAGGATTTGTGCAAGCATGATAAATTTACAGGCGTAAGGTGATTTCTCTTCTCCTCCTTTCAAGAGAGAACCGCGGTCGGCGTCCGCGGTTCTCGCAATTTAACGGGGCATTCTAGGTATAATCTCAATATCTCGGGAGTGTCTAATTCTGTGGGCTTTTAAAAGATTTAACCACAGAGCGCACAAAGCACACGGAGAAACCTTTCTGAAACCTCTCTGTGGACTCTGCGCTCTTTGTGGTGAAAGGCTCTTTAGCTCATTCCTTTAGATATTTCCAATATCTCAACCAGCGAGGAACTTATGACCATTCAAGTTACCATTATCGGTCTTGGGCAAATTGGCGCGTCCATTGGCTTGGCGCTTTCAAAACACACGGACAGCTTATTGCGCGTGGGTCACGATAAAGAATTCAGCGTGGAGCGCGAGGCGCATAAACGAGGCGCATTGGATAAAACCGAGCATAACCTGCCCAACGCCGTCAAAGATGCAAAGGTGATCGTGTTGGCTTTGCCGGTCAGCGAAATCCGCGAGACGTTTCAATACATCGCGCAGGATTTACAAGACGGCGTGGTGATCTTGGATACCGCCCCCGTAAAAAGCGAAGTGGCAAAATGGGCGCAGGAACTTTTGCCGAAACACGCCTACTATGTGGGGATTGTGCCAGCCGTGGGCGCTGAATTTTTAGGCGACAAAAAAACCGGTCTGGACTCAGCCAAGCCTGATCTTTTCAAAAATAGCATTTTCCTCGTTTCGGCGCCAGCCGGCTCCCCCGGCGAAGCGCTGGATCTGGCTTCTACCTTTGTGCAATTTTTAGGCGCCGCGCCCTTGCTCACCGACTTGCTCGAATCGGATGGGTTGATGGCTTCGGCGCATATTTTGCCGCAATTGGTTTCAACCGCTTTGCTCAATGCCACCGTCAACCAGCCGGGCTGGAAGGACAGCCGTAAAGTGGCGGGCAACCCGTATGTTTCTGCCACCTCCGCCGTTGAATATGATAAAGAAGAAGCGCTCAAAGATTTAGCGTTACATAATAAAACTAACGTAATCCACGCTTTGGATGCCATGCTCTCCGCCTTGCAGGATTTACGCGCCGATCTTGAAAATGAAAACGCGGAAGCGCTTCAACAACGCATCTCTGCCGCGCAGGATGGTCACGCCAACTGGCTGAATGAAAGAATCTCCGCCAATTGGTCGGAAATGCAAAAAACGCCCGTGGATTATCCCTCGCTCACGGAAAGGTTGTTCGGCTCAATTACGGGGCGCAAGGTCAAGAAGAAGTAGAGAAGCAATGTCCTGCTTCTGCTATATCGTTGAATGCGCGGATGGGACTTATTACACCGGCTGGACGACAGACCCTGAACGTCGCGTTCGGCAACATAACCAAGGCGTGGGCGCAAGATATACCAAAACCCGCCGACCCGTGAAATTGGTTTATCTAGAACCGCAACCCGATAAAATTACCGCATTAAAAAGAGAAAGAGCCATCAAGGCTCTTTCAAGAAAACAAAAAATAAAATTGTTTAATCCGTAAACAGCGGCAAATGCCCTAAAGAAATAATGTGCATCCACTGCGCGCGATCGCCTTCGGTTAAGATCGCCGCTTCGCCGCTTATAGTCGCTTCCGCTTTATCCAAGACCATACGCATCCCTTGCAAGGTGGAGCCGGTGCTGATCACGTCGTCCACGATCAATACTTTTTTCCCTTTGACTAAAGCGCGGTCTTTTTCATCCAGAATCAAAACTTGCGGCTGACCGGTCGTGATCGAGAGCGTTTCGGCTTTGAGCGCGGCGCCCATGTAAGGCTTATAGGATTTACGCAAAATTACATACGGCTTTTTCATTTCAGTCGAAAGCGCGTATGCCAAGGGGATGGATTTAGCTTCGGCGGTCACGATAATATCAAAATTTAAGTCGGCGATTCTTTTCGCCAAGGCTTGCGCGGCGGCTTGGACTAACTCGGTATCTCCAAGAATATTTAGAATCGCAATTTTCAAGCCCGGCTTAACTTCAAAGAGTCGTAGTTCTCGTTTAACTCCGGCGATTTCAATGGCGTAATTGTCAGACATAAGCGCTCCTCGCAAAAAATTACGTTGGCGAGTTTATCATAACTCCATCTTTCAGGTGATAAAATGCACGGGAAAAATATTTAATCAAACCCGTCTGTGTTGGAGGCGTAATGAATGCGTTACAAGCAAGGATATTAAAAGAGGGCAAGAATCTCGGCGACGGCATCTTGAAAGTAGATAGCTTCGTCAATCATCAAGTGGACCCGACGTTGATGAATGAATGCGGTCAACTCTTTGCTAAGTTATTTGCAAACGTAGGCGCAACCAAAATATTGACGGCTGAAATTTCCGGCATTGCGCCCGCCATCACCACCGGAATACACCTCGGCTTGCCGGTGGTGTATGCGCGTAAGAGCAAACCCATCACCATGCCCGATCAAGTTTATTTAACGCTGGCGCCTTCGCACACCAAAGGGCGGATGGTGGAATTGATCGTCTCGCCTGAATATCTCTCGACTGGCGAAAAGATTCTGATCATTGACGATTTTCTCGCCAGCGGACAAACCATTCTCGGCTTGGCGCGGCTCGCCGAAGCCTCCGGCGCAAAAATTGTCGGCATTGGCACGCTGATCGAAAAAACGTTTGAAGGCGGGCGCGATTTATTGAAATCGGTCAACGTGCCGATTGAATCCATTGCCCGTATCCAATCTATGGACGCGGGAAAGATTGAATTCGCCGATTAAACCAACCCAAAGCCGCAAGTCAACCCTTTGACCTGCGGCTTTTCATTTTTTGACATAGGATGAACTCATGCTCGATTCAATCGCCATTTTAGATTTTGGTTCGCAATATGCGCAGATCATTGCGCGGCGCATTCGTGAAATCAACGTGTACTGCGAGTTATTTCCGTGGGATACGCCGCCGGAAAAAATTCTCGCTATCCAGCCCAAAGGTTTCATCCTCTCCGGCGGACCAAAATCCGTTTATGCAGAGAACGCGCCGTATATTCAAAAATTTATTTTAGAGTCGGGCCTGCCGATTCTGGGAATCTGTTATGGGATGCAAGCCTTGACTCATGCGCTCGGCGGAACAGTCAGCCCATCCAACGAACGAGAGTTTGGCTTCGCTCAAATCGAATCAATAGTTTCTACGCCTCTGCTGGCTTCGCTCTCCCAAGTTTGGATGTCGCATGGCGATAAAATTACGCAAGCGCCTGAGGGATTTATCCCATTAGCCAAGAGCGCTAATAGCCCGTATGCGGCAATTGGCAATTTGGAAAAGAAATATTTCGGCGTGCAATTTCACCCTGAAGTGAATCATACGCCCAATGGAATTCAACTGCTCAAACATTTTGCCGTGGAAATTTGCGGCGCCAAACCGGAATGGACATCCGCTTCGATTATTGACGAGAGCGTCAAAAAGATTCAAGAACAAGTTGGCAAAGAAAGAGTCCTTGCGGCGGTTTCAGGCGGCGTGGATTCATCGGTGGCGGCGGCGTTGGTGCATAAAGCGATTGGCGATCAACTGGTTTGTGTGTTTGTGGATACAGGTTTGCTTCGTCATAATGAAGGCGCGGATGTTGCTTCTGCATTTCGTAATGGACTCGGCGCTGAGTTGATTACCGTAGATGCAAGCGCTGAATTTCTCGGCGCGCTCAAAGGGATAGTTGATCCTGAACAAAAAAGAAAAATCGTCGGCGAGAGATTTATCCGCACGTTTGAAGCGCAAGCCAAGCAAGTGGGCTTGCCTAAGTTTTTGGTGCAAGGCACAATTTATCCCGACGTAGTTGAATCCTCTGCGCCAGACCGCAACAAAGCCGACAAAATCAAAACGCATCACAATGTGGGCGGGCTTCCAAAAGATATGAAGTTTGAACTGGTTGAACCTTTGAGATATTTATTCAAAGACGAGGTTCGGTTGGTGGGCGAAGCGCTTGGGCTGAATGAAAATTTAGTTTGGCGGCAACCTTTTCCAGGTCCGGGGTTGACCGTGCGCTGTCTCGGGGAGTGTACGCCGGAGCGTGTATCCCGTTTGCGGGCGGCAGATAAAATCCTTTTGGAAGAATTATCCAAAGTAGGCTTGATTGGAAAAGGCGCAAAGACATCGCAAGCCTTTATGGTTTTATTGCCGGTGAAATCTGTGGGCGTGATGGGCGATTACCGAACCTATCAAGAAGCCGCCGCAATCCGCGCCGTGGTGACCGATGATTTTATGACTGCCGATTGGGTGCGCCTGCCTTATGAAGTATTGGCGCAGGTTTCCAGCCGTGTGGTGAATGAAGTGGATGGCATCAACCGCGTGGTGTATGATGTGACCAGCAAGCCCCCCGCGACGATTGAATGGGAATGATTTTATTATGTTGGATGGAGGATCTGATGAATTTTGATTATGGAAATATTTTAACGCGCACGTTTCAAATTATCTGGAAGCATAAAACGCTTTGGATTATTTTGACGTTGCCGATGCTGTTATCTTTTGCCATGCTCCCATTTGGGCTTGCTCCCGCGTATTTTTTATACGCTGAACCGCAGAATTCGCCAGACCTTGTTTTTGTTATCGCTATGCTCGCTATCGCCGTCTTGTTTTTTGTCGTCAGTTCTGTTGGATATGTAGTTGTAACTTCTGCGTTTAGCGTGGGGATGGTGCGTTTAGAACGCGGTAAAGATTTGCCGCATTTTGCAGAACTGATCAAAAGCGGGTTTGAATATTTTTGGCGGCAACTCGGCGTGTTTCTGATCGTTCAGCTTTCTATGGGTTTGATTTTCACCCTTGCTTTTGCTTTCCTGTTTTTTGCAACGGTCGTAACTATGGGCATCGCTTCTTTTTGCCTGCAACCGATTTTTATTATCATTACCCCGCTCTCTTTTCTGGTATTGGCGATTTTAGAAAACGCCCATCTGGCGGTGGTTTATAAAAACTTGAGCGCACTGGACGCATTAAAACACAGCCTCGCCATAGTGCGCGATCATTTTTGGCGTTATTTCATCCTGATTGTGATCATTTATTTTATCGTCATGATCTTATCAAGCATTCTTACGTTTCCGCTGATACTTCCCGCTTTTTTCATGTCATTTCTATTCGAGACGAATCCTGATCTTTCCACAGCCGTACAGCTTATCTTGGGCGGTTTCATGTGCATTTTTATCCTAGCTATGTCCGTTTTATCGGGTCTTTCGCAAGCTTTTATAAAAACTTCGTTATCTTTGGCATACTTTCGCCTAAGTACGCCAACCGACGAGCAAGTCATCAGCCTGCCGGAAAATCCGTAGCCGAAAATCGAGAGTCTCTAATTTTAATTACAGTTATACTTGTATCTTCGTTTATCGTGAGCGTCTTAAGACTCATTGTATTAATGTCCGATACTTTACAAATCGTTCTCGATGCAAATTTAAAGACTCATCTAGCCATAAAAAGAAATCTAACGTAACCTCATCCGACCAATTATCATAATTCTTATACTTTACTGGGCGGTATTTAACAATTACACAAGCCTAGTTATTATATTTTAGCGTAAAAATATATTCTCCTATTGCCTTTTCAAGCTCTGTCGTATAACCTATCCGAAAGAAAAAAATCTTTTTTATCATAAAAAAAGACAGGTCCTTCTTTTGAGGCGAATATACCAATAAAAACATTATTAACTTCTACATAAAATCCTTTGTCGGTTTTTGCCTCCCGAGGAAGGTCAATGCGCTTTATTTGCTTAGTCGGACCTATACCAGGCTGATATTCAAGAATGAATTTATAAACATCGTGGTGAACAATAAATATACTACCCATTATCCGCTCCGCAATATCATTAACTCTGCCTCTTGAAAATATCAATATAAATATATGAAAAGCGCCAAACCCCAAGTAATTATAGCGATAAAAATATCGCCGATTAAATAACTTGTTTTTGGATAGTAGTAATAATTGCCTTGCTTCTTGTCGTAAGAATAAATAATTATTCTAAAAATTCCAACAAACCCAATTACGAAAACGCTAATCGCAAAACCTGTTTTTGAAGGAGCAATAAACACTGCTCCAATCCCTGTGAAAATAGGAATAAGCATAATGGTTGCTCTTGCAAAAACGCCTTTGTAAATTACCGCCTGCCTTGGATTTTCGTTTTCTTCAGCTTTTGACGTTGGCGTAATAGCGACTCTTGCTGACGTTTTTTTGGACAGCAGGCTTATTTTTTGCACTCTATAGATATACAAAGAACTCGCTAATATGAGAACAAAACCGATGGATAGACCCCAACTGTTTTTGATGATTCTGTAAGAAAATATTCCTAAAATCAAGTAAACAACTAAATTGCCGAGAATCAGTTGTTTTACGGAAATCCAACCTCTTTTTAATGCCCAATAAAAGAGAAGAAACGCTATCGCACCGCTCCCTGCATATATGATTAGTGAACTATTCATAAATTCCAATTCTATTGCTTGAACCCTTCCCAGCCAAAAGTGCGTAGCGCAGTGTAGCCAAAGTTTAGAGAGGTAATTATAAGCGCGGGGAGAGTATTGAGGCTCGCGCTTGCGGGAATAGCCGCAAGCGTCAATCCATTATTTACGTAGGAATCCATGGCGGTTGTACCATTTAGATTATGGCTTAATTGATAAGCAGTGACGTCTAGACTACCGATTGTTCCAAGCCTTCCGATAACAAATCCTATATCCCAAACAGCAAGTCCTTCATCCATCATCAGAGGGTTTAGAGTTGCCGCCCCGCTTGCCATTAGAATAGAGCCATATGTTTGGATAAGAGCGCCAGCTAATTGTAAAGATGCAAAGCCAAGCGGAGTATATCTATTTCCCCGAAGTTCCTTTAACCAAGTTAATTCTCCAAAGCCAACAACTATGCCTGTAGAAGAATTATTTAATTTTGTCTCTGGTTCTACTGAAACTGAGCGCAATCTTGCGTATTCCACTTCATCCGCTGAGTCTATGGCGTTTATTTTGTTTTCCATGTAGTCATTGCGGTTACTCTGCGCGGCGAGACGCGCGGCTTGCTGTTGGGCTTCATGATAATAATTTTAAGGTACTTTTCCAGTTAATAAATACGTGGTAACAGCAACATACGAAGCGGATAAAGGTCCATTCGCAACCGTATAGCTATCTCCGCCTCCATAGACATTAAATTTCCAGCCTTCACGCCAGACTTGTACGCTACCAGACTGAGAATAGGCTTTATCAAATTCTTCTTGAACTGATGCAATACAATTAGCTTCATAAGCGCCCCACATAACGCCAGTAATTGCCCCAACTGTTCCTCCAATTGCCGTTCCACCGGGTATTAGCGTGCCTGTTCCTGCTCCAACTAAGGCGCCAATACCTGTGGTAACACCGTAAATTGCAACTTGCGCCGCGACGTTCCAGTTTTTGAGATTTGAATTTTGAGTAGAACTCAAAGGCGGGATGGTTATGCCGTTGGGCAGGTCTTCTGAAAATTCTCTGCGGAAATGGGATGAAAAAAATAGCGGAATCCTAGGGTCGTTTTTCGTTGACATGCTAACCTGTTCTCCTACACGATAGGTTTGGTTGTGTTTTGCTTGTTGCTGACGCGTGGCTTGCTGTTGGGCTTCCAGTTGGGCGAGTCTGTGCCGTTGATTCTCCAACTTTTGCTCTTCTGCCGCTTTGCGCTTGCGCTCCGCTCCCCAAGCCACAATAGCTAATCGCTAGATATAATCTTGTAAGTTCCGGATTGTTTATCAACTTCAACAGAATAATCTCTTGAGTAATAGACTCTCCAGTTATAGTCAGCAAACAACCAATTTGAATACTTCAGGAATACTGAAGTACTGCATTCGTTATTCTGAGATAGGCGATAATCCCTTCCTCCATTGTCTTCTGCAATACGTAACGCTTCTTCTGCAGAAATTTTAACCTGTGAAAGATCGTAATAACGATGGCTGGAATAATCCGGAGAGTATTCTGTTTCTCCCCATTCCAGCAGACTTTCATGGAGCTGTACATAAACGCGTCGCTCAATACGTGTATCTGGACCTTTAGCATTTTTTAGAATTCGATGAAATGTATAGTCAGCATATTGCATATACTGCATTTTATCTGCATCGCTACAACTTAATGAAAAGTAAATATCGTAAAGTTCCCAGTTTGCTAGCTCGTCTTTCCAATTAACTTGAAAAAATGTCTCGACAATGCTTAAGTAGTCAGATTGCCCCCATAGCACAGGTTCGATTTCTGAAACGGAGTCTCTATACGTAGGATAATCCAAATCAAATATGGGCGTGAATGCCTGATCTGGATTGTGAGATATCAACTGCAAAATTCTATCAGGGTCAATTGCCATCAAGCCTTCACTATCGCTAACAGTGGTCTCGCGTCGATCCAGTTCAATTCCAAAACTCCCTAATAACAAGTAGCACCCCAGTACTGCGCTGATAGCTAGGACAAATAAGAAATATCGTTTTTTCTTGTTCATAAATTCCAATTTTGAACCCTTCCCAGCCAAAAGTGCGTAGCGCGGTGTAGCCAAAGTTTAGAGAGGTAATTATAAGCGCGGGGAGAGGATTGAAGCTTGCGGGAATAGCCGCAAGCTTCAATACATTATTCGCGTTCTTTAGATATTTCCCAAAAATCATCATGTAGACGGAATAATTTGAGTGCGGTATGATTTCCGGATAGTTGATGCGGAGGCATGATGAAACTCAATTTTGGTTATATCCTAACGCGGGCTTGGCAAATTATTTGGAAATATAAAATTTTATGGGTGTTTGGGATTTTTGCCGGTTTTGCCGAAAATGGCGGCGGCAACTTCAATAATAGCAATAACGACTCTAATTTTAATTCAAATGGCAATGCGCCTGCATTTACGAATAGGCAACTTGGACAATACCTTGAAGCGCTAGAAGAATTTTTTCAAAAATACCTGTTGATTATTATTGCCGTCTGTTTAGCGCTTTTGATTATTTCCCTTTTATTGAATGCGCTTGGCATGATGGGCAGGATTGGTATCATCAAAGGCGTAGCGAAAGTTGAAAACGGAGCCGAGGTTTTAGCTTTTGGCGAAATTTGGTCCGAGAGTATGCCTTACCTCTGGCGAATTTTCGGTTTGAATTTTCTAATCGGCCTGGTTTTCTTTATTATCATTGTGCTTCCCCTGCTTGTCATCATTCTGCTTGCGTTCAGCAACCCCGCTATTGGTCTTGGGATTGCCTGTATAATTCCGTTGATCTGTATTTTAGTCCCCGTAAGTTTGGTGGTTCGAATTATCTTAGAGCAAGTTCAACCAGCTATTGTGATTGAAAACCTCAGCATGGCGGAGGGTCTCAAACGCGGTTGGGCAATTGTCAAATCCGATATTGGCGGAATCATCGTCATGGCTTTGATTCTAGGGGCTGGGAGCTTTATCATTGGATTGGTTCTTGCCATTCCATTCATTCTTGCTTTATTGCCAATCTTCTTTTCCCTCTTTGCCTTCCCCCAATTTGAAACTTTAGCCTCCATTCCGCCTATATTCTGGGTATCTATAGCTTGTTGTACGCTTTACTTGCCTATCGCAATTTTCTTGAGCGGCATTCTCACTGCCTACAAAAAAACAGCTTGGATGCTGGCTTACTTGCAACTTGCAAAACCAACTCCGCTTACAGAAAATAACGTCGTCATCGTTTCGGAATAAATGCGTAAGTTCATCGTTCTCTTTTTTGGATTAAGTTTGATTCTTAGCGTGGCAACTTCTGCGCGCGCACAAAATCAAAGTTTGGCTTCCGCGACCCTCTACATAGCGGATTATTCGACCTTTCCAAAATCATCCGCCTTGCTGGATGTTTTTGACGCGAACGGCGTTTTCGTCTCTGGATTAACGCCGGAGGCGATCACTATTCTTGAGGACGATCAGCCGCTTCCGCTGACTTCGCTGAATGAGACGGCCATCCCGCTTCAACTTGTTGTGGCGGTCAATCAGGGCGCGCAATTGGATACCCGCGACGCGACCAGCATCTCACGCTTTCAACGCGCTTCGCAAGTGATTGTTCAATGGGCGCAAACTTTGCCCGCCGATTTACCCGATGATTTTAGTTTGGTCAGCCAGGCCGGATCGGTGATCAACCACGCGAGCGCGGCTGAATTTGCAACCGGCTTAAGCTCCTTTCAGCCGGATTTCCGCGCCGCGACCCCTAACCTGCAAGCGCTTTCAATTGCAATTGATACGGTCAGCGCGCAAACGCCGCGGCTGGGCATGAAGCGCGCGATTCTCTTCATCACCCCGAACATGGGCGATGGCAATTTGGCGGCGTTGATGGACCCGTTACTGCAACGCGCCCTTGAAAATAAAATCCATGTTTTTGTTTGGCTGGTGGATCTTGAAACTACGTTCACCAATACAGGCGCCGCTATTTTCAATTCGCTGGCGCTTCAAACTGGCGGGAGCGTTTTTACTTATTCCGGCGTGGAGCGCTTCCCGGATCTGGAGACTTATTTTTCCCCCCTGCGGCGCGTTTATACGGCGACTTACGCTTCTCGCATTACTACTGCGGGCGCGCATAAAGTTAGTTTTCAAGCTAATACTGCGGCGGGGCAATTGCAATCCAATGAGCAACCGATCAATTTAGATATTCAACCGCCGAACCCAATTCCGGTTATTTCATCTTTGCAGATCACGCGGCAAGCGCCAGAGGACGATCCTTACAACACCGAAATTCTTTTGCCCAAAGAACAGCAAGTTGAAATCATCATCGAGTTTACGGACGGTCATCCGCGCGCATTGACGCGCACAACGCTCTATATTGACGGCCAGATTGCGGATGAAAATACGACCGAGCCTTTTGATAAATTCACTTGGGATTTAGCGTCCATTACCGCTTCTGGCGCTCATCAATTGGTCGTAGAAGCGGTGGATGAATTGGGTTTGAGCAAATCGAGTATGGCGACGCCGGTGACTGTCACCGTGATCAAGCCGCCGAGCGGTCCGCTGGCTTTGCTCTCAAGATATCGAAACATCCTGACGGTTGGCGCGATTCTTTTTGCGGGCATTGCTCTGGTTTTGATTTTGGCGAGCGGAAGATTGCGTATGCCTTCGTTGCGCGCTATGCAAGAAGCCCGCCGCGCCGAAGCCGACCCGTTGACTCAACCGATTACAACCGTAGTCACGCCTTTGCTTCAAGCGGACGCGCCTAAAGCGGCGAAGCCGCGTAAACCGAGAACCAAGCCTCAGAAAACAGAAACCGGCGAAAGGTCCGCGCAGGAAGCGCTGGCGGCGTTTATCCGCATCAGTTCGGAAGGTCAGCCGTTGGCGGCGAATCCAATCACGCTGTATGAAAAAGAAATCGTTTTTGGCACAGACCCTGTGCAAGCGAATCAAATTTTGGACGATCCTTCCATCGCTTCTGTTCATGCGCGTCTGCGCCAAACGGAGGATGGCGGATTCTTGCTGTTAGATAGCGGCTCCATTTCTGGAACGTGGATCAATTATGAACTTGCGCCGCGCGAGGGGCGCAGATTAATGGCTGGGGATATGGTACACTTTGGCAAGTTGATATACAGGTTTACGCTCTCGACAACGCCTGAGGTTAGGAAACCCACAGTTACAGTTCTGCCGCCTGAAGAATGATCCGCACATCGCTTCCTCATTTGCACGTTGCCACGCACAGCCACCCGGGAATGACGGGCAAAAACAATGAAGATCGCTACGCAGTCACCGCTTTCCAATTTAGTCCGGACGATTCGCGTTCGGCGTTATTTGCGGTTGTGGCGGATGGAATTGGCGGGCATCGCGCTGGGGAAATCGCCGCGGAACTAGCCGTCAACTATATTACCAAGGGGATCGCCGAAAGCAACGCCCGCAAACCGCTCCAAATTTTAGAGAATGCCATCCATGACGCCAGTCAAGCCATCGCTTCACATTCCGCTGGGAAAGAGGAAGAAGAAGGCATGGGTTCCACTTGCGCTTGCGTGTGGGTGATTGAAAATAAACTGTATACCGCTTATGTGGGCGATTCCCGCATCTATCTGATTCGCGGCAATCATATTCAGCAGTTGACGGTGGATCATACTTGGGTGCAGGAAGCGTTTGAAAAAGGCATTATTACCGCCGAACAAATGCGCGACCATCCCAACTTACACGTCATCCGCCGCCATTTGGGCGGGCTGAAACTCCCTGAAGTTGATTTTCGCTTACGCATTGATGATGAAGAATCGCGCGCCGAATCTGAAAGCAATCAGGGGTTTCATTTGGCGCATGGCGATACGATCGTGCTGTGTAGCGACGGCTTGACCGATTTGGTGTGGAGCGATGAAATTATGAATATCATCAACTCTAAAAAAGATTTGAAAAACGCCGCCGAAAAATTAGTGGAAGTCGCCAACGAACGCGGCGGGCATGACAATATTACGGTTGTGCTTCTTTCCATGCCGAAGGTGGACGAGACGGAAAAGAAGAAACCCGGATTTATGGATTGGCTCTTGGGGGAATAACGGACGGGAAATAGATAAGCGGATGAAGAAGTAAGAAGCACGCTCACAATGAGCGCGCTTCTTTATTATTTTTGGTTGCGTTGCTTTATTTACAAGCAGGTAATTCCGGGAAGAGACCTTGGCTATATTTTTCGTTCAAGGCGGCTTCAGTTTTTGGAAAGACGGCGACGACGTTGAGCAATCTGGTTTTGCTCAATGTCCGAATCCACTGATGAATGGAATAATCAACGCCATCGGCTGAGCCGGTCACTTCATATAACAGCAGGTTATCTTTTTGACAGGAATTAACGATGACGGCGTTTTCGTAATTTGAAAAGCCTTCTTGAACGGTTTGATTGTTGTAAAAGAGTTCAATATCGTCTGTGCCGTTATCGTTGCAAAATAGTAGAAGCGAAATATCCACCAGCGCGAGGGCGCTACGATGGACGCGATTGACGATTACGTCTAACTCGCGGACGGTGTAACTGCGCTCCCATACGGCTTCTGTGAATAAGGCGTTTCCAAAATCTAGCGCGTATTGCACGTCGCCGTTGGTCGGCTGGAGCGAATCGCAATTAGTTCCAATGGCGCTGGCGGAGGCGGGCGCGCAACCCAGCAAAAGCGGAAGCAGGCAGAAGAGACTCAAAATCTTTTTCATAGAGCGGGTTCCTTATCTTTAAGCGCAATAGGGTATTTCTGGGAATAGTTGAAGCGCGTATTGATCGAGTTGGGCTTCAGAGCCAAATGGAAAGACCAGCATGGTGGCTGTCAATTCGCCCGCCGCCGGTTTGGTCGTCCAATAACGGATGTGATAATTGAAGCCTTGATTGACGGTTTTGAATTCATATAGGCGCGTTCCAGTATCTAATTGACATTGCCTGAGGAGTTTGTATTCCGCGTAATTTGCGAATAAAGTATCCCAATAGGGCTTATCAAGTTTCTGATTTGATTCGGCTTCTGTATAGCCGCACGGAAAGAAGCGCGTTTCTAAGAACACCATTGCGCTTTGCGGAATGTTCTGCCAAACGATAGAAATTTGATTCGCTTTGATTTCAGAAGTTCTTTCCCAGGCGGTCGCATCAAATAGATCGGCTGTATCCGCAAGGACTGCCTCCAACTTTGCTTGGGTCAGTTGGCTGGCGGCGCAGACCGGCGTGAATGTAGCGGGCGGCGCCTCAGTTTGGCGCGGCAAATCGGTCGCTTTGGGCGCGGAAATAGGGGCTGGCGTTGCGCCGCAAGCCGCAAGGATAAAAGTAAAAAGAAATAGAGAATTCTTTTTCATTGGCGCTCTGTGAGCGGAAGTTTTGGCTGAGTATAGCACGCGGGAAATATAAAACCCCGTTTGAAGACGGGGCGATTTGCCTGATTGCCGAGCGCGCTAGAGATAAATTTTTACTTTTCCACGCGGGCGCGCATCACATACTGATTGACCGCCCCAAAACGATATTTATATTCTTCGTCGCCGCGCATGAAATCAAATTCACTGCGGCGGTTATCGCAACACCATTGGAGGATGTAGCCGAGCAAAACCCAGCCTGGGGATAGTTCCATGAAGGCGCGGTTGACTCCGGCGTTGTAGCCCCAGAGTTTATTGTTGTAATCAAAATTCAAAGCCGCCGCGGCGCGTTGACCGTCTACTTCGAGAAAGGCTAACCATAACCAGCCGCCTTGATGTGCGGCGCGAATCGCGGCTTTCATTTGGGCGCGCATGGGTTCGGTGAGAAATTTGGCTTTGTTTTCATCGCCTTCCATTAATTTGATAAAGGCGTCAATTTCCGCTTCGGGGTCTTGCATCTCGGAGATGTACCAGCGCACGCCGCGTCCGCTTTCTTCGGCGCGGCGCGCTTTGCGGCGAATTTCGTGGCGTTGTTTTTTATCAATGGTAGCGAGATATTCGTCAAATGTTCGGTTGAGCGGTATGCGCGGCGTGGGACGATACATTTCTTCGTGATGCGTCCATTTGCGTTTGGCAGATTCGGCTTTGAGGGCGGCAAGCGTGGGCGATGAATCGGGGAGGTTGTACCAATCGAGGGCAGACCAATTATCAGTTAAGTTTGAGGCGAGAAAATCCAGCAAACCGGAAATAAATTGAGCGTGATCCGCTGGGCGAACGATAACGTCTAAATAATCCGAGATTTCGATACTGCCGTTCAATAAAATTGCGCGTTGACCTTCATATTCGGCGATGAAGAGCGGGGCGATGCCGATCAGTTTTTCGCCTGCGCTGGCGGAGATTAAAACGAGTTGCGCGTTTTGCCATTCGCCGCCGCCGCGCTGTTGCCACCAAGCGGTTTGATATTCATAACGCATAAAGGGGGAATCGGAAATCGATTCTGTGAGCAGGTTGTTCCAACTTTGCGGGTTGATTTCTGAAAAATCCGAGTGAAGTGTGTAGTTCATAGGCGCAGAATTTTACCAGTATAATGAAGCGGACTTAGGCGATATTCTTACATGGCGCTCAACCTTACAATTTCTCCACTTTATCGAATTAATGGGCAGGAAGTTCCAACGATGCCGGGTTTGTTGGCGCTCACGCCGCCGCGCACGGCGGCGCGCGGCAGAGAGCAAGACCGCCTGGTTGTGTATCTTTTGCTCACGGGAAATTCCGTTTTTACAACGAGCGAATATATGCAGTTTGCAGAAGAAACTGCCAAGGTTTTTTACGCAACTTCCGGCTCACAGACCAACGCTTTGAAAGTATCCGCCGAGGCGACTAATCAGGCGTTGTTAGCGCGCAATATGGAAACGAGCAGTCGCGGTCAATATACGATTGGCTGGCTGGCGCTGGGCGCTTTGCGCGATTTGCAAATTACTTTTTTGCTGAGCGGTCCCATGCACGCTTTTTATTTTGGACAGAACGAAGCGCGGCATGTTTTTGAGCCGAACGTTTCCGGCAAGGGCTTGGGCATTAGTCAACGCGCGGCGATTCATTACGCGCAAACGCCTTTGCAAATTGGAGATCGTTTAATCTTTTGCGGTAAAGTTCCAAATACCTGGCAGGGCGCGTTGAAGGACGCTACCGCTTCTTCATTGGACGCCATGCGGAGACGTTTGAGCGCCGCGACTACGGAAGATTTGAACGCCGTGTTGATGCAAACTGTCAACGGCACAGGCGAGATGAATTTATTAAGCGGGATTTCAAACAAGGAAGAAAAAGTTGAAGAAAAGCTAACGCCGCCTCCTACTCTCCCCGCCAGTTTGCCGCGCCGCGAAGAGCCTATTCCAACGCCGCAAGAAGATTCGGCGCATGTCGTTCAGCCTTCCGCTTACGCCATTCCGCCGGAGCCGGAAGAAGCCAAGCCGACTGCGAATGCGCTCGCTAATTTGCCGCGTAGCTCGGTTAGTAAAAATGATTTTCCGGCTTCTATTCCACGCGCCAGTTTACAACCTAGCGCGGCTTCAATTGATTCGGTTTACGAAACTTTGGTGGATAAAGCGCCTGAACTGCCAACGACTCAGCCTGAAGAAAAAATTATTGCCGAGCCGCCTGCGCCGCGTGAGCCTTCTCCGCAGGCGCGCCGCGCCGCTAAAACGCTCGCCGGCGGGATTCAATTTTCGCGCAAGTGGAGCGCGGTCATTGGCGAGCGCCTGCGAAACTTTCTACCCAGATTGCTTCCCAGCGCCGAGCCGCACCAGCCAGAACTTGCCAACCCGTCGAACTTCTCAATGCTGGCGATTGCGCTGATTGTGCCTTTGGTGATCGTCGTCGTTTTGACGATGGTCTATTTGAAGTATGGGCGCAGTCAACAATATGAGACGTATATCTACGAAGCCAAGCAAAAACGCGAACAAGCGGTTTTGTTAACCGACCCGATTGAACAACGCAAAAGTTGGGAAGCCGTGCTGACCAATGTGCTTCAGGCGGAAGAACACGGCGTAACGGACGAATCGCTCAAACTGCGTCAAGAGGCGAATAATCAATTAGATAGTTTGCTGGGCATCACGCGCTTACAGTTTAATCAGGTCTTTAGCTCCAATTTAGGAATTAATATCAGTCGCATGGCGGCGAGCGAAGCCGATTTGTTTATGCTCAATGCGGCAAATGGCGACATTTTGCGCGCACAGTTAACCAATAGCTCCGGTTATCAATTAGATACGTCTTTTAATTGCAAGCCCGGCGAATACGGCGAATATACCGTCGGTCCGCTGGTGGATATTATCGCCATGCCCACGCTGACCACGATCAACGCCACATTGTTAGGCGTGGACGCCAGCGGCAATTTACTATATTGCGCGCCGGGCGAAGTGCCGCGCGCCATCCCCTTGCCTGTGCCGGATACCAATTGGGGGCGCGTGACCGCCTTTAGTTTGGACGCTGGAAATTTATACGTGCTGGACGCGCCCTCGCGCGCCGTGTGGGTGTATGCCGGAAAAGACGGCAATTTCATTGACCGTCCGTATTTCTTTTTCAACGAGCAAACGCCCACGCAGGATGTGATTGATATGATCGTCTCAGGCGATGAGTTGTACATGCTTCATGCCGACGGACATATTTCCAATTGTTCTTATAACCGCATCGAAACTAATCCGCAAAAATGCAAAGACCCATTTCCGTTGATCAACCCATTTAAGGCGTATCAAGATCAGGATCTGTTCGCCGCGGCGCATTTCACGCAAATTTTATTCGCCGCGCCGCCGGATCAATCCATTTTGCTTTTGGATGCGGACGCGCAAGGCGTGATGCGCTTTGCGCCGCGCTCGCTGGAGTTGCAAAATCAATACCGCCCCGCTATCAACGGCTCTAATTTAATCCCGGCAGGCTCGGTGGAGGCTGTGACAGTTAGCCCCAATCATTATTTATTTATCTCGGTGCGCGGACAAGTCTATGTGGCGCAAATGCCCTAAATCCGCCGGCGTGATTAAATAAAACGCATTGAATTTATTATCCGCATTTTTATTAACCGCGAGTAAAATTAAAGCGAGGAAACCGTTTTCATTTGATCATATTTGCCGTTGATCTAATGCAACAAACGCCGCTCAATTTTTATCTCGCGCTTTTCTTTTTTGCGGTCGCGCTCCCTTACGCCTGGCTGGGGTTGAACGCTTGGCGCAAGCGCCCAGCCGTGGCGGTGGCGTCATTCGCTTGGGCAATGCTGGCGATGTCCGTTTGGTCGTTTGGCTACGGGCTGGAAATCCTCGCGCCGAATTTATTTCTCAAACTCTTAGCGATTAAATTTGAATATCTCGGAATGGTCAGCATTCCGGTTTTGCTGTTGAGCTTTTCGCTGGAATTCATCGGGAAGCGGCATCTCTTGCCGCAAAGAATTGAAGCCCTGCTCTGGCTGTTTCCGCTTTTTTTTATCGCCCTCGCGTGGACGAACGAACTGCATCACTTGCTCTGGAGTCGGGGCGCTATCGTTCAGAATTCCGGCGTGTACTTGCTCAAACTGACCTACCATCCGTTCGTTTGGATGCAAGTCGCCTTTTCGTATCTGCTGGTGATTGCCAGCAACTTGATCTTCCTCAGAGAATTGCTCAAAAGCCCTGAGATTTTACGTTCGCAAACGCGCCTGATCTTAATTGGCTTGCTTTCCCCGATCGTCGGCAACTTGATCTTCCTCACCGATTCGGCGGTGATTAGCAAACTGGACCCCACGCCCGTATTCTTTCTGCCGACTGCGTTTACGCTCTATTGGGTGGTGATGAAATACCGCCTCTCGAAAGTTCTGCCGGTGGAACATTTGAGCATTCTGCGCGGAATGCGCGAAGGCGTGATCGTCATTGACGCATTGAGCCGGGTGTTATACGTCAACGCAGTCGCTGAAAATCTATTTGGGCGTTCGGAAGCGGAAGCGATTGGTCAACCGCTCAACCGGCTTTCCGCTCAATATGGTCAGGAACTTGAAGCCTTTGTCAACTCTGGAATGAGTCAGCGGGAATTAAGGCTGGGGGCTGGCGAGCAAGCCCCAGTTTACGAAGCGACCGTCTCCGTCGCTTTTTCATCCAAACTGAAAGATCAAGATAACAAATCCAACCGCATGATCACGCTGTATGACGTGACGCAACGCAAGGAAGCGGAGCGCCTCTTTCACCGCCGCGAGTTGGTCATGTCTGCGATCAGTTCTGCCACCGCTAATTTTTTGGACGCCCAAACCTGGGAGCAAGCGATTCCCGGCGCGCTTAAAGATATCGGCGCCGCTGTGGACGTGAGCCATATTTACGTGTTTATTAATTACGCCAATCAGACCAATGAAATTTTCACCAGCTTATGTTACGAATGGAGCGCGCCCGAAGCCAAAACACAAATTGAAAACCCGGCTTTTCGGCATGTCTGCATTCAAACCGCCGGACTGGAAAGGTGGAAAAAGAATTTCTTACAAGGTCAACGCATTTTAAGCTTGGTCAAAGAATTACCCCCGGCGGAACAAGCCTTTCTCGCGCCAATGGAATCAATTTCGATGATGGCTTTTCCAATTTTGGTTGATAAGAAATGGTGGGGATTTTTACTGATTGACGAATGCGGTTTTACAAGATATTGGAAAGAGATTGAAGTTAAAGCCTTTCAGGCGTTAACTACTATTTTTAGCTCCGCCGAAGCGCGGACGCGCGCCGAACAAAAAGTGGCGCGCCGCCAAAACGCCTTAATGCTCTTACAAGGCATTGTGCGCGAAGCCTTGCAAGCCACAGACCTCAATGCTATGGCGCAGGATATCGTCGCCAACGTGGCTTCGCTGATCAATGCAGACGGCTGTTTCATCACTTTGTGGGACGAAGCCAGCCAAACTACTTACCCCTTAGCTATTTATGGCGAACACAAACAGAAATATACGCATATGCGCGTGGACGCTCGGCAATTGACCTTCAGCGGCTCGGCGTTGAATATGGATCAAACGCTCGTCGTTGAAGATGTGCAAAATTCAAAATATGCGGATATAGATTTGGTCAAAGATTCGCCGTATCAATCCTTGATCGTCGTGCCGCTCACCGCCAGACAAAAAAAACTAGGGACGATTGTGCTTGCCTTTTATCATCGCCATACTTTTTTGGGGGAAGAAATCTCAATCTGCGAACAAGCCGCCGGGCTGATCGCGCTCGCCAGCGAAAAATTCCAAATCATGGAGCAGGCGCAGCGCCGCGCGGAAACTTCTGAAACCTTACGCAAAGCGGGCGCGGCAATTACGCAAACGCTGGAAACCAGCGAGATCATTTCCAGAATTCTCGAAGAATTGAAACAAGTCGTGCCGTACGATAGCGCCTCCGTACAATTTTTGAAAGATAACCAACTTGAAGTGGTCGGCGGAAGCGGATTTGAGGACTTAAACAAAATTATCGGAATGAAATTTCCCATCCCGGGCGATAACCCGAATTCGTTTGTCATCCAAAGCGGCGAGCCGCAAATCATTGGCGATGTCGCGCTCCAATACAGCCGCTTTCGCGAAGAACCAAACAACCATATTCATTCATGGCTTGGCGTCCCGTTGATCGCCCATGAAAAAATTATCGGCTTGCTCGCCGCCGATAGCGTTGAAGCCAACGAGTTTACTGAAGAAGACCTCAATCTCGCGGTGTTATTCGCCAGTCAGGTTGCCAGCGCGTTAGCTAATTCGCAACTCTTCAAAGCCATGCAAGATCAAGCTTTGGTGGATCCGCTCACCGGATTATATAACCGGCGCGGCTTGTTCAAAATTGGAGAAGATCAATTTGAAGACGCGCTTGAAAAAGATCGCAACTTCTCGGCGCTGATGCTCGATCTGGATCATTTCAAAGAAGTCAACGATACTTACGGACACGATATTGGCGATTTGGTGTTGAAAGAAATCGCGCGCATTTGCAAACAATGCGTCCGCGAGGTAGATTTGATCGGACGCTACGGCGGCGAAGAAATTCTAATTCTACTGCCCGATACCGCCTTGGATGTTTGCGCGCGCGTGGCTGAGCGCATCCGCAAAACGATTGCGCAAACCCCGATTCAAATCAAAGAAAATACAGAATTAAACCTAACCGCCAGTTTGGGCATTGCGGCAAAAAATCCCGGCACGAACGCCTTAGATACCTTGATCAAATACGCCGATCAAGCTTTATATATCGCCAAACACAAGGGGCGCAATCAGGTGGCGCAATCGGGATGATTTCACCGCCAGACTTGATACAACCCCAGCCGGCCGTTTTCTCCGTCGGATAAAAACTCCGCCTCAACCTCAAACCCGGCTTGTTCAGCCAACCCATGCAATTCCTCCGCCGAGAAATGGTGGGCATAACGCAACCCTTCGCCGCCACTGCGCCAATCGAGCAGATAATCTCCCGCATCCACATCTGCATCGGATAAGCCAATGCGACTCCAGGGTTGGATTCTGGCGGTGAGCTTTGGGCTGTTCAAAAACTGCCAATTGGAAAGATAGAATTTTCCATCCGGCTTTAATAATTTGCGGACGGTTTTCAAAATATCCAAACGGATTGCTTCGGATGGAATATGATGAAGCGTAGCAAAACAAGTAATCAGTGACCAGTGATCAGTAATCAGTAACTGATTACTGAATTCTGATAACTTTGATAACTGAATCTCCCGAAACTCAACTTCAAGTGAAGTACCAGCGTCTCGAAGCAGAGGCAGGCTAAAGTCCACGCCGAGGAGCGCCGCTGAATGGTTACGCTGAAATACTTCGCGTAGAAAATGTCCGTTGCCGCAACCCAGATCCAAAACTGAATCCACTGCTCCCAGCGAATCTAAAATCCTGCGCACGCCGGGTTGCAAACGCTGACGAGTCGCTGAAAACGAATCTCCAAACTGTTCGTAAAATTTACGGTTTAGCTCAATTAACTGTTTTGCAATCTGCGCATCCATGCTCAAATTATACTCAGGCGGGCGGTATAATTTGAGCATGTTGTCCGTAGAAGAAGTTGAACGATTATCCGCGGAGTTTGAGGCGAAAACCCCGCAAGAGATTATTATGTGGGCGGTCAATAATTATTGGCCCGAGATCGCGATGAGTTCGTCTTTTCAAACGCAATCCATGCCGCTGTTGCACATGGTCACTTCGTTGAAGCGCGGCATACCGGTTTTCTTTCTCGATACCGGCTATCATTTTTGGGAGACGTTGGAATTCCGCGAGAAGATCGCTTCCGAATGGAAGATCAACGTAATTGATTTGTACCGCGATTCGCGGTGGGATCATTTTGCGCGGCAAAATACGCGCACCTTGCCCTCTGCCGACCCGAACTTATGTTGTTATTTGCATAAAGTTCAGCCGATGCAAAAAGCGCTCAAAGATCTAAAAGCGTGGATCAGCGGCATTCGGCGCGATCAAACTTCGGCGCGCGCGCACGCTAAAATTTTAGAATTGCAGGAAGACGGCTTGCTGAAAGTTAATCCGCTATTGAATTGGACGAAAGCCGACGTGCAAAAATATATGGAAGAACATAACCTGCCAAAGCACCCTTTGTATGATAAAGGCTATCGGAGCGTGGGTTGCGCGCCTTGCACTATCGCCATTGGCGCAAATGACGACGAACGCGCCGGACGTTGGGCTGGGCGCGGGAAGACCGAATGCGGCTTGCATACGGAAATGTTCACCAAGAAGGACGTCGCGGAAGTTAAGCCGGATTTTCAACTTGATATAAAATAAAACCCGCTGATTGATATGGAATTTACCGAACAACGCCAACGCTGGAAGAAGATCAATGCGCTCACTCCGCAAAAATTGGATTTAGCGCGCCGCATCCTAAACGAAATTCGCGCCGGACAGGACGTGCTGAGCGCGCTTCGTAAAACGCCCCTGCCCAATGGCGGATATTTGAATAAAGCCGCGCTAGTGGCGGCTTATAACGCTATGGTTGCGGATGGAAGCCTAGAAGCCAACCCAGCTTTGCTTGAACGCATCCGCATGAAACCCATGCGCACGCTCTCCGGCGTAACCACAGTCACCGTTCTGACCAAGCCTTATCCCTGCCCGGCGGATTGTATCTTCTGCCCAACCGATGCGCGGATGCCCAAGAGCTATCTGCCCGACGAACCCGGCGCGATGCGCGCTTTGGAACATAAATTTGATCCGTACACGCAAGTCGCTTCGCGCATTCAAGCGTTGAAAAATCTCGGTCATCCCACCGATAAAATCGAGTTGCTAATTTTAGGCGGCACGTGGTCTTCGTATCGCCGCGATTATCAAGAATGGTTTATCAAAAGATGTTTTGACGCGCTCAACGAGATCAATGAAGAGCGCTTTCAAGCCGAGCCGCAAGACCGCGCCGCCCACCCGGATTTTGAATTGGCGCAAACCCAAACGCGCAACGAAACTTCCGCGCATCGCAACGTCGGCTTGGTGATCGAAACCCGCCCCAATGAAATCAACTTGGATGAAATTCATTGGCTTCGGCATTTGGGCGTCACCAAGGTTCAATTGGGCGCGCAAAGTTTTGACGACCACATTTTAGAGATCAACAAGCGCGGGCATGACGTGGAACGCACCCGTCAAGCCGTGACCTTGCTCCGCGCCGCCGGCTTCAAAATCGTTTTGCATTGGATGCCCAACCTGCTCGGCGCCACGCCTCAAACGGACCGTGAAGATTTTGCCAAACTGTGGGTAGATTTCTGCCCCGATGAAATTAAGATTTATCCAAACCAATTATTAGCCAACGCCGAACTCTATCAATATTGGCAACGCGGCGAATTTCAACCCTACACTACTCCAGAATTGGTGGATTTGATCGCCGATATAAAACCGTCTATTCCGCGCTATTGCCGTGTGAATCGCATCATCCGCGATATTCCCGGAAACAACGTGGTGGCGGGCAACACGCGCACCAGTTTGCGGCAGGATGTCCAAGCGGAATTACAAAAACGCGGAACAAAATGCGCGTGCATTCGTTGCCGCGAAGTAAAAGGCAAAACAGTTGAATTAAATTCTTTGCAATTGCACGATCAAATTTATTCAGCGGGCAAAGCCGAAGAACATTTCATTTCTTTTGTTACGCAAGAAGACGGCTTGGCTGGCTTCATCCGCTTATCTTTGCCAACTAAAGAATCGCCGGCAACTGACTTGGCGGATTTACAAAACGCCGCCTTGATTCGTGAAGTGCATGTCTACGGTCAATCCCTAGCGGTGGGCGCGGAAAAAAGCGGCGCGGCGCAACATGTCGGCTTAGGCACGCGCCTGCTGGAAGAAGCCGAAGCTATTGCCAAACAAAATGGATTTGAAAAAATAGCCGTCATCTCCGCTATTGGCACGCGCGGCTATTATTTAGATCGCGGCTTTGAACGCGGGGAATATTATTTAGTGAAGCATATCCCTGAATAAAAACGCTTGTCTCCGCTGGATGGGTTAAAATCGCTGGCGCGCCATTGACCTAAAATTACGCAGGCGCGTCTCAATCAGGAGCAGACTTGAAAACAAAGCACTGGATTCTTTTCATCCTTCTCGGACTCATTTGGGGTTCGTCTTTCATGTGGATCGAAATCGCTTTACGCGAAACCGCGCCGTTTACGCTGGTCGCCTTTCGCGTTTTCTTCGGTTTCTTATTCGGCTTAGTCGTGATCTTCATCCAAAAGATTCCCATTCCGCGCACGCGCAAAGAATGGACTCCGCTGATCGTGTTGGGGTTGACCAACATCGCCATCCCATTCGCGCTCATCACCTGGGGACAAAAATCTATCGATTCCGGCGTCGCTTCCATTTTAGACGCGACCGTGCCTTTATTCACCATCTTGATCGCGCACTTTATGCTGGCAGACGATAAGATGACCTGGCCCAAAGTATTCGGCTTATTAGTCGGCTTCGCGGGCGTAGTCGTCTTACTCAGCGAAGACGTCGGCGCTTCGGCTGGCTCGATCTGGGGTCAATTGGCGGTCATCCTCGCTTGTATCTTTTACGCCGGCAGTTCGGTTTACACGCGCAAATTCACGGAAGACACCGCCGGCATTATGCGTAGTATGGGTCCCTTGGCTTCTTCAACCGTAGTCATGGGCATTTCCGCCGCCGTGCTTGAAGCGCCGTTCAAAATCCCTACCCTGCCCATGACGTGGATCGCGCTGTTGTGGTTAGGCATTCTCGGCTCCGGGATTGCGTTTCTGATCATGTTTTACCTTATGCACGAAATCGGACCCACCCGCGCCACGATGGTAACTTATTTATTTCCATTAAGCGGCGTAACGCTCGGCGCGCTCTTCCTCGGCGAAGATGTCACTTGGCAAATTATCTTGGGCGCAATTCTCATCGTAGGGAGTCTCGCCATCGCCAACTGGGGGAGTAAAGCGGAATGAGCGAACATAAATCCGGCTTTGTAGCCATCGTGGGCAAGCCCAATGTTGGGAAATCCACATTGATCAATGCGTTGTTGGGTCAAAAAATTGCGGCAGTTTCGCCGCGCCCGCAAACCACGCGCAAAAAACAGTTAGGCATTCTCACTTTGCCTAACGCGCAAATTATTTTTGTAGATACGCCGGGCTTGCATAAATCCAAACATAAATTAGGCGAATTTCTAAATCAAGAAGCGCAAGAAGCCTTAGAAGGCGTGGATTTGATTCTCTGGCTGGTGGATTCTTCCTCCGCCCCAACTGACGAAGACCAATCCATCGCTGACTTGCTAAAAACATTTTCGCGCCGGACTCCGCTCTTGCTGGTTTTGAACAAAACGGACATTCCCCAAGCCGACGAATTGGCGGCGCGTGAAAATGAATATCGTCAATTAGCAAGTTCGGCTATCCTGCTACAAATTTCCGCGAGCAAAAGGCTGGGGCTGGGAGAAATGATCGAGAAACTGATTCAACTCCTCCCGCAGAGAGGGGCGGATTATCCCGAAGATCAAATCACCGATCTGTATGAAAAAGAAATCGCGGCGGATTTAATCCGCGAGGCTTGTTTGCTTCAACTGCGCGATGAAGTGCCGCATAGTTTGGCGGTGCGGATGGACGAATTCAAAGAACGCGAAAACGGCATGGCGTACATCGCCGCGACAATTTTGGTGGAACGCGAATCGCAAAAAGGAATTGTGATTGGCGCGGGCGGTAAGATGCTGAAATCCATCGGCTCTGCCGCGCGCAAACAAATTGAAGAAATGGGCGGCCGACAAGTATTTTTGGAATTGCGCGTCAAAGTGGAAAAAGATTGGCGCGATAACCCCAATACGTTAAGGCTCTTGGGATATACGAAGAAAAAATAAAATAAAAAACTCGGAGGTCTTTAAGACCTCCGAGTTTTAGTTACCTGCCCTTCAACGGCTTGAACCCTTCGCCTAGCGCTTCGTGCGCCACGCCGATCACCATAAAGGCTTCGGGATCAATTTCGTTGACGATGCTTTTGAGAGTCACAATTTCTGAGGGGGTTAGCACGCAATATAAAACCGGGCGGGAACTTTTGGTGTAGCCGCCTTTGCCTTCCAAATAAGTGACGCCGCGCTGTAATTCGTCAATTACTCTTTCGGAAACTTCGTCCGGTTTGGCGGTGACGATCATCGCCGCGCGGACTGTGCCGCCGCCTTCGAGCACGGTTTCCGCCACCAAGCCGCTCACGTATAAAGCGATGAGGGCATACAGCGCTTCCTTCCAACCGAAGATGAAGCCAGCCGAAAGAATCACCGCCGCATCCACGATCAGATAACTTTGCGTCATCGAAATTCCGCGCCAGTTGTTGAGGATTCGGGCGAGGATATCCGAGCCGCCGCTGGTGCCGCGCGCGCGATAGACCAACCCATAACCCACCCCGCTGACGATCGCTCCGTATAACGAGTTGAGAAAAATATCGCCTTTCAAATCGGCGATTAAGATTTGCGAGTATTCCGTAAAATATGGAATTTTCACCAGCAGATCGGTGAGCAAAGAATAGGCGGCGATGGCGACAGCCGTGCGCATGGCGAATTTGAATCCGCCGAGAAAGCGCCAGCCTAATAAAAATAACGGGATGTTGCCGATCAACACCATCAAGCCGATGGGCAAATGCGTGAAATAATTGATGAATTGGGCGATGCCGCTCACCCCGCCCGAAGCTAAATTTGCCGGAATGAAGAACAAACGCAAACTCACCGCTTGCATCAAACTGGAAATCAAAATTAACGCATAATCTCGAATGGTCGGTAAATATTTTTTCATAAAATCCTTGTGCGTCACTCTGAGCCGCGCCTTTGTTTTTTGCGGCGAAGAGTCTCTGAGATTATCCTAGAGATTCTTTGCTCAGAATGACATGAATTGAACGATTATAGCCGAGAGATTATCTTTCATAATTCTTCCTTCATAATTCATCCTTGCCTTTGGTAAAATCACGTCTTATGCAAATCAAAAAATGGCAATTCTGGCTCGGCGTTTTGATCAGCGTCTTATTTATTTGGCTTTCTTTACGCGGGCTTCAACTCAACGAGTTTTGGCAGACGGTTCAAAAAGCAAATTATTTCTGGCTCATCCCCGGCATCGGCGTATATTTCATCGGCGTGTGGGCGCGCGCCTGGCGTTGGCATTATCTGCTTAAGCCGATCAAAGAAATTCCCACTCAAACGATGTTCCCCATCACCACGATTGGTTACATGGGCAATAATATTTATCCCGCGCGGGCTGGCGAAGTATTACGCGCCGTGATTTTGAAACGTAAAGAAGGCGTGCCAGTCTCCGCTTCGTTGGCGACCATTATCGTTGAAAGAATTTTTGACGGCGTAGTGATGTTGGCGTTTGTCTTCGTCAATTTATCCGAACTCGCCAAGCTGACCGGCGCTTCTGGTTTTGTGGGCAACATTCAACAAGTGGCAATTATCGGCACGGGCGTTTTCATCGGCGCGTTGATTATTTTTTTACTCGCCGCCATGTTTCCGCACAGCGCCGTCAAAATCGGCGCATGGATTATTGAACGCTTCACGCCTCAGCGCTTTCACGCGAAACTAAGCGGAATCATGCACAAATTTCTGGATGGGCTCGCTTCGCTCCGCTCCCCGCTTAACGTTTTGATGGTCTTCTTTACTTCGATCATTATCTGGCTGTTAGAGACGGGCAAATACTGGTTCGTGATGCACGCCTTTAATTTTCAAGTCTCCTTCTTTGCGTTGATGTTGATGAACGGCATTGTCAATTTGGCGACGACGATCCCTTCCGCGCCCGGCTATATCGGCACGTTTGACGCGCCCGGCATTGCCGTGCTGACCGCTTATGGAGTTGATCAAGCCACTGCGGCGGGTTATACGTTAACCTTGCACGTTGCGCTCTGGCTTCCCATTACGCTCTTGGGCGCGTATTATTTAGCTAGAGAAGGCATTAAATGGAGCGATAATTTGCGCGAAGAAACTAAAGAATAAATATAGCAAACCGGCTATACTAAGAGCGGCAGGTAAAATTATGAACTCACTTGACCCATTCAGAAAAAATAAACTGCGAATTCTGATTGCCGACGACGTGCATGAAACGCGGCGCAACACGCGCTTGATGCTATCGGAAATTGAGCAGGTTGAGGTGGTGGCAATCGCTTCCAACGGCCGGCAAGCCGTGGAGATGACCGAAGAACAGCGCCCGGATATTGTGGTTCTCGATATCAACATGCCGGAGATGGACGGTTTGACCGCTTTCAAGCACATTACCCGCATGTTCCCGGGCACCGGCGGAATTTTCATCTCAGGCGAAGATACGCCGATCAATGTGCAAACTGCCAAAGCGCTCGGCGCGCATGAGTTTTTAGTCAAGCCGTTTATTCTTGAAGAGTTAGAAAAGGCAATTCAAACGGTTAGCGAAAGACTCAAAGAGGCGCGCCAAAAAAACAACCAGAAAAGCGCTAGTAAAACAATTTCGCTTGAAGAGATCGCGCAAAAATTTTTGGAAGAGGGGCGGGTTGATTCCGAATCGACGCAATTGTTTGAAAAATTGGCGCAAAATCCAAATTGCAAATTACGCTGGCTGGAAGCGCTGGCGATGATTTACGCCGTTCAACAAGAATGGGGCAAGTTGAAAATCTTGGCGGAACGAATTGAAAAACAAAAGAAATAAATTTCGATGAGAGCGCTTCGTCAAGAGAAATATTCTCCGAGCGACGCTCTCGTCAATAAGGATAATGAATGAAAATAGCAATCATCGGAGCGGGTTATGGGGGCATGGCGGCGGCTTGGGATTTGAAAAAAGCGGGGCACGACGTGACCATTTTTGAATCGGCGAATTATGTGGGCGGTCTAGCCAGCGGATTCAAAGAACCGCATTGGGATTGGTCGGTTGAAAAGTTTTATCATCACTGGTTTCAATCGGATAGCGAAATGCTGGGATTGATCCGCGAGTTGGGTTTGGAAGATAAAGTCATGTTTCCGCGCCCATTGACGGTGATGTATTACAAGAAGAAGTGGTATCCATTTGATTCGATTCTGAACGCGTTGCGCTTTCCCGGGCTGGGATTTGGGTTGAATAAAATCCGCTTTGGGTTTGTTGGATTATTTTTACGCCTCACCAATAATTGGCAAGCCTTAGAAAAGGCGACCGCGCATGAATGGATGTTGAAATATGCGGGCAAACAAGTCTATGAGCAAATGTGGCAACCGTTGTTGATTGGAAAATTTGCTTCGTTTTATAAAGATGTCAATATGGCGTGGCTGTGGGCGCGGATGCACGCGCGCACAACGAGACTTGGCACATTTGAAGGCGGCTTTCAACATTTTTCCGATTTGTTTGCAGAGAAACTCAGAGAGCAGAGAGTAGAGATTAGATTAGGCGTAAGCATTAAGTCTATTAAGCGGGATCAAGCGTCGGGTAGTTTGAGCGTGGACGGCGAAGCGTTTGATAAAGTTCTCGTCACCACGTCTCCTAATTTGCTGGCGAAGTTATGTCCTGAACTTCCTGAAAATTATTTGAAAGGTTTGTTGGAATTGAAATCCATGGGGGCGGTGGTGATGACGTTATCGTTGAAACATTCGTTATCGAAAGACGGCTTTTATTGGTTCAACGTGCCGAAGGAAGAGGGCTATCCGTTTTTGGCGTTGGTGGAACATACCAATTTTGTTTCCAGCGAGCATTTTGGCGGCGACTATATTATTTACGCGGGCGATTATTTGGAAGTGGGTCACGAATATTTCTCATTGAGTGACGCTGAGTTGCTGGAAAAATTTATTCCCGCGTTCCAAAAATTTAATCCAGAATTTTCACGCGATTGGATTAAGAAGATTTGGGTGCATAAAACAAATTATGCGCAACCGATTCCGTTGGTGAATCATTCCAAAAATGTGCCAGCGATTCAAACACCGATTGACGGGCTGTATTTCGCTTCGATGAGTCAGGTGTACCCCTGGGATCGCGGTACAAATTTTGCAGTGGAGATTGGCCGTAAAGCGGCGCGGATGATGGTGGTTTAGACTTCGGAGGTCTTGGAGACCTCCGAAGTCTTTTTTTACACTCTCAATTCAACAGCGCTTTCAATTGCTTATAAATCATCTTCACTGCCATTTTGGGGTTGAGCCTGTAGATGAAATCTGTAAGTTTTGCGTCTGAACCGACGAAGACGCTGTATTTATTATTCTCAATCGCATTGACAATGATCTCAGCGGCTTGGTCTGCGGGCATGGCTTTCAGGCTACTTTTCTTTGAAGTTTCTTCAACGTTTGGTCCTGCTACCCCTGAGTTCGTCGTAATGTTGGTGGCGATCGCCCCCGGGTAGATAACCGTCACGCCGACGTTGGTTTCCAGAAGCTCGGCATATAAACCTTCGGTCATCAATTTGACGGCGGCTTTTGTGGCGCCGTAAATTGTTTGCCCCGGCACAGGCAAATACCCGCCCATGCTGGAGACGTTGGCAATGTGCGCCGCGGGACGAGCGAGCAGATGCGGCAAAAAGGCTTTGGTCATATACAACACGCCGTACAAGTTGACATGGAGCACACGCTCGATTGTGTCGAAGCCTAAATCGTTGAAGCGCACAAAAGGTTGGATGATGCCCGCGTTGTTGATGATCGCATCCACCGCGCCGAATTTTTCAATCACTTTGGCGGGCAGGGCGTCCACTGCGGCTTTATCCGCCACGTTCAAAACTGCCGTAGCCAGATTTGCTTTTTTATCGCCCGCCAGTTCAAAAGTCTCCTGCAGGGTTTTTTCGTTGAGGTCCACCCCGAAAACTTTGGCGTCTTTTCTGAGCAGGTTCAAAGTCACTTCGCGCCCCATGCCGCTCCCTGCGCCAGTCACCACAATTACTTTATCATTAACTTTCATTGGTAAAATCTCCTTTCTCGGTTGAGAAAAATCCATTTCGCGCTTTACAGTTAAGTTATAGCGCCGCACAGAACTGCCAGTTAGTGATTTTTGTCATCCCCCTGAGATACAATTTGAACTATCTTGCGCGGCTGGCTTTAAGGATTACAGATGAACGAAACTTTTATCAAACCAAAATATGACGCAGGCGGATTTGCCGGTATTCCCAACCGCATTAAGGAAGCCTTCGCTTCTAAAACCTACGACGCGGTAGTTTTATTTTTCATTGACGCATTCGGCTGGCGCTTTTACGAACGTTTTCAAGATGCCCCATTTGTTAAACGAATTGAAAAACACGGCAAGATCGAGAAGTTGACTTCGCAGTTTCCGTCCACAACGGCGGCGCACGTGACGACGATACACACGGGTTTGCCGGTCGGTCAGAGCGGCGTGTATGAATGGTATTACTACGAACCGCAGGTAGATCGCGTGATCGCGCCTTTGTTATTTTCTTTCGCCGGCGCTAAAGAGCGCGATACGTTGAAAACAAAAATTGATCCGCAAGCGCTATACCCGCAGGGGGAGTTTTATCCTGAATTAAAAAAAATGGGCGTGGAATGTTTTAACTTTGGGCAACGCGAGTTTACGCCTTCGACGTATTCTCAAGCGGTAATGAAACCTTCTGAAATTCGACCCTATAAAACGTTGTCTGAGGCGTTTGTCAATATCCGGCAACTTTTGGAGAAAAAATCGGCGCCGACGTATATTCATCTGTATTTTGATCGCATTGACGCGGTCGCGCATGAGTACGGACCTAATGCGCCGCAGACCGAAGCGGAAATTGAAACTTTCCTATTGACGCTGGAATATTATTTTGAACAAATTTTCAATCAAAAGAAGCGAATTTTATTTTTGATGACTGCCGATCACGGCATGTGCGAAGTGGATCCGAAAACGACGGTTTATTTGAATACCAATCCGAATTTTCACGGCGTGGAGCGCTTCTTGCAGGCGAATAAAAAAGGCGAACTGCTTGTGCCAGCCGGTTCGCCGCGCGATTTATTTCTCCACGTCAAAAATAATTTGTTGACTGAAGCGCAGGATTTTCTGGCGGCAAGATTGTCCGGCAAAGCGGATGTGGTCAAAACTGAAGATTTGATCAACGCCGGTTACTTTGGTCCGCAAGTTTCGGCGCGTTTCAAAGAGCGCGTGGCTAATTTGGTCATTTTGCCGTATCGTTATGAATCGGTTTGGTGGTACGACAAAGATAAATACGTGCAAAGATATTATGGTCATCATGGCGGGTTGACTCCGCAAGAGATGGAAACGATTTTGTATTCATACGAGATTGAGTAGTAATATTGAAAAACGAAAGGATTTTAGCGTCTTATGATTACTTCTGACATTTTGAATCCCTTATTGCTTTCTGCGTTTCACAAAAAAATCACTTGGCTGGAAGCCTCTCAGCGTTTTCCGTTAGACGAATTTATTGAGACGTTTTACGCGACGCGCGAAAGGACGCGCGCGACGATTGGCGATCTAACCGACGCGCAGGCGGCTTTTTCTTCGCCAGTCCATCCGTTTTGGTCAATCAGCGAATCGATTACGCATCTCGTGTTTACGCAAGGCTTTTATCATAATAAACTGCTGGATATTTCCACGAGTCAGTTGGCTCATGCGGTGGAAGCCCCGCGCGGCTTTGGCGAAGGCGCGAAGACGAATATCCCCGCCAAGGATTTAGTAACCAGCCTCAGCGCCGCCACCAGCCGGATTCGCGTGGTGATTGAAGGCACTTATCGAGATCATAATCCGGAGAAGATTGAAGTCAGCCCGGCGTTTGGCAAATGCAATTACAACGCTTGGATGTTGTTAATGCTTGGGCATGAGGTTGATCATCTTCGTCAAATTGCGGCGATGCGAACTTTGGCTCAGGCTGAAGCGCAATAAGCAACTTCGCCTTAACGATGCGCGGCTTATTCCAAATCCGTAACAACGCTCTTTCTTATTAACAAACTAAGCGACTGCGAGTAAAATGGGCGTTGTCTGATTTCACCCGTCGAGTTTCGGCGGGGACCTTTACCATCAAGGAGCATATTCCCCCATGTATCACACTATTATTATCGTCGGCAATGTAGGCAAAGACCCTGAAATGCGTTACACGCCATCTGGTCAGGCCGTCACTTCTTTTTCAGTTGCCACCAATCGCCAATATACAGCCGGAAACGGCGAACAAGTGAAGGAAACCATTTGGTTTCGCGTTTCCACTTGGGGTAAAACAGCGGAAGTTTGTAATCAATATGTTAAAAAAGGCTCGAAAGTTTTAATCGAAGGGCGGCTTACGCCCGATAAAGCCACCGGCGGCCCGCGCATTTGGACCAAGCAAGACGGCTCGGCTGGCGCTTCCTTTGAAGTGACCGCTTCTACCGTGCGCTTCCTCTCTTCACGCGGCGAGGGAGAATCCGGCGGCCCGGTTTCTGGCGGCGGGGGCGGCATGGAGATGGTGGAACTTCCCCCCGAAGACGATATCCCATTCTAAGCTGAGCTTCCATGGCTACTCCTCCCGTTCCCCAAAAAACGCAACCTGGCCCCACGCTTGAATTGCCCGAAGGCTTAGATATGGTCTACGCCAACTTGGCGCGCATTTCACATTCGCCGTCCGATATCGTTCTCGATTTCGCGCATCTGCTTCCCGGCGAAGGCACAGCCAAAATCCGCGCGCGCGTGGTGATGACGCCGCTCAGCGCGAAATTATTAGTGCGCGCGCTGACTGAAAATATCGCCCGTTACGAAGCCGCCTTTGGCGCGATCAGCGTGCCAAACAACAGCACGCTGGCGGATAATCTCTTCAAGCCGTTTCAACCGCCCGAACCGCCCAAAGAAACATAATGCAAAAGCTAGGCGCAATCGCCGAACAAATTCGTAAACGTTTTGACGCGCAAACTGCCGCGCGCGATTTGGCGCTGGCGCAAGCCCGCCAACTCACGCGCGCCTGCTCTCTCGCAATTCGCGCCGTGCATCGTAACGATCTGGAAAATATGACCGCGCAACTTAACGAAGCGCGTCAACTGGCTGATACTTTGCGTTCTTCTTTAGCCCAATACCCGGATTTGTTTTATGCAGGCTACACTCAGGATGCGCTCAAAGAATTTGTCGAAGCCAACGTGACTTGCGCCTTAATTCGGAATGAACCGCTTCAGACTCCCGAAGACCTGCGCGTTGAACCCGCGACATTTCTCAACGGGTTGGCAGAAGTTGTTGGCGAGCTACGCCGCAGAACGCTGGATATTCTGCGGCACGGCTATTCCGCCGAAGCGGAGCGCCTGCTTGACATTATGGATGAAATTTATTCCGTGTTGGTGACGATGGATTACCCGGATGCGATCACCAACGGCTTAAGAAGACAAACCGATTTAGCCCGCGGCATTATCGAAAAGACGCGCGGGGATATCACCTTTAGCCTGCGCGGCGAGCATTTGGAAAAATCTATCGGCGAACTGCTGGATCGGTTCAACGGCAAGCCAGCCTGAGTTAAGTCCGGGGCGAGGAGTATTTAATCGTATGGCGAAAGCAGGGAAGAAATATCCGCTGGTTTTATATACGACGATGATGAATCGCTGGTGGACGGCGGTTTTTACTTTAGGCATCGTGACGCTGGCATTTGGTTTTGGTTTGCGCTGGATCGGCGAAGAAACTCGGAAGTGGCAAATGTTTATCGGCGTGGGCGGATTCGTGACGCTCGCCGGACTGGTGATTTTGACCGTGCGCAAGTTCGCTTATGTGCAGATCTTCCCGACATATTTTCGTTTGGTCACTCCATTTTTACGTTTGAATATTTCTTATAAGCGCGTGCGGCGCACCTCGACCACAACCTTTGGCGCGCTGTTTCCGCGGAAGAGTATTTCCAATTGGCGCGCCGAAATTATCGCGCCATTGGCGAAGATGACTGCGATCGTGATTGAACTAACTGCTTATCCGATTGCGCGCTGGCTCTTATTATTTTTTTTATCCCCGTTTTTTTTCAAAGATAAAACGCCGCATTTTGTCATTCTGGTTGAAAATTGGATGCAATTTAGTTCGGAGTTGGAGAGCGCGCGCTCTGGCGGGAGCGTGACGGCGCAAAAACAGATCAAACGTAAAGAAAATTCATCTATTCTTTCGCGGCTTCCGCGCGATAAATAAAATTCGTCCCTTCTCTTTATCTTTCAGGCGGCAGGCGCAGAAAAGCGCTTGCCGCTTTTTTCTTACAATTTTCTAATTTCTCCGCTCTTGACATTTGGTTGCAATAACTGTAAAGTTAAGCATGCTTAACTAAAAGGCAGGCTTAACTATGACCAAATCCCTCCAATTCAACCAATCCGTCCGCGCGTGGATGGACGTATTCATGCAACGTTCGATGAGCGGCTGGAAGTTATTCGCCAAATCTTGCGGGCTTTCGATGCCGCAGTTCAGCATCCTGATGCAGTTACATCACAAAGGCGCGTTCAGCATGTCTGAGGTGCGCGAGCGGTTTGAGATCACCGCCGCCGCTGCCAGTCAACTGGTGGATAAACTCGTGCAAAATGGCTTTGTCTTGCGCGAGGAAGACCCGAATGACCGTCGCGCCAAGTTACTGAACCTCACCGACAAAGGCAGAGACCTCGTCCAGCGCGGCGCTCAGGAGCGTTATCACTGGATAGACGGAATTTCTGCTCGGTTGAGCGAAGCGGATAAAGCGAAAGTCTCTGTGGCATTAGGCATTTTGACGGAAGCCGTCCAAGCCTTGGAACAAGAGCGGGATGTACAAAAAGCCTGACCGGTTTCTACAATTTTTTCCCACAATTAATTGATAAAGTAAACCTGTTTTTTTTTAGTTTCCATATTGCTATTTTCTACAAAACTTATCCAGCGTAAATTTATATTGTAAGGAGTAAAAAGCTACTATGCTTAAACTAGTAAGATATTTAAAACCTTATTGGTTGCCGCTCGCAATCTCCATCGTGTTGCTGTTCGTGCAGGCGAATTTCGACCTTGCCCTGCCTGATTATTTATCGCGGATCGTCAACACCGGCATCCAGCAGGGCGGCGTGGAAAATGCCGTCCCGGCGGCGATTCGTCAAAGCGAGATGGATCGCGTCGTCATCTTCTTGAGCGCGGCGGAAAAAACATCCGTGCTTGCGGATTACACGCTGGTTGATAAAGATTCTGCGGAGTATGACAAATACGTCAAAATATATCCCGCGCTGGAAAATGAGCCGGTCTATGTGTTGAACAAAATTGATAACGCGGAAATTGAGCGCCTGAATCCCATCATGGGCAAGGCGTTGTTGACCGTTTCGGGCATCGAACAAGCGATTGCCGATCCAGCGAAGGCGGCGGAAATGGGCGCGGCATTCGGCGGGCTTGACCTGACCAAACTGCCGCCCGGCACAGACCTCTTCACCATGCTGGGAAAACTTCCAGCGGAGCAACTCTCGAAGATCCAGGATTCAGCCAACTCGAAGTTTGAAGCGCTGGGCGAGAGCATGATCGTGCAAGCCTCTGTCCGCGCGGTCAAAGCGGAATATGAAGCCCTGGGCATGGATACCGCCAAACTGCAAAACGATTACGTGCTTTCGATCGGCGGCTGGATGCTTCTGCTGACGCTTCTTTCCGCGATGTGTACGATCACCGTGGGGTTTCTCTCGGCTCGCATCGCGGCTGGGTTGGCGCGCGACCTGCGCCGACTCACCTTCCAAAAAGTGGAATCGTTCTCCAGTTCTGAATTTGAAAAGTTCTCCACAGCCTCGTTGATCACACGCTCGACCAACGACATCACGCAGATTCAAACGGTGATGATGTTCATGATCCGCATGATGTTTTACGCGCCGTTGATTGGCGTGGGCGGCATTCTCAAAGTGCTTTCGCAAGATTCGCCGCTGGCGTGGTTGATTATTGTTGGGGTTTTGATGCTGATCAGCCTGATCGCCATTATCATGACGTTCGCCTTGCCGAAGTTCCGCATTATTCAAAAACTGGTGGACCGCCTCAATCTTGTCTCGCGCGAGAACCTCTCGGGCATGATGGTCATCCGCGCGTTCAACATGCAGAAGTTTGAAGAGAAGCGTTTTGAAAAAGCCAATGCTGACCTGACCGACGTGAGTTTATACATCAACCGCCTGATGGTGATCATGATGCCGGTGATGATGTTCGTGATGAACCTGCTCGTCGTCTCGGTGACGTGGTTCGGCGCGAAACAAGTCGCCGACGCCAACATCCAAGTGGGCGATATGATCGCCTTCATGCAATACGGGATGCAGATCATGTTCGCGTTCTTGATGATGTCTATGTTGTTCATCATGTTGCCGCGCGCTTCGGTCTCCGCCGACCGCATCGCCGAAGTGCTGGAGACGGAGATTCACATCACCGATCCGAAAGAGCCGAAGAAATTCCCCGCGCCGTTCAAAGGCGAGGTGGAGTTCCGCAACGTATCCTTCCGCTACCCGGGCGCGGATGAAGACGTTCTGCACGATATTAGTTTTACGGCAAAGCCCGGCGAGATGACCGCGTTCATCGGCTCGACCGGTTCGGGCAAGTCCACCATCGTCAATTTACTGCCGCGCTTCCACGAAGTGACCGGCGGAGCGATTCTGGTGGATGGCACAGACATCCGCGAGGTGACCCAGCACGACCTCCGCGAAAAGATCGGTTACGTCCCGCAAAAGAGCGCGCTCTTCTCCGGGACGATCGAGAGCAACTTGCGCTATGCCGATCAGAACGCCAGTTTGCAAACGCTTCAGGCGGCGATCGAGGCGGCGCAAGCCAAAGAGTTTGTGGAGTCAACGCCGCAAGGCATCACAGCGGAAATTTCGCAAGGCGGCGCGAACGTCTCCGGCGGACAAAAACAACGCCTCTCCATCGCCCGAGCATTGGTCAAGAAGCCGCCGATCTACATCCTCGACGACAGTTTCTCCGCGCTCGACTTCAAGACCGACGCGGCTCTGCGGCGCGCGTTCAAGACCTACTCTGCCGACAGCGCTCTGCTGATCGTCACTCAGCGCGTCTCCACCATCAAGAACGCCGAACAGATCATCGTGCTGGACGAGGGACGCATCGTGGGTAAAGGCACGCATAAAGAATTAATGGAAACCAGCGAAACATACCGAGAGATTGCGACCTCGCAACTCACTCAGGAGGAATTAGCATGACGCAACACACTACGGGGTCTCAGCAACAACAAAACCGTCCCATGATGATGCGCAGTCCGCATGGCATGATGGGCGCGCCGGTCGTCAAAGCCCGCGACTTCAAAGGCACGATGAAAAAATTGCTCGCGTATATGAGCGCTTATCGCGGCGCGATCGTCATTGTCTTTCTCTTCGCCATCGCTTCCACCGCCTCCAACATTGCGGGACCGAAGATCCTTGGCAACGCCACCACAAAATTATTCGAAGGCGTGGTGGCGCAATTGAACAACACCGGCTCGATTGACTTCGACTACATCGGGCGGATCGTGCTGATCGCGCTGGGCTTGTACCTGATCTCTTCGCTCTTCGCCTACATTCAAGGCTGGATCATGGCGGATGTTTCGACCAACATCGCCTACCGTTTCCGCCGCGACATCTCGGAGAAGATGAACCGGATGCCGCTCAAATACTTCGACCGCACCACGCACGGCGAAGTGCTCTCGCGCATCACCAACGACGTGGACACGGTCAACCAAACGTTGAGCCAAAGCCTCACCCAATTGATCACCTCGTTCGTGACCGTCGTCGGCGTGTTGATCATGATGCTCTCGATCAGCTGGCTGATGACTCTGGCGGCGTTGATCGTCATCCCATTGTCGGGGATCGCGGTCAGCGTGATCGTCCGCCAATCGCAGAAATATTTCAAGCGCCAGCAGGATTATCTCGGCAACGTCAACGGTCACGTGGAAGAAATGTACGGCGGGCACATCGTGATGAAAGCCTTCAACGGCGAGGAGGAAAGCGTCAAAAAATTCGACGAGTCGAACGACAAACTCTTCGGCGTGGCGTGGAAGGCGCAGTTCCTCTCCGGCATGATGATGCCGATCATGATGTTCATCGGCAACCTCGGCTATGTGGCGGTCTCCATCCTTGGCGGCTATCTCGTCATCAAGAAGACCATCGCGGTCGGCGATATTCAGGCGTTCATTCAGTACGTCCGCTCGTTCACCCAGCCGATCACGCAGTTGGCGAACATCTCCAACGTCTTGCAACAGACGGCGGCGGCGGCGGAGCGCGTCTTCGAGTTCCTCGCGGAAGAGGAGGAGATTCCCGAAACCCAAAGTCCCGTCACGCTGGCGAATGTGAGCGGTCATGTGGAGTTCAAAGATGTCCGCTTCGGCTACAGCCCCGATAAGATCATCATCAACGACTTCTCAGCGGAGGCGAAGCCCGGTAAAAAAGTCGCCATCGTGGGACCGACCGGCGCGGGCAAGACCACTATGGTCAAATTATTGATGCGCTTCTATGATGTGAACAGCGGCTCCATCCTCGTGGACAGACACGATATCCGCGACTATACCCGCCACGACCTGCGCAAGATGTTCGGCATGGTGCTTCAAGACACATGGCTCTACAACGGCACGATCATGGAAAATATCCGCTACGGCAGGCCGGACGCGACCGATGCGGAAGTGATTGCCGCCGCGCAAATGGCGCACGTGGATCATTTCGTCCACACCTTGCCGGATGGCTACAACATGGTCTTGAACGAAGAGACTTCCAACATCTCGCAGGGACAAATGCAATTGCTCACCATCGCGCGCGCGTTCCTCGCCGACCCGAAGATCCTCATCCTCGACGAAGCCACCAGTTCGGTAGACACGCGCACCGAAGTCCTCATCCAACGCGCCATGGACAGCCTGATGGCGAACCGCACAAGTTTCGTCATCGCGCATCGTCTCTCCACCATTCGCAACGCGGACTTGATCCTCGTGATGGATCACGGCGACATCGTGGAGCAAGGCGCTCACGAAGAACTGCTCGCCGCGCAGGGCTTCTATCACAACCTGTACATGAGTCAATTCGCGCAACAAGAAGAAGCGCTGGCAGTAGCCGCATAACAATAATATTGATACCGAGCAGTCAAGCCCGCGGGTTTGACTGCTTTATATAGGTTTATTTTTCCGAAGTATTTATGAATAACACGATCAAACAACCAGAACAATCTTTGATGACCATCCGCATGAATAGCCGCCGCTGGATTGCGCTTGGAATTTTGAGCATGGGTTTAATGCTCTCAGTGATTGACAGCACAATTGTCAACATCGCCTTTCCTTCTATTCGAGAGGCGTACAACTCATCCTTTTCTGAAGCGGAATGGGTCAACTCGATCTATTCCCTGATTTTTGGCGCGGCTTTAATTACCTGGGGCAAACTCGGCGATCAATATGGTCGCCGCAACATCTTTGTCATTGGAGCGGCTTTATTCGCGCTTAGCTCGCTCGGCGCTGGGTTAGCGCCCACTATCGGCATTATGATCGCCTTTCGCGCTTTACAAGGTTTGGCGGGCGCTATGATGTCGCCTTCTACGCTTTCGATCATTTCCGCCACTTTCAAAGGGCGCGAACGCGGCGTAGCTTTTGGGATTTGGGGCGCAACCGCCGGCGTTTCCGCCGCGTTGGGTCCCATCCTCGGCGGCTGGTTGATTGAATATGGCACAAATCTCATGGCGGAGTCGTGGCGCTTGGCGTTTCTCGTCAACGTACCTTTAGCCTTTGTCGCCATTATTGGCAGTTTCTGGGCGATCCGCGAATCCAAAGACCGCTCAAAAACGCACCACATTGATTGGCTTGGAATCATCTTCGCCACCTTCGGCTTGGGCGCGTTAGTCGCTGGGACGATTGAAGGTCAAACCTATGGATGGCTGTACGCCAAAAAAGTTTTCACGCTTGGCGCGCTTCAATATCCGGACCTGATAGCTGGTTCGCCCATCCCAGCCGGGACGCTTTCCTTTGTGCCTTTCCTCTTCATAGCCGGATTAATCTTCGTCGTTCTCTTCGTTTGGTGGGAAGCGAAACTTGAGAAACAAGGCGGCGAGCCGCTCTTTGAATTTGGCTTATTCAAATATTCCAGCTTTCGTTTTGGGTTGATCACTATCTTCATCATCGCGCTGGGCGAATTCGGCGTGCTTTTGGTCGTTTCAATTTATCTGCAACTTGCCAAAGGGCTTGGCGCGTTTGAAACCGGCGTCCAATTTTTGAGCTTTGCCATCGTCAACATGCTCGTCGCGCCTATGGCGGGCGTGCTCTCTGGGCGTTTCGGCGCAAAATGGGTGGTGACAGTTGGGATGCTCTGCGAAGCCGTATCCTTATTTTGGATCAGCCGTATTTTGCATATTGAAAGCTCGGTCAATTCGTTGATTCTGCCGTTTATGTTGTATGGCGGCGGCGTTGGTTTAGCCATCGCCCAGCTTTCCAATTTAGTCCTTTCCGATATCCCCAGCGATAAAGCCGGTCAGGCGTCTGGCGCCACCAACACTTTACGCCAATTGGGCGCTTCGTTAGGGATTGCCATTCTCGGCGCGGCGCTTTTTACGCGCTTCGCCACCGCCGCCACGCCGTTGGTTCAAAACTCCACAGCCTTTGAGGATTTCAATCAACGCATCTCCGTCAATTCCGCGCTTTCTCCCGCTTCCCGGCAAATTGGCAAAGGCATCGTCAATTTTGCGGATCAAGCCAAAAGTGAAATCATTCAAGGCTTGAACGCGAACGAAGGCTTCGATACGCAAAAAACCGATATGCTCCAAATGGCGCTCGCGCACATGCCGCCAGCCGCCATAGACGCATTGCAAAAACAAGGCATTGACCTAAAAGACCCGGCGACTGTCGCCCAAATCAATACGGAGCTCGCTCCCGATTTGAAAATTCTGGAGGCGGATCTTCAAAATGCGCTCGCCAGCGGCTTCTCGGATGCGGCGCGCGCGGCATCCACCTTAGCCGCGATCTTCGTGCTGTTCGGCGCATTAAGCTCGCTGATGCTCCCTAACAGCAAACCCAGCCATAACGTTGAAGTCATTGTGGCGCACTAAATCACAGTAAAATAGAGAAGTCGCTGTAACTTCTCTATTTTTATTTAACGCCAGCCCCACCTAACAGGAGAACGCCGTGCCTACTCAAGCATTTCAAACCTTTCTCGAACGCTATCCCGCTTACGCTCAAACCGAAGCGCTCGATCAACTCCGCCGTAAAGATTATGCCCGCCTCGACGCCAACGAACAAATTTATCTCGATTACACCGGCGGCGGCTTATACGCCGAATCGCAAATTCAAAAACATCAAAAACTTTTAAGCGAAAACGTTTTTGGCAACCCGCATTCCACTAACCCCACTTCGTTCGCCGCCACCCAGCTTGTCGAAAGCGCGCGCGAATACATCCTAAAATTTTTCAAAGCCGATCCTAACGAATATCTGGCGATCTTCACTTCCAATGCCAGCGGCGCGTTAAAGCTCATTGGCGAGTCGTATCCATTTGCAAACGGGCGCTATCTCTTAACTTTTGATAACCACAACTCCGTCAATGGGATTCGGGAATTTGCCCACGCGCGCGGCGGCGAAGTGACTTATATCCCGGTCATGCTCCCGGATATGCGCGTGGACGCTTCGCAACTTAACCTTGAGCTGGCGCGCCCATCCCAAACTGGTCATAACCTTTTTGCATATCCCGCGCAATCCAACTTCTCTTCGGTCAAACATCCATTGGAGTGGATCGAGTTGGCGCATTCTCACGGTTGGGACGTTCTGCTCGATGCGGCGGCGTTTGTGCCAACCAGCCAACTGGATTTAAGCGCAGTCCACCCGGATTTTGTGCCGGTTTCATTTTATAAAATCTTTGGTTATCCTACCGGCATCGGCGCATTGATTGCGCGAAAATCCGCTTTGGCAAAATTACACCGTCCGTGGTTTGCGGGCGGCACAATCACTGTCGCTTCCGTGCAAGGCGAAAAACATTACCTAGCCGATAACTTCGCCGCCTTTGAAGACGGCACGCTGGATTACCTCAACATTCCGGCAATTGAAATTGGCTTAAGGCATATCGAAGCGTTGGGCTATCCGGTCATTGGCGCACGCGTGAGCGCTTTATCCGGCTGGCTATTGGATAACCTAACCGCTATGAAACACAGCACGGGTAAGCCGTTGGTTCAGGTATATGGACCAACTTCCAGCGTAGGGCGGGGCGGGGCGGTGACGGTCAATTTTTTTGATAAGGACGGCAATATCTTCGATCATCGTTTTATCGAAAACGAAGCCAATAAAATCAATATTTCATTACGCACTGGTTGTTTTTGCAACCCCGGCGCGGGCGAAGTGGCGATGGGCGTCTCGCGCGTGGAGTTGGACGTGTGCTTCACCAAACCCGGACATGAAGACCGCCTCTCGCAAGATGATTTTCGCTTATGCTTTGACGGAAAATCCACCGGCGCGGTGAGAATCTCAATTGGCACAGTCACAAATTTCAACGACGTTCAAGCGGTTTTAGCTTTTGCGCGAGGTCTGTTAAATTAATGAACGGTCAGGTTCGCGCCAACATCAAACCCGGGCTTACGGTCTTGATCGTTTTGAAACAAGACCAACGCACCGGCAAATTGACCAAAGGCATTGTTAAAGATATTTTGACCAAATCGCCCAATCATCCGCACGGCATCAAAGTCCGTTTGACGGATGGGCAGGTTGGGCGGGTGAAGGAAATTGTGAATGCCTAAGCCGGTTCTGCGGTTTATAGATTTGTTCTGCGGAATTGGCGGGTTTCGCTTTGCCGCTGAGCAAGTTTTTGCGAAAAATAATTTACCGGCGGAATGCGTGTTCTCCAGCGAGATTGATCCGTATGCCCGAGCGGCATATCAAGCCAATTTTGACGAAACGCCCTCCGGCGATCTGACGCAGATTGATAAAAACGCCATCCCAGAGCATGAACTTTTGTTTGCGGGTTTTCCCTGCCAGCCTTTCAGCATCATTGGGCGGGGCAAAGGCTTTGAAGATACGCGCGGCACGTTATTTTTTGAGATCGCTAAAATTTTGGAGGCGAAAAGACCGCAAGCCTTTATTTTGGAAAATGTCAAACAGTTGATTGGGCATAATCGCGGCGAAACGCTGAAAGAAATTCTGCGCGTTCTACGCGCCGAATTGGGCTATACGGTTTATTATCAGTCGCTGAACGCTTTGGATTACGGCTTGCCGCAAAAACGCGAGCGCGTCATCATCGTTGGCTTTCATCAGCCGTTTGCGTTTGAGTTCCCGCCGAAGCAAAACCGTTTTAAGCCGTTGGCTGAAATCCTCGAAAGGCAAGTGGACGAGAAGTATTTTGCGTCTGAAGAGATTCGCGCCAAGCGCTTTGCCAAGCATACGGCTACGGTCAGCCCGGCTATTTGGCATGAGAATAAAGCCGGACATATTTCTTCCTATCCGTATTCTTGCGCTTTGCGGGCGGGCGCTTCTTATAATTATTTGCTGGTGGATGGAAAGCGGCGCTTGACTCCGCGAGAAATGTTGCGCTTACAAGGCTTTCCGGATTCGTTCAAGATTGCCGTGAGCGAATCGCAGACGCGCAAGCAAGCCGGTAACGCCGTTCCGGTCAATTTGATTAGGGCGGTCTTGGAAGCGTTTTTGCCGGTTTTGCGCGAAGCGACAACCAGATGATCGATTCTTTTTCCAAGCAACAGCGCTCGGCGGTTATGCGGGCGGTCAAGTCGAAGGGTAATCGCTCTACTGAAATTGCGTTAATCAAAATTTTCAGGCAGTATCATATTACCGGCTGGCGCAGAAATTCCAGCTTGATCGGTCATCCAGATTTTGTCTTTCCGAAAGCCCGCATCGCCGTTTTTGCGGATGGCTGTTTCTGGCATGGGCATACCTGTCGTAACGTGACGCCCGCCGAAAATGCGGAATATTGGCAGGCTAAAATTAAGCGCAATCAGGCACGGGATCGCGCAGTTGTCCGAGCTTTGGCGCGAAAAGGTTGGAAGACGGTTAGATTGTGGGAGTGCGAGATTAAGCAAGGCAAAGTGCGAAAGCTTAAGGCGGCGGGGCTTTTCTAAGCTTGGGCGGGGGAAATGCCGCTGAAAGGCTGGCAAGTTCGAGCGGGGAAAGGGGCGAAGCCGTCAAATTATCAGAATTATGTAAGAGATTTTACAATTCCCTTGACTTCACTAATTTAAGTGGCTAAAATGACGTTTAGCGCTCTAAAGCTTTGAGCGCTAATTCTATGCTTATTCAAAATTCAAAACTTTATAGGAGAGTAAAATGGCAAAAATCTCATTTAAGCCCTTGGGCGGCCGCGTTTTGGTTGAACCCATCGAACAGGAAGAACTGACCGCTGGCGGCATCATCCTGCCTGAAACCGCGAAGGAAAAACCCCAACAAGCCAAAGTGTTGGCAATCGGACCCGGCGAGCGCAACGATGAAGGCGAACGAATCGCTTTGGACGTGAAGGTTGGCGATGTGGTCTTGTTCGCCAAGTATTCTGGCACTGAAGTGAAAATTGACGGCAAGAAATTGCTGATCATGCGCGAGAGCGATTTGCTCGGTATTGTCGGTTAGTCATTAAATCAATCAGAATAGGAAGTGAATTATGGCCGCTAAACAAATTGTATTTTCAGAAGAAGCCCGCAGTAAGCTGAAGAAGGGCATGAATGTGGTTGCGAACGCCGTTTCTGCAACCCTCGGACCAAAAGGTCGCAACGTTTCGATTGACCGCAAGTTTGGCTCCCCCACCATCACCCATGACGGCGTTTCTGTCGCCAAGGAAATTGAACTCGAAGACCCGTTTGAGAATATGGGCGCGCAATTGCTCAAAGAAGCCGCGCAAAAGACCAACGATATCGCCGGCGATGGCACCACCACCTCCACCGTGTTGGCGCACGCGATTGTGAACGAAGGTTTGAAGGCTTTGGAAGCCGGTTACAACCCGATGCTCTTGAAGAAGGGCATTGAACTCGCCACTGAAGCGATTGTGACCGAACTGAAGAAGAATTCCACCAAGATTGACACCAAAGAAGAAATTGCTTCGGTTGCCACCAACTCCGCCGCTGATGCGGAAGTTGGCAATTTGATCGCCGACGTGATGGATAAAGTTGGTAAAGACGGCGTGATCACCGTTGAAGAATCCAAGACCATGCAGTTTGAAACTGACTTCGTGGAAGGGATGCAATTCGATCGCGGTTATCTTTCCCCGTATTTCATCACCAACGGCGAGCAGATGGAAGCGCAGATCAACGACGCTTATGTTTTGATCTATGATAAGAAAATTTCCGCCGCGCAAGATATTGTGCCGTTGCTCGAAAAACTCGTCCAACTCGGCAAGCGCGAATTGGTCATCATCGCCGAAGACGTGGACGGCGAAGCGCTCGCTACTTTGATTTTGAACAAAATTCGCGGCATGTTGAACGTGTTGGCGATCAAAGCCCCCGGCTTTGGCGACCGCCGCAAAGCGATGTTGCAGGATATTGCCGTGTTGACTGCTGGACAAGTCATCTCTGAAGAGACCGGACGCAAGTTGGAAAGCGTCGCCGTTTCAGATTTGGGCCGCGCCGAGAAGATTGTTTCTGATAAAGAAAACACCACCATCGTTGGCGGCAAAGGCAAGAAGGGCGATATTGAAGGCCGCATCAAGGAAATCCGCATCGAAATTGATAAATCCACCAGCGATTACGATAAGGAAAAACTGCAAGAACGTCTCGCCAAACTCAGCGGCGGCGTAGCCATCATTCGCGTTGGCGCCGCAACTGAAACCGAAATGAAAGAAAAGAAACACCGCGTGGAAGATGCGCTCTCTGCCGCGCGCGCCGCAGTGGAAGAAGGCATCGTCCCCGGCGGTGAAATCTCCTTGATCAATGCCGCGAACAAATTGGATAAACTCGCCAAGGCGCAAGCGGATAACGACAACGAAGAAATCAAAGTCGGCATTAACATCGTCAAGAAAGCGCTCGAAGCCCCCATCCGTAAGTTGGCTTCTAACGCCGGTCAAGACGGCTCGGTGATCATTGACACCGTGCGCCGCACTGCCGCTGAAAAGAAGAACGTCAATATCGGTTACAACGTCCTCACTGGCGAATATACCGACATGATCAAAGCCGGCGTGATTGATCCGGTCAAAGTGGTGCGCGGCGCGCTCGAAAACGCCGCTTCCATCGCCGCGATGATCCTCACCACCGACGTGTTGATCACCGATATTCCTGAAAAGGATAAAGCCCCCGCTATGCCGCCCGGCGGCATGGGTGGCATGGATTATTAATCCAACCCACAAATTTGTAGGTCACGCGCACAGCGTGACCTACTTTTTTTAATTTATGCCGCGCCCGCTCGCGGGTATAATTCCACGAATGTTTTCTAAACGTTTTTTCTTGATGCCGCTAATCCTGCTCTGCGCTTTTGGATTAAATGCCTGCGTCTCTTTCGCCCCGACTCCGACTGCCACCCCCGAACCGCCGACTTTTACGCCCGTGCCGCCAACGCCCACTCCGCCGCCTTCCGTGGCGCTTGTCCACGGAGAGTATATTACCGTCGCTGAATTTCAAGCGGAATTGGCGCGTTATAAAGCCGCGCAAACTGCCATGAACGTCACATTCACCGATGAAGACGCCAACAAAGCCGTGCTGGAAGATTTGATCGCGGAAGTATTGCTAGCGCAAGCCGCGAGAGAAGCGAATTTCCAATTGACCGACGCAGACCTCCAGTCCCGAATAGATGCGCTGGGCAGTCCAGACGCGGTTAATCAATGGAAGTCCGCGCATGGGTATGACGACGAATCCTTCAAAGCCGCGTTGAAGCGCTCGATTGAAGCGGCGTGGATGCGTGACAAAATCATTGCGGATGTGCCAACGACTGTGGAGCAAATTCATCTGCGTCAAATTTTGACCTATAATCAGGAAGATGCAAATTACGCGCTGGGACAATTGCAAAATGGGACCGATTTTGACGCGCTCGCCGCGCTTTACGATCCGGTGACGCTCGGCGAATTAGGCTGGACGCCGCGCGGCTATTTGCTTGATCCCAAAGCCGATGAAGCCGTCTTCAATTTGCAAGCTGGAGAGATCAGCGGAATTATTCAAACGGACGCCGGCTTTCACATCTTCAAAGCTATCGAACGCGGAGAACAGCAACTGAGTCCGGACGCATTATTGACGATGCAACAACAGGCGTTGAGAAATTGGGTTACGGAAAAACGCGCCAGTAGCGAAATTGTTCTATCCCCATAACTTTTTGGAGTAACTGAATGAGTAACTATAATTATGATTATGAAGATACGCCCAAACCTAAAAACAAAATTGATATTTGGGATATGCTCAGCATTTTGGTCTTATTGATCACGGGTTGCTTGGGCGTGTATTTTTTGATCGTCTATTTATACCCAACCTCCAAACTAAACCCATATCCGCCGGGCGGACGCAACCCCACCGCCACCGCCACAATTACGCCGATCCAATTAGACGCAACCTGGACGCCAACGCTCACGCCCGTCGTCACTGAAACTGTAACGCTCCTGCCGACGCTCACGCTTGCGCCCTCCCCAACTTTGCTCTCGCTGATCACCCCCAGCGTTACGCCTACCGCCACCAAAGCGCCCAAGCGGCCTTTCTCCGCAACGGTCACTTATATTGACAGCACGATCATTCACGCAGATTCGGCATGTAACTGGCAAGGCGTGGGCGGCACGGTCGTGGATGCAAATAATGCAGATATTACCGGAATCGTCATTCGTCTCGGCGGCAGTTACAACGGCAAAACGAAAAACGAGCCGCCGACCGTCACCGTCACCGGCACTGCGCCGGCTTATGGAAAATCCGGCTATGAATTTTTCCTCGGCACCGTACCGATTCTCTCCAAAGGCGAACTGACCGTTCAAATTTTAGATCAAGCCGGGCTCCCGCTTTCAGACGCAATTACGATTGATACTTATAACGATTGCGGTAAGAACTTAGCCTTGGTGAGATTCAAAAAGAATCCGTAAATGAATTAAGAGGCTGTAAACAATGTGGAAACTCAATAAAATTCAAACCGCTTTCTTGGCGCTGTTTCTTGTTTCTACATTTATTTTGTTCGCTTTGCCAATCGTGAGATTTCCCTCTGCGACAATGCCGCAACCCACAAGCGCTCCCTCGGTGATTCCAACGGAAGAACCAAACGCTCCCAATCAGCCCTCATCGAATGGCTCTGCAAGTCAAAGTGTCGCCGCTTTTGTTGGATCAGCCCTCGCCTCGTTGATCTCGCTGGTGGGCTTCATCGTCACCACCGCAATTACCTGGCGGAAAGAAAAACGCGAATCGGCGCTGGCGGATTTGCAACAGAAAAAACTGCAAACCGAGCTTGAAAAAAGCAAAATTGAATTAGAAGCGCTGAAGAAAAAAGAACAGAAGAAGAAAAAGAAATAACAATAATAGACAGAAATCCCGCCATAAGCGGGATTTCTGTTTACTCTCAATGGTATCATTGCCTGATGACTCAAACTCAAAAGCGCGTCCTCTTCGCGCTTGTTTTAATCGGCGCGGCTTATTTTGTTTTATTTATTTTTCCTAACAACACCGGCGCCAAAGACCGCATGATGATTTCGCTCTTCGAGCCGGATGAATTCGCGCAATATCCCATTGCCATCAAAATGATTCGTCCCGAAGAAACGTTCAAAGCGCATTTGATCAACTTCATCGTGTATGGGCATTATTATTATGGCTGGCCATTTTACGCTTCCAGCGCGTTGGCGCTTTTGCCGATTGCGCTCACGCAAGGCTACGACAACGTGCAGTTCAACCTGCTGATTCTGCGCCAGTTTATCGGCATCCTGCCCATGCTGGTTGCGCTGATTACGCTGGTTTATATCCAGACAAAATTCAAATCCTACCTGCAAAGCGTTGGGCTTTTGATTTTTCTTTTATCCGTTTCGGCTGTTGTGGAGAATAGCCTCTGGTGGCATGTGGATAGCCTCGCGTTTCTCTTCATTGTTTTCACCTTTTATTTTCTGGATCGAGACAACCTGCGCTTCGGAAAAGATTTTTACTTCGCCGCCATCGCCACCGGGCTAGCAAGCGGGACGAAAGTCATTGGGCTTTTCTTCTTTTTAGCGATTCCCGCCTATCTCTTAATTGGAATTTTTACAAAACGGCTCGCCTGGATAAAAGCCATACGACTGGGCGCGTTCTTTACCCTGCTCATGGCGCTGACAATTGTCATTGCCAACCCGTTCATGCTTTTGAAAAGTCAATTCAACGATATGCTGGAAATCCTCGCGCGTCAATCTCGTTATCAAAACAAAGGCTGGGTGCTGAATTATGCCAATGGCCCAGCCGCCTGGTTTCCAATCATCAAAAATTTATACGGTCAGGGAATTTTCATCCTGCTCTCTTTGATCGGGCTGGGGCTGGGCATTTGGAAAAGCGAAAACCGTCTGCGTCATGCGCTGATCGCGTTTTGGTCCATCCCCTTTGGTTTATATGTTTTATTCGTCGTTGCCATCAAGCCCACGCATTTCTTTCTGCCCATCCTGCTCCCTATCTACAGTAGCGTCATCGTCTTCTTTGAATTCCCGCCTTTTACGTCAAGAAATAAGTCTGCGCTGGCTTGGGCATGGGGCGCGGTCATTGCCGCCATCTGCGTCTATCAATTTGGAATTTATATTAATAAAGATATAGAGCTATATCAAGAAACGCTCACGCGCGAAAAACATGAAGAATCGCTGGCGTTTTATGCGGTTCTCGCCCAAGATTATCTGCCTAAAATACAAACCGCTGAAAAGTTAACCGTTTTCCGCGACGTGCGTATGTACCTGCCCAGCGATTCAAGGTGGATTGTCAAAAGCTATTGGAATAGCAAATACAGCACGATTGAAACGCTCAAACCGGACCTGATCATTATTTGGTCTCAACGAATTTTGGATTACACCCAAAGCGGCGCGCAAGAAAACGCAGTGGACCCCACAACCTATCAGGACACGTATCAATTTTTCGTGGACGCCGATCGAAATCAACTACGCGGATACCGTCTCGTTTATCGAGACGCCGAAGGACTATTCTTCGTCAGCGACGCGCTTTATGCGCAATTCTTCGCGCCGTGATCACGGCTGTTGAATATTCCCAACCAGTCCCAATTCCGGCGCGATTCTACGCATGGCAATGATCACATTATCTACATGTTCCCATAATTCAACGCCCAACTCTTGCGCGGCATGTTCCATCTCGGCGCGGTCTGTGCCTGCGGCAAAAGCTTTGTCTTTCCATTTCTTTTTGACCGAAGAAGCTTCAAGATCATACAGCGATTTGGACGGGCGCACCAAAGCCACGGCAGTCACGAGCCCGGTCACTTCGTCGCAAGCGGCGAGCGCTTTTCTGCGGAGCGTATCGCGCGGCACGCCCGTATGATCTGCATGACTCAAAATATCCTGAACGATCTCTTCGCTCACGCCCCTTTCTCTGAGAAGCGCCGACCCGGCTTGCGGATGTTTATCCAGCGTCGGATGAATCTCCCAATCAAAATCGTGGAGCAAACCGATCAACCCCCAAGTTTCAACATCCGCATTATTTTTTTCCGCATAAAAACGCAGAGCGGCTTCTACTGAAAGCATGTGGCGCACCAAACCTTCATTCTTCACAAACTCGCGCACCAAAGCTAAAGCTTCATTGTGATTCATAGGTTCTCCTGATTTTCTAAGGCTGTTGGTCAGGCGAATTATATTCCGAAAAATATGGCGTCAACGCAACTTAAAAGGCGTTCACAATTGCACGTTCAAATCTTATGGAAATCTACATTGTTTTTCGTAGATTTCCATAGTAAATTTGGAGCCGCTTATTCTTTACATCTTTTTTACGGATAAAACATGCTCCTCAAACGTCTCCAACTCGCTCTCATTCATACGGCCGTCGCCATGACGCTCGTGCCGATTAACAGCACGCTCAACCGCGTGATGATTTTCGATCTTGGCATTTCCAAAACCCTTTTCACCATCCTCGCCATCTTCCCTTATTTACTTGCGCCCATTCAAGTTGCCATTGGCGCATTTTCAGATCGCCACCCAATTTTAGGCTATCGCCGCACGCCCTATATTCTCGTAGGTTTAATTCTCTGCGTGGTCGGCGTGGCGGTCTCGCCGCAAATCGCCGCGCTGATGAGCCGCAACTTTTCTGCGGGCGTGGTCGTTGGCATTATCGCCTTTGGCATTTGGGGCATGGGTTACAACCTTTCAGCAGTTTCTTATCTAGCCCTCGCCTCCGAACTCTCTGGAAAAGACGAGCGCGGCAAAACCATCGCCACGATGTTCACGATTATGGTCGTTGGGCTGATTGCGACTGGAATCACCTTAAGCCGTCTGGCGCCAACCTATGACCCAGTCACGCTCTCGCGCGCATTTGTGATCGTCGCCGCCTCTGCCTTAACTCTCGGCTTGTTCGGCATCTTCAAGTTGGAGCCACGCTCTGAGTTTGCCGCCCCAGCCGCAAAATCTGAAACTTATACGCTGAAAGAAATGACCGCCGCCATTACGGAAAATCCGGTCGCCAAAATATTTTTCGTTTATTTATTATTACTGCTCGCCGCCATCCTCAGTCAGGATGTACTGCTAGAGCCGTTTGGCGCGCAAGCCTTTGGCATGACGCTCAAACAAACCTCGCGGATCGTTTCTATCACCAACAGTTTTTCTTTGCTGGCTTTTATCATCGCCGGTTTCTTGGATGGGCGCGTGAAGAAGAAATACACCGCGCAAGTTGGCAATCTTGGCGCGTTATTTGGCTTTGTGATCATTATCGTCAGCGGTATAACTGCCAGCCAACATCTTTTTTATGTGGGCATTACCCTGCTTGGTTTTGGCACCGGGCTTTCAACCATCGCCAATTTATCTTTGATGTTTGACCTAACCGTGCCGGAAAAAGTTGGGCTGTATATTGGCGCGTGGGGCTTTTCCAACGGGCTCTCGCGGCTGACCGGCTTGCTCATGGCGGGCGTGGTCGCCGATCTAGCGACGCACTTAACCGGCAACGCCCTCGGCGGATATTTAACTGTCTTTGGCATTGAAGCGCTGATGTTATTGATCGCGGCAATTCTGCTGTATCGCATTGACGTGAACGCCTTTCAGCAAAAAGCGCGCGATCCAAACTTCACGGAGAAAGTGGCTTTGATAGCCGAGTAAACCTATGGCTGACGAATGGCTCTCTCTCAGCGCGGCGGCAAAAGCCTTAGGCGTTCATCCCAGCACCGTGCGCTTATGGTCGGATAAAGGCTTACTGCCCACGCATAAAACGCAAGGCGGGCATCGCCGTTATCGGCGTGAGGAAATTTTACTTTGGGCGCAGACCAGTTCAAAGTCACATTATGAGGCGTTTAAACCAGAGCGCTTAATGCAAGAAGTGATTCGCAATGTCCGCTTGCAAATTTCAGAAGGCAGTCTTGAGGCTGAGTCTTGGTATCAAAGGCTGGATGAAGATGCGCGCATTCAATACCGCCAAACGGCGCGCTCTTTGTTTCACGGGCTGGTCAATTATGTGGCTAGTCGCGGGGCAGAGGCGGAGAGCGAGGCTTATGCAATCGGCTACGAATACGCTTCGCGGGCGCATCGCTATCGCTTAAATTATGTGGATGCGGCAAAAGCCTTTTTGTTTTTTAGAAACAGTTTGATCGAATCGGTGATTAAAATTTATAGCGAAGCGAACGTGCCTTCCAGCCAAACTGCTGAAATCTTTCATAAAATGCACGTCTTCACCGACGATATTTTGATCAACCTTTTACGCACGTTTGAAGCGCTCAACGCCAGCCGTTAAATAAAAAAAGCGCGGATTGATTTTTTCAATCCGCGCTTTTTACTTTTAGACGTATTTTTCCCGCAGGACGGAGGAAATATAATCCATGCTGGAGACGACAATCGCAATTGCCAACATATTCACGCTCGCGGCGCGGTAGTTAAGCAGGTTGATATTTTGTTGGAGGATGAAGCCGATCCCGCCGCCGCCAACGAAGCCGATGATCGTGGACATACGCACGTTGATATCCCAACGATACATGGTGTAGGAAATATAGGGCGGGATGATCTGCGGCACAACGGCGAAGATGATCGTTTGTAAACGGTTTGCGCCGGTGGCTTGAATCGCTTCCAGCGGACCGGCGAGAATGCTTTCCACTTGTTCGGAATATAATTTTGCGTTTGAAGCGACGGTGTGTAAACCCAACGCCAGCGCGCCGGCAAATGGACCCAGCCCCACCCAAGCCACAAATACGATCGCCATAATTAACGCTTCGACCGAACGCGTGCCATTAAGCAAAGTTCGGAAGATGCCATAGATGAAAATGCCGATGGGCAGAGGTTGCTTGGGCGCGGCAACCAGCGCCAAGGTCAAGCCCAGCGCCGCGCCAATTCCGGCGGGCAAGTAGAATAGAATTGCCGGGTCGTTGAATTGATAGAACCAATTCAAGCCTTGTAAAATCAAAATGCCCACTGCCGCGCCTGCAATGGGAGTGACGATCAAATTGAAAACTTTGGCGGTAGCGGCTGGCATTCTATCGCTGATGGTTTGCCCAAATTGAGCGAAGAATCCCCCGAAAATACCGCCGCTCACCAGCGTCGCAAAGACCGGCGCCAGCATGGCGATAATATCTCCGATTTGAGCAATGAATTTACGCAAGAAGTATAAAGGCACGTCTTTGTTTGGCGTGAGGTAGGCGCCAATTTGAAGCAGGAGTTTGCTCGCAAATAAAATCGAAATCAAAGCCAGCGCCGCCAGACTCACAGTGTAGAGTAAATTGATTAAGCGTTTTCTAAAACGATATTCCAATTCTTCATTTTGATTGGCGAGAAACCATTTTGCAAAGAAAAAGCCCAGCGTTGGGAAAACCAGCGTTCCGGCTAAAACCAAAAGAAACGAATTGGAAAGCGGCATTAGCAAGTTCGCTAAAAATTTACTGGCTTTTATGCCCAGCCACATGCCGAGGGGCCAGCCGATCAACGAAAGCGAAATATTGCTGAGCGGGCTTTTAACTTCCGACATTAAGTTGCGCGCAGAGAAGAAACTGATCGGGACCGCCAACAGCGTTCCAAAAACAGTCGCTAACAAAGCCATAAATACGGTTTCGATGATCTTATCCCAGGTGACTTTGGATTCTTGTGAGAGCATTGGCGCGCCCACTTGGATTTGTCCGGTGGCGCGGAGCGCTTGCGGCTCCGGCTTGATCTGACGATTGGGCAGGGTCACTTCAACTTTGAAATTCCCTTGCGCGTCCGCTTGAAAATTTCCAATTGAAATTGGCACGCCGTCTGGCGCTTCGGGGCTGATGCCGATGAAACTGATTGAGCCGCTGGAGTTCTCTTGAAAGTTGTGACCTTCAACTGTGATGGTTTCCTTCGGCGCGGCGCATCCGGCGTTGACTAGGATGAACGCTCCCGAGCGATCTACTTCGGGGAAAGCCGCGCCGCCTTCCGGACAACCTAAATAAAAGGGGACTTCAACATTTAACGTTTCGTAGGTGTAATCAAAAATTTTGGGGTGCGCCAACGCTCGTAAAATGCGCGTGAGCGAGGCTAAACGTCTTTCGGAGCGCGTCTCTTCAAAATTGACGTTGGTGACTGAAAAACCATAAGCGAAAATTATCAGCGTGAGGATTGTGACCAAGCCAGTCACAACGGATTTGAGTAGAGCGGGAGATTTTTTCATGATGATTCCTTTAGCCGATTCGCTCTGCGTCTTTGCCGTAAATTTCCCGGAATTTTTGATCGTCAATTTTGTCGGGCGAGCCGTCAAACATCAGCGCGCCTTCTTTGAGCGCAATCGCGCGGTCGGCGTAGCGATGGACTAGATCCAAAAAGTGCAAACTGCATAAAACGGTCACGCCGTCTTCTTTATTGATCTTTTCAAGATGTTGCATGATCGAATGCGCCAAAACCGGGTCTAGGCTGGCGACTGGTTCGTCCGCTAAGACCATCGTCGGTTGTTGCATCATGGCGCGGGCAATGCCGACCCTTTGTTGTTGCCCGCCGCTTAATTCATCGGCGCGTTTATACGCCTGATTTTTAATGCCGACGCGATCCAACTGATCGAGCGCCATGGCAACGTCGCTTTGCGGAAAACGATTGAAGGCGCTAAGGATTGGGTTCACATATCCCAGCCTGCCAGCCAGCACATTGGTGATAACCTTTGAGCGGGTGACTAAGTTGAAATGTTGGAAGACCATGCCAATCTTACGGCGGATGTGGCGCATTTCATCCTGACTTGCGGCGGTGATATCCTGCTCATCCCACAGGATTTGTCCGCTGGTGGGTTCGATCAGCCGGTTGATACAGCGCAGTAATGTGGATTTGCCCGAGCCGCTCAACCCGATCACGGCGAGAAACTCGCCCTGCTTCACGTTAAAGCTGACGTTTTTTAAGGCTTGCATCCCGCCATCGTAAGTTTTGGAAAGGTTCTTAACTTCTAACATACTGAAATACCGCCTTCCTCACGCTTTGTCTTTGAGATTTTTCTTTAGAAAAAATAGGAAATAAATAATGCCGTATATTAAATCTTGCCCCAGAAAACTCTGGGGCAAGATATTGTAAAGCGCTTAAACTTATTTACCAAGCTTGTCGAGGGTGATGCCTTGTTGGGCGACCAAAATACGCACGCCGTCAAAGTTCTCGTCCGCGATGGGTCCAACGCCGGTCCAACTGTAGAAGTTTTCGTTACAGAGGGATTGCGCGCAGGCTTCGTTATCCAGCGAGACGAAAGCGGTCATCGCTTCAATGATTTTTGCGCGTAAGTCTTCCGGGAAATCGGGAGAGAAGGACATGGTGTCGTTCGGGATTTCTTTGGAAAGCGTCAGGATGCGGACTTTCTTGATGATGTCTGGAGCGTCCTTAACTACAGCGGCGCGGGCATCTAACACGCGGTAATCTCCGCACCAGAGTTCTCCATCCGCATTGACGGCGCAGGAATCAACCGCATCTTCTGGAACGTCAGGCGCATCGCCCAGCGCCCATTTGCCGTTATTGATCAATGGGGGGCTGTAATAAGCGGTGGCGAAATCAGCCTGTCCGTTGTAAACCGCGAGGATAGATTGCGGGTGACCGCCAGCTTCGATGGTCTCGCCGATTTTTACGCCTAAATCTCCAAAGATGGAGGCTGGGTACAAATATCCAGAAGTAGAGCCAGCTTCTGGGTAAGCCCATTTCGCGCCGGCTAAATCTTCGAGAGTTTGGTATTTGCTATCGCGGGCAACATAGAAACCCGTCCAATAGACGTTCCAGCCGCGGCGGGCAGAAGCCAAACCAGGTTCCACGCCGCAGAGTTGATTGGCGATCACATATCCCAAAGCCGGGATGAAGCCAATCGTATCGGTTGGGGAGGCGCACATTTCTTCAATCGTCGCCGCATAGGAAGTCGGCACGCTGACTTCAAAATTTAAGCCAGTAGCTTCATTCAACGCGGTAGAAATCAATTCGCCGCTCGAAATCATAAAGTCCACATCCACCGAAGGCACAAAGAGCACTTTGATTGGATGTTCAGGCGAACCGATTGCCGGCTCGGCAGTTGCGGTTGGAGGCGGAACCTCCGTTGGCGGAACAGCGGTGGCAGTGGGCGCAGGCGGTTCAGTGGCAGGCGCGCCGCACGCGCTTAATACTAACGAGCCAACTACAAAAACTGATAGAACCAGAAACGAAAAACGGCTTTTCATATTTTCTCCTTTCAAGAAAATAGTAGGTTTGACGCAGGGATTTCCCTGCCAAGCACGATGATAATTCAAAATTAATCTCGTCACAAGGATAGTTTTACGGCGCTAGCCCCTCGACCAAAGCATGTAAATCCACTTGCGAAGCGGCAACGTAGGTTTCAAATTCGGTATAGAGCGTATCGTCCGTAACTTGCAATTCGTCAAAGCCGTAAATGATGCGGATGGCCGCCTTGCCTTCGGGCGTGAGCATAAAATCTATAAACGCGCGTTGTAAAACGCGGCGCATTTCCAGCGGCAGGCGCGTGGAAAAAGAAATATTATCGTAGGGGATGACCGCCTCAGAGCGCCACACCACGATCACTTTATCCAACACATCGGGATAATCCGCTTCAAGCGCGGGCGAAGCGCGCGCATCAATGAAGGTCGCGCCAAAATCGCAAATATCCGCCGTGTAGACTGCGCGCACCACGCTGGGTTGACCTTCGAGAAACGCGCCGCTTCGCACTTTAACCCCAGCCTGATTCAGCAATCCGAGCGGCAGAACATACCCGGAAGGCGAAAACGGATCGCTCCAACACGGTTTTTTATTTTCAAATTGTTTTAACGCCGCTGTCAATTTATCCGTATTTTGATTACGGGCTTCATCGTAAAAAGATTCAAACTCACTATCGCGATTAACGATGATCTGAATTCCATATAACAGTTGACCTTTGCGCGCGCTCGCTAAAGCCGCCACAACCGAGTTATCTTTTTTGGCAAGTAAATATCCAAATGGAGAAAGCGCCGCCAGATCCGCATTGCCTGCGCTCAGGGCTTTGACTAACGCGCTTTCTGAAGGCGGCGCCACAGTCACGATCCGATAGCCGGTGCGTTGTTCTAAATAACCAGCCAAGGTTTCGCCTGCCGCGATCAAATCGTCCGTTGGGTGGGCGGAAGGACTCAAAGCGAGGATCAATGGATTTTGTTTAGAACCAGGCTCGGGCGTAGCGAGCGGCGCGGCTGTGGGCGCAGGCGTTTGCGTCGGCATGGGCAACGGCGTGGGAGTCCCTGAAGTCAATTGGATGGGCGCCGAGCAGGCGAATGCGAGGGTCGTTAGAATCAAAAAGAGTTTTTTCATTTTAAATTTGTTTGCGCGCAATCATAATGAGGTTGCTATAATAAGGCAAGTTTAGGAAAAAGAGGATGCCATGAAAAATACTTTGAATACGATCATGTCGGTGGTGATTTTGATTGTGCTGGCGGCGGGGGTTTACTTCATTGTGCAGACAGTGCGCGAAGCGACCGCCACTGCCGCGCAAGCCGCGCAGGCGCCGTTTGCCGGCATTCAACAATCGAATTACGATTTGCAAACGCAGATGGCGAATATGATGCACCCCACGCCGACGATCATCCCCGATCCGGTGACGCACATCAACGCGATTCGTTCTTTGGCGCGGTTGGAGACGATTCAATATACGGTGGAGCAAGTGGTGACCGCCGAAACGAATCAGGGCAATTTGGCTTTCGCTTTTGGAAATAAAATTTTGATTCAAATTCACGGCACGGTGGTAGCGGGCATTGATATGGAAAAGATGCAACCGCAAGACCTGCAATTGCAAGGCGATGTGTTATATGTGCGCCTTCCGCCCGCCGAAATTTTAACCGTGACTTTAGACGAAAATAAAACGGAAGTGTACACAATTCAGGACGGCATTTTTTCGGAAATAGACCCAAACCTCGTGTTGGACACGCTCAGCGCCGGTAAAGATAAAATCACAACCGCGGCTTTAGAAGACGGTATTTTGACTCAGGCGCAGAAGAACGCGCAAGTTTATTTACAGCAATTTTTTATCGGGCTGGGGTATAAAGCCGTGATCTTTCAGCAATAACCTGCGCGTTTTTATTTTTAATGATATTCAATGGCGAATGTGAATATTCTTTTAGAGCTTTTTTGGACTTTTCTCAAAGTTAACTTGCTGAGCACTTCTGGTCCCGCTTCGGTTGGGTTGTTGTATCACGAGGCGGTTGGCAAGTTTGTCACTGAGCAACAGTTCGTGCAAGCGGTGGGTTTTTCTTCCGTTTTACCCGGTAGCGACGCTTTGCAATTGGCGATGTATGTCGGCTATGCCGCGCACGGCTTTCTTGGCGGGCTGGTGGCGTTGACAGCCTCCATCCTCCCGCCTACGTTGATCATCTTAGGGGTGACGATGATTTTGCATCGGCTGAGGCGCGAGGCCTGGATCTCAAATTTCGTTGAAGGCTTGACTCCGGCGATCGCCGTGTTGATGGTTTTCACCGCGTGGAAAATTTTTCAAAAAGGCGGCAATACCGGCTGGTTTGGCTGGAGTTTGGCTTTGGTTAGCTTTCTGGCGATGTGGTTCAAACTTCCCGAACGGGCGGTCATCATCTTGGCGGGCGTGGTTGGGATTATCTTTCTCTCGCCATGAAAAAATCAAAATTTTCTCTTTGGCTTCAATTGCTGTGGATGTTCCTCAAGGTTAATTTGCTTTCTCCTTCAGGACCCGCGTCGGTGGGTTTGCTGTATAAAGAAGCGGTGGGCAAAATTATGAGCGAGGAGCGTTTCGTCGAGGCGGTCGGCTTTTCTAACTTGATCCCCGGAAGCGAAGCGCTCAAACTGGCGATGTTTGTCGGGTATGCGGCGGGCGGCGTCCCCGGCGTGTTTACCGCTTTGCTGGGCGCTGTGCTTCCGCCAACTGTGATGATGTTGGTAGTTGCCGTGCTTTTGCAAACCGTGCAACATGAAGGCTGGCTGGAAGGTTTTGTCGCGGGGATGAGCCCGGCGGTGGCGGCTCTGATTGTTGTCGTCGCGTGGGAATTATTTCGCGTGGGGCAAACTAAAAAAATTGGCAAACGCACGTTGCTAATTGCCGTTTTATCCGCAATTGCTTTCTGGCTGGAAATCCCCTCGCCGCTGGTTTTGCTTGGCGCAGGAATTTTAGGCGTAATCTTATTTCGATAAACGAGACCAATATGAAATTAGAAATCTTAATCGCAACCAACGGCTTCAAAGGGACTTGGTCCTCAATTGAGTATGGCGCTTGGCTGGCAGGCGTTTTGGAGACTAACCTCACGCTTCTGGGCATAACCGAAAATTTGAATCCGGCGGAACTGGACGATCATCACCCGTTGGAAGATTTGTTTGCCGAAGCGGTGGAGATCTTCCAAAGCCGAGGAATTAAATATAACCTTGAAATTCAAAATGGAACTGTGGAGGAGATTCTGCCGCAAAAAACGCGGCAAGGCTCTTACCTCACTGTGGTGAGTCCATTGGGCAGGCCGCACTTGCGAAGATTGTTGACCGGACGTTCCATCCGCCGTTTGATCGAGCAAATTGACGACCCGATTTTATACGTCCCGGAAGTTCGGCTTCCGCTCAAGAAAGCGCTGATCTGTATCGGCGGTTTGGGGTACGAAGTGACGGCGGAGCATATCGCCATGCAAATGGCAATGAAAAGCAAAGCCGAGATCACCTTGCTTCATATCATCCCGCCTATGGATTTGGATTACCCGACTGCGCGGGCGGTGCGCGATAGCTGGCAAAACTTAACCCAATCTGATACGCCCGTTGGTAAGAGTTTGCGAAGCACGCTGGAGATTGCTCAGGCGGACGGTTTAACCGCGCAAGTTAAAACGCGGCGCGGCAATATCGTTGAAGAGATTTTGTCTGAAATTAAGGAAGGCAATTACGATCTGCTCAGCATGGGTTCGGCTTACGGCGGCGCTTCTTTGCGGCAGTTATATGCGCCGAATATCACCGCCGAGATCGCGGTCTCGGCGCAGATCCCCACCCTCAGCGCTAAATATAAAAGACAGGAATAAGCGCTACGAGTTTTGTAAAAATATTCTGGTTTCTTCAATTTTGCTTTGCGCCACTTTTCCGTTTGCCTGCCAGTGATCTAAAAGCTGGGTAATCGTCAGCACCGCGTGGAATTGAAAACCAGCTTGCTCCAGCGATTCTTTCGCGCCCGATTGCCGATCCACCAGCACGACCACATCTTGCACGTTCAAACCGGCGGCGGTTAATTTCTCAATCGCTTCAAACTTACTGCCGCCCGTCGTCGCTAAATCGTCAATGACTACGACTGTCTCGCCATTCTGAAATTCGCCTTCAATCTCAGCTTTCGTGCCATAGGCTTTGGCTTCCTTACGCGGATAGATCATCGGGTAATTGCCTTGCAGAGAGATGGCGGTGGCAATTGGAATTGCGGCGTAAGGCAAACCTGCAATTCTGGCAAATTGCAGGTTCTTTAATACAGGGAGGTATGCCTGCCCGATTTTGTGGAGCAAGCTCGGATAAGAAATGATACGGCGCAAGTCAATATAAATTGGGGATTTCAACCCGGATTTCAAAGTAAATTCCCCAAATTTAATACAACCGGCTTCAAGCAGTTCATCCGCCAGCGCGGCGAGTTGTGAATTGAGTGGCGACATAGTCCATCCTTTTCCGCTTATTTCTGCGGAAGTATATTGAAAAAGAGGCGGCTGTCAAGCGCGGGTATAATCGCCGTATGAAACAAATTCGCGTTTTCCTTTTTGCCTTCACAATTTTCGCGCTGTTCTCGCAAGTTCAAGCGCGAGCTAATCAGCCGTTGGCTGTGGTGATGACGGCTGACGGTCCGATCATGCCGCCGATGCTGGAATATATTCAACGCGGCGTGGAAACTGCCGAGCGTCGTAATGCAGAAGTCTTAGTGATCGAACTCAACACGCCCGGCGGAAGCATTGATACGATGCTTGAAATTATCAAAACGATTCGCGCCAGCGATGTGCCGGTCATCGTCTACGTGGCGCCGAAGAATGCTATGGCAGGCAGCGCCGGGGCAATGATCACGATGGCGGGGCATATCGCCGCGATGGCGCCGGAAACTTCGATTGGCGCATCCAGCCCAATTAATAGCTCGGGCGAAAACCTCAACACTACGGCCGAGAAAAAAGCCAAAGAAATTACCAAAGCCGCGATTCGAGATTATGTCAAACCGCGCGGACCAAAAGCTTTGGCGCTCGCGGAATCCATGATTGACGACGCCGTAGCCGTGACAGCCAGCGAAGCGCTTGAAGTTGGCTTAATTGATTTTGTCGCCGACGATACGGAAGATTTGTTACAAGTCATAGACGGCTTCAAAGTTACCGTCAATGGCGAAACGCGCATACTCCACACAAAAAACATCGAAACCGAACCGCTCGCCATGAGCTTCATCGAACAATTTTTACTTTTGCTCACCGATCCCAACATCGCCTTTCTTTTACTCGCTATCGGCGTGCAAGCCGTGTTGATCGAAATCTCCAGTCCGGGCGGTTGGGTGGCGGGCTTCCTCGGCGCGGTCTGCCTCACTTTGGCGGTTTACGGCATGGGCGTACTCTCCATCAATTGGTTTGGATTGGTCTTTCTCCTCATGGCGTTCGTCCTCTTTATTTTAGACATCAAAGCGCCCACGCATGGCGCGCTCACTGCGGCGGGCGTCGCCTCATTTATTATCGGCGCATTGGTTTTATTTAATTCGCCGGGCGCGCCAGCTTTTCAGCGCGTCTCTGTGCCGTTGGTCATCGCCACGGGAATTTTCATCGGCGGGTTATTCTTCGTCATGTTAATTTTCGTTTTGCGCGCCCAACACGCCGAGATCCAAACCGGAAGGGAGCGCCTGCTTGGGAAAACCGGAACCGTCAAAATGTTCAGCGCTGAGGCGGGGCAAGTTCAAGTGGAAGCCGAATTATGGAGCGCGGAAAAATCCGCAGAGTCCGAGCCGATTCGTAAGGGTGATACAATCGAAGTCGTCGAAGTTCGTGGATTAAGATTGATCGTTAAGAAAAAATAACCAGCGCGTGAAGTCAGTTACGCCTACATTCGCGCATCAAAAGGGACCTTATGCCTGCAATACCAACCAGAGATAGAGTCAAACCCGAAACAGAGTCGCGCCCCCTGCGCCGCCCGGAATGGATCAAAGTGCGCGCGCCCTCCGGCGAAAATTACGAACGCATTCAAAACTTAATGCGTTCCAAAGAGTTACACACCGTTTGCGAAGAAGCCATCTGTCCCAACCTCGGCGAGTGTTGGGGACATGGCACGGCAACCTTCCTGATGCTCGGCGATGTTTGCACGCGCACCTGCGCTTTCTGCGATATCAAACACGGCAAACCCGGCTTGCTGGATTGGGGCGAAGCCGAGCGCGTGGCGCAAGCCGTGAAATCCATGAATTTGAAACATGCAGTGATCACTTCCGTGAATCGCGATGAAAGAAAAGATGGCGGCGCGCCCATCTTTGCTATGGTCATTCGCAGGATTCGTGAAGTTCTGCCCGGCTGTTCGATTGAAGTATTAATCCCCGATTTCAAAGGCAGTATCGAAGCCTTGAAAATTGTGATGGATGCCCGCCCTGAAATTTTGAATCACAACGTCGAGACTGTGCCGCGCTTATTCAAAACCGTGCAACCGCAGGATAATTACGATTGGGCGGCGGCCACGCTGACCAACGCCAAAAAACTGGACCCAGAAGTTCTCACCAAGAGCGGGATTATGCTTGGGCTGGGCGAAACGCTGGAAGAGGTCAAAGCCGTGATGCGCGATCAGCGCAGTTGGGGCGTGGATATTTTGACCGTAGGGCAATACCTGCAACCCAGCAAAAAACACATGGCAATGGATCGTTACTACACGATGGAAGAATTTGCCGAAATCCGCGAGTATGGAAAAGAAATTGGTTTCAAATGGGTTGAGTCAAACCCGCTGGTGCGGTCTTCGTATCATGCGGCGGAACAGGTCAGAGCCTTGAGCGTGGTGCATCGTAAGTTGTATGGGGAAGAGACAGTGGTTAGCAATCAGTTGCCAGTGATTCGGTAATTGGCGAGTAGTAATTTAGTAGAGCGTGAACTCCCGTCAGCAATTGGCGGGAGTTTGTATAAATTTATGCTATACTTTTTTTGATGTTGTATAGCTTCCAAATAGGAGGATAGAATGAAAAAAGAATTGATTTTAGAACTCTTCCAACAATTTGAAAATGCTCGTTATTTATATAATGATGTTGAATGTTGGAGCGCACGTGATTTACAAGAAATATTAGGTTATACAAAGTGGGATAATTTCAAAAACGCTATTTCCAAAGCGAAAATAGCCTCTGAAAATGTGGGAGTTTTTGTTTCAGACCATTTTGCTGATGTCGGGAAAATGGTTGAGGTTGGAAGTGGCGCTCTAAGAGAAATTGACGATATTGCCCTCACTCGTTACGCCTGTTATCTAATCGCTCAAAATGGAGACCCATCCAAGAATGAAATCGCATTTGCGCAAACTTATTTTGCAGTTCAAACCCGTAAACAAGAGATTATTGAACAACGTTTGCTAGATGTAGATCGAGTTTCTGCTAGAGAAAAATTATCTAAGTCGGAGAAAAAGCTTTCGGGGATTATTTACGAACGCGGCGTAGATGATAGAGGCTTTGCTATTATTCGTTCTAAAGGAGATCAAGCCCTATTTGGCGGTTATTCTACAAACGAAATGAAAAAGAAATTGGCTGTTCCAGACAGTAGACCCTTGGCAGATTTTTTACCTACATTAACCATCAAAGCGAAAGATTTTGCCACTGAACTTACCAGCCATAATACGATTGAAAAAGATTTAACCGGGCAAGACCAAATTTCAAATGAACATATTGAAAACAATCGAGCTGTACGAAAAATGTTAATTGAAAGAGGAGTTAAGCCTGAGGCGCTTCCGCCTGCCGAAGATGTGAAGAAAATACAAAGAAAGCTTGATAGTGATGAAAAGAAATTGTTCAAAGATGTAAAAAAGAAAAAGTGAGAAATGCACGCCTGTTATGCTTATGGTCAGATATGCTCTAAAACCGTAAGAAACAAAATCCAGCGGGGGTCTATTCTATAAAAGGAGTTTGCCATGAAAACTTTTATTAAACCCGCAGATGCAGAACTCAAGCAGAAATTAACCCCGCTTCAATATCAAGTGACCCAACATGAAGAGACGGAGCGCCCGTTTCATAACGAATATTGGGATCATCAGCAGGCGGGGATTTACGTGGATGTTGTCTCCGGCGAACCGTTGTTTAGCTCGCTGGATAAATTTGACGCCGGTTGCGGCTGGCCCAGTTTCACCCAGCCGCTAGAATCAGAAAATATTGAGACCAAAACCGATTTCAAATTGTTCATGCCGCGCACGGAAGTCCGCTCGAAGAACGCGGATTCGCATCTCGGGCATGTTTTCACTGATGGACCCGCGCCCACAGGCTTAAGATACTGCATCAACTCCGCTTCACTGCGCTTTATACCGGTTGAAAAACTGGAAGAGGAAGGTTATGCTGAATATATCCAGCTCTTTCAGGCGGAGAAAAAATAATTTTCGATAGCTACTATCTTCTGTTATTGGCAAGTTTGAGAGAAGACCAAAAATCCCGCTTGATTTTTGGTCTTCTCGTTTTAATGAAATCTGGAATTATGGCATTGGCATTGGGGTCATCAACTGAAAATAGTTTCCATCCGGGTCGGCGAGCGTGGCGATAAAACCGCCGCCCATCTCGTAAGGTTCTTTAATCACAACCGCGCCAGCAGATTTGATCCGTTCAAATTCCGCTTTTACGTCGCTAGTTTCAAAATTCAACATAATGCGTCCGGGGTCTTTGGTCTTGCCGCCCATTTCAGAGTGGTTCAAAATGCCAATAAAGCCGCTACCAACTTGCCAACCCCAAAATCCATTCTCAGGATCGCTCATATCTGCGGGTTTGCTAAAAACCTTTTCGTAAAAAGCGGCTAACGCTTGCGGTTGTGTAGTTCCAAACATGACTGAATTTAGATTTAACATTGATTATATCCTTTCTGATGTGAGATATTTATTTTAGAACATATATTCTATTTTAGCAAGGGTTTTCTTTTCGCAAAAATAAACCTTCTGCATAAGAGGGCGGGATTTCAACCCGCCATGTATAGAATTTCAAAAGGATGTCAGGCTAAGAGCCTGCCCCACGATTAACTTTGAGTAGTCTAATACGCGCCAAGTTTTCCGCTCTAAAATCTGCCCTTGACACATTCCTATACAGGAATATAATATCGGGCATGGCGCGAACACCGACAACCTACGATCCTTTTAACGCCGTCGCCGAGCCGAAGCGGAGACAAGTGCTTGAGGCTTTAGGAGAGAAGGAACTCTCGGTCAATGAACTGGTCGAGTTGCTTGGCTGGAACCAGCCGTCGGTGAGTAAACACTTGGGGGTGTTGAAGCAGGTTGGGTTGGTGGAAGAGCGGCGCGTTGGTCGTCAGAGGATGTATCGGGTGAATGCCGAACGTCTCAAGCCGATCTTCGATTGGGTTGCGCCATTTGAGAAATATTGGACTGAACGCTTTGAACGACTCGACACTTTATTGGAAAAAATGAAAAAGGAGAAATGATATGTCTACAAAAAATAAAACCGTAGTGACCGCAGAACCGAATAAACAAGAAGTCTTTATCACGCGCGAATTCGATGCGCCGCGCGAGTTGGTGTACAAGGCGCACACCGACGCGAAGCTGTACGCGCAGTGGCTGGGTCCGCATGGATACGAGATCATTCTCGAAACCTTTGAGCCTGTGAGCGGCGGCAAGTATCGCTACATCCACAAAGATCAAGCGGGCAATGCGTATGCTTTTCACGGCACGTTCCATACGATGAGCGAAGAGTTGATGATCCAGACCTTCGAGTTTGAGGGATTGCCCGAAGCGGGTCATGTGACTCTCGATACGATGCGGCTCGAAGCGTTGCCTGGCGATCGGACGAAGATCACGATTCATTCCGTCTTTCAATCTGTCGCCGACCGCGACGGCATGGTCGCCTCTGGAATGGAAAGCGGCGTGCGCGAAGGGTATGAGCGGCTGGATGAAGTTTTGGCGGGGATGAAGTAGTTGGTAAATAGTAATTGGTAATTTAATAAAAAGGAAAACCATGTCATTTCAAGCCTATCTCGATAACATTGAAGAAAAAACCGGCAAGACTCCAAAGCAATTCATTGCCGAAGCCAAAAAGTTAAACCTGACCGAGTTCAAGGATATTATTGCCTGGCTCAAACATGAATACGGTTTAGGGACGGGACACGCGCGGGCAATTGCGTATGTGATCCGTAACGGGGCGGAGTTTGAGTTGAAGCACACCACAGGCGTTCACCGCGATGCTTCTGGCACATTGAATTTGGAAGGCAAGGCGAAGAAGAAAGTAGTTGCGAAGAAGACCGCGAAGAAAAGCAAATAGGAGAAAATAACATGAACAAGATTGTTCCGTCCCTGTGGTTCGATACGCAATGCGAAGAGGCGATGAACCACTACGTTGATACATTTAACGGCGCGCCATACAAAAAACAAGAGTCGAGCATCGTCAGCATTACCCGCTATGAAAAAGGCATGGATGCGCCTGGCGCCGACCAAATGGAAGGCAAAGTTCTGACCGGTATTTTCGAGTTGGCGGGCCAGCGCTTTATGGCGCTCGACGGTGGACCCATTTTCAAATTCAACGAATCAACTTCGTTCTATGTCGAATGCGCGGATCAGAAAGAGGTGGATTACTTCTGGAATAAGTTGTCCGCTGTCTCCGAGTCCGAGCAATGCGGCTGGTGCAAGGACAAGTTCGGTCTGTCGTGGCAGATCATCCCGAAACAACTGGGCGAGTTGCTTAGCGACCCAGATCCGGTCAAATCGAAGAGAGTCGTTAATGCCATGCTCAAGATGCAAAAGATCATCGTGGCGGATTTGGAGAAAGCGTATAATGGGTGAGTGAACAGTAATCAGTAATCAGTGAGTAAGTAAATTGGTAAGGCGACTGAGTAGATGTGGTTCCATAACATTGAAAACGTCGCCTTATGTTTGGATAAGAGGCGCCGCTGGAAATAACCGTCCCGAAGGTTTTTTAGACAATTCCAGACGGTGATACCAACCTTCGGGACGTTTTATCAGGTGAACACATGGCACAGGCTCAATATCTTGCATTACTGCGCGGAATCAACGTCGGCGGGAAGAACATCATCAAAATGGCGGATTTGAAAGCGTGCTTTGAAAACATGGGCTTGGCCGATGTCGTCACCTATATTCAAAGCGGGAATGTGATTTTCAAATCTGCTGAAAAAGATAAAGTCAAACTGACGAAGAAGATCGAAGCGGGGCTTTCCGCAACATTTAATTATTCAGCGCGTTTGGTGGTAATTACTCACAAGCAACTGAAACAAACTGTGGACGATGCTCCGCACGGGTTTGGAAAAGACCTTGAGAAGTTTCGATGTGATGTGATCTTCTTGAAAGAACCGCTCACACCCAAAGAAGCGCTGAAAAGCGTCAGCGTGAAAGAAGGCGTGGATAATGCGTATGCAGGAAAGGATGTGCTGTATTTCTCTCGCTTAACCAGCAAAGCCTCATCCAGCCATTTGACGAAAATTATTTCAATGCCGATGTATCAATCCATGACCATCCGCAATTGGAACACGACCACGAAGTTATTGGCATTGATGGAAAAGGGATAAACCGTCAGCGTAGAAAAATGCCGATGAAATAGAACCAGCCGTCCCGTAAGAAAGAGGCGGCTGGTTATTTCATCTGTTCATCTAATCAAAACAGAGGCTTCGTCCGCAGTGGATGCGGATAAATATAGGGCGTGTAGTTCGGCATTTCAAACATGAAGAAGTCGCGCCCTTCTTCCAAACAGGCGGGAGCGTAATTTTCAAATGGGATCGTGGGCAATTCCAGCGTATCCGCATTGGGCGCGTGGTTGCCCCAGATGTATGCCGAGCGGGTTTGATCTTCAAGCGGATACTCCGCCGCAGTATCGCAATCCGCTTCCGTGGTCAGCCCGATGCCCCAGCCAAACGTTGAAGGGATGATGTTGTCAAAGACCACGCCATCGCCGCCGCGCATGAGAATGCCAGTGGTGTTCCATTGCGTTGTGGAGTTGTCTATCAGCGTGTTGTGATAAACCTCCCACGAGCGCGAGCCGTGACCATACTCACTAAGTCCGTGCGCGTCCACGATGCCGAAATTACGCGCGCGTTCGGTGTGCGCGATTTCGTTATAACGCACCACATAATTGGAGCCGTAGTTGGAAGCGATTGCGTGACGGTTATCGGCAAACACATTGTCTTCAATGAAGACCGCGTTTGATGTGCCGAGTTGAATCGTCGCGGACCAACTATCGTCGCCATAGACCGCCACGCCGTAGCCTAAACAGGCAATCGGTTCGGTGAATTTCCAGTTTGTGCCATCGCCGCGCGGGACGAGCGTGTTTTCATCCTGACATTTGAAGTTGGAGAAAAATTCATTTTGATAGATCACGCCGCGCCCGCCGTCTCGAACCGAGATCCCCGCATTTGAAAATTTATTGAACGCCGCGTCATGGATTTTGAAATCCACACAGCCATGAAGCAGACCCAGCCCGTTGTCCCCGTCGAAGATGCGTTCGAGTTCGCTTTGCTCGTCGTCGTTGCCGATCAGCGTCAGATCCGAAACTTCTACGGGCTTGCCGTTGGCGCAATCGAACTCGATCAGATATTGTTGCGGCGGCGGGTTGCCATCGCACGGCACAGGTTGCAGGTTGCCGTTATCGTCGTAATACAATTCGGGGATACATGCCACGCCGTCATAGGGCAAAGGAAAAACAGGCGCGCTGCGTTTGATGATCGTTTGATCTTTGCCCGCGCCTTTGAGCCAAACCCCCGCCTGCCGCGTCACGGCGGGCGCGTCGCCCCAATCGCATTCGCCTGCGGGGATGAGGACGATTCCTCCGTCGGGCGAGTTGGTCAGCGCTTCTTGAACATCGTCACGCGAACAGCTTTTCGCGGCGGTCGTCGGCGGCGTTGGCTCGCTGGTTGGGGTTTGAGTCGGCGCGGGTTGAGTTGGTATGGGCGTGTTGGTCAAGTTGTTCGGGCTGGCGCAAGCGGTCAGCAGAAGAGTTAATATCCATAGAACAACCAGATATTTTTTGCATTTCATCGTCAGATTTCTCCATGTGCGTATTTGATTAACGTAATTTGTCACGCTTCACGCCCATGTCTGGGCTCAGGACGTGACCTACTCGCCCCAATCAATATCAGTCGATTCGTTCCACTCAAAGACTGGCGGATATAAACCGCGCTTCTCCCATTCGATGTAACTGCTGTGTTTCCATGCGCGCGGGTCGGCGACGTAGCCGTGTTTTACGGGGTTGTAATGAATGTAATGCAAGTGATTTTCAAAATCTCGGTCATTGCGAATGATATGATCATAAAATCGCTTTTGCCAGAACTTCATAGAGTCGGAAGCGGAAAGCCCGAGTCTTTTTTTGTATTCTTTGGTGAAGTTTGGTTTTAGAGAGTGCATAATCTGGCTAAAGTTATCCCCCGCAGTTAATTGGATGAGCAAATGAAAATGGTCGAACAGGAAAACATATCCCAGCATGGTGAAGGGATGGAGTTCTTTTACTTTTCGTAATACTTCAAGCAGTAATTCAAGGATGGTTTCGTCTTTGAAAACAGGCTCACGATTTTCTACAACTTGGGTCAGAAACACCGCTGAACCTGGAATGTAGTAACGACGAAAGTTCATAGAGGGATTGTATCATCGTAGGTCACACTTGCAGTAGGTCACGCTAAGCGCCCAGATATGGGTGTGTAGCGTGACAGATTTGATTAACGCAATTTGTCACGTTGGAAACGTGACCTACAAGACCCTCAGGAAACCGAATCAGCCATCCCGTAGGGAAAGAAGCGGGGTTACGTCATCTTGATAATTTTTCGCGTTCGGCATCCCATAATTTTGTGAAGCGTTCAAAGACATCCGCAATGATTTCCAGTTCTGCGGCGGTGAAGGTGGACATCAATTCATCCTGCGCCTTTCTTGCGGACCCAAACCACGAGGCGGCTTTTTGTGCGCTGGACTCGGCGGCGGTGATGAGAGTCCCGCGCCTGTCGTTGGGATTCGGCTGGCGCTCGATCATGCCCGCGTTTTCGAGACGATCCAACATAGCGGTGGTGGCGCCTGAGGTGAGACCCGTATGTTTGGCGAGTTCGGAGGGGGAGGCGGCGCCTTTGAGGAAGAGCAGGCGCAGACATTCCATGTCGGTGACGTTGAGCCCCGCCCATTCGCTGACGGCGTTGCGGAAGAGGGTTAATTGCGCGCCGTATTCTGCCACGGCTTTGAGCGCTCGGTTCTTTAGTTCGGCTTTGGAGTTGGTCATAGCAATACCCTTGACATTATCTTGATTGTAAAGTATCTTTATTATATAACTAAATTGGTTTTGATGCAAGGTCACACAAGGAGATTAATATGAGCCCAGCAAAAGTTACTAAAAAATCCAGCGCGGGATTGTCGCGTGAAGAGATCGCGGCGATGAAGGAGACTCTCAAAGAGCGGAAGATGGCGGCGAACAAGGAGGAGATGGAGAAGGCTGTCTTTGCGGCATTCGCCAAGATGAACGACGCGGAGCGTTCGATGGCGAAGAAGATTCACGAGATCGTCAAAGCGACCGCGCCCGCCCTCACGCCGAAGACGTGGTACGGGATGCCCGCCTATGCCAACGCGGATGGCAAAGTGGTTTGCTTCTTTCAGGCAGGGAGCAAGTTCGGCTCGCGCTATTGCACGTTCGGTCTCACCGATTCGGCGAATCTCGACGATGGCAATATGTGGGCGGCTGGATTCGCTTTGGTCAAGATGACCGACGCGGAAGAGAAAAGAATCGCCGCGCTGGTGAAGAAGGCGGCGAGTTGAGGATGTAAAACGTCCCGAAGGTTGATTTTTTTCCTTTGATTTGTTTGAAAAAGCCTTCGGGACGGAGGGCAATATGTGGGCGGCTGGATTCGCTTTGGTCAAGATAACCGAGGCGGAGGAGAAAAGAATCGCCGCGCTGGTTGCGACCATGAGTTTCTCCAGGAGACGTCTTTACTCAATCAAACAATTCCGATACAGGAATCCGCACCCCATTCACCCATGCGTACGCTACAACGCCCAGAACTGCGCTATAGAAGAGGATAAACAGCCAGTAAATTATCGGCGTTCGCGCGCGCTTGATGGGACCGAAAAAGCGTAAATGAATTTCGCCCGAGCGCAACTCGTACACGATAAACCAGCCCAGAATCAGAGCCACAATCCACAGCGTATCAATCGAAAGCAGGAATTCTCTCATATCAACCTCCAAACTTGAGTAAATTATACACGCCCAAGACAAGACAGCGGCAGACTATGATTATGATTTGCGCGTGATTGGTCCTGCGCTTCAGGCGGCGAGTTGGTAAGCCGATGGTCACGACCATCGGCTTTTTTGTTTGGCTGGGAATCGTGTTTGCCGCAATTGAGGCTGTATAATTGACGCATTCCCCAAAAGAGGATTCTCTCCATGACCTACGAACAACAATTTCTCGACGCGCTCAAATCCATCTTCATCGGCGCAAAAGTGGAAGGCGACTCAGGGTACATCAACCTGATGAAGATCAAAGCCAATTACTTTGAAAAGGGCGTGTTTCCCGTCTTGATGAAAGACATTGATTCGGCGTGCAAGCCTTTCCCGAAAGGTTTCCGCGAGGAGTTGTTCGATAAACTGTACGATTTCTTTCGGCATTATTTCAGCGAAAGCGGAAGCATTTACTTTCGCAACACGGCGCAACATCACAACATTTATGAGAAAGTTTACACGGATGACCGCGACGTGATGTTGTTCTGGAAGACGCACATGCTGTACTACGTCAAAACGGACAGGCTCTTCAACAGCATGGAAGTTGAAGTGGACGGGGAAAAATTCTTTTTCGATGTTTCGGACATGGAACTGAAACGCTCGAACGAAAAACGCGAGTTGACCTATGCCTTCAAGTCCGTCAAAAACGGCGTGATTACTTTAACTGTGGGCTATTCGGAGCGGGGACGCAAAACCAAGATTGACGAGATTGTGAAAGCCGTCAAAGACAAAGGTATGACGGTGGACGATGAAATTCTCCAAAAGGCTTTCCGCGTGTTCGAGAAGCAATCCGAGGTGGATTATTTCATCAACAAGAACGCCAAAGCCTTTTTGCAGGAGCAGTTTGATTTGTGGATGTATCAATACATCTTCAAGGGCGAGAGCGAGTTCAACGAGACGCGCTTGAAACAATTGCAAGCCATCAAGGGGATCGCCTACAAGATCATTGACTTCATCGCCCAGTTTGAAGATGAGTTGGTGAAGATTTGGAACAAGCCCAAGTTTGTGTTGAACAGCCATTACATTGTGACGCTGGATAAGATTCTCGGCGCAAAGACTTCCGAAGTCTCCAAGACTTCGGAAGTCTGGCGGCGGCTCGCCAAACATAAAGGCATGAAAGACCAACTCGCCGAGTGGATCGAACTCGGCATGGTGGATACGAAGTTCAAACTCGACATTATTTTGGAAAAAGACGTGGTGGGCGAAGCGCGTTACCCGCACTATCAATACCTGCCGCTGGACACGAAGTATTTCAAAGACCTTGAACTGGATATTCTCGCGCTCTTTGACGACCTCGATTCTGCTTTGGACGGCTGGCTGATTCACAGCGAGAATTATCAGGCGCTCAATACGCTTTTGCCCAAGTTTCAAGGACAAGTACAAGTTATTTACATTGACCCTCCCTATAATACTGCCGCATCTGAAATCATTTACAACAATAATTACAAGCATTCTTCATGGACAACTTTCATGGAGAATCGACTTTCACTATCACGTTCATTTCTAAAAAGTGATGGAACAAAAGTTGTAGCAATTGATGATACCGAAATGGTAGTCTTATCTCAGCTCCTTGAACTCATACTTCCAAACCATGACAGAAATGTTGTTGTGGTAAATCATCATCCAGCAGGCGCAGGACTTGAAGGCACAAACATTTCAACAACGCATGAATACGCCTTGTTTATGACTCCACACGGAAAGAAAGTGCTGTTTGGCGAGAAAAAGGGTGAGGAGACTGGAAAGATTGGCTTCATAAGAACTGGAACAGCGGAAAGCAATCTCAGAATTGGTCGTCCTAATAGTTTCTATGCTGTTTTGGTTGATTCAAAAAATTCAAAAGTAGTTGGAGCAGAAGAGCCACCAAGTGGAAACAATTATCCAAAGGGAAAAACAAAGGATGGGTTGTTGCGAATTTATCCATTAAGTGCCGATGGTACTGAGAGAGTTTGGAGAAGGTCTTACGAGTCATGTTTGAATGAGATTGAACTAGGAAATATAGAATGTCAAAATAATAAAACGCTATATTTGCTTTCAGACGATTCCGACAAGCACAAACCGATTTTTAGCAATTGGACAGATACCAAATTCAATGCGGGCGCTTATGGAACGAATGTCCTCACAGATATTCTTGGCACACCAATTTTTTCTTACCCAAAATCAGTTTTCAATGTAATGGAATGTGTAAACTCTGCAACAGTTAGAATGACTGACTCAATTATTTTTGATTACTTCGGCGGTTCAGGGACGACGGCGCACGCGGTGATGAATCTCAACCGCGCGGATGGCGGCAAGCGCAAATACATTCTGGTCGAGATGGGCGAGCATTTCAACACGGTCATCTTGCCGCGGGTCAAGAAGGTGGCGTTTTCAAGTAAATGGAAGGATGGTGTTGCTCAGACCTCCGAGGTTTCTAAAACCTCAGAGGTCTCAGGCATGAGTCACTTTGCCAAGTATTTTGAACTGGAACAATACGAAGACGCGCTGAAACGGGCGCGCTATGAGGACGCTCCGCTCTTTGCAGGCACGCAGGACGTTTACACCAGTTACGCCTTTTTGCGCGATCTGAAAATGCTCGAAGCAGTGAACGTGAACAAGGAACAGAATCAGGTTGAAGTGAGTCTGAGCCGCCTGTATGCGGGCATAGACCTTGCCGAAACGCTGTCCTGTCTCACGGGCAAATGGATCAAACGCATCACGAAAGATACGGTCGAGTTTGAAGACGGCACATCCGCCAGTTTGTCCGCGCCTGAGTGGGACGACGTCAAGCCGTTGATTTGGTGGTAAAGACCCCCTCTCCCTGAAAGGGAGAGGGACGGGGTGAGGGTCGAGACTTGCGCGAAACTTCCCCTCACCCTAGCCCTCTCCCCGCTGGGGAGAGGGAACTCGTTGCAAATTTATGGAAACACGTCACAGAATTTACCCGCCCTTATTGGAACGCGCGCGCGAAATGCGCCATCCGCAAACGCCAGCCGAAGCCACGCTTTGGCGCGCTTTGCGAAACCGTAACCTGAAATACAAATTTCGCCGCCAGCATCCGATTGGCCATTTCATCATTGATTTTTACTGTGCTCAGGCAAAACTATGTATCGAAGTTGACGGCGCATCGCACCTTGAACCTGAACAGGTAAAATACGATAAAGCCCGCACAGATTTTTTGGAAGGACTTGGGTATAAAATGATTCGGTTCGCCAATAACGATGTCCGCTATAACATCAATGCCGTAGTGGACGAGATTGTAAGGACGATTGAAAGTTTATTGAATTCCCCTTCTCCCTGAAAGGAGAGGGACGGGGTGAGGGTCGCTTTTACCGCAAGACTCGCCCCTCACCCTAGCCCTCTCCCCGCTGGGGAGAGGGGACTCGTGACTTTATGGCAAACTTACACAACCTGCTCGACGACATCCCCTTTGAAAATCTTCCGCCCGCGTGGACGACCTTCGATCTGGCTTCTTTCTCGCGCGCCAAATCCCTGTGGGATTATCAACAGTCCGCTTTGCAAAATGCGCTGAAGGCATTGCATACATACTATAAAGATGATGTCACTGCGAGCCACAATCGTGGCGAAGCAGTCTCCTCGCATAATGAGATTGCTTCGGGCAAAGAGCAAGAACGCCCTCGCACATCGTCCCCGCAGGGGAATGACATGCTGAAACAGCGTTTCTTTCAATGGTACGCAGACAACGGCATTGAATTGGACGATATCAGCCTCGGCAAAAAGCGCGACCTTGTTTCGCTCCTTTCCCCGTATTACGCCATTACCAATCCCCAATTACCAATTACCAATCTCCCTTATTTCCACTTCATCAACCGCCTGGGCTTTTGGATGGCGACGGGTTCGGGCAAAACGCTGGTCATCGTCAAAATGCTCGAACTGCTTTATACGCTCATCCAACGCGGCGAAATCCCCGCGCATGACGTGATGGTTCTGACGCACCGCGAAGACCTGCTCAAACAACTGCGCGACCACGTCAACGACTTCAACGCGGCGGGCAAAACTCCGCATATTCACCTGCGCGAACTCAAAGAATATCCCGAAGTCAAACGCGGCGCGAACCGCATGTTCAGCGCGCAGGAATTGACCGTCTTCTATTACCGCTCCGATAATTTGAGCGATGAACAAAAAGAACGCATCGTTGATTTTCACAATTACGAAAATGACGGCAAATGGTATCTCCTATTGGATGAAGCGCACAAGGGCGATAAAGACGATTCCAAACGCCAGCATATTTTCAACATTCTCAGCCGCAACGGTTTCCTGTTCAATTTCTCCGCCACCTTCACCGACCCGCGCGACATCAAAACCACCGCCGCCGAATTCAACCTCGCCAGTTTCATCGAAAAAGGCTACGGCAAACATATCAGCCTGCTCAAACAGGAAAACCGCGCCTTCAAAGACAAGGAGGATTTCTCGAACGAAGAGAAACAGCGGATTGTTTTGCAATCGCTTTTGACTTTGGCGTACGTCGCCAAATCGCGCGAGCAGTTATGCGACGCGACGAACACGCCTCTTTTCCACCGCCCGCTCCTGCTTGCCCTCGTCAACAGCGTCAACACCGAAGAAGCCGACCTCAAACTCTTCTTCCGCGAACTGGAACGCATCGGCAAAGGCGAGATTTCATCGCAGGCATTCACCGCCGCCAAACAAGCCCTGAAAGCCGAACTGGAATCTGAACCTGAATGGATGTACGAAGGCAAAACCTTCGCGCTCGATCAATCCCTGCTCAACAGCCTGACGCTGAAAGACGTGTACAAATACATCTTCAACGCCGAAAGCAAAGGCGAACTTGAAGTGTTAACGCGTCCTTCCAACGACAAGGAACTCGCCTTCAAACTCAAAACCTCCGCCGCGCCGTTCGCGCTCATCAAAATCGGTCAGACAACAGAATGGCTGAAAGATTTTCTGGCGGGCTATGAAATCGTCAAAGGCTTTGAAGATGAAAGTTTCTTCGCCCGCCTGAACGAAGTCGACAGCGAGATCAATTTATTGATGGGTTCGCGCAGTTTCTACGAAGGCTGGGACTCCAACCGCCCCAACGTCATCACCTTCATCAATATCGGCACGGGCGCGGAAGCCCGCAAATTTGTTTTGCAATCCGTTGGGCGCGGCGTGCGCATCGAACCGCTGAAAGGCAAACGCAAACGGCTTGAGAATCTCCACAACGCCAAAGAAGTGGACGAAATGCTTTTCTCGCAGGCAAAGCCGTTCCTCTCTGCCGTTCAATCGCTCTTCATCTTCGGCACAAAACGCGAAGCCCTCGCCGCCATCTTTGCTGGGCTTGCAGACGAAAAGGAAAAGCAGGAAGGCATTGAACTTGCGTTGGATGTAAACACATCCGCGCTTTCAAGTTATCCAGTCCTAATTCCAATCTACCGCAGACTCGATGGTCGCTTGCTGGTGGAGCAACACGAACCGCGCAAATTTGAAATTCAACCCGCCGAAAGCCAACTGCTTCAAAACTACAAAGATTATCTCCGCGATGATCGCCTGCTTCTGGCGCGGCATGGCATGTCTCCGCAACAGATCGGCTTGCTGGAGCAAACGCTTGAAAACCCTGATAATTATTTCAATCCGAACACAGCCCGCAAATACGGCAATGTCGAAATCCTTCTGCCGCGCCTGACTCAATACTTCGACATCGTCCCGCACGAAGTGCAGGGCTTCAAGCCGCTGGAAGACGAGATCAACCACTTCAAACATATCCGCGTGTTGTTGAAGGATATTCAGGAACTGCAAAAGAAAATTGACGCGGTGCGGTTGTACAAAGACCCCGCCGAAGCGGAGACGAAACTCAAGCAACAGTTGCAGGATAAAACGATTGACATTGACCAATACACGCTCGCCGTGAAAGGGCTGGCAAGAACAGAGCCGTCTGAAACCTTCGAGCATAATGGTCATCGTTTGCACATTAAAAATATCGCCAGCCATTATTATCTGCCTTTGCTCTTATCCGATGACGAACGCATTGATTACATCTCGCGCATTATCAAAACGCCGAGCGAGATTCGTTTTGTCAACCAGTTGGAAGCCTATCTCAAAGAAACTGATAATCATTTGAAGCAATATGATTGGTGGATGTTCAGCCGCGCCGAAGAAACGCTCGATAAAATCACCATCCCCTATTACGACCCCACGCAAAATAAAATGCGCGACTTTCATCCCGATTTCATTTTCTGGCTGGCGAAGGACTCAAAATATACGATCCTGTTCGTTGACCCCAAAGGCATCCGCGACATTGGCTGGACATATAAAGTGGAAGGTTACAAAGACCTATTTCTTGAAAATGGGAAACGAAAAACTTTCGAACATGGCAAACAAAACGTGCAGGTTGCCCTAACGCTCTACACCGACGACAGCAACCAAGTCCCTGCCGAGTACCGCGATTTCTGGTACGATAGTCCAAAGAGAATTTTTGAACGCTTCAAATTAAATATCTGATCCGCCGCCCGATTTCCCCCCCGCCTTCTTTAGCCGCCGAAGACGCCAAAACTTCTGCGGCTATTTTTTCCTTGACGGCTTTAGAATTTATGTTCTATAATCAACCCTCTGCAAACGGCAAAGCAAAATATGATCCGTCAAATCTGCTCAGGATGAATCAGAATATTTCCATAAAGTGAAAATTAACCGCCAAGCGTCGCCAGGGCTTTTAAAGGTTTTTCTTCGCGCGCTTTGCGTGCTTAGCGGTAATAAAGGAATAACTCGTGAAAACTTTTTATCAAATTTTAGCCAATACTGTCCTAGCCAACGTCACCAATATGACCGTTTGGTTTGCGATGATCTTTTTTATGTACCTTGAAACCAAATCCGTCACAGCCACTTCAATTGTTTCGGGCATTTTCCTTGTGTTAACCGCTGGTCTGGGCATTTGGTTCGGCAGTTTAGTTGACCACAACAAGAAAAAGAATGTGCTGATTCTTTCAGGAGTGATTTCACTGCTCATTTACATCATCGGCTTCGGAATCTACATCGCCTTGCCTGCTGAAACCTGGAAGAACCCAACCAGCGTTTCACTTTGGATTTTCAATGTGCTTCTATTAATTGGCGTGATCGCAGGCAACATCCGCTCGATTGCAGTGCCAACTTTAGTTACGATTTTGATTCCCGAAGATGCCCGCGCCAAAGCCAACGGACTCGTCGGCACAGCCTTCGGCATCGCCTTCTTGATATGTTCCGCCATCAGCGGTTTACTGGTTGGCGCGGGCGGCATGTTCTATGTGTTGATTCTCGGCATCGTGATGATGATTCTTTCCATTCTCCATTTATGGTTCTTACCGATTCCCGAAAAAGAAATCGTGCATCTCGAACAACACTCCAAAGTGGATTTGCGCGGCACGTATGCAGTCGTCGCCGCCATCCCCGGTTTGATGGCGATGATCCTCTTCTCCACCATCAACAACTTTTTAGGCGGCGCGTTCATGGGTCTCATGGATGCGTATGGTTTATCGCTTGTTTCGGTTCAAACCTGGGGATTGCTTTTCGCCGTCATCAGCACGGGCTTTATCGTCGGCGGCATGGTCATTGCAAAATATGGCTTGGGCAAAAATCCGCTCTTCGCCATGTTCGCCGCCAACATCATCATTTGGATCGTCTCCGCTGTCTTCACCATTCAACCCTCCATCATTTTGCTGGCGGTGGGCATGTTCATTTACATCAGCGTTGTGCCATTTATTGAAGCGGCTGAACAAACGATTTTACAAAAAGTTGTGCCGCCAGAAAGACAGGGACGCGTCTTCGGATTCGCTCACAGCGTGGAGCAATCCGCCGCGCCTCTGACTACCTTTCTAATTGGTCCCATTGCTGAGACATTTTTCATCCCTTTTATGACCACAGGCGCAGGCGTCGGCTTGATCGGCAGTTGGTTTGGCACAGGTCCCGCCCGCAGAATTGCGTTGGTCTTCACGGTAGTAGGCATCATCGGTTTGATTCTCACCGTCATTGCGATGAATACAAAGTATTACAAGTTGTTGTCTGATAGATACATGAACGGCGAAAGCGAATCTCCAGTATTGCCTGAAGGTGAATTGGCGTAGACCCCATTCCGTCATTGCGAGCCGCGCATTTGTTTTTTGCGGCGAAGCAATCTCCAACAAAGTCATAAGATTGCTTCGTCGAGCTAAAGCGCTCCTCGCAATGACGAGAAACAAGTAAGGAGTATTCATGCCCTCCAAAACCCCACAATCCGATTTCCCCAACATCGGCGCGCCTGCCACGCGCGCATTGACTCAGGAAGGCTACACAACTCTCAAACAGTTGACCAAAGTCTCCGAAGCGGAGTTGGCTCAATTGCATGGGGTTGGTCCGAAGGCTGTGCGAATTTTAAAAGAAACATTGAAAGCAAATGGATTATCTTTTAAACAAGACAAAGCGGGAGAGAATCGTAGGTCAGGCTTTTAGCCTGACAGTCTCTTGAAATTTAATACATGGCGGGTTAAAAACCCGCCCTACGCATACAATGTGCTGAGGAGAAACCATGCCACAAGAATACATCGAGATTCGCGGCGCGCGCGAAAACAATTTGAAGAATGTTTCATTGAGAATTCCCAAACGCAAGATCACGATTTTCACGGGCGTATCTGGTTCGGGCAAATCGTCTATTGTGTTCGACACAATTGCGACTGAATCGCAGAGACTGTTGAACGAAAACTTCAGCATGTTCGTGCGGAACTTTTTGCCGAAGTATTCCCAGCCAGAAGCGGACTCCATCGAAAACTTGAGCATGTCTATTGTGGTGGATCAGAAGCGAATGGGCGGCGGTTCACATTCGACCGTTGGCACGATCACCGACATCAACACGATCCTGCGCATGATGTTTTCGCGCCTCGGTCAGCCGCACGTGGGGTCAACCAACGTCTTCGGCTTCAACGATCCGCAAGGGATGTGCCCAAACTGCAACGGACTTGGGCGCAAACTGGATGTGGATATGGATAAGTTTTTAGATAAATCCAAATCCTTGAATGAAGGCGCGATCTTGTTTCATGAATACGCTGTGGAGAGTTGGTACTGGAGTAATTTAATTAATACGGGTTTGTTCGACCCTGACAAGAAAATTTCCAAATATTCTCAGAAAGAACTGCGCGATCTGTTATACAGCGAACCGATCAAGGTCAAGACCAAGATGGGCGCGAAAGACTTCAACATGACCTATGAGGGTATCCTCACCCGCTTCACGAATAAATATATCAAGCAGGATCTAAAAACAAAATCTGAACGAACCCAGAAGGCGATCGAACCCTATCTGACGATGGGTCCGTGTTCTGAATGCAAGGGTACGCGGTTGAATCAGACGGTCTTGAAATGCAAGATCAACGGTTATAACATCGCCGACCTGACGAGCATGGAAATCCCCGACCTGATCGAAGCCGTGAAGAAGATCAAAATTCCCGCCGCCGAGCCGATGGTCAAAGCGCTGGTTGAACGGTTACAGAATCTTGTGGATATCGGCTTGGAATATCTCAGCCTCAGCCGCGAGACGGACACGCTTTCGGGCGGGGAGTCGCAACGCGTGAAGATCGTCAAGCATCTTGGCAGTAGTCTCACCGATGTGATTTATATCTTCGATGAACCAAGCATCGGCTTGCACCCAAGGGACGTGCATCGCATGAACGAGTTGTTACAGCGATTGCGCGACAAGGGCAACACGGTCATCGTCGTGGAGCATGACCCCGACGTCATCAAAACCGCTGACCATGTTGTGGATGTAGGTCCGCACGCGGGGACGCATGGCGGCGAGATTGTCTATGAAGGCAGTTTTGCGAATTTGCTCAAAGCCAATACTTTAACGGGCAAGCACATGAAAGTAAAGGTCCCGTTGAAGGATGAGTTCCGCAAGGCAACAGGAAAACTGCCAGTCAAGAATGCGAAAGTGAATAACCTGCAAAACGTCAGCGTGGATATTCCAACTGGAATATTAACGGTTGTCACGGGTGTGGCTGGTTCGGGAAAAAGTTCGTTGATCAACGAAGTCTTTTTGGCGCAACACCCTGATGCAATTGTGATTGATCAATCGGCGGTGGGAGTCAACAGCCGCTCGAATCCCGCAACGTACACGGGCATATTGGATGATGTCCGCAAGGCGTTTGCGTCGGCGAACAAGGTCAATGCGGCGTTGTTCAGTTTCAACTCGAAAGGTGCGTGCGAGAACTGTCAGGGACTGGGCGTGATCTATACCGAATTGTCATTTTTCGATAGCGTGAAATCGCCCTGCGAAGTATGTGAAGGCAGGCGTTTCAAAGATGAAGTGCTGGAATATAAATTGAATGGAAAAAATATCTCGGAAGTTTTGGCAATGAACGTTGGACAGGCGCTTGAGTATTTTGAGATTCCAGAAGTGAAGAAAAAATTACAAGCCATGAGCGATGTCGGGCTGGATTATTTGAGTCTGGGTCAGCCGTTGAGCACATTGTCTGGCGGCGAATGTCAGCGCATTAAACTTGCTAGTGAGTTACACAAAAAAGGCAGTGTGTATGTGATGGATGAACCGACAACGGGCTTGCACATGTCCGATATTGAGCATTTTATGGAAGTCATCAATCGTTTGGTGGATACTGGCAATACAGTTGTCATCATCGAACATAATTTGCATGTTATAAAGAATGCAGATTGGATCATTGACATGGGTCCCGAAGGCGGAAGCAAGGGCGGGGAAGTCATTTTCGAAGGCACGCCCAGGCAACTGGTCAGCGCGAAGCGTTCGATCACGAGTGAGTACATCCGCAATTAAGGAATTGAAAACGTCCCGCAGGCAATAGATCCTTCGCTTCGCTCAGGACAAGCCTGCGGGACGGTAAATAATAAAGGAGAAAATCATGGCACCGTTAACCCCATTTCAGGAAATTGACAAACAGATCAAAGATTTAGGCAGTGACTGGCGCGGCAAAATGCTCGCGCGTTTGAGAAAGTTGATCCTTTCCGCCTCGCCCGATCTTTCAGAAGAGTGGAAATGGGGAACTGCTGTTTTCGTTTGCAAAGGCAATGTCGTAGCGGCTGGGATTTTCAAAGACCATGTGAAATTAAATTTCTTCAAAGGCGCATCATTGAAAGACCCGAAGAAGTTATTCAATGCGGGTCTCGAAGCCAAAGGCTCGCGCGGAATTGACCTTACTGAAAATTCAAAGATAGATGAAGCCGCATTGAAAGAATTGATCTGTGAAGCGGCGGCATTGAATTCGGCGAAGAAGAAATAATCTCTTGGACGATAGACCATAGACCATAAAATCGTCCATAGTCTGTGGTCAATGGTCAAAAAGGATAACCCATGAAAATCCACCTCATTGACGGCACATACGAATTATTCCGCGCGCATTTTGGCGCGCCGCCGAAAAAATCCCTGAGCGGACAAGAAGTCGGCGCAACGCTCGGACTCGTCCGCAGTTTGTTGATGCTGTTGCAAACCGAAGGCGTGACCCACGTCGCTGTGGCGTTTGATCATGTGATCGAGTCGTTTCGCAACAAGATGTATGCGGGTTACAAAACCAGCGCAGGCGTTGACCCGATCATTTTGAATCAATTTGAGATTGCTGAAAAAGCCGTGTCCGCTTTAGGTGTGCCAGTCTGGTCTATGGTCAAGTTTGAAGCGGACGATGCCATTGCAACGGCTGTGACCAAATTCAAAAAAGAGAAATCCGTCGAGCAGGTCATCATCTGTTCGGTGGATAAAGATTTGACTCAAATGGTGGACGGCAAGAAGGTCATTTGCTGGGATCGGCGGCGTGAAATCCTTTTGGATGAAAAAGGCGTGGTCGAAAAATTCGGCGTGAAACCAGAATCAATTCCCGATTATCTTGCTTTGGTCGGTGATTCAGCAGATGGCTATCCTGGAATCAAAGGTTGGGGAGAGAAATCTACATCAGCTATTTTGGCGAAATATAAACACATCGAGTCCATTCCCAAAGACCCGAAGAAAATTCCGTTGAGTTTGGGGCGTGCGACGACTCTGTTGGAAAACCTTCACAGCAATTATCAAGATGCGTTGTTGTTTAGGGAATTGTCCACTTTGCGGCAAGATGTTCCATTGAAAGAAAGTTTGAAAGATTTGGAATGGAAGGGGGCAACTGAAAAGTTTAAGCGAGTGTGCGTGGAGTTGAGAGAAGGGAGAATTGTCGAGCGGGTTAAGAAGTGGAGATGAGCTACGAGGCTACTCTTCAAAATCAATATCATTGGTTCATTCCATTCAAATGCTGGCGGATACAAACCCTCGTCGCGAATGATATGATCATAAAATTGTTTTTGCCAAAACTTCAGCGAGCCTGATGTTGAAAGCCCTAATATTTTTTATATTCTTTTACGAACTATAAATCGCCGATTTCCTTGTATACTTGCCCCATGAAACTCGATGCCGCGCTCCCACCCATTCCATTAAAAGACGTTCCGTCCATTGCCCAGTCCGCCGAAGCAATTGGATTTGACGCGCTCTGGACTCAAGAGACTCAGCACGATCCGTTTTTGCCTTGCACATTGATCGCCGAACATTCTACGCGCCTCAACTTCGGGACGGCGATTGCCGTTTCCTTTGCACGGTCGCCTGCTAACTTAGCATACACCGCGTGGGATTTGGCGGCGCAATCTTCGGGTAGGTTTATGCTCGGGCTTGGCACGCAGGTCAAGGCGCATATTGAGCGGCGCTTTGGGATGCCGTGGCCCGAATCCGTGACGGGAAAACTCCGCGAACAAATTCAAGTCATCCGCGCTTTTTGGGATTGCTGGCAAAATGGCACGAAATTAAATTTTCGCGGCGAATACTACAAGACGACGCTGATGTCGCCTTTTTTTAATGCGGGCGCAATTGAGAAGCCGAATATCCCAATTTATATAGCGGGAGTGAACACAGGGCTTGCCAAACTTGCCGGCGAAATGTGCGAGGGCTTTCATGCGCACCCATTCCACACCGCTAAATATTTGCATGAAGTTATTTTGGCAGGCATTGCCGAAGGTTTACAAAAAGAAAATCGCAAGCGCAAAGATATTTCCGTTTCAGTGACTGCCTTTGCGGCGACTACCCCTGAAGAACAAGGCTTTGCTCGTATGCAAATTGCGTTTTATGCCAGCACGCCCTCTTACAAAGCCGTGATGGATTTGCATGGCTGGGGCGCGACTGCCGAGAAATTATCGGGCTTTGCCGCAAAAGGCGAATGGCACGAAATGCCCATGTTAATTACCGATGAAATGTTAAATGAATTTTGCTTGGTTACAGATGAAAACGGATTGGCGGATGATTTGAAGAAAAAGTATAACGGCATTGCTGATAGATTGACTTTGTATACGCCGTTTATTCCAAAGGAAAAAGATGCGTGGTGGAAGAAGTTGGCTGAGGAGTTTAGCGAAAGCTAAACCGCTTCATTAACTAAGTAGTCGGTCGAAATAAATTTTACAAACCATCGCTCAAGGCGGCGTCCCCGCCGCCGAGGACGGCGGCTTGAGCAGGGATTTTAGAAAATATATTATGGCGCGTCCAAAATTAAATTTACACACACAACCGAATGATTTCTTAAGTTTTTATTGGCTAAAAGAAGAGCTGATTGTATTTTTACGAGAACACAATTTATCTACAACTGGTTCTAAACAAGTTCTGACTGACAGAATTGGTCAATTTTTAAGCACGGGAAAGCCAGAAGACAAAGCGCTCCAGACTACTACAAAGCGTCAAGGAGCTATGCCCAAAACATTTACTCGTCAGAGTGTGATTGGCTCAGGCTGGCGTTGTAGCCAAGAAATGCGGGCTTTTTTTGAAAAAGAGATCGGAACACATTTTCATTTTGATAGCGTGATGAGGGATTTTATTCATTATGGCGTTGGGAAAACTTTAGGCGAAGCGATAGAAGTTTGGCAGGAAGCCCAGAAAAACCCCGTAAAAGAAAAGCCGATTGCCTCGCAATTTGAATACAATCGGCATATTCGAGAATATTTCAAAACGCACCCCAATGCAAATTTGAAAGAAGCCATTCGGGCATGGAAGATGAAAAAGAAGGAACGCCGAAACGGAGCTTGATGAAAACTAGGAGCGATACTCCTAGTTTTTTGACAAAAATGAGGAATTGGAGTATAGTGAATTCATGTTCACTCGCTCTTACGAACCTTTGGAAAACCATGTGCAGGCAGGTAAAGCCTTGCTGATTTATGGCCCACGCCGTGTGGGGAAAACAACGCTATTACAAACTTTTTTGAAAACGACAAAACTTAAGTACAAGTTAGATTCTGGGGATAACATACGCACCCAACAAGTTTTAAGTTCGCAAGATTTTGAACAAATCCTTGCTTATGTTGAAGGCTACGACTTACTAGCAATTGATGAAGCTCAGAATATTCCCAATGTAGGCATAGGAATCAAAATTGTTGTTGACCAACGCCCTGATATTCGCGTCATCCTTACTGGCTCGTCTTCATTTGAATTGGCAGGTCAGGTGGGCGAACCGTTAACGGGTAGAAAACAAACATTAACTTTATATCCGTTGGCACAAATAGAATTGCTTTCTACGTACAACAAATTTGAACTGAAAGAAAAGATTGAAGATTTTTTGATTTATGGTTCTTACCCCGAAGTTTTACAAGCCGCTACGCAAAAACAAAAAATAGACGTAATTAGTGAAATTTCAAATTCTTATTTGGTTAAAGATATTTTGGCGTTTGACCGAGTAAAGAATTCAAAAATATTATTAGATTTATTAAAACTACTTGCCTTTCAAGTCGGCTCTGAAGTTTCGCTCTCGGAAATTGGCGCAAAAATTGGCGTGGACTATAAAACAATTCAACGCTACTTAGATTTGCTTGAAAAAGCGTTTGTCATTGTGCGCTTGGGCGGGTTTAGCAGGAATTTGAGAAATGAAATCACTAACAAATCAAAATATTATTTTATGGATATGGGTATCCGTAATTCTCTAATTGCTCAATTCAATAAACTTTCTCAGCGTAATGATGTAGGTCAATTATGGGAAAATTTTATTTTTATTGAAAGATTAAAATATAGAGCGTATCAATCTGTGTATGCCAACAGCTATTTCTGGCGAACTTATAATCAACAGGAAATTGATTTGATTGAAGAACGTGACGGGAAATTACATGGTTACGAAATGAAATGGTCTGCCTCAAAAAAAATCAATGCGCCTACTCAATGGAGTGAAGGATACTCCAATTCAAGTTTTGAGATTATTTCACCCGAAAATTATCAAAAATTTATATTGCCATAAAAGGTTAACCTATGAACTTCACAGACTACCAAAGCAAATCACGCGCCACTGCAAAATATCCGGTCATTGGGCAGGGAGTCATTTACCCGACTCTGGGCTTGGTCAATGAAGCGGGCGAAGTGGCAGGCAAAATCAAGAAGGTGTTTCGCGATAAAGCGGGTCAAATTTCGGACGAAACTCGTCAAGCCCTCAAAGCCGAGCTCGGCGACGTGCTCTGGTATCTTGCCCAAACCGCCACAGAACTTGAGCTTTCTTTAGATGAAATCGCCGAAGCCAATATCGCAAAACTTTTAGATCGCCAAACGCGCGGAAAAATTCAAGGCGATGGGGATAACCGCTAAATCAGCCGCCGTAAAAAGCGCAACTTTTCGGCAGTTTTTCTCAAAATTGCGCTCAAAATACTAAAGCGTAAGGAAATTCTAACCTTTTTCCAACACCGAGTCCTCCCGCTTTTTGGTAGAATCACCGAAAGATTAGGAGAAAAACTATGGCTGGCATGGAAAGATTTACACAGCGTGCAAGGCGCGTCCTCAGTCTCGCTCATCAAGAGGCAGAGCGCGCTCGCCAAAACAATATTGGTACTGAACACCTTCTCCTCGGATTAATGGACGAAGAAGGTGGCGTCGCCGGGCGCGTTTTACGCGAACTCGGCATGATCTCCGAACGCGTGCGCGACGTGGTGGCGCGCGTCTCCACCGCATCTGCAGATTTTGACCCAAACCGCATCGAACTCGCCGCCGAAACGCAACAAGTGCTGGAATACGCCGTCGAAGAAGCCCGCCGTCTCGGGCATCACTACATTGGAACAGAACATATTTTATTAGGCTTGGTGCGGATCGAATCTACGGCGCTCGAAGCCCTGCGCAGACTGGGCGTAACGCCCGACCAAATCAAACGCCAAACCCGCCGCGTGTTGAACGAATCCGCCTCATCCTCCCCGACGACTGCCGGTCCCCAACCGACTAAAGCGGGCGCTGGCGGAGCTAACCAAAAAACCCCGCTCGTGGATCAACTCGCTTCGGATTTAACTTCCAAAGCCGAAGAAAAGAAACTCGATCCGGTGATTGGTCGTCAAATGGAAATTGAGCGCGTCATTCAAATTTTGGCGCGGCGCACCAAAAACAACCCCGCCTTAATTGGCGAACCCGGCGTTGGCAAAACCGCCATCGTGGAAGGTCTCGCGCAAAGAATCATCGAAGGCGACGTGCCTGCTCCGTTGATGAACAAACGCGTGCTTCAATTGGACGTAGGCTCTTTAGTCGCTGGCACAATGTATCGCGGTCAATTTGAAGAAAGACTCAAACGCATCATTGACGAGTTGAAACAATCCGGCGCGATCCTCTTCATTGACGAAGTCCACATGCTCGTCGGGGCAGGCGCCGCCGGCTCTTCTGTGGATGCGGCAAACATCCTCAAGCCCGCTTTATCGCGCGGCGAACTGCAAGTCATCGGCGCGACTACGCTGGAAGAATATCGCAAGCACATCGAATCAGACGCGGCATTGGAACGGCGCTTCCAACCTGTTCAAGTGGATGAACCCTCCGAAGACGAGACCATTCAAATTCTCAGGGGCATTCGCGGCGCGTATGAAGAACATCATCACCTTGTAATTTCAGATGAAGCGCTCGAAGCCGCCACGCATTTATCTTCGCGCTATGTCACCGAAAGATTTTTACCCGATAAAGCGATTGATCTCATTGACGAGTCCTCTTCGCGCGTGCGGATGTATAAAAGCCCCGCCGCCAAACACGCCAAAGACCTATTTGGTCAATTACGGCAGGCGCGCCAGAACCGCACGTTGGCGCAAGAAGAAGGCAACAACGAAGATGTGAAAGAATGGGAAGAACGCGAAACAGATTTGGGGCAACAAATTGAAAGACTCCGCAGTGGTTGGGACCGCACAACCAGCCCTGTCGTTTCCGCCGAAGATATTGCCGAAGTCGTCTCCATGTGGACGGGCGTGCCGCTCATGCAATTAGCGGAAGCCGAATCCCAGCGCCTGCTGAAAATGGAAGATGAATTACGCGATTCAATCATTGGTCAGGAAGATGCGATTGTCGCCATCTCCCGCGCTGTGCGCCGCGCGCGCGCCGGTCTCAAAGACCCTAAACGCCCGATTGGTTCATTCATCTTTTTAGGACCAACCGGCGTAGGCAAAACGCAACTCACCAAAACGCTCGCCAAATTTATGTTTGGAAGCGAGGAAGCCGCCATTCAACTGGACATGTCCGAATTTATGGAACGCCACACCGCCGCCCGTTTGGTGGGCGCGCCTCCCGGATATGTCGGCTACGAAGACGCAGGTCAACTCACCGAAGCCTTGCGCCGCCGCCCATATTCAATTGTCGTCTTTGACGAAATTGAAAAAGCGCACCCAGAAGTTCATAACATGCTCTTGCAGATTATGGAAGAAGGTCACTTGAGCGACGCCAAGGGCCGCAAGGTGGATTTCCGCAACGCGATTTTGGTGATGACCTCCAACATTGGCGCGGACGTGATCAAGAATCAATCTTCGCTTGGCTTCGCCTTGAAACGCGATGAAGAGACCGAAGAAAGACTCTCCTACGAGGATATGCGTAAGAAACTCAGCGAATCGCTCAAACGCGCCTTCCGCCCGGAATTTATCAACCGCCTAGATTCAGTCGTCATCTTCCGTTCGTTGAACAAAGAAGATATTCAAAAGATTGTTTCGCTTGAATTGGCGAAAGTCGCCGAGCGCCTCAAAGAACACAACCTCGTCCTCAACGCCTCTGCCGAAGCGTTGGCTTCCATCGCCGAGCAAGGCTACGATGCGGAATTTGGCGCCCGCCCGCTCAAGCGCGTCATCCAACAAAAAGTAGAGGATACGCTTTCAGACAAATTGCTCTCCGGCGAATTTACCGACGGCGACTCGATTGAAGTGAACGTCAACGATGATGGGGCAATCATCCTTGAAAAAGCGCAAGAGAAACTGCCTGAGCCGAGTTTATAGTAATTAAGGGGCGCCGCAAGCGCCCCTTAATAATATACCCATGAATAAACAAGAACTCCTTAAACAAGCCGATACAAATTTTCAGCGCGGCAACCGTGAGTTGGCAAAGAAATACCTCGCCGATTTAATCAACGCACATCCCAACGAAGAAGCCGCCTGGCTCTTGCTGGCTAAAATTGCCGAAGAAAAAGAGCATAAAATTGAATGCTACGAACGCGCGCTCAAGATCAACCCCTACAATAGCGAAATCAAATTAGCCCTGTTACGATTGAAGAATCCCAAGCCGGTTCAAATTACGGCTGAACAAAGCGCCAACCCAATCATCAAAATCTTAAGCGGCGCTTCTGTTGCGCTGGCGCTTTTGATCGGGCTGGCGAGCGCTTCTTATGCAGTCGCTAAAAACAACCCCGCCTCGCCGCTGGCAAAGCTGATCGTGATGCCCACCGCCACGCCCATCGCCGAAGCGCTTCCAGATGATATTGCCGCGAAAACCCGCGCAGAAGTCGGCGAGAAATATCCGCAATACGCCGTCTTGGTCGATTCGTTGCTTAGCCTGGCGGTCCATAATGCGGAAAACGGCATGGAAGGCGCGCCCGAACGCCCCGGCTCGCCGATCATCCCCTCCGAAAATCTCGGCAAAGAAGCCCGCGATATTCTCGAAAAAAACCTGCCGCAACCAAATACGCTAACCACCGTCAAACTTACCGAACAACAACTAACTTCTTGGCTGGCGCTGGAATTACAAAACAGCCCAGACTTGCCCCTCAGCGACGCACAAATCTATTTACGCGACGAGACGATTCAAATTTGGGGAACGGTCAACGGCGCCTCTAACTCGACCTCCGCGCTGGTGACTGGAACCCTTAGCGTTAACTCCGCTCAAAAACCAGAGCTAAAGATCGCCTCCGTTCAAATTGGTCAGCAGGTTATTCCTAGTTTCTTAATCGCGCAAGCCGAAACCTGGCTCAACCAAACCTTATTGGAAGAGATAGAAGCGCAAGCCCCGGGATTGAAGTTAACCAGCATCAGCATCAATAACGGCACGCTGGTCATCACTGGGATGAGATAATTTCCTTGAAACAGAACCCGCTTTAGCCGTCGTCAGAGGCGGCTTTTTTATTTTGTAATCTGCGTTTAATGAAATTTTTGGCTTTCGCCGCGTCTAAGTCTCAAATCAAAAGGAGCAGTAAGATGAATACAAATTATCAAACTATCACTTTGGCAGGCGGTTGTTTTTGGTGTTTGGAAGCGGTGTACGATGAAGTGAAAGGCGTTCAGTCTGTGGAATCTGGTTATTCCAATGGGCAGACAGCGAACCCCACCTACCGCGAAGTGTGCAACGGAAATACGGGCCATGCGGAAGTTGTGCGCGTGACCTTTGACGCAAACATAATCTCATTCCGTGACATTCTAAATGTGTTCTTTGCGATTCACGACCCAACTACTTTGAATCGTCAAGGCGGAGATGTTGGCGCGCAATATCGTTCGGGCATTTATTATCATGCGCCTGAGCAAAAAGAAATTGCCGAAGCTTTAATTAAGGAATTGAACGAACAGCATATTTGGAATGCGCCAATTGTTACGGAAGTTGCGCCGGTGCATAATTTTTCAGTCGCCGAAAATTATCATCAAGAATATTTTGCGAACAATCCCAGCCAACCTTATTGTCAGGCGGTAGTTGCGCCAAAGGTCGCAAAGTTTAGAAAGCATTATCTGGAGTTGTTGAAGAAGCAACCTGCGTAACGATAAGGTGACAGTCACTTTGAAAGTGACTGTCACCTTATTTTTTTGTTATACTTCCCAGCCTATGACTGAAAGTAAGACCCCCAATTTTTACGTTCGTGAAATTCCCATTTATGGAGATACCATCCTCGCGCCGATGGACGGCTATTCGGACTGGCCCTTTCGCTCCATTTGCCGTGAACTCGGCTCTGCTATGAGCTACACCGAATTTGTTAAGGTAGAAAAAATTCTCAGCAAGTCTAAAGAACCGGCTAAGCGTTTATTCTTCAAAGAAGCGGAGCGCCCAATCACTTTTCAAATTTACGGCGAAGACCCGGCGTTAATCGTCAGCGCGGCGCAGAAAATTGAAGCATTAAACCCCGATATTATTGACCTCAACATGGGTTGTCCGGCAAAAACAATTGCGGATCGCGGCGCCGGCGTGGGGATGATGCCTGCCCCGCTAACCATTGCGCGCACTTTTAGAAAGCTAGTGAAAACATTAAAAGTTCCGGTCACGGGCAAAATCCGTTTGGGCTGGGATAAAAATAAAAACTATAAATTGATTGCGCGTATCATCCAAGAAGAAGGCGGCGCGCTAGTGGCGGTGCATGGGCGCACCAAAGAACAACGCTATGCAGGCAACGCCAATTGGGACGCAATTGCAGAAGTCAAAGCCTTACTCAAAATTCCCGTAGTGGGTAGCGGCGATGTGCGTAGCGTTGCAGATATTGAACGCTTCAAGAATCATGCAAAAGTTGACGCGGTGATGATTGGGCGCGGGGCAATTGCGAATCCGTGGATCTTCTCTCGAATGGACCGCAACCAAATCACGCCGCAAATGATGCGCGAACTTGTACACAAACATTTGGCGCGGTGCGTTGAATTTTACGGCGACGAAGACGGCTCGCGGCTCTTCCGCAAATATGCCGTGCAATATTTACTGATGCACACGCTCACCCGCGACGAACGTAAAGAAATTCTCAAACCGCGTCCGGCGGGTGAATTTGCGAAAATGCTCGACCAAATTTATGCAGTCACTGTCTAAAGGAATTCAAAATGATTCTCAACCTGCCTCTCATTCTTGAAACGCGGCGCAATCATGCGCTTGAACACGCCAGCATACATTTACTTTCGCGCAAAAACCCTCATCAGCGCCTGGCTGGGCATTCCAACCCTACCGGTTTTTTTCTGCTTGGCGATCTATCCACGCAAGAAATTTGGGAATGCGTAACTGAAGCCCGCGAACGACTCAATTGCGGCGAAAGCGGATTGGCGATTCATCCTGGTTGCGGCACAAATTTAGCGACGACTGCGCTCCTTTCCGCGACCTTTGCCTGGCTCCCGCTTCGTGGAACAAAATCTACCCTTTGGCGCTTCATGCTCATCCCATTTGCATTGCTCTTCGCTATCGTTGGCTTTAGCGTCAGCAAGCCGCTTGGACCGTGGCTCCAAAAACACGTCACCACCGAAGCCCAACTTGGCAATCTGCAAATCGTGGATATTATCCGCGTGCGCAAAGGCGTGCATCGCGTGATCACCAAGTAAAAAATTTGTTTTCAACTCGGCTTTTATCATGCCCAATATTTTTTTCCTGCACGGCAACGACGAATTCGCCATCACGCGCAAACTAAAAGACTTTGAGTCAGATTTTAGCGACGCGACCACAGCCGATATGAACACGGCGCGGCTCGAAGCTAAATCCATGACTGAAAACGATTTGAACAACGCCGTCAATGCCCTGCCGTTTCTTGCGCCTAAGCGCTTGGTGATTCTTTCCAACCCGTCCGCAAAATTTAATAACGTTGCCACGCGCAAAAAATTCGAGGAGTTTCTCAGCGCCGCGCCAGATACCGCCAAGCTAGTCATCCATGAATTGATGGAACCAAAAGAGGTTGAGAAACATTGGCTCGTGAAGTGGGCTGGAAAAAATAGCGCATTAATCAAAACACAAGCCTTCTTTCTCCCCAAGCAAAGGGATATGCCCGGCTGGATCGTCAATGAAGCCAAAAATCAAGGCGGGCAAATTGAGCCAGCCGCCGCCAGCCGCTTGGCGGAAATGGTCGGCGTGGATACCCGTCAGGCGGGGATGGAAATTGCCAAGTTGTTGGCGTATGTCAATTGGAGCAGAGCCGTCAAAGGGTCCGATGTGGAAGCGGTGTGCATCGTCACCTCACAACAAAGCGTGTTTGATTTTGTAGACGCGCTTTCGCAAGGCAACGGGAAAAACGCTCAAAAATTATTGCATCGTTTACTGGAAAATGAAGATCCGTTCGCATTATGGGGCATGGTCGTGCGTCAATTTCGCTTATTGCTTCAAGCCCGCGAAATTTTAGACGGGCGCGGCAATAAAGACGACGTCGCTCGGGCATTAGGCGTACATCCTTTCGTGGCGGAAAAAACAACTGGTCAAGCCAGCCGCTTCTCCATCGAATCTTTAGAAAACATTTATCGCCGCCTACTCAGCATTGACGAAAAAGTAAAAACAAGCCAAGTCACTTTAGACTTGGCTTTAGATACGTTGATTGTTGAATTGGCTGGAGTGCGCTAAGGGGCGCTTGCTTCGCACGGCTTGAGATACGGATCGCTCCCCGGATATAAAACCACCGTACAAGATAAAAGATAACCGTCCGCATAATGCACGGCAACATCCACGCCGACTGTCGAAGACGGAGAAGACGCCTGACTCAGCGTATAGGTTTGAGTTCGATGTTCGGCAAAATCCTTCGCCGCCTGCAAGGGGGCAGGCAGGTTAGCGGAAGTTTCTGCGCTTTGCAACATTGCGTGAATCAACCGCAGGCTTTCGCTAGTCTGACGGTTGAATTTTGGATATAAGCCGGGCAAAATGCCGAGCGCCAAGATTACGAAAATATTCAGCCCAATGATCTGCCAGCGTTTGCCGCCTTGTAAATTTTGCGCTTCAAGAAAACGCCGCGCCAGCCAACTAAAGCCAAATGCAATTGGCGCCATCACTGCCATAAATGGAATTGCCAGCCCGAAAAACAAAATCACATTCAGCAAAAAATTACTCGACCCTTGCGAAAAATTGGCGATCAAAATAATCGCCGTCATCAAAAAAGCCGAAAGCACAATTCCGCCCCAACCGTCTTCTGCATAAGCCGCAACTCCGGCGGACGAAGCGGCGGCAAGAACCCAAGCCAACCACATCCACAAAATTTGCTTCCAATCTATAAATAAAGGCAGTTCCGGATACAGCCAAACATTAATAAAACTGCCCAGCCAGACGCAGATCGTGCCAATCACTACCCCGCAAATGAGCGCGTAAAACAGCCTAGCTTTTCGTTCGGGCGTTAATTGCGCGAAAAATACCGATGGATTCATTTTTTATCATCCTTCTAGCGTAAACTTTAGAGCGTTAATTTTATTAATTAAACAATGTTTTTTGGATTGGGGAATCGGTCGGGGCGGAACCTGCCCAGCCATATTTTTTCAGGTCAATGCGATCTTTCGCGTCAAACTCCACTCCTTCTTGTTCCAACAACTGACGCTGTCTCTCCGCCCCGGCGCGCGCGCTAATTTTCCCTTGTGAATTGATCACCCTTTGCCAAGGGACGTCGGCGGGGCAATTTGCCATAGCGCCGCCCACCCAGCGCGGAGCAAAGGCTTGGTAGGCTTCAAGATTCACGCCGTTAGGCGGCGGAATCATTTTGGCAATTTGTCCATAAGAAGCCACTTTGCCAAGCGGGATCTGACGGACGATCATCCAGACTTCTGCATAATAGTTTTGCTGATTGGGCGGCGAGGAAAAGGCAGGCATAAAGCTCTTTCTAGTGCGAAGCGAGATATTTGAAAAAGAATGTGCCGCGCACATTGGCAATAAAGTTCTTAGAAAGCTCGTCGGTCATAAATTGAAGCGTGGGAATTCCATCGGCAGTTAATGAATTAGGGTGTTCATCTTCCGGCGCAAGCGCCGGTTCAAGATGTGTCACCCGCTCAAAGGAAGGCGCGGCGCGTTGGGTTTCATCCAAAACGAAGTAGTATTGATAAGTTCGATAAGCCGAACGATTGATTTCGTACAATGGCGTTAATGCGCCGATCAGAAGCGTCAAGCAAATTAATAGGCGCAATGGACGGGGAGTTTGTTGATTGAAAAGCGCTTTGCCGGCTAGCATCATTAAATAAAATAACGGCGCAATCGAAGCGCGCATGGCAAAATCCTGTCCGTGACCAAGTTTGACGAGCGGAAGCGCAAATAACAAGACGCCGGTTAGCGCCCAAACTGGATCGCGCAATTTAGCCTTTGAAACGAGTAACAACCAAAGCGCGCCGCCTTCCAACAGAAAGAATATAAGTAAAGTTCCAAGCGGCATATTTTGGAAACCTCTTTCTTGCGCGGCGGTATTGGCTGAAAAGTAGAAGAAGCTAATCAGCAGAATCAGTCCGCTAGTTAGCAATATGTCGAGGCGTATGTTTTTAAGCGCCGCTCTCCAATCCTTATGCTTAAAAAAGTTGATCAGTAAATATGGAAACATTCCAATTGCAACTAATGGCGCAGAGAAAAAACACAAAGCCCAAATTAACCAATGTATATCTTGCCGAACGTTCTCCGCATCCGAAGCGATGAGCGTAAGGCACAGCCAACTCGGTACGGCTTGGTTGAAAACCCAAAACAATTGAGTAGTTAAGGAAGAGTATTGCAAACTTTCATTCCACAATTCAAGGTGCGTAAACGGCGGAAAAAGCGTTGGATATGCGCGGGAAAAGAACAAAACGCCAAGCGCGTCCATCCCGCTGAAGAAGATCAATAAAAGGGCGGATTTAACCGCTGAAGTTTTGAACAAATCGCCAAGTTGAAAAATAATCAATAGCAAGCCGAGCCAGTTCCATAAGAAGAGCGTAAAGTTGGCGGCTTGCCAGCCGAAGAATTTACCCGCCCAAACCGCCGGAAGCCAAGCGCCAACGTAATAGACCAGCATTTTTATCGGTCCTTTTGCAGGCATGGAATAATAGACTGGCAGGTCAAAATTAATCAGGTCACGGAAGACCGCGTTACGCCAGTTATGATCCCAATTTTGAAAAGCATAGCCGCCTATGCCGGAGAAAAAGAGCCAAACGCCGCTGATGAATAGCGCGGGAAGTAACGTGGAATAATTGATCTGTGGCGGTTGAGAATCGGCGCGCGGCGTTCTAAATAAACGCCAAATGGCAAAGAGGCTAAATAAGACAATCGGAATTGAAAACCAGAGCCTTAACCATCCTAAGCAAAAAAGGATGAAAGGAAGTAGCAAATAAAAAATAGAAACGCGCCTTAAATTATTCATTATTTTATTTCGTAAATACTATAGTCCGCTTTGCTTACTACGAGCGCATAATTTTCGGCGATGAACTTACGCAGTTCGGGGAAATCTCGCGAGGTATCTGGACCGGAGACCCAGGGTTTATCTATGGAAGTTACTTCAATCATAAAGCGCGGGCGCGACTCTTGCAAGCGAGTCATGAAATCTGCGCGGATGGATTGAATATACGGCGTAGAAATATGATGGTAAAAATAAAAATCAAAGACATAGGGCGTTGCCAGATGCGTTCGCGTTGCGAGCATTGCCGCTAGCGCGCCGCCAGTCCAATCTAACGGTTGAACAAGATCGCCAGTTTGAGCGCGCCGTTCAAGAAAGCGCGTAATTTCTTGAACGCGGTTAGGGGCTGAAGCAATCGGTTGTCTTTGCATTTGGCGGAAAACAGTTTGTGATAAGCGGACGTTTAAAGCAAGAATTATGACCAGAACCGCACAAGGGAGAATTTTACGACCAACGCTCAAAGCGCTGTCGTCTATATTCGTAAGCGCTAGGGACGCCAACAAAATCACAAAATAGGTAAAGGGAATATAGTGGTACGGAAAGAATTGACCTGAAAAAGCCGGATAAATTGCATAACACAAAGCCAAACTGGTTAATAAGTAAGCCGGCTTATTTCGATTGAAATAAACTCCCAAGCCAGCCGGGATTAACCAAATCGCTTCGTCGCCTAAACGCCACGTCTGATCCAAAATAGCCAGCGTCCGCTCTGCGCCCGTATGAACTTCCATCGCGCCGTTGATTTGCGCGTAAAGGGGCCAATAATTTTTGGCAATGGTTAGAAATGGAATCAGCGCGTTCGTCCAAGTTAACCATAAGGCGATAAGCCCAAACGGGAGCGCGAAACCAAGAGCCGCGAGGGCAAGGCTTTTGATCGCGGAAATGTTCGGTTGTTTGCTTAAGTTCGAGAGGTCAAAGAGCAGGAACGGGAGGAGTCCGAGCGCGGCGTGGGGTTTGATCAAAGCCGCTAAACCGAAGAGCAAGCCGAGGCTAAATCTATGTAGGTTAGTCAGCGAGTCGCGTAAGCCGATCCACACAGCCAACGAGATTGGAATCAGCAGAAGGTATTCGCGTTGTAAAGCTAAGAGCGGACCGGCTTGCAAGTATTTCAAGCCAAATAAAACGCCGGCGAAAAACGCGGGGATTTTTCCAAAGCGGCGCAGGGCGTTGAATGTAATTGCAATTAACGCGCCTAAAATCGTCAGGTCTAGCAGGCGAATGCGGAAAGCGTTAAAGCCGCCCAAGCGCCCGAGAAAATAATAAGCCAGATAACTGCCGGGCATTTGGAAATCAAAAATATCGCGATACGGAACGCGCCCCTCAGTACGCATTAAAAAGGCTTCGTAAAAAAGCGGGGCTTCATCATGCGCGATGGGCCATTGCAAAGAATAAACAGCCTGAATAACCAAAAGGCTAGCCAGAGCGAAGATAAAAATATAGACGCTGCGCCGCATGGCTGAGTTAGGGAAGTATGAAATCGCCGCCGCGGGCTTGTTGTTCCACTAAACTGCGGTTAGCGGAAAATTTGAATTCGGCTTCAATGCGCTGAAAGCATTTGCCGCCGCCCATTAAGGTTTTGCGCGAGTAATATACTTCAGTGTCGCCTTCATATTCAACGCTGAGATCGTTATTCAAATCAATGCGCCCTTCGATCGTTTCTCCACAGCGTTTGCATTTGACCGTGAAGACATAATAATTGCGCTTGGGGCTGGAAGAAGTTGCGCCGGAAAAAAGTTTTTGTAAAAAGCTCATTGAAACTCCCATTTTCTTAAAGCGTCGGCGGTTGTATATGCCGTCAGATCTAATTGTAAAGGCGTGATCGAAACATATCCGGCTTGTAGCGCGCTGAAATCCGTGCCGGCTTCATCAATGCCGGTGGGCGCTTCGCCGCCGATCCAGTAATAGGGCTTGCCGCGCGGGTCTGCGCGCACGATCAACTCATCGCGATAGACGCGCAATCCTTGGCGCGTAATCATAAAGCCCTTTAGTTCATTTTCTTTGAGGTACGGCACATTGACGTTGATCACAACGTCTTTCGGCGCGCCGGCGGCAATCACTTTTTCAACTACGCGCCGCGCCGCAAAGGCAGAGGTTGCATAATCTAACAAGCCTTTGAAGCCCTCCGGCGAATCCAGCGAAACGGCAATGCCGGTTACGCCATTGATCACGGCTTCCATAGCGGCTGTGACCGTGCCAGAGTAGGTGACGTCATGTCCAATGTTGGCATTTGGATTAATACCCGAAACGACTAAATCAAACTTTTCATTCAGCAAGCCCAATAGCGGCAAGGCGACGCAATCGGACGGCGCGCCGTCTGACGTGAAAGCGGAAGTTCCGTCCGCCAAAGCGACTTCTTTCACGCGCAGTGGGCGTTCCATCGTTTTCACATGTCCCGAGGCAGACCAGTTCTTATCGGGCGCAAACACAGTCACTTTGCCAAGTTTACGCAGTTCTTGGGCAAGCGCTAAAAGTCCAGGCGCCGTAACGCCATCATCATTGGTGACTAAGATATTCATAGCGTGATTATATCTTGACGCAAACCCGCTAACCTCTGAAGTTGCGAGATTAGCTTAATTTCAAAATCACGCCGTTTTGAGATGGATCGTAAATTAAGAGTCCATGTTCCGTTTGGTTGGCGGGCAGACCGGCTTGTTCCACGCGGGTAACGACTTCGCGCAGGGCTTCCGAGTTGGCAAACTCTACGGTGAAATATCTCAAGCCTACGGCATCAGCGGGCGGAGGCGGCGCGCCTACGCCTTGCCAAGTATTTAATCCAATATGGTGATGATAGCCGCCCGCCGAGACAAAAGCCATCTGCGCTTCCGAAACATAGCCCATCAAGTCAAAGCCTAGCAGGTTATGATAAAAATTCAGCGCTTCGGGAATATCGCGGACGTGTAAATGCACATGCCCCAGTTTTGTTTCAGGCGGAATGGGCGTATCCAAGCGGTCGTCAGCGTGTAAATGCGCGAGCAAAGCTTCTACATCCAGCGCTTCGCGCCCATCGCTCCAAGAGCCGTCTGCGCGGCGCGTTTCATATTTGCCGTCTTTCAACGTCCATGTGCCGTCTTCAGGCGATTCGCAATATAACTCAATGCCGTTGCCTTCAGGGTCGTCAAGGTACGTGGTTTTGGTCATAATATGATCGGTGGGCGAATTGCGATATTTCAGCGCAAACAAACGTCCAATGGCGAGCGCCAATTGACGGCGATCTGGAAACAGAATCGCAAAGTGATACAGTCCGGTTGCGCCGCGATATTTTTTGAGATTTGGAGCTTCGGTTAAATGCAAAAGATCCGCGCCGCCTGCGCCCAGCCCAGCTTGGTTGCCCTCGCGCCAGTGAAGTTTGAAGCCGAGCGCTTGTTGATAAAACAAAAGCTGGTTTTCTAAATTGGCGACGGTTAGCGAAACGTAACCCAGCGTTGTGGCTGAGTGGATTGAGAAATCGGCTTTGGCAAAAGTTTGCGGTTGATTCATAGCGTCTCTTCCTTACAAATAAAAATTGAGTTGTGTCGTTCAGACGACGCCAACTCAATTTTACTTTCGTCCGCTGTTGAAAAATCCGCTAGCGCAAAGCGTCCTTCAAATTGATAAACAACTCTTCTTCCGCAGGGTTCGCGCCATAAGCCATCGCCAGATAATAGGCGAGATAATCGCCAAAGAGCAGTAAAGACCAAAATTGAGCGATGCGCGTTTCGCCGCGCGCTTCAAGTTGGTCGGTGTTTAAGCCTTCCAGCATCAGCGCCTGACGCATTAAATCAGAACGTAGACGATTACGCGGATGATCGGACTTGGCGCACAGGAAAAGATTCAGCGTTTGCGCATTCAACAATGCGTTGGGATTGACCGTAGCGATCAGCGCGTTATGCGTGGCTTCGGGGATGATTTCAAAATTCGCGCCCGCTTTGGCAAGCTGATTGATCTGCGTCTTCCATCTGCGCGCCACGGGCGCGAGTTGCTCGGTGGCGGTCAGCGTTACCCAACGTCCCACCAATTGACCCGCATAGCGCTTGGCGGGGTTGCTGGCTGAAGGCACGGCGGCGACGATCTGCGCTTGGGCGCGCTTCATCACGTCAAGCGCTTCAGCCACGTCTTCAGCCGGGTTTGGTATCCAACCGAGGCGGGCGAACAAAGCCAAGGTGAGCGCGAACGGATAAGCTACGCCCATCGTATCTGTGCCGGCATAACTAAATTTCCACAATGAGATCTTTTGCTCAACCGCGCGCTTGGAAATTTCGCCGCCAGTGGATATGACCAAGAGGCTACATCCGTTTTTATGCGCTTGGTCAAAAACATTCAATACTTCTTCTGAATTGCCGGAATGTGAAATACAAATCACGAGCGTTTGTTTTCCATCGGCGTAGGCGGGTAATTCATAGCCGCGAAGCAATGTAACCGGCAAGCGAATGTTTGAGGAAGCCGAAGCCAGCGTCAGTTCCGCCCCGATCGCCGAATCGCCCATTGCGGAAATCACAATATTTTGAATCCCTTTGAAATCTGGCAATGGCAAAGTTTGGGCAAAATCCCAAGCCTGCGCTAATTGATTCGGCAAGTCGTCAATTTGCGCCAAGAAGTTTTGCGCGTCTATTTTTTGGAAGAGTTCAAGATCGTCTAAATTCATCAACTCGCGTCCTTGATAAATTTGGTCATATCTTTTTTCAAAGTTTTCAACGAAGGCATGTGGATATACATCATATGACCGGCTTCGTAATAGCTCATGCGGATATTTTTGCGTAAGCTCTCGTCGAGACCTAAATGCTCGAAGGTGTATTCGGTGGCGAAGTAGGGCGTGCCTAAATCATAATATCCGTTGGCGACAAAAACTTTGAGATATTTATTGAAGGTCATCGAGCCGCGCAAAGTTTCCGCGACATTGACGTATTGATTTTGAAAATAACCGTAAGACCAATTCATCCAAACTTTGCCGCTCAAAATTTCATAGACGCTGTCAGTTTCAAATTTCAACTCGGCGCGAATGTAATCGTTGAAAGCGGCGGTATAAGGTCCGTTGATTTGAGCGAAGAGCGGGTCATATTCGGGACGCGCCGTTACGCCGCTTCGATCCGTGCCCGTATAGCGGCTGTCCAACCGCCCGACGGTTTTTCCACGCTCGCGCAATAGCTCTTTGAAATAATGTTGGTCGAGGATTCTTAAGTCGGTGCGTTCGATGAACGTTTCTGAAATGCCGGTGTATTTGGAAAGTTTTTTGACCACGCTGGCGCGTTCGGTTGGCGTGAGCGCGGCGCCTTTGAGCAAAGCTGTGGCATATTCCCCCAGCGCAAACTCTTCGGCTTCTTTGAGCGCCGCTTGCAAAGTGGCTTTGAATTTCAACTGACCGTGATACCAAGCGGTGGCTGTGTAGGCGGGTAAAAATAAAACATACGGCAAATCATTATTGAGGTTGAAATCAATGGTGGTGAAATCTAACACGGCGGAGATGAGCAAAAGCCCGTTGAGGAACATGCCGTGCCGTTCTTGCAAATATCCCGAAAGACCGGCGGCGCGCGTCGTGCCATAGGATTCGCCGGCGAGGAATTTGGGCGAAAGCCAGCGGTTGTAGCGCGTGGTATATAAGCGGATAAAATCGCCGACCGATTCGATATCTTTGGTAAAGCTGTGCCACTCTTTAGATTTTTCGCCTTCCACCGGGCGGCTGAAGCCGGTGCTCATTGGGTCAATAAAGACCAAATCGGTTTCATCGAGAATAGAATATTGATTATCGGTTAATTGAAAAGGCGGCTTGGGCATTTCGCCTTCGTCCGTAAGCACGACGCGGCGCGGTCCCAGCACGCCCAAATGCAACCACACGGAAGAAGAGCCTGGTCCGCCGTTGAAGGAGAAAGTAATTGGGCGTTTGGCTTTATTGGTTACGCCGTCTTTGGTATATGCCACGAAGAAAATTTGCGCGCGCGGCTTGTCAACTTCTGCGTCTTTATCTTTATCCAACACTTCTTCTTTGAGGATCATTGTGCCGGTAGTGACGGTGTATTTAAGCGTCTGCCCGCCGATCTTGATCGAATGTTTGGTTGTGACGAGGTTATCCTTTGGGGTTGGCTTTTCCTCTTTCTTCTCTTCGGGCTTGGTTTCTTTTTTTTCGGGCATGGGAGGCTCCTTTATTTATTTTGATTGATCAACGAATAGATTTCTTTTTTATTCCAGCCGCTGGGTTCTGCCAATGCGGCGGAAATTTCCTTTGCAGATTTAGCTTGCTTCAATTCGCGTTTGATCGCTTTCAATAATTCCGCTTCCGTCCAGATGTTTTTTTCCGCTTCCGGCTTTCCGGCAACGACCAAAGTAAATTCGCCGCGCGGTTCTTTGGATTTGAAATATGTCAGCGCTTCGTCAATCTCTCCACGCCAATATTCTTCGTAGAGTTTGGTCATCTCGCGGGCTACGCAAATTTGACGATTGCCCAGAATTGAATGCAAATCTTCAAGCGCGGCGACAACGCGATGCGGGGATTCGAGGAAGAGCAATGTATAAGCTAAGGCTTCAACTTGGCTGAGGAATTTTTTTCGTTCGTTAGATTTGTGCGGCAGATAGCCGAGATATAAGAATGAATCAGTGGGCAAGCCGGAGACGGTCAGAGCGGAGATCGGCGCCGAAGGTCCAGGCACAGGTCGAACGTCGAAGTTGGCGGCGAGGGCGGCTTGAACCAATTCATAGCCCGGGTCATTAATCGCCGGCGTGCCTGCATCCGAGACTAAGGCAACGTCTCCGCCGGCAAGCGCGTTGAGAATTAAATCTAATTTTTGAATTTTGTTGTGTTCAAAATAACTGGTGAGCGGGGTTTGAATTTCAAAATGGTTGAGCAGGGCGCCGGTGTGACGGGTATCTTCGGCGGCGATCAATTTTGCCTCGCGCAAAATGCGCAACGCGCGCGCCGAAAGATCTTCAAGGTTGCCAATTGGAGTGGCAACTAAATATAAAGTTCCCATAAGTTGATTTTATCATCTTGATAAAAAAATCGCCCGCAGGTTTGCGGGCGAGCGAAAGCTTGAGCGTGATTGTTTAGGGGCATCCGCCAATGCCAACTTTGAAGACGGTGCATCCGGCTGAGGCTGGCGCGACTGCCGCGCAACATTGGTTGGCGGAATCAAAAGTTGAATCCGCTGAGCATTTTGAAAGTTCTGCATTGGTGAGCTTGGGCGGGTTGCAAACTTTTAGATCGTAAGCGGTGAGTTCCTTACCCGTGCAAGTCATAATCGTTGAGCCGTCTTGCGTCGCTTCTTCTTCGCATTTGAGCGCCGAATCTGAAGCTTGATAAGTAGAACCGGCGGTAAAGCTAATTGTGGTGTAAGGGATTTTGCTAATGCAGGCGCGATTCGTTTCTTTGACTACCGGAACGGGAATTTGATTAACTGAACAAGCCGGCGCAAATGGAATCGGCGAAGCGACTTCAAGCGTGGCAGTGGGCGGTTCGGCGGTATTTGTGCTCGTTAAGGGAACAGTCGTCAAAGTGGGCGGTTCAAGCGTGGGCGTGGGCGTGGGAAGCGGAGCCGGGAAAAGTTGATTTCGCAAAAGCAAAAAGCCCACTAGCGCCACTAATGCGATTACGCCCGCCACTACAAAACCGGTTGAACGATTTTTGCTTCCGCTGGTAGCTAGGGTGGCATTTTCCGATTTGAAAACGCCAGAACGAATTGCGGTGGCAGCTTCGGCGGATAGCTCGCCTTCGTGACCAAAAGCGACTTTATTCAAGGCTTTGGCTAAGGCGATGGTGGTGGGGTATCTATCGTTGCGATCTTTCGCCATCGCAGTTTTGATTACCTGATCCGCCTCAAGCGGCAAGTCGGGGAGCATTTTTAGAATTTCCGGCACTGGCTCGGTGATGTGTTTGACCACTACGCCCATTGGCGTATCTGCGCTATAAGGTTGTTTGCCGCTCAACATTTGATACAGAATCACGCCCAGCCCATACACGTCGCTCCGCGTGTCCACATCTTCGCCTTTGGCTTGTTCGGGACTCATATAGGCGGGCGTGCCGATGATTCCGCTACCCGTCAGGCTGGAGGTTGATTCGGTTACTTTGGCAACGCCAAAATCTGAGATGAACGGCGCGCCGGTATCGTCAAACAAAATATTATCGGGCTTCAAATCACGATGCACAATTTTCTTTTTATGGGCATACGCCAAACCCTGCGCGATTTTTTCAATAATCTTGGCGGCGTCTTGCAAGGAAAATTTTCCTTTTTCGATCTCGCCCGCCAGCGAACCGCCATTCATGTAACGCATCACAAAATATGGCTGGCTGTCTTCTGTTCCCACGTCATACACCGGCACAATGGCTGGATGCTCCAAAGTAGCGACAACTTTCAACTCACGATCAAAGCGTGTGCGAAATTGCGGGTCATGCAACATTTCACGCGGCAGAACTTTGAGCGCTACTTCTCGGTCAAAGAGCGGGTCATGCGCGCGATACACCGTTGCCATACCGCCGCGCCCAAGCTCAGATATAATTTCATATCGTCCAAAGTGGGAAGGGATTGCCATAAGCACAAGTATAAACCACCTTTTTGTTGAAATGCAAGAAATCTGACGCGAATTATCGGAATAGGGCGGCTACAAGTAAGATTATCTTCGCGACGTTTTATTCCCTGACGCGGCGTAGTATAATTTCAACGAAACCAATAATTTAGATATTTGTAATAAAATTACCTTATATTTTAGATTGTATTTAATCTTCAATTGGGTTGACAACTTTGGAGTTCAATGACCGTAAGCCTTGCCATGCGGCGTTATGCCGCTGAAATTTACCGCCTGCAACAGGATAATGAACAAGTTTCGCTTTCGCTTTTAAGCGCGCATATTGACGCTTCGGCGCAAGCTATTTCTATGATGGTTAAGCGCCTCACCAAAAACGGATACTTGGCTTATGAACCCTATCGCGGGGTGCGGCTGACGGCAGAAGGCGAAAAGATCGCCATGCCCGCTTTGCGGCGGCATCGCCTGACCGAAGTTTTTCTCGTCAAGGTGATGAAATACGATTGGGCTTCGGCGCATGAATTATCTGACGTTTTTGAGAAAGGCGTGAGCGATGAACTTGAAGATCGCATGGATGAATTGAGCGGCTTCCCAACGCGTTGTCCGCACGGAGAGCCGATACCTTCCAAAAAGGGCGTAATGCCTGAGGTCCAGGATGAGCCGCTTGCCAATGTGCCTTCCGGTTCAGATTGCATCGTCAGCCGCGTGCGCACGCACGATCTGGAGAAACTCAATTATATTGGCGATCTAGGTCTCGTGCCGGGCACGCCGTTTCATCTTTTAAGTTGCGCGCCGTTCAAGGGACCGTTGCGCTTGGAAATGAAACCGCAGGGGCATATCATTGGCTATGAGTTATCGCAATCCATTTGGGTGGAAGTGACGAAAAAAGGCGCGGGTAATAAATTACCGCCGCTGAAAAATAGAATTTAGCGAAAATCGCTTTTTACGGAGTTAAATCGTATGTCTCTTGATCTTGCCGTCATCCGCAATCAATTTCCGGCGCTACGTCGCCCGGCTATTTTTTTTGACAACCCAGGCGGCACGCAAATTGCCCAGCCGTCTTTAGACCGCGTAACCCGCTATTTAGTGGAAAGCAACGCTAATCACGAAGGGGCGTTTGCTACCAGTATCGCTTCTGACGCGGTATTAGATGAAGCGCATCGCGCCATGGCGGATTTTTACAACGCCGCTGAGCCGCAGGAAATCATCTTCGGCAACAACATGACCACGCTCACGCTTCAGTTCAGCCGCTCGCTTTCGCGCGAGTGGAACGCCGGCGATGAAATTATCGTCACGCGCCTTGATCATGACGCAAACGTGACTCCCTGGGTTTTAGCCGCGCAAGATCGCGGCGTGAAAGTCAATTGGGTGGATTTTGACGTAGAAGACGGCACGCTCAAATTGGAAGATTTGCGCAAAGCGTTGGAGCGCAAACCGAAATTATTAGCCATCGGCTACGCCTCAAATTCTTTGGGGACGATCAACCCGATCCAGAAAATTATTGATTTGGCTCATGCCGCCGGAACTTGCGTCTATGTGGATGCGGTGCAATACGCTCCGCACGGCGCAATTGACGTTCAGAAATTGGATTGCGACTTTTTAGTTTCTTCCGCTTATAAATTTTTCGGGACGCACGCCGGCATTCTGTATGGCAAGCGCGACCTGCTAGAAAAAATGTACGCTTACAAAGTGCGCCCCGCCACCAATCAACTGCCCGGAAAACTTGAAACCGGCACGCAAAACCACGAAGGTATTGCGGGCGTATTAGGCGCAATTGAATATTTTGAATGGCTCGGCAAAGAATTTGGCGGCGAGTTTATAGACGGATTAAAAGAAGAAAATTATCAGGGGCGGCGCTTGGAACTAAAAAAAGCTATGACGGCGATCCACGCCTACGAATATGAACTCTCGCGCAGTTTATTATCCGCTTTAGAATCTATCCCCGGCTTGCGGCTTTATGGCTTAACCGATGCCCGCCGCCTGGATGAGCGCGTGGCGACTTTCTCTTTTCGCTTGAAAGATATTCATCCGCGAACCGTGGCGGAAAAACTAGCGCAGGAAAATATTTATGTGTGGGATGGAAATTACTACGCCCTTAACGCTTCCGAACGTTTAGGCGTGGAAACGCAAGGCGGCATGGTGCGCGTCGGCGCTACGCATTACAACACGTTGGATGAAGTTGTCAAATTGAAAGAAGCGTTGCTGAAAATAGCGCAAGCATAATCGTTATCTTGACGAGTAGATTGTGCCGCGTAGGCGAAAAGCCATAAGTAGCGGATCGCAATTTACGGCTGTGCGCGAGCCGGCGCTTCGGTTTTTGAAAAGTTGGCAGAACCCTGGGGCGGCATAACTGTCGAGCCGAAATATAAACGCGCGTCGCCGGCGCGGGCAAAACCACAACGACTTACCTCATTCCGCGTTTGTATGATCCTACCAGCGGAGTTTGATTAATCAGAACCGGTTTCCTTCAATCGTTCTTGTTGACGCTGAGGTTTACCATGTCTTTTTCTCTCTCTCTTGACAAACTTACTGCTTAGTAAGTAAAATCCCCGCATGGTTAAGATAGAAAATTCCAAGAAAACCATAATGAATCTAGCAGAAGAGTTATTGCAAGATAGAGGTTTCAACGGATTCAGTTATGCCGATATCGCCGGTCAACTTGGAGTTAAGAATGCCGCCATTCATTATCACTTTCCCAGCAAAGAAGAGCTAGGCATTGCTGTGATCAAACGCTATCGCGAGCGTTTCAAATTGTGGGTTAATAACTCAAGAATAAAAGATTTATCGTATCCGGAAAAGTTGGATTGGTTCTTTAATATTTACTCTGATTTTCGCGTGAATAATGGGAAGGTTTGCCTGGTGGGCGCTTTAGAAGTTGAATTTAATTCAATTCCTGAAGGCTTGCGTAAGGAAGTGGAGTATTTGAATCGAGAAACGCTCGTTTGGTTAGAAGCAATACTCGCAGAAGGCAGAGAGGCGGGCGCTTTCCAATTTAAAGGCACGCCTGCCAGCAAAGCCGCAGTGATCTATTCCAGCGTGCAGGGCGCATTGCAAATGGCGCGCGCGCTTGGGACGAAGAAATTTTGTGAGGTGGTGGAACAAAACAAACAGGATGTGCTGGTCTAATTTTTTTGTCGTCAAAACTTACTATTTAGTAAGTTTATATTATCGAAGGAGAAAATATAAATGTCTATCGTAACCCCTAGCAATGAATTACAAGTTATGGTTAAGAAGGTGTATAAAATATTTTTCACGCCGAATAAGTATGAAGTTAAACCGTCTGATGAAGAAATTTTGAAGAGCGGAAATAATTTTAGGCTTAAGCATGAAGCGCTTGAGTTGGCGGTCAGCGCTTGGGGAGATGAATCCAATCCAAAAGTTTTATTAATGCACGGTTGGGGCGGCGCACGCGCGCAGATGACTGGTTTTGTGAAGCCGTTGTTAAATGCCGGTTATTTTGTCGTGGCTTATGATCAACCCGCGCATGGCGAATCGGATGGGAAGCAAACTAATATTTTAGAAATTGCGCCAACGCTGGCTGTGCTGTCAAATCATTTTGGAAAATTCGATTTCATCATTGCTCACTCGCTTGGGACATTGATCACATCGTATGCGTTGGTCAATCAAATTATCCCGTCTCCTTCCAAATTAGCGTACTTCGGCGCCTTCAATCGGTTGTTGGATTCTCTCCCGCGTTTTCAAGCGCTTGCCCAATTGTCCGATGAAACGATGCGCGGTTTGGAAGATATGCTCTTTGAAAATCATAGTAAAGATTTGCTTGAATCAATTACGAATGCAAAATTAGCCCAACAGATTCACATTCCCGCGTTGATGTTCCATGACAAGTCGGATAACGTCACGCCTGTGGATGACAGCCGCGCCATTGCCAAAGCGTGGAAAAATGCCCGCTATGTTGAAACAGATGGACTGGGTCACAGAGGCGCGTTGCAGTCGAAAGAAATTCACGAGCAGGTGATCAAATTCTTGAAGAGTTGACCCTCTTGCTTCACTTCAAAACAACTTCCCAAAATCTAATGACTTTGGGAAGTTGTTTTATTTGCTCATTACTTTTGCGATAGATACAGGCGTGATTTGAAGTTTGAAATCTACTACTTCGTAATAGCGCATGGCTTTGCCGTCGCCTGAAAGCTCAAGATTACTTTTTACCAAACCGGCGTCTTCCAATTTTTTCAAATGCATAATCAACAAAGGTCTGCTAATTCCAATTTCGCGCGCCAATTGACTGACATAATTAGTTTCATTTACAAGCGCTTTGATGATTTGCAAACGATGTGGATTTGCTAAGGCGGAGAGCGTCTCAAGTAGTAAATCCGAACCTGATAGCGCGACCATAGTCATTGCACTTCGCGTAAGATTTTCTCAATGGACGCAAGGCGAGTTTGAATATCTTTCAATACTTCCATTGTTTTTTCCTGCGTTACTGCAGATTTTTGATTGAACTCAACCGTCGCTTCTGCTATTTTTTCATATTTAGCTACTTGTTCTTGATTGGTTTCTGTCTTTGTGGCAGATAGACCCTGCCATAACCCCACTACAATGATAATGGTGACTGCCGCAATAATAAAAACGATTAAATTGTTGCCGTTCATTTTGCCTCCGGGAATTTGATTTTTATGAAATTTAGATATTTCATGTGTAATAAATATTTTACACATGAAGTGAAATCCTGTCAATAGTTTTGCCTGGTGAGAACCTGCGTCCTTTTTCTAGAAAGAAATAAGTCTTGGCTTGTTTCGCTAGTCAACTTTCCAACTCCTCCTAATTGATCTTACATTACCCAGATGGGTAATGCTTGAACGCCTGGGCTTTGTTATACTACCCAAATGGAACTCTCTCAAAACATACATTTACTTGGCGATCTGCTCGGCAAGGTGATTTCTGAGCTTGAATCGCCGAAGCTCTTTGAAATTGAAGAAAATATCCGCTTGCTGGCTAAAGCGCGGCGCAATGGGGATGGCGTTGCCGCAAAGCGTTTGCTTCAGGAAGTTTCGGCGCTTGAAAATCAGGATGCGCGCGTGATCGCCGCCGCGTTTGCGGCTTATTTTGATTTGGTGAATCTGGCGGAAGAACATCAGCGCGTGCGTTTACTCCGTCAGCGGGAAGATGAAGCTTATCCAGAACCAGTCCGCGAGTCGATTGGCGAGGCGCTGGCTGTACTCAAACAAAATGGCGTCAGCGCCGAGCGCGTCTCTGGCTTGTTGGAAAATTTATCCATCGAGTTGGTGTTAACTGCCCACCCCACCGAAGCGCGCCGCCGCACGATCCTCTCTCAGACCGAACGCATCGAGGCGCTCTTGCGCCTGCTCAATCAGGATGGGCTTTCGCGCCGCAAAAAACAAGAGACTGAAACCGCCCTGCAAACGGCAATTTCCGCTTTGTGGCTTACGGATCGCGCGCGCGCCGATAAATTATCCGTCACGGACGAGGTGCGCACAGGTTTGTATTTTGTGGAGTCTTTTTTTTGGGATACGATTCCGATCATTTACCGCGACCTAGAAGAAGCGCTCGCAAAATATTACCCAACTTTGCAAGCCCCAAAGAATTGGTTTAGCTTAGCCTCATGGATCGGCGGCGACCGCGACGGCAACCCGTTTGTTACGGCGGCAGTCACCGCCGAAACTTTACGTTTACATCGCGGGCTGGCAGTGGAAAGTCATCAAAAGGCGTTGAAAGAATTGGCGCGTCAACTGAGCGTCAGTTCAAACCGCATTCCGCCTTCCGCCGCATTGACCGAATGGATCGAAAAACGCAGACCGACTTTTTCGGAACATATCGCTTATATTGAAAAGCGTTATACGCACGAACCTTATCGCTTAATTTTGGCGATTCTGGCGAACGACTTAAAAGAAGCCTCCAGCGACGATATGACCAAAAACTTATTGAGCGAAAGCCCGCATCTGGCGCATTTAGACGTGGCGCGTTTGCTTGAGCCTTTACAATTGATCTCCGCCGCTTTGCCCGAACATTTAGCGCAGGATGAATTAAAAACGGCAATTAACAAAGTGCAGGTCTTTGGATTACATGCCGCGCGTTTGGACGTGCGCGAGGATTCAAGCCGTTTGAATACGGCATTGAGCGAAATTTTACGCGCGCTAAAAATTGAAAATGATTTTGAAAATCTGCCCAGCGCTTCACGCGAGACTTTGCTGGCGCGCCTCTTGAGCGAACCAGCGCCCAATTTATCGCGGCATCCGGGGGTGACTGCCGCCGCGGCTGAGACTTGGGCGCTCTTCCAACTGATTGCCCGCGCCGGCGAGATTTATGGGACGGAACTTTTGGGTCCGGCTGTGATTTCTATGACGCGCTCCGCCGCCGATGTGTTAACTGTGCTTTTGTTGGCAAAATGGGCGGGTTGTAAAACTATCCCGCAGATCGTGCCTTTATTTGAAACCATTGAAGATTTGAAAGACGCGGCGGAGATTCTTGAACTGCTGTTCACTTCCGAAGTTTACCGCGCCCATTTACAAACGCATCAGAATAATCAAATGGTGATGATCGGCTATTCCGATAGCAATAAGGACGGCGGTTATTTGATGGCGAATTGGGCGTTGTATCAGGCGCAAGAGGAGATCGCGCAGATGGCGCAAAAACATGCCGTGCGCTTGACTCTTTTTCACGGTCGCGGCGGGACGATTGCGCGCGGCGGCGGACCCGCCAATAACGCCATTCGCGCCCAACCGGTTGGGAGCGTCAATGGGCGTTTTCGAGTCACTGAGCAGGGCGAGATCATCGCTTCGCGTTATTCCAACCCCGATATCGCGCATCGGCATTTAGAGCAGATTGTCAACGCGGTGATTTTGGCTTCCGTGCCGCAGACGACCGAATCTGTCCCGCAGAAATGGCGCGAGACGCTGGCAAACATGTCAAAGGTTGGGAAAGAAGCGTATCGCGCGCTGGTTTATGAAACGCCGGGCTTCATCCAATTTTGGGAATCGGCGACGCCGTTGGATGAAATCAAACGCTTACACATTGGCTCGCGCCCCTCTTCGCGCGGAAAGCTGGGAGCGGTGAATCAGATTCGCGCCATCCCGTGGGTTTTCTCGTGGATGCAAAGCCGCTTCAATTTACCGAGTTGGTACAGTTTAGGCGCCGGGCTGGCGGACATCCCCGACGCAAATTTATTGCAAGAAATGTACGACGGTTGGTTGTTCTTTAGAACTTTGTTGAATAATTCTGAAATGTCTTTGCTCAAAGCGGATATGGATATTTCCGCTTTGTATGTGAGCCTCGCGCCGGATAAAAAAATGGCGAAAGAAATTTTTGGTTCTATTCGCGGCGAGTATGAACGCACAAAAGATTTGGTTCTAAAAATTAGCCGGCATAATTCTTTGCTTGAACTTGAGCCGGTGACTAAACAAGCGGTGCAACTCCGCAACCCGTATGTGGACCCGCTAAACTATATTCAAGTGGAAACGCTCAAACGCCTGCGCGCGCTGAAAGACCCGGAATGTGAAGAAGCCCAACCTTTGCGCGAGGTCATGGCGTTTACGATCAACGGCATTGCGGCTGGTTTGAGAAATACAGGATAGCGCTAAGCCGTATCCATTTTTTGGATACGGCTTTTTTATTTCTCGGCTTTATCCAAATCTTTGCCAATATCGCGTTGAAAATCCCAAGTTAGGTAATCTAAATTGGAAGGCAAGGACAATTCCATTGTGTACAAATATTGCAATTCCAATTTCACGTTACGCGGGCGGCATTCCAGCACGTGCCCGCCGCTGGATTTATCTTCAGTGAGAAAATGTAAATGGATGCCCGGCACGCTGAGCGAAGCCATAAACGCAGGCGTGAAAAAACCGACCATTAATCCGGGCGCGTTATTGAACTCGAAAGTAGGTTGTTCTTTAGCTACTTCAACTAACGGACGATAATTTTCCTGCTTGGGTACAGAACGGGTTTTCACATAAGCAAAATCGCCGACGATGCGAAACGCATAAAAAATATTTGGCGAAGGCATTAATTCAAGCGTCCATTTCAAGAATTCGTTATAACTTAATTCTTGCTCTAAAACTTCTTCGCTGGCAGGCTGGAACTTTGTAACGCAGGCAAACGGGGTGCAGGTAGATTCGTCTGTAATCTGATTCACTTTCCCGTCCGCCGCGACGCGGAAAATTTCGCCGTCCACCAGCATCATCTCGCCGTCCAAATCGTTGAACGTGCCGAGTCCAAAATCGCCGTGTTTTTTGATTTCAGAAAAGGGGATGTTTTGTTCGTAAATGCCTTCCACTAAAGAATTCACCGGCGCGCACAAATAAATTTTATTTTCAGCTTTGCGTTGCCGCACGCGGCGGATTGTAGTTCGTTCCATATTTGCTCCTCAGGCTATTATGCGGACGTAGCGCCGAAAATCTCCCAGCCTTTTTCTAAGGCGGTCTGTTTTAGTTTTGCGTCCGGGTAAACTGCCACGGGATGATCGGCATGTTCCAGCAAGGGGATGTCCATGTACGTATCGCCGTAAGCGTAGTCCACGCGCTTCACGCCTAACCGATTCAGAATCTGCGCGATTTTCTTTTCGCTGGCGACGAGTTCTCCAACCATCCGTAATTTACCGTCTTTGATTTCCACCGGCGTGCCACTCACTTGCGCGCCAATGCGTTTGGCGAACGGCTCAATGAACGGCTCTACCACGCTACTGGCGATGTAAACTTGCGCGCCGCTTTCGCGATGTTTGAGCAATTGGTCAATTACATCCTGACGGCGTTTCTTCCATAAATCCTGTTCGACGACCCATTCAGAGATTTGCTTCAGCTTTAGCTCGTCCGCGTCTTTGATATATGCCAAGCTTTCAATCATCAATTTCTGACCCCAAGCCTGCCAGTCAATCAATCCGCTTTTGGCTAAGAGATAAGACGGCATGATCGAAGCCATAGTTAAGTTGGCTTGGAGTTTGCTCTGGTTGTGTTTTATCCAATCCACCAGACCTAAAAACGGCGAGCCGGTGGTTAAAGTCCCCATCATATCTGAGACGACGATCATAGTTATTTCCTCTCTTTTACTTTATTTCAATTTTCAAATTGTCTTCAAGTTTTTGGCACTCGGCGCCCGCGCAATTTTGCAAGGCTTGGAGTTGGGCGTGTAAATCTGTCAGCGTTGCGGCGCTCAATTGCGAAGCGAGGTTATCTAGTTGATATGGATCGTTGAGTAAATCGTAGAACTCGATTTCGCCGCCGCTATATTCAACGTAAGTATAGTTTTCAAAGCGAATGCCGCGATACTTTCCGCCGGGGACGCCGACCAAAGCGTTGTCGGTTTCCGAATCGCCGCCGGCTGAATTTTGCTCATTGTCTCGAATGTAGCCAAACTCCAGCAGTAAACCGTTGCGCCAAATCGTTTTTTGATTGCGTAAGCACGGCATGAAAGACCTGCCATCCACAAAGCTGGGCGGCGCGGCGTTTGCCATTTCCGCAATGGTGGGCGCGAGGTCTATATTCGCCGCCATTTGAGCGATTACGCCGCCGGCGGGTATGCCGGGTCCGCGAATCAGCAAGGGGACGTGGATATCTTCTTCGTAGGCTGTGCCTTTGCCCGAGGTCAGACCATGCTCGCCCATGTGAAAGCCATTATCTGAAGTAAAGATGACGTAAGTATTCTCTAGGGCGTTATGGACTTGCAAAGTTTGGATGATCTCCTCAACTAATTCATCCACCGCTTGCACGGATTGGGCGCGCTTTTGGAAGAGGGCGTTGGCGTCGCCAGCGTCAAAATCATCGCCGGTTTGCGATAAGGCTTGAATAACTTTCGGTTTATCCGCAAGATCAGGTTCATGGAAGGAGGGGTTGTGCGGATATTGCAAATCGTTGAACAAATTTGCATGTCTCGCGGCGGGCGTGGAAGGTCCGTGAGGCGCGTAAGTGGAAACGAGCAGAAAGAACGGCGCATTGGCGGTCAAATTTGTATTGATAAATTCCAAAGATTTGGCTTTGAATACGTCCGTGCTGTAATCCGTTTCGGCTTCGTGATATTCGACCAATTTCCCATTTTCGCTGAGGATGTAGTTATAGTAAGCCGTGCGGCTATTCTTTACATCCATGAACACTTGCCAATCGCTCCAGCCGGGCGGGACGTAGTTTCTGCCCGCGTTGGTTGGGTAATTATTCAAATATTTTCCGATCAGCGCAGTTTGATAACCGGCTTTCTGCAACCAAACCGGCAGGGCGGTTTCTTCTTCCTGCAATTTGAAAAAGCGGATAAAGCCCGGGGAATTTTCCATAATATCGGTATTGTGCGCGTACTGACCGCGCAACATGGAAGCGCGCGAGGGACAACACAACGGCGTAGTGATGAAATAATTGGTAAAACTCGCGCCTTGCTCGCCGATCAGTTGATTCGTCTTGGGCAAATACGGCATGAGTTTAATGTCGAGATCGTCCGTTAGGATGACGATAATGTTCGGTTGGTTTTTATGCGGGAGTTCGCAAGCGCTCAGCGAAAAAACAACCAGCAAGATTAAAATATTTTTTATGATTTTCATAGGGCTTGAAAGTATAGCATTGTTTATTTTATTGTAGCCGCGCTTATAGCCGAGAAAGTTTCTAATTCTGCGGGCTTTTAAAAGATTTAACTGCAGAGCGCACAAAGAACACGGAGAAATCCTCCCTGCTCAAGCCGCCGCTTTGAGCGATGGTTTGTAAAATTTATTTCGACCGACTACTTACAACTTTATACTCCAAAGTATAATCGCCGCATGGATCGTAAGACTCTCAACGTACTCGAATACCCAAAGATTTTGGAAAAGCTCGCCGGCTTTTGTGATTTTTCCGCTTCGGTAGAATTAGCCCGCAGTTTGGCGCCAACCGATTCGTATGAGTTGGCGCAGGCGCGTTTAAGCGAAACCGCTGAAGCGCGGAAAATTTTATCTCTGCAGGGCATGGGCGTAGGCGCGGCGCATGATATTCGCCCCAGCGCCGATTTGGCGGCGCGTGGCGGCGTGCTCGATCCACATGCTTTGTTGGATGTGAAATCTACGTTAATTTCTTGCCGCGAACTCAAAAGGAATTTTGAAAAAAAGGCGGATGAATATCCCCGCCTCACACTGATCGTTGAAGGCTTACCCGAAACCTACGGGTTGGTGGACGCCATCACGCGCATTCTCTCCGAACGCGGCGAAGTGCTAGATTCCGCCTCGCCAAAATTGGCAGACATCCGCCGCAATTTGAGAATCGCGCAAGACCGTTTGATGAGCCGCCTGCAAAAATACGTCACCGATTCAAAGACGGTTTCCATGTTGCAAGAACCGATCATCACGCAACGCGATGGGCGCTATGTGATTCCATTGCGGGCGGAATTCAAAGGCAGAATCAAATCCATCGTCCACGATCAATCTTCCAGCGGCGCAACTTTGTTCGTAGAGCCTCTGCCGGTAGTTGAAGCGAATAATGAAATCCGTGAGTTGCAACTTGCTGAACGTGATGAAGAAAGAAGAATCCTCGCGGAAGTTTCAGCGCAAGTGGGCGAACACGCTACGGAGTTAAAGTATGGCGTTGAAAATTTAGCCGCCTTAGATTTAGCCTTTGCCAAAGCCAAATATGCGGAAGAACTTAAAGCCAGCGAGCCAATATTATATGAATTGTCAAAGAGCAAAGGTCAAAAGCCGCAAGACCTGAGACCTGTAACCTTTGACCTTAAGCTCATTCACGCGCGCCATCCTTTAATTGACCCAAATCAGGTTGTGCCGATTGACGTTGATCCGCGCGCAGGCACACGCGCCATTGTGATCACCGGCCCGAACACGGGCGGCAAAACTGTTTCTTTGAAAACAGTTGGCTTGTTAATTCTCATGGCGCAAAGCGGACTGCACATCCCCGCGCAAAGCGGTTCGCAACTGCCCTGTTTTCATTCGGTCTATGCCGATATCGGCGACGAGCAATCTATCGAGCAATCGCTTTCAACCTTTAGCGGTCATATCACCAACATCATTCGCATCTTGAAAGAAATTGATCATCGTGCGCTGGTGATTTTTGACGAACTTGGCTCAGGCACAGACCCGCAAGAAGGCGCCGCGATTGCCCGCGCAATTTTGAGTCACTTACTCGAAACCGGCGTGATGACTTTTGTGGCGACACATTACCCCGAATTAAAAACCTTTGCCCATTCAACGGATGGAGTTGTAAACGCCTCGCTTGAATTTGACATAAAAACGCTCCGCCCGACCTATAAGCTGACTCTCGGTCTCCCGGGCAGATCCAACGCTTTGGCAATCGCTCAACGCTTGGGGCTACCGCAAAAGATTATCGAATCCGCCAAAGCGGAAATTAATCCGTTGGATTTACGCGCCGATAAATTATTAGACGATATTCGCAAAGAAAGAAACCGAACTTCACGCGAACGCGAAAAGCTGGAAAAAGCCAGAAGCAAACTTGAAAAACAAAATATAGATTTGGAAAAGCGCCTCGAAAAAATAGAAGATGAACGCCGCGAGACGCTCGCCAAAGCGCGCGCCGAAGGCGAGTTGGAAGTGGCTGTGTTGAAAAGCAATCTGGATTCGTTGAAGAGCCAATTGAAGAAAGCCAGCCAACCTTTGCAAGCGATCAAAGCCATTGAAGAGAAGATGGAAAAGATAGAGGAAAAAGCGGAAGCTCCAGTTCAAAGAAAGAACAGCGAGCAATTATCAGCAACCAGTAATCAGGCGATTAAGTTAGGGGAGAAGGTCACTGTCAGCACGCTGAATGCCGAGGGTGTAGTAACCGCTTTGGGTGAGTCTGAGGCGGAAGTTCAAATTGGGACGTTGCGCGTGCGCGTAAGGTTATCCGATTTGGAACGAGTTAGTAAGTCGCAGGTTGAAGTTGAAAAGTCGAAAGTCAAAACTCAAAGGTCTGCTGACTTGCGACCTGCGGCATTAGATCTAAAACGCTCGCCCGGCATGGAAGTAGATTTGCGCGGCTTGATGAGCGAAGATGCGTTGGATAAAATGGAAAGATATTTAGAGCAGGCATACCTTTCAGGTTTGCCGTTTGTGCGAATCATTCACGGCAAGGGAACTGGTAAGTTGAGGCAAGCCGTGCGCGAGGCGTTACGCGGACATTCGTATGTGAAATCTTTTGAAGAAGGCGGGCATACGGAAGGCGGCGAAGGCGTGACGGTGGCGAAGTTGAATGTAAGTTGATGCGTTGTATAATTTGAAGAAACTGGGAGTCGCTTATGTCTATTGATGATGCCATTGGAAAAATGACCGATTTGATCACAGCCGCCTGCGCAAGCGCGGAGATCAAAGCCGCGAAAATCTCGGACGAAGAAGCGCGGCTTTCAGTTTACGCTCCGGCGGAAGAGATGCAAAAAATCAAAGACGCGACTTTTCAACCCGCAATTGATCTGTTGAATAGCGACGGTATGGACGTGCAAGTTTTTGTCTATGATAAAGATGCGCCGCCGTTGAAAGGCTGAAATGAAAAGGCTGGAAGATGAACATCTTCCAGCCTTTTTTGTTAAAAGTTTGCGGCGCTTAAAACGTCTTGGCGATATGTTCCGCCATTTCTTCGGAAGTCCAATAGCTGGTGTGGGCTGTGGCGGGGCTAAGCGATGCGGAAATTTCGTGGTCTTCGATCAAGCCCTTTTTGTTGTCGTATAAAAATTCTATCGGATATGAGACGAGGTCGTGCCGGCTCCAAAAATTTACCCAGCGCGGATCGCTCAAATCATCCCCAGACATCAAGCCGAGGTCTTGCGGCTTGAGCGGCGCATCCGCTTTAATTTTATAGATCAGAGCTTTGGCGCGCAAGGTCAGCAGGCTAATCGGCGAACCAAAAGTGTATAAGCGCCGAATGCGTAAACGTCCTTGCTTTACCAGCGCGCGTAGGTCGTCCATGGCGCTTCGCATTTTTTGATTGTTGGCTTCGCTCTCGTGTTTTTTTTCTGAAAACAAATGAAAGAGTAAATCATGCGCGATGACGCTCCCCGCCGAATGTCCGAAGATCGTCAATGAAATTGAGCTAGCATGTTTGCGATCTATTTTTTTGAGTTCTTTGGCGACGGATTCAAAAATTTGTTCGCGTAAATCCGTTTCGCCGTCTGCCGATAGATAATAGAATAAATCTGACATGCCGAAGAATAATAGATCGCGCAGGTGACCGGTGATGCCAAAGGGGTTGCTGTACGCGCCGCCCATTTTGGCTTTGACTTTTCTCTGAATCGCCCGCTCCACTTCGGCGAGATATTGGTTGGTGTTGGAATCTGAATCTTTGTTTGGCACGCCCCAGGTGACGTAGATCGGCTCGGCGGAAAAATGTTTATCTGGATAGGCTTTGAACTTCGCTTTGACTAGCGCGAGCAATTCATCGTATTCTTCCACGCCGGTATTGGGATATTTATCGGGAGAAATGCCATGAATGAAGATTGGGATTTCCAGCCAGGCGGCAGATTTGCGCGCGCCTTGTCCGTCGCCGTCTTGTTTGTTCATTATTTGCTCCTTCTATATCCCTTCCAGTATAGGGCTTTCTGGACAAAATTCAACTGGACTTTTTGCCCAATTTTTTTTGGTTAAGGCAGGGGCGTAGGCGTGGGAACCGGCACAGGCGGCGAATAGATCAACGCCCCGAACAAAAATACAAGAGGAGAGACGCAAAATAGGAATAGAAATCCGGCGGCAATTCCGATCAAAAGCGCCAGCCACCAGGAAGCCTGCACAGCCGTTTGCGTGAGAAATAGCTCGTTGATCGTCTCTTTTTGCGTTTCAGCGTACCAGATATATAAGATGATTGGATAAATCAGAAGAACCAAAAAAATTGCGTAAAATTCAAGATCGGGAGCCACGACAACCAGCGCGTAATTCAGCGCGAGAAAAATAACCTGTCCGATAAATCCGGCTAAAAAACTAGTCAACGCGAGACGGTTATTCTTCAGCCTGCGGTAGTTGAGCGCGATCAGGATGGCGCCTCCAAAAATGCCGCCTAATATTCCGGCAATTGCAATTTGCCAAACGGAAAAGAAGCGCGGCGCTTCAGCTTTCTTCTGCTTCGCCTGATAAGCGCCCAGATACTGATTCTTTTGCGCGTTAAATTCTTCCTGCGTAATGATGCCGTCGTCCCAAAGCGTTTTCATTTGCCGCAGTCTGGCGGCTTCGTCTTCCATTTTTCGCTCCGGTAGGATGGACAGCCCGAAGAAATTTTTGGTGCGGGATTCGTCTTCTGGAGTCGGCTCGTAGAAAAAATGCGCCGCCCAGGACGCCGCCCAAACGATGAGATACGCAATTTGCGGCGCGCCCAAGAAAAGAATGGAAACCGGAAGCGAAATGGGCCATCTTTGCCGCGCAATTAAGGAGAGGAGCAAAACCGCAACGCTGACAAATGCGCTAAAAATAAACGGGAACACAAAAACCATGAAGATGGAGAGCGGCAGTTCCTCTCTAGACTCTCCGAACAAGATGCCTTCAGCCGCCGCAGGGATCATGGTAAGCAGACAACAAGAGATCGTCAACGCGCCAATGAGCAGGAATAACAATACAAGGAAGTTTTTTTTCACTGAAAAGGGTTGTTTCTGTTGAGCCATCTGTAATGCTTCCTCCGCGCGTAGCTTGAAATGAGCTCGCTTAAAAATGAAATTTTAAGTTAAACGATTGCAATTTATTTTACCTGTTTTTTTATGCTACACTTCGCGCATGGAAACTCTGCCCACCGCAATTGACCCACAATCTCCTGAATTTAAGCTGAATGCCGAACATCACCGCCGTTTAGCCCAAGAACTAAAAGCCAGGCTCGCTCTGGTGCGCGAAGGCGGCGGAGAAAAATATCGTAAGCGCCACGAAGAACAAGGCAAGGTCTTTGTCCGCGAGCGCATTGAACGTCTGCTGGATCCGGGCGCGCCGTTTTTAGAACTTTCCGCTTTTGCCGCGTATGGACTTTATCAAAACGAAGCGCCTTCTGCGGGCATTGTCACCGGCATTGGGCGCGTTGCCAACCGCGAGACGCTGATCGTCGCCAACGACGCGACTGTCAAAGGCGGTTCCTATTTTCCGCTCACCGTCAAAAAACATTTACGCGCCCAACAAATTGCGGAAGAGAATCATTTGCCTTGTTTATATCTCGTTGATTCGGGCGGCGCAAATTTACCCTTCCAAGATGAAGTCTTTCCAGACGCGCATCACTTCGGCAGAATTTTCTACAACCAAGCCCGCATGTCCGCTAAAAGGATTCCGCAGATTGCGGCAGTGATGGGTTCTTGCACGGCGGGCGGCGCGTACGTCCCCGCCATGAGCGACGAAGCCATCATCGTCAAAGGGGCTGGCACAATTTTTCTCGGCGGTCCGCCCTTGGTCAAAGCCGCAACCGGCGAGGATGTCACTGCCGAAGAACTCGGCGGCGCGGATGTGCACACCAGAAAAAGCGGCGTGGCGGATCATTTTGCGGAAGACGACGATCACGCGATTGAAATTCTCCGCTCGATCGTTGAGACTCTGCCGCATGGACATGTGCATTCGCATCTTTCCGCGCTGGAGGTTGCTCCGCCCGAAGAACCTTTGTACCCCGCCGAAGAATTGTACGGCGTTCTACCGTGCGCCTTCAAAGAGACTTATGACGTGCGCGAAATTATCGCGCGCATTGTGGATGGCAGTAAATTCCGCGAGTTCAAAGCGCGCTACGGCACAACTTTAGTCTGCGGTTTTGCGCGCATTCATGGGTATCCCGTTGGTATCATCGCCAATAACGGCGTTTTGTTTAGCGAATCCGCGTTGAAAGGCACGCACTTCATCGAGTTATGCGATCAACGCGGCATCCCGTTGATCTTTTTACAGAATATCACCGGCTTTATGGTGGGCAAAGAATATGAAACCGGCGGTATCGCCAAAGATGGCGCCAAGATGGTTCATGCAGTCGCCACTACCCGCGTGCCAAAATTAACTTTGGTCATCGGCGGCTCGTTTGGCGCGGGCAACTATGCTATGGCTGGGCGGGCGTACGGTTCGCGCTTTATGTGGATGTGGCCCAACGCCAGAATCAGCGTGATGGGCGGAGAACAAGCCGCGAATGTGCTTTTAACTATCAAACAAGACCAACTCGTCAGAGAAGGCAAACCAGCCCTCAGTGAGAAAGAGGCGGATGAGTTCAAACGTCCGTTGTTGGAAAAATATGAAAAGGAAGGCAGTCCATATCATTCTTCCGCAAGGTTGTGGGACGATGGCATCATTGATCCCGCTGATTCGCGTCAGGTATTGGGGCTGGCTTTGTCGGTGATATTGAACGCGCCCATGCAGGAACAAAATTTTGGCGTGTTTAGGATGTGACGTAAACTATGGCGCATAAATCCTCCTCTCCGCATCATTTGCTTGGGCAGTTAGCCGGTCACTGGAGCGGCTCTTCCAAATTGTGGCTTGAACCCGATAAACTCGCCGACGACGCGCCGCTGGTGGGTAGTATCCAAATTATTTTGGATGGACGCTTCGCTTTATTTTTATATCAATCTTCCGTTCAAGGCGAAGCGCAACATGGCATGTTTACCTTTGGCTTTAATACTGCCGCAAAACAGTACGAAGCCAGTTGGGTCGATTCGTTCCATACGAACGATAGCATCATGTTTTGCACAGGCGCGGAAATTGAAGATGGCTTCCAAGTCTTGGGCAGTTATCCCGACCCCACCGGCGGACCGGATTGGGGCTGGCGCACCGCAGTACAATTGCAGGATGCCGATACATTGACTCTCACGGCTTATAACATCCCGCCTGAAGGGCAAGAAGCGCAGGCAATGCACATCAACCTGAAGAGAAAAAAATGAAGCGAAGGGAGCGTCTATGAAAATCCTCGTTATCGGCGGCACTCGTTTTCTGGGTCGGCATTTGGTCAATTACGCTCGTTCTCATGGACATCAAATCACCCTGTTCAATCGCGGGCAGACCAACCCCAACCTCTTCCTGCAAGTGGATAAAATTCGCGGCGACCGCGAAAAAGATTTAGGCTTGCTGGATGGGCATTGGGATGCGGTCGTTGATACCTGCGGCTATTTCCCGCAGAGCGTGCGCCTCTCCGCCGAAGCGCTGAAAGATAAAGTTGATAAATACGTCTTCATCTCCAGCATTTCGGTTTACGCCGATTTCAAAAAAATCGGGCTGAATGAATCGGATGCGCTCACGACCATCGCGGAAGAAGACGCCAATCAAAATACGCCTGAAACTTACGGCGCGCGCAAAACTTTATGCGAACAAGCCGTACAAAATATTTTTGGCATTCGCTCGCTGATCGTCCGCCCGGGGCTGATTGTTGGCCCGCACGATAGCACGGACCGTTTCACTTATTGGCCCGTGCGCGTGGCGCGCGGCGGCAATGTGTTGGCTCCCGATAGCCCCAGCGTATTAACCCAAATTATTGACGCGCGCGATCTTTCTAAATTTATTGTCGAACTCATCGAACAAAATGTCTCCGGCGTTTTCAATGCCACCGGACCGGATTATGAACTCAGCTTCGGCAGGTTGCTCGATACTTGCAAACTGATCGGCAACAGCGACGCAAAATTCAAATGGGCTTCGCTGGATTTCATCAACCAAAATAAACTCGTCGCTGGGCTAGACCTCCCAATTTGGGCGCCAGATAACGGCGATCAAGCCGGGTTCTTGCGCGTCAGTTCCGCCAAAGCCATTCGCGCCGGACTCACTTTCCTTTCGCTCGAAGAAACCGTTCACGATACGCTCGAATGGGCAAACTCCCGCCCGGCAAACCATGCATGGAAAGCAGGCTTAAACGCCGAGCGCGAAGCAGAACTGCTAAAATTATTAAATGTTCACTAAAATCCTCATCGCCAATCGCGGCGAAATCGCCATACGCATTATGCGCGCCTGCAAAGAACTTGGCGTGCGCACCGTCGCCGTTTATTCAGACGCCGATCAAAACGCCTTGCACGTTGAATTTGCGGATGAAGCCGTTCATCTCGGGGCTTCCGCTCCGAAAGCATCCTATCTGAATGTGGACAAATTGATTCAAGCCGCCCTGCAAACCAAAGCGGATGCAATTCACCCGGGCTATGGCTTTCTCTCAGAGAACGCCGCCTTCGCCGCCGCAGTTGAATCAGCGAATCTGAAATTTATCGGCCCCTCGGCCGATTCGATCCGCGCCATGGGTGATAAAGCCGAATCCAAAATCCTGATGAAAAAAGCGGGCGTGCCCACCGTGCCGGGCTTTGAAGGCTTGGAAGCCGAAGCGGAGTTCAAAAAAGCCGCGCAGGAAATCGGCTATCCGGTTTTGATCAAAGCGTCAGCGGGCGGCGGGGGCAAAGGGATGCGGGTTGTGAATCAAGCATCAGAGTTGAAAGAGGCGCTGGATTCCGCAAGCTACGAAGCGCTGAACGCTTTTGGCGATCAACGCTTGCTCATCGAAAAATATATCGCCGAAGCGCATCATATTGAAATTCAAGTCTTTGGCGATGAACACGGCAATCTGATCCATTTATTTGAACGCGAATGTTCGGTGCAAAGACGGCATCAAAAAATTATCGAAGAGACGCCGTCTGTTTTGCTCACGCCGGAATTGAGAGCGCAGATCGGCGCCGCCGCCGTTACAGCCGCTAAAACGGTCAACTATTACAACGCCGGGACGATCGAATTTATTTTTGACGCGCATACCGCGCAATATTATTTTCTGGAAATGAACACGCGCTTGCAAGTCGAGCATCCGGTGACGGAATTGGTTGCCGGCATTGATTTGGTTCAATGGCAAATCAAAATCGCGGCGGGCGAGAAATTTCCGTTCGCGCAAGCCGATTTTAGGCAACGTGGTCATGCGATTGAATGCCGCGTCTATGCCGAAGATTCAGCGAACGGCTTTTTGCCCAGCACGGGCAAACTTTTACAATATATCGAACCGCGCGGGCTGGGCGTGCGCGTCGATTCGGGTTTTGCCAAAGGTAAGGAAGTGACGCATTTCTACGACCCCTTGTTGGCGAAGTTGATCGTCTCTGCCGAGAATCGCGCGGCGGCTATTCAAAAAATGCAAAATGCGTTGAAAGAATTTATTGTGCATGGCGTAACGACCAACCTTGATTTCATGCAAACCGTGATAGCGCACGCGGATTTTAGAGACGGGAAAGCGACGACCAATTGGGTGGAAAACGTTTTGCTGGCAAAAGAATCAGAACCTGCGCTTGAGCATATCCTTGCCGCCGCGCTCGCCGAATTGACGCTGGTCAACGCTTCTGCTGTGCGGAGCGAAAGCAAGAACGAGACAGATCCATATAGCCCGTGGAAAACGCCGAACGGATTTAGGAATTAAGTATGAAAATAATATTCAACGCCCACGCGGTTGAAATCAATAAATCCACAGACGGCTATCTGGCTGAGGTTGGAGAGCGGCGCTATCGAATTGAAGTTTTAAGCGTAGATAAAACTTCGGGACGCATGGATTTGAAAATTAGCGCAGTCGGCGCGCCCGCTTTAGAGGCGCTTGTTCAATCTGCGTATGTCTCTGCGGACGGCGCGAAGCGCTGGGTGACGATTAACGGGCAGACTAGTTTGCTCACAAAAACTTCGGGCGCAAAACAAAGAAGCAGACAGGAAAATGCCGGAGGGTTAACCGCGCCCATGCCGGGTCAGGTAAGAGGCGTGGCGGTGAGCGTAGGCGAGGCGGTCAAGAAAGGTCAAACCTTATTAACGCTCGAGGCGATGAAGATGGAAATTCGCATTCAAGCCGCGCATGACGGAAAAGTCAAGAGCATTCACGTCGCGCCCGGGCAAACTGTGGAGCGCGAACAAAACCTGATTGAATTGGAGGTTTGATGGCTGGAAAATATTTTGAAGAATTGCAAGTGGGATTGAAAATTAAACATTCGGCGGGCCGCACCATTACGGAAATGGACAACGTCCTGTTTTCATCTTTGACTATGAATACACAGCCTTTGCACGTTAACGAGGATTTTGCGGCAAATACGGAGTTTGGTCAACGGATCGTGAACGGCATTTTCACTTTAGGCTTGGTGGTCGGTTTGACCGTTGCGGATATTAGCGAAGGCACGATCATCGCCAACTTAAGCTACGATAAAGTCGTGCATCCCAACCCAACTTTTCACAACGATACGATTTATGCCGAGAGCGAAGTGCTGGAGAGCCGCGAATCAAAATCCAGACGGAATGTGGGGATTGTGCGCTTGAAACATTGGGGCAGAAAACAAGACGGCACAATTGTGATCGAGTTTGAGCGCACTGCCATGTTCTTGAAGCAAGGTCAGCGTTTGAACTTTTTGCCGTAGTGAGTCAAATCAGCGCCTTGTTTTAAGGCTTATTTTTTTCGTTTCTGTAAGAAAACTGCGTAGTTTTAATGGCGCCGGCAATTACAACCTTACAAACTCCTTTCAATGCAGGTTTGTAAATTGATAAAAAAACAACCTTCATGTAATATTTACCCGCGTAAATTTTTTGAAATTGGAAGTGTAAGATGGATGATCAATACCGCGCCATAGTTGGCACACAATCGTTTACAAAATTTTGCCCAACCTGCAAGTTCGGCAACGATTCAAATGCGCTGGCTTGCGCGCATTGCGGCAGTCCGCTGGATTTGGCGGTTAAAAATCAGCCGGAAAAAGAACCCAAGTATGCGCCGCCCAAAGACGGCTTGGCTTTTTATTTTTCCGGAAGCGGCGCCTTGATCACTACCGCCACCGCCGAAGAATTTATCTTAGGGCGTGAATCTGAAGATAGCTCTGTACCCCTCGTGGATTTAACCTATCTGGACGGCTTCGGCTTGGGCGTATCCAGAAGGCACGCCAAAGTCCGCGCGACGACGCAAGGCTACGAAATTACGGATTTGAACAGTTCCAATGGCACTTGGGTGGATGGCAAAATTCTCCCGCCTAGTCAGGCAGCGCGTTTGCCCAGCGGTAGCACGCTTCAGTTGGGGCGTCTGAAATTGATCGCGGTGTACGATCTGCATCCCGCGCGCTAAATACTTTTGGAATCCAAAACTGCGAAGCCCATAGCGCTTCGCAGTTTTATTTTTAATGCTATCATCAGCGGACGGAGGAAAGACCTTATGCACCCACGCAGAGCTTTACTTTATATGCCCGGCGATAACTGGAAGATGATCACGAAATCCATTACGCTCGGCGTTGATTCAATTTGTATGGATATGGAAGACGGCGCGGCGGTCAATAAGAAAGCCGAAGCGCGCGCCACGATCGCCAAAGCTTTACAAGAATTAGATTTTGGCGCCAGCGAAAAGCTGGCGCGGATCAATTCCATTGGCTCCGGCTGGGAGCAAGAAGATATTTCAGCCGTTTTACCTTATCACCCGGATGGTATCGTCATTCCAAAAGTCGAATCTTATGAACAGGTGGAATGGGCGAGTCAAATCATTGAAGCGGCGGAATTGAAAAACGGCTGGCGCATTAACTCCATCCGAATTTTGATTGGCATTGAAACCGCCAAAGGAATTTTGAATCTGAAAGAAATTGCCGCGCATCCGCGTCTGGACGCGCTCATCTTCGGCGGCGAAGATTTTGCCGCATCCATCGGCGCCACGCGAACTAAAGAAGCTCTCGAATTACTATTCGCCCGTCAAGCCGTCGTTGTGGCTTGCGCCGCGTATGATTTACAAGCCATTGATATCGTCACGATTGATTATAAAGATGCAGAAAACTTAAAACGTGAATCTCAATTTGGGGCAGGGTTAGGATTCAGCGGCAAACAAATCATCCACCCAAACCAAGTTTCGATTGTGCAGGAAGCGTTTACTCCAAGTCAAGAAGCGCTTGCTTATGCAAAACGCATCGTCGAAACATTTGAAGCCAGTCAAAAAGAGGGTAAAGGCGCTTATTCTCTGGATGGCAAGATGATAGATATGCCGCTCTTGCGCAACGCGCAAAAAGTTTTGGCGCGCGCCAAGCGGAGTTAACTTTGCTTTCAATTCTCTACGGACTTTTATCCGCATTCAGTTGGGGCGCCGGCGATTTCACCGGCGGGCTTGCCGCGCGCAAGGTTGGTTCGCATCGCTCGGTCTTTTACGCTGAAATCATCGGCATCTTATTTCTATTAATCCTGCTGATCTTCTTCAAAGAAGCCTTTCCCGGCACGCAGACTGTCGTTTACGCCATGCTCGCGGGCGCGCTCGGCACAATCGGACTTTTACTTTTGTATCATGCCATGGCTATCGGTTTGATGAGCGTCGCCGCGCCAGTCTCCGCTTTGTTAGCCGCCATCATCCCAGTCGTTTTTGGGATTTTCACCCAAGGCTTACCCGGCGTTTTTACCTTGATTGGACTCGGCTTCGCCTTCATTGCAGTTTGGATGATTTCGCAAAGCGCCGACGGCGTTAAAAATCTATTCGCGCACCTTGCGGACCTCAAACTACCTCTGCTGGCAGGCATTGGATTTGGCTTTTACTTTATCTGCATCCACAAAGCCACTAGCGCCAGCGCCGCCACGCTCTGGCCCCTCATCCTCTCGCGCTTTGGCGGTCTGATTTTAGTCGCGCTCTATTTGCTAATTGCCCGCGTTCCTCTGAAAATTAATTCCTCCTCGTTGCTGATCATCTCAGCCAACGGCATTTTGGATTTAGGCGGCAACCTCTTCTTCATCCTTGCCAACCGCGCCGGTCGGTTGGATGTCGCCTCGGTATTAAGCTCGCTCTTCCCCGGCGCCACCGTTTTGCTGGCTTCAATCTTCCTCAAAGAAAGACTCAATCGCAATCAATGGATCGGCGTTGTCTCTGCATTAATTGCAATAGTATTAATGACTCAATAAGCGGACTCTATCACGAATACACAGACAAAAACGGACTTGTCCATTACCATCCGCTTATCCGTTTCTCAGTCCGTTACTAAATCCGTTTGTAAAAGTCCGTTTGCATCCGTTATTCCGTGAAGGAGTTCGTTTGTAAAAGTCCGTTTGCATCCGTTATTCCGTGAAAGAGTCCGCTTACAAAAGTCCGTTTGCATCCGTTATTTCGTGAAGGAGTTCGTTTGTAAAAGTCCGTTTGCATCCGTTATTCCGTGAAAGAGTCCGTTTACAAAAGTCCGTTTACAGATTCTGTGGTAAACTCACCCCCGTTGTAATCTTCTGGGAAATTGTTTTGACCCGCTCTAAACGTCAAGCCCGCTGAAATTCGTCGGGCTTTTTTGTTGGGTGAGTTGGCTTGAAAAAGCAAACTTGATTAGCAAGAAAGAAGTAAAACAGAGTTGTCAAAACGTCCCACAGAGTCTCTAGTCTCTAATTCTCTAATCTTGAATTAGATCAAGCGACTATCAAACTATAGGACTAAACATGACAACCGACTTTCTTTCTCTAAACTTGCGTAGCGAGCTAACGCAAGCTATCAGCGAACTCGGCTATGCCGAGCCGACTCCCATTCAAGCGGGCATGATTCCGCTCATGCTCACCGGCGTGGACGTAATCGGTCAAGCCCAAACCGGCACCGGCAAAACCGCCGCGTTTTCTCTCCCCATCTTAAATAATTTTCAAAAACAAAAAAATCCGCAAGCCTTAGTGCTTGCCCCCACCCGCGAACTCGCTTTGCAAGTCGCCGATTCGATGAACGAATATGGCAAGCATTTGCACGCTCGCGTGCTGGCGGTTTACGGCGGTCAGCCTTATGGACCGCAAATCAATAACCTCAAACGCGGCGTGGATATTGTCGTTGGCACGCCCGGGCGCCTCAATGATTTATTAGAGCGCGGCGTTTTAGTTCTGAGCGATGTCAAAACGGTTGTGTTAGACGAAGCCGATGAAATGCTCAATATGGGTTTTGTTGAAGAAGTTGAAAAAATTCTTGCGACGACTCCAGCCGAACGACAAACTGCCTTATTCAGCGCCACTATGCCCCAACGGATTCGCAAACTAGCCGATCGCTTCATGCGTGACCCGCAAACAGTTGCCGTTAAAAGAAGCACGCTCACCGCCTCAGCCATTGACCAACGCTATTACTTCGTCCATGACCGCGATAAAACCAACGCGCTGACCAGATTGTTTGAAATTGAACCGATTCACTCCGCGCTGATTTTTGCGCGCACAAGAGCAGAGACTGCCACATTAGCCAATGAACTCGTCATTCGCGGCATCCCCGCCGAAGCCATTCATGGCGATTTAGACCAAAACGCGCGCGAACGTGTCTTAGGTCGTTTCCGTGCTAATCAATTAAAAGTATTAGTTGCCACTGATGTCGCCGCTCGTGGTTTAGATATTGACGATATTTCTCACGTCTTCAACTATCACTTGCCGGATGACGCTGAAGTCTATGTGCATAGAATTGGTCGCACGGGCAGAGCCGGCAAAACGGGTATTGCAATTACTTTATTATCTCCCAAAGAAAAAAGACGCTTGCGCGAAGTAGAAGCATTAACGAAACAACCTGTAACTGAATTTAAGTTACCGACTCCAGCCGATATTATCAAGCATCGTGAGACTCAAACGGTTGAAAACCTGAAAATTTGGCTGGGTCGCGGGCGTTTCAAACGTGAATTGGAAATGGTGCAGGAATTGATCGAAGCCGGGCATGACCCGTTGAACATCGCCGCCGCCGCCATCAAAATTTCTCGCGGCGATGAAAAACAAAGACCGATTGCCGAGGTTTCGGAAGTGAAGCCTGATTTCAATAGACGCGATGATAAAGGCGGACGCAATGAAAGATTCGGGCGCAAAGAATCGGCTGGGCGTAGAGATGAGTCCGGGAGCCGGGGCAAGCGCGAGCGCGGAAGAGGCGCTTCGTCACATGAAGAAGGGATGATTCGTTTGAAAGTCAATAAAGGCAAGGCGCACAATATTCGCCCAAGCGATATCGTCGGTCAAATTGCGTTTCATGCAAATATTCCCGGCTACACCATCGGCAAAATTCGCATCGAAGAAAAACATTCATTTGTAGATGTGCCCGCTGATGTAGTTGACCAAGTGATTAAACACAGCGGCAACTATAAAATTGGAAAAGAAAAATTTAGCGTCGTGAAGGCTGGTTAACCAAAACTCGGAGGTCTTAATGACCTCCGAGTTTTAGTTCATGACGAAACCCTACGCCATTTTCCCGCTTACAAGTTGGGGATTACGGAAAGAACGGTCAAAGCCCATTTACAAAGCTGTATAATTTCAAAGAATAAACCTATCTAAGCCCATAGGCACGAAAGAATAGAAGATGACTGCTACCGCCACCGAACTTCCGCACAACATGAAAACTTTCTTTACGATTTGGATCGGGCAATTAATTTCCATACTTGGCTCTGGCCTCACGCAGTTTGCGTTGGGCGTTTGGATTTACGACCAAACCAAACAGGCGACGCCGTTCGCAATCACAGTTTTGCTCGGTTCTTTACCTAAAATCTTGCTATTGCCTTTTGCTGGCTCCATAGCGGACCGCTTCAACCGGCGGAGAATTATGATCCTCGCAGATACCGGCAACGCATGTTTAACTTTCGTTATTTTTGCATTGCTTAATCAACACAATTTACAGCTTTGGCATATTTATGCGCTTGCCGCACTTGGCTCAGTCTTGAGCGCGTTTCAACAGCCAGCCTATTTCGCGTCTATTTCTATGATTGTGCCAAAGGCTAAGTTGGGTAGCGCGAATGGTCTTTCGCAAATGGGCGAGGCGCTTTCTTCCGTGTTAACTCCAGCCATTGCCGGCGCGCTCTTTGTTTCTATCGGTTTCAACGGCATCATCTTGATTGATTTCGTCACCTTTTTCTTCGCTGTGGGCGCATTGCTGATTGTGCGCATTCCGCAACCTGAGCGCGCGCCTGAACATGAAAATAAAAACCTGTGGCAGGATATGACCTTTGGCTGGCATTACTTGCGCCAACGGCGGGGCTTGTTTGGCTTGCTCTTATATTATGCGATGGTTAACTTCTTACTTAACTGGTCGGCAGTTCTAACCGTGCCGATGATCTTAAGCCGCTTTAATGCCGACGTGCTTGGCATGATCCAAACGGTGATGGGCATTGGGATGTTGGCGGGTAGCGTGCTGATGAGCGCATGGGGCGGAATCAAGCGCCGCATCCCGGCTTCCATTGGATTCATCACTTTAGCGGTAATTGGGCTGGCTATCGCTGGGTTACAGCCCAATCCCTGGGTAATCGGCGGCGGCGTTTTTATTCTGATGTTCGCCGTGCCGCTCGCCAGTGGAAATAGTCAGGTCGTCTTTCAAACGAAAATTCCGCGTGAGATTCAAGGGCGCGTTTTCTCGGTTCGCTCAATGATTTCACAATCCATGATGCCGCTTGCATTTCTTACGGCTGGTCCGCTGGCGGATAATTTTTTTGAGCCGCTTCTTCAAAACGGCGGCGCGCTAACCAACACTTTTATCGGTCATGCGCTTGGCACGGGCGCGGGGCGCGGCATCGGGTTAATGTTTGTCATTTCCGCATTGATTGGCGTAGTGGTCAGCGCTTTGGTTTATCTTAATCCGCGCATTCGTAATGTGGAAATAGAACTACCTGATGCGCTGGAAGAACCCCAAGAGACTGTTTCGTAATTTATTAGACTATGGGTTTCGCTGATTTTCAGGTCCCGATTCGAGAAAACCTGCTGGCGTTTATAATTGCGCGATGTCCAATAGAACAGTCTGGTCTTCTGAAACAGGCGACCAACGAAAAAAACAAAGCCCAGCGAATACAAAATCCCTGCCGCCGCAACAGCAGATGATTTATCTACACCGCGAAACTAGCGGACGCAACGGCACGCCTGTATCTTTGGTGAAAAATCTTGTACTTTCTGCGGAAGATATGAAATCCCTTGCAAAGAAATTAAAACAGGCATGTGGAACAGGCGGGACGATCAAAGACGGCGTGATTGAAATTCAAGGCGAACATCGCCAGAAAATTTCTGAGATACTAATCAAACTGGGCTATAAAGTTAAGATTGCGGGCGGATAGCGCCTGCGTGAGGATTGATGAGAAAAAATAAAACATTACTTTTTTTAATACTATTAACGCTCGGTTCGCTCGCTTGCAAAACCCTCGTCCCCGGCGCTCCGCCGGCGACGATTACGCCAACCGAGTCGTCTGAGGCAACATCCGCCCCGCCCAGCGCTTCAGACGCAGGCTCTGCGGGGCTAGGCGATTCGCTCTACCCAAATTTTGGAAATGGCGGATACGACGTGCAGAGCTACGAGCTTGAGATCGCCGTTAATAACGTCGCCACTAGCGACCTTTCTGCCGTCACAACCATTCAAGCTACGGCGACTCAAGACCTGAGCAGTTTCAATCTCGATTTCATCGGCTTTGAGATCGCCTCCATCACGGTCAACGATCAAGAAGCGGAGTTTGAGCGGGCTGGTCAGGAATTGACGATCACGCCAGTTCAAGCATTGACCGATCAACAAACTTTTACGGTTCGAGTGGAATATGCCGGCTCGCCGGAATCGGTTCAATCCGAAGCGCTGCCTTTTCAAACCGGCTGGATCACTTACGATCAAGGCAGTTATGTTTTAAGCGAGCCGGATGGCGCCGCCAGTTTTTTTCCAGTCAACGATCACCCTTTAGATAAAGCTTTATTCTCATTTATCGTGACTGTCCCCAAACCGTATGAAGTCGCGGCAAACGGTATCCTCACTGAAACGAAAGATAATGGCGCAACGCAGACTTTTTATTTCTCAGCGCGCGATCCGATGGCGAGTTATTTGGCGACGATCAACATTCACGACTTTGATATTGAGACGATGCAATCGCCAAACGGGATTGAAATCCGTAATTATTACGCCGCCGGCTTGCCTGCAGATATCCGCAAACCGTTTGCGCGGCAAGGCGAAATGCTGGATTATTTCAGCGGTCTCTTTGGGGACTATCCATTTGAAGTCTATGGGGCATTGGTGATGGATACGGATTTTGGCGCGGCGCTGGAGAATCAAACCATGTCTATCTTTGGCATGGATATGATTGACCGTGACGACGTGACGGGCACGGAATTGGTGGTCGCACATGAGCTGGGGCATCAATGGTTTGGAGATTATATTAGCGTGGCGGATTGGAGCGATATTTGGCTCAATGAAGGCTTTGCCTCGTATTGCGAAGCCCTCTGGATTGAACACACGCAAGGCGCGAGCGCTTTAGACGAATGGGCAAGCCATGAATATCAGGATATTTCAGAGTTCCCGCAATTTTATCCGCCGCCGGGATCGCCCACTGCCGACAACCTATTCAACGGCGGAGTCTATGAACGCGGCGGGCTGACGCTTCACGCTTTACGGCTCACCATCGGAGACGAAGCATTCTTCAAAACCTTACAAACGTATGTTCAGCGCTACGGCGGCGGCAACGCCTCGACGCAGGATTTCATTTCCGTAGCGGAGGAAATCAGCGGGCAAGACCTCACGGATTTCTTTCAAGGCTGGCTGTATGCGGAAAAGCCGCCGGAACTCCCGTAAATAAAAAGAGCCCCCGCAAAATTGCGGAGGCTCTTAGGCTTCTTCAGTCGGCAGAAGCACAAAAAAAGCGGAGCCGCTTCCCAGCGTAGATTCAACCCACACTCGCCCTTGATGGCTTTCAACGATTGATTTAACAATCGCTAAGCCTAACCCTGAGCCCTCAACTTTTTCATTGTCAGCCATATTGGTGGCGCGATAGAACTTATCAAAAACGCGGCTTTGTTCCTCAGACGGAATGCCCGCTCCGTTATCCTCGACCCGCAAAACAATTTGACCGTCGCGCATGGAAAGCTCAACCTTAACCGCGCCTTCATCCTGCGTATATTTGACCGCATTGCTAACCAAATTATCCAGCATCTGACGAATGCGAATCGGGTTGGCGCGTAACGGCTTTAATTCCGGGTCAACTTTTGTCGTCAGCGTAATCTTCTTTTTGCGCGCCTGCAGTTCCACCATATCTAAGGTGTATTTCAAAATATTATCCAAATGCACCACTTCGCGGCGCGCATCAAACCCGGCTTCCAAACGACCCAGATCCAGCAAGTCGTTGATCAGCGCCGTAATATGTTGAACGCTCCCCTGCAGGCGATGTAAAAACTCAACCTGATTGTCGTTCAAAGGACCGGTTCGCCCAATCAGTTCGGTGTAGCCTAAAATCGCCGTCAGCGGCGAGCGGAGATCGTGCGAAACGGTATGCACAAAATCATTCTTCAGCCGATCCAACTCTTTGAGATACGAAATATCCTGCATCGTGATCGCCGAGCCAATTTTTGGAATTGGCGTATATTGCGCGTTGAACACTCGGCCGTCGTCAAAATTAACTTCGTGATATTTCAAAGAATTTTCGCCGGAGCGCGTAGATAGCGCCAACACGTCCGCGTTTGAAATTACGTCTTCTAAAGGCTTGCCAATCAACGTTTTATCGCCGAGATTGAAAATCGTGCGGACGGAGCGATTGCCCATCAGGATTTTGCGCTGATCGTCCAGCACGATCACGCCGTCTTGAATGTTGTTGATGATCGCCTCTAACTTCGTCCGTTCAGATTCAGACAATTTGGCTTTTTCCGCCAACGACGAAGTAGTGCGCTTCACTTCGCGCCGTAACCAATCCCCGAGTTGACGCGCGCGCGCAATGGAACGATTCACCGCATTGGAAATATCCTCCACCTTAAGCGGCGGCGAAAGGTAATCGCTCAATCCGGCTCGTAAGGCTTGTTTGGCTAAATCGGCGTCGTCTGTTTCAGCGTATAAAATAATCGGCAAAGTGGGGAAGCGCTCTAACATTTCTTTAGAAAGCTCAAGGCCGTCTTCAGCGGCAAAGCGCTGACCTATAATCACCAAAGCGGGCACGGCTTCTTGCAGGCTTTTATTCAAGCCTTCGCGTTCGCTCGCCAAAGCGACTTCAAAACCAGTGGCGTTTAGAGTCCGCTCCAGCAACGTCAAAATCGGAGAAGCGTCTAAAGCCAGCAGAATGAGGTTAGATTTAGTCATTATTAAGCGAGTATTTTATTCGTTCTTTCTCTGATTTAACATTGCAGAAGTAGTCGTTTTTTCAGTCGCCACAGAAAGCCGCAGAAGCGAAGCTTGCACCGCTTCCAGCGCTTGGCGTTGTTCGGCATTTAACGCGCCGGGCATCTCAGTCATCACTAAATTCAACGGGTAGGTTGCGGCTTGAACTTCTTCCTTGACCAATTTACGCATTAAGTCCAGCGCCACCACGCGTTGCGTATCGCCTGTGCGGGCGGTTTCGGTAGTTTGCTCCAAAGCGTGGAAGAGCCGCGCATTGACCAATGAAATGGATGAATAATCCGCTACGGCTTCGAGCAAAGTTTGCGTAGAACGATCCATTTCCAAATTATCTTTTCGTACTGCAATGATCAAGCCAATCACTTCATTTTGAATTTTGATTGGCACTACGCCAACGGATTTGCCTAAAGTTGCCAGCTTGAATTTTTGTAACCCAGCCCCATTCATCATCAAACTTTCGCCGGAGAGCGCCACCAGCGAGCTAATCCCGTCGTCCACCGGTTGATTGATTTTCTTCGCCCAGGCTTCCGGCAAATTTTTATGCGCGCGCAATAAAAAGGCTTTGGTCTTTTCATCGCGCAACATCAGCCAGCACAAGTCCGCTTTGCTTAACTGCAAAACGCCTTCCAGAATTTTTTCAAACAAGATTCGTTGGTCGGTGATCGTGACTACGGCTTTGCCCATCGCCAGCAAGGTCGCCAGATCTTTCAGCCGTTTTTGCAATTCTTCGTGCGTAGCTTTGAGTTGACGATCCAACTTCTGACGTTCGCGGGCTTCCTTGGTCTGACTCAGCGCGCGTTCCACGCAGGCGACCACTTCCGCATCGCGCGCGGGCCAAAAGAGCGCGTCGGTTGCGCCCAAGCGAAACGCATTCAACGCGTCGGCTTCTTGACCTTTTTCCGCGATCATTACCACCGGCGATTTTATATTCTGCGAATTTAATGCGGCGAGCAGGTCTTTTCCGCTGAGGCCTGGCAAATTTAAATTAGCCAGAATCAGGTCCGGGGTAGATTGCACCGCCGCCTTAATCGCGGAAGCGGCGTCTCCCACAACAGCCACCTGATACCCCAAAGGCTTAAGAGATTGCCTGCCGATCAAATCCGCTATATCTGGATCGCTTTCAACAATGAGAATTCGTTCCCCGGGCGCCATAAGTTTTCCTTTGAAATGATTCTATCATCTTTTCGAGTACAATCGCGCCTATGAATTTTGAAAGTTATGCAATTGCCGTGATCATCCCCGCTTACAAAGTGGAGCGGACGATTGAGCAGGTAATTGCGGGATTGCCCGCCTACGTTCGGCAAATTATCGTTGTAGACGACGCTTCGCCCGATTCAAGCGCGGATTTGGTAACTGCTCTGGCTCAAAAAGATACGCGCCTCACTTTACTACGCCACGCGCAAAATCAAGGCGTGGGCGGCGCGATGCTCAGCGGTTTTCGCAAAGCCTTAGAGTTACAAGCGCAAATCGCGGTCAAAATTGACGGCGACCATCAAATGGACGCCGCGCAAATCCCGGCATTGATTACGCCCTTAATCCAAGGCAAAGCAGATTATGTCAAAGGCAACCGCTTTCGAGATTTTGCCGCTTTGCAAAAAATGCCGATTGTGCGGCGCATCGGCAATTTGGGTTTGAGTTTTCTCACCAAAGCCGCCAGCGGCTATTGGAATATCTTTGACCCAACCAACGGCTTCTTTGCGATCCGCGCCGATACGCTCGCCCGCCTGCCGCTGGAAAGAATTGACCGCCGTTATTTCTTCGAGACCTCCATGCTGGCAAACCTATATTTGATCAACGCCTGCGTTTTGGATGCGCCCATCCCCGCCAAATATGGCGACGAAGTTTCGCATCTCTCCATCCGCCGCGCCTTATTGGAATTTCCATTGAAGTTGCTTCGCACTTTTCTGCGCCGCGTTTTCCTCAAGTATTATATTTACGATTTTTCCATCGCCTCGCTCTACATTGTGACGGGGATACCGCTCTTGTTGTTTGGGCTAAGCTTTGGCATTAGTAAATGGATTCAATATGCCAGCCAAAACATTCCCGCGCCCACCGGCACAGTGATGCTCCCCACCTTATGCGTCATTTTAGGCATTCAATTAACCCTCTCGGCAATTGAAATTGACATCAAAAATGCGCCGAAAGAACCTTTAGGCACTCCGTTATGAACTCGACCGAATTCAAAGCATATAAAACCCGCTATCGCCAAGCGATTCAACAAGTATTAAGCGAAACCGAAAAAGGGCGGCTGGATGAAGCCGCCTTCCCCGCATATTCGCATCGCAACCCGCTAATCAACTGGCTCTTCTGGCAGCGCCTGCGGAAAGTGATGGAATACGTCCAAGCGCCTCAGCCGTATCAAGCCATTCTCGATTTTGGCTGTGGAAGCGGCGTCATGCTTCCGTTTCTTTCCGGCATCGCCCAACACGTTACCGCGCTGGATGTGGATCTGCTCCCGCTCAAGAGCGCGCAAAAATATATTCCGCTGGCGGAGAATATTGCCGTCACAGACGCCGCGCAAACCAGCCTTACCGCTTTGCCTAAAAATTCTTATGATCTGATCATCGCGCTGGATGTATTAGAGCATGTGCACGATCTGCCTAAAACCTTAAGCGAATTATTCGCTTTGCTCAACGCCAATGGTCAATTGATCGTCTCTGGACCGACTGAAAATATCCTCTATCAAATTGGGCGCAAAATTGCGGGCCCCGAATATTCCGGCGCGTATCACGAGCGCGGCATTGCCGAAATCAAAAACGAGATTCTCAAGCTTGCCAAAATTCAGCGGATCGCCACTTTGTATCAACCCTTTCCGCTTTTTGAAATCTTCGCCGCTAAAAAATAAACCCGCGCTTTTCGCTTGGGATGTATACTTAAACCCAAGATGGAATCTCTGCCCTATATTCCGGGATTCACCCCCGCGGATTCAGGTCCGCTGGCTAGATTTTTGCCGCAATTGGAACAAGGCGTCTTCTCTGCTTGGCTGACGCGCCAGAGCAAAAATGCGCCTCAAGCGGGACCTTCTGCCTGGCTCCTCGACCCGTTCGGATTCTCCCCGCAACTGGTTCTCGAAGCCGCGCATAGCGGCTATCGCGTTTTGGTGACTGCCAACAACCCGATCACGCGCTTTTTGCTGGAGACTTACGCCAACCCGCCCTCTGAAGCGGATTTCAGCGCCGCCTTAGCGGATTTGAGCGCCGTCAAAAAAGGCGAAGAAAGATTGGGCGCGCATCTACAAGCGCTATATGTAACAAGTTGCGAAAAATGCAAACAGCCCGTTCAGGCGCAGGCTTTTCTCTGGCGCAAGGACGAAACCATTCCCTATGGTCGAATTTATAAATGCCCGCATTGCGGCGACGCTGGCGAAAAAGCCGCCACGTTTGAAGATCAGGAACGCGCCCAAAAAGTCGCTGAAACCGATCCGCTCCATCGTTCGCGTTTATTTGAGCGCGTGATAGCCTTGCATCACGAAGATCGTATCTATGCCGAAGAAGCCATTCAACATTATTTGCCGCGCCCGCTTTACGTGCTAACGACGATCGTCAATCGTTTGAGCGCGTTGAATTTATCCACCGAGCGGAAGCGCGCCCTAACCGCTTTGATTTTATTGGCGTGCGATGCGGGCAATACGCTCTGGTCTTACCCGGAAGAGCGTAAGCGCCCCAAACAACTCTCCACGCCGAATCGCTTCCGCGAGAATAATATTTGGGAACAGCTAGAGCGTGGCATCGGCTTGTTTAGCAGAATCAGGTCAAAGGTCCCGTGTGAGGCGTGGCCGCGCAAAATTCCAGAGAGCGGCGGCATCTGCATCTATGAAGGTCGCCTGAGCGATCTGGCAAAAGAAGTCAAACGTGAAATCCCCATCGCCGCTGTGCTTGGCTCGATCCCCCGACCGAACCAAGCCTTTTGGACGCTCTCGGCTTTGTGGGCGGGCTGGCTGTGGGGAAGCGAGGCGGTTGAGCCGTATAAGGTTGCTCTGCGCCGCAGAAGATACGATTGGGCATGGAACGCGACCGCGCTTCATGCGATGTTTGAAAATTTGAACGATCTACTGCCGGATGGCGTGCCGATGTTTGGTTTACTGCCCGAACCCGAACCGGCGTTTTTAACTTCTGCGCTCACCGCCGCGCACAGCGCCGGTTTTAAATTGCAAAGCGTGGCGGCGCGGACGATGCACGATGCGGCGCAAATCCTTTGGCAGAGCGGGAAGAAAGAAAAAACGAATCCAATGAAGTTAGAATTGGCGCGCGAAACGATGCGTCAATGCTTAATTGCGCGCGGCGAGCCGGTTGGCTATTTCCATTTGCATTTAGCCAGCCTGAGCGCTTGCGCCGAGGCGAATAGTTTGAAAACGCCCGAGTTGGAGTTTGACGAAGCCTTGCGCAAAACGCACGCGCTCTTTGAAGCCGCTTTGAAGGAAGATGCCAGATTTCTGCATTATTCAAACGGCGAAGGCGTGGAAACCGGCTTGTGGGGGTTGAAGGAGGAACCTGTCGGCGAGACGCTTGCCGACCAAATCGAAAAGGCGACGGTCAATTATTTGCAGAAAAATCCGGAAGTTATTTTTTTGGATGTTGAAGAAGAAGTGTATGCGCGCTTCCCCGGGTTGCAAACGCCTTCGCAAGGATTGATTCACGCCGTGTTAACTTCCTATGCGGAAAACGACGGCGCGAAATGGCGCTTACGCAAGGAGGATTTCGCTTCGGTTAGAAACGCTGAAATCCAAGCGATGCTCGCTTTGCTGAAAACGCTTGGCAAGCGTTTAAACTATCAGATAGAAATGGAAGCAAGAGCAGTGTTGTGGAAAGAAAATAAACGACTGATCAGGAAGTTTAGCGTTTTCGCTTCGGCGATATTGAACCGCGCTAGTATCGCGGATGATTCTGCCGTGTTGGTCGTCCCCGGCGGAAGAGCGGGGCTGATCGCTTATAAGCAAAGCCGCGATCCGGCGCTGGCGGCGCGCGCCAAAAACTATCAGCTTGTAAAATATCGTTTACTGCGCGCCCTGTCCGAGGTCCCGGTTTTGACGCGCGAAACTTTTGCCGAACAAATTGCCGGCGACCCGATCGAAGAATCCAAAAAACAAATGATGATGTTTTAATCCTTATGAAAAAAATTTTTCTCTTATGCTTATCCGTGCTGTTGACCGCTTGCATCTCCGTGGGGGCAAATGGCGAGCAAACGCCGAGCGCCATTCCATTCGTCACCGCCACTTTGATACCCACGCAAGTGCGCTTCATCCCCGCCACGTTAACGCCCATCCCTGAAAGTACGGTTGCGCCCACGCTGGCAATCACTGCCTCCGCAGATTGCAAAGATAGCGCCGTGCTTTTGCAAGACGTGACCATCCCTGATGATACAAAAATAAAAGCGGGGGAGACCTTCACCAAGACTTGGGAATTTCAAAACAACGGGACTTGCCCCTGGCAGGATTACACGCTGACTTTTTCATCCGGCGATAAAATGAACGCGCCGCTTTCCGCGCCGATTGCGGATACCGCTCCGAAGAGCAAGGTGCAAGTTTCGGTGGAGTTGACTGCCCCAAGCGCCGGCGGGAGTTATACGGGTTATTTCACTTTGAATAATTCTGCCGGAAGCGTCGTGCCGATTGGAACTGAAAAAACTTTTTGGGTGAAAATCATCGTTGGAAGCGGAAGCGCCCAGCCGACTACGAGCGCGAACTTAACCGCCCTGCCTGTTACGCCAGCCAGTTCAAATAGCGGTTGTAATTACAGCCCCAATGGCGGATATGTCGCCGATTTAATTGCGCTGATCAATCAGGCGCGGACGAAAGCCAACCTGCCGAGTTTAACCGTCAGCGCGCAACTCACGGAAGCCGCTCAAGCCCATAGCGCCGATATGGCTTGCAATAACTTCCTCAGCCATACGGGTTCAAACGGCTCGAGCATTGGCGATAGATTGACCAAAGCAGGTTTTGCCTCGTTCGCTTATTTTGAAATTATCGCGATTGGCACGCCGCAAGCCGCCATGGATCAATGGCGCGCGGACGCCGATCACTGGCAAGCGGTATTAAGCCCCAATGCTTCCTTGATCGGCGTGGGCTACGCTTATTATTCCGCCAGCGATTTTGGCGGTTATATTACTGTGGATTTTGGAAAGCCCTAAAAAAGCGCTCAGGGCTATCGCATTTGGATTTTTATCCGCTAATCTGCGCCAATCTACGCGATTTTTTTAGAAAGATTAGCGTGAATTCGTGAAGATTGGCGGATTCTGAAGCTAAATCACCAAAGGTTGGGTTTCAAGATTTTCAAATGCGATTACCCTAAAAAAGCGCTTGACATCGGCGTAAATCGGCGTAAAATTCGGCGCGATGTTAAAACGAAATTACCTGCAACGAATTCGCCTGCGCGCTTTAGGGACGATTGTTTTATTTTTTGATTTTGAGAGTCGCTTTGAGCGGCTCTCTTTTTTTATATAGGAAAATTATGCTCAAACTCCCCGGCTTGATTGACCCCCACGTTCACTTGCGCGAACCCGGCGCAACCCACAAAGAAGATTATGACTCCGGCACATCTGCCGCGCTGGCAGGCGGCTTTACGATTGTGTTGGCAATGCCAAATACAAACCCGCCAATTTTTGATTCAACGACTCTGGATTTGGCTTTGAACGCCGCGAAACAAAAAGCGCGTTGTGACTTTGGTCAATACGTTGGCGCAGGTCCCAACAATGCGGATAGTATCGCCGCGCTCGCCGGGAAAGCGGCTGGGCTAAAGATGTACCTTGATTCTACCTTTGGCGAACTGCGCCTTGACGATATGACGCTCTGGCAGGCGCATTTTCAAAATTACCCGCAGAATTATCCGCTGGTGGCGCATTCTGAAAGCCGCACAATGGCGGCGGCGATTTTATTTTCCGCAATTTATAACCGCCCAATTCATATCGCGCACGTTTCTTTGAAAGAAGAGATTTTATTAATCAAAGCCGCAAAAGAAAAAGGCATCCAAGTAACCTGTGAAGTTTGCCCGCATCATTTATTTTTATCAAAGGATGACATTCCAGCTATTTCACATGGTCACGCTGGACGTGGCGAAGTTCGTCCACGCTTAGCGACCAAAGCCGACGTGCAAGCGCTATGGGAAAATATGGACGTGATTGATTGCTTTGCCACAGACCATGCTCCCCATACCATTGAAGAAAAAGATTCCGATAATCCGCCGCCCGGATTTCCCGGTTTAGAAACTGCGCTTCCATTATTGCTCACGGCAGTAGACGATAGACGACTGACGATGGACGACATTATCTCCAAGATGTATACAAATCCAAAGAAAATTTTCAATTTACCAGAGCAGGCTGAAACCTGGGTTGAAGTGGACGAAAAAACGGAATATGAAATCAAAGCCGAGAATCAACTCACCCGTTGCGGCTGGACTCCGTTTGAAGGTTGGAAGGTCAAGGGCAAAGTGCGGAAGGTAGTTCTGCGCGGTCAAACCGCTTTTGAAGACGGCAAAGTTTTGGTTCAAGCCGGCTATGGCAGGAATGTGAGAGAGAATCAAAATGGACTTCTGGCAAAAGTCAATTGTAGGTCAGGCTTTTAGCCTGACGTTCTTCTAAAATTTTGCACATGGCGGGTTGAAAACCCGCCCTACAAATACTTATGCAAGAGTCAAATGGAAAAAATCATTGCCATAGAACTTGAAATTTTTGTCCCGCAAGAATATGCTTTAAAAATACGAGATGATAGCGCAAATATTTGAGAAACGAAATTAACTTACCCGCCTATTTTCTCAATCGCCAATTACAAATTACTACTTACCAAGGAGCAATAAATGCCTACAAATTCCTCATCCCTGCACCTGCCTTTTGGCGAAAACAAAAACGCCCAATGGTATGGCAAAGATATTTTATCGGTCAAACAGTTCAGCCGCGCCGACCTTGAATATATCTTCGGCGTGGCGCACGAAATGCGCGGAATGGTCGAAAGAGTCGGGACGTTTGACCTGCTCAAAGGCAAGATTTTAGCGAATCTTTTTTACGAGCCGTCCACCCGCACGTCTTCCTCATTCACCGCCGCCATGGAGAGGCTCGGCGGTTCGGTCATTCCAATTAGCGAAGTGAAATATTCTTCCGTCACCAAAGGCGAGAGTCTTTCAGACACCATCCGCACGTTGGAATGCTATGCCGATGTGATCGTCTTGCGTCATCCTGAAACCGGCTCGGCAGAGATCGCCGCGAAAGCCGCCAAAAAACCAATCCTCAATGCCGGCGATGGCGTTGGCGAACATCCCACTCAAGCGCTCCTCGATGCCTTCACGATCAAAGCCGAACTTGGCAAACTCGATAACCTCACCGTCACCATGCTCGGCGATTTGAAATACGGGCGCACAGTCCATTCACTGGCGCGTTTGCTTTCAAACTTTACAAACATAAAATTGAATTATGTTTCGCCTGATATTTTGAAGATGCCCAAAGAAGTATTGGATGAAGTCGCCGAAAAGAAAGTTCCGCAAGCAGAATATAGCTCGCTTGAAAAGATTTTGCCCGAAACCGATGTGTTATATGTAACCCGCGTGCAAAAAGAACGCTTTGAAGACCCCGCTGATTATGAAAAGGTCAAAGGCGCGTATGTGATTGATCCCGAAATTATGAAGCCCGCCAAAAAAGAAATGATCGTCATGCACCCGCTCCCGCGCGTCGGCGAAATCAGTACAGATTTTGACGACGATCCACGCGCCGCTTACTTCCGTCAAATGGAATATGGTTTATACGTCCGTATGGCTTTGCTCGCGATGGTCTTAGGCAAAGCCTAATGGAGACCTTCTTCTCTTTTTTACAACGCCGCGTGGATGATTGCTCTTCGCTTTTATGCGTGGGACTCGACCCGCACATCTCGGATTTGAAAGAACCCACTGCCGCCTCCGCCCTAACTTTTTGCCTGACTCTGATTCAACAAACCTCACGCTACGCCGCGGCATTCAAACCCAACGCCGCCTTCTTTGAATCTTTCGGCGCCGCAGGCTGGGACGCATTAAAACAAGTCATTGAAGCGATTCAAAACGAATCGAATCGGCTTGGCTCGCTGATTCCCGTCATCCTTGACGCCAAACGCGGCGATATTTCCTCTACTGCCGAAGCCTACGCCAAATCCGCATTTGAAACGCTCGGCGCACACTGCATCACGTTGAGTCCTTATCTTGGCAAAGATTCAATTGATCCCTTCCTTAACGATCCAGAGAAAGGCGTGTTTTTGCTTTGCAAAACCAGCAACGCGGGAAGCGGCGATTTACAAGACTTAATTGTGACGATAGACGATAGACCGCAGACGATGATCAATGGTCAATCGTCCGCCGTTTATCTTTACGAACATGTCGCTAAACTTGCTCAAAAATGGAATGTGAAAAATAACATCGGTCTCGTAGTTGGCGCCACGCATCTGGAAGCCATGCAACGCATCCGCCAAGCCGCGCCCGATTTATGGTTTCTCGCTCCGGGGGTAGGCGCGCAAGGCGCAGAAATTGAATCGGTTTTGCGCGCAGGCTTGAGGTCCGATAGAAGCGGGGTTTTAATTCCCGTTTCAAGAGGCATCTCCCGCGCTGAGAATCCCGCGCAAGCGGCGGCAAAACTCCGCGATGAAATTTTAGCGGCGCGCAATCTATAAAAAATAAAGCGGATAAATCCGCTTTATTTTTTTATTACGCTCAATTCCTGAGAATATTTATCCAGCCACTGATTTGACCAACCCCACAACGTGGTATCAAGAACAATTTTCTTAACTTCGGCGCGCGTAATTTTGGCTTCCGTTTCAAAGACTTCAATATTCCGGCGGCTGACTGCCAACGTGCGGATGGCAAACATCAGCGGATAAATACAGCCTAAGCGAATCCCGTGCAACCACCACGGCAAAGATTTAACGTATTTCAGGGCTTCGCGTAAATGTCGTTCGGCTTTGTCGGTCATCAGGTCCAGCACTTTTAGCGCTTCCTGCCGATGTTGCGGATCGAACATTTGCTCCGAAGAGATGCCGATGGCGGCGAGAAATTTTTGCGGAACATAAACCCAGCCGCGATCAAAATCTTCGCGCATTCCGCGAATCACGTTGACGGTTTGCAAGCCCAGCCCAAACTCGCGGGCGAGCGGCATAATTTCATTTTGTTTGCGGCGCACAAAGAGCGAATACCACGCGAATAATTGCGTCATCAAATAGCCCACGCGCCCAGCCACTTCAAACATATAATCGTCTAAGTCGGCTTCGTCATTCACATGCGGACCGATCTTCGTCCAGCGCGCCATGCCCAAGGTGCTGTTGATCACATGCCGCAAAATGATCTCTTGAATTTCCGGCGGCAAAGAATACAGGTGTTGCAAAATTTCATGCGCGTGTTGCGTCACAATCGCGTCGGGGTTGCTCGCATCCGCCTGAGCGACTTTCTGCACAATGGCTTGTACGTCCGCTTCGCCGCGCAATACATTCACCCACTGATTCAGCAAACTGATTTTTTCGTCGGTCGGCATTTCTTCGTTGTCTTCAAGATAATCAGAAACGCGCAAAAGCAAATAAGCCACCGTGGTGGCTTCGCATAAAGTTCCGGGTAGGCGCTCAATGCCAATTGCAAAAGTTCGGCTGGCAGAGCGGAGAAGGTCGCGTAAGTTCATTTTAGGTGACAAGTTTGACCGCATCAAGAAACTTTGCAAAGTCTACCATATTCTCTCAAATTACAGCCCTGCCAATTGGACTACTTCCGGGTTATTCAAGGCGCGTAAAAGGTCTTGGCTGGCGAGGACGACCGCCGTATTCGGCATCCCCGACCCGATGGATATTTCCGCTTCGTCTAACACGCCCGCCTCAACCAACACTCGAAGCGGTTGCGGCAACCCAAGCGGTCCCACCGCCCCGACTCTATATCCAGTGACAGATAAAACTTCTTCTTCAGTCGCCAGCGTCAGCCGCGATTGACCGAGATATTTTCGCAGGGCTTTCCACGAAATTTGTTGCGGTCCAGCCACAAGCGCCATCACATAATCATTTTCTCCCACACGAAAGAGAATGCTCCGCACAATTTGGCTAGGGCGTTGATTGCGTGCGTTGGCGGCTTCTTCTAATGAGCGAATGGAGGTTTGATGAATAAAGACACGGTGCGGAATATTCAATTTTTCGAGCGCAAGGCTAACCGGCGGTTTTTCCATCTACAAGTTCTTATCTTTGTAATCGCAAAGTTTGACGATTGGGCAAATCGAGCAATTTGGCTTTCGGGCATGGCATACTTCGCGCCCCAAGCGGATGATATTTAAATGCGCGGCGTAATAGGTTTCTGGCGGGAAGATTGATTCCAAATGCGGGTGCGCCTGTTCCACGTTCATTTTTTCCGGTCGTAAGCCGATCCGCCCTGTGACGCGATAGACGTGCGTATCTACCGGAAAAGCGGGCATGTTCAAGCCGAAGCATAAAACAATCGCGGCAGTTTTTGGTCCTACGCCTTTGAACTTCGTCAGCCAGGCGCGGGCTTCTTCAAATGGCAGGTCTGCCAAAAATTGCAGATCGAATGAGCCGCGTTCTTCGTAAATTTCTTTCAATACGGCTTGAATACGCGGACCCTTTTGATTCGCCAACCCGGCGGGGCGAATGACTTCAATTACGGCGCTTGGTTTTGCGTCGCGCACTTCCTCCCAAGTTGGGAATTTGGCGCGCAAGGCTTTGAAGGCGCGCACTTGATTGACGTCCGTTGTGCTTTGCGAAAGAATCGTCGTCACTAATTCATCTATGGCGGGCATTGGGTTGCCCCAAACGGGTTCGCCAAACGCCTGAATCAAAACTCGGTGAATTTGGAGGGCGCGCGCTTTTAGGTCTTTCATAATTTGAAAACTGGTTTGGAAGTTCCGGTGATTTTTCCGGCGTAATTTTTCAGAGTTCTTTCGGGTCCAAATTTCGCCAGCGCGTTCAACTGCGTTTCAGTGATCGCATTCATTTGGCGCAAAATCTCCAGCGTAACCGCCGGACGAACTTTTGTCACTGGCTCTAGCGAAGCGTTTAGCGGAGCGGAATCGCCATCTTCCACTTTGAAGGCGATGCCAATGCCGAGCGAAGCGGCGGTTGGCATAATGCCGATAATTTGAAAACCTTCCGCCCCGCGTTTGGTGACGACCTTTCCCGCGCAAGTTCTCATCAATTCGCAATCAAATTCGCCGTTGTTGCTCAGCATTTCCGGGCGCGCAATCATCGCGGAGGTGATTTTTTGACAAGCCTGAGCGCGCGCTTCTTTCAAACCTTGCGGATCGCAAAAACGCGCCATGCCTAAAGCGGCGTGATACAACGGCATTGCAAAGTTTGGCGCGGAACAACCGTCCACGCCGAGTTCGATCTTGCCCAAGTCAATTTGGCACATTTCAGCCAGCGTGGTTAATATCTCTTGTTGAATGGGATGTTCAATATCAAGATAATTTTCCAGCGAGTCGCCGCGCATTTTGGCGTAAGCCAGCATAGTGGTATGTTTGCCCGAACAATTATTTGTATTGTTAGTTGGGGTCAGTTCTTTTTTGATAAATTCGCGGAGCATGGCTGGGTCGCTGGGTAAATGCCCGCCGCATTGTAGATTTTCTTCGGCGATCCCAATTTTATTTTGTAAAGCCTTAACCGCTTCCAGATGAATTTTTGCGCCATCGTGAGAGGCGCACGAGAGGGCTAGCTCGGCTTGGGTATAGCCGTAATGTTCTGCGCCGCCATGCTCCACAAACGGTAAGGCTTGAAACGGTTTGCCCGAAGAGCGCAAAAAGGCGACCAGATGCGGGTCGCCATAACTTGCCAGTAATTTTCCATTTGAAGCCACAACTGCAATCGAACCATTATGTGTGGCTTCGATTAACGCGCCGCGCGTGCGTTCAAGAATGGGCATGGAGTGTGCCATGAGATTACTCCTCGGGCGAGTAGCTGGGGGCTTGCGGCTGACGCGAGTTGTAGTGCGCCAAGCCATAGCGCAAACGCTGAGCGTATTGTTTTTGCCTGATAGACGGGGCTTTGAACCAAGTTAATAAAGAGGCGGTTAATTTCTCAATTGCCGCGGGATTGGGTTTCTTGGCGGTTGTTTTTTCCAACTTATCGTGAACGTGTTTTAGAAAATCATATTGATTCTTAATTTGCGCCGCAGTCACCGCGCCGCCGCGACTGCTAATGAACGTATAGCCCTTATAAGGCGTATCCAATAAAGTTTCCAGCGAAGCCAGCCAGGCTTTTAAGTTTGCGCCCGCTAAAAAGGGCGGCTGGTTTTTCAAAACGGCATCGCCAATGAATACGATTTTTTCTTCGGGGAGTTTTACCCAAATGGAGCCGTTGGCTGGTCCGGCGTGATGCTCCAGCGCGACTTCCGGTCCGCCCCAATGTAAGGTCATTTGATCGAGAAATGAAATTTCAGGCGGCGCCCAACGCACGCTCCCTAAGCCGGGGATGGATTCCCAATCTGCGCCAGTTTCTTCGCCTTGCGCTTTGAAGGTGCTGGGACGAGTGCGAAAGGTGAGCGCTGTTTTTTCGTGGGCGATAACTACGCAATCCATTGCGCGCGCGCCCAAGGTGCGGTCTGGATGGGCGTCTAAATTGATCAAAACGCGATCCATTCCGCCGCCGAGGTTCATCAATGCGGCGCGCCAAGTGCGCGCGTCCTCTGGGGAAGGCGGAGCGTCAATTTGAATCAGCCCGCGCGGCGTGACGACGACTCCTAAAGTGACGCCGAGAAATTGTTCTTCGATATAAATATGATCGGTGACTGCCTGCATGGTTCTCCTGAAATTCAAGCGATTATGGCATGTTAAATTTGCCGAGTATAACCCAAACCTAGCAAATTATTTTCGTTACAAGTCAAACAAGCTTCACTGTTGCGGATCGGTGAAAGTCGGCTTGATTGTGAGGCGCCCGGTTTGGCGTTTGATTTGACCGGTAGTTTTCTTCTGCGCGACAGGCAAGGTGAGCCAAAATGTAGTTCCCTGATTGGGTTCGCTATCCAACCAAATTTGACCGCCATGCCCAATGACGGCTAAACGGCAAAAAGCCAAACCCACGCCCAAACCAGTGGTGCGGCTACCGCCGCGCAGGCGGGTAAATTTCTCGAAGATGCGTTCCCGATCCGCTTCGGGGATGCCGGGCCCGTTATCTCTGATCCAAAATTTGACGGATTGCCCGTTGGTGGTTGCGCCAATTTCAATTCGTCCTTCTACGGGCGTGAACTTGATCGCATTTTCCAGCAAGTTGATCAACACGCGGTGAATCATATCCACATCCACCCAAATTAGCGGAAGCACGGAGTTCGCTTTCTTTTCCAGCGTTTGCGTGCGGGCGGTGGCGTTTGGTTGCACGTCGCGGACCGCTTCATTCATTAAAACCAGCGGGTCAATAGCTTGTTGTTCCACGATCTGATGACCGGCTTCCAAGCGGCTAATATCGAGCAGAGAATTGATCAGGCGTTGGATTCTGCCGGTTGAATTGGCGGCAATCGTCAGCATGGCGTGAAGCGTGTTATCTTTATTTGGCAGGAGCGTGCTCATCATATCCAAACTGGAGACGATGTTGCCAAGCGGGGAGCGTAAGTCATGGTAGATCATGGCGGTCATGTCGTCGCGTAGAGCGTCCAGTTCTTTACGTTCGGAAATATCGCGCAAAATCCATTGCGCGGAGGCGATTTCATTAAACTCCACGCGGCGGGCGTGAACTTCCACCGGAAGCGCGCCGCCGTTTTGCAAATGTAAAGTGGATTCGTACACGCAATTTTTTTGTTTGAGGGTTGAAAATTTCGCTCCAGTTTTATCCCAATTGACTTGATGCAATTGGTCAATGCTCAGAGCGTGGAGTTGTTCGTTTGTAAAACCGCTCAGCGCCACCGCCTGACGGTTCGCTTCCAAAATTTTGCCTTCCCAATCCGTAATCAAGATCGGGTCTACGCTATCTTCAAATAATTCGCGGTAACGTGAATGCGCGTTTTTTACTTGTTCCAGAAACTGCGCGTTTTGAATCGCCGAGCCAGCCAAACTGCCTAAGCCAGCCATCACTAGTAAAGCGTCTGGATCGAACGCGCCAGACAGCGGATTGATCGCTTCCAGCACGCCGATCGGCTTGCCTTGCGATTGAATAGGGACGATGGCGATTGCCCGCATCTCAATCCCTTTGAATTGGTCGGCTTCGCCGTAGCGGGTATCCACGCTGACGTTTGGCACAACCAAGCCGCGCCCGTTTTGAATCACCAGCCCCGCTAATCCCTGACCGCGCGCAATGCGCCGCCCGGAGATGTTTGCAGAATTTCCGCCAGCCGCCGCATGAAAAACTAAATCTGCGTCAAGGTGATCAATTAACGCCAGCGCCACCGTTTCAACTTGTAGCGCTTGCATCGTCTGATGCAAGATTTTGCGCCAAACTTCCTGTAATTCCAAACTGGAGTTCATTGTTTCGGCGCCTTCCGCCAAAGCGGACATCACGCGCGCCGTGCGTTGGCTTTCTGAATACAGCCGCGCATTCAATACGGCAATGCTGGCTTGGTCGGCGATGGCTTGCATTAATTCCAAGTGGGTTTGGTCAAAAACATTCGGCGTGGAATGCACGAGCGTTAACACGCCGACCAGTTGTTTGCGCGAAATTAGCGGAACGCAAATTGCGGATTTTGCGCCGGTTCGTTCAATTTCGTCATCGGCGCGGCGAAGCCAGCGTTCATCTTGAGAGGTATCTTTGATCAACGCGGCTTTGCGATTTTTGACGACCCAGCCCGCCAAGCCGCGTTCGATCGTTTCTTTTAATTGTTGGGTGGTATGTTCGTGAAATTGTTTGCCGTAGATGATGGTCGCGTCCACCGGTTTGCCGGTATCGTCAATCACCATAATGCTGGCGCGTTCGCCGCCCACGTTTTGTAAAACCGCAAAGAGCAATCTTTGTAAGACCGTGCGTAAATCCAGCGCGCTGGCAACCTCGCGGCTGACGCCGATCAATAACTCAAGCAAAGCTTTGTTCTTGTCTTCCTGAGCCATAATAAGCCAAATTATACAACCTTTAACCGTAGATTTACGCGCCAATCGTCAAAAAACGCTTTGGTACAATCAGCCTATGCCGATTCAAGTTTCAAAAATCAAAGCTTTATGTTTCGATGTGGACGGGACCCTCAGCGACACCGACGATCTGTATATTGAAAAAATCGAGCCGTGGCTTCCTAAATTTTTATTTAAAGATACAAAACATACCGCCCGCCGTTTGGTGATGTGGCTGGAAGCGCCCGGCAACGCTTTGCTCAGTTATGCCGACCGCCTCGGGCTGGATGATGAGATGGTCGCCGTAATCAACTGGCTGGCTCTGCACCGTAAACATACAGAGACAAAGTTCCTGCTCGTCCCCGAGGTGGATGAATTGCTCAAACAATTGCATGGGCGTTACCCTATGGCGGTAGTGAGCGCGCGCGACGAACGCGGCACACTGCGTTTTTTAGAAGCCTTTGGGCTGAATAAATATTTTGACGTGATCGTTAGCGGGCTTTCCGCTGAACATACCAAACCCTATCCAGACCCGATCCTCTATGCCGCGAAAAAAATGAACGTCGCGCCGGAAGCGTGCTTGATGATTGGCGATACGACTGTGGATATTCGCGCGGGCAAATCCGCCGGAGCGCAAACCGTCGGCGTGTTATGCGGTTTTGGCGAAGAAGCCGAACTACGCCGCTTTGACGCGGATGAGATTATAGAATCCACGCCCAAACTGCTGGAATTGCTCCGCTGATTTTCAATGCCGCTTTTAATTTAACTTCTTGCATAAGTTCTTCTAAAATTTTTCACATGGCGGGTTAAAAAACCGCCCTACAAATACTTTATTAAGCAGAACAGCCCTGTAAATACAGGGCTGTGTCATTTTCGTTAGGCTCAAGCTGGAAATATTTTTAGAAGTTACGACCGCCGCCGCGACGATCGCCCGAACCATGCGAGCGTTCTTCACGCGGACGCGCTACATTGACTGTAATTGAACGTCCCATGAAATCCTGCCCATGGAACATGCTGATCGCTTTTTGAGCTTCGTCAGCGCTGGACATTTCTACAAAGCCGAAACCTTTGGCTCTGCCCGTTACGCGATCTTTGATCAGCGCGACCGAGGTGACGGTGCCAGCCTTGCTGAAGTGTTCTTTCAGGTCTTCTTCAGTAGCGGCGTAAGGCAAGTTGCCCACATAGAGTTTGTTTTCCATCTCTGCTCCAATATCTCAACGATCCAGCCTGAACGACGCTTAAAGTTTATCATGGATTGGAATTTGCAAGGGGGAGCAAAATCCTTAAATTTTTAAGGCATGTATCGAAACGCTAATCGTTGAGCAAATCGGCGAGGAAGTTCAGCAAGCCGCCTTGTGCTTCTTCCGTTGGCGAGTTGGCGCGTTGGTTGGGTAGATCGCTAGCGACTGTGCCGTCTTGCCCGTTGATCAAAATTAAGCGCCTGCGCCCGTCAATGGGAATTTCAGTCATCCAGACTGGCAGTAAATTCAGTTTGAAAGATTCAACCGTCAGATTGGCGGAAGAACTGTGAACTACTTTCACATGTGCGCCCAAAATGTACGGAATTTCTCTTTGCGCCTTTTTATATGCCTGACTGCGCGCGTCTAATGAAGCGTCGGCCATGGAGATGTCGTAAATTTCCGCGAGCCAGTTGGCGAGAAAGCGCGGATCGTACGGTTGGAGCGCGCTTAACTCAAAGGTGGGAATCAGCCGCAGGAAAACCGCCGAAGGCTTCCGTGAGGCAGGGAGCGGTAAGTCATCCACTAAAACTGGAAAGGTATCTTGAACGCGGGTTACTTTTTTTTGTCCGCGTTGCGCGTTGAAAAAACTATCGTCTTGCTCGGTAATTTCGGCGGTGTAATCTACTGCGCCGCCAATGTCAAAAGTCCATAATGGCAGGTATAAGCCGCGCGGCAGTTCCACTTTCTTTTCCGGCGTGATCTCGTTTTTCTCAACCCATTCTACGAGCAATTGAATCGCTTGACGTTGATCGAAGGCGTGCGGAATAATGCCATTGGGCGCGAGCAGGTCTTTTGTTTTTTCGAGATTGACGATGTGCGGCGAATGACAATAGGCGCAATCTGCGGAAATTAATTTTGGCGGCAAAATAAATTCTGCGCCGCAACCCTTGCAGTGAAAAACTTGTTCTTGCAGGGGTTTGCCGTGACCTTTGAGCGTAGCCATTGCCACGATGAAATCTTTTTCGCTCGCCGCGCCGTTTGCCAGCGTTTGGTTGCGCGCGCAATAATCGCAAACCAAAGCGTTACTGCCGTCGGGCGCAAAGGACATTCTGCCGCCGCATTTCGGGCACATGAATCTTTTGGCGTCTACAGTGCGCGGGTCGGCGGAAGGTTGCGGCAGATGATTCGGGTCAATGATTTCATCTTCTTTAAGTTTGCCTTCCAAGACGGCTAAGGCGCGTTTGGCGCGCGCATGATTCAAATCATGCGAAAGGCAATTTTGATAAGCCGCTTTTCTTTCGGCGGGTTCGGTTAATACTTCGCCCATCCAAAACCAGGCTTCGGCTAAAACGTCAAATGCGGATGCGCCGTAGATGGCGCGATCCAAATAGCGGCGCGCCGAATCCGGGTGGCCGCTTTTGGCTTCGATGATGCCGTTACGCAATAGTTCTTTGCTGTATTCTTCAAACATAGTTTGCTCTCACCAGCGCGTCTGTCATGCGCGCCACACGCGACATGGCTTGCACGTCATGCACGCGCACAAGGTCTGCGCCGCGCGCAATGCCGATGGCGATGGCGCTGGCTGTGCCTTCCAGCCTTTGATCGGCGGGCAAATCTAACGTGTATCCAATGAACGATTTGCGCGAAGCGCCCAATAAAATTGGATAACCCAAAGCGCGGATTTCATGCAAGTGATTGATCAGTCGAAGATTATCTTCGCGCTTCTTGCCAAAGCCGATGCCTGGGTCTAACACGATCAGCGCATCTGCCACTCCGGCATTTTTAGCCAACGCTACGCTGGCGAGCAGTTCGCGCTTCACGTCTTCGATTAGGTTGGTATATTCAGCGCCAAGATAAGTTCCGCCCAATTTTTCACGGACTTCCACACTGGCGGGATTACTGCGGTTGTGCATCAAGATCACCAGCGCTTGATATTGAGCGGCGACCTGCGCCAATTGCGCGTCTGCCCGCAAGCCCCACACGTCATTGATGATTTTAGCCCCCGCTTTGAGCGCTTCTTCCGCCACTTGAGCTTTGTAGGTGTCAATTGAAATTAAAACATTCGGGAAGTTTTTATGCAGGGCTTGAATCACTGGAATCACGCGGCGCAGTTCTTCTTCTGCTGAGATGGCGGCGGAACCTGGGCGCGTGGATTCTCCGCCTACGTCTAAAATATCCGCGCCGTTGGCGATGAATTCCTCCGCTTGTTTTAGGGCGTAATCTACTGCGTCAGTTTGGGCGAGCAAGCCATCCCCGGAGAATGAATCGGGAGTCACATTGAGGATGCCCATCACATAGGTGCGCGAGCCCCAATCAAACCTGAAGTTTCCGATTTGAAGCGTAGGGGATTTCATCAATTGGATTGGATTAAGAAAGTTGATCTAAGGGGCGCGCCAGCCAAGCCTCGGCTTCGTTGATGTCGGTGAAAATTTTCAAAGCGGAAGCCAAGCCGGTTTCAGCCAATGCCGCCACTTTGCGAATTCCGTCGGCGATGGCTTGATTGGCAACGACTACCGCCACGCGCACATTACGCGCAGAGGGATCGCTGTTAGCGTCCACCGCGAGGCGAATGGCAGATTCTGGAATTTCTTTGACGGCGCGTAAATCATAGAGATTGCGCGTGCGCCGATCCGAGCCGAGCAAATGTTCCAGCGCAAAAGTGTGCCAGTGCTGGATGGTGTTTTCAGAAAGGTCGGTGAAGGTCAAGGTCATGCCCCCATCGCCGCGACGGATGACGGAATAGCCGACTTTGGTTTCGGCGGTCCAGTTAAGGGGTTTTGATTCAGTCATAATAGTCTCCTCTAATTCCTACGTGCTAGGTAATTAAATGGATTATAACGCAGGCGCTCCCCTTTAACGAATGAGGCGCTATAATGCTGGGCATCCCGGGCGCTTAGCTCAGTTGGTTAGAGCACCTCGTTTACACCGAGGGGGTCGGGGGTTCGAGTCCCTCAGCGCCCACCTTTTTTTAGCCTATATGGGGGTTCGAGCGCTATAACTTTAATATTCCTTGCCTTCGCAGATATTATTGTTTGAACTCCTGACAAAGATCATCGAAAATCAATGACAGAATAGACTCCTTTCTAACGCGATATATACACGGCGCAAGTACAATAGCGTTATCAATCATCGAAAGGAGTTTACGTTATGTTTGAAAAACTTTTACTCGCTGTGGATGGTTCTGAACACGCTCTACACGCCACGCGCAAAGCCGCGGAATTGGCTCGGCGCATGGGGAGCCGCGAACTTTGCCTCGTGATCGCCTATGAAATGATCCCGCCATATCTGGGAGAGCCTAATTTACAATTTGCGATCAACAATCGCAAAAACTACGCCGAAGAGATTCGCGCTGGCGCGCTAAAAGAAATTGGCGATGTGCCATGTGAAATTCACACCGAAGTTGTCGAAGGCGATCCGGCGGAAATTATTATCAACCTAGCGACCTCGCGCAAAAGCGATCTGATTGTGATGGGTTCACGCGGTTTGGGGCGGCTGGCGGGTTTAGTCTTGGGCAGTACCAGTCAAAAAGTAGTTTCTCACGCGCCCTGCCCAGTCTTGATCGTTCGTTAGTTGATGAGCGGTTGGCGCAAAGCTAACCGCTCTGCCAGACTCAATAACCAAGACAGGTCTAAGCTTTTATTAGCGCTCTTGATTGATTTGAAAACGGGGGAGAAATGCCCAAGTGCAGGTATAATTTTAGTTGACCTGCGCTCTTTGCCTAACGGATTAGCACTTGCCCGCGAAGGGCAAAATCCAGGCTGATGCATTTGCTCATGCAAAAAAGAACCCTCTCATTTCGCTTGCTCTTGGCTTTTAGCGTCTGCGCCTTGCTTTGCGCGGGCGTCTTCGCTCCGCGTTGGGAAGCGGCGGAAGCGAGACCGTTAGCCGCATGTCCGGGCGGCACGATAGCAGAGTGGACTTTCTTAGGAGACGTCTCAACTCCATCAACGGGTATCGGGACATTTACAGGCGGAAGCGGGCTTAATCCTTCAGCGCCTCCCTATAATTTTGTCGGAGGAAACCCAGACCGCGCCATTACTTTTACAAATTGGGGAACTCCCGCGCTTGATCTTTCAGATTATATAGAACTTGAAGTTGATACAACCGGAAGAAGTTCCATCAATCTGCGCTTTGATTATCGAAGATCGCTAACTGGACCTACTTTGCTTCAGCTAAGTTATTCAATAGATGGCATAACTTTCACTGATTATGGTTCAACTATACCAGTTACGGCGCAAAATACTTGGTATACGGAAGATATTGACCTAAGTTCCATTTTAGTTTTAGACAATCAACCTACTGTGTTCTTTAGAATTTATGGGTATAACGCATCTGACGCTGGCGGAACGCTTAGATTTGACAACATCAATCTAACTGAAATTTGCGCTACGCCCACCCCAACCGATACGCTGACGCCTTCTCAAACTCTTACCCCAACTGATACGCTCACGCCTTCTCTGACTTTTACTCCTTCCTTAACTTTTACCGCCACCGAGACGCTAACGTCCACCACAACTCTCACGCCCTCCCAAACCTTAACTTCTACTCCTACTTCCGCTTGCGCGCTCTCGAATACAGCCACTCCGCTGGCGTTGGTGATCAATGAAGTCGCTTGGGCAGGCACGCGCGCCAGTTCCAGCGATGAATGGATCGAGCTTTACAATCCTCCGGGCGGAATTGGTTGCGTAATGCTCACGGGCTGGGTATTGAAAGCTGAGGACGGTTCGCCGCTGATCAACCTAGCCGGCACAATACCAGACGGCGGCTACTTCCTGTTGGAGCATAGCGAAAGCACAGTTTCAGATGTCCCCGCCGATCAACTCTATTCTAGTTCGCTTTCCAATAGCGGCGAAAAACTTTATTTGGAAAATAACGGCAATCGCATAGATACCGCCAATATTGACGGCGGCTCCTGGCCCGCAGGCGGCGGAACATATTACGCCAGCATGGAGCGGATCATGAATGGCGGCGTGATTACCGCCGATAGCCCAACTTCTTGGATCACTAATACCGGCGTGGTCAAAAACGGCTTGGATGCAAATTCAACTGCGATTTACGGCACGCCGCGCGCTAAAAATTGGGCGGCGCTCGTCACGCCAACGCCCAGCCGTAGCCCAACCCCCACGCGGACAAATACCAAAGCGCCAACTGCCGTGCCAGTCGGCAGACCGGTGATCAATGAATTTCTCCCGCGCCCGGGGTTTGACTGGAATCAAGACGGCAAGATTGACGTTTTTGACGAATTCATCGAAATCAAAAATCTCGGACCCGTCAATATCAACCTCAAAGACTGGAAGTTGGACGATGCGGAAAATTCCGGCTCAAGCCCATTCGTCTTGCCTGATCTTACGCTTAAGCCGGGCGAACGCGCCGTGTTTTACGGATTGAAAACCAACATCCTGCTCAGCGATGGCGGCGATGCTGTCCGTTTGTTAAACCCTAAAAACGTAGTCTATGATTCGTACACATATCCGATTGTGAAAATCAAAGATCAAGCTTGGTGCCGCTATCCAGATGGCAGAGATTGGTATGCGGATTGCGTGCCAACCCCTAACGAAAAGAATGCGCGCGAGGGAAGCCCGCCAGCTATGCCCGAAAGTTTCAACCCCGATCCGCTTGTCTGTAATTTGCCGGATACTCTGCCGCAGGCTTTCTTCCTTGCGGAGTGCGGCGGCTTTGGCGCAAACATTTGGCGGACAATGTATTGGGATGCGAAAGGCTGGGGCGCAAGGCTCTTCATTCCGCCGCAGACGAGCAAATGGGAATCTTTTGTGGAATAAAAAAGAACATCGTTAGATGTTCTTTTTTATTGTTTCTAATCTTCCGCCGCTTTAGCGACTTCATCCGCGTCAAAAACGACTTCGTCTTTGCCGGTTAATTTATCGTTCACTTTAGAGATGATCAAGCGTAAATGCCCCGGGTGCGCCACATAATCTAAATCATCGGCGGGGACTGCCAGCACGGGACATAAGGTGAAGTTCTCGATCCAAGATTCGTATAAGTTGTTGAGGTTTTGCAAATAATTTGGCAAAATCTTTCTTTCGTAATCGCGCCCGCGCGAGTTGATGCGATTGCTCAAAGTTTCGACGGAGGCGCGCAAGTAGATGACCAGATCCGGCGGCGGCAAAAATTGCACGGCAGTTTCATATAGCTCGCGATAGGTTTGATAATCGCGGTCGGCGATATTGCCCTGACGATATAAATTACGCGCGAAGATTTCCGCATCTTCATAGACGCTACGATCCTGCACGACAGAATTTGGGTGTTGGGCTAAATTGAAATGCGAGCGCAGGCGATGGGTCAAGAAAAAGACCTGCGAATGAAACGCCCAAGCCGACATATTGTGATAAAAATCTGAAAGATAGGGGTTTTCCGTAACCGGTTCGTAAAATGGGTCCCAATCCATTTCACTACATAGCATCTTCACCAACGTAGATTTGCCCACGCCAATATTGCCGGCAATTGCTACAAACTTTTTCATCTGTGCCTCACACAAGCAGTTTTTACTTACTGTGTGAATGATACTAAAGTTTCTTTAGTTGGCGGGTTATTTTAACGTTAAAAAATTAGGGCAGGCTGTGTGCCTGCCCTGCGGGATTTACTGCGGAATTTCTCCGGCGAGTTCCTTGTCAATCAACTGTGTGAAGTTGGCGAGCGGTTGCGCGCCGACAATTGCCAGCCCGTTGACGAAGAAAGTGGGCGTAGATTGAATTCCCAAATTGATTGAGAAATCCATATCCGCTTGGATGGAAGCGTCGTGCGCGCCGCTGGAAAGGCAAGCCGTAAATTTATCCACGTCTAAGTTGAGGTCTTTGGCGTATTGGATGTAAGTATCCGTAGTTAATGTTTCGCTACTGAAGAGCTTATCGTGATAATCCCAATATACGTTTTGGTCGTTCGCGCATAATGAAGCGACTGCCGCAGACATTGCGTCTGGATGAATTGAAGTTAATGGGAAGTTGCGATAGACGAAGCGAATTTTATTCGGGTAGGCGTCCAACAAAGCGCGATAAGTTTCTTCATGGAAGCGGCGGCAGAAGGGACATTGGAAATCGCTAAATTCGACGATGGTGATCGGCGCGTCTTCCGGACCGAAGGCAGGGTAGCCGTCTGTGGGGATTGTGTAGCGTTTATATTGCGGCGCAGTTTGCGATTCTGGCGCTTGTGCGGCGGCTGGCTGATTCGCTTGCGCGGCAACGGTTGTCGTTCCGCCGGAGTCTCTGCCCCAAGCCACGTAGCCCACGAGAATCCCAACGGCAAAAGCGAGGACGACCAGCGCAGAATAAAAGTGACTGCGTTTGAAGGTGACGTATTCTTCGGAATTTGAAGGTTCTTCCAACGCTTCAATTTCCTCTGATTCTAAAATTGGTTCGGTTTTTTTAGTTTTTGTAGCCATATTAAAATTATAACCTTTCTCAAAGAAAAAATAGAGCGGCGCTTATTTTTGGTTAATCTGGTTTTTGCGTCAGATTTGAGGATTTTCTTTTTTGGCTGAAAATTTACGAGCGGGGAAAGAGGCGCGCAGTCTCCGCACGGCGGGGATGCGTAAAATCAAAAATAAAATGGCGGTGAAGCCGTATAACGCCGGTTCAAGAATTTCGCCTTGCAGGGTGAAGAGATCGCCTTTTTTGCTCCAGAGGTAATGAAGCACAGCCAATAGGGCAATGAGATAAATTAGTTTGTGCAGGCGTTTCCAATTTTTGCCGAGGCGTTTTTTCCAAATATCAAATGATGTAATGCCTAAAGGTAGCAGGCAGAGGAGGGCAAGCGCGCCGACGATGAGGCGCGGTTTTTGAACGACATCCGGCAGAATGAGACTCCATGCCAGTCCGTAATCCAAGTTGACGTAAATGATGAAGTGAATAGTTGCATAGAGCAAGGCGTATAAGCCTAAAGTACGGCGGCGTTTGAGCGGTTCGCTCCACTTGAAGAGCGTGTTGATGGGCGTGCAGGCAAAAGCGAGGAAGAGCAGAGCAATTGCATGGCGTCCGGTGGCGCGTTCTAAATCCTGAATGGGGTTGGCGGAGAAGTTGTGTGTGAAAAACTTGAACAGCAAAAGAACGATGGACGACCAAGCGTAGAGATGGATGGCGATTTGTAAAAGCGTAAAACGGGGTTTCTGCATGAAGTTGATTCTAGTTGATCTTTGGCTTTGCGCTTTAATAATAAACGCTTAAATCCATGCCTTGATAAAGAGAAGCGACTTGCTCGGCATAGCCGTTGAAGGGCAAGGTGGGGCGGCGGCTAAATTCGCCAATGCGGCGCTCGGTGGCTTGCGACCAGCGCGGGTGCGGCACAGCCGGGTTGACGTTGGAATAGAAGCCGTATTCATTCGGGGCGGCGGTGTTCCAAAGCGTGCTGGGTTCTTTATCGGTCAGTTCAATTTTGACGATGGATTTGATGGACTTGAAACCATACTTCCACGGGACGACCAAACGAATCGGCGCGCCATCCTGATTGGGCAGAGGTTCGCCGTACAAGCCGGTGGCGAGCAAGGTCAGATCGTGCATGGCTTCGTCGAGACGCAAACCTTCTTGATAGGGCCAGACGTAAAACGGGCTGTTTTGACCTTTCATTTCATCTGGGCGGTAGACGGATTCAAAACGCACATATTTCGCGTCAGCGCTGGGTTCAACTTCGTTGAGCAAACTAGCTAGGGTGAAGCCCGTCCAGGGGACGACCATGCTCCACGCTTCCACGCAACGCAGGCGGTAGATCCGCTCTTCTTGCGTAAATTTTTTGAGCAGATCTTCAAGCGCGTAGGTCTTTGGTTTGTTGACCAATCCGCTAACTTCAACGCTCCAGGGTTTGGTTGTGAAACTCGCCGCGAGCGGAGCAACCGCTTCTTTATCCGTGCTGAATTCATAGAAGTTGTTGTAATTGGTAATATCGTTATACGGCGTAACGGAGTCGCCTAGTTCATCGGCGGCGGTTTCAATGGGCGCGGCGCGAGTCTCTAGCGCGGTTTGCGTGGCGCTCGGCGCGCAAGATGCTAAAGCCAAACTGCCGGCCGTCACTCCAGCCGCTTTGATGAAATCGCGACGCGAGAAATACACGGCTTTGGGCGTAATTTCAGAAGAAAGCACAGGGGTGGATTGCAGTTGTCTTTTCATTTTCAACTCCTAAACTCTACCGCTAAATGATCTACGGATAAAAGATGCCTCCATTGTAAAAAAACTTTCTTACAAAAAGATGATAGTTGCCTGAGAGCTTTGTTAAAGAAAACGGAAGCGTCTAAAGGAATGGGCTAAAGAGCCTTTCACCACAGAGAACGCAGAGTCCACAGAGAGATTTCAGAAAGATTTCTCCGTGTTCTTTGTGCGCTCTGTGGTTGAATCTTTTAAAAGCCCACAGAATTAGACGCTCCCAAGAAAATTAAGCGGTAGGGTAATCGCATTTGAAAATCTTGAAACCCAACCTTTGGTGATTTAGTTTCAGAATCCGCCAATCTTCGCGAATTCACACTAATCTTTCTAAAAAAATCGCGTAGATTGGCGCAGATTAGCGGATAAAAATCCAAATGCGATAGCCCTAACTAATCGGTCTTACCCAAAGCTACCGAAAGGTATAATCTTTTTATAGGTGAAATCGTGAGCCGAACGAATTCTAAGTTTTCAGCTTTTCTTTTGATTGCGGCGGGGCTGGCGCTGTTGGGCTGTTTGCTTTTCTTTGGCGGGAGATTTTTATATGGCTTGGGTCAAACGCTCGGCGCAGACCTGACCGTGTTAGCGCATGGCACGCCCACGAATTCCCCCGTTCCAAGCATCACGCCGACTATTGCTACGGCAACCATAACCATCACCAGCGGACCCAGCCCCACGCCGACTTTTTATTACAACATCCCCACTGCCACCGCAACCTTAATCCCGTGGACGACCTGCCCGGGAATTGTCATCTCCACCCGCGATACCGAGCAAGGCGATTTTTTACACATCCTGCGCTGTGAAGATAACTATGAATATGAAATTGGACCGCTCACCAAAGGCGCTTATGCCGTCTCGCCGGATAACCGTTATCTTGTTTACGCCGGAATAAACGGCTTGCTCTACGCCGCAAAAATTGGAGATACCACGCTCTACACCGTCATTAATTTGAAGAAGAAGGGTCCCTTTGTGGCTTTTCCTAAAAAAGTTGTGCCGGATTTTAAGCTGAAGTTTAATGGATCCGCTCCGCCCTTTGTATTGGAAGTGTACGAAGCGCAATACGGACAAAACTTCCCCGTGACTATGCCGAATTGGTTATCGGAGTGAAATAAAAAAATCTGGCAATCTGCCAGATTTTTTTTAGACCGTTGAGTTTTACTTCTCTAGTTTCGTCGTCGTAAAATCGTCAAAGACAACCGAGACGCCGTTTTGGAGATCGTCACTGCCGGCGAAGAGACCAATCGAGCCGCTGGTATATGTGGCGTCGGAAACGCTGTCAATCATCTGACCGTTGACATATAAAGTCATCGAGCCGTTGGCGCAATCCAAGCCGAGGCGCATAGATTGTGCGTTGGCTGAAATCACTTCAGATGTGCCTTTCTTGAGCGTCTCGTCATCGCCGGCGATTTTGGATTTATTGAAGGCATAATAGCCGTCCGGCGAAACGCCGACATAATAAAAATTATTCGTTGAGCCTTGTTCGTTGCAGATAATGCCAAAGAAGGCTTCTTGATCGGCGCTAGAGTTTTGCACATTCACTTCGATATGCAAATTTTCCTGCTGTTCCAAACTCGGCGTAGACCAAGTGATATAGTTCGGCTGATAAACGTCAACTTTCAAACCGCCGTTTGCATATTCTACCGAACTGGCAGAGTCTGTGCCGGTTCCCCAGCCGCTTGAACTATTTGAAAAATCATCCTTCGGCGTGGGGTTGAGCAGGGCGTTCACGTCGGGCGTAGCGCAAGCCAGCGTGGCAAGCGCAAGGGCGAGCAGGGCAAAAAATAAATTACGAGCGTTTGCTTTCATTTCATTCTCCTTGAATAGGGGCGCATTTTATAGGAGAACTGTTCAAGTATAAATAGGAAATAACTCCCACATCACTCGCCGCGTTCGGTTTCCACGAACATTTCCAGCCCGTCGGTACGCACGCTAATCCAGCCGTTGCGATCTGTGCGTAATAAAGAATAATCGTCCAACATTTCGAGCGTTGCCTGATCGGGCAAACCGTTTGGATCGCCCGCGCCTACGCTGAGGACTACCAAACGCGGGCGTAAATTTTCGATTAAATCAGGCGGGTTGGCAGGCGCGTATCCCGAATCGGCTAACAGCAAAACATCCACAGGCTCCAAGGCGTTGCCATATTCAATAGATGCGTAAGTCTCTTCGCTGACGCCAATTGGCAGGAATGCGCGAAAGTTTTTATATTGGATGAAGAGCGCGCTTCCTCTTGGACCTTCAGCCTGAATCTCAATAAAAGCGCCGTCGCCTAGCTCGAGCTTTTGACCCGCTTCCGCGCGGGTGACGGGAATGCCCGTATCGGCGAAGTATTTATCCAAAGTTTGCGAAGCGAACGAGGCTTGCAGGTTGCCGCTCCAAAGAACATTTTCAGGCGGGTAGCGTTCAACAATGCGCGGCAAGGCGGCGAGATCATTTTCGTTGGTGGAGGCGATGACTAGCCAATCCAATTTATGCGAGAAAAATGGAAGCCGCCTGCCAAGTTCATCCGCAAGTTCGTTGACGCTGGAGCCGCCATCTATCAGCACGTGGCGCCCCTCCGGCGTTTGAATCAAAATCGCGTTGGCTGAGCCGACGTCCAAAAAGGTGATGTGCAGTTGACCGTCTCCGGCGGTGGCTACGGCGCGCCAAACCAAAATCATGCAGATAAAAAGAGACGCGAATGCGCCGCTGAAAGCGGCGGCGCGAAGCCGAGAACTCAAAGCGTGGAGATATTCTTTAATGGCTGACCATTTAAAGGTCGCAGTAAGGAGCGCCGCATAAAAACCAAGCGCCCACCAGAAGGAAGAGTCGCCGAGAAAAATTACGCCGTGCGGAATCCGATTGAATAATTCCACAACTTGGATGGTGTAGGTGGAAAAAGGGAGCGCGCCCCACGCCAGAACCTGCCCCAGCGGGAAAAAAATATGGCTGGCTAATAAAGCTAGCCCGCTGAGAATCATCACGGCGGGTTGGATCGGCAAAATGAACGGGTTGGCGATTAACGAAATTAGAGAGAAGCGTTTGAAGTGATAGATCATAATGGGAAGCGTGGTAAATTGCGCGGCGAGGGTTAACATCACGTTGGCGTTGATGAAGTTGACGACTGAATTGTTAATGCCAAATCTGGCGAGCAAGTTGGCGGTCGCTTGCCCTAAAGGTTCGGCGTATAAGACCAAACCCAGCGTGGCGAAGAATGATAGTTGAAAACTCACGTCCCAAACTTGCATGGGATTTAAGAGAAGCATACATCCGGCGACGGTTAATAATAAGTTGAAGCCTTGTTGTTTACGCCCCAGCAAACTGGCGACGATAGTTAAACTGCCCATGATGGCGGCGCGGAGGACGGCGGCGTTTCCGCCGACGAGCAAGGCGTACAAAAATACGCCGCAGATCGCGAGAAGCGCGCCAAGTTTTCTTTTAAATATTTTTTCAAAGAATAACATCAATACGCCGGCAATGATGGAGATGTTGAAACCAGAGATGGCGATGATGTGCGCCGTGCCGGTGTTTTTGAAGGCGGCTTGTAATTTTGCGGTTAAGCCGGTATCCACGCCGAGCAAAATTCCCGCCAGCAAAGAAGCTTCGGGGTCGTTGAAGAGGCGGTAGATATTGCGTAAAGATTTTTCTTTGAATTGATAAACAGCCGCCCAAATTGGGTTGCCCGCCTGACCGGGCAAAATGGTGATTTCAGTTTTGGTCATATAAGCGTGAATCCCTTCCCGCGCAAGATAATCACGATACGAAAATTCTTCGTCTTCTGGCGGAGTTTGCAATTGCCCGCGCACACGGATGATTTGTCCGTAGCTGTAAATTTCATTTTTCGGAGCGCGCGCCAAAAGCCAACCCGTAACGGGCAGATCGCCGCTTCCAGAATCCACGGCGGTGACTTTGATTTTCAAGTTTGTATAACGGTCGCGGTAATCTGGCGGTTCGCTGACGATGCCAGTCACCAGCATTTCATAATTGCGGTCGTTATAGAAGGCGATGTAGTGAGCGTTAATCTCTGGTTGGGCAAGTTGATAGCGCCACGCGCCTAGAAAAAGCATGGGCAGAAGCGCGAGGAAAAGCGTTCTTTTTTTGAAGAAATTTAAGTTGCGTAAAAAAAAGGAAAGCAGAATAGCTAACCCGAAGAAGACGAGCCACCCCCACAGCGGCAGAGAAATGAGACTCGCGCAAACAATCCCGCTGACGAAAGCTAAGACGATCCAAAACGCCGACATGGCGTGGATTCTACATGATTAATGCGCCGCTTGATTAAGCGTTAAAAATAGCATTAAGTAGTTGGTCGAAATAAATTTTACAAACCATCGCTCAAGGCGGCATCCCCGCCGCCGAGGACGGCGGCTTGAGCAGGGATTTGTTTTCTTTCGCAACTATTTTGTAAATTAGATGCCCTGTCCGCCAATCGGCTCAGTCTCGAAACGTTCGCCAAAACCAGCGATCAGCGGCTTGCCGCGCGCAATGGCTTGTTGAACAGACGGCAATGCCAACGATGCGCGGTGACTCTCGGCGCTATCCCAAACTTCAGTGATCCAAATCGAATCTTCGTCAGCTTGATCTTTTGCCACAATGTAACTCAAACAGCCTGGCAGATCGCTTACGCCTTCAAGCAAGATTGCAATCAACGCGTCGCGCTGATCTGTTGTTGCTTTTATTTTTCCTATCAAACCGTACATTTTTACGCTCCGAATGAGTAATGTCAAAATAGCGCCAATTGATTCTCTGCCCGCCTGCCGTCTAATAGCACAAACGGAGCAACGCGCGCAACGATAATTCCCATTTTTCGCAGGGCGGTGAGATCGCGAAACTTCATCGTGCGCCGCGCTTGTAGAATTGTATCGGCATGTTTTGGTCCGATGCCGGGGACGCGCAGTAATTCGCGCCGTTCAGCTTGGTTGATTTCAACTGGGCGTTCAGTCAAATTTTGTTGCGCCCACGCCAGCTTAGGGTCGTTGTGAAGCGGGAGATTTTCATCCGCAGTGAACGGCAAATCTTCCAAGTCAAAACCATAATCGCGCAATAAAAACGAAGCCTGATACAAGCGATGCTCGCGCATAGGATTCACGGCGGGTTTATTTTCAAGCGGCGTATCGCGGATGGGATGAAAGGCGGAAAAGTAAGCGCGCGCGAGGCGTACTTTTTTCATCAGCCAGTGCGTGGTTGTGAGCAATTCCAAATCGCTTTCGTCCGAACCGCCTGCCACAAACTGCGTGACCGAGGACGGATATTTCCCATTCCAGAATTTATCAGCCGGTTCGCTGTTGCGAATCTCTTCGACCCATTTGAGCGGTTGGAGCAATTCCTCAATGAATATTTTGTGCGGTGCTAATTTCGCTAGGCGCTCCGTGTTCGGCGCTTCAAGATTAACAGAAAGACGGTCGGCTAATTGCATGGCGCGATAAACTTGCGCCTTTTGCGCGCCGGGCATAATTTTTAGATGAAGATACCCGCGAAAATTCCGCCGCTTTCGGAGGATTTCAGCCGTATCGAGCAATTTATCCATCGTGCGGATTCCGCCTCCGGCTATGCCGGAACTGAGAAATACGCCCTGAGCCATGCCACTCTGATTCATTTTACTGAACAGCCCAGCAAACTCATCTGGCTTGAATGTGGCGCGGCGGAAATCCCGTCCGGCGCGGAAGGGGCAGTAGTAACAATCCCGTTCGCAAGCGGACGAAAGCAGAGTCTTCAATAGAACAGTCTTTTTTCCGTTAGGAAGTTGTGCCGGATGAACGAACGCCGCGCGCTTTTCCTTTTCCGTAAACTCAGAGGGAACTTTGGGCGAAAAACATGCGGGCTTATCGGCATTTGAGTCGCTGGCGGGCGGGTTGAAATTGCGCGATTCTTCAGCATGCTCTAATTCCATCTGGTTAGAAAGTTCGATTAATGTATCCAGAGGGTTCATAAAATGATTATAGAACAAATATTCTATTTGTCAAGCAAGGGACTTGAGAGGCAGTCGCCTTTAAATTAAAAATATTCTAAGAATTCAACCCGCTGGCACAGACGTCTTTTATAATAATTAGCGAGTTGAGATTGCTTCGTTCGCAGTGACTGTTCTTCAGGCTGTTAGCAAAAGAGCAATTAGACAATCGGAAAATATTTGCCTAATCCGCTTTTTTATGGAGACGCCCTCAATGACGCCTAAATTTACAGCCCGCGCACTAACGCTTTCTGATTTTGACGAAAAAACTATACAAGCTTGGGAAGATCTGGAATGCCGCGCGCTTGAACCCAATGCTTTCCTTTCTCCTTGTTTTATTTTGCCGGCGCTCAAACATTTGGAAGGCGCTTCAAACGCATTCGGTCTTTTTGTGGAAAAAGTTTCAAACGGCTCTACGGAATTGGTCGGCGTTGTTTTCTTCAATTGTTTCAAATTTTCGCGTCATTTTCCGCTCCCGCATTTAAAATTATTTGACACAAAATATTCGTTTCAATGCGGCTATTTGACGGATAGGGATTGCGCTTCAGAAGTTATGGAAGCCGTCTTCGCTTTCCTAGTCAAGCCTAATGGCAAATGGCACGCTTTAGTGATTCAAGAACATATACAGGGGACGTCGCTCGCCGCTCTGGAGCATAGATTGGCTGAATCCTTTCGGATGAAATGGCTACAATTTAGAGAATGGGAGCGCGCAGTTCTGCGCCCGACTGAAACGGTCAATGAGCTTAAAGATGCAGTCAGTAAAAATACTTACAAAGCCATCAACCGCCGAACGCGCCGCCTAGCCGAGACGGGCGTTGTTAAATCAAATTTACTTTATGGGGAAGCTGTCACGACAAACGTGATTGAAAAATTCCTTGAATTAGAAAATACAGGTTGGAAGCGGGAACACGGCACCGCTTTACTATGCAACAACAAGGACGCTGCCTTCTTTAGAGAAATGCTGGATCAGTTTAATCGTTCAAACAGAGCGCTTTTTTCTCAGCTTGAATTAAACGACGAAACCATCGCCTCCAGCGTCAAACTGGCTTCGGGAAATCACATCTTCAGCTTCAAAATCGGCTGGAATCCGCAATACGCTAAATTCTCCCCCGGCATCTTAAATGAACTGCGCTGGCTAAAGCCCAATTCGGAACTTCCCTATCCGGCGGATTTGGTTGATAGCGGCGCGGCGGATACCGCAATGTACATGAACGAAATCTGGCCCCAGCGCCGCGCCATGAATTCCGGCGTTTTTGCAATTACGCCTCACGGAAAGCTCGTGCTTCCGCTCGTGGCATTGGCTTCAAAAATCAAAAATCGGAAGCGCGCCGCGCAAAACAAAAAAATAGAAACGCCGGAAGAATAGCGTCTCTATTCGTCTAAAAATAAACGTCTTCCTCGTCCGCAAGTTTGGGCGGCGGAGAAGTTAATTCATAATCCCAAATGCCGTTCTCTTTCAACGCCAAAGCCAGATCGTATGGCGTGGGAATAAATTCATACGTTTGCGTCTCGACAAATTCCAAAATCAACGCGTGGCTTGGTTTTTCATCCTTGAAACTTTTTTGCGCATGGTTGAGCAAATACTTTGCGCTTTCATTTGAGATCTGAAAGATTTTGGCGATTCGTTCATAGGGTTTAGGTTTTGATTGTGAGCTCGTCATTCCCCCCATTTTACTCCACCCAAAATTCGCGCTTGTGGTAAAAATTGAGCTATGCAGGAATTCATCCCTATTTTGCGCGCGCGCCGCGCCCGCAGGCTGGCTCGTCAAAATAAAACTGCCGCAAAGAAAAGAAACTTCATTTTAAGCGGCGGTATGCTGATTTCCATTTTGTTGGCGGCTTCGATTTTATATCTCGCCCAAGCCTATGCCAAAATCACGCGCAACCTGCCCGCGGTAGAAATCCTCCCGCATTTACTCAACCCGCCAGACGGTTTACTGCTTCAGCCTACTAGAATTTACGATCGCACCGGCTTGCATTTGCTCTATACCTTTGCCACTGAAGAAGCCCCGCGCCGTTACATCCCCATCAACCCGCAAAACCCGCAACACATCCCGCCGGAATTCGTGAATGCGCTCATCGCCGCGCAAGACCCGCATTTTTGGAAACATTCCGGCTACGCCCTCAGCGGAATCGACAACCCCGAATCACATCCCACCCTCGCGCAACGCCTCGTCAGCGATTTAATTTTATACAACGAACCGCCTAGCTTCACCCGCGCCATCCGCGAGCGGATTCTCGCCGCGCAAATCACCGCTCAATTCGGGCGCGAAAAAATCATCGAGTGGTATCTCAACAGCGCCAATTTTGGCAATTACGCTTTCGGCGTTGAAGCCGCCGCCCAACTTTACTTTGGAAAACCCGCCGCCCAACTCACCCTCGCCGAGTCGGCGATCCTCGCGGCAGTGAGCCAAACTCCCGCGCTCAATCCGTTTAGCGCGCCGAGCGTCGCCTTACAACACGGGCGCGAAGTTCTGCATTTGATGAACGCGCAGAAACTGCTCAGCAACGAAGCGCTGGATTTAGCCCTCGCTGAGACTCCCCAAATATTGCCCGCGCCGCTTTCCCCGCCCGTGCCTGCGGAGGCTTTCATCAACATTGCCCTCGCCCAAATTGATTCGCAAATCCCGCGCGAACGCATCGAGCGCGGCGGCTTAACCGTAATCACGACTCTGGATTACGATTTGCAAACGCAAGCCTCTTGTGCCACGCAAATTTATGCCTCACGAGTCTCTGCGGCGCCCGAACCCTCTTTAGAAAATTGTGAAGCCGCGCGTTTTCTACCCTCTCTGCCGCCGGGAGTCACCTACGCGGATTCTTCCGCCAGCGCCGTAATCATAGACCCGAGCGTCGGGCAGGTTTTGGCGCTGGTCGGCGAAACGCTTCAAGGCAAAGAAACTGCCCTCGTCGGCGCACACCGGATCGGGTCCAGCGCAGATGCGTTTGTTTATCTCACCGCCTTCACGCGCGGGTTGAGTCCCGCTTCTTTAATATGGGATATCCCCGCTGAAAATTCCGTCCAAAATTTTGACGGCGTTTATCATGGTCCCATGCGTTTACGGAGCGCGCTGGCAAATGATTATCAAGCGCCGTTAGAAACTATAAAAAATCAGGTGGGTTTTGAAAATGTGGTCAACATCGCCAATTCTTTTGGCGTAAAGCTGACTTCGGATTCAGCCGAGCCGCAAGCGAGTTTGTTGAACTTGGCGGGTGCGTATGGCGTTTTTGCGACGCAAGGCGTTTATTTTGGTCAACAAGTTGACGAGCAGTTTACGCCAGCGGCGGTTTTAAAAGTGGAAGCGGTAGACCATACGGTTTTGCTCAATTGGGAAACGCCGCAATCTAAATCGGTGGCGACGCCGCAGTTGGCTTACTTGATGACGAACGTGCTGAGCGATGCGACAGTCCGCAAGCAATTAAACGCTTTGGAAATTGGGCGTCCGGCGGGCGTGAAGATCGGTCAAACTGCCGACGGCTCAAACGCTTGGGTAATTGGGTACACGCCGCATTTCTCCGCCGCCGTGTGGACGGATGCGCGCGGCGAAGGCGCAAACTTAACGCCGCGTTTTCCGGCGGTGTTATGGAATGCGTTGATGCAATACGCTTCGCGCAACCTGCCGCGCGATGGTTGGTCTATTCCGCAGGGGATTACTTCGCTCACGGTTTGCGATCCTTCCGGTTTACTGCCCAGCAAGCAATGCCCTAATTTAGTGACTGAATATTTCTTGAATGGTAATGAACCGATTCAAGCCGACGATCTATACCGTCAATTTGCGATCAATCGAGAAACTGGTTTATTGGCAACCGTGTTCACCCCGCCGGAATTGGTTGAAACGCACACCTTCATCCTCGCGCCTGAAAACGCCCGCGATTGGGCGCGCAGCGCCGGGCTGGCGATTCCTCCCGAAGCCTATGATGCAATTCAAGCGCCGCCCACCAATCCGGATGCAAATCTCACCGCGCCGAAATTATTTGCGGAAGTGAACGGCGTAGTCAAAATTATCGGCACGGCTTCCGGCGAAGATTTTGACTATTACCGCGTGCAAGTTGGGCAGGGCTTGAATCCGCAGGAGTGGATTCAATTAGGAGCAGACGCGCGCACGCCCGTTGAAAGCGGCACGCTGGCGAGTTGGGATACGCAAGGCTTGAGCGGCTTGTACGCGATTCAATTGCAGGTTGTCAGAAACGATCAACGCATTGATACGGCGGTGATTCAAGTGACAATTGGGGAATAGCTCAGATTCATCCGCATAAGCTCTGCGGCGTTAAATCTAGCCCTCGCTGTTTTCTTTGACGTGATAAGGAACGCTGATGATGACGATCCCGCTCTGGCGTTTAAGCTGACTGCGGAGCAGTTCAGCGGTGTTGGTATGTAGCGTCGCCGTCACGCGGCTTTCGGCAATAAACTCAGGCACAATGATCGTAATCGTTTCGTTATGCTGTTTTCGTTTTTCAATTTCGGCGATGTAACCTAATAACGGTTCAAGAAAGAGACGGTAAGGCGATTCGAGCATGACCATCCGCACGCCTTCGCCCCAAGTTTCCCATTTTTGGCGGACTTTTTGCGCGTCTTCAGGTTCGATGGTCACATGCACGGCGGTAATATCATTGGATAACAACTTGGCGTAACGAAGCGCGGCAAGCGTGCCTTGATGCACCCCGCTAATGGGCATAATGACTCGGTGACGGGTGGTCTGCGGCGGAATCACGCCGAAGTTTTCCAAAGAAAGTTTTTTCGCCAGCCCGTTATAGTGACGATGGATAGACCAAAAACCCGCCACTAACGCCGGGATGATGATCAAAACCACCCAAGCGCCGTCATGGAATTTAGTCACAGCAAAGACGAGCGCGACCACTGCGGTACATACTGCGCCAAATCCATTGACCGCCATTTTGAAGCCCCAGTCTTTTACAAAACGTAAAGTGGAGCCGCGTTCTACTTTTTCTTCCCCGGGTTTGAGTTTTCCAATTTTATACCAGCGTAAAGCCATGCCGCCTTGCGAAAGCGTGAAGGATAAAAATACGCCGATTGCATAAAGCGGGATCAAGCGCGTCACACTGGCTTTGAAGATGATCAGCAATACGGAGGCGATCACAGCCAAAGCGATAATGCCGCGCGAATAAACCAAGCGGCTTCCGCGATAATTAAGCTGGCGCGGCAGAAAACCGTCCTTTGCCACCAAAGCGCCGAGGCGCGGAAAATCCGCAAATGCGGTGTTCGCCGCCATGATCAAAATCACGGTGGTGGCGGCGATCAATAACAAATACCAAATGCCGCGTCCAATAAAAACGGTGCGCGCCAGTTGTGAAATTACGGTTTCGCTTTCCGAAGGCACAACGCCGATTTCTTTGGCGAGATACGAGATGCCCAAAAATAACGCGCCCAGAATCAGCGACATCCAAATCAAGGTGACGCCGGCATTTTTACTGCGCGGCTCTTTGAAAGCGGTAATGCCGTTGGAGATGGCTTCCACGCCGGTGAGCGCGGTTGTGCCGCTGGCAAACGCATGGAGAATTAAAAACGGCGTAATTTTTGAAATGGCGTGCAGTTCTAATTCCGGCGGATCAACTACCGTGCCGAGCGTGTGGGTGAAAAATAAACGGAAAATGCCCGCGCCAACCGTAATTAGCATTAAGACGACAAAGAAGTAGGTGGGTATTGCAAAGGCTGTGCCTGATTCTTTTACGCCGCGCAGATTCATCAACATCACAAAGCAGATAAAGCCCACCGATAAAACAACGCGATACTCATATAAACTTGGAAAAGCCGAAGTGACTTGAGCGACTCCAGAAGCGATTGAAACGGAAACGGTGAGAATGTAATCAGTGAGGAGCGCCGCCCCAGCCACTAGCGCCGGGAACTCGCCTAAATTATCGCGCGCCACAATATACGCGCCGCCGCCATCTGGATAAGCGTGAATGGTTTGTTCGTAGGAGATGGTCACGATTGCCAGCAAAATGACAATCGCGATGGAAATTGGAAAGACCGCTCCAAAAGCCAGCGTGCCGGCGGCGGCAAGGATGACTAAAATTTCCTGCGTGGCATAAGCGGTGGAGGAGAGCGCATCCGAAGCGAAGACCGCCAGCCCGATCATTTTGCCAATCGTTTGATGAGCCGCATCTGCGGTAGAGAGGGGCCGCCCAATGAACCATGAGCGTAACGTGCGCGGCGGTTTGTAATCCGCCGCTCTTTCAATAATGGAGCTTTGCATATCTTTTTGATCAATCATCGTAACCAACTTTTTTGAATTTATATTGAAGCGAGTCTATTTTTGAGGAAGCAAATCGGAGAGCGTATAAAGCGGGATATTTAATTCATTTTGCAAAACCTGACTTAAGCGCCAGATGGATTTCACGGCATTTTGCTCGGCAAAGCAGACGAGGGTATCGCCAGATTGAAAGCGCGCGCGAATTATCTCGATCCAATTCTTTTCAAAGGCGATTTCAATTTTTGTCGTGATGGTCTCATCTCGAAGCATTGCGGCGAGGGTGATTAAGTCGCGCCGTAAACGCGATTCTTGAATTGGGTTGCGGCACAAGCCGAGCAATAGAATTTGCGTTTCGCGCGAGCGGGCGATCTCCCACAACTGGCGCGCCGCCGAGAAATTAACTTCCAGCGTAGGAAAAAGCACAATGAAACGCCGAGCAGGCTCAACGTTAGGTAAAGCGGCGTTTGGGCGTTTTATCTCCAGCGTGTGCATGTGATTAAATCCTATCAGCCGCGTATAAAACGGCGAGAAAGAAAACGTCCAGTTGTATAAAGAACAAATAAAAAACGCCCTTTGCAGGGCGTTTGAGCGGGTTATTCGTCGGCGATAAAGCGATAGCCAATGCCGGGTTCGGTCAGGATATGTTTGGGGCGTTCGGGGTCGGCTTCTAATTTTTTACGGAGCTGGCGCATGTAAACGCGCAGATATTCGGTGTGATCGGCGTCGGCGGGTCCCCAAATTTTGGCGAGGATGTTTTGATGAGTGAGCACGCGCCCGTGATTGGAAGCGAGGTAAGCCAGCAGTTTATATTCTGTGCCGGTTAGTTTGATTTCTTCCTCGCCGCGTTTGATGATGTGCCAAACTAAATCAATGGTTAGATTTCCGGCGCGAATAATTTTATTTTGAGCGCCCTGCCGATTGACTGCATGGCGTAACGCCACGCGCACGCGCGCCAGCAATTCTTCGATGCCAAAGGGCTTGGTGAGATAATCGTCTGCGCCTTTATCCAGCGCGGAAACTTTATCGCGTTCGTCGTCGCGCACGGAAAGGACGACGATCGGCGTTTGCGTCCACTCGCGCAATTGAGCGCAGACTTCGATTCCGTCCATATCGGGCAAGCCTAAATCTAAAATGATGAGATCGGGTTCGTTGGCGGCGGCAAGGGCGAGCCCTTCTTTGCCTTGACTGGCGGCGGTCACTTTGAAACCTTTTTCAGTCAGGATGGTGCGAATGGCGCGTTGAATTTGTAGTTCGTCGTCAATGACTAGGATGTGCGGTTCGTTGCTCATTCAATCTCCGTGTTCATCGGCAGTTGCGGCTGAGGCGCGCCATCCCATAGCAAAGGCAGGGTGAAATTGAAGGCGAAACCGTCGGTAATATTTTCCGCCCAAATTCTTCCGCCGTGCGCTTCGATAATGCCTTTGCAAATCGAAAGCCCCAACCCAGCGCCGGTGACGCGGTCTGCGGCGGTGATGCGATAAAACTTATCGAAGATTCTTTCCAAATGTTCCGCCGGCACTTGCGGACCCTGATTGCAAACTTGGACGCGGACGACATGGTCTTCCGCTTCCGCTTGGATGCGGATTTTAGTATTCGTTGGCGCGTATTTCAAACTATTGCTCACTAAATTAGTAAAGACCTGTTCCATTTGCACATAATCCACCGGCACGAAAGGCAAATCTTCCGGCAGGCTCACTTCGAGCGTGTGTTCGTCTGCGGAATATCTCATGCGCGTTAGCACGCTGGCGACAATTTCAGACAAAATATTCCATTCGCGTTTGGGTTTTAGCGCGCCCGATTCAATGCGCGACATATCCAATAAATTTCCAACCAAACTGTTGAGATGATCGGCTTCGTCGTCAATTGCCGCGATCAATTCCACGCTGGCCGGCGAATCCCAATCCACTTCACGCCGGCGCAAACTGGAAGCCGCGGCTTTGATGGTTGAAAGCGGCGTGCGTAACTCATGCGAGACGGATGATAATAAAATGGATTTTAGCTGATCGCTCTCCGCTAAAACTTTTGCGCGCGACTCGGTTTGCCTCAATCGGGCGCGCTCTAGCGCGAGCGCGCCTTGGCTGGCAAAGGTCTCCAATAAGCGCTTCTCTGCTAAACTGATGCTGGATGCGGCTTTCTGTAAGCGCATCTCGCCGAGCGGACCTCGCGCAGTTTGAATCGGCACAACCAGATCGGGCGTTGGCAACGGCGGCACTATTTCAGGCAAACGCAAAGCAAAAGGATTCGCGCCGTCAATCTTGATTTCAATCGCGCCGCCGCGCAGAACTTCCTGAATTTGATGCGCGAGGATTTTCGCAATCTCGCTTTCGTTGTGTAAGCCGGTCAACGCAACGCTTAATTCATAGAGTTGCGTCGCTTCGCGCTCGCGCGCGGTTGCCGCCAGCAGGCTGGCTTTCATCCTCCCAACCAATTGACTGATGACTACCGCTACCACTAAAAAAATGATCAAAGCCACTACGTCAATTGGGCGGTGTACTGCTAGAGTGTAATACGGGCGGATAAAAAAGTAATTGAACGTCAGAAAGGTCAGCAAGGCGGCGCTAATGCCGGGTCCCATACCCCAGTAAGCGGAGATCAAGCCCAGGGGAATTAAATACAATAAGGCGATCAGCGTCGTATCCAACTCGGCGCGCAAAACAAACAGCAGAGCCGTGATCACAGCAATCAAGCCTAGCGCCAAAAGATATTGACTCACGCGGGAGATTAAAAAAGAAATCCGCATATCTGCGGATTTCATTATACTCTTTCAAAAAAACGAGCGAAAAATTAGCGTGCCAGCACGCGCGCCATGTGATGATATTCCATGTTCGTTTTGCGTTTATGGCTGATCACATCCGCTAAGGGGATAAAATCCACGCCTTTGCCTTTTAAGCCGGTCATCATGCCGTGCGTGCCTTCGATCAGCGCTTCTACGGCTTTCACGCCCATCCGCGAAGCCAACAAACGATCGTATGCCGTAGGCGAGCCGCCGCGTTGGATATGCCCTAAAATAGTGATCCGCGTGCTAAAGCCCACATTCGATTCGTCAATGCGGGCGGCGAGATCGGTGGTGCGTAATGCCGAGCCTTCGGCGTTGATGATGATCGCGTGAGTCTTGCCGCGCTTGTAAGCGTCTTCCACGGCGGCGACCACTTCCTCCACCAAGCAAGGCGCTTCGGGGATCAAGACCATCTCCGCTCCGCAGATAATGCCCGCCATCATCGCCAAGTAACCGCTGTTGCGTCCCATCGTCTCGACCAAAAAGGCGCGTTGATGCGAAGAAGCCGTATCGCGCAGTTTATCCACCGAATCCATGATCGTATTCATCGCGGTATCCGTGCCGATGGCAATGTTCGTCCCCCAAATATCGTTATCAATACTGCCCGGAATGCCGATCACTTTTACGCCTTGTTGCGCCAGCGCATTAGCGCCGTTCATCGAGCCTTCGCCGCCAATCACGACCAAAGCGTCTATTTGGGCTTCGTTCATTTTACGAATCGCCTCGCGCTGACCTTCCACTTTCGTAAAACGTTCGCTCCGGCTGGTGAGCAGGATCGTCCCGCCGCGTTGTAAAATCCCGCCTACATCGCGCGCGCCCAGCGGAATGAACTCGCCATTGATCAGCCCTTCATATCCATGCCGCACGCCCACTACTTCCATATCGTTGACTAAAGCCGTACGCACAACCGCCCGAATCGCCGCGTTCATGCCGGGCGCATCCCCGCCGGAGGTTAACACCCCTAATTTCAATTTTTTGTTTTCCATATTATTCGTCTCGCTTAACTTGATATGTGTCAAAATCGCGCGCAACCACCGCGTTCGGGAAAATAGATTGCGCTTCGGCAATCACATCCTTTTCACGATAACGGCGCGATAGATGAGTAAGAATTAGTTTTTTAACCCCGGCTTTTTTGGCAAGTTCCGCGCCCATTTTTGCAGTGAGATGCGAAAACTGTTTCGCCATTTCAGCGTCTGCATCCAAATAAGTGGATTCGATGACGAGCGCATCCGCTTCTTTACAAACCTCAAGCAGATTCTCGGTCCTGCCGGTATCTCCCACCACCACGAGTTTACTGCCCTTTTCCCAAGCGCCTAAAACTTCATCGGGCGTAATGCGCCTGCCATCCGCCAGCGCGATCTCTTTTCCGGCAACCAACTGTTTACGTTCCGGTCCAAACGGCACGCCTAGCGCATCGGCTTTTTCAGCCAAGAAAGGGCGTTTCGGTTTCTCTTCAAAAACATAACCCAGGCAATCTGGTCCGCGATGCGTAACCGGAAAAGCCGAGACGGTGAAATCTTCCGCCTCCAACACTATCCCGGGCTTGATCTCGTGGAGATTCAACGGCATGGGCGTGCGGTTGCCGCGCAGAACAACGTCATACACCAAAGCTTTCACGCGTTCCAAAGTCGCCGCGCCGGCGTAAATATTCAACTCCTCGATCGCTTCCCATCTTAAAAAAGTGGAGAGTAAGCCGCCGAGTCCTAAAATATGATCCAAATGACCGTGCGTCAACAAAATATGATTGAGGCGCTTAAACCCAACGCCCGCTTGCAAAATTTGCCTTTGAGTGCCTTCGCCGCAATCCACCAGAAAACGATACTCATTGTGCGCGACGATCTGACTCGAGAGTCCCCGTTTTGCCGAGGGCGCGGACGCCGATGTGCCGAGAAATAAAATTTCGAACAAGTTTATCCTTACCAAAATTCTTTTATCAGAGAAGGCAAACGCCGCATTACGCCGATCAAAACCTGCGCGTAAAAATAATTTCCGATAAAATCTATATAAGATTTGTACGCCGTGCTTGTATGGTCATATTGTACCTTAAAGAAAACAGACCATTTGTGCTATAATCTTTTGAGAGTAACTAAACTTAAAACAACCGCATTGCGTCTTTGACCTTCCCATTCTTTCATCTATTATTGACGAACTGAAAATCGCAAACTTTCAATAGTTATTGAAATGCCCCTGCTCAAACCCTCCACTCCGCCCAAAAAAAGCTCAAAGCCAAACGCTAAAGTCATCGCGTCCAAAAAAGGCGGGCTTGCCGCGCAAAATAAAACCGCATCTAAACCAAAATTTTCAAGCCCTCCGCCGCCGCCCGCGCAACGCGAACCGAGTTGGTGGGAAAAACTATCCTCAGAAAGAAAGCTGGATGTAGTTGGCATCGGGTTAGCCCTCGCCGGCTTGATTCTCTTTTTAGGTTTAATCTCCGTCAGCCGTTCCGCCATTGTGGGCGGCGCAATTTTCTTCCTCAAACAAATTTTCGGCTGGGGCATGTACGTTCTGCCAATTGGCTTATTCTTCTTCGGCGTTTGGCTGGTCATCCGCAAAATTGAGCGGATTCCTCCGCTCTCCATCGAGCGGGTTCTCGGAAGCGTCATCCTTTTTCTTTGGTTGCTCACGCTTTTGCACACCTTCGTCGCCACGGCAGAAGACGCAAAAGCCATCGCGCTCACCGGCATTGGCGGCGGCGCATTGGGCGGTCTCTTTCAAAGATTTTTAGGAATCACCGTCGGCGGCGTAGGCACATACTTTGCCTTAATCGCTTGGCTCATCATCGGTATCTCCATTTTGCTGGATAAACCCGTTCTGGAATTATTCCGCTGGCTGAATCCCATGCTTAATCAAATTCGCGCCTTGTTGAAGAAACCCATCGCGCCGCCCGCGGACCTGACGCTTGATTCAGCCGCGACGGACAATCTCGCCCCGATTGATTCCAAAGCCATGCCCGCCGCCTCAGTCAACCCGCCGGCAATTGGTCAGCCGGTCACAACGCGCGCGCCCGCCGTCATTGAATGGATTCTGCCAGACCCGCAAGAAATTTTAGACGCTGGAAGCGCCACTGCTTCCAATGAAGATTTTATTCAACAACGCGCCCGATTAATTGAAGAGACCTTAGCTTCCTTTGGCGCGCCAGCGCAAGTAGTTGCAATCAGCCGCGGACCTTCGATCACGCAATTTGGCGTGGAGCCGCTCTTCGTCGAGACCAGAGGCGGAATCAAAACCAGAGTCCGCGTGGGCAAAATCGCATCCTTATCTGACGATTTAGCCTTAGCCTTAGCCGCGCCGCGCATCCGCATTCAAGCGCCAGTGCCGGGGCATAGCTACGTGGGCATTGAAGTCCCCAATGAAGAAATGGCGCGCGTGGCTTTGCGCGATATTTTAGAAAGCGAAGTTTTCACGCGCAATAAAAAAGCTTTGGGGTTTGCCTTGGGGCGCGATGTGGCTGGCGCGCCGATCATCGCCAATTTAGAAAATATGCCGCACATGCTGATCGCCGGAACTACCGGTTCTGGTAAATCGGTCTGCGTCAATTCGATTCTCACCAGCTTATTGCTCTACAACACGCCTGATGATCTACGCCTCGTTTTAGTAGATCCGAAGCGCGTGGAGTTGACCGGTTATAACGGCATTCCGCATTTGTTGGGTCCGGTGGTGGTCGAGATGGATCGCGTGATCGGCGCTCTGCAATGGATGACGCGCGAAATGGATAAACGCTATCATAACTTCGCGCAGGTTGGCTCGCGCAACATCATAGATTACAACGCCAAGATGAAAGCGCAAAACCAAAAGAAATTGCCTTACTTGGTCGTCATCATTGACGAATTAGCCGACCTGATGATGATTGCGCCCGATGAAACTGAAAAGACGATCACGCGCTTGGCGCAACTTGCCCGCGCTACCGGCATTCACATGATCCTCGCCACGCAACGCCCCTCGGTGGATGTAGTGACCGGCTTGATCAAAGCCAACTTCCCGGCGCGCGTTGCCTTTGCCGTCGCCTCTAATACGGATAGCCGCGTGATTTTAGATCAACCCGGCGCAGAACGCCTGCTCGGGCGCGGCGATATGCTCTATCAAGCGCCAGACGCTCCCGCCGCCGCGCGTTTACAAGGCGTATTTGTTTCAGATCACGAGATTCAAAAACTGGTGGAATACTGGCGCACACTAGCGGGCGGCGGGAGCGCCTATGCCGTCAATGAAGCCCCGCATGATATGCTCCCCAGCGACGCGCCTTTAAAACAAGCCCCGCTTTGGGAAGAAACGAAATCTGAAGACGACGATAACGATCCTTTATTCGCAGATGCCGTCGCGCTGATTCGCAAAGAGGGGCGGGCTTCAGTCTCCATGTTGCAAAGAAGATTGCGTATCGGCTACACGCGAGCTTCGCGCATCGTAGATATGATGGAAGATAAAAAGATCGTCGGTCCGCCTGAAGGCGGCACGCAAATGCGCCAGGTGTTAGATTACGGACAAACTGTTCCGCCCAAAGATGATGGGATGTAAAAAGGATTGCGTTTCGCAATCCTTTCATTTTCTTTAATTCGATTGTGATATATAGTATAAAATACTTCTCGCGGGTATAATCGCGTTGATAAATCCTGATTCAAATCGAGGAAGTATGACTGACAAAAAGATAAGAGTCTTGGTGGCGAAACCCGGCTTAGACGGGCATGATCGCGGCGCAAAAGTGATCGCGCGCGCCCTGCGCGACGCAGGCATGGAAGTCATCTATACGGGCTTACGCCAAACCCCGGAAATGATCGCCGAAGCCGCTCTGCAAGAAGACGTGGATATCGTCGGCTTGTCCGTGCTTTCCGGCGCGCACATGGCATTAGCCCCGCGCATTCTCGAACTGTTAAAACAGAACGGGCAGACGCACGTCAAAGTTTTCATTGGCGGCATCATCCCCGACGAAGATTTACACCGCCTCAAAGAAATGGGCGTCACCGGAGTCTATGGACCCGGCGCCTCTACCGAAGATATTATCCGCGACGTCAAAGTCGCGGTGGAAAGTTAAACCCCCAAACACAGAGTCGCCAAAAACGCTCTGTGTTTTATTATTCTAAAAATATTTATGACCTCTGCCCAAGCTATTCTTAATGGAGACCGCCTCGCCTTAGCCCGCCTGCTGACGCAGGTGGAAAACGATTCGTCCGTTGGGCGCGAAGCGCTGATTGAGCTTTTTCCGCACACCGGCAAAGCCCATCTCATTGGCGTAACCGGCGCGCCCGGCACCGGAAAATCTTCGCTGGTCAATCAACTGGCGTTGCATTATCGCAAAGTTGAAAATAAAAAAATAGCCATCGTCGCCATTGACCCTTCCAGCCCATTCACCGGCGGCGCAGTTCTCGGAGATCGCGTGCGGATGCGCGACCTCGCTGGCGACGCCAACGTCTTCATCCGCTCGATGGCTTCACGCGGCTCTTTAGGCGGGCTGGCGCAAACCACCGCCAACCTTGTTCAAGTTTTTGACGCGGCTGGCTTCGACCTCGTCATCATCGAGACAGTCGGCGCGGGACAAAGCGAAGTGGATGTGGCGCGTTTGGCGCACACCACTTTGGTCGTCGAAGCTCCCGGATTGGGCGACGACATCCAAGCCATCAAAGCCGGCATTTTAGAAATTGCGGATATTCTCGTCGTCAACAAAGCCGATCGTCCGGGCGTAGAAAATACAGAGAAGGCTTTGAAATCCATGCTGGATTTAGCCCACCCCACCGAAAGAATTTTCCAACATCACGGCACGGCCATGCGGATAAATTCCGCCCCGACTCAGGGCAAGCCTGCCTCTGCTCAAAAAACATCCGCCACGCCGATTTGGATTCCCCCCATTCAAAGAACAATTTCCACCGAAGGCGTCGGCATTGACAAACTTGCAGATTGCATCGCCAAGCACGCGGCGCACTTGCGCTCCAGCGGAGATTGGGTCCTTCGAGAGCGGACCCGGCTTGAGGTCGAGTTGGCGGCGCTGATACGCGAATCATTGATGAAGCGCTTCAGTGAAAACGTCTCCCCAAATTTATACGAAGCCACGCTTCAAAAAGTAATCCAAAGAAATACTTCCCCCTGGGAAGCGGCACAGATATTATTGAAGGAGATGTAAGTTAATGCACCACATTCACCACCACGATATGAAATTATACGGCGGCATCAAATTGTTTGGCGGCTCAGGCTCGCCGGAGTTATCGCAAAAAATTGCGGATTATCTCGGCTTACCTTTGAGCGCGCGCGAGATCATTGACTTCCCCAACGAAAATATTTTTGTGAAGTTAAACGGCAGTGTGCGCGGGCAGGATGTGTACGTCATTCAAACCACTTCCGCGCCGGTGCATCGCAATTTGATGGAATTGCTGATCATGATCCAAACCCTGCGCTTGGATTCAGCCGCCAGAATTACGGCGGTAGTGCCGTACTTATGTTACGGACGTTCGGATAAAAAAGATCAACCGCGCGTGCCGATTACTGCGCGTTTGGTGGCGGATATGCTCGAAGTCGCCGGCGCGGATCGCTACATGACTCTCGACCCGCACGCCGGACAAGTGCAAGGCTTCTTCTCCATCCCCGGCGACGTGTTGACCGTTTCGCATTTATTGGTGAAACATATCAAAGAAAATTTGCGCCCGCACATGCAAGACCCGGTCGTGGTTTCTGCCGATTTGGGCTTCGCCAAAAAAGGACGTAACTACGCCGCGGATTTAGATACGCCGATCGCCTTTATTGAAAAACGCCGTCACGGCAACGACGCCAAAGCGGAAGCGCTGTCCTTGATTGGCGACGTGAACGGACGCGACGCCATCATCGTGGACGACGAAGTGGATACCGGCGGCTCGATCGGGCAAGCGGTTAATTTGGTCAAGTCTATGGGCGCACGCGATGTGTACCTCGCATTCTTCCACCCGATCCTTTCCAAAAACGGCGCGGAACGTCTCGCCGCTTTACCGATCAAACAAATTATCACCACCGATAGCGTGCCGCTTTCTCCTGAAAAACTGAAAGCGCTTGAAGGCAAAATCACCGTCCTTTCCGTAGCGGAATTGCTCGGCGAAGTGATTCGCCGCGCCCACGAAGGGCGCTCGGTGGGCGAAATGTTCAACGAATAAATCCCAGCCTCGCCCATGCCCGAACTCCCGGAAGTTGAAACCTATGCGCGTCAGTTACGCGGAGAACTGATTGGCAGAACCATCCTCCAAGCTGAAGTTCTCTGGAAGAACGCGCTGGTTACGCCTGCCATCCAGACTTTCAAACGCCAGATCCAAGGGCAAAAAATCGTCGGCGTGGCGCGCCGCGCGAAATACCTCATCCTCCAACTGAATCATTACAATCTCCTGATACATTTAAGGATGAGCGGCAATTTAATCCTCAGGGAGTGTAAAATTAAACCCGTTAAGCATGACAGCCTGATCTGGAGACTCTCCGGCGGGCAATACTTAGCGTTTAACGATACGCGTAAGTTTGGCAAAGTTTGGCTGGTGCAAGATCCGCAAAGCGTGCTGGGCAGGCTAGGTCCTGAACCGCTTGAAAAAAACTTCACGGCGGAATGGCTGTATCACCGCCTGCAAAAGAAAAAGCGCCAACTCAAGCCGCTCCTGCTCGACCAAACTTTCATCGCCGGTCTCGGCAATATCTACGCCGATGAGAGTTTGAACATCGCCAAACTACATCCGCTGGCTTTAGCCAACACAGTGAGCCAAAAACAAGCCGAAGCTCTGCGGAACGCAATTCAAAAAGTGTTGAGAGAAGGCATCCGCCGTAACGGCGCCAGCATAGATTGGGCGTATCGCGGCGGTCAATATCAAAATCATTTTCGAGTTTACGATCGTGAAGGAAAGCCTTGTTTGGCTTGCGGCACAACCATCGTCAAATCTACAGTCGCCCAACGCGGCACGCACATTTGTCCAAAGTGTCAAACGCTTAAAAGGAAGTAGCCATGCAACTCAATCTTTCTGAAACCACCCTCCCGACGCTCGCTATTTGGGGCCTTGGCTTTGGCGCCATCATCATCGGCTTTTTAATTGGCTATATCGATTCCAACTTACGCTCAGCGAAGTTGATCGAATCCGCCAACGAAAAAGCGGATGTCATTCGCGTGGAGTCAGAAAAGCGCATGGCGGAAGCCGAAGCCCTCAAAGCCCAAGCGCCCAAAGCGCAGGACGACCCGGGCTTACTACGTCTCCGCAACAACAACGGCGTCCCCACCCTCGAACTGGACGGCGCGCCAATCGCCGCAAAAAATATTTCTCCCAATCAAAAACAACGCCTGCTGGAATTACTCTCCGTCATCCGCCCGTGGATTGAAGGCGCGCAGTCTGCGCCTGCTCCCAAAGCGACTCCGCCTCCGCCCCAACCTACGCCCAAGCCTGCTCCCGTCCAAACGGCAGTTGCCTCGCCTATTTCACCGCCCACCCAACCGCTCACCAAACTCACTGAAAAAGAATTCAAAGCGTTGAGCATCATCAATCAAATTGATTATGTCTTCCAATCCCGCATCGCCGGAACGCCCTACGAAAGCCGCGGCATTCGGATTATGGAAGGCGCGGGCGGCACAGTCGAAGTCAAAGTTGGTAGCGCCAAATTCCCCTCCATAGAAGACGTGCCAGACGCAGACATCAAAAAAGCAATTCGCGCCGCCATCGCGGAGTGGGAAGACAAACACACCCCCGGACAATAAACTGAAAGACCTCCCAAACTTGGGAGGTCTTTCAGTTATAATACCGCGTGGATATTATAAATCCAGTGCCGAAGGAGGGAATCGAACCCTCATTCCCGGAGGGAACACGATTTTGAGTCGTGCGCGTCTGCCAATTCCGCCACTTCGGCTCACTGTAACTGACGCGAGCGCAAGTATACCACTCTCAACAATAAGGTCAAGATGAAACTAGGAATTATCGGCTTACCCCAATCAGGCAAGACAACCATATTCAACGCGTTAACGCGCGGCAATACGCCCACTACCGCTTCGGCTGGGCGGTTTGAAGTTCACACTGCAGTCGTGGAAGTTCCCGACCCGCGCGTAGATGCGCTTTCCAAAATGTTCAACCCCAAGAAAACCATCTATGCCAAAGTGACGTATGCGGATATTGCCGGGCTAGAAACCGGCTCGGCGAAGAGCGGCATTTCCGGACAATTACTGAATCAACTCAATCAAATGGACGGCTTGATTTTAGTCGTCCGCGGGTTTAGCGACGACAGCGTTATGCACCCAAACGGGAGCGTGGACCCGCTCCGCGACGTAGATACCATGCTCACCGAGTTATTGCTCAATGATCTGATCGCCGTCGAACGCAAACTGGAAAAGCTAAAAGACGAAAAGAAAAAAGGCGGCACGGATAAAACTATCAACGCCCGTCAAACGGAATTGTTTGAAAAATTGCACCAGACGCTTTCGGAAAATAAACCTCTGCGCGATCTTGAATTTACCAGCGAAGAACAAAAAGAGCTTTCCAGTTTTGGCTTGCTAACCAGAAAGCGCATCCTCACTGTATTTAACCTGAGCGAAGGGCAAAAAGAACCTGAGGCAAAACTAGATCATCCGTCCATTGCATTAATGGGCAAACTGGAAATGGAAATTTCTCAGTTATCTCCCGAAGATGCGGCTGTATTCATGGAAGAATATGGCATTAAAGAATTAAGCCTGAAGAAGATGATCAATCTTTCCTACGATCTGCTTCAAGTACAGACCTTCTTCACGGTGGGCGAGGACGAAGTGCGCGCTTGGGAAACCAAACGCGGCGCCAACGCGCAAGAATCGGCTGGAGAAATTCATACCGATCTGTATCGCGGATTTGTACGAGCGGAAGTAGTGGCTTACGAAGACCTGATCAGCTTAGGGTCCATGAATGAAGCGAAAGCGAAAGGCAAGTTTAGGCTGGAAGGTAAGGAATATCCAGTCAAAGACGGCGATATTATGCACGTGCGTTCCAGTTTATAAAATCTATTTTTTTGAGGAGACGTAACGATGGCTTATCAACTTTCAAAATGGAGTTTATCTCCGCTGTATTCCGGCTATGATAGCGAACCGCTGGCAAACGCATTCGACATGCTCAGCGAACAAATGACCACGTTTGAAGGCGTGCGCAGTAAATTAACCCCGGACATAGCGGAAGATTATTTTCTGGAAGTTTTGAAATTCAGCGAAGGCAGTTTGCGTTTAGCTAATAAAGTTTATTCGTTTGCGGGGCTGTCATTCACGGCGGATACGCAGGATCAGAAAGCGCAATCTTTACAAAACCGTATTTTGCAAACGCTGGCGGAAGTTGAAAACCGAATGCTCTTCTTCAGTTTATGGTGGAAGGATTTGGACGAAGCCAATGCCCAACGCTTGATGCAAGTTTCTGGAGATTACCGCTATTATTTGGAAGCCCTGCGTTTGTATAAACCGCACACGTTGAGCGAAGCGGAAGAGAAAATTGTCAACATCAAAAATGTGACCGGCTCAAACGCGCTGGTGAATTTATACGATTCGATCACCAATCGTTACGTTTTCAAGATGAAGGTTAACGGCAAAGAAAAAGAAATGACCGCCGCCGAACTTTCATCTTATCGCTACAGCCCGGATCCAAAAGTCCGCGCGGAAAGTTATCAGGCGCAATTCAAGGTCTACGCGGAAGCGGGACCGATACTTGGTCAAATGTATCAAACCCGCTTGCGCGATTGGCACAATGAAAATGTGGATTTGAGAAAATTCAGCAGTCCGATTGCCGCGCGCAACTTGAGCAACGATATCCCCGACGAAGCCGTGGAAGCTTTGTTAAGCGTGGCGCGTAAAAATGCGAATATCTTCCAGCGGTATTTCAAAATGAAAGCCGGTCATGCGGGCATGAAGAAACTACGCCGCTATGATCTTTACGCTTCGGTGGCGGCTTCCAAAAAAACTTACAGTTTTGACGAAGCCGCGACGATGGTCTTAGATGCGTTCAACGCTTTTGACCCAAATATGGCAAAACTTGCCAAGCGCGTCTTTGACGAAAATCGCATTGACAGCGAAATTCGCCGCGGCAAGCGCGGCGGCGCGTTTTGTTGGTCGGTTCTGCCGGAACTCACGCCGTGGGTGCTGGTGAATTATCAGGGGACTGGGCGCGAAGTAGCGACTTTGGCGCACGAATTAGGTCACGCGATTCATTCCATGCTGGCTTCGCATCACAACGCATTTACCTTTCATTCGTCTTTGCCCTTAGCCGAAACCGCTTCCACCTTTGCGGAAATGGTTCTAATTGATAAATTGCTGGCTGAAGAAAAAGACGAAACGGTGCGCCGCGATATTCTTTTCAAACAAATGGACGACGCTTACGCGACGATTATGCGTCAATCTTACTTTGCGCTGTTTGAAAAACAAGCGCATGAAATGGCGCAGAAGAACGCTTCAGTGGACGAATTGGCGCAAGCGTATCTGGATAATTTGAAAGAGCAGTTTGGCGACGCGCTCGAACTGAGCGACGATTTCAAATGGGAATGGGTGACGATTCCGCATATTTATCATACGCCGTTTTATGTGTATGCGTATGCTTTCGGTCAATTGCTGGTTTTGGCTTTGTATCAACAATTCAAAGCGGAAGGCGAATCCTTCAAGCCTAAATACTTCAAGATTCTCGCGGCGGGCGGCTCTGAAGCGCCGGAGAAAATCCTCAGCGAAGCGGGCATTAACATCCGCGATCCAAAATTCTGGCAGGGCGGCTTTGACGTGTTAGAGAAGTTGGTCAGCGAGTTAGAAAAACTGCCGGTGGAGAAAGCAAAGTCCAAAACCAAGAAAGTTGCCGTAAAAGCGAAGAAAGCCACCACGCCTAAGAAAGCGGCTCCTGCAAAAAAGAGCGCGAAGAAAAAATAATTTGATGGTTTGAAGAGTTTGTGCTAAAATGTACTTGCTCGTCGTTAGGATGCCCCCCTCATCCTGGCGGCGAGCGTTTTTTGTTATAGCTGTCGTTTCACGCTTCGCTACTCCCAGCGTGGAACTTATTTTTGGACACGGAATCAACCTGACCCTAAAACAAGTTTTACCTTATTACCGATAAATTAAATAACTCAAGTTGCTACCTTCGCAGTGATTTTTATTAAAACGTAGTTGCTAAGAGCTTTTTAGCCGCGAATTACGCAGATTTTCGCTAATCGCTTCAAGAAAATCCGCGTGAATTAGTGAAATTCGCGGCTAAAGATTTGCGGTAACAACTTAGGTTAAATAAAAAAGGCTCGCCAAAAAATGCTGAGCCTTTCAACCTTCAACCTGCAACCTGTAACCTTCCTAATTCTCTAAGCTCAACACAAACCCGTATAACTCGCGGCTCTCTTGCAACCACACGTTTGGAATTGTGGTGCGTTTGAGATAGCGGACAATTCCGGATTGATCCACCACTAAAGAAGCGGTGCGTTGAAAGAGCGAGAAGTATTTTTCCAATTCATAGAGCAGGTAAACGCGGCGATCTGGGTCGGCGAGAATTGGAAAGGGGAGCTTGAGGCTTTCCGCAAATTTGCGGGATTTTTCAACTCCTTCGCCGAGGATGACGATGATCTCGGTTCCGGCGGCTTGAAATTGTTGATAGAGTTTGCCTAAATGCGCAACGTGAATGCGGCATTGAATGCAACTGGTTTCGCGTACAAAGAAGACGATCACGTTGGATTTGCCGCGAAAATCTGCCAGCGTAATCTCCTGCCCGTTGGTGGCGGTCAGGCTAAAGTTAGGCGCGAGCGAGCCGATCTTGGCTTCAATTGAAGCGCTTTCTATGTTCAATCTAAACTCCTAAAGAATTTCATCATCCAGTAAATAACCTAAAATCCAATTGGTTGTGGCGTTTAAGCCGTCCAGATGCGCGCGCTCGTAATTGTGTGAAGCGTCAATACCGGGACCGATTAACGCGACCGCCACATCGCCGCCGGCACGCCAAAAGGCTTCGCCGTCCGAGCCGTAGAACGGGTAAACGTCTGCCTTGTATTCGATGCGATATTTTTCGGCGATCTTACGCATTTTGTGATTGAAGCCCTCGTGATAGACGCCGCCGCTGTCTTTGACGCAGAGCGTGGCGTGAAACTCGGTGGATTCTTGCCCGCGCCCCACGACAGCCATATCTACGGTGAGCAGTTCGGCGACCTCGGCGGGGATGCTTGCCGCCGCTCCGTGACCGACTTCTTCATAATTTGAGATGAGGAAATATACGCTTCTGACGGGGCTTTGACCTGCATCAGCCAATGACTTGATCGCCGCTACGAGATTCGCTACGCAGGCTTTATCGTCTAAGAAACGCGAGCGAATGAAACCGTTGGTCGTTTCCACGCGCGGATCAAAGGCGACGCAATCGCCAATGTTGATTCCAAGTTGGCGGGTTTCGGCTTCGGAGGTTGTGCGCGCGTCTAAGCGAACTTCCATATGCTCGTCGTTGCGCGGCGTTTCGGCGGGACCAAAGATATGCCCGGATGCGTTGTCAATTAATACGGAGCCGCGAATTTTTTCCCCTTTGGCGGTAATTACCCAAACGCCTTCAGTTTCAACGGAATTCCATTGCAAGCCGCCCACGCGGCTGAGTTTGAGTCGTCCGTTGGATTTAATCTCTTTGACTACTGCGCCGAGCGTATCCACATGCGCGGTTAATGCGATCGGCGGCAGATTCGATTTGACTTCCCACTTGGCAATTAATGCGCCTTTGCGGTTTTTGCTAACGGTGAGTTGTGTGTATTTGGAAAGTTCTTTTGCGACAAAATCAATCGCCGCGCCGGAGAAGCCGGTCGGCGAGGGGATGTTGAGTAAGTCCACGAGAAAGTTGGTGAAATATTTTTCGTCAATTGCAGGCAGAGACATAGCCAGACTCCTTGAACCGATCTAAATACGTGGATAGATTTTTTCGCCGCAAGATTCTCTGCGGCGCTAGTTTTTATAGCCCTTCAAACTCGGCGATCTTTTCGCGCCACTCATCCGGCACGGGGATGGGCTTCAAACCTTCATAATCAAAGGTGACTAAAACCACTGTGGCGGTAGCCATCACTTTGCCAGTTTCAGCGTGCATGACGCATTGCTCGGTAGTGATGGATTTATTGCCAAGTTTGGAGGTTCTCACGCCGACTTGGATCGGATCGCCGTAATGCGTGGTGCTATGATACGTGATGTGAATATCCGCCACGATCACGCCCACTTCCATAAAAGATTGGTCTTTGCTAAACAAGCCCAATTGAATTAAGTAATGGATACGCGCCTGCTCAAAATAAGTCAGGTATTTGGCGTTGTTCACATGCCCTTGCGGGTCTAAATCCCCATAACGGACTTCGGTTGGGTAGAAGAATTTATATTCGCTCATAGCGCAATTATACTCACTTGTTATCGCGCGATTCCTTTTTGATTTTCTCGCGCAAACTCTTCGGCTTGGGCAAACTCTGCCGGCGTGTTCACATTCCAAAAGCATAAATTTTGCGCGTCAAAACTTTCGATTTCCGCTTGCGTCAAAACGCGCAGTTTTACTTTGGATAACCAGCCCGTCGCCTTCCATTCATCCGCTTCAAGCGCGGCTTGGATAATCGGCAAACACGCCGCCTGACGATATAAAGCGTGAAAGGGTTGATAGCCTTTTTCATCTTTGACGAGAACAACATCCGCTTCCGCTTCGACCATCCAGCGGGTTGCCCTTTCAAAAAACATTTTGCTAGCGAACGGCAGATCGCAAGCGACCACGCCCACAAACGGATGCGTAGCCGAAGATATTGCAGTGTAGAGTCCGCCTAAGGCGCCGCGCCCAACCATCCGGTCCGTAACGAGGCGCGTATTAAGGAAACTATATTCAGACGGGCGATTTGTCGTTACAATCATTTCATCGGCAATCGGCGTTAGGCGTTCAAAGATTCTTTGAATCAACGGGCGACCCAAAAATAATTTCAGCGCTTTATCGGTTCCCATCCGCGCGGATTGCCCGCCGGCTTGAATGGCGATAGTTAACATAGGTTGATTATAATGAGTTCGTTTGCGAATCAATTGGATCGTTTGACGCGGGAAGGCGAGTTATCTGAAATGCTTGCAGACCAAGCCGTGCGTTGCTTCGCCTGCGGACATCGCTGTTTGATTCGCGAAGGCAAACGCGGGATTTGCCAAGTGAGATTCAATCGAGGCGGGAAATTATTTGCGCCTTACGGTTATGTGGCGGCATTACAAAATGACCCAATTGAGAAGAAGCCTTTCTTTCACGTTTTCCCCGGCGCCAACGCTTTGACCTTTGGCATGTTAGGGTGTGATTTTCACTGCGGCTATTGCCAAAATTGGATCACTTCGCAAGCTTTGCGCGACCCGGCTTCAGAAGTTTCCGCGCGCTTGATCCGCGAGATCGCTCCGCAGGAATTGATTGAATTTGCCCAAAGCGTGAATGCCGCGGCGGTGGTTTCTTCTTATAATGAGCCGTTGATCACCAGCGAATGGGCGGTTGAGATTTTCAAATTAGCCAAGCGGAATGGGTTGTTGTGCGCGTATGTTTCCAACGGCAATAATACGGATGAAGTCATGCGGTATCTTGCGCCGTATTTAGACGCTTATAAAGTGGATTTGAAATGTATGCGCGACGGTAATTATCGTAAATTGGGCGGGGTTTTACAAAATACATTGGATGGAATTGTGCGCGCCAAGCAAGCGGGCTTGTGGGTGGAAGTTGTGACGTTAGTCATCCCCGGCTTCAACGATTCAACTGAAGAATTATGGGATGCGGCGAAGTTCATCGCTCAAGTTGCGCCGGAGATTCCGTGGCATGTCACCGCTTTTCATAAGGATTATAAAATGACCGCGCCGAATAATACGGACGCGCAGACATTAATCCGCGCGGCGGAGATTGGACGCGAGGCGGGTTTGAAATTTATTTATGTTGGCAATTTGCCAAATCAAGTTGGGGAGTATGAAAATACCTATTGTCCGGCGTGCAATCATCAGCTAGTGAAGCGGCGCGGATATCGCATTGAGGAATATCAAATCACAAGCGCGGGAAAATGTTCCAAGTGCGGACAAAAGATTCCCGGGTTATGGTCACAGGAACCGGTTACGGCGCGGCGAAATCAGGCTGGACAGCCATTTACCTTGTATTAGTGTATAATTTTGCCAGTCATTTTGGAAGGAGGTGCTCTGCGAGCGAGTGTTATCCCTAATTTCCCTAATGAAAAAATCCAACCCCTAACATTCTCTATGGAGGAGAAACGTGAAAAAAAACCTTTCTGTTTTGTTTTCGCTATTGGTTTTAGCAAGCATCGTACTTGCGGCTTGTGGCGCTCCCGTCACCCAAGCCCCGGTTGCGACCGAAGCCGCAACCGAAGCCGCAACTGAAGCCGCGACTGAAGCTCCCATGGCATATGAGGGTCTCGCTGTTGAGGCTCCCAATTGTGATTATGGCGGCGAATTCAAGTCCATCAAGGCGATTGACGAACACACCGTTCAATTTGAACTGTGCGCTCCAGACCCAGCCTTGCCGTCCAAGATCGCTTTCTCTTCGTTCGCCATTGAGCCTCAAGAATATCTTGATTCCACTGGCGGCGCGGGCGATTTGCTCGAACACCCCATTGGCACCGGTCCTTACAAATTAGAGACCTGGGATCATGGCAATCAAGTTATCTTCACCCGTTACGATGGCTATTGGGGCGAACCCGCTCACGCTCAAACGCTCGTCTTCAAATGGAGCACCGAAGCCGCTCAACGTTTGCTCGAACTCCAATCCGGAACTGTAGATGGTATTGATAACGTTGGACCAGATGATTTCGCCACCGTCGAAGGCGATTCCAACCTCCAATTGATCACCCGCCCGGCTTTGAACGTGATGTACATCGGCTTCAATAACAATCCGAAAATTGAAGGCTTTGACAACGCTACGAATCCTTTGGCTAACGAAAAAGTCCGCCAAGCGATTGCTATGGGCATTGATCGCCAGCGCATTGTGGACAACTTCTACCCCGCTGGTTCTGAAGTTGCCGACTTCTTCACCCCGTGCGCCATCCCGAATGGTTGCGTGGGCGAAAAATGGTATGGCTTTGACGCCGCCGCCGCGAAAGCTTTGCTCGCCGAAGCTGGTTATCCCGATGGTTTCGATACCGTCTTGAATTACCGCGACGTGGCTCGTAGCTACCTCCCAGACCCCAACATCGTCGCTCAAGATATTCAAACCCAACTCAAAGAGAATTTGAACATCAATGCGAAGATTGAAGTGATGGAATCCACCGCCTTCCTCGATGCCGCCGCCGCTGGTCAATTGGCTGGCATCCACCTCCTCGGCTGGGGCGCGGACTATCCCGATCAAACCAACTTCCTTGATTACCACTTTGGCGCCACCGCTTCCGATCAATTCGGCGATAAGTTTGAAGACATCACCGCCGCGTTGACCAAAGCCGCGCAACTCGCTTCTGACTCCGACCGCAAGCCATACTACGAAACCGCTGACAACGCGATCCGCACGCACGTGCCTGTGATCCCTGTGGCGCACGGCGGCTCCGCGGTTGCCTTCAAAGCCAGCGTTACCGGCGCGCACTCCAGCCCGCTGGGCAACGAAGTCTTCTCCGTGATGGATAACGGTAGCGATACTTTCGTCTGGATGCAAAACGGCGAACCCGGTTCGCTCTTCTGCGCGGACGAGACCGACGGCGAATCCTTACGCGCTTGCGAACAAGTGACTCAGTCCCTGCTCGGTTACAAAATCGGCGGAACAGAAGTTGAACCCGTTTTGGCTGAATCTTATGAAGCCAATGACGATTTGACCGTCTGGACCTTCCACCTGCGCGAAGGCGTCACCTTCCATGATGGCTCGACCTTCGACGCGAACGACGTGGTTGCTTCCCTCTCCCTGCAATGGGACGCCGCGAACCCGAATCATAAGGGCCGCACCGGCGACTTCACGTACTGGAATGCCTTGTTCGGCGCATTCTTGAACGCTCCCAAATAATCCAACCCGTTAGTTTTTTTTCAGCCCTCAGCAAGGGAAACCTTGCTGAGGGCTGATTACCTAAAATAGCCATGACTACTTACATCCTACGCCGACTTCTACTAAGTATCCCGGTCCTATTGGGCATTTTATTTGCCACATTTGTATTGGCGCGCGTGATTCCTGGCGACCCCTGCCGGGCGGCGCTAGGAGAAAAAGCCAATAAAACAGTTTGTGATGAGTTTATGCGCCGTCACGGACTCGACCGCCCCATCCCGGTCCAATTCGGAGTTTACATCAACGAAATGGCGCATGGGGATTTTGGAAAATCTTTTCGTTTTTCAAAAACAGTTAATGAATTGATGATCGAGCGTTTGCCCATCACCATTGAACTAAGTATCTGCGCTTTGCTAGTGAGCATCCTGATTGGAATTCCGCTCGGCGTCATTTCCGCAGTCAAGCATAATACCTGGCTGGATGTGGTTACGATGTTATGGGCGAACATTGGCGTTTCCATGCCGGTTTTTTGGCTGGGACTACTACTCGCGTATATTTTTTCATTGACGTTAAAAGGCACGCCCTTTCAACTGCCGCCTTCCGGAAGACTTTCCCCGGGTCTATTGACCGATCCATTTATGGAAGTATGGGGCATAAAACTTACCGAAGGCACAACCTTAGCCACTTTCTCTGAATTTATCAGCCGCATGAACATCCTCAACGCTTTGCTTTCCGCAAACTGGAAGACGTTCAAAGACGCTGTTCAACATATTATCCTGCCGTCTGTCGCGCTGGGCACGATCCCGATGGCATTAATTGCGCGCATGACGCGCTCTGCCATGTTGGATGTGCTTGGGCAGGATTACATCCGCACGGCGCGCGCTAAAGGTTTACGCCAAAAAGCCGTGATTCTCAAACATGCGTTTCGTAACGCGCTCTTGCCAATCGTCACCGTCATCGGGCTTTCTTTAGGCGGTCTCTTAGGCGGCGCAATTTTGACTGAAACGATCTTCAACCTCTCCGGCGTTGGTCGAATTCTCTATGAAGGCATCACTGCGCGCGATTATGGAATTGTCCAGGGCTTCACGTTGGTAATTGCAGTTTTCTTCGTATTCATCAACCTGCTTGTGGATATTTCATACGCTTATCTTGATCCGCGTATCCGCGTTAATTAGGAATTGTTATGGCCGTAAACACTGCTAAATTAAACTCTGGCGAACTCTCCTTGAAATCGGTCAGCCTGTGGCAAATCACTATGCACCGGCTTTTGCGCCGTAAATCTGCAATGGTTGGCGTGTTCATTTTAGGCGCGTTAATTTTCATCGCTTTCACGGCTCATTGGCTCGCGCCTTACGATCCAACCAAATCCATGTTGGATATAAAAGATTATCCTTCTGAATACGCCAAAAAACGCTTGGACCCGTGCATTCATGCGCTCGGCTGTCCAGCCGAGCAACCGCAACATTTACTTGGGCTGGATGGCAACATCCGCGATGAATTTAGCCGCTTGCTATACGGCGCGCGGCTGAGCCTGATGGTTGGTTTCGCCACTGTCACCTTCGCCATCATCATCGGGACGATCTTAGGCGCGGTTGCCGGTTACTTTGGCGGCTGGATAGATAACATCATCATGCGCGTGATGGACGTGCTCTTGGCGTTTCCATCGCTCCTCTTGGCGATTGCAATTGTCACCGTGCTTGGCGCCGGGCTGATCAATGCTTTGCTCGCGATTGGCATTGTCTCTATTCCCGCCTATGCCCGCGTCATGCGCGCTTCGGTCCTCTCCATTCGTGAGATGGATTACGTCTCAGCGACGCGCGCGCTCGGCGGAAGTAACTTGCAAATTTTATTTCGCCGCATCTTGCCGAATGCGCTCACGCCGCTCATCGTTCAAGGCACGCTGGGCATTGCCTCGGCAATTTTAGACGCCGCCGCATTATCCTTTCTGGGATTGGGCGCGCAACCGCCCACGCCCGAATGGGGCGCAATGCTTGGCGCGGAGCGCAATCAGGTTTTCACGGCGCCGCACCTTGTGTTCTACCCGGGTCTCATGATCATGCTCACCGTGCTGTGCTTCAACCTGATTGGCGACGGTTTGCGCGACGCCTTAGACCCGCGCTTGGCGCACGTCAGCTAAATGCAAAAAACTCCCAAAATTTGGGAGTTTTTTCTTGAATGGATACTTTCGCGCCTTTTGTGTATAATCTTGCTTGCGCCCTGATAGTTCAATGGATAGAACAAAACACTCCTAAGGTTTAGATGTAGGTTCGATTCCTACTCAGGGCATCAGATTGTAAAAGACAAACTAATAAAAAATGAGAATACTCAGGCGGAAAGTTTAATATATTAATATTTCTCTAACCTTATAGCCCTTGTTGATTTTTTTTCCATATAGTAATATTGCCAATGATGGACGCTAGGGTGCCCCCCTCACCCTGGCGTTCATCGTTTAAGCGCCTAAAAAGTTGAAGCCCAACGCTTCGGCTTTTTTTATTTCCCAAAGCAGGCTTGATCCATTTAGGTACTCTCGGGGGAAAGACTAAAAACTCTTTAATCTTAGAAATTGAAATATAATGCTTCAGCGTTAATTAAAGGTATATGACTTACGCAAAGTCCTAAGATCAAACCACCTTATCAGGTACGATGTCGCTAATTCACGCGGATTGGGTAAAAATTCGTGATAATTCGCGGCAAAAGATTTTGACCTGCGTAAGCCCTGAGGTATTTATATTTCATCTATGAACGCCTATTCAGAAGCCGCAATCAAAGAGTTTGAAGCTAAATTCGCTCAACTCAAACTCGCGCGCCCCTTGCGGGTGGAACGTTACGATGCCGGGGATCAAGTTACTTACGCCGTGCAATTGGCTTCTCAACCTGCCGCCAAATCTGCAGTTCAAGTCAATCTATTGATTGAGAAATTTATCGGCGGCGGTTTTGCCGGGCAAGTTTATAAAGTGCGGGTTCTTTCCGCTAGCGGGGGAAATAACCCTTTTCAAGTTGACCAATCCTACGCATTAAAAATATTTATTCCTCCATCGCGCGGCGCGCTTTTTTTTAGAAATCTTTTATACGCAATCGGCTTTCAAGCTCCTTTTCAATTGCAATGTAACCCGCCAGCCGCGCGCGCCGGCGCATTATGGCAGAAGTTTATCCGCCGCGCCGCCGCTTTGCGTTTCAACGATGAGAAAGCGGTCAATGACGTTTATGGTACGTTAGTAGATTCGACTCTGGGCAGTTGCGGCGAAATTAGCGCTTGGATAGACGGACGGACTTGGCGGCTTGAGGTTGACGATTATATAGACCTGCTCAAAGATTGGGAAAAAAATAAAAACGCCGAAAACCCGGCTTTAGGTTCGCCCGAATACCGCGCCAAGAAAAAATTTTTGCAAGCTTTCTCCGCTTTATTGCATGAGCTGGGCGCGCATGAATTTGCCAGACAGTATGAATGGACGACTTGGAAGAGTCAGCCCAATGCGCTCAAGCGCCTCGAAACCGACCTCGAAGCGGATCGCGGCTTAACGGCAGTGGATTTCAGAGCGGGCTTAACCCTGCTCCCCTTTTTGCCGATGAGTCCGGGCGATTTCAAACTCATCTATGCCGGCATTAAACGCGGCAGTTGGGTTCAATTTGATCGCGGGAATTTGAATGAATTAGAAAATTTCATTCAAAAAAATCCGGCTGAATTTGCGGAACTCCTGCCGCTATTCGATGAATTGAAAACCTGCGAAACAATCTACCGAAATTCGGTTCTCGATCTCACGCGCCAGCCTTTTCGTTGGCTTACGGATAAAACCTTTCGCGCCACGCTGGTCAACAGCGCGATTTGCGGCTGGAGAATAAAAAACGAAATTGATCAAACTGCCGAAGAAAAATTACGCCAGAGTAAATTATTTTTTACATTTTTTCTTTTGCTTGGTTTATTCCCCGGCTTAGGCGGAATGCTGAGGAAAATCCTCGGGCGGGCAGACTACCGCGCGCATTACGCTCGCCTTTTTTCCAGCTTTGCCTATTTCAAAAAGACCTTGCTTGCCATGCGCGTCGAAAAAATCATCCATTGGCATCGCGGCGGAAGAATTACGGCGCAAAAAGCCGAAAAGATTTATCGTTCATTTTTTCAATACGCTTATCATTTGGGTTTGTCGTTCTTCCCGGATCAAGTTCATCGTTTTTTCTCAGACCGGCAGTATTTTCTTGATTCTTTTTATAACACGCTGATCAAACCTTTTAAACTGTATTTTGACGCGCAACTCCGCGAGGACTGGCTGAAAGAAATGGTTCAGGAAGGCGAACAAGCGCAGATCGTTTCGCACGCGGACGCCAAGAAAATTCTTTCGCAAATTCATGAAACTTTTATTCACAAATATTTGCAGAGTTTAGCGGTGCATATCATCATGGCGCCGATTACGCGCGTGATTTCAATCGCAATCGTAATTCTGTATCTGGCGAGTCATCCCGCGGCTTCCATGTTGGAGGCGCTGACGATTGTGGCGGGCATCCTTGCGTTTTTTCAGATCATCCCAATTTCCCCGGGTTCTTTCATGCGCGGACTCTATGTTTTATATGTAGTGATCCGCGATCGAAATTTAAAAGATTATAGCCTCGCCTTGCCGCTTTCTTTTTTCAAATATATCGGTTATTTTTCTTTTCCGATTCAAATGGCTTATCGTTATCCAACGCTGGCGCGTTGTATGGTTGGCTTTTGGACGACTAAGATGGTCGGCGTTGTGCCGGTCTTTGGCGAGAGCGGCGCCTTGTTGGAGCATAAAATCTTCACGCTCTTTTATAACTGGCCCCTGACAATTCGTCGAAAATTTTGGGAGCGGAGAGATTTACGCGAAACTCAAAAAATACGCGCTTGGCATCTTTTTCCGCTGGCGCTGGTCTGCGGAATTTTAGGCGGAGCGCTGGAATATCTATATATCCAAAAAGCTGAAGCTATCCCGCCGCTTTTATACGCTATCCCGCTCCTAATGTTCTTTGGATCGGGCATTGGTATTTTGGGCAATCTCGGAAGCGGCGGAGCTTCATCGTTGCAAAGAGTTTGGTTTGCCGTCGTCGGCGGGCTGGGAACGGGATTCATCAGCACGGCGCTTGTAATTCTGTTGATTGGCATAACGCGCATTCCTCTGTCAAATTGGTTATCCTATACAGGTTGGGTCTTGTTTGTTTTAGCTGTCTTCTCTGCAATTGGCGCGGCATTGACCGAATTCAAAGTGTAAAGAGATATTAAATTGCAAGAGCCAGCCGCTCAATGGGCTGGCTCTTGCAATTACTTAGGAGGAGGAGAGAAGAGAGACTTACAACCTCACTATATCATTCGCGCCGCAAACCTGCTGGACGCATTCCCTACGCAATCTAAACGATTACGCCACGATTTTTATGAGATTTTTCTCAGGCGCGCTTATTTTGAACAAATTTTTTCGGGTCTAATCGGCGCTGATAGACCAAACGCTTCGTACACTGGAACGCCATCCCATTCTTCTGGAATTTTCAACCCGAGATAATAAGCGGCTGTGGCGGCTGTATCCATGGTTACAATTTTTGAAGTTAAGCGCTTAGGCTCAATCCCGGGACCCGAAGCGACCCAAGGGATGGTCATATCTTCCGGGCGGCTGGAGCCGTGCGCATGATCATGCCCGCCATGATCGGCGGTGACGATCAATAAGGTTTCAGCGCGCAGGTTGGCGGAATCTAACTTTGCGAGTAGCGCGCCGAGGGCTTCATCAGCCCGATAGATTACGCTCAACTGTTCCGGCGAGAGCCAGCCGTACACATCGCCCATATCGTCGGTTGTGGCGAAATGAATAAAGAGTACGCCAAAATCTTGCGGGAAGTTGTCGAGCAGGGTTTGCATCACGACTTTATCGCGATCGTTAATCCAAACAAATTGATCGAGGCTGGTTGGTTCGGTCACTTGTTGAAGCTTTTCCTTGCCGGAGTATATGATCGTTTTCAGCCCAGCGGCGTGCGCGAGGTCAAATAAATCTGTGCCGATGGCGAAACCTTTTGCGGGGAGATAGTCGTTCCAATCCACTTTATGTTTTTGCGGACACATGCCGCCAAGCATGGAAGCGTGCGCGGGCAGTGTGGAACTTGGGTAAATCGTTTGGGCGGCGAGCGAATAAGCTGAGTTTTTCAGCAAAGCCAACAAGTTGGGCATTGGCGCCAACTCCAGCGCTTCGGGTCGCAAACCGTCAATGCTTAGAATGATCGCGCGGCGCGTGGGTTGCGGCGTAGCGGTGGCTGTGAAGGCAGGGGAAATAGTCGGGGAACTCGTCTGCGTTGGAGGCGGAGTAGGGAGCGCCGAAGGAGTCGCTGACGTTTGCGCGCAGGCGGAAATCAAAAAGAAGTATGCGATAGCGAGAGTTTGCTTGATTCTTTTTCTCATGGGCACGCGCTTACTTGATAAATCTGAACATCTGGAAAATCTAATTCGTTTTGATACCATTCCGGTTTTGCGCTGATACTGCCGGCGTTAAAACTATAGGGCTGATTGCCGACATAAAGATATGCCGTGCGTAACTTACAAATTTGAGCATAGATATTCGGCTGAGTAAAATCTGTGTTGGAGGGGAAGAACTCCGCTTTTTTAGATGTAATGGGCGCGACCCAAATACCTGCGTCAGCGCCAGCCGGTGAGCTTTGAGACGCATCTGGAGTAAAGGCGTAAGTTTGCGAGGCGATTAATATGGTTGCATCGCTGGGTAGATTTTGTTGAATCCATAAGAACGCAGAGGCGTCTTCTTGCCCGGCAAATTGACAACAATCCGCAGGCATGGATTTTCGAAAAAATACTGCGTCAAGCGCGAGCAGGGTAAAAGCGCCAATTTGAATTATCTTTCTGATCTTGAGTTTGTGCCGCGTGATTTCCAGCAAGCCTGCCAGCCCTAAACCGGCGATCAAAGAAAAGGGAATGAATAAAAGCATTTGAGCTAATGGCCGATCCAGCAAAAACAAGTTTGGATAGTTCAATAATCCAGACACGTTAATGTATAAAGCCCAGATGAGCGCTTCGCAAAAAAGCAGTAAGGCTATGGTTAGCTTAGGGAATTTTATAAGAGCGAATACGCTTAAAATGCACAAGCCCAACAGGGCAAAGAGATCTTCTTTTTGGTAAGAAGAAAATAGGGACGCAAAAACGCTATCGCCGCGTAAATAAAAAAAGGTCGCAATCAAAAGCAATAGGGTTGAACCATGCGCAATTATTCTTCCCTTGACCGATAGGCGTTCGCAGATTGTCGCGAAATATAAAGCCGCGCAAAATAACCCGCAGATAATTAATGAGCGCGTATGAATTAATCCGGAACATAAAACCGAAAATAACAGCGTTGCGGCTAAGCGCTTGCTACGCGGCAGGATTCCGCTAATCCATAAATAGCTAAGATTAAAGATAAAGAGCGAGGAAATCAATCCAAATAAAGCCGGATATTTGCCCCAATTAACCGCATACGCGGGTTGATACCATCCAAAGCCCGCTAAGCAAACTGTGAAAAACGCCGCTGAATTTGAACCGGTCTCTTTTTTTATAATAAAGAAAAAAGCCAGCGCGATAGTGGCTAGCGCAATTTGTCCGCCAACCAGCATTTCGTCAATGATCTCAAGGTTGAATAACTTGCCGATCTCCGCCAGAATAAGGTGGTATCCAAAATGGTAGTAAAGCCCGGTCCATTGAGAAATAGGTCGAGTTTGTATAAAGCTGATAATTTTATAGTGTTCGGCGGAATCAAAATAGGGCGGAAAGGTCAAAGGCGCAATGAAGGCGAGGTGGAGACCAGTCAATAGTAAAAAGATGACGATTAAGCATAGCGTTATGGCGAATAAGCCGGCGTTGATAATTTTTTTTAATTTCCAAACTATGCACAAAAGCGCGCCGCCAAGTATGAAAAAATAAATAAACGCCGATTGAAAAAAGAAAGCAAGAAGATAGAAACTTCCGGCTAAAAAGAAAATTGGGACAATCCACCCTGAAATTCCAAGCCATAAATAATCTTCGCTCAGGAGCGCGCGTTCTCCTGTCCACTGGAGCCAGACGGTTAAGAGCCCCGCTCCAAAAAGAAAGATCAGCAAGAAAATGGCAACGACTTCAAATTTGGCGCTGATAACATAAATCAGACGGCTGGCTATATCCATATTTTATGGGTAGGGATAAACTGGCGGAATCGTTGGGCTTGGCGTGCGGATTATCGTGCCGGCGGTTGGAACTTGCTTGGTTGGCGTTTGGACAGATGGCGTATTTCGAGGCGCAACCGGCGTGAGCGGCTCTCCAGCCGTAATCAGAAAAGATTTCACGTAGAATTTTCCTTTTGCCAGCGGAGCATTATCTGAATTAGATAGGAGGGTTATTTCTAGAGTTGTTTTCAAGGCAAAAGCTTCGCCTTGACATAATACGGTTGAACTCAGTTCTTTGCTTTTAATGCACTGATACAGGCTTTCCGTCCCATACTTTATCAAACTTAAATGAAACTCCGGAAAATCTTGATCGGGGACAAAGAGGCTGATTAACGCATCTCCATTAGCGCTACGCCCAAACGCCAGGATACAAATTTCTTCGGGGATGGCCGCGCAATAACTAAGCGGGAGCGGCGCGGGCAGGCTAGGCGTTATAAGTAGCTTCTGACGCAAAAGAATCAACCCGCCTGCAACGCTAATTAATACGCCAATTGCGAGCGTAGCTAAAATTATTTTTTGAGAAGCTATTTTCCGTAACCAATTCATTATGCTTTGATACCATCAATCAATTAAGTCTTGACTTCGCTTGTTTTCAATCTAAGCCGGATTGTACCGCCAACCTGTGCAACTTCTTTATGAAATGCCGCGTATATTGGCAGTAGGAGTCCCTTATGAAATCAAAAATTTTAGCGCCTTTTCTAACCCTTGCCTTGACCACGCTGGCTTGCGGATTTAACTTTCAATTGCCGAAAATGCAAACGCCCGGACCAGACGTCACCGAGGCGATTGCCGTACCCGCTACCGGCGCGGAAGAGACGCGCCTCAAACTCGCGTTTGGCGCTGGCGAAATTACGCTCTCTCCCGGCTCGGAAAAAGACCTCGTCAGCGGCACAGCCGTTTACAACTACCCGGATTTTAAGCCGGTCATCACCACAGACGGCGCCAATGTCGAACTGCGCGCCGGAAATTTTAACTTTGACAACATCCCAAGCTTCGGTAATTATAAAAATAAATGGGATCTCCAACTGAATGACGACCCGATCGCGCTGACGATATCCGCCGGCGCCTACGATGCGACTTATGAACTAGGCGGGCTGGCGTTGACGAGTCTCAACGTCAGCGATGGCGCGGCGACTGTGAACTTAACTTTTTCAAAATTGAATCAGTCTGAAATGTCGGCTTTGAATTACGATACCGGCGCTTCGAGCATCAAACTGATCGGCTTGGCAAACGCAAATTTTTCAACGCTCAATTTTAGCGGCGGCGCCGGCAATTACACGCTGGATTTCTCCGGCGAGTTACAACGCGATGCTTCGGTGATAATTAAGACCGGCTTAAGCGACGTTATTTTAGTTGTGCCGGAAGGCGTGAATGCCGTCGTCAATGTAGAAAGCGGCGTTTCGGATGTAAACGCGACAACTGGCTGGCAAAAAAACGGCAATACCTATACTCAAACTGGCGCAGGTCCTACGCTCACGATCAATGTGGAAATTGGCGCGGGCAATTTGATCATCACTCGCTAACCTCTATAAGCGGCGACCGAATCGCGCAGTTCACGAAAATAAACGTGAGTTGCGCGATTATCATTTCTGATATTTCACGACGCTTATTTTCCTTGTCCGATCCCAAGCATGGCTGTAAAATGGTCAATAACGGTAAATTTTACCTAGTTTAGAGAGAGTAGCTATGCAAATCACACGCCAAGCGGATTACGCAGTCCGCGCAGTTCTACACCTTGCGCGGCAAGGCAAACAGCGCGTTTCCACTACCGCCATCGCCAAAGAAGAAAAAATTCCATCCTCCTTTCTTGCCAAGATCATTTCGCAACTTTCCATCGCCGGAGTGCTCAACACCGCGCGCGGCGCGCGCGGCGGAGTCACTTTGGCGCGCGCACCTGAGGAGATCACCTTATTAGAAGTCGTTGAAGCGATTGACGGTCCCATTCGATTGAATGATTGCGTTGAAAACCCGGGCGGATGCGCCTTTGAAAAAGATTGCCCTTTGCAACCGGTCTGGTGGGACGCGCAAAAAGAATTGGTGAAGCGCTTGAAAAGCACAAACTTTTTAACGCTGATGAACAAATAAAAAACATTTCCTCCGCAGAAGGCAGGCTCTCTCAGCGTATAATTGCTGAGAGAGTTTTCATTTCAACTACTGGAAGGTTCTTCTAATGAATAAAAAATATTCAGCGCCTCTCGCAGTCGTAGCTTTAGGCTTGACGATGTTGGCTTGCGCCGTTTCAGGCGCGCCAACCGCTTCTGCCCCGCCGACAACTGATTCAGCGCAATTGAATTCCATCGTCGCTGAAACAGTTTCTGCCGCATTAGAACAAACCGCTTCTGCGCCCACCGCCACCTCCGCCGCCACAGCCACGCCTTTAGCCGAGCCGTCTCCCACGCCCACGCCTCCTCCGCAAACTGCGATCACGCATCAAGCGGACGGGAACGCGCTGTTTACCGATGAAAAAGCCAAATACAGTTTACTCATCCCGCCGGGCTGGCTCCCTGTGCGGATTGACCAAATGGAATATTACGATGCGTTCTCGCTCCCGCAAGCGGCAGACCCCGCTTTTCAAACCGCCTTGCTCAATATCAGTTCCCTGGATCCCAGCGTTCAGCGCCTCTTCATCTTTGATTTACAAGACGGGCATATTCAAAATGGAGTGGTCAATAATATCAACTTGATCTGGAGTTTGGACGAAACCTTTGCGCTGGAGAATGAAGATCAAGTGAAAGCGCTGGCTGAAACCTTGCCCACAACTGTCTCAGGGTTAACCGTAACCTCCTATTCAATTGCCAAAACGGAGTATGGTCTGCCAATTGGCGTGATCCTTTCTGAAACCAGCGTTCCCAAAGAAGGCGGCGAAATCAAATTGTTTCAAAAGCAAGTTTTCCTAAATTTGGAAGCGGGTTCATTAACGCTCACTTTCACCAGCCTGAGCGATCTCAAAGATGCGACCTTGCCCTTCTTTGACGGAATCGTTGAATCGTTTCGTTTACTTGACTAATCATTATTTCAAAGGAGTCTGATTTTCATGTCCGCATCCCGCATTGTCCGCGCCCCGCGCGGCGCACAACTCGCTTGCAAGAACTGGCTTAGCGAAGCCGCCTATCGCATGATCCAAAACAACTTAGATCCCGAAGTAGCCGAGAAGCCCGAAGATTTAGTCGTCTATGGCGGGCGTGGAAAAGCCGCCCGCAATTGGGAAGCCTACGACGCGATTCTTGAAGCGCTTAAAAACCTTGAAGCAGATGAAACGCTGTTGGTGCAATCGGGTAAACCGGTTGTGGTTTTCAAAAGCCATAAAGACGCGCCGAAAGTTTTGATCGCTAATTCAAACCTTGTGCCGCATTGGGCAACATGGGAAAAATTTGACGAGTTGGATAAAAAGGGCTTGATCATGTACGGGCAAATGACCGCCGGTTCATGGATTTACATCGGCACGCAAGGCATTTTGCAAGGCACATACGAGACTTTTGGGGCGCTAGCCAAACTCAAAGGCTGGGATTCGCTCAAAGGTAAATTTGTGCTGACGGCAGGCTTGGGCGGTATGGGCGGCGCACAACCTTTGTCTATCACGATGAACGAAGGCGTAGGCTTGATCGTTGAAGTGGATAAAGAACGCGCAGAAAGAAGAAGAGCCATCGGTTATGTGGATGTAGTCGTAGATACGCTCGAAGAAGCCATGACATTGGTGGAAGAAAACAAATCCAAAGGCAAGCCCATTTCCATCGGCTTGATCGGCAATGCGGCGGATATTTACGCCGAACTCTTTCAGCGTGGAGTCATTCCGGATGTGGTGACAGATCAAACGTCGGCGCATGAGGCGTTGTTTTATGTCCCCAGCGGGTTGACCGTCGCCGCCGCAGATGAAATGCGAATCTCGAATCCTGAAAAGTATAAAAAAATGGCAATGGATTCTATGTCCAAACATGTGCAAGCTATGTTAAGTTTTCAACGCGCCGGCGCGGAAGTTTTTGACTATGGAAATAATTTACGCCAGCAGGCGTTTAACAACGGCGTGAGCGACGCTTTTGAATTCCCCGGCTTTGTACCTGCATATATTCGCCCGTTGTTTTGCGAAGGTAAGGGACCGTTCCGCTGGGTGACGCTCTCTGGCGATGAAGAAGATATTTACACAACCGACCAAGCCATTATGGAATTATTCCCTGAAGACGCGCATTTACATCGTTGGCTAAAGATGGCAAGAGAAAAAGTTCCGTTTCAAGGCTTGCCTTCGCGCATTTGTTGGCTGGGTTATGGCGAACGCGCCAAAGCCGGTTTGATGTTCAATGAATTGGTCGCCAGCGGAAAAGTAAAAGCGCCGATCGTGATTGGGCGCGATCATTTGGATTCCGGTTCGGTGGCTTCGCCGAATCGTGAAACTGAATCTATGAAAGACGGCTCGGACGCGATTTCCGATTGGGCGATTCTCAACGCTATGATCAATGCGGTGGGCGGCGCAACGTGGGTCTCATTTCATCATGGCGGCGGCGTGGGCATGGGCTATTCCCAACATGCCGGTCAAGTCATCGTTGCGGATGGAACGCCCGAAGCCGCTCAAAGGTTGGCAAGAGTCCTGACGACAGATCCGGGCATGGGCGTAGTCCGCCACGCTGATGCCGGCTACGAAATTGCCGTCTCAGCGGCGAAACGTCATGGCATTAAAATGCCGATGTTAGGAAAATAAATTGCCAAAGTACGTTCTAGCGTTTTTTATTGGTTTGTTAATTCAAGCTTGCGCCGCGCCGCCGCCAGCGCTTACGCCAACCCAGAGCGCAGAGCCAGTTTATACCGTCACTGTCACCGCAACTGCCACTCTCACGCCCACGCCGACTATTTCTCCCACGCCGACGTTACAGCCGGGCAAAGCGGAGCGTGTGGTAATTTTTAGCTTTGACGGAATGCGCGCAGACGCAATTGCCGAAGCGCCAATGGACAACCTGATGCGCTGGATGCGCGAAGGCGCTTACACGTTGGATGCGCGCACGATTGCGCCCAGCCTCACTTTGCCCTCGCACGCTTCGATGATCTCCGGCTTGTGCGCCAATCAGCATGGCATTACTTGGAATACGGGCTTGATCGAATGGGGCTATTCCAAAGGCGTGGATATTTTCGATCTCGCTCATGCCGCCGGTTTGAAAACGGTTTTGATCACCGGCAAAGATAAATTACGCGCCTTGGCGCAACCGGAAACTACCGACGTTTTTGAAGTTCACCCGCACGATGCAGATATTGTGCAAGCCGCCATTGAGCAAATTCCGCTGGGTTTTAATCTGATGCTGGTGCATATTCCCAGCGCCGACGATCGCGGACATCAATACGGTTGGATGACCAACGCACAACTCAAAGCCTTGCGCGAGAGCGATGAATTGTTCGGTCAATTCATCGCCGCGTTGAATCAGTCTGGGTTAGCTCAAACTACGCTGGTCATCGTCACCGCCGATCATGGCGGGCATGATCGTGAGCATGAAGGCAGTCAAATTGTGGATCAAAGAATCCCCTGGGCAATTGTCGGTCCCGGCGTGGAAGCCGAACGTCTTGTTAATTTAGTGAGTATTACCGATACTGCCGCCACCGTCGCTTATGCACTTGACCTTCCACTCCAGCCGGAATGGGCAGGCATTCCCGTTTATGAAGCCTTTGGCTTGCCTGCCTTACAAGTGCATGAAAGCGTACCTTGTAGAAAATATGGTGAATAAATTTTGAGAACGCTTAACAAAATATGGATTTTGACGTTCCTACTCCTGCAAGGCTGTGGGACATTAAACGCCCCTCCCGCGCCGACGCTTGTTCCGCCGCCCACAGAGACTCTCATTCCAAGCACTTTGCCGCCCGCCACCCCATTTGCTCCCCCAACACTCACGGCTACGCCCGCGCCAAACGTCAATCGCGTTTTAATCGTCAGCTTTGACGGCTTGCGCCCGGACATCATTCAAAAAGCGAAGATGGAAAACGTGCTGGCATTAATGCAAAACGGCGCATATACGCTAACCGCGCAAACCATCATGCCGAGCACAACTTTGCCGTCTCACGCTTCCATGCTGGTGGGAACTTGCCCCGCCAAGCATATCGTCCGCTGGGATTTATACGTGCCAGAAAACGGCTATGCCCTCGGGACCGATCTCTTTGATTTGGCGCACGCCGCCGGTATGAGAACCGTAATGGTTGTAGGAAAAGAAAAACTGCGCCAAATTACAGAGCCAAGCAGTTTAGATTATTTTGCTTTTGTAGATCAAACCGATAAAATTGACGATCCGTTTTCTATCGCTCAGCTTGCCAACCGTCAAATTTCCGAAGGTTTTAGCTTGATGTTTGTACACTTCCCAGACGGGGATTTGAAAGGTCACGACGACGGCTGGCTCTCGCGCAAGCAATTAGAAGCCTTCGCTAATGAAGATGAAAACTTCGGCTATATTTTACAAACGCTGAAAAATAAAGATATGTACGCTTCGACCCTGATCATCATCAGCGCCGATCACGGCGGGCATGACACTACGCACGGCTATAACACGCCCGAAGATCGCACCATCCCGTGGATCGTCAGCGGACCCGGCATTTTGCCGATCCAATTAACTACGCCGGTGCATACGATGGATACCGCCGCCACTGCCGCTTTCGCTTTGGGCTTGCCCATCCCCGTTGAATGGGACGGCGTGCCAGTCTATGAAGCCTTTGGTTTACCCGCCTCTGCTTCTAAGAATTGCAATTAATTACTTGATCTCTTGCATAAGTTCTTCTGAAATTTTGCACATGGCGGGTTGAAAACCCGCCCTACAAATACTTTTGCAAGAGGTCTACTGATGTTACGCAGTACTGTAAGATTCAGTTTATATTTTCGGGCAATATAAACGTTGCGGTACGAATAAAGCGCGTAAGGCGAGTTGGTTACGCCTTCGGCAGATCTAATAACAATACTTCAGCCAGCAAGCGCGCGTTGACATTGCGTTCCATTTTTTCCAGCGTCGCTTCCAGATGCGTAATCGCCTGTTTGGCGGCGGCTAAATTCACTTGTTGCGCCAGCGCTTCAACTTCCACATTGCGGTCAATGTTCACCAAGGGGAGTTTGGATTGCGCCGCGCAGAGCAGTACATCCCGCCAATAGGAAAGCCAAAATAAAATCGTCTGCCGCATAACCTCTTTATCTTTGGAGAGTTTATCGGCGTAGGCGAATTTTTCCACGCGGGAAGCAGGCAAGAGCGTTTGTAGGTCGTTGAGTTTTTCTTCGCGCATTTCGAGCAAGGCGGTATTGTCAATCAGGTTGCGCGCAAAGCCGGGCCTTCCGCTGGAAATATGCGCGAGCAAACGGGCGCGTTCGGCATCCACGCCGCGCTTGATTAAATCCGCTTCAATGTTTGCGATGGGCAGGGGGCGCAAGCGTAAAATTTCGCAACGCGAAAGAATCGTGGGCAAAAGCTGTTCGGGCGTTTCGGCGGTGAGGATCAAAACGGCGTGCGCGGGCGCTTCCTCCAGCGTTTTGAGCAGGGCGTTGGCGGCGTTTGCGTTGGCTTCGTGAAAGCGTAAAAATAATGCAACGCGATAGGCGGCTTGATACGGCTTGAGGATTAAAGCGCGTTGCACCTCGCGGATCTGATCTACTTTTAACGTACCGCCTTCCGCTTCGGCTTGAATCACGTTTAAGTCGGGATGTTGCATGGCTTCAATTTGTCGGCAATCGCGGCACGCGCCGCACGGATTTCCGGGCGCGAGCGGCGTAGCGCAATTGATCGCCTGCGCAAAACGCAAAGCCAAAGTCCGCTTGCCCAAGCCGGGCGCGCCCGCCAAAAGATAAGCATGGCGAAATTCGCCGCGCGCCGCGTGTTGATGAAGCAGTTCTACTGCCCAGTCGTGCCCGAGAATGTTCCAATTGTTCATAAACTAATAAGTTAGATTTTATTCGATTCTACTGATTTTGCTGACCAAAACGCCTTCGACTTTGCTTTCTCGCTTTAAGCGATATTTCTGTGGCGCTAAATTCGCTTCAATAAAAGGCAAACTGGGCGCATAATAGAAACAACCGTTTTTCGATAAGGCTTCAATAATTTCCTGATACTTTGAGAGATAGATATCAAGTTTAGAAATATCGTGGAGATAAATATAGTTCAAGTGATTTGTAAAACTCATGTTTGCGATAATCGTGCCCCATTTGTTTGGCTCAAAAGCATAATCGAACCAGTTGATCTGCTTCAGATAAGGCTGATCAAATGTCAGGTTGCGGTCTATGCCGTAGACTTTGAATCCCAGAGCGTGTAAGCGTTGCGCTAAATTCGCTTGACTGCCACAACCTATATCTATAATAGGTTCTAGGATATTGTTTAGATCAAGTTCTAGCGCTTCAATTTGCAACTCAGCCGAATACTCCCAATAAGTTACGCCTCCAATATTAGGCGCAGATTTGAGGGCTTGCCGAAATTTCTCAGGATAGAGATCCGCCAGCCAAACAGCCAATGCGGGGTAATGATATTCTCGAAGCGTAGTTTGCGCGTCCTGCGCCTCAATCATTTTTGTCCATGTAGTGCGATAGATTTTCTTTAATCTTTTAATTTGCGTGACGTTAATGGATAAATAAGGGTTGATTGCATATAGTTTCTTCGTTAATTCTTCAACTGCAAAGGTGATCAGTTCTTTCGAAAGGCTTTCAGAGATGTTGGTATTTAGCGATTCTTCTAAAATGGCGCAAAAGCCTAAATCTACGTTAATTGTTTGCGCAACGTCTTCAAATAATAAATTCTTTGTAGCATTATTATCCAATTGCTGTTTGATCAGAGTTTGTATAGATTGCATGAATAACCTTGCTTTGATTTTAAGCCGATCAATTAATCCTCGCGCGTAATCTTATAAAAGATTCATAACGTTCGGGGCGAATTTTTCCGTCTTTCAATGCGGCTTGTACCGCGCAAGCTGGCTCGTGCGTGTGCGTGCAATCGCTAAATTGACAATGCGCCACCAACGGCGCAAGCTCGGGGAAGTAAGCGTCTATTTCTTCGGGCGCGGTATCCCACAAGGCGAGGCTCTTCCAGCCCGGCGTGTCTGCCACATAGCCGCCGCCGTCTAAGCGGAACATTTGGCGCGTCACGGTTGTGTGTTTGCCTTTATTCATCGCCGAACTAATTTCATTTACCGCCAAGCCTAACCCGGGTTGTATTGCATTTAATAAAGATGATTTACCCACGCCGCTCGGACCCGCAAAAGCGCTAATTTTTTCAACTAGCGCTTCACGCAATTCGTCCACGCCTTGATTAGTATTTGCCGAAGCGTAAATGACGCGATAGCCAATTTCCGCATAAAGCCCGAAAATTTCTTTAGCGTCGTTAACTAAATCTGTTTTATTAGCGATAATGATGGCGGGTATTTTTTGTTTTTCGGCAATCACTAAAAAACGATCCAGCATTTTCAACTTTGGGCTGGGATGCGCGCACGCAAAAACAAACACCGCCTGATCGGCGTTTGCCAGCAGAACTTGTTGATATTCGCCCTGCGGGCGCGGGTCTAACCTGACCAAAGCCTGTTTGCGCTCTTGGACATTTTCCACAACCCCGCTTCCGTCCGCCAACACGCTGATCTCCACCCAATCGCCTAATGCGGCAATATCGCCGGTAGCGCGACCATGCTTGAGTTTGCCGCGCAGTTGACAAACGACAAGGCTCTTGCCAGTTTCTACCGTAAAGAAACCGGATTGAGCCTTGACGATTAAACCGCGTTGAGTCGTTTCAGTCACAAGCGTATTTATGGAACGGGCGTGTACGGCGGTTGATCCACTTCAAATTTTTCATAATTATAGCGTTGCGGACTTCCATAATAATAGCTCTCGACCATCGCGCGGAATAATGGAACTGCCCAATCCGAACCTTCGCCGCGATTTTCAATGATGATTGCAATCGCGATGTCTGGCTTTTGCGTGTTATCTTGATTATGGGTATAGCCCGCGAACCAAGCGTGCGATAGACCGCTCCCCGATTCGGCGGTGCCGGTTTTACCCGCCACGTTGAATTGCAAGCCGCGAATGTTGAAACGCGCCGTCCCCAACGGATTTTGCGTGACCATAAACATGGCTTCTTGCAGGATTTCAAGATTTTCCTTTCTTAAAGGAAGCGTGCCGCGCGCCTCTGGCTTGAAGACGAGGAGCGGCTCGCCTTCAACGGGGAGAATCTTCTCGATGAGTTGGGGCCTGTATAAGGTCCCGCCGTTGGCGATGGCGGCGATAAAGTCCGCAACTTGCAGGGGAGTCACTTGCACGTCGCCTTGTCCAATCGCCTGATTGATCGCGTCAATATCTGTGGTGGGCACAAGAATTTGACCGCTGGCTTCAGGGACTTGCTCAATGCCGGTGGGGGCGGCAAGCCCAAACCCGCGCGCCATTTTGGCGATATCGCCGGCGCGATCCCAATTTGCAAACAGATCCAAACCGATGTGCCAAAAATATGGGTTACAAGAACGCATCAAGCCTTCTTGTAAAGTTAACAAGCCGGAAGGTTTACTATCGGAAGTGTTACACGCCAAGCCTCTTTGCAATCTTTGCTGACAATGCTCCCAAGTCCAATCATGGCGCGGCGCAATGCCGGGGATGTCGGTAAAATCGTATTGACAATCGTAAGGCGTATCTTTGAGATACAAACCGCTTTCCAATGCGGCGGACATAGTAATGATTTTGAAAACTGAGCCCAGCGGATATTGCCCCTGTGTGGCGCGGTTATATAAGGGGGTGTTTGGGTCGTTGATTAAATTGCCCAAGCCAATGTAGTTGGGGTTGTTCGGTTCAAAATAATTTGGGTCAAAATCCGGCGCGGAAGCCATCGCCAGCACGCGCCCGGTATCCACTTCCATAATCACAATTGCGCCGCGGAAAAATTCAATCGCTTTTTGCGCTTGAATTTGTAAATTGCGGTCAATGGTCAAATAAACGGAATCGGCTGGCTCGGCGGAGCTTTGCCCCAAGGTGGAGAGGATACTGCCATCCGGCGCGACGATCCGCAGAATGCCGCCATGTTTTCCGGCTAAATAATCTTCCGCCCATTCTTCAATGCCGGATTGACCAATCCGCTCATCGCCGCGATAGCCCAAACGCCGATATTGATTCAACTGCTCCGGCGAGATGAGTTGGGTGTAACCGACGGCTTGCGGGGCGACGCCCGTGTTGAAATAATAGCGCGAGTTATATTCTGAAACGACCATGCCCCCCGGATTGATGGAGAGCAGGCGTTGGGCTTCATCACGCGTGCCTTCGCACATCGGGATGTAATATCCAGAGCCTAAAGATTCGATCTGGTCTTTGATATATTCCGGGTCGTAGCCGCACAATTTGCCAAACTCAGAGGTCAATGTCCCAAATAATTCGTAGTTGATTTGATCGGTTTGAATCCCGAAGGCGAAGGAATCGGCTTGCGAAACAATCGCCTGCCCGTCGCGGTCATAAATATCGCCGCGCGCCGGAACGCTATATTCCATGCGGAGCGTATTCCCGCCCGCCAACTCCGGCAAAATCTGGCTGTCTTCCCAAATGATCTTCCAGGCTTTATTTTCTAAATTCATGCGGACGACGATATTTCTTTGAATATCTCCCGCTAGCGCCGTTTTGTAAGTGACGGCATAGCCGACTTCCGCTTTGTACGGGCTTAATAAAGAAGAGCCAATTGTAAAATCAATCTCTTTGGCGCTCATTTCGTTGAGCGAATCGTTCCAACGTTTGGAAAAATCTTCCAAGGTAACTGTGGCGCGGCTTTCCTCCGTGAGCAGGTTATACATGGTTTCATAATCGTCATTTTGAAGCGCTTCTAAATACTGCGTCACAACCGCTTTTGCGTTCGGCGCGGGGATAATCGTCACTGGGGCGGTGGGCAAGGGCGTGGAAGTCTCTGAGGAGAATAGCCCGCTCAAGCCGCCGGGTTCTTGCGTCCCGCTGGTTGTGGTCGTTTGTCCGCAAGCTGAGAGCAAAGTCGCCGCCACAAGCAGATTGATCCAACGTAAAAATTTCATGTGTTTCCTTTCAAACCATTTCGCCGCGCAAAATTGCGCCTGAAACCGAACATTTGTAATCCAACATTTTCTGACAGCCGTTTGGTACGTCCGCTCTGGGCGCGACGCCAAATTTTTCAAACGCGCGAACCACGTGACACATCGGTAAGCCCATCACGCCGGCAAAACAACCGTGCATCTCAGCCACCGGATTGAACTCTGCATGTTGAATTGCATAAGCGCCGGCTTTATCCAAGGGGTCGCCAGTGCGGATATACGCCTGAATTTCATCCTCACGATACGTCCGCATCGGCACATCCGTCACGCTTAAATCCGTAAGCAGTTTGCTATCGCTTGTGCGATAGACGGCAATTGCGGTAAAGACCTGATGCGTCCGCCCGCGCAATTGACGCAACATCCGCGCCGCGTCTTCCGCGTCCTGTGGTTTGCCCAAAATTTCAGCGCCGTCAATCACCGCAGTATCCGAGCCGACGATCAGCGCTTCGCCGGAGATTTTTTGAGCCACCGCCAAAGCTTTCGCTTGCGCCAAACGCAAAACGTAGGCGCGCGGCGTTTCGTCCGCCAATACGCTTTCGTCAATCTCAGAGACGATCACTTCAAATTCCCAGTTCCCTAATCCAAATAAGCGCTTGCGGCGCGGGGAACTAGAGGCTAAAACCAACTTCATGTTCAAGATTCTAACACATCCTTTTTTTTGACCGAAACGGCTATTCGGCGCAGAAAAAATGGAAAAATGAATTAGAAAATTTGTGCTATACTCCGCCCATGCGTATCATTCGCTCTTCCGATATTGGGAATTATCTCTACTGCCGCCGCGCCTGGCGCTACAAAAGAGATGGGGTCGTTTCGCAAAATCAGACGGAACTTTCAGCCGGAACTGAACTGCACAAAAAACATGGGCGGCAGGTTTTGGCTTCGCTCCTCACGCGGACCGTCGGCTTGATTCTGTTTCTCGCGGCAATTCTTTTGCTGGTAGCTTACTGCACAATGCAAATCATTTAGGTTTCCATGACCACGCCTATCCTTGCGTTCATCCTCCTCTTATTCGCTTTTATCTTTTTCTTTCAATCCAATCGCCAACGCAAATCTGCCGGCTTGCCCGGCGGGCGCGTCGTTTACACCGATACGCATGGCTGGGGCAAAGTGGAAAAGCCGCTCTTTTACGCCGCGCTGGATTTAACCGGCAAGCCGGATTATCTCATTGAGAAAAACGGTCAGCTTATTCCGGTGGAAGTCAAATCCGGCAGAGCGCCGGAAGCGCCATACGATTCGCATATCTTCCAACTAGCCTCGTATTGCTTGTTAGTGGAGAAAACCTACGCCAAACGCCCGCCGTATGGGATTATTCATTATGAAAACCGCGATTTTGCAATTGACTATACTCAGGAATTAGAAACCGCCTTGATTGAATTATTGGCAGACATGAAAGAAGACGATCTCAAACGCGAAGTTCCCCGCTCGCACGAACAAGTTGCGCGTTGTAAGCGTTGCGGCTACAGAGACGTATGCGATCAAAGCCTCGCTTAGTTGATTCATAAAGGTATAATTTGGCAATATGTCAGAGCCTTTCATCCCGCAACGCCCCGTCATTGTGGCTTACCCTAAAAAGTTAGAAGCCTTAGCCGAGGGCGAAGCGCTCGCCGAATATCTAAGGTCCAAAGGGTTTGCCGCGCCGTGCGGCTCTTTATATGACGAAGAACTCCGCAAGCGCGTAAAGCAAGGCGAGTTTGATTTGCTGATCGTGGTTGGCGGCGACGGCAGTATGCTCCGCGCCGGGCATTTATGCGCGCCTTCAAACGTTCCAATTTTAGGCGTCAACCTCGGGCGCATCGGCTTTCTGATTCAAGTCGAGCGCGCGGATTGGCGCGTTTATCTCGAAAAAATATTTAACGGCGAAGCGTGGATCGAAAACCGCATGATGCTTCAAGCGCATCACGTGCGCGGCGGAGAAGAGATTGGAAATTGGCACGCCCTCAATGAAGTGGTCGTTGGGCGCGGACAAAACCTAAGACCCGTGCGCTTCACCGCCTTTGTAGATAACCTGCAATTAACCAGCTACGTAGCGGACGGTTTGATTGCCGCCACCGCCACCGGCTCCACCGCTTACGCGCTCGCCGCCGGAGGACCGATCCTGCCGCCGGAGTTGCGTAATATTTTATTGGTCCCGATCGCGCCGCATTTATCCGTAGATCGCGCGGTAGTTTTATCTGAAGGCGCTTCCGTGACGATCAAGATCAATAGCGAAAATGCGATCATCAGCGTGGATGGTCAGCCGCCCACGCCCTTGCTCGAAGACGATTTGATCAACATCCGCGCCGCGGACGTTGCCGCGCAATTTGTGCGCTTCGGCGACGCCGGATATTTCTACCGTAACCTCACCGCGCACATGAACGAAAATTCTTTAGGATTGCCAAGATAACATGACCGAAACCACGCCGACCTATTGTTACGCTCACCCCACGCGCGAAACGTCTTTGCGCTGTAAACGCTGTGAAAGATACATCTGCACCGCGTGCGCCGTGCATACGCCCACCGGATATTTGTGCAAAGATTGCGTGCGCCAACATCAAAAATCATTCGATACCGCCTTATGGTACGACTATCTCATTGGCTTTGGCGTAACTTGCGCGCTTTCGCTGATCGTCAGCGTGTTAGTTGGGATCGTCTCCAGTTTCATTGGCTTTTATATTATTGTTATCGGGGCGCTTGCAGGCGGCGGCGCGGGCCGCTTCATTGCGGATCTGGCTTTACGCGCCGTAAAAAAACGCCGTTCAAAAGCGTTGTTCATTTCGTGCGCCGCGGGCGTAGTAGTTGGCGCATTGCCCAGCGCGGCTTTCTTCTTTTTTGCAGGCAGTTTATTCACCTTGATCGGTCTTGGTGTTTATGTCGTCGTTGCCGCATCCACTGTGTATGCGCGCATTTCTGGAATTCAACTCACCCGTTAACCTATGCTTACTGAACTGCACATCCAAAACTTTGCAATCATAGATAAACTCGACTTGCGCTTCGATGCCGGGCTGATCATCCTCACCGGCGAAACCGGCGCGGGAAAATCCATCATCCTGGACGCGGTGGTGATGTTGATCGGCGGCAAAGCCGACCCGACCTTCGTCCGCGCTGATTCAGACGCGGCATTTGTCGAAGCCGTGTTCCAACTCAACGGTCCAGAAAAAGAGGCGGTTCACGCAGTCTTGAAGCGCGAAGAATTGCTGGACGATCCCAATTACGTTGTGCTGATGCGCGAAGTCCGCAAAGAAGGACGCAGTGTGGCGCGAGTGAATGGCCGCACAGTGAACGTGGGCTTGCTGAAGGAATTGGGCGCTTTGTTGATTGATATTCACGGGCAAGCCGAACATCTCTCTCTGCTCGATCCGCGCGCGCATTTGGGCTTGCTCGATCGCTACGCCGAAGTTGCCAAGCCGCTGACGGAGTACCGCCAAACGTATCAGGCGTTATTGAATTTACGCCATGAATTGAACGCATTGCGTAAAACCCAAGCGGACGCAAACCGCCGCAGTGAAACGCTCGCCTATCAAGCCGAAGAAATTGAAGATGCGCAATTGAAACTTGGCGAAGAAGAGGAACTGCGTAAGGAACGCGACCGTTTAGCGAACGCCGAAGCGTTGGCGCAAAACGCGCAAGAAGCTTTGGCGGTTTTGGAAGAAGGCTCGCCGGAAACGCCCGCCGCGACAGATTTGCTCGGTCAGGCGGCGCAAGCTTTGGCGGCGCTGGCGAAAATTGACGCAGGTCAAACGGAATTAGCCGACCAAGCTGAAGAAGCGCTGGATTTGATTTCGGATGTTATTCACGGCTTGCGCGGATATTTGGAAGAAATTGAATTCAACCCCAAACGGTTGGACGATGTGGAAGAGCGCTTGGATTTAATCCGCTCACTGGCGCGCAAATATGGCGGCAGTATTGCGGCGGCGTTGGCTTATGGCGCAGATGCGCGCAAGCAATTGGAAACGATCACTGGCGCGGCAGACCGCATTGCCGAGCTTGAAATTCAAGAAGCGCAATTGCTGGAAAAACTTGGCAAGCAAGGTAGCGCGCTCACTGCCAAGCGTAAATCTGCGGCGAAGGAACTGGGCAAAGGCATTGAAATTGAATTGGACGATTTGAAGATGGCTTCCGCTCAATTTGGCGTGGATTTTCAATCCAAGCCGGATGTGAACGGCGCGCCGCTTGCGGATGGAACGCGCATCGCTTTTGACCAAAACGGATTCGACCGCGTTGAGTTTCTCGTCGCCCCGAACCCGGGCGAAGGGCTGAAGCCGCTGGCGAAGATCGCTTCCGGCGGCGAGACTTCGCGCTTGATGCTCGGCTTGAAAAATGTGCTGGCGCGCGCCGATGAAGTGCCCGCTTTGATTTTTGATGAAATTGATCAAGGCATTGGCGGGCGCGTAGGTATGGTGGTGGGGCAAAAACTTTGGAATCTTTCGCGCACGCATCAGGTTTTTTGCGTGACGCATCTCCCGCAATTGGCGGTCTTTGGCGATCAGCATTATCAGGTGCAGAAGCTGGTCAACAAAGGGCGGACGCTCACGCGCGTGGAACAATTAGACGGCGAACCGCGCCTGCTGGAACTCTCTCAAATGCTCGGCGAGGTGGGCGAAGGCACGCTCCGCTCGGCGCATGAATTACTGCAAACGGCGCGGCAAATGGTGAAAAGCGGGAAGTAAGAACGCGGCGGCTATGATGCTGGTTGTGATTACTTCAATAGCGCTTAGCTTGTATTATTTGACTATCCATGAGGCGTTCCGCTCTGTTTTGGCGTTGTAGCGGAGCTATTGCGATTCTTCAAGCCTTGGCGATATTTTGAATAAAGGATAACCATGCAATTAAAAGATAAAGTTGTTTTGATCACCGGCGCGGGCAAAGGCGCAGGTAAATTACTGGCGGAGGCATTCGCCGAGCGCGGCGCGAAATTGGCGCTGAACGATATTTCCCCGATTAATGTAGAAGCGGTGGCGGCGGGCATTGTGCAACGCGGCGGCTATGCTCAAACCTTTGTGGAGGATATCGCTAAGAAGGTCGCGGCGCAGGCGTTGGTCAATAATTTGGAAGATGAATTCGGGCGGATTGACGTGCTGGTGAATCACGCCAACGTTCAGCCCAGAGCCGCTTTGCTTGAAATGGATGAATGGGATTGGCATCGCGTCTATGACGTGAATGTGACCGGCGCATTCTTGATTACGCAATCTGTGGCGCGACTCATGCGCACGAAAGGCGGCGGGGCGATTCTGAATCTCGTCGAACGCCCCAGCCAAGGCGTAGAAAAAGAAGCGGCGTATTATTCCAGCATGGCGAGCCTGAAGCAGATCTCCGCTTTGGCGGCGCAGGAACTAAGTCAATATGGCATTCAAGTCTTTGCTGTTGAAAGATCAAAAAGCGCGGCGCAAGACGCATTGAAAATTTTGGAAGCCTTATGAAAGAATTATTGGAATACCGCGTCTTTTTAGTTCGGCGCTTGGAACGCGCCGCGGACGAATTTTGCGAACTTTGCAAACCGATTGAGCCAACCCGAAAAATTGACGGCGAACGAACCGCGCATCAAATTGCCTTTTACACGCGCGGCTTGAACGCGCTGGTTTATGATTTACGCGCGCGCAGAACGTTGAATGAAGAGAACCCGCTCTTTGAAAATTTTGACCCGCCGACTTGGCTGGCGCAACATTACGACCCAACCGAAGATTACGAAAAAATTTTATCTGAATTCAAAGCGCAAGTTCAGGCGTTATGCCAAACCTTAGCCGCTTTGCCCAATGCCGATTGGTCGCGCGTCAGCCGCCATCAACTGCTCGGCGCAGAATTGACTTTGCAATTATGGGTTGAATACGGTTTGGCGCAAATTGAAGAACGCTTAATTGAAGTTCGGCGGGGAGTATAATTTTTCACGCCATGCCGATCTTAGACGCGCACACCGTTGAATTTTTTAGCAAAAGCCCTGAGCAAACCCGCAGAATAGGAATCCGCTTAGGCAAAGCCCTCAAAGCTGGCGACGTAATTTGTTTGCAAGGCGAACTCGGCGCGGGCAAAACTACTTTTGTGCAGGGCGTGGCGCAAGGCTGGGGCTCGTTGGACGCTGTTTCCAGCCCAACTTTTATTTTGGTTAATCAATATCGCCGCGCCGATGACGAAAAAATATTTCATTTGGATACCTACCGCCTCGCTTCGCAACCCGAAGCTGAAGAACTTGATTTAGACGCGATGCTGGCTGAAGGCATTTTGCTGATCGAATGGCCCGAACGTTTAGGCGCATTGATCCCAGCCGAGCGCTTGTGGATCAAACTCGATCACCTAGCTGAAGAACACCGCCAAATGAATTTCAACGCATCTGGTAAACGCGCGGATGAATTATTAAATGAAATTCGCAATTCAATTTTTGGAGGCGGATGATGTTGCTGGCAGTTGATACTTCTACCGCGCAGGTGGGTTTGGCTTTATTGGATGGAAACCAGATTCTTGGCGAAATGTTGTGGACGACGCGCCAACATCACACCACTGAGTTGGCTCCGGCGCTTTCCGGACTGTTAGCCCGCTCCGGCGTTTCTATGGAAATGGTCAACGCTTTAGCAGTGGCGCTTGGACCAGGCTCCTTCACCAGTTTGCGAGTCGGCTTGGCGTTCGTCAAAGGGCTGGCATTGGCGCGGCGCATCCCCGTTCTCGGCGTTAACACCTTGGACATCATTGCGGCGGCGCAACCAATTGGCAAAATTCCGCTGATTGCCGTTATTCAAGCCGGGCGGACGCGCCTCGCATATCAGCTATATCAACCGCAAAAGAAAATCTGGCAGGCGGATGGCGAATTGAAAAGCGGAACTGTGGATGAGTTAATTTCACAAATTACAACGCCCACGCTCCTTGCCGGAGAATTCACCGCTGAAGAGCGCTTGAAATTATCCAAACAGAAAAAGATTACGCTGGCTGTACCAAGCCAATCTGTGCGCCGACCGGCGCTTTTGGCGGAATTGGCTTGGGCGCGTTTTCAGAAAAACGAATTTGACGAACCCGCCAGCCTTGCTCCTATTTATTTACACGTCGCGGGCGCGCCGCCCGCATGAACCTTTTAATCCGCAAGATGACGTTGGATGATTTGGAACAGGTGACGGCGATTGATCAACTATCTTTTTCATTGCCCTGGCCCCCGCGCTCCTTTCAATTTGAAGTGACGGATAACCCCGCTTCTCGAAATTGGGTGGCGGAGATGGAAGGGCAAACGGTTGGCTTGCTTGTCGCCTGGCTGATCGTGGATGAGATTCACATTGCCACGTTTGCCGTGCATCCGAACTTTCGCCGTCAAAAAATTGGCGAACAATTGCTGGCTCATGCGTTAAAATCCGCCAGCGCGGAGGGCGCGCTAAAATCATTTTTAGAAGTGCGCGCCAGTAATCATGCCGCGCGCGAAATGTATCGAAAGTTTGGCTATCTGGAAGACGGCATCCGCAAAGGCTATTATAAAGATAACGGCGAAGACGCAATCTTGATGACGTTGGAGCGCATTCGTTTATAGGAGCAACCGCATGACAGCCGAAGAGACGCTCGCTCAAATTGCCCGGGAGATCGCGCTTTGCAAAAAATGCGCCTTACACGAAGCGCGCAAAAAAACTGTGCCGGGCGTCGGGCTCGCAAACGCTGAAATAATGTTGATTGGCGAGGCTCCCGGCTTTCATGAAGACGAGCAAGGTTATCCGTTCGTGGGCGCGGCTGGAAAATTTTTAGATCAGTTATTAGAACAAGCCGCTGTGACGCGCGCTGAAGTATTCATTAGCAATATCGTTAAATGCCGTCCGCCAGGAAATCGCGATCCACAACCAGAAGAGTTGGAAGCCTGTGATGAATATCTTTCAGCCCAAATTGCGGCGATCAATCCGAGTATCATTGTCACCTTGGGGCGCTTTTCGATGAGTAAGTTTCTGCCGGGCGCGAAGATCAGCGCTGTGCATGGGCAGATGCAAAAAATCGGCGAGCGCTTTATCATCCCCATGTTTCATCCGGCGGCGGCTTTGCATCAGCCGGCGTTGCGCCCATCCATCCTGGCGGATTTTGCAAAACTGCCGGAGCAACTGCAAGCGGCGCGCATAGCTTTGGGTAAAAAAGGAACGCATGAAAAGCAAAAAATAACGGCGCTTGACGAACAGAAGCCGAAGCAATTAAATTTATTTTGAATTGAAAATTCAAGAATGGAAATGGCATGTCAATCAAGGAAGACTTAATTAAAAAGATAAAAGCCAAAGACGCAAAAATGGCGATTCTTGGATTGGGGTATGTGGGCTTGCCGTTGGCGGTGGTTTTTGCCGAGGCGGGGTTTAATGTCACCGGCGTAGACCCAGATCAAAGGAAGATTGAGGCGCTTCTCAAAGGCGAGTCATATATTCCAGACGTGAAAAATGAAGCGGTGGCGAAGTTAATCAAAAGCGAGAAATTCACAGCGACGACTGATTTCTCCGTTCTGCGAGAAATGGATGCCGTGAGCATTTGCGTGCCGACGCCTTTACGCCAAACCGGCGACCCGGATATGTCCTTCATCATTTCCGCCACGGAAGAACTGGCGAAGTATATGCACAAGGGCATGGCGGTGGTTTTAGAATCGACGACTTACCCGGGCACCACGCGCGAATTGCTTTTGCCTAAATTGGGACTGGAACATGGTTTGCAAGTGGGGGAAGATTGGTTTCTGGCGTTTTCTCCGGAACGGGTGGACCCGGGGCGCAAAGATTTTACGACGATCAATACGCCCAAAGTGATGGGCGGGATTACGGAAACTTGCGGCGAGGTGGCGACGGCTTGGTATGAAGGCGCGATCCAAACCGTGCATCATGTTTCCACGGCGGAGGCGGCTGAGATGTCTAAATTGTTGGAGAATACTTTCCGCATGATCAATATCGGTTTGGTGAATGAATTAGCGATTATGTGCGAGCAATTGGGCGTGGATGTGTGGGAAGTGATTGACGCCGCCGCGACCAAACCTTTTGGCTTTATGAAGTTTACGCCGGGTCCCGGCTTGGGTGGGCATTGTATTCCGATTGACCCGCTGTACCTTTCATGGAAAATGAAATCCTTCAATTACAACGCGCGCTTTATAGATTTGGCTTCTGAGATCAACACGAATATGCCGCGATATGTGGTTTCGCGCGTGTTAGACGCGATGAATGACCGCGCGAAGACGCTCAAAAACTCGAGAATTTTAGTTTTGGGCGTGGCTTACAAGTCGGATATTGACGATGTGCGCGAATCACCCGCGTTGGATGTGATTGGCTTGCTACGTAAAAAAGGCGCGAATGTGGATTATCACGATCCGTACATCCCGCATATTCATCACGAATATGACGGCTGGCAAATGGATAGCGTCCCAGATTTGATGAAAGCCGTGCGCGCGGCGGATGCGGTGTTAATTGTGACGAATCACAAACAATACGATTATCAGGCGATTATTGACGCCGCCAGTTTTGTGTTTGATACGCGTAACGCGACCGGCAAGATCGCAAAAAACCATGAGAAAGTTGTGAGGTTATAAATATGGGAAATTATCTCGTCACTGGCGCGGCTGGGTTTATCGGCGCGCGCACTGCGCAAATGCTGATCGAGCAAGGGCATACCGTCGTGGGGATTGATAATCTCAATGACGCATACGACCCGCGCTTGAAAGAATACCGCCTGAAGATTCTAAAATCTTTGCCCGGCTTCAAATTTCATCAAGCGGATATTTCTGAGAAAAAAACAATTGATTTGTTCAAAGCTGAAAAATTAGACGGCGTGATCAATCTTGCCGCGCGCGCCGGCGTGCGCTTTAGCGTGGACGATCCGTGGACGTTCGTTGAATCTAATGTTACCGGCACGTTGAACATGCTGGAAGTCTGCCGTCAGGTTGGCTGTCCGAAATTTATTCTCGCTTCCACTTCCAGCATTTATGGCGAAAACCCGCCTTACCCTACGCCAGAGACTGCTTCCAGCAGTGAGCCGATGCAACCGTATGCCGCCAGCAAAAAAGGCGCGGAATCTTTGGCATATGCGTATCACCACTTATATAATATTGACGTGACCATCGTCCGCTACTTCACGGTGTATGGACCTGCGGGCAGACCCGATTTGGCAATGTTCCGTTTTGTGCAATGGATTATGGAAGGCGAACCCGTGCGGATCAATGGCGATGGCGATCAATCGCGCGGCTTTACCTACATTGACGATATTGCGCGCGGCACAATTGCGGCGCTCAAACCGCTCGGCTACGAAGTGATCAATTTGGGCGGGCATGAAGTGATTTCGATCAATCAACTGGTGGAAATGGTTGAAGAATTGACCGGCAAACAAGCCATCGTTCAGCATGGTCCCCCCAACTTGGCAGATATGCGCACCAATCAGGCGGATGTGAGCAAAGCCAAAGAACTGCTTGGCTGGAAGCCGCAAGTCAACTTGCGCGAGGGGCTGGCGAACTTGATCAAATGGTATAACGAAGAACGCGAGTGGGCGAAGGAAGTGTTAACGCCGTGATATGGGATTGTTAATCCAATCCGTTTGCCTCCGTGAATCCGTTATGAAGTCCGTTGATAACAAACGCGCTACGCCCATAGCCGGATTCAAGCAAAGGTCGAATATTTGTCATTTTTCGCAGGCGATCCGCCAGTCCGGTGGGCAGTTGGAGGCGTCCAGCGAATAGCTCAAAAGCGCCATCTCCAAGGTGTAGGCACAAGAGCATGGGCGAATTATAGTACGAATGTGGGGGAGGGAATATTTATGAAGCGTAACAATCCTTGTGGGTTTGCGCTATACTGAAGTCATAAAGCGCTCATTAAACAAATTTACTTAGATTAGCGAAAGATTTGAATTATTCTACTTTTTACTCTCTACCGTACATGGCGCTCTTTTTACCGCTAAGAGCGCGAAGAACGCAAAGATTTAAAGGCTTTCTTGGCGCACTTTGCGGGCTTCGCGGTGCATATGTACGGTAACAAAACTTTTTATACCATTTGAAAGTTTTTATGTGTGGAATGTGAGGAGTAAGCATGCATAGACACGGATCGCCAAAAGCGCAAACGTTCGCAACGGCTTTTATGATTATTGCCGTTATTGTCCTTATGGCTTTTCCCGTGTTTTTAGTTTTTTTAGGGAAGCCCGCAAGACAGATGGAGACTTACAGGCGGGGTTGGAGCAAATATTGCAAACGACTGAAAAAATGCATCCTGATGAAGCGCTTGTTATTGACGGCGTTAATAATACGCTTTATTTACCTTATGACGCGATTGACATGGAAGGAAAAATTTCAATTAGTTCACGCTCCCCTGAAATGTTTAACGCGGCAACGCCTGAATGGATTTTGTTGTATGTAGTGAATGTGATGTTTTGGCAGAAAGACGGCGTCTTAATGCCGCAGGTTAATCTTTCGAGACCCGCGCATGTTTGTTTTACCCTCAATGAAGGTCAATGGGCTGACTATATAAACCGCCCCACTGAATATCAGGTTCAGTATTACGCACAAGATCAAAACCCGGCTCGTTGGGAACCCATTCCGCTTTCGGTATATCCGGAACGTTTTCAAATTTGCGGCGAAACTACCCATTTATCTATTTTTGGATTGGCAATGAAGCCAGATGAAGATGGTACGGCGCCTGTTGCCGGCGTTACTGTGACTCCGAATGGAACATGGGAGCCGACAAAAGAAAATATAGACGTGACTTTCGTCTTTATTCCGAAAACCCCCACTCCAACGCCAACCCCCTTACCCACAAGCACGCCTTTACCCACAGCTACATCAATTCCCACTTCAACTTCAACGAATATCCCAACAGATATTCCAACTCCAACCAATACAGAAGTTCCTACGGCAACAGACGCGCCTCCTACAGATACTGACACACCCCCAACGGCTACCGATGTGCCAACCGATGTGCCTACTGATATACCTCCCACAGCTACTGATGTGCCTACCGATATGCCCACTGATATACCTCCAACGGCTACTGACATACCTACTGACATACCTACCGATGTGCCCACTCCATGATAGAAGCCGAATGGAACAGCCTGCGAAGCTTGCTGGAAAATCGGGGAGCGTCTAAAAGAATGGACTAAAGCGCTTTGCGCCACAGAGAACGCTTATAAACGGACTCTTTCACGGACTCACAGACAAAAGCGGACTTATTGCCGTATAAGGTTATCTCAATGTATGCAAGCGCTAAATCCGTTTAATTCCGTGAATCCGTTATGAAGTCCGTTGATAACAAACGCCTATAAACGGACTCTTTCACGGACTCACAGACAAAAGCGGACTTATTGCCGTATAAGGTTATCTCAATGTATGCAAGCGCTAAATCCGTTTAGTTCCGTGTATCCGTTATGAAGTCCGTTGATAACAAACGCCTATAAACGGACTCTCTCACGGACTAACAGACAAAAACGGACTCCCCGCCATGTATAATTACCCCAATTCAGTCAAACACCAAATCCGTTTGAATCCGTGTATCCGTTACAAAGTCCGTTGACAATATCCGAGCATCCGTTATGAAGTCCGTTGACCAAAAACGCCCCCTTAAAATCTTCCTCTGTCACGCACGCAGTGACCAAACCCGCGTGCGAGATTTATACAACCGCCTGACCAAAGACGGTGTGGATGTATGGCTGGATAAAGTTAGCCTGCTTCCCGGTCAGGCTTGGGAATATGAAATTCGCAAAGCAGTGCGCGAAGCGGACGTGGTGGTGGTTTGCCTATCCGCGCAGTTTAATCAGGCGGGTTTTCGTCAAAAGGAAGTGCGTCTGGCGTTGGATTCCGCAATGGAAAAACCCGAAGGCGAGATTTTCATCATCCCTGCAAGGTTGGAAGAATGCGAAAGTCTCGAAAGCCTGAGACAATGGCATTGGGTGGATTTATTTGAAGCCGACGGCTACGAAACGCTGATGCGGGCTTTACGGGCGCGCGCCGACAATATTGGCGCGACTCTGCAATTAAAAAAATGGCTTCCCAGTTTTACCACGCCGCGTAAAACGGAACCTAGACCTGATAAAGCGCCCGATGCGGTTGGCATTGGCGGCGATGTGAAAGAAAGCGTGATTGTTTCAGGTAGTGGCAATGTGATTAATATTGGAAAACAGGAAGCACCCGCGCCGAAACTAACAGCGACACAACCTGAACCGAAGAAAACATCACCCCGCAAACCGAACACCGCCGTCATCGTCGCGCTGATCGGCTTGGTTGGCACGCTGTGCGCCGCGCTGATCAGTTCGCCTGTATGGATCAACATTTTGTTTCCGACTCCAATGGCTACCCTCCCTCCTTCCCTTTCTGATTCGACGGCAACTTCTTCTGCCGCAGAGCCAGTTGCAACTCTCCCCACTGAAATTATGGACACGCATAATACAATAATGCGCCTCGTGCCTGCAGGTGAGTTTACGATGGGTAGCGAGGATGGCAATGATGACGAAAAACCCGCCCATCAAGTGTATCTGGGCGCCTTCTACATGGACATCTATGAAGTGACCAACGCCGCCTATAAAGCATGCGTAATGGCGAGCGAATGTACCCGGCCGCAAAAGATAAGTTCCTACACACGTTCCAGCTATTACGGAAACTTGCAATACGATGATTACCCTGTGATCTATGTAGATTGGAATCAGGCGGATTCCTATTGCAAATGGCGCGGAGCAGATTTACCCACCGAAACCCAATGGGAAAAAGCCGCGCGCGGCACAGATAGCAGGACCTATCCCTGGGGCGAGGGAATCGATTCAAATCGTGCCAATTACAATTCAAGCGATACAATGGAGATCGGCAGTTACGAAAGTGGAAAAAGCCCCTATGGCATATACGACATGGCGGGCAATGTCTGGGAGTGGACGGCGGATTGGTATGGCGCCTACCCCGGAAATACAGTAAGCAATTCGAGTTACGGAACAACCTATCGCCTTGTGCGGGGCGGCTCATGGTTCAGCGGCGATCTCAACGTCCGTTCTGCGTATCGGGGCTGGGACACGCCCGTCAACTTCGACGGCAACATCGGTTTTCGTTGTGCCAAAGACGCAACTCAATAAGTTAAGAAAAAACTTCCAGAAACAAGAACCAAGCGCCCCGAAGCCTGAAGCGAATATTGGACAATAGACAATGGTCAATCGTCAATCGTCCATACCCTAAAGGGTATGATGTCGTCTTTCCATCAGTTATAATCTCCCCGCAACAAAAACTGAACGCTGAAAAACTGGTCACTGATAACTATGTCCTCTTCCTTCCAATCCATCATCCTCAAACTTCAAAACTTCTGGGCTGATCGCGGCTGTCTCATCACCCAGCCCTATTACACCCAAGTCGGCGCTGGCACAATGAACCCCAACACCTTCTTGCGTGTGCTTGGACCCGAGCCCTGGAATGTCGCCTATGTCGAACCGTCTGTCCGCCCCGATGATGGGCGTTATGGCGAGAACCCCAATCGTTTTCAATTGCATACCCAATTTCAAGTGATTCTCAAACCTGATAATGGAAATCCACAAGAGTTATATCTTGACTCGTTGAAAGCGCTGGGCATTGATCCGCGCCAGCATGATATTCGTTTCGTCGAAGATAATTGGGAACAGCCCGCCATCTCCGCGTGGGGGTTGGGTTGGGAAGTTTGGTTGGATGGGCAGGAAATTACGCAGTTCACTTATTTTCAACAGATGGGCGGCGTCGCGCTTGATCCCGTCTCGGTTGAAATCACCTATGGGCTGGAAAGAATCTTAATCGCGCTCAACAATGCCAAAGCGATTTGGAACGAAGAATACGGCGCGGGCGTGACCTATGGCGAGATTCGCCGTCAAGAAGAATTTGAACATTCCAAATATTATTTTGAAACCGCCGATGTCGAGCGCATCCGCAAGATGTATGATTTATTTTCCGCCGAAGCCGATGCTTGTCTCGCTGAAAACTTAATCGTCCCCGCGCATGATTATGTTTTGAAATGTTCGCACATGTTCAATGTGCTCGATACGCGTGGCGCGATTTCGGTTGCCGAACGTCAGGCATTTTTCCGCCGTATGCGCGAACTTGCCAAACGTGTTGCCGAAAGTTATAGTGAACAAAGAAAAAATCTTGAATACCCGTTATTGAAGGAATCAGGTACTAGGCATCAGGTATCAAGTAATAAACCCCTAGTCACTAAACCCCAATTACCTAGTCACTTTATTTTGGAAATCGGCGTTGAAGAGCTTCCCGCTTCGGATGTTGATTCCGCTTATGCGTTTCTCGAATCTCGCATATCGGATTTTCTCAACGAACTTCATCTTGACCACAAAGACATCCGCATCTTTACTACCCCGCGCAGGTTGACTGTTTCAATTGACTCGCTCTCCCCGAATCAGCCAGACCGCGAAGAGATTGTCAAAGGTCCACCCGCAGATAAAGCGTTTGTAGGTCAAATTGCCAATTTGACCTACACTCAAGCCGCGATTGGCTTTGCTAAGAAAAATAATGTGGATGTAAAAGATTTAGAAGTCCGCGAACAAGATGGTGGCAAATACGTCTTCGCAGTCGTCAAGCAAAAAGGCAAACCGACTCCCGAAGTCTTGCAAGAGGCTTTCCCGAAATTAATTGAAAGTGTCAAGTTTGAAAAATCAATGCGCTGGAACGATTCAGGCGTTTCATTCTCCCGCCCGATTCGCTGGATTGTGGCATTGCTCGGCGAGACGGTCATTCCATTTGAATATGCGGGCGTTGTTTCAGGCAATCTCTCTCGCGGACTGCGCCCTTATGGCTCGCCCGAAATCAAAATCCCATCTGCGGAAAAATATTTGGACGCGATTCGTGAATCAGGCATCGTCTTGGATAAAGAAGAAAGAAAGAATTCAATTATTGAGCAAGTGAAACAATCCGCTTCATTGGTTGGTGGGGAGGCGATTATTGAAGATGGTTTATTGAATGAAGTTGCCAACTTGGTTGAAATGCCCACCGCCGTGATGGGCGCTTTCAACGAAGAATTTTTGCAATTGCCGCGCGATGTTTTGATTTCAGTAATGAAGAAACATCAGCGTTATTTTCCAGTTCAGAACAAGTCGCAAGTCATAAGTCGCAAGTCAGACCAGACCTTCGACCTTCAACCTTCAACCTTGCTCCCGCACTTCATTGCCATCCGCAACGGCGACGACATCGGCATTGACATTGTCCGCGAGGGCAATGAGCATGTGCTTGGCGCAAGATTCGCCGACGCCAACTTCTTCGTCCGCGAAGATGTGAAATTGAAACTCGAAGAATATCGCCCCAAACTTGCAACCTTGACCTTCCACGCCAAACTCGGCTCGATGTTGGATAAATCCGAGCGTGTAGCCAAATTAGTTGATGAAATTGCGCCAATGCTTTCAATTACTAGTAACCAATTACCAATGACTCAACGCGCCGCATATTTAATGAAAGCCGATCTTGTGACTCAGATGGTGACTGAAATGACTTCGCTTCAAGGCATCATTGGCGGCGAATATGCTCTACGAAGCGGCGAACAAAAAGATGTGGCGACTGCCATCAGCGAGCAATATCAAACCGTTCCAAAAACGAAAATCGGCTTGGCAATTGCCTTGGCAGATCGAATCGATTCATTGGTTGGTTTATTCGCCGCAGGTTTAGCTCCCACCGGCGCGAAAGATCCGTTCGGTCTGCGCCGCGCCGCCATTGGCGTGGTCCAGCCATTGATTGAGCATGAAGCACAATTCAATTTGTTAGAGGTTATAAAAAAATCTGCCAAGACTCAACCGATTGAAGTCACGGATGAAACGCAAAAGCAAATTTTAGAATTTATCGCTGGGCGTTTATCTGTTGTGTTGAAGGATCTGGGCTATAAGCACGATCAAGTGGAAGCGATTCTGGCAGAGCAATCTGCTAACCCGGCGGCTTGTGTTTGGTCGTTGAATCAACTCTCCGCTTGGGTGAAGCGCGAAGATTGGCAGACCATCCTCGCCGCGTTTGCGCGATGCGCCCGCATCACCCGCGATCAAAAACAGATTTTCCCAATAGATGAAAAATTGCTGGTTGAAAAAGAAGAAAAAGACTTGTTTGCCGAAGTGAAAATCATCAGCAGTCAGCCATTTTCTGTGGACGGCTTCTTGAAGACGATCGTGAAACTCACCCCGGCGATCAACGCATTTTTTGACAAAGTAATGGTCATGGCGGAGGATCAAAAAGTCAAAGAAAACAGGCTGGGCTTATTGCAACGCATCGTTCAAAAAGCCGAAGGCGTGGCGGATTTTAGCAAGTTGGAAGGGTTTTAGGTAAAAGCGCAGAAGGCAACTTCTGCGCTTTTATTTTGCCATTTTCTAAAACCCGTCTATAATTCGTTTGAGAGCCATGTCCACTCTTGAAGAGATCAAATCCAAGATAGATATTGTTGACCTCGTTTCCGAAGCGGGAGTCAAATTGCGCCATGCCGGGAAGAACTATACCGGCTTTTGTCCGTTTCACGATAATAAAAAGACTCCGGCTTTTGTGGTCTGGCCCGAATCGGGGACGTGGCGTTGTTTTGGTCAATGCAATGAAGGCGGGGATATTTTCAAATTTGTGATGAAGCGCGAAGGCGTGGACTTCAAAGAAGCCATGCGCAAACTTGCCGCGCGCGCCGGCGTGGAAGTCAAAGAATATACCCGCGAAACGCCCGAACAAAAAGAAGCTTTTGAAAACTTACGAAAAATCTTGGAAGATGCGCTCGTTTATTATCGCACGCACTTATTTAATAACCGCGAAATCCTAAGCTACTTAAAAGAAAAGCGCGGCTTGAACGATGCAACCATTGAGACTTTCGGCTTGGGTTACGCGCCCGCAGGTTACGATCATTTCCTCAAACATTTTATTGGCAAAGGTTATGCCGAGCGGGATTTGATCGATTCGGGAATGCTCTCTGAACGGGAAGATGGCAAGGTTTTTGACCGCTTCAGAAACAGAATTATGATTCCGATCCGCGACGAGCATGGGCGGATGGCGGGCTTTGGCGCGCGCATTGTGGACCCGAACGATGTGCCGAAATTTCTCAATTCGCCTGAAACGGCAATTTTCTCAAAAGGCAGATTGCTCTACGGCTTGGATCGGGCGCGCAAACCCATTCGCGCCGCCGATCAGGCAGTGATCGTCGAAGGCTATCTGGACGTGATTGCCTTGCATCAAGCGGGCTATGAAAATGTCGTCTCGCCAATGGGCACGGCTTTAACCGAAGATCAATTGCGTCTGCTCAAAAAAATAACGCGCAGAATTGTTCTAGCGCTCGATCCCGATGCGGCGGGTCAAAAAGCCGTGTTGCGCGGTTTAGATGCGGCGCGCTCGGCGATGGATCGCGAAGGTGAGTTTGGTTTTGACGCGCGCGCTTTATTAAGAAATGAAGCCCGTCTGCAAGCGGATTTACGCGTCGCTTCTTTGCCGGATGAACTTGACCCAGATGAAATTGTGGCGCGCGATCAAGCGGAATGGGGAACGATTATTGAAAACGCCAAACCGATCGTGACGCATGTGATGGAGTCTTTGGCGCTCGGACGCGATTTGAACGACGCGAAAACCAAAGATCAGATTGCGGCGCAAGTTTTACCCTTAATTGAAGATTTGCCCAGCCCGATGGAGCGCGATACGTATCGTCAGGCGTTGGCGCGAATGTTGCGGGTGGATGAAAGAGTCCTAACTGGCTCGCCGGTTCAAGGTCCGGTAGCGCGGCGGAAACCTAGAATCAGCGGACGCGCGCCCCAGATAGAATCTCCTGTCGTCAGCGTCGCTACTAACCCAACTTCCAAAATTGAAAAATATTGTTTGGGTATCTTATTCCGAAAGCCGGAGATGTTATATCGCGTGGACCGCCGGCTGGAAGAGTTTGGACTCAGCGCTTTGGCGGTGGAAGATTTCGGTTATACTGACCATCAGTTGTTATTTGACGCGATGCGGCAAGCCTTGGAACAGGACGCAAAAGACTATCAATTGTTTTTGACGAGTCGCTTATCGGAGACTTTGCAAAGCCTTTCCAAAGAACTGCTCGAGCGTAATGAAAAGATGGAAGCGCTGGAAGACCGCCTGTTGGATGAGGTCACGAATCGTTTGATTGATTTACGGCGCGCGGCGGCGCAAGCGAACGTTTCGCAGTTGCGATTTTTACAAGAAGACGAACAATCTAATGGCGGCTTGAATTTGAAAGCGTATCAAAAGCAAGCCCTGCAATTCACCAAGTTGTTACAAAGTTTGGATCAGGCAAAACGTAAGTTATCCTTAAAGCGACAAGCGTAAAGCGCGCCGGTTTGCGCGCTAGATAAAATCAGGAAACTCTTTCACATGCCCGCCAAAGCTAAAAAAGTAAGCAAGCAGACGCTTCCAGAAGACGAGCAAGACGCGAAGAAAACTCTTTCGCCGAAAGAGATTGTTGAACTTGCGGGGAATGAAGAAATTTTGCTGGATGTTGATTCTGAAGATCTGTTAGAGCCGGATGGCGCTCTGCTCGTTCAGCAAGAAGAACTTGACGAAAACTCAACCCTATCCGAATATTCCGCTTCAGCCGAATTAGCCGAAGACCCAGTCCGCTTGTATTTGCGCGAAATTGGGCAAGTGAAATTGCTCAATGCGGATAGCGAATTCCGCTTGGCGACGCTGGTGGAAGCCAACCGCTTCCTTGAAACGCTGGGCAAGCTGAAACAACGCAAAGGCTTTTCTTTAGAAGGCTCGATTTATCATGCCTTGGTCTCGGAAATTTCAACCGCATGGGATCGGTTGATTGAAGATACCGAACGGCTGGAGTGCGAACTTCCGAATTTGATTTTGCTGATCGAGGAAGCGCAAGCCTTGCGGGATGTGCGCAAGCTGGACGCGCCGTCTTACTTCCGCGCTTATTTGGATAATGGGCGTTGGGGCGTTGATCAACTTTGGGATAACCTGGCGCGCCATGCGTACAGCGTCTTTCTCAGCCTCAGCCTGATTCCGTTTCAATATGCACAGTGGCTCTTGGAATATGTCCGCGCCCACCAGACCCTGCCCGTTCAGCGCACCTTATTTCGCAAATTGCCCGCCGACGAAGAACTATATGAAGAGATGCAGTCTGCACATGCGCGCTCGCTGGAAGCAGTTCAAACGATCACGCGCGCCAATTTGCGGTTGGTCGTGAGCGTAGCGCGCCGGTATTTAGGACGCGGCATTTCTTTTTTGGATTTGATTCAAGAAGGGAACATGGGCTTGTTGCGCGCAGTCGGCAAATTTGACCCGCGCCGCGGATTTAAATTTAGCACGTACGCCACTTGGTGGATTCGCCAATCTATCAATCGCTCCATCGCCGAGCAAGCCCGCACGATTCGCATCCCCGTGCATTTGTTTGAATCGATCTCAAAAATTTTGCGCGCGCAAAGACATTTGACGCAAGTGTATGGACGCGACCCAAGCAATGAAGAACTCGCCTTGGAAGTTGGCTATCTTTCCGCGGCGGATGTGCAGTTGATTCTCCGCGCCCATTCCGAAGCACAGCCCTTGCCGGAGGAATTGAAAAATCGGCTGGAGTTGGCGACGCAAAAGATCAACCGCGTTTTGCGTTCGGCGGAAGAACCGATCTCAATTGATGGTCCCGTTGGCGATGAAGACTCTAGTTCGCTGGGCGATTTTATTGAAGATGAAGATGCGCTTTCGCCGATGGATTCCGCTTCGCGTGAGATGTTACGCAAACAAATATTGCACGCGCTGGAAGCCCTCTCTGAACGAGAACGCGACGTTTTGGAATTACGCTTTGGCTTGAAGGACGGCAAAGAACATACGCTGGAAGAGGTGAGCCGCTACTTTGACGTAACCCGCGAACGGATTCGTCAAATTGAAGCCAAGGCTTTGCGTAAGTTGCGGCATCCGGCGCGCAGTCGTGAGTTGCGAGATTATTTAGGAGATTAGAATAATCTCAGAAATAGAGAAAACGATTTCACGTTTTGTGAAATGTGACACATATCTACCCCTAAAAAGTCTCTTGTGATATACTTCCCGCGCCAGATTTCACGAATCAATGAGGTGCACATGTTATTGGAATATATTGCCATTGCGATGATGATCGCGATTGCCACATTGATCGCATTTATTGCGATAGGCATGGGGGAGTTGTTCGGTCCGAAGAAAAGATCATCGGAAAAAGATATACCCTACGAATCGGGCATTACGCCATACGGTGAAGGCACGCGGCGTATGCCCATTCGTTTCTATTTAATCGCCGTATTATTTATTCTGTTTGATATTGAAGTCATCTTTTTCCTGCCCTGGGCGATTGCGTTTCGTCAACTGGGAATTTTTGGTTTGCTAGAGATGGTCGTGTTCATCACGATTCTTTTAATTGGGTATGTGTACGCTTGGAAGAAAGGAGCCCTCGAATGGGAGTAGAGCAAAAGCTCGGAAATATGGGCGTGGTCACTACCACGCTTGAAAATATGGTCAATTGGTCGCGCACGAATGCGATGTGGCCGATGTTGTTTGGCTTGGCGTGTTGCGCGATTGAAATGATGGCGGCGCAGGCTTCAGATTATGACATGAGCCGCTTTGGCATGGAGTTGATGCGCGCCAGCCCGCGTCAATCTGATTTGATGATCGTAGCGGGGCGTTGTTCCAAAAAGATGGGTCCTGTGTTGCGCCGTTTATACGATCAAATGCCCGAGCCAAAGTGGGTGATCGCCATGGGCGATTGCGCCTCCTGCGGCGGCGTGTTCAATAATTATGCGATCTTCCAAGGCGTGGATGAAGTTGTGCCGGTGGATGTGTATGTGGCGGGTTGTCCGCCGCGCCCAGAAGCGTTGATTCACGGCGTTTTGACGCTCTATGAAAAAGTCAAGGGCGATACTTTCAAAGAATACGCAGTTAAGTATAAGTAAGCCAGAACAAGCGCTTAGGAAGATTTTATGGACAAAAGACTCGAACCAATCGTAAAAGACGTGCAGGAAAAATTCGGCGCAACTCTGGCAGAATTCCGCGAAGAGGCGCATTTGTTTGTCGCCGCCGAAAAAATTGTCGGCGCTCTGACGCTGTTGCGCGATACGCATAAATTTGAATTGCTCTCTGCCTTAACCGCTTCTGATTATTACCCCCAAACGACGCCCCGCTTTCATGTGATCTATCAGCTTTCATCGGTTGAAAAAAATCTCACCCTGCAGGTGCGTGTTCCGGTAAACGAGGCAAATCCTCAGGTCCCGACTGCGGCGCATGTTTATAAAGTCGCCAATTGGCGCGAGCGGGAAGTCTTCGATATGTTTGGCATCGTCTTTGAAGGTCATCCTGACCCGCGCCGCATTTTGATGCCTGAGGATACTGTCGGTCATCCATTGCGTAAGGATTATCCCTTGGGCTATGAAGAGCCGCAATTCACCTTTAATTTTGACGAAATTCGCGTGGTCAAACCCGCTCCAAAGGAATAACTATGTCCCAGATTGAAGAAGTTAGCGTAGATCAGTTTAAACATCTGGTGTCGGAACGCGCTCTCACCGGCGAAACCATGCTTTTGAACATGGGTCCGCAACATCCTTCCACGCATGGCGTGTTGCGCGTGTTGTTGGAACTGGATGGCGAAACAATTATCAACTGCGTGCCGGATATTGGTTATTTGCATACCGGCGTTGAGAAAAACATGGAAGCCAAGACGTACCAAAAGGCTGAAGTGATGACCGACCGCCTCGATTATATGAATCCGCTGGGCAACAACCTCTCGTATGTGCTGGCGGTTGAAAAATTGGTGGATTTAGACGTGCCAGCCCGCGCCCAAGCGATTCGCGTGATTTTGGTGGAATTGCAACGCATCGCCTCGCACATGGTTTGGCTCGGCGCTTTTGGTCTTGACCTTGCGGCAATGTCTATGTTCCTCTATTGTTTCCGTGAACGCGAAAGAATTTTGGATATTTTTGAACTGGTCTCCGGTCAGCGCATGATGACGACTTACATCCGCCCGGGCGGCGTGTGGCGCGACGTGCCAGTTGAATTTGATAAAGCCGTGCGCGAATTTGTGCAAATGTTCCACAAGCGCGTGGATGAATATGAAAGACTGCTGACTAGAAACCCAATTTTCATTGATCGTTTGGTGGGCATTGGTTATCTTTCGGTGGAAACCGCGCTTCAATACGGCGTGACCGGACCGAACCTCCGCGCTTCCGGCTCGGATTGGGATTTACGCAAGGCGCGCCCGTATATGGGTTATGAGCAATATGATTTCAACATCCCAACCCGCCCGGAAGGCGATACTTATGCGCGTTACATTGTCCGCATTGAAGAACTGCGCGAGTCTTTGAAGATCATCGAGCAGGCGCTCAATAAAATGCCGCTGGGTCCGGTCAATTCGGATAATCGGAAATTCGTCCCGCCGCCGCGCGCGGAAATTGGCGTGAGCATGGAAGCGCTGATTCACCACTTCAAGTTGTGGACGGAAGGTTTCCCCGCCCCGAAGAATTCCGTGTATAGCGCCGTCGAATCGCCGCGCGGCGAATTGGGCATGTATCTTGAAGGCGATGGCGGACCCAAACCTTATCGCATTCATTTACGCACCCCTTCTTTTGATAACCTCGCTGTTTTGCCAGAAATTGTAAAAGGACATTTAGTCGCCGATTTGGTCGCCATCCTCGCTTCTATTGATATTGTCCTCGGAGATATTGACCGATGAGTCTTGAGAAAACCTACCCGAAGGAAGTTAAACAAATCCTTGCGAAATATCCGCCGGAAGGCAAACGCTCGGCAGTGATGCCTTTGCTCTTCCTCGCGCAACGCGAAGAAGGATACATCACCAAAGCCGCAATTGAAGATATCGCTCAGTTGTTAGATATTACGACGACTGAAATAGATGCGGTGATTACGTTTTACACCCTCTATCATCAGGAAAAAGCCGGAAAGTACCGCGTTCAAGTCTGTAATGATTTGCCGTGCGCGTTACGCGGCGCCGATAAATTTTTAGAAGACCTGTGCGAAAACTTGGCGATCAAAGTCGGCGAGACCACCCCAGACGGCGCGATTACGCTGGAAGCCGTAGCTTGTTTAGCCGCTTGCAATAACGCGCCGATGTTCCAAACCCAAGGACCGGACGGCATTAAATACTACGAGAATATGACCGTCGCTAAGACGATGGACGTTATTCAGACGCTCAAACATGCGGGTAAGGAGGCTGAGTAATGGCTTACGTTTTACTTCGCCACCGCGAAATCCCCGACCTGCATAAAATTGACGTTTACAAAAAGAACGGCGGACTGGCGGCTTTCAAGAACGCCGTCACCAAAATGACTCCCGCCGAAGTGATTGACGTGGTCAAAAACTCCGGTTTGCGCGGGCGCGGCGGCGCGGGCTTTTCTACCGGTATGAAATGGTCGTTCATTGACGCTAAGAGTTGGCCGCATTACATCGTCGCCAACGCGGATGAATCCGAACCCGGCACATTCAAAGACCGCGAGATTATGGAGAGCAATCCGCTCCAATTTTTGGAAGGCTTAGCAATTGGCGCGTATGCCGTAGGCGCGCATACCGCTTACATTTATTTGCGCGGCGAGTTTTGGCAAGTCGCCGATATTCTGGACGCGAAGATCGCTGAAATGGAAAAAGCCGGCTATCTTGGCGATAATTTATTCGGCACAGATTTTTCGCTACGCATCTACACTCACCTTGGCGCAGGCGCTTACATCTGCGGCGAAGAGACCGCCTTGCTTGAATCGCTCGAAGGCAAGCGCGGACAGCCGCGCGTGCGCCCGCCTTTCCCGCCTTCGGTTGGTTTATATAACAAGCCGACCATTATTAACAACGTGGAAACTTTTACCAACGTGCCGATGATTTTAGCCAATGGCGCGGATTGGTATAAAAGCATGGGCACGGCGGATAGCGCCGGCGTGAAAATCTTCTCGCTTTCCGGCAGAGTGCGCCGCCCGGGCAATTACGAACTGCCTTTTGGAACGACCTTCCGCGAACTCATTTACGGCGAAAAATATGGCGCAGGCGTGCAGGATTCGCGCACAGTCAAGGCGATCATGCCGGCGGGCGCTTCTTCTTCTATGATTGTGGTTAATGGCGACGATAAAGTTTTAGATACCCCGATGGATTACGCTTCGGTCCGCACGTTGCGCGCCGAACTTGGTTCGGCTTCCGTGATTGTGTTGGATGATACCGTCAATATCAATTGGGTGATCAATAAAACCATTCGCTTCTTCAAACATGAATCTTGCGGAAAATGTACGCCCTGCCGCGAAGGCACTTTCTGGATGAATAAAATCGTCCAGCGCGTGAGCGGCGAAGACCGCACCCAAAAAGACCTCGACCTGTTGATGAGCGTTGCCAAGCAAATGCAGGGACGCTGTTTGTGCGCCCTCGGCGATTTCTCCACGATGGCAGTCACCACCGGCATGGAAAGATTCCCCGAAGACTTTCAAGTAAAACAGTAGCAATTCTTAGAACGAACTAAGTTCTACGCGGAGCATTAATGAGCAAACAAGTAACGATCACAATTAATGGCAAACAAGTCCAAGTCCCGGAAGGTTCGGGGCTGGTCGAAGCGGCAAAACTGGCGGGCGTGGATATTCCCGTTTTTTGTCATCACCCCAAACTCGAGCCGGCGGGCATGTGCCGGATGTGTCTGGTTGAAATTGGCCGCCCGATGATTGACCCCAAAACCAAAGAGCCGATCATTGAAAACGGCGCGCCAAAGATTCAATACCTGCCCAAATTAGAAACCGCCTGCACCAACCGCGTTTCAGAAGGCATGGTTGTGCTAACTCAATCAGAGAAAGCTAAATCGGGTCAATACGCCACGCTTGAGTTTTTACTCACCTCGCACCCGTTGGATTGTCCAATCTGCGATAAAGGCGGCGAATGTTCTTTGCAAGACCTCACCATGCGCCATGGACCCGGTAAGACGCGCTTCATCCTTGAAGAAAAACAACATTTTGAAAAACCGCTTCCCATTGGCGATTTGATTTATCTTGACCGCGAACGCTGTATTCAATGCTCGCGTTGTATCCGTTTTCAGGATCAAATTGCCGGCGAGTCGGTCCTCGGCTTTGAGGATCGCGGGCGCGGGATGCAGATCGTCTCAATTTCCGACCCTGAATTTGACTCGATTTTCTCCGGCAATACGACCGATATTTGTCCAGTGGGAGCGCTGACTACCGCAGATTTTCGTTTTGGCGCGCGCCCATGGGAATTACAATCGCAAGCCTCAATTTGTACGCAATGTCCGGTGGGTTGTAATCTCACGCTCAACACGCGCCGCGAAGCCCAAGCTGGCGGCGAGATCGTCGTCAAGCGCGTCATGCCGCGCCAAAATGAAGAAGTCAATGAAATTTGGATCTGCGATAAGGGTCGTTTTGGTCACCACTACACTGAAAGCAAAAAACGCCTGACCAAGCCGCTGATTCGTAAAGACGATAAATTGGCGCGCGCTTCATGGGATGCCGCCGCCAAACTCGCCGGCGAGAATTTCGCCGCCGCGAAAAAGAATTTTGTAATTCTCGCTTCTGGGCGCTTAGCCAATGAAGATTTGTTCAACCTCAAATCGCTGGCGGATCATGCGGGCGGAACGGCTTTGCTCTATTCTGATATGGGCGGCGGGGAATTGACCCAACTGGTTGGCGTGGGCGCTGGCACAAACTTGGCGAATATCGGCAAGGGCGATGCAATTCTAGTCGTCGCTTCCGATTTATATGAGGAAGCCCCAATTTGGTGGTTGCGCGTCAAGCAAGCCGCCGATCGCGGCGCGACTTTGATCGTCGCCAACCCAAGAGAAACTAAGTTGGATCGGTTTGCAACTTCCAAGATTCGCTACGAATACGGCGAAGAATCGAAAGCGATTGCCGAATTGAGCAAGAAGGGCAAAGTTGCCGATGAATTCGCTAAAGCTAAGAACGCCATTATCCTTTTCGGTAGCGAAGGCATTGGGCTGACTGGAACTTCTGCGTTGGCTTCAGCTTGCGCCACATTATTACAAGAAACTGGTCACACTGGACGGGCAAACAACGGCTTGATTGGCGTATGGCAAAGATCCAACGATCAGGGCGCGTTTGAAATCGGCTTCCAGCCCGAGGCGGATTTGGACAAGGCGTTGAAAGGCAAGGCGGTTTATATCGTCGGCGCCGACCCAGTGGGAGACGACCCAATTTTGGCAAAAGCTTTGAGCGGCGCAAAATTTGTGGCGGCGCAGGAATTGCTTGAAACCGCCACGACTGAAATTGCGGATGTGGTTTTCCCGGCGCAAGCTTTTACCGAACGCGAAGGCACTTACACTTCCGGCGAGCGCCGCGTACAGCGTTTTTACCCGGCAGTTGCGCCGAAGGGCGATAGCAAGCCGGATTTTGCCATCACGGCCTTGATCGCCAAGCAAATGGGCATCATTCTGGAAGGCTCTTCCGCTTCTGTAGTCTTTGACATTCTCTCGCATTCAGTGGATGCGTTTGCCGAATTGAGCTATGCGCGTTTGGCTGAAACCAAACCGCAATGGCCGATTGTTGGGCGCGGCGATATGTATTACGGCGGCACGACTTACGAGAACAAACAGGGCATGGGCATTCAACTCATCCCGACTGCCCAAACTGAAGGAACAGTACGCATTCCTAAGGTCAGAAAAGAAGCGGCTCTGCATCCCAAAGAAAAAGAAGCGCTGGCTGTGCCAGTCAATAAGTTATATGATTTGGGCGTGATGATCGCTTCCGCTGAACTGCTTGAAGAACATATCGGCAAGGCGACTGTGCGGATGCATTCTTCAACTGCGCAGAAGTTCGGCGTGGAGACGGGGCAGATCGTTACGTTGAATTTTGAAGGTTTGGACGGCGAAGCCTTAGCGCAAGTTGACGATACCGTTCCGGCGGGGGTGGCGCTTGTGCCGCGCAGTATGGGGCTGGCGATTCACGAACCGCTGGTTGGAAGTTTGCAATTGAAGACTCAATCTGGAAAGGGGAAGTAAGATGGATTGGATGATCTGGCTCGAGTGGTTTTTGAAAGGCTTGATACTCTGTTTGATTTTGTTGGGCGGCTTCGCTTACCTCACTTGGTATGAACGCCGCGCGTTGGCGCGTATGCAAGTTCGCGTTGGTCCCAACCGCGCAGGTCCGCAGGGTTTATTACAGCCGATTGCCGACGCAATTAAACTAGTTTTCAAAGAAGAGTTTACGCCCGCGCATGTATATAAAGCGATCTTTGTGTTGGCGCCTGTGTTGACGGTGGTGCCTTCGCTGGTTTTGGCGGCGGTCATTCCTTTGGGAACTTCTTTCAACTTTTTTGGACGCACGATTAATTTATACGTTTCGGATATTAATGTCGGCGTGTTGTATATCATGTCCATCGCTTCGATCGGCGTGTATGGCATCGTGCTGGCGGGCTGGTCGAGCAACAATAAATACGCCATGATCGGCGGCATTCGCTCCACCGCGCAAATGATTTCGTATGAATTGGCGTTGGGGCTTTCCATCGCCGTCGCCATCATCATGGGCAACTCGATGAACTTGGTGGATATTATCAACGCTCAAAAAGACGGTTGGTTTGTGGTCGTTCAGCCGGTGGGCGCTTTGATTTTATGGATTGCGACTCTGGCGGAAGTGAACCGCGCGCCGTTTGACATGCCGGAAGCGGAGCAGGAACTGACGGCTGGTTATCACTCCGAATATTCGGGCATGAAGTTCGCTTTATTCTTCATGGCGGAATATCAGAAGATGATCGTCGTTTCGATGATCTTGGCGACGCTCTTTTTTGGCGGGTATTTAGAACCCAGCTTTTTACACGGCACATTCTTAAGCGTAGACGCAATCTGGACGATTGGCGCGTGGCAATTTCCGGCTTGGTTTCTCGGACCGATCTATTTGTTTATCAAAGTGGTCATCCTGCTCTTTGTGATGATCTGGGTGCGGGCTACTTGGCCCCGCTTCCGTTATGACCGTTTGATGTCTTTCGGCTGGAAAATTTTACTGCCGTTATCTTTGGCGGTGGTTTTCATCACTGCCACCGGCATTTTGCTTCAAGACCAATTTGGCAGTCCTTGGTATTACTGGAGCATTCTGCCGCTTTCAATAATTTCTTTATTGATTTGCGTGGTCTTTGTCAACCGTGACTTAAGGAGAAAATCTTATGGGCGTGTTTGAACCCATTATTGAGCTTTCAAAAGGCTTGGGCGAAGTTCTGCGGAGCTTCCTTTTTGAGCGAACCGTTACTTACCAATATCCTGAAGAAAAACGCCCGGTGCGCCCGCGCTTTCGGGGTCGCCACGTTTTGAATCGCTATGATAACGGTCTTGAGAAATGTATCGGCTGTTCGCTCTGCGCCGCGGCTTGCCCTTCGGATGCGATCTTTGTCGAAGCCGCCGAGAATACGGACGAAAAACGCTTCTCGCCGGGCGAACGCTATGCCTCCACTTATGAGATCAACATGCTCCGCTGTATTTATTGCGGCTTTTGCGAGGACGCTTGCCCAACCGAAGCGATCACGCTGGGCGATAACTACGAACTGACTTTTACAGACCGGAAGGACGCCATCTACACTAAAGAAATGTTGTTGGAACCCGTCCGCGCTGTGGAAATGACCACGCCTCAAAAGACCGAACCGGGCGTGTTCACCCGTTCCGTGCCGGAAATGAAAAACCCAACCGATTAGAAATTTACGATTTTAGCCTTTCGATGTCTGGCTTGCGCCGCTCGAAAAACGTAAATGGAGCATTATGACTTCTGACTTAATTGTTTTTATCGTTCTCGCCCTGATTGCCATCGCCAGCGCCTTGGGCATGGCGTTCAGCCAAAATACCGTTTACGCGGCGTTGTATCTGGTGCTGAACTTCATCGTTGTGGCGGTCTTTTACCTTTTGCTGGGCGCGCCCTTTATTGCAATGGCGCAGATCACGGTGTATGCCGGAGCGATCATGGTCTTGTTCGTCTTCGTGATCATGTTGCTGGGCGTGCAAGGTTTGCCGCCTTCCCAAACGCTCCCGTGGCAAAAGCCTTTGGCGGTCTTACTCGCCGTTGTGCTTGCCGTCCAATCCATTTATCTTTTGCTTGCGCGCGCGCCGCTCGCGCAAACGCTCGTTGACCCGGACGCTTCCATCAACACGACGAACAACCTGCAACAAATGGCGCTCACTTTGTTCAGCGATTATTTATTGCCGTTTGAGATCACCTCAATCTTATTGCTGGTGGCGATGGTCGGCGCGATCGTATTGAGCAAACATGACAAGAAGGCAGGGACCAGCCATGACGCCGCTTAATTATTACATTGCGCTTTCGGCAATTTTATTTTCAATTGGCGTGTTAGGCGTGTTGGTGCGCCGCAACCCGCTGATCATTTTCATGTCCATTGAATTGATGCTCAACGCCGCCAATTTAGCTTTCGTCGCCTTTGGGCGCTCTTTTGAAATTGCGAACGGCAAGCCTTTTTTTAGCGGACAAATTTTCGTCTTTTTCGTCATCGCTGTCGCCGCCGCAGAAGTCGCCGTGGGCTTGGCTCTGATCGTGGAAATTTTCAAGACGAAGAACACCGTCAATATTGACGACGTAAACTCCTTGAAGGGATAGACCGCAATGCACTTAAGCGAAATAACATCTAGCGGATTTTTCTTTTTAGCGCCTTGGCTGGTCTTTGCGCCGCTCGCAGGCTTGCTGATTAACATGATTTTTGCGAACCGCTTTAAGTTTAGCGAAAATCTGATCGGCGGCATTGCCAGCGCCGCTTCCGGCGTGGCGTTCATTGTTTCCATTTTGTTGACCTACTCGCTCTCTTTGCAACATGGCGAAGCGGCGCGCTGGCGACTCGCCGAGTGGTTTTCCATTGGTTCTCTCAGCCTCGATTGGACCTTCCGCATGGATACGCTTTCCACAACCATGATGCTCGTCGTCTCGGGCGTGGGGACGTTGATTCACATCTATGCGATTGGATACATGCGCGAAGACGTGCGCTTCAAGCATGAGGAAGGACGCTTTGCGCGCTTCTTCATCTTCCTCAATTTATTTCTCGCTTCGATGCTGGTACTCGTCTCCGGCGATTCCTACTTAATGCTCTTCGTCGGCTGGGAAGGCGTGGGTTTTTGCTCCTTCCTGCTGATTGGCTTTTGGTTTGAAATGGATACGCTGGGACGTTCCTCTTGGGCAAACTCAAACGCCGCGAAAAAAGCTTTTATCGCCAACCGCGTCGGCGATTTCGGTTTTCTCATCGCTAGTTTCCTCATCTTTTGGAACTTGGGACAAAGCCTGCAATTTGATCAGGTTTTTGAGGCCGCTAAAAACGCTCCGCCCGGAGTAATCGTTGCGATTACGCTGTTTTTGCTGTTGGGCGTGGCTGGTAAATCCGCGCAGATTCCGTTGTACATTTGGTTGCCGGACGCGATGGCAGGTCCAACGCCGGTTTCCGCTTTGATGCATGCCGCCACGATGGTGACGGCGGGCGTGTACCTAGTGACGCGCTCTGCGCCGTTTTATAACTTAGTCCCCGACGCGCAATATATTGTTGCGATGGTGGGCGCAATCACCGCTTTGTTTGCCGCGACGATTGCCGTCGGTCAATATGATATTAAGAAAGTCCTTGCCTATTCTACGATCTCACAACTTGGCTTCATGGTTGCCGCAGTGGGTATGGGCGCGTATGTGGCGGGCTTCTTCCATTTGATCGCGCACGCTTTCTTCAAGGCTTTATTATTCCTCTCGGCTGGTTCGATCATCTTAGGCATTGAGCGCGGTCATCATCATGCGGAACATGCCGAACATGCGGATAAATCCAAAAGTAAAAAAGGCAAGAAGGAAGAACACGGCCATGCTGAACATGGCGAAGAGGCGTTTGACCCGGGCGATATGCGCAATATGGGCGGAATGCGTAAGACCATGCCAGTCACTTTTTGGATGTATCTGATCGGCGCTTTGGCGTTGAGCGGCATTTTCCCATTTGCCGGGTTTTGGTCTAAAGACGAAATCTTGCTGGATGCGAAGTTGCATTATCCCGCCGCGTATTGGTTGTTGACGATTGCCGCCTTCTTCACCGCCTTTTATATGGGCAGACAAATTTGGATGGTTTTCTTTGGAGAAGCGCGAACGGCTCCGGCGAAACACGCGCAGGAAAGCCCCAAAGTGATGACTCTGCCGTTGGTAGCGCTGGCAATTCTCAGCGTGGGCGGAGGCGCATTAAACTTCCCGTTTGAAGGTTTTCATAATCTAGGTCATTGGCTGGAGCATACGCTCGGCGAAGTTGAATCCATGCCGTTGAATTTGCAAGTGGCTGGCGTTTCTACGCTTTTAGCGTTGATCGCGATTGGGATTTCGTGGCTGATCTACGGGCGCAAGCCTTTGCAAAATGGCGAGCCAGACCCGTTGAAAAAAGCGCTGGGCTTCATCTATACCGGCATGGAAAATAAATGGTTTGTGGACGAAGGCTATGCCGCGCTGGTGATTAAGCCCTTCGATAAACTCTCGCAATTTTTGGCGGATGTGGTGGATTGGCGCTTCTGGCACGATTTTGTGCATGAACGCCTGATCGCCGGAACATATAACTGGATTAGCGCAATCGCTTTGGATAAATATTCCGATAAGCAAGGCATTGACGCGTTTGCCAATGGCTTGGCGACGGTGAGTCAGCGGCTTTCGGCGGGAATGCGTAAAATTCAAAATGGGTTTGTGCGTTCGTACGCGCTTTCGATTTTGCTGGGCGTAGTTTTAATTTTAAGTTATTTGATCTTTAAATAATTTGCAAGAACTGAGGATAGAACATGGAATTTCATTTTCCCCTGCTTACGTTGCTGACTTTTTTTCCAGTAGTCGGCGTGCTCGTGATTTTGTTTTTGAAATCTGAGCAAAAGAACGCCATTCGTTGGGTTGCCTTAACCACAGCCTTGATCACCTTTGGCATTTCGCTTTGGGCGTTTTCGCTGTTCCGCTCTGCTAACCCGGATCTGCAGTTGGCTGAGAAATACAATTGGATTAGAGTGGCTGGCTGGAATATCTACTATTATTTGGCGGTAGACGGCTTGAGCGTTTTGTTGGTTTTGCTCACCACTTTGCTCTCGGCAATTGCCATCCTCTGCACATGGACGGCGGTTGAAGATCGCGTCAAAGATTTTATGATCTTCTCCTTGCTGTTGGAAGTTGGTATGAACGGCGTTTTTCTGGCGCAGGATTTGTTCCTGTTTTACATTTTCTGGGAATTCAGCCTCGTGCCAATGTACTTCTTGATCGGCATTTGGGGCGGTCCGCGCCGCGTGTATGCCGCTGTGAAGTTCTTCCTCTACACTATGGCTGGCTCGATTTTGATGTTAGTGGCGATTTTATATCTCGCCATTCAAACCAATACGTTCAGCGTGCCGGATATGCTCAGCGTTTTGCCCGGCTTATATGCGGCTGGCACAATTTCAGCCGGCGCGCAGATGTTGTTATTCGTCGCGTTTGCGGCGGCTTTCGCAATCAAAGTGCCGATGTGGCCCCTGCATTCTTGGTTGCCGGACGCGCACGTGGAAGCGCCTACCGCCGGCTCGGTCATCTTGGCGGGCGTGCTTTTGAAGATGGGTACTTACGGCTTTTTACGCTTCAATATTCCGCTCTTCCCGAATGCCGCTATTCAAGCCGCTCCGTGGATTGCGGCGCTAGGCACGATTGGCATTATCTATGGCGCGGCGGTCTCTTACGCGCAACAGGATATTAAGAAACTGGTGGCTTACTCTTCAGTGAGTCACTTGGGCTTTGTGATGCTCGGCTTATTTGCGTTGAATCCTGAAGGCGTGGCGGGCGCGATTATCCAGATGGTCAATCATGGTATTAGCACCGGCGCGCTGTTTTTGCTCCTCGGTATGATTTACGAACGCACGCACACCCGCGATATTAACGTCTATGGCGGCTTGTGGAAGATTATGCCCGTCTATGGCTCGATTATGATGATCGCTTCATTCTCCTCGATGGGCTTGCCCGGTTTGAACGGCTTCATCGGCGAGTTTACGATTTTGCTCGGCGCGTTTGGCTCAAAGGCGATTTCCAACCCGTGGTTTGCCGGTATTTCCGCTATTGGCGTAATCATGGCGGCGATTTACATCCTATACTTATTCCAAAAAATGTTCCTTGGTCCCGCCGGAGAAGTGACGCATCATCACGAACTGAAAGATTTGAACTGGCGCGAAATTGTGACGATGATCCCCTTGGTCGTTTTGATGTTCTGGATTGGTTTATACCCGGCGCCGTTCTTCAATATCCTTGCCCCTGCGGTTGAAAAACTTTTATCCGCATTACCTTTATAGATTTTTTTCGCCTGCCCATGCTTGGGCTGAGGAATGGAGCGTTCATGGCGCAACCTGTATATTCAGACTATTTCACTATCTTTCCGCTGATCGTTTTGCTGGTTTGGTCAGTCGTTTTGTTGTTTGTAGATTTATTTATCCCCAAGAACCGCAAAGGCGTAACGGCTTTGCTCGCCGCCTTAGGTTTGATCGCCGCTTTAATTGTTTCTGTTACCCAAGTTGGTAAAGCGTCCGCTGGCTTTCATGGCATGGTTGCCCTCGACGGATTTTCAACCTATGCAAATATTATCTTGCTGATCAGCGGCTTGTTTGGCATTACGATCTCGCACGGCTATGTCAAGCGGATGGGCATTCAGCGCGGAGAATATTACACGCTCTTGCTTTTCAGCGTAATTGGCATGATGTTGATGGCGCAAGCCACCGACTTGATCATCATCTTTCTCGCGCTCGAAACGCTGTCTATTCCTTTATACGTGCTTTCGGCTTTTTCGCGTAAAGCCAGTTCAGAAGAGGCGGGGATTAAATACTTCCTGCTTGGCGCATTCGCCACCGGCTTTGTCGTCTATGGGATCGCGCTCATCTTCGGCGCAACTGGCACAACCACACTGACCGGCGTTTTCGCCGCCGCCGCAAACGGCGCCTCTACTTTGCTCCTCTCGGTTGGCGCGGCTCTGCTTTTGGTGGGCTTTGCTTTCAAAGTGGCAATTGTGCCCTTCCACATGTGGACTCCCGACGTGTACGAAGGCGCGCCTACATCCGTCACGGCGTTTATGGCGGCTGGCGCGAAGATTGCCGGTTTTGTCGCGCTCTTGCGCGTTTTTGCAACGGCATTCCCCTCCATCTCGCCTGATCTCACCAATGTTTTCTGGGCGCTCTCGGCTGTGACGATGATCGTCGGCAACTTCATTGCCGTTTCGCAAACGAATATCAAACGTTTGCTGGCTTATTCCGCAATCGCACATGCCGGTTATGTCTTGATGGCGTTTGTGCCGTACGGTAATAAAGAAGTTGTCTCCACTTCAATCGCCGCCGGTCTATTCTATTTACTGGCTTATCTCATCGCCAACTTTGGGGCGTGGGGCGTGGTGATTGCTCTGGAGAAAGCGGAAGGCAAAGGTCTGGAACTCGCGGATTATGCTGGACTCGCCAAGAAACATCCTGCGCTCGCCGCCGCCATGACCGTTTTCATGCTCTCTTTCATCGGCTTTCCGCCAACTCTCGGCTTAATCGGAAAGTTCTATCTCTTCCGCGCCGTGATTGCCGGCGGCTTCACCGGCTTGGCGATCATCGGCGTGCTGACTTCCGTCGTCTCGGCTTATTATTATTTGAAGGTTGTCGTGTATATGTACATGCACGAAGGCGAGCCGGTAGTGGAACGCGAATTTTGGCTTGGCTTGACCACCGCGCTCACGGCGATAGCCACCGTAGCTTTGAGCCTCATTCCGCAAGCTTTGTTCTTGTTAGCAAGCACAGCCGTTCTGAAGTAACCCCTAACTTGCTGGGCGCCGATTTTCAAAATCGGCGCTTTTTTATTTAACTCAAGTTGCTACTTTTGCAATGATTTTTATTAAAACGTAGTTGCTAAGAGCTTTTTAGCCGCGAATTACGCGGATTTTCGCTAATCGCTTCAAAAAATCCGCGTGAATTAGTGAAATTCACGGCAAAAGATTTGCAGTAACAACTTAGGTTATTTAAGTTTTAATTTCCCCTTTTCAGGCGGTGGGGCTTTGGGGTATAATACCGCTCGCAAGTTTTTGTGGCTCCGTAGCTCAACGGCAGAGCAGTTGACTCTTAATCAATTGGTTACAGGTTCAAATCCTGTCGGAGTCACCAAAAAGGTCTGATGTTTTCATCAGACCTTTTTATTTTTCAGCGGGGGGAATGTTTGGGCGGCAGAGCAGGACTCAGCGTAGGGAAGGGGCGGGGCTTTTTATCCGCCAAATAGATTTTGGAAGAATTCCTGAATAGTTTGCCACATCGAAGGTTGCGCGGGCGCTTGGGAGGCGGGCGCTGGCGCGGCGGTTGGGGCGGCGGCGACGGTGGGCGCAAGTGTGGTGGGCGTTGCTGTTGAGGTGGCGAACGGCGTGACTGTGGGCGCGGCAGTGGGCGGAGTTTCGCGGTAAATGCCCGGCGAGACCCAAACTGCCCGATCCGTTATGGCGCTGTTCAATGATTTCGTATCCAGAATTAGTTTAATGCTTTTACCGGCAAGCGCGGTTAGGTCAAGATCAATTGGTGTGAGTTTGCCGTCATAAAATTCGGGCGCCGCCCATAGATCTACAATTTCATTCGAGCCTTCTTGGTAGCGTATGCGGAAGAGCACGGCGCAGGTTGTTGCGTTGGCTTCACAGCCCGCCAATGCGCGGAAGTGATCTCCAGCCTGCACGACATAATCGGGATAGATGCCCACGACAAATCCGTTGGCGGCGCCGGGGATGACTGCAATGGCAGGATAGGCGGCGATTGAGCCGTCTTCGAGGGCGGCGTTGGTTACGAGGCTGGCAGAACTTTGCGCCTCACGCGCGGACCCTGGGCAGGCTAGCGTTCCATTGTTATTCGACCACGCCGCCGCACAGTTTTCGGCGAGCAGGTCTTCAGCGGGCGAATTGGCGAAGAGCGCGATTGCGGTTGGCGTGACGGTGGCGGTGGGGAGCGGCTCTGGCGTTTCGGTTGGAACGCTGGTTGGCAAAATGACTGAGCGAATTTGCACCCAAATTTCTCCGCGTGAATTTGCGCCTAAACCAAATTGATTACCTTTCTCATCTTGTAAAATCCAAACGCCTTTATAGCGCCCTTCGATGGGCGGGGCGATTAAGTCAATTGAAATTTCGACGGTTTCATTTGGCGCGACGTTTTTCGGTATAGAGATGAAGTCTGGCGCTTCCATCTGATCGCCGCCGATGAAAACAAGTTTGTAGTCGGTTGTCCACGTGCAGGAACCGATGTTTTCAAAACGCCAGGTTTTTGTAAATTTTTCTGTGGCGGTGATGATCGTGTTGTCTGGCACGGTCACATCGGCGACGAAACCGGCGCGATTGCATTCCGGGTTGAGCGTTGCAGTGGGCAATGGTGTGCTTGTAAATGTGGCGGTGAAGGTTGGCGTGCTGGTCGGCGTGTTAGACGGGGTGGGCGTATTAGATGGCGTAAGAGTGAAAGTATTGGTTGGCGTGAAAGATGGCGTGCGGGTTGCTGTATTCGTTGGCGTGAAGGACGGAGTCCGCGTGGGCGTATTGGATGGCGTAATTGTTGGAGTGTTGGACGGAGTGAAGGTCAAGGTGTGAGTCGGAGTCAACGAAGGCGTGATGGTTGGCGTATTGGACGGCGTGAAAGTCAATGTGTAAGTAGCGGTATTCGTTGGCGTGAAGGATGGCGTGCGCGTGGGCGTGTTGGACGGGGTAATCGTCGGGGTATTAGATGGGGTGAACGTGAACGTGGGCGTTGGAGTCAACGAAGGTGTGATGGTTGGCGTATTGGACGGGGTGAAAGTCAATGTGTAAGTCGCTGTATTCGTTGGTGTGAAGGATGGAGTCCGCGTGGGCGTATTGGATGGCGTAATCGTCGGGGTGTTGGAAGGCGTGAAGGTCAAGGTGTGAGTCGGAGTCAACGAAGGCGTGATCGTGGGCGTATTGGACGGCGTGAAGGTCAAGGTGTAGGTTGCTGTATTAGTTGGCGTGAAAGATGGAGTCCGCGTGGGTGTATTGGATGGCGTGACTGTCGGTGTGTTGGACGGAGTGAAGGTGAAAGTATTGGTTGGCGTGAAAGATGGCGTGCGGGTTGCGGTATTCGTTGGCGTGAAGGATGGCGTGCGCGTGGGCGTGTTGGACGGGGTAATCGTCGGGGTATTAGATGGGGTGAACGTGAACGTGGGCGTTGGAGTCAACGAAGGTGTGATGGTTGGCGTATTGGACGGGGTGAAAGTCAATGTGTAAGTCGCTGTATTCGTTGGTGTGAAGGATGGAGTCCGCGTGGGCGTATTGGATGGGGTAATCGTCGGCGTGTTAGACGGAGTGAAGGTGAACGTATTGGTCGGCGTGAAAGATGGCGTGCGAGTGGCAGTATTCGTTGGCGTGAAGGACGGAGTCCGCGTGGGCGTGTTGGATGGCGTAATCGTCGGCGTGTTAGACGGGGTGAAAGTCAAGGTATTAGTTGGGGTGAAGGATGGCGTGCGAGTGGCAGTGTTCGTTGGCGTGAAGGACGGTGTGCGCGTGGGCGTGTTGGATGGCGTGACCGTCGGCGTATTAGACGGGGTGAAAGTCAAGGTGTGAGTTGGAGTCAACGAAGGCGTGATCGTGGGCGTATTGGATGGGGTGAAGGTCAACGTGTAAGTAGCTGTATTCGTTGGCGTGAAGGATGGAGTCCGCGTGGGCGTGTTGGATGGGGTAATCGTCGGGGTGTTGGACGGAGTGAAAGTCAAGGTGTGAGTCGGAGTCAACGAAGGCGTGATGGTTGGCGTATTGGACGGCGTGAAAGTCAACGTGTAAGTTGCTGTATTCGTTGGCGTGAAGGATGGAGTCCGCGTGGGCGTGTTGGATGGCGTGACCGTCGGGGTATTAGACGGGGTGAAGGTGAGCGTGTGAGTTGGAGTCAACGAAGGCGTGATCGTCGGCGTGTTGGACGGGGTGAAGGTCAATGTGTAGGTAGCAGTATTTGTTGGCGTGACCGTCGGGGTGTTGGACGGAGTGAAAGTGAAAGTATTAGTCGGGGTGAAAGATGGCGTGCGAGTGGCAGTGTTCGTTGGCGTGAAGGATGGAGTCCGCGTGGGCGTGTTGGATGGCGTAATTGTCGGGGTATTGGACGGGGTGAAGGTCAAGGTGTGAGTCGGAGTCAACGAAGGCGTGATGGTTGGCGTATTGGACGGCGTGAAAGTCAATGTGTAAGTTGCGGTGTTCGTCGGCGTGAAGGATGGAGTCCGCGTGGGCGTGTTGGATGGTGTAATCGTCGGGGTATTAGACGGGGTGAAAGTCAAGGTGTGAGTCGGAGTCAACGAAGGCGTGATCGTGGGCGTATTCGATGGCGTGAAAGTCAATGTGTAAGTAGCTGTATTTGTGGGCGTGAAGGATGGCGTGCGCGTGGGCGTGTTGGATGGTGTAATCGTCGGCGTGTTGGACGGGGTGAAGGTCAAGGTGTGAGTTGGAGTCAACGAAGGCGTGATCGTGGGCGTATTCGATGGGGTGAAGGTCAACGTGTAAGTAGCTGTATTGGTCGGCGTGAAGGATGGAGTCCGCGTGGGCGTGTTGGATGGTGTGACCGTCGGGGTATTAGACGGAGTGAAAGTGAAAGTATTTGTTGGCGTGAAGGATGGCGTGCGGGTGGGCGTATTGGATGGCGTAATCGTCGGCGTGTTAGACGGGGTGAAGGTGAAGGTATTGGTTGGCGTGAAAGATGGCGTGCGGGTTGCGGTATTGGTTGGCGTGAAAGATGGAGTCCGCGTGGGCGTATTGGATGGCGTAATCGTTGGCGTGTTGGACGGGGTGAAAGTCAAGGTGTGAGTCGGAGTCAACGAAGGCGTGATCGTCGGCGTGTTGGACGGCGTGAAGGTCAGCGTGTAAGTCGCTGTATTCGTTGGTGTGAAGGATGGAGTCCGCGTGGGCGTGTTGGATGGCGTAATCGTCGGCGTGTTGGACGGAGTGAAGGTGAAAGTATTAGTCGGGGTGAACGAAGGTGTGCGGGTTGCGGTATTGGTTGGCGTGAAAGATGGCGTGCGAGTCGCAGTGTTCGTTGGCGTGAAGGATGGAGTCCGCGTGGGCGTGTTGGACGGCGTGAAGGTCAATGTGTAGGTAGCAGTGTTCGTCGGTGTGAAGGATGGAGTCCGCGTGGGCGTATTGGATGGCGTAATTGTTGGGGTGTTAGACGGGGTGAAGGTGAACGTATTAGTTGGCGTGAAAGATGGCGTGCGTGTCGCAGTGTTCGTTGGCGTGAAGGATGGAGTCCGCGTTGGTGTGTTGGATGGCGTGACCGTCGGCGTGTTGGAAGGCGTGAAAGTCAAGGTGTGAGTCGGAGTCAACGAAGGCGTGATCGTGGGCGTATTGGACGGCGTGAAAGTCAACGTGTAAGTTGCTGTATTCGTTGGCGTGAAGGATGGCGTGCGCGTGGGCGTGTTGGATGGCGTGACCGTCGGCGTGTTGGACGGAGTGAAGGTGAAAGTATTAGTCGGGGTGAACGAAGGTGTGCGGGTTGCGGTGTTCGTTGGCGTGAAGGACGGTGTGCGCGTGGGCGTATTGGATGGCGTAACCGTCGGCGTGTTGGAAGGCGTGAAAGTCAAGGTGTGAGTCGGAGTCAACGAAGGCGTGATCGTCGGCGTATTGGACGGCGTGAAAGTCAATGTGTAGGTAGCAGTATTCGTTGGCGTGAAAGATGGAGTCCGCGTGGGCGTGTTGGATGGTGTGACCGTCGGTGTGTTGGACGGAGTGAAGGTGAAAGTATTAGTTGGGGTGAACGAAGGTGTGCGGGTTGCGGTGTTCGTTGGCGTGAAGGATGGCGTCCGCGTGGGTGTGTTGGATGCAGTGGCTGTGGCTGTGTTGGACGGGGTGAAGGTGAAGGTATTAGTTGGGGTGAACGAAGGTGTGCGGGTTGCAGTGTTCGTTGGCGTGAAAGATGGCGTCCGCGTGGGCGTGTTGGATGCAGTGGCTGTGGCTGTGTTGAGCGGCGTTAAAGTGAAAGTATTGGTCGGCGTAAACGACGGCGTATAAGAAGATGTAACTGTTGGCGTGAAGGATGGCGTGCGCGTCGGCGTGTTTGAAGGCGTGGGCGTGAATGTGTAAGTGGCTGTATTCGTCGGCGTGAAGGTCTGAGTCGCGGTAGCGCTTGGCGTAAAGGTCAAGGTTCGAGACGGCGTGAGCGTGATAGTTGGACTGGGCGTAAAAGAAGCGTCCAAACAAACCGGCGCAGAATCTACATTGTCAAATGGGTTGCGCGTGTTGCCATTTTGATCGTAAACCTTCACGTATTGCACATAAGGAAATTGCTTGACCGTCGAACTCAAAGCGTTGGCGACGCTGTAATTGGAGCCGTTCGCCAGACAAATTCCCTTTAGATAAATTCGTAGAACGCCGTTACGGAGTTCGATACGTTCGTAGCCGGTGAAGCCGTCCCACACGGCGATCAGCCCGCTACTTTGCTCGAGCGCATTCGGACCTTTGAAATATTCGTCAATGACTGCGCCAATCGGGTTGACTGAGGAGAGAATTTCGCGCGTCACTGCCTTCTCTGGCGCTTGTCCGGCTTCCAATAGGCTTTTATCTGGGAAGACGATATTGACTTGCACAACCAAAGGCGTGGCGGTGGGCGTGAAACTTGGCGTGCGAGAAGCTGTGGGCGTGAAGGTTTGGGTGGGCGTGAGCGAATTGGTTGCAGTGAAAGACGGCGTAACGGAAGAAGTATTGCTCGGGATTGGCGTTTGCGTCAGTGAAGCAGTGGGCGTAAAAGTTTTAGAAGGCGTCGCGGTGAAAGTTTTAGTTGGCGCACTTGTAAAAGTAAGCGAAGCGGTATTAGATGGAATGACCGTTGCAGTTTTGCTTGGCGTGGCGGTGGGCGTGCTGGAAGAAGTCGCACTTGGCAGGCTGGTCAGCGTGAATGTTTGTGTGGCGGTATGGCTGGGCGCGCGCGTTAATGTCAAGGTGAGCGTTTGAGAAGGCGTTTGGCTGGGCTGAGCAGTGGCGGTCTGGCTGGCGGTGAAAAGCGGCGTGCGCGAAGCGGTAAGCGTGAATGTGATTGAAGGCGTGTAGGTTGCCGTATTCGAGGGAAGCGGAGTGGAAGTTTTACTCGGCGTAAAAATCTGCGTGGGGATTTGCGTTTTGGTTGGCAGGGGCGTAAAAGTGAAGGTGGCGCTGGGGCGCGGCGAAGCCGTGCTGGAGGGTAAAGCGGTTGGCAGAGCCGTGGCAGTCAATGTTTTTGATGCGGTGGCTGAAGCTGTCCGCGTGGCGGTTTGACTGGGGATGCGTGAAGCAGTTGTCGTGGCAGATGGAAGCGCCGTTTTGGTTGGGGAACTGGTCGCCGTTTGCGTGGCAGTCACAGTGGCGGTGTTTGTTAATGTAGGCGGCGTGCCTTCCAGAGTGAATGAGCCGGAAGCCTTCCATTGCGTGCCGATGAAAATCCGCGCTTCATAAACGCCGGGCAACCATTTATCCACCGATTGCCGCCAAGCCGCGTTACCGACTCCAAATTCAAGATCGTTCCACGCTTTGGTTTCATAATATTGCAATTCGCCATTGCGATACCAAATCACCGTCCATTGCACGCCGGGTTGCAGGTCGGCGTAATCGTAGAAAACGTACATCTGTTTGATCGGGTTGCCAAAGACGTTGGCTGGCACGCCCGGGCGGCCGTTGTTGATTTGGGTGGAGAATTGGATGCGCTCAATCCGCGCGCTGGCTTGCGGCGTGACGTTGCCTTCAAACAGCGCCTCAATCACCAACGGGACGGCGGGTTGCGCCGTTACGGTGGGCGTAGCGGAAACAATTGGCGTAGCCGTAATGGCAAAAGCGGTAACCGCCTGAGTAGGCGTGTTGAGCGGCGCAAAAGTTTCTGTGGGCGCGAAAGCGGTCGGGATTGGCGTTTTACTTTGGAAAATGGGGATAGCCGGCAATTTGAACCGAAACGGTTGAGCGAATAATGCCAACACGATTCCCGCGGCGGTGAGTAAACCCAGAACTGAAAAAGCCTGCTTGGCGCGCACGGTGTTTTGCTCGCGCGCGCGGAAATTGATGGAACGCCTGGATTCTTGTAAAGCTCGAATGCCGATGATGTAACTTAAAATAATACCGGCGACAATGATAATTCCGCCGATGAGAAGCGCCGTAGAAAGCATGAAAAAATTATATCATTACCCTTTTTAGATTGACCTTTGCGGCGCGCCTAAAATAAACTGATCAGCCAAACGATCAACGGGGCAAAAAAGAGAGCGGGCAGTAAATTCCCCACGCGGATTTTTTTGATCTCCAGCATGTTGCTAAGCCCCAGCCCCAGCAACAGCACGCCGCCAGTGGCGGTCAATTCGTTGATCATGGCGTCTGTGATGACCTGACTCAATTGCGTGGCGAGCAAACTCAGCCCGCCTTGATAGACCAAAATTACAAGCGCGGAAAATAACGTCCCAATTCCCAGCGTAGAGGCAAAAGCGATGGAAGCGAAACCGTCCAAAGTGGATTTGATCGCCAACAACTTATAATCGCCGGTCAAGCCGTCTTGAATCGAGCCGAGGATGGTCATCGGTCCGATGCAGAATAACAGCGAAGAGACCATAAACCCGCGAATGAATTTAGAGCCTTCGCCGGTTTCAGAATCTTTGGAGAATTTTTTTTCGAGGATTTTTCCAAACGCTTGCAAGCGATCTTCCAGCCCAATCCATTCGCCGAATAATGCGCCGAGCAACAACGCGCCCAATACGATCAATTGATTTTCGCTCTCCAAAAACATTTGCAAACCCATTGCCAGCGTGAATAAACCCATTCCGGCGACGACGGTATTTTGCAACCTTTCAGGAATGCGCGAACCGAAAAATAACCCAAGCGTCCCGCCGATCAAAACTGCCGCGATATTAATGAATGTCCCAGTCATCTCTGCCTCAATTACAAGAATTGCAGGATTATAATCACTTTGCCGCTCCTTGGCTTATAATTTTGAGATTATGCTAAAGACTATTCACGCTGAAATGACGCAAACGGCTCTAGAAACGCGGATGAGTCCGCGCGCGCTCAAGATCATCATCTCCGCCAACCTTGGGCAGGATGCGTTCAGCGGGCAAGTGGGGCACGATGAATATCATTTTGATAACAATGCTTTTGACAAGGCGAACGCCTATCTCCAAGCCCAGCGCGAGACATTGAGGACGGCTTTGCCCGCCGCGAATCTCCCTTTGGCTTGGTCTGCCTTCGGAAGATTGACTCACGCCGTGCAGGATTTTTACTCGCACTCCAATTATGTTTCCATGTGGCTGGCAGAACATGCGGATGCGCCTCCCGCCCCGGCTGAAATTGACCCGCTCCGCAAGGATTTGCTCGAAAGCCCGCGCTTACATTCCGGGCGCGTTTGCCTCCCGTGGGATGCGGTTTACTTTATCCCCGGTTTGCGCGGCTTAGCGCTGAAATTTCTGCCGGAAGATTCGCACGGTAAGATGAATTTGGATTCCCCACAACAAGGGACTAAATTTGCGTATGCGCGCGCGGCGGCGATCAAACGCACGGTTTACGAGTTTGATTATGTTGCCAAGGGCTTGTCCGCCGAATTAGTTAGAAAATTTTCGGATGTAGAATAATGCGCTCGAAACGGGAGCCGGCTGGCGTTAGGTCGGAAGCGTTTTTTTATCAAGTCAATGAAAGGGTATAATCAAAATATGGACCTCAAATCAAAACTTAACGAAGCGGTAAAAACAGCCATGAAGAGCGGCGATGAAGTGAGCAAGCGCACGATTCGCATGGTCTTGGCGGCGGTGAAACAAGTGGAAGTGGATAAGCGGATTGAATTGGATGAAATGGCGGTGACGGCGCTGATTCAAAAGGAAATTAAAAATCGGCGCGAATCTTTGGAAGAAGCCCAAAAAGCGAATCGCGCCGATTTGGTTGCCGAGAACGAAGCTGAAATCAAAGTATTAGAGGCATTTTTACCGGCGGCGATGTCGGCGGATGAATTAAAGGCTTTGGTGCAAGCCGCCATTGCGGAAACCGGCGCTTCTGCGCCCAGCGATATGGGCAAGGTGATGAAAGCGGTAATGCCGAAAGTCGCCGGACGCGCGGCGAACGATCAAATCAGCGCGGCCGTCAAAGCCCTGTTGAATCAATAGCGCGAAAGCCGCGCGAGTTTGACATACAAACGCTTGCGCTTATGGATTTGAAAAGCCCCGCCTCAACTCGTTTGAAAGTTTTACAGATCAGTTTGATTGTTGCGGTCAGTCTGGTCTCTTTTGCTATCTTAACCATTCCGATTGGCTTAAACCCAACCATCCGCACGCTCACGGTGGGGAGCGTGGCGCAAAATACGGAACAAGCCGTCAAAGATATTGAATACGTCAGCGAGATTCGCACGGAAGAAGCGCGGCAAGCGGCGGAAAGCGCGGCGCTCTCCGTTTATTCCGCGCCCGATCCAGCCATTGCGCGTCAGCAAATTGAGCGCCTCACCACCACCATGCAATACATCACCTCTGTGCGCGATAGCGCGGAGTTGACTGCCGATCAGAAGAAATCGAATCTCGTCAATTTGAGCGACGTGCGCCTGCGCTTGGAAACGATAGATTACATCCTCAGCATTTCAAATGCGCGTTGGCAGATCGTTCAATCGGAAGCGGTGCGCGTTTTGGAACAGATCATGCGCCGCGCCATTCACGAAGACGGCGTAGATGCGGCGCGCCTCAGCGCTTCTGGCGCGGTGAGTTTGACTCTAAATGAAGAGCAGGCTACGCTGGTGACGGAATTGGTTTCCGCTTTTGTTGTGCCGAACAGTTTCTTTAGCGAAGAATTAACGCAAGCCGCCAAACAAACTGCGCGCGATGCCGTCAAGCCGGTTGTGCGGACTTATAAAGCCGGCGAGACAATCGTCTCTGCCGGCGAAATTATCACCCCCGCCGATATTGAAGCCTTTGAAAAACTCGGCATGGTTGGCGCCGGTCAGCAATTGGAAGATATTGTCGGCGCGGCTTCGCTGATTCTCCTCTCTGCAATTTTTGTGCCTTTATATTTTTCGCGCCGTAAACGCTTGGCGGTGATCCATGACGCGAAGAACTTGGCGGTGATCGCGATCATTTTCACGGCGACGCTCGCCGGAACGAGAATGTTCACAGACCGCACGTTGGCGCCGTATGCCTTTCCGCTCCAAGCCGCCGGTTTGTTGATTACCGCTTTGTTCGGCTTGGAAGCCGGTTTGGTTTTCACCATTCCATTATGCTTGATAGCATCCTACGGTTTGCCCAATTCGCTGGACCTTGCGCCGTATTATTTGATCTCTTCTTTGATCGGTTTGCTGGTCTTGGGTCCCGCCCGCCGTTTTTGGGGTTTTCTCAGCGCCGGCTTGGCGATTGCCCTCTCTGGTTTTGCAGTCTTGCTCGCTTACCGTTTACCTTTATTTTTTCCGGATTGGTTAGGCGTGCTTCAATATGCCGTCGCCGCCTCGTTGAGCGGTTTGGCTTCCGCGAGCATTACCCTTTTGCTTCAATACATTTTCGCGCAGTTGTTGGGCATTGCCACTTCGCTACAACTGCTCGATCTCTCCCGCCCGGATTTTCCGCTCTTACAATTTTTCTTACGGAGCGCGCCGGGCACCTATCAACACAGCCTGCAAGTCGCCAATTTGGCGGAACAAGCCGCAGAAAAAATCGGCGCGGACCCATTACTCACGCGGGTTGGCGCGCAATTCCACGATATTGGCAAAGCGCTCAACCCGGCTTTCTTCATTGAAAATCAAGTGGAAGGCAGTATCAACAAACACGAAGATATTTCTCCAGAAGAATCTGCCGCCACAATCATCCGCCACGTGACCGATGGCGTTAACTTGGCGAAGAAACATCGTCTGCCGCGCCGCCTGCAGGATTTTATTTTAGAGCATCACGGCACGCTGATCACCCGCTATCAATATACTCAAGCGATGGAAGCCGCCAACAACGACGCAACTAAAGTGGACGTTGAACAATTCCGTTACCCGGGCCCGCGCCCGCGCTCGCGCGAAACGGCTTTGCTCATGCTCGCCGACGCCACCGAAGCCCGCGCCCGCGCCGAAAAACCAGCCAGCGACGAAGACCTCCGAACGCTGGTGCGGAGCGTGATTGAAACGGTGCAAAGATTTCATCAATTGGACGATACCTTGCTCACGTTGCGCGATCTCAGCCAAATCACCGAATCCTTTGTCACCACTTTACGCGGCACATATCATCCGCGCATTCAATATCCCAACGCCAAAGTCCCCGATCAAGATACAACCCTCGTCTCCCATAAAAAAGAAAAATGATAAACATTGATAACCAACAAGATTTTTTAGAATCTGCCCTGCTGGAACGCGCCGCGCGACTCACGCTGGAAATTGCGAAGCGCCGCTCTTCCCACCCGCTTCCTACTTCGGCTGACCCAGACATCACCATCGTCCTCACAGACGACCGCCAACTGCACGAATTGAATCGCGAGTTCTTAGGCGTGGATGCTCCCACCGACGTTTTATCCTTCCCTTCCGCAGAGTTAGACCCGGAAACCGGCGCTGAATATCTTGGCGATATTCTGATCTCGATTCCGCGCGCAACTCAACAAGCGCTGGCGGCTGGTCATCCGGCGGAAGCCGAAGTTCAATTGCTGGTCGTGCATGGCGTTTTGCATTTACTCGGCTACGACCATGCCGAGGCGGAAGATAAAACTGCGATGTGGAATGAACAAGCCAAAGTGTTGGAAAGACTCGGACTCGCGCGCATCAAAATCCAAGAGGCTTGATGAGGTCATTTTTAGAATCGCGTTTGTGGGCGTTTCGTCACGCTTTTCGCGGAATGTTTTATGTGTTACGCACGCAACGCAACGCTTGGATACATGCGCTGGCGGCCGCGATCGTATTTTTGCTCGGCTGGTGGCTTCAATTATCCGCAACGGATTGGGCGCTGATTGTGTTAACTGTGGCTTTTGTTTTTGCGGCGGAATTTATCAACACTTCGATTGAAGCGATTGTAGATTTAGCCAGCCCGGATAAACACCCGTTGGCGAAAATCGGCAAGGATGTCGGCGCGGCGGCGGTCTTGATCGCGGCGCTCGCTTCGATCTTGGTCGGCTTATTGATTTTGGGTCCGCCGCTTTGGCAAAAACTTTTTCCCTAATTCCTAATCACTGGAGTAGATATGTCGCTTTCATTTATTTTTGGCACGGTTGGTTCGCCCGCTGGAACTCCGAAAAAACCCGGCGGCTCAGTCGGCGCGATTGCGTTTGGCAAATCCATTGGCTTGCTGGCTTTGGAATTGGGCTGGGTGCAATCGGTGCGCGTGACCGAAGCGACTTGCGCTTTGATCAAATCCGCAAGCGCGGAACACGGCGTTGCGTTGAGCGTTCACGCGCCCTATTTTATTAACTTGAATGCGACGCCCGAAGAATGGCCCAAATCGCGTAAGCGCTTGATGGATGCGGCTCACTATGGATATTTGGCCGGCGCGACTGATATTATTTTTCATCCGGGTTCTTACTTTGGCAACGCTCCAAAGGATGTGCTCAAGGTTGCTATTCCGCGTTTGAAAGGCTGTGTGGATGAGTTGAAGAAGAATGGCGATCAAGTGACGCTTCGTCCGGAGACGATGGGTAAATCCGCATTGCTCGGCTCAATGGACGATGCGCTTGCGTTGAGCGCCGCAATGGATGGCGTGCAACCCTGTATAGATTTTGCTCACCTGCACGCCCGCCCGGGGGATGGCTCAATGAATACTTACGCAGAATGGGCGACGTTATTGGAGAAATATAAAAAAGAATTGGGCGCCAAAGCGTTGAAGAATTTGCATATCCATCTCTCTGGCATTGAATATGGCGAAAAAGGCGAGAAGAACCATTTGCCTTTGGCGGAAGCGGATTTGGATTTGAAAGCGCTCTTCAAAGCGTTAGTTGATTTTGGTTGCGCTGGCCGCATTTTATGCGAAAGCCCGATCATGGAGACAGACGCTTTGAATATGAAAAAAACTTGGGTGAAAATCAGCGGCGAGAAAGAAAAATAATCAAAACTCCGCAGTTCAAACTGCGGAGTTTTTTATTGCGGCTTATATTCAAACCGATAACCTTGAATTTCAACATACGGTTGCCAGTGTTTGTAGCTGATTGCGCGGATTCGCCTTTTGATTTCATCCGCGCTCATCTCCGGCGTGATGATAAATAGTTCGTTGAATTGCTTGCGCGAGAAAGGCGTGCGCGCCCAATGTTCTTTGGAAACAGGTAATTCTTTCCCTGCGGCAATTAATCCCATAATTTCAAAAAATAATTCAATTTGGTTTTCATACGTTCTTGCGAGCAAAGCCTCTACGTCATCCTCAGGATACACCGGGAATCTTTTGACGGCGATGATTTTGCCGGTATCCACTTTGCCCGCCATGTGATGACAAGTCGCGCCGTATTCTTTCGCGTCTTCATATAATGCGAAGTTGTTGCAACCAATGCCCGGGTATTCAGGCGAAGCGGGGTGAAAATTGATCGCCGCAATTTTGGCGTTGTTTAATAATTCCTCTGGTACAACCCAGCGCGAGAGATATGAAATCACATAATCGCCTTGCCATTTGCAGATGTTTTCTGGCAAGGGGTCGCCCCATTTGCCGAGCAGATAGGTGAGGTTGGGGAAATGCGTTTGGCAAAATTCCAATGCGCGCAGGCAATCCGGGTCTTCGGCTTTGCCGAGGAAGAGCAGGGAGGTTTGGGTCATGGCGCTGATTATAGTTGGGCAGTCAGCCCAAAGTCTGAGGGGAGGAGCGAGAACATGTGCGCGTCGTAGATGGCTTTGCCCACCACCATGCGATTCAATAAAATCCCTTCATAGTGTGCGCCGATTTTTTCGGCTACTCTTTTGCTTGCCAAATTATCTTTGGCGATCACGATCTCGGCGCGGATCAATTTGAGATTTTCAAACGCAAATCTGGCGGCGAGTTGCGCGGCGCGCCCGGCGTAGCCCTGCCGATTTCTGGGCGTGCGAATCCAATAGCCTAAATTGCAGAAGTGATAAACCGGGTGAAGATGACTCAAGCCGCAACCGCCGAGAAACTCATGGGTGTCAGCGGCGAAGATACCAAAGCCGTATAAACGTCCGGCGCTCCATTCGGCGCGCGTGACGGTGACGAATTGCCGAGCCAGTTCGAGCGTGTATTTCTCATTCGCCCAAGACATCCACGGGCTTAATTCTGGCAGTGATTCTTGCACCGCCAGATGCAACGCTTCGGCGTCGCCAAATTCATAGGGGCGTAAATAAATGCTGTGATCGGTCAGCGTGACGAAAGGAAACATGTTTTTAGGAAGTGTATTCTTTTAAGCGATGCTCCACCGCGTAAGCGGCGGCTTCGGCGCGGTTGTTCATATTCAACTTGGAAAGAATGCTGGAAACGTAATTACGCACCGTACCTTCGCCTAAATATAAACTCTTAGCGATCTCGCGGTTGGTTTTGCCTTCGGAGACTAAAAGCAAAACATGCTTTTCTTGCTGACTTAAACTTGAAAAAGCGGAGGCTTCCTCATTTTTTCCGGCGCGGCGCATTTCTTGAAAAACGCGCTGGGTGACGGCTGGGTCTAGCAGGGCTTCGCCGCGGCTGACGGAATCCAACGCTTTGATGAGGTCTTCACTGCCGATTTGTTTGAGGATGTAACCCGAAGCTCCGGCGCGAATGGCGGCGAAGAGCATTTCGTCTTCAGCGTAAGAGGTGAGCATAATCACCTTGACGTTGGGATGTTGATTGACGATTTGCTCGCAGGCTTCAATGCCCGAAACGCCCGGCAGACGAATATCCATGACTGCTACATCCGGTTTGCAGGTTTGAACTTTTTCTAAGGCTTCGCGCGCCGAGCCAGCCTCGCCGACTACCTCAAATTGCGGGTAATGCTCCAGCAGAGATTTCAAACCCAAACGCACAACTTCATGATCGTCCACCAGCAGGATTCTTTGCTTTTTCATTTTTTATTTTACCTTGGGGTTATTGGATAAGCCGTTTACTTTCTTCTGAGCAAACTATCCATAATGCTTTTGCCGCGCCAATTTTGTAAAATGGATTCCACGTATAACTGCTCAAGCGCCTTGACTTGGCCTTCAATTGAATATTTTTCGCTGAGTTCGCTGGAGCGTTTTCCGAAGCGTTCTAATTTGGCGCGGTCTTTGATTAAGCCAATCAGCGTTTTGGCAAAAACTTCAACGTCTAAAGCGACTTGAAAACCGTTTTCTTCGTTCTCAACCATGCCGTCAAAAGCTTCGTCCCGCACGACCACGATCGGCAAGCCTGAAGCCAGCGCTTCGATCACCGAGATCGGGTGAACTTCCGTAGTGGAAGCGGAGAGAAAAACTGTCGCATCGTGAAAAATATCAGGCAGTTCTTCGCGCTGAACCATGCCTAAAAAGTGTATTCGATCTTTGACTTTGAGCCCCGCGGCTTTTTCTTCCAAATCTTTGCGCGCGCCGCCATCGCCGGCGAAAACCAATTGCGCGTTTGGGAGTTTATCCGCCAAGAGGACAAATGCGTCAATCAGAAACTCAAGCCGTTTCTCCGGGTCCATCCTGCCAACGGATAATAAAATCGGCGCTTCTGGCGGGACCCCCAGCCTGCTCCTTAAAACCCCGGCTTTTTTCGCCGTTTTGAATTGACTTAAATTAATTCCGTTGGGGATGATGTGAATCGGCTTCTTAACTTTTTGTTCCAACAAGAGATGATAGAACTTGGGAGAAGGCACGACGATTTGATCGCCCAAATTGGTGCTGACTGTGCTGAACCAACGCGCCCCATGACGAATGATCCCCGTGCCGCCGATGAATTTTAAGTAATGCGTGTAATCTGTAATTGAAGTGTGATAGGTATAAATTAAAGGCAAATTTTTTGTCGAAGCGGTGAGATACGCCAACAACCCTACGCTCAACGGGCTGTGCGCGTGAAGCACGTCAAAATGCTTGCGCGTGAGCGACCAAGTAGTGCGCGGCGTGCCAAGCACAGCCACGTAAATCGGCGGATCGTTCAAATATTTGAGCGAAGGCAAACGCACGATGCTGGGTTGTTCGTCTTTATAGCCGGGGAATTTTGGCGCAAAAATTGTCACTTGATGCCCGCGTTTTTTGAGCCCCTCGGAGATTAATTGCAAAGAGACGGAAACGCCGTTAACTTGCGGGGCATAGGTATCCGTAAATAAGCCGATGCGTAACGAGCCGAGATTTAACTTAGGCGAAGTTTCGGTTGTGGCTGGGGTCATCTGGAAATATCCTTTGAAATCAGTTGGTTTGAGCGCTCTGTGGGCGCGCGGCTTGTTGGGTGAGGTTTAATTTTAGGCGCTTGGCTAACTCGCGTCGCGTGAGCAAAACATGCCGCTTGCATTGGTTACATTCCAAACCGATATCCGCACCCAGCCGAATCACCGTCCAATCATACGAGCCGCATGGATGGGGCTTACGCAGGCGGAGCTGGTCGTTCTTTTGCAAATCTAAAAGCATGAGGGAAATTATACCGCCATGCGGGTGAGAAATATTTCTCACCTCAAGAGGGAAAACTTTCCTTGAGCGAAAACCCTAAAAAGCGATAATAAGCTTGTAAGTAAAAAACGAAAGTTTGGTAAATGCTTTAGAAAAGAGGCACAAAATGAACGCTGAACTGAAAATCAAATTTTGGGGCGTGCGCGGCAGTTACCCAACGCCGGGAGCCAATACTATTCAAGTAGGCGGTAATACCGCTTGCGTGGAAATTCAAGCCGGGAATAAAACCATTATTTTGGATGCCGGCACGGGCATTATTCCGCTTGGGCGCGAGTTGGCGCGCCGCGCCGCAATGGAAAAACGCGGGCTGGAAGCGCTCCTTTTGTTCAGCCACCTGCATCACGATCATATTCAAGGCTTTCCGTTTTTTGTGCCGGCTTATTTGCCGAATGCGCGCCTGCATATTTTTGGTCCGGGCAGTTCGGATGAAACCCTGCAAGAAGTTCTCAAGCATAATCAATCTTCTGAAACCTTCCCGGTCAGTTTGCGCGATATGGCTTCGATGAAGCATATTCAAACTGTGCGCGAGACGCAAACCATTGTTTGGGATGAGGATAATGTGCGGGTCGTTGAATCAAATGTCCGGTTAAGCGATGAGGCGTTGGTCGTTCGCATTCATAAATCGTATGCGCATCCCGGCGGCGTGTTTGTCTATCGCATTATGTGGCGCGGCAAATCCATTGTGTACGCAACCGATACCGAAGGCTATGTGGGCGCGGATCGTAAGTTGGTCGCCTTTGCGCGCGATGCGGATGTGTTGATCCATGACGCGCAATATAGCGACGAACATTATTACGGCGCGCGCGCTGGCTTTCCTGCCACGCAAGGATTTGGACATTCAACGCCCAACATGGCTTGTGAAGTTGCCGCCTCTGCCGAAACGGGACAGTTGATTCTGTTTCATCACGATCCCAATTACTCTGACGCAATGGTTGCCGAGCAAGAAGCGTGCGCCCAAAAAATATTTGCAGATTCGTGCGCGGCGCGTGAAGGGTATGAAGTGCGGTTGAATACGATCCCTGAACCGCTTGCGATAAAAGATAAAAGAATGGATGTACAATATGTTAAGAATGGCTGAGCTACAAAACGACAACACGCGCAATCTGCTTTCAGATATTAAGCTACTGGAAGGCTTAAGCCTCACGCAGTTAGATTGGGTGGCGCGGCGGGCGCATCGTAAAATTTTTACGACGGGCGCCAACGTGCTGACGATTGAACAACCCGGCGAAGCGGTTTATATCATCTTGCATGGCACGGTGAAGATTCATGTGGAGCAAGGCGAAAGAGACGTAATTCTCTCGATCTTGGGTAGCGGCGATTTGCTCGGCGAAATGAGCTTGATTGATAGCATAGGACGTTCGGCGAGCGCCGTGACTTTGGAAGATACGCTGATGTTGTGGATGGATCGAACGACTTTCAATTACATTTTGGATAATTTTCCTGCGGTGGCGAGAAACTTGGTGAAAATTCTCGCGGCGCGCGTGCGGCTTTCGGATCAGATGATTCAATCGCTGGCGACTTTGGATGTAAACGGCAGAGTGGCGCGTCAACTGCTGGCTTTTGCAGAACGTTATGGCAAAGATGTGAAAGACGGCGTGCAAGTTCGCATTGCCCTAACGCAAACCGATATTGCAGATTTGGTGGGCGCTTCGCGCAAGCGCGTGAATCAAACAATGGTCTTTTTCAAAGAGCAAGGGTTGCTGAGCGTTGCGGAGAATGGAAGAATTGTCATCCATAATAAAGCTGGACTGGCAAGGTATTGCGATTAAGAAGTTAACTAACCGCCGCTTATGAAGCGGCGGTTAGTTTTTATTTTATTCACAAAACGGAATCGTATCGGAATTTTTGTTGGCGTTTAATGGCAAACCAAAATAGGGGGATGGATCGTACGTGTTTTTAATTTCCAACTCGTTTGTATAATTTCCGAAACCATCATCTTTGACAACGGAGACGTGCAAGTGTACGCCAACCGGATTGGCTGGATCGCCGGAATAATTGCCCATTAAACCGAGGTAGGTTCCGGCTTCTACATAAACCTCGCTTGTGCCTGCTGGGAATTGCTCCGCGATAAAAGAATTTCCATTGGCGTCTGCCATGTGTGTGTAGTAAACCCAAATTTGTCGGTTCGGTTGAAGCGGGTCTTGCGGCAGGCGGATGATGACGGAAGATTTCCAATCCGCCGCGCGGGTTAAATAGCCCGCATAAGCGGCGGTGACTGGGACGATACCCGGTTCCGTCCCGCCGAAAATATCAATCCCGGAATGACGATGCCCTGGGCGAAATGAATCATCCCAGATGAATCCGATCAAGCCGTTGGTGGGGAAGACGAATGGCGCCCCGTTGCAACTGATTCCGGCTTTCATTCTATATTCAGAGAGCGAGGTTTGATCGTAAAACCAGGCGAGGATTTTATCGGTGCGCGGGGAGGAGCGATCTATATAGGCTTTGTATATATAAACTCCGGCGACGAGGATCGCCACGCAGAGCGCGAGCAGGATGAATTTTTTAGACATTCGGACGATTATAAGCGGACTCTTTTACTGAATAGCGGACGAAAACGGAAGCTGGCGATCATGTCCGTTTCATTCCGTGAATCCGTTATAAAGTCCGTTTTTTGCTCTTTTACGAAATAACTGACGAAAACGGAATCTGGCGCCCATGTCCGTTTCATTCCGTGAATCCGCTATAAAGTCCGCTTATTTGCTCTTTTACGGAATAACTGACGAAAACGGAAGTTGGCGCATGTCCGTTTCATTCCGCAAATCCGTTATAAAGTCCGCTTCTTGCTCTTTTACGGAACAACTGACGAAAACGGAATCTGGCGCCCATGTCCGTTTCATTCCGTGAATCCGCTATAAAGTCCGCTTTTTGCTCTTTCACGGAATAACTGACGAAAATGGAAGTTGGCGCCCATGTCCGTTTCATTCCGTGAATCCGCTATAAAGTCCGTTTACCATGAAATTCTTACGGAAATTTTATTTCCCGCTATCTTTTTTCTTATACGCGGCATTTAATATAGGCATATCTGTAAATAAAAAATAAAGGAGACTTAAATTATGTCGCTCTACATTCAACCTTATCCCTACCGCCGCACGCTTCGCCGTTTAGCCGCTGAAGCGCAGATTATTCATCCGCTGGGCGTAAACGTCCGCGAGGAAGACGACGCTTATGTGCTTTCCGCTTTGGTTCCCGGTTTGAAAGCCGAAGATCTGAACATTCAGGTTTTGGAAAATGCAGTAAGTATTGAAGGCGAGTACAAAGCCGAAGAGACTGAATATCTCTTGAACGAATTGCCAAATGGTTCTTTCCGCCGCGCTTTGCGCCTGCCTACCGAAATTAATGCAGAAGGCGTGGAAGCCAAAATTGCCGAAGGCGTATTGACTTTGACTTTGCCAAAAGCCGAATCTGCCCGCCCGAAGAAAATTCAAATTTCCGTGAATTAATTGTCAGCTTGAGAAAGAGGCGCAAGGTCTTGCGTCTCTTTTTGTTTTAATCAAGCGCTTAACCTCAAACGTGTATAATTCTGCCATTATTAACTTTGGAGCGAACTGTGCGCGTTAAATTAATTCTTCTGACCATACTAGCTTTGGCGTTGAGTTCATGCGGTCAACCGGCTACTCAAGTAGCTGGTCCTACCGCAGTCCCGACCAATACGCCCATTCCAACGGCTACGATCATGCCAACTTTATCCACGCCTTTGGCGATTTTGGTCGTGCCGGAAACGCTTGATCAACCCACTTCCGATTTATATCAAAAAACGATGTACGATCTGGCGCAACAATCGGGCTTTCGTTTCCAAGTTCGTAACGTGCTTACGCCGGAAGACCTTGCCGATAGCACCTTGAAGGTTGTCGTAGTCTTACCGCCCGATCCGGGCGTGGCGGGCATGGCGGCGAGCGCGCCCAATGTGCAATTTTTGGCGGTGGATATTCCAAACTTAACCGCCGGCGGTAATGTCAGCGTTTTAGCGCCCAACAATGCCGTGGAAATTCCCGCCTTTTTAGCGGGCTATGTCGCCGCGATGTTGGTCGAAGAATATCATATCGGCATGTTGATTCCCAAAGACGACCCGAACGCGCAACTTGCTTTACAAGCCTTTGCCAACGGAAAAAAATATTATTGCGGTTTGTGCAATACGTTTTACATGACGACCATCACCTACCCCACCTACGTTGAAATTCCAGCGGATGAAGATCCCGCGCGTTATGGCGGATACGCCAACGTGTTGATCAACGACCGCGACGTGGACGCGCTCTATATTTACCCATCGCTCGCCAATGCGGATTTCCTATCTTATGTCGGCACTACCGGCGTTTTATTGATCGGCACAACGCTAGCAGGCGGCGCTCGCCCGGGCGGCTGGGTGATGACGATTCAACCGGATTCGCTCAAAGCGATTCAACTTGCCTGGCCCGATTTGATTGCCGGTCAAGGCGGGCAGACGGTTCAATCTCCCATTGGGCTGGTGGATATTGACCCAAGCATTCTCACCCCCGGAAGAGAAAGACTGGCGCGCGAAACTTTAGACGCGCTCCTCGCCGGAAGAATTTTGCCGGTGGGTCCATAAAATAAAAAAAGGCGGCGACTTGTCCAAGTCGCCGCCTTTTTTTTATTTAGAACAAAGCGATCCATTCACGTTTCACCAGCCACGCCATAGATTTGATCACCAAAGCCATTGGGCTGATGGAGGTTGAAATTTGCTCGTCCACGCCTGCTTCCGTATAATTGAAGAGATATTGATCGTCTTCCGAAGGCGCTAAGAGCAATAAAGCGCCTTGCGTGGTAGCGCGTAATTTATGACAGAGATCCAATTTAGCGGACGGCGATAATTCCAAATTGACGACGATCAAAGCTGGAGATAGCGCCAGCGCCGTTTGAAACGCGGCTTGCGGAGTCGCTTCGCTCACTACGCGGCAATTCTTTTGCTGAAATAATTTTTCCCAAATTAAGATCCGCTCGGCGTTTGTTGAAACGATGAGCACAGTGCGGGCATTCGGGTTAGTTCTCCAGGCGACCATGATATTTTTCCTTTCGACTATTATGTAGCATTAGGCGCTGAAATTGACGGTTTCGGGCTTACCCCATTGGTACTAGGTAGTCGGTCGAAATAAATTTTACAAACCATCGCTCAAGGCGGCGTCCCCGCCGCCGAGGACGGCGGCTTGAGCAGGGGTTTGTTTTCTAAATACTTACGATCGACTACTTAGAAAATTGGTTTGCATAAATCCTTGACACTATTTTTATTTGCGTGATAAACTCTCGCCGCTCTCAAAAAGCAAATTTACTGAAAGGAGGCGCACGCTTCATGATAATGAACAAATTACCCAAATTCACGTTTTTCATCGGCAAAGCCGATTTTGATTCGCGTAGTGCGCCTGTCGCTCGGTAGACCTTTCTAGTCGTCTACAGCCACGGCGTCACTACGACCCGTGGCTGTTTTATTTAATCCCCTTTCAGCCATGGGTTTAAGACCTGTGGCTGTTTTTTATTAATATTTTTGGAGGAACTATGTTAGATATTCAAACTCAGTTATTTGAAGCTCAGGATGTTCGTTTCGGTCCGATTGACTATGAAACCCATCCCGAAATTGAATCCAAATGGACGCATGACGCTGAATTTATGCGCCTCTTTGAATTGAAACCCGTCCGCCCGCTATCGCCTGCAATGGTCAAGAAGCAATATGAATCCATTGAAAAGGAGATGGAGGATGATAAGAACTTTTTCTATTTCACCATTCGCGCGCGGGAAGATGAACGCCTGATCGGTAAGGCGCTGGTGGAATGGATTGATTGGACTAATGGCAACGGCTTTTTGCGTCTCGGCATTGGCGCTCCAGAAGATCGCCGCAAAGGCTATGGCTCGCAGGCTTTGAGTATGTTATTGCGCTACGCTTTTGGCGAGTTGAATCTATATCGCGTTACTGCGGTTGTGCCTGCCTATAACGCCGGAGCGTTAAAACTCTTTCAGAACTTTGGTTTTATGGAAGAGATTCGTCGCCGCCAAGCCATGAATCGGGATGGGCAATTTTGGGATCTCGTCTCTTTCGGCTTGTTAAATGCCGAATGGCGCGAGCGACTCAACGGTCGAGGGTGAAGCGATGAAAGATATTTATCGCGGATCTCTCGTCCGCCTCTCCGCTCGTCCGGCTGACGTATTTTCAAAGGCTTTTGCTCAGTGGGATCGAGATACCGAAACGCACCGTTTAGCGGATAGCGATCCGGCGCAATTATGGTCTGAGAAAAAAATCAAAGAATTCATCGAGAAAGACGGCGAGAAAAATTCTCAAGCTTTTCGTTTTGCAATCTATACATTGGCGGAAGATAAACCGATTGGCTCTGTCTCTTTGTGGGTGAGTTCGTGGTCGCATGGCGAGGCTTGGGTCGGCATCATCGTTGGCGACCGCGAGTATTGGGGCAAAGGCTACGGCACGGACGCAATGCGTTTGGCGGTTCAATACGGTTTTATTGAATTGAACTTACGCCGCATTTCGCTGGGCTTACATGGCTATAACGAACGCGCTTTGAAAAGCTATCAAAAAGCCGGCTTCACGCTCGAAGGACGGATGCGCGGCGAAGGCTTGCGCGACGGCGTTCGCTACGATAGTTTGTGGATGGGCATACTGCGTGATGAATGGTTTGCACGGCAGGAGGCGAAATGAAAGATCTACTTACCGGAAAACTGGTACGCCTTTCTGCTATGGACCATGAAGAATTTGGCAAAGCCTTTGCTAAGTGGAATCAAGATTCTGAACTGATGCGCTATATGGATGCGCAAACGCTTACGCCGCGCTCTTCAAAAACGATTTCAGAGCATATTGAAAAAGAATTGAAAGACCCGTCGCCGGTGGATTATCCCTTCACTATTCGCGCGTTGGAGAATAACCTTCTGCTTGGAGATATTGGCTTATACATTGTCAACAACTGGGGTCCCGGCGACGCCTTTGTAGGGCTGGGCATTGGCGAACGCGATTATTGGGGCAAAGGCTATGGCACAGATGCAATGAATGTGATGTTACGCTATGGTTTCCTCGAGCTTAACCTGCGTCGTGTGACGCTCAACGTCTTTGAATACAACCCGCGCGCGATTCGCTCTTATGAAAAAACGGGCTTTCAACATGAAGGTCGCTTGCGCGGCGCTTTGTTCCGCGACGGCAAACGCTGGGATATGCTCTATATGGGCATTCTGCGCGAAGAATGGCTGAAGTTGAATCAATAGCTACATACAAAAAATCAATGGATCAATGAAAGGAGCAGAAATGACCGAATTAATTTTACGCGCCGCGCAATGGGAAGACCGCGATGCAGTGGCGCAACTCATTTACGAAGTTTGCGAAGCGGATGGCGATGCGACTGTGGCGGTTACGCCTGAAGAATTGGAAAATGAATGGAAGACTGAAGGTTTTACGCTTGAGCGTGACGCTTTTGTGATGCAAACCAGCGCTGGGAGCATTGTGGGTTACGAAGAATTTTTCAATGAACATGAGCATTACAACTTGCGGACCGATGGCTACGTTCATCCTAAATTTACGAAGCAAGGTATCGGCACAACCTTGTTGCGCCGCATTGAAGCGCGCGCACGCGAAGAGATTCAACGCGCCCAACCAGATTTGCGCGTATTTTTACGAAGCACGATTGATAATCGCGATGAAGCCAGCAATACCTTGCATAAAAATGAAGGCTATTTTTCCAAACGCTATCACTGGCGCATGGAAATTAAATTGGATACATTGCCTTCTGCGCCGATATTGCCGGAAGGGTTGGAACTTCGTCCCTTCATCCGGGAAGAACATGCCGAAGCCGTTTGGCGAGCAGATAATGAAGCCTTCCGCGATCACTGGGGAAGCCATGAGAACAGCTTCTCGGAGTTTTCGCGGAGACGTTTTGAGAACCCTAATTATGATCCAACCTTATGGGCAGTGATTTGGGATAAAGATGAAGTCGCTGGCTTCGCCCTAAACCGTATTCGCATGGGCATTGGCTGGGTCGGCACGCTGGGCGTCCGTCGTCCGTGGCGCAAAAAAGGGCTAGGCATTGCTCTGCTACACCATTCCTTTCGTGAGTTTTACAAGCGCGATCTCAAAACGATAGGGCTGGGCGTAGACGCCGAAAATCCCACCGGCGCCACCCGCCTTTATCAACGCGCAGGCATGTATATTGCCAGCGAATTCCTCACCTATGAGAAAGAACTCCGCCCGGGCAAAAGCTTAGAAGACTAGGAAAGAAAGCCGATTCGCAGAGCGGGCAAAATCAGTGTAGAATCAAGCCAACTTAGCGCAAGAAAGGGAATTTCCATGAACCTGCGATGTATCTACTGTCAAACCCCATTTACCCTCAGCCGAGCTGAAATGCTGAGCGCTATTCTGCACATGAACGACAAGAACATGAACCATTATGACGCGCATTGCCCACGTTGCCGCCGCGCCAATTCGATCTCGCGCCAGCGGATGGAACTCTTCTTCCCGAACTGGAAGGAAGCCGCCAAACAAGCCGCTTCCGCGCCGCTTGCGGACGTTGAAACTGGTTCGGCTTCCGAAAAAACGATTCCACTCCCCAAGGGAGCCAAAGCCGCCGCAAAAGTAACTTCCGCCAAAAAGCCTGCGGCAAAGAAAGCCGCGCCGAAAGCCAAGCCTGCCGCAACCAAAGCCAAGCCCGCCGCAAAGAAAACTGCCGCGAAAGATAAAAAGAAATAAATCCAAACAAAGCCGCCGTCATCGGCGGCTTTGTTATCTGTGAGGGAAGCATGACAATTAAAGCAATCTTTTTTGATTTTGGCGGCGTCATTCTCCGCACAGAATATCAAGCCCCGCGTCAAGCCTTAGCCGAACGCTTCAATATGGAATATGAAGATATTGATAAAGCCGTCTTCAACTCGCCGTCTGCCAAACAGGCTTCGCTTGGGCAAATCGCCGAAGAAGCCCATTGGCGGGAAATCGGCAAGCGTTTTAGATTATCAGATACTGAACTGAAAGAGTTTGAAAAAACTTTTTTTGCAGGCGATGTGATAGACCGCGACTTTTTGGAATACATCGAAGCGTTGAAGCCGAAATATCACGTGGGCTTAATCTCCAATGCGTGGAGCGGACTGCGCGCATACATGACCAAAGAAAAAATCATCCATGTTTTTGATAGCGTTACTATTTCAGCGGAGGTAGGCGCGGCAAAACCTTCAGCGCAGATCTATCAAATTGCGTTGGAGCAAGCCAACGTTAAGCCAGAAGAAGCGGCGTTTGTGGATGATTTTCAAGTCAACATTGAAGCTTGCGAGTCGTTAGGGATGCGGGGAATTTTATTCAAATCCCCGCAGGATGTTTTGAAAAGATTGTACGAAGTTTTGAAGTAATTACAGGAGTCTAAAATGAAAATCATATTCTTTGAAGCGATCTCTGAGCAAAAAGGAAAATTCCCGCTCGTTGATTAACTGTCATCGTGCATTTTGTAAAAACGCGATGACATGATATAGAAAAGGATCATCATGTTTCGCAATCTAAAGATAGACGCGACAAAGGTCTATTTGTTTATTGAGTTCACGGCGTCGGCTTTCTTTTCGATGATGTTTGTGAGCGTCTCTTTGTACGAAGTCACAGTGGCTGGGCTGACGCCCTTGCAACTTGTTTTAGTTGGCACTACGCTAGAAATTTCGGCGTTTATTTTTGAAGCGCCGACGGGCGTGGTTGCAGATGTCTATTCGCGCCGCGTTTCCATCATCATTGGATATTTGTTCATGGGCGTTGGCTTTTTGGTAGAAGGGCTGTTTCCTGCGTTCCTGCCGATTTTATTAGCGCAGGTGATTTGGGGGCTGGGTTACACTTTTACCAGCGGCGCGTCGCAAGCGTGGATCACGGACGAAATTGGCGAAGAACCTGCCAATAAATTATTTATGCGTGCCACACAAGTTGGCTTGGTTGCCTCTTTGATTGGTATGGGGCTTGCCGCGTTGATTGGCGGAGCAAACGTCGCCTTGCCCATCGTGCTTGGCGCAATCGGCGTGCTGGGTATCGGCGTGACTTTAATTTTCATCATGCCCGAGACGGGTTTTCAGCCCACGCCACAAGAAGATCGTAACACTTGGCAACACATGTGGCACACTTTTAACGAAGGGTTGAAAGTCGTTCGTTCGCGCCCACACTTGATGACCATTCTTGGTGTGGGTTTATTCTACGGCTTATACAGCGAAGGCTTTGACCGCTTGTGGGTAAAGCATTTGCTGGATACCTTTGAAATTCCCGTTGTCTTTGGGAATAATCAAATTACGTTCTTTGCGACTCTGCGTATCATTGGCTCAGTGTTGACGATCTTTGCCGTGCGCTTCGTAGAGAAAAGAGTGGACGCGGGAAGTCCATTGGCAATCGGACGCGCTATGTTGGTCGTGACGGGTATCATCGCTGTTGCGATGATTGGCTTTGCCATCTCGCCGCTTCTTCCGTTGACCTTGATTTTGTACCTCGTTATTGATATGTTGCGCGATGTGCGCAATCCGCTGATGACGGCTTGGGTGAATCAAAAGTTGGATTCTAAAGTTCGCGCTACCGTTCATTCAATGACGGGTCAAGCGGATGCGTTTGGTCAAATGGCTGGCGGTCCTGCTGTTGGCGCGGTGGCAAAATTTTTCTCGGTCGTTGCCGCCATCGCCGCTTCTGGAATTTTGCTTTTGCCTGCCATGTTTTTAATCGGCAGAGCAAATCGGATTTCGGCGAGGGAAGAGAATAGAGAGTAACAAGCAGTAAAAAGGACTCCAAGTGAAAACTTGGAGTCCTTTTTGTGGTTAAGTATTAGATAACCTAATAATTATTCATCTTCATTATTACGAATTTCCCCACTAGCAATTTTAGCTTCAATTGCTAATTCAATTGCATCGTACCAAGAAATATAATCTCCAACTTTATCCTGAATTAACTTCAATTCCTTAAGTGTTAGTTTACGATTAAGTATTTCACTAGCCACATATCGAATATCTGAAACACAAAGACTATAAACAACTCTATCATCCTCTTTTTTCTTTTTCACTTTATCCTCCTGTCTTAAGCTTGTGTCTAAATGTCAACAGGTTCGTATTCAATTTCTAGTTTTTTACATAGAGAGTCAAGTACTACTAATGCTCTTTCTCTTGCAAAGTGGGTCTCAATTGTGTATCCTTTATATGCTTCTGGGTAAAAGAAACTTCTTCCATTTGGATGTGTTGGCTCTTCCTCATTACTAATAATATATCTTGAATGCCCAAAACCCCATGGTAATGGAACCTTCTCAAATAATCCTTTATCAACTAAATATGGTAGGATATTTTTAAATAAAGTCCTAACCGTGTCACCCTCAAAAATTTTCCCATCAATCTTAACAGCTATCTTGCCAGTCTTTCTGCCTTTTAAGGGAATATCTGAGGTACTATATTCAAGGACATTTGCTTCTTGAAGTGCATCAAAAATTGAATCAAATACATCACTATATTTTTCATATAGCTCTATAGCAAGTTTTTTTTCTTCATTGGTTATAGCCATTTTTACTCCTCTGTATCTGATTTTCAGGTTTTTGATATATTGAATAATAAAAGGTTGAGTTTTATGATTTAAATTAGGATGCTCTAAGATAGGTAAAAGAATTTTGTCATTTATTAGTTGGTAGTCCATACAATACCATCTAGAATCGCCTACTGTTGATTTTGAATCTGATAAGAGCTTTGGCAATATATAAATAAGAAGATTTGTTTCATTGCGATGGTTTTGATAAAGCCAATCTGCATATTTCTTAGATTGACTTGCATTGATGTTGCCATCAATTTTTAATTCAAAGATAATATTTAATCGCCCTAATACCCCTGAACTGTCTCTATACTCAGCAGTAAGAAAAATATCAAATCTACCTAAATCCTTAACGCTTACTTCAGACGAAAAATTTTCATTTGGGGTTACTTCAATATTTTCAAATTCAATTGTGGGAATAATTTTTGACAAGGAATTGCTATTATGGTCAGACGACTTTAAACAATTTTCATTGAAAGTTAATAATAGAAATCTTGTAAGTACATAATCTCGTAGTAGATGTGAACCATTTACATCTAAAAGCCAGCCATAAAAACTAGAATGCCATCTTTCATAATGTGTTCTACCTACAATGGTAAAAAAATTTGGTTCACTTAAGATATTGTAGTATTTAATAAAATTTGGCTCAGAAATTACTTCTAAAAGTCTTTGAGAAAATGGTACGGTTTTTATTCTCATTATTCTTCCCTGTTTTATTTCCTTAAGATATATAGAAATATGATGCCAATTTTTCTTGATAGAAGTCAATTATACCTGCTGTCTTTTGTGTCACTCATCCCCATGCCCTAAATCCGGCAAAGCGGATTCGATCTCTTCCGGGCTTTGACCTGCCTCAAGCCGATCTACTACATCGTCAAATTCGGGGGGCAAATCTTCGCCCATTTCACTGCCCATTTTGCGCATCATTTGACCTAAAGCCTGCGGGTCTTTTTCTAGGGCTTCTAAGTTATTGATGCCAGCGGTCATTGATTCCATGCGGCTATCGTTAGATTTGGCAATGCGGACTTTCGTCATGCGGCGACGGACATTATCACTGCCGCAGTGCGCGCAATGGACGGGCTGTTTGCCGTATTCGCTGAAGGTTTGGAAAATGTCAAAGCGCTGGTTGCATTGGTTGCAGATAAAATCATAAGTGGGCATACTGCTATTGTAGCAGAATCAGGCTTCGGGTAGAGAGAGGCGGGAAAGCTCTTTGGTAAAATCAGCCTATGTCCAATGAATTCAATCCTCGTCAGCCAGCCCCAATTTTAATTGTCATCTCTGGACCTTCCGGCGTTGGTAAAGATACTGTGGTACAACGGATGAAAGAGCGCGGCTTGCCGTTTCATTTTGTGGTCACGGCCACGACGCGCGAACGCCGTCAAAATGAAACGCATGGCCAGGATTATTGGTTTGTTTCCAAAGAAGAATTTGCGCGCATGATCGAAGAAGATGAATTGATCGAGTATGCGGTGGTGTATGGCGATTACAAAGGCATTCCCAAATGGGAAGTGCGCGGCGCGCTAGCCAGCGGAAAAGACGTGGTGATGCGGGTGGATGTGCAAGGCGCGGAAACTGTGCGTAAACTTGTGCCTGAAGCGCTGTTGATTTTTATCACTTGCGAAGGCGAAGAAGAATTGGAAAGAAGATTGCGCGAGCGTAAAACAGAATCTTCTGATTCGTTGGCTTTGCGGATTGCCACTGCTAGAAAAGAATTGCAACGCATTGAAGCTTTCGATTATGTCATCGTCAACCGCGATTTTCATTTGGACGATACGGTTAATAAAGTTCGGGCGATCATTGAGGCTGAACATTTGCGCGTGCATCCCCGTAAGGTGAATTTATGAATCAATTCTTCGATCGTCAGGAAGACGCGCCGCTTTCCCCGCCTATGCAGGGTTCTGCTCCCGAGCCGATGCGCCTACGAATGCCTTATCATCCTCCGAAGGTTACATACTTTCTAATCGGCTTGACGACGCTGGTCTATGTGGCGCAATTGCTGACGCCGATGGGAAATGGCATAGACTTGTTGGAGTTATATGGCGCAAGAATCAACCCGTATATCCGCGCCGGGCAGATTTGGCGTTTCATTACGCCGATTTTTTTACACGCTTCTATCCCGCATATCTTTTTTAATATGTATGCTTTGCTGGTGATTGGCGCGATGCTCGAAAAATATTACGGGCATGTACGCTTTGCTGTGTTGTACTTTCTCGGTGGGTTTGCCGGAAACGTTTTTTCTTTTTTGCTGGGCAAAGAAAACGGTTTTTCAGTGGGCGCTTCCACCGCCGTCTTTGGTTTGATCACGGCTGAGGTGATTTTCTTTTATCAGAATCGCCAAGTTTTGGGGAGTTACGCCAAACAAGCGATGACCAATACGCTGGTGGTGATTGTGCTCAACTTGGCGATCAGTTTATCCCCGGGGATTGACGGTTGGGGGCATGTGGGCGGTTTGCTCGGCGGCGGAATCTTCGCTTGGTTTGCCAGCCCAATTTGGCAGGTGACTGGAATTCCGCCGATGATGAAGCTGGAAGATAAACGCGAATATCGCGATTGGGCGATTGGGATTGCGGCGGTCGTTTTGATTTTTGGATTTCTTGCGCTGTGGGGATTTTTTAGAAGCGTCTAATTCTGTGGGCTTTTAAAAGATTTAACCGCAGAGTGCACAAAGAACACGGAGAAACCCTTTCTAAATCTCAGCGGACTCGGCGTTCTCTGTGGTGAAAGGCGCTTTAGTCCATTTTTTTTAGATACCCCCAGATTTTTTAGAAACTGGCGTTTTGAATTGTTGTAATGTAAACAAAAATAGGTCACGCTTTAAGTGTGACCTATAACTTTTACAACATTTCTGCCACTCGCGCCGCTGACTCCGCCCCCGCCATGGACTCCGCTTCCGCACAGATATAAATTGTCAATCGGCGTTTTGTGATTCGACCAGCCTGGGATGGGGCGCATGAACAGGAATTGATCGAGCATGAGTTGTCCGTGGTTGATATCGCCTTCGGTTAAACCATATGTTTCTTCTAAGTCTTTCGGCGTAATCAATTTACGATTTACGATTGACGATTTTAGATTGGGGAAGTAATCTGCCAGCGTATTGATTGCCAGATTTTCAACGTTTGAATCTGCAACTTTCCAACTTTCACCCTTCAATTCATATGGCGCAAACTGAAAATGAATGCTAACAACGGATTTATCAACGGACTCTGTCACGGATTCACGGATTGGAACGGACGTTATTTCGAGATAGGGCTTTTCGGAAATCTCGCCATACTTCGCCGCGTCGTAAGCCTTTTCCAAATATTTGATAGATGGCGCAACGCACAAAGTCCCTGCTGGGATTCCGTGATTGCCATTTACTTGCAAATGAACCTTCGCCACCGATCCGCGCATTTTGATGGATTGCGTGTGCCAGACGAATTCAGGCGGTAAATCTTGAGCGCCGACAAGTTTTAATAAAGTGCGTTTCGGGTCTGCGGAGGAAAGGATTACATCTGCAGAAATTTCTTCGCCGTTCGATAAGATAACTCCATTGGCAATTTGATTTTCAATATTAATTTTGGCAACTTCTGTATCTGTTCTAATCTCGCCGCCAAATGATTTGACTGCATTCGCCAAAGCGTTTGTAATTTCACCTACTTTGCCCACGTTGACATGCGCCAAACCTCCGCGATTTAGCCAATTATGAATTAACGTGTATCCTGTCCCCGCGGACATGGATCCAAGCGTGGAGTTGTGAATCGCCACCGAAACAACTGCCGCTCGGACGATTTCCGATTCAAAATATTCTTCCACCAACTCCTGCGCAGACATCGGCAAGGCGCGGATGAAGTTGAGCATGTCTTTTCTGCCAGCCAAGCGCAATTCGAGACCTAATTCCAAGAGTCCATACCCATCACGCAGATTCATGTTCTTCGGCAGGCGCGGCATGATGGTTGCATACGCCGCATCTAAAATGCCCGCGGCTTTATCCATAAAGCGCACAAATTCATTCCAGCGAGAAGCATCTTTTTCGGAGAATCGTTTTATTGATTCTTCGTTGAGAGTTAAATGATTCCCGTCAGGCTGTAAGGAAATGAAATTAGGTTTATCAGTTACAGTTTGTAGAGGAAGTTTTAGGTCTTTGATAATGTCAGGTCTTAACCTTCCACCTGTTTGCACGGAATCGACAGTGAAATCCTCGCCAAAGGATTCTGTCACTACCGTCCCGCCGATAATGGAACTGCGTTCAAGGACCAAAACTTTTTTGCCTTGTTTTGCTAAATACGCGGCGGCGACTAGACCGTTATGTCCCGCGCCGATGATGATGTGATCGTAATGATTCGTCATAAATAATTCCTTTTCATGTCAATGTTGCTTCGCTTGCCGTGTCCGTCGGGCTGAAGCCCTGCCTCAGTTCGTGGAAGTCGGCTAAAAGCCGACTCGCGTAATCAGCCCGAAGGGCTTCCATGTACTGAGCAGGTGGCTTTAGCCCCGCTCACCTCGCCCCGCGCCGATGATGATGTGATCATAGTGATTCGTCATGAATAAATCCTTTTTATTTCAATTTCAACAGATTACAAAGCTATCTCAACAAACTAAGAGCAAATATTCCGCGACCAGAAGCTCCAATATAAAGAACATTTGGATTAGCTGAGTCAATTGTTAAAGATGTAATTTTTACATTGGGCAGTCCGATATTCATTGCATTCCAATTTTCACCACCATCTGTACTCAAAAACAAACCATCTTCTGTTCCTGCATATAGAATAGATGAATTTATTGGATCAACCTTTAGTAAGGTAGGATATTTATATTGTGTAAAACCATTGATAATCGAAAACCAATTTTCACCTCCATCAATGCTTTTATACAAGTCATAATTGGCTCCCATATAAAGAGTAGTTGGATTTTTTAAATCCATCTCCAAAAAAGAAACGCTAGTATTCTTACCATCAGTGGAAATATTAAGCCAACTTTCACCGCCATCCATACTTTTAAAGAAGCCATAATCTGTTGCCACATAAAGAACAGATGGATTTGTTGGATCAATTTCTAAGTCGAGAACCCATGTTGGTGATGGTCCAGTTTGGGGAATACTAAGTAAGCGCCAATTTTCTCCACTATCAACACTTTTAAAAAAGCCATGAGTATATGTTCCTGCATAAAGAGTAGTTGGCATTGCTGGATCAACTTTTACTAGATTTACACCAATATGTGGTATCTTGTTATTCCAGGTTGCTCCACCATCTATGCTCTTAAATATTCCTTGCCGTGTTGCCACATAGAGTGTTGTTGGCGTTACAGGATCAATTACTATGAGGTGTGTAGCCTCCATTTCAAAGTAAGTGTTAAGCGATTTCCAATTTTGACCATTATCTATACTTTTAAAAATGTTGCCATTACCTTCCGCTGCATATAATGTGGTTGGTGTTATTGAGTCGATTGCGACAGATGAAATATCCGTGCTAATTGGGGTGGAAACAAGTTTTTGCCAAGTTCCACCACCATCTGTACTTTTGAATAAACCAACAGGATATGCTGCTGTATATAGAATGTTTGATGTAGATATTGTTAAAACAGAAATATAATTACTATTTTGATTGACATCAATTGAACGCCAATTTTTGCCACTATCAGTGCTTTTAAATATGCCCTCAGTAGTTGTAGCATAAATGGTATCGGATTTTTGGGGATCGAGTCTCAGAATATAAACCCGAGACTTATATGGAAGTCCATTGTTAACCACTGCCCAATGTTCGCCTCCATCAATGCTTTTGAATACTCCGTTGCGTTCTGTACCTGCATAAATCGTGGTTGGTGTTTTTGGGTCTATTGTTAGAGAATAAACTTCCACTCCCATTAAACTTGTTACACTCCAAGTTTTCCCGCCATCGGTAGTCTTGTATACACCATTGGAATTATAGGTAGCACCTCTTCCTGCATATAGTGTATTTGGTTCTGTTGGGTCTACTGCCAGAGCATAAAAAACGCCTTTAGATAAGCCTGTTTCACTCCAGCTCTTTCCATTATCAATACTTTTAGATATGCCATCGTGATCTGTTGTTGCATAAATGGTGTTTGGTGTCAATGGATTAATCACTAGCTCGCGAAAGCTAAAAGGATGGGTGACCAAACTCCAGCTCTCGCCTCCATCTATGCTTTTGAAAAACTCTCCACTATAAGTCCCTGTGTAGAGGATGTTTGGATTTGACGAGTCAATTGCTAACGTGGCAATCTGACGTGTCAAGCCAGTGTTAATTGTGTGCCAGTTTTTTCCATCATCAGTACTTTTGAAAATAGTATTATAGGTTACTATGTAAAGAGTACAAGGTGTAGTAGGGTCAACTACCAGATCACGAAATAATCCACCCTGAGGTCCAAGATTAATTAAATCCCCGATAACACTTGATGTAGGCGGTATTTCATGTGTTTGTGTAAAAGTAGGTATTGAAGTAGTTATTGGTAAAGATGAAATATTAGTTGGCGTGAAAGTAATTGCCTCTCGCTGATTTGTACAAGAGTTGATGAGTAAACATAATATAGCGAACAATTTGATTTTTTTTATATATACCAATTTCTTATATCCAATCACTCAAAGCGTAGACCAAATTCCAATTAGCAAAACCAACTTCCAGTTAAGAATGAAGCGGGCTTTCATCCAATAACTATTCACTATTCTCTGCTCTCTACATTCCATCCTTCAAAATCTCCTTCGCCGCCAACATCCCCGCCGCGCCCATGACTCCGCCGCCTGGATGTGCGCCACTCGCGCCGAAATAATAACCTTTGAGCGGCGTGCGGAAATCTGCCCATTGTGGCGTGGGGCGCAGGAAAAAGATTTGATGCAATAACAACTCGCCGTGAAAAATATTTCCGCCCGTGATGCCCGCGATGGCTTCGATATCTTTCGGCGAAATCACTTGCATGCCCACAATGCACTTGCGGATGTTCGGCGCATATTGCTCGATGGTCGAGATCACGGCTTCACCAAGTTCATCGCGCTTCGTGTCATTCCATCCGCCCTCCAGATCATACGGCGCATATTGCACAAAACACGACATCACATGCTGACCAGGCGGCGCCATATCGGGGTCGATCATCGAAGGGAAAATCATATCGAGATACGGTCGCTTCGAAATCTGCCCATACTTCGCGTCGTCATACGCGCGCTCGATGTAATCAATGCTCGGGCTGATCGAAACCGCGCCGCGATGCAAAATCGATTCGTGTCCTTTTTCAAACGGCATTGCCGTAAAGTTTGGTAATTCGCTCAACGCGATATTCACCTTGCCCGACGAGCCGCGCGTGCGGAAATTTTTTATAGACGTGACAAAATCATCGGGCAAATATTTTTGTTCCACAAATTGCAGGAACGTTCTTTTTGGATCCGCCGCCGACATGACGACTTTGGATTGAATCTCATCGCCATTTTCTAGGATGACGCCCACTGCGCTTCCACCCTTGACCTTGACCTGACTCACCGAACAATCGACTCTGATCTCCACCCCCAGCGCTTGCGCCGCGTTAAGAATGGAGCCGCTGACTCCGCCAGAGCCGTTCTTGGCAAAACCCCACGCGCGGAACGCGCCGTCAATTTCGCCCATGTAATGATGGAGCAGAACATACGCCGTCCCAGGCGAACGCGGACCCAAGAACGTGCCGATGATTCCACTGGCGGCTTTTGTGCCTTTCAAGGCGTCGGTCTCGAACCACTCTTCAAGCAAATCTGCGGATGATTGTGTGGCGAGTTTGGCAATTGTATAAAGTTCTTTTTCCGAAAGGCTCGCGGCGTATTGACCGACTTTCAATAATCCCAACATATCGCGGATACTTAATGATGATGGGTCAGGCGGAATCAAATTGATGATCGGCTTGATCGCTTTCGCGGCGCGCGCCATCACACGAGCATATTCATCATACGCTTCTGCATCTTTCGGCGAATGACGATAAATCTCGCGGCGAGTTAGATCATGGTCGTCCCACGCGGCGAGATAATCTCCGTTTTCCATAGGCGTGAACGTGCTAGGCAACGGCAGGATTTTCAGTCCATGCTTCGGCAATTCCAAATCACGGATAATTTCTGGGCGCAAGAGACTCACCACATACGAAAACTCGGTGAACTTGTACCCAGGAAAAATCTCCTCCGTCACCGCCGCCCCACCGACGATGTGCCTGCGCTCCAGCACAACAACCTTCTTGCCCGCTTTGGCTAGGTAAGCGGCTGCAACAAGTCCGTTATGTCCACCCCCGATGATGATTGCGTCGTATTGATTTACTGCCATAATGATTCCTTTTTGAACCGCGAAGGCTTGCACTGAGCCTGTCGAAGTGACGCTAAGATCGCTAAGAAAATCTTTTAAAAACCTTTGCGCTCTTTGCGGTTAATTCTTTCGGGTTTTTACTGATCACTGATAACTATTCTCTATTCTCTTACTTTCTTTTCCACTCAGGCTCATAAAACGGAAGTTTCACCACCTTCGCAGGCGCGTGCTGACGATGATGCTCGACCGTGATTTCCATTCTCACGTCTGTCCCAATTTCAAAATATGGCTTCTGCAAATGCGCCAAAGCGATGTACTTCTTCAACAGCGGCGACCATGTTGATGTGGAAGCATACCCAACCTGCACGTTGCCAACCAAAATCGGCAGACTTCCGCGTACAGCCATGCCAGGGATTTGCGGCGGCAAACCGACTCGCTTGAAGATGCTTTCCATGCCCACCCAATCCACTTCGAGTCCCATCATCTTCCAAACTGAACCTTCACGCTTTTCTTTTTCCAATGCGCGGCGACCGACGAAGTATCCTTTTTTATCAAGCGCCACTGTCCAATCGAGTCCCAACTCGAACGGAGATGACTTCTGCGGCTCGATCCACGCGTGAGTTGTGGACGTGTAATCTACGTCGAGCATGAAGAGACCCGCTTCCACGCGCGCCATATCCATTGCTAAAATGCCGACGGGCGTAATGCCATAGTCCGCGCCTGCTTCCATGAGCGTGTCCCAAATTTTGATGGCGTCTTTGGCAGGCATCCAAATCTCATAGCCGAGGTCGCCGGTGTAACCAGTTCTTGAAATCGTGACCTCGACTCCCTTGATTTTATTTTTCATCAAGCGGAAGTATTTCAACTCGTCAACAGACGCTTCAACAACTTTGTTCAACACCTTGCGCGTGTTCGGTCCTTGAAAACTCAGCGCGGCAACTTCATCAGTGACTTCGGTGATCTCCACTTCCATGCCAACGGCATTCATGGATAACCAACGCAAGTTCGGCTCTGCGGCAGTCAAGCGGAATGTCGTTTCATCCAGCCGTGAGACCGTGCCATCGTCAATCATCTTGCCTTCTTCGTCGCACCAGCCCGTGTAAGCGACTTGTCCCATTTTCATTTTATAGATGTCTCTCGTGGTGACGCGATGCAGTAACGCCGCCGCATCCTTGCCTGTGATGATGTATTTGATCAACGGTGAGACATCAATCAGCGCCGCCGAGTTGCGGATCGCCCAATATTCGCGATCTAGCGTGTGTTCGTATGAGCCAGCAGAAAAATATCCCGCCCACTTGCGCCAATTCTGCGGCTGGCATAACGCGGAGGTTCTTTCATGGAATGGAGTGGTTTTGAGGTTGAGCATTTATGACTTAGCCTTTCGACTATTGAATTCCATTTCCATGAGAATTCTCAAGATTTGATTTAACGCTTTGAGTGGGAAATAGGTAACAGCAATTTGTATTCCGACTGTAAGACTAGTTATGAGGATCTCCCAAACGATGTATGAGGCATTTTCAAATGTTGGAAGTTGACCTAACAATAACTCCTGTACAGTATAGCTATTCAATAATGCTGAGATTATGTAAATAATTACAACAGCTTTTGCCAATTTGTTGATGTTATCTTTTAATGATAAAACTTCCAGCGTGTCATAAAGTTCTGGCTGATTTTCGTCATCCAGTAACTTGATCTCCCAATCTTCAAGTTGTTTATTTTCAGCGGCTTTATCTTGGTACTTAATGATAGGGTCGTTTTGTGATGGAAGTTTTTCAATTCGCTTTTCTAAAATTTCTTCTAAAACTTCAAAAGCTATATCAGACCATTCAACTCTGTCGTTTTTTATCCAGATTTCAATCAATTCTTCATCTGTCATTGATTTGAAATTGCTATAAATATTCTGGCGGAGTTGATCGCTCATTCTTCACCTTCTTGGTTTTTATTGTCTCTGTAATTTATATCTGTTTCGACGATCATATTTAAGCCTAGAGCAACCCCTCTTAAAATCACATAATAAATAAGACCTTGAAGAATAAGAAGCGCTGTATGCGAAAATGCTTTTAATATAAATATAGGTTCGTCAAAGATACTATTTGTTAAGTTGGATATATAGAGATCGTTATTTTTTATATATTCAAATAACTGAGCTATTGCTGTAAGAATATAAATGACAAGTACAATTTTTGAGAAAAAATCTGCTTGTGCGGAAATTCGCCATAATCTTAAATGTTTCCAATCAAATAGTTCGTCTCTTTTTTCCATTTTCCGCATCCTTATTAATCTTTGTTTGAATACTCTGCTGGCGCAAAGAAAACTAAAATCGTTAACTCTTCTTCAGTTGAACGGAAGCGATGGTCCACGTTTTTCGCCGCATATTTTGAGAGCCAGTTCTGTTAGCGGGCAGAATGTAAAGCCCCATGCTTAGGTCTGGGACTTTGAGAAATTCAAGATAGGCGTTGTTACTTGATTCTCTGTGTGAGATGAGTTGGGCAAGTTCATAGGTGGGCATAAGTTTCTCCGGCCATCGTCTCGGGTAAAATTATATATAATTTTACCCGCCTTTGGTTAAATTATGAAGTCGGCGTAGATATTTTTTAGAGGAGGGAAGGTTGTTTGAAACCGTATCAACTTTCAGGTAGAAATGGGGCGAAAAAAATAAGCAGACAAACGTCTGCTTATTTTTAATCAAGCATTTATTTCCAATCTTTATATTCTTCTTCCAATTCTCCGATAATTTTTACGTATTTTTCCGCGCCGTCTTTTAAGCCGCCTTCAAAGATAATCGCTTTGATATCTTCAGTCACTTTTTCTTCGGCTTCCATCGGCAGGGTTTGCTCAATCAGCGGGTAGATTAAAGTTTTTAAGCGCTCAAGATGTTGGCGTAGGGTGCTGGAATATTCGTGCGCCGACCAACCTACCTCAGCGCGGGCGTTTTCGTCTCCATTTTGCCATGCGCTGGCGGCGGCGAGCATTGTCTCGGCGTCATCCGCGCATTTCTTTTGATCGGCGCGCATCGCGCCAACGGGACCTTGTGATTCTGAAAAGCCGCCGTCAATTAAGATATTAATTAGCACCTCTTCTTTTTTGAAGAAACCCGCTTGCACATAATCCTGAATGAAGACGTGCGCCAGCAAAAAGAATTTAGCTTTGGCGCGTTTATTAGTGCGGACTTCCAGCGAGGCGCCGCCCAAGACGTTGAGAAAACGGGCGATCTGTTCTTGATCGGTTTGTAGATTTCTAGGAACGCGCATAATTTTCCATCACTTTAGATTGAGATAAGCACAGTATAGCATTTTAAGCTTAAGCTTTGACTGGATTACTTAATTTCCCCAAACCTTCAATTTCAACATCCACTACATCCCCGATTTTGAGCGTCCCCACGCCAGCGGGCGTGCCGGTAAAAATCAAATCGCCGGGTTCTAAAGTCATAATGGAGGAAATGTATGCGATCAGCGTGCTAACGCTGAAGAGCATATCGCGGGTCGAAGCCATCTGACGCATTTGCCCATTGACGCGGCAAGTGACGACTGCATCAGATGCGTCGAAATCGGTGTCAATCCACGGACCGAACGGGCAGAAAGTATCGAAGCCTTTGGCGCGCGTCCATTGACCGTCCGTCTTTTGCAGATCGCGCGCGGTGATGTCGTTGCCGATGGTATAGCCGAAGATATATTCCTTCGCCGTCTCCGCGATGACGTTTTTGGCGCGTTGACCAATCACGACGACGAGTTCCGCTTCATGCTCCACCTGAGCGGATTGCGGCGGAAGGAAAATTTGCTCCCCGTTAGCGATGACCGCAGATGGCGGCTTGAAAAAAAGCAACGGCGTTTTGGGGATTTCATTTCCCAACTCTTTGGCATGTTCCACATAATTGCGCCCCACGCAGATGATTTTGCTCGGCGTGCAGGGCGGGAGTAATTTCAACTCGGCTATTGGAGTGCGGGCTTCTCGGCGGCGGTATTCTCCGAAAATGTTGCCTTGAATTTCGCCGACTTTATCTTCCAAGATCCAGCCGTATTTTGGTTCATCCCCATCGTTTTGATAGCGAATAATCCTCATGGACGCTCATTTCCCCTCATATTTTTGAATGCCGCTTTGATCTAAAGCCGCCAGCATCTGACTCACAGATTGGTTCAAAACTGGATGGACAAGCGCAGGCGCGAGGTCCGCTAGCGGCGCGAGCACAAACGCCCGCTCGTGTAAACGCGGGTGCGGAATTTGAATCCCCGCTTCGTCTAAAACCAAATCGTCATAAAATAAAATATCCACGTCAATGACGCGCGGCCCGTTTTCAAAAGTAACGGCGCGACCAAGAGCGACTTCCAGCCGTTTGAGATGTTGAAGCAAAGGCTCGGCTTGTAGATAGGTATCCACGCAGATGACCTGATTCAAAAATGGCGGCTGATCTTGATAGCCCCACGGCTGAGTTTCGTAAACAAAGGATTTCGCGCGCACGTTCATTTGCGGCGTGAGGTTGTTGATTAGATTTTTCAAATTGGTCAGGCGCATGCCCATATTACTGCCGAGCGCGAGGTAAACGGTATGATCCATATTATTTTATATAGTGGTCGTCGTAATGTTCAACAATATCGGCGGCGAGCCAGTGTTCAACGGTTGGGTTTTCAAAAGCGCTGGCGGGCAAATCCTGCACAAAGTGAATTAATTCCAAACGCGCGCTTTCAAAGGCTTGGCGCACTTCCGCTGAACTGGAATTTCGGTAACGTTCTACTAACTCCGCGTTGAACTCGTCCACGTTTGGTTCGGTATAGGCATAGTTTGGGTTTGCCAGCGTTTGTTGGGTCACTTGCATTCCCTCCTTCCACCAACCGATGATGTGCGCGAGCAAATCTTCAAAACGCGCAAAGCCCGCGCGGTTTAAGAACTCGGTTTTATTTTCCAGCGCGTCAAAACGCTGAAGGTAAGTTGACCATTCGTTTTCTAAGGTATCCAGCGTGAGGAAGCGGCTCAATGCGACCAGATGTTCGCGGGCGTGAGCGATAAAAATGCCGTTAATCCATGCGCGCATCCGCTGATTTTCTTCATAAGTATCTTTATAAATGGATTTGAGATCGGCGACGGCTTTTTGGCGGGTCTTTTCAAAATGATTATAAAACTGCACCTCGGGCATAGTTTTATATTTGGCGACTGCCTCGGCGTTGAAGGCGTCATAATCGTATTTTTTACGCGCATATTCGCGGTCTTCGGCGAGCGCCATAATGATCGGCATTCCTTCTTCCCACCAAGCCACAATATGCGCCAGCATATCTCGAAATTCAGCGTAGCCCTGTTTGCGCACGCGCCCGGCTCCGTCCGCTGGATCCCAACGGCTAAATCTGGAGACGTAATTCGCCCATTCATTTTCAAGAAAGTTGATAACGCGTTGTTTGTAGTTAGCCATACCTACCTCGTTGAATTAACTTTGACGCAGATGCACGCTTGCCGCGCTAATTTTACCCGCATTCTGCGCCGAGAAAGAAACTTTGCAGATCTGTAATAAAGGGATAATGGACGCGCTTCGCGGCGGGCTTCGGGAAGCAGGCTTCGGCGTTCTTGAATATTTTCCACGCTGAAGGTTTGTTTTATAATCCACTCTTGCAAATGTATTTGTAGGGCGGGTTTTTAACCCGCCATATGCAAAATTTTATAAGGACGTCAGGCTCAAAGCCTGACCTACAATTGACTTTTGCAAGAGATCAAATAAAGTTGTAACTGAAGAGGAGCAAAGCGATGAACTTATTGGTAAACCTACTGACCGGATTGACCGCTCTCTTGCATTTGGGTTTTCTCTATCTGGAAATGTTCCTTTGGGATAAACCCTTTGGCAGAAAAACTTTCCGCATGACGGAAGAACAAGCCAAAGCCTCCAAGACTTTGGCGCTGAATCAAGGTTTATATAACGGCTTCCTCGCCGCCGGTTTGATTTGGGGACTGTTCGCGGGAGACGCAGTGAAAATCTTTTTCTTGAGTTGCGTCATCATCGCTGGCATCTTCGGCGCGCTTACGGTGAGCAAGCGCATCTTTTATATTCAAGCCCTGCCTGCGCTTGTGGCGTTGGTTTTACTGTTGGTATTCTAAGTTTAGGTTTTTTATTTGACGATATTCACAAAATCCGCAAACAGACCGTAAGCCGTTTCAACGGGACCGCCCTGCAGACCGGGCTTTTCGGATAAAGCGATGGAGTAATCCAAAATCACGTCGGTTCTAAAGGTGACGCCCGTGCTGGAATTCATCATGCCATAGAGCGGGGAAGCGGCATCCACCAATTGCGGGGAAACGCTTGCATTAATTTTGCCGTCAATTTTTTCGGCGGAGCAAACTAATTTATATCTTTTATTTTCGCTTTTGGCTTTTGCAATCATTTCGGCTGTAATGCCGCGAATGCCAATGGGATTAATCTCTTGCGGCGTGATCGGCGTATCCCATAATACGGTGACTAAAGCGCAAACTTTGATCGCCGCATCCCAACCGTCCACGTCGTTGGTTGGGTCGGTCTCTGCCACGCCGATGGATTGGCAATATTTGACGGCGGCTTCGTACGATTCGCCGTTTTCCATGCAGGATAGGATGATGTTGGTCGTGGCGTTGAAAATCCCTTTAAAAGATTCTAAATCCGCCAGCGGAAACGCCTCGCGCATCACGCTGAAAACTGGCGCGCCGCCCAAAATCGTCGATTCAAACTGAAATTTTTTGCCTTTCGATTCAGCCAGTTGAGTCAATTCACGATAGCCATGCACCAGCGGACCTTTGTTGGCGGTGATGGCGTGCATCCTCAAATTTAGCGCCAAGCGGATGTGATCCAGCGCGGGTTGACCGGTTTGGGTGTTGACTGGGGAGTTTTCAAAGAGAACGTCTGCTGAAGAATGTTGAATTACGGAAAGGGAATCGGTAATCGGGAATTGGGAATTGTTTAATGATGAAATATCTTTTCCGTTTTCAACGAGTTCCAGCGCTTTCTCAATATCAAGTCCATTTGGATTGACGGCAAAGCCATGACGACCTGTAGATATGCCGGTGAACGAAAAGGTGATGTCATATTTTGATTTCAAGACGGCTTGTTTACGCAGTAATAATTTTGCTAATGAACGGGCTACGTTTCCAAAACCAATGAGCGCGAGTTTGTAGTGCATGGATTCTCCTGTTGAAGATTTAAGGTTGAAGGTTCAAGGTTGCAAGTCTTTCAACTTGTGACCTGCAACCTGCGATTATTATATAGGCGGGTATGGATATGCCCTGCGCCCTGGCGGCGGGTGAGGAAATAGTTTTGTTTCGGCTAATTTTTCGGCGCGGCGCATGAGAGCGCTTATTTCGCTCGGGCTGAGATACGGCTCAAAGCGGGCAGACCAGTTTGAGGTCCGAGCGAGAGGCGCGAGTAGTTTATCAGAAATAGTCTCTCCGGCAAAATCCCAAATCACCGTGCGGAGTTTATCATCCTGATGAAAACAAACGCCGTGATCAATGGCGTAGAGTCGCTTTGTATCCCGTTCAAAAAAAATATGCCCGCCTTTGCGATCCGCATTGTTGAGCAGTAAATCAAAAAAAACGATTGGGCGAAGTTTTTCTTTATCTTCTGTTGTGAAATTAAAATAGTGGTATTCAATATCGTATTCAATGAATTCTTGTAACGAGCCTGCGCCGTAAGGTCCTTCATTTCGATAAACGGTGAATGGCACGATGTGTAAATCAAGCGCTTCGCTTAATTGATATGCCGCGACTTCACGCAAAGATAATGTATTTTCAGGAAAATCCCAGAGCGGTTGTTCGCCGCGACTCGGTTTGTAAACTGCCGGATAAATTTCGCCTTCGTATTCAACGTCCGCTAGGAACGTGTAATTTGACCCAAGCATGAATTGCCCTTTGAGTCTGTATTCGCCATGTTCTAATGCAAGTTGGATCGGATACATATTTGGTCGCAAGTCAAAGGTCAAAAGTCAGACCTTCGACTTGTGACCTTTGACTAATCAATGGACGTGCCCATTTTTCTTTGGGCAAAAATGACCTTCGGGTTCTATGGGCTGACCACACTGCGGGCAGACGGGTCTTCCACGAGATGAAACATCTTGTCCCCAACGCGCCAGCGCGCGCAGTTGTGAGCGGGTGGTCCAAAAGCGCACTTGTGCGGCGGTTTCCGGCTCAACTTCTTCGGTGAGCAATTCTTTGGTGAAGATGACGACGCGGTCGCGGTCTTTATCGTAGCCGAGACCAATTTCGCCGGCGCGAAAGAGCGGGTCCACTGGCGGGTTGATGCGCATGATATGTTCCATGTAATCGCCGGAGGCTTCGTCCAGTTGTGGGTATTGCTGGGTGATTTGCGCGAGGAATTGCTCGATCCCGATGGCGAGCGAGAGCAATTGCGCTTTTTCGATGATAATCGTGATCGTGCGCGCGTCTTGATAGGCTTGTAGATAAAATACGCGCTGACCGGGCTTGCCAATTGCGTCGGCGGTGATGTGGTCGCAGGGGTCTACGTCAATTTCAAAGCGGGGCATAATGAATAACCTTTCGCGTATTATAATCGCATTATCTTTATCAAAGGAGCCGCCATGTACGATAAGAAAACGCTTGCTGAATTAGAAGAGTCCTTGGCAAATTGGGAAGAGACAGCGCTCAAGAAAGCTTTAACGCAACTGCCGGAACGCGCCGACAAATTTATCACTACTTCATCTGAACCGATCAACCGCCTGTATACGCCTTTAGATATTGCGGATCAAGATTATGCTTCTACGCTGGGGCTTCCCGGCGAATATCCCTATACCAGAGGCGTGCATCCGACGCTTCACCGCTCTAAGTTGTGGACGATGCGGATGTTTGCGGGCTTTGGCACGGCGGAAGAGACGAATCAGCGCTTCAAATACTTGCTCGAGCAGGGTCAGACCGGCTTGAGCATTGCCTTCGATTTGGCGACTTTGATGGGCTACGATACAGACCAACCCGAAGCCCTCGGCGAATTTGGCAAATGCGGCGTAGCAATCTCTTCTTTGAAAGATATGGAGATTTTATTGGATGGCATTCCGCTCGACAAAGTCTCGTCGAGCATGACCATTAATTCGCCCGCCGCAATTATTTGGGCGATGTATCTCGCCGCCGCCGAAAAGCAAGGCTTGCGCTTGGATCAGTTGCGCGGCACGACGCAAAACGACATCCTCAAAGAATTTATCGCGCAAAAGGAATTCATCTTTCCGCCGGAGCCTTCAATGCGTTTGGTGGTGGATACGATGGAGTTTGGCGCGCAGAAAGTTCCGCAATGGAATACGATTTCGATTTCCGGTTATCACATTCGAGAAGCCGGTTCCACCGCCGCGCAGGAATTGGCGTTTACGCTGGCGGACGGTTTGGAATACGTCCGTTGGGGCGTTGCGCGCGGCATGGATGTGGATGAGTTTGCGCCGCGCTTGTCTTTCTTCTTCAACGCGCATAACGATTTCTTTGAAGAGATCGCCAAGTATCGAGCGGCGCGCCGCATTTGGGCGCGTGAAATGCGCGAAACCTTCAAAGCTAAAAATCCAAAATCGTGGTTGTTACGCTTCCATACGCAAACGGCGGGCGTTTCGCTCACCGCGCAACAGCCTGAAAATAACGTCGTCCGCGTGGCAGTGCAGGCTTTAGCCGCCGTGCTGGGCGGCACGCAATCTTTACATACCAATTCGCTGGATGAAGCCCTGGCTTTGCCTTCCGAACATTCGGTGACGATTGCCTTACGCACGCAACAGATCATCGCCGAAGAATCCGGCGTGACCAATACGGTGGATCCGCTGGGGGGGAGTTTCTTCGTCGAAGCGCAAACTGACCGAATTGAGCGCGATGCGTATGCCTACTTCCGGCGTATCGAGGATTTGGGCGGCGTGATTCCGGCGATTGAAAAAGGCTTTATGCAAGGCGAAATCGCCGACGCGGCTTATCGCTATCAACGCGAGATTGATACCGGCGTGCGTAAAATTGTGGGCATTAACGCCTATGCGGAAGATAAACCCCTGAGCATTCCAATCCTCAAGATGGACCCGAACGGTTATTCGCGGCAAGTGGCGCGGATTGCCGAAGTCCGCAAGACGCGCGATGCGGGCCGGGTTGGGCAAACCTTAGACCGTTTACGCATCGCTTGTGAAGGCACGGAAAATACCATGCCCTATATTATGGAATGCGTTCACGCTTATGTTACTTTGGGCGAAATTGTGGGCGTGATGACGAAAGTGTTTGGAAAATACGAAGAGCCGACGATGATATAGAAGGTTACAAGTTGCAGGTTGAACGCGGAAGGCTTAGGCGCTTTCCGCGTTTTTATTTCTTTTGGCGCTCAATAACCTTTGCACGCGTTCATATCTCTCGCGTGTGAGCGGGTAACGCCAAGCCAACAGAATCGCGCCAAAGAGAATCCCTGCGCCAATGAACGAAACCATCAGCCGAATCATCAACAGCGCTGAAGCGGGTTGCGCGAACAGCGCTACTCCCTCCGGCGGGGCTTGATAACCCGACCAGCCTAAAATTTGCAAGGTCACAAAAATCACGCCTGCGCCGGTGAGTTTACGGATCAACGTGCGAATGCCGTAATACGCGCCTTCCTGTCTGCGCCCCGTGCGAAGTTCGTCCCATTCGATCACGTCCGGCAGAATCGAATCGGGCAGGATGTAAGCGGCAGAAACGCCAATCCCCGCAAAGGCGGCGAGCGCCAAGAGGTAGCTTATCTGACCGGGTTGAATAGTGAAGATTAATAATTCTACGATCACCCAAAAAAACATGCCGAGCAAATAAGCCTGAATTTTGTTATAGCGCTTTGCCAGCCACAGCCAGAATGGGATGAACAAAATACAAACAAACATCAGCACGCCAAAAAAAGCGGATTCCAGCGCGAGATTCACGCCGAGGATGTTGATCTTCGCCAGTAAGTTGCCTTGCGCCACCCAATACAATAAAAAGAACGGGAACGTGATCGAGATCATATCCACCGCCGACCAATTGAACATATAAATCCCAGCCGCGTAACGAAAGGGGATATTTTTCCACGTAATCCTCAGCGATTCGCGGAACGGAATTTCAACCGCTTCTTCCGGCACAAAATTTTCTTTGATCAGCCAGCCGATCAGAAAAAGCGGCAATGAACCCAAAGCGCCAAAAACCGCTCCAGCGGCAATGAACCCTTGTTGTTGCGAGCCGCCCGCTTCAATCACCGCATCCACGATCATCGGCGCGGCAACCACCACGATCATCGCGCCCAAAAGCTGAAAGAAAGATCGAAAGCTCGAAAGCGAAGTCCGCTCGTCATAATCTTGCGTCAACTCGGGCGTTAAAGCCATATAAGGCACGGAGACCAACGTAGTCAACGTATCAGAAAGCATAAACGCCAACGTCACATAACTAACCAACGCAATTTGATTATCCCACTGCGGCGCAGACCAAAGCATGATAAAGCTCAACCCAAAGGGAAACGCAAACCATAAAAGAAAAGGTCGCCGCCTGCCCAATTTTGATTTCACCCGATCGCTGAGAACGCCAATGATCGGGTCGTTGATCGCATCCCAAACAATGCCAGCCAATGCGCCAAACGAAGCGAGGCGCGGCTCAATCCCCACCACGTCCGTCAAATAGATCGCGTAAAAAATAGAGCGGAGCATTCCAATGCTGGAAATGCCCCAATCGCCGGAGCCGTATAAAATTTTCAGCCAAAAGGGGAGGGCTTTTTGCATGGAAGATATTCAGCAAGTGTAGCATGAAATTTAATCTAAGCCGATTAAAATATAACCATGTCTTCTCTTGCGGATAAACTAAAAGCGCTCGGCGTAAAAACTGGAAGTTCGCTCCCCACTCCGCCCAAGCCTGCCAGCCCGTCTTTAGAATCTATCCTCGCTGGAACATTTCGCTCCAACCCGCTCGGCGAAGTCTTCGTCGCCGAAAAAAGTTACGGCGCGGAATATTTTCACGGCAACGCTTCGCCATTCTCCGCTTCGCCGCCGGCGCTCATCGCGGAATGGGCAAAGGATGCGCGTATCTCCAATTTAGAATTTTCGCAATTCGCCTTTTTAGATACTGAAACTTCCGGGCTTTCCGGCGGCACAGGGACTTATGCTTTCCTCGTCGGCGCCGCGCGTTTGATTGACGGCAAATTCGTCTTGCGCCAGTTCTTCATGCGCGATCCAGCCGAAGAAGCGGCGCTTTTGGAAGAGCTAGCGAACTTCCTCGCGCCCTGCGAAGCGCTGGTGACTTTTAACGGCAAATCTTTTGACGCGCCGTTATTAACCACACGCTATTCATTGCATCATATTCCGCTTCCATTTAAAGGGTATGCGCATTTGGATTTATTGCCTTTAGCCAGAAGATTGTGGCGCGACCGCCTGCCTTCGCGCGCGTTGAAATATCTTGAAGAACATATTTTGGAATTTCAACGTACTTCCGAAGAAACGCCCGGCTATGAAATCCCGTGGCTGTATTTCGATTACCTGCGGACGGGCCACGCAGACCCATTGGCTGGCGTTTTCTATCATAATGCGATGGACGTGGTAGCGATGGCGGCTTTGTTGAATCATGTGGGCGAATTATTAGCCGACCCATACAATGGGCGCGTGACGCATGGCTTGGATTTTATTGCGCTCGGAAAACTATTTGAAGATTTGAAACGCTGGGATGAAGCCGCTCGTCTGTATGAGCGTGGGCTGGAGCTTGGGCTGGCAGAAGCAGATTTCAGCGTGGCGCTGAGGCGCTTATCCAGCTTGCAAAAAAAACGCGGGGATATAAATCGCGCGGTGCGCTTGTGGCAGGAAGCGGCGGCGAAGAATCATATTTATGCGCACATTGAATTGGCGAAACACTTTGAACATCATGCGCGTAATTTGAAAGCGGCGCTGAAGTGGGCGCGCTTGGCGCGAGAATTAGCGGAGCAGGCGGATTTGCCAAACTACATCCGCAAGCATTGGCTGGCGGAAATAGATCATCGCTTGGCGCGGCTGGAACGCAAAGCGGTTTATAATCAAAAAACTTAAAGTTAAGGAGCTGATTATGGATATTGTAGTTTCACAAGAACAAGGGCGCGAAGCCGTGACGGTTTTGAAAATCATCGGGCAGTTGGACAGCCAATCGTATCAACAGTTGATCGAAACGGCAAAAAAAGAATTTGCCGCCGGAGCGAAAAACTTTCTGCTCGATCTCGGCGAACTCAACTATATCTCCAGCGCCGGGCTGGTGGCTTTGCACACGATTGCGTTAATTTTGCAAGGCGAAACTTTGCCCGATACGGAAGAAGGCTGGCGCTCGCTCAAATCTATGGATCGCACGCGCCAAAGCGGTAAGCAAAAGAATATTAAATTCCTCAACCCGCAAGAAGCCGTCGTCAGCGTTTTGGATATGGTGGGTTTCTCCGCCTTGTTCGACGTATTTGCCGATAAACAAACCGCCGTCAATTCGTTTTAGCTTTTGAAGTTGTAGCGCCGTGAAAATTCTCGCGGCGCTATTGATTCGCTTTGATTGAACGCTCAAAATGCACTGAGGAGAAGTTAGATGATCATCACAGTTTCTACACATGCCGCGCGCGTGCCGGTGACCGTCTTGAGTTTGGCTGGGGAATTGGATTCTTCAACTTATACCAACGCCATCCAGAAAGCGCAGGAACTTTACGCAGGCGGCGCGCGCGATTTGCTGATTGATTTAGAGCAAACCGCCTATGTCTCCAGCGCCGGGCTGATGGCATTACACACCATCGCCTTGATCTTCGCCGGACAAAGCCTAAACTCCGCCAACGGCAGACCAAGTTTTCGTTCGCTCGATCCCAAGCGGGATGAACTCGCGCGGCAACACGTCAAGTTGTTAAACCCGCAGGCGGCAACGCTTCAGGTTTTAGAAACCGTCGGCTTGACTAAAATATTTGAAGTGTTCACCGATTTAGAAAGCGCGATTAAGGCATATTGAGAAATGAAGCGAAGCCGTCGAAATTATTTGCGCCCGCGCAAACCGCTCTTTCCATTTTTACGCAAGCCCGCCGGTCAATTGACGGTGGTCTTGTTGGTGGCGCTGGCGGTGTATTTAATTGCCGTCGGCGGCGTAAATAAAAAATTGCCCGCCGCAGTCAGCGTAGATCAGGCTCTGCAAATGTATCAAAATGGCGCGCTGGTCTTAGACGTAAGCTGGCCCGCAGAATGGGACGAATATCACATCCCCAACGCGCTCTTGATTCCATTAGATCAGTTATATAACCGTTTGAATGAAATCCCGAAAGACAAAACCATTCTCGTGGTCAGCCGTTCGGAGACGAGCGCTCAACAAGCCCGCGAGTTATTAACTTCCGCCGGGTTGCAGGCAGTTAGTTTGAGCGGGAGTTTATCCGCATGGTATGAAAAAGGCTATCCTATCGAAGGCGCGCCGCCGCAGTAAGAATTGAGCCAACCAGAGACTCCAAGAACTGGAGTCTTTTATTTTTGAAGATAAAATAGATTTGAATTGAAACGCATGAAAAGATTTTTTAGCCTGACTTTACTCACGACCCTGTGCTTAACTGCGTGCGGATTCGCCGCACCGAGCGCTGATTCCGCTTTGAACATTCTCGCCTCAACTTCGATCCTGACGGAGATCGCCCAAAACGTAGCCGGCGAGCGCCTGCACGTAGATTCCTTGCTTCCATTGGGCGCGGACCCGCACGCCTATCAGCCCCGCCCGGCAGATGTAGCTAAAGTCGCCGAGAGTGACGTATTGATTATCAATGGGTTGGATTATGAACATTTCATTGATCCGCTCTTGAAAAACGCCGGCGGACAGCGCTTGACGATTATCGCTACCGAAGGCTTGACGCCGTTGAATGACGAAATAGGCGGCGATCCGCATATGTGGCTCAACCCAAATTTCGTCATTCAATATGTCAAAAATATCCGCGATGGTTTAATTCGCGCCGATCCAAGCGGCGCAGAAATTTACAGCGCCAACGCCGAAGCCTACAGCGCCAAACTCAAAGAACTAGACGGATGGATACGAATGCAAGTAGATCAAATCCCTGCGCCAAAAAGATTGTTAGTGACCAATCACGAATCCCTGGGCTACTTTGCGGAAGCTTACGGCTTTCAAGTTGTCGATTCAATTTTGCCAAGCCTTAGTTCCGAGGCGAGCGCTTCCGCTCAGGAAATTGCCGCTTCAATTGAAGCGATCAAAAAGTCTGGCGCGCCCGCTATCTTTTTAGATGCGGCGGAGAATACAAAATTGGCGGATCAAATTGCGGCTGAAACCGGCGTGCAGGTCGTTAACAATTTAGCGCTCGAATCCTTGACCGAACATGCGCCGACTTATCTCGAGATGATGAAATCCAACGTGACGAAAATCGTCAACGCCTTGAAGTAGCGCAAACATGACTCACACCCCGCACCGCTTGGACGTTCAAAACATCCGCCTCGGATATGGTTCAAAGATTATCCTGGACGATCTAAATTTTCAAATTCCGCATGGCGCGCGCGTGGCTGTGGTCGGTCCCAACGGCGCGGGCAAATCCACGTTATTCAAAGCGCTGGTTGGTTTGCTACCCATTCAAGCCGGAAAAATTTTGATTCACGGCGAAGCGCTCGGCGCGCATAAAGATTGCGTGGCGTATATTCCGCAACGCGAGGCGGTGGATTGGCGCTTTCCAGTCACCGTTGAAGATGTGGTGATGATGGGGCGTTATGGGCAAAGCGGTTGGCTCAGCCGCCCTTCAAAGCGCGACCGGGAAATTGTCGCCGCCAGCTTACAAAAAATGGAAATTACCAATCTGGCTTCGCGTTCCATTGGGCAACTCTCCGGCGGGCAACAACAGCGCGTCTTTTTGGCGCGCGCCATCGCGCAAGAGCCGCACATCCTTTTGATGGACGAACCTTTCACCGGCGTGGACGTTGCCATGCAGGAAGCGACGCTCAAGCTGTTGGATCAATTGCAAGATCAAGAAGTGACGATGTTAATTTCCACGCATGATTTGAATTTAGCCGCTTCGCGCTTCGACCTAATCCTGCTCCTCAATCACCGCTTGATCGCCTACGGCGCGCCGCAACAAGTCTTCACAAAAGAGAATCTCATCCAAGCCTTTGGGCGTTCTTTGTTAGTCATGGAAAATGGCTTGCTGTTAGTAGATGATTGTTGCGCTTCCGATGCGGAACACTCGCGCTCGGCAGAGGCGCAATGAACTGGTTGCTTGAACCGCTGACTTATCAATTTATGCAACGCGGCTTGCTCGCTTCGGTGATTGTGGGCGTGCTGTGCGCCGTGATGGGCACGTATGTGGTCTTGCGCGGCATGGCATTTTTAGGCGATGCAATGGCGCACGCTATTCTGCCCGGCGTGGCTGTAGTTTATTTATTTGGCGGCAACCTCCTGCTCGGCGCGGGAGTCGCGGCGATTGCCGTCGCTTTAGGGATTGGCTTTTTCTCAAAGCAAGGCGATATAAAAGAAGATACCGCCATCGGCATTTTATTTGCGGCGGCGCTGGCGCTCGGCATTGCCCTAATCAGCGCCATGCAAACTTATGCGGTGGATTTAAGCCATATTTTATTTGGCAATGTGCTCAGCGTTAGCGCTTCGGATTTATGGTTGATCGCCGGCTTGAGTTTTTTGATTTTATTAACCGTCGCTATTTTTTATAAACAATTTCTCGTCGCTTCATTTGACCCAGCCCTTGCCGCCACCCTGCGCCTGCCCACCGAACTGCTCAGAAACCTGATGCTGATTCTGCTGGCGCTGACGGTGGTCGTCTCGCTCCAAACGGTGGGCGTGAGTTTGGTCGCCGCAATGTTGGTTACGCCAGCCGCCACCGCCTATTTGCTGGCGCGGCGCTTATTGCCGATGATGTTAATCTCAGCGGCGCTTGGCGCGCTTTCATCCGTGATTGGTTTGTATCTCAGCTATTACTTGAATATTGTCTCCGGCTCGGCGATAGTACTAACGGCTACGTTCTTGTTCCTACTTGGGTTCTTGTGGAAGAGAGCGAAATCACTATAATGAGCGTAACTTATTGGAAAAAAACAGGAGTATAAACCATGACGCTTATTGAAACTTCCACAACGATCAACGCCTCGGCAGAAAAAATCTTTTCATATCTATCCAGTTTGGACAGCCTGAAAAACGAATATGTCGTTGGCGTCGAGGCGGACGGTCCCATTCAATTAGGGACGAAGATCAAAACCACCGTCAAAGCGCTGAACGGCGTACAAAATACGATCACTTCTGAAGTGGTCGGTTACGAAAAAAATAAAGTCTATCGAACCAAGACCTTTGCGGCGCCGCCCGCTTCGGATGTGATCAGCGGTTACATTTTGGAAGCGCAAGGCGCAGGCACAAAAGTCACCTTGCAGACGGAAGCGGAATTGATGCCGCCCGGAATGCCTTCCATGCCCGGCATGGAAGATATGATGAAGAAACAAATGCTCAGCGGCTACGAAACGGCGCTTGCCGCATTGAAGAAAAAAATTGAAGGCTAAGTTTAGATGAAAATAATTCGCCGCAAAAACTGCGGCGAATTATTTTATAAGCTGAGGTCGCTTCGGCGTTGAATGATACGCCTGCCTTCAGTCTGCTTTACAAATTCGGATAATTTCTGTTTTGCAATTGGGTGGATAAACTCGGGGAGTAACTCTGCCAAAGGCGCCGCCACAAACGCATAATCCCAATATTTAATTTGAATCGGCTCATCGTCAAAAAGTACGAGGTCAATATCTAGCGTGCGCGGCGCGTTTTTTTCGGCGTTACGCACCCGCCCAAGCTTCGATTCAATGGGGCGGATAATTTTCTCTTTCAATTCCGCCGGTTGTAGATCCGTCAAAAATAAAACGCAGACGTTCAAAAAGTTAGGTCCATCAAAGCCAACCGAGGGCGATTCCCAGACGCTGGAGCGCGCTGTGATTTCCCCGTAGCTCCGCAGTTCCCGAATTCCGCGCGGTAGATTCAATTGCGGCTCAATATTTGAACCTAGATTGAGATATGCGCGATGGAGGTTATTCATCGCGGCTTCGTTCAATTTCCACGCCAACTGATTTTGCAAAACGCACGGCGGTTGGTTTTTCCACGCGCACAATTACTTTTTTTACCATTTCATTTTGCAAACAAATTTTTACAATATCGTCGGCGAGCGCTTCCACCGTGAGGCGCGCCGCAGTTTCTGCGTGGGCTTGAATCTTTTTTGTCAGCGCGCTGTAATCTATGCAATATTTAATATCGTCGGTTTCGGCGGCGCGGCGCGTATCGCTAAAGACGGCGACGTTGATCAAAATATCTTGCAGTTTTTCGCGCTCCCAATCGCGGATGCCGATGATGCCGCGCACGAGCAAATCTTTGATGAAGGTTTTGTCCATCTTTTTTTCTCCTGAATTAAACTAAATGCCTGCCGCCGTCCACATGGATAATTTCGCCGGTGATATAAGCGGGAGCGCTCAACAAAAAGATTAACGCTTCTTCGACTTCGCCCGCCGCGCTCCACCTTTGAGCGGGTACGCTTTCTATAATCTTTTCGCTCGCGGAGGGATTATCCGCTGGCGGCAAAATTGCGCCCAGCGCCAACCCATTGACTTGAATGGCGGGGGCTAAGGCGACCGCTAAAGATTTGGTCATAGACGCTAATGCGGATTTGCTGACCGTGTAGGGAAAATGATCCGCGCCCGGGCGCAAGGCGCGCCAATCTAAAATATTGACGATGCGCCCCTGCGGGATATATTTTGCAAAAGCTTGGCTCAATAAAAACGGCGCAGTCAAGTTGATAGAGAGATGTCTTTGCCAATCTGCTAGGCTGGTGTTTTGTAAAGTGAGGTTTTCAAAAATTGCGGCATTGTTAACTAAGGCGTATAACGGAGCAAGTTCGTTGGCTTTTGAAATTAAGGAGGAGACTTCATCGGCGTTGGAAAGGTCTGAAGGAAGAATCCAGCTTTGAGCGGAGCAAGCGGCGAGTTCGTTTTGTAAATCCAGCGCGGCTTGCTGAGAATGTCCATGATGAATGACGATGTTCGCGCCAGCCCGTCCACAAGCGAGCGCAAACAAACGCCCAATGCGCCGCGCCGCGCCGGTGATCAAAATCGTTTTATCTTTTAATGGCATTTGGCTCATCGCTTAAGATTGTATCACTCCGCGCTTGACTCTTAAATTTGATGGTGATAACATGCGCTTAACATTCCGCCTTGCTGAAAGGAGTTTGAATGACCAAACAAAAAACGCCAGTTTATACGGGGGATATTGTAGAGCAAGTTGTTGACCCAACGCAAGAATATTCAAGTCAAAATCAAGAAATCGTTTTCAACTCAGAGCAACATGCAATTTGGAAAGATTTATTTGCGAGCGTGCATCAGCCGTATTTATTGGAACATCTTTGCGCCGAATATTTACGCGGATTAAGTTTACTGCAACTTGACCCGGAGCAAATTCCAACGGTGGCGCATTTGAACGCAAGGATTACGCCGCACACGGGCTGGCGCATTGAACGCACGGCGGTGCGTTATACGCTGGCGGATGATTGGTATAAAAAATTTGCGCAACGCATTTTTTTGATTACCGATTATTTACGAACCCGCGACCAAATGGAATTTACGCCCGAGCCGGATATGTTCCATGATATTTTTGGTCACTTGCCGTTTCTCACGCAAAAGTTTTACGCGCAGATTGAAGATAAATTTGCGCCCGCTTATCTGAAAGCGACGCAAGCGGAACGCGAAGTGATCAAACGCCTCGCTTGGTATAGCACGGAGTTTGGGTTGGTGGTACAGGATAATCGTTTCAAAGTGTTTGGCGCGGGGATTATCTCTGGACGGAGCGAGTTGACGCATACGATTATGGAGTTTTACCGCCTCGGGCGCGACAATGTGATTGATTATAGTAAAAATGTTTTCAGTCAACTCGAAAAGCATTTTCAGACGCATAAAAAAGATTTGCACCGCGTGATTGAAGGCGTGAATGAATTGCACCATCAAGGGCAAATGTCTTCTGGCGAAAAAGGCTGGAATGTGGTCTTTGAACTGTATAAAAAATTAGGCATCCAACGCGATGGCTATTTCGGCGGCGAAGTGATCCTCGCTCCGTTTGATATCGAAACGATTGCTTTAATTCCGAAGACGGTTTATGCCTTCAACCCGATGTTCTTCGTCTGCGAATCGCTGGAGAAGATGGACGAGTTGTTGGATTCGTATTTACAGCCGATTGCTAATAGAAATTGAAGCAAAATCCCTGAAGGCGCACAGCCTTCAGGGATTTTTTATTTTGCCGACGAGCTATTTATGAAACCCGTTTTTATGGAGGGCTTCTTTTAGCGTTACGCCCAAGCGCGTAATCCCTTCGCGGATGATCTCAGGCGGGGAGAAAGAAAAGTTCAGGCGCATGGTATTTTTACCGCTTCCATCTGGATGAAAAGCCACGCCCGGCACAAAAGCCACCTTTCTTTCAATTGCGGATTTTAAGACTTCAGAAGCGTCTACGCCTTCTGGCAACTTTCCCCATAAAAACATGCCGCCTTGCGGTCTTGTCCAAGTCATTTCTGTGGGGAAGGTTTCATCCATCGTTTCCAGCATCACGTCGCGGCGTTCTTTATAAGTAGCCCGAATTATTTTTACATGTTCGTCTAAAAAACCGCCTTTGGCAACGTCATAAGCCACCATTTGGTTGAAAGACGAAGTGTGTAAATCTGCGGCTTGCTTAGCGAGGACGAATTTCCGAATCACTTGCGGCGGCGCGATCACCCAAGCTAGCCTGAGTCCGGGCGCGAGCAGTTTTGAAAAAGTGCTAAGGTAAATCACGTTGCCGGTGTATTCTCCGCTCTCGTCGCCATCGTTGCGATAGCGGCTATCCAAATAAACAACGGACGGAATATTCTCGCCATCATACCTTAACTGCCCGTAGGGATCGTCCTCGATAATTGGCACGCCGTATTGATCCGCCAATAAGACTAATTTTTTACGACGCTCTAAACTCATCGTCACGCCCGAAGGGTTTTGGAAATTGGGAAGCACATAAATAAACTTTGGTCCCACGCGCAGGGCTTCTTCTAATTTATCCACCAGCATTCCATTTTCATCCGAAGGCACGGAAATATATTGCGCGCCATAGGCGTTCCAGGCTTGTAACGCGCCTAAATAAGTCGGCGATTCCACCACTACATAATCGCCGCGATTGATGAATAGCTTGCCGATAAAATCCAAAGCTTGTTGCGAGCCGGAGGTGATCAAAATATTATCGGCGCTAACTTTCACGCTGTATCGGCCGGTGTGCCGCGCGATCATCTCGCGCAAAGGCGCGTAACCTTCGGTGGTGCTATATTGCAAAGCCTGCGCGCCTTGTTCCGCCAAAACACGATTGCAAGACGCTTCAAACTCTTTGATTGGAAAAACTTGCGGCGCGGGCAAGCCTCCGGCAAATGAAATAATATCGGGCAATTCGGTCAACTTGAGTAATTCACGAATCGCCGAACTGGACATTCTTTGCATCCGATGCGCGTAACGATATTCCCAGGGTGTTTGCATTCTGGCTCCTTTGAAGTGAAATAAAAAGTCTGATAGATATGTAATATCTATCAGACTCGCTGATGGGCGGCGGAAGTTCGCCAAATAATATATAGAAGCAAGTTTGGAATCATAGCCGCTTAATCTTACCTAGTTTTGAGCCGCTTGGCAACTCGTTAGGCTGACCAACCGCCAGCCAAAATCTTCTCGATGGAAGTTCGCGTGTAAACGTCTAGATCAAGACGTAGAGCCGCCTCTGCCTTAACCCAAACATGTTCCTCCGCTTCGTCATTTAATTTCACTGCCAGCGAATCTGTTTTGCAGGCGTAATCAAAAAAGATGAAGTGACGCTTCTTCCAAAAGGCGGGGTCGTAAATAAATTCTTGAAAGTTGATAAATTTCAAAGCGTAAATATCTAAGCCGGTTTCTTCTTTTGCCTCGCGGATCGCGGCTTCTTCTAATCTCTCGCCTAATTCCACGTGTCCGCCCGGCACAACATATTTGCCCGGCCATTTATGGCTTTTTAATAAAAGCATTTCATCTGCCTGATTGAAAATGAAAACGCCTACAGTTGGTTCAGGGAAAATTTGTTCGGTCATATTCTTTATCCAAAAATCGCAATCACTAGCACGCCCGTAAACACGATCGCCGCGCCGATCACCCGCACGCCGCCCATTTCCTCTTTCAAAAATTTCCAACCGAGGAACGCCCCAATCACCGCGCTGATTTCTCGAATCGCGCCGGAATAACTCAACGGCGCAATGGTATAAGCGAATAATGCCAATAAATACGCAACCGAGCCTAAAACTCCGCCGAGCAATAGATAGCCTTTGTATTTATCCCACGAGGTTTTGAAAGCCTCCCAACCGTAGCGCTTGGCGATATATGGGGTGGTGATAAAGGGAACCATAATAAACATGGATAAGCCATAAGCTAAAGCGGGTCCATGTTTGACTGCGCTTCCATCTACAAAAGTGTAGATGGAAATCACCAGCGCCACAGAAAGCGCGGTGAAGATGCCTTTCGCCTGCGGCTGATTGGCTGTATTCTTTAAGAGGGCGCTAGCGCCGTTTAAGAGAATCCCGCCGGTGATGAGCGCCAGACCGATATATCCGCCCGCCGTTAATTTTTCATGCAGAAGCAAAGCGGACCATAGCGCTAAGAGGGCTGGCGCCGCGCCGCGCGCGATGGGATAAACCAATGAAAAGTCATGGTCGCTATAAGCTACGCATAACAAAATGAAATACAGCGCTTCGAGCCCCGCGCTTAAAATAGCAAAGAGCCACATCGAACGCGGCGGAAGTCCGGTGAAAAAAATGAACCCGATTGAAAAAAATCCGCTTAAGATCACTTGCCAGCCCATCGCGACATATTTTTCTTCCGCGCTTTTCAGCAGAAAATTCCATGCGGCGTGCATCGCGGCGGAGAAGAACAAAAGAATCAATGCAAAAATTGGCACGGTTTACCTCGCAACCGCATGAGTATAATGGAAAATATCCCGCGCCTTGTTTGGCTTAATGATGTACTGTATACTAAACTAGAAATGGCTAGTGATTGGCGATTGTTTTTTAGAAGATTATTGTCGGGGATTTTCCTGCAACTACTTGGAGAAGAAAAGAAATGCCTCTTAATTTTGAAGGCTTTATAAAAGACGTTCAATATAAAACTTTCCTGACGGAAGAGTTGCCTGAATATGATTTTAAGGCATTTGATATTAACCGAGTTGAAACGTCTGGCAAGATTATTCTTCCTGATGGAGAGTTTGCCTTCTCGAAATGGGTATCTCCTAAAAGAACTCGAAGCTATCCATTTGAAAGACTTTATAATACCTTTAATTCACCGACACGCATAACAATCATTCCAATAATAAAGGATGAGGGGTTTGATGGGGATTTGGACAGGATTCAATATTCAACTATTTCATGGATGAACTTACTCAACATTTATGTTGTTTTGGCGTATTATGATAAGGCTGTGAAAAATGTTCGACCTTTACAGTTATTAAGAAATAAGGTGACCAAGCAAGAATTTAATATTGATTCCGTAAACGAACAAATACTCAGAATAAGTCGGTACAAACAGAGCGCCTTGCACTGGAATCGTACTTTGATCGAGGATAATTTTACAAATATTTACAAACAGGCGTTGGATAGTTATGAGACCATAGCAAAACGAACTGGCGTAAGAATGCACGATAGGAGTATTCAAGAACAATATTTGGCGATAATTATGCGCGATTTTCTTAACTTCAAAGATATTTCTCTTCGCGGCTCAAGGGAAGCATCGGTGCGCGAGACGCAAACTACGCATGGATATGAATACTTGGCGGATGGCGCTAAAGCGGTATTTAAGATAGAGAACTATTTAGGCGGAACTTATTACTTAACTGCGGATGAGGTTGTAAATAACGGAGGCGCATATCTTATTCAAGAATCTAAAAACTCTACAAAGGGATTTTTACCTGGACTTTCGGACATTAAGGATGGCTTGTTTAAATTAATTCTATATTCCAACTTGCATACATTAAGTTTAGATTCGACGCTAGTGCAATTCAAATCTAGGCTTAAGTTGACTGGTAAAAAAGTGAAAGGGCTTTTATCTATGCCTGCCAGTGAAGTGGAGGTAAATAGGTTCTTAGGGGAGAATAAAGGTAATTGTTCCGCTAGAGAAGCAAAAATCATTTACAATTTAAACCAAGAATCCTTTAATAATCAAAAGCTTGAAATTCAAATATCCTCAAATAAACAATGACGCTTGTAAAAACTCCCCTCCGCTATCCTGGCGGAAAATCCCGCGCAATAGACAAAATGAAATTCCTCTTACCAAAAGAATTTGAGGAATATCGTGAGCCGCTTGTGGGCGGCGGGTCCTTCTTCATCTACTTAAAACAAAAATATCCGAAGTTGAAAGTTTGGATTAATGACTTAAATCCGGAGCTATTTTTCTTTTGGAAATATGCTCAAATCGACTCGAAAGAACTTGCGCAAACGGTGTTGAAGATTAAGCAAAAAACTTCTGATGGACGGGGCTTGTTTAACGATTTGATTAATGCTGATGTTAGCAAGTTGACCGAATTAGAACGAGCTACTCGTTTTTTTATATTAAATCGAATTACTTTTTCCGGCGTGGTTGAATCAGGCGGATATTCTCAACAGGCTTATGAAGGAAGATTTACCGAATCCTCTATTCAACGTGTTTCAGAATTAAATAAATTATTGGAAGATGTAAAAATCACGCATTTGGATTATAGAGAAGTTTTGAAAGATGGAGAAAAGAATATATTTACTTTTCTTGATCCCCCTTACTTCAAAGCGACAAAATCAAAACTTTACGGAAAAAAAGGAATCTTGCATACAGAATTTAATCATCAGGAATTTGCTCGTGCGGTAAGGATGTGTAAACATTCGTGGCTTATTACTTATGACGACTCCCCAGAAATTCGAGAAAATTTTAGTTTTGGAAACATTTATGAATGGGAACTGCAATATGGGATGAATAATTACAAACAAAGTAAAGCGAATAAGGGGAATGAACTTTTTATTTCAAATTATTCACTTCCGATGAAGCCAAGAATAAAATTGGAAAAGGAAGAAACTAAGCCAGTACAGTTAGCTTTAGTCTAAACAGGCTTGTCGTCCCCAGTTAATACGCGCTCGAAAAATATTTGGCGATTAAATCGCTGAGATCGGCAGTTGTGTTGGCGCGCGCAACGGCAAAGAAGCCCGCTCCCGTTGCGCGTTGATGCGCGTATTGCGCGGCGTAGGCTTTCAAAAAGCGAAAGAAATCGGCGTCGCCCATGCGGAGGCGTAATTCTTCCATGAAATGCGCGCCGTTCAAATAGACGGCGTTTACATACGCTCTTTGCGATCCCCAATCATAGATCGAAGAATCTACATAGCCTTGCGCGCCAAAATAATCCACGCGAAATTGCCACCACCAATCGCCATAACGCGGATAGTTATATTCGTAAAAAATTCTTTCCGTATAAGCGGAGAGCGCTTCATCCAGCCACGGCTCTAAAGCCTGATCGTTGCCCACCAACCCAAACCACCACTGATGCGCGATTTCATGCACGCCGATGGTCGTCAAATTATTTCTTGCGCCGCCGCCATATTGACTGTAAAAATCAGAAGCCAAGAAAATCAAGCCGTCATACTCCTGCCCATCGTGAATATCGGCTTGGACAATGGCGAGGGTTTGATAGGGATAATCCGCAAACTTGGCGGAATAGAGACTGACCGCCTGCACCGCTGAATATAGGATTGATTCGCCGGCGGCTTTATAGCCGTCAAAATAATACGAGCGGATCTTCACCGACCCGACAGCTGATTCTGCTACGAGAAATTCATCGCTGGCGGAGAGCGTGAACGTGCGCGCGCCATATAAACGATAGCGCGTCCATTCGCCGTTTTGTTCGGCGGGCGCGCTCGCCGCAATCACTATGCTTGCATCCGCTTTGAGATTAACTTCAATATCGGATGAATCGTAAACAAGATGTTCGCCAAACGGCATGGGATCGTGTAAAACCCAGCCGCCGTTGTATGGCACAACAAAGGGATACCAATCTACTAAATTGATTTGATTGAAATCGTAGCCGAACAAACCCTCGGCGGATTTAGACGGAAGGTTGAGGTTGAAGTTAAGCGTGAGAGTGGTCGCGGCGTTAGGCTGTAAAGCTTGCGGCAGGCTAATGGATAAACTTTGACCGCTGAGGTTATATGAAGCGATTGAAACAGAATCTTGCGCGATTGAATTTAATCCAAATACAGCGCTTCCAAAACGATTGGGCTGAACGGAAAGCAGAATGTCCGTGAGGACTGCTCCAGTGGTGTTGTAATAACGAATGGTCTCGTCCACTGCCAGGGTGTGATTGGCAAAATCGAGCGTGACATATAGGATGTAGTTCGTGCGCGCATTGGCAACGGGCGGAACGGTCACTTGCGGCGCGGTTGTATTTATGGCGGGCTGAGTCGGTTCGAGCGTGAAGGTTGCCGTGGGTTGTAAAGTTGCCGTAGCGGTGAAGGTGTTGGTGATCGGCGGCGCGGGCGTGTAAGATGGGATTAATGTGTTTTCGTTGGCGGAAGGCTGAAAAGGCGTGGGCGTAGGCGAAGCGTTGGGGTCTTGAGTCACCAGCACAAAGGTCGGGAAAGGCGGCGCGGGCGGGGTTGCCAAGGCGCAAGCGGAGAGCAGAGTCGCAATCAAAGTAAGCATTGCGACTCTTGAAAAGCTAGTCAAATTCATTGATAGATGTTTTGAAAATATTGCCTGACTAAGTCTGAATAATCGGTGGAAGTGTGCGTTTTGAGAATGCGGAAGAAATCGTCGGCGTTGACGATTTTGCCGCGGCTTTGCGCGAGATAATCCTGCAAAAAGGCAAAGAAGGCTTCGTCGCCGATGCGGGCGCGCAGGGCTTCTAGAAAATGCGCGCCTTGAAAATAGGCGGCGTTGGTGTATGGACGAAAGCCTTGACCGTCATAGATCGGAATATCGGTGAAGCCTTGTGGATGATAGTAATCAATGCGGTACGTCCACCACCATGAAAGTAAATCAGGATAGAGCGCTTCATAGTACACGCGTTCGGAGTAAGTTGCCAGCGTTTCATCCAGCCAGGGTTGTTGCGCTTGATCGTTGCCGACTTGTTCAAACCACCATTGATGCGAAGTTTCGTGCGCGGCGACAAAGGTCAAGTAATTGGCGGGCGTGCCGTCGTAGAGGCCGCCGTAGAAATCGCGCGAGAGATAAAAGAAGGCGGAGTATTCCATGCCGTCGTTGAAATCGCCCATGACGATGGCGAGCGTTTTGTGCGTGTACGGTCCAAAACGCTGACTATAAACTTGCAGAGCTTCGGCGCTGGCTTTGAGCGCGGCTTTACCGCCCACGACGCTCAACGGGAAGTAATAGCTGGAGAGAGTCACGTCGCCGACTTGCGTGGAGGAGACTTGAAATTCGCGGCTTATGGATAAAGCAAACGTGCGCGCGGCAGTGATAGTGTAGCGCGTGAAATCGGCTTGCGCTTCGGCATATCCGCTTGCCGCCACAACTGGCGCGGAGGCTGGGTCTGCAAATTTGAGGTTGACTTCATAATCAGCCGAGTCGTAAACGAGATGTTCGCCGTAATACCACGGGTCGTGTAAAACCCAGCCGCCGTTGATGTACGGCACGATAAATGGATACCAGTTTGTGAGATTCATTTGGCTTTTGGTATAGCCATAAATGCGTGGGCGCGAATCGTTTGGATCGGCTTGTTCGGCGAGCGGCAAGGTTAGCGTGTATTGGAGTTTGAGCGTGATAATCTGTTCGGGTTGGAGGAATTCAGTCAGGGCGAGGTTGAGGCGCTGATCCGTGAGTGTGTAAGTTGTGTTGGGCGTTCCGTCAATGGAAAGGCTGGCGAGCGTAAATCCGCCCGCCCATAAATTAGGCTCAACCGCTAAGACCAATTCGTTGAGGCGTTCGCCGGTGTGATTTGGGTAAACAATCGTCTCGTCCACTGTGACGATATGCGCGTCATAGTCAACGGTTGTGTTTAATGTATAAGCGGCGCGTTCCGGCGCGGGGATGGGCGTGGGCGATGGCGTTGCCGTGATGGTGGGCAGGGGCGTGAAAGTAGCTGTGGACGTTTGAGTCACAGTCGCTGTGGCGGTTGGCTCTGGCGCAATTGCCGAACAAGCCGATAAAAGAGAAATTGAAAGCAGACAAAACGCGAGCAGAGATGATTTGATTTTATTGTGCATGGGGCATATTCTACCGCTGGTTTTAAATCTTCAAAGGTCCGGCGCCGCGACTGATGTTATCTAGAAATTCTTGGCGGGTAGCCGACCGGTTGCGGAATGAACCCAGCATGGTGGAGGTCGTCATTCGCGCGTCATGTTTTTTTACGCCGCGCATCATCGAACACATGTGCAATGCTTCGACGACCACCGCCACGCCCTGCGGTTTGAGTAATGCGTCTATGAAATCGGCGATCTGGCGCGTCATGCGCTCCTGAACTTGTAAGCGGCGGGCGAAGAGATCCACCATGCGCGGGATTTTAGATAAGCCGATCACCTTGCCGCGCGGAATATAAGCGACGTGCGCCCGCCCAATGAACGGAAGCATGTGATGTTCGCACAAACTGTAAAATTCAATATCGCGGACGATGACCATGTCGTCATAATCTACGGTGAATAAAGCGTTGTTGATTAATTTGACGGGGTCTTCGCGATAGCCGCTCAACAACTCGGAATACATCCGCGCCACGCGCTTGGGCGTATTTTGCAAGCCTTCGCGTTTCGGGTTTTCGCCAAAGGCTTTGAGCATGTGTAGAACTGCCGATTCGATCGCGGGCGCGTCAATTTCTGAATCAAACGGTAGATGTTTTTGAGTTGTCTTCTTTGGCATTGTTCCTCTGACTGTAATTTGATTTGACAATTGTATCTGATTCGGAAATAAAAAACTCGCCAAGCTTTTCTCTTGGCGAGTTTTTTTATACTTTTTCTAAATCACAATGCTGACTAGTTTGCCTTTTGCCACAATTACTTTCTTTGGCTCTTTGCCTTCCAAATGTTTTTGGAGGACTTCCGAAGCTAAAGCGGCGGCGCGGATTTGGTCTTCGCTCGCCTCCGCTGGAACTCTGACCTTATCGCGGACTTTGCCATTGATCTGCACCGGAATTTCCAGCGTATCGTCTTTGGCGGCGGCTTCATCCACTGGGGGCCAGGCTTGCTGATGAATAGAATAGGGCTTGCCTAATTGACTCCATAATTCTTCGGTAATGTGCGGCGCAATTGGCGCCATCATCTTCAAATAGATTTCAATGGCTTCATGCCACTCCGCGCTTCCGGCTAAACCGGCTTCTCGCGCTTTGTACATCTCGTTGAGCAATTCCATCAGCGAGGAGATGATCGTGTTGAATTCAAAAGACTCAAAGTCATGCGTGATGCGCTTTAACGTTTGGTGAACTTTGCGGCGCAAATTCTTTTTCGCTTCGGCATCCGCTTCAACCTGCCGATTGGTTTCGCTATCTGTTAATAAGGTCCAAACGCGGCGCACCCAACGCGCCGAACCTTCGATTCCCTGCGAATCCCACGGCGCGCCCATTTCCCAGCGCGCAAAAAACATCAAGTAAGCGCGGACGGTATCCGCTCCATATCTATTCACCAAAGCATCCGGCGCCACTACATTGCCGCGGCTCTTCGACATCTTCTCGTTATCTTCGCCCAGCACCATGCCCTGATTTCTCAATTGCAACATTGGTTCGTTGCCTTCCACAATGCCGATATCGCGCAAAGCTTTATGGAAGAAGCGCGTGTATAACAAGTGCATGGTGGCGTGTTCAATGCCGCCGGTGTAAGTATCTACCGGCATCCAATAGTTATATTCAGCGTCGTCAAACGGCGCTTTGTCATACTTTGGCGATAAATAACGTAAGTGATACCAAGATGAACACATGAACGTATCCATCGTATCCGTCTCGCGGATGGCGGCTCCGCCGCAGAGCGGACAGGTTGTATGCTTCCAAGTGGGATGCAGTTTCAATGGGCTTTCGCCGGTTGGCTTCCACTCCACGTCTTCTGGAAGTAAAACCGGCAATTGATCTTCCGGCACAGGATTCCAGCCGTGCGTTTCGCAATAGATCATTGGAATGGGCGAACCCCAATAACGCTGACGGCTGATCAGCCAATCCCGATAGCGGTAATTCACCGATTCTTTGCCCACGCCTTGCGCTTGCAACCAATCAATCGCTTGGGCAATGCTTGGGTTTTTCCTGCCTTTTTCAGCGTTGACTGATACGCCGTCTAAAACGCCGGAGTTGATCATCACGCCCGCGCCCACATAAGCGGAATCCAGTATTTGCGCTTCCGGCTGATTCTCCGGCCGAATCACAGGCACGATGGGCAAGTCGTATTTTTTCGCAAAGGCGAAGTCGCGTTCATCGTGCGCCGGCACAGCCATGATCGCGCCCGTGCCGTAAGACATCAACACATAATCCGCGATCCAAATTGGAATGCGTTTTTGCGTGGCTGGGTTAATGGCGTATCCGCCGGTGAACACGCCGGTCTTTTCTTTATCGATTGCGCCGCGCTGAATATCGGATTGCCGCGCCGCTTGCGCTTGATAAGCTTCCACCGCCGCTTTCTGGTCTGGCGTAGTGATCTCATTCACCAACGGATGCTCCGGCGAGAAGACCATGAATGTCGCGCCCCACAATGTATCGGGTCGCGTGGTGAAGACCTCAACAGCATGAGCGCCAATCTCGGTTTTGAAAATCACCGCGGCGCCTTCGCTCCGATCAATCCAATTGGTTTGCAAAGTTTTGACGGTTGGGGGCCAATCCAAGCCTTCAAAATTCAATAACTCGTCTGCATACTTGGTGGTTTTGAAGAACCATTGCTCTAAATCTTTTTTGATAACCGGCGTGCCGCAACGCTCGCAGTGGCGGTCGTCGCCCCAAACCTGTTCGCGCGCCAAAGTGGTATTGCAGTGCGGGCACCAATCCACCGGCGATCTTTTACGATATGCCAAATTGTTTTTATATAACTGAATGAAAAACCATTCCGTCCATTTGTAATAAGCCGGGTCGGCGGAAACCGCTTCGCGTTCCCAATCAAACATCGCTCCCATGCTTCTTAATTGCCCGCGCATTCTTTCAATATTTTGGAACGTGCGTTGCATGGGGTGGATGCCGTCTCGAATGGCGGCGTTTTCGGCGGGCAAGCCAAACGCATCGAAACCCATCGGAAATAAAACGTTATAGCCTTTCATCCGCATATATCTTGCGCGCGCGTCCGAAGGCGTCATCGCGTACCAATGCCCAATGTGCAAATCGCCGCTCGGATAAGGCAACATCGTCAGCGCATAATGTTTCGGCTTGTTGTTATCAATCACTGAGCGATACAACTGATCGGCTTCCCATTTCGCCTGCCACTTCCTTTCCAACCCCTGCGGGTTGTAGGCTTTGTCCGGCTTGGCGTGCGTGGGCGTAGCCGGAGCTACTTCAACGCCGCGATTGACGCGCTTCAGCGCTCTACGCAACGGATTTGTTTTCGGCGCGGTCTTTTTCTTAGCTGTGACCTTTTTCGCCGCCGGCTTAACTGTGGCTTTGCCTGCCGAACTTTTGGCTTTAGTCACTTTGACGGCGGGTTTGGGCTTCGCTTTTGTGACGCTAGTTTTTTTCTTAGCAGGCGCTTTTGCCTTTGGCGCAACAGCCTTCTTCTTCGCAATTGGTTTCTTTTTTTGTTCTGCCATTTCAACCTCTCAATCTATCTCTCTGAAAATAAAAAGAACTCTTCGTCCACATCAGGGACGAAGAGTTCTTAGATCTCCGCGGTACCACCCAGATTCGTTTGAATACTCAAACGCTCTTTGTTCGCGCTAACGGGCGAACCCGATGTTGGCTAGTTAACTTCACCAACACAGCTTCCTCAATGAGGGGCAGGCGAGTTCAGTCTTTGGGAAGGCGCTCCGCGTTCGCCATTGCTGGGCTTGCACCTTATTCTCCCAACTCGCTGACGGAAGGACTTACTACTCCTGCTATACTTTTATAGAGTGGACCCAGAGGGATTCGAACCCTCGACCTTCTCAATGCCATTGAGACGCGCTCCCAACTGCGCCATGGGCCCTCATTCATTTTGCGGCTAAGCTAGTGGACCTGAGGGGATTCGAACCCCTGACCTCCTCAGTGCGATTGAGGCGCGCTCCCAACTGCGCTACAGGCCCTCTTACAAAGCGAAGGGTATTCTACCTGAGGGCATATCGTGTGTCAAGCAGATTATTGAAATTTTTCCTTAGAAACCGCTTCGCCGCCAAAAACCAAGCGCCTTAAGAAATAGGCTCTTATATCCAGCGGAAAGCGCTTCACGTATAATGACGGGGTTATTAAAAATGTTACTTCTTTTTTGAAAGGCGCGTATGAAAATCAAATTAAACTTTTGGATTGATGTCGCTATTTTTTCTATCTTTTTGATCGCGATGGAGCCGGGGGCGAGCGGCATTTCCATTCACGAATGGTTGACGACCGCCGCCGTAGCCGTCTTGATCGTGCATTTTGTTTTACATTGGGATTGGTTTATGAAGTTAACGTCCCGTTTCTTTGTAAAACTTTTGCATAGTTCGCGCCTCAACTATTTGCTTTCGATTGCCCTCTTTTTGGGCTTCATTACGTTGATCGTCAGCGGCTTTGCGATTTCAGAAAAAGTGATCCCCGCCTTGGGGATTGAAATGGCTGGGCGCGGGGCATGGAAGCGAATTCATGATCTTTCCGCCAACCTGACCTTGCTGATTATCGCCGTTCATATTGCTTTACGCTGGGATTGGCTCACTGCGGCTTTTGTCAAAATCTTCATAGCTCCGTTTGCGAAAGAGAAGAAGATTGAGAACCCAGTTTTAGTTGAAGAAGACGGCATTTAGGAGCGCGCAGATGAAATTCTTATCTCGTTTTTTAATTGTATTTGTTGCGGCTGTTATTTTTTGGTTCGGCTTATATTTTGGCGTTCAATCCATGCCGGATGATTTGCCCGGCTTAAGTCAGGGCGACGAGCGCCCCGCCGAGCAATTTACGCCGCCTCAGCCTCAGCCGCAGATTAATCAGCCTGAACGGGGCGGGCGCGACGATTCGATTAGCCTAAGCCGCTTAATCAGGAGCGTAGCTAAAAACTTTATATTGATTGCGCTTATTTCCGGTTTGACAATCCTCGGCGTGAGAGTTCTGAATCGGAAGCCGCTGATTGCCAGCCAAAAGGTAAAAAGATAGCGAGATCGTCCGCAAAGGAGTATTCTCTGATGACCGAAGCCAACGCCAAACAACCTGCCTACCGTATCGCAGATTTGCACGCTTCAGAACGCCCGCGTGAGCGTTTGGAGGCGCTGGGACCGCAAGCCTTGACTAGCGCGGAGTTGATTGCGATCCTCTTGCGTGTGGGTGTGAAAGGCGAAAATGCCGTGGCTGTCGCCCAGAGACTGCTCATAAAATTTAGCGGATTGCGCGGGCTTCATCGCGCGCCGTTTATGGAATTGAAGAATCAGCATGGGATCGGCAAGGCTAAAGCTTCTCAGATCAAGGCGGCGATTGAACTTGGCAGAAGGCTGACGCTCGAAGCGCCGGAAGAGAAGCCGGTGATCTCCAGCCCGGCGGATGCGGCGGCTTTGGTTCAATATGACATGTCCGCTTTGGAGCAGGAGCATTTGCGCGTGATGTTATTAGATCGCCGAAACCGCGTTTTGGAAATTGTCGAAGTATATAAAGGCTCGGTCAATTCTTCGCAAGTGCGGGTGGGGGAGTTGTTCAAAGACGCGATTCGGATTAATGCTTCGGCGGTGATTGTGATTCATAATCACCCTAGCGGCGATCCAACCCCCAGCCCAGACGATGCGGCAGTGACTCGCGCGATTGTGCAAGCTGGCAAACTTTTAGATATTGACGTGCTGGATCATTTGGTGATCGGCTTGGGTAAGTGGGTTTCGCTCAAGGAAAAAGGGTTGGGTTTTTAATTAGCCGCTTCTTTTGACGCCAAACCCGGCGTATTCTCCGCTCGCATCCGCATATTTGACTTCAGACGTATCCACCCGCGCCAAACTCGGACCTTTTTTGATCAATGCAATCAGCCGCTCTATGTTTTGGCTTTCGCCTTCGGCGAGACATTCCACCGTATCCCAGCCGATATTGCGCACCCAGCCGGTGATTCCGCCAATTTGCCGGGCGGCTTGTTCCACATAAGCGCGAAAGCCAACGCCTTGCACGCGCCCTTTGACGGTGATGTGCGCTTGGATCAAATTATTTTTTTCCATAGCGCAGGCGGTTGATCAAGAAATCAAGCGCGCCCCAAATTGGCACGCTGAGAACCAGCGCCATTAAAACCAAATAGGGCGCGAGATTTTTAAGCGTGGCGCCAAATACGTTTTGACCTAACTCCGTTTCACGCCAGTTTTGGTCTAGTTGATTGAGCGGAATGCCTAGCGCTTTGGTGACGCCAATTTCGCAATCCAAGCCTTCGGCGTAGGCGCCGGTTAGCGCCGCGATTTTACCGTTGCCGTACGCGCCGCGAATGTATTTGATGAATGCTTCAGCTTGGGCATAAGCCAAATAGGCGGAGCCTGAATCGGCGGGGAAAGAGGCGCATAAATCCTGCATGGGGATTAATGAATTTTTAGAAGCCGCGTCGCGCAGGGCTTCGTCATAGCCCAAATTTTGATAAAGCTCCATATTTGAAGCCACGCCTTCCAACAGCCAAGCGGGTTGTTTGAAATAGTTTTCGCCTAGAGCGCGATACATGAGAATGTGCGCGATTTCGTGCGGGAGAATGGTTTCCATTTCGATCTTTTGCGAATCGTTGGGCGCAATGGCGGCGAGGGCTACGCCATTTTCAGGGTGGGCGTGTCCGCCGATCCAATCTGTGCCGCCAAAAGGCAAAGCGGAGCGGAGATCGTCGGCGTTGGAATAAATATAAACATCCAGGGGCTGGTCAAAGGCAACCGGATAAAGATTGTTGAAGGCGATCACGCCCGCTCCGGCGGCATCCAGAGCGGCGGCGCCGAAAGCGTCGTCGCCGGCGTACCAATGCACGCTGATGTTGGCGCGGGTGTTTACGCGCCAAGCGAAGCGGTTATCGTCATAGTTGATTTCAGTTTGCGGGCTGGTGTAGGTGTTGCCGTCTGCGAGCGTGGCTTGATACCAAAAAACAATTTTGCTGAACGGCGGGAAAATATTTTGGCTCGCATCGTAAACGAAGCTGGCGTTGCCGTCCGCGTCAAATTGTACAGTTTCTACGCGCGTAACGGTTTCGTTGATGCCGCGAAATAGAAGCGAGATTTGTTGGATGGGGATCGGAGCGGTGATCTTGGCTGAAAAGGCGATTGTCTTCCCAAACACGATCTCAGCTTTGGCATTTTCCACGACGATGCCCGCCTGCGCTTGGGCAGGCTCAAGTTTCAGAGAGAGCGCGGCGGCGCTGAGCAAAATCCAAGCGGCGAGTTTGGCGAGCGGTTTGTGTAAGTGGGGCATGGCGTTGACCTGACGAATGGCATTGTCGAATTTGCGAAGCGGATGAGGAAATTATAACTCCCAAAAAATAGAGCGAGAGGTTATCTCGCTCTATAACGTGATTAATTCGGGTTGTTTTTGTAACTGCGCTTGCATAGACCACGGTCCCGTCCATGTGATCGTGACGGGGAGAATCTTGCCGCGCAAGTCGTCTTCGGATTCGACGAAGACCAGTTTGTTGGTGGGGGTTCTGCCGCGCCAACGGTCTTTGACTTTTTCTTCAAACAGCACGTCCACTTTTGCGCCGAGATATTTTTGGTTAATTTCATCTACAATTTTTTCTTGTAGCTCATCGAGTTCGTGTAAGCGGCGCAGTTTATCTTCTTCGGAGACGTTATCTTCCATACGGCGCGAAGCGACGGTCCCTTCGCGGGTGGAGTAACGCGCCAGATGCGCCACGTCCAGTTTGAGGTCCGATAAGAGGCGGTGAGTCTCCATATATTGTTCTTCGGTCTCGCCGGGGAAACCGACGATGATATCCGTCGCAATTGAACAGTTTGGAATCTGCGCGCGGATCTTGGCGATTAGATCGCGATATTGTTGTTGGGTGTAGCCGCGTTTCATATTTTCAAGCACTTCGTCGTCGCCCGCTTGAATGGGCAATTCGATATGCGGCATGACGCGCGGCAGTTCGGCGATGGCTTGAATGAGATCGTCGCCAAAATAATTGGGATGTGAGGTTAAGAAGCGAATGCGTTCCACGCCTTCAATTTCATGGATGATGCGTAACAATCCGGCGAGGTTGGGTCCGTCTGGAATATCCTTGCCGTAACGATCTACAATTTGTCCCAGCAAGGTAATTTCTTTCACGCCTTGTTTTGCCAGCGAACGAATTTCGCCGACAATATCGCCCACGTGTCGCGAGCGCTCTACGCCGCGCCGGTAGGGGATGATGCAGAATGTGCAAGCGTGCGAACAGCCGTAAACCACCGGCACATGCGCGCTGATCAACTTGCCTTGCTCGGCGACCGGCAGGATTAATTCATCGTCCATCATTAAGAAACGGCGGGTGGTTTCAGAATCTTCCAGCGAACGAATCTCGCCTTGCGTGAGGTGTGAAATCAACGGACCTGGGTCAGAGGGCGGCGAGAACACGTCCACAAACGGCAGTTTGGCGCGTAACCTTTCCGCGCCGCGCACGCCCACCATGCAACCCATCACATTGATCACCAAGTTGGGATTTTTCTTTTTCAATGGCGCCAGCGAAGTAATCCGCCCCATCGCTTTATCTTCCGCTTGTTGGCGCACCACGCAAGTATTGAGCACAATCACGTCGGCTTCTTCGGCGGTTTCAGTCAAAGTGTAGCCGAGGTGTTCCAATGAAGAGCCGACCCGTTGCGAGTCAGCCACGTTCATTTGACAACCTTCAGTCCAGATATGGTATTTCAAGTTCATAGTGGAGCGATTATACCAAGAGCCGCGAAGCATGGATTATAAAAATCGTCCGCTTATTTTTTTGTAAGCCAGCCACCTAGGGTAATCGCATTTGAAAATTTTGAAACCCAACCTTTGGTGATTTAGTTTCAGAATCCGCCAATCTTCACGAATTCACGCTAATCTTTCTAAAAAAATCGCGTAGATTGGCGCAGATTAGCGGATAAAAATCCAAATGCGATAGCCCTAGCCAGCCATTGAACGTCTGAAGAATGCCTTTTTGGACTTGGTATAATCTTTTCACTTATGAAAAAATATATTCAAGTTTTGATCGCCATTTTAATTCTCAGCGCCATGCTTTTACCGCGCCTCGCGGACTTGACCAAATTCACCGCCGCCGATGAGCCGTTTTGGCTGGCGGTCGGCGCAAATTATTATTACGCTCTCACGCATCACGAACTTGAAAATACGGTTTATGAATATCACCCCGCCGTCACCACCATGTGGATCGGCGCCGCCGCCATGCTGGTTTACTTCCCCGAGTATCGCGGGTTGATGAACGGCTATTTTGGGCAGGAAAAAACCGCTTTCGATCAATATCTGCTGAAGCATGATAAAAACCCGCTGACGCTTTTATGGTGGGCGCGTTTCTTTCAAGTTTTATTGAATGTATTTTTATTTATCGTCGCGTTCTGCCTGCTCCGCTATATGCTGGATGAATGGACCGCGCTCGCCGTTCTCTTACTTACTTCTTTCGCGCCCTATTTATTTGGACAATCGCGCATGTTGAATCACGAATCTATGGTGGGACTTTTCTCCCTGCTCGCCGTCCTCGCCATGACCGCGCACCTCTTCCTTAAGCCCAAGCCTGCTCTGGCGATTCTCTCAGCCTCTGCCGCCGCCTTTGCCAACCTGACCAAATCCTCGGCGATCGTTTTATTCCCCGTGATCGCGGTGATGATCTTAGTCCATGCTTTTACGCAATGGCGTATTCATCGAAAAATTTCAGCCGCCCTGTTTGAATTCCTCAAAACCTACGGCTTATGGATCGGCGCTTTCGCGGTTGTGTATTTCATCGCCTGGCCCGGCATGTGGGTTGCCCCTGGAAAGATGTTGTATGAAGTGTATGGCAACGCTTTCAGTTATGCCTTTCAAGGCGCGCGGCTTTCCGTCACGCATGAGTTACAACCGTCGCACTTTAGCTTGGCTTCGTTTGGAGCGGGCTTCTTCAACTTGGCGGTTTCAATCCTTTGGCGTATTACGCCAATCACTTGGCTGGGGCTTTTGCTGGCGCTGATTTTCCTCTTTCAAAAAAATCTTGAGTTAATTCCAGCCTTAGCCAAATACTTAATCGCCTTTTTATTGTTGGAAGCTTTGGCTTGTATCGGCATGTTTGCGCTGGTGCAAGGGCGCGATCAACCGCATTATGTCCTCGCGGCTTATTATGGCTTTGAATTTTCGGCGGCGCTGGGCTGGGTGTATGGCTTGCGTTGGCTGGCGCGGAAATTCGCTTGGGCAAACCGAGCCCGAACGCAATGGCTTGTCTTCGCGGCGGTACTTTGCGCGCAGGCATATCCGCTCTTTTTGACGGCGCCGTATTTCTTCACCTATCTCAATCCGCTTATGTCCGGCGCGCCTGCGCCTTTCCATTACGGCGAACGGATGGAAGAAGCCGCCGCATATCTCGCTCAAAAACCGGACGCGGAAAATCAAACGGCATTGGTTTATTTTGGACGCAGTTTTAGTTATTATTACCCGGGCAAAACTTTATTGTTTGCTCCCGTGTTATTTGACGATAAAGCCCAATTGATCGAGCGGCTGGAACAATCGAATTATCTGGTGATGTATACTGGTTTGGAAGAGCGCCTGCCGCTTCTCCAGCAGTTGACTCCCGAATATGTGATCGAACTCTACGGCAGACCGTATGTGGCAATCTATCGCGTCTCCGATATCCCCGCCAGTTTTTACGCCGAGTAAATATGAAATATCGTAAAACGATTCTAACTCTGCTTTTATTGGCGTTTACTTTAATTCCGCGCTTAGCTTCTTTAGATTCCTTCGTAACCATTGATGAGCCTTTTTGGCTTTCTGTTGGCGCAAATTATTATTACGCGCTTGGGCAACGCGAATTCCAAAATACAGTCTATGAATATCATCCGGCGGTGACCACGATGTCGGTCATCACGGCGGCATTTCTGGTGGATTTTCCCGATTATCGCGGATTCGGTCAGGGTTATTTTGACGTGGATAAAGAAAAGTTCGATCCCTTCTTAATTGAGCATGGTCACGACCCATTGCATTTACTCTACCTCAGCCGCTTGTTTCAGGTGGCGCTGATCGTTCTCTTCGCGCTGATTATTTTTTATCTGCTCGCGGTTTTGATTGGAGACGAAAAAGCATTTCTGGCTGTGGCTTTGATCTCCAGCGCGCCGTATTTTCTGGGGCATTCACGCGTGCTGAGCCACGAGGCGCTCGTCGCCTTTTTTACAATTGCCTCCATTTTGGGGCTAGTTGCCTATTTGGAATTTGAACGCAAGTGGTGGTATTTATTCATCTCGGCAGTCTCTGCGGCTTTGGCGCAATTGACCAAATCTTCGGCAATGGCGATGTTCCCATCCATTGCTTTGATTTTGGCGTTTGCCGTTTTTGAGCAAGCCAAAAAAGTTAGCTTCAAAACTGCTTTGCTCAACCATTTGAAGATTTTAGGCTTATGGTTCGTTCAACTAGGCTTGGCTTACTTTATCCTCTGGCCCGGCATGTGGGTTGCCCCCGGCAAAATGCTCTATGAAGTGTATGGCAACGCTTTTAGTTATGCGTTTCAGGGCGCGCGCTTGCAAGTGACGCATGAACTGCAACCGAGTACGTTTAGCTTAGCTTCGTTACATGGCTCAGCGGAAAGATTTATTTCGCAGGTTTTTATCAAAGAAACGCCGTTGGCTTGGCTGGGATTACTGTTTGCGCTTTATGCGGTATTTCGTCAAGAAACAGCGCCACAGATTAAACGCTTGATATTATATTTGTTGGTCAACGCGGCGATGTTTATTTTGCTGTTCAGCGCCGCGCAAGGACGGAATTCGCCGCATTATATTATGGCGAGTCATGTGAGCATGGATCTGATCGCCGCCTTGGGTTGGTGCATTCTGCTTGGGAGTTGGGAAATGAAATGGGCAACCGCGAACCAGTTTGCAGTCCGGGCGGGCGGTGCGGCGGTTTTGATCCTCTTTCAATTATTCAGCGCCGCGTCAAACTATCCGTATTACTACACATACAATAATCCGATTGCGGTGGCGGCGTTGGGGTATGCGCCCGCTTCCGATTACGGCGAAGGCTTTGAGCAGGCGGCTGTGTATCTCAATCAAAAACCGAAAGCTGAAGAATTAACGGCATTCGCGTTTCGCGGGCGCGGACCGTTTTCTTATTTTTTTAAGGGCAAGACGATCATCCTCAATCCGCTGTTTGTAGAAGAGCCGCAGATGGCTTCGATGTTGGAAAGAATTAAGCAATCTGATTATCTGGTGATCAATGACGCCTTTGCGCCGCGCACGCCGAATACGCAGCGCTTTGTGGACGCTTTAGGCATTGAACCAGAGCACAGCATTGAAATTAAAAATATCTCAACGCTGAGAATTTATCGCGTTGCCGATCTGCCCGATTCTTTTTATCGGCTATTTTCGGAATAGCTACGGAGTTTTGGTTGGGTTGGGCGTGCGCGAAGGCGTAGCCGTTGGCGCGGGCGTATCTGTCGGTAAAAAACTCGGGTCGCCTTGCCAGGGGAGAAAATCCGCAAATTGCTTGACGTCATACGTCCCTTTAACATCGCGGCGTTGCAAGGTGAAAATATTTCCGGCGCCCTGATCGTGCGTGAAACCCAGCCCCATGCCGGCAACATAACCGGCGAAGTGCACATAACTGAGCGCGCCGCCGTTGCTCAACCCAAAGGGGTAGGCAATGGTTTTAACCGGAACGCCGAGTTTTTCTTCTAAAACCTTTTTTGATTCGACGATTTCATATCTTTGACGTTCGGTATCCAGCGCGTTGAGATCTAAATGATTCATGGTATGACTGCCAACTTCCCAACCGGCATTCACCATTTCCCTAGCTTGCTCCACGGTCATGTAGCCGTCCGCGCCAATATAATTGCCCACCAGATATAGCGTTCCCGTGAAACCATATTTTTGCATGATCGGAAAGGCATTGGTGTAATTATCTACATGCCCGTCATCCAGCGTGATGATCATCGGGCGGGGGGGAAGTTCTGCGCCTTCGTTAATGGCTTTGAGCAACATATCAATCGTGATGGTTTGATAGCCCCAATCATGCAGGAGTTTCATTTCGGCTTCAAATAATTCGGGTTTGACGTAATACGGGCTGGTGTAATTCGGTCCATCGTTCTTAGATTCTTCGATCCAATGATAGAGCAGAATCGGCACAACTACATGGTTGGGTCCTTGATAAACCCAAGTGGGCGTTGCGGTGGGCGCGGGCGTAAATGTTGGGGTGATGGTGGCTGTGTTCGTAACTGTAGCAGTTGCGGTTGGAGGCAGGGGCGTGAATGTCACGGTGGGCGTTGCTGTGGGCGTAGAAAAAATTCCGGCGTTGCAAGCAGACAGCAGAATAGACATCCCCAAAAATAAAACGATAATTTTTTTCATATTATTGATTGAGTTCCCAGATAATGCGTAAACCGTCCAACGTGAGCCACGGCGCGATGATGTTGATAACTTGCGTTTCTTTGGCAATAGATTCAGAAAGCCCGCCGGTGGCGATGACTTTCATCTCGCTTCCTAACTCAGACCTGAATCTGGCGACCATACCCTCGACCATGCTCACATACCCAAACAGCAAACCAGATTGCATGGCGTGGACGGTGTTGCGCCCAATGACGGAAGGCGGCCTTTGGAGTTCTATGTTTGGAAGTTTGGCGGCGCGCGCGTAGAGCGCTTCAGCGGCAAGGTTGACTCCGGCAGTAATCGCGCCGCCCAGATATTCATTATCTTTGGTCAAGGCGTTGAAGGTGGTGGCGGTTCCAAAGTCAATCACACAGGCGGGTCCGCCGTAAAGTTTCATCACCGCCGCCGCGTCGCAGATGCGATCTGCGCCGACGGTTTTTGGGTCTTCGTAGCGGACTTTGATTCCAGTTTTGATACCAGTATCTACAACGAGCGGCTCTTGCTTAAGATATTCCTGACAAGCTTGAACGACACGCCCAGTTAATGGAGGCACAACCGAGGCGAGCGCAATGCCGCTAATATCTTTGATGGATTTATTTGCGTTTTGTAAAAGCCCCAGCAGTTGCAAGCCATATTCATCGGGCATTCGGTTGTGATCGGTGGCGAGGCGCCAATGTGCGCCGAGTTTAGCGCCTGCGTATAAACCGAGCGTTAAGTTGGTGTTGCCAATATCAATGGTGAGGAGCATGTGCCTATTTTACCGCTTCTATAATTTCTGCAACCATATCGTATTTATGGAATTGCGGCATGATATACAAGCCGTTTGCCCAACCCCGGATTTGTTCCACCAATTCAACCGTCAATTCTATGCCAACCTTAACTCCATTTTCGCCAGCGGATTCAATGCGCTCGCGCGTTTTTTCAGGAATGACAATGCCCGGGACTTCGTTGTGCAAGAAGTTGGCATGTTTTGCGCCGACCAAAGGCAAAATGCCCGCCAAAATGGGCTGTTCTAATTTTCCATGTTTGGCTTCATAGGCTTCGATCAATTTAGGTCCGTCATGCGGCTGATAGATTGGTTGTGTGAGGAAGAAATCCGCTCCGGCTTTGATTTTACGGCGCAGGTTTTTGATTTCATTTTCAATATCCGGCGGGCATAAATTGAGCGCCGCGCCCACAAAGAAATTGGTCGGCTGACCAATGCTCGTACCGGAATGATCCAAGCCCATGTTGAAACCTTGCTTAATTAATTTGATCAAGCCGGATGGCACGAGGTCGTAGTTATCGGTCGCTTCGGGATAATCGCCAATTGAGGTTGGGTCGCCCATCACCACGAAGACATTACGAATGCCCAGCGCGTGCGCGGCGAGCAGATCGCCTTGTACGCGCAATAAATTTCTGCCGCGAGTGGGGAAGTGGATCGTAGATTCCACGCCGATTTTTCTTTGTACCAAATCGCAAACTGCCCAAGCGGACATGCGCATCCGCGCCATCGGCGAATCGGCGACATTGATCACGTCTGCGCCTGCATCCGCAAGGAGCGAAGCGCCGGCAATTAATTTATGCGTCGAGAGTCCGCGCGGCGGATCCATCTCCACGCAGATTGAGAATTTTTTATCCGCTAATTTTTGCGCGAGGCGCGTAGGCGGCGCAACGTCTGAAGTTTCGGAATCGTCAAACGCATCTGAAATTTGAATTTCAATTTTTGGCGCGGGCGAAGTCTCCAACGCTTTTTTCATCGCGGCAATATGCTGGGGCGTAGTGCCGCAACAACCGCCGATCACATTCGCGCCTGCCGCGGATAAAGCAATTGCATACTCGCCAAAATATTCCGGATCCGCCGGGTACATAATGCGCCCGCCCACTTGCTCGGGCCAACCGGCATTCGGCTTCACCCAAAACTTTCCATCCGGCACGGCGTGGCGCATATTTTTGAGAATGCGTAATAATTGCGAAGGTCCGCCGGAGCAGTTAACCCCAATCACATCCGCGCCGGAGGCGTGTAAAGTCCGCGCCACTTTGATCGGGTTATCGCCCAGCAAAGTCACGTCGTCGCGCGTGAATGTGACCGTGGCGACAACCGGCAAAGCCGAGGATGATTTTGCGGCTTTGATGGCTTCTTGAATTTCATATAAATCGCTCATTGTTTCGATGACGATTAAATCGGCGCCTGCATCGCTCAACGCTTTGATTTGCTCCGCAAACGCGCTTCGGGCTTCCTCGGGCTTGACTCGGCCAAAGGGAGCGATTCTCACTCCCAGCGGACCCACGTCCCCTGCGATGAAAACATCTTTGAAAGAAGCCGCGGCTACGCGTTTGGCAAGTTCTACGCCAGAACGATTAATTTCAACCAGTTCATTTTGTAAGCCGTGTTTGCTTAACTTATAGCGATTTGCGCCAAAGGTATTCGTGATGATCAATTGCGCGCCCGCTTCAATGTATTCGCGGTGCACTTCTCCGACGGCGGAGGGATTGGCGAGGTTTAATTCGTCGAAACATTTATCAAAACCCACGCCGCGCGCGTGGAGCATGGTTCCCATGGCTCCGTCAATTAGTAATGTGTTTTTCTCAATTCGTTCTAAAAACTTGTTCATTGATTCTCCGGTTGTTTGATAACGGCAAAAACTCCGTTGTATTTTTTGATCTCGTAAATAATTTTTGCGTCAGGATAGGATGTTAAATCTAAGTTGTATCTTGTGGTTGAAACGATATAGTCGTAGGCTTCTGCGCGTTCTGGTTCGTAATCCGAATAGACGTTTATATCATTGCGGGCGTAAAGCGCAAAGATATGCGCGGGACCATCCACCCAGATATTTGCGTCTTGAGGCGCGATTTCATTCAGGTAATTCGCGGCTTCGCGATACGAAGTTCCCCAGTAATCTAATTCGTACTTGCGAAAGACGTTCCCGGCAAAGGCGTTGTAATAAGTATATTCGTATGGATGTAGGCGCAGAATGCCAACGATGCCGGGCAGAAGGCATAAGATCATTAATGTAATTTGCAAGCTTGTATTCTTTATTTTTTCAAATAAAACTCCCGCCAATAAAAATATAGGCGGAATGATAAAGAATATTTGGCGGAAGTTATCATAAAGCGCCGAGCGCGATGCGATAAAGAAAATCGCAGGAAGCAGAAACCAAACCAATGAATAAAGCAGTAATTCTTTGTTTTCTTTTTTGACTAGCAAGAGGACAGCGCCAATCAACGCTAAAACCCAAACTGGTTCGGTGAGTTGAATGCCGAAGAGGATAGGCAAATATGAATAGGGCAGTTGGGTGGAGGCATATTCTGCGCCGTTGAAGAGGACTTGTCCGTTCCACGGATATTGCGACATGACCTTGAGGCTCTCGACGAAGCGCTCAATTGGATTAATCCACAGATAGGGCCAGGTGAGATACATAGTCATAATGGCTATGATTCCATAAAGCGTGAGCGGAAGCAAAGCGCCTTTTTTTAGTTTGCGAATCGCCTGATAGCTAACAAATACTGCGGCGAAGGGTCCCAGAATGCGGATGGAGGTAGTGAAGCCAAGGAGGATTGCGGGAAAGAGAATAGAGAACAGAGAATAGAGAACAGTTTTTGGTAGAAGGCGATAGATGAAAAATAGTAGCGTAGATGTAGAAAGGATAAAGATAAAGGAACGCATCCAAAGGAAGAAGACGAAATATCTTTGGATGTAAATCTCTGCGCTTACTTTGGTTATATCTGAGGCGATGAATGAAATGATATTTGTCTCGCCAGCTTTGGCAGATTGGACAAGGCTTGCAATTAGGCTGTGAAATGAATCGGTGAAGAGGAAAAGCCCAATGGTGAGAATCAGCCAGAGCGCGGAAAGAAGCGCGAGGATTCTCTTTGAGCGTGGATTCAACTCGGTGAGTTGTAGCGGTTGAAGCGTGTCAAAAAGTTTCAATCCAAAATGAAGCGAGAGAAGAAAGAAAGATAGGAAAGGAATATCTTTGGGGCTGATGAAGGCGTGACCGATGAAGAGCGGCTGGGTCGCAAACAGAAGCGTTGAAAAAAAAGCGGCGGTTGAGTTGAGCCAACGTTTAGCGAGTTGATAGAACGCCCAAATGCCCGCGAGGTAGGTGAGGAAGTAAAGATAGTGCCGCGCGTCTGATTCGCTGAAGATGAATTGCAAAGGCTGGGCGAGCAGGCTCACTACCATCACATAAGCGGGACCGTAGTTATCGTAAGTGTTGCCAAAGGTTGCGACTGTGCCTTGTGTTGGGAAAGTTTGATAGGCGCTTAATGCTAAGTTGGCATATTTGTAAAACTTTAGTTCATCCCAAGATTCGCCGTAATGGGGCGCGATGAAGATGGCGAGGAGGATGAGCGTTAGGAAGGCGAGAAAGGCGCGATATTTTTGCATAAAGAAATTAGCATCAGGCAGATATTAATCTGCCTGATTGCTTCTGTCTCATCAACTGTTTGACTGGCATTTTGCGCCAAAGGCGCTGATAATGAATTCCGCCACTGTGATGTCGGCGAGGAGGGTTTGGGTTGCTAAGAGGTTTAAGAATTTGTTTGTCACGTTGTACCTTTTGTAGGACAAATTGCTAATTTGTCCCGTAACGATTCCAATTGGCAATGTGAGTTACATGTCGTATTTGCAATACGTCCATTTCCAATTTTTCCAGTCATCCACCAAACCTGCTTTGACTGGATTATAGATCACGTATTTTATGATCCGTTCCAATTCACTCTCATCACGAACATAGTGGTCGTAGTTCTCGTGTTGCCAGAAGGCGCCCTCGCGTCCCAAAATCTTGTTTGCTTCCAAAGCCGTGTGTAGCTTAAGCGAGTGCATAATCGTCGAAAGCGAAAAATATTTTCCGTCCGATCCCTCAAGCGGGGCAAACACCACATGTCCATGATTTGGCATGATGGAGAACGCCTCCAGGTCGTACACTTTGCCATCTCGATAGAGCAAACTTTCCGCTACCAGATCTGCTATTTGTGGATTGGAGAGATATTTCTCGCCATGAGCAAGCGTGTCAAGCGCGTCATCCCATTTGCCGAAAAAGCGGCGATGCGCCAAATAGAGTTGTTTTTCTCGTTCCTCGTTATTGGACATCTGGGCAATTTTCTTTTCGACTTCTTCCTTTTCCATTCTCAATTTTTCAATTACTTCTTTGGGAAGCGAATTTGCCAGTCGAAAGGTAATGAATAGCGTTGCTCCCTCAGGCTGGATATGCGGAAGATTGCGGCGATAGAAATTTTTGTAGGCGAATTGATTCATAGTGATTCTCGTAGGACAAATTGCTAATTTGTCCAGAGAGACGAAAATTGCAATTAATTCAGAGAGACGCAAATTGGCAATTTGCACTACGGATTACCTCATCAACTGCTCAACTCGTGATTCGCCGAGCGTGTAATATTTCGCGTCTTTGTGCGGAACGACGATGGCGGCGGTGGATTCTTCGGGGATGATCTGCCCCGAACTGGAAAGCCCAAGCCCCAGTTCGGATTCGGCGGCGGGGAGCATCTTGAAGACTTTGAAATGATCTTCAAGAATCGGGATGGCGGGATAACCCCACGAGTAGCGCTTGCCTTGCTTCGCGCCGAGTCCCAACTCGCGGCGGATGTGGTTGTGCATATAATCCGCTGTCGCTTCGGCGGCTTGGACGGCGAGTCCGTGCACGAAGTAGGCTTCGGTGTAATCGTTGGCGGCTTGCAACTCTTCAAACAAGGCGGTGGCGGCTTTACCGACGGTGACGATTTGCAAAGCGACCGTATCCAACTGACCCGACTCGACCGAAGCGAAATAATCTGAAAGCGCGAGGAAATCTCCGTTCGGCTGGCGCGGACAAATCAAACGCACCGCTTCTTTTTTGCCTTGCGCGTCGGCATAGACGATCAACTCTTCGCCATCGGCTTGACAGGCGAAGTAGCCGTACACCGCCTGCGGTTTGAGCCAGCCGCGCTTGGAGCCGTCTTTGCTCATTGAGATCAGGCGCGTGTCAAATTCTTTTTTCAACTTATCCCATTCAGCGCCGTGCGTATTTTTCGCGCCCCACGATAAGCGATACAGTTCATTGATGTTGAGATGTTGCATAACCATTTCGAGCGACATATCTTTGACGATGCGCTGACCGAGTTTTTCGGGCAGAGGAATCGGCGCGGGGACGACGTTGGAGCGCTGTCCGCTTGGCGCGGCGGTTTCGGCTTGCGCGGCGTGGTTCAATTCCATCGTCGATTCTTTGAGAATCTTTTCCAACAGATCGAAGCGCTTTTCTTCGTCAATCAGCGCGTCCATCGTGTCCAAGCCTTCAAACGCATCCTTGCAATAGAAGACTCCCGCTTCGTAGTTTGCGCCGTCTTCAGTTTGTAGAATGCGGCGCCCAAAACGGCGATTAATTGCCGCGCCGCCGATCAGGACAGGGATGTCATGCTTGCGCCGATGCAGTTCGTTGACAATGAGCGGCATTTGCTTGGATGTACTCACTAGCAATGCAGATAATCCAATGGCGGTAGCGTTATTTTCCACAGCCTTGGTGATGATCGTCTCGGCTGGCACTTGCTTGCCCAAGTCCACGACGGTGTAGCCGTTGTTGGCGAGAATCGTTTTGACCAGATTCTTTCCAATATCATGCACATCGCCATAGACGGTGGCAATGACGACAGTGCCTTTGGTGACGCCTTCCATCTTTTCGAGATAGTTTTCGAGATGCGCGACGGTCTTCTTCATCACTTCGGCGGATTGCAGAACGAAGGGCAAAATCAATTCGCCCGCGCCGAACTTATCGCCGACTTCTTTCATGGCGGGGAGCAGGACGTTGTTGAGGGTGTGAACGGCGATTTCGTGCCGCGTAGGAGAACCTTCCGAAGGTTCAGAACCTTCGGAAGGTTGAACTGGACGATGGATGATCTCATCAATATCCGCCTCGACGCCATCCTTGAAGCGATGCACGATCTTCCAGTGCAGTTTTTGCTCGGGGGTCATGCCTGCGGTGGGGTCGGCGACTTTATCGTCGGCGATTTCTACATTTTCAAAATGTTGGATGAAGCGTTGAAGCGCGTCTTCACGGCGGTTGAAGATCAGGTCTTCACAGAGTTCGCGTTCGGTCTCGTCAATTTCAGCGTACGGCTTGACGTGCGCCGCGTTGACGATCGCCATATCCAAGCCGACTTGCACGCAGTGATAGAGCATGACCGAGTTCAGCGCGGGGCGGGCTTGCGCGGCAAACCCAAAGGATAGATTGCTCACACCCAACGAAGTCATCACGCCTGGCAATTTTTCTTCGATCAAGCGAATCCCTTCGATGGTCTCTTTGGCGGAGTCGATAAATTCCGCATCGCCTGTTGCCAACGTGAAGGTCAAATCATCGAAGACCAAATCTTCGGGCTTGAGTCCATGTTCGTTGACGGCGATGTCGTAAATGCGTTGAGCGACTTCATATTTATGTTGCGCGGTTTTCGCCATGCCTTTTTCGTCAATGGTGAGGCAGATGACAGCGGCGTTATATTTTTTGGCGAGCGCGAAAATTTTATCGGCTTTGGTGCGACCCGCTTCCAGATGCGTGGAGTTGATGAGACAACGCCCAGGCGCGGTCTGCAAGGCGATCTCCAACACGTCCACTTCGGTTGAATCAATCACGAGCGGAACATCCACGCCCATTTGCAATTTCTTGATGACCTTGCGCATCTGCTCGCCTTCGTCGGCGCGTTCGGTGACGGCGACAGAAATATCCAACGCGTGCGCGCCGCCCGCCACTTGATCGCGGGCAATGTCCAAGATGCCGTCGTAATCTTCTTCGAGCAGGAGTCGTTTGAACTTGCGCGAGCCTTGCGCGTTGCATCGTTCGCCGAGCAGGGTGGGAGCGGGCTCTTGACGCATGGCAATCGCCGACATGGCAGAGGCAAGCTGAGGCGTAGTCTGAAGCGGTTGTCTATCGGGTAATTGATAATCGGCAAGTTTATCCACGAGCAATTTGAGATGCGCGGGAGTCGTGCCGCAACATCCGCCGACGACGCGCACGTTATGGTTGGTCACAAATTCATACATGTCATTCGCGTACGGCTCAGGCTCAAGCGGATACACGGCTTGCCCATCCACATTGAGCGGAAGCCCCGCGTTGGGAATACATGAAATCGGCAATGCGGAATTTTCGCCGAGGAAACGAATCGGCTCGCGCATGTGTTCGGGTCCAGTGGAGCAGTTGAGTCCGAACACGTCAATGCCCATGCCTTCGAGAATCGTCAGCGAGGCGTTGATGTCGGTGCCGAGCAACATGCGTCCCGTTGTGTCGAGCGTGACCTGCGCTTGGATCGGCAGATAGATTTGCGTTTTTTCAAAGGCTTGATGTAGACCTGCGATCGCGGCTTTGACTTCGAGGATGTCTTGCGACGTTTCGATGAGCAGGAGGTCAACGCCGCCTCGAATCAGACCTTCAGCTTGCTCGGCGAACGCGGCGATCAACTCATCGTATGTGACGTTGGAAAGATCAGGGTCATTAGTGGAGGGAAGTTTTCCCGTCGGTCCGATGGAGCCAGCGACGAAACGAGGCTGACCAGTTTTCTCGGCATATTCATCGGCGAGTCTTTTCGCCAACTGCGCCGCCGCCATGTTGATCTCGATCACGCGATCTTGCAAGTTGTATTCTTTCATCGTCAAACGATTCGAGCGGAAGGTGTCCGTTTCGAGCACGTCCACGCCGACTTCGAGAAACGAACGATGGACTTTTTCCACGGCTTCGGGATACGAGATGACGAGATAGTCATTGCATCCGTTGTATTGTTCGCCGCCGAAATGCTCGGCAGTTAAATTTTGTAATTGCAGGCTCGTTCCCATCGCGCCATCGAAGACAAGGACTTTCTTTTCGAGGGCGTCGAGGTACGAGCGGTTGGTGTATTTGCGAGGGGTCATGAAGGTCTCCTAAATTAATTTACGGTATCATAAAATCGAGGGTAATTTGTTGGTCTGCCGAGAAGATTACATCTATATGGCAAACACCATGAGTGCTAGAATCAAAAGATATAGCCAATTCGTAACTTGTGGGGGATTTGGGTGAACCTCCCCAACCTGTTACGATACAATTTCCAGTAGATTTCCATTGATCTGCGGAAGGTATTTTTGAAACATCAATAGGAATTTCAAATATATAATCAGCGTACCCATTATTATCAAATAAACCTAAACATTTCACTCTATTATCGGTCTGAGGAAGACATACACTTTTATCAAGTTCTATAGCCTGTCCTTTTTGTATTGCATCAAACTCAGCGTAATATTCTTCAATCGTCATGCCAAATGATGATTGGAATGCTGCTTGCCAAGTTTTCCCATTTCCAATTTCAGAATAATATTGAATGACAGATTTTTCACCATGTGAATTGCTTTGAATTAAATAATCAACAGCCCAAGGTGCAACAGACCAAAACTTAGGCTTTCCAATAGCGTCAAACCCACCTAAGTCACTTAACAATGTATCACCAACTGATGCGTCAGTACGCCAATAATCAAAGCCTAATTTTTGAGCGTCACATTGATTTATTCCATCTGCAAACTTATAAGCCATGACTTGCGCCGAGCCTTCTTTTATCCACTCTGGACCATAATCAAGTTCTGGTCTAAAGAGAGGATGTTGTAGAAGTTTGCTTTGTACAATATGGAATATTTCATGAGTAACATTTGCCACCTTAAAACAGCGGTTAGCATCGTCTTTCCAAGCAGGGTAACTAGAACCAATGATCACCTTATCTTCTGCTAGAGTATTTGAGCCTCCATTTGCTTTCCAATCCTCAATAAACCAAGATTTAGTTATAGTTGGAGCATCTGCTTGGATAGAAGGATATATTTCATCTATATATAAGTCGATATCAGAAAATGTGTAAATAGTTATAGAACCCAAATCAACAAATTGAGAAAAATAAGAATATGCTTTATAAGCTGCTTGCTCTTGTAATAACCTTGCTTCAACAGGTACATCATCTTGATAAATAAACGTAATTGGCAACGGAGTCGGCGTGATTGTTGGGTTTGAAGTATTGGTTGGAGTTGGGGTGTTTGTGGGTGTTGATGTTGCAGTTTTAGTTGGAGATGGGGTCAATGTAGGAATCGCTGTTGCGGCAGGCGCACAAGAGGAAAGAAGAAAAACGAAAAGTAAAAATGTGTTGAGTTTTTTCATGATGTTATCCTTTCTGTTCATATTCAAACTTCCAATCCTTGTACATCTTCCAGTGCGGGGTTTGGCGGCGGGTGGTGTTTCAGCGGGATAAATCCCTGCCTCAGTTCGTGGAAGTCCGCTGAAGCGGACTCGGTCGTTCAGCCCCGAAGGGGCTTCCATGTACTGAGTAGGTGGCTTTAGCCCCGCTCGTTCCCGTTGCGCGAGCATCAATCCATTTCACCAGCATCGTTGCTTTATTCTTCCTCATCAATTCTCTCATACACTGCGATCAACTTATTCTCACGATGATGTTCCTTCTGTTTCGCGGCGTATTCCATAACCGTTTCAAGCGAGCGCTCCCCAATGCTCAGCGCGCCGTATCCGCCTTGCCATTTGAATTGACCATCGCTCCCGTCCATGTGATTGATGGCAAACGCGCTTGCTCCCTTGAGATGACGAACACATTCGGCAACCGCAATAACGGGCGGAATGGACAGAACAACATGCGCGTGATCCTCCACGTTTCCTCCCGCGTGCATCTTCAATCCCAATTCATCGGCTTTCTTGTAAATCACGCCATAAAACATCTTCTCTCGCTCGATGGTGAGTGTTGGCTCGCGGTTGTATGTTGCCCAGATCAGATGGTAGTGAAGTCGCCAGTAGGTCATCGTGATTTTCCTTTCATTTGATTCGGCGGGCTGAAGCCCTGCCTCAGTTCGTGGAAGTCCGCTCAAGCGGACTCCGTCGTTCAGCCCTTCTCATTCCACAAAATCTTCTGCGTAATGCCGCTGATCTTCCAATCCGAAGATTGTTTCGTCAACTGAAATACATAGACGCAATGCGAAGAAGATTCTTTCTCCTCGCCCGCCTTACGCCAGACGATCATCGAGGCGCGGCAGGTAGCGGAATTTGAGTCGGCGAAGTCAATTTCAAAGTTGCTCACCAGATGATGCAGTTTCAAATGGCTGAGCGATTCGCGGCGCGCTTGGACATAATCCGCCGTCAAAATTGTCTGCGGAGGAGCGCCGTGCAAGTCGGAATAATCCGTGTAGATGGATTCGGTGAAGCAGGCTTGCAGACCGTCCCAATCTTTCAGGTCAAAAGAACTGGCGAAGCGCGCGATTATTTTTTGAATTTGAAGTTGATTATCAGATGGCATCGTATTTCCTTTACAACAAAAAAGCCTCTCGCAGTGAGAGGCGACATGAACTTCATATCATCTCTCATCTATCAGGTTTTCACCTGCCGAAGTTGGCACCGCTTGAACGGTTGCCGAGGTTTCAAAGGGTCGGTCCCTCCGCCTCTCTGGATGAGTACAGCGTACTAATTTATTTCTGGTTTATATCATAAAAATAAAGGTTTTGTTAGGGTAATCGCATTTGAAAATCTTGAAGCCAGACCTCTGGTGATTTAGCTTCGGAATCTGCTAATCTTCACGAATTCACGCTAATCTTTCTAGAAAAATCGCGTAGATTGGCGCGGATTAGCGGATAAAAATCCAAATGCGATAGCTCTATCCCTTTCGATTGATCTTCCAGTCCGGCAATTGAAACGGGGTACAATAAAATAGATATCGTTCGTGCGACTTTTACATTGACGTTGGTTGATTAAATCAATTGTCGGGAGACCGCTGACTTGGCGAACACCCACACCAATCCCCCTGATCCCCTCGACCCCTTTGCCCGCCTGGCATCCATCTTCCGCCCGGATATCCCCCGATACCAGGAGATGCCCGCACGATACGGGTCAATGATGTCATGGGTGTGTTGCTCACCCTGCCGCTTGCCATTGCCGGGATCATCTGGCTGGCGCTCGTCAGCGATTCAACGCTCATCCGGCGGGACTGGCTTTTCCTCCCGCTAGTGATCGTGCTGATAATCCTGCTCAACCGCTGGTCATTCTTCCTGATCATTGACATGGGCGCGCGCGGTGGGGGAACGTATGGAAACGTCAACAGCAACTTGGAAAGCATCGTCCGTTGGATCGCCGTCTTCCTGTTCGGACCAGCCGTCTTGTGGTTGATCCTGATAATGGATACAGCCTTGTTGTCCATCCAGTTTGTGCGGCTCGGTTGGGCGCAGCAGTTGGATACACGCTGGAACGCCATGCGTGCTTATTTATTCGGCGTGGCAGAGCTGACTCTCCTTTCGTTGATCTCCCTGTCTGCCTACCGCGCTTGGGGCGGCGCCTATCCAATTGGCGGTTTGTCATTCCACAGCTTTTTGTTGGGCGCAGGCGTGATCGGGATTCAATTAGCGCTTCAAATCCTCCTGCTGGTGACAAATTATCTAGGATATAGCTTGTGGAAAATGCGACAGAGTCTCAAGCCCAGGCAATTGCTCTGGATCGCCCAACTGGCTGTCTTGGGCATTTTCGTCCCGGCGGTTTCAAATCTCTTCGCCGCTCCCTTGGCTGGTATATACGTTACGCACGGTTTGTATCTATATCTGACGTTCAATCTGGCATTGCTTGCCATTGCCTGGCTGGTGCACCGCATGAGTCAGGCAATCGAACAAAGCCGCAGTCAGACAGCCCAGATCGAAAAGTTGGAGACCCTCGGACGCGCCATCCTCAACGCCCCGCCCGACGACGCCCTTCTGCCCGACTTACTGGTCGAACATGTCCCGCCCATGTTCACCTACGCTCGCCTTGCAGTGTGGCTAAAGCCCGGGGAACCATTGCTCAAACAACCCGAGGGCTGGGGCGCGCAGGAGTTGGATCAAATCCACTTCTGGTTGGAAAAAGATCCAAAAGCGCTGGCGTTGCTTCCCGAAGATTCCCTGCCTTGGCTGGCGGAATCGTCCGCCGCAAAACATAGCCCTATCCTGCTCTCGCCCATTCTCAACACGGAAACCTCGCAACTCATCGGCGGCATCTATCTCGAACTTGGCTCCTTCGGTCGTAGTTATAAACGTCAATCATTGAACCTGATGCTACCCGCACTGCAATCGCTGGCTGCGCAGGTTGCTTCAGCGCTTTATCGCACGGTTGTGTACGAAAAGATGCTTACCCATCAAAAGACCCAGAACGAACTGGAATTTGCCCGTCGTATCCAGATGGGCTTCCTGCCCGCCTCTCTTCCCCAAGCCGACGGTTGGCAACTCACAGCCAGCCTTGACCCTGCCCGTGAAATGTCCGGCGATTTCTACGATGTCATTGCCCTGCCTTCGAGGAAACTTGGCATCCTGATCGCGGATGTGGCGGACAAGGGAGTTGGTCCCGCACTGTACATGGCGCTCAGCCGCACATTGATCCGCACCTTTGCTATCCAATTCGAGAGTCAACCTGACAAGGTCTTTCAATTTGCAAATGAACGCATCTTTCAAGACGCCGGAGATAGCCTGTTCGTGACCGCCTTCTATGGCGTGCTCGAACCCGACACAGGCCGGTTTTCGTATGTCAATGCCGGGCACAATCCGCCCCTGTTGTTCCGCGCCGCAACTCCGCAGACCCCTGAATATCTGGCGCGCACCGGAACGGCGCTCGGCGCAATGGAAGACCTGACCTGGAAGGTAAAGTCCACCACGCTCGAACCTAGCGATGTGCTCGTCCTGTATACAGACGGGGTGACCGAAGCCCAGAACGCCGAAAATGACCTCTTCGGCGATGAACGGCTGTTGGAAACCCTGCGCGCTCACCTCGCGCTGACTACCGATGAGATCCACGCCTCCGTTTTGGATGCAATCCACGGCTTTGCAGGCGGGGCGCCTCAGTTTGACGATATTACAATTGTTACCATAAAACGTAATTAAACTACTCTACTTTTAGGGCAACCGATCAACATGAGGTAAAACAGACCTGCAGTCTGTCCCAAGTTTTCATGTAGAAACTATTGGCGAAGCGTGCAATTATTTTTTGAATGGTATCTGTATCATCCATGTGTTTCTTCACTGATTACTGATAACTAATCACTGCTTGGTTGCCGAAGCGTCAACGGGTCGTCCCTCAGTTTCTCTGGATGAGTACAGCGTACTAATTTATTTCTGGTTTATCTCATAAAAATAAAAGTTTTGTCAATTCACGCGCCGCGCAATGAACAGGATTTATAATCCCATCTATGGATTTACAACCTCTGCTGGACGCGGCTTCCAGCGATCATAGCCACCTCTGCCCGCGACAAATTCTCGGCGTGCGCTTCGGACTTAAAGGCTTGCTGATTCACGACTTTGAGCTTTCTGCCCGCCCCAAGCATTTGCTCATCATCTCCGAAACGGATGGCTGTTTTGTGGACGGCGTGATCGCCGCCACGCACTGCACAGTCGGTCACCGTACCTTACGCATTGAAGATTACGGCAAAGTCGCCGCGACTTTTATCAACACAAAAACGGGTCGGGCATTCCGCATCGCTCCGGCTTTAGATGTCCGCGAAAAAGCCTACCTGCATGTCCCTACAGAAAAGCGCCATTACTTCGCGCAACTGCAAGCTTATCAAACCATGCCCGATGAAGAACTAATGACCGTGCAGGAAGTCGCCTTGAAATTCTCGCTGGCGGAGGTGATTTCTCGCGCCGGCAAACGAGTCAATTGTGAGCAATGCGGGGAAGAAATTATCAATGAAAGAGAAAGAATTGTTGAAGGAAAAAATTATTGCTATTCTTGCGCTGAGGGTGGGTATTATCAATCAGCCTAATGTCGTTGCGAGGACGCTCTTGTTCTTCGTCCGAAGCAATCCCCAACCTTCGAAGAGATTGCTTCGCCGCTAAAACCGCACCTGCCCTGACGGGCGGCGCCAGGGAAAGCGCGGCTCGCAATGACATACCTCTCACCTTGTCAAAATAAAAAACTGGCTATATACTCACCCAATGAGTATATATGAGCGAAAATAAACATTCTGGCAACCTTTCCCCCGAATTCGCCCTGCTTGGCTTTCTGATTTCAGGTCAAAGCCACGGCTACGACCTTCACCAAAAATTCACAACCGAACTTGGGCATGTCTGGCATCTGAGTCAGAGTCAAGCATACGCCATCTTGAAGCGACTCGAGACTCGCGGCGATATTTCCGCTCACATTGTGGAGCAGGAGAAATTGCCAGCGCGTCAAATGTTGCGGATCACGGCACAGGGACGAAAACGCTTCTTTGAATGGCTTGAACTCGGCATCGGCACGAATGCCCGCTCCATTCGCCTTGAATTTCTGACGCGTTTATTTTTCGCCCAACTGCATCGCCCCGAAAGCATCTCGCAAATTTACAAATCACAAACTGATGAAATCAAATCCAGCATTGTGAAATTAGAAACGCTCGTCGAACATCTTCCCCCTGAACAAATTTATAACCGCTTAAGTCTTGACCTCCGCCTGCAACAATTGCGCCTCATCCAAAACTGGATGGCGGAGATAAGAACCCAATTCCACATTTCAAGGATATAAAATGAAACGCTTTCTATCACTCATGCTCCTGCTGGCGATCTTTCTAGCGGGATGCGCGCCCGCCGCAACCCCAACGCCTTTATCTGAGCCAGTCACGTTGAATGTTTTCGCCGCCGCCTCATTGACGGACGCATTCACCGAAATTGGAAATAATTTCCAAGCCGCCAACCCGAATGTGACCGTCACCTTCAACTTCGCTGGCTCGCAAGCCTTGCGGACTCAGATCGAAGAAGGCGCGCCTGCCGACGTGTTCGCATCCGCAAGCGGCAAAGAGATGGACGCATTAGTCACAGGTTCGTTTGTGACCGCAGAAAGTTCGCATGTTTTTCTCAATAACAAATTGGTTGTGATTCTTCCTGCAAATAATCCCGCTGGCATTGACTCTATCGAAGACCTAGCCAATGCTGGAATCAAAATCGTTCTCGCCGCTGAAGAAGTTCCAGTAGGCAGATATTCACGCGAAGCATTGGATAAAATGAACAACGTTTATGGAAGCGACTTCAAAGATAAAGTGTTAGCAAATGTCGTTTCTAATGAAGATAACGTCAAGCAAGTCGTGGCAAAAATCCAATTGGGCGAAGCGGATGCGGGTATCGTGTACACCTCCGATGCCGTCGCCGCGCCTGATTTGGCGACGATTGAAATACCAACAGATATAAATGTCATTGCCAAATATCCAATCGCGCCGTTGGTCGAATCCGCAAATGCGGATATGGCGCAAGCCTTCATCGCCTATGTGCTTTCAGATGAGGGGCAGGCGATTTTGCAAAAATGGGGATTTGCTTCTCCCTAACAATAAAAACGTCCCGCAGGTTTGGTTGGATAAATTTTGTTAATCTATTAAACCTGCGGGACGATTGCCCATGAAAAAACTCCTCGACTCAAAATGGCTCTTCATCATCCCAAGCATGATCATGCTGGGATTGTTTTTGTTGCCACTATTAGCCGTTTTTGTCCGTTCGATCAACCCAGAATTTTTCAATTATGCTTTTTCCAAACAAGCATTGGATGCGTTGAAGTTGAGTCTGGTCACCAGCACAATCACAACTGTATGCGCAATTCTCTTTGGCACGCCGCTTGCTTATATTTTGGCAAATTGGAGAATTAAATACAAGTCATGGATCGAACTGCTGATTGATTTACCCATCGTCCTGCCGCCTTCGGTTGCAGGGTTAGCGTTATTGATCGCGTTTGGTCGCAGGGGCTTATTCGGTTCGTATCTAAACTTAGTTGGGATTTCACTTCCATTCACAACGGTAGCCGTAGTGATGGCTCAAATGTTTGTCGCCGCGCCGTTATACATTCGCTCTGCCAGAGTTGGCTTCACGGGCATTGATAAACAGCTCGAAGAAGCCGCCAACGTCGAAGGCGCGAACCGCTGGCAAATGTTCCGCGAAGTGATGTTGCCGCTCGCCGGCAAAGCGCTATTGAGCGGCGCGATCCTCACTTGGACGCGCGCGCTCGGCGAGTTTGGCGCAACAATTTTATTTGCTGGCAATTTGGAAGGCGTAACTCAAACGATGCCTATGGCAATTTATTTGGGGTTTGAACGTAATTCAGGGATTGCTTTGGCATTATCGGTTGTATTGATACTTGTTTCCACAATACTTTTATTAATTACCAAAAAACTGGAACGAGGGGAATAATTACAGGTCGCGCAACAAGCGCGACCTGCATTTTTTTTGCTTCCCTGCCAACTGACGCTTTATTTTTGCGTCAATTCGTAAACTTCTCCAGTATCGCTGAGGAAATAAATTTCTCCGTTTGATCCCTGACCAAACGAAGTGATTGTATTGCCGATTTCAAATAACTTCTGATTTTGAAATTGACCGTTGACATTTAATAATCCCCAAATATAGCCGGTGCAATAATCGCCGTATAAATAAACGCTGTTCCATTCGGGCATCGCCCCGCGATAGACATATCCGCCGGTGACGGAACAGCCTTCATACGGGTCTGAATGGCTATATTCAGCGACGGGGAGCAGGAGACCAGGTTGCGCTTCGCCCTCAAATCCCAGGCTTCCTTCCATAATATTCCACCCAAAATTTGCGCCGCCCGCAGAACCGGCAGGCAGGTAATCTATTTCTTCGCGCTCACCCTGACCGACATCCCCAATCCATAGATCGCCGGTGGCGCGATCAAATGCAATGCGCCAGGGGTTGCGTAATCCGTATGCCCAAATTTCATTGCCAAACGGATTATCGGCTGGGATGGAATAAGGATTGCCGCTAACGTCTATGCGTAAAATTTTGCCGAGTAAAACGCCGGTGTTTTGTCCATTTTTTTCCGGATCGCCGCCTGAGCCGCCATCGCCAAGCCCGATGTATAAGTAGCCGTCTGGTCCAAAGGTTAAACTGCCGCCGTTGTGATTTTCATAAGGCTGTTCAACGAGTAATAAAACGACTTCGCTGTTTGGATCGGCGTGGTTGCCTGCGGCGTGAAAGCGCGAAATGCGCGTGTGCCCTCGATCGCCGGTGTAGTTGACGTAGAAATATCCGTCTTGCGCGTAATTGGGGCTAAAAGCAAGACCCAGCAAACCCATTTCGTTGCCGCTATCGTCCACGCGTGCGTCTATGTTTAGAAAAGGTTCATCCAGCAGTTGACCGTTTTCATAGACGCGAATCGCGCCGTATTTTTCGATGATGAATAAACGCCCCGTCCCGTCATTTGGGGATTGTAAATCTACTGGGCGTTGCAGGCCGCTGAGAATTTGTCGCCACTCATAATTTTCCGGGTTGGGGAATTGCGTTGTATTTTCAGGCGCGGAGAATGTGGTTGGAATTTCAGTGACGGCTTGCGCTTCGGTTGAGGCGGGCGGGACTGTTTGGGTTGTTGAAACAGTTGTCGGCGGGAAAAGCGGCGGCGCATTTGTCGCAGAAATGGGTTTGGTCAAGCCGCTACAAGCGAGGATCGGCAGAATCAAAATCAAAATAGAAAGCAGGCGCTTCATGGATTATTCTTTTATATCAGTCGCTTCTGCATCCACCACATCCTCGCCCTGACTATCGGCGATTTCACCGTTGAGCGCTTGCATGTGTTCTTTCACTACGGCGGGCGGACAAAGCTCGGTGAAGATGTACGAGCCGAGCCAAAGGAAGGCGGCGTCGTCCACCACGCCAATGATCGGCAGGGAAATTGCGTCAATTGGCGAGAAGAGATAGATCAACGCGCCGACCGGAATCACTTTAGCCAGTAAACTGACGCGGCTATCGCGCATCAGACGCAAGATGAGTTTGACTTGGTTGAGAATGTTATGCACCACGCCGCTTTGTTGTTGGGTGATGATCTGAGAAGGTTTCTTTTCGGTCATTTGAAGCTCCTTTGAATGCTCAATTATACATCTCTGTTTAGACGTATTTTGATAAGCTATATACGTTTGCCGTTTATTTTTGTTTTAGGGCTAAGGTAAAATTATTTTATGCCCTATTTGATTGATGGACATAACCTCATCCCGAAGCTGGGCTTACGGCTCGACGCGCCAGACGACGAATTGGAATTGGTCGCCATTTTGCAAGAGTTTGCGCGTTTGAAGCGGCGCGAGATTGAAGTTTATTTTGACGGCGCGCCGGCGGGCGCGGCTGGGACCCGCAAACTGGGCGCGGTTCGAGCGCATTTTATTCGGCTTGGGCAAACTGCCGATTCAGCGTTGCGCGCGCGTTTACGCGCGCTGGGCAAAGCCGCCAAAAATTGGACGGTAGTTTCTTCTGACCATGAAATTCAAAACACGGCGCGCGCGGCGCAAGCGGAGGTTCTCTCTTCTGAGGAATTCGCCAAGCAAATTAGGCTGGCGCGCGCTTCTGCTCCCAAACCGGCGCAAGACCGTAAACTCTCAGTTGGGGAAGTAGAGGAGTGGCTGGCTCTTTTCCACGGGCGGGAAGAAAAATAGCGTATTTTAGGCGCTTGGATCAAAATTTTGTTTTTTTCAAATCGGATAAATTCTATCTAAATTCTAATCTTATTTTAATAAAATAAATCGAGACTTAGAGTATATTTTGTCTATCAGCGCCACCCTCCCACATTTATTGGTATCGGCGCTTTCCGCCGCTTGATTGCATGTCCCCCCCCATGCAGTGAGGCGGCGGAATTTTTAATCCCTAAAGATTACTGGCTCGGCAGAACCAAAATTGAAATCCAGATGAGCGCGAGCGCTCCGAGGATAATGAAAGCGGAATTGCGCAAGCGAATTTCATCCGCTGAATTTTTGAAGCGGGCTTGCAGGTGAGTTAAGACGATGGCGAGAACCATCCCGCCGAGATGCTCGAGACGATAACGCGGGAAGCCCGCGCCTTCTGCCAGCCCGTTCCAAAGCAGGAGCGTTAATCCGAGCAAGCCTTGTAAATCCATAAAGCCGCTAAAGGTAGAAGCAAGGATGCGGTCAATGCGTTGATAGGGGCGTTTGCCCAGCCAGCCGATCAAAAATTTGACGCTGGCGATGATTCCGGTTAGGAGAATTAACCAGCGCAGATAAGAATGTAAGAACAAAAGAATGGGGGTCATATTTTTTTTCCTTTAAGGTTGAACAAGTTTATAAATTTTAGCGATTATAACGCCCGCGCTGGGTATAATCGTGAAAAAACCGGAGGCAGGTATGACTTATACGACAATCTTGACGGAAATTCGCGGGCGCGTAGGCTTGGTCACTTTGAATCGTCCGCAGGCGATGAATGCGTTTAATACGCTGATGTTGACGGAACTCTTTGACGCTTTAGATAAATTTGACGCGAACCCAGAAATTGGCGCAATGGTTGTGACGGGCAACGAAAAAGCCTTCGCGGCTGGCGCAGATATTAAAGAAATGGCGGAAGCCACGCCTTTTCAAATGATTCAACAAGGGCGCGTGGAATTGTGGGATCGTATTCGTAGCCTGAAAAAACCGGTAATCGCGGCGGTCTCCGGTTGGGCGTTGGGCGGCGGATGTGAGTTTTCCATCTCTTGTGATTTGATCGTCGCTTCTGAAACTGCCAAATTTGGTCAGCCTGAAATCACAATTGGCGTGATCCCCGGCGGCGGCGGCACGCAACGCTTGGCGCGTTTGCTGGGCAAACCGCTGGCGATGGAAATGGTTTTGAATAATCGCACGCTCACGGCGCAAGAAGCTCTGCAATTTGGCTTGGTCAATCGCGTGGCGCCGGTGACGGAGTATTTGAATGAAGCGCTCAAATTGGCGGAAGAAATTGCCGCGCGCGCGCCGTTGGCGATTCGCATGGCGAAGGAAGCGGTCAACGCCGCATTTGAAACCACCTTGACCGAAGGCTTGAAAACCGAGAAAAGAAATTTTTATCCGCTGTTTTCAACCGACGATCAAAAAGAAGGCATGAAAGCCTTCATTGAAAAAAGACCGCCCAACTGGACGGGGAAATAATTCATTGACGTTGAAACAAACATGCCCGCTTCTCTTTCTGACGCTTCGCGCGCTACACCGCAACGCCTGAAAACTGCGCTTTCCAAATTAGGCTTGAGCAAACGCCTGGTCATTGCCCATGCCTCCTTAAAGGCATTTGACTCGCTAGATGCAAATGTGATGTTGGAAGCCTTGCTCGCTTCCACGCGCGGGTTGATTATGCCGGCTTTTACTTATAAAACCATGCTCAATCCGGAAGCCGGTCCGCCGCACAATGGAATGAGCTACGGTTCACAAGCCGATTTGAATAAACTAGCCGAGCCGTTTCACCCCGATATGCCGGTGGATAAAATGATGGGCGTTTTGCCGGAAGTTTTGCGAAAACACCCCAAAGCCAAGCGCTCTATTCATCCGATTCAATCTTTTGTGGGGATTAATGCCGACGCGCTTTTGAATACGCAAACTATTTTTGAGCCGTTGGCGCCGATCAAAGCTTTAGCGGAGCAGGATGGCTGGGTCTTGTTATTAGGCGTGGATCATACCGTCAACACCAGCATTCATTATGGCGAAAAATTGGCGGGACGAATGCAATTTATCCGCTGGGCATTGACTCAAGATAAGGTGGTTGAATGCGGCGGTTTCCCAGGCGATTCGGACGGCTTCAACGCGATTGCAATTGACGTGGAAAAATATACGCGCCGCGAGGAAGTGGGAAGCGCAAGCGTGCAAGCGATTCATTTGCCGAGTTTGCTCAATGCCGTGATAAAGAAGATTCGTGAAAATCCATTTGCGTTATTGTGTACCCGCGCCGATTGCGAAAGATGTAATGCGGTGAGGTACGGCTAGGTTTTTTATAAAAGGAACTCCGCGATTTTCAAAATCGCGGAGTTCTGTATTTTATTGAAACGTAATCTCTTCCACGCGCCAGGCTTCTTCTTCCAGTACTTTTTTCAAACGCCCCAGCAGTTCGGGGCAGATGCGCGTGCTATCGTTGGGGAAATCTATCAGATGGCCTTTGCCATTTTCAAAGATTTGAAAGCTAAATTTATCGCGTCCGTGATAAGAAATCAGCGTGCCGTATAAAGTTTTGATGCGGCGTTTGTCGCGTTCTTTTTCGCCGGTGGAGCGCAAAGTGACAGTGATCTGTTGCGGCGGGCGTTCTTTATCTTTGGTCTCTTTGGCGAGCGGCACATATAAAGAAGGGAGCATGACTTCGCGCTTTTCTTCGGCTTGATTCATTTCTTCCACAGTGGGCAGGGCTTCGGCGGCGCGAATTTCTAGCGGCGGGGTGATGGCTTCATTCTTTTTGAATTTTGGCTCAGGCTGGGCGGCGAGATTCGCTTCGTCAAAAGAAGGTTGCCATTGATTATCCCAATCGTCGGGGAAGTTATCCGGCGGGGGCGGCATATCCTCGTCCATTGCATAAGCGGGTTCTGGTTCGGCAATTTGCGGGACGAGCTTGGGTGGAATCGGTTTGGGCGTTGGATTCTGCTTTTGGACGGGAGCAAGCCCGGGCTTAGGGAGCGGCGCTTCTGGTCTGCGCGGAGCATTGGTCTCGTCACGCGGGAGTAAAGGTTTGGCGGAGACATCTTCCGCGGCGGTGGTTATTTTTATTTCTGTGCTGACGCTATCCACTAAGATTTTGGGCGGCGGGTTGCTTTGATCCACTTTGCCTTCGACGATCACAATTTGACCGACGTTCATTAGCTCTTTATGTTTTTCCCAAGTTCTGGGGAAGAGGACCAACTCGATGTTGCCTTGAATATCTTCGATGGTGACGAAGCCCATAGATTTGCCGGTTTTGGTGGTGTAGGGGCGCACGGCGTTGATCAGCCCGGCGATGCGGACTTTTTCTTCATGCGCGGCTTCGGATAATTGACCTGAAAAGTAGCTGACGATTTGCGCGAGTTGGGTTTGAAATTCGTTGAGCGGGTGATCGGAAATATACAACCCGATTAGTTCGCGCTCCCAATTGAGCATGTCTCTTTTTTCAACGTCTTTGACTTCGGGTAATTGGATTTCTTCAATGATGCCGGTAGCCGCGCCAAAGAGACTCATTTGTCCGGCGTTGGCGGCGCGGAAGTGATTGTTGGAGATGGCGATGATGCGATCGAGCGCGGCGAGCAGGGAAGCGCGGTTGCCAAACGAATCTAGCGCGCCGACTTTGATCAAACATTCTAAAGAGCGCTTGCCGACGGCGCGTAAATCTGCGCGGCGGGCGAAGTCGTTTAAGTCGGCGAAGTTTCCGCTTTGGCGCGCGGTGACGATAATTTCAACCGCGTTTGAACTGACGTTTTTGACTGCGCCTAAGCCGAAGCGAATGCTGGGCTGGCTTTCATGGTCTTCGATGTTGAAATCCCATACAGAGGCGTTGATGTCTGGCGCGAGAACCGGCACGCCTAAGGTGCGCGCATCCGCCACGTACCAAGCCACTTTCTCCATCTCGCTCGCGGAAGCGGACATTAGCGCCGTCATAAATTCCGCGGGATAATGCGCTTTGAGGTAGGCGGTTTGTACGGCGAGTACGCCGTAATCGGCGGCGTGACTTTTGTTAAACCCGTAACGCGCGAATTCTTCCCAATCCGAATAAATTGCTTCGGCGGTGGCTGACTCCATGCCTTTTTCAACTGCGCCTTTGACGAACTTGGCGCGATGTTTGTCAATATCTTCTTTTTTCTTTTTGGAGATGGCTTTGCGTAATTCGTCCGATTCGGATGGCGTATAACCGGCTAATTCGACTGCGGCGCGCATCAGTTGTTCTTGGTAAACGGGAATGCCGTAGGTATCTTGAAAAATCGGCGCCATATCGGGGTGACGGTATTCCACTTCCGCTTCGCCGTGCATGCGCGCAATGTAATCGGGGATGAACGCCATCGGACCCGGGCGGTACAAAGCGACCATGGCGATAATGTTATCGAGATTTTGCGGCTTCATTTGGATCAGCCAGCGCGTCATGCCGCCGCCTTCCACTTGGAACACGCCGGCTGTTTGTCCCGCGCCCATCAATTCAAAAGATTTAGGATCGTCAAGGGGAATGGTGTTCAAATCCAGGCGCTGACCGTGGCGCTTGAAGATCATCTCGCAGGCGCGCGCCATAACCGTCAGGGTGCTTAATCCAAGAAAATCCACTTTCAACATGCCGAGCGTGTCAAGAATGCCCATTTCAAATTGCGTGACCGCTTTGATCGGCGTTTCTTCAGCGTTGGAAGTGGGGCGGTGTAACGGCAAATATTCGATGATCGGTTTATCTGAAATCACTACGCCGGCGGCGTGCGTTCCGGCGTTGCGTACCGTGCCTTCCATTTTTTCGGCGATGTCAATGACTTCTTTGAGTTGTTTATGTTCGTTGTAAATTTTCTTGAAGTCGGGGATTTCAAAGGCGTCTTTCATCGTCGTCGCACGGCCTGAAACAAACGGCACAAGCTTGGCGACGCGGTCTACTTCCGGCAGGGGAATTTCCATCACGCGCGCCACATCGCGGATGGCGGCTTTTGTGCCCATCGTTCCAAAGGTGATAATTTGCGCCACTTTATCGTCGCCGTATTTTCTGGCGCAATACTCCAGCATTTTAGAGCGGCGGTCGTCTTGAAAATCTAAATCAATATCCGGCATGGAAATACGCCCGGGGTTTAGAAAACGTTCAAAAATTAAAGCGTGTTCCAGCGGATCAACGACCGTGATCTCAAGCGTATAAGCGACGATTGAGCCCGCCGCCGAGCCGCGCGCGTTATACCAAGTCCCATGCTCGCGGGCGAAGCGACATAAATCCCAGACGATGAGGAAGTAAGCGTCGAAGCCCATTGTGTGGATGACGCTCAATTCATAAGCGAGCCTTTCTTGGACTTTTGGGCTGGTCGCTTCAGCCTTGTATTTTTTCTGCGCTCCGGCTTCGCATAAGGCGCGTAAATAAGTTTCTACAGTATGCTCGGCGGGGACGGAGAACTCCGGCAGGTGATAATTTTTGAACTCGAGATTGACGTTGCATCTTTCGGCGATCAATAAAGTGTTTGAAAGCGCAGTTGGAACTTCGGCGAAGAGCCGATTCATTTCCGCCGGCGAACGCAGGAAATATGAATCGTCGGTCATGCGCATCCGCTCGGGGTCGTTGTAGGTTGAGTTGGTTTGAATCGCCAGCAGAATATCTTGTAAACGCGCGTCCGTTTGATTGATGTAATGCACGTCGTTGGTGGCGATGTATTGCGCTTCGTAGCGCGCGCCCATTTCAAGCAATTTTTTATTGAGGTCAACGATTTCTGGAATGTTGTGTTGTTGTAGTTCGACAAAGAAATTGTCTTTGCCGAAAACGTCATAATACCAATTCATTTTCCGCACGGCTTCTTCGGGCTTTTCTTGTAATAAAGCGCGCGGGATTTCAGCCGACATACAGCCAGTGGTACAGATCAAGCCTTCTGCATGGGCGGCGAGAAATTCGCGGTCTATGCGCGGATAATAGTAGAAGCCTTCCAGTTGCGCGGCGGATGAGATTTTGAGCAGATTCTTATAGCCGGTTTCATTTTCCGCAAGCAGGAGCAGATGAAAGGAAGAACGATCGAGTTTTGAATCTTTATCTTGCATACCGCGCGCGGCTAGGTACGCTTCCACCCCGATGATCGGCTTGATATTCTCCGCGTGGGCGGCTTTGTAAAAATCAATCACCCCGTGCATGGTGCCGTGATCGGTGATCGCCACGGCGGACATTTCCAACTCTTTGACGCGTTTGATTAACTTTTTAATGTTGGAGAAACCATCCAACATGGAATATTCGGTATGGACGTGGAGGTGGGCGAAGGACATATTAGTTATTGGGTAAGCGGATTGCGTGAGTAAATTGAATTATAGCACGCATGTTCAAAAATCCGCTGGGCGCGCGGCTTAAAATATTTGGCTTAGCGCGGATTTTTTGATTGGCAGTGAAACCAATTGAGATACGCCCCAAAGAGAAAAATTAAACTGCTCAGGTATGCCCAAATCAAGAAGGCGATAATTACCGCCACTGTGCCATAAACCAGATTGGAAATTGAAATGTAAGTTGAAATGAACGCCAAAAAAAATTTCTTGGCGATCTCCCAAAGCGCGCCGCCGCCAATTGCGCCGGGGAGCGTTTCGCGCCAGGTGGAAGTTCCGTGCGGTAAAAGGCGATATAACGCCATGAATAAAACCATATCCAGCAGAATGGTTAGGCTGAGACTGAGGACGCTTTGTAAAGGTAAAATGCGGTCGGGAATCCAGAAGTGTAAATTTGCCAGCACGCTTCCGGCGAGCGAGATCAAGAAAAGCGCAGGACCCACGAACGCCAGGACGAATAAAATCGCTATGCCGCGCGCTTTCCAAGTGGCGCGTTTTTTTTCACGATGCCAAATTTCATTGAGCGTGTGCGTGAGCGTGTAAAAAACTGAAGACGCCGACCAGACCAACCCGAGCGCCGCCACGCCGCTCACTGCTCGCCGCGCCTGAATGATGCGGTCAAGGTTATCGCCTAGCAGTTGACCTAACGCGGGCGCGATAAATTCCATTTGATGCACAATCGCGTGTTGATCCATGTTTTGCCCGAAGCGTAAACTGGCGATGGCGATGCTGAGTAAAACCAAAGGGAACAGCGAAAAGAGCGCGAAATAGGCAATAGCCGAGGCTTTGATCGAAGTCTCCGGCTTGAAGGTTTGTTGCACGGCGCTCCAGAGAATTCGTCCCCAACCGCTGGAAAAACTTTCGATAATTTGGAGCGCGCCGGCGCGGAACTTGTGAAAAAGCTTGATCATAGAGAAGTTTATTTTAATTCAAAACCGCTTTCTGTTTTTTTCTCTTCATGCGCGTTACGAGTATTGCCGGCGAAGATCAAGCGCGAGGGATATGCTGTTAGTCTGGTAATTTACAAAATAGAACAGATGAACTAGAATTGAAAAATGCAACCAATCAATATTTCACAACAAACTGCACGGCGCTTTGTGTTGGGCAAGCAAGGGCTGTGGCCCGGACGGAGATGGAAGGGCAAAACCGGCACAGCCGAAGCGATTCGCGCTTGCGAAGCCGTTCAACTTGATCCGCCGACGATGATTGCGCGCAGTCATGATATTGTTTTGCATAGCCGCGTGATTAATTACCAGCCGGAGTATTTATATCAAGCGGCTTATGCAGACCGCGAATTTTTTGATTATGGCGGCTGGCTGGCGATGTATCCGATGGCGGATTTGCCGTATTGGCGTTTTCATCAGGAAAGACGCTTGCAAGCTGAGTATGTGAAATATTTTGTGCCGAAACATCAGGAAGTTTTGGAACAAGTTCGCGCCGAGTTAAGAAAAAATGGTCCTATGGGGAATCGTGATTTTGACGGACAGCGCTTGAAACTGCACAGTTATCGCGGACGAAAAGAAACGGCGGTGGCGCTGTTTGATATGTGGTTATGCGGCGAGTTGATGATTCATCACCGCGATAGGTTTGAACGGGTTTATGATTTTCGGGAAAATATTGCGCCACAGAAATATGATTATGTCGCCACGGAAGAAGAAACGATTGATTTTTTTGCGCGTAAGGCGGTCGCTTTTGTGGGCTTGAAACGCGAAGGCACGATGAAAGCCGAATGGCAATATTCAATTCAGCGAGATTTTTCAAAAGCGGAAGTTGAGAAGCGGCTGGGGGCGTGGAAAGAGTCGGGGAGGTTTGAGCAGGTTCAAATTGAGGGCGGGCGCGATGTATATCTTGTTTTATCAGAAGATGTTGCGGCGTTGGAGTCGCTTGAAAAGGGAAAAATCCCCAAAGGTTGGAATCCAAAAGAAACAAACACATTGGAAGAAATGACTTTTCTTTCGCCGTTGGATATTGTGAGCGCTAGAAAGCGCGCTAAAAAATTATTTGATTTTGAATATATTTGGGAAGTGTACACGCCTGCGTCAAAACGCCGTTGGGGATATTACGTTTTGCCCGTTTTGTATGGCGATGATTTGGTGGCGCGCTTCGACGCGAAGTTTGATCGCGCGACAAATATATTTCATATCTTAAGCTTTTGGTTGGAAGAAGATACAACGCTGGATTCTGCTTTTGCGGATGCGTTTGCTAAGGGCTTGATTCGTTTTGCGAAGATGTTGAATGCGAAGAAGGTAGACGTGAGCGGAATCAAGCAGGCGAAGTTGAAAGCGCATTTGAAACAAACGATCAAACTTTAATATAGGAGCCTGTGAATTGGCAAATAAAAAATATTCAATTAATTGGGAAGATGATTTTCCATCATCTTATGAAGTGGATGGCATACGATATGAAAATTTGGAAGATGTGCCCGATGAATCGGATCGTCGTAAGTTAGAAGCGATGTCGAATTCGGCATTTATGGCGGATATACATACTGAAATTGAAGATCAAGAACAAAGCGCCTTCACCGCAGAGAAAATTATCTTATGGGTATTTTCTGGCGTGGCGATACTTATGTTGGGCATCGCCTTGTTTTCTTCTTTTGGAGTGATTAAGAAAATTTCTAAAGAAGAAAGTACTTTTGGTCGCGTAATAGATATGATCGTAAAAGTTCAATATACAACGATTGAAAATAGCGCAGAGCAAATTGCCGAAAAATATTATTACCCAGTGGTTGAGTTCAATTCTATAGATGGTCGTTATCATTCCGTTCAATTGATTGAGGGAAGCAATCCGGCTGCTTTTGAAATTGGCGATGAAGTGACTGTTTTATATGACCCTGAACATCCGCTGAATGCGCGGATCAAATCATTTGGAAGCTCTATGCTGATGTGGGTGTTGCCGGGAATTACAGGAATTCTTGGAGTTAGTTTCTTGATTGCAGTTTTGGCGGTCCAACGCTTTTTATTTTCAAAATAATTCAATCTTCAAATCAATCACATCGCCATCGCGCCAATTTCCCTCCACCCATTTGGCAACGGCTTGTAACGATTGTTGAAGAATGACTTTGTCTGAATTGACCATCGCGCAAGCGATGACGCTTTCGGTCCATTTATCTTGCAAGCCTATTTCGGCGACGGAGACATTGAACTCACGATGCAAGCGCGAGATGAGCGGTTTGATTTGTCCGCGTTTTTCTTTGAGGGAAGAACAGGCAGGGAGGTGGAGGTGAATGGTCAGCGTGGCGAGCATAGGATTTTAGGATTTATGATTATGAGGTTTTGTAATCGTATCGAGTATGTTGAATAGTTATTGAGTAGCTATAAAAACACGATATAGAATTGATCCAATGTATAACAGAATTGAAAGTAAGTGAAGTGTATAACCTATGTTTATCTTTTCTTTTCCAAGTCTTGATAATGCTCTGTTTTCCAGAAGACCTACAGCGTAGACTATTGCAAACATTCCAAGAATCAATAATTCAAGAGGGGATTGGATTTCTTTTTCGTTTAAAGCATTTTGGTGAAAAAAATATAGATAAAGGTAGGCTATTCCAAAGAGAATGAGAATTGTAGTGAAAACGGTTGAAATTCTCTTGTAGAGGTTGACTTTGTTTTCTAGATCCTCAATTTCAAAGCTAGAAAGCGCTGACTGGGTTTCTAATTTTTTGGTTTCTTTTTTTCTAGAGTAGTTCTCTCTGCGTTGTTGATTACCATGTTTTGGCGTGCTGTTATTAATTTCTGGCTCATTTTCTTCGTGAATATTGTACGCCTTGTAAATCTTCCTCATGTAATAGTTAGAATACCATGCCCCGTCAATGTTTTTATCCTTATACTCTTTATCTCCAGTTTCCTCCTCTTCTGATTTGTTTGATTGGCTGAAAATTGCTATCACTGGTATGGCAATAACTCCATAAACGATAGCCAATAGTATTACGGTAGTCGCATCTCCTGCCAAAAGAGCTACAATGATTATAAATAGGATAGGAGCAATGAACAAAAAGAATTTCTTAAAATCAAAAGCGTCATTTTTCATTTTGCATTCCTCGCCTTAATTTATGAATTTACGAATTACCAATTACCACGTACAATTTTCCCATGAACAATACCGAAACTCAATATAACCAATCTCTAGATTATCTCTATTCCTTCGTGGATTATAGCCTCAAACATTCATCCGAATTGGCGAAGGCGGATTTCAATTTAGATCGTATGTTTGCTTTGCTGGAAGCGCTTGGCAACCCGCAAAGTAAATATCCCATTATTCATGTGGCTGGCACGAAAGGCAAAGGCTCGGTCTCGGCTTTGAGCGCTTCGGCGTTGCAGGCGGCGGGCTATAAAACGGGTTTATATACCTCGCCGCATTTATTGGATTTTTGCGAACGGATTCAAATTGACGGCGCGCCGATTACCCATGCGCAGTTGAATGAACTCATTGAAGAGATCAAACCGCAGGTTGCGAAGATCGAAAAACTCACCACCTTTGAAATCACCACTGCTTTGGGTTTTATGGCATTTGCAAAATATGACGTGGATGCGGCGATCTTTGAAGTGGGCTTGGGCGGAAGGCTCGACGCTACGAATGTCGTTGTGCCGAAAGTTTCCGTAATCACTTCATTATCCTATGATCATACGGCGGTATTGGGAAATACGCTCACGTTAATTGCCGGCGAAAAGGCGGGTATCATAAAAAATAATATTCCGGTTGTCTCTTCTCCGCAAAAAGATGAAGCTCTGCAAGTTTTAGAACGCATTGCTAAAGAAAAGCATTGTGATTTCACTTTGGTCGGCAGAGATATAAAATCCGAATTTGTCGAATCTTCTTTGGCTGGACAAAAATTCAGCATTCAGCATTCAGCATTTATCATTCCCTTGCTTGGAAAATATCAAATCGAAAATGCGGTCGCCGCGTATATGGCGCTCAAAAAAAGCGGGATTGAAATTTCGGACGAGCAGATTCAAAAAGGATTTTCTCAGGTACAATGGCGCGCGCGCTTTGAAATTGCCCGCCGCTCTCCTCCGCTGATATTTGATTCCGCTCATAATCAGGATTCTTTCGAAAGGCTGAGTTCGACTCTCGAGGAATATTTTCCCGATAAAAAAGTTTATCTAATTTTTGGCGCTTCGGAAGATAAAAATATTTTGAGCATGTTTGCGGCCTTGAAATCAAAGTTGAAAAAAGTTATCGCCACGCGGGCAGACCATCCCCGCGCTTTGGAAGTGGAAAAAATTGTCAGTTTGGCAGAGCAGGCTGGAGCGGAGTCTGAGGCGGTTGTTCCGGTCAGGGCGGCGTTGGCGCGGGCGCTGGATTTATCGTCAAAAGATGGTAGCATTGTTTTATCTGCCGGCTCGATGTTTGTGACGGCAGAAGTAATGAGAGAATGGAAGTTAATGAATGAGTCAGCCACATTGGAATGAAGAAGAAGATAATTTTGACGTAACGCTTTCGCAACGCACCGAAGAGTTGTATCGCGTTCCGAATATGGAGCCGAATCAAGAGGGGATTATTGAAGCGGCGGTTTTGCCATTGCGCGATCTGGTGATTTTTCCACGCATGGTTTCGCCAATTTTTGTCGGGCGCGAAGCGTCTTTATTGGCGGTACAAGAAGCGCAAAAAAAAGAACAAACCATCATTGGGTTAACGCAACGCGACCCTGAAATAGAAGAACCCGGCGCCGAAGATTTTTTGCCAATTGGCGTGGAGATGGCGGTGGGGCGTTTGTTAAACATGCCCGATGGTTCTTACTCCGCTTTGGTGCAGGGGCGCAGGCGCGTTGAGGTTGTTGAGTTCATTCGCACAAAGCCGTATCTAAAAGCGCGCGTGCGTATTTTGCCCGAACCAACTGTCGCAGATAAAAACACGCAAGCCTTAATGCGCACGGTGTTGGATCAGTTTGACCGTTGCGTGCAATTGGATCGCTCGATTCCAGAAGAAGCGCATTTATTCGCGTTGAATATTGCGGAGCCGGGCTGGCTGGCGGATATGGTCGCCACTTCGCTTTCGCTGAATTATGAAGCGAAGTTACGCTTGTTATTAACGCTCGACCCGAAAGCGCGTTTGGCGCAATTGAATACTTTGCTGGCGCAAGAAGTGGACGTGCTTGAGTTGGAAGATGAAATTCATTTGCGCGTGCAAAATGAAGTGGATAAGACTCAGCGCGAGTTTTATTTACGCGAGCAGATGAAACAAATCCAAACCGAGTTGGGCGAAGGCGATATTTTTGCGCGCGATGCAGTGGATATTAAAAAGAAGGTCGAAGCCGCCGATTTGCCCGACGAGCCGAAACGCATTGCATTAAAGGAAGTGGAGCGCTTGAATCAGATGCCGCCGATGGCGCCTGAAGTGGGGATCATCCGCACTTATATTGATTGGATTGTGGATTTACCGTGGAAGAATGTTTCTGCGGATAATTTGGACGTGAAGAACGCGGCGAAGATTTTGGAACGCGAGCATTATGGCTTGAAGAAAGCCAAAGAAAGAATTTTGGAATATATTGCCGTGCGTTCACTGAAGCCCAAAAAGGAACGTCAGCCGATTTTGTGTTTTTATGGTCCGCCGGGCGTTGGCAAAACTTCTTTAGGTCGTTCCATTGCCGATGCGCTGGGCAGAAAATTTGTGCGCGTTTCGTTGGGCGGCGTGCGTGATGAAGCCGAGATTCGCGGTCATCGCCGCACTTATATTGGCGCTCTGCCCGGGCGCATTATTCAAACCATGAAGCGCGCCGGCACGGCGAATCCGTTATTTATGCTGGATGAAATTGATAAGTTGTATTCGGATTTTCGCGGCGACCCGGCTTCGGCGATGCTGGAAGCGCTCGACCCGGAACAGAACTATGCGTTTAGCGATCACTACCTTGAAATACCCTTTGATCTATCCAAGGTGATGTTTGTGACTACGGCGAATTCGCTTTCGACAATTCCTGCGCCTTTGTTAGACCGCATGGAGATTATCGAATTCCCCGGTTATATTGAAGAAGAAAAAGTGGAAATTGCAAACCGCTATTTGGTTCCGCGTCAACTTGAAGAAAATGGAATTGACGGAATCAACTTGAAGTTTGAGGAAGATGCGCTTCGTAAAATCGTGCGCGAATATACCTATGAGGCGGGCGTGCGTAATTTGGAGCGCGAGATCAGCCGCGTGAGCCGTAAAGTGGCGCGCATGAAAGCCGAAGCGAAAAAATTCCCCACCACAATCGTCGCAGACGGGCTGGATAAGTTGCTTGGTCCGCAACAGATTTTCCCGGCTGAAGCGGAACGCAATGATGAAGTGGGCGTGGCGACAGGCTTGGCTTGGACGGAAAACGGCGGCGAAATCATGGCGGTGGAAGTTGCCGTGATCGAAGGTAAGGGCAGTCTGCAGATGACCGGTCAGATGGGCGAGGTGATGCAAGAATCTGGTCAGGCGGCGCTCACTTACATCAAGTCGCGTGTGGCGGCTTTGAAAATTGATATGGATGTTTTTGAACGCTTTGATATTCATGTCCACATGCCGGAAGGCGGCATCCCGAAAGATGGACCTTCGGCGGGCATTACGATGGCGACGGCGATCATCTCGGCTTTAACTGGTCGCGCGGTATTGAAGCATGTGGGGATGACCGGCGAAATTACCTTGCGCGGCAGAATTCTGCCGATTGGCGGCGTGCGCGAAAAAGTGCTGGCGGCGCATCGTTCTGGACTGAAAACTGTTCTTCTCCCCGAAAAGAATCTCAAAGATTTGGTGGATCTGCCAAAAACCGCGAAATCTGAATTGAAAATTATTCCCGTCAAACACATGGACGATGTTTTGGAAATTGCGCTATCTAAACATGTGACGATAGAACCGCCCAAGCCGAAGAAAAGAAACGAAGAGGCGGGCGAGGAGTGAATTTAGCTACGGCAGGTGGATTGAAAATTCCCAAGGCCCATAGATACTTTCCTTGAAATTTTCTGTGACAATTTGATAAGCAGTATCCGCAGACATGCCCGACGGAGTCTGTTTGATCTCCAACCCGAAGCCGTGTTCCAGATGGCAGGTGAAATCTAAATCCGGATAAATTGATTGAACTTTATTTCGGATTTCGGCGCATTTTTCTTGCGTCAGCCCGTTGGTGTAATCTATGACAATCTGGTTTAACTCGATTTCTATATTTGTGGCTTGTAATGTTGAATTTTCAATCAAGGCGATCGGAAAGATAAGTTTGTAGCATCTGAAAGCGTTGAGGTTTTGGCTTTCGTCCAATGCTGAATTGTAATTTGTCCACAAGGTCAACTCTGGGCTGGCGGGAATGTTTTCATTGTTTGCGAGAATGGATAGATCAAAACTCCAATCGTGACGATCTTCTAATTGGACGCATAAATCTGCGCTGGTAAATGTTGGGTTGATTTCAACTTGATTTAATGAGACGGTCGCCGCCGTATTTTCCACGGTTAATTTAGGGAAGAGAGTAAGTTCCAGGTTTGCCGAAAAAGTTAGTGGGAAGGAGTAGGTTCCCAGGTCTGGTAAAAGCGTAGACTGACCATTTTCGCTAATCAACTCAAAATTCCCAAGAAGAATTGTGGCGGTTGCTTTTACTTCTTGAAAATCTGCCCGGTGATGATAAAAAATATAAGTAAATATATACTCGTTTAAGTCGCTTTGAAATACGCAATGGGCGAATAACTCCCGTGATTCAGAATTGAAACGCTCATATTCGGCGTATGGATAACCTTGCTGATCGCTCACGGAGATTTTATTGATTGGGCAAGGCAACTCGTATCCAGCCGGCGCTTCAACTCCAGAAATATGAACTTCAAATGCCAGACGGGTTTCGTCTGAGTATGCCCAGGTAATCGTTGCGGTTACGCCATTTTGAGTTTGCGAAACGATGGGTGTAGAAGTTGGCGCTACCTCCGGATGAGTTGCTATGATTTGCGTTGTTGGCGTTTCGACGGTTTTTATGCTTGCTGGCGGAGGAGGAACGTTTTGCGCGCAAGCCACGATCAGGAATGAACAACAAAGAATATTTATTTTTCTAAACATCAGCGCCTTGATTTAAAATAAGTAGCCATGTTCCGAGCGCAGAAGCGCTCGGAACATGGCGGTAAACTATGGATGCTTACTGCAAAGCGTAAGTAAATTCCCACGGGCCTTCAATTCTTTCGGTCAAAGCCTCGAAAATTAATTGATTCGCCTGGTCTTCAGTCATCTCTTGCGGCTTTTCTAAAATATTAAATCCAATGCCGTGATTTCCAAATTCACATGAAAAGGAAAAATCAGAGTATGTGGCTTGGATTTTCCGCTCTGCTTCGGCGCACATTTCCGTAGTTAAGGATTCTGATAAATTGATTTGCAGTTTTTCAATATTTATTTTTAGTTCGGTTGTGTCGCTTGGAACGCTGACCGAGAAACTGAATTCGTAACAGCGATAGGAATTTTTATAGGTATTTGGGTCTTTGGCGTTTTGCAGAGTCACCCCATCCGCCGGGAAACTCTCGCCTTTTATTTCAATAGAGGCGTAGGGCAACCAATCTCCATTGTTGGGTAAATCTATGCAAATTTCTGATTTGACTTGGGTAGCGCTGGCTTCTACTGAGATTAACGAAGCTGTGATATTGTTGGCAGAGACGGATTGAACTGCATCCTGCTTTGTTGGGTCTGAGTTTGCGTTTACATAGCGAAATGCAATCAATGAAAGCGCTATGATCCCGGCGATTGCGATACCAACCTGGATGTAAAGATTAGATGATTTGGATTTCATGTTTTAGCTCCTATTCAACTTCTAAGCGCAACCAAAAGCAGTGGTTGCGTCGTATGAACTGCCCACTGCGCCCTGTTTTCTTTGTAAAACAAATTTTCTTACAGAGAGAATCCTAATAGGTTTCTATAAAAAATGATACTGGGAATTATTCTAGGTTGTCAGGCAAATTCTGCAAGTCCCAAATGGTTGCTTTCTGGCAAGATTTCACCTCTAGTTTGACGAAAATATTCGTAATTCGTAATATGAAACGCGACGACAACTACTTGACTTTTATCACAACGATGGCGCGCCGTGTTACCCTCCGCCCGAATATAGCCCTAACAAAAAATACCCATCCTCTCGGTAGACCGCGAATGACATCTGATAAATATGCCACCAAGAGCAGAAGCTTGCAGGTATGTCGCCTGGATAAGAGGCGTAGCCATGTGGCGTCTTAGAAGGAATGATCCAGAGTTCAATGAAAGCGGCAATTTCTGGGGTGGGGTTGCCTCTAGGCTGAGTTTGGCGAATTTCTCCGATTTTGTAATCTCTAATTGCGTAGCGAGATGAATCCGCCTCAGTTTTTTGAAATTCGAGCCAAAAGGTGAGCAGTTTTTTTAGAACCGCTTCTCGTTTTTCTCGACTAGTAGAATCGTAATCCGGCGGTATTGGAATACGAGGGAACTGTGTATTTGCAGGAGTATTTAGCGTCCATTGGACGTTGATATCTGGAGTAAACGCGAGATTCTGCGATGGAAGTGTCGCGCACACAGCCTCTATATAGCGAGTTGGCGTCTCAGTAATGCTAGCCGAAGTGTTCGCCGGGAATGACGCGACAGTTAATGTATCTGTTCCCTTAGGTGGCGGCAAGCCTATGGCAGGACTACAGGCTGAAGACAACATAAATAGGCTGGTTATTAATATCAAACTTGAACGATTATATGACTTATTCATCACCAATTCGGCGTATTGACTTATTACCATGCAGAATTTGCTTCATAATTTTTTCTCCTTGTAAAATAGATTTCCTTACAGAGAGAATCCTAATAGGCTTCTCTATAAAATGATACTGGGAATTATTCTAGGTTGTCAGGCAAATTCTGCAAGCCCCAAAGCGCCGCTTCTTGGCGGGATTTCACTTGTAATTTAGTCAAAATATTTGTAATGTGGAACGCAACTGTTTTTGAAGAAATGCCGAGGGCGGCGGCGAGCGTTTTATTATCTAGCCCTTTTGAAAGCAATTTCATAATTTCAATTTCGCGCTTGGTTAATTGCGCTAATTTTTCGCCTATGCTTTTTTGCCATTCTTCCGCTCTAAGGTACTGTTCTTCGTCAAAGAGAATTTCGCCTTTTGCCGCTCGGCGTATAGCGCCGATCAAGCGTTCTGCCGTGATATTTTTATTAAGATAGCCAGAGGCGCCTGCGTGGATCATATCCGCTAAATAGGCGTCGCGATCGTGCGAGGTCAACACCAGCGTTGAGGTTTCGGGATGCTTGGTCCGCACGGCTTCTTCAATTTCAGCAGGGCGCGGACCCGGCATAACAAGATCGAGCAAAAGCACCTGCGGCTTAAGCTTGGCGACTAACCTAAGCGCTTCTTTGCCATTTTGAGCCTCTCCAATCACCGTAATATCGCCGGTTTGTTCAAGCATATTGCGAATCCCATTGCGCGCGATAGAATGATCGTCGGCGAGGAGCACCGTAATTCGCTTGGTTTGCATTATTGTAAAACCCTTGGATTTTAAAAATATTGACTTAACCGTTTGTTTTGATATGCTTTAAGCATAAATGATAAAATAATTATACCTTTCAGGAGAATGGCGCCGTTCTACGTTTTCCCTTTGATTGGTCTATATTAAGCCTATGATTGTCTAACGGGAAAGATATGCCTAACCTAAAAAATAAAGTAGTCCTAATCACTGGCGCTTCTTCCGGCTTTGGGGAAGATGCCGCCCTGCTCTTTGCGCGCGAAGGTTGCAAAGTGGTGCTTGCGGCGCGGCGGATGGACCGCCTGCAAGATTTAGCCGCAAAGATTCAAGATGCCGGCGGCGAAGCGATAGCGATACCTGTAGATATTCTCAACCGCGCCGATATTGAGAACATGATCGAGACGACGCTTGACCTTTACAGTCACATTGATATTCTTTTTAACAACGCCGGTATCGGGCGGACAGATTGGCTGGAGAACATGTCTTTGGAGCGCGATATTGAGACGTTGATTCGCGTTAATTTGATAGGCTTGATCCAAGTGACGCGCATCGTTCTCCCGCACATGTTGGCGCGCCGTCAGGGGCATATTATCAATATGGCTTCCGTCGCCGGGCTGATCTCTGCGCCATTGATCTCTACTTATTCCGCTAGTAAAGCGGGCGCGCGCGCTTTCACCGATTCTTTGCGCCGTGAAGTCGCCCCCTTAGGCATCAAAGTCAGCGGTATTTACCCGGGTCCCGCCTCCACAGAATTTGGTCAACATGTTGGGAAGAATGAAGCCTACGCCTCCGTGCGTTCGATCTTCAACCTGCGGATGACTTCAGAATATGTGGCGCGGCGCGTGGTCAACGTGGCGAAATATCCGCGCCGTAGTTTGATTATCCCGTGGTGGTTTCGTATCCTTGCCGCGCTGGAAGCGACTTTCCCCGCTTTTGTGGATTGGGTTAGCTATATTTTTTCAAAGCAAAAGCACGAGTACAAGTAAATAGCTTAGGGGATGGAATAAAGTTTGTAATGTTTCGTTTGACGCAACAAGACGAGATGTTGCGTAAGTTGATGCGTTGCGGCAACCCAATCTGGAATATTGTCGTCTGTGTAGGTTTCCGCTTCAGAGGCGCGAAAAAGTACATGGGTATAACCAACCTTTTTCCATTCGTTGATGATGGCTGTGGGCTTTCCATATAAATAATAATCGTGAAGGACGTTGCTATTAATGGGGTCCGGCTGGACTTTGCGAAGCATATTGTAACTACGCGGCTCAAAAAGAAAATAAACGAAAGAATCTTTAGGCAGAGAATTGACAATTTGCACGGCTTCAGTGTATTGGGGTTGTATTCTCTCGAAATAGCGCTCGCGCGTTTCAATGCCGAGAGCGTAGTCCCAAGGTCTGCGGACTAAGAGTAGCAAAGAATTATCTATAATTGTTATTATGATTACGACTCCAGTAATCAAGGCGGAGATAAAGCTAATTCGGAGGCGCGGCAGGTCAAGGTCAGAGAGGAGCGCCATGCCAAACCCCATCGGAATGGCGAGGGGAATTAATCCGGGCAGAAGCAGGCGGGCTTGCCATAAGTGCGACGTTTGAACTACGCTAAATGCCCAGGAGCCATAATTTATCAATGCGAAAACGGCGAGTAAAACAAGCGGCTTCCGTTCGGGGTTAAGCGCGGAACGCATTTTCCACAGTCCCCAAACGGCGGCGGGTAGAAAAAGAAGAAATAAAGGACCTAGTCGGCCGTCAAAGAAATTTTGATCGCGATGCCCAAGCGTTATATTAAAAGGAAGCAATAAAATTTCTTGCAGGTTCCAGCCAATGCCAGAGCCTTTACCTGCATATGCCGCCGCTTGGAAAACATCCCATGCCCGCCCAAGAAAAACAAATGGGTAAACTGGATTCTCCATGATTAACCAGTTGCGAATGTACCAAGGCGACGCGATTCCTATGCTGACGATCGAAAACACAAGTATAGAGCGCAGGCGGGCGGAAAATGCGCCTGCTGAAAAAAAGAGTAACGCTACGCAAAAAATTGGCAAGATCACGCTTGTATATTTAAGACTCATTGCCAAGCCGGCGAAACTTGCGCTCGTTACCAGCCAGGCGTTTTGTTTGGTCTCGCCCAATTTCCAGAGGGCATATAAACAAGCGAGTTCATAGAAGACCAGCGCAAAATCGTTATATGCCCATGCAGATAGCCAAGCTAAAGACGGCATGGAAATTAATAACGCCAATGCCCACCAAGCGGATTTGTGATTGAAAGCGTTTCTTGACCATTCCCAGACCAAGCCGATGGTAAGTATTGAAAATGCCCAATGTAAAAGTTGAGCGGTTCTTTCACTGCCTAAGCCAAGCGCCCAAATGAAATTCCCTTCCATTAACCCCGGAAACCAAAATTGCGGAACGGCATAAGGCAGAATTTTTCCGTCAGCTAACAATCTTTCCGGCAAGGCGAGGTGGTAAAACAATCCGTCAAAGCCTTCGGCGGGCGGCAAAAGGGCAAAGCCAAAACCAAGCGCAGAACCAAGTAACACGATATATGGAAGCCAACGCGGCAGACCGCTTTGATTTTCTTTGAACGAGCGCAAGAATGAAATCAAACTCAGCCATAATGCGCTATGGTATTTTGAGATTAAAACCAAAATTAGGTTTGCGAAAAGTAGCGCGAGCAGAACAATTGGCTTGGCTAGCCCAAGCGCCGCTAAACCATAACCGCCTAAGCCCACCACGCCTAAGCCCAGCCCAATTTGCAAAATCAGAGATTCATGTAAAGTAGATTGAAGCTGAATTTTTTGGAGAATAAAAGCGCCGATTCCATAGGAATTAATTAATATCCATAGCCATAAACCAATTGTCCAAAGAGTTGATAAAGTTCCGCCGATGACTTGAATAAAAAGCGGGCGTTGGGTAATATAAAATGCGGAAAGAACAATCAGGCTCCAAACTAAAAAGAAAACGCTCCCTATTATTTTTTTAGTCGAATCGTTATACATGGATGACATTATAATGGGTATCTAAAGGAAAAAAACTCATGACTTCCACTCGCCTCGAAAAACTGAACGCCTCTTTGCTTAACTCTGGCTTGTCTGCTGTTGCCCTCAACCCTGGTCCTACGCTGAAATATCTCACGGGCGTGGATTTTCATTTGATGGAACGTCCGGTGGTTTTGTTGGTTGCCCCAAATCAAGACCCCGTTTTAGTTTTGCCAGAACTTGAATTGCCTAAAGTAGATTTGTTTCCTTATAAGATACAAGCGTTTGCTTACGGCGAAAATCCGTCCGCGTGGGGAAATGCCTTTCGTCAAGCGGCGCAGGCGCTCGGTTTGGATGGGAAGCGGATTGGAGTCGAGCCGCGTCAAATGCGTTTGCTGGAATTCAGTCATGTCAAAATGGGCGCGCCCGAGGCGGATTATCCCGACGCTTCAGATGTGTTAGCCGGTTTGCGTTTGCGAAAAGATAAAGCTGAAATTGACGCAATGCGTCAGGCGGTGAAGATCGCGCAAAATGCGCTCGCGGCGACGCTTCCATTGATCAAAATCGGCATGGTTGAAAAAGAATTGGCTTCGGAATTGGTGATGCAATTGCTGAAACATGGCTCAGACCCTGAATTTCCGTTTGCGCCGATTGTCTCCGCTGGACCCAATTCCGCGAATCCGCACGCTTCTCCATCGGAAAGAAAATTGCAAGCCGGCGATTTGCTGGTGGTGGATTGGGGCGCGGCGTATCATGGATACATCTCTGACTTGACGCGCACTTTCGCGGTTGGTGAAGTGGATGACGAATGTAAAAAGATTCATCAAATTGTGCAGGATGCCAACGCGGCGGGGCGGGCGGCGGGCAAGCCGGGCGTGCCGTGCGCGGATGTGGATAAAGCCGCGCGCGACGTGATCGAATCTGCCGGTTATGGAAAATATTTTACGCACCGCACGGGTCACGGCATTGGCATGGAAGGTCACGAAGACCCGTATATGCGCGGCGATAATCAGCAATTATTGGAAACGGGCATGGCTTATACCGTAGAACCCGGAATTTATTTGACCAATCGCAATGGCGTGCGCATTGAAGATAATATTGTGATTACTGAAAATGGAGCGGAAAGCTTATCGGATATGCCGCGAGAAATTCGCGTGGTTGGATGATTAATAAAGCGACCTTGCAAATCATCCGCGCTCAACCTGAACACGCCGCTCTCTTGACCGAAATAGCGGTTTCAGCCAAACGGCATTGGAACTACCCCGAAACATGGATGCAGATCTGGCTTCCCGAGTTGACCATTTCTTCAGACTACATTGCTTTGCATGAAGTTTGGATGATGACCAACGCGGAGAAGCCAATTGCTTTTTATGCGTTGCTCGCGCAAGTAAAAGACGATGAATTGGAACATCTCTGGGTTTTACCTGAATACATCGGCAGGGGAATTGGCAAACAATTATTTCAGCACATGCTTGAGAGATGTAAACTTCTCAACATTTCCGCCTTGAAAATTTACGCCGACCCTAACGCTCAATCCTTTTATGAAAAGATGGGCGCGAAAAAAGTTGGCGAGGAACATTCGAATTTGCTGGGCGAAGAACGCGCTTTGCCAATCATGGAATTTGACCTATGAGCCAGACCTATTGTGAATATTGCAACTCTCATCCCGAAGATACCTTCAACAAAACCTACCACGATACGCAATACGGCTTCCCGCTAGACGACGACAATGAGTTGTTTGAACGCCTCATCCTTGAAATTAATCAGGCGGGGCTTTCGTGGATTTTGATCCTCAAACGGGCAAAGAACTTTCGCAAAGCCTTTGATAAATTTAATCTCAAAAAAGTCGCCGCTTATACGGATCAAGATCGAGAAAGATTGTTGAATGACGCGGGTATTATCCGCAATCGGCTGAAGATCAATGCGGCAATTGTCAATGCGCAACGGATTCTTGAATTAAAAAAAGAACACGGCTCTTTTAAGAACTGGCTGGATAAAAATCACCCGCTCCCCAAAGAAGAATGGGTGAAGTTGTTCAAGAAAAATTTTGTTTTCACCGGCGGAGAAATCGTCAATGAATTTCTCATGTCCACTGGATATTTGAGCGGCGCGCACACGGCGGATTGCCCAATTTATCGCCAAGTCGTCAAAGCGCGCCCGGCGTGGATGCGTAAATAAATTTTCCGAAGATTGCGGATAATCCGCTTAACTTGGTTGCTCATCGTAGAGTCCGTTTTCTATTCTGTATTTTTCACGCACAGCGCCAAGACTGATTAAGTTCCCGCTTTTTTGCCGAAGAAACCAATGTTCCCATCCATTACAAGGCGCGCCATTCATATAATGACTTCCTGCTTGGTGAATACTTCCTTCAAAACCGTCTGCGGTACGAAGCCTTGTATCAGGCTTGATGGTTGCGAAACGCGATTTATCTTTTGCAAAAAATAGTTTTTGCCCTGCCTGCAACAAACCATTTTCAACAAGTACAGAAAATTCTACTTTGGGCGCAGATTTACTTTTGCTTTTCACGTCAAAAGTTTGCGGGTCAAATTTTTCCGGCTGAATTGCGTCAATCCGCTTTTGCGCCACTTTAATATACTTTCCTTCTCTTTCCAAACCAATCCAATTTCTATGCAGGCGTTTTGCGACTGCGCCAGTTGTGCCGCTTCCAAAAAACGGGTCAAGAACTACATCGCCGGGGTTGCTAGAAGAAAGCATGACGCGATAAAGTAAAGACTCAGGCTTTTGCGTCGAATGAGCCTTATCGCCATTAGCGTCTTTGACTCTTTCTGAACCTGTCGCTAAAGATAAAAGCCACCAATCGGAACGCATTTGTTTTTCTTCATTCAAGCCTTTCATGGCTTGATGATTGAAAGTATATTTTGCGCCTTTGCCAGAACTTGCCCAAATCATGGTTTCATGGGCATTTGTAAAGCGAACGCCGCGAAAATTAGGCATTGGATTGGTTTTTACCCAAATGACATCATTCAACATCCAAAAACCTAAATCCTGCATAATCGTCCCAACCCGGAAAATATTGTGATAAGAGCCGATCACCCAAATTGAGCCAGTTGGTTTCAAAATCCGCTTACAAGCCGTTAGCCATTTTTTGGTAAATTCGTCATAGGCTTGGAACGAAGCAAACTTATCCCAATTATCATCAACTGCGTCAACTTTGCTCATGTTGGGACGATGTAATTCGTTTTGTAACTGTAAATTGTAGGGCGGGTCTGCAAAAATCAAATCAATTGATTTTTCAGGTAATGAATTTAGGTTTTCGACACAATCGCCTTTGAGAATTTGGTTTAGGGGTAATTTCATTGTTATTCCATTTCCTAAAATGTTACAAATCTTCGCGCGTCACGCCTTCAAAGCCCAAGATGAAATCTTCGCCATACGCCAAGCTTGGCGTTTGAAAGCCCGCTTTGAAATCGCCTTGTAGAATCCTTTTCATAATCTCAACCGCCGTTAGCGAAGTTAAATAATAGGCTTCGGGCGTTTTTAGTTTTGCGCGCGCGGCTTGCTTGCCGTCAGTCACTTCTGCAATTACAAAACAAAAGCCGGTTTGATTTCTTGCTTTTGAAGGACCCGGCGGCAAGGTATTGCCAATTACCCATTTGAGAAAATTCTTGATCGGGCGCGTATAAACAATCGAACCCAAATAGCGCGTGAGTTTCATCATATTCACTGCCGATTTTGGCAAAGCCATATACGTTTCAATATTTGGAATCTTCGTGCTGTAAAAGGCGGTACTCACATCCCCCCAGCCAACCGAAGTTAATGCCTTTGCCCCGCGTCCAAAATCCACATATTTTGTGCGCCAGGCATTAGGCACATTGACAATTTTTCCATCAAGACGAATGCGTCCTTGCCGATTCATATTCTCGATCGCCGAGCGCGCCGTGCCGCGTGAAACGCCGCTTCCGATCGTTGCAATGCTCAGTTCAAGTTTTTGTGCGGAAGGTAATTTCTTTGCCGTATATAAAGCCAAACAATCCGATGGCGCTACGTCAAAGCCGCCGCCCGGCATGAGCATAATATTTGCGTTTCGCGCTTCTTCATCCAACTTCACAACGGCTTCATATTCTTCGATCTCGCCGCTGATATCCACATAATGTTTTTTGTTTGCCACGCAGGCTGAGACGATATTTTCATACGTCAATGAAAATGGACCCGCGCAATGTAACACAGCGCCCACTTCACAAACAGCCGCATTTAGTTTCGCTAAATCATTTAAACCAAAAGCGCGATATTCCAAATTAAATTCGTTGGCTTGTTTACGAAGCGCGGCTTCGTCTCTGCCGGCAAGTATCGGTTTCAAGCCTAGATTGACGGCTTGCTCAACGATCAACTTTCCCGTGTAGCCATAAGAGCCATAAATCAAAAAAGTTTTCATCAGCTTCGTTGTGTCCACTCCGCATGTGCATATTTTTCTGAGATTAATTCTTCAGTTCTTTGGATTTCGGATTGAGACATTTCTCCACGCTCAAACTGAATCTCCAACTGCGCCTCGAAGCCTTTAACGAAAGCCTGCCCAGCCTCCTCAAAGCTGACTCTCCGCCCAAGCATGGTTTCTACGGTGGTGGCGCGTGCTAATAGTCTTTCTTTGGCTTTTGTTCTTGTAGCTTCATCTTTGAAAATCAAGGCGTCGCAGATTCTGGTTAGATCGCCGGTCAATGGAAGCGAACCATGCTGAAGCGCTCCTTCTTTCTTGCGGGCTTGCGCCGAGCCGATCAACTTTTTTCCTTGCACTGTAATTTCATAAGTGGAAGGGACTTCAAAGCAAACCGGGTTGGTCATGCCGGAAGCGCGACCTACGGATTCGCGTTCTTTTATTTCAACGGGTAAACCTAATTCGCGGATTGCAAAAAGCAAAGCCTGAGCAAGACGATTGTAGGATTCTAAAACGCCGCCGGCTAATACAGATTCTTCAGCTCTGCCGGTTACAGAGTAGGTTAATTCATCCGTATGCAGAATCGCGCGTCCGCCCGTTAAGCGGCGCACTACTTCCCAACCATGCGTTTGGAGTCTTTCCATGTCCACATCTGTAAATGATTGAGCCTGACCTAAAGATAAGCAGGGCGGATTCCAGGAATATAAACGTAAGGTCGCTAAAGATTCGCCGCGTTGAATATGCTCAAGGATGGCTTCATCTGCCGCCATGTTCCAGGCGCCGGAAGCGGGGGAGGTGTGGATTAATCGCCAAGTGGATTTCATGCGCGTTATTATATGTGATTAAAAAATAAAGGTCACGCTTTAGGCGTGACCTTCTGAAAACTTTTCAAACGCTTGGAGTAGCTGTTCTAATTTTTCGGCGGTCATTTTTTCAAGCGGCGGTTTGACTTCCCACTCCGGAAAGTTATGAAGTTTGTGAAGGAGCGCCTTCATGCTAGATGCAAGCGGAGTATATTTTTCAAGAATATTTCGTTGTTCTGTAACTTGGTTTTGAATCGCGGAGGTATCTTTGCCTTCTTGAAAGAGTTCCCAAATTTCGCGCAAGTCTGGCGAGATGAGATTTGCCGGAGCCGTGATCGCGCCTTGCGCGTGATTGGATAATGCGTGGGTGAAGAGCGAGTCCGTGCCGCTGAATACTGCTAGGTCACGCTCGAAGCGTTTGCCTAATTGGGCGGCAAAATCCGCAGAGCCGGATGAATCTTTGATGCCGGCAAACTGAGTCGGGTAAGCGTCCTTGAGGCGGGCAATTAAATCCAGCGAAAGCCCAATGCCTGCTGTGCTGGGGATGTGATACCCCAGTAGGTATTTATCCGGCGGCACGGCTTTTTGGATTACTTCACTATACCAATTGAACAGACCGTTATCGCTTACTTTGGAAAAATAATAAGGCGGTAGAACGACTACGCCGTCATAATTGAGATCGAACGCGAGTTTGGTTTGTTCGATCGTTTGGGCGAGGCCGGGCGTGCCGGTTCCGGCTAATAAGCGAAAGTTGGGCGCTTGATTGCGAAAGGCGCGAATTGAGCGTAGAAGCGCTTCGCGTTCTTTGGATGAAAATGACGGACCTTCGCCAGTGGTGCCAAAAAATAACGCGCCATGACAGCCGCGCGCGGCGAGGAAACGAAGCAAGGGCGGGATGGATTCAAAATCTAAACGTCCGTCAAGTTTGAGCGGGGTAATTGCGGCGGCGTAAACGCCTGCCAAAGGATGTAAATTAGACATTATATTTTTCTCTTCTTTTTCATAAAGGCGTGCGCCGCATCTTCGGGGGATTGAAGCGGTAAACCCTTTTCGGAAAGATATTTTTGGTGATCTAAAACCCACAAGTACAAATCGCTTTCGGTTTTATCGGGAAATTCTTCCAAAATGCCGCTTTTGCGAATCACTTTTACGATCGGTTTGTAAACTTTTTCGTACCAATGTTTGACGGCTTCTTCTTCGCTGATATCGCGTTTTAGGTCAATGCCCATGAAGTAACGATGCACGGCAATATGCACGAGCATTCTTTCAAAGCCGTCTGGGATGGTGAGTTTGATGTTGGCTTTGGGGATAATTTCATCCAAGCGCGTGCGTTCTAAAAATTTGACTTTGCTCCCTAAAATTTCCAAATCTTCGGGGCGGATATCGGCGGTGAGGTTGACGCGCGTGGCGCATTCGCGCACGTCGGCTTCGATATATATTTGCCCTTGTTCTTTGGCGACTGAAACGCGATGATGCCCATCCACGACGAAGTAAACCTGCCCAACTTTATACAGCACGATCGGCGGCAAATTGACTTCTTGATAAAAGGCGCGATCCACGCTCTCCCAGCGTTTGCCAAGCGTATCTTCTTTGGGTAGGAAGGCGTCGTCAAATTCGTGATAGCGGTTCAAACTCCCTGCAATTTGATCCACGCGGATGGTTTGAATGCCGCGATAGACCGGTCCGCCGATGTGTAATTTTTCTTTGATTTCATCATAAGAGAGCAAGGTCGTGCGCTTGCCAGATACAACCGACATGATTTGATTGATGAAGGCTTTGAAACGCGCTTTGCTAAAATCCGCTTTGGCGCGGGTGTGTAGATGTTCGGACATGAAATTCTTTCGTTTAGTGAGTTAGATCAATTACTTTATAAGGATAGACGTTGGTAATTTTAGTCAGGTTGACGACGGTTTCGGATTGGGCGAGGTTCTTCATATAAAGATGCGTATGCCCATGCAGTAAATATCTCGGCTGAGCGAAGCGGATCAGCCAATTGAGCGCTTTGAGCCCGATATGGGCTGGGTCTACATCGTCGTGAACGCCGAAGGGCGGCGAGTGGCTAATCAAGATATCCAACGCGCGGCCATACTGAAGGCGGTTGAAGAGCAGTTTGGGGATTAAGCGAAACGCTCTCAGGTAGGCTTCGGTCTGCGAATACTGATTTGTGCCATCGGGACGGTAACGTACCGAGCCGCCAAAGCCGCCGATCAAGAAGCGGTTGTGGCGCACCAGTTTCAGGTCCAGGTTAGAGCCGCCTTCGGCTTTCGTCTCTCTTTTGGAGAGATTCTCGTTTGGGTCATGGTTGCCCGGCACGTAGAACATCGGCACGTTAAGAATCGTCACCAGATATTCGAGGTAATGGTAGGGGAGATCGCCGCACCCGATGATTAGCTCCACCTGCTTGAAATGCCCGGAAGAAGCCAACGCATAGATGCGGTCGAGCGCTTCGTCGCTGACTGCCAAAATTTTCACAGGCTGATTGTGCCGTAGAAAACGCTTCCCGGCAAGTCAAATTCCAAACAAATTTGTAATAAATAGGGCTGGTAATTATATGAACGGCGAACTATAATTCGGAGAACCGGTAATTATAGGTAGGAGCTTACTCTGGAAACTCGAAATATTTCATCTATGGAATCGGGATCGGGCGATGAAGCCCCGCGCCAGCAGTTACTTTCCGGATCGACTCTCGTTAATCGGTATAGTATTCAAGATGTAATTGGCGTTGGGGGAATGGGTTCAGTCTATCGCGCGCGCGATTTGCACTTTCCGAATGTTGTTAAATTGGTAGCCGTGAAAGAAATGATCAACATGGCTCCCGACCCGTTGATCCGCGAGACGATCGTGCAGAACTTTGAGCGCGAAGCGAATCTCTTGGCGACTCTTAATCATGCGTCTATTCCTAGAATTTACGATTATTTCACGCAGGAAAGCCGCTCTTACCTAGTCCTAGAATTTGTGCATGGAAAAGACTTAGAGACCGTTATCAATGACGCGAATGGCTTTTTGCCCGAAGATCAGGTAATTAGCTGGGGCATTCAACTCTGCGACGTGCTTTCCTATTTGCACGGGCATAAACCAGACCCGATTGTTTTTTGCGATATGAAGCCTTCAAACGTGATGATCAATCACAATGGCGACGTAATCTTGGTGGATTTTGGCATTGCCAAAGCGTTTCAATCCGGCATTAAAGGCACCATGATCGGCACAGAAGGTTATTCGCCGCCGGAGCAATATCGCGGCGAAGCCAGCACGCTAGCAGACGTTTATTCGCTTGGCGCGACTTTACATCACGCATTAACGCGCCGCGACCCGCGCATGGAGCCGCCCTTCTCGTTTGCGGAGCGCCCCGTGCGCCGCATCAACACCAATGTTTCGGTGGAGATGGAAGCCGTGATCAACACGGCTTTGCAATACAACCCTAACGAAAGATTCCCAAACGCGGCGGCGATGAAAGAGGCTTTGTTAAATGTCGCGCGGCATACGGGCATGCTCTCAAAGATCACCACCGCTCTGCCGGTGGCGGTTGGCGGGATCAAACCATTATGGTCGTTTAAGTGCGAAGACGAATTGCGCGGCACGCCCATGTTACATCAAGGCTCTTTATATATTGGTTGTTACGATAACAACTTGTATTCGATCAATGCGGCGGATGGAAAATTCCAATGGAAATATGCCACCGAAGGCGGCGTAGTGACCAAGCCCGCCCAGCAGGACGGCAATATTTTCTTCGGTTCTGAGGATAAATGCCTGCATGTCATTAATTCGCGCACTGGCAAATTGGTTTGGAAGTATTACACCGAAGGCAAAGTGCGTTCCTCGCCGCGCATCGCCGAGGGGCACGTTTTTTTTGGATCCGACGATCAAGACTTGCACGCGGTGAATGTCGCTTCGGGCCGCGCGGTTTGGAAGTTCGCCACAGACGCGCCAATTTATTCTACGCCGTTGGTGGTCAACGAATTGGTTTATACTGGCACGGAAAGCGGCGCGGTTTACGGCATAGATTTTCGCGGCGCTTTGAAATGGCGTTTCCAAGCCAAACGCGCCGTGACCTCATCTGCAAATTTTCACGGGCAGGCGCTCTTCTTCACCTCCGTGGATGGCACGCTCTATGCTTTGGATATGAAGAATGGCTGGGCAATTTGGAAATTCCGCCTTGGCAAAGCCTCCGTCTCTTCCCCGGCTGTGGCGGAAGATTACGTGTTTGCCGGAGCGGCCGACGGCTTCATTTACTGCGTGGATAATCATAACGCGAAAGAAATTTGGCGTTATAAAACCGATAATCAAATTAGCAGTTCGCCGGTCATTTATAAAGATTCGCTGTATTGCGGCTCGGTGGACGGCAACGTCTATTGCTTGGAATATCGCACCGGACGCTTGCGCTGGAAGTTTGCAACTCAAGCCGCAATTATCGGCTCGCCGATCGTGTATGATGATATTGTGTACATTGGCTCAACAGACCATCAAGTTTACGCTCTGTTCGCCTAAAAGGAGACCTTGTGGTAGATTTTTTTCGTAAGCTATTTGGCAAAGAGAAGCCCCAGCCTGAAAAAGCAAAATCCGCGGCGGATATGATCACAACTGCCCCGTTGTCCGATCAGCAAATTACGGCGATCATATCCAACCAGAACACAAACTACGAAATGCGGCAGTTGGTGGCAAGCGTTGGTCAATCGGTAGGCAAACAACGCGACCATAATGAAGATAGTTTGCTGGCTTTTACCAACACCGTTTCTGGAAGCACAGAAAGCATCCCCTTCGGCTTGTATATCGTAGCGGACGGCATGGGCGGACATCAATTTGGCGAAGTTGCGAGTAATGCCGCAGTCCGAATTATTGCGGGCAACATCACCAAGAAATTCCATTCCTACTTATACAACCTGCCTACTCAAATGTTGCAAGATTCGCTTCAAGAAGTGATGGAAGAATCTATTCAAGAAGCTCACAAATACGTGCAACGCGAAGCGCCGGGGAGCGGCACGACCGTCACGGCGGCTTTGGTTTTAGGGCAACAAGTGACCATCGCGCACGTGGGCGATAGCCGCGCATATTCCGTTTATCCAGACGGCAGAATGGAACCGATCACCCGCGACCATTCATTGGTCAAACGGCTGGAAGAACTCGGCCACCTCAGCAAAGACGAAGCCGCCACATTCCCGCATCGCAACGTCCTGATCCGCGCTTTGGGTCAGGGTGAAGTATTAGAAGCCGACATTTTTACCGTTCCCTTCCCATCCACCGGCTATTTGATGATTTGTAGCGATGGCTTGTGGGGCGTAGTCAATGAGAAAGATATGTTCCACGCCATCACCGACGCGCCGACTTTACACCGCGCCGGTCAAAACTTAGTGGAAGCCGCTAATGCCGCCGGCGGACCTGATAACATTTCCGTCATCCTCGTGCAAATGATCGGCTAAACAATATGGCTCCAAGCAAGCGGGACTTTTACACAATCTTGGGAGTTTTCCGCGATGCGACGCAGGATGAAATTAAACGCGCCTATCTTGAAGCCGCGCAACGCCTGCACCCCGATCGAAATGTTGCCGCCGGAGAAACAGAAATGTTTCTGGAAGCGCAACAAGCCTATGAAGTCCTTTCAAGCCCAAAGCGCCGCGATTTATACGATGCGACGCTCCCTCCAGAAATTAAAGAAAACTTACCGGTCGTTTACGACTTTTTATACAGCCGCCCTAATCTGGTAAAAATTACCGAGCCGCAATTACTCTACGTGCTGTTTGAGGTCGGCTCGCGCGAGAAATCCGGAGAAATTCAAGCGCCGCCGCTTAATATTTGCCTTGTGCTGGATCGTTCAACTTCCATGCAGGGCGAAAAGATAGATATGGTCAAATCCGCGGCAGTGACTTTGATTCGCGGCTTGCGCCCGCAGGACGTTTTCAGCGTAGTCGCTTTTAGCGACCGCGCCGAAGTGATGATTCCCGCCGCAATTAACTGGGCGCAGAACAAACAAGAGAATCGCGTTTATCAAATCCAGCCTTCCGGAGCGACTGAAATTTTTCAGGGTCTGGATGCCGGCTTGGCGGAAGTCAAACGCTCGTTGGACCCAGCGCGCGTCAACCACATTATCATCCTCACTGACGGTCACACTTACGGCGATGAACAAGCTTGTTTTCAACTAGCCGAAGAAGCCGCGCGCCTCAACATTGGCATCACTGCCTTGGGCGTAGGGCATGAATGGAACGATATTTTTCTGGACGCGCTCGCCAGCCGCACCGGCGGAAGTTCCGCTTATATCTCTCAGCCCAAAGATATTGAAAAAATTCTCGTCAATAAATTCCACGCGCTTTCCACCATGTTCGCGGATGACGTGCTCATGGAGTGGCGCGGACAAGCCGGCGTGCGCCTAAATTACGCCTTTCGCCTTCAACCAGAAGGCGGCGGCATCGCTTTAGATTCCACCATGCATTTAGGACCTATCTCCCGCGAAGCCCCGCTCAAAGTCCTGTTTGAATTTGTGGTTGATCCTAGCGCCGTAGAAGACGTTGAAGAATTGATTTTGCTGGAAGGCGCAGTCAAAGTTTCGATCACCGCCAACCCCGCGCCAGTTTCCCCCATTCGCGTTAAACTTTCCCGAAATATCGAAGCTAAAGCCCCTTCCGAATCTGCGCCCCCCACGGCAATTTTAGGCGCGCTTTCTCGATTAACACTCTATCGAATGCAGGAACGCGCCCGCGTTGCCGCTGAAGCCGGCGAATACTCTTCCGCCTCGCGCCACCTCCAAAACCTGGCGACCCATCTCCTTTCCAGAGGCGAAAGCGCGCTCGCAAAAACCGCTTTGATGGAAGCCGAAAGTCTCGAAAGAATGCACGCTTTCAGCGATAGCGGTAATAAGGAACTCAAATATCGTACGCGCGCCCTTTTGTTGGACGACGGCGTGAAGGAGAAGCGTAAATGATCGTTTGTCAAAATTGTAAACACAGCAATCTGTCCGGCTCTATGTTTTGCTCGGAGTGCGGCGCGCAATTATCCAGTAAAGATGCGCTCACCACGCAGAACATCTCTACCAATCAACTCAATTCAGACCTGCCGCCGACTACCGAAGATGTGTATCAGCCCTTTGATGGCAGTAACTCATGGGGCAGTATTTTCCTGCTCGATACCGGTCAGGTGCTTCCGCTCAGTTCAAAGAATGAATTTACGCTGGGGCGCATTAGCGAAGGCCAGCCGATCATGCCGGATATTGACCTTTCCCCATATCAAGCCTACGCGGGCGGCGTTTCCCGCCTGCACGCCATCATCAAGCGCGACGGTAACCGCATCCTCTTCATGGATTTGGGCTCCGCCAACGGTTCATACATCAACGGCAAACGCATCCAGCCGAACGATGAGCAATACTTAAATCATGGCGATATCATCGCGCTGGGCAAATTGAAAATGCAAATTTTGGTCAAGAATTAATTACGAAAAGAGAAATCAGTTATGGCACATTCAATCATTTTACACATCGCAAATGAAACTTCCGTGGCGGGGGAGGTGGAAGAACTCCCCAAAGCGACGGATACTATCATTATGGTAATGAATCCCCGTCAAAAAGACGGAAAAGATTTGCACTATCTGGATAACAACGTCACCAAAGTGATTTGGCCGCTTAACAAGGTTAGCTTCATCGAAATTCTCGATAGCGCGGGCGAAGATAAGATCATCGGCTTCGTGAGAGAGTAACATGCCAGCGGAAGATTTAGAGCGTAGAAAAATTCTAGTCGTGGATGACGAAGAACGCATGGTGCGCTTCATCCGCATGAATTTAGAACACGACGGTTTTCAAGTTGTCGAAGCTTTCAACGGCAAGCAAGCCATCCAAAAATTGAGAGACGCCACGCCAGATTTAATTCTGCTCGACGTGATGATGCCCGATTTAGACGGTTTTGAAGTTTTAGAAACCGTGCGCGAGATTACCAACGTCCCCGTGATCATGCTCACTGCCAAAGGCGAAGAAGACGATCGTGTGCGCGGGCTTGAACACGGCGCCGACGATTACGTCACCAAACCGTTCAGCCCGCGTGAGTTGGTCAGCCGCATCAAAGCCGTGCTTCGCCGCACCGAAAGCGCCAGCGGCTCCATGCACGGCTTGCTCGAAATTGACAAACGCCTCAAAATAGATTTTGACCGCCGCGAAATTTGGCTCGAAGGCAAGCTCGTCAAACTGCGTCCCACCGAGTATCGCCTGCTTTTTCATCTTGTGCAAAATGCGGGCTGGGTCGTCTCGCACGATCAACTGCTTCAAAAAGTTTGGGGCTACGAATACCGCGACGAGCCGCATTACGTGCGCCTCTACATTAACTACCTCAGGCAAAAATTGGAAAAAGACCCCGCCAACCCGCAATATATTTTGACTGAGCGCGGCGTTGGCTATCGCTTCGTGGATTTCAAAAGAAGCAAAGAATAGGACGTTTCGTATCAAGGGAGTTGACGCGCTCAACTCCTTTTTAATTTAACCCCCGCGCCGCTTTTCGGACCTCGCGCTTAATTCGCCGCCCGTCTGAAATTTATCAACGCGGTAAAATATGCGGAAGGCAGGCTTCCATGAAAAACTTTGACCCGCAATACAACGATATACCGAAAACTGAAATTCATTGCCACCTTGAAGGTTCAATCCGCACGCAAACCATCATAGACGTCGCCCGTGAATATCAATTGAAAATTCCGTCCTATGAAATTGCCGAATTGAATCGCTCGGTCAAAATTTATGAACAACTCCAAAGTTTAGAAGCGGTTCTCAAAGCTTTTGATATTTTTCAAAACAGCATTACCGCGCCCGCCGTTTTTGAACGCATCGCCTGGGAACTGTTTGAAGATTGCGCCCGCCAAAATATTAAATTATTTGAAGTGCGCTTCTCGCCGGATTGGGCTTTTCATAAACACCGCGTGGATTGGGATGCCAGTCTCGAAGGCTTGCTTCGCGCTCAAGCGCGCGCCGAAAAAGAATTGGACATGGTAATTGGCATTATCGCCATCACCTCGCGGAGCATGGGCGCGGAATCCTGCGTCAAAACAGTGGATTGGGCGCTACGCCACCGGAAACATATTCAAGCTGTTGATCTGGCAGACGGCGAAGCGCTTTACCCGCTCAGCGATTTTGTGAAGCCGATCCGCAAAGCTAAAGAAGCCGGTCTCAAAATCACCATTCATAGCGGGGAGGATACGCCCGCCGCCGCAGTTCAGGCAACCATCGAAAACTTTCAGCCGGATCGTATTGGGCATGGCATTCACAGCATTGAAGATCTGAAAGTCGTTGAGTTGATCAAAGAAAAAAATATCACGCTGGAAGTGAACCCGTGGAGCAACTACCTGACCAATTCCGTGCGGACGATTGAAGAACACCCGCTCAAAAAATTATTTGACCTGGGCGTGAAAGTAACTATCAATTCGGACGATCCCGAAGTTCTCGAAACCAATCTCAATAATGAGTATCGCATCGCGCATGAAATTCTCGGCATGAGTCTGGCGGAAATTCAAACCTGCAATCGTTTTGCGTATGAATGCTCGTTCATCCCCGAAGAGAAGAAGAAAAAAGTCGAGAAATATTTTGGCGGGTAGTTTATTTACCCAAGATTTCTCCCAAAGCCCGCTTAAAAACCTCGTAAGGTTGCGCGCCAACGACGGCATATTGATCGTTGATTACGAAAGTTGGCACGCTTTGCACGCCGATCTGTTGCGCCTCTCGAACTTGCGCGGCGACTAGCTCGGTATATTTTCCGCTTTCCACAGCTTTCTGCATCTCTACGCCGTTTAAGCCAATCTCCTGCGCGATAGAACGAAGGACTTCCCAAGCGCTGGGGTCTGCGCCTTCTACAAAGACTTTATGAAAAACCAAGCGATGAAATTCATTTGCTTTGCCCTGTTCGTGAGCGTATGCGGTGGCTTCATGCGCCAGCCGCGTGTTATACATCCGGTCGGAAGGGCGGTATTCTAAGCCGTTGGCGTTTGCCAACTGCGCCAGCCGATTCTCTGAACCGTTTGCGCGGGCGCGAAGCACATAATCGGGTAGGTCCATGCCTTCGGGCGGCGTATCGGGCCTGAGGTAGTAAGGGCGCCATTCCACAGCCGCTTGATATTCTTTTTCCAATTGAGTCGCCACACCCTGACCCACATAACACCACGGGCAGACGTAATCTGAATAGATCGTTAATTTAAAATCCATTGCGCTCCTTTAATATAGGACTAAATAGCCATAGTTTTGTATTCCTCATACTGTATACTTGAAACATCAATTTATTACTTATTTTTTAGGAGTTTTTGAATGGAACCTATTCTTGGCGGCAGTCTCTTGTTTACGGCAATCACGGTTTGCGGTTCGTTGCTTTGCACGGCGGTTATCGTCGCGGCTTCGATTGGCATTCCCCTTTATTTGATAAAGAATAATCAGAAGCGCGCGCAAGAACTCATGGCAAAAGGCACGCCCGGGCAGGCGAAGATCTTATCCCTGCAAGATACGGGCATGTTGATCAATCACCAGCCGCGCGTGACGTTGGTCTTGGAAATTGAAGTTGCTATGCGCCCGCCTTATCAAGTGACCAAAACGATGACCGTGCCGTTGATCCGTCTTTCGCAAGTACAGGTCGGGTCGGTGGTCAACGTAATGGTTGACCTTTCTGACCCAACCAACCCGGATAAAGTTGGGCTATTACTACAATAACTTTTTAGCGAGCGCCGCATAACGCGGCGCTCTTTTTATTTCTCGCCTTTATGATGCAAAGCTTTTTCTGTATACATGGAGCTATCCGCCCGCGTAATGGTTTTTTCAAGGGGTTCGTTTTTGTTACGGACGGCGGCTCCGAGAGAGATGCCCAACTCCGGTCCCTGATAATATTTATTGTTCAGCGGAATGAGCGAGCGGATTCTTTCCAGCGTTTTTTGAAGCTCTTCTTCGCTTTGATCAGGCAGAAGAACGGCAAATTCGTCGCCGCCAATCCGCGCGATGAGCGTATCTTCTTCAAAAGCGGATTTCAGCACCTCCGCCGCGCGGCGGATAAATTTATCTCCCGCCGCATGACCGAAGGCGTCGTTTACGGGCTTTAATCCGTCCAAGTCGGCGATGATGATGCCGAGGTTTTCCGCTTCTGCGGATTTGGCAATTTGTTCCTCAAAAAAAGCGCGATTGTATAAACCGGTCATTACGTCGTGCGTGCCGAGATAGCGCAAATATTCTTCCGCTTTTTTGCGGGCGGTAATATCTTGAATCGCCACTAAGACCCAATTGAAATCCTGCTCGTGACCCGGCATGATCCGCCAATCCAGATGAATGTTGAACGGCTCGCCAGAGAGCGAATAATTAACGCCGTCTCTTTCGTAAGTTACTTTGCCGTTCCACATATCCACCAATTCGCTCGCAAAATGGCGATGCGCCTCGCCGCGAAAGACCTGATCCAAATTTTTGAGCAAAATTTCTTTTGAAGGCGCGCCGAAGAGATCGAGCGTTTTTTGGTTAACATCCAAAACCCGAATCAGGCTCATAAAGCGGTCAACCAATTCCGGGTTTGACGTAAGATGCGCTTGTAAATCAGTTACGCCTTGTTCGCGTAATTCATCCATCAGTTCTTTTAGCTCGTGATAATCTTCTTCCCATAAAGAAATGGGGGCATACTGAAAAAGACGCTGAAAGCGCGTTTCCGCTTTTTTTAATGCGGTAATGTTTTGAATGGCGACCAGCACGCAGCGCCAACTCTCCTGACATTCCGGCAGGATGCGCCAACTCAAACGAATGTTGAGCGGAATACCGTCTAACGTGTAGTTAACGCCTTCGCCCGCCCAACTGATCTCGCCGTGCCAGAGCGCGAGCAATTCTGAGCGGAAATGCCCGTGCATTTCATCGCGAAATATTTTATCCAAGTTGGTCAGTAAATCCGCCTCTGAACTTGCTCCGAACATTTCAAGGGTCGCCTGATTGACGTGGTTAACTTTTATTTTTTTTACACAAGCGTCAATCTCATGCGGATTCGTATTAAAATATTCATTTAAATCTATTACCCCGTGCGCGCGAAGTTCGTCAAAAAAAGATTTGATGCCGCTGTAATCTTCTTCCCACAAAGAGATCGGCGCGTACTGGAATAAACTTGCAAAATGATCCGTTGACTTGAGCATGGCAAACTCCTTGAATGGCTAATTATAAAATGCGGAGCCTCAGAATGAGTTTTCAGCCTTGCAAAGCGGCGGGGGCGGCGCAGAAAATTATCGCCAGATTCAAATTGACCGAATCGAAAACCTCGGGGTATAATACCCCGCCTCTAAAAGCCAGTTAGCTCCCCATGTGGGACTTGCTCTTATCTTTGAAAGAATAAGGAAATATCCAGAATGACCAAGCGAACGTACCAACCTAAAATTCGCCGCCGCGTGCGCGTGCATGGCTTTCGCCAACGCATGGCTTCAGCGGATGGGCGCAACGTCCTCAAGCGCCGCCGCCTTAAGGGGCGCTATAAGCTCACGGTTAAATCCAACGAGCATGTCAAGAAAACACGCTGGTAAATCGGCGGGTTTTACAGAATAAACTCCTTTCGAGGGCTGGGTGCAGAGTAGATTTCGACTGACCCGATCGGAAGATTTCAAGCGGGTGCGGCAAACTGGCAAGTCTTATGCCCACCCGCTTGCTGTATTAGTTGCCCTGCCCAGCGCTTCGCAGAATTTACGCATTGGCGTGACCGCTGGAAAAACAGTCGGCACGGCGGTTCAGCGCAACCGCGCCAAGCGCCTCTTGCGCGAAGCCCTGCGACCTCTACTTCCAGCCATCGCCCCCAACTGGGACCTGATCCTGATTGCCCGCCCCAAACTGGCGGCAACCTCTTTGGCGGAAACCCGCGAAGCCGTGATTGCATTACTCAACCGAGCAAAATTAATCCTCTCAAATGGATCCTGAAGAAGAATTCCATTTACATGAATATCCAAACGAGCCGCGCCTGCGCGACTTGCCGCGCACAATTTGGAACGCGCCGCGCATTCTCTTGCTGGCGGTCATTCGGCTTTATCAAAAAATAATCTCCCCCGGTTTACCCGCGAATACCTGTCGCTTTTACCCCTCCTGTTCTCATTATGGTTATCAAGCTATTTATAAATACGGCGCGCTCAAAGGTTCGCTGATGGCAATTTGGCGCATCTTTCGTTGCAACCCTTTCAACCCGGGCGGGTACGACCCGGTCCCATAATTTGCGTTTACGCTTCAACATTTCACAACAAACCTGCTTTGTTGTCTTAGCTAGGAGTACATCCAATTTGAACATCAAAAAAATATCTTTAATCGCTTTGCTCACGCTCGGCGCTTTTGTGTTAAGCGCTTGTTCCGGCAAGACCGCCGTTAATACCTGGCCCGGCTTGGCGGCAGATGCAGAACGCGCCTACCTAACCACCGGCTCTTTTATTTACGCGGTGGATTTGAAAACCCATAAAGAAGTTTGGCGTTACCCGGAAAGCGCCGACGGCAAACATGTCTATTTTGCCACGCCCGTTTTAGCGAACGGACAATTGCTGATTGGAAGCGAAGGCACGAACAACGCCTTTGTCAGCCTCAACCCAGAAACCGGCAAAGAGACTTGGGCAGAGCCTTTCCTCGGCGCGAAATCTAAATGGATCGCTTCGCCGTTGGTGGTGAACGATAAAATTTACGCCCCCAATACAGACGGCTTTGTTTATATTTTAGATATGGACGGCAAACCCGTCGCCGATCCGATTGAATTGGGCGGCGCGCTTTGGTCTGCCCCAGTGATTGACGATCATCTGATTTACATCGCCTCGCTCGATCATCAACTCCACATTCTGGACGCTTCCACGAATCAAGTTGTCGCTACGGTAGATTTAGGCGCGGCAATTCCGAGTAGCCCGGCGGTTGCCGAAGGCGGCGTTTACGTCGGCTCATTTGCATCCAACGTGGAATTTATCAGCGCCACCGGCGGACAAAGCGTTTTAGCGGGCGCAACCAATTGGGTTTGGGGAACGCCAGTTTTGGACGGAAGCGTTTTATATTACGCCGATCTGGATGGCAACGTCTATTCCTTTGATTTGATTGGCGGCAAACAAAATTGGGACGCGGTGAAACCAGACGGTCCCATCGTGGCGAGTCCGCTGGTAGTGGGCGACCAAATCTACGTTGCGTCTGAAGCGGGCGCTTTCTTCGCCTTAGATAAAGACGCGAAAATCGTCTGGAACAAAGTAGTGGATAGCGATTCTCCCAAAGCTACAATTTACACCACGCCAGTCGCGGCTGGCGATCTCATTCTCGTAGCGCCGTATAAAGCGAAATTTTTATTAGCCGCTTATGATGCGGACGGGAAACAAGCCTGGACCTTCACCCCAGAGAAATAGCAAGGAGTCTGCTGACGAATGAATAACTCAAAACAAGCTTCAACCGCTCAACCCCAACTTCCGGCTGGCTCGGCGAATAGCGCTTTCAAAACCATTTTAATTATCGCCGTGTTGGCGTACATCGTCCTCAATTGGAATGCGTTCATCGCCATCTTCGTAAACCTCCTTTTATGGATTTATGCCCTCTTAGGTCACGGAGAAAATGCCTTCGGCTGGACGATCGTGATCTTCACCGTTTTGATTCGCGTGGCGACCTGGCCCCTCAATGCCCAGCAACTAAAAAGCGCGCAAGCCATGCAAGAATTGCAAAACGATAAAGAATGGCAGGATATTCAAAAGAAATACGCCAAAGACCGCGAGAAACTCGCCCAAGAACAAATGCGGATTTATTCAGATCGCGGCATTAGCCCGTTCGCTTCCTGCTTGCCGATGCTGATTCAACTGCCGCTGTGGTTCGCGTTGATCCAAGCCCTCAACCGTACGCTGGCAGTTACGCCGCTCTCCATGCTGGAATTGGCGCGTAGCGTTTACGCCTGGCCCCAAAAATTCTTGCCGATCTTGAGCGTCTCCTCCATTGTGCCGCTCAACAGCAAATTTTTATGGATGGATTTAGGCCGCCCGGAATTTACCTCCGTGCTTGGGTTTAGCATCCCGATTTTAGTCGTGTTAGTCGGCATCACATCCTTCTTTCAAATTCGGCTTTCCACGCCGCCCAGCGCCAACCCCAACGATCAAAGCGCGCAGATGTCCAAATCCATGAGCTTCACCATGCCGATCATGATGATTATGATGGCTTCGGCATATTCTTCCGGCTTCTCGCTATACTTGCTCACCAGCAATATTCTTGCTATCATTCAAGCCATGATGCAAGGCAAAGCCGACTGGCGCAACCTGATGCCCGGCGGATCAAAAAACAACAACAAACCTGTAAAGAAATAGGGAGGCTCCATGAACGAGCGCACCACGCTTGAAATCATCGCTCCAACCGTTGAAGAGGCTCTTGAACAAGGTCTCGCGCAACTCGGCTTAACCGCCGACGCCGTTTCAGTGGAAGTGTTAGATTCTGGTAGCAAAGGCTTGTTTGGATTAGGCGGACGCCAAGTGCGCGTGCGTCTCACCGTCAACCCGCCGCCCGGGATGGAAGAACCCGCCCCAGCCGCGCCCCAGCCTGCTCCTGCTCCGAAAGCAGAATCTAAACCCAAAGCGCGCGAACCTAAAAAACCGCGCGAACCAAAAGCGCCCCGCCAAGAAAAGAAAGCGGAAGAAAAACCTGCCGCCCCAACCCGCAGAATCGACGAACTCAACGACCCGCTTCTCAATACAACCGAAGAAGTAGTTTCAAAGTTAATTCACCATCTCGGCTTGCAAGCGCAAGTTTCCGCGCACTTTGACGAAAGTAATCAAGAAGACCGCCACAACATTCTTGTAGATGTGCGCGGCGAAGATTTGAGCGCGCTGATCGGCAGACACGCCGAAACGCTCAATGCCTTTCAACACGTTGCGTCTTTGATCGTGGGCAAAGAAACCCAGCAATGGATTCAACTAACTATTGACGTGGAAGGCTATCGCGCCCGCCGCGAAAAGCAAATCCGTCAATTGGCGCGCCGCATGGCAGATCAAGTGACGCGCACCGGCAAAAAGGTGACGATGGAACCCATGCCTTCCGGCGAACGTCGGGTGATACACATCGAATTGCGCGGCGACCCAGCCGTAATGACCGAAAGCTCCGGCGATGAACCTTACCGCAAAGTAGTGATCTTGCCCAAAGAATAAATTGAACGATAGATAATCAATAGATAATAGACCATAGACGCTGAGTTTATGGTCTATCGTTTTTTAGGCGTAAGACCGTAGGTCAGGCTTTTAGCCTGACGCTTCCCATCGCTCAAGGCGGCGTCCCCGCCGCCGAGGACGGCGGCTTGAGCAGGGAGAACTAAATCTCTGCGGTCGCGGCGTTCTCTGTGGTGAAAGGCGCTTTAGCCCATTCTTTTAGACGCTCCCGATACAAAGAGGCTGGCATAAGCGCCGTGAATCGCGTTTATAATTCTTTTATGTCTGAGCCTGCAACCCTTCAGCCGATAGATTATCTTGCGATTGGGCATGTGGCGGTGGACCTTACGCCGCATGGAAAGCAATTAGGCGGTTCAGTCGCATATTCAGCGTTGACCGCGCGTGCATTGGGAATGCAAGTGGGCATCATCACTTCATTTGCAAACGATGCGCCTGCGGAAGCGTTAGCTGGGATTCAAATTGTCAATATCCCCGCTGAATTTAGCACAACCTTTGAAAATGTGAAAACAGAAAACGGCAGGAAGCAAACGCTGTTTCATCAAGCTGAAAAAATAAATTTTGAACATGTTCCGCCAGTTTGGCGAAATGCCCCTATCGTACATCTCGCGCCAATTGCTCAAGAAGTTGATCCAGATTTGGCAAAACAATTTCCCAATTCTTGGCTCGGCGTCACGCCGCAAGGCTGGATGCGGACTTGGGACGAAAATGGTCAGGTGCAGGCGAGCGCTTGGGAAAACAGCGAGCAGGTTCTCGGTCAAGTAGGGTGCGTGGTAATGAGCGTGGAAGACGTCAAGCGTGATTTGGAACTTGTCGAATCAATGGCGCATCAAACCAAACTGCTTTGTCTCACAGAAGGAGAACTAGGTTCAGTTTTATATTGGAACGGAGATCGCCGAAGTTTTCGCGCCCCGCTTGTTGAAGAAGTGGATGCGACTGGCGCGGGCGATATTTTTGCGGCCGCTCTTTTTGTCCGCTTGCTACAAACAAAAGACCCTTGGGAAGCGGCACGCTTTGCGACGCATTTGGCGGCGCATTCGGTGACGCGCGTTGGCTTGAATGGCATTCCGACTCAAAAAGAAATTGAAAGTTGCATGATGGAGGTTTTGTGGTGACGAAGATTTATACGTTAGTGAATCAAAAAGGCGGCGTTGGAAAAACAACATCCACCATCAACCTTGCGGCGTATTTGGCGCGCTTGGGTAAAAATGTTTTGGTGGTGGATTTAGACCCGCAAGCCAATGCCACATCTTGCGTAGGCGTAGATAAATTAACCGTAGCCGGCGGAACGTATGAAGCCTTATTAGGCGAGCCGAATATTTTCCCGTATGTGCTGTTGAATGAAAGATTGAAATTATCTTTACTGCCTTCTTCGCCATCGCTGGCAGGCGCAGAAGTGGAACTGGTGGATGAACTTGCCCGCGAATCCAGATTGCGCAAAGCGATTTTATCAATTGCCAATCGGTATGATTATGTGCTGATTGATTGCCCGCCTTCGCTGGGTTTGTTGACCGTCAACGGTTTGATGGCGGCGATGGATGGCGTGATCGTGCCGGTGCAATGCGAATATTTGGCTTTGGAAGGTTTAGGTCAACTAACGCAAACGATTGAGCGCGTGAAATCGGCCTTGTTCCCTGAATTGCATGTGCGCGGCGTGGTCTTGACCATGTTTGACAACCGCACGAATCTTTCTACCGATGTGGTGGATGAAGTTAATCGGCATTTTCCGAACCTTGTGTTCAAGAGCGTCATTCCGCGTAGCATTCGCTTGGCAGAAGCGCCTTCGTATGGACTGCCCATTTCGGAATATGCGCCCACTTCGGTTGGGGCATTGGCGTATGAGGCTTTGGCAAAAGAATTGTTAAAAGGCGATAAACAATAGAGATATTTTTACCGCTAAGAATGCGAAGTTCGCAAAGATTTAAAAGGCTCTTCGCGCTCTTGGCGAACTTCGCGGTTCAATGGACAAGGAGTAAGCATGGCTCAACGAAAAGGTTTAGGTAAAGGGTTAGACGCATTAATCCCGGGCGGGAAAACTGCCGTGCCGCCTTCGGGCTTTGTCAGCGGCGGCGGCTCGGGTGTGCAACAAGTGGCTGTGGAATTAATTCAACGCAACCCCAGCCAACCGCGTTTGACGTTCAAAGAAGAACAACTCAACGAATTAGCCGCTTCGATCCGCGAGCATGGCGTGATTCAACCTTTGATTGTTTTGCCCAAGGGCGACGGCACATTTACTTTAATCGCCGGCGAAAGACGTTTACAAGCCTCGCAACGCGCCGGACTGAAAACGGTTCCCGTAATTCTGCGCGAAGCGAATAATCAAGAATTGCTGGAAATCGCTTTGATCGAAAACGTCCAACGCGCCGATTTGAACGCGCTGGAAGAAGCCGAAGCGTATCATCATCTGGTGCAGGATTTCAGCCTCTCGCACGAGATGGTCGCCAAGCACGTGGGGAAGAGCCGCGTGGCAGTGACCAATACCTTGCGTTTGCTTGGGCTGGCAGATGTAGTGAAACAAGCGCTAGTAGATGGAAAAGTCACCGAAGGCCATGCGCGGGCTTTATTGGCTTTATCTACGCAAAAGGCGCAATCTTCCGCTTTGCAAACGGTTATGAATCTTTCGCTGAGCGTTCGTCAAACCGAAGAATTGGTGCGAAAACTTTCGGGGGTGAGACCACTGCCAGTCAAAGCAAAGAAACCCTTTCGCAGCGCTGATATTGGCGACGTGGAAAAGAGACTGCAAAAAAGCTTGGGGACGAAAGTCGCTTTGAAGCATAGCAAAAACGGCGGAACGCTTACCATTTATTACTACTCAAATGAAGAGTTAGATTCTTTGTTAGATAAATTGACCTAACTTCAAGAGACATGGCGCCGCCATGTCTCTTTTTTTAAGGATGATTATGAAACTACTTTACAACGCCAACATTCACACGTTTGATGAAAAAAATCCGCAAGCCTCTGCAATTTTAATTGCCAGAGAAAGAATCCTTGCGGTGGGGGAGAAAGAAAAGTTAGAAAGCATTGCCCATGGCAAAATAGAAAAACAAGATATGCAAGGCAAAACCATTTTGCCCGGTCTCACCGACGCTCATATCCACATCCAACATTATGCGCTCGGGCTGACCAAAATTGACTGTGAAACCAAAACAAAAGCGGAATGTTTACAGCGAGTCGCTGAGCGAGTGAAAAACTCAAAGCCGGGAGAATGGGTTTTAGGTCACGGCTGGAATCAAAACGAGTGGACTGATAACGCTGGCTGGCCCACCCTCGGCGAGTTGGATGCGCTGGCGCCAAATAACCCGGTCTATCTCACCGCCAAGTCGCTTCATGCAGGCTGGGTTAATTCTGCCGCGTTGAAATCTGCAAACATCGTCAACCAAACGCCCGATCCAAAAAACGGAGCGATCCAACGCGATGCAAACGGCAACGCCACCGGCATTTTGTTAGAGACCGCCATGCGCTTGATCTCGGCTGTTCTTCCAGCCGCCACCGCGCAAGATATTGAAAGCGCGATTGAAAAAGCGCAACCCATTTTATGGAAGATGGGCTTGACCGGCATCCATGATTTTGACCGCCGCGATTCTTTTATGGCTCTGCAATCTTTACATGCAAAGAACAAATTAAAATTGCGCGTGAATAAAAACATCCCCGTTGAAAGCGTGGAGCAAGCTAATGATTTAGGCTTACGCACGGGCTTCGGCGATCAATGGCTGTGGATCGGCTCCGTCAAAGCCTTTATGGATGGCGCGTTGGGTCCGCACACTGCCGCGATGTTTCAACCCTATGCAGACGAACCCAATAACAAAGGCATTCTCAATATGGATGGCGAAGAACTTTTTGAATATGCGCGCAAGGCCGCAGACGTGGGCTTAAGCATGACCGTTCATGCCATTGGCGATCGCGCCAATCACGAAGTTCTCAACGCCTACGCACAACTCCGCGACTATGAAACCGAAAATGGTTTGCCGCATTTACGCCATCGCATTGAGCATGTGCAAATCCTGCATCCCGATGACGCGCCGCGCCTCGCGCAATTGAATGTGGTCGCCTCCATGCAACCGATTCACGCCGTCTCCGATATGCTCGCCGCCGATCGCTTTTGGGGAGAACGCTCCGCGCTCGCCTACGCTTGGCAGAATCAATTGAAGCATGGCGCTACGCTCGCCTTTGGATCAGACGCGCCCGTTGAATCGCCCAATCCATTTTTAGGATTGCACGCCGCAGTGACTCGCAGACGCGCAGACGGCTCTCCCTCCGCCGAGGGCTGGTACCCCGAACAGAAAATTTCTTTAGCTCAAGCATTATCCGCCTACACCGTAGGCGCCGCCTACGCCGCCAATGCGGAAAGCCGCCTCGGCAAATTGGCGGAAAATTACCTTGCCGATTTAATCGTTTTGGATGAAGATATATTTACGATAGACCCCAACGCCATACTCGCTTTGCATTCTTCGGCAACCATGCTTGGCGGAGAGTGGGTCTGGCAGGAATAAACCAATGGTTCAAAATCAACCAAAGCTCACCCCTGAAATGTTAATCCCGCGTTTGGGCGAATATCTCGTTCAAAAAGGAATGCTGACTGAAGCGGATCTGCGTAAGGCGCTGGCATATCAAGCGTCTGAAGCTTCCAGCGGAAAACAAATGTTGCTTGGGCAGGCGTTAATGGATCTGAATCTCATCACGCGCGATGAATTGGATCAAGTAGTCACCGAACAAATTGTGCAATTACGCTCCGTTTTACATGCCGCCTATCGCAATCTGGAACAAAGAGTCAAAGACCGCACGGCGGAATTGAATCAAGCCTTACAACGCCTTTCGGAATTGAGCCAGATGAAAGCCAATTTTGTGGCGAATATTTCGCATGAGCTACGCACGCCGTTGACGCACGTCAAAGGCTATTTGGAGTTGATGGTCACCGAATCGCTGGGACCGATTTCCAATGAACAAAAACATGGCTTGCAAGTTAGTCAACGCGCCGCCAGCAAACTGGAAGGCATGATTGACGATTTGATCATGTTCTCGCTTGCTACGCGCGGCGAAATGAGCATGAAACTAGAGAAAGTAGATATTCGGCGGTTGATCACGCTGGCGGTCAAATCTGCGAGTTCTAAAGCGGAAGAACGCGGCGTGCAGTTAAGTATGAGCGCTGTGACGGAAATTCCTTTCGTCCAAGCCGACCCCGAAAAAATTGGCTGGGCGGTGAATCAGCTATTGGATAACGCAATCAAGTTCACCCCGTCGGGCGGGAGCGTAACGGCTGATCTGAGAGTGGAAGGACACAACTTAGTCCAAATTTCAATTGCCGATACGGGGATTGGAATCCCTAAAGAGCGCTTTCAAGAGATCTTCGAGGCGTTCCATCAATTGGACGGCTCATCCACGCGGAATTATGGCGGCGCCGGATTGGGTCTTTCTTTAGTTCGTCAAGTTGTGGAAGCGCACGGCTCATTATTGGATGTACAATCAATAGAAGGCAAAGGCTCAACCTTTAAGTTTCCGTTACTTTCCGTCCCATAAATTAGAGGAAGCATGGATCTGAAAACGCTGGCGACATTGCACGATATTTTCAAAGAAGTCCAAAAACAGCAAAATTGGAAAGCCGCGCTGGATAAATTATTTGGCGCTTTGCGCGGCGATTTTATTTTTGACAATGTCGCCGTTTATTTTTTAGATACGCGCGCCAAGACCACTGATGTAATCTATGCGCGCGCTTTGGGGCGCGGCAAAGGCGGTGAAGCGGATACGGTTTGGGGCGAAAATTTCGCGCACGAAGTGATCGCCAAAGGTAAGATGCTTCTGCGCGAGCCTGCTAAAAAGATCCGCACGTTTGATCGGCTTTCGCAGGCTTATTTATTAGGCTTCCCGATTTCATTAAGTCCAACCAAAAAAGGCGCGATCGTGTATGTGCGTTTCGGCGGACCGCCGTATTCGGAACTGCACGTGCATTTAGCTTCTCTGCAATCGAGTTGGGCTTTAGCCATCATTGAACAAAAAGAATTGAATATCGCCTATGAAGAATTGGATTCGGTACAGCGACAAATGCGCCTGCAAGACGATTTTGTTTCGACCATCTCGCACGAATTGAGGACGCCGCTCGGTTTTATTAAGGGATACAGCACCAGCCTGCTCAGACAGGATACTTCCTGGGACGAAGCTACGCAACAGGAATTTCTCACCATCATTGACGAAGAAGCCGACCGCCTTACGCGCTTGATTGAGGATATGCTCGAATCCGCGCGCCTGCAAAGCAAGACCTTGCAGTTCAAGTTTGCGCCCATCCGCCTGGATGCATTAATCCGCGATGTGGCGATTCGCGTTAATACGCATCACCCGGACTTGAAAATTGAATTTGATTTTGAGTCTTTACCTCCGGTAGCTGGCGATGGCGTGCGGCTTTCGCAAGTTTTTGAGAACCTGTTTAGCAATGCGATTAAATACGCCCCCAACTCCACATTGAAAATTTCGGTCAAGCCGGTGGGCAACAAGGTGGTCGCTTCATTTGCAGATCAAGGCGAAGGCATTCCCGAAGATTATTTACCGTTTCTATTCGAGCGTTTTTATCGCGTGCCGGGCGAGCGCACCGTCACCGGCACGGGCTTGGGGCTGTATATCTGCAAGCAAATTGTTATGGCGCATCATGGTAATATTTGGGTAGAGTCAGTGTTGGATCAGGGCACGACCTTTTTTATCGAACTGCCCGTTGACCCAACGCTCTGACCTGCATTCATCTTTTATCCTCAAGGAGAGTTGTATGGCCAAGCGAATTTTGATCGTGGACGATGAACCTCGGTATCTGCGGCTTTTGGAAGCGAACCTGCGCACGGAAGGCTACGAAGTATCCACCGCGCAAGACGGCGTGCAAGCCTTGGACGTTTTCTCTGCTCAGCCAATAGATTTGGTTTTGCTGGACGTAATGATGCCGCGCTTAGACGGTTTTGGCGTGTGCCAAAGACTGCGCGAATTCTCAAGCGTGCCGATCGTCATCCTCACCGCCCGCGGCGAAGAGCAAGATCGCGTGCGCGGCTTGGACCTTGGCGCAGACGATTACTTGGTCAAACCTTTCTCCGCTACCGAGTTATTAGCCCGCGTGCGCGCTGTTTTGCGGCGCGTACAAGCCCCCTCCGAAGTGGGGCAGGCGCGCTTCTTCACGCACGATAGTTTGAAAATTGATTTTGCGCGCGCGGAGGTTTGGATCGGCGAACAGCCGATTTCGCTCTCCGCGACGGAATACCGCCTTTTGCTTCAATTCGCGCATAACATTGGCAAAATCCTCACATCGGAAGACCTGCTCTCCAGCGTGTGGGGCGCTGAATATAAAACTGATAAAGAAATTTTATGGGTGAGCATTGCCCGCCTCAGACAAAAACTGGAGGAGGATGCTCACAGCCCCAAGCATATTGTCACGCGCTCGGGACTCGGCTACCTGATGCCGCCGATTGAAGCATGACATAAAACGAGTACGCGAAAGGCGTACGGAAAGAGTCCATGCCTGAGAAGAATATATTAATCGTAGATGCCGACGTGGCGAGTAGAAATTTCATTGCGCGGAATCTCGTCGCCCAAAAATATCAAGTTCTTCAGGCTGGCTCTGGTAAAGAGGGATTAATTTCCGCTTGGCGCGACCGCCCGGATCTGATCATCATTGATCCAACCCTCCCGGATTTAAAAGGCGAGGAAATTTCCGCAAAACTCCGTCAGGATGCGCGCACAAAAGACATCCCATTAATCGCATTAAGCGGCGACCCCAGCGTCCTGCGGATTAAATCCTGTTTGGATGCGGGCTTTAATGAATATATTACCAAATCGGGGCAGGCAGTTGCCACGCTTAATGAAACCGTTAATCGGCTCTTGGGAATTACCGCCGCCACTGCCAGAGAAGGCGGGCTATTAATTGTTTTTGCCAGCGCCAAAGGCGGAGCTGGCACATCCTCTCTTTGCGCGAATATTGCGATGAATATCAGCCAGACTCAGCCGGAAGCGAAAGTGGCGCTGGTGGATTTGGTTTTGCCAATGGGCTCAATTGCGCCTTTGGTTGGGTATCTGGGTCAGCAAAATATTGTCACCGTCGCCGATATTCCGCCTTTGGAAATGAAGCCCGATTATTTTGAAACCGAACTCCCTGAGATTCCGCTGTGGAAGTTCAACTTGTTAGCTGGCTCGCCGGACCCGGAAAGCGGCAATCGTTTGAACGTGGCGCGGATTTGGGATATTGTGGCGGGAATTAAATCCGCATTTGATTATGTGTTGGTGGATTTAGGACGTTCGCTCTCCAAGATCAGCCTGCCTTTGCTACAACACGCAGATTTAATCGCATTAATCGTCAGCACAGACCTGAGCGCAGTGCATTCAGCTAAAATTTTGTTGGATTATCTGAAGAACAAAGGCGTCCGCGAAAACGCGATTTTTACAATTCTCAACCGCGCAGTGGGCTTGGAAGGAGCAAGCAAGCCAGACGCAGAGAAAATTTTAGAAATGCCAATCAAAGCGACCATTCCGTATTTGAGCGGCAATTTCGCGCTGGCAAATAATCAGCGCCAACCTTATTCGCTGAAATTCCCCAAAGAAACCGCCGCTTTCATCTTTGCAGAAACTGCCCGCGAGATAACCGCGCTTGCATATAAGATGAGAACGGAATAAAATCAACCACGCGCTTCATCTATCAAAGTTTGGGAGATTCCTATGACGATCGAATATGATGATAAAGGCAAGTTTTTTACGGATGTTGTTACCAAAACCTCCATCCCGTCAGTCATTCAAACCACTGCGCATTTAATTCGCGGCAATGTGCATGTGCGTCAGGGGGAACGCTTGAAAAATGAATTAGAGAATAACGAGAAATTTACGGCAGTCACCGATGCGACCGTTTACGATTATGAGGGCAAGGTTGTCTTCACTGGCCGCTTTCTCGCCGTCCGACGCGATCAGATCGTCTGGGTGATGCCCGAAGATCAGGATGCCGAAGGATGAACTCGATGTTCTCCTCCGGCTTAACCAGCCAAGACCTGACCCGCCTAAAAAAATACCTGACGGATAGCCTGGCCCGCGCGGTTGAAATGGAAGGCATCCCCGCCGCGCAACGCAATACCTTTGTTCAACAAAATATCCATAAAGCTTACGAACAAACGCAATTGAAACTCCCTGAAGATTTGAAGAAGCAAATCTTCAGCCAAGTGTTGAACGATATTCTTGGCTACGGCCCAATTCAAATTTTATTGGACGATCCCGATGTTTCCGAGATCATGGTCAATGGACCAAAGAAGGTTTTCATCGAGAAAAAAGGTCAACTCTCCCGAGCCAATGTGGCGTTTGACGATGACGACCATGTTGTCCGCATTATTGAGCGCATCATCCTGCCGTTAGGTCGCCGCGTGGACGCTGATTCTCCGACCGTAGATGCGCGTCTGCCGGATGGCTCGCGCGTGAATGCAGTCGTGCGTCCAGTCTCGATTGACGGACCTTCGATCACCATCCGTAAATTCCGCAAAGATAAATTGAAGGTTGAAGATTTAGTTACCTATGGCTCGCTCACGCAACAAATGGCGGAGTTCTTAAGAGCCTGCGTCAAAGCTCGTTTTAATATCGTCATTTCTGGCGGTACGGGTTCGGGTAAAACTACTTTATTAAATGTGATGTCTGGATTTATCCCCGACGACGAGCGGATCATTACTATTGAAGACGCCGCCGAACTGCAATTACAACAAGATCATGTAATGCGTATGGAAACCAAAAGCGCGAACATTGACGGGCATGGCGCAGTCACCATCCGCGATTTGGTGAAAAATTCCCTGCGTATGCGCCCGGATCGAATCGTCGTCGGTGAAGTGCGCGGCGGCGAAGCGCTGGATATGCTCCAAGCGATGAACACGGGTCACGATGGCTCGCTCACCACCGTCCATTCCAATTCGCCGCGCGATGCGCTCTCCCGTCTGGAGACGCTCGTCCTCATGGCTGGCATGGATTTGCCGCTCAAAGTTGTGCGCCAGCAAATCTCTTCGGCGATTGATCTCATCGTGCAACAAACCCGCCTGAAGGATGGTCAGCGTAAAGTCACCGCTATCACCGAAGTCTCCGGCATGGAGGGCGATGTGGTAATTTTGACGGATATTTTCAAATTCAATCAGACCGGCGTCACTACCGAAGGGAAGGTTTTAGGCGAATTAAGCCCAACCGGAATCCGCCCCAACTTTACGCCGCGCCTCGAAGCGGCGGGTTATAAATTAGGCGTGGAAGTGTTTGCCGCAAACTTATCCAACCGCTCAGGCTCGCGCCGCTAAAACACTCTGCTATAATTTAGCTATCTTATCAATCGAGTCAGAGGATTTATGAACAACGCCCAAATTACAATTCGCGCCAAGAAACTAGGTTTGCTCATCCGAGACGCGCGCGCTTCAGAAAGACGGAGCGTGAAAGAATGCGCGGACGCGATTGGGATTAAGCCGGGTCTCTTCCGCGCTTATGAAGAGGGACTTCGCTCGCCGTCTTTGCCGGAATTGGAGACTTTTGCTTTCTATTTGAAAGTCCCCATTGCCAAGTTTTGGAGCAAAGATATTAGCTCGGACGATCCCTCGCCAATCGAATCGCTGGATTTGCCGCGCTTGATAACCATCCGTCAGCGCATGATCGGCGCTTTACTGCGGCAGGAACGCACCAATGTCAACATGTCTCTGCGGCATATTGCGGAAGAAACGGGCATTCCCCAAGCCCGCCTTAAAGCTTACGAACTTGGCTCCAAATCTATCCCTCTGCCTGAATTGGAAGTTATTCTCAGTTTGCTGGGAAGCCGCATCGAAACTTTCTTCGATCAAAGCGGACCCGTCGGTCAGTGGATGACCGGTCAAAGCGCCATGCAAAAATTCCTCGATCTGCCCGCAGACCTGCAGGAGTTTATCTGCCAGCCGGTCAATCGCCCATATTTAGATTTAGCCCTAAAACTGAGCGATATGTCTAAAGAAAAACTCCGCTCCGTCGCCGAAGGCTTACTCGATATTACTTTATAAACCGTTTCGCTAATCTCCCGCTTGCAAAGAATGCGCGCGGGATTTTAATTTCCCTATACAGGTGTAATATGACCATAGACCCCGCCCAACTCGCCGCTCAAGCCACGCAAGCCTTTCAACAAAAAAAATATGAAGAAGCCGCGCAAGGCTTTGCCTCAGCCGCTAACTTCTATGCCGAAAAGCGCGATGAATTAAACGCCGCGGAAATGCGCAACAACCAGAGCGTCGCTTTATTGCAAGCGGGCAAGGCGCAAGAAGCGCTGGAGGTTGTGGAACGCACGGATGAAATTTTTGCCAACGCCAAAGATCTCAAGCGGCAAGCGCTGGCTTTAGGCAATCAGGCGGCGGCGCTGGACGGGTTGAAAAGATATGACGAAGCGCTGAAAAAATACGAACGTTCGGCTGATTTGTTTGCGGAAATCAAAGATGGCGATATGCGCGCCGTCGTTTTACGCGCCGCCGCCGCCGTCAAACTCAAAACCGGTCAAGTCACCGATTCCGCGTTTAAGATGATGGGGTCTTTAGAAGCCAAAGAAAAACCGTCCATCTTTGAACGCATCTTGAATTTTTTCCTCCGTTTTCTGCGATGATTAAGCTCAATCACTGCGTGCGCCGCGCAGTTACGGAGGATCATCAGCAAATCGCCAACTTGATGTTCTCTGAAACCAACATCCACCGGCATTTGGATTGGCGCACGCCGTTGGAATGGCTCGGCGCTCCGCATTATTGGGTTTTGGAAGAGGCTGATAAAGTTAGCGCGGCGCTGGCTTGCCCAGAAGATCCGCCGCAAGTCGCTTGGATCCGCCTTTTTGGACATCATGCGCATCTTTCCGCCGCTGAGGCTTGGTCTCCGCTCTGGGAAATAGCCCGCGCTGTGGCAGTTGAACAAGCTAATCTGCAAGTTGCGGCAATTGTGGTCAAACGCTGGTTTCAAGACCTTTTATATTCCGCCGGGTTTTCGCTGAAGCAAAATATCGTCATGCTCGATTTGCAGAAAAAAGATTTTTGTCCTTTTCCAACTCCGCAAGGGATACATATCCGCCCTTTGCAAGAAAGCGATTTACCGGCGGTGGCGAGATTGGATTTAGAAGCCTTCGGCTCTTTTTGGCACAACTCATTGGATGCGTTACAGCGCGCTAAAACATTGGCAAGCTATGCCTCCGTAGCGGAAGATGAATCCGGTTTGCTTGGCTATCAACTTAGCACAGGCAATCCATTTGGGACGCACCTCGCCAGATTGGCGGTCTGTAAAGCGGCGCAGGGACGCGGGATCGGCTCCGCGCTGGTCAGCGAATTAATCCAAAAAATGAATCTGGACAGAACCTCGCGCCTTTCCGTCAACACGCAAGAGGATAATAGCGCCTCGCTGAATGTCTATAAAAAAATTGGATTTAAACGCACGGGCGAAGCCTACCCCGTGCTGGTTTATGCCAAAGCTTATTAATTCAACATCCCGCTTGGAGGTTATATATGAAGCGCTTTGAAACAAAATGGACGACAGACGACCATCTCGAAATTTTCGCCCAAGGCTGGGAGCCAGACCAGCGCGCCCCTAAAGCGGCGATCTGCTTGGTGCATGGGCTTGGCGAACACAGCGGACGCTATGAACATGTCGCTGAGGCGTTTACTAAAGACGGCTACGCTATGTTTGGATTTGACTTGCGCGGGCATGGCCGTTCAGGCGGACCGCGCGGTCATTTTCCTTCCAGCGAAGCGGTTTTGCAAGATATTGATCTTTTATTTACGCACGCTCGTGAGCGCTACCCTGAATTGCCGCTCATTTTATATGGTCACAGCCTCGGCGGAATTTTAGTTTTATATTATGGATTGAAGCGCAAACCAAAAGTAAAAGGAGTGATTGCCACCAGCCCAGGCTTGCATACCGCTTTAGAAAGCCAGACCGGCAAAATTATCGCCGCCCAAATCTTAGGGCTTATTGCGCCCACTGTTTTGCTCCCCAGCGGCTTGGATGCGCACGCCATTTCACACACGCAAGCGGTGATTGATAAGTATCAGCAAGACCCGCTCGTCCACGATAAAATTTCATTAGGCTTTGGGCGCACGATGCTCGGCGTCACCAAATGGACGCTGGAACATGCCGCTGAATTCCCAGCGCCGCTCCTCTTGATGCATGGCAAAGAAGATCGGATCGCTTTTCCATCCAGCAGTATTGAATTCGCCGCCGCCGCGCCGGAGAAAAGCACGCTCGTTTTGTGGGATGAAGGCTATCACGAACTGCATAATGAGCCTGAGCAAGCCGAAGTTCTCAAAACCATGCTGATCTGGATGAACGCGCGCTTGAATGAATAGCTCATTTTTCCGCCTCAGGTAAGATAAGAACCTTTTAACCCCATCCTAGACAAAACAATTTTCGCATGGCAAAATGACTTGTAATTATTAAAAGCATAGGAGCAAATATGAATCAACCCAATCATTCCGGCGCGCGAAAAACGCGCCGAGAACAGATGCGTCAACGGGAAGCCCGCGGACGCAATATCTTTATGGCGGTAATTGTCGTCGTCGCTTTGTTTGTTGCGTTTCTGATTATTTACCCCAATGTTCGACCGATTACGAATGTTGAGGCGGTCAAGATAAAAGAGCGCGTGCAAGCGGACGCGAATCACATGGGCGACCCGAAAGCGCCGGTGCAGATTGTTGAATTTGCCGATTATCAATGCCCGTATTGCGAGCGCTTCGTAGCGAATACCGAGCCGTTGCTTGAAGAAACATACGTGGATACCGGAAAGGTCTACTTCACCTACCGCTCCGCCGGCAACTGGGTGAGCGGTAATATTGGCGGCGGCACAGAATCCGCAGATGCGGCGGCGGCGGCTTATTGCGCGGGCGATCAAAACCTATACTGGGGAATGCACGATATGCTGTATGGAAATGTCATCGGCGAGAACGTCGGCTCGTTTTCAGATCGGCGTTTAGCCGCGATCGCCGAGAAAGTCCCCGGCTTGGATTTGGCTAAATACAACGAATGCTACAACGGCAACAAATATAAAGCGCAAGTGGATCAAGATCTTAAGGACGCCCTCGCTTCGGGGATGACTGGAACGCCGTCCTTCTTAATCACCTACACCGATGCAAGCGGCGCGCAAGTCCCCTTGGTATACACGGACCCAAGCGGCAAAACGCTTCAAGGCTTAATTGAAGGCGCGCAAACCTTTGAGTTCTTTCAAGAAAAAATTGAAGCCGCTCTCGCCGCCGCCGGAAAATAAACTGAACGAAAAAAAATAATAAAAAGCAGGACGCGCTCAAAGGCGCGTCCTGCTTTTTATTTCTATCCATTCCTCATTTGGTTGAGCGCCTGACGATATTGCTCCACGTTGGCGGGATTCATCAACACAATTTGGTTGATGATATCCGCCGCGTTTTCATGGTCGGCTCTTTGCACGAGCGCATCGGCGAGAGCGTCGAGTATTTCAACCGCCTCCTCCGTGCGCCCGGCTTGATGTAATTGTGCCGCCAGCGTGCGCTTGAGCAAGGGTTGATCGTCATGCTCTTGAACCAATTCTTCCAAAAAGGGGATGATTTGTTCGGCTTTACGCTGGCTTTCTAAGTAAGTGAGATAGTTTTCCAACTCGCCTAGCGCTTTATCCGTTTGCGCCATGCGGAGGTATAAGTCAATTAATTGTTTGCGCGTTGCCGTGTCTTCTGGCGCCAACGTGCGGATCTGCTCATAAACGCGCAGGGCTTGCTTCCAATCCAACCTTTGTAAATCTATATCCGCCATACGGTTGAGGATGTGCACGTTCCATTCACGGTTGGCGCTGCCCTGTTGAATCACGCGCAGGGCGGTGGTATAGGTTTTGCGCGCCATATCCAAATCCGCCAGGCGATAGTAAATCGCCGCGAGTTCAAGATATTCGCGGATCGCGTCGTCAATTTGACCGCGCGCGATCAACTGCTCGATCAGGCGGTTGCGCGTCGGCATGTCCATTGGAGAAAGCTGGATGATACGGCGGAGCAGTTTCGTCGCCTGCCCAACCTCGCCGCGCACGCCATACGCATGAGCGACCACGCTGAATTTGGCGATCGCGTCGGCAGTATGACCTTCTTGAACGAGCAAATCGCCCATCAGCGAATGGATTGGCAGGTAAGTGGGGGCGTGTTGAATCGCGTCGTAGGCTTCGTCCATTGCGGAGCGTAAACTGCCCAAACGCGCAAGTTGATTGATGCGGTTAATCGATTCCAGCACAGAACTGGATTGCGCCTGCAAGATCACGTCCGCCAACGGCGAGAGCATACCGCCCTCAGACTTGGGCATTTGCTCGCGGGTTTTGTGCAATTGCTCGCGCCAATCTGAGCGCATTAACAAATTATGGATGTTATCGCAAACTTTCTTTTGCGCCGCTTCGTCTTTTTGACTTTGTTGCGCTTCAATGATTGGTTCGTAGCTCAGGCGGAGATCGTCCGCTTTTTCTAACGGCACAATGGCGGCATCGGCGGTTTTTAGCGCTTCCAAATAATGTAAAGCGGCTTCGGCATATTGCGTCTTTTTAGCGGATATTTGCCCAAGCAATAATTGCGAAGCCAAGGCGTAATCCGAATGCTTGATAGTGTTTTGTAAAAATCTCTGCGCGCTTTCATAGCGCTCGCCTTTGAAGCGCAAATGACCTAAATTGAAATATAAAGAAGGGTGCGAGAAGCCGGCGTCTATGGCATGTTCCATTTCTTCGGCGGCTTGGGCTTCGTTGCCTTTGGTCTGCGCGTCAATTGCCTGACTCAGATACATGATCACTTTGACTTGATCGTTTTGTTCCAGAGAGAGTCCGCCGGTGCCGCGCATCAGCGAGGACATGCCGCGCCGTTCTTGCGCGGAAGGGCTGTTATCGTCGGTGAGTTCGAAGAGCAATTCCGCGAGTTGCGTTAATGCTTTTTGACGCGCTTCAGCTATCGGGTCCAGCCCAGAGCCGATCTTCGTCTCAGGCTCTTGCAATTGCTTAACCTGCGACATGCGGATCGGTCCCGTGCCGCCCTTTCCACGAATGGGTTTGGGCAATAGCTGACCGGTCTTTAGCAAAGTTTGGGCTTGTTTCACTTCCGAACTGTTCGGCAAAATGGTTTGCGCCTTCTCGACCATCTCTTGGCTTTTTTCTGCGTTGCCGGCGCGTTGTAATAAACTAGCTACGGCGAGATATTCCCGCACGGCTTGTTGCTGATGATTTAATTTTTCGTGCACCTGCGCGAGGCGCGAATGAGCTTGAATGTGTTCGGGGTTTAAGTTGGTGACGCGCACCCAGTTCTCGAGAGCTTTTTCCGTATCGCGTTGTTGGAAGAAGAGATCGCCCGCGCGCATGGCGGCTTCGGTGGCGGTCCGCAGATCGCCAGTGCGCTCGGAGAGTTGCGCCACTTTCTCCATCGGCACGGGATCGTCCTTAGAGATTTTGGCGACGTTGATATAAATTTGCAAAGCCTCTTCGATATTGCCCACTTGAAACAAAGCCAACCCCAAACTGTTGAGCGCTTTTGGATGGTCGGGCGAAGTTTGCAAAGCGCGCCGATAAGCGGCGATGGCTTTTTCCCACTCCTGATCCCAAGCGGCGGAGTGACCGTCGTTCATTGCTTTGAGGAAGGTATCTTCTTGTCCGGGCATGGCTGTATCTTTCGGGAATGATTTTTGATGAGCGTCAGCGCAATTATAACCTTGTATTGACGGAATGGAACGCGGAGAAAGTTGAGCAATAAGATTATAATTTTCAAAACGCCGCGCGCCTTGAAAATTAATCTGGAATCTTTTATGACCTTTGAACAGATTTTTGTTTTGCTCGTTTTGATTATCCCCCTGCTCTTGGTTTTCTTAAACCGCCTCAGGGAGGATGTGGCGGCGCTTTTAATGGCGGTGGCTTTGGGCATGGCGCAATATTTTGGAGCCGCCGTTTTAGGTCCCGCGCACACGCCCGCCGATGCGGATAAAGCCCTCACTGGTTTTGGCACGCCGGAAGTGATCGCCCTGCTTTCGTTGTTTATCATCACCGCCTGCTTGGATAAATACGGCGTCACGCGCTGGATCGCCAGAAAATTACTTTCGCTGGGCGGGCGCTCAGAACAAAGATTGATCGGTTTATTTGCTTTTACTGCCGCCTTCCTTTCGCTGTTTATGAATACATTAGCGGCTGGCGCTCTGCTTTTACCGAGCGCGCTCAACGCTTCGCATCGCACCGGAATTAAGCCTAGCAAACTTCTCATCCCCATCGCCTATGGCACGATGTTAGGCGGCGCGGCGACGTATCTAACTACGGCGAATATTATTGTCAGCGGCTTATTGCGCTTAGCGAACCCGCCGCAACCCGCTCTGACCATTTTGGATTTCATTCCAACCGGCGGATTCGTCGCCCTCACTGGCTTGCTCTTTCTAACCTTTTTTGGGCGACGCTTTCTGCCAGACCGCGAACCGCCAACGGTCAAAATGGAGCCAAGTAGCGAGGAGTTGACTCGTACTTTCCAATTGGTGGAGCGCATGTGGGAAGCGGAAGTCTCTCCTGAAGCGGCGATTGCCAATAAATATCTCTATCAAACGGACATTGGGAAAGAATTGGGCATGGCAGTTTTGGGCATTCGGCGCGGCGAACGGATTTTTTCCGCGAGCGATACCGCCAACCGCATTCAAGCCGGCGATACGCTGTTGATCATTGGACGCGAAGAACGCGCCTTGCAATTGGAGCAGGCGGGTTTGCGCGTTTACCGCTCAACCCAATCCATTTCGGCTTTGCCCCGCGATACAGTCTTCGCCGAAGTTATTCTTCCGCCGCGCTCCGCGCTTGAAGGAAAAAACCTCAGAGATTTAGGCTTTCGCAATCGTTATGGATTTATCGGAATCGCCTTGTGGCGCGGACAACGCAGTTACCGCACCGATGTCGCCGCGCTTGAATTGCACGCAGGCGATACGCTTTTGCTGATGGGTCCCGCCGAAAAACTACCAGACTTAAAGAACCAACATGATTTCGTCGTCGTTGAGTCCGCTTCAAATAAAGACGAGTTAGACCTTCCGCGCGTTTTACTGACGCTCGGAATTTCGATTGGCGCATTAATCGCGCTCTTTGCCGGAATGCCCGTGGAGATTGCGATGCTCGCCGCCGCCGTATTAATCCTCCTCGCCGGCTTGATGCGGCCGGATGAAATGTATCAAGCCGTCAAGTGGCGCGCTATCTTTTTGATCGCCGGAACGATCTCGATCAGTTACGCGCTCATTCAAACCGGGCTGGCGCAACTTTTTGGAAATGCGATTGTCAGTTGGGTTGCCCCTTTGGGCGCAATGGGTTTAATCGCCGGAGCGTATTTGTTAAGCGCCGCGCTGACGCAAGTCATGGGCGGGCAAATTTCCCCGTTGATCGTTGCGCCCATCACGATCAGCGCCGCGCTTCAATTGGGCGTCAACCCGCAGGCGGTGGCTTTGGTCACGGCGATTGCCGGTTCGATCTCCTTCATCACGCCGCTCTCGCATCCAGTCAACATCATTATGATCGCGCCCGCCAATTACGCCTTCCGCGATTTCGTCAAAAGCGGTTGGGCGTTAACCGTCGTCTGCTTTGTCGCTTTGATGTTTGCGACCTGGCTGTTTTGGATTTTATAAAACGCCGCGCAAATTTATAACACGACCATCTCGCCCCAACTCGCGCCCGCTCTGGCTTCTGTTTCGAGCGGGATGCTCAACGGGTAGGCATTTGCCATCGTCGTTTGTACGACGTGCGCCGTTTGTTCTAATTCTTTCTTCGGGCATTCCAAGACCAATTCATCATGCACTTGCAAAAGCATTTTAGCTTTCAATCCAGAAGCCTGTAACGCGGATGGAATCTTCAGCATTGCCAATTTCATAATATCTGCCGCCGTGCCTTGAATGGGCGCGTTGATCGCTTCGCGTTCTTCGCGGTTTTTCATTTGCACGTTCACTTTGCCTTGTAAAGCGGGGAAGTAGCGCTTGCGCCCCAATAAAGTTTCCACATAGCCAATTTCTGCGGCTTGTCTGCGGATGCCGTCCAAATATTTTTTGACGCCGGGGAATTTTGTGAAATAGGCTTTCACAAAATCTTCCGCTTCGGCGAGAGTCAAATCTGTGGAGCGGGTTAGCCCAAAAGCGGACATGCCATAGATCAAACCGAAGTTGATCGCCTTGGCATGGCGGCGCATATCTTTCGTCACTTTTGCTAATTCAAGATCGTAGATGGCGGCGGCAGTGGTGGCGTGAATATCTTCTCCGGCGCGAAAGGCTTTCAGCATGGCTTCGTCTTGCGCCATGTGCGCTACGATGCGTAATTCAATTTGCGAATAATCTACGGAAAGCAAAACATTGCCGCTTTCTGCAATAAAACCATTACGCACGCGCCGACCGGTTTCGGTGCGGATGGGAATATTTTGTAAATTTGGATTGTTTGACGAAAGCCGCCCAGTCACTGCGCCAACTTGACTGTAAGAAGTATGCACGCGACCAGTTCGTGGGTTGATCGCCGCTGGTAGCGCATCCACATAAGTGGATTTGAGTTTGGCGAGTTCGCGTTGTTCAAGAATCCATTCTAGGATGGGATGTTTATCGCGCAACATCTCTAACACGTCTGCCGAGGTGGAGTAAAAGCCCGTCGCTGTTTTGCGCCCTTTGTCCGGCGGTTCGAGGCGCAAGTGATTGAATAAAACGTCCGAAAGTTGTTGGGGCGAGTTGAGGTTAAACGTCTTGCCGGCCTGGGCAAAAACTTCCTTTTCAATTTCCGCAAGGCGTTTTTCTAATTCTTTAGACATCTCAGCGAAGAACTTTGTATCAATCAAAGCGCCGGTCATTTCCATCTCTGCCAGCACAGGCGTGAGCGGCAAATCAATTTCGGCTAAGAGTTTTTCGCCGTTCACGCGCTTCAAGTCTTTTTGCAAGATGGGCATGAGCCGAAGCGTAGTTTCAGCATCGGCGGCGGCGTAAGGCGCTACCGCTTCAATCGCCACAGCGTCCATTGTGATTTGCTTTTTGCCTTTGCCGATTAATTCTTCAATATGAGTCATCTCTTCACCTAAACGATTCTCGGAAAGGTTTTTTAGCCCAAGATGGCGTGAAGCGGGGTCAACGATAAATTCGGCAAGCATCGTATCGAAAGTAAGCGGCGTGACGGTTAATCCATAACGCGCAAAGATGATGTAATCATATTTTGCATTGTGCGCCACTTTGCCAACTTTCGGATTCGTCATGGATGGAGTTAACGCCGCCATCACTTTTTGAATTGGCAAATTATTTCCTGAAGAATGTCCAACTGGAATGTAATATCCTTCCCCTTCTTTGATAGCAAGTGAAATGCCAACCAACTCGGCGCTCATCTCGTCTGTCGAGGTGGTTTCGGTATCAAAAGAAATCACCTGCGCTTTTGCCAATTCTTTTTTCAAAGATTCAAGTTTGTCATCCGAATCCACAATCACTACTTCAATCTTTGACGGTGTAGCGATAATCACTGGAGCGGCTTGCGTTTCAAACATCGAAATTTGTTCGCCCGCCTTGCCGCGTTTAGGCGAAGCGACGACTTCCGTCGCAGTTGGGGCGTTGCCGCTAATCGCTGGAATTTTCGCCAGCAAAGTTTTGAATTCCATCTCTTGGAAGAAGGCTTCGAGTCGGCTTGGCTCAAACGCTTTGACTTCTGCATGTTCAAGATCAAGTTTGATGTTCAAATTCACTTCAATCCGCGCTAGGTCGCGGCTCATGTAAGCCGCTTCTTTGTTCGTCTCAAATTTTCCGCGCCAACGGTTTTCTACTTGGTCTAAATTTTCATAAATTGCGTCCAACGTGTTGAATTTTTCGAGCAGGGCAATCGCGGTTTTTTCGCCCACGCCTTTAATGCCGGGGATATTATCGGAAGTATCGCCAACTATCGCTTTGTAATCCACCACTTGATTTGGACGCACGCCTAATTTTTTGATCACGTCTTGATCGGTGATATAAGTTTGATTATCGCCCGCCAGATAAACCGCCGTGCGCTCATTCACTAGCTGAAGCAGGTCTCTGTCGCCGGTGATGATTTTCACGCCCAAGCCTTGCTCCGCCGCCGCTTTGGCAATACTGCCCAGCACATCGTCCGCTTCGTAGCCTTCCATCTCCAAGCGTGGAATGTTGAACGCATCCACCATCTCGCGAATCCGTTCAATTTGCGGGCGCAAATCATCAGGCATCTTTTCGCGTGTGCCTTTATATTCAGGGAAAATCTGATCGCGAAAGGTTTTGCCCACGTCAAATGCCACGGCTAGATATTCCGGCTTTTCTTGGTCCAACACGCGAATCAATTCACGCGCAAAACCATAAACGCCAGCCGTCGGTTGCCCAGTGGAAGTTTGCCAGCGTGAGCTTCCACTGCCGCCGGCAGTCAGCGCAAAGTACATACGGTATGCAAGGGCATGTCCATCAATTAAGTAAAGAGTTGGGGGCATAGATTTAATTCCAAACGATGAAGTTAAATATAAAACGCAGAGGTCATTATACTCTGCGTTTTTTTCTCTAAAGGAAGGGCGTTTGCGTTATTTTTTATCCGTTTTGCGGAAGCGCCTCTTGCCCTTGGCGTTGGCGGGTTTGGCGAATGTAATCGCGCACGAGTTGCGGCGGGTGCGGTTGCGTGCCGCCCATGATCAAGTAGCCGGGCGCCCAAAAATCTCCCGATGGATTCTCTTTTTTGAAGCGCGGGAACTCGCTGAAAATTTTCTCGGAGGTTTGTTGGCGCACGATCCGCATTAAGTAGCCGGGGGAGGAATTAGGCTGAACATTGACGACCCATTGTAGATATTCGGGGCGAATTGCCAAAAATTCGAGCCGCCAGCCAAAAGCCACGCAGATATGCGGAAGCCACTCATCCATTCTTTCGGATAAATCGCCGGTGAGGAAGTGAGATGAAAAGCGCGGCACGAGTAAACAAGCGTAAGTTAAGTGATACAAGCCGGCGGTGGTTGGCTCTACTACTAATTTCCGAGCGGCTTCGGTGGTGGAACTTTCACGAGTCACATCCGTATCGGAGGTGGGCTTGGCGACTGGCGTTTCAGGTCTGGGTTTGGAATGTGCCGGCGCGGTGACTTCCACGTCAAATGAAGCAATGGAAGGTTGCGCTTCGACCTTTTGAGCGGGGATGGGGATAGAAGCCGGTTGCAGAATCGGCGGCGAATTGCGATGGTAGGCAATCGCGTCTGAAAGCGGCGAAGAAATGCGCGTTTGATTAGGGTCAAACGGCATCTGGGGCGGGGGCTGGGTGTCTCTTTGCGCCGAAGCGAGATTCGGGTTTGGCGGAGGCACGGACTTTAGAATATCTGAAATTTGCGGAATATCGTCAGCATCTTCCGGTTCTTCTTCTGGCTGAGCGGCTTTGAGTTGTTGCGTATTGCCTTTATCGTTATCCAGCTTGTAAACCAGTTGGCTGGCTTGTGAGCGGATTGTGCTAAAGGGCGTCTCTGCGTCAAAAACCAGAGCCAGCACAACGTCCGTAGCGAGGCGCGTGGCGTACAGCATGTGCTCGGCTTTGGTGCTTTCAAGCCGAATGAAGCGCAGTAAATCCGCGCCTTTTTGCCCGTCCCAATTCCGCGTGACGGTTTGCGCCAGTTCTTTGGCGGCGCTTTGAGAAAGACCGCCCGCATAAGCCCAGAGATCGTTTTTGCGCGTGATTAAAGCCGCTTGTGAAGAAGACTCAAGCGTGAGGCGGGTGAGGTGTTGCGCGGCTTTGGTGACATCGTTGAGCCAAGGGTGGGTTTTTGATTCGGCGGCGGCTGGAGTGGGCGTTGAGGCGGGGTAAGGCTTGCTGATTGCGGTTAAAAAGTCTGACATATCGAATGGTTTCCTGACCAGAATCCATGGACGCAGGCTGTCGAAGACGGGAGGGGTTTGTTTATCATCGCAAATGATGACTAGATTGATACTCCCGCTAATGGTGCGAAGGGCGCGGCCGATTTCTTCAACGGCATTTTCTCCGAGCGCCAGATCGAGCATGGCGAGCGGAATGCCGGATTTATCAGCCAGAACAATAGCCGTTTCTTTGTTGGCGGCGACCTGAATCCGATATAGAGCCGTCTCTTCCATCGTTTGACGGATTGATTCTCCGGTGTTTTTGGAATTGGTAACGACCAGAATATCGGCAGGCATTTCATAAAGTTTATCACGAGCGCGAATGAGAATCAAGTGAGCGCCCACTCCCCGAAAGGTACCTAACGAAACTGTCTATTCGACTTGAAATTTGAGCGAGATTGTGCTATTTAAGAGGGATATTTCAGAGATTAAGGGTGATTCACCATGCACAGAGAACGAGTTTCGGAAAACGTATATTGGTTTCAGAGTGAAATTTACGCCCAAGTGACCGCCGGGGTGATCATTGGTCCCCAATGGGCGGTGGTAATTGACACCCTCGCCTTGCCTGAGGAAACTCTCGGTATGCGCGAATTTATCGAGCATGAACTGGGCGTGCAGGTGCGCTATGTGATTAACACCCACTACCATGCCGACCATTCCTGGGGCAATTGTTTCTTTCCGGGCGCGACGGTCATCGCTCACGCAAATTGCCGTAAATTTTTGGAAGAAGTCGGCATCCCCTCGTTGGCGGGCGCGCAAAAACAAAACCCAAGTTTGCGGAATGTGAAGATCGTCCTTCCACAACTGACGTTTGCTTCCGGCGAATTGACCATGCGCGTCGGGAAGAAGAATCTGATCCTCGCTCAGGCATTCGGTCACAGCCCGGACGGCATCTCCGTTTTGGTAGAAGAAGACCGCGTGTTGTTTGCCGGAGATTCGTTCATGCCCTTGCCGTATGTGGTGGATGGCGATATTGACGACTCGCTCGCTTCAATCAAGAAGATCGGCAAGATGGGGTTGGAAAATATCATTCAGGGTCATGGCGATATCATCCTGCGCGGCGAAATTGACGCGGCTGTTCGTGAAAATACAAATTACTTGAATAACATCAAGAAGGCGGTCAAAGCCGCCGGGAAACGCAAGAATGTGGAAGAATATCTGGACAGCATTCATATCGAAGATTGCGGCAAGAGCCGCGTGCATTTAGGCGGCTTGGCAATTACCTTGCACGAGCGAAATTTGCGGGCGTTATATCAACAAATGCACGATTAAGCACAGAGTTGAATAAAGAACGCAGGCATGACCAAAATGCTCGAAGCGGCGGACGCTCGGGCATTTTTATATTTCCCGCTTTTGCAGTTTTGGCTTAAAATTTATAAACTTGCAGAAAATCAAAAGCCAATCGGATTTTTTGCGAGCGTGAGGAGAAAAGCCTATGGGCGTGATGATGCAAGCCTTTCATTGGGATTGTCCGCGTGAGGATCAAAAAGAATTTCAGTGGTGGAAATATGTAAACGAAAAAATCCCCGAACTCGCTAAAGTCGGTTTTACCGCGCTTTGGTTGCCGCCGATTCATAAAGCCGCAAACTTGGCGGGACCTTCCATGGGTTACGATCCGTATGATTATTACGACCTCGGCGAATTTGCTCAAAAGGGAACTACGCCGACTTGGTTTGGGACGCGCAAAGAGTTGGAAGCGCTGATCGCAAACGCGCATCAACAACGCTTGAGCGTGATCGCGGACATTGTCATCAACCATTGCAGCGGAGCGGACGCGCAAGAAGTCAACCCGATCAATGGGCAATTGCGCTGGACGAAATTCAACCCGGCGAGCGGAAAATTTTTGCGCGATTGGGAATGCTTTCATCCTAACATGTACGAATCGTGGGATGAAATGACCTTTGGCGATATGCCCGATCTTTCGCATCGCAACCCGTATGTCTATGCTGAAATTTTGAAATTCACGCGCTGGCTGGTTGAAGAAATCGGCTTTGACGGCTTTCGTTTTGATTTTGCCAAAGGCTATGGCGCAAATACGATCACGGCAATTCAGGAATATCGTTACCAGCGCGGCGGCAATTTGATAACGCCTTACGGCGTGGCGGAATATTGGGATTCGGCGACGAATACGCTCAATTGGGAACGCGAGGTGAACTTCTCAAACTCTAATCCGGTAGATGCTTTTGATTTTCCGTTGCGCGATCTGTTGAAGAATATGTGCGATCAATACGGCTTCAGTTTGAAGACTTTAGTCAACGGCGACGCGATTTTGAAAGCGCAACCGCGCTATACAGTGACGTTTGTGGAGAATCACGATTTGCGTGACGCAGGCCGCCCGATCGCTAACGATAAACTCTTAGCCTACTCTTACATTTTGACGCACGAAGGTTTCCCCTGCGTTTTTTGGAAAGATTATTTTAATTACAATCTGGCTTTGGAAGGCGCTCCCAATGGCATTGCCGCATTGGTTTCCGCGCATGAAAAATATGCGGGCGGCTCCACCTCAATTTTATATTTGACGGATGATTTGTACGTGATGCAACGCAATGGGTATGGAAATCAGCCCGGCTTGATTTATGTTTTGAATAATCGCGGAGACCAGTGGAATGGCGCGTGGGTGAATACGCAATGGCAACATGCAGAACTATCGCCTGTTGTTTGGTGGAGTAAAAAAGATATGGCGCCGCCCATTGCCCAACGCACAGACGCAAGCGGGCGCGCGCAATTTTTTGCCGCGCCGCGCGGCTTCGCCGTTTATGTCGTCAAGTAAAGGTCATTATGAAATTGAGTTTCAATAAGTACGAACATCATAAACAGCCTTTGGCTAAGCAAAGCGTATTCGCAAAACGCCTATTTCTAAACGGCGCGCTTTGTACGTTGTTATTGAGTTTCTCTTTAGGGCTTGGCGTGCTGGGCTATCACTTCCTTGAACATTTAGCCTGAATTGACGCGCTCTTGAACGCCTCCATGATTTTAGGCGGCATGGGTCCGGTGAATCCGGTCCAAACCGTCGCTGGAAAAATCTTCGCCTCCGGCTACGCCTTATATTCAGGCGTGATTCTTTTGGCTTCAGTTGGCATTTTGATGACGCCCATCTTTCATCGTTTCTTGCATCGTTTTCATTTGGCTGAAGATAAATAGACTTTATCGGTAATAAGGAAAAACGTCCCGAAGGTTGGTATTTTCCCTTTGATTTTCTTAAAAAAACTTCGGGACGGTTATTTCACATTTGGCTGAAGATAAATAAGCGCGTAAAGCTATTCTTTCGTGATCAGCCGCACTTGATTATCGTAGAAGACGTAATCCCACGCCCAATTGAATAAGACGATAATGCGGTTGCGAAAACCGATGATGCGGTAAATGTGCAAGAAAACCCAAATCACCCAGGCTGGGTAGCCGCTGAAAGAAACGCCAAAAATCTTGGCGACGGCGGCGTTGCGTCCAATCGTGGCGAGCAGACCTGGGTCTTTGTAATGAAAATCCCCAAGTTCTTGACGGTTGATCAATTTCAAAATATTTTTGGCGGTTGCCGCGCCTTGCTGAATGGCGACTGTGGAAATCATCGGCAGAGGCTGACCCTTTTCATCGAGCAGAAAAGCGGCGTCCCCGATGACGAATGTTTCAGGATGCTGAGGCAGTTGTAAGGTCGGCGTGATGCGGATTCTCCCGCCGGCGGCTTTTTCCACGTTCAAGTGTTCCAAAACTTCAACGGCTTTGATTCCCGCCGTCCAAATTAAAGTTTGCGATTCGATTTCGCTTCCGTCCGCCAGTTTGATGAACTGTCCGTTGAAACTTTCCAATCTTGAATTGAGCCGCACGTCCACGTTTTTATTTTTTAATAGCCGCAAAGTCGCTTCTCTTAATTCAGCCGGATAAAAACTAATCAGACTGGCGCTGGCTTCTAAAAGAATCACCTGCGCTTCGCGCAAATTGAGGTTTGGATAATCCTTCTTCATCACGTGCGAAATTAATTCCGCCAGCGCGCCCGCCGTTTCAATGCCGGTTGGTCCGCCGCCCACAATCACAAACGTGAGCAACGCTTTTCTTTTTTCTACATCCGCTTCATGGCTGGCTTGCTCAAACATGCTCAGTAATTGATTGCGCGTTTTTATAGCGGTTTCTAAATCTTTGAGTTGATAGCCGTATTTTTCAACGCTCTCAAAACCAAAGAAATTTGTGCGTCCGCCAACCGCCACGACCAAATAATCATACGCGATGATCGAGCCGTTTAATTTGACGTACTTCTGTTCCACGTCAATTGCGCTGACAGCGCCCATTTGAAATGTGAGATTTTTCTGCTTGCGAAAGATCGTGCGGACGGGTTGAGCAATTTGCGAGGGGAGCAAGCCGGCTATCGCCACTTGATATAAAAGCGGTTGAAATAAATGATGGTTGTGCCGATCAATCAGCGTGATGCGTACGCGCGCTTTGGCTAATCCGCGCGCAGTTTCCAGCCCGCCGAAACCCGCGCCGATAATGACAACATGAGGGATATGATTCGAATTCATTTTCGCCTCCGATGGTGAAAATTTTCACTATTATAACCGAAATACTCCGATTTGAAAATGACTCGACAAACTGCCCGCAGATAAAAAAAACGCCACTATCGGTTTGCGTTAGCGGCGGCGTGCCTGAGAGCAGGAAAAACCCGAAGCCAGAAAAAGCTTGTCAAAGAATCCCCCATCCACTGCGCGCTTTGTTAGGTTGCTTTTTGCCTTTAACGATTTCCTTTTGCTCGATTATGCGTCTTACACAACATTTGACAGTTTTTTATATCTGTTGCGCCGCCTTTACTCCATGCCGTTACATGGTCGGCGTCCATTTCATTCAACTTCCAAATTTTACTTTTATTTGCGTCATGCCCAATGGCGCAAAGCGGACAATTTGATTTACCGCTGGTCTCGGCTTTAGCGGTTTGCTTTGAATAAACATCTTTCTTGATTGGGTCGTCAAAAACTCGAACATCTAATAATTTTGTGTCGACCGAACCGCCCAGAATGTACTCGAATATGCCTTTACGATTTTTGACATACGAATCGCCGTAAAGTTTTTGCACTTCTTTTGAAACTTTAGCGGGGTTGTAAGATTTATTGTGATACTCTTCGTACAAGCGTCCCCACTCCAGCCCGCACATTTCTTTTTCCACATCCACAAACACGGCTGAAATCCAATCAATTACGCTGTTGAAATACGCTTTTAACTCTTTGATATTTTTATCGTAACGATGACGACTCATATAATCGTCAATATTGCCTTTGCTGACCCAATCAAGAGCGCGCTCAAAAAAATCCTGACGATTTACGCTGCCTGATATATAAGCGCTCCATTTTTGGATGTTGGAATTTTGGCTGTTGCTAAACTCTGCTTTGCCAAGCGTCACGAATGTTCCTGAAAACACGGCGTTCAAGATTTCCTGATGATTGACGGGGACGCCGTAAATATTGATTGTTTTGAACCAATCTTTTATTTCGGTTTCAGAGCCTTCACATTCGTAAATGAGCAATTTCGTTTCCAATATTTTGGCTTGCTTATCGGATGCAATGCCGCTAAAGTATTGCTCCATACCGTTTTCATCTTTGATGGCAAATTTATCAGTTACGTATCGTCCAAAACTGGTGATACGCTGTTGCCCGTCTAATACTTCCAAAACATCATCGCTGACTTTATTGAAATATATCAAGCCCAACGGGTAGCCTTTGAGAATTGATTCAATGACGGCAACGTCTTTTTTACCGTCTGCATAGATATAGTTGCGCTGATATTCTGGCTGAATCACTAATTTACCCGATAAGCCAAATAACCCCTTGCCTTCAAGTTCGTTATAGACAAAACCATTGCAAATATCTTTGACTGTGATATCAGTTCTTAGCGTTGTTTCCATTTTTTAGACTTCCTATGCTTAATGAAAATTCTTTGATACGCAGACTGGATTACTCTACCTTCTTTGTTTATAAAATAATTCTTTTTACCATCGTTGCCAAGTAAATTTGGGTTTTCATTTGTTTTACCGCCAGAAGAACCTGTCTTTTCTCCATTCGGCTTTACTTCCCAATAATCATCATATTTTTTAGTATCAGGAACTTCGTCGTGACAACCCCTTTGTGTAATTCCTAAAATCTCAAATTGTTCTGGATTGTATTTATCAAGAAAACTAATCGGTACGCCCATTATTCCATCATAATCACTTGGAATAGCGTCGGTAAACGGTATTTCAATTGCGTTGTAATTGTCGTAGCGGTCATAGGATTTTTTACCTTTAATTTCTTTATGCTTGCTGTATTTCAAATTATCCGCCATCGTCATCAATGGTAAGGACTGGTGACGCCTGCCGTGTTCAAGATTGGTAAACCAACCAGTTCCAGCGACACTAATCATTTTTTTACCGTCACTATTTAATTCAACTTCCGTTCCACCCATATGATAATCATCAGGGACTAAAAAAGTCATATTTTTCCCATTTAATCTTTTATTGAACCTAATACCAGTCCACATTTTATTGTTTTTTATCAATGGAAAAACTTCTTTATATGTTATGGCGTTCATATTTCCGATTATCACAAACTGCTTTTCTGCTTCAAAAATCCACGCCAAAAACTCACGAAATAAAGAAAATGGTGGGTTGGTAATGATAATGTCGGATTCATCCCGCAGTCTTTTTATTTCAGCGCTTCTAAAATCGCCGTCACCTTTTAAGTAGCGCCACTCTAAATCATTTACATTTACCTTTTGGTCGCCCGTCCTGTCGTGGGATAAAGTAAAAATCTTTCCGTTTTTTACGGTTTTGATTGTGTCAAACTGCGGGTCATTCATTTCAAAAAGTGTTGGCTGATAACCGCTTTTATATTTTTTGCTCTCAACGGCATAACTTGTGCTGATAAGTTTTTTTAATCCAAATCGTTCAAAATTTTGAGCAAAATACTTTGTAAAGTTGCTCCATTCTGGGTCATCACAGGGTAACAACAAAGTTTTACCCCGAAATACATCAGGGTTAAATTCTAAATAGCCTGAAATTTCATTTTCAATATCGGCATACTGTGTGTAGAATTCGTCATTTTTTGAATTCTTGGCATTTGTTTGAATAGCATTTGGCATAGGTTATCCCATTAGACGATTTTCTACTCATTATAAAACACCAATTGTGCAAGGGCGGGCTATCTACGGGAGAGTTTTTTCCCAAGCGGATGATTTACCCGCGCTCGTCGTACCCGTTTGGATGGGATTGATGCCATTCCCAAGCGCTGGAGAGAATCGCTTCGATATTTGTGTAAGTCGGCTTCCAGCCGAGTTCAGCGCTGATCTTTTTGGGCGAAGCGACCAAACGCGCAGAATCCCCGGCGCGGCGCGGAGATTCAACAATTGGGATGGCGTGACCAGTCACTTTGCGCGCGGCTTCAATTACTGCGCGCACCGAGAAACCATTGCCGCTACCGATGTTGTAGATCAGCTTATCTTTTTGTTCTAAAGCGTTTAATGCCAAAATATGCGCTGAAACTAAATCGGCAATGTGGATATAGTCGCGGATGCAAGTGCCGTCGGGCGTTGGGTAATCCGTGCCGAAGATGTGCGCCGAAGCGGCTTTGCCCTGCGCGATTTCTAACACGCGCGGAATGAGATGCGATTCTGGCTGATGCGCCTCGCCGCGTCCGGGTAAAGCGCCGCACGCATTGAAGTAGCGCAATGCCGCAAAGCGCAAGCCGTGAATGGCGCGATACCATTCCAAAGCTTGTTCGGTCATCAATTTGGTGTGACCATATACGTTCGTTGGTCCCAGCGGGGAATCTTCAGTCAGCGGTTCTTCGCTCGATTGATAAACGGCGGCTGTGGAAGAAAAGACGAGTTTTTTGATTCCGGCTTTGGTTGCCGTTTCCATGAGTTGTAAAGAATTGCTGAAATTATTGCGAAAGAACTTGCCCGGGTCTTTCATGCTTTCGCCCGCTTCAATAAATGCGGCGAAGTGCATAAGCGCTTCAAATTTGGTGGAAGTGAGCGCTTCTGCCAGCGCGTGGCTATCATCCAGCGAGGCATGGATGAATTTTGCCCCCGCCGGAATGGCGGCGCGATGCCCAGTAACGAGCGAATCATAAACCGTTACGGAATGTCCGGCATTAATCAGCGCTTCTGCGGTGGCGGAACCAATGTAGCCCGCTCCGCCGGTAACAAAAATATTCATTGACGCTCCTCGTCTAAATGCTCTAAAGATTATAGTCTATTGTTCGCTTGCGGCGTTTTGCCATTGTTCGGCGTACCAACGCAGATATTCATCCACATGCGCGCCCCAATAACTTTCGCTATGGTCTCCGGCGAATAAATGGAATTCGTGGATGTAGTTTTGACGGGTGAGGGCTTCTTCCAGCAGGCTGGCGCTGCCCAACTCGCGGTCTGCATCGCCAATATCAAACCAGAGATGCGGGCGCTCTTCGGCGGGAATAGCGCGGATGATTCTTTCAACCATCGGCGCGTTATCTTTGAAGATGGCTGGGGAATGCAAGCCTAACACGCCGAATAATTCAGGATGTTCAAAGCCAAGTTGCACGGTCCAGCCGCCGCCGCGCGAAAGCCCGCCTAAGGCGCGGTGTTCGCGGTCTGCAAGCGTGCGATAGTTTTTGTCCACGTATGGGATGAGAGCGTTGATGAAACGATCGCCGAATCCGGCGCCTGCTGATAAATTCCAATAGCGATCGTCGGGGAAGATGATGATAAAAGGCGGAGATTCGCCGCTTTGAATCAGTTGATCCGCAATGGCTGGAACTCCCAGCCGCACCCATTGATCTTGGTTATAAGTTTGTCCGTGTAATAGATATAAGGTTGGGTACTTAATCTCGGTTTGAATTTCGTAGCAAGGCGGAAGATAAATTAGAAATTCTTGCGGCGGATTTGTGGTGGAGACTACATCTTGTTTCACTTGTCCCGCTTCTGTCAGGCAGGCGAGTGGGGTGGCGGTTGCCGTGGGTGGAATTGGGCTGGGCGTAAAAGTAGCTGTGGGTGTGGAGGTGGGTAGTTGGGTAATGGTTGGGGTGGCGGGAATTTCATTTGCGGTAGAGCAGGCTGAAAGTCCAAAAAGGAGCGGGAAAAGGATTGTTTTTAGAATGGCTTGACGGGTATTCATCCTTCGCATTATACTCGGCAGGCTTAAGGTATATCGGGGCGTGGCGCAGTCCGGCTAGCGCGCTTGCTTTGGGAGCAAGAGGTCGCAGGTTCGAATCCTGTCGCCCCGACACAACAAAGAATAATCAAGAGACATTCTTACGGAATTAATATCTCTGTAAGGGTGTCTTTGTGATTTAATTGGATGTGCTAAAATATAGACGTGGAGATTGATTATGGCGAAGAAAATTGATGTAGTAATTGAAGCGGTCCGCTATAAAAACGGACAGATTGCGGCAGTGCGTGGGTATGAACGCCGCGGGTTCACTTTTTCGGATCGGGTACTGCTGGATCGTAAGACCTTGCTGGAGAAATTGCAAAAAGGCAGTCGGGTTTTGATCGGCTCGCGCGAAGAATTTAAGGCGAGCACGTTTAATCTGAATAAAAGCGTAGCGCTGGTGAAGCGCGATGGACATGAATGGATTGCCACGAACCCGCAGGCAAATCAGGATTGCCTCGAAAATACTCCCTTCTTCTAATTTTTGACCTATGAAAATTATTGACCAAACTCCCTTGCATGACGAAAAAGGCCAATTGAGTTTGATTGGCCGCCTTCAAGGCACGTTGAAATATGGGCTGAGTTGGACTGCCGAATTGGAAGCCCAAAAAGCGGTGGTCGCTCAATTTCAACGGATCTTTGATAAGGGCTATGTTTTGATCCGTAATTTCACCCTGCCGAATAGCGAAATTGTCATTCCGCTGATTTTATTAGCGCCGAGCGGCGTATACGTGATGCACGTGACGACGGTCAAAGGTTTTTTTGAAGCCAAAGGCGATCAATGGAACGCGGTCAATAACGGGGTTTCGCAACCGGCGCCGATCAACTTGCTCACGCGCGTCACGCGTTATGCGCGGGCGGTGCAAGTCTATCTGGAAAGAATCAACGTGGATTTGAAATCGCCGGTGGAGCCGGCGCTCATTGCGGTTGATCCGGGCGCGCACATTGAATCAATGCGACCGATTGCGCGCGTTGTGCAGAGCGATGCGATCAAACAATTTGGCGCCACAATTTTACAAGCGCGTCCAATTTGGCGTTTAGATTACGCTTATGGCTTGGGCGATATTATCCTCGACCCAACCCTGCCCGCCGAACGCCGCCCGCCGCCAGAGATTCCAACCAGCGCTCCCGAACTTTACGACCCTTCACACAGTTCTGAATCCGAAAACTTTGGTTTTGATTTTGACGATTCATCCGAAGCGCAAAATCAGGCGCAAGCGCCCGCGAATTCGCCGCCCCAAAGAAGAGGCGCGCCTGCCCAAAAAGCGCCGCCCAAACGCAAGATTGCGGGACTCACAATGCAACAACTCGCTCTGGTGGGCGTGTTGTTTATCTGCGAATGTATCATTTTGCTCGTGGCGGGTTACTTCGCTCTATTTGCTCAATAGTATCCATTGACCGCGCCCCTGCTTTCTATCATTATCCCCGCTTATAACGAAGCGAAGCGCTTGCCTCGGGCTTTAGAGGCAATCTTTAATTTTCTCGAAACGCAAAACTTCAGTTTTGAAGTCATCGTCGTTGAGAACGGCAGTTCCGACGCGACATTTGAAATCGCTGAAAAAATTTCCGCAACCCAACCTAAGTTGATCGTCATCCATGAAGATATAAAAGGCAAAGGCATTGCCGTAAAACGCGGCGTACTCTCTGCGCGCGGGGAATACCGCTTCATCTGCGACGCCGATCTTTCCATGCCGATTGAAGAAGTTCTAAAATTTTTGCCGCCGCAATTAGAAGATTTTGACGTGGCGATCGGTTCGCGTGAGGCGCTTGGCGCGGTGCGTTATAACGAGCCGCCGTATCGGCATTGGGGCGGGCGCGTAATCAACCTGCTCATTCAAATTTTCATCCTCTCCGGTTTTCACGATACGCAATGCGGTTTTAAATGTTTTCGCGCCGCAACCACGCAAGCGCTCTTTGAACGCCAAACTTTGTTCGGCTGGTCTTTTGATATTGAATTACTCTACTTGGCGCGTAAACAAAAATTACGCATCAAAGAAGTTCCCATCAATTGGTATTTTGACGCGGAGAGCAAAGTCAGCGCCGTGCGCGACGCCTTGAAAATGATCGGCGATATCTTTCGCATTCATTGGAATGCTCTGCGCGGCGTTTATGATCGCAACGCCTAACCTCAAATTTGAAAATGAACTCTGGCGCGTTTACCCGTATGTGGCCGGTATGGATGAAGCGGGACGCGGCGCATTGGCTGGACCGGTGTGCGTGGGCGCGGTAATTTTGCCGAATCAAAACCCGCTTCTGACTCAAACTTTGAGCGGGGCGCGCGATTCCAAGCAGATGACTCCCCTCAGCCGCTCCAAACTTGCGCTCACGATTCAATCCGTTGCCATAAGTTGGGGCGTTGGCTACGCTTCGGCAGAAGAAATTGATTGCCTGGGGATTGTGCCAGCGACGCGCTTGGCGGGGATGCGCGCATTTGCAGACCTTGCCGTTTTCCCCGATTATTTGCTCACCGATTTCCGCTTTGAACTGCCGGAGTTGGATATCCCGCAAACGGCGCTGGTCAAAGGCGATCAAAAATCTTTGAGCATTGCTTGCGCTTCCATTTTGGCGAAGACCGCGCGCGATGAATTGATGCAGGAGTTAGACGCGCTCCATCCGCAATATGGGCTGGGCAAACATAAAGGCTACGGGACTTTGCTCCATCGTAAAAAAATATTGGATTTCGGATATTCTCCAATCCACCGCAAGACGTTTGTAATCAAAAGCCATTGAGCGAACTCAATGGCTTTTGATTTAACGAAATAAACCTAATGGATTGTAACTTCCAGCAAAGCCGGGGAAGACCGCTTCAAGATTTGAATTACCCAAGCGCTTCGCTAACAACTCACTCAAAACCGAGCGGTAATCTGTGGTGATGGCTAGATCCGCATGATCGTAAAGTTGATCGTTATGTAGCCCGGGAAAAGTTCCGTAAACTTGCCCGCCATTCACATTGCCGCCCAAAGCCAGCATAACGCTTCCATGCCCGTGATCGGTGCCATATGATTCATTTTGCACTAGGCGCCGCCCAAATTCGCTAATCACTACAACTGATAATTTTTCTGTATAGCCTGAATTGAGGTCTAAATAGAAATTTGCCAGCCCGTTTGCCAATTGATTGAGCAAATCAGCGATGTAGCCGCCGTTGCCGTCGGTTTCGTACTCGTGTGTATCCCAGCCGCCAAAATCCACAGCCGCAACCTTTAAGCCCGCTTCCAATTTAATCATTTGGGCGATGGTCTTAAGTTGCAAGCCTAATTCATCTTCTTGGTAGATTGCGCCGTTGGCTGGCTGATAACCTTTTTCCACCAATGGGCTGACGATCTTCAGCGCTTCTAAAGTCCGCGTGCCGGCGCGATGTAAGAGACTGCCGCCTGTATATAATTGTTGTAACGCAACCTGCTGTGAGGCGAGTAAATCATTGCCCCATTGAGAGAAATCTTCCGGGTTGTTTAGGTTGACGGTTGGCACGAAATTGAGCAGTGAACTTGGCGAGCCGCTGGTGGCAATAGCTGGCAAGATTGAGGATACGCCAACTTCTTGTAAGTGGCGCGTGACCCAGCCGGAGGTAATGCTTTTTGAACCGGGCGTGCCGAGTTCAATATATTCTTGCGCGTCAAAGTGACTGCGCGTATCGTGGTTTAGCCCAACGGCATGAACGATGCCTAATTTTCCATCTTGATATAAATCATAAAGCGGGTTGAGCGCGGGATGTAAACCGAATTGCTCGTTGAGCGCAAGTAAATTTGTAATTTTGAGATTGGGGCGGGCTTTTTCATAAAAGCCGCGATCGTCGCCGCCGATTGGCGGAACGACGTTTAGCGCATCCCAGCCGCCGCGTAAAAAAATGACAACCAATGTGTCTGTCGTATCGCCTTCTTTGGCGAAAGCTAGGTTGGTGAGGCGCGCTCCAGCCATGGCGGCGATTGCGGAGGAACAGCCTTGCAGAAATTGTCGGCGGGGGAGAATTGTTTTTGGCATCGTAACCTTTATTTCCATTGAAAGTAGGGACTCATCAAGATAACTTCGATCATGGCGGGCAAAGCGTATTGAATATGCTCGGCGGACAGGGTTTCGTTAGGCGCGTATTCTTGAGCGATCACTTTGATGAGCGCTTCGCGGTCTTCATCTGCAAGCGTTTGATTTAATATTCTTTGAATCCAAAAATCGGCGAGGGCTTCGGCGGTTTGCAGGTCTGCCGGGGTTTGAGAAATTAAATCGGTGCGAATTATGCGGTTTTGTTCTTCGTCATTCAGCCAATTTTCGCCGAGGGCAACCGCTAAATTCCAGCGGAATAAAAGCGACATTGAATTTGCCCAATATTCTTTAGCGTCTGGGTAGCCATCTGGCGAGCGGCGTTCAAACAGTGGCTGACCCATTAACCCAAGCATCCAGGGGACGCCATCTGGGATGCGGGTGAAATCTGAATTTAATATGCGCATCGTTGAGAGGGCGGCTTCCAGCGGGCGTTTGATTTTTTGCCCGAAGGTTTGACGAAATTCGGGCGAGAGAAAGAGCGTTTCGTAAACGCGCTTCAGTTGATCGGGCGCATTTTGGTTTTCTGTAAAGGCGTTGGCAACTGCCTGGATGACAGAATCAGGCGGCGTGTCCGCAATGAAGCGGCGGCAAAGTTTGCGGGCAATGAAGCGGGCTGTGCCGGGATGGTTGGCGAGCAGATCCAACACGTCATGCCCGTCGCGCAGATCTTCCTGATCGGCTGGAATATATTTGCCTAAGACGAGTTTGTTGAAGCGATCATGCCAGGGTTTGTAGTAGATAAAGCGTCCGGTTTTTTCCACGCCGTCTTCCCAATCGCCGAGGTCGTCATCTACGCGCCAACCCGTAAGACAACGCGCCGCTTCGTAAACGTCGTTATCTACATAGCCGACAGCGATGCCGTTTGCGTCTTTTTCAATTGTGTTAGGGTCGCGCACGCCGAAATAATTTTCTGCGCCGAGCGTATGCAGTTCAAATAACTCGCGCGCAAAATTTTCGTTGGGACCGGCGTCACTGCTGTTATTTTGATTTAGGTAATACAACATGGATGGATGCGCGGCGACGGCTTCGAGCATTTGGCGAAAATTGCCAAAGAGGTTGGCGCGCAGGACGTCTCGATTGTATGAAACGATTAGAGGTACGCCGTCGTCTTGACTCAAATAGACGTTGAAATGGTTGTGCCAAAAATCTGCGAGAATTTCGGTCAATTGTTTTTTGCTGTAAACGGCGCGTAAAAAAGTGGCGTCTACCAATTCGTAAGCCGGCTTGAAATACCAGTCCCAATAGGCGTCGTCGTTTGTGTCATAAGGGTTGTTGGCAATATGATCGGCGTAGAGTTCTTCGAGAGATTTATGCAATGTCTCAAATCCAGTTTGGGCGTATCTTGATTCAAATTCACTATCGTCAATTGTGTCTGGATTCAACTGCTGTTGAAGATAGGTTTGCAATCTGGCTTCGTCTGTCTCGCCCAGCGCGTTGAAGGCTTCTATATCGCCCGGGCGCGGACCAAACCCTAAGCGGTTTAAAACAATATTAGCCAGCGGCGCGTCAATATTTACGAGAGGTTGCGGCGTTTCATTAATTGAAACTTGCGGAACTTCTGCAGTTTGTGCGGAATTTGCGGGTTCGGTTGGCGCGCAAGCCGCCAGCAGAGAAGCGCCTGCTACGGCGCTTCCAAATCGAAGAAAGTCGCGCCGATTGAACGATGGTCGAGTGGGAGTGGTCATGGAGGCTCCTGTATGAAATTTTCCGATTAAATCATTTTTTGATGAGAAAGCAATGAAAGCTCGGCGCCCCAAAAGAACTATAAATTGAAAACTTCTTGAAAGGCTTGACGCACCGCTTCTTTGACGGCGGGCATTTCTGGCGTTGGAGTGAGCAGATCCGCCATTGAAATAATTGGCTCGCCTTGTAAGCCGCAGGCGATGATGCCGTTCCAGTATTCCATATTAGGGTTGACGTTTAGCGCGAAGCCGTGCCGCGAGACGCCTTGCGCGTCTACCTTGACGCCAATTGCCGCGATCTTGGCTGGCTTGAGTTTATCTTCAGGCTTGCAGTGAACGCACCGCGAGGCGAGGTCGCTTTGAATCCACACGCCGGTTTTGCCGCTCCGTTGACCGGCGCCCAAGCCAAACTTTGCCAAAGCGACGATCAGCGTTTTTTCAAGCTTGCGAATATAGCCGACATAATCGGCTGAAGGGAGTTTGGCTTCTGCGTTTAATTTTCCCAGCGGCAGGAGCGGATAACCAACCAATTGACCGGGTCCGTGATAGGTTACGTCTCCGCCGCGATCTACCCAATGTGTAGCGATGCCTTTTTGTTGGAGTTGTTCCGCTCCCCACAATAAATTTTCAGCGTGACCTTTTCTGCCAAACGTATAAACGTGCGGGTGTTCCAGCAAAAGCAAGGTTGGCGGGCGAAGCATTTGAGCGATCTCGGCCGCGTAGTCGTCTTGCAGTTTCCAAGCGGTTGCATATTCGATCAAGCCGAGGTCTTCAACTTCAAGTTTCATTGCTGGGTTAGACGGGTTGGAAGCGCCGACGCTTACTTAAAAATTCGGCGATATAAATCGGATGCCAGCAAGCCGTTTGGGTCACAGCGTTTTTTTAGTTTCTTGAATTTGGCGATCGTCTCTGCGCCGAGGAAGGCTTGCGCGGTTTCAGCGGAGGTTTCGCTGTTTTTAGCGAAATAAAATCTTCCGCCATGTTCAATGACGATACGATCATAGTCCTGAAGCATCTGTGATAACGCGGCGCGTTTGCGATCCGTGATTTTGAAATCTAACGCTAGGGAGAAGCCATCCACTGCATGGGTGAGCAGAAATTTATCCGGACGGTGACGTTTGGTGACGCCGAGGTAAGAGGGGAGTCCCCGCTTTTTGGCGAGAGTCAGCATTTCGGTCCAGGCTGGTAGCGTCGTTTCTTTGGGCAGGAAGGACTGATACTGAATCAACCCGCCGCGTCCGGCGGCGCGTTCCCAATTTGGCACATAATCCAACAAAAAGTGAAACGCCGCGTGCGATTGTCTAAAAGTATGCGGACGCAAACTGGCGAGATATTTAGCGCGGTTCACTAAGCCCCAACCCAAGTTATTGACAAACGGCGTCATAAAATAATGCAATAGGGATTTTGGCATAACTCCGAAGATACGGCTGGGTAAATGCTGGTTTTCAAGCCGCATATTTTGCGGAGCGTTAGAATCTTCGTTTTTGTGTAAATAATTGGCGGCGTGAATTTGACCATGTCCAAGCGTGTTGATCGTATCCAGCCAGCCGACAATATAATCATACTTGGGCGCGTTTTCTTCAATGAAAGCCAAATGACCTTGCAGTGTTTTGGTGGGCCAAGCGTGAATTTCCAATAGACCTGATTCCATTTTTTTCATTTGGAGTTTGATCGAAGTGAAAATTCCTAACATGCCCAGCCCGCCGATCATGGCGTGGAACAAATCGCCGTTTTTTTTCGGCGAACAGGCGATCTCCGCGCCGGTGGGGAGCAAAGCCGTAAATTCCAAAACATGCTCGCCGATGGGACCCATCTGAAAATTATTTTTCCCATGAATATTTGTGGAAAGACAACCGCCCAAAGTAGTGGTCATGGTGCCGGATACGACGGGGGGCCACCAGCCATCCGGCAGAACTTTTTGCCACAACTGTTCAATCGTCACGCCGGGCTCGCATCTAACTTGACCTGTTTCTGGATTCCATTCCAAAAAGCGATTCATGGCGGAAGTATCCAAGAGAATGCCGCCGCCGTTGAGCGAAGCGTCGTTATAACTGCGTCCGGCGCCGCGCGCGCCAATCGTCAGCCCGTTTTTTTTGGCAAACTGAAAGACTGCGTAAATTTCATCGGCGGTCTGCGGTTGAAAGCGATAAGCGCCTGCGGTTAACGAGTGACCAAAATTTTCAAAGCGTTTAAAAGCGCTGGGGAGCGAAGCAAAGCCGTTCATGGATTAGAAAGAAAGCTTCCTGAAAATGAAAGAGGGAGTATGTTGAATCGCAAGCATAATCCAGCGCCAGAGCGTGGGCGTGTAGATGGTTTGTTTGCGCTTTTGCATGGCCGCATAAATTTCATTGGCGGCTTGTTCTGGCGTAATCGCAAAAGGCGTGCCGCCTTGCGCGGCTTTGAGCATCTCAGTTTTGACGAAGCCGGGTTTAACCGTCAGCACGTTAACGCCGTGACGGGTGAGGCGGTTGCGTAGCGCTTCAAGGTAAGTGGTCAGCGCGGCTTTGGAGGTGTTATAGCCCGGGTTGCCAACGCGCCCGCGATCTCCAGCTACGGATGAAATCCCGACGATTTGCCCAGCCTGCGCAGATTGAAACATAGCGGCGACAGGGTTTAGCCAAGCCATCGCGCCGAGCAAATTGACCTCGATCATTTGGCGGTCATTTGCAAAGTTATATTGGTCTAACCCGCCGGGCGGAAAGTTGACTCCAGCCATGAAAACTACTAAATCCAACCCGCCTAGATCGGCGGCGATCTTTTTCAGTAACTCCGGCGCTTCGGCAAATTGAACGACATCATGCGCGTACGCTAACGCGCAAACCCCTTTTGTATTTAATTCGCCACAAAGTGAATCAAGTTTATCTTTACGGCGCGCGACCAAAGCCAGCGTATAACCTTCTTTGGTTAATTTACGCGCCAATGCCGCGCCAATCCCGTCCGAAGCGCCGATGATTAAACCTCGGCGGCGCGGCGTGAGCGGCGTAACTGGCGCGGGCTTCCCCGATGTGGATGAGTTTTGAATAACGGACACGAAAACCTCTCAATCAGATATTTAAATCATTTTAACACAGGTACTTTCAGAGAATTATGCCGTATAATACTTTCAACGTTAGGTTAGCGCTAAAGGTGCAGGTATGACGCCAGAAAAGCAAGAACGCGCTGAAACATTTCAACGCGCGCGAGAAATTATCGAAAAAGATTCTTCCATTTCCTCTGAAGAAAAAGAGGGAATTTTGAAATTGATTCAAGCTTTAATTGAAGCCTCAGCTTCAACGCCGTTTGGCGGGCAGAAAAAAGGGCAGGCGAATTCGCTCACGCAGGAAATTATCTCAAAGCACGCGCTTTTAGCGCTCGTCAAACAGCAAGCTGATGAGCTAGACGCGCTAAAAAGAATCGGCTTGAATTTAAGCGCCAGCCTGGATTTGCAAACCATTTTAGATTCAGTCGTCACTGAGGCGATGGGGCTGGTGAAGAACGCGCGCGCCGCGCACATCTTTTTATATCTCAACGAAAAACTGGAATTTGGCGCCTCTCTCGTGGACACGGGCATTCGCAATCAACCTTTAGCTTTGCCCCGCCTCAACGGATTGACCTACGCCGTCTTGAAAAGCGGCGAGCAAATGATCGTTGAAAATATGGAAGCCGATCCATTCTACGATCAGATGGGCGAACAGTGGCTCGGCTCAATCATTGGCATTCCGCTTAAGTTTAATAACGCCACCGTTGGCGTGATGAATCTCTCGCGCTCTACCATTGGCGGCTTCACGCCTTCGGAAATTCGTTTGCTGGGCTTGCTGGCGGATCAAGCCGCCGTGGTGATCTTCAACGCAAAACTTTATCGGCAAATCACCGAACAGGCGAATACTGACAGTATTACCGGCTTGCCCAATCGCCGCGCATTAGATGAACGCTTGCAAGAAGAAATCCGCTATGCCCGCCGCATGAAAACTCAATTTGCGGTGGTGATGATGGATTTGGACGGCTTCAAAAAAGTTAACGATGTGCATGGTCATGCCGTGGGCGATGACGTACTGCACTCGGCTTTCAACTACCTTGCGGATAATATGCGCGCCGAAGATTTTCTCGCGCGTTACGGCGGTGATGAATTAACTCTGGTCATGCGTAACAGCGGGCTGGAGGCTTCGATCAGCGTCACGAATAAAATTATCGGTTTGATGACGAATTACTCATTCACCAGCCCGTTAGGCGATGAAATTAAATTAGGGCTGACCGGCGGCATTGCTATTTATCCGCTACACGCCGCCAATGCCGGCGATCTCCTGCGCGCCGCGGACGCGGCTTTGTATCAGGCAAAGAAACGCGAGCGCGGCTCGTATGTAATTGCCAGCGGCATGACTGGCCCGCTCAGAAGCATAGAAGTCAAAAAATAAATTGCTCGAATGGACAGGGGCTTAGACATTAGACATTATCTGAAATAACCGTCCCGAAGGTTCTTTTAAGAAAATCAAAGGGAAAATATCAACCTTCGGGACGTTTTTCCTTATTACCGATAAAGTCTATTATTTCTGGACACGGATTGACGCTGATCAAAGCAGAAAAAATCCGCGTTCATCTGCGTCCAATAAAATAACTTTGGCTGATTGCCGCTAAAGCCTATTTTTCAATTTCAAGTCTGAGGAGTAACCTATGCCCCGTAAGGTAAAACTGATTCTCAACCCGATGGCAGATATGGGCCGCGCCTGGAAAACAGCCAACGAACTACGCCCGATTGCGCAAGCATTTCAAGGCGAGCTAAGTTGGAGCGGAACGGTTTACCCGACCCACGCGATTGAACTCGCCAAACAAGCCGCCGAAGAAGGCTGTGACTTGGTGATCGCGATGGGCGGCGACGGCACGGTGCATGAAGTGATCAACGGCTTGATGCAAGTCCCAGCCGATAAGCGCCCGATCCTCGGCGTTGTGCCGATTGGCTCGGGCAACGATTTTGCCTATTCTATTGGGCTTACTCAAAAATCCAGCCATGCGTTGGCTCATGCGCTTAAAGCGGAAAATATTCAGGTTATAGATATTGGCTTGCTGACTGACGAGCATGGACGCAAAGAATATTTTGATAACACCCTCGGCATTGGCTTTGACGCTATCGTCACGATCCGTTCGCATAAACTGCCAATTGTCAAAGGCTTTCTCATGTACCTCACGGCAGTGTTTCAAACGATCCTGCTTAATCACAACCCCGCTAAAATAAAAGTTGAAACCGATCAAGGCAATTGGGAGGAGCAATTGCTCATGCTCACGCTGTGTAACGGTCCGCGCGAGGGCGGCGGGTTTATGCTCTCTGCCGATTCAAAAAATGACGATGGCATTTTCGAATCGGTGGCGGTGACCAATGTCTCGCGCCTGACCATGTTACGGTTGGTGCCGGAATTTATGCAAGGCACGCACGCGCGTTTCAAGCAAATCCGTATGGGCGCTTTCAAGCGAATGAAAATCGCGTCAGACCGCCCGCTATACATTCATGCCGATGGCGAAGTTTTTACCAGCTTCGGCAGTAACTTAACTCAAGCGGCAGTTGAAGTAATTCCGCAAGCCTTGAAAATAATCCGCGGATGAATCAAAAAAGCCGAGAGAATATCTCTCGGCTTTTTTTGATTCGCTTATGAAAAGAAGCGCGCGCTCGCCATAAAGAATATTGAAATCAACATACAAATCACGTCGGCGCGCGTGATCGCAACTTGTTGCTTTTGTAAAACTTGCAAATCTGCCGCTTGGGCTTCGCTTGGCTTGCCTTGAATTTGCATTCCCAAATTTGCCAAAGCCTCATTGATCTTGCCAACTCTAATCCCGAAGATCATTGCCAAAATTCCCGCGCCAGCGCCAATCCCAAAACCGATTCCCTGCCCGCTCATCATCCAACCTGAGCGAAACCAATTTGAATTGACGCCATACAATAGCGCGCCAGCTAAGACGGTAGATAAACCCGAAGCCGCCATCAATTTGCTGAAAGAACTTTTTTTGAATAAATATCCGGCAAACTGTTTGCCAGCCTCGCCGGTTGCCGCAATGCTCGGCTCAAGGACAAGCCCGGCCATCAGCGAACCGCCAGCCCAAACGATTCCGGCGACGATATGTAATACCCGCGCAACAAAAACAATAATAGTCATAGTAGCTCCTTTGATCCAATAAATGAAGTGCATAAAATACAACCCTAAAAATAAAAAGAGTTTTCCTGATGGAATGATAAAATTAAACAATGCCCGATCTACACGCTTCGCTTCAGAAATATGATTTAGGTCATCTGCGCATCATTGCAGAATTATGGGGACTCGAACTGGAATCTGCCGAACCAACTTCCGCATTAGAAGAACTTTGCGCCTCACTGCTGGACCTTGAAGCGGTCGCTGAGACGATTGACATTCTCTCCGCTGAAGCCCGCTCCGCTTTGCAAGCGCTAGTTGACTCAAATGGCAAAATAGAATGGGCGATTTTCTCCCGCGCGCATGGCGAAATCCGCGAGATGGGCGCAGGCAAAAGAGATCGAGAACAGCCGCATAAGAAACCTATTTCGCCTGCCGAAACGCTGTTCTATTATGGCTTGCTTGCCAAAGCGTTTTTTGATACTGAAAAAGGCTCGCAAGAATTCGCCTACATCCCCGAAGATTTGTTGCAAGCGGTTGAAGAACTCAACTTAGAAGCGCCCGACGAAGCTCAATCGATAACGATTGCCGAACCGTTAGGTCGCCCGGCAACGCCCGTAGAAAAAAGCTTTGAAATTCCCGCCAACGATCATATTTTAGACGATGCGACAACCTACCTAGCCGCTGTGCGTTTACAGATACCTGTAACCGTGAATCACGCCGTAGCCTTAGAAAATTTATTATCCGCCGCGACGCTGATCAAGCAAACCGCCCTGCAACCCGAAGCGGTGAAAAAATTTCTCGAAGCCTCGCGTATAGACGCATTGGCGAATCTTTATCAAGCTTGGCTAAATTCACAAACTTTTGACGAACTGCGCCTGATGCCGACGATTGTGTGCGAAGGCGAATGGAAAAATCAGCCGCAGATCACCCGCGAATTTTTGATGAACTTGATCCAATCCATTCCGCAGGATAAATGGTGGAGTTTGGCTTCGTTTGTCAAAGCCGTCAAAGAGAAATACCCCGATTTTCAAAGACCCGCTGGCGATTATGATTCGTGGTTCATCAAGCGCGTAGCGGACGGGCAATACTTGCGCGGCTTTGCATATTGGGATTGGGTGGACGGCGCATTAATCAAATATTTGATTCAAACGCTACACTGGCTGGGCAAAGCGGATTTGGCTTCGCCCGAAGCGGGCAAGGAATTTACGGCATTTAGAATTAGGCCACAGGTTGAAAGTCAAAAGTCGAATGTTGAAGGAAAGATCATTGTTTCATCCAATGGCAGGCTAACGGTTTCGAGATATTTTTCGCGCGCGGCGCGTTATCAAATTGCGCGGTTTTGCGATTGGCATGAAGAGAAAAAAGACGAATATGTTTATTCGGTCAGCGCTAAATCTTTGAAGCGGGCAAGCGAGCAAGGGCTGAAATCTGAGCAATTGCTGAACTTGCTGGTGAAATATACCAACGGGAGCGTGGCGCCCGCTTTAGTCAAAGCGCTCAAGCGTTGGGATGCAAATGGAACTGAGGCTCGGGTGGAGAGTCTGCTGGCGCTAAGAGTGAGCAAGCCCGAGATTATGGAAGAGATCCGCGCTTCAAAGGCGGGAAAATTTTTAGGCGAGTTGTTAAGCCCAACGGCAGTAATAGTCAAAGAAGGGGCGAGTCAAAAAGTGACGGAAGCGTTGGCTGATTTAGGTTTGTTGGCAGAGGTTGTAACTAATTTTCCAGAAGCTGATTGATCACTTGATCTAGATTTAGCGTTTTGCCTTTTTCGAGTTCTGCGTCTAGGTGGTTTAGCTTCGTTTTGCGCAGTTCGCGTAAAATTATTTCAATATCGCGACTGGTATCGCTATTCAGTTCGGGGTGATGTAAGCACATGCCTACAATTTGCAGGGCTTCTTGATATTTTTTTTCTTTGGTCAAAATAAAGGCATAGCCCATTAGCGAATATAAAGCCCAACTGGAAGTTTTATGCTGAAGGTTGAGTATTAAGGCTTCGCGCAAAGTTGCGTGCGCGTCTTTGAATTCTTCTAAATGCGCCTGGGCGTAAAGCAAATTTACCAGCATAATGGAAAGGGAATAGGTGTTGCCGTTTTCGCGTGCCATCTCGACGCTCATGCTGGCGTATGGCTTTGCTTCGGCATACTTGCTTTGCACGCGCAAGACCTCGCTTAAGTTCCCGTAGGCGCGCGCAAGACCGTAGCGATCGCCAGAACGTTTGCAAATGCCAATGGCGCGTAGATGGTAATTTTGGGCTTCTTCATACTGATTAATATTCACGGCGATCATTGCTAGGATGTTTAATGCAAAGGCTTGGGCAATTACATCGCCTGTTTTTTCGGCGAATTCGTAACTCTGTTTGCCATATTTTTGAGCGTCTGCATAGCGCGATTCATAATGGGCAACATATCCGAGATGAGCAAGGTTATAGGCGAGCATTTCTTCGTCGTTGAGTTCGTTGGCAAGTTGGAGGCTTTTTTCTGAAAATTTGTAAACTTCGCTAAAGGCGCCAAGTTCAAGATTGATGCGCCCCAGTTGGGCGAGCGCGCGCATTTCAATGTTGCGGTCTTTGATTAAACTGGCGAGCGCAAGGCATTCTTCAAAACGAACGGCGGCGGCGGTATGATCTGTAAGCCATAAATGCGATCTGCCAATGTGAAGCAAAATTCTGGCGCGAGTCACTGTGTCGTTGTTTTCTGTGGAGGCGATAATGCTCATGGCGCGTTCAAATGCCGAGAGCGATTCACGATAGGCGCTTAAACGAACCAATTGCAAACCAGCGCGTTCGAGAAATTCCACTGCCAGATGATTATCTCCCGCTAACTCGTAATGTTGGGCGATTAACCCGAGGTATTCGTTGAGCCGTTCGCCGCTTTGTTGAATGAGCCATTCTGCCGCCATACGATGGTAGAGTTTTCTTTTTGCTTTGAGCACGCGTTCGTAGGTCACTTCGCGTAGAATCGCATGTTTGAAAATATATTCTTGGGCGCTGGCAAAGGCAGAAGGCTGATGCGAAAAGACCAGTTCTTTATTTCGTAATGTAGCTAATGCGGTTTTGACGTCGTCTGTGCCAATTACTAACTTTGCGGATTCAGAGCCGTGCATGGAGGCAATTGCCGCATCCCAAAATGTTCGTCCAATTACTGCGGCGCGTTCGAGAACGTCATTTTCTGGTTGCGAGAGTCTGTCGAGACGGGCTTGTAAAACGCCAGTTAGTGTGGCTGGCACGCGCACTTGCGTAAGCATTTGCGGAACGACTTTCCATTCTTCGGAGTCTTTGACGATGACCTCGTCTTCAATTAATACTTTGATTAGTTCTTCCAAATAAAACGGGTTGCCTTCGGCGTTTACGGCGATTGTCTCTACTAAGTCTTTTGGAAGGTCGGAGACATTTTTTAGAATTTCGCCAACAAGTTCGCGACTCGCTTGCATGTTGAGCGTATTGATTTCTGCGGTTCTGAAATTTTGAAAGTCACTGCCCCAGTTGGGATGTAGTTCGTCGAGGCTGGGTCGGGTGGCGCATAAGATAAATATTGGCAGGTCAACTTTGAACTTGGCAAGATGCGCGATTAAATCTAAAGAGCCATTATCTGCCCAGTGGATATCGTCTAGCAAAATCACAATAGGAGATTTTTTGGCGAGTAGTTCAAAAAAATGAGTGATGTGTGAAAAAGCGCGGGTGCGAATTTGTTTGGCGTCGTTAAGAATGCCGCGTAAATGAGGTGTGTCGGAAAAATCAAAACCAAACAAGTGACCCATAAAAGCCGCCATTTCTTCATGTCTGGCGCTGGTAATATTTTCAATGCCTTGGATAATTTTTTCACGCGCTTGGGTTTGCGTATCGCTATCCATAATTTGAAAGCGTTCGCTAAATAAATCGCGTAAAAGGCTGTATGGCAGGTTGATCGATTCTTCATCTGCGCGACCTTTGAATAGAAAAAAGGTAGTGGGGTGTGTATCGAGCCAAGCTTCAAATTCATAGATCAAACGACTTTTGCCTAAGCCGGCTTCGCCGCGCACGATAAAAACGGATATGTTTTGAGCGAGAGTAGATTGATTTAAAGCGTCTTGCAATTGATTTAATTCTGTATCGCGCCCGACCATTTTTGTGGCAATACCTTCCACGCCACGGCTACCCATTCGAAAGGCGCGCGGACGAATGCCTTTCACGATGTAAGTTTGAAGAGGCTCGCTTTTGCCTTTGACGCGGATGGGCTCTTGTTTTTGAACGTCAAAAATGCCGCGCACAATTTGGTAGGTTTCATGTGAGATTAAAGTAGCGCCTGCGCTGGCTGAATTGACGACTCGGCTGGCTGTATTAACGGTATCTCCGATGGCGGTAAATTCGCTATGCGAGCCAACTGCGCTCAATAAAACCAGACCGCTGTTAATGCCAATTTTGATATTAATGGGTAGCTTTTCAGTTTCTTTTAGAAATTCTTCTTGCATTTTTAATGCGGCGCGAATAGCTCGTTCGGCGTCGTCTTCGCGTGCGATGTCTGTGCCCCATAATGCCATAACTGCATCGCCGATGTGTTTGTCAATCAGCCCGCCATGTTCTTCGATGACGCGATCTAACCTTGCCCAAATGCGATTGACTAAATTGGCAACATCTTCGGCGTCCATGTTTTCGGAGAGGGCGGTAAAGCCTGAAACGTCTGCAAATAGCACGGTCACTTGCCTGCGGCGTGTTGCGTTTATAGATTCGGTTTTGGTGAGTTGTTTGCGTAGATCGTTTAGCTGCGCGTGCAAAGCGTTTACAACTGTATCCACCATGGCATCTCCCAAGGCGGGGCGTAAGGCTTCCTGCGCTTGAATAGCCTCTTCTAATTTTTGAATCTGCTCGTTCAAAGAAATAGAATTCATAGCTCAAAATTATAATTCACAACGCCGGCTCAATCTGGTTACATTTGGGAGTCAACACGATTGTAAGAATCATCTTATAAGTAGTCGAGCGTAAGTATTTAGAAAACAAATCCCTGCTCAAGCCGCCGTCCTCGGCGGCGGGGACGCCGCCTTGAGCGATGGTTTGTAAAATTTATTTCGACCGACTACTTATAAAGTGGCTATAATAAAATAAAATTTATACCGATGGAGTAGCTATGTCTAAAGCCGATTGGATTCAGCAAGAACTTGATTCGCTCAAGGCGCAGGGGTTGTATAACCAGATTCGCACGATTGCTTCGCCGCAAGGGGCGTGGCTGACGGTGGACGGTAAAAAAGTTTTGAATTTTTGCTCCAATAATTATTTGGGGCTTGCGAATCATCCTACGCTGGTAGCCGCCGCGAAAAAAGCGACCGATGATTTTGGCGTTGGACCTGCCGCCGTGCGTTCGATTGCGGGGACGATGAGCCTGCATGTGGAGTTGGAAAAACGGCTGGCGGAATTCAAAGGCGTGGAAGCGGCGATCACCTTTCAGAGCGGCTTCACTGCAAACTTGGCGGTTGTGCCTGCGCTGGTGGGCAAAGAAGACGTGATTTTTTCCGACCGTTTGAATCACGCTTCAATCATTGACGGTTGCCGTTTATCGGGCGCGAAGATTATCGCTTATGAGCATAATGACGTGAAATCGTTGGAAGAACAGATCAAAGCGAATTTGAGTCAATATCGCCGCGCAATCATTATCACCGATGGCGTGTTTAGCATGGATGGCGATATTGCGCCATTGCCCGCTATTTATGAAGTGGCGAAGAAATACGATATTCTATTGATGGTAGATGACGCGCACGGCGAAGGCGTTTTAGGCAAAGGCGGGCGCGGGATTGTGGATCATTTTGGTTTGCACGGCAAGGTGGATGTGGAGGTGGGCACGATGTCTAAAGCGTTTGGCGTGGTGGGCGGAATCGTGGCTGGTAAATCCGTCATCGTTGAATGGCTGAGACAGCGCGGCAGACCGTTTTTATTTTCGTCCGCTGTCACCGTGCCAGATGCGGCGGCGTGTTTGGCGGCTGTGGATTTATTGGAAGATTCGACGCAATTGGTGGATAAACTTTGGGATAACGCAAAATATTTCAAAACCGAGATGAAGAATTTAGGTTTCAATACCGGCGTGAGCGAAACGCCGATTACGCCCGTGATGCTGGGCGAAGCGCCATTGGCGCAACAATTTAGCCGAGAATTATTTGAAGCGAATGTGTTTGGGATGGCAATTGGCTTCCCGACTGTGCCGCAAGGCAAGGCGCGTATCCGCGTGATGATTTCTGCGGCGCATTCGATTGACGATTTGGATCAAGGCTTGGATGCGTTTAAGCAAGTGGGGAAGAAGCTGGGCGTGATTTAACGAATTTCCGTCACAATCGTGCGTTTTGCGCCAGCCGAGAGCAACGCTTGAGAGACGTTCTCGGCTGTTTCTTTTTCTACTAAGGCGATCATGTTGCCGCCGCGTCCGCCGCCGCTGAGTTTGGCGCCCAATGCGCCGGCTTGGCAGGCGGACTCAATCAGACGATCTAATTCCGGCGAAGAGACGGTTAATTGTTGAAGCAGTTCGTGGTTTTGATTCATCAGTTCGCCGAGCAATTCGGGTTTGCCGCTTTCGATGGAACGACGGGCGATCAAGGAGATTTGGGCAATTTCGTTGAAGATGTTTTCAAAGGCGTTGTTATTTCTGATCCATAAGCGGCGTACGTCGCCCACGGATTCTTTGGTGGGCGCGGGGATGCCCGTATCGCCGATGACGATGGTAAAGGGCTTGCCAGTCTTGAAGGTTTCAATTGGCTGACCTTTGATGAAGTACACGGGTTTGTTGAAGGTGACGACTGTATTATCAATGCCGGAAGGCGTGCCGTGATGCAGTTTTTCAATTTCAAAAACTAAATCGTTCACTTGTTCATCGGGTAATGGATGACTCAGATATGCGGATAACGCACGGATTAATGCGACGGAAACTGCCGCGCCAGAGCCTAGCCCAGCGGCCACGGGAATGCTGGAGATGATTTTTATTTTTATCGCGGGCGGAGCGGAAATGTTGAGGCGTTGAAAAAGATTCAGAATAACCGAACCAATTGCATGGTCGGGCGGGAGCGTCTGAAGTTCATCTTGCAAGTTGACCATTGGCGCGTCTATAAAAACGCCAGCCGAGTCCGAATCTAAAACTTCCACATCCACGCAGACTTGATTGACTGGCACAGCCAGCGCGGGGCGGTTATAGACTACCGCATGTTCGCCGAAGAGGATGATCTTGCCGGGGGCTGAAGCTTTCACGCGAAATAGAAAACTGCCAATACGGCAATTGCCCAGAAGAGCATGGCGATTTGAAATGGACGGTCGGTTAATAAAATTTCTTCGGGCGAGCCGCCAGCCTCTTCAACGTGGATCAGGTGAAGATAACGGAAGATGGTGTAAACCACGAATGGGATGGTCAACATCATGCTGTCATTTTCGGGGACGTTCGGCGCGGAGAAGGTGTAAAGCGAATAGGCAATGATGAATGTGGAAGAAACGATCATCAGGTATTGATCGAGCAAGGGCAGGGTGTAGCCTTCCAATACTTTGCGATGCGAACCGGCGCCTTGCGCTAATAAAGTTAATTCGGCGCGGCGTTTTCCGAAACCGAGGAAGAGCGCGAGAAGCGTCATCACCACATAAAGCCAGGGCGAAAATCGTTCCACTTGAATTAAGGTCACGCCGGCGTGAACGCGCAACACAAAGCCGGCGGCTAAGACGAACACATCCACAATGGGAATGTGTTTGAGCCATTTGGTGTAGGCAATGTTCAAAAGGAAATACGCAATGATGACGGCTTCAAAACCGGGCGCAAGAAAAAAAGAAACTCCAAGCGTGAAGATTACTAAGCTAATGCCGGCAATCCAGGCGATCTGGACGGGTAATTTGCCGGAGGCGATTGGGCGGTTTTTCTTTTCGGGATGTTGGCGGTCTGCTTCAACGTCTGATAAATCGTTGAAGATATAAACGCAGGAGGAGATTAAACAAAATAAAATTGCGCCTGCCAATGTGCGTAAAAATGAATCCGGGTTGAAGAGTTGTTTGTCAAAAACAAGTGCGGCAAAGATGAAGACGTTTTTTGTCCACTGGCGCGGGCGCATGGTTTTTATGAGTGCAGTTAACATGGAGTTATTTTACCTGATACAATATTTTTATGCCGAAAGTGCGTTTGGATGTTTTATTGGTGGAAAAGGGTTTAGCCGATTCGCGGGCGAAAGCGCAAGCCTTGATCATGGCGGGACAAGTGCGCGTCGCCGGTCAGGTCGCGCTCAAGCCGGCTACTACGATCCCAGCCAATGCCGCGCTGACAGTTGATACCGGTCCGCGGTTTGTTTCGCGCGGCGGCGAGAAACTAGCCGGCGCCTTAACGGCTTTTGCAATTGACGTTACCAATTTTGTGTGCGCCGATGTTGGCTCATCTACCGGCGGGTTTACGGATTGCCTTTTGCAAAATGGCGCGCGTAAAGTTTATGCCATAGATGTTGGCAAGGGAATTTTGCATTGGAAGTTACGCAAGGATTCCCGCGTGGTAGTGATGGAAGAAACCAATGCGCGGTTTGTTGAATCTTTGCCTGAACCTGTGGATTTGGTGACGGTGGACGCTTCGTTCATTTCTTTGAAGGTTTTACTGCCGGTCATCAAAAAATGGATTTCGCCTAAAACGCAATTGCTGTGTTTGATCAAGCCGCAATTTGAAGCCGGTAAAAAAGATGTCTCGCGCGGAGACGGCGTAATCCGCGATCCGGCGATTCATCGTCAGGTTTTGTTGGATGTGTTGAACTATGCACAGGCGGAAGGCTTTGGTTTGCGCGGGCTGGTGAAATCTTCTTTGCTGGGTCCCAAAGGCAATGCGGAGTTTTTGCTATGGATGGATTTGAATCCGCGTGAGGCTTTTGCTGAAGCGTTTGTGGCGGGCGTACTGCCAATTGCGCCAGAGGATGCAAATAAATGAACTGTCCAAAATGCGGCGCGGAATTGGCGCAGAAATTTTATAAAGGCATGTTTGAAATAGACGCCTGTCCGCATTGCCGCGGCATGTGGCTGGATGCAAACGAATTAGATAAATTGGAAGACCGTGTCTTTGACGAAGACGCGCAAAAAGGCTCGTTGATTCACTTTCAAAAGGAAACGCAGACTCTCTGTCCGCATTGCGCCAAACCGATGCTTGAATTTCAATATCGTTTATACGATTTGAAATTGGAGTATTGCGCCGAAAATGCGCATGGCTTCTGGCTGGATGCAGGCGAGGAGGAAAAGGTCATAGAGGCGATGCGGATGCGCGCGCAAACTGTGCGGCGAAAAACCTCCGCCGAGGGGGAATGGAAACAAACTCTGAAAAATATGCACGCTTTTTTGAAGCGCAGTAGCAAAAAAAAATGAGCGGAATATTCCGCTCATTTTTTTCATTTGGTCGGCGTGGGAGTCGGCGTGCGCGTGATCGCGCTTGGCGTAGCGCTCACGTTGGGCGTTCTGGTAATGCTGGGCGTAATCGTCACGCTTGGGGTGCGGGTGATCGTGCTGGTTTGCGTGGGCGAAGGCGTGCGCGTGGGTGTGCCCGGCTTGGGCGTGTTAGTGGGCGTGACCATAGCGCGGAGGTGTGTCTCGGCATCTGCACGCATTTCGGGAGTCATTGCCTCGGCGTCTAATTTGAGCAAAGCCTGCCAATTCTTGATCGCGTCTTGAGGTTGATCGCGTTTTTCTTGAATCAGCGCCCGCCAGTAAAAAACTTGGGCTTTCTGTTCATCCGTCTTGGCGAGCGAGGCGAGCCTTTCTACTTTGAGGAAGGCGGTGCCAAAAGTCTCGTTGACAAAATAAGCGCGAACCAGCCCGAGATTTACGTCAAAGGATTTTTCGTCATAGTCGTAAGCGTCTTCAAGATATTCAATCGCCAGATCGTTACTGCCCAGTTCGAGGCTGGCTAACCCGCGATAGATATAAAATCGGCGTAAACCGGATGGGCTGAGGGCATAGGCTTTATTCAAATTTTCTAAAGCCGCTTTGTAATCTTTTTGTTCAAAGTAAGCCTGTCCCAACAGGGCGAAAGCCAGCGAACTTTCGTCTTCATAGTTTACATATACTTCCAAAGATTCGATGGCGCGTTGATATTGTTTATCGGCGATGTATAGCTCGCCCAAGACTTGATAGGTTTCGAGATTGGTAATATCCAGCGTATAAGCCTGCTCGGCGAATTTTATCGCCGAGGGTAAATCTTCTAAATCTGTATAGGCTTTTGAATAGAGAAGTTGGACTTCCGGCGAACCCGGCAATAGTTTATCCGCTTCGCTTAAATCTTCGAGCGCCGCTTCAGGATCGTTGTGGAAGAGGTAGTACTTGGCGCGTTCGATGTACACTTCGCCAAAGTTTGGGTCGCGGGCTAAAGCTTGCTTGAAGAGATATTCAATATTGGCGTTGGGGTCTTGCATTAATCGGGCGCGCGCCAAACCCAAATAGGGCGGACCAAAATCCGGGTCAATTTCGAGCGCATCGTTATAAGCCTCTAACGCATTGCTGGCTTCGCCTTTATGCCGATAGGCTTCGCCGATGTAGTAATAAATATCGGCGGATTTTGGCTCCAGTTGATGCACCAATTCCATGTTTTGGATGTAAGCGTCCCAATCTCCGGCTTTGTAAGCTAATTCCGCCGAGCGGTATTGATCGCGCGATTCAGGCGCGCGCGGCGTGTTGATGTATAGCGGCGTGGGCGTATAAGTTTCGGGTAGGAACATCCACAACGGCGTTGGACCAACAAAGGTGGTGGTGGGCGCGGCAGTCGCGCCGAAGATGGTGGGCGTAGGCGAGAAGGTGGGGGAAGGTCCGGGCGTAATTGTAGAAGTGGATTTGACATTCATCCGGCGCGGCAGGATAAATCCAAATACCACTGCCGCGATTAAAGCGAGACCCAGAATGGAAACGCCCGCCAGCCGCACAATAGGATTTCTGGTGAAGGCTTTTAGACCTTTTTCTTTAGGTCTTTCGTTGGCAAGTAATAGCTTCGCTTCCCACGCGCGCGGCATATTCATGGGGAAGGGCTGAATCGTTTCGTCCGGTTTGAGCGCGCCCAAGAGAATCAAGCCTCTTTTGGCGGTGGTATTTTCCGGCTCCAACTGCAGGGCGGTTTGTAAACAGTAGATGCGTTCTTTGGCATTATCCACTGCGGCGCTCAGCCAGATCCAGTAAGTGGCGTTGTTTTGATTGGTCTTCAAAAGTAAGGTGAGCAATTCTTTAGCGCGGGCGCGATCTCCGCGATGCAGGGCTTCTAATGCGTCCTGAAAGATAGTCTCGTCATGTTGGTCTAAAGAGAATTGATCAGCCATGCGCTTATTTTACCGCTTGTTCTCTAATTTGCTTAAATTGTTTTGAAATTATTCGGAAAACTCTTCAACTTGATAAGTGAGCGCTTCTAAGCGCGCGGTTTGCCAAGCGTTGGCGGGCTTGCCCATTTTTTGGCATAGCCGCGCGAGGAATTCTTCAGGCTGAGGCAGGCTTTGCCAAACTTGCGGCAGGAAAGTGGCGCGGCGGACTCCGTCGGTGAGGATGACTCCATCCACCTGCGGTTTTATTTTTTGGATCAACTCTGCGGCTGATGAATATTGTAGAGGCTGAGGCGCGGTTAAGCGGGAAATTTCGATGTGGATGTTGGGCAGTTCGCTTGAATCCACTGGCGGAAAGCGCGGGTCTTGCAGGGCGGCGGCGATGGCGTGTTCGCGCACATCCTCGGCGAGGGGTTGGTAGGCTTCCAAAGCGCCGATACAGCCGCGTAGTTCAGAGCCAATCGTCAGCGTGACAAATGAAGCGCCCGGCTCCATTAAGCTTGGCGTTAAGGAGGCATAATCCAGCGGGCTTAAGGCTTTACCCGTCACGCCAGCGCTGAGCGCTTCGCGCGCCAAACGTAAAAGCGTTTGTTTTTCTGCCAAAGTGAGCATGGCTGATCTCTTGAGATTTTATTTTAACGCGGCGAGTTCCCAATAAGCGCGGTTGTGATAGATCAACGGCTCGCCGTTATGGATGGCTCGCGCGGCGAGAACTTCCGCGATGAAGAGCGTGTTCGCGCCGGCGCGAACAGTTTGAATCACGCGGCAATCAAGCCAAGATAATCCGTCGGCGATCAATGGCGCGCCGGTGACTAGAGTTTCAGTTTTAACTTCGGCGAAGCGCTCGCTCACGTCCGGTCTGCGTCCGGCAAACAAATCCGAAATCGCGGTTTGTTCTTTAGCTAGAATGGTCACGCCGAAAGTTTTGGATTTTGAAACCAGCGTATGCGTGCGGGTTGAAACTTGAAGCGCAATAATAATCAATGCCGGGTCTAATGAAATTGAAGTGAATGAATTAACGGTCATGCCGTGCAGTTCGCCTTTGTAGGCGGCGGTGACGATCGTGACTCCAGCCGACCACCCGCGCATTGCGGCGCGTAATTGTTCCGAATCTAATTTGTCCACGCTTGGTCCTCCATCGAAAGATGATAATTGCGCGAGATGAGCGAGTCAAGAGTAAATTTGAGCGTTGCAAATTGGATAAATTTGCCCTTGCGCGATTATTTTTTACAGAATATGATGAATTTAGCTATGCAACCGATCAATCAAATTCACGCGGAAGATTCTGCAGAACAGCCTGCAGAGAAATTAGAAACTCCGCTTCAAGCGCCAGCCGAGCAACGCCCTCTCCCGCGCGCGGAGCGCAACCGCCCGCCATTTTTCAATTCCTTCTTCAGCGTATTATGGATTGCAATGCTCGTGGCGACGCTTTTTACAGCCTGGACTCCCAACAGCTTATTCGCTTCTAACTTACAGGAACAATTGCGCCTCATCCTTACGCCTCAGCCGGATTCTAACCCTGCGGCAACTCCCCAGCCGCAACTGCGGATCGGCATAGTTGCCGGACACAGCGGCAATGATTCCGGCGCGGTATGTATGGATCAAAATGGAAAAACCACGCTCACCGAAGCGGACGTCAACTTGAAGATTGCGACGATGGTCAAAGATAGTTTGGTGGCGCAAGGCTTTCAGGTGGATTTGCTCAACGAGTTTGATACGCGCTTAAGCGGCTACCGCGCAGTGGCGTTGGTTTCCATTCATAACGATTCCTGCGATTATGTCAACGACCAAGCGACCGGCTTCAAGGTGGCTTCTTCTATGGATACGCGGGATATCAACCGCGCTCAGCGCCTCACTGCTTGTTTGACGGATCGCTACCAGAGCGCCACCGGCTTGACCTTTCACGCCGGCAGTATTACCGAGGATATGCGCGATTATCACGCTTTTTCTGAAATTGACCCGAATACGATCACGGCGATCATCGAAACCGGCTTTTTGAATCTGGATCAGAAAATGCTCACCCAAAAAACGGATCTGGTCGCCAAGGGCGTTGTGAACGGCATTCTTTGTTTCGTAAAAAATGAAAGCGTTTTGCCCACCGGCTTGCCCACTATTCTGCCGTGATAAAACAGTAACAAACGGATGGCTTCCAGCGTCCAGAGTTTATAATTCGTTTAGATTTACAAGTTATTGATAAAGGTAGCGATTATGAATAATCAATTTGCGCAGAGACCTCAGAACCAGTTGCCCAAGGCGAAGCCAAATGCCGCGGGTCCAAATCAAACTGCGAGCGCGGAAAGCGGCGGCGCTTCATCCAAAAAACAAGCGGCGAAAAAACGCAATCTACTTTTGCCAATTGGTTTAATCGTCATTGGGTGTGCGGTCTTTGCATTTGCGGCTTGGTCGGCTGTGCGTTCGCCGGTTTTGGCTTCTATTTTAGGTTCGCCTGTCCCTGCGCCGCAAACATCCCGAATTTCTTTTGCTCAGGTGGAAATTCCTAAGCCTGCCCCGCAAGCGCAACCCATCGCGCAAGTTGAAGTGGAGGTTAGCCCAACCATTAACCCCACTGTGACCGCTTCCTTAGAACCGACGCTGGCGCCGACTACCGAGAGCCTTGCGCAGGTGACGATTGTAGAGACCCCAACTTTAGAAAACTTAGTTGTGCCGACCAATACCGCAGTTGCGCCGACTATTGCGGCGGCGGTTGAAACGACGCAACCTTCCGGCGGGCTGATTGCGGAAATTGTGCAAGATACGCCGACTTCTGAATATGTCGCGCCAACGGCAGTCGCTGAGGCGCCGCCCGCGCCGGTGGGCGATGGCGTGCATTGGATTGACGTGGATTTATCCCAACAGCGCGTGTACGCTTACGCAGGCGATACGCTGGTGAATTCTTTCATCGTCTCCACCGGCACTTGGCTTACGCCAACCGTCACCGGCAGTTTTAAAATTTGGGTTAAATTACGCTCTTCGGATATGTCTGGTCCCGGCTATTATCTGCCGGACGTGCCGTATGTGATGTATTTCTATAAAGATTATGGTTTACATGGCACGTATTGGCATAATAACTTTGGCACGCCGATGAGTCATGGTTGCGTTAATTTGAGCATTCCCGATGCGGAATGGATTTATAACTTCTCCGCAGTTGGCACGGTGGTCAACGTACATTACTAACCGGCGTTGATATAATCATCAAGTAATGAAATTGAACGAAATCTCCAGACGCGATTTTTTGAAATTGAGCGGCGCAGGGTTGGCAGGTCTTTTGCTTCCGCCGCTCAATTTGCATTTAAGCGACCCGTTTGCCGCGCTTCAAGGGCGCGTCACCACGCGCACAATTTGGATGTACGCCCAGCCCACGCTGAGCGGCGCGCAAGTTAAATTGTGTCAACGCGATATGCTCTTGAATATTGTCAATACGGCGCTCAGCGATGATGTTAACGCCAATAACCGCATCTGGTATGAGATCGGCTCGCCGAACGCAATCGAAGGCTATGTCTATTCGGGAAACGTTCAGCCGGTGAGAACGATCCTCAACTCAACCCCCACGCTGGATATTCCCGAAGACGGCTTGCTGGCAGAAGTCACCGTGCCATATACAGACGCGCACGAACAAGCGACTCAGGCTTCCAAAGTAGGCTATCGCATTTATTACGAAACCACGCATTGGATCAAAGCGGCAACCGCCGACTCGAACGGCGAAGTTTGGTATCAGATTTTAGACGATAAATGGAACAAGTTGTACTACGTCAAAGCCGCGCATTTGCGCGTATTAACCGCCGAAGATGTAGCGCCGATTTCCGCCGATGTGCCGAGTAAAAATAAAAAGATTCTGGTGCAATTGGAAAAACAACTGGTCACCGCCTTTGAAGATGACGCGCCAGTTTTTGTCGCTTCCGCTTCTACGGGCGGAATCTTCCGCGTCGGCACATACACCACGCCGCAAGGCGCATTCACCACTTATTATAAGCGCCCTTCGCGTCACATGGCGGCGGGCGATCTAGCCGCCAGCGGATTCGATCTGCCCGGCGTGCCCTGGGTGCAATATATAACCAAAAGTGGGATTTCATTTCACGGCACATATTGGCATAATGATTTTGGCCGTCCGCGCTCGCATGGGTGCATCAACCTTTCATCCGCCTCGGCAAAATGGCTCTATCGTTGGTCTGTGCCGGAAGTGCCGCTTAAAAAAGAATTCGTGTATGGCGGCATTGGTGCTAAAGTTGAAATTGTTCTCTAACAATTCCCTAAGCCAGATGGTTTACCATCACATCTAATGAATACAAAAATTCCTCTCTCCCGCCGCGAATTTCTAAAACTTTCCGCCTCAGGCGCGCTGGCTTTTGCGCTGGCTGAAATGGGCGTTGACCGCGTCCTCGCCGCGCCGCCCGCTTCGCATGGGCGCATTACATGGAGCGGCATCCCGCTCTACGACGCGCCGTCTTTCAACGCCAAGCAACTCAAACTCTTCGGCATTGATCAAGTCTTTGAGTTGGAAGCTGAAACCGAAGGCGATGAAGGCTACGGCAACCCCTTCAACAAAACGTGGTATCAAATGGACGGCGGCTATGCCTACTCCGGCTGGATTCAGCCGGTTGAAATTCGCTACAACAAACCGGTTTACCAAATCCCCACCGCCGGGCAACTTGGCGAAATCACCGTACCGATCAGCGAAACCAGACTCACGCCTTACACGTATGCCAAAAATGGGTATCGCCTCTTTTACGGAACGACGCATTGGGTTAAGCAAACCCTCATCACGCCGGATGAAAAAAGCATTTGGTATGAAATTTATGACCGACAGGTTCAGAAGTCATTCTACGTCCCATATTACAACATGCGCCTCATCCCGGACGAAGAACTGACTCTGCTTTCTCCCAACATTCCCAACGCCGATAAATTGATTCACGTGGATCTGAAAGCGCAACTCGTCACGGCATTTGAAGGCAATCAACAAGTTTTTATCTCGCGTTGCTCCAGCGGAGATAAAGGCACGCGCACACCCACCGGAGAATTTACAACCTATCATAAAGGTCCGTCCGTGCACATGACCAATCAAGGCGATTCAGTCACCAATGTTTACGATCTGCCCGGCGTGCCGTGGTGTTCATTCTTCACCGGATACGGCAACGCCTTTCACGGCACATATTGGCATAATGATTACGGTCGTCCGCGCTCGCATGGTTGCGTTAACCTGCCTTCAGAAGATGCAAAATGGTTATATCGCTGGAGTCTGCCGAACGTCCCGCCCGCTACGGATTACGTTCACCTGCCCGGCGAAGGCACAAAAGTTCAAATCGTCTAATCCAAATCGTTTTAATAGGAGAATATAATCCAATGAATTTAGCTTTTTCAAACAACCATTACTTGCTCAAACGTCAGGTCTTTGCGCTGGCTGGTAAATTCCGCGTGTATGACCCGGCTGGGAATCTGCTTTTGTTTAGCGAACAAAAGATGTTCAAATTGCGCGAAGATATTCGCGTGTATTCGGATGAATCCAAATCTCAAGAAGTCTTGACGATTAAAGCCCGCCAGATTATAGATTTCTCCGCCGCGTATGATGTGGTGGATAGCGCCTCAGGACAAAAGGTGGGAGCGTTGCGTCGCAAGGGGATAGCTTCGATCTTTCGCGACGAATGGGAAGTTTTAGACGCGAACGATACTGTGCTGGGTAAATTATTTGAGGACAGCATGGGGCTGGCGTTGGTGCGCCGCTTTTTGAGCAACTTAGTCCCGCAAAATTACGATCTGACTTTTGGCGCGAATCGCGTGGCGGATTTCAAACAAAACTTCAACCCGTTTAGCTATCAACTTAATATTGATTTTAGTATGGATACCGCTCGAGTTTTAGATCGGCGTCTTGGCGTTGCCGCTGGTATCTTGCTTGCCGCTGTGGAAGGCAGACAGCAATAACGCGCCATGTCTACTCAACCGCTTTTCGCCGGTTTGGTGATTGACGAATTAGGTCAAGTTGCCCAAACTGCCCTAATTGGTAACGAGCCTTGCTATGTGGTGGATGACGCGGGTTTTCAGCGTCACATCCCCGCCGCGCAAATTGATCGCGCTGTCCTTGATCAAATGGCGGAGATGATGAAAGGCAGTGAAGATCTGCTTTCGGCGCAAGCCGCCAAAATGCTGGGTCAGGACGATCCCTTCTCAAAAGCGATGATCGAGAATCAACTCAAAAATATGGATAAACAATTTGAGGCGCTTTTACAACAAGGCATTCCCGAAGATATGCGCGCCTATTTAGGCATGATGGGCTTCAAAGTGGTGATCAATTATCATGGTGAGATTATTCGCGTGGAGCAACCCGGCGCAGTAGGGGATGAAGAGTAAACCCTGCCGCAAAATAAAAGAGAGTTTGCCAGATGGCAAACTCTCTTTTTGATTACTTGGCTTCTTCGGCTTCGCGTTTGGCTTTTAGCCAGCCGTTCAAACTGTATTTGACAATCCGTTCGTTGCCGCTGAATAATTTTTTCAAGTTGGGGCGCAGCGCCCAAATCAATAATATTTCCGCGCCGATGCCGAACCAAACGTACACCCAGGGCATTAATCCCATAGAAGCGCGGATGTAAAAAACAATAATCGCAAATAGCGCGACTGCCATCGTCGTGACGGAAGCGATGCCGACTGTGAAAAAGGTCAACATGCCGAGGGGGAGGATGATCAAAAGCGCGCCGGGCCAAATCCCAATGGCGCCGCCCACCGATGGCGCACCGCCGGCGCCGCCGCGTAAACGAATTTTTCCGTTTGCATCGCGTTCGGCTAAAAAGATCGAATAGTTGTGACCTAAAATCGCCGCCAACCCGGCAAGTACGTGCACGCCATACGCATCAGGGGAAACCCAGCGCGCAATTAACATGCCTACTGCGCCTTTGGCAATATCCAGCATGGCGGTTCCAAAGCCAGCCCAAAAGCCAGCCGCACGCATGGCGTTCGTCCCGCCGGTGCGCCCGCTTTCTACTTCTCGAATATCTTTGCCGGTTTTTAATTTAACGATCAGCAAACCAAATGGGATCGAGCCGATCACATAAGAAAGTAGCGTAAGCGCGGCATAAATAACAAGTTGCATTGAAACTCCTTTAAGTTGAATCTAACCTTAAGAACACAATAAGTAGAAGTTGGTTTCTTATCCAGCGTGGCTTCAAGGCTTTATGTAATCGTTCTTGCCTAAGCTGAATTATTTGAAAAGAAGCGCTGAAACCCACGCCAGACCAAGCGCAATCAAAGGGCTGAGAATGGCGCGGCGCATGGGAATATTCTCGGTGGTGATTCTGGCGGAGAGCATGGTGAGCGCGTAGAGCGGACCGGTGATAGCGAGGCTGAATTGTATCGGCGTGAGGGGCCAATAATGCAAGCCTGCGCCGATTTGCGCGCAAACTAAACCAATGCCAACTGCCCACGGAAAATCCCAACGGTCTTTTCCATCCAAATGCAAAATGCGTAAGCTAATGATCCCAGCCGCGAAGAATAAAATCGGCGTTAATAAAAACATGCGCATCCCCGAAACTTTGAGGGCGATGCTGATGATTACGAATAAAGCATAAGCCAGCGCGGTGAGTCCGGCGCGGGCAAAAGCGTAGCTTGGGGCGGAAGGATCAATCGTTATATACTCTGCGAGGTAAACGCAGACGAGAATAAACGCCACCACGAAAAAGCCGCCCCACCAGATTAACCCATTCGGGAGCAAAGCCAGCGGACCGCCCAGCGCTAAAGTCGTCAAAGTTGGCAGGATCAGGTGATCTATATTTGGCTTTTTGCCTAAAGCCGGGTGACTGCGCGTCAGCGAATCCATGCCGCTGAAAGCGAGCGTCGCCGCAAGGACAGACATGGCGGAACTGAGGGTGAGCGGATATGCAAAATAGAAACCGGGCAAACTCAAACTGAGCGTGAGGCGCGGAGTCTGTACAATGCGGGTGAAGGCGTAGGTCAACAAGATCGAGGCAATCAAAATCCCCACGCGATCTGAGTTCGGTAAATAGGAGCGAGGCGCTTGCATGTTGAGATTGTACCCTGTGGCGCGGTGGGAAATCAAGCGGTATGGTAGAATCAACAGGTTATGGAACGCACAAATATTGAAGGCATTCCGCCGCCGCCTAGAATTATCAACTCATTGAAAGCCGGTTTTGACGCGATCGCGACGCATGTTTCCGCAATTCTTCTGCCGTTTTTGCTAAATTTATTTTTTTGGCTGGGTCCGCGCTTGCGTTTGGAGACTTTGTTCAATGCGCTCAAAGCGGATGCGGTTTCCGCTTGGCAGACGATTGGTATTCCATCCGCCGATATCCAAACCATGCTGGGCTTGTACGAAAAAATCATCCCCAATTTCAATTTGTTTTGGACTTTGCGAACTTTTCCGATCGGCATTTTTGGCTTGAAAGCGCTGCCCTTGTCGTTGGTTGGCATGTTGACTCAAAAAGTTGAAGGCGCTACGCCTTTAGGTTTGCCGCTTGAATTACAGGCGACTGGCTTAGACCTTTTGCTTTGGTATCTTCTCTTGACTTTTGTGGGTTGGCTGGGCGGCGGGCTGTATTTTTATCTGGTCGCCAAAGCTACTTTTGCAAATTCAACTGATACGCAAGTCAGCTTGTTACGCGCGTTATTCCAAACGATTTTACTCTCCATCGTGTGGAATTTTCTTTCAATTGTAATTGGCATTCCCGTTCGTTTAATTTTAGGCGGTATCTTGCAAGTGACCGGCGATTTTGGAACGCTCGTTATTTTGCTGTTGAGTTTCTTTGCAATGTGGGTGGTTGTGCCATTCTTCTTCTGGCCGCACGGCATCTTTGTTAAAAATCAAAACTTCCTCGTCGCGGCATGGAGCAGTTTACAAATGACCCGCTTCACGTTGCCGACCAGCAGTTTGTTCGTGCTTTCCGTTTTGATGCTAAGTTTTGGGTTAAGCTACTTATGGAATGTTCCGCCGGAAAATTCATGGATGACATTGTTCGGCATTTTCGGACATGCGTTTGTGACGACCGGCTTACTTTCGGCGAGCTTTATTTATTATCGGGATATGAGCGCTTGGTTGCAAAAAGTTTTAGAACAAGTCCGCTCCGCCGCTCCCCGTCAGACGGTTTAAATTTCATTGAGCTAATTCTCTGGTAAATATTGGAGGTCCGCGTGACTGAAAAAGAAAAGAAAATTAATTATGACGTTGGCGCAATTCAAGCGCTGGAAGGGATCGAGCACGTTCGTAAACGTCCGGGCATGTATGTGGGCGGTACGGATATCAAAGCCCTGCATCACCTTGTTTATGAAATTGTAGATAACGCGGTGGATGAAGCCTTGGCGGGCTTTTGTACCGCCATTAATATTACGATCCATGCGGATAGTAGCGTGACCGTTGAAGATAATGGGCGCGGTATTCCGGTAGGTCCCCACCCCACGAAAAAAGATTCCAAAGGCAAGCCGATGGAAACAGTGGACGTGGTGATGACTGTCATCGGCGCCGGCGGTAAATTTGGCGGCGGCGGGTATAAAGTCTCCGGCGGTTTACATGGCGTAGGCGTGAGCGCCGTCAACGCGCTTTCTGAATGGATGACTACCGAAATCAAGCGCGATGGCAAACTGTGGCGGCAGGAATATAAGCGCGGCGTGCCGCAAGGCGCAATCAAGCAAGTGGGCAAAGCGGAAAAAGGCGAAAGCGGCACGAAACAGACTTTTAAGTTTGACAAACAAATCTTCACCGAAGATTTGGACTTTCGCTTTGAGACGCTCGTCCAGCGCTTCCGCGAGATGTCCTTTGTTACGCGCGGCGTGACCATCAAATTTGTGGATGAACGCGCCAATCGCGAGATGACTTTCTACTTTGAAGGCGGTCTGACTTCTTTTGTGCGTTATTTGAATCGCAACCGTGAAAATTTACATCCGGTTGTGTATGTTGAAAAAGAAATTGAGAATATCGGCATTGAAGCCGCGATTCAATATACTGATTCTTATACTGAATCGGTATATTCATTCGCTAACACGATCAACACCGTTGACGGCGGCACGCACCTCACCGGCTTGCGCTCTTCCTTAACTCGCGTGATTAATGACTACGCCCGCAAAAACGGCTTGCTCAAAGACGCCGACCCGAACTTCTCCGGCGACGATACCCGCGAAGGTTTAACTGCAATCGTTTCGATCAAACACCCTGAGCCGCAGTTTGAATCGCAGACCAAAGTTAAATTGATGAACCCTGAAGCGCAAACCTATGTGACTCAGGCGGTGGGCGATGTCTTCGGCACATTTTTGGAAGAAAATCCGCAAGCGGCGAAAGCGATCATTGCCAAGTGTCTCACTTCTGCGCGCGCGCGCGATGCCGCCCGAAAAGCCCGCGATTTGGTCATCCGCAAATCCGCGCTTGAATCGCTCACGCTCCCCGGCAAATTGGCGGATTGCTCGGAAAGAGACACATCGAAAACAGAACTATATATCGTGGAAGGCGATTCGGCTGGCGGTTCTGCCAAACAGGGACGCGACCGTCACTTTCAAGCGATTCTTCCGTTACGCGGAAAGATCCTCAACACTGAGCGCGCCCGCCTCGATAAAATTTTAGGTAACAACGAAGTCAAGGCTTTGATCTCAGCTTTAGGCACCGGCATTGGCGATAACTTTGATCTTGAAGGTTTGCGTTATGGACGCGTCATCATTATGACCGACGCGGACGTGGACGGCAGTCACATCCGCACTTTGTTGCTGACTTTCTTCTTCCGCTATATGCCGCAATTGTTTGAAGGCGGTCATTTGTATATCGCTCAACCGCCTTTGTATCGCATTGCTTATAAGAACCAAGTCCGCTATGTGTATAGCGATAAAGAGAAAGATAAGGCTTTGAAAGAAGTCGGCGAGAAAGCCAACTTACAGCGTTATAAAGGCTTGGGCGAAATGAATCCCGATCAGTTGTGGGAGACGACGATGAATCCCGCTAACCGTACGCTCCTGCTCGTCACAGTGGAAGACGCCGCCGAAGCTGACCGCACTTTTGATATGCTCATGGGCGATGCCGTAGACCCGCGTAAGAAGTTCATTCAAACCCACGCCAAAAGCGTGAGAAATTTGGATATTTAGCTATAAAAAATCCGCTGAGAAATCAGCGGATTTTTTTATAATTATGAATTACAGCCCAGCGGCTTTTTTCAGCGCGGCGGCTTTATCAGTTTGTTCCCAGGGGAATTGAATGTCATCGCGGCCGAAGTGACCGTACGCGGCGGTCTTGCGATAGATGGGTTTGCGTAAGCCCAAATCGCGGATGATCGCTCCCGGGCGCAGATCAAAATGTTCGTTGATCAATGCGGCGATTTTTTCATCTGCAATTTTGGCAGTGCCAAACGTTTCCACGTTGACTGAGAGCGGGCGGGCTACGCCAATGGCGTAAGCCACTTGCACTTCCACGCGATCCGCCAAACCAGCCGCCACTACGTTCTTAGCCACATAGCGCGCGGCATACGCGGCAGAGCGATCCACTTTCGTGGGGTCTTTTCCGGAGAAAGCGCCGCCGCCGTGACGACCCATGCCGCCATAAGTATCAACGATGATCTTGCGTCCGGTTACGCCGGCGTCGCCCATCGGGCCGCCCACCACGAAACGACCGGTGGGGTTCACATAAACTTTCAGATTTTTATCCACCAAATTTTCCGGCAGAGTCTTCATGATCAACTCTTCGGTGACGATTTCGGTAATTTCATTTTGCGAAACTTCCGGCGCGTGTTGCGTGGAAATTAAGACCGTATCCACGCGCACGGGCTTGCCTTGGGAATATTCAATCGTCACTTGGCTTTTCGCATCGGGGCGGAGCCACTTGATCGCGCCGCTCTTGCGGAGTTCGCTTTGCTTGCGGGTGAGTTTGTGCGCCAAGTAGATGGGCAAAGGCATCAAAGTATCGGTTTCGTTACAAGCGTAACCAAACATCATGCCCTGATCGCCCGCGCCGACGGCTTCCACTTCGGCTTCGGTCATTGCGCCATTTTTGGATTCAAGCGCCTGATCTACGCCCATGGCAATATCGCCGGATTGTTTCGCAATCGCCACCAGCACGCCGCAGGAATTTCCGTCAAAGCCTTTATCGCTGGAGTCGTAGCCGATTTCAGCGACAGTTTTACGCACCAATTCATCATAGTTGAATTGAGCGTTGGTGGTAATTTCGCCCAGCAACATTACATAGCCGGTTTTCACGGCGGTTTCGCAAGCCACGCGCGAGCGCGGGTCTTGCTCCAAACAAGCGTCCAAGACTGCGTCTGAAACTTGATCGCAAATCTTATCGGGGTGGCCTTCGGTCACCGATTCTGATGTGAACATCAACTTGGGCGAAGACATAAAAGTATTACTCATTGGTTTGTATTTCTCCTTAAGAAAATAAAATTGCCCATTCAACACGCGAAAGGGCAATCTGCATTTGCGGTCTACCCTCTCATCTCCCAGAAGCCTATCTGTCGGATTTGGCACCATATTCAATTTACATTGACTGGTTGTCGAGACATCGCAGGGCCGTTCCCTCCGTCTCTCTGGATAAGAGCGCCGTATTAGGGCTATTGATTTGTGCCGCGAAGTGTACCATAGCGATTTATATGCGTAAAGATGAAAACCGCTTCTCGCTTAACTGAAAGTTGGCGCGGCGTTAATTGCTTTCTACGCACCGAAAGCCGATCTTCACCGAACTCTTTCCATAATAGGCTTCTTCATTCGGCAGGGCGGATGAATCCGGGCCGACTTCATACCCGCGATTTGAAACGCGCATACTGATTAGATCGTCTTGATAGCCGCCGCCGCGAATCGCGCGCAAAAAGTTGATGCCGCCATTTTCAGGTCCCTGCGGATTTTCAGCGGGGGAGTTGGCGTAGTAATTTCCCTGATAATAATCTGCCACCCATTCCCAAACATTGCCGCCTAAATCCAGCGCCCCAAACGGACTCATCCCAGCTGGATAAGAACCCACGCGGGAAGTGTCGCCTAAGGTGTTGTTGGCGTTCGCATAAAGCTCATTGGGCGGCTCGTTGCCCCAAGGATAATTATTCAAAGTATCGCCGCGCGCGGCGCGTTCCCATTCCGCTTCGGTGGGCAATCTTCTGCCTGCCCAATGACAATAAGCGTTCGCGTCAAACCAAGCCACGTACACAACCGGATAATCTTTATATTCCGCATTTCCAAAATAATCCCCGCGATTATCTGAATTGAGTTTGACGGGCAACCTGCACGCGCCGGCGCTGACGCATAGCCCATACATGCCGTTGGTCACTTCCACTTGATCCACCCAAAACGAATTGAGTTGAACGTGATGCGCGGGCAATTCGTCATTCTCCAGCAAAATGTCCAATCCGCCCATGTAAACGCTTCCGGCTGGAACGAGCAGTTGAGTCATCCCATCTGTCGCGGAGATTTTTGAAGGGAATGGCGTGAGCGAAGGGACCAGCGTGAAGGTGGGCATTTCAGTTGGAACGCGCAGGGTTGCAGTTGCGGTGTTTTCAATCGCCGCTTGTGTTGCGGTGGAAGTTGCAACAATGGGCGTGGCGCTCGCCTGCGCATTGCAAGCGGCTAGAATGATAGCGAGCAAAGAAAATATATATTTTTTCATGTGATTTTTTATGCAGTTATGGAACTAGTTGCAAGGCTTGATTAGCCTGATCTTCAAAGAAGTTGGGATTGATAGAAGCGGCTTTTTGCCAGGCTTTTTTCGCGCCGCTGTAATCGCCCTGACGATATAACCCATAGCCATACCAAAGCCAAGCCTCTTCAGACATATCCGTCACGCTTCGCGCATAATCGGTCAGCGCGAGCAGATCTGCGTTGCGGTTGGAATGAAAGTATGCGAGGAAGGGACCAAATTGATAGCGGAACATGCGTAACGGCAAGCCGATCTCGCGGGCTTTGTCGTAAGCGAGCGCGGCTTCTTCGTAGCGATCAAAATAGACGAGATTACTGCCATAGTTGAACCAGGCGAATGCGTCCGCTGGGTTTTGGGCGGTGATTGTTTGGGACGAATCCAGCGCCAATTGCCGATTCTGATTCGGGTCCCAGTTTGCGCCGAGCAGGGTTTTAACTTCATCTTCATATTGTGGGAAATAAATCACCATGTATAAATTGTTGAAGGCGTACCAATCCTGCTCAAGTTTGGCGTAGGCGATTTTCAAATCCGCGCCATGATAAGAATCTTGAATGGTGAATTCTTGCGTTGTGTCGTCGTAGCCGGTGAGCAGAAGATAATGCGCCGCCCACAGATCGTCGGTGGGTCCGAGCGCGTCATTCGGGTCAAGCGCGGTGACGCTTTCCACAATGACGGGGTAATTTGCCGCGAGCAATCTTTTGAGCGTTTCAAGCGTGCCGCCCACGCGATATTCTAAATTGAGCCAGCCCGCTTGCGTGCGGACGTAATAACGCAGTTCTTCCGGGTTGACGTTGCGATCTTGCAAAATAGGTTTGACGACGTTGGCAATATCCGCCTGACTGCCTTCCCAGCCGTAAATGTGTAACGCCATCGAAAGCACGGCAGGCCCGCAATTATTGGGCGTTTGTTTTTCAAACGGCGGCGAAGCGATCGAAGCTTGCGGCGGCAAAGGCGGGAGCGTGGCAGTGGGCGTGACAGACGGCGTGAGCGGCAAGGGCGTGGGTGTGTGAGTTGGATTTGGCGTGGCGGTCAGCGGTTGCGCGGTGACTGGAAAGGCCGTGGGCGCCGGACCAAGCGGATGAATCACGTTCTTGGTGTAGATAAAAAATTTTTCTATGCGCCATTCGAGCCGCGAATGGAAGTATGGAATTTGATACAACAAGACGGCTGACAGAATTATGCCTGCCAGCCCAAATAAAATGTTTCTAACGCGAGTGGACATGCTTAAAAGTGTACCATGCGTTGATAAAAGGAATTTAAGCGGAACTAAGGTTCAATGCCCAAGTAATTTGAGCGCGGCTTGAATGGCTGGGTCGGTTTCAAAGGTGAAGGTATCCCAATCCGCGTAGGCGAGCACGTCCGGCACAATGCCGGTTAATTCCCAATTTTCTTGAGCGTGAAGCGGCTTGAAAGTTTCCTCGGCAATCCATAAAGTTGAGCCGTCCGCAAAGGAATACGAATACAAGACTTCCACGTTGCCGAGGCTCGGCTCGCCGACAATTTTTGCGCGACCCATATCGCGGAGTACGCCTGAAAAAATTTCTCCGTAGCTAACCGTCTCTTCACCGACTAAAACGATCAACGGCACGCTTTGCGAATTATAGATTGGGTCGGCGCTAACTTCCAGCGGGTGAGATTCTGTGCGGCTGGCGTAATGTCCCAGCGTGCCGTTGGTGAAGTGCGCCAGAATCGGCGTCACCACTGCGCTACTCCCGCCGCTGTTGATTCGGTTGTCCAAGATCAAACCGTCTAATTCGCCAAATTCATTTAATGCGCCGGCTACCTGCGCGGGAATTGAATCGTCAAAAAAAGTGGGTAAGGAAAGATAGCCGATCTTTGAACCGTCGGCAGTTTGAACCAATTGCGCTTCCACCTTTAACTGCGAGTGAATCTTCTGCCGTAGTAGCGTCACTTCGCGTGGCGCTTCTCCAGGCGATTGGACGGTTAAAACCACCGCCGTACATTCCCTGCCTAAGATAATTTGAGATTGATCTTTGCCGTCTTTGATTACCGGCAAACCATCCGCCGCCAAAATGCTATCGTGAACTTTGAGCCCGCTATGTTCGGCGGGCGAATTGGGATACACGGAAAGGATTGAAACGCGATTCTTATCCGGCATGGGTTGAATATAAATGCCCACGCCGACATATTCTGTTTTTCCGGCAAATTCTGCGTTCCATTCGGCTACATCCGCTGGCGATAGAAATTGCGAATGTTCGTCGCCTAAATCGTAGATCATCTGTTGGATGGCGGCGTAAAAATCCGCCGTGTTTACGCCCGCCTCAATTTGTTGGCGATATTTTTGGGTCAGCGCCGCCCAATCCTTGCCGTTGAAATCGGGATAGACGTAAACTTGATTGACCGTATTGACCACGTTCTCAAAAACGTCTTTTTGTAAGTCGCTGGAAATTTCAGGGTTGACCGCCGTAACTGGAGTCGGCGTGGCGAGCAGAGCCGCCGCAGGCATTGTGGCTAACGGCATCCCCGCGCACTGTTCGGGAATATAAATGGATGCGGTCGCGTTGGGTGTGAGCGTAATTGGAATTGGCGTAGGCGTGGATTGCGGGTTGAAAGCGTTCGTTACAAAATTACAAGCCAGCGACGCGCATAAAATTATTCCAATCAGCGCGCGTTTCAAATTCGGTTTTAAGTTCATGGGCAATCCTATCGTTTTTCAAAGAGATCGTTCAACGGTTTGAGTTCGGCGATTGGCAAGGCTAAATTTTTGACTCGCGTGCGTTCATATTGATAAGTGCGCGAATGGCTGGCGAGCGGTTTGGCTTTTTGCGCGAACTCCACATAGGGGCTGTAGCCTGTAAAAAATAAATCCAAGCCATAAACCCAAAGGTTATGCCATGCCTCAGGCGCGATGACATACGCTTCTTCGAGCGCTTCGCAATAGATTCCAATGCGCGCGTTGGGGATTTGACGCACATGCACAGCCGCGATTGAATAAAAAGTATTTGTGACGTTAACCTTAGCTTTGGGCGGCAGGCTGAGGATTTCGCGCCGCATTTCCCGCGCTGAAGCCTGCCCGCAGATTTCGATCAGCAGTTCTTCCTCTGATTCAGATTTCAGCGCCAGCCTGCCCAGCGGATTCCAGTGCGTTGGCTTGCGCCATTGACCGGGCAGAACATGCGCCAAATAATGCGGCTGATTTTTGGCGAGCGCTTTCTTTAGATCCGTTTGCGAAGCCGTCACCAGCGCGGCGAGAAACGCAAAGATATATAGATCGTTACGCTTATGACCTGCGCGGGCATGTTGATCGGAAGGGACCAACGCCGAAGCGCTCAATAACGCGGCGGGGTTGTTTCTTAATGCTAAAACTTGCTCTCGGCGCGAAATCAAATAAGACCTGAGATCGCATCTCTGACCGTTCAATGAAACGGCATAGCGTTCTGCGGCGCTGAATGGAGCGGTTGGATGCACTTCAAAAGGAATATCAAGTTGCGAAAGATGCCGCCGAAACGCCAATTCTACGGCGGTATTGGCGATGGCGCGCCGGAGCGTTTCATAAAACGAAGCGTCTATTGGATGCGAAGCGTAAGCCAAAGAATTGAGCGCGTGATTAATTCCGCCTGTGGTTAGGTCTGGGGTGTAGGCAACGCGGAGAATATCGGAAGCGGCGAGCATCTTATTCTGCGTAATTGACGTCCCAAACGGTTAAGTTTGCAAAACTGACCACGATTGGCGTATTGCCGGTTGCATTGACGAAAACCCCCAGAGCGCCATTGGCGTAATTGCTGTCTTGAATGCTGAATTGAAAACGGTCGTTGAGGAAGAAGCGCATTTCTGCGCCGGAAGCCCAAATGCCAATGCGCGTTTTGCCGGGCGCGCCGGGCGGCACGTCTCCGCTGGGGAGCGGCTTTTGCAAAATATATTTTTTGCCCACGCTGTTTCTTTCCGCGCTGACCATGCCGTTGCAGGATAACGAGAAACGATAATAAGCCACGGCATTGGCGCGAATCAAAATTCCGTAAGTATCGTCGCCGCGACAGAGGTTTGGGTAGGCGGTAATTTCCGCGTAGAAGTTGTCAACTGCGAGTTCGTGCCGCAGGCTGAGCATGAAAACTTTGCCTTGCGCCGCAAGGTTGATTTGTTGATCGAGGATTTCAGCGCTGGCTTGAGCGGATGTGGCGGTATCCCATAATTTGGAGTTGGTAAATGTATCCGTCAGCGCGACGCTCCCGCGTCCGGGGCGCATCTCTGGGGTGGGCAGGTGGGTGGCATATGCCGCCGGCGAAGACGTGGCTGAAGCGGGGAACCAGTTATAGGTCGCAGTGGGGGGCGGGGTTTGAGTCATGGCGGGCAAAGTGGGCGTGACGAAGACCACATTCAACGCTGTGCAAGCCGTTAGACAAGGAAGTAATAAAATAAGAAAATAACGCATAATTATTTTAATTTGGCGTAAAATTATCAAACCTTATGTGAGTATATCAGGAGACTCGATGACCCTAAAAAAAGCGCTGGTAACTGGTGCAAGCGGAGAGATTGGTCAGGCGTTGGTGCAGGAATTGGCGGCGCGCGGCGGCTATGAAATTATCACGGCGGATTATATGCCCTTGCCCGATTCCATTAAGCGGCTTTCGGCAGAGCACGCGCAAGGCGATTTGCTGTATGAGATCAAAAAGTTTTATGATTATGATTTTGAGATCATCTTTCATTTGGCGGCTTCGCTTTCGTCCAAGGCGGAGGTGGCCGCCGAAGCCGCGCACCGCATCAATGTGGAAGGCACGATGCAGTTATTGATGCTGGCGGCGTATCGTTCGGAGAAATATAAAAAACCGATCAAGTTTTTATTCCCCAGTTCGATCGCGGCTTACGGCTTGCCGAGTTTGGAAGCGAAACAAAACGCGGGTTTCGTGAAAGAAGAAGAATGGAGCGACCCGCAAACGATGTATGGTTGTAATAAATTGTATTGCGAGAAATTAGGGACGTATTACAGCCGCTTTTACGGTCAAAAACATTTGGATGAAACCCCGCCGCATTTTCTGGACTTTCGCTCGGTGCGCTTCCCGGGCTTGATCAGCGCTTTTACTTTGCCCAGCGGCGGCACCAGCGATTATGGACCGGAGATGCTTCATGCCGCCGCGCAGGGCAGAGCTTATGCTTGCTTCGTCCGCGCTGATACTAAAATTTCTTTTATGGCAATGCCAGACGCAATCAAATCGCTCTTGTTGTTGATGGACGCGCCGCGCGAAAATTTGACGCGCTCGGTTTATAACGTGAATGCCTTTTCGCTCACGGCTGAAGAGTTTCGTCAGCGGGCAATGCGGGCTTTCCCCAAGGCGCAGATCACGTTTGAACCCAATCCGCACAGACAGGGCATCGTCGATTCGTGGCCCGCAGACGTGGATGACGCGCGCGCCCGCAAAGATTGGAACTGGTCTGCGGATTATGACGCGGAGCGCTTCTTCGACGATTACTTCCTGCCGCAGATCAAGAAACGCTATGGCGGGTAAATAACTCCCGTTCGCAGATGCATTGACCTGATATAATTTTCATTATGAATTTAAAGCGTTTTTTAGTTATCTTGACCTTTCTGCTGATCTTGATGTTAGGCGTGTGGCTTCCCGCGAACGCGGCGCCTACCGCTCAGGTGATTCCTACGCCCACTGCCGGGACAGATGGGCGTATTCTATATGTTGTGCAGGCTGGCGATAGTTGCTACCGCGTAGCCGCGATTAATAATATTACTTTGGATCAACTGCGCCAATTCAATACAAATTTAGACGAAAACTGTACGCTCACAGAAGGCCAGCAATTGCTGATCGGAATCGTCTCTACGGCTGGCACGCCCACTGCCGGACCTTCGCCTACGGCTTTGCCGCCCACAGTTTCGCCTACGCCGTTCACTGGCACGACTATTATTTGTGTTTTGCTATATGAAGATATAAATGGAAATACGCTTCGTGACGCCGCTGAACCGGCAATTGCGGATGGCGCGGTTAGCGTCACTGAGAATAATGGGAAATTCTCGGCTTCGTTGAATACGATTGCCAGCGTGGACCCTGAATATCGCGGCGAATGTTTTCAGGACGTGCCGGAAGGCGAATACAATATTACGGTGGGCATCCCCGATACTTATAACCCGACGATGAGTCTGAACCGTTTGCTCAAGGTCAGCGCCGGAGATCAGGCGCAGGTGAGTTTTGGGGCGCAATCCAAAGCGCTTGAAATTGTCGCTGAGGACGATCCAAAGAGCGGCGGCTCTTCGCCTTTGCTCGGTATTTTGGGCGGCTTGTTTTTGCTCGGCGGAATTGGCTTGGGTTATTATGCTTGGCGCTCTGGCAGACCAGAGAGCAAACTTTCCGGCGGGGGCGTGTTGAAGAAATAGATGGAAATAAAAAATTCGCAGTTTAGGACTGCGAATTTTTTATCACCCAGCGGTCGCGCCCGCCAGACTTGGCTTCATAGAGCGCCGCATCGGCGCGATTGATCAGCGTCTCCCAGGTGTCGGTCTTTTGATATTCTGTAATCCCAACGCTAATGGTGATATTTAATATCTGTTCGGCGGTTTGGATGTTTGTCTCGCGGATGCGTTTGCATAAACGCGCGGCTTGATCGGCGGCGGCTTGCGCGTCAGAATTAGGGAGCAGAACTAAAAATTCTTCGCCGCCGTAACGCCCCGCCATATCCGGATGGCGGATGTAGTCGGTGAGGATCTGCCCAATTTGCTTTAACACTTCATCTCCAGCCAGATGACCGTAGGTGTCATTAATTTTTTTGAAGTAATCTATGTCGAGAATTGAGATGGTCAATGGCGTATGATACCGCTGAGCTCTTTGGACTTCATCTTCTAGTTGACGCAGAACTTTACGGCGGTTGGGCAGGAGCGTGAGCGCGTCAATGTGCGAGATTTCTGAAGCCTGCGCCATCACGCCGCTCATTTCCACTTCTTTGCGCCGCGCAAGTTTTTTGGCGGTTTCGCTTTCGTTTTTGAAGACTTCAACCTGTTTACTGAGGCGGTCTACTTTATCTAAAAGTTTGGGGGCGCTGTTGATGATCTCCGCCACGAAGAGAATTTTTCCGTCCGCCAGCGGCAAGAGCATACAATCGCAGAGCAAGCCGTTTTGTTTATCTTCGTCGGGAAAGATATGCGTCACCCATCTTTCCATTTTTTTGAATTGACTGCGCGATTGCGTATCTACTGTGTCGGTGAATAAATCCCCTAATTTTCCGTTTGGACGAAAACCGGCTTTGTACGGCTCAAACGCGCGATTCCATGCGATTAGCGCGCCGTCTTTCTCCGCTAAAATGACAATGGCGTGAATATGATCTAAGATTGCGGACAGCCCATGATGGGACAGGAGCGTCTCCAAACTTTGCATAACCTAATTTTATAATAGTTTGCGTTTTTTAGGCGTCTTGATTTTTTTTGATATGTAATTAACGCGAACCTTTTCTGCCGAATTGTTTTTCCAAACTATCTACGGAGAGGTGGATCATCGTCGGGCGGCCATGCGGACAAGTGCGCGGCGCTTGGCAGGCTTCCAGATCGCGCGTTAATGCGGATTGCTCTTCTTTCGTCAGCGTTTGCCCGCCTTTGACCGCCATGCGTTTGCAGACGCGCGCGGCTATTTTCGCCTCCACTTCTGCGGCGAGCGGGGTTTCATCTTCTTCAAAATCTTCGACCAAAGCGCGCAAGGCGGTGGCTGGGTCTGCGCCGCTGAATAAAGCGGGCATGGCGCGTACTTGAAAAGCGTTGCCGCCGAATTCTTCCACTTCAAAGCCGAAGCGTTGTAAAAGCTCCAGTTGGGCAACCAGCGCTTTGGCGGATTGCGGCGGGAGCGTCACAATTTCCGGCGTGAGCAAGGCTTGGGCGGGGATGTTTTTGTTTTCGCGTTGCGCCATTAATTTCTCAAACAAGACTCTTTCGTGCGCGGCATGTTGATCAATGAGATATAAACCGTCCGGACCTTCGGCAACGAGATAGGTCGCGCCAATTTGACCAATTAGCCTTAAGAGCGGCAAGCCAACGCGCGGCAAAGTTTCTTGTTGAGTGACGCTAGACGAAGAGGTTTGCGCCGCTTCGGCAGATAACGGCGGATTATCTATGGTCAATTCTGCATCGTGCGCGATGGACCAATCTATGCCTATTTCGCGTTGGGCAGATTCAGTTTGGGAGCGCGTTCCCCATAGTTGCGGCGAGACGGTCGGCACGGGCGTGTAAGCCAGCAAAGCCTTACGCACCGAGCGTTGTACGAAGCTGAAGATTTTATCCTGTTGTTTGAAGCGCACTTCGGCTTTGGTGGGGTGGACGTTGACATCCACGTCTTCGGCAGGGATATCTAAAAATAAAACTGTCAGTGGGTAACGCCCAACCATCAATAAGGTGTGATATGCCTGTAGTAGCGCCGAGTTCAAAGAAATTTCCTGTACCCAACGCCCATTGATGAAAAATGTAAGCTCCTTGCGGTTCGAGCGCGTGAGCGAAGTGGGGCTGATGAAACCGGCAATGCTCAAACCGTAATCTTCCTGTGCCATCACTTCCAACATTTGCTTGGCAACGTCTACGCCGTATAACGCGGCGAGGATGGCGCGCCGATCTCCATCTCCGGCGGTTTGCAAGGTGATTTGTTTGCCGTCGGTCAACTTGAAGCGTACCTGCGGATAAGCCAACGCATAGCGCGTGACCAGCGCGTCAATTGCGCGTTTTTCGGTCACGTCGGTTTTCAAAAATTTTAAGCGGGCTGGCACATTGTAAAAAAGATTTTCCACGCGCACGGTGGCGCCAAGCGGCGCGCCGACTTTTTCAACCTTGCCGGAAATGCCGCCTTCCACTTTTATACGTGCGCCTTCTTTGGCGGATTCCACGCGCGCGGCGATCGTCATTTGTGAAACGGAGCCGATCGAAGCCAGCGCTTCGCCGCGAAACCCCAATGTTTGGATGTGGAACAAGTCCTCGGACTGAACCAGTTTCGAGGTCGCATGGCGCGCCGCGGCGAGTTCAAGTTCGTTTGCCGGAATGCCGTGTCCGTCATCCGCCACTTCAATCAAAGTTTTGCCGGCATCTGCAATTGAAATGAAAATATTTTTCGCTCCGGCGTCGAGCGCGTTTTCGACCAATTCTTTCACGACCGAAGCCGGGCGTTCCACCACCTCGCCGGCGGCAATTTGCGAAGAAACTTCTGAAGATAATAAACGAATGGGCATGCGTAAATTATACATGCTTCTCGTAATGTATAATCGCAAAATGAAAATTACCACCATCTTTTTTGATTTAGACGATACCTTATATCCGGCGCGGGTGGGGTTGTGGGCGGCGATCAAAGAACGCATGAATTTATACCTGCGCGAAGAGTTGAATATTCCGGCGGAGGAAGTTCCGGTTTTGCGCGAAAAATATTTTTTGCAATACGGCACGACCTTGCGCGGCTTGCAGGCGCATCATCAAGTGAACACTGCAGATTATTTAGCCTTTGTGCATGATCTGCCGCTACAGGATTTTCTAACTCCCGATCCGCTGCAACGCGAAACGCTCGCCGCGCTCCCGACCCGTAACTTGATCTTCACCAATGCAGATCGCTTCCACGCTCAAAGAGTGTTGACCCATCTGCAATTGCAGGATTTATTTTCAGAAATTGTGGACGTGAATGCGGTGGCGCCGTATTGCAAACCCATGCCCCAATCTTTTGAATTGGCGCTACAACTTGCCGGCGAGACTGACCCAACGCAGTGCGTGATGATTGACGATCTCAGCCGCACGACGCAAGCCGCGCGGCAAACCGGTTTGAAGAGCATTTTGTTTAACGAAGAATATCGTCCACAGGATGCAGACGCGCAGTTGACAGATTGGCAGAAACTGCCCGAAATTTTGGAAAACCTTTAAGCGAAGCGCGCGACTGTTTCTTATATAAATCGTATAATTATTTCAGCCTGCTTTAATCCCAGTTCGGTATCTTTAGTGAGCATTCGTTAAACTTGGAGGATTGCGTGAATAAAACATTGAAGTATATTTTTGTATTTTTGGTCGTGGCTTTGATCGGCGTTGGCTCTTTTGCCGGCGGCTTCGTGACGGGGCACGTCTTCCCGTACACTGGTTTGTCCATTCCCGGTTTGGAAGCTCCGACGGAAGCGCCCACCACTACCCCGAATCAGCAAGCCGCCACGCCAGAAGACGTGCAAGCTTTGTTTGCCCCTTTTTGGGAAGCGTGGAATTTAGTCCATCAAAATTATGTGGATCAACCAGTAGACGATCTCGCCTTAATGCGCGGCGCGATTACCGGCATGATGGACGCTTTGGGCGATAAGCATTCCTCTTATATGGATCCCAAAAATTACGCCGACGCGAATCAAAATTTGGAAGGCGAATATGAAGGCATTGGCGCGTATGTGGATACGACTACGAAATATCTCACCATTACCAGCCCGATGCCGGATTCCCCAGCCGAAAAAGCGGGGCTAAAACCCGGCGACCAGATCGTAAAAATTGACGGCGAAGATATGACCGGCATAGACGCTGGCGCGGCGCGCCTCAAAGTGCTTGGACCAGCCGGCACAACCGTTCACCTCACGGTTTTGCGCGAAGGCGAAAAGGACTTGTTAGAGTTCGATGTGGTGCGCCAAAAGATCACAGTCGCTTCCGCCTCGGGCAAAATGCTGGATGGCGATATCGCCTATATTCAAGTGACCACCTTTGGCGATAAAACCACTGCCGAATTGCTCGCCACGCTGAAAGAACTGATGGATCAAAAACCAAAAGGTATTATTTTGGATTTGAGAAATAACGGCGGCGGTTATTTACAAACGGCGGTTGAAGTCGCTTCTCAATTTGTCGGCAAAGGCGTGATCTTATACGAAAAATATGGCGATGGCTCGCGCGATAGTTACGACGCCATCCCCGGCGGCTTGGCGACAGATGAAAGCCTGCCAATGGTAGTGCTGATTAATGAAGGCTCGGCTTCCGCTTCTGAAATTGTGGCGGGCGCTTTACAAGACGACGGACGCGCCAAATTGGTCGGCGTCACTTCTTACGGCAAAGGCTCCGTGCAAAATTGGATTCCATTGAGCGGCGATAACGGCGCAGTACGCATCACCATCGCCAAATGGCTCACGCCCAAAGAACGCACCATCCACGAAATTGGATTAACCCCCGACGTGGAAGTGAAAATGACTGAAGAAGATTACGCCAATAAACTTGACCCGCAATTGGATAAAGCCATTGAAGTTCTAATGGATATGATCAAACCATAATCCTAATAGGGCAGAAGGAGAAAATTATGTTTTTTAGCCTCGATTATTTGATTTACATGATTCCCGCCTTTATTTTGATGGGCTTGGCTTCATGGTATGTAAAACATGCCTACAACAAATGGAGTCAAGTCCCAGCCAGTAGCCGGCTCACCGGAGCGCAAGCCGCTCAACGGTTAATTTCCAGCGGCGGTTTGGTTGGCGTGCAAGTGCAGGGCGTCGGCGGTCAATTGAGCGATCATTACGATCCGCGCGATAAAACCCTGTATCTTTCGCCTGGCGTTGGCAATGGAACTTCGGTGGCGGCAGTGGCAGTTGCCGCGCATGAGTTAGGTCACGCTATGCAAGATGCAGAAGGCTACTTCCCGATGCGCGTGCGTTCGGCTTTGGTGCCGATAGTCAACATTGGCTCCAACCTCGGCTGGATTTTGATCATGGCTGGGCTTCTCCTCCGCTGGACAAACTTGGCTTGGCTGGGCGTGTTGGTCTTTGCCGGCGGCGCTTTGTTTGCCTTAGCCACCTTGCCAGTGGAATTAAACGCCTCAGCCCGCGCCAAGCGCTTGCTGTATCAAACGGGCATCATCCAAACGGATGAAGAACAGCGTGGCGTGAACACTGTTCTCAACGCCGCGGCGCTCACTTACGTCGCCGGTTTGCTCACCGCAGTTCTGCAGTTACTTTATTACGCTTCCATCGTGGGCGGCAGACGTAGAAGCTGACCGCGTTTACAATAAAAGAGCAGGTTCTGCCTGCTCTTTTATTTCGAGTAAATGCGCCTCGCTCTAGGTATAATTCTTGTAATGAAGAAATTTTTTGTCGCTTTCGTTTTCTTTTTATTGATCGTCATCATCGTCTTAAGCTTCAGCGAATTAGAGACCATTCTCAAAACGCTTCAACGCGCACATCTCGGCTTTCTCCTTCTCGCCGTTTTGATTCAGTGCATCTGGTTTATCAGTTCCGGCAGAATGTACCAATCCATTTTTCATTTGCTCGGGATTCACGATACCGTTTTGGAATTGAGCCGCATCGCCACCGCCGCGACTTTTATCAACATTGTCGCGCCAACGGCGGGCGTGGGCGGCGTGGCTTTGTTCGCCAGCGAAGCCCGCAAACGCGGACATGCCGTAGGCAAAGTCACTGTTGCCGCCGCGCTATTTTTATTATTGGATCAAGCCTCATTTTTAGTGGTGCTTTCGGTGGGCTTAATCATTCTCGCCGGACGCAACGATCTCAACCCGGGCGAAATTTCAGCGTCTGTATTTCTCTTGGTCATCGCGATCTCTTACGCCTTTATTCTTTATCTCGGTTATCGCTCCGAACAAAAACTCGGGAATTTACTCGCGCGCATTGCGCGTCTGCTCAACCGTTTCTTTCGCTTTTTCCGCAAAGACGACTACCTCAGCGAAACCCGCGCCCATGAATTCGCGCGCGAAGTGGCGGAAGGCTTCTCGGGCATCACCGAAAAAAAATCAAGCCTCGTGCGCCCAATTTTATGGGGCATCCTTGATAAAACTTTATTGATGATCGTCCTCGTCTTTTCTTTTTTAGCTTTTGAAGTCCCCTTCACTGCGGATATCATCATCGCCGGTTTTTCACTAACCTACCTCTTCTTAATTGTTTCGCCCACGCCTTCCGGCATCGGCATTGTCGAAGGCTTAATGCCCATCGCCTTATCCTCTTTAGGCGTCAACTGGAGTCAAGCCATCGTCATCACGCTCGCTTATCGCGCCGTCACGTTTTGGCTTCCGCTGGGGGTGGGCGCTTGGGCATTCCGCTCGCTACATGCGGAAACTGAAATTAAGCGCCTTTGAACATGCTTCAAACGCTTTTGGATTTCTGGCAGGAGGATGAGCAAACTGCCCCGAATTTTTCAGCCTGGCAGAGGACGCCGCCGCGCCCCGCACAAACCCGCCCCTTCCCGACCGATTTGCCGGTTGCGCTCCGAACGGCATTATCCTCGCTGGGAATTGATTCGCTCTACGCCCACCAACACGCCGCATGGACTCACGCTCAGCAAAATAAAAATATCATCCTTTCCACCAGCACAGCCAGCGGAAAGACCTTAGCCTACAACTTACCGGTTTTATCTGCAATCATCAATAACCCTCAAGCCCGCGCCTTATATCTCTTCCCCACCAAAGCCTTAGCGCAAGACCAACTGTCAGTAATCAGTAATCTGTTATCAGTATTACGCCCACTGATGACTGAACATTGGTCACTGAAACCAGCCATCTACGATGGCGATACGCCGCAAACTCAGCGCCCCGCAATTCGCAAAAACGCCAACATCGCTTTATCCAACCCGGATATGCTCCACACGGGCATTCTGCCGCATCATGCCAACTGGATTGATTTTTTCAGCAACCTAAAATTCATCGTCATAGACGAAGCCCACACCTATCGCGGAGTCTTTGGCTCGCACGTCGCCAATGTGATTCGCAGACTCAAACGGGTCGCAAAATTTTATGAGGCAAATCCGCAATTTATTTTAGCGTCTGCCACCATTGGCAATCCCAAAGAATTAGCCGAGAAATTAATCGAACATCCCGTTGAACTGATTGATAATGACGGTTCATCCAAAGGCGAGCGTCATTTCATGGTTTATAACCCGCCGGTCATAGATGCAAGTTTGGGTCTACGAAAAAGCGCCATCCTCGAAAGCGTGAGATTAACAACCGATTTGCTCAAACATAATATTCAATCTGTGGTTTTTGCCAGAACCAGAAGAACCGTAGAAATTCTGCTAACTAATCTCCAATCGCTAATCTCAATTTACCAATTACCAATTACCAATAATCAAATTCGCGGCTATCGCTCTGGCTACCTCCCAACGCAACGCCGTGAAATCGAACAAGGCTTACGCGCTGGAAGCGTCAAAACGGTTGTGGCAACCACAGCGCTTGAATTGGGCATTGATATTGGCGGACTCGGCGCGGCGCTATTAGTGGGCTACCCGGGAACAATTGCCAGCGCGAGACAACAAGCCGGCAGAGCCGGGCGCGGAGACGATCCCGCAGTTTCAATTTTGGTCGCATCTCCCAGCCCGCTTGATCAATTTCTCGCGCATCACCCTGAATATTTTTTTAAGCGTTCTCCTGAACGAGCTTTGGTCAACCCCAATCATTTACTGATTTTATTAGAACATTTACGTTGCGCCATGTTTGAATTACCGTTTCAAACGCAGGAATCTTTTGGCTCGCTCTCTTGGGAATTGATTGAAGAATATTTGCAATTCCTGGTTTCAAATCAAGAATCGCATCTCTCCAACGAAAAATATTATTGGATGAAAGATCAATACCCCGCCGCAAATATTTCTTTGCGCTCTGCCTCGCCTCAAAGTTTTGTTCTGCAAACCCTGACCGAAGACGATAGACCATTGACGATAGGGACAGTGGATGGCGAATCGGCGCACTGGATGATTCACGCCGGCGCGATTTACATGCACGAAGCCCAGCAATATTTTGTGCAAGCATTAGATCTTGAGAAACATACCGCTCAACTTGTGCCGGTTGGTTTAGATTACTATACCGAAGCGCAAAAAAAATCTGAAATTGAAATATTATCTGTAAATAAAAATGAATCATTGACCGCTAAGAACGCAAAGAGAGAAGCGATCGGCGAAAAAGGCTATGGCGAAATTCAAGTCACCACGCAAGTCATCGGCTTCAAGAAATTGAGATGGTTTACCAATGAAAATCTAGGTCAAGAAGAATTGGATTTGCCCCCAGTTCAATTACAGACTGCCGGATATTGGCTAACGCTCTCGGAAGATGTTGTGAAGCGCTTGCGCGAATCCGGCGCATGGACGAACGACGCCAACGACTATGGAGTCAATTGGAGTCAGATAAGAGAAGCCGTCAGAAAACGAGACCAGTTCACCTGTCAGGTATGCGGCGCGAAAGAAGTTGATCGCCAGCATGACGTGCATCATAAAATCCCGTTTCGCGCATTTGCGTCAAAAGCAGAAGCCAATCGTTTAGAAAATCTAACCACGCTTTGTTCAAGTTGTCATCATAAGGTGGAACAAAATGTGCGTATGCGCAGTGGCTTGGCAGGTTTAGGTTTTGTATTGGGAAATTTAGCGCCGTTATTTTTGATGTGTGACCAACGTGATTTGGGAGTGCATACAGACCCCGCTGGTCTGGTCAATGGCGGTCAACCGTCTATTGTCCTTTATGATTTAGCGCCAGCCGGCATTGGCTTTAGCCAAGAACTTTTTGAGATCCATGCTGAATTGATGCAACGCGCCTATGAATTAGTAACGCAATGTGAATGCGCCGATGGTTGCCCTTCGTGCGTGGGACCGGGCGGCGAGAACGGCGTAGGCGGAAAAAACGAAACGCAAGCGCTTTTAAAACTTTTGATTTGACGGAGGTCAACAGTGCGGCAAATATATCCTAAAGACGTTTGGATTCTCTTTACGACGCGCAGTATCCGCTTGTTTTGTTACGGCTTTCTTTCGGTGATCATCGCCCTGTATCTGGCTAAAACGGGACTCACTGAAAAGCAGATTGGTTTGTTGTTCACGCTCACGCTGGCGGGCGATGCGGGCATTTCGCTTTTGCTCACTACTCGCGCCGATGCGTTTGGGCGCAAGAAAACATTGTTGTTCGGCGCTGGGCTTATGCTTGGCGCGGGCATTGTTTTTGTGATTACCAATAATTTTTTGATTTTGATCGCCGCCGCCATTGTTGGGGTGATTAGCCCCAGCGGCAATGAGATTGGACCGTTTCTTTCCGTGGAGCAAGCCGGGCTGACGAACTTAATCCCAGACGCTAAACGGACGCATGTTTTTGCTTGGTATAACTTGGCGGGTTCATTAGCGACGGCTTCGGGCGCATTGATCGGCGGGTGGCTCGCTCAACTTTTACAAGATCAAGGTTGGTCGGCGTTGGCGGCGTATCGTTTCATCTTGATTGGGTATGCGTTTGGCGGTTTGGCGCTGACTTTGCTTTTCCTAAACCTTTCTGAAGCGATCGAAATTCCGCCTACGGCAACTGCGGATCAGCCAAAGAAAACGCTGGGCTTGCACCGCTCGAAGAATGTGGTTCTCAAGTTGAGCATGTTCTTCGCGCTCGACGCTTTCGCTGGCGGTTTGGTTATTCAAAGTTTGTTGGCATACTGGTTCTATATTAAATATGGCGTGGATGCCGGAACGCTGGGCAGTATTTTCTTTGGGGCAAATGTGCTGGCGGGGATTTCGGCTCTGCTCGCCGCGCGGATCGCCGCCCGCTTCGGCTTGATCAATACGATGGTTTTTACGCATATTCCATCCAATATTTTTTTGATCCTTGTGCCGCTCATGCCTAACTTGCCGTTGGCGATTGGCGTTTTGCTGTTGCGTTTTAGCGTTTCGCAAATGGACGTGCCTACGCGGCAATCTTACACGATGGCAGTTGTCGCGCCGGACGAAAGGTCTGCCGCTTCAGGCGTGACTGCGATTGCGCGCTCCATTGGCGCGGCTCTTTCTCCAGTATTGACCGGCTTGTTCTTTAGCGTCCCTGCCCTTTTCAACGCGCCTTACTATATTGCCGGCGGATTGAAAATCGTCTATGATTTATTACTCTATCGAGAATTTAACGCAGTGAAACCATCCGAGGAAATTAAATGAAAAATCTAAAAATCTTATCCGGCATATTGATCGCGCTTCTGCTTATTTTAGCTTGCGGAACGACTGCGCCAACGCAGGCGGTTCCGGCGCTCCCGACGATGACCATGCCTCTGGCAGATGCGAGTCAATTGAAATCCAGTCCGCTGAACGAAGAAAGTTCGGCGCCTGTTTATAAAATTACGGCTCAAATCCCTTATATTGAAGGCGTAAACGATCAGCGCGTTTTGGATTTTAATTCCGCGTTGAAGGCAATTGTAGAGAGCGAGATTGAGGCTTTCAAAGGCGGCATGGCGGAAATGCCCACTGAACCGATTGTGGCTGGTAGTTCCTTTAATATCGTTTATGAATTGATCAGCCAGCGGGAAAATATTTGGAGCATTAAGTTTAATGGGGATGGCTACGCTGACGGCGCGGCGCACCCGTATCATTACAGTCTGACGTTCAATTATGATTTAACGAACGGGCGCGAGTTGAAACTGGCTGAACTTTTCAACGCCGATCCGCTACCGACGCTGGCAGAGTATTGCAAGACCGAACTCGCTAAACGCGAGATTGGCTTTGACGATGTTTTTCTGCAAGGCGCCGAGCCTACTCCCGATAATTATCGGAATTGGAATATTTCCGTTGAAGGTTTAGTTGTCACCTTTGACGAATATCAAGTGGCGCCGTATGCGGCGGGTCCGCAAGTGGTGACGATTCCTTTTAGCGTATTGAAGGAACTGATTAATGTGGAAGGTCCCTTGAAGCCGTATTTGCAATAGCCAAGAAGTTGAAATTTATTCTCGGCGGCGATATATGGTAAAATCGCCCCGCTTCCGAATTATCTGGAGGGATGGCCGAGTGGCTGAAGGCGCATGTCTTGAAAACATGTTTGGGTCACACCAACGTGGGTTCGAATCCCACTCCCTCCGCCAGACAATTTACGACTGATGAGTTTTGATTTATCATTGGGAAGTTGTCTAATAACTGGGGAGGTGCCAGAGTGGCTGAATGGGCTCGCCTGCTAAGTGAGTGCCGGCTTTAAAACCGGTCGCGGGTTCGAATCCCGCCCTCCCCGCCACGAGAAAACACATTCTGCAAAGGATGTGTTTTTATTTTCGTTCGTGCGTAATTTGTTTTATGCGTCTGTTTTTGATTTCGTTAGCGCTAAATGTTGCGGGTTGCGGCGGAGATAGGCAACGACATACGGGCAAATCGGAATCACGCGCAGAGATTTTGCGCGCGCATAAGTGAGCGCTGTTTCAGTCAACTTGCCAGCCACGCCCTGCCCGCGATGATCGGGATGCACGCCGACGTGCGTAATCGAGAGCGTTTCCTGATTTTCCAGATAATCCAATTTCGAGAGCTTTCCGTCAATCCAAACTTCAAAGCGTTTTTCCGCCGAATTTTGAGTAACTTCAAGCCCGTCTGTTTTGATGTCCATAAAAGTAGCCTCCATCGCTGATTTGATTTGAGTCGCTTAAGAGACGCCGCTTGCGTTTGAGAACTTACAGTTCGCCATTCCACTCGATATCAAACGTGGAAGCTTCCAGTAGCGAAACCTTTTCGCGCCGCGCAATTTTCCACAAGGCGAGCGTGCCGCGAAATTGCATAAGAAAAGGCAGGAGATCTTTGAAATCTAAAATCACGTCGTCGCTGTGAATGAAAGCTTTTAGCCAGCGGGGGAACTCTCCGTTGAGGAAAGCGTTCGTCAAGCCGTGTAAAAGCATCGCAGAGCCAAGCATGTAAGCCGCATTCTTTTGAGGGAAGATGCACTCTAACTCAGGGTTGAGAAAGGCTTCCGCAAACTTGGGATGAGAGGTTAATAAATGCGCTCCGCTGGTGGCGCGCGGATTACATTCCAGCGCATACAATTGCCCATGCGGCGTTTGGATGAAATCAAACGCAATTTGACCGGTGAATTTCCTCGCGCTGACAAACTTTCGCACCCATTCAAAAATCCCGGCGTGTTCTGCATATTCAAAAGCAATTGCCGCACCCTGTCCAATTTGAAAATGAATCGGGTAGGCGGCGTGCGCGGTTAACCTGCCGCGATGACAAACGCTATAAGAACTGTAGGCTTGTCCTGCGATAAATTGTTGCGCCACCCAACGTTCTTTTGCGGCAAACGTCAGCTTGGCTAATGCTTCTTGTAAGGCGGGCAGGATCAAGGTCCGCGAAGCGAAGCGCGAATAGACCGGCTTGAAGACCAACTCGCGCCATTGCGCAAAAGCGTGTAAAACGTCGTCACGATTTTGAATCAACATGGTTTCAGGCGCATATAATTCATGCGCGATGGCGCCGACTACAAAATCCCATTTGTTGTGAATTTGGTTTAATGAAGCGAGCGGCTCGCAAAAAACAGGCAGTTCGTTTTGAGCTTTAGCGATATGAAAGATTTCTTCACAAGTGGGGATAATTAAATCAATTTGATTCTCTTTTACAATTTTTTTCAACGCCAAGAGAAACGCCGCTTCTTCCTGACGTGGGGCTGGCAGAACAAAATTAGTTTTGATCGCATTTGAAGCCTGACTTAAATGCCCGCGCAAAGACTCAGCCGTAAAGACTGTATGACCCGCACGATGAAATGCGCGAGCCAAATCAAGCGTTACGGGCGCGCGCCCGCCAGTTAAAAGAATATTTGCCATAATTTTTTACCGCGAAGCACGCCAAGAGCGCGAAGCAGATGCTTAGATATTTGCGTCCTTTGTGATCTTCGCGGTTAATTAAAAAGTTAAAACCAAACCGCCAATGGAAAGACCTGCGCCCGTGCCGGCGATTAACACCTTGTTGCCGCGTTGAATTTTGCCTTCGCGCACGCTTTGATATAAAGTGGAAGGAATCGAAGCGGCGACGCAATTGCCCAACGTTTCAATCGTCTTCATAATTTTATTTTCCGGCCAGCCAAAGCGCTCTAACATCATCAAGCCAATTTTGCTGGCTTGATGCGGAACAACTACGTCAATATCGCCCAACCCTTGGGATAAGCCCGGGTATAACTCTTCAAGAAAATCCCCGGCGATTTCGCGTACCATCCTTAACACGGCGGGTCCATCCATGTGAAAGAGATCGTCTTCCGCTTTATGACCGGCGAAACGCGGATGCAAACGCGAGCCGCCGCCCATAATGGCGGTGAGATATGCGCCTTCGCCGTAAGTTTTGAAATGCGCGTGATGAATCATAGAGGCTTCGCCATCTTTGGGTTTTGTCACTACCACTGCGGCGGCGGCATCGCCAACCAATGAAGCGGATTCTGGCTCTTTGGGATTAATCCCGCACGAGGCGACATCTGCGCTGGCAATTAAAATATTTTTATATCTGCCGTTTTGTAAAAAGTTTGCGGCAACATCCATGCCCGCTACGAAGCTTAAACAAGTAGTGTGTACTGTCATCGCCGGAATGCCAGAATTGCCTAACCCTAATTGGCGTTGAATCAATGCGCCGGTGTCCGGGATCGCTTGTTCGGCGGTGCCTGAGGCGTTGATAATTAAATCCAGTTGATTAGGCTTTAATTTGGCTTCATCTAAGGCTTCTAACGCCGCCTGCGCGGACATATATGACGAGGTTTCATCCGTCACCCAACGGCGTTCGCGCACGCCGTTTCTGCGCTCCACCCAGCCTGCGGGTAAATTACATAAGGCTTCCAGTTCTGAGCTTGGCACAATTCGTTTGGGTAAATATCTTCCCAGCCCGCTAATTTTGAGAGGTAAACTGACTTGCATGAATGAGTCTCCTGATTGAGTTGATGATGATTGACGATGGGTAATAAAAATGGTCTATCGTCCATCGTCTATGGTCTAATCAAAAATCCATCTTCTGAAAATATGGAATGGCAAGTTTTGAAATGACTTGAATTAACTTCCACGGCATTTGCCTTTTGAATGGCAAGTGTTTTGAAAAGACGGCATTATATTCAATTGTAGATTTACCCCCGCGTACCTTCTTGAATTTTCCCACGCCGCCGCTCGCGTGAACGAGTAAATTTCGTTGCAATCCTTCCTGTAAGGTGATCAGGGTCAATAGGCGGTATAAGCCCTCCTCTGGCGGTAAAGTTGTGTCGTAGCCAAACAGCGGTTGAGTCATGGCGCCGTTTCTGATAAAAAAGCCCATCACTGCGTTGATTTGTCCGCTTCGTTTTAGAGCGCGCATGTGCAAAATATTTTGATCGCGCGCAAGTTTCATAAATTCAAACGTGAATTGCGGATTGTAGTAAGAATATTTTTCAAGATATAACAAGTTGTATAAATGTAAGGCGCGTTTTAATTCTTCAGCGGTTAAGTCTTTCCCGTCCACTACTTCATAACCATGCTTACGCAGGACGCGCAGATCTTCTTTATATTGCCGCGTTTTCACAGCCTCGGCGGGTTGCATGTACCAAACTTGCCTGCTCAAAACCATCTCGTAACCGTTCGCTTTTAGGGCTTGATAGATGTGGGGATTCTTGCGCTCATCCACAGAGCGGAAGATGATTACTCGCTCAGGGAACCATTTCGTCAGCGCTTCGCACAAAGCTGACAGTTGCTCGCTGGTTACTGACGGATATAGATTCGTCGAGAGCAGATAGTTATTGACGAAGACGACTTTATCCAATTCCGCTTGTTTGAAATACCACGCCATTGGCTTCATAATCAGTTTGATCAGCGCTTCGATAGGCGGATTGTTGAGATGCTTCACTTCTTCAAACCCGCCGTAGGAAACATAATGACTATACGGCGAAACGGTATAAGTATTGTCTTTGTGAAAATCGGTGACGGTGATGGGAAAGATGACATCATCCACTTTCGCAATCAGCAACTGCGTGTTGTAGATATTCTTAATATGCTTTTGTGGGTTTTCAAGGATGGGAAGCAAATAATTGCGCGCATATTCTCCATCTGGCGTGGATGGAAATACAAGCGTATTTATATTTTCTTTGGTGAATAATTCGGGCTTACTCATTCGAGGCTTTGAGCGTTTGAATTGTTTGAGCGCAATGCGAAGGGACGACGATAGTTTCTGGATGCGTCAGGTGATAGGTATGTAAAGCGCTCAATGTTTCTCGATATTCTTCCGGGTCTGCAAAAATCATATTCGCGATTTTATGCGGCGGACGATTCTCAACGATGGATTGTTTGAGCCAAGCGGCATCGGCAACGAAGAAGAATAATTTTCCATGTTCATTACGCGCGAAAATCCCCATTTGCCCCAGCGCGTGACCGGGCAATTCCACGCCGATAACGGATTCGTCGCCAAGTAAGTCATAGCCTGTTTTGAAAGGCGCGTATTCGGCGGATAATAATTTTGGCTTCGCCATATCTACCGGATGCGAGCGGGTATCAAAATCGGTGGGGATGAGTCCGCGCAGGTAGGCGTGCTTCATATCTTCGGCAGGCTTCAGGTTGCGTAAATGTGAAAAGGCGTGGGGCATGTAAATGAAACGGGACCAGGCTAGGTCGGGGAGAGCGGCGATGTGATCCGCATGGAAGTGGGAAATGAAAACGTGTGAAATATCCGCAGGTTTAAGGTTGAAAGTTGTAAGTTGATTCACAACTAAATCTTCTTCATGCAGGGTGACGGGAGTCATCCAACGATAAAAACGTTTGGGGAATTTTTTGGTCTCGTCAAAGAAGCGATAAGAATAACCCGTATCGAAAAGCATTGCGCCAAATTTGGGATGTTGCAATAATGCGAACATGGCGGGAAAATGAATCTTTTTCCAACGCCCGCCATGAATGGCGATGTGTTCGGGAGCGGTGCAATAGCCCGCGTTAAGAATGTTGATTTTCATGGGTTTTCCACCAGCGCATAAATTTTTCAAAACCTTCCGCTACAGAAATTTTAGGTTGATAGCCTAAATCATTTTTTGCGGCGGAAATGTCTAAAGTGGTATTGTTTGCCAGCATACTGACCGAGAGGCGCGTGAGCGGCGGCTCTGGGTTGGTGGGGATGAGTGCGTAAATGCCTTCAAGCAAAGTCGCCGCCAGCTTTGCGGTTTGAAATGAAATTTTGCGTTTGGGGTGCGGGAGATTTAATTCATCGCAAATGTGATTGATCAATTTCCAAATTTGAATCGGCTCGCCATTCGAGATATTATATTTTTTACCAAGCGTATTTGTTGGGGCTTCGGCGCATAACATAAGCGCATCTACGACATTTTCGATATACGTTAAATCAACAATGTTTTCGCCATCGCCCACAATCGGCAGACTGCCCGTGCGCAAGCGCGGAATCAAACGCGGGAAAATAACTGTATCGCCAGGTCCAAATAAAGCGCGCGGACGAATAGTGATGGCGGCGAGTCCGTTGGCGAAGGCTTTGTCAATTTCTTCTTCGGCGAGCAGTTTGGTCGCGGCGTAATTGCTGACCGGCTCAGGCAGTGGATCGGATTCTTTGATATTCGTGCGCGAGTTGTAATCAAAATAAATGCTCGGCGTGGAAACATAAACTAAGCGCTTAACTTTATTTTCTACGCAAGCCGTAATGACGTTGCGCGTGCCAATCACGTTGGCTTGATAAAATTTTTCGTAATTGCCCCAAGGCGAAGGCAGAGCCGCGCAGTGAAAAACAACTTCTTGATCTTTACATGCCGCTATTAAATTGGCTTGCTCTTTCAAATCCAAAGTGAGAGCTTGAATGCCTTCATCTTCTAGTTGATTTAATTTTTTGGCGTTGCGACCTGCGCCGGTCACGCCCCAGCCTAGCTGATGCAAACGCCTAGTCAATGCGCCGCCGAGAAATCCTGTCGCTCCTGTGATTAGCGCTTTCATGCTAGCCTCTTTTTGCTAAACGTTTTAATTCTTCGCGAATAATTTTTGAATTATGACGCACGTCAGTTGGAAATTTTTTCATAAATAAAAATATTTTTATCTCGGAAGCCTGTGAATGAACTTTGCCAAGTTCGATTAATTCTTGTCTGATTTTAGCTTGTTTTGTCACGCCTTGTTTCAACTCCACCCAAAGCACAGGCTCCTGATCAACTTCAACCAATGCAGTGCGATAGACGGCCGAATGTGCGTTGAAAATATTTTCAATTTGTTCGGTGAACAACGTTTCGGTTGTTGTGATCACGCGCTGTGATTTTCTACCGCAATACCAAAGCCTGCCGTGTTCGTCAAAATAGCCCACGTCGCCCATGCGATGAATGAAATCGGCGCCAATTTTTATTTTGGATGAACGATTCGCGTCTTCTCTGGCGATATAACCCCGCGTCACAACTGGACCTTGAACTGTGATTTCGCCAACGACATTTGTTTGTACCTGAAGCGTTTCCTGCCACTCTGCAATTGGTTCGTCGGTAATTTGGATGATGCGTATCTTTAGATCGTCCACGGGTTTGCCCAAGCAAATGCCTGCGCCGCTTTCAATTTCAGCTTGCAGAGAAAAAACTTCGCGGCTTTCGATCTTTGCAATTGGCAGGGCTTCCGTTGCGCCGTAAATGCCGAATAAATGGACGTGTTCGGGGAGGATATTTCTAAACCTTTTTTGCAATTGAATAGCGGCAGGCGCGCCAGCGGTGATGATGCGTTTGAGGCTGTGCAGTGAATAGTTTTGCTTTGATGAGGACTTTTCTAAAATGTCCAAGACCACCGGCGAAGCGAACATATTGGTGACTTTGAATTTTTCGATCGCCTCGAATACTTTTTGCGGATTGGTCTTCCCCGGCACAGGGAAATTAATATCAGGAATGACAGAAGTGACCCCGAGCAAACAATCAATGATCGCGTAAAGCGGAAAGGCGGGCAGATCAACTTCGTCGGTTGTGAGCTCGAAAGCTTTTTGGAGCAGATCCAATTGTGCGGAGAAATTTTCTTGCGAATAAATTGCCCCTTTGGGCAAGCCGGTGCTTCCGCTGGTGTAGACAATTGCCGTGGAGGAGTTAGGCGTTAGGAATTGGGGATTAGGAATTAGGGAGTTGACTTTAGACTTGCGACCCTTCGACAAGCTCAGGGCAATGCTTTTGACAGATTTTATTGTTAGATTATGTTTGATAGAGTCTTTTCCCCAACCGAATAATATTCTTAATGTGTGGGTGAGCGCGTTGCCGAAGAAAATATCCGGCTTGGATTCTTGTAAACATGCGCCAACTTTTTTCAAGCCGATGGCCGGATCAACAATGATGGGGATAATGCCAAGTTTGAGCAGGGCAAATGCCAAAGCGAAGAAATCTGCCGAGGGCGGGGTCATCAAAGCGGCGCGCATGTTTGGGGTCAGCGAGCAGGCTTGCAGTCCGGAAATGAAGCGGGCGCTTGAGTCAAATAGTTGTTGATAGGTGAGTGTCTGCCAGTTTTTTTGGTCAAAATAAATTAAGGCGGGCTTATGCGGATGTTTCTTGACGTTGGCTTCAAAGCGGTCAAATAGATTGGTTTGCATGGCGCGGATTGTATCGGTATAATTTGCGTATGGCAAATATTAAAGATGTGGCAATGGCGGCTGGCGTATCTACGGCGACGGTTTCGCGGGTGCTGGCAAATCATGTTTCCATCAAACCTGAAACGCGCGCGCGCGTATTGGACGCAATTGCAAAACTGAACTACCGCCCGAACTTGATTGCGCGCAGTTTGCGTGCGCAAAAAAGCGCGAAGATCGGCTTGGTGGTTTCGGATATCCGTAACCCGTTTTTTACGGCGATTGGGCGCGCGGTGGAAGACGCGGCTTATGCGCAGGGTTATTCGGTGTTGATGTGCAATACCGATGAAAACCCCGATAAAGAAGAATTATATTTAAATGTTCTACATGACGAAAACGTGGCGGGCGTGATTTTTTCTCCAACCCAGCAATTCGGCGCTTCGTTTCATAATTACCATTCTAAAATCCCGATGGTGATCATTGACCGCTATCTCGAAACGGATAAAGCTGATTTGGTGTTATTAGATAACGCTTCGGCGGCGCATGAATTGACTACGCATTTAATTCAAAATGGCTTTCGGCGGATTGCCGGCTTGTTTGGCGACGCCAGCGCCACCGGACGCGACCGCCATCAGGGTTTTTTGCAGGCATTGCGCGAGCATGGTTTACAAGACGCAGGCGTGCATTTTGTTTCTCCGCGCATTCAACCCGGATATGAAGCGGCGCTCGCTTTGTTGGAACAGAAAAATCGTCCAGATGCGATTTTTACCAGCAATAGCTTGTTGACGGCTGGCGCGTTTAAGGCATTGCGCGCTAAGCAGGTCGCCGTGCCGAGCGAAGTCGCTTTGGCGGGTTTTGACGAGACCACTTGGGGGCAACTCGTGGACCCGCCGATTACGGTTATGGCACAGCCGACCGGAGAAATTGGCAAGATCGCCACAGAATTGCTTTTTCAGCGGATTCAAGAACCGCATCGTCCTTCAACCAAAGTTATTTTGAAAGGCGAACTCATGCAAGCCGCCTCCAGCCTCAAGCCGAAATAGCCTGCCCGTTAAGGCAGTTGACCCGCATTCTGTTTGCTCGTACAATGTTAAAATGCTACCCATGTTCGCCGGTTTTTTTCGCCCCGATCATGATCCTCCGCGACTTTAAGAATAAGCCGCTTTTTGTCGTTTAAAAATTAATTTAACTTCGGAGGAAAATTCTATGAACGCCCCCTTTGCTTCCAAACGCGCTCCCGTTTATGCCGATGTGCCAGACGAAAAATGGAACGACTGGCGTTGGCAGTTGAGCCATCGCTTAAATTCAGTTGAAGAAATTGAAACCGTTTTAAAGCTGACCGATTCGGAAAAAAAGGCTTTGCAAACGCAAGGCTTGTTTCGCGTGGATATCACCCCCTATTTCATTTCCTTGATTGATCCGGAAGACCCGCACGACCCCATCCGCAAGCAAGTGATTCCGCTTTCGGAAGAATTGAACGCCTTCACCTCGATGATGGAAGATTCGCTGGCAGAAGACCGCCACTCTCCCGTGCCGGGGCTGGTCCATCGGTATCCGGACAGAGTGCTCATGCTCGTGACGACGCAGTGCGCTTCCTACTGCCGCTACTGCACGCGCTCGCGCATTGTCGGCGACCCCGGGCAAACTTTCAACCGTCACGAATTCGAGATGCAAATTGATTATCTCAAACGCACGCCGCAAGTCCGTGATGTGCTCCTCTCCGGCGGCGACCCGCTCGTGCTCGCCCCAAAAGTTTTGGAAGAGTTGCTCACCCGCCTGAGAGAAATTCCGCATATTGAAATTATCCGCCTCGGCTCGCGCGTGCCGGTCTTTATGCCCATGCGCGTTACGCAAGAATTATGCGATATGCTCAGTAAATTTCACCCGTTGTGGATCAATATTCACGTCAACCATTCCAACGAGATTTCCAAGGAATTGGAAGAAGCCTGCGACCGCCTCTCGCGCGCGGGCATTCCGCTGGGCAATCAGTCCGTTTTGCTGGCGGGCGTGAACGATAACGTGCATATCCAAAGAAAATTAGTGCAGGATTTAGTGCGTATTCGCGTGCGCCCCTATTACTTATATCAATGCGATTTAGTCGAAGGCGCCGGTCACTTCCGCACGCCGGTTGCTAAAGGCGTTGAAATTATGGAAGGCTTACGCGGACATACCTCCGGTTATGCCGTGCCGCAATACATCATAGATGCGCCTGGCGGCGGCGGCAAGATTCCGGTGATGCCAAATTACTTATTGAGCATGTCTGACCATAAAGTGATTTTACGCAACTATGAAGGCTATGTCACCACTTACGAAGAGCCGACAGATTACCTTCCGGCAGATGCGGCAAAATTCAAGGGACTCAAACGCCCCGAGCCCGGTCAAACTGGTTTAACCGGCTTGCTGGATGGGGAAGACCTCTTCATCAAACCCGAAGGCTTTGATGAATTGCACGATCGGCACGGAATTCAGCATCGTTTGAAAGATGAAAGCAAATGGAAGCCCTTAGGCATTGGCTCCGGCGAATCTTCCGATAGTTAAATTTCTTTAATCAATTGTTGAGTTTTGTGGTATCTTCTTGCTATATCTAATGGAAAAATTTAAGGAGAACTCTATGCGAAAAAACCTAGTTGTTTTGATCTCACTTGCCTGCTCTTTGGCGGCTTGCGGACCGACAGGTCAGAGCCCGGAGCAAGTTCAAGCGCAGGTTGAAACTGCAGTCGCTCAAACCATGCAAGCTCAACAACAAATTGGAGATTCGGTCGCGCAAACCGTGCAGGCGCAAAACGCATCCGCCAGCCCAACGCTTGTCGATACGCCAACGCTGGTCCCTACCAACACGGCAATCAACTTCCCGACGTTAACTCCCATTGTCGCCACTGTGACGCCAATTAATCCGCCCTCTGGCGGCAATGGAAGCGGCGGAAGCGTCACCAAGCCCAAATACGCCTGCGACATCATCCACCAACGCCCGTTTGACAACTCCGAGATCATTCACGGCGGAGATTTTGACATTAAATGGACGATCCTGAATACCGGCACAAAAACCTGGGATCCCGGCGTGGACGTCAAATATTACAGCGGACCCCAAATGAGTTCTGTGACTCTCGTGGAAATCCCCGTCAAGATGGAACCCGGCGATCAGTATGATATTGTCTTGGACGCCAAAGCGCCCGAAGAGCGCGGCTTTCAGGTGATGACTTGGGTAGTGCAAGGTCCCTATTGCTATCCGTATGTGGCGATCAACGTCAAATAAAAGGCGTAGATAACAGTTATGAATCGGCGTAGTAGAGCAATCGGTTTGGGTCTAATCACCGCAATGGTTTTGGCGTGCGCGCCAACCATGGGGACGGCTCCCGCCCCCGCACCCACGTTTGACCCTAATTCAATCAACACCATAATCGCTGGCACGGCAAACGCCGCATCTACCCAAACGGCTTTGTTTGCGCCCCCAACTGCTACGTCAACCTTTATTCCAGCGTTTACAGCAATCCCAACGGAAACTCCAACGATCGTCCCGACCATCCTGATCCAACTCTTTACGCCGACAGTCGCTTCGCCTATTCCAATTAGCGAAACTCGCGAGAAATTTAGCTGTGTTGTGCTTTCAACATCTCCTAGAGACGGCTTTGGCTTTAGCGCCGGAATTGAATTTACGGTTAGCTGGACGCTACAAAATACAGGCACTGAAGAATGGGATTCGGCTAGCGCGGATATTCGCTTTCTTTCTGGCGATAAAATCTATGTGCAGAGCGCCTATGATCTTGACCAAAACGTTCCTCCTGATAGTCAATATATAGCGACTGTAAAAATGAAAGCTCCTATGGAGAAAGGCACGTATAAAACGACTTGGATAATTCGCACCAAAGTCGCTGAATATTGCCGCATGAGCATTACGATTGTTGTTTAGAAATAAAAAACTCCGAGAATTTTCTCGGAGTTTTTTTTATTATGCAGATGGAGGCGGGGTGGTGGGGGTGTGGGTTTCTGCGCCTTCAGGTTTCTTACGCATAGTAAAGAAGCCAACGCCAACCGGGATCAGAATAAAGATCAAAGCCAAGCAAACTAAGCCGAAGCCTACGGTGGGCGATAGCGGTTGTTCATTGAGTTTTCCCTGGCCGGCGGCGGTAAGTGCGCCGAATAAACACATGAACAAACCTGGGCATCCGCATAAAACTGTCGCGGCGACGGTGGCGATCAAACCTGTATTTTTGTTATTCATAATTTCTCCTTAAGAATTTCCCCTGAGTATATCCACAATAAAAATGGGATGCAAGTTCTCCTTACATCCCATTGGTACTGGTTTCGCTATGCAACCGTCAACTTCTTAGCTTCGCGCCGACTTCATGCTCCAGCCGTTTGACAATTTTATTGCGGATCGCCGCCGCATCAGAATCGGTCAGCGTTTTATCAGATTGATAGGTGAGACTATATGCCAGCGATTTTTTACCCGCGCCGATTTTTTCATCCCGATAGACATCGAATAACTTGACCTGACTGACGCTTCTTCCGCCGGTTTGCCTGATCAGCGCTTCGACAGTTTGGGCTAACACTGATTCATCTACGATGACGGCAATATCTTCATACACAGGCGGGAATTCAGAGACAGGCGCAATGCCGTAGGTTGGATTAATGTTTCGCACAGTCTCCAAATCAAATTCAGCGACTAAGACGGGCGAAGCGCCGAGTTCATATTTCTCTTTGACGAGTGGATGCAACTCTCCAAACGCGCCGATGACGGTAGCGCCAATTTTGATTTCAGCGCATTTGCCCGGGTGCAGGCTTGCCCTGAGCGAATGCGAAGGGTCTAGTGTTGACTCGCTCGCAGTGTAGGAAATGTTTGTAAGGCGCAACCCGCTCAAAAGGAGTTCGAGGCGGCCTTTCAGATCATAAAAATCAAATGTAGATGAATCTTTAACATCCCAAGCATTTTCTTTTCGTAAACCAGTCATGGCAATCGCAAGTTTGCGCGGCTCGTTGGGTAGATCATTTTTATTCGGTTCAAAGACACTGCCAATTTCAAACATGGCAAATGAATCGTTGAGACGAATATTTTTTTCAAGGTTATCTAACACAGAAGCGATCAGACTTCGACGCAACACGCTTTTTTCAGGCGCAATCGGATTGGCAAGTTGAACATAATCATTATGTTGAATGATACGAGATTCTTTTTCAATCGAGGTCATACGATAACTGACAACTTCTTGCAAACCCAAAGCGATTAATAAATCACGCAGATGTTCTTCCCATTCATGCACGGGGTTGCCAACTTGCGGAGGAAGCGCATCTGCCATTGTGGTGGTTGGAATATTATCGTAGCCATAACTGCGGGCAATTTCTTCAAGCACATCTGCCAAACCGATCACACCCTCGCCAATATCCATGCGATGATTTGGAGCAGTGACTTGTAATTGGTTATTGGTAATTGCGCATTTGAAATCAAGTTTGGTTAATAAATCTGAAATTTGTTGCAGGGTTAAATCAATGCCGAGCATTTTCTTGACATCATGGGCCGTAAGCTCTACAACCGAATCTTTTGGCTTGAGCGGATACACGTCAACAATCTCTGGCGCGATTTTTCCATGCGCCCATTCAGCCATATAATGCAAGCCGAGTTTGAGTCCTTGCTCTGCCATAGCAGGGTGCACGCCGCGCGAAAAACGGAATGAGGCTTCGGATGGGAGATTATGTTGCTTGGCAGTTTTGCGGATGTTGATGAAGTTCCACGCCGCGCCTTCGAGCAGAATATTTTTTGTTTTATCGGTCACTTCGGTTTCAGCGCCGCCCATCACGCCAGCCAAAGCCAGCGAGCCTTTTTCGTCACACACCAAAACATTTTCAGCGGATAAAGTTCTTTCGTTACCATCTAGTGTGGTTAATTTTTCGTTTTGTTTTGCAGAGCGTGTGCTGATTTTTATTTTTTTCTTAGGCGAATTACCAATTCGCTCCACGAGTGCATCATAATCAAAGGCATGTAACGGCTGACCTAACTCCAGCATGGCATAGTTGGTTGCATCCACAACATTGTTAATGGCGCGAACGCCTGCAAGTTTGAGTCTGCGTTGTATTTGGTATGGACTTGATTTAATTTCCACATCCCGAATTAACCCAGCCGTGAAGCGTGGGTTGAGTTGTGGGTTTATAATTTCAATTTCAACCAATTCAGTCACAGACTGACCACTGAATACTGATAACTGATTACTTTGGTTCTTTAATTCTCTTCCAGTCAACGCCGCTAATTCTCTCGCAATCCCAATCACATTTGCATTTCTCGCCATATTTGGCAAAATGGAAATATCTAAAACGGCATCGCCAATATAATCTGCCAGCGGAGTTCCAACAGGCGCATCATCATCCAATAGGATAATGCCATCGCTTTCTTCGGTGATGCCTAATTCTTTTTCAGAACACACCATTGAATAGGATTCCACGCCGCGAATTTTGGCGCGTTTGAGCGTCATCAACACTTGACCTTCGGCATGACCATCATATAAAGTGGAGCCTTCTTTGGCATACGCCACTTTGATCGGTTTTTCCAGTTTGCCAGCGCCTTTGAGATGAAAAATATTCGGCGCGCCGGTCAACACCACTTGGTCTTTTTCACCGTCGTATAAATCCAGCAGAGTTAATTTATCGGCATTTGGGTGCGCTTTCACTTCCCGAATCTCTGCCACCACAATTTTTTCTTTATCCCAAGCAATGCCGTTGGTTTTGAATTCGTGTTTTTCGCCTGCTTTATAGATCGGCATTGGCAAACCAACATACAAAATCTCATCCACTTCCATGCCTGCCAGTGTTAACTTGCGAGCAATATCTTCAACGGAGAGACCGTCTAAATCAATAAAATCTTTTAGCCAAGAGAGAGGTATTTTCATAATAAACTCCTTCGGAGTACGATATTAGTTATTCGATCTTCGAATCTGAAGATGATGTTGAATCATCTTCGATAATGTAGTCAGATGGCGTTTCACGGACAGAGTGGTTTGCTCCAGGTTCGTTAGCGCCTTGTTTACTTTTCTTTAGGAATGCAATGTATCCATTGATTAATCTGTTTAAGTTTTCTCCATCAGTTGCGAAACTTTTGTAAATTGTTTCAGAAATATAGTTGACTTTGTAAGCGTAAACAATATGACTTAATGTTTCTTCAAGAGAGCCACGAGCAATATAACAAAATCTTACATTCTCTTGAAAATAAAAGCGACCGTGACCTTCTGCAATATTGGCTGGGATGCTTTGAGATGAGCGACGAATTTGCTGATTGAGCGTCCACTTCTCTTCATTTGGCAATAGTGGCAATAATTCTTTATTAACACGAACTGCAAAATCTCTAGCCTTACACCAAACATCTAATTTTTCTAAGCCGCTTATGCTCATCTCACATTCTCCGAATATCCAATATCGAATATCGTTTTTTCTAATATCGCCTTTCTGATATCGGCTCTTCTAAAACTGTTCCAAAAACCGCACATCGTTACCCCAGAAATAACGAATGTCGTTAATCTTATTGCGCAACATCAACTGCCGTTCGGGACCCATGCCCCAGGCGAAGCCTGAATAAATTTTCGGGTCATAACCGCCGTTTTGCAACACCACAGGATGCACCATGCCACAGCCAAGAATTTCCAACCAGCCAGAATTCTTGCAGACCTGACAGCCCTTCCCGCCGCACACAAAACATTCCACATCCACTTCGGCAGAGGGTTCAGTGAATGGAAAATACGAGGCGCGGAATCTTAATCTGGCGCCTTCGCCAAACATACGGCGCACAAAATCTGCAATCGTGCCTTTCAAATCCGCGAAGGTGATATTTTTTCCAACTGCCAAACCTTCCACTTGATTGAACTGCACTTCGGAACGCGCCGTAATTTGTTCATAACGAAAACACATACCGGGCAACGCAATACGAATCGGAGGCGGGTCTTGCGGATTCGTTTTTGCAAATTGACGCATAGCATGAATCTGCCCAGGCGATGTATGCGTACGCATCAACATTGGGTTATCCGTTTCCACATCCGTTTTGATAAAAAATGTATCTTGCATATCGCGCGCGGGATGGTCTGGCGGGAAATTTAACAACTGAAAATTATATTCATCGGTTTCCACTTCACGCGAGGTGTAAACTTGAAAACCCATCTCAGCCAAAATATCCAACACGCGGCGCAATTGTTGCGTAGATGGATGTAAACGCCCAATAAATTTTGTGCGCCCTGGCAAGGTCACATCTAATTTTTCTTCTGCTAAAGACTTCGCCAGTGCGGCATTTTTCACCGCTTGTGATTGACTCTCGAATTCGGCTTCCAATTTAACTTTGACGCGATTCGCCGCCGCGCCCACAACTGGTTTCTCTTCCTTGGAGAGTTTGCCAAACTCCGAGAAGACCGCCATCAATGCCGAACTGCGACCTAAATTCGCAACTCTCCATGCCTCCAGCGCCGCCGCATCCGTAATGGATTTCAACGACTGCAAAGCAGTTTTTTCGATCTCGTTTAATTTTTCTAACATAAACACCTCAATCTTTTTTTACCCGTCATTGCGAGGGCGATGTTCTTACGCCCGAAGCAATCTTATGACATAGTTGGAGATTGCTTCGCCGCCAAGAACAAGAGCGTGGCTCGCAATGACGAAAGTAGATTAATTAAAAAAATCTCATCCCAAAATTGGGACGAGACTCAATGCTCGCGGTACCACCCAAGTTAGTTACACTTTACTATGTAACTCTCTCTGTCTTGAATAACGCCAAGAAAACGGTTTATGCTATTTTGTAGGACAAAATGCCATTTTGTCCTACGGTTCACACAAACGGCTCAAGAGGGAACTTCAACTAATTTCTGCCGAGCGCAATTTCAGCAATGCTTTGCGCCTCTCTGACGGCTTCGCTTAATTTACTTTTCTCTGTCACAGCCTTTTGATTAATTGCCGTAATTATCTGCGGAATTGAAACAATGTCAAGGCTTGGATTTTGCTTGGGTTGGGCAAGCAGGCTCCAGTTAGGCGGGCGGCGAACTAGTCCGCTTTTTGAAGTATAAATCCGCCAGCAATCCTAAAAAGAAGACGAAGAGCATGGCGACGATCACTTCCGAACCCCAGCCGATGATTGGCACAAAGGTGAGGATTTCGAGCGCGGTATCTTTGAGCAAAGTGGAAAGCCCATAGATGGCGACTGCCGAATAACCGATTTCTTTGAAGCCTAATTTATAGTCGTGGATTTTTGCAAAATGCACGAGCATGTAGATTTCCAGCGCGGTGAGTAAAAGCGAAGTGCCCGGAATCGGCGCAGTGAGCGCGGAGATGACGCCCGCGATCAGCGTGTAAATCAAAATTAATTTCATCGTAGGAAGAAGAACGCCGCGCCTACTGCAACTGCCAGCAAGCATAGAAATAATAATCCGGCTAAAAGAATCCATTGCATGATGCCGGCTTTATCGCCATCTTGAATGGCGGAAGTTGTAGTTGTCGGGCGATAAGGTTGCGAGACAAACTGATGATCGCGCTCTACTTCTAAATTTTGTCTTTCTGCAAGCATTTCAGCTTTGCGCTCAGGTCCGAAGCCAAGTTCGTTCATTTTTTCAAATGCGCCTTGCACGCGCTGACGCGCATCTGCGGGCAATTCGTTGATGTTGTTATAGGTTGTCCCATTGACGGTAAACTGACTGGCGCTTTTATAGATGTTTGAAATGTTGCTGATGATATCGCCTTCTAAAAAATCAGGAATGCCGTTGCCGTTTTTGTCTACCAAAGCGCTGGCAACTTGCTCGTAAGCTTGGCGCGCTTCGGGCGGCATTTCTTCAAGGCTGTTATAGGTTTTGCCGTTGAATATGATTGTAGCCATGTTGACTCCTTCGATTGTAAATAAAATGATTTTCTCAGCGCTAATTCTAATTTGATTTTACCTTGACGCGGAATGGTTATTTGGAGCTATACCTGCGGAAAATTATTTGCTTTGTTTTCTATTTTTTCTGCCGCGCATCATTGCGCTTTCAATCCATGCGGCGAGCGGCTCGGATGGCGGGTAAGGCGTAACGCCCCACGGCGCGAGGTTTTCGGATTCTAAAATTTTATTTGCCGCAATTAATCCAGTCACGCAGGCGCGCTCTAAAAAGAAAGCGGGGACTTCATGCCGCACCCAATCTCCGGCGCAGAATAGATTTTTCCACGGGGTTTCAATGCCCAAGTGCGTGCCGCGCGCGCCTAAGGCTGGCAGAGTGTGCGTATCTGCATTACGTTGTAAATGCGGGGCAAGCAAATGCCCTTTCAGTTTTGGGTAAGCGCGATAAATATCGGTGAGGACATTGGTAATTAATAAAGCGTCAGTTTGAGCTAAAACTTCACGCGGTCCGTAGATGTGAACTTCAATGCACGAGCCGCCTGTCGCTTCGTTCCATTTTTTATAGCTCGTATAAATTTGATCGAGCCAGAAAAAATTGTGCATAATAAAATCGCCGCTGAACATGCCGGCTTCGGGGATATTTTTCAGCTTTGTATCAAACCATAAACGGATCACGGCATGACCCAGCCCGTGCGGGAAGAAAAATTTCTCAGCGGGGAAACTGTTTTTGATAATTGATTCAGTTGCGGGTGAGTCTGTGGCGAGGATGATGAATGGAGCAGAATCAGCGCCGTTGATTTCGCCTTGATTCCAATGCGCGGTCCACGCCTCATCTATTTTTTCCACGCGCCGCACGCGGGACTTGAGCCTGATCTCGCCTCCGAGATTAATGATCTTGGCTGATAGCTTTTCGCAGACCTCGCCGCCGCCGTTGGGCAAATAATCAAAGCGCCAAGCATCGCGGCGCAGAACGGTGTAGAAGCGCAGAAATGCGAGAAAGCCCGCCAGCGGAACTTCATCCGGGTCAGTGGAAAGCCCGTTGCGAGTCAGTCCAAAAAATAAAGAACGAAAGGTGGGTCCCCATTTTTTCAATGCGCCGCCAAAGGTCAGCCCTTCCAACGGTTGATTTTCTACAAATGGATCAATGCCAATAGACATGACCAAAACCGACCAGACGTTGAAGATTGAAAGCCAGTCACGCCAACCCAGCATGGATAAAAACTGCGGCGAAGCAAAGAGTTGAATGTAATGAAACGGTGCGGGGATTAAGCTGTTACGAATAGTAGAACCGATTTCCACGCGGCGAATAACGTCATGGGCGCGATGAATCCATTGTTCGGCTTGGGCGGGTCTAAGCTGTGAAATAATTCCATGCCGCTGGAGCATGGCGCGTAGATTTAGATATGAAAACCAGAGTCCATGTACGCCATGCTCAATGGGGAAGTTTGCGCCTTTGATCTGGATAGACGCTTTGCCGGAAAGCCGGCCCCCGATATTTTCATCCGCTTCGAGAATCAATGGTTTGAGTCCGCGCTCGGCGAGGTGGAGGGCGGCGGTCAATCCGGCGATTCCGCCGCCAATGATCAGCGCGTCATATTTTTTTTGAGGCATGGGTTAATTATATCTGTTTCAGTTATCAAAATTTTCCAACGGATGTACCAAAAGAGCCAACCTTACAAGTTAATAAGAAAATCTAAATAAGATTTTTTTATCAAGATAAGACGTTATACTTCTTGAAGAAGGAGAAAAAAAATGACGACATTAATTGAAATTGAGGGGATTGGACCCGCGAACGCGGCGAAGTTAAATAAAGCGGGCGTGCGCGGCACAAATGGATTATTGAGCATGGGCGCCACCCGTAAGGGCCGTCTTGAACTTGCGAAAGCAACCGGTTTTTCTGCGAAAACAATTTTAGGATGGGTTAACCGCGCGGATTTATTTCGCGTCAAAGGCATCGGCTCGCAATATTCAGATCTGCTTGAAGCCGCTGGCGTGGATACAGTTGTAGAACTTGCCAAGCGTAAGCCTGAAACCTTGCTGGAAACAATGCTCAAAGTAAACCAGAAGAAAAATTTAGTCAATCAAGTCCCCGGTTTGAGTAATGTCAAAACTTGGGTAGCTGAGGCAAAGAAACTTAAGCGCGTAGTTGAATATTAAATAAAAAACTTCCGATGTGAAACATCGGAAGTTTTTTTACCCTTGTAATTCTTCCCACCCTGCCATTTTCTCATCCATCTCTTTTTGAACGCGGTCATATTCTTTCGCCAGACGCAATACTTCACCCGCGCCTTTGGGCGGATTCGCTAGCGTTAGGCTGATTTCTGCCAGTTGCGCTTCCAACTTGGCGATTTGATTTTCCAACTCTTGCAATTGCGCGATTCTCCGCCGCTCTTCTTTCGCCTCAACCTTTGACTTTTTACTTTCAACCTTTGGGTTCTGACCTTCAACCTTCAACTTGGAACCTGAGACTTTCTGCGCGGCCATAAACGCTTCATATTCTCTTTGTTCGCGTTCGGCGCGCAGTTCGGAATACGTTCCCTTGAATGCCAGTAAATGCGCTTCATCTGGCTCGATCTCCCAAATTTGGGTAGCGACTGCATCCACCAAATAGCGGTCATGCGTGATCAACAAGATCGTGCCTTGATAATCTTCCAGCACGGCTTCCAAAACTTCCTGCGATGGAATGTCGAGGTGATTGGTCGGCTCGTCCAGTAGTAATAAATTCGTATCTTCCAAAGCCAGTTTGGATAACGCCAAACGCCCGCGCTCGCCGCCGGAGAGCATGGAGACTTTTTTGTACACATCGTCGCCGCTGAAAAGATATTTACCCAAATAATCGCGGATCTGTCCGGGTAGCCAATTTGGTTTAATCGAATCGATCTCTTCGAGCAAAGTTTTATTGGGGTCCAAGCCTTCATGCGCCTGCGCGAAATAGCCGATGTGCAAACTTGAACCGAGAATCACTTCTCCAGCCAGCGGTTCAAACTGACCGAGAATCGTTTTCAAAAAAGTAGATTTACCCGCGCCGTTCGGTCCGATCAGCGCCGCGCAATCCTGCCGTCTCAACTCAATATCCGGCGATTTGAACAGGAATTTATCCGGAAAGCCAACTTCCAAATCTTTGGTGCGAATGACCATATCGCCGGAGCGTTTTTCAGAGCCGAGGCGTAAATGCAAATGCGGCAAAGTCCGCACGGGCGAGCGTAACGCATTAATCCGTTTGCCCGCTTCTTCCACGCTCATAATTGAAGTTGTCACCGAAACTTCGGCGGCAGTCTCGCTCCATTTTTGATTCAAGGCCGCTTCAAACCCAATTTGCTCAATGGCTTGAATCAAACGCGAAATGCGTTTGAGCTTGCCTTTGGCTTGCAATACATTTTGTCCCGCCACATTTTTGCGGATGTATTCCATCTCTTTATTTAATTTTTCTTTTTCGCTTTCAAATATTTCCTGCCGCCGCGCAATTCTTTCTTCGCGTTGCTTTAGATAGGCGCTGTAATTCCCGTTATAAACTTCATACGCGCCGGGTAACATTTCCAAAATAATATTGCTGACCTTATCCAAAAAATAGCGGTCGTGTGAAACGATCACCGCCGCGCCTTCCCATTGATTCAAATAATTTTCCAGCCATTCCACAGCGCGAATATCCAAATGGTTGGTCGGCTCGTCGAGCAGGAGAATATCAGGGTTAGAGAGCAGGAGGCGGGCGAGAAAGGCGCGGGTGCGCTGTCCGCCGGAGAGGTGATCCAAAGCCAAAGCGTAGTCTGGCGCGTCAAATCCCAAACCAGTCAAAACCTGTTTGATGCGCGTCTCATAGGTATAGCCGCCGCGTCGTTCAAAATCCTCTTGCAGTTTGCCGTATTCTTCCAACACTGCATGATCGGTCGCCATCAGTTCTTCGAGACGGTGCATTTCGTTTTGTTGTTTGATTAAATCTTCAAAGACGGAATGACACGCATCCCAGAGCGTGCCTTGCATTTTGAAATCCGCTTCTTGCGATAAGTACCCGCAGCGGACTCCCTTTGAGTGGGTGACTGACCCCTGCGAGCTTTCGTCTTCGCCTGCTAATATGCGTAAGAGCGTGGTCTTGCCCACGCCGTTGGGACCGACGATCCCCAGCCGCGAACCTTTCTCAATGGAAACGTTCAGCCCGCTGAAGATATCGGTTGCGCCGTAGGATTTGGTGAGTGAGTTGGTGGTGATGAGAGGCATGAGTGATGAATTGGTAAATAGTAATTTGTAAAATAAAAATACGGATAGACCTTAACTTCTATCCATATTTGATTTTGATTTCTGAAATGAATTATGGATATTTCTTTAATTTTAGCGATTCGACAAAGCGATAATCTCTATAGTTTTTGGTTGCAAGCGGAGCTTGTAAAGTAATGGCGGTTGCGGCGATTAGAGCGTCGGCGATTAATAATCCATGACTCAAATGATAGGTTCTGATTAATTCAATTGCCGTGCGGGCTGTTAAATCATCCAGTGGAATAATCTCAAAGCGATTTAAGAATTGTTCTAATGCTCGCAATTCTGTTTTATTACGGCACCCAATCATTAATTCCATTTGTGTTACCGCGCTAATCGCCAGTTGATATTTTTCCTCATTGTCAAGCAAGAAATTAATGGCTTGGTCAATTTCACGCCCAGCGTCAATCAGAATATCCGTATCTACCAGTAAAAAATCCGCCATTTAGTTTGTCCAATGGCGTTTTCTTAAATCTCGCACCCAGGCTGTGCTATTTTGCATATCGTCACGTCCGCGCCAAATTCCTACAAACGCTTCATTACGAACCCCGATTTTTTTAGGCTTGCGCTTGGAGGCGGGTTTGTAGCGTGTTTGTAGAAAGGAGATAAAATCCATCACCTGTTTTTGCGCTTCAGGAGGTAAAGTGTCAAAATCTTGCCAGAGATTGTCTTGTCTCATGTAATTGCTCCTTTTCAATTATACGCTGAAATCATTATTCATATTTGGCGATGATGGAGGCTGAGTGATGAATTGGTAAATGGTAAATAGTGAATAGTAATGCGTAATTCGTAAAATAAAACGAGGGAAGATAAAAATTATTTCTTTGCCAGCAAGGTTTTTACCCTATCTCTGATATTTTCAAATACTGTGCTAAGTTTATTTTTTGCTTTGTCAGTCAATAAAGCCGTGTGAGCAAGCGCATCTCTAATTGGTTTATATTCACTTGCATCTCTTGATAATCCAGCCGCCTTGGTTGGTTCTGCGACTTTATCTACTAAATTTGCCAAGTCATCCATTGATAAGTAACTTAATGATGAGTCGTTTCTCCTGATTTCAATACTTATATTACCTTTGCCTTTATTAACAAGTTCTCTGTTCTGATAATCTTCAATAGCCTTTTTTGCTTCTGGAGATAATAGGATTTTTTTATCTTCGATATACTTTCTAACTAAATTTTCAGATATAAAACACTCTGCATAAGAAGAAAAATTGAACTGTGCATCTTCCTCTAGCTCATCCACCCACTGATCAACCTTATCTTTGTTTGCTGAATTTTTAGGCAAAGAATATTCTTTCAAAACCACATTGAAAAGATCTCTTGATGTTCTTTCTCTTTTAGATAGGCGAGGATTATCAGGGTCGCCTGATTTTTTATGTTTAATTCTCCATTTGTCCCAATCCTCAATTACATTATCAAAGAGGATCTCTTGAAGAATATTTAACAATTCTTGGAATTTAGAATCACTTGCGATAATTCCTTCTCTACTGCTTGTAAATCTGTCAATTTCTAGTTCATCTAACTCGTCAAAATGTATCTGCCCATACAAATAATTCTCAACAATTCGCGCAGTTGGTATATGTTTTAATATATCTTTTTCTCTTAATCTACCATTTACAAATAAATCTATTCCTATCTTTTCTTCAGCATCAGTAATCTTAAGGTTTTTAGGGGTATTCACAGAAGCAATAAAGCCTTTAACTCCTTTAGACTTATTTAAAACAGCTGTCTCTTTTAAGTTCTCTAAAATACCAATGTATGGGTCGTTTGTTTTGTTTATTATCCACAGAAACTGAGTATTGCTGGCTAGATCTCTTAAGTTTTCATGAGTTATCATTTCAGTATCAAACCAGATATTGAACTTTTTATCTATAAGAGAAAAACGGAAATAAAGTGCTATTAACTTTTTTAAGTGTTCAATGTTATTTTCAATTCCCTCTTTTATATTCTCAAAATAAATAATAGTCCCCTGACTATGGTTTTGGGTAAACACTCTAAATTTATCTAGTTGAACAGTTCCTAATTGATATTCTTGTGGTTTCAAATCATCTGTTATAGCCTTATTAAGCCCTGAATTGTCTATGACTCCGCCTACATATTCTTTTTCATCTTTTGTCTTTGATAAGATGCTTATCGTATCGGCACAAGATAATAACGCCAACTTTCCAATACCTTTTCTTCCAATAAACGGCCTACCATTAGGGGTAAACATTGCGCCATCTCTTCTCTTTGAATACCCGATTTTCAAGAATTTTTGTTGAAAACCCTCAGCAGTCATACCAAGCCCGTCATCCTTAATGACTAGCGAATTTTTATTCTTGTCAATATATATCCAAACATTATTAGCATCTGCATCCCAGGAGTTTGAAATTGCCTCACCTAATACAGTAATAAAATTTCTATATAAATTCCGACCCAAATGATTTAGAACACTTAATGAAATTTCAAACGAGAATTGATTTTCTTTGTTTGCCATAGTATCCCTCAATATGTTGCTTAATGGATTTTCCAATCACATAACCTAATTCAACAGGAACAGCATTTCCTATATGAACGCCTAATTGGGTAATAGTAATTTCTTTTTGGGTTTTATAAAATTTATAGTCTATAGGAAATGTTTGCAAAATTGCAGCTTCTCTAATTGTTAATGCTCTATTTTGTTCTGGATGCCCAAATCGCCCAGTGCCATAGTTGTAAAATTGAGTTGTAATCGTGGAAGAAGGTTCATTCCACGACATCCTTCCATACACTGACTTATAACTTTTTCCAGATTTCTTTTTATGGCAAGCCAATTGTAAATCTTCATCCCAATCTAACCATGAGCCATTTGGCTTTGAGGCTTTAATTCTCTTTAGGTTTATTTCTGAAAGTTTAGTTGTTTGATGTAATGGATCACTTTCTAAAACTTCACCAGATTGAACTGATGGAAGATGCCCTACTGCTTCTTTCAATGTCATGTAATTTTCTTTTGTATGAGTTTTTGGAATTAAAGAAATCTCGCCGTATTTAGAGGCAAGTAAAACTAATCTACGGCGTTTTTGGGGAATCCCATAATCGGGACAATATACATTTGAATAAGAAACAAAGTATCCTTCTTGCCGTAGAAAAGAAATAAATTTCTTAAAAATCGGTTGATTTGCTAAATTCGTCACATTTTCCATTGTGACAATATCAGGTTGCGTTTCTAAAACTAATCTTTCAAATTCTTTTATCAAACGCCATTTTTTGGTTTGTTTTCTATTTTTAATTTTGTTTGAGTGAGTAGAAAATGGTTGGCATGGCGCACAACCAGCAAGAATTTTTATTTGATTCTTTCTATTCCAATACTTCTTATTTAAATTTTCCCCTGTAATTTCTTCTATATTTTTTAATATAAAATCGGTCTTAATATTTTCTGTGTAAGCATATTCAGATGTTTTGTCTAAATCCACGCCTGCAAGAACGGATATCCCCGCTTTTTTTAATCCGTATGACAACCCGCCAACACCACAGAATAAATCAATAGCAGAAATTTCCATTCCCAAAATATACCATTTGTTCTAATAATGGTAAATAGCAACATTTATATAAATTACCAATTACTATTTACTTCTTTCCTAATCTCCAATTCTCTAGTCTCCAATTCCCTTACTTCTCTTCCTCCACGTCCACATGACCCGGCTTCTCCTTGCCCAACTCCAGCGAGCGCTGATACGCCGCCCAAACTGCGCGGGAAATGGCGGTGCGGAAACCGGCTTTCTCTAAATAATATAACGCTTCGGCAGAAGTGCCGCCCGGCGAGGTAACTTGATTTCTCAGCGTGGCAGGGTGTCTGCCTGCGCCTTGATAGTATGAAGCCGAGCCTTTGATCGTTTGCAAAACAAGTTGTTCCGCGATTCTTCTGGGGAAGCCCATGTGAACGCCGGCGTCAATCAGCGCTTCGGTGAACAGAAAAACATAAGCGGGACCCGAACCCGATAAGGCGGTTGCCATATCCAAATAGGATTCATCTTCCACAAAAACTTCTTCGCCCAATGCGCCGAGGATGGCGCGGGTTATCTCTTGTTGCTCGTCAGTCACTTCTTTGGATGAAGTCCAAACTGTGATGCCTTCGCCGATTTGCCCGGGGGTGTTTGGCATGGAGCGGACAATCGCTTTGTGTTTCAAGCCGGCGCTAATCTTTTTGATGGTTGCGCCCGCAATGATGGAGAGAACCAAAGCGTCGGCGCGAATGCCTTTGAGACCTTTCATCACTTCGGTCAATCTCTGCGGCTTGATGGAGAGCACAACTACATCCGCCTCATTGATCGCCGCGGCGTTATCAGTGGCGGTTTTGACGCCATATTTTTTATTTAGTTCATTCATACGCTCTGCGCGCGGACCAGAAGCGACGATATTTTTTGCATCCGCAAGTTTTTTGCGAAGCAAACCTGCGATCATGGCTTCTGCCATAACGCCGGGACCTATGAAGGCGATTTTTTTATTTAACATAATACATCCCAATCGTAGGTCACGTTTTCAACGTGACCTGTAAATCATTCTCAAAATTTATTAGACTTTATCGGTAATAAGGAAAAACGTCCCGAAGGTTGGTATTTTCCCTTTGATTTTCTTAAAAAACCTTCGGGACGGTTATTTCGGATAATGTCTATTATTGAAAATATTGCAAAGTCACGCGCAAGCGTTCTTCTACTTCTGTCGGCGCATCTTTCGGCAGAGATTGTATCGCCGCTTGCGCTTCCACCACAGAATAACCTAAAGCCGTCAATGCCGCTAACACTTCGCTGTCATAATCTGCCAGCGCGGCAATTTTAGATAACCCATCCGTTGGCTTGAGTTTATCTTTCAAATGCAAAGCCATTTTTTGCGCGGTCTTTTTGCCTACGCCCGGCACTTTGCTTAATAAATCGCCTTCGTCTGCAAAGATGGCGCGTTGAATTGCGTCTAAGGTCAGCGTGGATAAAACGGATAAGGCGACTTTGGGACCGACTCCATCCACGCCGAGCAGGGTGTTGAATAAATCCTTATCGGCTTGAGATTCAAACCCATATAACGTCAGCGCATCTTCCCTAACTTGTAAATGGGTGAACAAAAATAATATTTCCCCAGCTTTGGCATTTACTCGCACCGGCGCCGGGACGAAGACTCTTAAGCCCACGCCGCCCACTTCCACGATCAGCGCGTTATCTTCAATATGGGAAACTTTTCCTTGCAGGGTGGCGATCATTTTTATATTTTACCGTCAATCGTAGCGTTTTGTATTCAAATGCGTGATGGCAATCGCTAAAGCGTCGGCGGCGTCGTCGGGTTTGGGGATTTGGTCAAGTTGTAGTAAGGCGCGCACCATTTCTTGCACTTGTTTTTTATCTGCGCCGCCATAGCCGGCTACGGCTTGTTTCACTTCTAGCGGGGTGTATTCAAAGGTTGCGATGTTGGCTTTTTGCAAGGCGAGCAGAATCACGCCGCGCGCCTGCCCAACGGCAATGCCGGTGGTGACGTTACGCGCAAAGAATAATTTTTCAACTGCGGCTGTTGCGGGTTTGTATTTTTTGAGCAGTTTATTTAATTCGTCAAAGATGGTTGCGAGGCGGGCGGATGGGGTTTCGTCTTTCGGAGTGGAGATAATGCCAAAAGAAACAGCGACCAACTCTCCGTTAGGGAGGAGGCGCACGAGTCCATATCCAGTGGTGGCGGTGCCGGGGTCAATTCCTAAGGCGAGAGTCATCGGGTTAAATAAATTTCGGAAGTTTTTTAAACTTCCGAAATTTGAGGTTTTATGCGGCTTCGAGCGCGGCGAGGGCTTCGTCTGAAATTTTGACGTTGTGGAAAACGTCTTGCACGTCGTCCAGTTCTTCCATATTTTCGATCATCTTCATAAATTTGAGCGTGGCTTCCACGTCGAGTTCAACTTCTTGTTTGGCGACCATGCGTAAGCCCGCTTCATCCGGCTTGACTTTGGCGGCGCTGAGCGCATCGGCGAGGGTTTTGAATAAATCTACGGAGCTGTAAATTTCAATGCTTTCGCCGCCGTCTATGACGTCGTCCGCTCCGGCGTTCACGCCGAGATCGAAAGCTTGATCGAAGGAGAGTTGGCTGGCAGGGAAGGCGAAATAGGCTTTGCGGTCAAACTGCCAAGCGACTGCGCCGGGTTCTGCCATTGTGCCGCCGCTTTTGCTGAAGGCGTGGCGAATATCGGGAACGGTGCGGTTGCGGTTGTCGGTGACGCAGTGAATCATGAGCGCTGAGCCGTTGGGTCCGTAACCTTCAAAGGTGATTTCTTCAAAGGCGGCGCTGTCTTTATCTTCGCCGGAGCCTTTTTTGATGGCGCGCTCGATATTATCTTTGGGCATATTTTCGGCGCGGGCTTTATCTACGGCGAGCCGTAAACGGAAGTTGCTATCAGGATCGCTCCCTTCGCGGGCGGCGATTGAAATTTCACGGGCGAGGCGCGTGAAAATCGCGCCGCGCTTGGCGTCGGCGACGCCTTTTTTGCGTTTGATGGTGGACCACTTAGAATGACCGGACATGGGAAAACTCCTAGCGAAAATTGCAAAATGCGACGAGATTATACCACTTGGCTTTAATGGAGTTTGGCTCTTTCTGCCATTTGGTCTCGAAGGCGCTTGATGTCTTCGTCAATGGTGAAGAATGCGCCGAGGTAGAAGAAAAAGCAGAGAATCCAAGCGCTGACGCAGATCCATAAAATGGCTTGACCTTTGCCATACGTGACGGACAAAATGCCCGCCAGTGTGGGCGCGGCGACTGCGCCGATGTTTTCGATGAAATATTCAAGCGCCTGAGCGGTGGAGCGAATCTCCGGCACGGTGATATCAAAAACTGTGGCGGTGACATTAGCAGAGGAGAGCGGCATAAAAATTGCGGAAAGACACATGAAGATGAAGAACGCCGTCTTGTCTTGCAGGGGAGTATTCAACGCGAGATAGAGAAAGATCGCTCCGCACACAACGCCCAAACTGGCGATTAAAATCCGCCCTTTGTTGGTCTTTTTGAAGAGCGTATCGCCAGCCCAGCCGCCAATGAAGAAACCTGCGGCGAGGATGAGAATGACCGGAGCCATAGTTAATAAAACTTCATTGTTATCATAGCCGCGTTCGGTCATTAGATAGCCAAAGATGAAGAAGGTGATGACGTTCCACGGGAAGATGCCAAAGAAGCCTTGCAAGAAGACAAACCACATCGTTTTCTTTTTGAAGATTTGTTTCGCCTCATCCCATGAAAAGCGGAAGGTTTGCATCTCTGGATTGCCTTCAAATTCCGGCTCGGCTTGTCCGCGCGGCATTTCTTTCACGCCGAAATAAATCGCCACAGCTACAACCAGCCCTAACGATCCAGTGACGTAAAATGCCTGCCGCCAACCGCCGATCAATGGGGCGATCATCAGCGACATGATCATGCCCAGCAAATAGCCCAACGGTTGAGTTAGTTGTAACAACCCGTAAATTTTGCCGCGTAAGTGCGGGCCGAAATAATCCGCAATCAGCGAATACAATCCCGGGTAGGACGAATCGTCAATGCCGGTTGAAGCGCGCGTTAGCAGGAAGGTTTTATAGTTCGGCGCCAACGCGCTCAACCAAGTGGTCAACCCCCAAAGCAAAGAAGCCAGTCCTAAAAGTTTGGAACGCGCATAGCGATCGTAAAAATAACCCCACAGCGGATAAAGAATTGTGCCAATCAGCAAAGCGCCAGAATTCACATACCCCCATTCGCGATCCGTAATCCCAAATTGCGCTTCAATCGTTTGTTGCATGGGACCGATCATCAAGCGATCGGTTTGGTGCAATAACATAAACAAGAAGAAGACCGTCACAACGTACCAGCGGGAACGCGCTTGAGTTTGAGTCATGGTCGCCTCGCAAAAAAAGATTTATTCGTCCAATGAATCTGCCGAGATAATTTCCTGCGCTAATTTTTTCAATTCGTCTATGTTTGTCGCTTTTGCAGAATCCAAATATTGCGCTAACAAATCTAACGGGCTTAAACTGCTCACGGCTTGTCCCTCGGCAATGCGCGCGCGCGCTTCGCTTTGCGGGCGTTTCGCCAAATGAAATTCAAACGTATTTTCGGCGTATTTTCGTAATGCGGGTTCGTCAATCAAAGAATCCCATTCTCTGGGATATTCCACCGAGAGCTTGACAATCGCCTCAGACATTTCCTGCGGACTGGGCAAGGCTTCCTTAAGCGCATTTGTCACGCCCTCGCTGGACCTGAGAACTGTCCGGCATTCGATAAATTTTCTCACCCCTGTTAGTTGCATCCACTCTACCTTAGTCGCTTTATTCTTTTCAATTTCTGCGATCACAAAAAAGCGATCTTCTTTGGCTTCGCCAAAATCAACCCGCTCGATTGAGCCCGGGTAAATGACTGGCGGTTGGTTACCTTCATTAACATCTTGCGGCTTGTGGATATGACCCATCGCCACGTAACTGAATTTTGGATTTCTTACCAAACTGCCAGATAAAACCAAATCATTGCCCAGCATGACGAGTCTTTCGCCGCCAAATTTTGCGCCTTCGATTGAAGCGTGCGCCGTGAAAATGATTGGTAGATTCGCATCCGCTTTTTCTAGCCAAGCGTTGATTATATTGCCCATATTTTCTTCAATGCGTGAGAATGCTTGAGTGGAATCCGTTTCGCCAGTCAGCGCCATCAAGCCTGAGCGCGGAATCCATGGCATGGCGATGACCTGCACGGGCAAACCCCAGAGATCGTTGGGTTGCAAGAAACTTGGCTCGTCTAAAACTTTGACGAACGGCGCTCGAAGCGTTTTGAATTCCTGTAAAGCATGGGCGCGCCCAGCCGCCGGCGAAATATCGTGATTGCCCACTAAAAGCAAAGTAGGGATCTTCGCTTCGGATAAACGCATAATTCGCTTGCCCCACTCGCGTTGAAAAGTTGGCGCCGGGGAGCGGTCTTTATAAGCGTCGCCTGCAAAGATGACCATGTCCACTTTTTGTTCAAGCGCGGCATCTACAATCGTATCGAGCGATTTGAGAAAATCTAAAACCCGAAAAGGCAAACCGGAGGCAGGATCATGCCGGCCGTAGTTCGCCATATCAATATGCGCGTCTGCGAAATGGAGGATTTTCATGGCAGTTTTTCAATATCATCAAGGTCTTTTGCTCTACCGCTGGCTTTTTTATTTTTTTTCAGATTTTGTAAATCAATAAGGTTGACTTCAACGCCGTCTATTTTGTCAACAATTCTCGATTGGTAACATTCATCAAAGTCAACCCCGTCAATGGATGTAGTAATCTCAAGGCGTATCGGCGGAAACCCCATACGGAGAATTTTAGGTTTTTCTAAAAAGACTTCAGGTCTCAAATTGGGGTCGTTAAACCCAAAAGATATTAAAGCAGAATAAATTTTTTGGGCATTATCAGAATGGACAGCAATCCAAATATCCATATCTTCTGTTGTACGCGCATATCCGTGATAGCTGACTGCATATCCCCCAATTAACAAATATTGAACGTCATGCTCCTTCAACAATTTCAAGAACTCTTTGAAGTCGGGCGGTAGCGTTGTCGCCATAGTTTATTCTCCGCAAATACTCGGTATGTTGCAAACGCTCAATTGGAGTTCGCGAATGCCAATATTTTCTATCTGCTTCTTCTGCTTCCGCAAAAGAAGAAACTACAAAAAACGCAGTTTTATCTAAGCGGGGGAATTCGTAATCTTCCATAAAGTAATTATAGCCGATTACGGTTGCAGTCCTAAATCTTGCAACGCCTGAATGGCGGGCAACCAGCCTTTGTGGATTTTTAGCGTGGCGCGATAATCGTCAATGGCGGCTTGCGTTTTGCCGATCTGATAATAGGCGCGGCCGCGCCATAACAGCGATTCTTCCAAAGTGGGCGTGGAGATCGTATCGTTCAAGGTGGTGTTGGCGAGGTTGATCACATCCTGATAGCGTTGCGAATAAAAATAGGCGAAGTAAGGTCCGGTTTGATACCAGAGCATACGAAAAGGACGATTGGCTTTTTTTATGTCCCAAGTTGCGTAGATTGAAAAAGCCTTATCGTAAGCCGCGCCCGCGCCGACATAATCTCTCAAAGCCACAAGACTCGTGCCTTGATTGAACCAAGCGAAAAATAAATTGTTTCCGCTTAAGCTCTCACTTTCTTGCTCGGCAATTTCAAGCGCGTGTTGATTCGCCCAGCTTTCATCCGCCCAATTGCCCAGCAGATGCATCACTTCCGTATCGCGGTTGGCTGGATAAACCACGATGAATAGATAATTGAAAGCCCGCCAGCCGTCTTGATATTCTGCATATTTGCTTAATAGATTCTTGCCCGGCTTGAGATAAGCGTCTTGGACGATGAAGCCGCCTTTGGCGTCGTCATAGCCGGTGGTGAAAAGATAATGTCCCAGCCAATCTATCTTGCCGGTGTAATCGGCTTCGTAATAACCCTTTTCAACGATGACGGGGAAACCCGCCGCAATTAAACTCTTGATCAGCGCTTCATCCCCGCCATAGCGGAGCAGGGCGCGATATTGCGTTTCTTCGTTGACAAAATCCACAAGCTCGTAAGGCATGACGTTTTTATCCGGCAAGCCTTGCTCGATGAAGCTTTTCTTTGGGTCGCCGGAGCCGGGCTTGACCACTCGGGCAACATCGTCTCGATCGCCGCTCCAGCCCCAAAAATTTAGCGCCATCGTCAAATTGGCGGGACCGCAATAATTCCAGCGCCCGTGTTGATCCACGTAGGTCACTCCCGGCAGATTGACAGAGGCAGGCACGGGCGTGGAAGTGATCGTCGGCGTGAGCGTTGGTCCCGGTGTCGGCGTGAGTGTCGCTTGCGGGGTGAGCGTTTGGGCGATCTCGGCGCGCGCCGTCGCCAGCGCAGTTTCAATCGTGAAAGGGCTTTCTTGCGCGGGCGTGAAAACCACATCGCTAGGCGGGTTGAAGTAGTAAAAGATTCGTGAGCGAATTAAATCTACGCGTGTTGAGAGCCGATCGTGCACGGGCGGGAGGAAGTAAATTCCAAACGCCAGCAAAATGCCGATGGGGATGTACCAAAGCTTGTTGATTTTCTTTAGTTTTTCAAACAACTTATTCATGGATACGATTATATATTAAATGCGCGGGTTGAGATTAATGAGCATTAACGAAGAACTCCGAGACGCTAAATCTCGGAGTTCTAATTACCGTTTACCGCTTACCAATTTATTCTTTCACTTCGCCGTCAATCACGTCGCCATCTTGACTTTGAGCGGGTCCGCCTTCGGGTTGGGGTTGACCTTGCCCTTGCGAATACAACTGCTGACTGAGCGCGTGGAAGGTGTGTTGCAATTCTTCGGTCAGTTTCTTGATCTGGTCAAAATCTTCGCCTTGCGCGGCTTGCTTCAATTCGTTGACCTTGGTTTCAATGCTCGCCTTTTCAGCGGCAGGGACTTTATCGCCAAGATCGCGCAACGACTTTTCAATCTGATAGGCTAAATTATCCGCGTCATTTTTAACTTGAATGCCTTCGCGGCGTTTTTTATCGGCGGCTTCATTTTGCTTGGCTTCTTGCACCATGCGTTCAATATCGTTTTTATTCAAGTTGGTAGAAGCCGTGATGGTCACTTTCTGTTCTTTGCCGCTGGCTTTGTCTTTGGCGGTCACGTTCAAAATGCCGTTCGCGTCAATATCAAAGGTCACTTCCACTTGCGGAATGCCGCGCGGAGCCGGCGGGATTCCATCTAATCTAAATCTGCCGAGGCTCATGTTATCGTTCGCCATTGGACGCTCGCCTTGCAACACATGAATATCAACGGCGGTCTGGTTGTCTGCCGCGGTGGAATACACTTCCGTTTTGCGGATCGGGATGGTCGTGTTGCGTTCGATCATCACGGTCATCACGCTGCCCATCGTTTCCACGCCGAGCGAAAGCGGAGTGACATCGAGCAATAAAATATCTTTGACTTCGCCGCCCAGCACGCCGCCTTGAATTGCCGCGCCAATTGCCACGACTTCATCCGGGTTCACGCCTTTATTAGGTTCTTTGCCGTTGGTCAGTTTGCGGACTAAATCCGCAACCATCGGCATACGGGTGGAGCCGCCGACTAAGACCACTTCATCCAGTTGGCTGGCGGATAAACCGGAATCTTTTAATGCGGCTTCAAACGGTTTGCGACAGCGCGTTAGTAAATCTTCGGTCATTTGCTCAAATTTGGCGCGGCTCAATTTTAATTGTAAGTGCTTGGGTCCGCCGGCATCGGCTGTGATGTAGGGCAAATTGATTTCTGTTTCCATAACGGTGGAAAGCTCGATCTTGGCTTTTTCGGCGGCTTCGCGCAAACGCTGTAAGGCTTGCTTGTCGTTGCGTAAATCAATGCCTTGATCTTTCTTGAATTCATCCGCCGCCCAATTGGTGATTTTTTGATCCCAATCATCGCCGCCCAGATGCGTATCGCCGTTGGTGGATTTGACCTCAATTACGCCTTCGCCAACTTCCAGCACCGATACGTCAAACGTGCCGCCGCCCAAGTCGAAGACGAGAATCTTTTCGTTTTTCTTTTTATCCAAACCATAAGCCAATGCAGAAGCGGTTGGCTCGTTGATGATTCTCAGAACTTCCAGCCCGGCAATTTTGCCCGCATCTTTGGTGGCTTGGCGCTGACTATCGTTGAAATACGCCGGAACGGTGATCACCGCTTGGGTGACGGCTTCGCCTAAATACGCTTCGGCGTCCGCTTTGAGTTTGCCCAACACCATCGCGCTGATTTCTTGCGGAGAATATTCCTTGCCAGTGACCGGAATTTTGACGCGCACGTCGCCGCTGGGTCCCTTAACGACTTGATAAGAAACCATGCCGCGTTCAGATTCGGTCTCGTCATAATGCCGCCCGATGAAGCGTTTAATTGAATAGATGGTGTTATCCGGGTTGACCACCGCCTGACGTTTGGCGGTTTGCCCAACCATGCGTTCGCCGTTTTTATTGAAAGCGACCACAGACGGCGCTAAACGCCCGCCTTCGGCGGTGGTGATAACTGTGGGTGAGCCGCCTTCAATGACGGAGACCACGCTGTTGGTCGTGCCTAAGTCAATGCCTATAATTTTGCCCATAATAAAACTCCTTACGTTTCGCTTGTGTCAGTGTAAGTCTACACTGCTGAAAGATAACTTTACAGTTCATATCTTAAGCGAATTGTGCAAGAATTCTGTTAACGAGATATAGAAATTTTATAGGCAGATTAGGGTTAGGGAACTTCGCCGACTTTGAACCAATCGAAGGTGATGATGCTCGGCGCTTCGCTGAACGAAGCGGCAGTGACGCCAACCTGACCCGCTCCTAGCTCGAAGCGCGCCACGTCTAATTTACGGAATAGTTTGCCGTCAATGAAGAGAGAGAGAAAATTATCCTGACAGGTTAAGCCGATCTCGTATTCTAGCGCGTTGGGCGTAAGGTATTCAGTTGCGGCGTTGGCGATGGGTAGGTAGTTGCCGATTCCATCGGCGAGCAGTTGACCAAAGAGTACGTTGTAGGTTCCGTCGCTGGCGAGGTTGAATTCAAACCAACCGTCTTTTGAATAGCGGCAGATCACGCCCGCCGAGCCGGAATATGCGGATGAAAATTTTGCGCTGATGGTTACGTTTTGATAGGCGTGGGCGTTATGAATGGCATAAAACCAAGCGTTGGGGGAGGCGAGGTCTAAGCGCAGTAAGCCGTTCTCAACGGTTAATGTGGGGGCGGTTTCGCCGCCGGTTTGAAAGGAATTCCAGACGGCGGTATCCGGCGAGTTGAAGTCTTCCGTAAAGTAGAGCGGCACGGGCGTGGGGGTTAATGTTGGGGCGGGGGTGAAGGTTTGGGTGGGCGTGGCCGGCACGAGCGTGGGCAGGGGCGTAGCAGTTGGCGCGGATTCGGCTGTGGGCGTTTGAGTCGCTTTTTGGCAGGCGGCGCTGAGGAGGAGACATCCAAGCAGAAGTAGTTTTTTCATGGGCTGTTTTATAACACAATAATCCAGCCGTTGGCTGGATTATTGTAGTGGAGATGGCGGGAATTGAACCCGCGTCCGAAAGATTCGATTCGCGGAAATCTACGAGCGTAGTTTACCGTTAGGTTTTATCAGCGGCATCCCGGCAAACTGGTAATCCGCTGACTATCTGCTAGTCTTAGGCGTATTTAGCAGAGTCATACGCGGCGCACTATCTTTGTTTCGCCCAGTCCTGCGCCGGATAGTGAACGACGCCGGTGGACGTGACATCCTAAGATGTCAGACTGTTATGTTCGCCTTAAGCGGCGAGGGGCATAGCAGCGTATGAAGTGCGATTGGCACTTAAGGTTTGTACTGATTTTACGAGTTCGGTACGCTCTCGGCTCGCATTCCGGAACCAGCTTCTCCCGTCGAAGCCTGTCATCCCCGTAGGCTGAGACGTTTTCCGTCGCGTGGTGGATTATAGCATATTGATGCGCCGGTTAAATTTGCGATATTTGTCCGTTATAATATCCATAGAGGATGATATGACCGAAAAGATTCTAATTGTAGATGACGATTTGGATACATTGCGTCTGGTGGGGTTGATGCTTCAGAAGGTTGGTTATCAAATTAGCGCGGCTTCTAATGGGGAACAAGGGCTGGCGAAAGCGTTGGAAGAACGCCCCGATTTAATCCTGTTAGACGTAATGATGCCCGATATTGACGGTTATGAGGTGACGCGGCGCTTGCGTAAAAATCCGGCGACGAGCGCCATCCCAATTTTGATGTTTACCGCAATGACGCAATTGGACGATAAAGTCTCCGGTTTTGAAGTGGGCGCTGACGATTATTTGACGAAGCCGACTCATCCGACTGAATTGCAAAATCATGTGAAGGCTTTGCTGGCGCGCACGCCCAAAGTTTTAGCGGCGGAAGTTGAAGCGCAATTGCCGGAGCAACACGGTTATGTGATTGGCGTGCTTTCGGCGCGCGGCGGCTTAGGGGTGACTACTTTTGCTTCTAACCTTGCGGCGGCGTTAATTTCTCGCGTGCAAGATGACGTAATTTTTGCAGAGCTGACTCCCGGGCAGGGGACGGTTGCGCTGGATTTGGGCTTGCCGCCCCAAACGGCTTTGAATGAGATTTTAGAGGGGAGCGTGGCGGAGGTGACGCTGGAAAAAGTGAAATCCGCTTTGGTGACGCGCAATTCCGCGCTCAAACTTTTACTCGCCTCAGATAAACCTAAAGATATTTCCTTAGCGGCAAACGTAAGACAATATGAAGCGCTAGTGACTAAATTATCTGGTTTGGCGCGCTTCGTCATTTTAGACCTCGGCTCTGGCTTGCCGGAGTTTGTGCAAAGCGTTTTGCCGTTGTGTAGCGAAACAATTTTGATCTTGGAAGGTTTAGCCAACCCGATTCAACATACAAAAATGCTGATCGAAGATTTGGCGGATTTGAAGTTGGAACGCAAAGCGCTTCACGTGATCGTGAATAACCGCGTGCGGAATGAAGGTCAGTTAAACGTGAATCAAGTGAAGGATAAGTTAGGTCATTCGGTTGCCAGCGTGTTAACGCCGGCGCCGGAGTTATTTGCTCAAGCGCTGAAATCACAAACGCTGGCGGTTGTCTCGCAACCTGCCAGCGTCACCGCTCAGCAATTTCATAAAATTGCCGAAGCGCTTATAGAACGCGAACAGAAAAAATGATCGCCTTTTCCGCGCAGATGCAAGCGACTGTGGACTTTGCCGCCGACCTGATTCGGCAATCCAAACGCGCCGTCGCTCTAACTGGCGCCGGAATTTCCACTCCGTCCGGCATTCCGGATTTTCGCTCAGAGGGAACAGGGTTATGGGCGCAGGACGAACCCTTGGAAGTCGCTTCATTACAGACCTTTCGCACTGCGCCGGAAAAATTTTTTGCTTGGTTTCGCCCGTTGGCTGGTCAAATTTATCATGCTCAGCCGAATGTCGCGCATTTGGCTTTAGCCGCGCTGGAAAAAGCTGGCAAACTCGTTTCCATCATCACTCAAAATATTGACTGGCTTCATCAAAAAGCCGGCTCGCAAACTGTAATCGAAACGCATGGAAGTCTGCACACGTTAACTTGCGCGCAATGTTATCGAAAAGTTGACGCTGAAAATTATATAGATGAATTTGTTGCAACCGGCGCTTTGCCGCATTGCTCAACTTGCGGCGGGCTTTTAAAGCCGGATGTGATTCTCTTCGGCGAGCAGTTGCCGCAAGCGGCTTGGTCGCAAGCGCAGACTGCCGCACAGCGTTGTGATTTGATGATCGTCGTTGGCTCTTCGTTGGAGGTTTTACCCGTAGCGGGGCTTCCGATGCAAGCTTTGGAGCGCGGCGCGCACCTGCTGATTATTAATCGCACGCCGACTTATTTGAACGTTCGCGCCGATCTGGTTTTTGATCAAGATATATCTATCGTTATGCCGGCAATTGCGGAGAAAGTATTAAATGGCTGAAATCAAAACTGAACGCTTGGATGGCTACCGCCGCTTGATTGATATTGCGCGCGATCTCGCCTCTACCCTCGACTTGGACATTCTGCTCTCCCGAATCGTCCATGCCGCCGCAGAAGTCAGCGGCGCAGAAGCCGCTTCCATTCTCTTATATGACGATACTTCGCGGCAGTTATATTTTCAGGTCTCCACTAACTTGGACGAATCCACGAGGCGCGGTTTGATCGTGCCATTAGAGGGGAGCATCGCCGGATGGATCGTCACGAATCGTAAGCCCGTGCGCCTTTCAAACGCGCATGAAGATCCGCGTTTTTATTCAAATGTTGAAAACGCCACCGGCTTCGCCACCCAATCCATCTTGGGCATTCCGCTGGTGACGAAAAATAAAATTGTCGGCGTGTTAGAGGCGCTGAACAAACACAAAGGCAAATTCACCGATCAAGACGAATCTCTGCTTTTGGTGTTGGGCGCGCAAGCGGCAGTGGCGATTGAGAACGCGCGCCTCTTTCAACAATCGGACTTGATTGCCGAATTCGTCCATGAGTTACGCACCCCGCTTTCTTCGCTCAGCACGGCGACTTATCTTCTGCTTCGTCCGGAAATGTCGCAAGATCAACGCGATCAAATTATCAAAAATATTCACGGCGAAACCATGCGCTTGAACGCATTGGCTTCTTCGTTTTTAGATTTGGCGCGTTTGGAATCCGGGCGCGTGCAATTCCGCAAAAACCCGTTCAGCATTGCGGATTTGATGTACGAATGCAAAGACGTGATGGCTTCTAAAGCGCTGGAGGATAATATCCAACTGCGCGTCGAATCTCCTGAAGGCTTGCCCTTGCTGGACGCCGACCGAGATAAGATTAAGCAAGTCTTCTTGAATTTGATGAGCAACGCAATTAAATATAACCGCCCAAACGGCACGGTGATGTTGCGCGCCGAAGTCAAAGAAGGCGAGATGATCATTCATATTCAAGATACCGGCTTGGGCATTCCAGAGGAATCCCTGCCGCATTTATTTCAAAAATTCTATCGCGTGCGCGAACATGAAAATCGCGCTTCTGGCACCGGCTTAGGCTTATCTATCTGCAAGCAGATTATTTACGGACATGGCGGTAGAATAAAAGTGAAAAGTAAAATTGGAGTCGGCACGGTTTTCTCGATCTTCCTGCCGCGTCAATCCCATACGCAACCGCGCATTGACAACCCGCAAACATAAATTTTATGGGAATAAAGGTTGAATTGACTTTTTATCCCTAAGATTGTAAACTTGCCAAAGTTTTTTAGCTCACTTTGTTGGAGGAATATATGGCTCAATTTCAATTTGTAATGCGGTCTGGCCCCAACCCGGGCGCAACCTTTCCATTGGAAGGCGATCAACTCACCATTGGACGCGACGCGAGCAACGGCGTAGCGATCAATGATGCAGAAGTCTCGCGCAAACATTCACGCCTCACCTTTCAAGGCGGCAAGTACGTGCTTGAAGATTTAGGTTCCACCAATGGAACTTTCGTCAACGGACAGCGCTTGGCGGGTCCTGTTGTGCTCAAAGCGGGAGACGTAGTCTCGTTGGGCGAGCAGATCGTCCTCATGTATGACGCGATCAACGTAGATACCGGCGCGACAATTGCAGTTTCGCGCAAAGCCCCGCGCATGGAACCTCCTCCAGTTCAAGCGGCGCAACCCGCTCCAACCTATGTCACGCCAAGTTATGCGCCCCCCAAGAAGAACAACATGACCCCGATTGTGATTGGCGCGAGCGTCTTGCTTTTCCTGTGCCTGTGCGTCACCTTCTTCATTTGGGTGGATCAGACCTACCGCTGGTGCGTCTTCTTCCCATTCATTTCTGGTTGTAGTTAGTTCTGCATTTCTGGCATCCCGCGAGGCGCGCCTCGCGGGATGTTTTATTTAACATTGTAAAACTGCCCATCTTTGATAGAATCAAGGTATATCAACATAGGAAATCAACGTATGCCGCAAAGTGAACCTCAAAACATAAATTTATCGCAAACTGCAACCGCAACTTCTCCGTCCTGGAGCACAAACACAAAACTCGTCGTTGGCTTGACGGCGGTCGTGATCGCCGGAACGCTCTTGGTCAAATTTCAATTTGTCCTCAGCCCGTTGTTAATTGCTTTAGTGCTGGCGTATCTCTTTCATCCGGCGGCGAATTGGCTTCAGCAAAAATTGCGCTTTTCATGGACTATGGCTGTCGGCTTGATTTACATCGTCATCATCGTGCTTTTGCTTGGTTTGCTCACGCTGGGCGGCGTTGGCTTGGTGCAACAGATTCAAAGCGTGGTCGCCATTGCTCAAGACGGCATTGATAAACTGCCCGGCATCATTGAACAATTTTCCGGACAGGTCTTTCGCTTTGGACCCTTCTCCATTGACTTCCGAAATATAGACTTGCACTCCATCAGCAGTCAACTCTTGGATATGGTTCAACCCTTCCTCAGCCGCACCGGCACGCTCGTGAGCGCGGTTGCCGGCAGCGCCGCCGGCTTTCTCGGCTGGACGTTCTTCGTCATTTTGGTCTCCTACTTTGTGCTGGCTGAAAGCGGCGGCAGTCGCAGAAAAATGGTGACTGTGGACGTGCCCGGCTACACCGAAGATATCAGCCGCCTCAGCCGCGACCTTGGAAGAATTTGGAACGCCTTTCTACGCGGACAAATTATCATCTTTGTCCTCGCCGTCATCGTTTATTCAATCGTCCTTTCGGTCTTCGGCGTGCGCTATGCGGTTAGCTTGGCTTTTATGGCTGGGCTGGCGCGCTTCGTCCCTTATGTCGGACCGGCGATCAATTACTTAATTCTCATCGTCGTCGCTTACTTTCAAGTTTTCAAACTCTTCAACCTCGAACCGCTCTATTACACAACGCTGGTCGTCATTGTCGCCGTAGTCATTGATCAAATCTTCGATAACGTCGTCACGCCGCGCATTTTATCGAGCGCGCTCAAAGTTCACCCTGCCGCAGTGCTGGTCGCCGCGATCATCGCCGCCAATTTGATGGGTCTCTTGGGCGTGGTCATTGCCGCGCCCATGCTTGCCACCGTCACGCTCTTTTGGCGTTACACCATGCGTAAATTATTGGATTTGAATCCCTGGCCCGAAGAAGAACCGACTCAACCGCCGCCGCCAATGGGTGGCAGAGTCCTCGTCAAAATCAGACGCCTCTTACGCCGCTTTGGCATTTTGCGCTAAACTGATTCAATTATTCCATCCCCAACATTTTTAATAGATCAGGAGATCACCATGAATAACACCCACAACGAACCCGCCACCGAAACCATCGCCGAAACTGAAAACTTCCTCGCTTGGCGCGTTGAAGAGCCAGACGGCGAAACGACCTATCACATCGAAATCAATAACGTGACTGTGCATTTCTTTGCAGAAGAATGGAAGGAATTTTTAGCCCTCGTTCGTGATTTAAGATAACCCGCCGGCTGATGAAATTAAATCATTCCATTACCGACGTGCCGGGCATTGAAGTCGGTCACGCGCAAAATGCGGAAGCGCTCACTGGTTGCACGGTGATCCTTTGCAAAAAAGGGGCAGTGGCGGGCGTGGATGTGCGCGGCGGCGCCCCCGGCACGCGCGAGACGGATTTGCTCAACCCGCTTAACTTGGTTAGTAAAGTTCACGCCGTGATGTTGGCGGGCGGCTCAGCTTTTGGGTTGTCTGCGGCAACCGGCGTGATGCGGTATTTGGAAGAAAAGAAAATTGGCTTTAATACCGGCGCGGCGCGCGTTCCAATTGTCCCTGCCGCAATTTTATACGACCTAGACTTAGGCAGTTCTACCGTCCGCCCGGATGCCGAGATGGGATATCAAGCTTGCCTGCAGGCAAGCGCTCAACCTAACCTTGAAGGCAATGTGGGAGCCGGAACGGGCGCGAGCGTGGGAAAACTTCTCGGAGCAAAGCAAGCTATGAAGTCCGGGGTGGGGAGCGCTAGCATCCACATTGGAAACGGCGTAGTCGTTGGCGCTTTGGCGGTAGTCAATGCCTTTGGCGATGTAGTCAACCCAAATACGGGAGAGATCGTTGCGGGCGTGCGCTCAACCAAAATTGGACCTTTCAAAATTGGCGCAACCGACCAATTTGCGGATACGCTGGAGTTGATGAAATCTACGCTGGGGCGCGGCATCTTCAGTTTGGCGAGCGGCGGAAAAAATACTTCGCTTGCAGTTGTGGCGGTCAACGCTAGTTTAACCAAAACGCAAATGACCAAAGTGGCGCAAATGGCGCATAATGGATTTGCGCGAAGCATTCGTCCCGTGCATACTTTGCTGGATGGCGATACGGTTTTCGCTTTGGCGCTGGGCGGCAAAAAAGCGGATGTTTCGATTGTGGGCGCGTTTGCGGCTGAGGCTTTGGCGCAGGCGGTCTTGAGAGCCGTGCGGATGTCCGCTGAGGCTGGCGGCTTGCCCGGCTTATTGACGAATTGATTACGCTTATGAAGAAGTTTTTGACGAGCCTGTTTTTGGGGATGGCGCTTGCGTTTCTTTTCAATAGTTTATTTATGCGTTTATTGCAACGCCCGCTTTTGGAGCAGGCGTTGTTGCTGGTATTTTCAACGGCGGCGTTTGGCTATTTGAGCTTTGTGTGGCTTGAAGCGCCGCGTAGGAATCTTTTGCCGGATATTAAGCGGTATTTCTCGGCGTTTAAGTTTTCTGCTTTCGTCAAAGCGAACGCGCCCGGGCTTCTGCTGGCTTTGCCGTTCTTCGCCGCTTATTTTTCCATTGGGCTAAAATTGAACCCCGCAGATATGGATACGGTGGATAATTTTCTGGATGCGGATAACACCTCGTGGATGATCCGCATTGCTCAGGCTGGGGGCGCGGCGCTGGAAATGCGCGGACCGCATCCCTTTGCGTATTTACTGTTTCGTCCATTTGGCTTTCTACTCAATCTGTTTACTCATAACTTTGCGCTCTCCGCAATTGCGCTCAACGCTTTGGCTGGGGCGTTGTGCGTTTTTCTGGTTTGGCTGTATATCAGGCGGCAAGCTGAAAATCAAGTCTATGCGCTTCTTGCGGGGAGTTTCTTAGGCTTATCTACCGCGCAATTATTTTTTGGTTCGGTAGTGGAAACTTACATCTTCTCGGCTTTAGCTTTATTGCTCTTTTTTGTTTTGCTTCAAAACGCAGAAACTCCGCTTGGAAAATTAGTTGGAGCGGGCGTGATTACTTTTGGAATTACATTTACAAATTTTGTTCAGGCGTTGATTGGCTTTGCGGTCGCCCGCCCGCGGCTGAAGGAAATCGCGCGCTTCGTGGCGCTGACTCTCTCGTTGAGCGTGGCGTTGAGTTTACTTCAGGCGGCTTGGTATCCCTCTAGCAAACTTTTCTTTCTCCCCACCGATGCGCAGGCGGAAGGGGAATATGTCAGTTTATTTTTTCAAGACTCAGCCTGGCGCGCCGTGGGTCGCGTGGTCTTATTAATCCGCACGGTTTTTTTATACACAATTGTCGCTCCGAAACCGTATGTTTTTATTGAAGACGTTGGCGGCACGTTTCCGCGCTTCAACTTTTTCAAAATTGTGCCCGGGACGTTTTCCTACGCCGCGTATTCTGACTTGGGCAAATGGTTAATCCTAGTCTGGGGGCTGGCGCTCGCCCTTTCGATGTTCTTCTTTCTTCGAGATTTCATTCGCGCTCGTAAGTTTGACATTCGTCTCGCGCTCCTGCTGTGTGTGTTTTTCAATTTCGCGCTTCATTTGATTTATGGCTATGAGCCGTTTCTATACGCGCCGGATTGGGCTTACGCGCTAATTTTATTCGTCGTAATTTCGCTTCAACCGCTTGCGAAAAGCAGGATATTTCAATCAACTTTTTTGGTTTTTCTCTGTTTGTTGGCTTATCATCAAACGCAATTTATTCAATTTATCTTGCAAACTATCGCCCCATATTTGAATCAATGATTCGCTATCTTTCAAATTTCCGCTTGTTTTTAGCGTGGTGCATTGCCATATTCAGTTCTTATTTCTTTGGGCTAGGCTTTTTAGGAGGGTTTTACCCAACCTTGCTCGGCGTTTTCCTGAGCGTTTTGATTGTGCAATGTTTGACGGCTATTTTTGCGTTGCGTCTGCTTGAGCGGCTGGATGCGCTCCGCAACGCGCAACCGGTTGATTTTCTCTTGTGTATAGCTTTGGCTTTAGGATTGATCTTTTTTACTTGGCGTATGTTTGGGCTGTTGAGTCGCTATCCCCAAATGTTTGACGCGCAAGCGCTCCTGCCTGAATCTGGGCAAATCTGGTCGTTTTTAGGCTCGAGCGTTTTAACTCTATTCTGCTTAGCCTGGCTTGAGCGGAAGAAAATTATTCAAAAACGCTTTGCCTTTGCCGATGCCTATTTACCCGGCGCGGCTTTAGCCGGACTCTTTTTTACAATCTATTTTCAAACCGCGCTTACTTTTAATCAACCCGTCTTTGATGTGGATGATATTTTTTTTGATGCGGACGGCTTGCTCTGGCGCACGCGCTTTACTACGGAAACAGTTGTTGATTATTACTGGCGCTCCGTTCATCCATTTGTGTTGATTTTGATTCGACCATTAGTCGCCTTTATATCTTTTTTTCTGCGCGGCGATAAACTTACCGCGGCAATTGCGCTGATTTCGATAACTGGCGCGTTCTGCGTTTTTTTGATTTGGTATTTTGTGCGGCGCTACAGCGGGCATTCATTGTACGCTCTGCTGATCGCCGCTTTATTTGGAGCTTCTGCCGCCCAATTGGTTTTCAGTTCGCTAATCGAAACTTATATTTTTCTAGCCGTAACGGCTCTGCTATTTACGGTTTTTCTATTGAGCGCCGCGCCTTTTGGTCTCCTTGTAACGACAAGCGTCCTATCTTTTGGAATTACGTTATCGAACTTCGTTCAACAGATCATCGGTTTTATTTGTGTGCGCCGAAATTTTAGAGAATGGATTAAGTTTGGAGCGCTGGCGGGATTATTAATCCTCCCTTTGACCTTCTTGAACAACTTTGTATATCCTAAATCACAGCCTTATTTTTTTATCCCATCCAGTTTAAACGCCGAAGCGGAAAACACTTTTGCGCCGTCGATTCCTCGCGCCTTAGCTGTGGCTCGCGTAATGGCTATGTATAGTATGGTTGCGCCGGACCCATTAATTTTATCTGAAGAAATTCCGTTTTTGAAAGTTTGGATTTTTAAGGCAGAGCCTATGCGCTTGAGCGAATATGCGGCAAGTTTGGATACCGCGCTCGCCGCGTCTTGGATAGTTTTGATTTTATTAGGCGGATTTTTATTTCTGAGGAATTTCGCTCGCCGCGACAACCGCTTCTCTCTGACCTTTTTGTTGATTCTGCTCTTCAACTTTTTCCTACACCTACGCTACGGGAAGGACGTCTTCCTCTATTCAACAAATTGGACGTACGCGCTTGTTCTTTTATTATCCATTGCTTGGGCAGACCTTGCTAAGGCGCGCTGGTTTCAAATTATTTTATTGATTTTTGTTTTCTTACTGCTTGCCAATAACTTCCGCTTAATTGAGGTAATGCTCTATACTTCAGCCCGTCATATTCAATAACGGATTTTCAGCGAAAATAGAAAGAGTTCTGAGGTTGTAAAACCTCAGAACTCTTTTCATTCTGCATTCTCTTATTTCTAAATATGGATCGGCTGACCGTCCGCCCCGTGCGCCGCTTCCATCAATGTTTCTGAAAGCGTGGGGTGCGCGTGGACGTTTCGCGCAATTTCATGCGGAGTTAATTCCATCATGCGCGCCAGCGTAAGTTCAGGCAACAGTTCGGTCACTTCTGGACCGATCATGTGCGCGCCGAGAATTTCGCCATATTTTTCGTCCATGACGATTTTGACGAAGCCTGCATAATCGCCAAGCCCCAGCGCTTTGCCATTGGCTTGGAACGGGAAGCGACCCACTTTGATATTGAAGCCTTTTTCTTTAGCCTGCGCTTCGGTATAACCAAACGAAGCCACTTGCGGGTGACAGTATGTAGCGCGCGGCATCATGTCATAATCTAAGGTCACGGTTTCATGCCCGCCAATATGTTCGGCGCAGATAATGCCCATCGCCGAGCCAACATGCGCGAGCATTAACTTTCCGGTCACATCGCCAATTGCCCAAATGTTGGGAACGTTGGTTTGCATCTTTTCATTGATTTCAATGAAGCCGCGCTCGCTGACTTTGACTCCCGCCGCTTCAAGACCTAACCCTTTGCTGTTCGGCGTGAACGAAGTTGCGATCAACGCCTGTTCTACTTCTAGAGTCTCATCGGGCAATTTGACTTTGACGGTTTTGCCAGAAGCGGTAATTGATTCAAACTTAACCCCAGTTTTGATTTTGATACCCGCTTTGGTTAATTCTTTAGTTAACTCTTTGCTAATTTCTTCATCTTCTCTTGGAAGCACGCGGGGGAGAAGTTCGACAATCGTCACGTCCACGCCATACGAATTCCAAATGGTTGCAAATTCCACGCCAATTGCGCCAGCGCCCACAATCGCTACGGATTTTGGAAGCCAATCTTGCATAATGGCTTCAGCGTAGGTGATGATTTGTTTGCCGTCAATTTTTACGTTAGGTAAAGTCGCGGCGCTTGCGCCTGTCGCAATGATGATATTTTTCGCTTTGAGTTCGGTATTCTTTCCGTCACTGCCTGCAACCGCCAAAGTATCTTTGGATTTGAAAGTCGCCGCGCCCATGAAGACCGTGATGTTGTTTTTCTTCATCAAAAAGCCAATGCCTTTGACGAGTCTTTCGGAATTAGAGCGCGAACGTTTGAACGCTACGCCATAATCTAATTTGAGATTGTCAAATGAAAAACCAAAATCTTTGCCGCGCTCGCGTAAGGTGTGCGCCACTTCCGCATTTTTGAGCAATGACTTGGATGGAATACAGCCGATGTTCAAACACACGCCGCCCATCCATTGCTTATCCACAATTGCCACTTTTTGCTTTAACTGCGCGGCGCGAATCGCGGCGACATAGCCCGCCGGTCCCGCGCCGATTACAACGACATCAAAATTTTCTGCCATAGAAAAACTCCAGTAGATTGAAAAAATAACTTGCTTGCCCCATTGTACTATTAAAGTTAATTGGGCTACTCATCCGTCGAGGCGATTGTGATATCGTCAAATTGCACGTGCGCCTCGGGCCAGGTGGAAAAGCCAAAAGATCCGAAGATTTTATCCGCGATTACGTCGGAGATGACTAACTTGTCGTCGAGAAAGACATTCACTGTCGAACCTTCAACTTCGATCCGCACGCGATACCATTTATTCTTTTGAATTTCAATAGTTCTGCCGCTGATGATTTTCCAAGGCGGGTCAAGGACTAGATCAATGCCTTTCCAGTAAGGCGTGAAAGCGATTTTGTACTTGCCGCGAAATTTGATCGAAGCCAATGGCGCGTCATTTGAGGCGCTGTAATCAACGATATTGATGCGCGTTTTGAAGCTGAAGTTCTTCCATTTGGATTCGCCGAATTCAACGACGGGGTATTCAAGCGCCGTGTCCATGCTGTTGATATCCAGAACGTTATTTCTAGCGTTTTCCGGAACAACCACCCAGAGACCCAGCTTATATTTAAAATTGATCGCCGGCGTAGAGTCGAAATTTTCTTGGAGAACAATCTGCTCGTTGGCGTGAATAGGCGTAGAAATGAGAATTGGCGCAAGGGCTTTTCCGCCTAAGGTGTTCTGCGGAGCGCGATGAAGGTATTTTTGAAAACCAAAAAATAGCGCCAGCAAACCGATGAATGAGAAGAACATGCGCGCGCTGAGATTCCTTTTTTGCGGAAAGGTCTCTTTGACTTCTACCGCGCCAGTGGTTTCTCGATGTCGTTGTTCTTGCTCTAAGAGGAGGGAGGCAAAACGCGCCAGCGCTTTCTTTTGACGGATATAAAAGTTTCTTTCTTCCCAATATTGCGGTCTCCCGCTTTTGACCATTTGCGCTACGGAGCGTTCTTCCCAAAAGCGGCCTCGCAGAATATCCCCATAATCCGAATTTTCTTGCGCCAAAATATTTAGGGTATCTGAAAAAGCCTCCTTTAAGGCTTGCGAGGCGGTTTGAGGCTTCCGCGCTTGAATGTAGCTTTTTATCAGAGACGATAAAAGCCACGGCGAATCTTTCCATTTCTCCGGCTGATTAAAACTGCGTAAAATTCGCGCTACTTCGGTTACCGAGTCTTTTGCTAGGTCGTTTCCCATAATTCCCAAATCTGAAAGAATTTCGCCTTTTGCAGTTTTTTTTCAGTTTCTTTGCAGGCGCAAAAAGCCACAATCCGCTTAATATAGCCCTACAAAGACTGACCTTGTAAGAGAAAACAATTATACATTCTTTCATTTCTTATATAGGAGAAAACGCATGGTTACGGTTCACGTGGTTAATAGCAATGGGAAGCCAGTCGCTAAAGCGGACGTTCAAATCAGTTGGCGCGAATCTACGCACTCTACCGGACGTACCGATAATTCTGGAAGCGTCTCTTGGAATGTATCCAATGGAAGCGGGACAATTTACTTGGATGGGTGGGAGGTTTATGACGGCGAAATTGATAATAATGTGACGGTTCAAATTCATTAACTATTTTGCTTGGTAATAAATTTGATTTTAGCGCTCAAGGAGGGCGTGAAGATGAAATATAAAAGTTTAATCCTGATTGGCGGGTTGTTTGTCGTGGTTTTAGCGTGTCAATCTACTCCGATTCCGCCAGCTCCAACTGCTACAATTGCGCCAGCGACCAATACTGTAAAACCAACCGCGACTTCAACTGAAATTCCTGTTCCAACTGCCACCCCAGTTTTATTGCCGAATGAAGTTAATTCAACTTTTTCAAGCGTTTCTATTTTATATACAGATAGTTTTCAGTTTAAATTCAAAGATTATCTTCCGGATGGGTGGGTATCTGAGGAGAAATATTCGGGCTGGGTAACAGAGGATAATCAATTCAAGATTCAACCTCGGGAAAGCACGGTATTTTACTTCTCGCAAGCAAAGATTACTCAGAATGAAGGGATTTACTTTACTTTTAAATATACTGGCTCCAAGCAAGGTTTTTCGTTGGGTTTTGACGCGCTGAATAGAAATGGAGAACGAATAAAGTTCGGGGAGGGTGGCTTTTATTCAGTCGCTATGCAAATGAATGACGACGTGGCGACCGCGCACATTAATAAAGATGGGTGGGTGGGATCTGACTTCTTTTCCGGTAATATGAAATTGCAGGAAGATACATGGTATGACATTGTATTAGGCATGGATGATAGTAATAATTACATTATTAAGCTCTGGTTGCCTAATATGCCCGATCAGCAGATTACTTATTACAAAAAATGGGACGGCTTCCCGCAAGATTACTACTTTATTAGTTGGATCGCTAAAGACCGCAGTCTCTTGATTGACGATTTTTCAATATTTAAATTCGGAGAGATTTTGCAAAAATAATAGGTCTTCTTTCTGTAAAGAGCGGCGTTTAAGGACGAGCGCCGCTCTTTATGTCGCCTGTAAATTTATTTTGCGAAGAGTGGAGGGTGTAACATGAGCGGAAAATACAAGGTTGTCTTGGTTGAAAAAGAAGAAGATTATTCGGGGTGCGCTGCGACGCTAGCAGGCATCGTGATAGTAGTCTTTATTCTCGCTGTGATTTTTTTGCTTTCGCCGCTTGTAGTCGGAATATGGCTGCTTGTCAGCTTGTTTACAACAGGTTGGAATAAAGATACGAAAATATTGACTGCCACATGGGTTGTCTTGAGCTTGATCGTGCCTAGCGTATATTATATGGAGTGGCTACCATTTTTTAATGAAAGCGCTCCTTGGTTAGACGAAATAATCTGGATATATTATGCGTTTGCAGGGTTAGGTATAACCGTAACGCTATTTTGGGGCGTTTATAAAATGGGAATTACATTGTTATCAAACCCTAATGAGAATTTCCAGAATGGCGATAACAATACAAAAATGTTGGTTGGAGGAATTACCCTTGTCCTGATATTATGTTGTATTTGTTCGTCGGCGCTAGGCTTTGTTTTTTATATGAATAATTAATAGACTTTATCGGTAATAAGGAAAAACGTCCCGAAGGTTGATATTTTCCCTTTGATTTTCTTTAAAAAACCTTCGGGACGGTTATTTCGGATAATGTCTAATGATGATGCTTAGATTTTTCTTCAAAAAATTAACCTGCTTGGCGATAATGTTTCTTGAGCTCGGAAGCGTATTCAATCCCAACGGTATTTTCATTTTCTGCCAGCCATTTCAACAGGCTGGTTTTACATCTGGCTGGTTCTGAAGAAACTAAGAGATTTGCCATCAAGCCTTCTACCTCTTCTGGAGTTAGTAATACGTCACGGACGAACAAACTTAAACATTGTGCGGCGATAAGCGCGATGCGTGGATGAACATGGAGAATGTAAGGGCTTTTCCCAACCGTCTTACCAATGGCTTTCACTAACTCGTCAAAGGTAAGCGCGTCCGGACCGACCGCATCCCAAATCACATTTTCTTCTTTGGAAGCCGCCTCGATTGCCAGGCTGGCTAAATCTTCTATATAAACCAGCTGGATTTTATATTCTCCTGCGCCCATTTGTAAAAAGAGCGGCAGGCGGCGGATGAGATAGGCGATATTATTGATGAGGATATCCTCTTTGCCAAATAAAACAGTGGGGCGCAAAATTGCATAAGCCAGCCCGCTTTCAATCACCGTTTTTTCATTTTCCGCTTTGCCCCAATAATATGGCAGGCGTGAATTAATATCCGGGTTGGCAATGCTGATGTGAACGACTTTGCGAACCCCGGCAGATTTTGCGGCTGTGATCAATGCCCGCGTATTTTCCACGGCTTTGGGTTGCGTATTGCTTCCCTGATCAAAACGCACCCAATAGGTATTGTAAAGCGTGTCTACGCCCGCTAATGCTTTTACCGTATCTAGCGCATTGAAATTGAGCGGATACGCCTTGACTTTGTGATCAAATAAGTGACTGCGCTCAGGGTGGTTGGTGAGAGTGACGACTTCATGTCCTTGAGCGAGCAAACGGCGGGTAATATATTTACCCGAATAGCTGAATGCGCCAGTGACCGCGATTTTCATGTTACTTCTCCTTTTGTCAAATAGGAACATTAAGCAAACCGCTTTGGAATCGGTTTGTTCCGTACAATGTAAATTTGCTTACTTCAAAATTCTTATTACGCTCTGAACTGTGTTAATGCCTAAGCGGTCCAGTTTTGAGATTGCGCGGGCTACATTATCTATTGCGTCAAAAAAATCCTGCAGGGCTTTTAGTCTTTCAATCAAAAAAGCGCGCTCTTTCTTATCAAACGAACCTTCGCCCGCTTCCAGAGCCGCTAAAGCCGTTCTCACAGAATGAATGGCTCGATCAAATTCATTATTTTGACGACCTTTGAGTATGGTTTGAACGGATTTATAGAAATCGGTCTCTGCTTCGTAGTAATCTTTGCGATCTGCCACTCGCGTAACGGGATGGATTAATCCCATTCGCGTTAAAGCGCGGACGTTTGTGCTGATTGCGCCTTTGGTTAATCCTGTACCTTCAACAATTTCATCTAATGAGAGCGGGGTAGGGGCGAGATAAAGCAGGGCAAAGATTGCCCCCAGCGCTTTGGGGAAGCCCCAAAATTGACTGATGCCGCTCAGCCCTTCAATGAAGTTCTGCTTGATTTGTGAATTTGTCGTCACGTCGCCTCGTTTAGAACGTTTAGTATTTACTAAATGTATTATACGCAAATCGCAAAAAGAGTCAAGGGATAAAAAACTCCCTCTTTCAAGAGGGAGTTTGGATTTACAAATTCTTTTTCAAAAACTCAAACGTCCGTTCCCACGCCAACTGCGCGGCAGCGGAGTCGTATTCGGGGCGATCAGACTCGACGAACCAGTGGGCAACTCCGGGGTAGATGTGAAGCGTCGCGTCCACGCCCGCTTTTTTGAACTCCGCGAAGGTGTTCTCCACATTCTCGCTCGGCTCCCACTCGTCGTGGTCGCTGTAATGCCCCATCACTTTGGCGGCGACCTTTCCATATTCGATGCCTTCGTTGCCGTAGAAAAGGACAACAGCCGCGATTTGCTCCGGCTTGTACGCGGCGGTGATCAATGCCCACGCTCCGCCCATCGAAAAACCAATCACGCCGATCTTGCCATTCACCAATCCGCGCAAATGATCTTTCGCCGCCATCACCGTGTCGCCGACGAGTTGACCGTCGCTTTTCTCCATCAATGCTTTTGCCTCGTCAATCGTCTTCGCAATTTGACCGTCCCGCAGGTCTGGGGCGAGGACGGTAAACCCTTGTTCGGCGAGACGATCGCAGGTCTCTTTGAAGAATGGGTTGAGTCCCCACCACGCGTGGAGGAGGAGCACGCCCGGTCCGCCTTTCTCGGGCGCGGCAAGATACGCGTTGACTTTCCTTCCGTTCACATCGAGTTGGATTTCTGATTTTTGAATGGACATGTGTTTTTCTCCTATTTGATTTTATAACGCATGATCAATTGTGTTTCAGAAGCGCGTCCCGCTTCCACAAATCCAACTTCACGGAAAGCGGAGGCAATTCCCATGTAGCCCGCATAACTGTTGAGTTTTTGCCCAGCCAGTTTTTCGGTTTGCATGTCAATCGGATATCCCTCGACGATCTTTGCGCCATGCTTTTTTGCATACGCCACCGCGCCGCGCAGCATGTCAACCATCAAGCCCCGCTTGCGGGCGGATTTATCCACGAAAAAGCAAACGATGGACCAAACAGGTTGCTCGTCCACGCGTTTGAGGATGCGCGAATTTTCGAGCGCCAGATAATTCTCGCGCGGACCCACCGAACACCAGCCTGCAGGCTTGCCGTCCACATAGGTGAGCAAACCGGGTTCCTGTTTCTTTTCAGTCATTTGATGAAGGATTTCTTTTGTCCCACCGCCGCGCAACTTTTTGAAATCGGAGCGCTCCAGCCGCCAGAACATGCACCAGCATCCCGCATATCCGCCGTGTTCTCCAAACAACGAAACCATATCGTCCCATCTTTTGATCGTCAGCGGCAAGACTTCAATTTTGTTTTTTGGCATATCTCATTCCTTTGTGCGATGATAGTAGAACTTATGTTCTATGTCAAGAGCGAAAATAAAAAGACGACTCATCGCCGTCTTTTGGATTTACAACCACCGCCTCACTCTGGACTTATAGCTGGTATATGTTTCTCCAAATTTTTCCTCCAAGTAGGCTTCTTCATGCTCGATGACAAGTTTGTTGAAACACAGAATCAAAATCGGGGTAAGGATGACGCCCCAATACGTGTTGAAGTATAGCGGAAAGCCAAGCGCGATAGATATCAGACCTACGTAAATGGGATTTCGCGTGAAGCCAAAAATTCCAGATGAAATAATAGTAGTCACCGAACCGTGTGGGTTGACGGTTGTTTTGACTTTTCTGAATTCTCGAAGCGCCGCGACCGCTAGTAAAAATCCGGCCACTACCATAATAAAACCGAATGTTTGCAACCAATTTGGCACGGCGAAAGGGAGCGGAATGATTTTTTTTCCAAAATAAGCGAGAAGTAGAAAGATTAGCGTTAAAACTGACGGGTGAATCTTCACGTCTGCATGGTCTTTTTTATCACTCATTGCTAACTCCAATTTTCTAGCGTTTCTTTAACTTTTGCTAAGAACCAATCCGCCGACGCGCCATCGAGAATCCGATGGTCAAACACAAAAGACATATAGACCATCGGGCGGATGGCGATCGCGTCGTCTATCACAACGACGCGTTTTTGCATTGCGCCGATTCCGAGAATTCCGCTTTGGGGCTGATTGATCACCGGGAAGGCAAACAATGAACCGCTTGTGCCATGATTGGTTAAAGTGAATGTGCCGCCTTTGACGTCATCCGCTTGTAATTTTTTCGTGCGGGCACGATTGGCTAAATCGTTCACCGCCCGAGCCATTGCTAATAAAGATAAATTATCGGCATTCTTGATGACCGGTACAATCAAGCCGTCTTCGCCTAACGAAACTGCCATGCCAAGATTTAGATTTTTATGAACAATAATTCCTTCGTCGCTCCAGGATGAATTGACAATTGGATATTGTTTTAATCCAGCCACAATTGCGCTCATAAAATAGGCTGTGAATGTTAAATTGACTCCATCGCGTTCAAATTGCGCTTTATGAGCAGAACGATGCTTGGCGACTTTGCTCATATCTGCTTCCATCACGGTCAATACATGCGGAGAGGTATGTTTGGACATGACCATGTGGTCTGCGATGGATTTGCGAATGACTGTGTGTTTGATTAAAGTTCCAGGTTGTAAGGTTGAAGGTTGAAGATTGATGGTTGGTGGTTTTTGACCTGTAACCTGCGACCTGTTACCTTCAACAAATGCCAACACATCATTCTTCGTAATTCTTCCATTCAAACCCGTTCCATTCACTTGCGATAAATTTACGCCATGCTCTGCGGCGACTTTGGCTACAACCGGGGAGATGAAACCAAGGTCGGTTGCAGGTCTAAGGTCTAAGGTCGCAGGTTTTGATTCAACTGACTTGTGACTTGTGACTTGTGACTCCTTGTCACTGACTTCTGATAACTGATTACTGTCTACCGCTTCTCCCGCCACGCCAATAATCGCCAGCAGTTCGCCAACTTTGCCAACCTGACCTTCTTGGGCGATGATTTTCAAGACCACACCCGAAGCAGGCGCAGGGATTTCAGTATCTACTTTATCGGTATTAACTTCAAGCAAAGGCTCTAATTCTTTGATCGAGTCGCCTTCTTGCTTAAGCCATTTGGTGACGGTCACTTCATCTACGCCTTCGCCTAATCTTGGTACAAATACTTTGGTTGCCATAAAATCTCCAGTTTTCAGTATTCGGTAAAGCAGTTTTCAGTATTCGGTAAAACAGTGTTCAGTAATCGGTGTTCAGTAAATTAGTATTCAGTATTCAGTTATCAGTTGCGATGATGTATTCAGCGGATTCTTCACGCAAAGAATATGATGTTGGCTCGCCGCAAAATAATTCTGCTTTTTCTATCATCTTGCCTAACATGCGTCCGATTTCTAAACATTTTTCAAGTAATAAATTCTTTGTATTCTGATTTATATACTCACAATCAAATGCAGTTTCAATCCAATGTTGTGTTTCCATTTGCTCGCCATCTGAGTCTGTGAGTTTGCTAATGAAATGTTTTTCGTATCTTCGTTTTGCCCAAGCTTCAGCCAAGTTTGCGCCAACAGAACGAGATGAACGACGGATTTGGTCGGAGAGTGAGAAAGTTTCATCTTTAGGAAAAGAACGAGTGAGTTTGAAAATTTCTTGTTGTAACTGACGAGATTTTTGATACACAATCAAATCTCGAAAGCTTTTTGCATATCTTGATTCGCTCATCTCAACTCCTTTACTGAACACTGATCACTGATTACTGACCACTGAATGCTGATCACAGAATACTCGGATACCGACTCGGATCAACCTCGTTCATCATCTCGTACACAGCGTCGAAGACGGATTCGGCATTGGGCTTAGACCAGTAATCGCCGTCGCTTCCGTAAGCGGGGCGGTGGGCTTTGGCTGAGAGCGTTTTGGCGGGCGAATCTAAATGGAAATAGCCGCCTTGTTTCTCGATGACTTCTTGTAGCATGTAAGCGGTTGTTCCGCCGGGCATGTCTTCATCTACAAATAGGATGCGGTTGGTTTGCTTAAGCGCCTCGACAATTTTTCCGTGAATATCAAACGGCAAAAGCGATTGCGCGTCAATCACTTCGATCTCAATCCCAAACTTGGATAATTTTTGCGCGGCGTCTAAAACGATTCGGCAACATGCGCCATAGGTGACAACAGTCACATCTTTACCGGCGCGGAGCGTTTCAGGCGCTCCTAACGGAACAGTCATCTCGCCGATATTTTCGGGCAGGCGTTCTTTCACGCGATAACCGTTCAACACTTCCACAACAATAGCGGGTTCGTCGGCTTGTAATAATGTATTATAAAAACCGGCGGCGCGAGTCATATCGCGCGGGACTAAAACGTGCATTCCGCGCACTAAGTGGATGATGCCCGCCATCGGCGAGCCGGCGTGCCAAATCCCTTCCAAGCGATGACCGCGCGTGCGCACGATCACCGGCGCTTTTTGTCCGCCAGCCGTGCGCCAATATAATGTCGCTAAATCATCGCTCATGGTTTGAAGCGCGTATAAAATGTAATCGAGATATTGAATCTCAGCGATCGGGCGTAGTCCGCGTACTGCCATGCCAATCGCTTGACCTAAAATTGTCGCTTCACGAATGCCGGTGTCGGTCACGCGCAACTCGCCATATTTTTCCTGCATCCCTTTGAAGCCTTGATTCACATCGCCAAGTTTGCCCACATCTTCGCCAAACGCAATCAGGCGCGGTTCGCGCGCTAAGGCTAAATCAAACGCGGCGTTGACCACTTCAAAGCCAAACATGGTTGGAGAATTTTCAGAATAAGTCGGTTTGACTTCAGCCACTTTCAAAGCGGCATTTGAATATAAATGTGAGCCGTATCTTTCCGCGTTGATTTTGTCGTAATCAAATTTCCATGCGGATAAAACTTGTTTGGTTGGGTTTGCTTCGTCAGCTAGGATGCGCAAGGCTTCATGTGCCGCACTGTGGATATCGCGCCGCGTATACGACGGGAGGCTGGCGAGCCGTTCCTTCAACATTTTCAACTCGGACGCATGTTTGGAGGCTGGCGCAATTTCATCGAGGATGTCCATCACTTGATTGCGCTCTTCGGTAATTGGGGAGAGGTAAGCGTCCCACGCCGCTTTGCGGAGCCCTTCTACAGCTTGATAATCTTCCTTTTCAGCAGAATCAAGCTCGCCCGAAGTTGCGAAGCGCTCTTTGACGATCCAAGCGCGCATTCTTTTGATTCCGTCAAATTCTTCTTCCCACTTCAAGCGCTCGGCGGATTTATATCTTTCATGCGAGCCGCTCGTGCTATGGCCTTGCGGTTGCGTCACGTCAGTTACATGCACCAAGGCTGGGATGTGATCTTCGCGCGCGGCGCGCGTTGCGTTTTGATAGGTTTCAATTAATGCGGGGTAATCCCAAGCGGGCACGCTGTAAAGATTGAACCCCGAATCATTTTCACGCTCAAAGCCTTTGAGCAATTTGCCAATGTTGCCTTTGGTCAGTTGATAATCGTTCGGAACGGAAATTCCATAACCGTCGTCATAAATGGAAATCACGGCGGGCGCTTTGAGTACGCCAATTGCGTTGACCGATTCCCAAAAGGGACCTTCGGCGGAAGATGCGTTGCCAATCGTTACAAAAGTAACTTCGTTGCCGTGATTTGAAAAATCTTTTAGTTCGTGTAATTCTGGGAGGTTGCGATATAACACCGAAGCGTATGCCAGCCCAACGCTGTGCGCCATTTGTCCGGCGGTGGGGGAAACGTCGGCGATGGTGTTATACATTTGAGTTTGCGGACGCCAAGCGCCATTGGGGTATAAAAGCCGCGTGGCAAAATGTGCGTTCATCTGTCTGCCTGCGCTGGCTGGGTCGTAGGTGACATCCCCATGAGCGTAGAGTTGGGCGAAAAATTCTTGAATGTTAATGGTTTCGAGCATGAACATCCAAGTTTGATCGCGATAATAACCTGAGCGCCAATCGCCTTTTTGAAAGGCGCGCGCGATGGCGAGTTGGATAATTTCCTTACCGTCGCCAAAAATGCCAAATTTTGCTTTACCGCTTAAAACTTCACGACGACCGATGAGCGAAGCTTGTCGGCTTTGATAAGCCAGCCGATAATCTTTCAGAACTTCTTCTTTCTCAAGGGGAAGCGCAACAGAACCTTTCTGTTTGGGCATGTATCTCTCCTGAGGTGGGTTAATCGAATTATACCGTACAGGTTGAGGCTGAACTTTTTACGCGCTCTAATGAACGCAAGGGGAATTAAAACAAAAAACAGACGAGTGTCTGCTTTTTGTAGTTGGCTTAATTCAACTGATTAATTGATTTTCAAACGCGCGCTGATGTCGCGTAATTGCGAGAAGGTGATTGGCTTGACCATTGCGATCGTCACTTGACTGCGGTGTAATTCGGCTTGGACGTTATCGGCGGTGGTCATAATGATTTTTGTGTCTTTGAAATTCGAGGTGCTGTGAATTTGTTTGAGCAGGGTAATGCCGTCCACATGCGGCAGGTGCATATCTAAAACAATGACGCGCGGAATAACTTCTTCAAGGCGCTTTTGAGCGAGCGCGCCGTCCATCAAAGTCTCAACTTTGAAGCCGGCGGCTTCTAAGGCTTTGGTAAAAATGCCGGAAAGATCGGGGTCGTCTTCAATTACGAGGGCAAAGTTTTCCATATTTTTACTCCTTGATTAATGGGTTTCCAAAGGCAGGGTGACTGAGAAGGTACTGCCGCTTCCAATTGTACTTTGAACTTTGATTTCGCCGCGCATCAATTCGACCAATTGCTTGACGATGGATAAACCTAATCCAAACCCGCCGCGCTGGCGCGTGGTGACGGCATCCACTTGCCGAAAGGCTTCAAAGATATTGGCAAGTTCTTCTTTGGGAATGCCAATGCCGGTGTCGCGCACTTCGATTGTCCATTGATCAGGCTGAGGACGAAAGATCCGCACGTGTACTCCGCCCTTTTCCGTGAATTTGATCGCGTTGTTGACTAGGTTGATCACGATTTGTTGCAAGCGCTGAGCGTCGCCGATAATTTCTTCGGGCATATCTGAAGCGAGTTCTTCTGTGATGGTTATGCCTTTATCGGCGGCAACTTTATCCAGCGTCTGATGCAAGCCTTCGATCAAGGCGGCGGTCTTGAAAGGCTCCGGTCGAATGGAAAGCTTGCCCGCGCTGATTTGCGCCTCGTCTAATAGATCGTTGACCATATTGAGCAATCTGCCGCTGTTCGCCATGATTCTTCCGGCAACTGAAGCTTGTTGATCGTTCATTGCGCCATAGATCGCTTCCTTTAACATTTCAGCGTGACCCAAGATGGCGTTGAGCGGCGTGCGTAGTTCGTGAGAGATGATCGCGACAAAAGAGTCTTTTAGTTTTTCAACTTCGGCTTCGCGGGTGATATCGCGGAAGACCGCCACCGTGCCGATGTTGTTGTTGATCCCGTCCATGACGGGCGCGATGCTGGTTGAGATGGTCTTCTTGCCCCATTCAATGCGTAAGCCGGAGGAGGCTTGCTCCGAACTTTGAATCAATTGCGCCATCGTTTCACGGCTGGCTGGCGAGAGTTGTTCCGTGTGCATGAGCGTTTCTAGCTTATTGCCAATTAGATCGTTGAGCGGTCTTTCGAGCAAACGCCCTAGCGCCGGGTTAGCGAGGATGGCTTGATTGTCAGCGCCGAACACGATCACGCCATCGGCGATGGAGTTGAGGATGGCTTGATTGCGCCCCGCAATGATATGCTCGCGTTCTAATGATTCAGAAAGGGCTTGCGTGCGGTCGGCAACCAGGCGATCGAGGTTGGCGTTGATGCCGCGTAGGTCGGTTAGGGCTTGCTCTAACGAGCGGGATGCCAACCATGAGATCAGCGCTAGGAAGAAATATCCAGATGGGATGGTTGGGCTGATCGGGATGTTTGCGCTAGCCGATAGATAGATAATTATCACCGTTGCGATGACGGCAAAGAGAAAACTTGCGGCAGGGGCTAATAGTAAACTTGAAATGGCGATTGGAATGAAGAAGACGAATGAAGATCGCCCGCCCGCCAACTCTGCCGGGGCATCGGCAAAAACCAGAATTAATGTTAGAAAAAACAGCAAAAGGATAGAAGCAGACCGGACAGAGAACTGGTTGATATATCCCAAAACCAGGCTGACTATAATTAAAGTTCCGATCACGCTAGATAAATTGGGCGTTGCTATGCCGGTGACGGCGGCAAGGAGTAGAACGACAAACCCCAGGAAAAAAATCCCTGTGAGCATTACGTTTAATAAACGCCCTTTGCGGACGGTATCGGAATCTTTACCTGCAAAGGCATTGATCCGTTCCCAAAACTTGACAATTTGATTCATGCGATAGTCCTCCTTGCTAGTTCAATGGCGCTCAATAGCGTGGCTTGAATAACATATTCCGGACAATACAAGGTCTTGCCGATCCAAAGCGGGGTGTAGGGCGGGTCGGTGTGAGTAGTCAGCCAATCTAACCCGAGTTTGATCAGGTTGTTCTCCACTTTGTGACCAGCCCGCTTCCAGACGCATAAAGCTTGAAGCGCGTAAGCAGTCTCTTCGGCGGTGGGGACGTAAAATCCCCAGGAGCCGTCGGCATTTTGATTTTTGATAATCCATTCTACTGCGCTTTCGCAGAACGCTTTGTTGTAAATATGTGCCAAAATAATTGCATGGGCAGTTGCGTAATAGGGAGAAGCGTGCCATTTATCAAACCACGAGCCGTTTGGGCTTTGCACAGATTCGAGAAACTTTAGGACTTTTTGCACGCTTGGGTGATTTTGATCATACCCTGCTTCGCGTAATGCGCCTAGCACGTGAATATTGGCGCTGATCGAAGGATTGGCTTCCAAGGCGAAACAGCGGAAAAAATTCTTTTCCTCATAGTTCAATACTGCTTCAATGTTGGCTTGCCGACCATAGAGCGAGAAGATTTCATAGGTCAGGGCGGTGTCGTCGCTATCGGTGGGGGCATATTTAGAAGTGTGGGCAATCCCGTTTTTGGAATCCCATTGCGCTTGCAACCAATCCAGATGCGGGTTTGCTAATTGCAAAACCTCAGTTTCAAGGTGCGGAATTAATTTCAAATTCCATAAAATCCAGGCGGGCTCAAACACGTCAAACGGGGCGACGTTCGGCAAGCCGCCGTTTGGCGCGATCCATTTATGTAGATAGCTCAACGCTTGCGGTTCGCTCGGGCGCAGCCAGCCCGCAAAATAGGCAGTTGCCGAAGGGCTGTTCGCAACCGAGCCATTCTCTTCTTGCAAATTATCAATATCCAAAATAGATTGCCCATCCATGCCAGCCATTTCAGCGGAAAATGCCGGAGTGAAATATTTATTGATGCGATAGCCGGAGAGTTTTTCCATTTTGATCGCGCGCAATTTTGCCAACCGCCCTAAGATCTGATCCCATTGCATATTGATAATGCCCAGTTTTTCAGCTTCTGCTACCAAAGTCGGGACGATCATTTCAAAACCGATGGTTGCGCCGTTTGGGTCAGAAGCCAAGCCTTTGGTGGCGCCTTTGGTGATCCGCTCTAAGGCGTGCAACCCTTTTTCAACCTGAACTTTGTCGCTGGCGCGTCTGCCGCGCTCTGTCAGCGCGATCATCGCCATTAATGTGCAGATCACGCGGTCGTGATAATAAAAAACTTCCTTTGTTCCCCAACTCCCATCTGGTAATTGATGCTTGCACAGCCATTCAAAAGCGCGATCGCTGATCTCTCGATCAATATGATTTAAACGCGAGACCCAAGCCGTATCGTAGGCGTTGCTGTTCATGCGCCCGGGTCCGATGATCTTTAACAAATTTTGTAACGCTTCCATGTAGTGAGCCTCGATGTTTATTATTTTTTTGCGTACCAAATCCCATTGCGGATTTCGCCAACGCCCAAGGCAAGGTCTTGATTCTCAAGATAAAACTTACGCATGGCTTCCAGTTCCGCTTTGGGCATGGCGGAATAATCCGGTTCTTTGATTGAGCGTAAATAGATATGGTCGTATAAAATACTGCGGAGTTGCCGCTCGGTCATATATAAAGACGGCGCAAACGTAAAATATAAACTCTCCTCTCCCCAATTGAGCATTGGATAATCAAACGCGGAAAATTTTTCAAAGCCGATGAACAGATCGGCTTTTTCAAGCGCCTCGCCGTAATACGCCTGGATGATTTCTCGACGAGTAGGGATTTTGCCGGTAGCCGCATAATGTTGGACTGAAATTTCAGCGATGCGCTCAGTCGCGTCGCTCCCAAAAACGCCATACAACAAACGATGGCGCTGATGCTTGGCAGTTAATTGGATCGCCTCGTCAAATTGATCAATGATATAAGCGTATGGCGTAGCCTTCAATTCTTTACGATAGTCGCCATAAAACTGCACGCGGACGTCATACTCCTGATAAAAAGCCCGAAACCACGGATGCTCCGCCAATAGCGCCATGCTTGCGCCAATTTGTTGCATATATTCTGCGCCGCGCCGTAAAATCTCACTGCCAAAGACCGGCGCAAGCGCTGTTTCAATCCCATGCTCAAACAAAAGTTTATAAGTTTGAATATATGCTTTGGCGGTTTCTTCAATATAAGTTTGGATAAAATTTTCGCGGGCGTGATGCGCGTGTTCCAACATGAACCAGCGGCGCGTGCCGTTGAACGGAAAAACGCACACCTTTGTTTCGCTGGCGCGCACAATTTCCGCAACTTCCTCGGTAGGTAAATTAATAAATTCAGCTTGCTCTAGATGACGCATAGATTCTCCCTCTATTTATGTAAGCGCCAAATAGCTGAAAGCGGATGAAATGCCCGCCACTGTGCCGGACCTTGAACCGAGTCTGCCGTCTGAAACGTGAATCCCCGCCGATTAATTGCCCCTGCGCCGAGCTTCTGAGATGAAATGCCGTGAATGGCAACGCGCTGTGACATGCTGTTTATTCAACTCCGATTTTTTAACGCCTGATTGTAACGAGAATATAGCCGAATAAAATTGCAGATTCTGGTTTTCAGTTATCAAAAACGCAAGGTATGCTGGAATATAAGCTGAATCAGAGGGAATGACCTGAAGGTCGAAATCTCCTTAAGAAGTCTTTGAGTTGGCTGTTTCTAATAATATTGGGATTTATGTCAACTTAATTCAAGCTCCGAAGTTTTACGCAAAGACGCGAAGTCGCTAAGTTTTTTTCTTGGCGACTTCGCGTTAAAGAAGCGAGAGAGAGCGCGGGAGTCGACTAGCTGATTCTGCGTAGACCCCGAATGTCTAACGTAAAGATTACTTTAATTCTAAAATTTAGCGTTTATTTTTGTGATTTAATGCGATGCATCCCATAATAGTGTTGAGCCATCATCGCCAACGCTAATTAACTTTTTACTATCGGCAGAAAAGACAAATTTTATGTCAAAAATTGGAAAATCTCCCTGTGTATGACCATGGTAACGATATAATATCTGGCTTGTTGCCGTGTCAATAACGTAGATTGAAATGCCTTTTTTATAATCATACCCGCTCAAAACTACCAGCTTCCCATTTGGTGATATAGCCGCTTCTTTATCAAGAGGTAGCCTTACAGGAGATAAAGCTTTGTTTGTATCTAAATCCCAGATGTTAATTAGTAACCTGCTTGGCGTGTAAATTAGATGCCCAACAAAAACAGGCGAGCCTGTTGATAGCTCTTTAATTTTTTTACCTGTTTCGATTTCCCAAATCCATGTTTTTGTAGCGTCATATTGCGCAATATATTTGCTATCGCTAGACGCCTTAACTAATGGATAATCGGATGGGAAGCCAGTCAAGCTTTTGTCTAATTTTTCGTTTTTTACATTGAATAAATTGATTGTTCCATCAAGGTTTGCTTCGATTAAATATTTAAAATCTTCCATTAGGAACATGTGCGCTTTACCAGCGGGTAGGTCGAAAGTATGGATCGTGTTGCAGGTTGGAAGAGAATTGATAAATAGCTTACCTTCAAATTGAAACGAAAAAAAGGCTTCATCTTGCGAATAAATTGAGCCTACGGATTCGCAAAAATTCTTATAGGTCTTAGCTTCATAAATGTGCCCTCCCTTTGAGTCGAAAACTGATAAATAGTTTCCTAGTGGCGAGTAACGCACGAAATATGGTTTTGATAAACCGGTGATAACCTTTTTTATTTGACCTGTTAGTAAGTCGTAAATTGCCACAAAATCAGCGTCTCTTCTTATTACTGCAAATTCTTGTTCGGCGTTTGAAAGACTAAACGAATTTTGAAACCCGGAAAAATAATAAGAGCTGTAAATTGCTCTTTCGGTATTCAAATCCGTCACCGCAAGTGTCTGATCTGTTGTCGCAGTTATTAAGCGATTATCGTCAATTAAGGCTATTTGTTCAGGAACAAATAGCTGATTATCTGCGGAGATAGCAATAGAATTGATTTGTTTTCCAGTTTTCACGTCCCAAATAAAAACACCTTCATTGCCGGCTGTGTATACGGTTTTGTTGTCGGTTGAAAAGAAGATGTCGGGATAATACATTGGCGGATTAGTAAACTGGATTGATTCCACGCTTGTTATTTCATTTCCTGTGGCAAGATCCCAAACCACGAGTCTATTTCGTTCGAGGGCGGCAGCCATCACCCCATCATTGGAGACAGCTAGATTCCATACATAGTCTTTGAATATGTCAGTGAAATTGTTTAATTTTTTTCCGCTTTTCGGCTCAATCAATGTTACATGTTTGTCGCTCGATATTAGTAAACTCCCATTAGGAGAAAATTTAATATCATGTACAAAACTATCCTTGCCAGGCGAGTTGTACGCATAAATCCACTCTTCTGTTTCATAATTCCAAATATTGACGTATTGTGCCTGCCAGATTGTCGCAACTAGCGGCTCTGTTGGAGATACGGCAAGAACTCCAGGCGCAGAATCTATGGTCTGCGGAAAAACGGTTTGTTTAACAAGCTCATACGTGCTTGTGTTGTAAACATAGACATATTGATCAAATTGAGATTTGAATGTTGCCACTGCTATTAAGTAAGCGTTATCTAGCGTAAATTCAAGGGAATTAATGGCGTAATGTGGCGATTCGCTTTTTATAAAACGAACTTCGTGGTAGTCGTTTCCGTCTAATATATATATGCCGCCAACGCTCCCAATTGCAATCTGGCTATGATCTGACGAAATCGCAATATCGTAAATTTTGCCTCTCCCAAGGTTCATCAGCGCTCCCTCAGCAAGATATCCGGCTAGAGGAGGGAACGAAGGAGGCATGGTTGAAGTTGGTTGGGGAGTTGCGGATGCAGGCGTTGTTGATTGGGCTATCTGAAGAGTTGGAGAATCCTGGGTGATAGATATTACAGGAGCGTTTGTTTGAGTAGACGGTGTGGCGGCACATGCTGTGATACACAATGCAGTTGTCAGCGATATTAAAATACTTCTTGACAGGAGATTCATAAAAACCACCTCTTTAATTCCTTCTATTTGAAGATTGAACAAGAATCTTTAATCTTTCAAACGTTCTGCCACGATCTCGGCAATATCTTTCACTGGGATGTTGCCGCCGTCGCTTTTGGAAGCGTCGGTCATCATCGCTAAGCAAAACGGACAGCCCACCGCCACCATGTCCGCGCCGGTGGCTTTCGCCTCCGCAAACCGCGCCGAATTGACGTGCGTAGCGCCGGGTTCTTCTTCCTTCCACATCTGCGCGCCGCCTGCGCCGCAACAAAATGATTTTTCGCCATGCCGCGGCATTTCAATCACTTCCAGCCCAGCGGATTTTAAATCCTCGCGCGGCGCGCCCGTAATTTTATTGTGCCGCCCCAAATAACACGGATCGTGGAAAGTGATTTTCATATTATCGCCTTCCAAATTCATCGAGATTTTTCCCGCGCCGACCAATTCATTGATCAACTGCGTATGATGAATCACTTGATAATTTCCGCCGAAAGCCGAATATTCGTTTTTGATCGTATGCAAACAATGCGGGCAGGAGGTCACGATCCGTTTGGGCGCAACTTCGTTCAATATTTCCACGTTCTGCGTAGCTAACCCAAAGAAAATATCTTCGCGTCCGGCGCGCCGAGCGGAATCGCCGGTGCAGGCTTCGCTTTTTCCAAGCACGGCATAATTCACGCCAGCCGTATTCAAAATTTTAGCAAAAGCCTGCGCCGTTTTTTGCGCGCGCGGGTCGGTGGCTGGGGCGCATCCTACCCACCATAAAATTTCAGGTTCGGCGTTTTGTTCAATCGTCGGCACGTTGAGTCCTTCCGCCCACTTCAAGCGCTCGCCTTGCGAAACATTCCACGGATTTTGATTCCGCTCCATGCCTTTGAAGGCGTTTTCCAATTGTTTCGGAAAACTGCTTTCCATCATCGAAAGGTTGCGGCGAATATCTAAAATATCGCGCATCGGCTCATTGCCAACGGGGCAAATATCCACGCAGGCGCCGCAACTGGTGCAAGCCCAAACCGCTTCTTCAGAAATTAAGTTGAGCATCGGCATGTCGGTCGAGCCGCCGTAATTCAAGTGATAGCGTTTATTAATTTCCAACGCGGCAGGGGATAGGATTTTGCCGGTGTTATAAGCCGGGCAAACTTCCTGACAGCGGAAACATTGAATGCAGGCAAAGCTATCCAAAATTTGTTCCCAGCCTAAATCTTTCATCTTCGCCGCGCCAAATTGTTCGATGGAAGTGTCTTCCAGATTGATATAGCTCAACTGCCCGATGGATTTTCTTTCAGGCTTGAGCCCAAAATTGAGCGGCACAATAAATAAATGTAAATGTTTTGAATACGGGAAATAAGGCAGGAACGCGACTACCAAACCCAGCGAAACCCACCAAGCCGTATGCTCGGCGAGGACTAAACTACTCGCGCCCATCCCGGACCATAAGCCTGAGATAGCGGAAATTGCCGGTTGCCACGCATCGGCAGTTTTAATCTGCGCGAGGTGGAAGGATTCTTCCAACATCCGCATCAATGTGTGCGTGAAAAATGCGCTGGTGACGATTGCCGAATCTCGCCAAATTCCGCGTCTGGCGCGTGGGTCTAAAAGCGTCGTCTCCCGCGTGGATAAAGTTTTGGGTTGCAGAATATATCTGCGAAAAGATAGCGAAGCCATGCCGATCAAAATCGCCACGCTCAACAAATCCGCGAATAGGCGCAGAAGATTTCCCAGCCAGCCGCCGTGATACAAAAGTTTGAAGCCGGTATAGCCGTAAATCAAATCCGCGAGATTGACCAATACATAAATGAAGAACCCCCAGCCGATGAAAGCGTGCAGTAAACTGGTCAGCGGGCGCAAACGCCAAACCGGTTGAAAGAAAAAATATTTGACGATCAATGCCTGAATGCGTTTGGGAATGAGCGACCAATCTATTTTCCCTTGCCCGCTGGAAATATGCCCAATGATTTTCTTAACGCCGCGATAGGTCAGGGCGAGAGAAACTAAAACTGCCGTAGTGAATAGAATTTTTTCTATGAGTGTAAGCATGAACCTCTCCGGAAATTAAAAGCCGCGCCGAAGCGAACTGAATTGAATTTTATCCGAATTTGCTGTGGATCGAAATCGCGCGAAGCTATTGACTGATATCGTTGACGTAATCTACCGCGCCGGAACATGCCCCGTTCAAAAAAGGCGAGACGTTCTCCCAAGTGAGCGCGAGGTCTTCGCCTTGCGCGCGCGTCAGCGCTTCCGCCAAACAAGAACCGCCTGCATTGTAATTGACTAAGGTGAATTTCCACAAATCTTCATAAGTGGCCACTTCGCCGGGGAGTTGCCCTGTATAGTTATAAATGACCTGAGCGGTTTGCTCGCAATTCGCCGTCATGGTGTGCGCGAATACGCCTACTGAAAAATCCGCTTGCGATAAATCCAACCCAAGCGGGCAATCTTCGCAAGAGGCGTTCACGCTCCCAACCAGCGCGCGGCGTAAGCTTTGCTTGTACTCCTCGTCAAGGTGCATGTAGCCTGCGCCGCAAACTTCCGCATCTAAAACCAAAGGGCAAAATTGATTGTAAAAAGATGAATTCCAAAACAAGGTTGTATCCGCGCCGTTTTCGGTCAGTTGACCTAAACCCACGTCCCCAACTGCCTGATAAATGCCAGGCCAAAACTGGCTTTCTCGTGCGAAAAGATTTTTGAGCAAATGCGCCGGAACGTTGGTCTCCAAAGCCGTATTGAGAATCAATTCGTCAAATTGATTCTGCCACGCGATCACGGCTGGGCGCGCCGCCTCCAGCCCGCATTGATTAACATTGCCGCTCGAATCCAAGCCGCCATCCGGGCAACTGCTTGCATTCACTGCGCCTTGCAAAATTAAATTGGATGCCAGATACGTGTAAGGGATGGCGCTACTTAAATCCTGACTAATCTTCGGAGTCGAGAGCCATTCTGGCGCTCCGCCCACCGGCGGAAACACGCCCCAAGTTTGCGAGCAGGTCGCTGGGGCTTCCCCCTGCCATTGTGAAGAGAGAATATCCACATACCAATAGAGTTGATCGGGATCGCCTTCGTCTACTTTTTGAACTCTGAGTTTTGCCGTATAAGCCAAACTGCTATCCCCATAAGATGAATAAGCCCAAAATTCAAGCGTTGCGCCCGCTTCATTCGTTTGATCTACGCGGATTTTGCAAACCTCCGTGGCTTCACAGGCGAAGGTTTGGTCTTCGTAAGTTCCTTCTATGCGCGTGATACTTTCATTGGGCAACGGCTCCATGCCGCTGAAGACGATGGTTGGCTTTGATTCGCAAATGTGCGTTGAAACGCTAGGGACGGGTTCGCAATCCTCCAGCGAAATCCAAACGCTGGCTGGGGCTAACATCATGCCCACTTCTTTTTCTTTGGCGGCGCTATCTACCAGCATCACATAATAACCGTCGCATAAATATCTTTTGGCGGTGGCGCAAGGCTTTTGCTTGACCCATTTTTGATAAACGGTCGCGTCGCAATCGCGATAAACTTCTTTTGCCAGCGGCGCTTCTGGATGATCGGTAGTAATAGTGCAAACGATTTTTTGGTTTTTCCACGCCGCCATATACCACGTATAGGAAGTATATTCAACCGTGATGACGGAGTAGCGGTCTGGGCCCGGTGGGGGATTGGGCGCAGAAACAGGCGCGAGGTCCGTAGTGAACGCCGCGTTTGAGCAGACGATCAAAATAGCTAAACAGGTTAGAATCCAGCGCGGTTTCTGCATAATAATCAAAGCGAGTCCGTGTATTATAACGGACTCGCTTTGATTATTATTATTTCTCTTCTTCCAGTTCTTTGAGCGTTTCCAGATCCCGTTTGAAATTGGCGGCGCGGATGGAAATGCTGAGGATGTAAACCCCCATGGAAATGAAGGTGAGTACGTAACCGGCGATCATGTAGCCGGTGGTATCTGGCGTGGCTTGTAATAACATAGTTGCTCCTAAAGGGACGCTTTCAATTTGAGTTGTTCGACTTTTTCCGCGAATTGACCGAGCCGAACGCGATGCCAGACCAAATCCACAAAAACTACGGTGAAGGCGAGGATGGCAAAGAGCATGGCGGTCACCATTTTAGATTCCATGTTGAAGCCGCCTTCGGCTTCGGCGCTTTGGCTTCCGATGACGACCGGATGAATGGTGCGGAAGAAGCGGATGACGAGAAAGGTGACTGGGACGCTGAGTCCGCCGAGGAGCGTGTAAACGGCGCCAAAGCGGGCGCGTTTTTCGGGGTCTTCAATGCCTTGGCGGAGCATCAAGTAGGCGATGAAGATCAATTCCGCAACTGCGGCGGTAGTGAGGCGCACGTCCCAAGTCCACCAGGTGTTCCAAGCGGGGCGCGCCCAAATGGAGCCGAGACAGATCGTGATGAAGAAAAAGAGCGCGCTGACTTCAACTGCCGCCAGTTCAAACCGATCCCATTTCAAATCTTTGGTGATGAGATAAACAACTCCGCTGACGGCGGCGAGGATGAAGCCCAACATCGCTACCCACGCGGTGCCGACGTGAAAATAGAAAATGCGCTGGACGTTGCCCATCACCGCTTCTTGAGGGGCGAAGACAAGAGCGAGGTAGGTGGATATGACCATCGCAAGGATTGAAACGAGGTCCAACGCCTTGAGGGTCAACGGTTTAGATTGCATAAAAACTCCTTGAGAAAGATAACTTGCGATTGCGTTGATTAAACTTGAATTCCTATAAAATGAACTGAGAGAATCCCCGCCGCGCTATAGATTTTGCAAGTTTCAGCTTATTCTTCAACCACGTATTCAAACAGCATTAATGAAACGGCGATGAAAACAAGATCGTAAACCACTAAGAGGTTGAACGGGGCGCTCACTTCAGTAAAATCCGCGCCGTTGAGCAAGCCTGCGCTGGCTTTGACGGCGGCTAACAAGACCGGCAAGACGATTGGGAAAAGCAAAATGGGGAGCATCACATCGCGCGTGCGGGTTTGAATCGCCATGGCGGCGAGCAACGTGCCGACGGCGATATATCCGATCGAGCCTAATAAGATCACCAACAATAAAGCGGGCTGAAAAAGATTGACGTTATACAACAGGCTGTATACCGGCAAGGTAACCGCCTCAACGATTAACATAAAGATTAAATTACTGAGGGCTTTGCCCAAATAAAGCGCGGAGCGATCCACCGGCGCAAGCAGGAGACCATCCAAACAGCCGCGATCTTTTTCCACTGCCATCGAGCGATTCAACCCAAGCGTTCCGGCAAATGCAAAAGTCACCCATAACACGCCGGCAGTCACCGATTCGCGGACTTTGATATCCAGTTCCAAAGCGAAGTTGAAGATTAAGATCACCAGCAAAGCGAAAACCAACATGGCGGAAAGTAATTCGCGCGAGCGAAACTCTGCGGATAAATCTTTGCGTACAATGGCAAAGACCGCTTGGCTAAAACTAGGAGTGGCGGGTGGGATTGTCTCTTCCATGTTTTAGCTGGCTAGCGCCTGTTTGTAAAATTTGAGTAAATCGCTTTTTTCCAAATCTTGGCGCGAAGCGGAAGCGACGATCACGCCGCGCGAAAGCACATCGAAGCGGGTGGCGAGGTTTTCCGCGCGCGCTAAATCGTGAGAAGTCATCACTACGGTTCTGCCAGTTGCGGCGATTGAATGAAGCGTTTGATCGAGCATTTCGGAAGCGTCCTGATCCAAACCGGTGTAAGGTTCGTCAAAGAGCAACACTTCTGGATTATGCAGAATGGCGCGTCCAATCGCCAGACGTTGTTGCATCCCGCGCGAGAATGCGCCGACTAAATCCCGCCGCCGCTTTTCTAAGCCGATCATTTTCAGCGCTTCGGCGAGCCGCGCCTGCGGCTGATGCATTCCATACATGCGCGCATAAAAGAGCAAATTTTCTTCGGCGGTCAAATCTGGATAGAGCAGTGGCAAATGTGAAACTACGCCAAGTTTGGCGCGGACTTTTGAAGCCTCCGCCGGAAGATGATGATTGGCGACAATCACTTCGCCCAAAGTTGGGCGCGCCAGCGAAGCGAGGATTCTTAAGAAGGTGGTTTTGCCTGCGCCGTTCGGTCCAAGCAACGCCACAAACTCGCCGGGCTGAGCTTTGAAATCCACGCCGCGTAAGACAACTTTGAAGCCAAAGCGCTTGACGAGTTTCCGCGTTTCGATCATGCTGAGTTATTTCTTCAACTTGCTTTTTAATTCGGCGCGCCGTTTGGCGTAAGCCTGATCGGAGATTTTTCCGGCGCGGCGTAGATCGTCAAGCGCAATGATCGCGTCCAGCGTGTTTTCGGCTTCATTGGTTTCTGTATCTTCTTCATCTGCCAGCGCATTTTTGCGGTCTTTCCAATATAACCAGCCGCCGACAATGATCAATGCCAAGCCGACTGCGCCAACGCCGATCAGCAGGTTTTGATTCTGCGTCACATCCGGGTTGACGGCGGTGTTCGTTGGCGAACCGGAGAGCGTGAAAGTTAACGTCTCTCCGGCATTGAGGCTTCCGGCGGTGTACATATTGAATGTGCGATTCTGAAATGGATGCGGTCCGCCATTCGTCAGCGTTGCGCCTTCGGCTTCAACGCCATCCGGCGCCAGCAACATAATATTGGCGACGTTTAACGCAACTGTTTGCTCAATTTTAATTTTTTTATTTTTTGGCGCCGAGCCTAAAGCGATGATGCTGTACGGCGTATCCGTAGTGGGCGGCAGGGCAAACCCATCCGGCAGGGAGAGCAATGGCGCGCTATCTTGCGAAGTTTCGTAACCTAAATTAGTCACGCCGGTTGGGGTTTTGATGAACGGAATTTCTTGCGCGCCGTTTTGTTTGAGAATCACCGTCTGGTTGGAGGGGTTGGCGATGGAATACACCGCTAAAATTTGCACGTCATCTTGATTGGCGTAATCAAAATAATATTGCAAGTCGGTAACTTGCAAAACTGAATAATCTTCAGTGGCGCGATATACGGCAATCGGCGAAAGTTCAACTTGCGTCGCGCTTTCTTTGACGATGAAGAAATCGGATTGATATGGCACGCCGTCCACAGTCGCTTCGGCTAACAGGATTCTATTTACGGGCAGTTCAACATTTTCAAATTGGTAACTGCCATCCGCGTGGACGGTAGTTTCGAGAGAGGCAATCTCTTCGGGCGCGCTGTTTGGATCGCCGTTATGTTCAAAGTTACGCAATTTGATTTTGAGATTCTCCGGCAAACTTTCGCCGGTTTGATTATCAATTTTGCCGCTGACGATCCCCAAACCCGCTTCAGGCGTGACCTCAGGCTGGGGCGTGCCTTCGAGCGGCATTGTCTCGGCTGTGGCGGATGTCGCAGTCGCGGGAGCAAGCGTCGGCGTGGGAAGCGGCGCGGCGAATGTCAACGTGCGAATATATGCGGCGACTGCGAGCGCTTCCTCGGCGGTGAAGTCGCTTCCAAAAGCGCCGTCGCCTTTTTGAATCTGGGCGGCGAGATCGTTTTGCGAAAGCGCGGCGAGGGTTTCAAAATTGACGAATTTTTTGGCGCAATTTGCGTCACAGTTTTCTGTGAAAAGTTTTTTGCCGATTTCCAGTTGTTCGGCGCTGGTGTGCAAGGTGAGCGCGTAGGAGATCACATCCCAGCGCTCTTGATCGTTGAGGCTGGCGAAGGGCGGCATGAATCTTTCAAGGTTGCCTTGCGAAACAATCGTGTACCAATTGGCGGGCGCGGCGGGGTTAGCAACTTCCGCCAGCCCTAAGGCGGCAACCGAAACGGGCAAATCTTTGCTTTGCGGACCATCGCCCATGCCAGTCTCGCCGTGACAAGCGGCGCATTTTTCGGCATAAATTTTTTCGCCGTTGGCGATATCTGGCGCGTGCGCGGGAAACAGCGGACCGAGCGTGGCGGGCGGCGTGGGCGAAACATAACCGGGCGGGGGAGTCACGTCTGCCGCGAGCGAGAAGTTGCAAGCCGCGAGGCTGAGCGCTAAAACTGTCAAAAAAATATAATGACGTAATTTCATGAATTCCTCATTGGGCTTACAAGGCTTTGCCGCAGGCTGGGCAGAATTTATCCGCCGCTAAGACGGGCTTGCCGCACTTGGGACAAAAACCGGCAGATTTACTTTTGTGTTGTTTGCGCCGCGCCATCAGCATGGATTCAAGCTCGTCTTCGGTTAGTTCATCCGGCGCGGAAGGAGCGTCGGCGCGCGCCGCGGCGGCGGCTTTCTCGATGCGGCTCTCGGCGTTGACAGAAGAAGCGGAAGCGGGAGCGAGTTCATCCAACTGGCGTAAAACTTCCGCGCCTCTTTGGAGTAGCTCGGCGCGTTGTTCGGGGTAATCTGCGGCGGGCACTTTGCCCAGAGTGTAATCAAAATCTAATTCTTGCAAAGAACTGATCACGCGGTCGCGTTCCGCTTTTAAAGCGGAGATCGCGTGCGAAGCGTCCACTTTGCTTTTTTTTAGATTTTCGGTGAAGGGCGCGTATAAGTAAAGACCCACCAGTAAAACTACTGCGCAGATCATTAAGAAAGAGTTGATTTCCATAAAATCCCTTATTCGGCGATGGCGATGAACGCCTGAATTTCCGCTTGCGAAGTGAACGGCCCGATTTTAATTTGGCGCAAGATTCCTTCGCGGTCAATTAGATAAGTTTCCGGCACGCCCATCTGCCGATTCAAAATGCTGGAGATGTTCGATTTCAAATCCGGCGCGTTGGGAAAGGTGATGTTGAATTTTTTCAGATATTGAAAAGCGCCGGCGGGCGTATCCACATAATCCACGCCAATGAAGACCACTTCGCCCGCAGGTTGGTAAAACTGCCAAGCTTTTTCTAAATCGGCGGCTTCTTGTTCGCACGGCTTGCACCATGAAGCCCAAATATTGATCAGCACGATTTTGCCGCGTAAGTCCGCAAGTTGTAAGCTGGCGGTTTGGTTATATTCATAATCTTTATAAAAGACCAATTCAAAATTCGGCACGGGCTGGTTGAGTTCGGCCATGGGGTTTTGTCTGCGGTTTAAGCCAAATGCCACCAGCGCTAATAAACCAGTCAAGCCCGCCCAAATTACGATTTGAATCCAGATCGGCACGCCCCGTTTTTTTGTCGTTTCGTTCATTTCAGTCATTGAATATCCCAGTTACTTTCTATGCTTTAGTTCTTCTTCAATTTCTTGAATATATTTATCCTGATTAGCGGCGGCTGTTGACGAAGCCGCGCCGCTTTCTACGCTCGAAGCGGATTCGGCGCGCTTTGGCTGAGTCCACGCTTTGAGCGCGCGGAAGAGGATGACCGCGCCGAGCAAAATGATCAGCGGGGGAAAGAGATAAACCAGCCAATTCAAACCGGTTGGCGGAGGCGCGCCGAGCACGCGATCGCCGTATTGATCTACAAAATATTGCATGATCTCGTCTTCCGTTTTGCCCTCCGCTAACATCGAGCGGATTTGCTCGCGCCAGTTTCGGCAAGCCTCAGTGGGGCAAACGTCCAGCGGCGTATTTTCGCAGACCGGGCAATAGATGTGCTTGGCGATGGCGTTAACTTCGTCGTCGGTGGGCGGCGTGGAATCTTGCGCGAGGGCTAAACCGGCGAAGGAAATTCCTAAAAGCGCGGAGATAAATAAAGCGAGGAAGAAGCGTTTCATCTTAATCCGCCGCGCTGGTTTGTTTTGAGTCTCTCGTCACGCGGATTGGCGCGGCTTCTGGGTCTTTATCGGGCCAGGCGGCAATGCTGATGCCGCATAAGAAAATCAACGCGCCGATCCACAGCCAGTTGACCAGCGGGTTGACGTAAATTTTGAAAGTTGCGCCCATGCTCGAGACGGGTTGCCAATCCACCAGTAAGACGTACAAATCGTCCCGTAGTGTGGAGCGGTTGCCGGGGATGGTCATGTTTTGTTGCGAGTCAAAATAATAATCAATCCGCGGGCTAAGTTGACCGAGATACACGCCGTTTTTGTAAACGTCCACCACTGCGCGGGTGTAATTTACGCCTGCGCCAATATCGTCCCAACTGGCAAGTTCTTTATACTTCACGGTGTAATCCGCGATGTTTAAGGATTGATCTTTGGCGAGCGTGCCTTGCGTTTCGTTTTGGAAACTTTCAATGCCCAAAATGCCAATCGCCATGATCGCCATGCTGATATGAATGATATAGCCGCCGTATCTTCTGCGGTTGCGGCTGGTGAGACGCGCCAATGCGGTGAAGAAACCTTCGCGCTGGGCGCGTTGTCTGGCGCGCGTGCCTCGCCAAAATTCCTGCAGGGTGATGAATAAAACAAACGCGATCAAGATGAAGCCAAGCAGAGCCGCTAAGTTCTTGGTGTAGGTAATATACAGAACAACGCCGATCACAACTGCGGCGACTGCGGATTTCCAAGTGGAACGCCCCAGCGTTTGAATGGTGGAATGTCCCCAAGCCGAAAGCGGGGCGACTGCCATCAAGAAGAGCAGGCTGGCAAAGAGCGGCGCGGTGGCTCTTTCATAGAAAGGCGGACCTACCGTCACTTTTTGACCGGTGAAAAGTTCTGAGATCAGCGGGAACATCACGCCCCAAAAACAAACCACGAGGATGCTGATAAAGATCAGGTTGTTGAGCAAGAACAAGGCTTCGCGCGAAAGCATGGATTTCATTTCAGTTTCGGCTTGCAGATCGGGCCAGCGTTTGATCAATAAAGCGATGGAGGCGATGAAGGAAAACCCGATGTAGGTGAAGAAGATCGGTCCAATGGCGCTTTCGGCAAAAGCATGGACGGAAGACAGCACGCCGGAACGGGTGAGAAAAGTTCCGAAGATCACCAATGAATAGGTGAGGATGATCAAGATCATATTCCAGTGTTTGAGCAAGCCGCGCTTCTCTTGAATCATCACCGAATGTAGAAAGGCTGTGCCGGTGAGCCAGGGCATAAATGCCGCAATTTCTACTGGGTCCCAGCCCCAATAGCCGCCCCAGCCGAGCACGTCATACGCCCAGCGCCCGCCCAGCACTAAGCCGAAAGAGAGAAACAGCCAAGCGACCAAAGTCCAGCGGCGGGTGAGGCGAATCCAGCGATCGTCTGTGCGCCCGGTGATGAGCGCGGCGATGGCGAAAGCGTACGGAATGACGAAACTGACGAAGCCGAGATAGAGCATCGGCGGATGAAAGACCATGCCCGGGTGGCGTAGGAGCGGATTCAATCCACGCCCATCGCTGGGCAGGAAGGGCGTCGCGCCGGAAATGGGCGCGAAGACGCTGGCAATCGGACTGCCGTTGGCGTCGCTTAAAAGCTTTCCGTTCATATCTTGCCAATAACGCGAGAAAGGCGTTTCGTAGAAAAGCACCAAACCTAAGAAGAAGATGACGGTAATCGCGCAAACAACGATGACCCACGGCAAAAATTCAATATCGCGATCCCATTTGCGTAAGGTGACTGCGGAGGTAAAACCGGAAAGTAGAAATGCCCAAAAGACGAGCGAGCCGGCTTGTCCGCCCCACCAAGCCGTCACCTTGAGATAGGTGGGCATACTTTTGCTGGTCACTTCATAAACGAAAGAAACTTCGTAATGGTTGTTGACAATGAGATAAATCAGCGAGAGCGCCGAGATGGCGATGAGCGGGAAAGTTAACAACATGGCGCGGCGCGCGCTTTCGATAAACTTGGTAGATTGTGCGCGCACGCCGTAAATTGCCGCAACCATGCTGTAAATTGCAACGAGAAACGCTAAAAATAAAATACCATATCCAAATTCTGCAAACATGAGATTTCCTTTAAACCGCTCGCAGTGAGCGGGAAGTGAGGGCGAAACAAAACCTGACAGGTTCTAAAATCTGTCAGGTTTTGGATGGTTTAACTTGAGGTCTGGTCTGGCGCCGCTTCCTCGTAGCGGGTCGGACATTTCAGCAGTAGCTCTTCGGCGTGGAAGACGCCATTTTCATCGAGTTTGCCGGTCATAATGGCTTGGGCTTCGTTGCGTAACAAATCCGGTTTCACGCCGACGTAAATCACTTTGACGCGTTCGCGGTTAGGGTCTATCACGGCTTGATGTAATACTTCCGCCAAGCCGCCTTGCTCTTCGGTGATTTCATAATCAGCGGGGGCGTGAGCCACTTCAAAGGTTAAAGTGAGCGTGTTGGGATCATACTGAATCGTATCGCCAACTACCGCTCCGGTTAAGCGCAGGCTTTTGCCGACAATGCTCGAACCTTCCGCTTCCATCTCTTGCACGGTGATAAAGCGTTCGGCGCTTGCCCGCGTGGATGAAAAGATCAAATAAGCGACTGCGGCTAAAATCAACAAGCCGCCAACTAAAAATTTAGGTTTCATACTTCCTCCAAAACTTATACGTTAAATATCACAAGCCTATTTTACATGAGGACATTAAATAGGGCTTAGTATTGCCTGCTCCGGTTTGATGTTATATTTGCAAAAAGGAGTTTCAATGGATACCGATTTTCTAATGCTCAACATAGCGATGCTGTGTTTTTGCGGAATGCTTTTGTTGGTGGTTGGCGTCTTTATTTTAGGCGTAGTTGTGCGTAGAGACAATGCAAAAAAAGGCATTGCTCCGCAAGATGACAAACTCTAATTTCTAGCTTCGACGAAAAGTTCAACCGCCGCAATTTCTCCGCTCAGGCTGGCTACGCCAAACTGAAACTGGATACTCGTCCCGGGCTGGATGCCGCTCCCCGCCCAACGGCGTAAACCAACCACCGTCCCGTTTTGATCGTAAGCCACCGCCGCGACCCAAACTTGGTCTGCGGCTTGCGCTTCGGCTGGGAGCGAAATCTCGCCGCTGGCTTGGGCGATTTTTCCGTCTATTTCAATCAGGCTTTGCGTGATGACTGCATTGACGCGCTGACTAGCATCCGTTTGCACGGCGCTCAGCAATTGCGCCTGCGGGAGCAGATCCGCTGGCGTGTTTGGGAAAAAGACGGAAACCGGCAAAGCCGCGTTTGGCGGAATAAAATCCAATGGCGCGAAAGCCGTTTGCGCGGCGACGCTCGCGCCGTTTGAATCAAACAGCGTGATTTGAGCCGAAATATTTTCTAAAGTATCTAAGGTGTTGTTGTGAATCAATGCAAAGCACCAGAGACCTGAATCTGCTGAGGGGTGGCACACGGTTTGGGTGATGGGTACAGGCGCGGGCGTAGGCGTTGCGGCGGCGGCGTTCAGCGCGGCCGGGTCTGGGATGAGTATCGTCGCGCCAATCGTCAGGCTGTTTGGATCTAAATCCGGGTTGGCGGCTTGGAGCGCATCTTGCGAGACGTGAAAAGTCTCGGCGAGTTCGCTGATCGTATCGCCGGATTGAATCGCGTAGGTGTGCGGCGTGGAAGTGGGGAGCGGCGTTTCAAAAATCGTTAAGACGTTGGGCGTGGCGGCGGGGCGGAGCGTTTGCGTAGCGTAGGGCTGAAGCGCGCCAATCAAAACTGGCTCGCTGGAAGAAGCGCAAGCGGACAGGCAAAACGCGCACAGATATAAAAATTTTCGCATGAGGTGATTATAATGGAGCAAAAAACGGAGGAACGATGGAATATCGTCATTTAGGAAAAACCGGCATTCGCGTCAGCGAATTATCGTTTGGTTCGTGGGTTACGTTTCACACGCAAGCGGACGTGAAACCCGCTATGGAGATGATGTCTGCGGCGTATGATGCCGGCGTGAACTTTTTTGATAATGCCGAAGCCTACGCTAAAGGAAAATCGGAAGAGGTGATGGGCAAAGCGCTGAAGGAACTGAAGTGGCGGCGCGGAAGCTACTTGATTTCAACCAAACTTTACTGGGGCTTGCATGAAGGCGTGAACGAACGCAATACCTTGAATCGCAAACGTCTGATCGAGGGCATTAACGGCTCGCTGGAAAGATTGCAGTTGGAATATGTGGATTTGCTTTACTGCCATCGCCCGGATAAAACCACGCCAATTGAAGAAACGGTTTGGGCGATGCACAATATCATTGAATGGGGCAAAGCCCTGTATTGGGGAACTTCGGAATGGGCGGCTTCGGAAATTGTGGAAGCCCTGCAAATTGCCGAACGCCATCATTTGCATAAACCGGTTGTCGAACAACCGCAATACAACATGTTTGAACGCAAACGCTTAGAGGGCGATTATGCGCGTTTCTATAAAGAATATAACTACGGGACTACGATTTGGAGTCCGCTGGCTTCCGGCTTGTTGACTGGAAAATATAATCACGGCATTCCAAAGGATAGTCGCGGCGCGCTACAAGGCTATGACTGGTTGAAAGACCACCTGACCAGCGAAGCCAAACTGGCGAAAGTGAGAGCGCTGGAGCCGATTGCCAAAGAACTAGGCTGTAGCTTATCGCAATTGGCGCTGGCTTGGTGCTTGAAGAATCCGTTCGTTAGCACGGTGATCACCGGCGCGAGCCGCGTGGAGCAGGTGCATGAAAATATGAAAGCCGCGGAAGTTGCGCCTAAAATCACGCCGGAAATTCTCAAACAAATAGACGCGATCTTTGAAGTGAAAACAGAAGCGGAAGAAGATTGATCTAACAAAACGCGCAGTCACCATCGCTCAAGGCGGCGTCCCCGCCGCCGAGGATGGCGGCTTGAGCAGGGATGAAAAAACTTCCGAAGCCTTTCAGACTTCGGAAGTTTTGTTTTAATAGACACCTTGTGTAAGTAACTGTAGGGCGGGTTGAAAACCCGCCATGCGTCAAACTTCAAGAGGGCGTCAGGCTAAAAGCCTGACCTACAATTGACTTTCGCAAGAGGTCTAATTATATTTTCACAAAATGATCCTCTTCCACGCTTTGCCAAGTTTCCGTGTGGCGTTTCATGTATTTTGCCAACAGCGGATGCACGCTTGAAATCTCGGCGTAGATTTTTTGCGCCACGCGCCGAATTGAAAAATGCGCGTTTGCCGCGCTTCGGAGTTGACAAAACGCAAAGGCTTCGCGCAAATTGAATTGCGCCAACACCCGCCGATTAAATCCATTGGGGACGATATATTGAGCGACATCCGGATTGAATTGAGCTAAGCGCTCGTACATTTCAGCGGCTGATTCCAGCGCCGCCTCATATTGCGCTCTGAAACCGGCTTCGGCGATCAAACTCGGCGTTGTGAAGCCCAACCGCGTGGTTAGGCGTTGCGGCGTTTGGCTCATCATGCGGTGACGTTTGAATTCGGCGTACGCGCCCTGATCCATCACCAAATCAAACGTGTAGTTGCAATATTCCAATTCTCTGAGCGGCACGTCAAATTTATCAAGTTTGCCGAGCAGGGTTTGCGCCAGCGCTTCCTTTGTGTCGGAGGTTTGGATGTAGCTCAGCGCATCGGCGTAACTCATTTCGCCAAACCTATATAAAGCGGCGGCTAAAACTTTATCCTCGCCAGTTTGGTCGTATTCAATCAGTTGGCACCAATTTGATTCGCGGTTTGGGATTGGTAATTTTAGGTTGGCGAGTTCGCCGGTTGTTTCTAAAATATACGGGTTGGCGTCCGCATACTTGACCAGCGTGGGCGTCTCGGCTTTGGAAACGGCTTTTACCCTTTCGCCAATCACGCGGACTTCCGCCAGCGGATGCGAGAGCATTTTGCGAATCAGCATCTCGATCACGCGCGCGTTGGCGGTCATGCCTACGTTGGCGCTGGCGGCGGCGGGGAGGATGAAACGGCACCGATCCACATATTGCGAGCGGATGCGCCGATCAAAAGCTTCGTCCGTTTCGTTTGCTTTGCGCGCCACTTGACTCACGACCAGATGCTTGACCGGTTCCAAAGACTCGGCATAAGTCGAGAACAGGCGGCGGATAGTTTTAATATAATCGGCGCGCAGTGGATGAGCTTCAAGTTCGGGCGGGATTGTAAAATCATCCTGTCCCCATTTTTGATAGCGCGTTGATTTTTCGGTATATGAAGCCAAGCGATTGCCTTCAATCGCTTCAATCGCAATCCGCGAGACGTTTTCAAAAGCGAGATGCAAAACAGCATGTTCAGCCACCGAAGCGTGACCATACCCCACGACCCATTTCTCATGGAATTGCGCGGATTTCTCGTCGCTCAATTCTTCCGCAATTTCGCGGAATGATTCTGGCGCGCGCGAGGTTTTGGCAAAGGCGACGGCAATCGTCTCGGGGCTGAGCGCGCGCGGCGATAATAAATAAATTTCTCTTTCAGGCATCTAATTCTCCTCAAAAAAAGCGACCAGCCTTAACTGATCGCCTTGATATTTTATCCAAGCAGGTGATTCATTGACTTGCCGCCGAGGAGGTGTAAATGCAAATGGAAAACAGTTTGCCCGGCGCCTGCTCCGGTGTTGACGATCAGGCGGTAGCCGCTTTCAGTTAAGCCCGCTTCGGCGGCGAGGCTTTTGGCAATTGAAAAGAGATGTCCAATCAACGGTTCGTCGGCGGCTTCCATTTGATTCACCGAATCAAGGTGTTTGTTCGGCACAATTAAGATATGCGTGGGCGCGGCGGGGTTGATATCTCGAAAGGCAGTCGCTTGTTCATCGCGATACACCTGCGAGCTGGGAATTTCTCCCGCGATAATTTTGCAGAAAATACAATCAGTCATCCTAAACTCCTTTACGGCGTGGGGATCTGTCCATAAGTATCCGCGCAAACGCTATTGTAATATTGAATTTCAATTTCTTTGTGCGCTTCGGCGTAAGCGCTGGCTTGATTGCCAATCGTGCGAACTTTGTCAATCGCCATGATAGCTTCAGAGGGCCAATAACGCGGCAGAGTCATCAATGGGTCGCCAATTTTGCCTTCGGGGATGAATGCGGGTCGCAAAGGATCTGGCTCGTCCGCTAGTGGAACCCAGTTATACATCACGGGCCCGCGCGAATTGGAAGTAAACCCAAGCTGATATTTTAATTGCCGCGCCGCTTCCACCGGGCGTTGCCCAAACCCGCCGCCGGGCCAAATGAAAGCAATCGGATTTTTGGCGAACTTTTCAACGAAGGCGGTATATGAGCCTTGCAATTCGCGCATGATCACGGTCTTGGATGAATCGTCTGAAAGGATCGTGCCAAACATCACGCCCTGCGGTTGATGATCCACAAAGCCGTCTTTTTCCAGAGCGATGTTTTCTGTCCATAAAGATTCAAGCACATCCGGCTGGCTGATCCAACCGTTCACCACGGGCCAGCCCCAGTTTTCCCAGTAGCCGCCGAGATGTTTCGTAAAATTTTCATAGTGACGATTGCCGTCTTGAATTAACATCACCGAGCGCGGCGGAATGTAAAGATTGCGTTCCATAAAGCCGAGCAATTGTTTGGTGTTGATCGCTTCAAAGCCTTGCCTTTTCAACTCTTGCATTAAATGATCTAAATCGCCAGAATCAATCCCGCCGGATTCTTCCACCGGTCCCTTGTAAATGCCTTTCATCAAAATAATCATCACCACTGTGCCGGGCTTGGCGTTGGCTGGATTCCATTTATTCTTCAAATATTGGCAAGTATCTTGCATATAAATGTGCGGCGTATCCAATGGATTTAATAGATCGGTTTGGAAATTTTCAGGAAGCGTTGGCGGTTCCAGCGTGGGGCTGGCGGTTGGCGTTTCAATCTCAGGGACGGCTGTTTCAGCGTTAGTAGCAGTTTGCGCCGCTGAAGCAGTTCGGCTGGGTTGCGGGGCGGTCTGACAAGCGCTGAACGTGAACACAAGGGTCAAAAGCGCGATGATACGGGATAAACGGTAAACTTGAGTCTGCATAAAAATATTGTAAACGATGGGGATGTTTTTTTTACGGCGCAGTGGGAAGCGTGCCGTAAGTTGGCGCGCAAACAATATCATAATATTCCAACTCAATGGCTTTGTTTTGTTCCGCATACGCGGCGGCTTGTTCGCCGATTTGGCGCACGCTATCTAAAGCGTCGCGCGCGTTCGGCGCCCAATAGCGCGGAATGGTCATCAGCGGGTTGCCCGCCGGAGTTTCAGGAATGGCGAACGGGTTATCCTGATTGACCGCATCGGCTTGCGGAATCCAGTTATACATCACTGGTCCGCGCGGATTCACGGTAAAGCCGAGCTTATAACCGAGTTGCGTTCCAATTTCCACAGCGCGCGCCGAAAAGCCGCCGCCGGGCCAAATATAGGCAATTGGTTTTTTATTGAAATATTTTTGGAAGGAAGCGATCACGCCGTTCATTTCGCCCATGATAAATTCATCGGTTGAAGAATTGGTGATGTTAATATTATGGATATAACCATGCGCTTGATAATCCACCCAGCCTTCGGCGGAGAGCGCCGCATTTTGCTCCCATAAATCCGTTCGCTCGTCTAACCCAATATAAGCGTTGACGACGGGCCAGCCCCATTGTTCATACAGCGGGCGGAAATGATCGTTGAAGTATTCCGCAAAGTGGCGATCGTCCGCAATTAATAGAACTGAACGCGGCGGAATTTTCGCGTTGTTATACATAAAGTCCGCCATTTGTTGCATGTTGATCGCGGTGAAGCCCATGTTGAAAAGATCGTTGGTCAATTTTTTGAAATCGGCGACTGAAATTCCGTTTGGGTTATCCGGCGCCGCTTTGGTAATGCCGTGAATCATAATGACCATCACCGTCGTCCCCGGCGCGGCGTTGTTCGGATTCCATTTATTTTGCAAATATTGGCAAGCGTCCGTCACATAAGTTCTAGGCAAATCCGCCGGCTTGAGAATCGAAGTTTGAAAAGTTTGCGGCAAAGCCGGGGGCGTGCGCGGAATAGTAGGCGTAGGCACAGGCGTATCGGTAGGCGCGGGCGTTTGGGTGGGTTGACTCAATTGAGCGAAGGCAGTTTGAAAAGCGGCGGTCAGCGCGAGGTTCGTATCTTGAGTCGGCGCGGCAGGCTGGCAGGCGGTTAATAAAATTGCAGTCAAGCCCAACTGGAGCGCCTGACGCTTAATTCGTAATCCATAATGCGGAAGGGATGATGTTTTCATGGTTCAAATTCTACCTGAAAAAAATAAGACGCCTGCTTTCGCAAACGTCTCATCTTCAACCTTCAACCTATACCTTGCTACTCATCCGACTTCCCAGCGATGAAATCTTCCACTTTTTGATGCGCCACTTCGTCTTTGAATTGCTTGGGCGGCGTTTTGAAGAAATAGGAAGACGGTCCAATGATCGGTCCGGCGATCTCGCGGTCGAGCGCGATCTTCGCGCAACGCACTGCGTCAATCATCACGCCCGCTGAGTTGGGGCTATCCCACACTTCAAGTTTTAATTCAAGGTTCAGCGGCACGTTGCCAAAAGTTGTGCCTTCCATGCGGATGTAACACCACTTGCGATCCGTCAACCACGGCACGTGATCGCTAGGACCTACATGCACATTGCTGGGATCAATTTCATAAGGGATCATGCTGGTCACGGCGTTGGTCTTTGAAATCTTTTTGGATTCAAGCCGTTCGCGTTCGAGCATATTGAGGAAATCGGTATTGCCGCCAAAGTTGAGTTGATACGTGCGATCAATTTTTACGCCGCGATCTACGAACAAGCTGGTCAATACGCGATGGACGATCGTCGCCCCTACCTGACTTTTGATATCGTCGCCCAAAATGGGCAAGCCGGCGTCGGCGAAGCGTTTGCCCCAATATTCGGACGAGGCGATGAATACCGGTATGCCGTTGACGAAGGCGCAACCCGCTTCAAGGATTTGCTCCACATACCATTTGGTCGCCATCTCCGAGCCGACCGGCAGGAAGTTGATTACCACATCCGTATGCGTATCTTTTAATAATTGCGCGATATTAGCGGTGGCGCCCGGCGCTTTTTGAATGACGCCGCTCAGATATTTGCCCAGTCCGTCGTGCGTCATGCCGCGCACCACCGGCACGTTGAGGCGGGGAACTTCGGCGAATTTATAAGTGTTGTTCGGCTCGGCAAAAATTGCTTCGGATAGATCTTTGCCCACTTTGGTCGCGTTTACGTCAATCGCTATGGTGAATTCAATATCTTTCACATGATAATCGCCGAGTTGGGTGTGCATAATGCCGGGGATCGCTTCGTCCTTTTTGGCGTTCTTATAAAACTGAACTCCCTGCACAAGCGACGAGGCGCAATTGCCTACGCCGATGATGGCGACCCGTACTTTTTTATTTGCCATTTTTTATAGGTCTCCTTGAGATTTGATTTGAAATTTACTTTCAATGTTTCCAGTAAACTCAGACTGGCTAGTGAAGTATAATCTTACAATTGGTGAAAATGATATGGAGCAGAGCAAAATTCTCGAACGCCTTTTAGAAGTGACGCGCAACCTCAGCGCTTCGGCGGATTTGGAAACTTACGTCCAAACCTTGCTTTCCGCCGCCGCAGAGTTGACCGATAGCGAAAGCGCGTCTATTTTAGAATATGACGAGATTGCGCAAGATTTTCATTTTCGCTTCGTCCCCTGGTTTCATCGCGAAGCCATTCAAAGCGCCAGAGTTCCGCTCAATGGGAGCATTGCCGGGTGGGTCTTTTTACACGAAAAACCTTTATCCATTCCAGATGCGCGCGCGGATGCGCGCCATTATCCCAAAATTGATCAATTGAGTAATTTTACTACCAGCTCATTGTTAGGCGTTCCGCTGATTTTGCGCGGCCGTCCGCTGGGCGTTTTTGAAGTCTTCAATAAATCTAGCGCGGCGCAATATTCCGAAGAAGATATATTGATTATGGAAACTTTGGCTTCGCTGGCTTCAACGGCGCTTCAGAACGCCGCCTTGGAGCAAAACGCGCAATCTTCGATTGAAGGCGCGAAAGAGTTGGAGCGCTTGAAGAGCGAATTCATCGCCATCACTTCGCACGAACTCAGAACGCCGCTGGGCTTGATTTTAGGTCACTCCACCTTTTTACGCGAACTGATCGGAAGCGAACACCATGAACAAGTGGACGCCATCATTCGGAACGCTTCGCGCTTAAAAGAAATTATCGAGAGCCTTTCCCGCGTGGATAATTATCAGACCGGCGGCGCAACGCTCCGCGAAGGGCGCGCCTCGATCGCCCGCATTATTGAAGATACGATTTTATCTTTCAATGAAATGGCGGCGCAAACTCAAGTGACTTTGAAATCCAGCCTGCCGCAAGATGACGAACTCAGCGTCAATGTGGACGCTTCAAAAATTGCGGTTACGCTCAGCAACTTGGTCAAAAATGCGGTGGTCTTTAGCAATCGGGGCGGGCAAGTGAACATTCGCGCGGAACGCCAGCAAGATGCAGTCAAAGTGACGGTTGAGGATAACGGCATCGGCATTCCAGTCAAAGATCTGCCGCACATCTTTGAACGCTTTTATCAAGTCGAATCGCATCTCACGCGCAAACATAGCGGCATGGGGCTGGGGCTTGCGGTGGCGAAAGCGACGGTGGAGATGCACGGCGGAAAAATTTGGGCGGAAAGCATCGAAGGCGTAGGCAGTACGTTTATATTCATTTTGCCGGTAGACGCTCCCGAACCGCCCAAACAGCCCTTCATCGTTTAAACCTTCAACCTCCAAACCCATGAAGCCTATCTTTTTGATTGCGGGAAAGATCCAACGCGAATATATTTTGCCGCCGCTGGGTTTGCCAAGCGTGGATAAACCGGGCGGAAGTTTGCTCTACGCGGCAGGCGGGCTGGCAGTTTGGAATTCGCAGATCAGCTTGGCGGCGCGTGTTGGTAGCGACTATCCAACCGCCGAACTTAAGGAACTGAAAAAACGCGGCTTTGATATCGAGGGGATTCGTATTCAGCCGCATCCCATTGATTTACGTTCTTTCAGCGCTTACACCGATAAATATGAAATCAGCCAAACCAATGCGGTTTCGCATTTTGCCAAACGACAACTCCAATTTCCAAAAGCCTTGCTCGGTTATCAAATGCTTGATCAATCCCAATTAGACCCAAAAGCGCTTGATCCGCTTTCGCCTGCCGCGTTAGACATCCCTAAAAAAAATCGTAACCTTGCTTACATCCACATCTGCCCATTGGATTTTACGAGTCAGAGTCAGTTGGTGAATCTGTTTAGCGGCTCAAACCAGACCGTCAGCCTGGACCCGGCTCCGAATTACATGCACCCCGCCTTTTGGCGAGATTTGCGAACTGTGCTTCAAGGCGTGAAAATTTTTTCCCCGTCCGAGGAAGAACTCCGCGCCCTGTTTTGGGGCGAGACGAATGATTTATGGGAGATGGCAAAGAAAATTAGCGCTTACGGTCCGCAAGTGATCGTGATTAAACGCGGCAGTTTGGGGCAAGCGGTTTATGACGTTGCTCAGGCTAAAAAATATGAAATTCAGGCTTATCCTGCGCGGATCGAAGACCCCACCGGCGTTGGCGACGCTTTTTGCGGCGGCTTTTTAGCGGGCTACCAAAAAACAAACGATCCACTGCAAGCGGCGTTGTATGGCGGCGTTTCGGCTTCCTTGAAAATTGAAGGGAGCGGTCCTTTTCATCCATTAGAGGCGCTGCCCGGGTTGGCGGAAGCCCGCTTACATGCCTTAGAACAAATGGCGCGGGAGGTGTGACTAATAAACCATGACCATCGTTGACAAACTCCTCGATTTGACGCTACAGATTCAACAAATCCCCGCGCCGACCTTTCACGAAGAAATGCGCGGAAGATTCGTGCATGACTTGTTTCAAAAAGAAAATCTCAAAGACGTTTCGATGGATGATGCGGGGAATGTCTATGGGCGTTTGTTCGGTAAAGATCAAAAGGCGAAGCCTTTGATCGTCTCTGCTCATTTGGATACTGTCTTTCCAAACAGCGTCAACTTACAGAGTAGGGAAGAGGCGGGCAAAGTCTGCGCGCCGGGCATCGGCGATAACTCGCTCGGCGTGGGCGCTTTATTCGGTATTATTTGGTCGCTTCAGCGCCGTAAAATTGAATTGGAATGCGATCTCTGGCTTGTGGCAAATGTAGGCGAAGAAGGGCTCGGCGATTTACGCGGGATGAAAGCCGTAGTGGAGCGTTTTGGCGCTGAGGCGCTTGGCTATCTGGTCTTAGAGGGTTTGGCGCTGGGGCATGTGTATCATAAAGCCATTGGCGTGAAGCGCTATCGCATTCATGCCATTACAACCGGCGGACATTCATGGTCTGATTATGGGAAGCCTTCCGCCGTGCATGAATTGGCTTCTTTGATTACGAAATTGACTTCAATGAAATTACCCCGCGAACCGCGCACGACGATGAACATTGGAACGCTTAGCGGCGGCACGGGCATCAATGTGCTTGCCTCCGAAGCCAAATGCGAATTAGACTTGCGCTCTGAAGACCCGCAGACGCTCGCGCAAATTACCAAGCAAGTTGAGGCGTTGATTCATTCTGCAAATAGAGATGGCGTGAAGATGGAGATGGAAGTCATTGGTCAACGTCCGGCGGGCGAAATTTCCCCCAATCATCGGTTTGTGCAAACTGCCATTCAATGCCTGCGTAAACAAGGCGTAGAAGCTGTGCTAACCTCCGGCTCGACGGATGCAAATATTCCGCTGAGTAAAAATATCCCTGCCGTAGTCATGGGCATCACTACCGGCGGAAGCGCTCATACCATGCATGAATATATCAACATAGAACCAATCGCCAAGGGGATGGAAAGCGTCGTTGAGTTTGTCGAAGCGCTCGCCGGGAATAAAAAGCAGTAATAAAAAAGGCTTTCAATTTCTTGAAAGCCTTTATCAACTCACTTCAATCCCAAAATTTCATACACTTCCAACGGTTGAGATTTTCCTTTTACCTGCATCTCGGCGTGCGGCTTAGATTCAATTTCTTTTTTCACGCGCTCAAACGCATCTTTGCTGATCAGGATTTGATTCTTCGCGGAGTTTTCCTGAATGCGTTTGGCGGTGTTGACGTTGTCGCTGATGGCGGTGTATTCCAATCTTTTTTCTGTGCCGATCAAACCTAGCACGGCTTCGCCATAATGAATGCCCGCGCCAAAAGCGAGGTGCGCGTTTTCAGGCAGTTCTTTATATAAGCCTTCAATGGAATCGCGAATCGCCAATGCGGTTTTCACGGCGCGGAGGGTATGGTCAGGTTGGGGGACGGGCGCATTGAACCACGCCATAATTGCGTCGCCCATAAATTTATCAATCGTGCCGCCATGTTCCAGCACGGCTTCAGCCATTGCCGCAAGATAACGATTTAACACGCTCACTAATTTTTCTGGGTCTTGGCTTTCGCTAAAGCTGGTAAAGCCGCGAATGTCCGCAAATAAAACGGTGATGTTGGCGCGTTTGCCGCCGAGTTGCAAACCATTGGGGTCAAGTTGTTCGATGACGGCGGGGGAGACCATCCGCTCAAACAGGCGACGTTGCGCTTCCAACTTCTTTCGTTCGGTGAGGTCGTCTAAAACAATCGCCACGCCCTGAGTTTTTTGCCCGGCGTCTTTGAGCGGCGAAAGATTCAAACGCCAATCTACAATGCCGCGCGTTGGCATGGCATGGCTGATTTCAAGGTCTACAATGGGTTTATCGGTTGCGCGCACCGCCACCAGATGCGGATTGATTTCTTTGGAAACAGAAGCCAGCACATCTTCCAAGTTATGACCGACAATATCCATGGTAGTGTGACCAAGAATATTTTCGGCGGCTTTGTTAGCGAGCGTCACTTGATTTTGAATATCCGCCGTGATGACGCCGCTGGCGATGGACGCAAACACATTATCCATTAAGTTTTTGAGCGCCGTGACTTCTTCCAGCGTGTGTTTGAGCGAAGAGAATAAACGCGCGTTTTCAATGGCAACTGCGGCTTGATTAGCGAAGGCAACCAACAAATCTTTTTCAGTATCGGCGAAGATTCCGGCGCGAATACGGTTATCGGCGTAAATTACGCCGATCAGATCGTTTTTGACTTTGAGCGGCACGCATAAAATCGAGCGTAAATTGAAAGCGACGATGCTCTCCTGCCCGACAAAGCGCTGATCTTCTTGCGCGTTGGTGGTGACGATCGGCTCGCCCGAATCGATGACTTTGCCAACGACCGATTTACTCACCGTCAATTCGGAGGAGTTGATCGATTCCATTTCCCAATTGCGTCCCACGCTGGTGATCATCTCGCCTTTTTCGTTACGCAACATCAAGAAGCCGCGTTCGGCTTTGGTCAGGCGCACGATGTTATCCATCACGATGCGTAGGACTTCGTCTAACTCTAAAGATGAATTGATGATCTGCCCGACATCGGCGATGGCAAGCATATTATTATGCTCGCGTTGAAAGGCTTCGATCCTTTCGCCAATTTGCCCCAAGGAGGATTCCAAGTTCGCTAAATCTTCCAAGACGTTTTTGGAGACCTTCGCTTTGCTGGCGATGATTTCGGCGCGGACTTTCCCAGCCTGAAGACCTAACGTGGTTAGATGTTCATGGACCGTAGTGGGGCGGGTCTGTTCATTCATATCCGTATATTGTAACTTCGTTTTGCAATTTCTTTATAGTGAAAAATGCGAGCTTGCCATGTTTTTACAAGGATTCGCCAAGCGGCGCGGCGCGCTTGTTTTAGGTCTGCGGGGCGCGCGGTAAAGATTGCGTTTTGATATTGCGCGATTAATTCCTGAGCTTCGCCTTCTGCGGCGGGGAGGATTTGTGTCAGAATGGCGGCGCGCTCTTGTGGCGTAGCGTGCGGCGGTTGTTTAATCCCCAGCCAGCGTAAACTGAAATGAAGCGTTTGATATGTTTTTTCGATGGGGAGCAGGCGTTCCCAATCTGCCCAATAGGCGATCCAGAGCGGGGGAGCGGCGCCGTGTTTTTGATAGCGGCTGACTAAATAGACTGGAATACGCTTGGCGAGCGCGTAGCGTTTGGAGAAATAGACGATTAAACCAATCAGCCCAATCGTCAACGTGAAATAGAGCGCCTTCAACCATTGCATTGTGTTTGTGCGCGTTGAGGTTGGAACGGACTCGTCTTCATTCGGTTCAAAGCCAGCCGAACTATCGGCATCATCCATTTTGATCAGCGGCGGTTTGGCTAACCCCGAATCTGTGTCAGTTGAGTTACGCGGCGCAGACGGGCGCGTTAGCGAATCTTGATTGCTGGTTGGCTCAAATTCTACCCAGCCGATTCCCGGAAAATAAACTTCGGGCCAGGCATGGGCGTTCAAGTGGGTGACGGTGTAACGCTCTCTGTCTTTATCGTAAGTTCCCTGCGCAAAGCCAACCGCCATGCGCGCCGGTATGCCTAAAGTTCGTAAAAGCAAAATTTCCGCGCTGGCGTAATAGACGCAAAACCCTTGTTTGTAATCAAATAAAACCCAAAGCGTTGGGTCTTGATTAAGCCCGGGCGATTCTTCAAGGCTGGCTTGATATTTGATCGTCTTCCTTAAATAAAGCGTGATGGCTTGCGCCCGATCAAATGGGGTGGCTTGATCGGCGGCAATTTCTGCCGCTAGCGCTTTGAGACGCGGCGCGATTTTTTCCGGGACTTGTAAATATCTTTCCGTAACCCAAGCGGGGTACTCCGCCCCGGCATTGCGTAAATCCTCCACTGTGGGCGCGGCGATCAATGCGCGGACTGTGTAGCTGTTTCCGGCGACCAAACCCGGGTCGGCGATGAATCCGAGCGCTTCTTGCCTGCCCGTTCCCATCGGCGCGACAATTAATTTCCCGGCGCGGTTGATCCAGGTTGTTTCGGCTGGCGCGTAGAGCAATTCCTGTTTTTGAAAATTGATCGTGAATTTTAATTGGACGGTTTGGCGCGTATCTATGCCTTCAACTTCCAATTGATCGAATTCCGGGTTATAGGTTCTTTGCTGTGCATTGGCATTTGACCATTGCCCGTTTAGGTAGGTGTCATACGTGCGCCCGCGCCAGTAGTAACGCACAATCTCCGCGCCGGATTTCGGCGCTTCAATATATAAAACTGGCGTGTCGCTGGTGGGGGCTTCGCTTCCGAGCTTTAGTTCGCTTCCGTAATAATCTCCATTGGGGATTAAGCTATAAGGAGATTTCAAGGCTTTGACCGAATTGGCGAAGCGGTTGGTTAGCGGGGCGATCAATTGCCGCCAGGCTTTGGCGGCTGGCTTAACCGCGCTGAGCGCGCCGGGCAAAACCCAAGCGATGAAAACCAGAAGCGCCGCGCTATAAAAGATACTGCGCGAAAATTCCCACTCCGTATCTGAAGAAAGGAAAACTCTTTTCTGTTTCCACGCTTTTTGATTTTCAAGATAATGCGCGCGCCCCGCTAAAGCCAGCGCGACGAAGATGAAGAAAGCCAAGCCCCAAGCGCGGGCAGGTAGCCAAGCGTCGTAGATGTGGACGATCAAGAAAGTTGCGCCGGGGATGAAGATCGCCTCCAGATAACTGCCGTGCCGCGCTAAGCGATAACCGACTACGCAACCAATTATCCAAAAGCCGAGCGAAGCTAGCGCAATAAAAAATAAAGTATCGTAAATTGGCTGGTTGCGAAAGAAGAGCGCGAGCGCGTCAAATAAGCGTAATAATAAATTTCCTAGATCGTCGCTGACAAAAGCGGTTCTTTCGGCACGGTCTAAGGCGCTCAGCAAGCGCATGGGGACGATCAATGCCGCATACTCACATGCCAGCCAAATTGAAATTTTTCTGGAGAAGGAACTGTACCCAAGCGCCAGCCCCAAGATGACCGCAAAAAAACTAACGCTTTGAATTACTTCTAACTTCGGCGCCCATTCTGTGATCGTTAATCGAATGGCGGCGCTTTGAACCAGCACAAGCGCCAAGCCGATCGTTTGCCAGTCCCAGGCGCGGGCGGAAAAACTTTTTTGCGCGAAAGTTTTGAGCGTTGCGCCCAGCTTTTCAAATGGCGGCACAGTTTCCATCCTTTGAGTGTACAATGAAGAAAAAAATAAATCAATTCCTAGAGTTGGCAAAAACACTGGAGGAACTGTATGCAGGTCTTGATAGATAGCGGAATCGCTATCGTGATTGCGATTCAAAACTTGGGCGCTTGGCTGTTTATGCCGATGAATTTTTTTAGTTTTCTCGGCACTGAAGATTTTTTCTTTCTGGTTTTGCCCTTGCTCTATTGGTGCGTGGATGCGGCGCTCGGTCTGCGCGTGGGGTTGTTGTTAGTCGCCACTGGAGCGGTGAATCAAATTAGCAAAATGCTGTTGGCGGGTCCGCGCCCATATTGGGTTAGCTCGCAAGTCCACGGATGGTGGCCCGAGACGAGTTTTGGCGCGCCTTCCGGACATGCGCAAACGGCAATGAGCGCTTGGGGGGCGCTGGCTTTATATTTCAAAAAAGCTTGGGCTTGGGCGCTCGCCGGCGCGGTGATCTTCTTGATCGGTTTTTCGCGGCTCTATCTCGGCGCGCATTTTCCGCATGACGTAATTTTAGGCTGGCTTTTCGGCGCTGGCGTGCTTTTTGTCTTCATCAAATTAGAACAACCGGTTTTGGCTTGGTTCGCTAAAAAAACTTTTTCCCAACAAATTTTATTTTCATTTCTCGTTTCTTTAGTTTTGATTTTGATCGGCTTGCTCGTGGCGGCTGTGCGTCAAAATTATCAACTCCCGGAAGTGTGGGCGGCTAATGCGCTTCGCGCCTCGACGGAAGCGCTGAATCCGGTGGACCGAAACGGCGTCTTCACGTTTGGCGGAACTGTCTTTGGCTTGCTGGCTGGCGCGGTGTGGATTCAGCGTCATGGCGGCCACCAAGTTTCAGGTCCGCTTGAGAAGCGCGCATTGTGTTATCTGATTGGGGTAGTGGGCATCCTGATTTTGTGGATGGGTTTAGGTCAAGTATTTCCGCGTGGGGACGGGTTTGTTTTTTTTGCGCTTCGTTACTTGCGCTATACGCTGGTGGGCGGGTGGATTGCCGCCGGAGCGCCGTGGACGTTTAAGCGCTTAAAGCTCTTGTAATTTTTACCGACTCCCATCTGATATAATCTCAGCGCTTTAGGCTTTTCAATGACACTAGACAAAAATACACCTCTGCATAATCGCTATCGGATTATTGAAATCCTCGGACAGGGCGGAATGGGCTCAGTTTATTCTGCCGTAGATGAAAATCTCGGTAACACTGTCGCCATTAAAGAAAACCTGTTTACGACTGAGGAATACTCCCGCCAATTTCGCTTGGAAGCGGTGATTCTCGCTAACTTGCGCCACCCAAATTTGCCGCGCGTGTACGATCATTTCGTGCTTGGCGATCAGGGTCAATACTTGGTGATGGATTTTATTGAAGGGGAGGATTTGCGTCAGCGCATGGAGCGGATGGGGACGATCAGCGAAGATGACGCCGTGCAAATTGGCGCTTCTATCTGTGACGCCTTGGCTTATTTGCACACGCGCAAGCCGCCGATCTTGCATCGCGATATCAAACCCGGCAACGTGAAAATTACGCCGGAAGGTCACATCTTTTTGGTAGATTTTGGATTGGCGAAAATCTATCAGGGCGCCACGCAAGCCACCACGACCGGCGCGCGCGCCATGACGCCGGGCTATTCCCCGCCTGAACAATACGGCACGGCGCGCACCGATTCGCGCACGGATATTTATTCGCTTGGCGCAACTTTATACGCGGCTATGTGCGGCATGATTCCCGAAGACGGTTTGGCGCGCGCAATGGATAGCGCTCAACTTACGCCGTTGCGAAAACGCAATTCAAACGTTTCGCGCCGGATTGCCGCCGCGATTGAAAAGGCGATGTCCATTGACCCGAGCGATCGCTTTCAAACTGCCGAAGAATTTAAGAAAGCTTTGCTGAGCGCGAAATCGAAAACTCAGCAAATCGCCGGCTCGTATCTAGTCTCTCCGCCTCCGGCTGACTTAGAAATTTCCAGCGAATCGGCTGAAGCTTCCACTCAAGTAGATCAAGAACCGCGCGATGCGACTGGACCCCTGCGCGCGCCCGCGCCGCACGAAGATCAACCTTTTGTTTCGCCATTGAAGAAACAAAAAGAAAAAGAAAAGAAACGCCGCGGCAACTTCATCCGCTTTCTCTTTTTCTTAATCCTTTTAGGCCTCGCCTCGATTTTCTTTTTCGTTCCGGAACTCATACCCGCTGAAATGCGCGCCTTGGTTTTCCCGCCGACGATTACCCCCACTCCCACCCAAACGGTCACGCCTTCGCCGCTTCCCAGCCTAACAATAACTCCGCTGGCGACGGCTACGGCTACAAAGAAAATGCCGACCGCCACAGCGACGCTAACATTAACCAGCCTTCCAGTTGTTGTTGAAACTGAATTACCCGTTACGCCAACGCCGTCTAACGTTCCAACTTTAGCCGCTACGCCCATCGGCGGCGGCGGGGAAGTGGCGTATGTTTCAAACCGTTCTGGCACGCCGCAAATTTATTTGGCGCCTATTTCAGGCGAAAGCACAACGCAAATCACCAGCCTGCCGGCTGGCGCCTGCCAACCGGCTTGGTCGCCCGATGGTCAAAAAATAGTTTTCGTTTCGCCTTGCAAAGGCAGGGATGATTTATACCGCGGCTCAAGTTTATACGTGATCAATGCAGACGGCACAAATCTCACGGCTTTGCCCACCGTCTCCGGCGGCGATTTTGAACCGGCTTGGTCGCCGGACGGATCGCAAATCGCTTTCACTTCTTTTCGCACAGGCAATGCAGAAATCTTTGTCTTAGATATTGAAACGCAAACTGTCACCCAATTGACCAAAGGCAGTTTTAGTTTGGAATCTCGGCAAGCGGCTTGGTCGCCGGATGGCACGCAAATTGCATACACCGTCAAACGCTTGGGCGTGTTTCAGATTTGGCTAATGAACGCGGACGGGAGCGCTCAAACTCAAATTGTCCGTAGTGGAACGGATTTCACCGACTACTTGCCGGCTTGGTCGCGAGACGGTCAAACCATCCTCTTCACGCAACGATGCGTCACCTCATTTTGCTTGTCACATGCGATGACAATTTCAGCCATAGATCGCGCCACGCAACAAGCGACTGCGCTAAAGTTGACCAGTTTTTCAATTGAAAATATCAAATACTCGCCGGATGGTTTATGGATCATTTATGAAGGCGACGAAAGCGGAAAGAACAGCGACATTTATTATTCAACCCTCGCAGGCGCAGACTTTACGCGCTTCACCGCGGACCCGGGTATGGATTTCGACCCAAACTGGCGCCCCGCCTTGAAATAGAAAACAAACGTTCGGAAATGCCAGAGCTGATTATGAGCGTTTTAAGCGCTTTTAAGCTCTGGCATTTTTTTGTCTTATAATACCTTTCAAAAGTAAAAACCATAACTTCTTGAATTGAAATAAAATAGAAATGAATAGACTTTATGGATAAGGTACAATCGCTCTCGCAAATCGTTCGGAAGCGCATTTATCAAATATAATTTTTTTTGAACAAGGATCTGATGATTCTCGAACGCGACTCATTCCTACAAAAACGATATCGAATTATTGAGAATCTCGGTCAGGGGGGGATGGGCTCAATTTATCGCGCAATAGACGAGAACCTCGGCTTGGAAGTCGCGGTTAAAGAGAATCTTTTTACCACTGAAGAATACGCCCGCCAATTCCGTTTGGAAGCGGTGATTTTAGCGAACCTGCGCCACCCGAACCTGCCGCGCGTTTCGGATCACTTCGTCATCGCTGGCGAAGGTCAATACCTGATCATGGACTACATCGAAGGGGAAGATTTACGTCAGCGTATGGAGCGCGTTGGGCTTTTACCGGAAGATGAAATCATTCAAGTTGGCGCCGCCATGTGCGACGCGCTGACTTACCTGCATACGCGTAAACCGCCCGTATTACATCGGGATATCAAACCGGGCAACGTCAAAATCTCCCCCGACGGGCATATTTATTTAGTAGATTTTGGTCTGGCGAAAGTGATTCAAGGCAATCAAGCCACCACCACCGGCGCGCGCGCCATGACGCCGGGTTATTCCCCGCCCGAACAATACGGCACCGCCCGCACCGATGCGCGCACGGATATCTATTCATTAGGCGCAACCTTATACGCCGCGCTGACTGGCGTCATCCCGGAAGATGGGTTGGCGCGCGCAATGGATAACGCGCAACTCACGCCGCTCCGCAAAAGAAATCCAGAGATCGCGCGCCGCCTCGCCGCCGCGATTGAAAAAGCGATGGAGATTGACCCGGGCGATCGCTATCAAACTGCGGAAGCCTTCAAACTAGCCTTGCTGAACGCCAAATCCAAAACGCAACAGTTGACGGGAACTTATACGATCAGCCCGCCCCCGCCAGAGGCGGAACGCCAAGCCGACCCAGCCAAAGCGGCGGTTCTCGCGCACTCCATCCCGTTGGAAGAACAACCCTTCGTCTCTCCGCGCAAAAAACAAATGCAAAGAACCACGCGCATGATTCGCACAATTAGCGGCGGCTTCCTCGCTTTTCTGCTGATCTCATTTTTATTGATCCTCTTTTTTGCGCCCCAACTTTTACCTGATTCAACGAGAAAATATTTTACATTTTTACCGAGCGTGCCAGAAGTTGTTCTGCCAACCCAAACCGCGCAGGTTGAAACCCCAATTGAATTAGCCTCGCCGACTTTGCTCAACACGCCGGTTATAGAAATGACCGCCACCGCCGACCTGACAATTGACGTGACGCAAACCGCCGCCTCTGCGCTGACCCAAACCTTAGCGCCAACGCCCATCGGCGCGGATTACCTTCAGATTGCCTACGCCTCAACGCGCACGGGCGTTTCCCAAATTTATCTAACCAACCTGCTCAGCGATCAAGCCATCCCCATTACCAATATGCCGGGCGGCGCTTGCCAACCGTCTTGGGCGCCAGACGGCAGTAAACTGGTTTTCACTTCGCCTTGCGGCATCAAGAAAGATACGTACTCAGAATCCAGCTTATTTATTATTGACGCAGACGGAAGCAACTTGATCCCGCTTTCTACCGCCACAGTCCCGGGCGGAGATTTTGAGCCGGCTTGGTCGCCGGACGGAAAATACATCGCCTTTACTTCGCTTCGAGACGGCTACATGCAAATTTATTCCTACAACTTGGCAAGTAGCAGTATTACTCGTTTGGTGGAAACCCCAGTTAACAAACCCGCGCGCCAAGCTTCGTGGTCGCCAGATGGCAAGACAATCGTCTACTCCTATCAAAGAGTGGACGCTTATGAAATCTGGACGATGTCCGCTTTTGGATTAGACGAGAAATCTTTCCTGCTCAGCGCCGACTACCTGTCCAATAACTTTCCGATTTTCTCGCCGGATGGAAAATACATCTTATTTAGCCAAACCAACACCCGAGACGCCAAACTTCCCGACTTGTTTTTTGTCAAACTCAGCGACCCCTCGACGCCGTTGAAAGTCTCGTTGGGCGTGAACTCCATCACCGATGTACACTATTCCCCGGATGGCAATTGGCTGGCTTATGAAGCGGGCGGCGAGCGCGGCTACCACGTTTATTATTCCACGCCCTCGGGCGGCAATCAAGCGCGCATCACGCAAGACGTGTTTTCAGACGATTTCGACTCGGCTTGGCGTCCCATCCTCAAATAAGACAGCAGTCGTCGCTTACTCTCAGCTAGCGGAAGCGCCTAAAAGCGTCTTCCGCTTTTTATTTTGAAATTCTTACACTCCTCTTATTGACTTCCATTTTCCCCGCTGTTATCATTATCTCGCAAGAAATAGCGCTCTCGTTTTGGGAGCGCTAACTATTGATAACCATGAAAACGCTCACCGAACGTCAAAAGACCCTGCTCTTACTCATCGTCCGCGACTATATTGATTCGGCACAGCCAATCGGTTCAAAACGCCTCGCTGAACATTACCATTTAGATCTTTCCACCGCAACCATCCGCAATGAAATGGCGGCGCTCACCGAATTGGGCTATCTTCGTCAGCCGCATACTTCAGCCGGGCGCGTGCCCAGCGAGGAAGGTTATCGCTATTTCGTCAGCGAAATGATGCACAACGCGCAATTACCGGAAACAGTTCAACGCACCATCTCGCACCAATTCCACCAATCCCGCCCGGATATGGAACAGTGGATGACCTTAGCCGCTTCCATCCTTGCCAACCAATCGCAGGGTGTTTCGATGGTCACTGCCCCGCACGTTGAGCAATCCAGATATAAGCACGTGGAATTAATCTCCACGCAGGGCAGGCAAGTGCTTATGGTCTTAGTGATGATGGGCGGGGACGTGCGTCAACAAATCCTGACTTTGGCGGAACCCGTCACTCAAGAAAGACTTAGTCAAACCGCCGCGCGCCTCAACGGACTTTTAGCTGGTCTGACCATAGAAGCAATCGCCTCGCTGACAAATCGCCCCGATCCGCTCGATCAAGATATCCTTTTGCTCATTTTGCAGGATTTGCGCAACGCCGCGAGCCAAATCTCCGGCGAAATTTATACCGATGGCTTGACCAACGTCTTAAGCGAACCAGAATTTGCAGAATCTGACGAAGCCAGAAGAGCGCTGAAGATTTTTGAAGAACGCTCCACCCTGCAAGGCTTGCTTGCCAAAACTGCTATTAACAGCGACATTGGCGGGCTTCAAGTTTTGATTGGCGGCGAAGGCGAATGGGACGAACTCCGGCGTTGCTCAATGGTAATTGCCCGATACGGCGTGCCCGGCATGGCAATGGGCACAGTCGGCGTTTTAGGTCCAATGCGTATGGCTTATGCGCGCACCATCCCAACGGTGAGATATGTGGCTGGCGTGTTAAGCGATTTGGTCAACGATACGATTTCAAGCGAAAACGACCTTAGATAATTTGATTGTCTAAGATTAAATATTGAATAACGAAAGCGAAGATTATGACAAAGAAGAAAGATCATCACGAAGAAATAGACGAGACTCAACCCTCAGCCGAAGAAATGCCCATTGCGGGCAACCCTGATTCGGCGGAGCGCGAAGCGCTGATCAATCAACTGAAAGAAGCCGAAGCCAAAATCATCGAATATAAAGACGGTTGGGCGCGTTCGCAGGCGGAATTTCAAAATTACCGCAAACGCATTGAGCGCGATAACGATTTGCTAAAGGCGAACATGAAGGGCGATATTGTCAAAAAAATATTGCCGGCGCTCGATGATTTAGAACGCGCCTTACAAAACCGCCCAGCCGACGATGCCTGGGCGAATGGCGTTGAATTGATTGCGCGCAAATTGCAAAATATTTTAGATAGTGAAGGCGTCACGCGCATTGAAGCGCAAGGCGCAGAGTTTGACCCTAACTTCCATGAAGCGATTTCGCACGAGCCTTCGGATGCAGTCGCCAGCGGGCATGTGATTGAAGTCGTTCAAAATGGATATTTGATCGGCGAGCGCGTGATCAGACCTGCATTGGTAAGAGTGGCGCAGTAACGCTTAACACCTGACACCTAAAACTGGAGAACTTAATAATGGCAAAAATTATCGGAATTGATCTCGGCACGACAAACTCTGTGGCGGCGGTGATGCAAGGCGGCGAACCGATTGTGATTCCCTCTGCGGAAGGGGAGCGCTTAGTCCCTTCGGTGGTGGCGGTGAATAAAAATCACGAACGTTTGGTTGGGCGCGTGGCGCGTAACCAAGCGATTACGAATCCGCAGAACACGATTTTTTCAGTCAAGCGTTTTATGGGGCGTAAATCTGGCGATGCGGAAGTTGAACGCACGCGCAAGCGCGTGCCGTATGCCGTCACCGAAGCCGATAACGGCGATGTGCGCGTGAAGTTGGATGAGAAAGATTATTCTCCGCCGGAAGTTTCGGCGATGATTTTGGCAAAGATCAAAGCGGACGCTGAAGCCTATTTGGGCGAGACGATTACGCAAGCCGTGATTACCGTGCCAGCCTATTTCAACGACGCGCAACGCAACGCCACCAAAGACGCGGGCAAGATTGCCGGCTTGGAAGTTTTGAGAATCATCAACGAGCCCACCGCTTCTTCTTTGGCGTATGGTTTGGATAAAAAGAAAAATGAAATTATCGTGGTCTATGACTTGGGCGGCGGCACGTTTGACGTTTCTATTTTAGACGTGGGCGACGGCGTTTTCCAAGTCCGCGCTACCAGCGGCGATACCTTCCTCGGCGGCGATGATTTTGACCTGCGGATTATGGATTATTTGATCGAAGAATTCAAAAAAGATAACGGCATTGATTTACACAACGACCGCCAGGCTTTACAACGCTTGAAAGAAGCCTCTGAAAAAGCCAAGATCGAGCTTTCCACAGTTTTGCAAACGGAAATCAACCTGCCTTACTTAACTGCGGATTCCAGCGGACCAAAACATTTGGTGATGAATCTTTCCCGCGCAAAACTTGAACAAATTACGGCGGACCTCGTGGACCGAACGATCGCTCCTGTGCGCCAAGCGCTGACCGACGCTGGATTAAACCCAGGCGACATCAACGAAGTCGTTTTAGTGGGCGGTATGACTCGTATGCCTGCCATTCAAGATCGCGTGCGCGCTTTCTTTGGCAAAGACCCGCACAAAGGCGTGAACCCTGATGAAGTAGTGGCGATTGGCGCGGCGATTCAAGCGGGCGTGCTCGGCGGCGAAGTCAAAGATATTTTATTGTTAGACGTTACGCCATTGACCTTAGCCATTGAAACTTTAGGCGGCGTGGCGACTGCGCAAATTGAACGCAACACAACCATCCCCACGCGCCGTTCGCAAGTATTTTCTACTGCGGGCGATAATCAAACGCAAGTGGAAATTCATGTTCTACAAGGCGAGCGCCCAATGGCGGCGGATAATAAATCGCTGGGTAAATTTATTTTGGATGGTATTCCGCCAGCCCCGCGTGGAATGCCGCAAATTGAAGTGACCTTCGACGTGGACGCGAACGGAATTTTGAAAGTGAGTGCGCAAGATAAAGCCTCAGGCAAAACGCAACATATTACGATCACGGCTTCTTCTGGTTTGAGCGATGCGGAAGTTGAGAAGATGCGTAAGGACGCGGAATCTCATGCTGAGGATGATAAAAAACGCAAAGACTTAATTGAAGCCAGAAATAACGCCGATAACACCGCCTACGCGGCCGAAAAAGCCCTGCGCGAATTTGGCGATAAAGTCCCTGCCGATGTGAAGAGCGATATTGAAACCAAAGTGGCTGAAGTGAAATCTGCGGCGCAAAGCGAAGACGTTGAGAAAATCAAATCGGCTACGGAGGCGTTAGGGCAGGCAATTCAAAAGATTGGCGCATCTGTCTATGAGCAGAATCCAGCCGCGGGTCAGCCTGAGGCGGGCTCTTCATCCAACGCATCAAACGCTAATGAAAATCCCGATGTGGTGGAAGGCGAAGTGAAGGAATAAGTTCGGTTGCAGGTCATAGGTCAAAAGTTGGCGACCTGCGACCTGTGACTGGTGACTATTTTTATTATGAGCAGTCAAGATTATTATGAAATATTAGGCGTCAGCCGAAACGCGAGCGATGATGAAATCAAAGGCGCGTTTCGTAAATTGGCGCGTCAGTATCACCCGGATGTCAGCAAAGAACCAGACGCTGAAAATAAGTTCAAAGAAATCAACGAAGCCTATGGAGCGCTTTCAGATCCTGAAAAGCGCGCGCGGTATGACCGGTATGGAAAAGCAGGCATGGGCGGGAATGGCGGCTTCCATGATTACACGGTAGATATCAACGATCTGTTTGAAGGCTTGTTTGGCGGACTAGGCGGGTTTGGCGGCGGAAGACGTTCGCGCAACTCTCCACGCCGCGGCCGGGATTTGCAAATGCAAATTTCCCTCACCTTTGAAGAAGCCGTGTTTGGTATTGAAAAAGAAATTGAATTTTCCCGCGATGAAACTTGTTCGCGTTGTCATGGCAATGGCGCCGAGCCGGATACAAAACCAGTTAAGTGTTCCACTTGTAACGGTCAAGGCGAGGTGCGGCAAGTGCGCCAAACGTTCTTGGGTCAGATGGTGCAAACGGGACCCTGCCCAACTTGTAATGGGCGCGGCGAAATTATTTCTGCGCCTTGTAAAACTTGCAAAGGCAACGGCTTAGAAAGAAAGAAAGTTACTAAGCAAGTTCAAATCCCTGCGGGCGTGGATCATGGCACGCAAATCCGTTTGAATGGGGAAGGCGGACCCGGCGAAAATGGCGGACCGAACGGCAGTTTGTTTTTGGTTTTGGACGTTCAACCGCATCAATTCTTCAAGCGCCGTGAAAATGACGTTTTGTTAAATTTGGATATCAATGTGGCGCAAGCTGTGCTCGGCGCGGATGTGACTGTGCCGACTTTAGACGGCGACGATAAGCTGAAAATTCCGGCTGGCACACAGTCCGGCAAAGTGTTTACGATGAAGGGCAAAGGCGTTCCATTTTTACGCCAAAAGCATCGCGGCAACCAATTGGTCATTGTCAATGTGGCGGTGCCGACCAAACTAACCAAAGAACAGCGCGAGTTGTTTGAAAAATTAGCGGAGAGTTTGGGGACGACTGTTCAGCCGCAGGAAAAAGGATTTTTGGATTGGTTGAGCGAAGCGTTGGGGGGATGAGAGCGGTTGGCGGTTGGTAGTTGATAGTGTTCAGTAATTGGTAATTGGTAATTGGCGAGTGGATGAAGAGTCTGCTCGCTTTTTGTTTTGGACGCTTTGAGTGTCTGCGGTCTATGGTCAACTCCTCGTTTATAATCTTTTGACTTATGATAAAAATTATATTCAGCCTCTGGCGAAAATTGCCACTGTGGATTCATGTGGCGGTGACGCGCTTGATTCAGCCGAAGTTCAATGCAGGCGTATCCGCGCTGATTTTTGATCAAGCGGGCAGAGTTTTGCTTTTCAAACACACTTACCGAAAATATGAATGGGGGATTCCCGGCGGAGCTTTGGAATACCGCGAACAACCTGCGGAGGCGGTTGTCCGCGAGTTTTTTGAAGAGGCGCATATGCACATTGAAGTTGAAAAGTTATTGCGCGTTACCAGCGCCAAAGAATTTCCGCATTTGGGCATTACCTATTTGTGCAAAATAACCGGCGGCGAATTCAAACCTTCTCGCGAAATTTCAGAGATGAAATATTTCGATGTGAATGAATTACCGATCATGTTATTTGCCGAAAAGAAATTGATACAATGGGCGGCAGGCAAAATCGAAAGGCTTAAATGAGAAATATATTTTTAGTGGGTATCGGCGGGTTTATCGGCTCAGTCTCGCGTTATTGGCTTGGCGGATACGTGCAAGGCTATGCCAAATCATTTCCGCTGGGGACTTTGGCGGTCAATCTGATTGGATGTTTTGTAATCGGCTTGTTGGCGCAACTCAGCGAAAATTATGGGAATTTCTCAGACGAGTCGCGCTTATTCCTTGTGCTTGGCGTGTTGGGCGGCTTCACGACTTTTTCTTCTTTTGGGAATGATACGATTAATTTATTTCGACAAGGCTTTCCGCTCAATGCCATCCTCAACGTTGGCGCGAATGTGATGTTAGGATTGTTGGCAGTTTATTTAGGGCGTATCACTATCAACTTGATTACTGCTCACTGAACACTGAATACCGAACACTGAATACCGAACACTGAATACTGAACACTGGAGAACTAATGAATTGGCTTGAAGTTTCTTTAACTGTAAATGGCGAACTCGCCGAATCCGTGGCGGATGTATTGGCGCGTTTTGCTCCCAACGGCGTGATGACCGAACAAGGCGTAAGGTTCAATGACGAAGAAGACGAAGGCACAGCTACTGGACCAATCACCGTCCGCGCATATTTGGAAGTGAACGATCAACTCGAAGAGACGCGCCAAAAAATTGAAGAAGCGCTTTTCTATTTGGGCATGATTCAACCCGTGCCAACGCCAACGTACAAACAAATCGCCGATCAAAATTGGATGGAAGCCTGGAAGCAACACTACAAACCGATTCTAATTGGCGAACGCCTCTTAATCCTCCCGGCTTGGTTGCAAAACCCTGAGCCGAATCGCATCCCGATCAAAATTGATCCGGGCATGGCATTTGGCACAGGCACACATCCCACCACGCAATTATGTTTGGAATTGATGGAACGATCAACTGCCAATCATCCACTGTCAACTGCAATTGATGTCGGTTGCGGATCGGGCATCCTCTCGATTGCCGCAGTAAAACTCGGAGCGAGTAAAGTCCTCGGCGTGGATATTGATATTGAATCGGTGAAGAACTCGCGCGAGAATGCGGATGTAAATGGCGTGGGGGAGGAATTGATTTTAGGTCAAGGCTCGGTGACGGAAGTATTGAACGGACAATTTGAGTTTAGACAAGCGCCGCTAGTCGTCGCCAATATCCTCGGTCCGATTTTGATTCGCTTGTTCGATGCAGGCTTGGCGGATTTGATCGAATCCAAAGGCGAGATCATCCTCAGCGGAATCCTAAATCATCAGGCAGAGGATGTCATCGCGGCTGGGCAGGCAAAAGGTCTGGTGCGCGGCGAACTTCGTCAAATGGGGGATTGGGTGGCGCTTGCATTATCAAAACCGTAAGTAGCGTCTTTTATGCTATCATTCGCTCAAGATGGATAAAAGAAAACTAATCCAGTATTTATTGCTCAATGCCTTGGTCTCGGCGACTGTCACCGGCGGAATGTTATTTTGGTATGACCGTAACTACCGCTCCATCACGCAACCGGCTGTGGCGCAAGCGACCTTGGTCAGCGGCAATCCGGCTTCCGCCAACACGACTTTGCAAACGGATATTCCCGTCAAGATCAGTAGCGTAATTGGCGCGGGAGTTTTAGCCTCTGAAATTGTGGTGGTTAAATTTGAAGGCGCAGGCGAATTAGACCTAGCCTCGTGGCAGTTGAAGGATGAAAACGGCAATACATTTTCTTTTCCGAAGATTACGCTTTATCAAGACGGCGCCGTGCAAATCCATACTGTTTCCGGCACAGATAATGTGATTGATTTATATTGGGGCATTGGCGAACCAGTTTGGAGTTCGGGAGAGAACGCCAAATTGTTTGACGCGCAAGGAAATTTACGAGCCGTGTATCGCGTGCCTTAAGACCAACTTTACGGGAATAGTTTTTTTGCAATCAGGAGAATGATATGGATAATAGACTTCACCCCGGACAAATGCTTGGCACATATCGAATTATTGAACAAATCGGCGAAGGGGGCATGGCGAGCGTTTACAAAGCCTATCAAGTCTCTATGGATCGCAATGTGGCGATCAAAGTTTTACCGGGTCAATTGGCGGAAAGCCCGGAATTTGTCAAACGCTTTCAGCAAGAAGCCCGCATCATCGCTCGGCTGGAACATCCTTACATCCTGCCGGTGTTTGATTATGGCGAAGAAAACGGCATCGCTTACTTTGTCATGCGCTATCTGGAAGCCGGCACGCTCAAAGATAAAATGCAGGCGGGGCAATTATCCTTAAAAGAAATTGACAAAATATTCATGCAACTTACCGATGCGCTGGGGTATGCGCATGGTCAAGGTATTGTGCATCGTGATTTAAAACCGGCGAATGTGTTGGTAGATTCTACCGGTCACATTTTTCTCACTGATTTTGGAATTGCTAAATTGCTGGAGAGCGCTTCGCCGCGCCTTACCCAAACCGACGCCATCTTAGGCACGCCCGCCTATATCAGCCCCGAACAAGCCGCCGCCGGTCCCATTGACCAACGCTCAGATATTTATTCGCTGGGCGTGATCTTGTATGAAATGGTCGCTGGGCGCGTGCCTTTCGTGGCGGATACTCCGTTGGCGGTCATTCTCAAGCATCTCAACGAACCTTTGCCCCTGCCTTCGATTGTCAAGCCCGATATTCCAATGTTTGTCGAGCAAACCATCATCAAAGCCCTAGCCAAAGACCCAAAGGATCGCTATGCAACCACTGCCGAATTTGCGGCGGCGTGGCGTCATTCATTAGACGGCGTGGGTTCATTGTATTTTGAAGATGACAAAAAAGATAACGCCCCTTTCTCAGGGCAAGCGGTTTCAACTACCCAAACAGTTTCTAAATCTGACGCATCAAAAACGATTATCCCCATAGCGCTTGGTTGTCTTGTCGTACTGTGTATCGTGCTTTTCCTAGCCGGCGGATTTGGCTTTGCCACTACGCTATTCACGCAACCCACCGCCACCGCGATCCCCACTTCAACCCCCGCTCCTACTTCAACGTCTGCCCCCGCTGTTTCGCCCACAGCCTCTATCACCGTTCTATTCAAGGATGATTTTTCAAATCAAAACGAACCTTGGGGCTTGCTTTCAGACGCCGACCAAACCATTGAATATGTAAACGATACGTTGAAAGCTAAGCTGACGCCTACCAACTGGTTTGTCTGGACTAGACCCAACGATGTTGACTACGAAAACGTTCATATTGAAACGACTGTCTATCCCAATAATTCGGATCAATACACTGCCTTTGGACTCATGTGCCAGCAACAAGCGGATAACGACGCTTATTACTATTTTGTCATTACGCCTGCCGGGCAATATGTCATCGCTAAAACCAAATCTGGAGCAACGGATCTGTTTTTAACAAATAACGACGACTGGGCATATTCAAACGTTATTCCTAAAAAAGCAAAATCGTATCGCATCGGCGCAGATTGCGCTAGCAATGGCACGCTGACTTTATACGTCAACGACCAAAAAGTAGATTCGGTCACGGATACAAGTTACACAAAAGGCATGGTTGGCGTCGTGATTTGGAGTTCGGAAACGAAAAACGGCATCACCGACGTTAATTTTGACGATTACCTGATCACCGCCATCAAATAACGCCCGCCAGAATCTTTTGTGCTATAGTTGAGAAACAACCTTAAACCTTCAACCTTCAACCTGACCCCTTCACCCTAAAATGACCCAAGCCCTCTACCGTAAATACCGCCCAAAACAATGGGATACCGTCCTCGGACAAGACCACATCGTCCAAACGCTGACCAATGCGATCAAAGCCAACCGCGTTGGTCATGCCTATCTATTTGCTGGTCCGCGTGGCACGGGTAAAACCACAGTGGCGCGCTTGCTCGCCAAAGCGGTCAACTGCCTCAATGCAGACGCGAGTCAAAGACCCGATAATACTTGCGAGCATTGCAAAGCCGTCAACGAAAATCGCTTTCTGGATTTGATTGAAATTGACGCCGCTTCCAACACATCCGTAGAAGACGTGCGCGACCTGCGCGATAAAATCAATTTCGCGCCCACGCAAGGCAAATATAAAATCTACATCATTGACGAAGTGCACATGCTTTCAACGGCGGCGTTCAACGCTTTGCTCAAAACTTTAGAAGAACCGCCGCCGCACGCCATCTTCGTTTTGGCGACCACTGAAATTCACAAAATCCCAGCCACCGTTTTATCGCGTTGCCAGCGTCATGAATTTAGGCGCGTGCCAATTGATGAAATTGTCGCCAACCTCAAAGAAATTATCCAAGCTGAAAATATTCAAGCCGATGACGAAGCCCTCACCTTGATAGCCCGTCAATCTGCGGGCGGTATGCGCGATGCGCAATCCTTGCTCGATCAACTCGCCTCCACTGGAACAAAAATCACGCTGGCGCTCGCACAACAAGTTTTAGGAACCGCCACCAGCCAAACCGTTTTAGATATCATCGCTTCAATTCTTAATCAGCAACCCGCTCGCGGACTTGAAACGATTCACCACGCTCTTGATTCTGGCGCAGACCCGCGCTCGCTGGCGCGTCAACTCGTTGAATACACACGCGGGCTGATGTTGATTCAAATGGGCAACCTCGATCAAGTTGAAGCCACGCGTGAAGTCAAAACGCAAATGCAAGCACATGCAAAATCATTTAGCAATTCTGATGTGTTACGCATGATGAAAATTTTCAACAACGCCGCCACAGACTTACGCGGCGGGTGGCAACCGTCATTGAGTCTCGAACTTGCCCTCGCTGAGATTTTAGAAACGCCTGACGAAGTTCCGCTTCAGACTAAGCCCAAGCCTGCTACTATTTCAAAAGCGGAGTCCAAGCCTGAGGTTTCAGCAACCAAGCCCGAAGTTAAGCAAGAGGCGGAGAGTCCAGTTGAGAAGTTAGCCGTCAATTCAAATGATATTGTCAAAGCGTGGAAGAGTCTGATTGCCACGCTTCCAAAATCACATGCCAATCTTTCGGCGCTGATGAATTCAGTCAAGATGATTGACGTGCAAGGCAAAACGCTCGTGCTGGGCATGGCGAGCGATGTGCTGGTGGAAAAGTTGAATAAGCCCGATCAAATTGAAGTGATTGCGCGACTGATCAAAGACCATTTTCATGTGGATGTTGCGGTGCGTTGTGTGGTGACGAATGCCAAAGGCAAACTGCCCGCCAATATTTCTGGCGATGGCATGGTGGCAACTGCCATTCAACACGGCGGCGAAATTGTGGATATGGATTAATTAAAGACGATATTCGATGCTTGAGAATTAGTTTCGAATACCGAATATCAATTTTCGAATAACGAGGTTTATTATGGCAAAAGGATTTAACAAAGGACCCGCAATGGGCGGCGGGGGAATGATGCAACAACTACAAAAGTTGCAACAACAAATGGCTGACGCGCAAGCTAAACTCGCTGAAGAAACTGTCAGCGCTACGGCGGGCGGCGGCGCGATCAAGGTCGTGATGACTGGCGATCAAAAATGCAAATCGGTTGAAATCTCCCCAGATTTTTTGAAAGATGCCGATGCTGAAATGTTGCAAGATATGGTTTTATCGGCTGTCAACATGGCGTTGGATGAATCGCGCGAACTGCAACAAAAGTTGATGGGTCCGTTAGCGGGTGGGTTGCCATTCTAAATATCATGTCATTGCGAGCCACGCTCTTGTTTTTTGTGGCGAAGCAATCCTAAACTAACAGGAGATTGCTTCGTCGGGAAGGACACCCTCCTCGCAACGACATACTAAATTATGCTCTTACCCGAATCCATTCAATCCCTAATCACTGCCCTCGAACGCCTGCCAGGCATCGGGCCAAAATCCGCTTCTCGTTTGGCGTTCTATTTATTGCGCGCGCCAGATGAAATCTCAAACGATTTAGCGAATGCGCTGACGAATCTCAAAGTCAATACGGCATTTTGTCCTGAATGTTTTAACATCATGGAAGCAGGCAGAGCATGCTGTGAAATTTGCGAGTCGCCGAAACGCAATTCGTCTTTGATTTGTGTGGTCGAAGAAGCGCTCGATGTTTTAGCGTTAGAACGCACTGCTGGCTTCAATGGGAAGTATCATGTTCTGCAAGGCGTGTTATCTCCGATTGAAGGCGTTGGCCCAGATGATTTGAAAATCAAGCAATTGCTGAGTCGTGTGGCGAGTGGGGGAGTGAAAGAAATTATTTTAGCGACCAATCCAAGTATGGAAGGCGATGCTACGGCTCAATATCTGCAAGGTCAGTTGCGCCAATACAATGTGCATGTCACGCGCTTGGCGCGCGGTCTGCCCGTTGGCGGCGATTTGGAATACGCAGACCAAAATACATTGTTGCGAGCGCTGTCTGGCAGGCAGGAAATGAATTAAAATCAAGTGACAGTCACCTTCAAGGTGACTGTCACTTTTTATTTATGAACATCACAATCCTCACCTACGGTTCGCGCGGCGATGTACAGCCCTTTCTTCCATTATCTGTTGAATTAAATAAGCGTGGTCACAAAGTTACTATCGCCGCACCAGTTCGTTTCAAAGATCTCATTGAAGAATACAAAATAAATTTTGCGCCACTAGCAGGCGACCCTGAAGATTTAAGCCGCAGATTAAATGATGTTGGGTTTAATTTCATCAAGCAAACGCAAGCCATGGCAACTCATGCTATCGAAATCGGCGCCGATGTTTTGCGTCAAACCGAAAGCGCTTGCGAAGATGCAGATCTCATTATCCACACCTTTGCTCATGCCATCGGCGCTCATGCGCTGGCGCGCGAAAAAAATATTCCCGATCTTCACATCCAAACATTTCCGATGTTCACGCCAACGGGCGATTATCCCAACGTCACCATGCCAAATTTTGGCAATCGTTTTATCAATCGCCTGACGCATATTTTCTCTGCAAAATCTTTTTTTCTTTCAGCAAAGATCGGATTTGAGTATATTCGCCGAAAAGCAAAGTTACCCAAACGAAAATTATCTTTTCCTTTTGATGAAAGCCCGTTGCGCCTCCCTACGCCGATCTTGTGCGCTTGGTCCCCGGCATTTCTCCCGCCTTCAAGAGACTTCGCTCCGCGCGTGCATGGCACTGGTTATTATTTCTTTCCACTTAATGAATCATATTCACCGCCGCCCGAACTTGAATCTTTCCTGGAAAATGATAAGCCGCCCATTTGCATTTCGTTTGGCAGTATGGTCAATAAAGATGCAGAAAGAATTGACGGAATTGTCCGCGAAGCGCTAAAGCGAACAAATAATCGCGGCATTGTTTTATCGGGGTGGGGCGGAGTAAAACATGAATCAACTAATGAATTGTTGTATGTTGAGTCTGTTCCACATGATTGGTTACTGCCAAAATGTAAAACGGTAATTCATCATGGCGGCGCAGGCACAACGTCCGCTGGGTTAAGGGCGGGCATTCCAACAATCGTTGTCCCATTTACCGGCGATCAACCATTTTGGGGAAATCAAATTTGTAAGATGGGCGTGGGCGTTAAACCAATTCTGGTTAAGAATCTTTCAATTGATAAATTGGTTGAAGCAATTGCTGAGGCTGAATCAGATTCTATTCGTAAGCAGAGTCAGGTTGCGGGTCAAAAGATAAGAGGCGAAGATGGAGTTAATGTCGCAATTGATTTGATTGAAATGTATGCGGCGCAATACAAAACCTAGATTTTATGTTCTAGAAAATCATTGCGATTTTTTAAGGTTTAAAATGCAATTGACTATTGACAAAGCCGCGGAAATGCATATAATCCTCATTCGCCAGCAGAAACAAGCACGATCTCGTTCCCAAACAGATCAATGACAACTGAGTAGCCGTCTCAAGTCAGAGACCCAAAGCAAGAGTTTTGAAGTCTGACAGCCGATGCAGAAAGAACGCATCGGTATTTTATTCTGTAAAAAACCTTGACGGCATCGAACAGAGCAAGTAGAATACCGCTCGCTCAAATGGCAAGCACCTTAACAACTGAAGAGTGATAGGAAACAACATTTTTGTCAATCCAGTAAATTCCGTAAACTTAACACTCGCAAGAGTGCAAAATAATTTTAGCGGAGAGTTTGATCCTGGCTCAGGATGAACGCTGGCGGCGTGCCTAATACATGCAAGTCGAACGAGGCGCTTTTTGTAGCAATACGAGAAGTGTCCTAGTGGCGAACGGGTGAGTAACACGTGGATGACCTACCCCAAAGTGTGGAATAACAGATCGAAAGATTTGCTAATACCGCATGTGGTTATCGGGTTTAGAAGCCGATAACTAAAGGAGCAATTCGCTTTGGGAGGGTTCTGCGTCCCATCAGCTAGTTGGTGAGGTAACGGCTCACCAAGGCGACGACGGGTAGGGGACCTGAGAGGGTGGCCCCCCACAATGGAACTGAAACACGGTCCATACACCTACGGGTGGCAGCAGTAGGGAATATTGCACAATGGGCGAAAGCCTGATGCAGCAACGCCGCGTGCGCGATGAAGGCCTTCGGGTCGTAAAGCGCTTTTATGAGGGATGAGAAAGGACAGTACCTCAGGAATAAGTCTCGGCTAACTACGTGCCAGCAGCCGCGGTAAAACGTAGGAGGCGAGCGTTATCCGGATTCACTGGGCGTAAAGCGCGTGCAGGCGGTTCGGTAAGTTGGTTATGAAAGCTCCTGGCTTAACTAGGAGAGGTTATCCAATACTACCGGGCTAGAGAGTGGTAGAGGAAGATGGAATTCCAGGTGTAGTGGTGAAATGCGTAGATATCTGGAGGAACACCAGTGGCGAAAGCGATCTTCTGGACCATTTCTGACGCTCAGACGCGAAAGCTAGGGTAGTA